>JGI12316J15309_10000436_pt1 | contig 856454 bp, 813 predicted proteins | sample MarCyaLeptolynsp_FD_15309 | JGI IMG/M metagenome (IMG submission 15309)
TGGGCATGGGCATGGGCATGGGCATGGTGCAAGCCACGCGGCTTCATTGCGACCAATCAAGGCGGGGAGCGATCCCCGCCTTTTTTCATGCCGCCATGCGCATATGCATGCCGGCCGGACGTCCGCGACGGTTGCATCGCGCCGTCGGCCCTGTAGAAGGGCGGAAAACGCCCATCTCTCATTTCCCGGATCGACCGTTCCAATGAAAGCCACCCTGGCCGCACTGGCCGGGCGCATGTCGTTCGCCGACAGCGTCCCGCACACACCACCCGCGCTGACCCCGTCGCGCATCAAGACCGAGCTCCTGTCGGGTCTGACCGTCGCGCTCGCGCTTGTCCCCGAAGCCGTCGCCTTCGCGTTCGTCGCCGGGGTTCATCCGCTGGTCGGGCTCTATGCGGCGTTCATCGTCGGCCTGATCACCGCCATAATGGGCGGCCGGCCGGGCATGATCTCCGGCGCCACCGGCGCGCTCGCCGTCGTTATGGTCTCGCTCGTTGCCCGCCATGGCGTCGAATATCTGTTCGCCGCCGTCGTTCTGATGGGCATCCTGCAGATCCTCGCCGGCCTGTTTCACCTGGGCAAGTTCATCCGTCTCGTCCCGCATCCGGTCATGCTCGGTTTCGTCAACGGGCTGGCGATCGTCATCTTCATGGCGCAGCTATCCCAGTTCAAGGTGCCGGGCCCCGATGGCGGCCAGGTCTGGATGACCGGCTGGCCGCTCGTCCTCATGCTCGGCCTCGTCGCGCTCACCATGGCGATCATCTGGGCCCTGCCCAAACTCACCAGGGCCGTGCCCGCGCCGCTCGCCGGCATCGCGGTCGTTGCCACCCTGGTGATCGCCTTCGGTATCGATGTGCCGCGCGTCGGCGATCTGGCCTCGATCGAGGGCGGGCTTCCGGAATTCCATGTGCCGACCGTTCCGCTGACGCTGGAAACGCTGCAGATCATCCTGCCCTATGCGCTTATCCTGGCCGCCATCGGCCTGATCGAGAGTCTTCTGACGCTCAACCTTGTCGGCGAGATCACCGGCCAGCGCGGCGGCGCATCGAAGGAATGCGTCGCCCAGGGCGCGGCCAACACGGTGACCGGCTTTTTCGGCGGCATGGGCGGCTGCGCCATGATCGGCCAGTCGATGATCAACGTGAAATCGGGCGGCCGGACGCGCCTGTCCGGCATTTCGGCGGCGCTGTTCCTGCTCGGCTTCATCCTCGTCGGTTCGTCCCTGATCGAGCAGATCCCGCTTGCCGCGCTCGTCGGCGTCATGTTCATGGTCGTCATCGGCACGTTTGCCTGGCAGAGCCTGACGATACTGCGCCGCATTCCGACGACCGACGCCTTCGTCATCTTTCTCGTCACCATCGTCACTGTTCTGACGGACTTGGCCATCGCCGTCATCGTCGGCGTCATCGTCTCGGCGCTCGCCTATGCGTGGAGCAACGCCACACGCATTCGTGCGACGACCCACATCACCCCCGAAGGCGCCAAGACCTACCAGATCGAGGGCCCGCTGTTCTTCGGCTCCGCCGAAGGCTTTGTCGAACTGTTCGACCCGGACAACGATCCGTCGCTCGTTACCGCCGATTTCATGAACAGCCGTGTCGCCGACCAGTCGGCCCTGCAGGCGATCGAGCAGATCGCCGCGCGCTACGAGGCAGCCGGCAAGACGCTGCAGTTGCGCCACCTGTCGCGCGACTGCCACCAGCTTCTGAACCGCGCGGGCCAGCTCATCGTCGATTCCGACGACGATCCGGACTATGGCGTCGCCGTCGATTATGGCGTCCGGATCGGCTCACTCGGCGGCGGGCACTGATACCGATCCGGTTTCGATCAGCGCGGCGATGTCCGGCGCGTGCGCTTCGACCGCCGTCCGGCCTTTCGGACTGAGCGCGTAGACGCCCTTCGCCGCGCGTCGTGTCCACATGGACGTGATCGGTGATCGCCTCACGCTCGACGGTCCGAACCATCATCGCGCGCGTCGGCCGGTTCGAAGGGAACGATCTGCGTCCGGGGCGGTTTGCCTGACATGCATGCCACGCTCACAGCGCCGTCCGCACGGCGGACCCGGGATCGGGCCACACTCGTCTGCGGCATCGCCGGGCTGGTCAGCTGCATGGTCGTCATCATGGCGGATTTTACCACCGCGACCATCTACGAGCGGCTCGGCCTGTTCGCCGACACGATCAGCGCGATGGCGGCGGGACGCGGTGCGATGATCATGGATACGGCCCTGCTCATTCTGGTGGGCGGCATTGTGGCCATCGCTTTCGGGCTCTGGCGGCAAAGGCGGCCGGGCTGGCGCTGGCGGGCCGCGATCATTGCCTTGCTGGCGGTCGCCGGCATCATCGCCGCCATTGCCCTCTTCAACGAGTATGGCGACGGCGACGTCAACGACAGCTGGGCTTTCCACTACCGGCTCGTCTATGCGCTCGGTATCATCTTCACGGCCGTACCGCTTCTCGCCGCACACGATCTCAAGCCGATCGACCGCCGGCTGTGGCTCGGGTCCTATGCCCTCGCCGCGGCATGGTTCGTCGCCGGCCCGCTGATGTTCATGGTGCCGACCGGCTGGGACGGACTCCTCGAACGCGTGGCGGCCGGCATCATGCTCTTATGGCTCATAGGTGCCTCGATCTTCCTGATCCGGCAACCGGACGGCCGGTAGCGGCTCGGCCTCCGAGAGAGGCATGCCTCCGCGTCCGATCCGTTCAATCCCAGTCGAGCACGACCTTGCCGCTGTCGCCCGAGCGCATCACGGCGAAGCCCTGCTCGAACGCATCGGCGGAGAACCGGTGCGTGATCACGGGCGCGACGTCGAGCCCGTTCTCGAGCATGGCGATCATCTTGTACCAGGTCTCGAAGATCTCGCGGCCATAGACGCCCTTGATGGTGATCGCCTTGAAGACGATGCGCGACCAGTCGACCGGCGACTTGCCCGGCGGAATGCCGAGCATGGCGATGCGACCGCCCATGACGAGCGCCTCGACCATCTGGTCGAACGCCGCCTGCGAGCCGCTCATCTCAAGGCCCACATCGAAGCCTTCCTTCATGCCGAGCCGTTCGGTTACCGATTTGAGGTCGGTCGTCGCGACGTTGACCGGCACCACATCGGCAACCTTCCCGGCGAGCGCCAGCCGCTCGGGATTGATGTCGGTGATCACCACGTGGCGCGCGCCGATGTGGCGGGCGACCGCGCCGGCCATGATGCCGATCGGCCCGGCGCCGGTGATCAGCACGTCCTCGCCGACCAGGTCGAACGAGAGCGCGGTGTGCACCGCATTGCCGAGCGGGTCGAGGATCGCGCCGATCTCGTCGGGAACGCCGTCGGGCAGCGGCACGACGTTGAAGGCGGGCAGTCGCAGATAGTCGGCGAAGGCGCCCTGTTCGTTGACGCCGATGCCACGCGTTTCAGGATCGAGATGAAAGCGCCCGGCGCGGCTCGCCCGGCTCTGCTTGCCGACCAGATGGCCCTCGCCCGACACGCGCTGGCCGAGCGTCAGGTCGGTGACGTTGCGTCCCTTGTCGACGATCACGCCGGCGAATTCGTGCCCGGTCACGAGCGGCACGGGCACGGTCCGTTCGGCCCATTCGTCCCAGTTCCAGATGTGGATGTCGGTGCCGCAGATGCCGGTCTTGCGGATGCGGATGAGCACATCGTCCGGGCCGATCTCGGGCACCGGCACGCGCTGCATCTCGAGACCGGGCCCGGCCTCGGCCTTGACCAGCGCCCGCATCATGTTGGGGCGGCGTTCGGCTTCGACCTCGCGGCCGGATCTGACAAGGCTCTCGACCATCACAGCACTCCCGTGCGCTTGCCCGCCCGCTCGAAGGCACGTAGCGCGGCATCGAGATCGCCGCGGGTCAGGGCCGCGTTCATCTGCGTGCGGATGCGCGCCTGACCCTTCGGCACGACCGGAAAGAAGAAACCCGAGACATAGACCCCCTCCTCGAACAGGGCGGCGGCCATGTCCTGGGCGAGGCGCGCCTCGCCCAGCATGACCGGCACGATCGGGTGTTCACCCGGCAACAGCTCGAAACCCAGATCGGTGAGCCCGGCGCGCCAGTGATCGGCATTACCGAACAGGGCGGCGCGCAGATCGTCGGCCTTTTCGACCAGATCGATCGCGGCGATGCCGGCGGCGACGATCGCGGGCGGCAGCGCGTTCGAGAACAGGTAGGGCCGGGCGCGCTGGCGCAACATGTCGATCACCGCCTGCGGGCCGGCGATGTAGCCGCCCAGCGCCCCGCCCAGTGCCTTGCCGAGGGTGCCGGTCAGGATGTCGACCTGGTCGCCGACGCCGAAATGGGCATGGGTTCCGCGTCCCTGCGGCCCCATGAATCCGGTGGCGTGACAGTCGTCGACCATGACGAGCGCGTCGTACTGGCCGGCCAGCATGGCGATCTCGGGGAGCCTTGCCAGATAGCCGTCCATCGAGAAGACGCCATCGGTTGCGATCATGACGAAGCGCGCGCCGTCGGCCCGCGCGGCCTTGAGTTGCCCTTCGAGATCGTCCATGTCCGAATTGGCGTAGCGGTAGCGTTTCGCCTTGCACAGGCGGATGCCGTCGATGATCGAGGCATGGTTGAGCGCGTCGGAGACGATCGCGTCCTCGGGCCCGAGCAGCGGCTCGAACAGGCCGCCATTGGCATCGAAGCACGCCGCGAACAGGATCGCGTCGTCCTTGCCCAGGAACGCGGCCAGCCGGTGCTCGAGCGCCCGGTGCAGGTCCTGGGTGCCGCAGATGAAGCGGACCGAGGCCATGCCGAAGCCGTGATCGTCCATCGCGGCTTTCGCCGCGGCGATCAGGTCCGGATGGTCGGCAAGGCCCAGATAGTTGTTGGCGCACAGATTGATCACCTGCCGGTCGCCGACCGCGATGCGGGCGCCCTGCGGCGAGGTGATCTCGCGCTCGCGCTTGAGCAGCCCGTCGCGCTCCATGGTCGCAAGACTCTCCTCGAGATGAGCGATGAACGCGTCCGGCATGGCGCTTCCTCCCGGTACCATGGTGACCGATCCGCGAAGGCCATTCAATCGCAACGGCGAAGCGTGCTGTCGGAACCGCGCCCCTCGGCGGCCATGGCAGGCCCGCGGCAGGCTTGAAACGGCCTCCAAAGTATGCACTTTCGCCGCACGGCTTCGAGGCTTCCACGCATGCATGAACATTCGGCGCCACAGCCCGTGCGCTGCCTTGTCGGCGGACCCCGGCGATGATCGCACGCATCTCCTCGCTCGGCGCGCTCGACGGCGCACTGCGCGGCGGCACCGTGGCGATCGGCAATTTCGACGGCGTGCACCGGGGCCATCAGGCCGTGCTGGAAGCGGCCCGCGCGGCGGCGGCGCGCCACGGCACGCCGCTCTTGGTGCTGACCTTCGAGCCGCATCCGCGCGCCGTCTTCACGCCCGACGGGGCTCCCGCCCGTATTACGCCGGCGCCGATGAAGGCCGAAATCCTCGATGCGCTCGGCTTCCAGGCGGTCGTGGAAATGCCGTTCACGCTCGATTTCGCCGCGCTGAGCGCCGACCAGTTCATCGACGACGTGCTGGTGGGCGGTTTCGGCGTCCGCCATGTCGTCACCGGCTTCGACTTTCACTTCGGCGCGCGCCGGCAGGGCGGCCCGGCCTTTCTGATGGAGGCGGGCACGACGCGCGGGTTCGACGTGATCCTGGTCGACGCCGAGCGCGACACGGACATCCACGTCATCTCCTCGAGCCGCATTCGCGAGGAACTGGCGGCGGGCCGGCTCGACCATGCCAACGCGCTGCTCGGCTATCGCTACCGGGTTCGCGCACCGGTCGTTCGGGGCGAAAGGCTTGGCCGCACGCTCGGCTATCCCACCGCCAACATGGCGCTGCCCGACGAAACCCCGCTCGCGCACGGCATCTATGCGGTGCGCTTCATCCGGCCGGACGGCGCAATCCATGACGGTGTCGCCAGTTTCGGCCGCCGGCCGACCGTGACCGAGGACGGCGCGCCGCTGCTGGAGACCTTTGTGTTCGACTTCGACGGCGATCTTTACGGCGAGGAGGGCACGGTGTGCCTGGTCGCCTTCCAGCGCGGCGAGGAGAAGTTCGACGATCTGGACGCGCTGATCGCCCAGATGAAGCGCGACGAGGCGACGGCGCGGGCCACGCTCGACGCGATCGCGCCGCTGTCGTCGCTCGACGCCACGCTGACCTTCGGAGCCTGACATGGCCGGCCGCCGCAGGATCGTGATCACCGGCGGCACCAGCGGGATCGGCCTCGAACTGGTCCGGCGTCTGGCGCCGCGTCACGACATCCTCGTTGCGGGCCGCCGGGCCGAGGTCGACGCGCTGCCCGTGCTGCCGGCGGGCGTGCGCTATGTCTGCGCGCCGCTCACCGATCCCGAGGGCGCCACGCTGACCATTGCCGAAGCGCTTCTGCGCGCCGGCTGGGTGAAGCTCGACAATCTGGTGCTCAATGCGGGCACGGGCTTTGCGGTCGCAGACGGCATCGAGACACCGCAACAGGTGCGGCAGACGCTGGCCGTCAACCTGACGTCGTCGGTGCTGCTCGCCCGGGCGCTGTTTCCCTGGCTCGAAAAGGCCGGCGGCACGCTCAGTTTCGTCGGCTCGGTCGCCCACCGGGGCCAGGGCCTGTTTCCGGCCTATGCGGCATCCAAGGCGGGCCTTGACGGCTTTGCCCGCGCGCTGAGGGCCGAATGGGCCGGCCGCGTCGCCGTGCAGGTGATCCACCCGGGGCCGACGCGCACCGACATGCACGAAAAGGCCGGGCACGATCCGGGCCGGATGCGCGCGCTCTTCCTGCCGGCCGACCGGGTCGCGGCGATGATGGAAGGCGCGATCGCCGCGCGGCGCTCGCCGGTGACGGTTTCCTTCGGGCGTCATCTGGCCGGCAGCGCGCTGTGGAGCGGTCGGCTGTGAGCGGGCGGGGCACGGCGATCGTCACCGGCGCCTCGGCGGGGCTCGGCCGGGCCATGGCCGAACGGCTGGCCGGCGAGGGATACCGCGTCATCGGCGTCGACCGCGACGAGCCCGGCAAGGACGCCCCGTTCGAGCACTGGCGCTGCGATCTCGCCGACGGCGCCGCCGTCGACGCTCTCGCCAAACGCCTTGCCGAGGCCGGCCCCTTTCAGAGGGTCATCTTCAATGCCGGCATTTCGGCGACCGGGCCGTTCGCGGCGATCCCCGCCGAGGCGCATGCACGGCTGCTGGCGGTCAATCTGGAAGCGCCGATCGTGCTGTGCGCCGCGCTCGCTAACTCCGGAGCATTCGCACGCGGCGGGCGGATCGTCTTCATCTCCTCGCTCAGCCGCTTCACCGGCTATCCGGGGGCTGCGAGCTATGCGGCGTCGAAGGACGCGCTCGCGGTCTACGCACTGTCGATCCGCAAGCCCTTTTCAAATCGCCTGGCCGTCGGCGTCTCGGTCGCCTTTCCGGGCCCCTTGCGCACGGACCATGCGGCCCGGCACGCGCCGCAAGGCGCCGATGCGGCACGGCGCATGGACCCGGACGTGGCGGCGCGGCTGATCCTCGCCGGAGCCGAGCGCGGTCGCGCGATGATCGTGCCGGGCCGGGCCGCGCGTCTGACCGCGCTCGCCGGCCGGATCGCGCCCGGGCCGGTCACCGCGATGATGAAGCGCATCATCCACGACCGGCTCGACGGGCCGGTGACCTGAATTGCGCCTTCCATTCGCACCGCACCATTGCTAGAAGCCGGCCCATGTTGATCCGCGTCCGCGCCATCATTCGAATTACTGGCCCGGCCCGCCGCTGACCTAGCGCTGCGGGACCGGGAGTTCGTTATTGCGGGTCCGCCCGCCTTCGCCCGAAAAATTCAATGTTGCCGCGCCCGCCGCGCCGCACCCGTTCAAGACGGCAGAACCGATGACCGATACCAAGACGCCCAGCGCCAACGACAACTCCGAGGCGCTCGACTATTCCAAGACGCTCTACCTTCCCCAGACCAACTTTCCGATGCGCGCCGGCCTCCCCAAGAAGGAGCCGGAACTGGTCGCCCGCTGGCAGGAGATGGGCCTTTACAAGCGCCTTCGCGAGGACGCCGCCGGCCGGCCGAAATTCGTGCTGCACGATGGCCCGCCCTATGCCAACGGCAACATCCATATCGGCCACGCGCTCAACAAGATACTGAAGGACGTCATCACCCGCTCGTTCCAGATGCGCGGCCATGATTCCAACTATGTGCCGGGCTGGGACTGCCACGGCCTGCCGATCGAATGGAAGATCGAGGAGCAGTACCGGGCCAAGGGCCGCGACAAGGACCAGGTGCCGGTCAACGAGTTCCGCAAGGAATGCCGCGACTTCGCCGAGCACTGGATCAAGGTGCAGACCGACGAGTTCAAGCGGCTCGGCATCGAGGGCGATTTCGACGACCCCTATCTGACGATGAGCTATCACGCCGAGGCGCGGATCGCCGGCGAACTGCTGAAATTCGCCAGAAGCGGCCAGCTCTATCGCGGCTCCAAGCCGGTGATGTGGTCGGTGGTCGAACGCACCGCGCTGGCCGAGGCGGAGGTCGAATATCAGGATTACGAGAGCGACACGGTCTGGGTGAAGTTTCCGGTGCTTGATGCGGACCTCAGTGACGTCCGTAAACAGGCTCTCGGCGAAGAGGCGGCAGCCGAGCGGCCGCGGCAGTTGAAGGGGTCATTTGTCGTCATCTGGACAACCACGCCCTGGACCATCCCGGGCAACCGGGCGATCAGCTATTCGCCGCGCATCGCCTACGGCCTTTATGAGGTCACGGCCGCCGAGAACGATTTCGGCCCGCAACCGGGGGAGAAGTTGGTCTTCGCCGACGCGCTGGCGGAGGAAAGCTTCGCCAAGGCCAAGCTCGAATACAAGCGCCTGCGCGATGTGACCGCCGATGAACTGGCCTCGATCACCTGCGCCCACCCGCTCAAGGGTCTTGCCGGCGGCTATGACTTCACCGTCCCGCTGATCGAGGGCGACCACGTCACCGACGATGCCGGTACCGGCTTCGTGCACACCGCGCCGGGCCATGGCCGCGAGGACTTCGAGGCATGGATGGACCATGCCCGCGATCTCGAAGCGCGCGGCATCTCGTCCGCCATCCCGTTCACCGTCGACGATGCGGGCTTCTTCACCAGGGACGCGCCCGGCTTCGGCCCGGACCGCGAGGGCGGGCCGGCCCGCGTCATCGACGACAAGGGCAAGAAGGGTGACGCCAACAAGGCGGTGATCGCCGCGCTGATCGAAAAGGACATGCTGTTCGCGCGCGGCCGGCTCAAGCACACCTATCCGCATTCGTGGCGGTCCAAGAAGCCGGTCATCTTCCGCAACACGCCGCAATGGTTCGTCCACATGGACAAGGAACTGGACGGGTTCGGCATTGGCGAAAAGCCGCAGGGCTCCGACACGCTGCGCACCCGCGCGCTGGCGGCCATCGACGCCACCCGCTTCGTGCCCAAATCCGGCCAGACGCGGCTGCGCGGCATGATCGCCGACCGGCCCGACTGGGTGCTCTCGAGGCAAAGGGCATGGGGCGTGCCGATCTGCGTGTTCGCCGACGATGACGGCAACGTGCTGCAGGACGACGCGGTCAACGCGCGCATCCTGGACGCCTTCAAAACCGAGGGCGCCGACGCGTGGTTCGAAGAAGGCGCCAAGGAGCGGTTCCTGGGCAACGACCACGACCCGGCCAAATGGCACCAGGTGACCGACATCCTCGATGTCTGGTTCGATTCGGGCTCGACGCACGCCTTCACGCTCGAGGACCGGCCGGACCTGAAATGGCCCGCCGACGTCTATCTGGAAGGCTCGGATCAGCACCGCGGCTGGTTCCATTCCTCGCTGCTGGAAAGCTGCGGCACGCGCGGTCGGGCGCCCTACGACACGGTCATCACGCACGGCTTCACGATGGCCGAGGACGGCCGCAAGATGTCGAAATCGCTCGACAACCAGGTCTTCCCACAGGACGTGATGAACCAGTCGGGCGCCGACATCCTGCGCCTGTGGGTGATGACGACCGACTATTGGGAGGACCAGCGCCTGGGCAAGTCGGTCATCCAGACCAACATCGATGCCTATCGCAAGATGCGCAACACGATCCGCTGGATGCTGGGCACGCTCGCCCATGACGAGGGCGAAAGCGTCGAATATGGCGACATGCCCGAACTCGAACGGCTGATGCTGCACCGGCTGTGGGAACTCGACCGGCTGGTCGATGCCGGCTACGACGCGTTCGACTTCAAGCGCATCACCCGCGCCCTGCTCGACTTCATGGTGCTGGAGCTTTCGGCGTTCTATTTCGACGTGCGCAAGGACGCGCTCTACTGCGATCCGCCATCCTCCATGCGGCGCAAGGCGGCGCTGCACGTGGTCCATCACCTGTTCAACCGGCTGGTGACCTGGCTGGCGCCGATGCTGCCCTTCACGATGGAGGAGGCGTGGCTGTCGCGCTATCCGGATGCGGAGTCGGTGCATCTGGAACAGTTCCGCAAATGCCCCGATCACTGGCGCGACGATGCGCTGGCCGAGAAGTGGAAGATGGTCCGCAAGGTGCGCCGGGTCGTGACCGGCGCGCTGGAGATCGAGCGGCGCGACAAGCGCATCGGCGCCTCGCTGGAGGCCGCGCCGGTCGTCCACGTGACGGACGACGCGCTGCGCGCGGCGATCGACGGCGTCGACATGGCCGAGGTCTCGATCACCTCGGACATTGCGATCAGCGCCGAGCCCGCGCCGGACGGGGCCTACACGCTGGACGATGTCGCCGGCGTCGCGGTCGTGCCGCGCAAGGCGGAGGGCCGAAAGTGCGCGCGCTCGTGGCGGGTCACCAGCGACGTCGGCGCCGATCCGGATTTCCCGGACGTGTCCGCGCGCGATGCCGCCGCGCTGAAGGAACTGCGGGCGCTCGGCCGCATCTGAACGGCGTTCGGTCATGGTTAACCAACCATGACCGAGCCGATTTACGCCCGGCGGCAGGATGTGCTAGGGCGCCTTCACGAAATTGCCGGATTTTCCGTGCAGCAGGTCCGGGCCGGCGCGCCGACCCGGCCCCGACAAGATCCAAGGTCCGCCATGAACCGCACTGCCCTACGCCCCACCGTCACGCTCGCGCTCCTTTGCGCAGGCGGCCTTGCCGTTGCGGGCTGCTTCGGGCCGACCTACGGAACCGGCGTGACCGCCACCGATCAGCTCATGGACGATCTGGGCAATGCGATCTCGCTGCGCGACCGCAGTGCGCCGCCGCCGATCAACTACACGCCGCGGCCCGGGCTGGTCGAGCCGACCGACACGAACACCCTGCCCCCACCGCAGGAGAACATCGTTACCGCTTCGGGCGATCTGTGGCCCGAGAGCCCCGAGGAGATGCGCGCCCGCGTCCGCCGCGAAGCCGACGAGGGCCGCCGCGATCCGAACTTCATCGTCGGCCGCGACAATGCCGACGCGGTCGGTGCCGGCGAGGGCCCGTCCCGCACCGCCGGAACCGCCGGCCAGCGCGTCTACCTGACCGACCCGCCGACCGAATACCGCATTCCGGCCGCCTCGGCGCCCTATGGCGACCGCGGTCTGTCCGAAAGCGAAAAGGAACGCGCGGCCAAGCGGGCGAGCGGAGAGCGGCCGGCGTGGCGTCGCTGGCTGCCGCTCTGAGCTGACGGCCGCGGTCACCGCCTCGACCGAAAGAAATCCCTGAGCAGCGTGGCGGCCTCGGCCTCGCCGATGCCCGGATAGACGCCCGGCGCATGATGACAGCTCGGCTGATCGAAGAAGCGGACGCCGGAGATGACCGCGCCCCCCTTTTCGTCGACCGCCCCGAAGTAGAGCCGCCGGATGCGCGCAAACGAGATCGCGGCCGCGCACATGGTGCACGGTTCGAGCGTGACGTAGAGGTCGCAGCCCGGCAGGCGCTCGCTGCGCAGCGCCGCGCACGCCTGGCGGATGGCGAGAATTTCGGCATGCGCGCTTGGATCGTGGACCTCACGCGGCCGGTTGCCGGCCCGGGCGATGACGGCGCCCTCGCTTACGATGACCGCGCCGACCGGCACCTCGCCGCGTTCGGCGGCGGCGCGCGCCTCGTCGAGCGCGCTCTGCATGAAGCTCTGCTGGCCGGGGGGCATCATCGGCAAGTTTCCCTCGCGCGGAACGGCGCGACCTGATAGTCACGCGCCGAAAGGCAAACACCATATGAGCGACGACGACACAAGCAGCGGCGGAAAGCCGAAGGCCGGCGGCAAACCGCTGCGCAGCCGCGGCTTCAAGGGCCGGCCCGGCGGCGGCGGAAGCCGTCCGGCGTCCGACGACCGGGCGCCGCGCGGCAGTCGCGGCTACAAGAGCGCTCCGAAGAGCACGGTGCCTGCGCGCGGCAAGGGCCCGCCCCGCAAGGACGCGGGCGGCAGCGGCAAGGGCGCACCGCGCAGAAGGGACGACGCCAGGCCGGACGCGGGCGGAGCGGCCCCGACGGAGACGGCCCCGCAGACCGAGGAGCGGATCGCCAAACGGCTGGCGCGCGCCGGTGTCGCCTCGCGCCGCGAGGCCGAGGGGCTGATCGCCGCCGGCCGCGTCGCCGTCAACGGCAAGGTGCTCTCCTCGCCGGCGGTCAACGTGACGCCGAACGACCGCATCGAGCTCGACGGCAGGCCGATCCCGGCGGTCGAGAGGACCCGGCTCTGGCTCTATCACAAGCCGCCGGGGCTGGTGACGTCCAACCGCGATCCGCAGGGGCGTCCGACCGTGTTCGACCGGCTGCCCGCCGACCTGCCGCGCGTGATCAGCGTGGGCCGGCTCGACATCAACACCGAAGGGCTGCTGCTGCTGACCAACGATGGCGGGCTGGCGCGCATGCTCGAACTGCCGCAGACCGGCTGGCTGCGCCGTTACCGCGTGCGTGCCCACGGCCGCATCACCCAGAAGCGGCTCGATGAACTCAAAGACGGCATGGCGGTCGACGGCGTCTTCTACGGCGCCATCGAGGCGACGCTCGAACGCGAGCAGGGTTCGAACGTGTGGATCGAGATCGGTCTGCGCGAGGGCAAGAACCGCGAGGTCAAGAACGTGCTCGGCGCGCTCGGCCTCGAGGTCAACCGGCTGATCCGCGTCTCCTACGGCCCGTTCCAGCTCGGTTCGCTCGAGCCCGGCGCCGTTCTGGAGGTACGAGGTAAGACGCTGCGCGACCAACTCGGCGCGCGGATGATCGAGGAATCGGGCGCGGACTTCGACGCGCCGGTGCTGCGATCGTTTCCGAACCGACCGGTCAAGGCCGGCGACGACGCTCCGTCGGTCTCGGTGGAGAAGTCCGGCGACTGGGTTTCGGGAACCCGCCGCACAGGTGGCGAGGACGACAGGGGCGGCAAGCCGAAGCGGTTCGAGAAACCCGGCGAACGTCGCGAGCGGGTGCGTGAACGCTGGTCGACCAAGCCGCCCCGGCAGGACAAGGCCGAGGAAAGCGGCAAGCCGCGCGGCCGGGCCAACCGCGCCTCCAACGTCTGGATGGCGCCGGGCGCGCGCCCCGAAGGCGGCAAGCGCCAGCGGACCGAAAAGCCGGCCGCCGGCGCGCGCGGCAAGCCGGCGCCGGGCGGCAAGCCCGACGGGCCCAAGAAGCCGCGGCGCGGCTGACCGATGCGGATCGTCGGCGGGCGGCTGCGCGGCCGCGCGATCTCGGCACCCAGGCCCGGCGACCGGACCATCCGGCCGACGACCGACCGGATGCGCGAAACGCTGTTCAACATGATCGCCCACAACTGGCCGGACCGGCTCGAGGGCGCGCGCGTGATCGATCTGTTCGCCGGCACCGGCGCGCTCGGTTTCGAGGCGCTGTCGCGCGGCGCCTCGGCGGCGCTGTTCGTCGAGCCCTCGGTGCAGGGCCGGGCCCTGATCCGCAGGACCATGGAGGACCTGGCGCTCAACGGCGTTGCAAAGGTGTTCAAGCGCGACGCCACGCGCCTCGGACCGATCGGAACGATGACGCCGTTCGATCTGGCGTTCGCTGATCCGCCCTATGGACGCGGGCTGGGCGAGAAGGCGCTCGCCGCCCTGCGGCAAGGCGGCTGGTTGCGCAATAAGGCACTGGTCGTGCTAGAAGAGGATGCAGATGCACGGCTCGACCTGCCCGAGGGCTTTGCGGTGATCGAGCGTCGCACGGCCGGCGACACGGCCCTGCATTTCATTGCCGCCCGGGAGTGACAATGACCGTTCTGACCGACCCGCCTCCGGCACCGGCCATCGCCAACACCGTTTCGCGGCCGACGGTCGCGATCGCCTTCGGCGGCGGCGGCGCGCGCGGCTACGCGCACATCCACATCATCGAGATGCTCGACGAGATGGGCATCCGGCCGGTGGCCATCTGCGGCGCCTCGATCGGCGCTATCATGGGCGCGGGCGTCGCCGCCGGCATGACGGGCCGCGAGATTCGCGAGTACACGCTGAAGCTTGCCGGTAACCGGGCCGAGGTGATGGCGAAGTTCTGGCAGACCCGGCCTTCCCGGTTGAGCGAACTGGTCGATGGCGGGTTCCGCTTCGGCCAGTTCAACATCGAGCGGATCGTCAAGACGTTCCTGCCGCCGGACATTCCCGAGACGTTCGAGGAACTGGGCATTCCGATGCAGATCGTCGCGACGGACTATTACGGCCACCGGCAGACCGTCTTCGACGGCGGCGATCTGCACGCGGCCATCGCCGCCTCGGCTGCGATCCCGGCCGTGTTCAAGCCGGTCAAGCGCGACGGCCGGTTCTATGTCGACGGCGGCATCTTCAATCCGGTCCCCTACGACCATCTGATGGGCAAGGCCGACATCGTCGTCGGCGTCGACGTGGTCGGCGCGCCCGAGGGCGACCCGTCCAAGTCGCCGACCACCATGGAAAGCCTGTTCGGCGTCGCCCAGCTGATGAACCAGTCGATGATTCAGCTCAAGCTGATGGTCGAGCCGCCCGATGTCTTCGTGCGGCCGCCGGTCTCGCGTTTCCGCGTGCTCGATTTCCTGAAGGCGCAGCAGATCCTCGACGCCACCGCGACGGTGCGCGACGAGTTCCGCCGCAAGATGGAGGCGGCCATCGCCGCCTGGGAAATGGACCCCGTCGCGGTGCGCCGCGGCAAGTGAGCGCCTCGCGCGTTCTGTGATGGCAGAAGGCTCTAACCGAGCGTGGCGCCCTTGGCGCTGGTGAAGGGCGACTGCGCCGTCGGCGGCACTGGGCCGACCGGCGGTTCGGCGTCATCGCGATGTTCGATGGTTCCGATCAACCGGAAGCACACGATCACGGCCGCGATGCCGAACACGACCGCGCCCAGTGCCCAACCGGCGATGACGCCGATCGCGCCATAGAGCTGCGCGCCGACCCAGACGAACGGGATGACGCCGAGCGTCGAGCGGCCCCAGTTGAAGACCGTCGAATAGAACGCATAACCCAGATTGTTGAAGGCGGCGTTGGCGACGAAAAGCCCGCCATTGAACAGGAAGCTGATCGCCGCGAACACGCAGAAGAAGACGATCAGTTCGCGCGCGTGGCCCGTCGCGCCGAACAGATCGGCGATCGGACCGGCGAACGCGGCCAGGATCGCGCAGACGACCAGCACGTAGACGATGGTGAAGACCAGCGCGTCGCGCATGGCCGAGCGCAGCCGGTCGTAGCGACGGCCGCCGAGGTTCTGCGCAAGGATCGGCCCGACGGCCCCCGACAGCGCGAAGATCGCCCCGAAGGCGACCGGAATGAGCCGGCCGATCACGGCCCAGCCGGCCACCGCGTCGTCGCCGAACCGTGCGATCTGCGCGGTCACGTAGGCGTTGCCGACGGGCGTGGCGAGCTGGGTCATCACCGCCGGCCCGGCGATGACGAAGAACGGCCGCGCGACGGAGAAGAGCGCGCGCGGATCGGGCAGGCGCACCAGATCGTGCACGACGATCGCGCCGTGCAAGCCGATGCCGAGGATCGCAAGGCGCGAGATGTTGGTGGCGATCGCCGCGCCCGTGACCCCCAGGTCGAAGCCGAAGATCAGGATCGGGTCGAGGACGGCGGAGACCGCACCGCCGATCAGGGTCACGTACATGGCCCGGCGGGCGTCGCCGACCGCGCGCAGGATGCCCGAGGCGCCCATGCCGATCGCCACCGCCGGCATCGACGGCACGACGATCTGCAGGAAATGGACGGCGATCTCGCGCGTTTCGCCCCGCGCGCCCAGAAGCCCGGTCAGAACGTGCAGGTTGGGCCAGATCAGCGCCGCGATGAGCGTCATCGCCAAGCCGATGAAGACCAGCGCGGCGCCGCCGTTGCGCGCGGCACGCTCCCGGTCGCCGGCGCCGAGCGCCCTGGCGACGATCGCGCCGGTGGCGATCGTCATGCCGATGGCGATCGAGACCGCAAAGAACATCAGCGTGCCGGCATAGCCGATCGCGGCGGCCAGTTCCTGCTGGCCGAGCAGCGAGATGTAGAACAGGTTGAGCGCATCGACCATGAAGATCGCCACCAGCCCGATCGAGCCGGTGGCGGTCATCACGATCACATGGCCCATGGTCGGGCCGGTCAGGAACTTCGCCTGCGCGGCGGCCGCCTGGCTCATGCGGCGAAGAGCTGGTCCATCGACGCAAAACCCTTGAATTCGAGCGCGTTGCCGGAAGGATCGCGGATGAACAGGGTCGCCTGTTCACCGACCTCGCCGGCAAAACGCGTCAGCGGCCGTTCGATCCAGTCGATGTCCTCGCGCGCTTCCAGCCGCTCGGCGAGCGCCTTCCACTCATCCATCGGCAGGACGACGCCGAAGTGCGGCACCGGCACGTCGATCGTGTCGACATGGGTCCTGGTCTCGCCGGCCGGCGTGTCGCGCACATGGGCGACGATCTGGTGCCCGAACAGGGAAAAATCGACCCAGTGATCGGACGAGCGGCCCTCGGTGCAGCCGAGAACGTCGCGGTAGAAGGCGCGCGTCTGCTCGAGGTCCCGCACGGGGAAGGCGAGGTGGAAGGGCATCAGGGACTTGGTCATCGGTTCTCGGCAGGCTCCTGTTCGGCGGACGGGTCGGCCCGCTCGGTGTTGATGATCTTGGCCTCGCGGGTGGGCTTGGTCAGCGGCTCGGGCGAGACGGGCTGGGTGTGCAGCATGTGGCCGCCCGCGTAAATGCCGTCGACGGCCTGGATGCGCAGGCGTTCCTCGTCGCGCTTGCGGACATCGTCGCGAATCTGGCTGGCCAGATCCTCGGAAACGCCCAGGGCCTGCAGCGTCCGGGCGCCGAAGACGAGCCCGGATTCGAAGGTCTCGCGCAGTTCGTACTCGATGTTGGCCGCCCGCAGTTCGAGCGTGTGGGCCCGGTCGTAGGAGCGCACGAACAGGCGCGCCTCGGGATATTCGCGCTGGACCAGTTCGACGATGCGGTCGGTGATCTCCTTTTTCTGGGTCGTCACCGCGACGATCTTGGCGCTTCTGATGCCGGCGGCCTCCAGCACCTCCTTGCGGGTGCCGTCGCCGAAGTAGATGCGGAAACCGAACCTCTGCGCCGCACGGACGCGGTCCGCCGAATGATCGATGATGGTCACGTCCGAGCCGCCCGACAGGAGGATCTGCGAGGCGATCTGGCCGAACCGGGAAAAGCCGATCATCAGGACGTCGGCGCCGCGGTCCGCACCGTCGAAATCCTCCTCCATCTCCTCGGGCTTCTCCTCACCGATCAGGAACGGCGCCAGCGCCACCGAGATCGGCGTCAGCGCCATCGACAGCGTGACGATGGCGATCAGGATCGACGCGGTCTGGCCGTCGAAGATGCCGAGCGCAACGGCCGACGAGAACATCACGAAGCCGAATTCGCCGCCCTGGGGCAGCACCAGCGCGGTGCGCACCGCAACGTCCGGCGGCGAGCCGAAGGCGCGGCCGAGCCCGTAGATGATCGCCGCCTTGACGATCATCAGAAGCGGCACGGCGAGCACGATGACCAGCCAGTTTCCGGCCAGCACGGCGAGATCGAGGCTCATGCCGATCGCCATGAAGAAAAGTCCCAGGAGAAGGCCGCGGAACGGCTCGATGTCCGCTTCCAGTTCGTGCCGGTAGGAGGATTCGGCCAGCATCACGCCTGCGATGAACGCGCCCAGCGCCATCGACAGTCCGACCACCTGCATGAGCATGGCCGACGCCATCACCACGAAGAGCGCCGTTGCGATCATCGCCTCGCGGGCGCCGGTGTTGCCGATGACGCGGAACAGGGGGTTGAGCAGGTAGCGGCCCGAGGCGATCAGCACCGCGACCGCGCCGATGGCCAGGGCAAAATCGATGGCGCTCATCTCGGCGGCATCCGCCCCGCCCGGCGCGAGCAGCGGAATGATCGCCAGAAGCGGCACGATCGCCACATCCTGGAACAGCAGGATCGCGAACGATTTCTGCCCGTGCGCGCGGCTCATCTCGCCGCGTTCCTCCAGGATCTGCAGCGCGAATGCGGTGGAGGAAAGCGCGAGGCCGAAACCGACGACGAGCGCCGCCGACGGGCTCAGACCGCCGAGCACCAGCCCGAGACCCGCCAGCACGAGCCCGGTGATGCCGACCTGCGCGGCGCCGAGACCGAAGATGACGCGCCGCATCGACCATAATCGCTGCGGTTTGAGTTCGAGCCCGATGACGAACAGGAGCATCACAACGCCCAGTTCGGCGACCTGCAGGATCGACTCGGCGTCACTGAACAGGCCCAGGATCGGTCCGATCACCGTGCCGGCCGCCAGATAGCCAAGCACCGTGCCGAGCCCGAGCCGCTTGAAGAGCGGCGCGGCCACGACCGCCCCGCCGAGCAGCAGGATCGCTTCGCTGTAGAACCCGGGTGCTTCAGCGCCGGCCATGCCGGTCTCCCCGATCGTTTGCGGGCACGCCGCAGGCGGCCTTGATGAACGTCGCAACCAGCAATAGATGAAGCGCAGCCGAATGAAAACAATGTGACCCCGGGCGCGGCGCGTCCGCGTCGCCCCTTTCCCGGAAAGACCGCAATGGACGATCACAGCCAAACCCTGCTCGACCGCGCCTCCCGCCTGGTCGAGGCGGCAAGGCGGGCCGGCGCCGATGCCGCCGACGCCGTGTCGGTGCGGTCGCGTTCGCGCGCGGTCAGCGTGCGCAACGGCAAGGTCGAGGGCACCGATGCGTCCGAGAGCGACGACATGTCGCTGAGGGTGTTCGTCGGCCGCAAGGTGGCCAGCGTGTCGGCCGCGGCGACGAGTGATCCGGCGCAACTGGCCGAGCGGGCCGTGGCGATGGCGAAGGTCTCGCCGGACGATCCCTATAACGGGCTGCCCGATCAGGACCGGCTGGCGCGCGAGTTGCCCGATCTCGACCTCTACGACGCAACCGAGGTCTCCGCCGAGCGCCTGACCGAAGACGCGCTGGCGGCCGAAGCGGCGGCGCTGGCAGTGGACGGCATTACCAATTCGTCAGGCGGCTCGGCCTCGGCCGGCGAAGCGGGGTTCGTTCTGGTCACGACGGACGGCTTTTCGGGTGCCTACCGGCGTTCCCGGTTCGGCCGCTCGGTGGCCGTGATCGCCGGCGAAGGCACGGCGATGGAACGCGACTACGAATTCTCAAGCCGGACCCATTTCGCCGATCTCGACGATCCCGCCGACATCGGCCGCAAGGCCGGCGAACGGACCGCGCGCCGGGTCAATCCGCGCAAGATGCCGACCGGCCGGATCAAGGCGGTGTTCGATCCGCGCGTGGCGCGATCGATCCTCGGGCATCTGTCGGGCGCCATCAATGGCGGCTCGGTGGCGCGCCGGTCGACCTTCCTTGGCGGCAAGATGGGCCAGCAGATCGCCAACGCCGCGATCACCGTGATCGACGATCCGCTGCGTCCGCGCGGCGCCGGTTCGCGCCTGTTCGACGGCGAAGGCGTGATCGCCGCGCCGCTGACCATGGTCGACCAGGGCGTCCTGAACCACTGGTTCCTGTCGACCGCGATCGGCCGCGAACTGGACCTTGAGACGAACGGACGCGGCGTGCGCGGCGGCACGGTCGTCAATGCGGGCTCGACGAACCTCTCCATCGAGCCTGGCGACGTCTCGCCCGAACAGATGCTCGACGCTGTCGGAACCGGCTTCTACGTCACCGAAGTGTTCGGACAGGGCGTCAATCTCGTTACCGGCGAATACAGCCGCGGCGCCTCCGGTTTCTGGATCGAGAACGGAGAACTCGCCTTCCCGGTGTCGGAAGTGACGATCGCGGGCAATCTGGCCGACATGTTCATGGCCATGCAGCCGGCGAACGATCTCGACCGCACCTTCCCCACCGCCGCACCGACGCTGATGATCGAGCCGATGACGCTCGCGGGGACCTGAGGCCGTATGGACGGTTCGCACGCCGACACGACCGACCTGCCGGGGCTCGACGAGGAACTCAACCTGATGGCCGGCCTCGCGCGCCAGGCCGGTGCGATGGCTCTGGACCATTTCGGCGGCGACAATCTCGATGTGCGGCTCAAGGACGGCGAATCGCCGGTCACCAAGGTCGACTATGCCGTCGACGACCTGCTCAGACAGGGACTGCTGGCGGCGCGGCCATCCTATGGCTGGCTGTCCGAGGAAACCGCCGACACCGACATCGCGCACCGGCGCAACGCACCGCGCACCTTCATCGTCGACCCGCTCGACGGCACCCGCGCCTTCATCGAGGGCCACGAAGTGTGGTGCGTGTCGATCGGCCTTGTCGAGAACGGCCGGCCGGTGGCGGGCATTCTCGAGTGCCCCGCCGTTGGCGAGACGATCACGGCGACGCTCGGGGGCGGCGCCTATGTCGACGGCGAGCGCATCGGCACCGGTCCGCTGCGGGACGAGCCGCTGATCGGCGGGCCCCGCGCGCTGGTCGACCGCCTGAAGGCATCAGGGACGGTGGCGGCGCGCCGGCATCCGCACGTGCCCTCGCTGGCCTACAGGCTCGCCATGGTGGCGCGCGGCGCGATGGACGCGACCTTCGTCAAGCCCTATGCCGCCGACTGGGACATAGCCGCCGCGGCGCTGATCCTGACCGAGGCCGGGGCGCTGTTCACCGATGGGGCCGGCCAGCCGGTTGTCATGAACGGCACGGACCCGCTGAAGGGAACGCTGATCGCGTGCCACCGGGACCTGCAGCAGCCGATGGTCGGAGTTGTCGCCGGACTTTCGTTCCGATAATCAGGCCGGCAACGGACCCCTCACCGCATCTCAAGGCTGAACTTCATGTCTGACGAACCTCGCGACAAGCAGTTGCTGCATCTGGTCTTCGGCGGCGAGCTGGAGTCGCCCGACGGCCTGCGCTTCCGCGACCTGGAGGCGCTCGACATCGTCGGCATCTATCCGGACTATGCCAGCGCCGTCGCGGCTTGGAAGGCGAAGGCGCAGATGACCGTCGACAACGCGCACATGCGCTATTTCGTGGTTCATCTGCACCGCCTGCTCGAACCCGACCAGCAATGATCCCGATGGCGGATCGGAGCACGGTCGGCACGGCCGGCCGGAAATTCGCCGCCTTTGCGCGGCATGATCGGTCCTTTGCACTGGTCCGCCGGCCCCGGGCGCAGTACAAGACGAGCCGGGGCGCACACGACGACAAACGGGCGAGCTTGGACAATACGCAATGAGCGAACGCTGGGCGCGTCTGGCGCTTCAGACCTATCGCTGGGCCGGCATGGCGGCATACCCTTTCATGGGCATCTATGTCGGAATGCGCGCGACGCGCGGCAAGGAACAGCATGACCGGCGCGGCGAGCGCTACGGAAAGCCGTCGGCGACGCGGCCGCTGGGTCCGCTGGTATGGGTGCACGCGGTTTCGGTCGGCGAGACCGGCGCCGTTTCGGGTCTGATCGGGCGGCTGCGCGCGCACGACATTCCCGTCGTCCTGACCACCGGTACGGTGACATCGGCGGCGCTGGCCCGCGACCGGTTCGGCGACGATGTGCTGCACCAGTACGTGCCGCTCGACCTCAAGCCGGCGGTGAGCCGTTTCCTGGACTACTGGCAGCCCGATCTGGCGGTCTTCGCCGAGTCCGAGATCTGGCCGATGACGATCCTCGAACTCGGTGCGCGTCGTATCCCGCAGGTGCTGATCAACGGCCGCATGTCCGACCGGTCGTTCAAGCGCTGGCAGAACCGGTTGGCGCTGGCCGAGTCGCTGTTCGAAAACCTGTCGCACGTCGCCGCGCAGACCGAGAAAGACGGCGAGCGCTTCCGCGCGCTCGGCGCACGCCCGGTGACGGTGTCGGGCAACCTGAAGGCGGACGTCCCGGTGCCGTCGGTCGATCCGGGCACCTACGCGCAGATGCAGGCGCGGCTCGACAGCCGCCCGGTCTGGCTGGCCGTGTCGACCCATGAGGGCGAAGAGATGGTCGCGGCGCGCGTGCACAAGATGCTCAAGAAGCGCTGGCCGGGCCTTCTGACGGTGATCGTGCCGCGTCATCCCACGCGGGCGGAGGAACTGGCGGCAGCGATGGGCGGCATGGGCCTTTCGGTGGCGCGGCGGACCGTCGACAAGATGCCGGCGGCGGCGTCCGACATATTCCTCGGCGACACGATCGGCGAAATGGGCCTTTACCTTCGGATGGGCAAGATCGCCTTCGTCGGACGGTCGCTGACCGCCGAGGGCGGACAGAACCCGCTGGAGCCGGCGATGCTCGGCTGTGCCGTGCTGACCGGGCCGAACCTGGCCAATTTCGAAGAGATCTACGGACGGTTCTGCGAAGCGCGCGCGGCGCGGGTCGTCGACGACGAGATGATGCTGGCCAAGGCGGTCAATTTCCTGCTTGGCAACGCGGCGCTGTGCGACGCGATGGCCGAGGCCGGCCGCGGCGTGATCGCCGACATGAGCGGTGCGCTGGACCGGACCTGGCAGACGCTCAGCCCCTACGTGCAGCCGCTGGTGGTCAAGGCGCGGCTCGCGCCCGGCGAAGCGGCGCTCGACGGCGGCGAAGACGCAGCACGCGCGAGCCAGGGCGGGCTCATTGGCTGGTAGCGAGGCGCCGCCCTTCTGGTACCGGCCGCCGGGTCTGCAGGCACGCCTTCTGTGGCCGGCGTCGCTTGTCTACGGCGGCATCGCCCGGCGGCGCATGGATCGTGCCGATCCGCCCGCGGTCGACGCCCCGGTTCTGTGCATCGGCAACCTGACAGTCGGCGGGACCGGTAAGACGCCCACGGCGATCGCGCTTGCGCGGGCGGCCGAACGGCACCGCTACCGGCCCGGCATCGTCTCGCGCGGCTATGGCGGCGGGCACATCCGCCCGCATCGCGTCGACCCGGAAACCGATACTGCACGGTCGGTCGGCGACGAGGCGCTGCTGCTGGCGCGCGCCGCACCCACGGTGATCGGCGCCAACCGGGCACGAAACGCGCAGATGCTGATCGACGCGGGCTGCGACTTCATCATCATGGATGACGGCTTCCAGAGCCGGTCGCTGCGGACGGACCATGCGCTGATCACGCTCGATGCGCGGCGCGGCATCGGCAATGGCAGGGTGATCCCGGCCGGTCCGCTGCGCGCGCCGCTGCGCGACCAGATGCGGCTCGCCGATGCGGTCCTGCGGATCGGTACGGGCGAGGCGGGCGACCAGGTCGTGCGCGCGGCCGCCCGCGCCGGCAAACCGCTGATGCAGGCGCATCTTCAGCCGGCGAACGTGCGCGCCATTTCCGGCCGGCAGGTGCTGGCCTATTGCGGCATCGGCGATCCGGGCAAGTTCTACGAGACGCTGCACCATTATGGCTGCATGCTGGCCGCGACGCGCTCGTTCGGCGACCATCACATGTTCACCGAGGCCGATGCGCGCGCGCTCGTCGGCAAGGCGGAGGCCGAGGGGCTGGAACTGGTGACGACCGAGAAGGACTTCGTCCGCCTGTCGCACAATGAGGGCCCGCTGGCGACGCTGCGCGAACGCACCCACGTGCTGCCGGTGTCCCTCGTGTTCGAGACCAGGGCCGACGCCGAACACATCATCGCCGCGACCGAGCGGCGATATCATCGAAGGCGGATCGGCGGGTAACGGTTGTCAGCGCGGCTTCGACGGCAGGGCGCCGGCCTGGCGCTCGGCCTCCAGCGAGGCGTGCACGTCGACATAGGCCTCCTGCCGCGCCACGCTCCAGTATTTCAGCTCGTCGATCGGGATCGGCTTGCCGGTGATGGCGCAGCGCACGAACGTGCCCGGTGTGACGACGCGGAAGTCGGCGTCCAGAAAGCGGATGCGCGCCTCGTTGGCGCTCGGGATGTCATGAATGTTCATGATGGTCTCCGGATGGCAGCGAAAGGACACATTTGGCCCTGCCCGTCAAGCAAAACCGGCGACGGGCCCCGGCGGTTCCCGTCACCTATCGCCGCCCGAAAAGGCGTTCGATGTCGGCCAGCTTGAGTTCGATGAAGGTCGGCCGGCCGTGGTTGCAGGTGCCCGAGCCGGGCGTCCGTTCCATCTGGCGCAGAAGCGCGTTCATCTCGGCCGGCCGCATCGTCCGGCCGGCGCGCACCGAGCCATGGCACGCCATGGTCGAGGCGATCGCCTCCAGCCGCGCGCGCAGGCGCTCGGGCTCGACCTCGCCGAGTTCGGGATCGAGCGTTTCGGCAAGTTCGCGGATCAGGCCGGCCGCGTCGGTCTCGCCGAGCATGGCGGGCGTCGCCCGCACCGCGACCGCGCCGGGACCGAACGGTTCGATCTCGAGGCCGAAGCGCGCAAGGGTCGCGGCCGCCGCGCAGAGCGCCTCGGCGCGTTCGGGATCGAGATCGACGATCTCCGGGACGAGCAGCATCTGCGCGGCGAGCGGCCGGTCGGCCATGGCGCGCTTGAGCGCTTCGAAGACGAGCCGCTCATGCGCGGCGTGCTGATCGACAAGGACGACGCTGTCGCCGGTCTGGGCGAGGATGTAGGTGCCGTGCATCTGCGCCCGCGCCGCGCCGAGCGGGAAGTCGCCGCCCTCCGACGCGTCGCCGGCATCGCCAGGCCGGGCCTGCGGCATCACCGTGAACCCCGCCTGCCCGTTCTCGGCGAACCCGGCGGCCGCGCCGTTCGCCGAACCCGGCGATGCGAGCGGGGCCTGCCAGCCATTCGGCATGGCCTGCCCGCCACCGACCGCCAGATCGTTCTCCGGCACGGCGAAGGCGGCCGCCATCTTCTGCGCATCGCGGGTCGACGCGCGCACGCCACCTTCGAGCAGGGCGCGGCGGACACCGCCGACGATCAGCGCCCGGACGAGGCCCGGATCGCGGAAGCGGACATCGGCCTTGGCCGGATGCACGTTGACGTCGACGTCGGCCGGGTCGATGTCGATGTACAGCACGGCGGCCGGGTGGCGACCGCGTTCGAGCATGTCCGAATAGGCGCCGCGCAACGCCCCGAGGATCTGCCGGTCGCGCACCGGACGGCCATTGACGAAGGCGAACTGCCGGTTCGCCGTCGCATGGTGCCAGGACGGCAGGCCGGCAAGCCCCGCAAGGCGGACGCCCTCCTTGTCCGCGGCGACGGAGACGGCGTTGTCGACGAAGCTCTGGTCGAGCACCTGCGCGATCCGCCTGAGGCTCGCGCCCTCGCCCTGGCCGCAGGCGGGGTACTCGCACGTGGCGCGATCGGGGCCGCTGAGCACGAAATGCACGTCGGGAAAGGCCAGGGCGATGCGCCGCACGGTCTCGGTGACGGCGCTGTTCTCGGCCCTTTCGCCCTTCAGGAACTTCAGGCGCGCGGGCGTGGCATGGAACAGATCGCGCACCTCGACGAGCGTGCCGCGGTTGGCCGGCCCCGGGCGTGGCCCCTCGACACGGCCGCCCTCGACGGTGATCTCGGCGCCCGTTTCGGCGCCGTGGCGCCGGGTCCTGATGCGCAGGCGGGCGACCGAGCCGATCGACGGCAGGGCCTCGCCCCGGAACCCGAGCGTGGCGATCGCATCGAGGCCGCCGTCGAGCTTGGAGGTGCAGTGTCGCGAGACGGCCAGCGCCAGTTCGTCGGCGCCCATGCCGTGCCCGTCGTCGATGACGCGGATGAGGCCCTTGCCACCGGCCGCGGTGGCGATCTCGATCCGGCGGGCGCCGGCGTCGAGCGCGTTCTCGACCAGTTCCTTGACGACCGAGGCGGGCCGCTCGACGACTTCGCCGGCGGCAATCCGGTTGACGATGGTCTCATCGAGTCGGCGGATGGGCATGGCCCACTATAGGCGGCGCGAAGATCGCGGTGAACCGCAGGCACCGCTTATGAACAGGCGGCGTGCGTCAGGCGGACTGGGCAAGCGGCGGCGAGGCGACCGGCTTGACGCCCATCCGCAGGCGCCGCTCGTAGTCGGTCTTCATCGTCGGGTCGAAGGCGCTGGCGCGGCCGCGTCCCTCGCTCTTTGCGTGATACATCGCAAGGTCGGAGGCGAACATCAGATCGTCGAAGCTGACGGCGTCCTCGGGACACAGCGCGATGCCGATGGAGGCCCTGGGGTCGATGGCGATATCGCCCAGATCGAAGGGCTTGCCGAGCAGCGACGCCACATGTTCGGCGACCGCGCGCGCGTTCTGGCGGCTGCGGACCCCGTCGAGCACGATCACGAACTCGTCGCCGCCGTAGCGGGCCACGGCGTCCTTGCCGCGCAGACCGTTGGTCACGCGCCGGGCGATCTCGATCAGAAACGCGTCGCCGACCGCGTGGCCGTAGGTGTCGTTGATCGACTTGAAGTCGTCGATGTCGATATGCATCAGCGCGAACGGCTTTTCCGTCGGATCGCCGCTGATCAGGTCCTGGACATGGTCCTCGATCGACTTGCGGTTGAGCAGGCCGGTGAGCTGGTCGTGCCGGGCCATGTGCGCCATCTCGTTGCGGGCGCGGATGAGTTCGCGGGTCTTGCGCGAGACGTCGCCGAGGATCGGGCGGAAGATCAGGATCGCCTCCAGCGCGAGGACGATCATCATCGCCATGAAGACGATCCGGTGCAGGCGCAGCGTATTGGCGATGCCGCCCTCAGCCTCGGCCGCGACCTGCTCGGCGAGCGCGGCATAGCCGGCGAGCACGGCGGTCGCCGACAATTGCGGCAATGGCTGCACGTCGCTTTCGGGGTTCGCCCCGGCCTCGGCGAGATAGGCCCTGGTCTTGGCGATCAGGTCCTGGGTGAAGAAGGTCACGTCGTGCGGCACGGCGGTCATGATGGCGCGCACGGAATCGCTCGCCTTGTCGCGCGCAAGCTTGGACTGAAGTGTCGCGAAGTTCTGTTCGAACGCGGCGAGCGCATCGCGCAGATGGCTCAGCGAGGAGGCGCGCCGGTAGCGCGAGTTCTCGATCTTGGCGGTGTTGGTCAGAAGCACGATCCGCTGCGACAGCATCTGCTGGTCGCCCGCCAGATGCACCAGCCGGCTGACATTGCGCTGCGTCGAGATGGCGCTGTCGACCAGAACGAAGGTGACCATCGCCATCAGCGCGATGACCAGAAGCGCGGTCCAGTAGCCAACGCGCATGCGGCGGATCAGGCGATCGGTTCCGTTGTCGCAGAGTTGGCCGTTTGCGTCCACGCTGCCCTCCATCCGGGCACCCCATCAGCGCAGAGACTATCGCTTCAAGCCCGAGGAAAGGTTTACTCACCGCAGAAACCGGCGGCAGGGTAAACAGATCGCAAACGGCGCGGACCGTGACCACGGTCGACCGGGTCGCAAATGCGCGATTTGGGGCTTCGACGATCGGCGGAAAGCGCTTCAAACCGGGCACGCGAGCGCTTAAGTCAGGGCGATCAAGACGGCGGCGAATGGCGCCGGCCGCGACAAGACGGGGAATGACCATGTCGGAAAAGCCAGATGAAACCCAGTGGAAGGCGGTGACGGACGATTTCGCCGTGATGGGTCAGTTGCAGCCCGGGGACATCGACGCGCTGGCGGCGGCGGGCTTCGGCGCGATCATCTGCAACCGGCCCGACGGCGAAGCGCCGGACGAGCCGCAGTTCGACGCGATCGGCGAGGCCGCGCGCAATGCGGGCCTTCAGGCGCGCTACATTCCGGTTTCCAACCAGGTGGGTCTGACACCGGAGAACGTGGCCGACATGAAGGCCGCGCTCGCCGAACTGCCCAAGCCGGTTCTCGCCTACTGCCGGTCCGGTGCCCGCTCGGCCAAGCTCTACGAAGCCGCACAGGGTTGAACGGTCCGGTCACGCCCGGACGATGTCTCTAACGGGCAATGACCAGCACCTCGGCGGTCACGCAGACCGGTGCGTGACCGCGGACCAGCGTGCCGCGAATAGGCGTCCCGGCTTCGTCGACCAGCGTTCCTGACAGGTGCGCCGTGCCATCGACGATCGAGCCCGACAGGCACAGCGCCTCCATGCCGACGCTCGACAGCGCGTGCCCGGCGCCGTCTTCGGACATCAGGTTCGGCGCATTCAGGCTGCCGAGGCTGGGGCCGAGTTCGGCGTCGGTCAGGCCGGCGGCGCGACACGCTGTCTCGACGGCTTCGGTGAGATCCTCGTTCGGCCGGACGCGGACAAACAGCGCCTCGGGGGCCGAAACCGCACCATGGGCGCCGATCTCGAACACCGAATGCAGCGTTTCGGCGTCGGGCTGCTGGACAAGGTCGACCCCGTCGAGCCCGAACAGTTCGACGTCGAACGCCCCCGCGACCGGACAGTCGGCCGGAAACAGATGGCCGCCGGCCGGTTCCGTGATCTCGCCGGCCTCGACCATGGCATGGCAATGGACAAACGGAGCGCCGCCCGGGGTGCGTCCGAAGCTGAACGTCCCCCAGGGCAGACGACCGGGGCCGAATTCGCGGATGTAGGTGTAGTTGGCGGCCTTGCCGTCGCGGGCCGGGCCGCCGGTCGTAAAGCGCGTGGCAGTCAGCGTGCATTGCGCGATTCGCCCCGTGCCCGCCGCAATGCCGAACCGTTCCGAAAGGGCCGCGATCGCGCCGAGCAGGCTCTTACCATCGGCCTCGACCCTCTCGCTTACCCGGACCAGCCGGGCGCCGGCCCATTCGATGCGCCGCTCCGCCACCGGACCGGGATGGACCATGTGAAACGCGGCGCGCTTGGCCACGGCGTCGCCGCTCACTGCGCCGCCTGAAGCGCGGGCACCGCGCCGGTCTCGATCAGGCGCGCCCTGACCGTCTTCTTTTCGACCTTGCCATAGCCCGATTTCGGCAGTTCGTCCCAGAAGGCGATGTATCGCGGCTGCTTGTAGCGCGGCACGTTGCCGACGATCCATGCGCGCAGGGTGGCCCCGTCGAGGGCGGCGCCCTCCTCGACCACGATGGCCGCCGCGCCAACCTCGCCCCACTCCGGATCGGGCACGCCGACGATCGCGACCTCGGCGATCGCCTCATGTTCGAGGAGCTTCTCCTCGACCTCGCGCGGATAGATGTTCGAGCCGCCCGAGATGTACATGTCGGACTTGCGCCCGGTGATGTAGAGATAGCCGTCTTCATCCATATGGCCGACATCGCCGGTGACGAACCAGCCATTGACGAAGGCCTCCTCGTTGGCCCTGTCATTGTCGTAATAGCCGGCGCAAACCGCCGGCCCGCGCGTTGCGATCACGCCGGTGGCCCCGGCCGGAAGCGCGTTACCGTCGTCGTCGAGGATCGCCAGTTCCATGCCCATGCGTGCGAACCCGCACGATCCCACCCGCATCTTGTCGTCGTCGAGCGAATGCTCGTCGGCCGGCAGCCAGGCGATGGCACCGGTCACCTCGCCCATGCCGAAATACTGCACCAGCACCGGGCCGAGCGCCTCGAGCGCCTTCTTCTGATCCGCCCTGTACATGGGCGCGCCCGCATAGATGACGTGCTTCAGGCTCGAGCCGTCATGGCGGCCGGCCGCCTCGTGTTCCACGAGCCGTTTGACGATGGTCGGCACCGTGAACATGTTGCTGACCCGATGCTTTTCGATCAGAGCCCAGGCTTCGGCCGGATCGAACCCGTCGCCGGACATCAGGACGTTCGTGGCGCAGCGGGTGACCTGGATGAACAGGTGCAGGCCGGCGCCGTGCGACAGCGGCGCGATGACGAGCGAGGCGTCGGTGTGGCTCAGGCCTGGCATCAGGTCGGCGGCATGGTTGTTGAAGACGAAGGCGAGCTGGCCGTGGGTCAACACGGCCATCTTCGGATTGCCCGTCGTGCCCGAGGTGAAGAAGAACCAGGCCGGATCGTCATAATCGACCTCGGCTCCACGATAGGGCCCGTCGGCCGCATGGCCTTCGACCAGCCCTTCGTAATTGTCGCCGATGACGATCTCGCGGTCACGGGCGAATCCCGCCGCGCGCACGGCATCGACATGGCCGGAAAAGCGGGCATTGCCGACGAAGGCGGTCGCGCCGGCGGCGACGCCCATCCGGGCGATCTCCTCGGGACCGAGACGGAAATTGGTCGGCACGATCACCGCGCCCGTCTTCCAGACCGCGTACATCGCCTCGGGATAGTCGAGTTCGTTGGCCGAATGCATCAGCACCCGGTCGCCCTTGCGCACGCCCATCTTCGTCAGCGCGTGCGCGACCGCATCGGCACGCGCGTTCATTTCGGCGTAGGAGCGCACGTGATTGCCCCGGACGATCGCCGGATGGCTGCCCCGCCGACCGGCCGCCTGCGTCAGAAAATGGCCCAGATTCATCACCCGGTTCGAGCGGCGGGGAAAATCGAACGCCATCGGCCTACCGCAGCCGCTCGATGATCGAGACGTAGTTGGCGACCGCCGTGCCGCCCATGTTGAAGACGCCGGCCGTCGTCGCGTCCGGGACCGGAGCGCCAGCCGGCTCGTCGCAGAGCTGCCGGGCGGCCATGACATGCATCGACACGCCCGTCGCGCCGACAGGATGGCCCTTGGCCTTGAGCCCGCCCGAGGGATTGACGGGCAGCCGCCCGCCGATCTCGGTCACACCTTCCTCGATCACGCGGGCGCCCTCGCCGGGGTCGGCCAGCCCCATCGCCTCGTATTCGATCAGTTCGGCGATGGTGAAGCAGTCGTGCGTCTCGACGAAGCTCAGATCGTCGAGCGAGAGCCGAGAGCGGTCGAGCGCCTCGCCCCAGGCCTTGCGCGCCCCCTCGAACGCGATCACGTCGCGCCGCGAGATCGGCATGTAGTCGCTGACATGGGCTGTGGCGCGAAAGCCGATCGCGCGCGGGGCGTGCCAGGCATGGTCGAGATCGGTGATGACGAGCGCCGCCGCGCCGTCGGAGACAAGCGAGCAATCGGTCCGCCGCAGGGGACCGGCGACGATCGGGTTCCTGTCGGAGACCGTCGCGCAGAATTCGTAGCCGAGATCCTTCTGGATGTGGGCGAGCGGGTTCCGGGCGCCGTTGGCGTGGTTCTTGGCGGCGATCCGCGCAAGCGCGTCGCGCTTGTCACCGTAGCGCTGGAAGTAGAGTTCGGCGATACGGCCGAACATGCCGGCAAACCCGCCCTCGATGTCCGCCTCCTCGGGCACGTAGGACGCCTTGAGAAGGATGTCGCCGACCTCGGCGCCGGACACGGCGGTCATCTTCTCGACACCGATGACGAGCGCGGTGCGGATGCGCCGGGCCGCGAGCGCGTCGAGCGCGGCATGGATCGCCGCGCTGCCGGTCGCGCAGGCGTTTTCCAGACGCACCGCCGGTGCGTGCCGCAGTTCGCCGACCCGAAGCGATGCGAGCGTCGACGGAAAGCCCTGTGGCGAAAAGCCCTCGTTGAAGGTGCCGACGAAGACGGCATCGACCTCGGCCGGATCGAGCCCGGCATAGTCGAGCGCCTCTTCGGCCACCTGGCCGATCAGCGTTTCGGCGGTTTCGTCCTCAAGCCTGCCGAAGCGCGTATGCGCCCAGCCGGTGATCGCTGCGTCCATGGCCGCTCCTCCCGATGAACCCGGAGAGTTGCCGTTTTCTTGCGAAGGTTCAAGTGCCGCAGAAGGTCTGGTGGACGACCTCGTCGGCTGCGGGCGGCAGCGTCAGCGGATCGTCGGCCGGCCGGTCCGCGAACGGCTCGGCGAGCGCGTCGACGAGCGCGTGGAAGACGCTCATGTCGCCGCCATAGGCGGCCGCGATCGCTTTCTCCACCTGATGGTTGCGCGGAATGATCGCAGGATTGACCGCCTTCATGGCGGCGATGCGCGCCTCATCGGAGCGGTTTTCGTCCGCCAGCCGGGCTCGCCATGCGGCAAGCCATTCGGTCAGCGGCTCGCCGTCCGCGAACTCGGCGAGAAAGCCTTCGTCTGCCGCTCCCGCCTCGCGTCCGAGCGCGCTCAGGGCGCGGAACGTGTTGGTGAAGTCCGCGCCATCTTCGGCCATCCGCTTGAGCAGGCCGTCGACCAGGTCCATGTCGCCCTCGCGCGGCGTTTCGAGCCCGATCTTGGCGGTCATCTCGGCCGCATGGGCCCCGGCGAACCCGGTGCCGTAGCGTTCCAGGCTCGCCTTGGCGATCTCGACGGCCCTGTCGGGATCGTCGTCGAGCAGCGGCACCAGCGATTGCGCCAGATTGGCGAGGTTCCAGTGCCCGATCGCCGGCTGGTTGCCATAGGCGTAGCGGCCGAACTGGTCGATGGAACTGTAGACCGCGCCCGGATCGAACCCGTCCATGAACGCGCACGGGCCGTAGTCGATCGTTTCGCCCGACAGCGTCATGTTGTCGGTGTTCATCACGCCATGGATGAAGCCCAGCGCCAGCCATCGCGCGATCAGCTTCGCCTGCCGGGCGATGACGCCGTCCAGCAGCGCCGCATGGGGATTGTCGGCCTTGCGCGCGGCCGGATCATGCCGGTCGATGGCGTGGTCGGCGAGCGCGGCCAGCGCTTCGGTGTCCTGCCGGGCATAGAAATACTGGAACGTGCCGACGCGGATGTGGCTCGACGCTACGCGGGTCAGCACGCCGCCGGGCAGCCGGTCCTCGCGCAGCACATAGTCGCCGGTGGTCACGGCAGCCAGGGCGCGCGTGGTCGGCACGCCGAGCGCGGCCATCGCCTCCGAGACGACATATTCGCGCAGCACCGGTCCGAGCGCGGCGCGTCCGTCGCCCATGCGCGAGAACGGCGTCTTGCCCGAGCCCTTGAGCTGGATGTCACGCCGGATGCCGTTCGCATCGACAACCTCGCCGATCAGAAGCGCCCGACCATCGCCAAGCTGCGGCACCCAGTTGCCGAACTGGTGTCCGGCATAGGCCATGGCGATCGGCGCGGCGTTCTCGGGAAAGGCGTTGCCGGCCAGCATGGCGACGCCCTCGGGCGAGGCGAGCCAGTCCGCATCGAGCCCGAGTTCCACGGCAAGCTGCTCGTTGAGCCGCACCAGCGCCGGCTCCGGCACGGGGGCCGGTGCCTGACGGGTGTAGAGCCGGTCGGGCAGGCGCACGTAGGAATTGTCGAAATGGATCGTCATCGGCTCTCTTTCGCGTTCGCCACCGCATATAGGCATTCAGAGCCCTCACGCCATGGGCGGGCCGGACGGCTCAGAACCGATCGGAGGCGCTGGCGATCAGGTTGACCAGTTCGGCCTGTCGCGAGACGCCGGTCTTTTCGAAGATGCGCGACAGGTGCGAGCGTGCTGTGTTGACGGTGATGCCGCACCGGGCAGCGGCAGCTTCCCGCCCGTCGCCCTTGGCGACCTCGATCGCCAACTGAGCCTCTGCATTGGTCAGGCCGAACGCCTGGCGTAGCGCTTCGACCTTGCGCCGGGCTTCGGCGTCCGGATCGCGGAAGACGAGCAGGACGAGCGTTCCGCTGCCATCGGCCAGACCGGGCATGGGCGGATGCTGGCCGCCCCGCAAAGGCAGCACCTCGACCGAAAGGGCCCGGTCCGCCTTCGGACAGCCAAAGCGAAGCGGCGCGACGCCGCCGCCGGCCAGTTGTCCGGCCATGCAGCGGTGAACGCGATGCACCACGGTCCGGTGCACCGCGACGTCATCGAAGACGACCTGCCCGCGCCGCACGCCGACGCCGCGTTGCTGCCCGACGAGCCTTTCGGCGACGGCATCCATGCCGTGAATGCGGCAGGCGCCGTCGACCGCGATGAACCCGCCATGGCCGCCCAGCCTGACCGCCGTCGCTTCCATTTCCAGCGCGTGCAGGCGGCGGTTTGCGCGCAGGGCACGAATGAGGTGGGGCAGGAGCAGATCGAAACGCGCCCGGGTCTCGTCGGCGATCTCGTCGTTGCGCACGCCGGCCTGCAGAACCACCGAACTGAACGCGCCGTCATCGACATACAGGTTGCTGGCGATCCGCTCGGCGCCCAGGCCCGACCGCGACCAGTACTCGCCGTAGAATTCGCTGGAGAAGAACAGCTCGCGCCCGGTGGTGGCCAGATCGGTCACGGTGCCCGGGGACGCATCGGCCGTCGCCGCCGCGGTCGGATCATGTTGCCACCAGGTTTCGTTGTACTGCCGGATGACATCCGGGTCGGCGCGCGGCGATGTCACCAAGGCCAGATCGATGCGCGGATCGATAGCGACGAGCGAGGCATTCTCGACACCGCAGAAGTCGGCGATCCGCATGATCGTCGCCGACCAGTCGCCGGTTTCAAGCGCGCTCTCGTAGATCGAGTCGAGTATGCCCTCAAGTCGGTCCATCGACCCTTATGCCGGACCGACCGCTGACTGCCACGCCGACATCCCCGTGGGATCTGTCCCGGCAGCAAATGGCTATTTTTCCCGCAAGTCAATGCGTTGGCGCGATTGAGCCCGGAACGCCTCGCACAAACGTCGCATGCGCCGACCGACCCTGCGGCCTAATCAGAACGGGGCGCATCGTGACGATGGGGCGGCACGGCGCAGGCGCCCGTCGCGTCGTGCAGGGAGTGATGGTCTGACCTACAGGGCTCACAGCGCCGGGCGTCTGGCACCGATCGTCAAGGGGCTTTCCGGGCTCAGGACGACGGTCTCCGGGCTGGCGCTCGGCGCCGCCTGCCACGTGGCGCTCGGCGGACCCGCCCTCGGCCAGTCGATCACCGCCGACGGACGCACGGCGACCTCCGTGACCGTGTTGGGTTCGGTCACCGACATCCGCACGTCGACCGTCACCGCCGGCCACGGCGTCAACACATTCTCGAACTTCTCGGTCGGCGCCGGCCACACGGCCAACCTGCACGTGCCGAGCGGCGCGGCCGGCACGGTCAACATCGTCGACGGCCCGCGCAGCGTACTGAACGGCGCGGTGCGCTCGGTGCAGGGCGGCGCGGTCGGCGGCGACCTCTATTTCGCCAATTCCAACGGCGTCGTCGTCGGTCCGAACGGTTCGGTACAGGCCGGCACGGTCGGCCTGTCGACGCCGAGTCGCGACTTCGTCGACACGCTGTTCGGCCCGGACGGGGCGCCGCGCGAAGGCCATGTCGGCGCACTCGTTGACGGCACCGCGCCGCAGGGCGACGCCGACATCGTCATCGATGGCCGGGTCACCGGATCGGAACGGGTGCGCCTGCGCGCCGGCCGCGACATATCGATCTCAGGCGAAGTGACGGCCGGCGACCGGGCCGCGACCATGGGGGCGGCCGTCAACACCGGGCACGTACGGATCGAGGCGGGCCGGAACGTCACGATGTCCGGCGGCCGGGTGAGCGCGGTGCGCGGGCAGGACGGCGGCGCGGTCACGGTCACCTCGGGCGGCGACATCACCGTCGACGGCTGGTCGCAAATCCTCGCCGAAGGCATCGCCGGCGGCGATGGCGGGTTCGCCTATCTGTTCGGCGGCGAGGCGGCTTATCTGGATGCCGGCTCGACAATCTCGGTCTCCGCGCAGGGCGACGGCGACGGCGGCTTCGTCGAGTTCAGCGCCCATGAGCTCGTGCGCGTATCGGGCGAACTGCAGGCGGCATCGGCGGGCGGTCAAGCGGGCACGATCTATATCGACCCCGAGATCGTCGAGATCGTCGCCACGGACATGTTCTCGAACGGCGCCCGGCTGCACATCGAGGCGCTCGAGCGGATCACCATCGGCGAGGACATCGTGCTGTCGACGCGCCAGGTGGCCGCCGGCGCCAGCCATTTCACGGCTGGGTCGACCGGCGCGTCCGGCGATCTGCATCTCGAGGCGCCCGTTATCGAGGTCGGCGACGGCGCCGCGCTGCTGGCCTTCGCCGACAACGGCTTCGTCGGCGGCGAGGTGCTGATCGAGGCGCGCATCGACGACACGCTCGATCCGGCGCTGGCGCTGAACCCGGTCGGCGAAGCGTGCATCTCGGTGACCGGCGCGCTCTTGAAGGGCCGCGACGTGACCCTGAGCGCGGCCGTCTTCAAGGCCAACGACATCGTGCCCAGCGGCGCCGTCAGCGACTATGCCGACGCGATCACCGACGAACTGGGCATTTCATTCATCGACGGGCTGATCCGCAACAAGGTGAACGATCTCGATACCGCCTTCAGCGCCAATGTCGCCTCGGCCGACATCGAGGACGCGCCCTCCTATCTGCGCGCCTCCGCGAAGATCGAGGTCGCCCGAAGCTACCTGATCGCCGACCGCGACGTGACCCTGACCGCCGATGCGACCACACGCACCATCGTGGAACCGGACGCCGAGACGATCTCGATCGCCTTCGGCGCCAGCGACACCCATGCGAGCGTGATCGTCCAGGACAGCCAGACCGAGGCGGGGCGCGACATCGCCCTTTCGGCGACGACCAACGAGACCGTCAGGCTGACCGCACGCTCGAACCTCGATACGGCGGCGGCGACGACGCTCGTCTCCAACGCCGCGCTCGCCGCCTCGGTGCGCAAGGCGAGCGCCGAGACCATCGTCAGCGGCGAACTCTACGAAATCGCGCCCCCGGGCGTCGACGAGACCTATGCGGCGCTGACCGCCGGCAACGGCATCTCGATGGAAGCGCATGCGATCAAGGACATCGCGCTCGACGCCGAGGTGACGACCAATTCGGAAGCGCGCGGGCTGGCCCATGCCATCTCGATCGACGAAACCCGCGTGACGACGGCGCTCGGCGGCGGCGCGTTCACCGGCGAACAGGGCCTGACGATGGGCGCCGAAACGCGGTTCGACGCGTTCTCGAGCCGCGCGGTGACCACGGCGACGGGCGGGCCTGCGGACTATTCGAACGCCGCCATCGGTCCCGACCCCGAGGACGATTATGCGGCGATGCTGCTCGATGTCGCCGACACGGTCGCAAGCCTGCTGCAGGTCGGTGATCTGTTCGACGACACGCTCGCCGTCTCCGGCGCGTTCGGCTCGACCCATCATGCGATCACCACCGAGACCCGGTTCGGCGACTATGGCTTTCAGGTCGCCGACCTGCTCGCCGGCGGCCAGCGCGATCTGGGCGGCGCCTATTTCGCGCCCGACGCGCCGGGCGGCGCCGCGCCGCTCGATCTGACGGCGACCACCGAGATCTCCTCGCTTTCGGGCGAGACGGCGGTGCGGCTGGGCGACCAGACCAACGCGCCGCGCGCCATCGCCGCCGCGCTCACCACCAACCGCTGGGACATCGAGACGACCGCGCTGTTCGGCTCGGCGGGCTCGGCCGAGTACGATGCCGACCTTACGGTCGATGCCCGGACCCATCTGCCGGCGATCGACCGAAGCGAGGCGGACCTTCTGGCCGCGCAGACGCGCGCCGGCTTCGATCTGGCGAGCGACGTGCCGTTCGTGCCCGTCGACCTGCTCGTGCCGCCGATGGACGACGTGCTCGACGGCGCCGACGCGACCTTCCTGTCGGACGTGCAGGTGGCCGGCGGCACGCTGGCGGTGGTCGCCGACCGGGCGCTGCACGATTTCGACATCACCACCGACGCGGTGATCGAGGACTGGGCGCAGATCCTTTCGGACCGCTCCAACACGCTGGCCGTGACGGCAAGAACCGATGGCGGCCTGTTCGCCCAGCGCGCGCCTTCGCCGGACTGGTCGGATGCGACCAGCGGCGGGTTCGGCGCCGGCGCCGCCTTTCAGACCGTCCACGTTGCCGCCACGACGCGCGCGCTGGTCGGCGGCTTCCTGAACGTCGAGTTCGACGGGCTCATCTCGCTCGATGAGCTCACCGTCTCGGCCACCAACGCGCTGGCGCTCGGCGCGCAGACCCGCTCCTATGGCAGCGCCGAACAGGTCGGCGGCGCCGGCGCCTTCGCGCTGGCCAGCTATGATGGCACGGCCTTTGCCGGCGTCGACGACGCGACCACGCTCGATGTCGGCACGGTGACGATCGACGCCCGCGACACCAGCGTCGGCTTTGCCGATGCGGCGGCCGGCAGCCAGGCCGGATCGGCCGGCGTCGGGGTCGCGCGCGCCCTGATCACCGGATCGCGGCAGGCGACGACGCTGCTGACGGGCCTCGACGGCTTCGCGCCGATCGGACCGCACGTCGATGCGTGGCAGCCCGATCCTGCCGGGCATACGGTCGGTCTGCTGGACATGGACGCGGCCATGACCGGCCTGTTCGTCGCGGTCTCCGACGCCGGCGCACAGACCGCCGGCGAGGCGGGCAGCGAAACGCCCGGCCCGATGCCCGATTTCGCCGACGCCGATGCGGCGGCGGGCGCTTCGGGCGGCACCGCGTCCGGCGGCGCGCTGGCCGGGCTCGGCTTCGGCCTTGCGCTCGCCGGCGATTATGCGCGCGTCGCGCTGACCGATGTCGCCGAGGCCGAACTGAACTCGAACCGGCCGGTCGGTTACGACACGGTGGCCGTCGACGCGGTCAACGACACGGTGACGTTCGCCGGCGCTGGCGCGGCCGTCTCGGGCGCCGGCACGGCCGGGCTCGGCGGCGCCATGGCGCGCATCGACAGCGACCGGACGACGCGCGCGGCGATCCGCAACGCCGCGCTCTTTGCCAACACTCCCGGCGGGGTCGTCGGCGAACCGGTCGACGTGACGGCCACCGACGCGTCGATCGCGCGCGTCCTGTCGAGCGGCCGAGGCGGGGCAACGCTGAGCCTGGGCGTGATCGGCTCGGTCGCGCTGGTCGACGCGGCCAGCCTGACGGAGGCGCTGATCGACGGCGCGTCGGTCGCCGATACCAGCACCGTGTCGATCGACGCGCTGCGCACCGGCGGCGCGCTGATCGCGGCCGGCGCGATCGAGGCGATCGCTGACGGGGCGGCATCACCCGACGAGGAAGACAAGAAGGGCACGGCGATCGGCCTGTCCTATGCCCGCAACGACACCGACGACACGGTGCGCGCCGAGGCGGCATTCGCCGGACCCTCAGACGCCGAGTCGGCGACCGTTACCGCGCTGAACGATACCCTGACCGTCGCCAACGCCCAGTCCCGCGCGACCTCCTCGGCGCAGGCGATCACCGGCGCGGCGATCGTCCAGAACACAGCGCAGACCACCGAGGCCCTCGTTTCGACCGATGGCGGAGATCTGACGCTTGCCGGCACGGGTACGCTCGACGTCGCCGCCTCCAACGAGGCGACGGTGCGGTCGTCGATCGGCGTCGAGGGTGACGGCGAACGGGTCGGCTTCGGCGCCGGCGCGATCGCGCAGACCGACGAACGGACCACGCGGGCCGCCCTGGAGACAGCGGACATTGCCGGCCCCTTCCTCGGCGCGCGGCCGGCAATCGCCGTCGACGCCGCCATGACCGGCGAGAGCATCGCGTTCCAGACCTCGGGCGCCGGCGCCGATGGCGGCTTGGCGGGCGATCTTTCGGTCTCGGCGCTCACCACCGACTGGGCGACCGAGGCGGCGATCGACGGCTCGCACCTGACCTTCCCCGGCGCGGTCACGCTTTCGGCGCTCGAGCAGGCGTCCATTTCCAACCGGCAGGGCGCGCTGGTCGATGCGTCCAAGGGCGCCGGCACGATCGGCCTGTCGCAGACGGTCTACGGATCGGACGTCGTTGCCGAGATCGCCGGGGGCAGCACGATCGTTCTCGCCGGCGGCACGGTCACGGCCCAGGCGCAAAGCGACAGCGTGATACGCACCCGCGCGGTGCGCAGCGGCGAGGCGGCGAACGCCGTCGCCACGGTCTTCGCCGACCAGCTTTCGACCGGTGAGACGCGGGCATCGGTCGACGATGCCGCAATCACCGCGACGTCGATCGTGATCGACGCCAGCGATGCAACCTGGCGCGAGATCGCCGCGTCGAGCGCCGCGACCGCCGACGCGGTCGGCATCGCCGGCGGGCTCAGCCGCGATCGCTACCAGCGCGACACCTTCGCGCGGTCCGACGCGAGCACGCTCAACTCCAGTTTCGGCGATCTGGCCGTCAGCGCTGCGTCCGACACGCGCGCCACCTCGACCGCGCTCGGCCGCGCCAATAGCGGCGACGTGATCGGCGCGGCGGCGCTGGCGAGCTGGATCGTCGACGATCGCGACGTGGCGGCGACCGTCGATGGCGGCACGGTGTCGGTCTCCGGCGCGATGCAGGTCGAAGCCAGCCGGTCGGACGTCCATCTGCTGCTTCAGGGCACGACATCGGATTCGAGCCAGTCCGTCGGCTTCGGCGCCGGCGTGCTGCTGACCGGCGGCCGGACCGAGGCGCGCGTCGCCGATCTCGGTACATTGACCGTGGCCGGCGATCTGACCATCGCAGCGACCGAGGCCTCGAAGGCCTTTTCCATTGGTCTTGGCGCCGGCACGCCCGGCGCGATCGGCGGCGTCGGCTCGTACGCCTATCTGGAAATGGGCAGGCTGTCGCCGCTCGCCGCCGCCCGGGCCGACAATGAGCGCGGCGCGACCGAACGGGCCGCCTCGGCGGCCGCGCGCGCCGAGATCATGGGCGTCTTCGCCGACGTTTCGGGCGATGCGAGCGCGCTTGACGTGGTGCGCGACGTCGAGATTCTCGCCACGCTGCGACAGGCAACGGGCACCGCCGACATCGGTGGCGACATCTCCGTCACCGCCACGGACGACCGGCGGGGCTATGCCGTCGCCGGCCAGTTCCAGGCGGGCATCGTCGGGCCGGCCGGCACGTTCGTCGACCGCTATTTCGAGGTCGAGGACCTCAATGCGAGCGGCTTTGCGATCGCCATCCGGCCGTTCGCGCCGGCATCGGGCGACGCCGACGAGGAGGACGAGGCCGATCTGGGCTCCGAGGATGCCGGTTCCGCCGATGAATTCGCCTCCGAGACGGCCACGGGCTCGGGCGGTGGCGGCGGCTGGTCGTTTGGCGCCTCGGTGGCGCGGATCGAACTTGGCGGCCTGACCGCAGCAACGGTCGAAGCATCGGCCGGCGCAACGGTCGATGCGGGCGGCGACGTTTCGGTCGAGGCGCTGTCGACCGCGCGCACGGCGGCGGTCAGCGTCGGCGCCCAGATCTCGGCCGGCTCGAACCTGGCCGGTTCGGTGGCGCTCGCCAACCAGAAGCAATTCGTCCTGTCGCAGATCCAGGGCGACGGCACGGTCGCCGGCGAGGATGTGCACGTCCTTTCGACGGCCGACGCCAGCAACTGGTCGATCGCCGGCCTGGCGCTCGTCTCGGGCGATCTGGCGATCGGCGGAACCGTGTCGGTCAACGACACCGACATCGAGACCCGCGCCGAGATCGACGGGGCGACCGTGCAGACCGGCCCCGCGAACGGGCTGATCGTCGACGCCGAGGACCGCTCGCGCGCGCTCGGCGTGGCGCTGGCCGGCGGCGGCGGTTCGAACGCGTTCGGGGCATCGGTCGGCGTCGTCTCGATGCGCGGGACGACGGAAGCGGTCGTCCGCGACGCCACCATCACCGCCGGCACGGCGAGCGCCAGGGTGCGCGCCGACCGCGACCCGACGCTGAGCGGCTTCGTCTTCCAGGCCGGTATCGGCACGTCGAACGCCGCCGGCGCGGCGATCTCGGTTGCGCATATGGGCGGCGAAACGCGCGCGCTCGCCGAAGACAGCACGGTGGTCTCCGGCAACGACATCATCGTCAAGGCGGGCGCCGACGCCGATCTCGCCTCGGCGGCGGTCGGCATCGCCGTGGGCGGCAATCTCGGTGTGACCGGTTCGACCGCGATCGCCACGCGCGCCGACACGGTGCTCGCCCAGGCCGACGACAGCACGCTGACGGCCGACGATTCCATCCTCGTGCAGGCGCTCGGCGGCACGCTCTATACGACCCTCGGCGGCGGCGAGGAGACGCTGGTCGGCGACATGCTGTCCGGCACGGTATCGGCGACCTTTGGTGGGTCGGTCGGGTTTGGCGTGTCGGTCGCCGTGGTCAAGGCGGCCAACAGTGTCGAGGCGCTGGTGACCGGCGACAGCGAACTGACCGCGAACGGCTCGATTTCCGACAGCGGCGTCACCGGCATCGGCCGATCGCCCTTCAGCGACTACCGGACGACATTTCCGACGTCCTATCACGGCATCGCGGTCATCGCCGACAACCAGACCGAGATCAGCGCCATGGCCGCGACCATCGCCGGCGCGGGCTCGGCTTCGGTGGCCGCGCAGGTGCCGCTCCTGTTCGTCGACGACGCGGTTCGGGCGGCCGTCGACAATGTCGGCGGCCGGCCCGAGCTTGCCTCCGAAACCGACATCGCCGTGCTGGCGGCGAACGAGACGGAGATCGAGACCTTCTCGCTGGTCGGATCGGCCGCAGGGTCGGTCGGCGTCGGGGCGGACGTCGAATATCTGTCGCTCGCCAAGACCACCGAAGCGAGCGTTCAGGGCGCAACGCTCGATGCGGCCGACGATATCGCCATCGCCGCGCGGTCGCCCGATGCGCTGACGACCGTCTCGCTGGCCGGCGCGGCAGGCGGCGCGGTCGGCATCGGCGGCATCGTGCAGGTCGCGCTCGCCGAGACCGAGACCCGCGCGCGCATCCACGACGCGGACCTGATCGCCGGCGGCGACGTATTCCTTGGCGGCTGGGCCGACCGGACGATCGACCAGGTGGTCGGCACGCTCGGCGCCGGCGGCACGGTCGGCATCGGCGGCTCGGTGGTCGTCTTCACCGCGCGCGACGCGGTGATCGCCGAGGTCGAGGACGCGCCGAGCGCCGGCCATCCGTTCGCCACCGGGATCGATGCCGACGGCTCCGTTGCCATCGAGGCGACCGCCAGCACCGAACACGACACGACCATGGTCGGCATCGGCGCCGGCACGGTCGGCATCAACGCGACCATCTTCGTCGCAAGGTCCGAGCAGACCGTCGCCGCGCGGCTCGGCGATCACAACCGCGTCGATCTGGGCCGCGCCAACGCGCTGACCGTGACCGCCAGCCAGGCGTTCGACCAGGCCGTGGGCCTCGGCTCGGCCACCGGTGGCCTTGTCGGCGCCGGCGCGACGATCGGCGCCATTTCCATGTCCAACGCCGTGCTGGCCGAAATCGGCGATGGCGCCGCGGTCGACGTCTCCGGCGACATCGCCGTCACCGCTTCGGGCGACCGCAGCTTCGAGGGCACGGCCGTGGCGGCCGGCGGCGGCGCGTTCGCCTTCCAGGGCTCGATCCTCAATCTGGCTTTCGGCAAGCCGACCGAGACCGAGGAGACCGGCGACCACATGGCCGCCGTCGACGACAGCCTCGAGAACGACGATCCCTATGGCGACGGCGAGGACTATTCGGGCGGCGACGCGGAGACCGCCGCGTTCATGGCCGACGCCAATGCCGGGCGCGGCACGCTCGACCTGTTCGAACTGTCCGATCCCGACGGCGCCCAGGCCGACACGATCGAAGCGCGGGTCGGGGCGGCGGCCGAACTCGACGCCGGCGACGACATCGACGTGACCGCGCTCGAGACCGGCGACATCGACGCCATCTCGGGCGGGGCAGCCGGCGGCGCGGTGGCGATGACGGGCGGCGTCGCCAACATCCGGCGCGGCTCCTCGCTGATCGTCGGCATCGGCGAGAGCGCGGTGCTGACCGCCGGCGACGACATCGCGATCAAGGCCGATGCGACGGTCAACACCTCCAACCCCGACGCAGTGCCGACCGCGTTCGCCGCCTCGGGCGGGCTGGTCTCGGGCGCCGGCGCGGTGGCGCGCGTCGTCACCGAGCGCGATATCGACATCGCGATCGGCGAGGCCGTCCGGCTCGAAAGCGGCGACGGCGAGGACATCACGATCCGCGCCGAGGAGACCGCCGAAACCAGGGCCAAGGCGCTCGGCGCCACCTTCGGCGGCGTGGCGCTCGGCGGCACGGTCGCCTTCGCCCGCCACGAGACCGACATCGACATCGCGTTCGAAGGCCCGACCCGGCCGGTGCTGACCGGCGGCGACGTGACCATCGTCGGCCGGCGCGACGGCGGCGTCGATGCCGAGGCGACCGCGGCCGCCGGTGGCGCGTTCGCCGGCAACGGCGTCGACACGACGGCCGAGGACGATGCGCGCGTCACCATCGATCTGGGCCGCGCCGACTTCCAGACCGCCGGCGGCACCGTCGAGATCGCCGCCCGCAACAGCGCCGATGTCACCGCGACATCCAACTCGGTCACCATCGGCGGCACCGGCGCGCTCGGCTTCTCGCTGGCGACGGCGCGCCGCTCGGCGGTGTCCGAGATTGTCTCGAACGGTACCTCGTCGCGCTTCGATGCGGCATCGGTGACCATGCTGGCGCTCGACACGATCAGCGAGACCAGCGCGCCGGCGACCGTCTCGGCGACGGCCTTCTCGGCGACAGGCGGGCTCGGCACCGCCGGCGGCAGCCGCGCCGACGCGTCCAACACCTCGCGCTCGGAAATCGACATCAAGCTGCGCGAACTGGACGTGACCGGCTTTGCCCGGTTCGCGGCGGCGACGCGGGGCGATGTGGACGCCGAATCCGACGGGTTCGTGCTCGGCCTGGCCGCGCTCGGCGCCAACGAATCCGTCGCCGATGCGGCGACCACGGCGAAGGTCGGCATCGAACTGAGCGGCAGCCCGGACGTTGCGGGCGACTTCATCGCCGAGGCCTATGGCGAGGACGATCTGTACGCGGACACGCGCTCGGGCCAGGGCGGGCTCGTCTCGCTGCAGGCGGCGCGCTCGACCATCGACGCCGATCCGGTCACCGAGATCGAAATCACCACCGACGGCACCGACGATTTCACGCTGTCCGCCGGGGACATCGAGATCGCCGCGAGCCGCACCGTGACAACTCAAAATGTCGGCTCGTCGCTGCGCGCCAGCCTTGCCGGCTATGGCGCGACCAAGACGGTCACCGATGTCGATCTGACCACGACGATCGCCATCGACGACGCCACGGTCGAAGCCGAAGACGTCTCTATCATCGCCGCCAGCGCGGTCGACAAGGTTTCGGAGGACTATGACGGGCGCATCGGCGATGTCGGCATCGTCTCGGGCACGTCGCTCAAGTCCGAGGTCACCGTCGATGCCGACACCGACATCGACCTGAACGACGCGACGATCCTCCAGCGCTCGGACAGCACGTCGGACGGGGTGCTGATCCAGATCGCCAACAGCTTCGACATCGAGGACCGGCTGAAGATCGACACGGGCGGCGGCATCCTCATTCCAAACGCGGAAAGCGCGATCGAGGTCGACAATGTCGCCGACATCGATCTCGACGGCGCGACGATCGACGCCGAGGGCGATGTGGAACTGATCGCGCTCGCGGACGCGGACCTTTCCAACGAGGTCCATGTCAACGTCTATGGCCTCGCCGGCCGACCCTCGGGCGCGGCGACGACCGGGTTCGACAACGACCAGGAGGTCGACCTGTTCGGCGGCAGCGAGATCATCAGCCGCGCCGGCGACGTGGTCCTTTCCGCCGGCACCGAAGACGGCACCGGCCAGCGTATCGATCTGTCGTCCGAGCTCAGGATCTGGAACGCGACTGCCTTCCCGGTTACGAAGAAGCCGGTCGCAGTGGCGCGCATCGCGCAGACCGCCAGCGTCGATGTCAGCCCGACCTCGACCGTGCTCGCCGCCGCCGATGTCAGCCTGATCGCCGGGCGCGGCGACACCGATGCCTATGCTTTCGGTGCCTCGTCCGATCTTTATCGCGAGGGCGCCGAAGCCGTCGTCAACGCGTTCGGCAGCCTGGTCGGCGCCGACGAGGTCTCGTTCGACACGGTCACCGGCACCGATGTCGACGATCTGTTCGGCGAGATCATCGTCGATGGCGAGGTCACCGCCGGCGCGTTCGCCGAACTGATCGTGCAGATCGATCCCGACGGCGATGTCGTCTTCACGCGCGGCGATGCCGAGGTGACGTTCGAGGACGATGTCGACCTTTACGCCAATCTCGAAGCCTACATCGAAGACCTCGAAGAGCAGCGCGACGCGTTCGCCGACGATGCGGCGCTGGTCGCCCGGCTCGACGCGGAGATCGCCCGCATCGAGCAGATCATCGCCGGCCTCGGCGCCGCCGGCACCGCGGACATGGTCATCATCGACGACCTTTACGCCTCGGGCGGCAATGTCGGCATTGTCGGCACGGCGCTCAGCGGGGCGGGCGTGATCGAGGCGCGCAGCGACGTCGTCGTCGAGGTCACCAACGAGGCGCCGCGCATCGTCGAGGTGCGCGACGTGACGATCCCGTTCCGCGATGCCGGCTTCGTCCGCTACAACGGCGTCGAGGTCAACGACGTCGAGACGGTCAACGAGATCAACGACGCCAACGCGACCGAGGCCGTGCTCGGCGTGACGATCCCGGGCGAGGGCCCGGACGCGGCGTTCGAACTCGTCACCAACGTCACCAATCCCGACGACCCGCTCGTGTCGATCCAGAACAATTTCATCGGCACGGGCACGGACGCTTCGGGCGATCTTTTGGTCACCGGGACGATCGAGAACCTAAACGGCACGGTCGCGCTGGCGACCGCAGACGGCGACATTCTGGTGCTCGGCGGCACGATCGACGCCAAGACCGTGGACATCCGGTCGGGCGGCGACTTCCTCCTGTCGGCGGCGCTCGACGACTATATCACCGACACCGGCGGCAGCCCGTTCGGCATCTATGCCGACTTCTTCGACGAGTACGAGGCCTGGTACACCGCCGGCGCCGCCTCGGGCCCCGAACCGGTGTTCGAGCCGATCGCGGGCGGCGAGATCATCGCCGCCGGCAGCGTCTTCATCTACGCCAACTATCTGAACGTGAACGGGCTGATCCAGTCGGGCATCACCGACTGGGACCTGACCATCGCGCAGAACCTCGACGGGATCATCGACGGGGCGACCTTCACCTCCGACGAACCGGTCGTCGTCTATTCGCCCGGCACCAATTCGGACGTCAATCCGCCGCTCGGCGAGACGGTGATCAACACCGATGGCGACACCGCGATCATGGGCAATGTCGGCGTGCGCTACGATCCCGACGCGCACGAACTGCTGGTCGACCCGATCCTGTCCAAGGGCGGCTATGTCGAACTGGTCGGCAAGATCATCTCGACCGGCGGCGGGCGGATCGAGGCGGCCGACGGCTACGGCCGGATCGACGTCGACAGCGAGTCCGACATCCCGCTCGTCTTCACGGCCATCTCGACCGGCTATGGCGACGGCGCCAGCGGCGTCATCCGCATCGTCGATCTCAGCGACGAGGGCGTCAGCCCCGGCGTCTTCACGACCACGACCTTCGAAAAGCGCCCCGACAACACGATCTGGCGGACGATCGACGACGGCAGTGCCATCATCGTCTCGGTCCCGGTCACCGATCCGCAGTTCGAGATCGCCGAGGCCACCAGCGATTCCCCGTTCTTCGGCCCCGACGACGTGCTGGCGCGCGGCGTCACCTACTATCTGGGCACCTCGGAATCGTTCACCACGAGCCTGATCGAGCAGCGGTTCCAATACAGCGACGGCCGGCCCGACGTGATCACCACGCGCAGCCCGAGCACCGTGTTCGGCGATCCGGTCGACATCCGCACCGAGCAGGTGTTCGTGACCACCGCCGACCTGCTCGCCGCCGAACCCTACAAGTACGAGCGCGGCTTCGAGTTCGCCGGCGACAAGGTGACCACCTATGACGGCCCGGAAGTGCTGGTCGCCGCCAACGTGTTCGCCGGCATCGGTGTCACGTACGACCTATACGAGCGGCCGCGCACCGACTTCTCCGTCGACACCGAATGGGTCACGCACCGGCTGGCGGCCAACTATCCGGTCGATATCGGCTTTCACGGCTACGAGACGTCGGAACTGCGCATCACCCATGCCGGCGACGTGATCTTCGACGGGCCGGTGCACAACCAGGGCGGCGTCTCGGTCATCACCTCCGAGAACGGCAACATCGCAACCGCCGGCAACACCGTCATGGAGACGGCGCTGACCTTCATGAGCGCCGGCGACAGCATCGGCCGGGCGGTCGACACCATTCCCAAGCCGATCCTGGGCGGCCTCGCCTTCGGTGGCGGTGGCGGCGGCGCCGGGCTTGTCTCGTCCGGGCGCACCATCTCCGGCACCGCGCCGCTGCAGATCGACCAGCTTGCCGGGCGCGGGCTCGAGGTGGAGGCCGCCAACCATATCCGCATCGCCGAACAGGCGGGCGACATGAATGTGCGCCTCGCCCGGTCGGACGAACTGGGCGACGTGGCGCTGTCGGCGCCCGGCTCGATCCTTGTGCATGATCTTGCCGACGACACCGGCTCGCTCGTCGAAGGCGGCGAGGTCTCGCTCAATGCCACCAGCGGCTCGATCGGCCTGATCACGGACCCGCTGCGCGTCGACAGCACCGGCCTCGACGCCGATGCCGGCTTCGACATCAACATCGTCCACGACGGCACGATCCGGGCCGACCAGATCATCTCGCGCAATGGCGACGTCAACATCGTTGCCCAGGGCGATTTCGCCGACATCGTCGACGTCAACACGGCCAGCATCGTCGACCGGCGCGCCACCGAAAACCTGCTCGAGACGCTGTGGGACGAACTAGGCCTGCGCGAGGGCGCCGGCAGCTTCCGCGACGAGGCGGCGGTCATCCGCAACGACGCGCTGCGCACGGCCGAATATTTCGACTACTGGCGCACGCGCGGGATCATCTGGACCGAGGATGGCGACGGCAACCGCATCGTCGACAGCATCGACGCCTACGATCCGGCGACCAAGCTGACGCTGACCGGCGCGGAACGCGACGCGCTGGTCGACGCCGGGCTGACCGATGCGCAGATCGCCGACGCCGAGGCGACCCGCACGGACCGCTACCACGCGCTGCACGCCCAGTTCGGCCTCGATGCCTTCGATCCGGACTTCGAGTATGCCGCGCCGGCCGAGGAGGTCGCCGCGCTGACCGAGCAGATCTTCTGGACCGACAGGCAGCTCGGCCTTGGCATCCGCGCCGACCTGGTGCTGGAGACCGGCGACACGCAGCTCGTCATCGAGGATCCGAACTTCACCGGCATCAACGTCAACCTGGCCGCCGGCGACGATATCGGCGCGCAGTTCGACGATCTGGTCATCACGCGCGGCCAGGTCCTCGACGAGGCGACGCTGCTGCAACTGTGGACGGCCGAGCGCGGCGACATCACGGTTAAGGGCGACACCGCCTTCGTCAACCAGTTCGAAGATGTCGACGTGTCCGCCACCGGCCGGCTGATCGCGCTCGCCGGCGAGGACCTGTTCATCGGCTCGGAAGACCCGCTGGCGCTCGGCCTGGTCGAAGGCGGCGCGCGCGTGCGCGTCAAGGGCGCCGAGGGCCTGACCGGCACCGACACGTTGGGCCTGGGCGCCAACGTCACCGGCACGGACATCGTGCTCGAGGGCGGTGCCGGCGCGATCGGCGCGCCGCTCGAGCCGGTCACCATCGAGCAGGGCGTCGGCGGCACCTTCGTCGCCCGCGCCGATGGCGATGTGCGCGTGCTGGCGCCGACCTCGAACGTCGCCGTCAGCGAGATTTTCGCCGGCGGGGCGCTCGTTCTGACCGCCGCCGAGGGGAACATTCTCGATTTCAACCGCGACGAGGCGACCGACGTGGTGGCCGGATCGGCGACGTTCCTCGCGCTCGACGATATCGGCCGCGCGGCGAACCCGCTCGATGTCGAACTGCGCGACCCGGACGGCCTGCTCTCGGCCGTCTCGACCGTCGGCGAGATCGCCCTGCGCGTCCCACAGGGCGATGTGACCGTCGCCGGCATCGGCGCGCTCGACGGCGATGTCACCTTCAAGGTCGATCAGGGCGATCTGACGCTTGCCAATTCGACCGCGATCGCCGCGATCCATGCGGACGGCCATCTCGATCTGGACGTCGGCGGCGCGATCATCTCGGCGCCGGGCGCGGGGCTCGACCTGAAGGCGGTGACCGCCGATCTCTACACCGAGGCCGACATCGGCACGCTGGCCGAGCCCGTCGTCACCGAATTCGAAACGCTCGATCTGGTCGCCTTCGGCCTCGACACGGACCGGACGGCCGTGATCGCCAACACCAGCCCCAATCCGGGTGCGCTTGAGCTGGGCGATATCCTGTTCACCGGCGCCGGTTTCCGCTCCTTCACGCTGATCAACCAGGGCGAGGTGGTGCTCGGCGCCGGCACCAGCCTTGAGGCGGACTTCGTCAACATCGCCGCGCTCGGCACGTTCGACAATATCGAGATCAACGAGGCGCTGACGTTTACCGGCGATACGCTGCGCCTGGTCGCGCCCGGCCGCATCGATCAGGCCGACGGCGCCGACGTGACGCTGTTCGGCGACGGCGCCTTCATCACAAGCCGGCTCGAAGCGGTCGGCCCGCTCGGCGACGCCGAGATCGACGCGCTCGGCGACGTGACGATCGTCGGCGAGCACCATATCGGCCTCCAACGCCTCGCTGCCGAAAACGTCACGCTGACCATGGCCGACATCGGAACGATCGAGATCGGCGCGGTCGAGACCGGCGCGCTGACCGCAAGCACCTTCTTCGGCGACGCCGACTTCGGCGCGGTCACCGCCGACAGCGTCGACATCGACGTCTATGGCAACGTGTCCGGCACGTTCGACGTCGTGACTTCCATTGATCTGTGGTCGTCATCGGGCCTTGGCATCGATGATCTCGACAATCCGTCGCTGACGATCCTGACCAGCGACACGCTCGAGCAAGTGCGGCTGGCCGGCGAGTTCGGCGTCAACCTGACATTCGAGGGCGCAACGCCGGTCACGCTCACCTCGGTCGAGACGGCGATGCGCGGCGACGGCGCGTTCATCGACGCCGACGGCAATGAGTGGGCGAACCTTGCCGACCTGATCGCCGAAAATCCCGAACTGGCCGGCATCGACCCGCTCGGCATCGGCATCCGCCTGCGCGCGCCCGATGCGCTGCTGACCGTCGCCGGCGACGGGCTCACGTCGAACGGCGCGGCGATCGACATCGAAAGCGCGTTCTACCGCCAGGACGCGCCTGTCGACAGCGGCGGCGGCGACATCACTATCAATGCCACGACGAACGGGCTGACCGCCTCGATCCTCGAAGCCGAGACGCGCTCGGGCGGCGGCGACATCACGCTGACCGGCACGATCGTCCAGCTTCGCGGCGACGTCCGGTCGGAAGGCGGGGCGATCACGGCGACCGCCGGCCCGCGCTTCACCGGGCTGACGACGCTGCTCGTCGGCGGCAATATCGGCTCGGGCGGCGGCGACATCCACCTCGAAACGGTCGGTGGCGGCGATATCGTGCAGGAGGCCGGCGCGCGGATCGATGCGGGCGCGGCCGGCACGGTGCGCATCGCCGGCAGCGAGGACGTGACGATCACAGACGTGCGCAGCGGCGCGCTCGATCTCGACGAAGCGGCTGTCTGGGTGTCGGCGGAGGGAACGCTGACGGGCCTCGGCGCCGGACCGTTCATCTCCGCGCCGAGCGCCTTCGGCATCGCCCGGATCGAGGCCGGCGAAATCGTCAATGCCGGCCCCGAGGGCTTCCGCATGGACGCGAGCGTGATCGACGCGCGCGTGCGTGGCGGCGCCATGCACCTGGCCAATGGCCGCGATGCGATCATCGCCCGGCTCGTCAACGCCGGCGGCGGAACGATCGATCTGGTCAATCGCGGCGATCTGCGCCTTGCCGGACCGGTGACGAGCGTTGGCGGCGATGTCGTGCTGACCGCGCTCGGCGGCATCGGGGGCTTCGCCGGCCAGCCGATCCCCGTCACCGCCGGCCGGGTCTTCCTGACCGCGCTCGACGGCAGCATCGGCGCGCCGGGCGATCCGCTGCCGCTCGGCACGGGCGGGATCGGCCGGCTGATCGCCATCGCCACCGGGTCGGTCGTCATCGACAGCCCCGACGCCCGGCTCGATGCCGAGGGCGTGGCGTCCGCGACCGGCCCGGTCGCGCTGCGCTCGACGGGCACGGTGCGCGTCGGCCGGCTGGTCGCGCCCGATCCGGTCAGTATCGTCGGCCCCGGCGGCGTCACGGTCGTCCAGCGCTTCGAAAACGGTACCGTCGCGACACTTCCGGTCGGCGTCGCCGATATCGTCGCGCCGGGCGTCTATGCCGATCTGATCGTCGCCGACGGAACCGCCGGCGGCGGCAGCCTGGTGCGCACACCGCCACCTGCGGCCGGCGGCAACCGCAACCTGCCGCAGCGGTTCCCCGGCGGCTTCGGCTTCGATCCGTTCTCGTCGGCGGGTCCGCTGGCTGCGGGCGGCGTACGGGTAACGTTCGGCGACGGCATCGAAGGCATCTTCGGCGACGCTCCGGAACCGGAGGACGAAGAAGAAGAGGAAGAACAGACCTTGCTGGCGAACTGATCGGCGCGGATGGCGGCCTTTCTACTTGCCGCGACCGGAACCGTTGCGGCGCCGCGTCGTTGGGCATGTGAACCAAGCAAGGAGCTGACAATGCCCGAACCAAGCTGGATCTTCTTTCTGGCCATGGCGACGTTCGCCGTGGCGATCGGATTTGCCATTGCGTCGATGCTGCGCGCCCGTCGCGACCGCAAGAACCACACCGGGTCGGCGGCGGACCGCGATAAGGTCGTGCGCGCCCGTGAGGAACGCATCGAGCCGCAACCCAAGCGATAGCGTGCTCCGGGCCGGCGTTGCCAATTTCCGACGCTGACGATATTCTCGTCACGTTCCGTTCTTGTCGTATTCTATTGGGTGACGGTGTCGGGCACGTCAACGAAAGAAACTGCGCCGGATCAAGGCGGGCTCGCCTCCACTCTGGACGGCTCGCCCGTTGCCGTGTGGGCGCAGGACGTCGACCTGCGCTATCTTTGGATCTTCAATCCGTCGATGGGTCTGTCGGCCGAGGCGATGGTCGGCAAGACCGACCATGACATGCTCGATGCGCCCGCGGCCGAACGGCTGACCACGCTCAAACGCAAGGCGATGAACACGGGCGAGGACGTGCGCGAGACCGTGCGCACCGTTCGCGACGGCCATGACGAGACGCACGATCTGTTCATCAAGCCCGTCATCGACGATCGCGGGGCTGCCGTCGGCGTGAGCTGCGTGGCGACACGGCTTCCGGACTCGGCCCTGACGCTCGCCGACGAAGCCAACCACCGCATCAAGAACAGCCTGCTGATCGCGCAGACGCTGCTGCGCATGCAGCGACGCGAATCCGGCGATGCGGCGGCACGGGAAGCGTTGCGCAACGCCGAAGGCCAGCTGCAGTCGATCGCCCGCTTCCACGGCAAGCTGGCGGCCGGCAACGCGCATGGCTGGGTGAACATCAGGGACTGTCTGGAGACGACCTGCGCCGATCTCGTCGAGACCTTCGCCGAGGACGGCCGGCTCGAGGTGACGACCGATATCGTCGACGAGAATGTCGACGGCCAGGCCGCGCTCAAGCTTGCGCTGATCGTTAGCGAACTGATCACCAACGCATTCAAGCATGGCAGCGGCCGCGATCGGCTGCGCGTGCACGTGGCATTCATGGACGAGGGCGATCGTCGGCGCCTTGTCGTGGAAGACGATGGCGAGGGCCTGCCAAGCGAGTTCGATCCCGGCAGCGGCGAGGGCATCGGCATGCGGATCGTCCGGTCGATCTCGGCCGAACTGGGGGCGCACCCGCAGATCGATCGGCGGTCCTCGGGCGCGCGTTTCGTCTTCGACTTCCCCGACAGCTGAGGCGCCGCTACGCCTCGCGCCGGCGGCCGCCGAGCACGGCCTGAACGGTATAGGCCAGGAACGTCAGTCCGATCGCGCCGGCAAGCCCGATCAGGATCAGCGCGATCACGTCGATCGGACCGCCGATGTCGCCGAACCCCGACCGGGTGATGAAGAAGACGAACCAGATCGCCGCGAACGCTCCGACGGGCGCGAGAAGTTCGGCGCGCAGGAACCAGCGGCTGCGCAGCGACCGGTCGCGGATCACCACATAGACGAACGCGACGGTGATCAGCGCCGCAGCCGCGACCATGACCCAGAAAAGGGCCTGGCCGAACATCTCCTCAAGCACGGCGATCAGGGTTCCGAATGTGAGTTCTTCCATGGTCCTGCTCCTCCTTTTCGCTCAGGCCCGGCCGCGCAGCATGGCGTTGTAGGTCGCCTTGAGCGCGATCTCCTTCATCAGCCACGAGACCCACAGTTCCTCGAGCGGCGCGATCACGCCGGGGAACGAGGGCACGAGGTTGTTGTCGTAGTCGAACTCGATCAGCATCGCCCGGCCGACGCGGGTGATCAGCGGGCACGAAGTGTAGCCGTTATAGACCTCCTCGCCCTCCCTGCCCTCGATCTGCGCGACGAGCTGGTCCTCGACCACCGGCACTTGCCACTTGGCCGACGCCGCCGTCTTGCCCTTGGGCACGCCGGCGACATCGCCGGCCGCGAACACCTCCGGATAGCGGCGATGGCGCAGCGTGAAGGGATCGACCTCGACATAGCCCTGCCCGACCCATTTGTCGGCCCATGGCAACGGCGAGTTGCGCACAACATCCGGCGCGCTCATCGGCGGGATGACGTTGGTGAAGTCGAACGGGATTTCCTGATCGCCCTCGGGGGTCGCGAAGGTGGCGACCTTCCGGCCCGGGTCGATCGCCTTCATCACATGCTCGTAGCGCGTGTCGAAGCCGCGCTCGTCATAGAGCATGCGCACCTTCTCGTTGACGATCGGCACGCCGAACAGTGACTTCGAATGGGCCGCATAGACGATCTCGGTCTTGCCGCGATTGCCTTTCCGGCGCGCATAGTCGTCGGTGAGGAAGGTGTATTTGAGCGGCGCGCCGGCGCACTTGATCTCGGTCGCCGGCCGGGTGAACAGGCCCACCCCGCCTTCGTCGGTGAACCGGTCCATCTCGCGCCATGTGGCTTCGGCCGCTTCGGGGCTGGCATAGACCGAGCCGATACCGTCCTTGCCGATCAGGCTGACGTCCATGCCCTCGATCTGGTCGTAATTGAGCTTCAGGCCCGCGGCGACGACGAGATAGTCATAGGCGACCGTGGTGCCGGTTTCGGTGGTGACGGTCTTCGCCTCCGGGTCGACCTCGGCGGCGCCCTCCTCGATCCAGTTGACCGAGCGGGGCAGCCAGTCGGACGTGCCGCTGACCGAATAGCCCGACGGCTTGAGCCCGGCCGCGATGAGCGTGAAGCCGGGCTGGTAGAGATGGCGCTTGCGCGGGTCGATGATGGTGATCTCGGCGCCGTCGAGCCGCGCCGACAGGCGATTGGCGAGCGCCGCGCCGGCCGCGCCGGCACCGATGATGACGATCTTCGCCGATGTCGCCACCTGCGCGCTGACGGGACGCGCGCGCACCGCGCCATAGGTCAGCGCCGAAGAGCCGAGCGCGGCGGTCAGAAACTGACGCCGCCCGATTTCGAAAGCCATGTCATCCTCCCGAACGTTTTTTCCTGCCGTCCTGATAGCCGGATCGGCGACCGCGCGGCATGATCTATATCAAACATGGCTTATATTCATATGCGCCGTTGGACGAAGAAGGGGGTGCACGCCCGTGCGCCGCCAATCGCGAAGACCGCGCGACGTCGACCCGGTGGAACGGTCGGTCGAAGGAGGGCGGCCGGATGCTACGGCGTCGGCGCCCCGCCGCAGAGCGCAGTCCTGGCGGCGCGGTACTCGGCGTCGAGCTGGTCGACATAGTCGGCGACCGGGCGGACGGCCTTGACCGCGCCGATGCCCTGGCCGCAACCCCAGATGTCCTTCCATGCCTTGGCGCCGGTCGCCTGCGAGAAGTCCATCTTGGACGGATCGGCCTGCGGCAGGTCGTCGGGATCCATGCCGGCCTTCTCGATGGAGGGCTTGAGATAGTTGCCCGAGATGCCGGTGAAATAGTTCGAATAGACGATGTCCTTGGCCTCGCAGTCGACAACCATCTGCTTGTAGTCGTCGACGGCCCGCGCCTCGTCGGTGGCGATGAAGGGCGAGCCGATATAGGCCATGTCCGCGCCCATCGCCTGCGCCGCCAGAACCGCGCCGCCGGTGGCGATCGAGCCGGACAGCAGGAGCGGGCCGTCGAACCATTGCCGGATCTCCTGCACCAGCGCGAACGGCGACAGCGGGCCTGCATGACCGCCCGCGCCCGCGGCGACCGCGATCAGCCCGTCGGCGCCCTTGCGGATCGCCGAATTGGCGTGGCGGTTGTTGATCACGTCGTGCAGCACGATGCCGCCATAGGAATGGATCGCCTCGTTGACCTCCGGCACCGCCCCAAGCGAGGAGATGACGATCGGCACCTTGTACTTCACGCACATGCGCAGATCGTGCTCGAGGCGCGTGTTGGAAGTGTGGACGATCTGGTTGACCGCGAAAGGCGCGGCGGGCCGGTCCGGATTGGCCCTGTCGTGCGCCGCCAGTTCCTCGGTGATCTGGGCGAGCCACTCGTCGAGCTGGCTTTCGGGCCGCGCGTTCAGGGCCGGGAACGATCCGACGATGCCCGCCTTGCACTGGGCCAGAACCATCGGCGGATGCGACAGGATGAACATCGGCGCCGCGACGACGGGCAGCCGCAGGTTCGCCTTGAGGATATCGGGCAGGGCCATGGGACGCTCGATGTTTTGACGTTTTCGTAAACGTAAGCTCTAGCAGGTTTGCGCCACCGTGCAAGGCATGCCGGCCATCGCGCGCCGAATTGTGGCCGCATTCGACGGTGCAAGGCGGATTTGGCCGCGAAAACGCCCTGTGGGGCGCTTCGGCCGCGGGCTTTTCAGTTTCCCGCAATTGTGTCATGGCCAATGAAGACATGCGGCCCGAACGCCGCCGGCCGAGCGAGTGGATGGGGATCGCGACGGTGAACAGCCTCGAACAAGCGTTGCGCAAGGCGCTCGAAAAGGGCGACGCAACCGACCCCGCCTTTCGCCGGCGGGTCTACGAGGCGGCCGCCACGGCGATGCGGCGCTCGCTGACCGAGCGCGACGAGGCCACCCCCGAACGGCTCGACGAACAGACCCGCAGGCTGGGCGAGGCGATCCGGACCGTGGAGACCGAACTGCGGGGCGCCGGCGCGCCGGTCGACCCGGCGGACATCGCGCCGCCAGCGCCCCCTCCCGCCCGAACGCCGGCACGCCGCGCCGACGATGTGGTGCCACCGATCGATCCCGAACCGCGACGCCAGACGCCCGAGCCCGCCCCGGCCGTCGGCCCCGCACCCGATCTCGGCCCGCCCGAACCCGCCCCGGCCGTCCGCCCCGCACCCGATCTGGGCCCGCCCGAACCCCGGATCGACGCCGCTGCCGCCGACGATCCGGTGCCGCCGGTATCGCCCGCCGCCGGCCAGCCCGGCGGTGATCATCTTTATGTCGAGGCGCGCCCCGACGCCCGCCGGCGCGAGGCCGAAGCGGTGCGCGCCGAACGCGCGCCGCCCGTGCGCCGATCGCCGCTGCGTACCGATCGCGGGCCGTTCGCCACGATCTTCGCGGTCGTCGTCGCCGTTGCGCTGGTGTTCGGCGGGCTCTGGTGGGTGTTCACCTCGGGCGCGTTCGTCAGCCAGGAGGCGCGCGACACGTCGGTGCGCAATCCGCCGCCTCAGATCGAGGGCGAGGACTTCGCCGGCCGCGACCCGGGTACGGCGACCGCGCCGCAATTGGCGAACGAGACACGCGAGGACGGCGAGTGGGTACAGCTTTTCGATCCCGCCGACCCGGCCGTGCTGCGGCTCGAGGGCGGGGCCACCGCCTCGATCGAGAGCGACCCGTTCGGCGACTATGCGCGCCTGATCACGCCCGGCGGCGAAGGTCGCGTCTATATCGACGTGCCGCCCGGCGTGCTGCAGCGTCTGGCCGGCGGCCGCGTCCAGATCAGCCTTCGCGCGCGCTCGGACGACGGCGAGCCGACGCAGATGTCGGTGACCTGCGAGTTCGGGCCGCTCGGCGATTGCGGCCGGCGGCGCTTCAACGTCGACCAGGCCGAGACCGAGTTCCTTTTCCATGTCGACCTGCCGCAGGGCTCGGCGCCGCGCGAGCCCGGCTTCGTCATCCTGCAGACCGACATCGAGGGCGGCGACCGGGCGGTCAATCTGCTCTCGGCGCGGATCAGGCCCGCGGCCGCCGAGTAGCGGGCGCTCAGTCGTCGAGCATCTCCAGGCCTTCGCCGATGATGTTTGGATCGGGTTCGCCGATCGCCTCCAGATCGCGTCCGTCGAACTCGATCGCCCGCAGGATGTGCCGGAGCACCGCGATGCGGCCGCGCCGCTTGTCGTTGAAGCGGACCACCGTCCATGGCGCGTGACGGGTGTGCGTCGCCGCGATCATCTGGTTGCGGGCGCGCGTGTAGTCGTCCCATTTGTGCATGCCGATGATGTCGATGTCCGACAGCTTCCAGTGCTTGAGCGTGGAATGACGGCGGTCGTGGAACCGCTTGAGCTGTGTCTCGCGGCCGATGTTCAGCCACAGCTTGAAGAAGTGGATGCCCTCGTCGACGATGATGCGCTCGAAATTGGGCGCGTCGCCGAGGAAGGCGGTGTGCTGCTCGGTCGTGCAGAAACCCATCACCGGCTCGACGCCGCCGCGATTGTACCAGGACCGGTCGAAGGCGACGATCTCGCTTTCGGTGGGGAAATGGTCGACGTAGCGCTGAAAGTACCACTGGCCGCGCTCGCGGTCGGACGGCTTGGGCAGGGCGACGACGCGCGCGTGGCGCGGATTGAGATACTGGCGGAAGCGGCTGATCGTCCCGCCCTTGCCGGCCGCGTCGCGGCCCTCGAACAGCGCGATGATCCGCTCGCCGGTTCGCTGCATGTGGCCCTGGAGCTGGACGAGCTGTTCCTGCAGGGCGCGGAGCTGGTCGTCGTAGAGGTCGCCGTCCATCTTGTCGTCATAGGGATAGCCGCCGGCGATCAGGTCGCGATCGTCCACCCAGTCCGGCAGGTCCGGATCGTCGATATCGAAAACGCGCGTTTCGCCTTCGACGTCCACCTCGATCTGCCGGCCGTACTCCACGTCCAGTGCTGTCATCTCGCCCCTTCCCGCGGCGCCCCCGCGCCACACCTTGTCATCACCATGCAACAGGGCGCACGCTAACCCGGCGCCGGCGCAATGCAAGCCGCCCGGTCGCAACAAACCGGCTTCCGTTGGGCGCCGTTGCGCCATAATCAGGGTTAGCCTTTCCGGCGCTGCAGGTACGCGATGCATCCCGACGACGACAAACCGAACTGGGCAAGCCGGGTGGCCGGCATGCGCCGGCGCCTCGTCTCCAACCGGTTCCCGCTTGGCGCCGCGCTGTTCCTGTTCGGCGCGCTCGTCGTCGGCGGCCACATCACGACGGGGCAGTTCGCCGTCCTCGGCGCGATCATGGTGCTGGTCAGCGCCTTCGCGCCGGTACGCACCATCTCCGAGCGGCGCCGCGCGGCGGCCGGCGCCGGCGGCGCGCTGCGCCAGGAGGTCAGCCTCTACGGCGCCGCGCTCGACGGCATCCCCGATCCGGTGCTGCTGATCGACCGGCGCGGCACGGTGCGCCATGCCAACGCGCAATATCGACGCGTGCTCGGCTCCATGCAGCCGGGCACCTCGGTGCTGATCCGGTACCGGTCGCCCGAGGTGCTCGACATGATACAGTCGGCGCTCGCGGGCGGCTCGCCGGCGCCCGTCGAACTGGTCGAGCGGACCCCGCGCGAACACTGGTTCCTGGTGTCGATCGCCGCGCTGCCGCGCGTCGGCGAGGGCCAGCGCGACTTCCTCGTCCACTTCCGCGACCTTTCCGAGGTGCGCCGCGCCGAGCGGATGCGCACGGACTTCATCGCCAATGCCAGCCACGAACTGCGCACGCCGCTGGCCTCGCTCGCCGGCTTCATCGAGACCCTGTCGGGACCGGCGCGCGACGATGCCGCCGCCCGCGACCGTTTCCTGGCGATCATGCACGAGCAGGCCGAGCGGATGTCCCGGCTGATCGACGACCTTCTCTCCCTGAGCCGCTTTGAGACCGCGCTCGGCCGGTCCGACTTCGCCCGCGTCGACCTGATCGACGCGCTCGTCCATGTCGTCGGCGCCTTCCAGCCCGTGGCCGCGCGCGACGACATCACCATCACCTTCGACCGCGCCTCGGTTCAGGGGGCCCGATGCGATGTGCATGGCAGCCGCGACGAACTGATCCAGCTGTTCGACAATCTGGTCGAGAACGCGATCAAGTATGGCGGTGACGGCAAGCGCATCGACATCACCGCGCGGCCGGCCGAGCTTGGCGGACTGGCCGCGATCGCGGTCGAGGTGCGCGACCACGGGCCGGGCATCGCCGAGGAACATCTGCCGCGCCTGACCGAGCGGTTCTACCGGGTCGACGTGGAAACCAGCCGGGGCAAGCAGGGGACCGGTCTCGGTCTTGCGATCGTCAAGCACATCGTCACCCGCCACGAAGGACGCCTGACGATCCGCTCACGGCCGGGCGAAGGCACGACGGTGCTTGTCACAATTCCCGCCCTGACACCGGAAAAGCCGACCCGGAAAATGGAAAATGCCGTTGAAACAGACAGTTGAACTGTCACAAAACTGTTTCACACCTGTCATAAAAGCCACATCGCAGGGCCGCTACAACGGGGCCCGCCAGCCCTAGTTGGCAGCCACGGCCGCCTTGCGGCATTTTGGACACGAGCCCTATCGGGAGTTACCCATGAAATCCTTGAAAGTTGCACTCGTTGCAGCCCTTGGCGCAACTGCGCTGACGACCGCCGCCCAGGCGCGCGATCAGGTGCAGATCGCCGGCTCTTCGACCGTTCTTCCCTACGCCACGATCGTTGCCGAGAACTTCGGCGAGACCTTCCCCGACTTCCCCACGCCGATCGTCGAGTCGGGCGGTTCGTCGGCCGGCCTGAAGGAATTCTGCCGCGGCGTCGGCACCGAGTTCATCGACATCGCCAACGCTTCGCGCCAGATCCGCGACAGCGAAGTCGAAGAGTGCGCCAACAACGGCGTCACCGAAATCCAGGAAATCCGGATCGGCTATGACGGCATCGTCTTCGCCACCGACATCAACGGCCCGGACTTCGCGCTCGAGCCGATCGACGTCTACAAGGCCCTGGCCGCGCAGATCACCGTCGACGGCGAACTGGTCGACAACCCGAACGAAACCTGGGCCGACGTGAACCCCGACTTCCCCGATTGGGACATCGCCGCCTACATCCCGGGCGAAAAGCACGGCACCCGTGAAGTGTTCGAGGAAAAGGTGCTGCTGGTCGGCTGTGAAGAAGCCGGCGACATGCAGGCACGGATGGATGCCGGCATGGACGAGGACACCGCCGAAGAGAACTGCTACGCGGTCCGCAAGGACGGCGCTGCGGTCGACATCGACGGCGACTATACCGAGACCCTCGCCCGCATCGACGCCAACAAGGAAGGCATGGGCGTGTTTGGCCTGGCCTTCTACGAGAACAACACCGACAAGCTGAAGGTCGCCACGATGAGCGGCGTGACCCCGTCGACCGAGTCGATCGCTTCGGGCGAATACCCGGTCTCGCGTCCGCTGTTCTTCTACGTCAAGAAGGCTCATCTCGACGTCATTCCGGGCCTGCGCGAATATGTGGCCTTCTTCACCTCCGACGCGATGATCGGCCCGAACAGCCCGCTGTCCGACTACGGCCTGGTGGCCGCGCCGGAAGAAGAGCGTGAAGCCGTTCGCGAAGGCTTTGAGTCCGGCGAAACCCTTTAAGGGTCCGCGTCCGGCACACATCGATGACGCGGCTACGGCCGCGTCATCCCGCTTCGGCCCCGATGGCCGGCCGGAGCCCGCACAAGAACCGACGTCCGCGCAGCCGCCTCAGGCATGACGCGACGCTGAGAACCGGGGTTGGCTTGGCATGTCCGTCGCATTGCTCGTAACGATCGTGCTCGTTCTGGGTGCGGTCGGCTATCTGGTGGGCGCGGCGCGCTCGCGCAACGTTGTCGCCGGCGAAACGTCCAAGCTTCATTCCCGTCCCGGATATTACGGATCGTACGTCCTGGTCTGGGCCACCATTCCCGCCCTTCTCGTGCTCGCGGTATGGGTCTTCACCGCGCCGGTCGTCATCGAGAACCAGATCCAGGCCTCGATCCCCGCCAACGAACGCATCGACATGTCGCCGACCCAGCAGGGGCTTGCGGTCAACATGGTCGAATCGATCGCACGCGGCCTGCGCCTTCTGACCGAACAGGAGATGACGCAGGCCACGGCCGGCTTCGTCCGCCTGCGCCCGCTGCTCGCCGAAAAGGGCGTCGCCCTCGCCGGCGAGGGCGAGGACTGGATGATCGGCTCGGCCCAGCTTCTCAACCGGCTGACCGACACCAGCCGCCTGTGGCGCTCGATCGTCGTGCTCGGGCTGTCGCTGGGCGGTTTCGCGCTCGCCTTCCTGCAGATCAAGGCGCGGCTGCGGGCGCGCAACCGCGTCGAGGGCGTCATCCATGCCGGTCTCGTCCTCGCATCGACCGTCGCCATCCTGACGACCATCGGCATCGTTCTTTCGATGCTGTCGGAGACCGGACGCTTCTTCTCCGAAGTGCCGCCGCAGGACTTCTTCTTCGGCACGGTGTGGGATCCGCGCTTCGCCAACGCCGAGGATCCCGACGCCGCCGGTCAGTTCGGCCTGATCCCGCTGCTTGCCGGCACGCTCTACATCGCCTTCGTCGCCATGCTCGTCGCGGTCCCGATCGGCCTGTTCGCCGCCGTCTACATGTCCGAATATGCCGGTCCGCGCTTCCGCGCGATCGCCAAACCGCTGCTGGAAGTGCTCGCCGGCATCCCGACGATCGTCTACGGCTTCTTCGCGCTGATCACGGTGGGCCCGTTCCTGCGCGATCTTTCCGCCCAGATCAGCGGCATCGCCACCGGCGACGTCAGCGGGTTCATCTCGGCCCAGTCCGTGCTGACGGCGGGCCTCGTGATGGGGATCATGCTGATCCCGTTCGTCTCCTCGCTGTCCGACGACATCATCAGCGCGGTGCCGCGCTCGATGCGCGACGGCTCGCTCGGCTTGGGCGCGACACGCTCCGAAACCATGAAGCGGGTCATCCTGCCGGCCGCGCTGCCCGGCGTCGTCGGCGCGCTCCTGATGACCGCCTCGCGGGCGATCGGCGAGACGATGATCGTGGTCATGGCCGCCGGCATCGCCGCCAACCTGACCATCAACCCGTTCGAACCGATGACCACGGTGACGGTGAAGATCGTCAGCCAGCTCACCGGCGACCTCGAATTCACCTCGCCGCAGACGCTGGTCGCCTTCGCGCTCGGCATCACGCTGTTCTTCATCACGCTCGCGCTGAACGTCTACGCGCTCTACATCGTCCGCAAGTACCGGGAGCAGTACGAATGACCGATGCCACGCTGACGTCCGGGAAGACTGCGCCGGCCCGCAAGACGGGGCGCCGCGACATCGGCCTTCGGGGCCGGTACGCCGCCGAGCGCCGCTTCCGCGCCTACGGGCTGATCGCGATCGGCCTTGGCCTTTTGTTCCTGTTCCTGCTGCTCGCCTCGATCATCATGGACGGCTACACCGCCTTCCGGCAGACGAGCATCCAGCTCAACATCAATTTCGACGAGCAGGTGATCGATCCCGACGGCGGGCGCGACACGAGTTCGATGGCGATGCTGACGGCCAACTACCCGCTGCTGGCGCAAAGGGCGCTCTACGACGAACTCGGCATCGGCGAGGACGACAGCGCCGCCCAGCGCGATGCGAACGCGCTCCTGTCGCAGGGCGTGCGTACCCAGCTTCGGGACATGGTGATCAGCGATCCCGACATCATCGGCACGACACAGACGGTCTGGGTGCTCGCGCATGGCGATGTGGATTCCGCCTTCAAGGGGCAGTTCGATCTGTCGATCGACGAGAGCCGGCGGCGCGTCAACGACCGGCAGGTCGCCTTCATGGACCAGCTAGCCGAGGACAATGTCCTGCAGCAGCGGTTCAACACCGGCCTGTTCGTCAACGGCGCATCCAGCCGCCCAGAGACGGCCGGCATGGGCGTTGCGATCGTGGGCTCGTTCTACATGATGCTGATCGTGCTGGTCCTTGCCTTGCCGATCGGCGTGGCGGCCTCCATCTATCTTGAGGAATTCGCGCCCAAGAACAGGCTCACCGACATCATCGAGGTGAACATCAACAACCTCGCCGCGGTGCCGTCGATCGTCTACGGCCTTCTGGGCCTTGCCGTGTTCATCAACTTCGTCGGCCTGCCGCGATCGGCGGCGATCGTCGGCGGACTGGTGCTGACGCTGATGACGCTGCCGACCATCATCATCGCCACGCGCGCCGCGCTCAAGGCAGTTCCGCCGTCGATCCGCGACGCGGCGCTCGGTGTGGGCGCCTCGAAGATGCAGACCGTCTTCCACCATGTGCTGCCGCTCGCCGCGCCCGGCATCCTGACCGGGACCATCATCGGCCTGGCGACGGCGCTGGGCGAAACCGCCCCGCTGCTGCTGATCGGCATGGTCGCGTTCGTCGCCGACTATCCGGCCACGCCGTTCGATCCGTCCACGGCCCTGCCGGTGCAGATCTACATGTGGTCGAACCAGGCCGAACGCGCCTTCGTCGAACGCACGTCGGGCGCGATCATCATCCTTCTCGGGTTCCTGGCGGTGATGAACATCACGGCGATCATCCTGCGCCGCCGCTTCGAGCGCCGGTGGTAACGAACATGAGGACCACGGACATGAAAGTCGACACCGAACAGGGCTTCGCCGACACCAGCGCGGCGGTGGCCGGATCCAACGAATTCCCGGTCAAGATGAATGGCAGGAACGTCAACGTCTTCTACGGCGACAAGCAGGCCATCATCGACGTGAACCTCGAGATCCGCGAACGGCAGGTGACAGCGCTGATCGGCCCGTCCGGTTGCGGCAAGTCGACCTATCTGCGCTGCCTGAACCGGATGAACGACACGATCGAGGGTTGCCGGGTGACCGGCGAGATCACGCTCGACGAGGAGGACGTCTACGATCCGAGCGTCGACGTGGTCGAACTGCGCGCGCGGGTCGGCATGGTCTTCCAGAAGCCGAACCCGTTCCCCAAGTCGATCTACGAGAACGTCTCCTACGGCCCGCGCATTCACGGCCTGGCCCGCAACAAGGCCGAACTGGACGAGGTGGTCGAGGCCAGCCTGCGCGGCGCCGGGCTGTGGGAGGAGGTCAAGGACCGGCTGCAGGAACCCGGCACGGGCCTTTCGGGCGGTCAGCAGCAGCGTCTTTGCATCGCGCGCGCCATCGCCGTGTCGCCCGAGGTGATCCTGATGGACGAGCCCTGCTCGGCGCTCGACCCGATTGCCACGGCCATCGTCGAGGAACTGATCGACGAGCTGCGCCAGAACTACACGATCGCGATCGTCACCCATTCGATGCAGCAGGCCGCGCGCGTGTCGCAGCGCACCGCCATGTTCCATCTGGGCGAACTGGTCGAGGTCGACGACACCGAAACCATGTTCACCAACCCGTCCGAAAAGCGCACGCAGGACTACATCACGGGACGCTTCGGCTGAGATGGACGAACAACCCGAAAACACCGATCCGAGCGGACCCGCCATATGATGTCACAGCACACCGTCACCGCGTTCGAGGAAGACATGAGCTTCCTGGCGCACAAGATCGCCGAAATGGGCGGTCACGCCGAGCGCATGCTGGAGCAGGCCGTCCGCTCACTGGTCGAGAACGACCGCCAGCTCGCGCGGCGGGTCATCACCGACGATCTTGTGCTCGACGAGGCGCTGGCGCTGATCGACGACAAGTCGGTGCTCGTCATCGCCCAGCGCCAGCCGGTCGCCAGCGACCTTCGCGAGGTGTTCGCGGCCATCCGCATCTCGACCGATCTCGAACGGATCGGCGATCTGGCCAAGAACATCGCCAAGCGCGTCGAGGCGATCAACGAGGGCAGCCACGGCGTGCGCCTGGCGCGCGGCATCGACCATCTGTGCGAACTGGCGCTGGCCCAGCTCAAGGAGGTGCTCGACGCCTATGGCACGCGGTCGACCGACAAGCTGTCGATGATCCGCGACCGCGACGACGAGATCGACGCGATGTACACCTCGCTGTTCCGCGAGCTTCTCACCTACATGATGGAAGATCCGCGCAACATCACGACGTGTACGCACCTTCTGTTCTGCGCCAAGAACATCGAACGCATCGGCGACCACGCCACCAACGTCGCCGAGGCGGTCTACTACATGGTGGAAGGCGAGAAGATGCCGCCCTACCGGCCCAAGGAAGACAAGAGCCACCGCATCAGCGTGGACCCGAACGAGGACGACTAGGGTCGAAGTGACGAACGGAAGACGACAGCCATGAGTGCGACACCCACGATCATGGTCGCCGAGGACGAGGAAGCACTGAGCGTCCTCCTTCGCTACAATCTGGAATCGGAAGGGTACAAGGTCAGCACGGTGCTGCGCGGCGACGAGGCCGAGATCGCCCTGCAGGAGACGCCGCCCGACCTTCTGATCCTGGACTGGATGCTGCCGGGCCTGAGCGGCATCGAGCTGTGCCGTCGTCTGCGCGCGCGCACCGAGACGCAGCGCCTTCCGATCATCATGCTCACCGCGCGGGGCGAGGAAAGCGAACGCATTCGCGGCCTGTCGACGGGCGCGGACGACTATGTCGTCAAGCCGTTTTCGACGCCGGAACTGATGGCACGGGTCAAGGCGATGCTGCGCCGCGCGCGGCCGGAGATCGTCGCCTCCCTGCTCAAGGTCGGCGACATCGAACTCGACCGGGAGACCCATCGGGTCTACCGCAACGGCCGCGAGATCAAGCTGGGGCCGACCGAATTCCGCCTGCTCGAGTTCTTCCTGCAGGCGCCGGGCCGCGTCTTCTCGCGCGGCCAGCTGCTCGACGGCGTCTGGGGCGAGAACATCTATGTCGACGACCGCACGGTCGACGTCCATATCGGCCGGCTGCGCAAGTCGATCAATTATGGCCGGCTGCGCGACCCGATCCGCACCGTGCGCGGCGCCGGCTACGCGCTCGAGGGCAACTGAGCGCTTCCCGCCCTTCCGAACCCGCCCGGACAGGGGCAGCCCTTCCGGCATTATCCAGGCACACAAACAAAAGGCCGCGGCGGGGTCGCCACGGCCAATCTGTTACGCCATTGTTTTTGGGGAGAAGCTCTGTGTCAGCGCGGTCTCCTGCGCTCGTTCTGCTGGAAGGCCAGCTTGCCGTGATACTTGCAATAGGGCGATTTCTCCTCGGTCGAATGACCGCAGAAGTAGAACTCGTCCGTCAGCGGATCGCCATAGGGCCACTTGCAGGTGTTCTCGCTCAACTCTGTCAGCGGCAGGCGCTTGGCGATCGGCACGACCACGTCCTCGATCGGTCGTGTGTCGGGCACCACCAGCGCTTGCGGGTCGGCATCATGCTTGAGGGCGGTCGCGGTCATGCCGCGCGATACGGCCGCGCCGCCGCGCACGGTCGACCCGGCATAGGCGCTCGTGCGCGTTCCACCGCCCTGGTGGACGGCGCCGGCGACCCGCGGCGGCGCGTTCGTCCGTTTCGGCCGCGGCGCGCTGCTCTTGGTGCTCTTGGCGCGGCCCGAAAGCTTCAGACGGTGCACCTTGCCGATCACCGCGTTGCGGCTGACACCGCCGAGCTTGGCCGCGATCTGGCTCGCGCTCAGACCGTCCGCCCAGAGTTTCTTAAGCAATTCAACACGTTCGTCAGTCCAGCTCACGATCGTCTCCGTTTCCATACGCAGAATCCGGACCTGTTGCTCGGTCTTACTGGGAAGGACCGGCGAACCTACGCGCGACCTGGGAACGATATTCTGCGGGGCGTCCTGCTCCGTCCGGGCAAGCTACAATAGCGGTTGACTCCTGTTCAAGAGTCGCCAACGGGGACTGAATCGATTTTTCCCTTTATCCCCAGTTTGGCCAACCGCCCGAAAGCTTCTGTGGACCCGGCGGCCGGCGGCTTGTTTGCGGCGCAATTGACGAAACGCCGACGCCCGACTATGCATGACGGGCCGCTCGCAATGGGCGGCATTTTCGTTTGGCGACCATCGCCGGCAATGTTCGCAGGTTCCGGTCATGAACACGCACATGCCCCTGTTCGATACCTACAAGCGCGCGCCGCTCACCGTCGAACGCGGCGAAGGCGTCTGGCTGCACGACGTGGCGGGCGCCGCCTATCTCGACTTCGGCAGCGGCATCGCGGTGAACGCGCTGGGCCACGCCCATCCCCACCTGGTTGCCGCGCTCACCGAGCAGGCGCAGAAGCTCTGGCACACGTCGAACCTTTACGAGATCCCGGGCCAGACGCGGCTTGCCGACCGGCTCTGCGAGGCGACCTTTGCCGACCGGGTCTTCTTCGCCAATTCGGGTGCCGAGGCGATCGAATGCGCGATCAAGACCGCGCGCCGCTATTTCCACGTGCGCGGCGAGCCCGGGCGCGTCGACATCATCACATTCGAGGGCGCCTTCCACGGCCGGACATTGGCGACGATCGCCGCCGGCGGCCAGGCGAAGTATCTGGAAGGCTTCGGCCCCAAGGCGCCCGGCTTCGTGCAGGTGCCGTTCGCCGACATCGAGGCCGCCAGGGCCGCCGTCACCGAGACGACGGCGGCGATCCTGATCGAGCCGATCCAGGGCGAAGGCGGCATTCGCGTCGTTTCCGAGCAGACGCTGCGCGAGTTGCGGGCGCTCTGCGACGAGCACGGCCTGCTGCTGATCTTCGACGAGATCCAGTGCGGCATGGGTCGGACGGGGCGGCTGTTCGCGCACGAGCATGCGGGCGTCACGCCGGACATCATGGCCTCGGCCAAGGCGCTCGGCGGCGGCTTTCCGGTCGGTGCGTGCCTCGCCACCGAGGAGGCCGCGAGCGGCATGGTGCCCGGTGTGCACGGCACCACCTATGGCGGCAATCCGCTGGCGATGGCCGTCGGCAATGCCGTGCTCGACGTGATGCTGGCGGACGGGTTCCTCGAAACGGTCGAACGCCGCGCCCTGAGGCTCAAGCAGGGCCTGCACGGGCTGGTCGACCAGTTCCCGGACGTCTTCACCGAGGTGCGCGGCACCGGGCTGATGGCCGGCCTTCAGTGCGCCTTGCCGAACACGCAGGTTGTCGCGGCATTGTTTGACGGTCACATGCTTGTCGTTCCGGCCGGCGACAATGTCATCCGCATCCTGCCACCGCTGATCGCCACCGACGCGGAGATCGCCGAGGGCATCTCGCGCCTCGAGGCCGCCGCGCGCGGCCTGTCGGCCAGCCACGCGGCCTGAGCCGTTTCCCCGCCAACCCGCCATCCGGTGCCGACATGAGTGCTCGCCATTTCCTCGATCTTTCCGCCGTCGAAGCGGACCAGTTGCGCGCCATCGTCGATGGTGCCCGGGCCGGCAAGGCCGCGCTCAGGGCGGGCACGGCCGGCAGGCCGCTCGAAGGCAAGGCGCTGGCGATGATCTTCGAGAAGCCGTCGACACGCACGCGCGTGTCGTTCGATGTCGGCATGCGCCAGCTCGGCGGCGAGACGATCATGCTGACCGGCGGCGAGATGCAGCTTGGCCGCGACGAGACGATCGCCGACACGGCACGCGTGCTGTCGCGCTATGTCGACATCATCATGATCCGCACGCATGCCCATGATCGGCTCAAGGAACTGGCCGACGCGGCGACCGTTCCGGTGATCAACGCCCTGACCGACGCCACCCACCCCTGCCAGATCATGGCCGACGTGATGACCTTCGAGGAGCATCGCGGCGCCATTGCCGGCAAGCGCGTCGCCTGGTCCGGCGACGGCAACAACGTGCTGCATTCGATGATCGAGGCCAGCGCACGGTTCGGCTTCGAACTGGCGGTGGCCGTGCCCGCTGGCAACGAACCCGAACGTTCCTATATGGAGTGGGCGCGCGGTCATGGCGGCAGGGTGTCCGTCACCCACGATCCGGAAGTGGCCGTGCGCGATGCCGACGCCGTTGTCACAGACACCTGGGTCTCGATGGGCCAGGAAGAGCGTGCCCGCGGCCACAATGTGTTCATGCCCTATCAGGTCAATCAGGCGCTCATGGCGCACGCCAGACCCGACGCGCTGTTCATGCACTGCCTGCCGGCCCATCGCGGCGAGGAAGTCACGGACGACGTCATCGACGGTCCGCAGTCGGTGGTCCTGGACGAGGCCGAGAACCGGATGCACGTCCAGAAGGCGATCATCGCCTGGTGTCTGGGCGAGACGCTCTGAGCGCGCCAACGAAAGACGACACGATGTCCGATATCTCCTCAACGCCGGCCGGACTTGACCAGCCGGCGGACCCGATGCCCGTCGGCCTCGATGCCGTGGTGCCGTTCCAGGTCGATGCGCTGGATGCGCGCGGCCGCGCCGTGCTTCTTGGCGACGCGCTCGACGCGATCCTGTCGCGTCACGCCTATCCCGAGCCCGTCGCGCGGCTGCTTGGCGAGATGGCCGTGCTCACCGTGCTGCTCGGCTCCTCGCTGAAGTTCGAGGGCAAGTTCATCGTCCAGGCGCAGACCGACGGACCGGTCTCGCTGCTGGTGGTCGATTTCGTTACGCCCGGCGCGGTCCGGGGCTATGCCCGGTTCGACGCCGAAGAGGTCGCCGCCGCCGAGGCGGCCGGCAAGGCCCTGCCCGAGGACCTGCTCGGCCACGGCACGCTGGCGCTGACCGTCGACCAGGGCGCGCACATGCAGCGCTATCAGGGCATCGTCCAGCTCGACGGCGCCTCGCTCGAGGAGATCGCGCGCAACTATTTCCGCCAGTCCGAGCAGATCCCCACCGAGGTGCGGCTCGCCGTGGGGCGGCTCTCCACGCGCGCCGCCAACGGTTCGGTCGCGCAGTCCTGGCGCGCCGGCGGCATCGTCGCGCAGTTCCTGCCCGAGGCGCCCGAACGGATGCGGCACGCCGACCTTCATCCGGGCGATGCTCCCGAAGGGACCGAGATCCACGAGTTGGAGGACGACGATGCCTGGGCGGAGGTCAAGGCGCTGCTCGCCACGATCGACGACGACGAACTGATCGACGAGGGCGTCGGCGTGCACCGGCTGCTGTTCCGGCTGTTCCACGAGCGCGGCGTGCGCGTCTATGATCCGCAGGCGATCGGCGAGCGGTGCACCTGCTCGCGCGAGAAGGTGGCCGCCGTTCTCGAGTCGCTCTCGGAGGCCGACAAGGCCGAAGCCGGGACCGACGGCACGATCACGATCACCTGCGAGTTCTGCTCGACCGCCTATACGTTCCGCACCGAAGACTGATCCTCGGCGGGCTGCCGGGCGTAACCGGTCGGTCAGACGCGGCCGGCGCGCCCTCGTTTATGACGAAGAGTTAACTTGTCGTGGCAGCGCCGGCCAATAAGGTCTGCATGAAAGGCGCACCGATGCTGAAAACCGTTCGGGAAAACCAGATCGTTGACGATGGTCCCGATGTCGCCGAGCGCCCGACGCGGCGCCCGCTCGCGGCAACGACGGTGCGCGCCATGCTCCAGATCGTCCTGATGGTCGCGGTGCTGGCCGGCGCCTATCTGGTCATGGAGCGGCTGATCGCCGCCGCCCCCGAACGGACCGCCCGGCCACGGCCGGAAGTCTCGGTGCCGGTCGAGGCCATGACCGCGCAGGTGCGCGACCAGCGGCCGCGAGTCGAAGTCTTCGGCGAGGTGACGGCGGCGCGGGCCATCGACATCCGCCCGCCGGTTTCCGGCGAGATCGTCGAGATCAACCCGGCGCTGTCGGCCGGCAACCGGGTCGAACAGGGCGAACTCCTGTTCGCCATCGATCCGTTCGACGTCGAGGTGGCGCTGGCCGAGGCCCGCGCGAACCTGGCGCAGACCGAAGCGACCGTGGCCGAGATCGAGGCGCGGCTCGTCTCCGAGCAGGCGCAGCTCGAAAGCGCGCGCGAACAGCTCGCGCTGGCGCGCAGCGATCTCGAGCGGGCCGAACAGCTCCGGGCCAACGGCACGCTGACCGCCAAGCAGGTCGAGGATCGGACGCTCGTCGTCTCGCAGCGCCAGCAGGCCGTCTCGCAGCGCGTCAACAACCTCGCCATCGAAGAGGCGCGACTGGATCAGCAGCGCGCCGTTCTTGCCCGGCAGGAGCTGGGCGTCCGCCGCGCCGAGCGCAACCTCGGCGACAGCGCCGTGCGCGCGCCGTTCGCCGGGGTGATCCGCTCCTCGACCGTCGAGACCGGCCGGATCGTCGCGGCCAGCGATGTGGCGGTCGCCATGTATGACGACAGCGCGCTCGACGTGCGCTTCACGCTGACCGACGCGCAATATGGCCGCATCGCCACCGACGCCGATCCGCTGATCGGACGCGAGGTGTCGCTGACCTGGACCGTCGGCAATGTCGACTATGGCTACACGGCGCGGGTCGAACGGATCGGCGCCGACATCGCCGCCGACCGCGGCGGCGTCGACGTCTTCGCGCGGATCGCCGGGAGCGAGGCGCCGGTGCAGATCCGGCCGGGCGCGTTCGTCGCGGTCTCCGTGCCCGACCGGCTCTACGAGAACGCGGTGCGCCTGCCCGAAACGGCGCTCTACGATGCCGGGACGATGTACGTGATCGAAGAAGGCCGGCTCGCCCGCCGCGACGTCGAGATCGTCGCGTTCGACGGCAACGACGTGATCGTCGGCGCCGGGCTCGGCGATGGCGAGCGCGTGCTGACGACGCGCCTGTCGAACGTCGAGGACGGCCTCAGGGTCACCATCCCCGGCAGCGACGCCGCCGCAGCCGGCGATCCGGCGCAGGACGGCTGAGCCATGCTTGCCGGACGCGGTGCCCCCCACCCGATCATCGGCGCGTTCCTGCGCCATTCGAACGCCGCCAACCTTCTGATGGTGCTGATGATCCTGTTCGGCGTGTTCGCGCTGGCCCGGATCAACACGCAGTTCTTTCCGACCATCGAGACATCGACGGTTTCGGTGTCGATCGCATGGTCCGGGGCGAGCGCGGAGGATGTCGAGCGCAACATCCTGGCGGTCGCCGAGCCCGAACTGCGCTTCATCGAAGGCGTCAGCGACGTCACCTCCTATGCGCGGGAGGGATCTGCCTCGATCCGGCTCGACTTCGAGGAAGGCACCGACATGCAGCAGGCCGTCGCCGACGTGGACGCGGCGGCCAAGGCGATCGGCAATCTGCCCGAGGGCGCCGACGAGCCGACGGTCTCGACGAGCCAGTTCTTCGACCGCGTCGCCTCGCTTTCGATCGGCGGCGACGTGCCCGAGGCCGTGGTGCGCGACTGGGCCTACCGGATACGCGACGATCTGATCGAGCGGGGCATCGACAAGGTCAGCTTCACCGGCATGCGCGACCCCGAACTGCGCGTCACCGTGCCCGAACGCGAACTTAGGCGGCACGACCTGACCATTGCCGACATCTCGCGCGCGATCGGCGCCAATTCCCGCGATCTGCCTTCGGGAAGCCTCGACGGGTCGATCGAGCGACAGTTGCGCGCCATCGCCGATGTCGACACGGCGCGCGAACTGGGCGCGATCGAGGTGCGGGCGCTGCCGACCGGCGAGACGCTGCTGCTCGGCGACATCGCAACCATCGAGGACGGCTTCGAGGACGGCGCCATCCGGGGCTTCTCCAACCAGCGTCCGGCGATCGAGATCGACGTGCAGTCGACCGCGACCGCAGACACGCTCACCACCAACGCGATCCTGCAGGACTATATCGCCGAAATTCGTCCCGAACTGCCCGACAATCTCGACCTTCAGGTCTACGAGGTGAGCGCCGAGGCGCTCAACGAGCGCATCATGCTGCTGGTCAAGAACGGCGCGACCGGACTGCTGCTCGTGCTCGTCGTCCTGTTCGCCTTTCTGCATGCGCGCATCGCCATCTGGGTCGCGGCGGGCATACCGGTCGCGCTGATGGCGACCGTCGGGCTGATCTTCCTGTTCGGCGAGACGATCAACATGATGAGCCTGTTCGCGCTGATCATGATGCTCGGCGTCATCGTCGACGACGCGATTGTGGTCGGCGAACACACCGACACGCGGCTTGCCATGGGCGACGATCCGGTCACGGCGGCCGAGAACGGCGTCGGCGCCATGTTCACGCCGGTCTCTGCGGCCCTTGCGACGACGGTCGCCACGTTCGCGCCGCTGCTGCTGATCGGCGACACGGTCGGCCAGATCGTCAGCGTGCTGCCGATGGTGGTGATGGCCGTGGCGATCGCCTCGATCGTCGAGTGCTTCCTGATCCTGCCGGGCCATCTCAGCCACGCGCTGCAGGGCCGGTCCGGGCCGCGCTGGTCGCACTGGCGCGTGTTCATCGTCGGCCTGATCGCCGTTCTGTTCATCGCCGCCTTCTTCACCCGCGCCGGCGGCGAGGGCGGCGTGGCCGCCTCGCTGCCGCTGCTCGCCGAACTGGACGCCTGGCGCCGAGAGGTCAGCCCGTTGCTGTTCGGCGCGGCGATGGCTTCGGCGTCGCTGCTGCTGGCCATGGCGATCGAGTTCGTTCTCTATGCGGCGCGCGTCGGGTTCGGCCGCAGCGGCCGGGAACTGGCGCCGGGCGAACCGCCCGAGGACGGCTGGTTCCGGCGCAATTTCGATGCCGGTTTCGACTGGTTCCGGCGCGGACCCTTCGCCTGGCTCGTCCGGCTCGCCTTCAACTGGCGCTACGTGTCGATGGCGATCGCCATCGGGCTCGTCATGGTGTTCGCCTGGGGTCTGCGGGCCGGCGGCCATGTCGGCTTCGTCTTCTTCCCCTCGCCGGAATCGGACAACATATCCGGCTCGGTCATCCTGCATCCCGGCACCCCCGAAGCGGAGGCGCTGGAGGCCGTGCGCGCCTACGAGGCGGCGCTGCGCCGCGCCGAGGCGAATCTGGCCGAAGGCGAGGAGGAACTGATCGAGGCGGTGTTCGTGACGCTCGGCTCCTCGGGCCGCTCGCAGGGCGACAATCTGGCCCGCATCAAGGTGCAGCTCACCATCTCCGAACGGCGCACGGTGCGCACCCCGCAGATCGTGCGGGCGTGGCAGGCCGAGGCGCCCGAACTGCCGCAGGTGCGGCGCTTCGCGATCCGCCAGGCGCGCGGCGGCCCGCCCGGTGCGGACATCGATGTCGAACTGCGCGGATCGTCGATCGGCGTTCTCAAGCAGGCCGCGGTGGAAGTCACGCAGCTCGTTGCGGCGATACCCGGCGTCACCGGGGTCGAGGACGATCTGCCCTACGGCAAGCCCGAACTGGTGATGACGCTGACCCCGCGCGCCGCCGCGCTCGGCTTCACGCTCGAAGAGGTCGGCACGCAGGTGCGCAACGCCGTCGAGGGCATGGTTCCGCGCCGTTTCGCCCGGGGCAATGACGAGGTGACGATCCGCGTCAGCCAGCAGACGGCGGGCCAGGGCACGGCGATGCTGCGCTCGATGATGCTGACATCGCCTTCGGGCAATCTGGTCCCGCTGACCGAAATCGTCACGCTCAGCGAGCAGCAGGGCTTCTCGGCGATCCAGCGCCGCAACGGCCAGACGACGATCTCCGTCTCCGGCGAGATCGACGCGGCGGTCAACACGACCGACGGGGTCGTCGAGCAACTGGTCGAATCGGGCGCGCTCGACGCGGTCGCCCGCAAGTACGGCATCGAATACGGGTTCGGCGGGCGCAGCGAAGAGCAGCGCGACGCGTTCGCCGATCTCGGTCTCGGCACGCTGGTTGCCATGAGCGTGATCTACATCATCCTCGCCTGGGTGTTCGGCAGCTATTTCCGGCCCTTCGCGGTGATGCTGATCATTCCGTTCGGCGTGGTCGGGGCGGTGGTCGGCCACTGGCTGCTGGGCTATCAGCTCACCATCCTGTCGATGATCGGCCTGCTCGGCCTCGCCGGCATCCTGGTCAACGATTCGATCATCCTGGTGTCGCGGCTCGAGGAGCGGCTGGCGACCGGCGAGCCGGTGGCCGAGGCGTGCGTGAACGCGAGCTGCGACCGGTTCCGCGCCGTGCTGCTGACCTCGCTGACGACGATCGGCGGGCTGATTCCGCTCCTGTTCGAGACCTCGCTGCAGGCGCAGTTCCTGATGCCCATGGCGATCACCATGGTGTTCGGACTGGCGACCGCGACGGTGCTGGTGCTGTTTCTGGTGCCGGTCTTCATCGGCATCGGCGAGGATATCCGCAGGGCCCTGTCGGCGCTCTACGGCGATGGCGCGCGCCCGGCGTCGCGGCCCCGGCCGATCGCCGGCGAATAGCGCTTCAGTTCAGCGTGCGCGCGACGTTCGGCATGTCCAGCGAGAACGGGGGTATCAGCGCACGCATCCGCTCGCCGCTCTCGCGGCGCATGATGTAATGGCCGACCATGGTGCCGGACGGCGTGTTCAGCGGACAGCCCGACGTGTACTGGAAGCTGTCGCCGGGCGACAGCACCGGTTGCTCGCCGATCACGCCCGGCCCGCTGACCTCCTGCACCTCGCCGAGCGCGTTGGTCACGCGCCAGTAGCGGCTTTCGAGCTGCACGGTCTGGTCGGAATGGTTGGCGATGACCACCGTATAGGCCCAGAACCAGCGACCCTCGTCCGGATCGGACTCCTGGTCGAGGAAGTCCGGCCGCACGGTCACTTCGATGCCTTCGGTGGTCTGGCGATACATGGGGCGAATGTAGCCAAACCGGGCCGCGCCGCAAAGACCCCGGCGGCACGCGAACGTGAGCGGTCGTGATGATGTCAATGAAGTGCGCCTCGTGACGCCGGCGCGCCGATGCCGTATGGCCGGCACGAAACCAACGCCCGCCACCCCCATGTTCGACAGCACCCTGCGCCCGAAGCTCGATCCCCTCCTCGAACGCCTTGCGGCGACGATCGCCCGTGCGGGCATCTCCGCCAACCAGGTCACCTGGGCCGGCCTTGCGATCGGCATTGCCGCAGCCGGCGCCATTGCGGCGCAATACTACTGGCTGGGGCTCGTTCTGGTGCTGGCAAGCCGGCTCTGCGACGGGCTCGACGGACCGGTCGCGCGCATCGCCGGCAAGTCGGACTATGGCGGCTTTCTGGACATCGTGCTGGATTTCGCCTTCTACGGGCTGATCCCGGTCGGCTTCGTGCTGGCCGATCCGCAGGCGAACGCGGTGGCGGGCGCGGTCCTGGTCCTGTCCTTTTACGTCAACGGGGCGAGCTTTCTGGCCTATGCGATCATGGCCGAACGCCACGGTCTTGAGGGTCAAAGCCATGGCGAGAAATCGATCTTCTTCACGACGGGGCTCGCCGAGGCGACAGAGACGCTGGCCGTCTTCGTGCTGATGTGCCTTGTGCCCGGCTGGTTCGCCACGATCGCCTACATCTTTGCGGCGATCTGCTTCTACACGGCCCTGTCGCGGATCGTGCTGGCGGCGCGGACGCTGCGGTAGGAAAAGCTACCCCGCAGCCCGGCCCTTTTCGGTCCGATGGCCGGGGCCTGCGATCGCATATGGCCGGATCAGGACGTCGCCGGGAATCATCCATTCGCTGTTCAGCCGGTGGATCATCGCCACGGTCAACGCCCGTTTCCGGTTGAGTATCTCCGAGGCGCGTGATGCCGAGCCCAGCAGCCTGGCAAGGTCGGCCTGCGATCGACCTGTGTCATTCATGAAACAAGCCAGCGCGTCGACCGGGTCGAGCGCCTCGATCGGCCAGTGGCGGTTTTCATAGGTCTCGATCAGATCGGCCAAGATGTCGAACCTGTCGGCATCGTCCGTCCCCGGCTCGGGCGCATCGTCGAAATAACGCTCGATCTCGGCGAGCGCCCAATTGTAGTCGTCCTCATTGCGGATCGGGCGAATGTTCTCCATCACACGGTCTCCGGATCGATCCTGTCATATTGCCGGTGCGTGCCCACGAATTTGATCAGAACTCTCTGATGTTCGTAGGAAACGCGCACGACCAGACGATATTTGTTGCCGCCGATATCGAAGATGACGCGGTTGTCGGCGACAAAATCCACGCTGCTGCCGAACGTGTCCCGAATGTCCTGCGGCGTCTTCCAAACCGACTTGTCCGCAATGCCATACCATGCCCGCAAGGGCTGTTCCGCCTGATTGTGCCTTTGCCAGAATTCTATCAGCGTCCGCTTGGCAATCACGCGCATGGCGAACGTTAGCATGTACCCAATTTGGGAACAAGCGCCAACCCGGCTATCCGGCCACGGCCAGCGCCCGGTCGAGGTCGGCGATCAGGTCTTCGGTATCCTCGAGCCCGACCGACAGGCGCAGCGTGCCGCCGCCGATCGACAATTCGGCCCGGTCCTCGTCCGACAGGTTCTTGTGCGTGGTCGTCGCCGGATGGGTGATCAGGCTCTTGGCATCGCCCAGATTGTTGGAGATCCCGATGATCGCGAGCGCGTTCTCGAAGGCGAAGGCGGCCGTCTTGCCGCCGGCGACGTCGAAGGCGACGAGGGTCGAGCCGCCCGACATCTGCCTCGGGATGATGTTGGCCTGCGGGTGATCGGGCCGGCCCGGATAGACGACGCGCGACACGCCGGCATGGTCGGCCAGGAAATCGGCCACCGCGCGGGCGCTGCCGGCCTGACGGGCGACACGCAGCGGCAGCGTCTCGAGCCCCTTCAGCATGACCCAGGCGTTGAACGGGCTCATCGAGGGGCCGGTGTGACGGTAGAAATCGTGCAGATGCTCGTCGATCCAGTCCTGCCGCCCGAGCACGACGCCGCCCAGACAGCGCCCCTGCCCGTCGATGTGCTTGGTGGTCGAGTAGACGACGATGTCGACGCCCAGCTCGATCGGCTTCTGGTGCAGCGGGGTGGCGAACACATTGTCGATGACCGTGCGCGCGCCGCAGGACCGCGCCACCGAGACGACATGGGCGATGTCGATCACTTCGAGCGTCGGGTTGGTCGGGCTTTCGAAGAAGAACAGCTTCGTGTTCGGCCGCACGGCGCGTTCCCAGGCGACCGGATCGGTGCCGTCGACCAGCGTCGTCTCGACGCCGTAGCGCGGCAGCAGTTTCTCGACGATCCAGCGACACGAGCCGAACAAGGCGCGCGCCGCAACGACATGATCGCCGGCCGAAAGTTGGCACATCAGGGCGGCGGCGACCGCCGCCATGCCCGAAGCGGTGGCGCGGGCGGCCTCGGCGCCCTCGAGCGCGCACATGCGTCGCTCGAACATTTCGACGGTGGGGTTGGCGTAGCGCGAATATACGAAGCCCGGCTCGTCGCCCTTGAACCGGGCCTCGGCGGCTTCCGCGCTGTCATAGACGAAGCCCTGCGTCAGGAAGAGAGCCTCGGACGTCTCGCCGAAGCCCGAGCGCATCGTCCCCGCATGGACCATCGCCGTCGCCGGGCCCCAGCCGTCCTGTCCGTCCGCCATGGCCGATCCTCCGCACAAAAATCCCGGCCTCATGCCGCCATGAAGCCGGGTCCTCGCCATATCGATGCTGGCATCGTCCGCGGCCTTTTAGCGAGTTCTGGGAGCGCGCTCCCGTGGCTGCAAGCCGGCCGGCCAAATCACCACACAATAAGCTGTCCATAAGGGGTAGGCCCGCTTGCGTCAATCGGTGCGCCTCTTCATCGTGCCGCCACCACTGGCAGGCGGAGACGGCATGGCGCGGCGCGGCAGCGGCATTCTCGCCGATCACGACATTGCGGCACTGATCGAGGCGGGGGCGATCAACGTCCCCCGGCCGCTTGACGATCGCCAGGTGCAGCCCGCGAGCCTCGACCTGCGTCTGGGCGAAGTCGCCTACCGGGTGCGTGCCAGCTTCATGCCGGGCGCGGCGCACACGGTCCAGGACAAGCTCAGGCAGTTCGAACTGCATCGGATCGACCTGACAGAAGGCGCGGTGCTCGAAACCGGCTGCGTCTACATCGTCCCGCTGCTCGAAGGGCTGGCATTGCCGGCCGAGGTGGCCGCGGCGGCGAACCCGAAGAGTTCGACCGGCCGGCTCGACATCTTCACGCGCGTGATCGCCGATCATGCCGTCGAGTTCGACAAGGTCCCGGCCGGCTATCGGGGCCCGCTGTTTCTCGAGGTCAGCCCGCGCACCTTCCCGATCGTCGCGCGCACCGGCTCGCGACTGACGCAGATCCGCTTCCGGCGCGGTCAGGCCACGCTCGATGCCGACGCGCTGGCGGCGCTGCACGATGCCGAAACGCTGGTCGCCGACGAACGGCCCAACATCTCCAACAGCGGCATCGCGCTGTCGGTCGACCTGACCGGAGACGGCGACGGCCTGGTCGGCTATCGCGGCAAGCGCCACACCGCGCTGGTCGATGTCGACAGGCCCGGCGCGCATGACGTGCTCGACTATTGGGAGCCGGTCCATGTGCGCGCCCGCAAGGAGTTGATCCTCGATCCGGACCAGTTCTATATCCTTGTCAGCCGCGAGGCGGTGCATGTGCCGCCGCTGCATGCGGCCGAGATGACGCCGTTCGACCCGCTGGTCGGCGAATTCCGCGTCCATTATGCCGGTTTCTTCGATCCCGGCTTCGGCCACTCGGCCGCCGGCGGCACGGGCAGCCGCGCCGTGCTGGAAGTGCGCAGCCACGAAGTCCCGTTCGTTCTCGAGCATGGGCAGATCGTCGGCCGGCTCGTCTACGAGCACATGGTCGGTCGACCCTCGGCGCTGTACGGGGCCGATCTGAGCTCGAACTACCAGGCCCAGGGCCTCAAGCTGTCGAAGCACTTTCGCTGACGGGCTCGCCGTCGCGCTCGGCGCGGAGCGCGCGAACCTCGACGCGCAGGGCCTTCAGTTCCTCGAGGATCAGCGCCTGCTCGTCATGGATCGACTTGCGCTCGCCGGCCGCCTCGGCGTCGTGCTCTGCCTGCATCGCCGAGACGACCACGCCGATGAACAGGTTGAGGACGGTGAAGGTCGTCGCGGCGATGAACGGGATGAAGAACGCCCAGGCCCAGGGGAAGGCGTCCATCACCGGCCGCACGATGCCCATCGACCAGCTTTCCAGCGTCATGATCTGGAACAGTGAATAGGCCGAGGCGGCGATCGAGCCGAACCATTGCGGAAACGCGCCGCCGAACAGCTTGGTCGCCATGACCGAGAACACGTAGAAGACCAACAGCAGCAAAAGCACGATCGAGCCGAGCCCGGGCAGCGCCGTCAGCAGTCCGCCGACGACCCGCCGCATCGACGGGACGGCGCTGATCAGGCGCAGCACGCGCAGGATGCGCAGGGCGCGCAACACCGCGAAGGGGCCGGCGGCCGGGATCAGGGCGATGCCGACGATGATCAGGTCGAAGATGCGCCACGGGCTGCGGAAGAAGCCCGCCCTGTAGACCATGAACTTCATGATCAGTTCGACCACGAAGACGGCCAGGATTAGCCGGTCGATCGTCAGCAGCACCGGGCCGACCGCCTCCATCAGGACCGGCGAGGTCTCCATGCCCAGCGTGACCGCGTTGATGACGATCAGCACGATGATGGCGCGTTCGAAACGCTGGCTCTCGACGATCGATCTGAGTTTTTCCATGGAAGTTCGGGCACCCGCGCAAGAGGTTGAGGCGCCAATATATGAACGCGTGCGCCGAATGAAAATGCGCGCTTGTGCGGCGCACAAGGTTCATGGGCGCTCGTGCGGCCCGTGCGGGGTCTTCTCCCATTCGAAGGGGCGCGTGAACAGGTGGTAGACGGCGCGCCAGGCGGCAACCGACTGGATGAGCCAGTAGGCGGGCACCAGAAGCAGCCGCCAGCCGATCGCCCCGCGCGCGTCGCGGTCGGTGGCGATCCAGCCGAGCGTCATCACGGCGATGTAGCTCGACAGGATCATCAGCCAGTCCAGCCAGGCGATCAGGCCCATGTAGATCTGCTCGGGCGGATCGATCAGCAGCCAGGCGCTCAGAAAGGCGGCGTTGACGAGAACGAGCGGATAAAGAAGCGCCGAGACGACCGTGCCGGTGAGAAGCAATTGCGTGATCAGGAAGGCGCGTGCATCCATGTTCCGAAGAAGCCTCAGCGGCTCGCGCGTATGGACGATCCATGTCTGCATCCAGCCCTTGAACCAGCGCGTGCGCTGCGGCAGCCAGTCGGCGAAGCGCGAGGGCGCATCTTCCAGCGTCGGCCGCGTGATCATCGCGGTGCGGTAGCCGCTGCGCCAGAGGCGCATGCCCAGATCGGCGTCCTCGGTCACGTTGAACGGGTCCCACCGGCCGACCTTTTCGAGCGCGTCGCGGCGGAAATGGTTCGAGGTGCCGCCCAGCATGATCGGCGCGCCGACGCGGGTGAGCCACGGCATCAGGCCCCCGAACAGGCCGGCATATTCGAGGTGGAACAGCGCGGTCAGCGCGTTGCGGCCGGTGTTGGCCTTGACCAGCGGCGCCTGCAGGCAGGCGATCGCCTCGTCGCATCGGGCGAAGGTCTGCCAGGCCTCTTCGAGCTGGTCGGGATGCGGCCGGTCCTCTGCGTCATAGAGCGTGACGAACTGGCCGCGCGCGAACGCCATGGCATAGTTCAGCGCCTTGGGCTTTGTGCGCGGCTGTGCGGGCGGCACCCGGACGATCTCGAAGAAGGGCGGCAATTGCTCTTTGGCGAGCGCTGCCAGCGTCTCGGCGTCGTCATGCTCGCACACCAGCAATATCTGCAGCTTGGAGCGTGGCCAGTTGATCCGCTTGAGGCTGGCGATCAGATCGGGGATCACGGCTGCCTCGCGATAAAGGCAGACCAGTACGGTGTAGACGGGCTTGGCCCCGGGTGGCGTCTTCGAAAGGGGGCGTTCGGCGACGGGCCGGAACGTGACGGCGGCCAGCACCCGCAGGAGGACACAGGCGAAGAAGAAGACCGACATGAAGCCGTGCAGGACTGCCGTGGTCAGGCCGGGCCTGCTCGCGAACGCAACCAGTGCGCCGGTGACGAGCAGCGCCGAGACCACCCCCTGCCAGAACCGGGCCCCGGAATGCGCCGACATGGCCGGCTCCAGATAGGCCAGCCTGCGGATCGCGTTTTCGAGCAGTTGCGGCTCGTGGTGGCGGGTGACGAGATCGCGCAGCGTCCGCGGCGTGGCGATCGCGAGCGGGCCCGTCAGCGTGCCCCGGTCGGCGGCCGCGACAAGGCGTCCGACGGCGCGCGGATCCGGCGCGGTGACCCGGACGGGCCGGCCGTCGTGCAACTGGCACCAGACCAGCGGCGTGCGCGCGTCGACGTCGCCCGAGGACCGGTCCGGCGCGTCGAGCAGGCGGTCGACCTGGTCGGCATCGACGAACGCCAGGCCAAGGCGCGCGGCGAGCGTGCGATAGTAGACGTCGTGGGACACCGCGCCGTGCGCCAGCAGTTCCACGCCGGCGCTGGTGCCGTTCATCCGGGCCAGTTGCATGGCGCGTTGCAGGCGCTTGACCGGAAATCCGGAGGCCGCCAAGAATGCGCAGCATGGGCTCAGCGCAAGATCATCGTCCGCCTGCGGCGTGCCGGGCGGCGACCGGGCCGGACCGGGCTGCGCGGCGATGACATGCGGGAGCGCCTCGCCGATTGCGCCGGCCTCGCCAGCCCAACCTCCGGCCGGCACCGGCCCGCTCTCCGCGGCCATCCGCGTCACGCTGGCAACATACTTCTATACCTCACCCGGCGATCAGCATACCGGCTCAAACGAATTGAACAATCGACCACAGGTTTAGTATTGATGAGCGGAATCAACCAAGAAAGCACGGCAATGATTTGCGTTCACTTGCCGATATTACCCGGAGGGTCTGCGGACAGGCCGGCGCGCGAGGCCTTCGGCCGTGTCGGCCGGTGGCGCTGGACCGTCCTTGCCGGTCTCGCGCTCTTCTTAGCGGCCGCCGGGCCGGACCGCGCGCTCGCCGAGCCGCCCCGGCTGTGGGATCCGGGATATCGCACGGCAACCGTCGATCTTGGCGGTCTGCAGAGGCTACGCTTTCTGACCAGCCTGGACTTCCCGCCGTTCAATTTCGCCGACGCCAACCGGAAGCCGACCGGCTTCAACGTCGATCTCGCCCGGGCGGTCTGCGCGGAACTCGACCTCGTCGATCGCTGCGAAATCCAGGCGATGCCTTGGGAGGAACTGGAAGCGTCTCTGGAAGCACGGCGCGGCGAAGTCATTCTGGCCGGGCACGCGCCGGATGCGGGCCTGCGCGCGCGGTTCGGCCTTTCCGAGCCCTATTTCCGGTTTCCGGCGCGTTTCGTCGGTCGCGATGCGGACGGTGACGAGGAGGACGGGTTCGACGCACGTCTGGCGGGGGGTAAGGTGGCGGTGGTGGCCAATTCGCCGCACGCGGAGATGCTCGCCGCCTTCTTTCCCGACGCCGAGTCCTTGCCGGTCGCGGACATGCCCGCCGCCTACACCGCGCTGCGGGAACAAGAGGCGGACCTCGTGTTCGGAGACGGGGTGCTCCTGTCGTTCTGGCTGACCTCGCCGGCGGCCGACGATTGCTGCCGCTTCCTTTCGGGGCCCTACATGTCCGACAGACATCTCGGTCAGGGCATGGTCGCGGTGACGCGGACGCAGGACCGGCGGCTGCTCGATGCGATCAACGGGGCGCTAAAGGCGGTCGAGGACAGCGGCGCCTACGCGGAAATCTACGCGCGCTATTTCCCGGTCGATCCCTTCGGGACATAGTCGGGCCGCGGCGGTTCGGCCTCGGCGCCACGCGCCAGCCGGTAGCCGGCACGGCGGAAGGGCAGGACGAGCGCCCAGCCGAGATTTGCGGTCTGCGGTCCATCATAGTCGGTCAGGCCGAGCCGCATGCCGTCATGGCCCGCTTCTGGCTGATCGGTGTAGGTCCCGAACAGCCGGTCCCAAACCGAAAGGTTGAAGCCGTAGTTGGAATCGGTCTCGCGCCGAACGACGGAGTGATGGACGCGGTGCATGTCCGGGGTGACGACCAGCGCGCGCAGCACCCGGTCGAGACCGAGCGGCAGGCGCGCATTGGCGTGGTTGAACATCGCCATGCCGTTCAGCACGATCTCGAAGACGAGCACGGCGACGACCGGCGGACCCAGAACGATGATCACGGCCGCCTTCCAGACCATGGACAGGACGATCTCCAGCGGATGAAACCGCAGCGCCGTGGTCAGGTCGAACCCCTGATCGGAATGGTGCATGCGGTGGATCCGCCAGAGCAGCGGCCATTTGTGGCTGACCAGATGTTCGAGCCAGACGGCGAAATCCAGCACGATGAAGGCGAGGATCCCGGCAACGACCACGGGCATTCCGATCGCCGGGAACAGGCCCCAGCCCTGGCTTTGCGCATAGATAGCCGTGCCGACGGCGGCTGCGGGAAAGATGATACGCAGGCATACCGACGAGATGACGACCATCGAGACGTTGACGAGCCAGCGGCGCGAGCGCAGCGCGCCGGCCATCTCGGGCCGTTCCAGCCGGGGCGCCCACAGTTCGAACGCGGCCATGGCGGTGAAGATCGCCACGAAGGCGCCAAAACGGATGAGCGGCTCGTTCTCGATCATGGAACCGAAATGGCGCTGCCGGGGCGGCCGGTCAACGCGGCCGATGCGCACATTGCCGTGAGCGCGAGGGGCGGCATCAGTCCTGCGATGGCAGCCGGAAGCGCACGCGTGCCGAATGCTCGATGGCCGCGATGACCAGCGCGTCCAGATCGAGCGCGTCGCGCAGCATCTGCAGGAAGCGCAGCTCCTCCTGTTCGACATGCAGGTCGGCTGCGGCGATCTCCACCGCCACGGCGTAGGCGGTCTCGTAGAGGCGCGGCGGGATCGTGTCGTGCACGAGCGTCAGGATCGTCTCCAGACCGGCCTCGTCGGCCAGGATCGCGGTGCAGTTGTTGGCCTGCTCGACCAGCACGTCCCGGTCGATGCCCTCGAAGATCGGCAGCGTGTCGGTGACCACGCCGATGCGGTTGAGTTCGCGGTCGGAGAGCTGCGCGTCGGCCGCGGCCACCGTGACCATGATGTAGATGAGGGCGCGCGCTTCGTCGATCTTCGCCATGATGTCACCTCGTGCGATCTGCGCCCGTCTGTATGGCCGGCGGACCGGGCGCGCAAGCCACACTTGTCATCAACGTGCCCGCACATCGGGCCACTTTCCTTTGCCTCGGCGCTGGGCTAGGGAGCGGCTTTCCGGCCAAACCAGCCCGTCCACGGGGAACCGCCATGAGCGCCGCACCGCTGCCGCCTGCCGATCTCGATCCCGCCCTCGTCGAAGCCGCCCGCTCGTCCAAGGCGTGGCCGTTCGAGGAAGCGCGCAAGATCATCAAGCGCTACGAGAAGACCGGCTTTCCCGAGGCGATCCTGTTCGAGACCGGCTATGGCCCGTCCGGCCTGCCGCATATCGGCACGTTCGGCGAGGTGGCGCGCACGACGATGGTGCGCCACGCATTCCGCGTGCTGACCGAGGACAGCGTGCCGACGCGGCTTCTGTGCTTTTCCGACGACATGGACGGGATGCGCAAGATTCCCGAGAACGTGCCCGACCGGGCCGCGCTGGAGCCGCATCTGCACAAGCCGCTGACAGTCGTGCCGAACCCGTTCGGCGGCGACCATGAGAGCTTCGGCCACCACAACAACGCGATGCTGCGGCGGTTCCTCGACACGTTCGGTTTCGACTACGAGTTCGCAAGCGCCACCGACTATTACAGGTCGGGCCGCTTCGACGCCGTGCTGATGGAGGCCTGTGCCCGCTACGACGAGATCATGGCGGTGATGCTGCCGACACTGGGCGAGGAGCGGCAGGCCACCTATTCGCCGTTCCTGCCGATCTCGCCGAAGACGGGCCGCGTGCTCTACGTGCCGATGAAGCATGTCGATGCGGCCGAGGGCACGATCACCTTCGACGACGAGGATGGCACCGAGACGACCCTGCCCGTCACCGGCGGACAGGTGAAGATGCAGTGGAAGCCCGATTTCGGCATGCGCTGGGCGGCGCTCGGCGTCGACTTCGAGATGTTCGGCAAGGATCACCAGACCAATGCGGTGATCTACGACCGCATCTGCGCGATCCTGGGCGGCCGGCCGCCGGAACACTTCGTCTATGAACTGTTCCTGGACGACAAGGGCGAGAAGATCTCCAAGTCCAAGGGCAACGGGCTGACCATCGATGAATGGCTGACCTATGCGCCGACCGAGAGCCTGGCGCTGTTCATGTTCCAGAAGCCGCGCACGGCCAAGCGGCTCTATTTCGACGTCATCCCGAAGGCCGTCGACGAATATTACAGCTTCCTTGCGGCCTATGGCCGGCAGGAGCCGGCGCAGCGGCTGCAGAACCCGGTCTGGCACATCCATTCGGGCAATCCGCCCGATGCGCAGATGCCGGTGCCGTTCGCGATGCTGCTCAACCTCGTCAGCGCCTCGAACGCCGAGAACAAGGGCGTTTTGTGGGGGTTCATCTCGCGTTACGCGCCCGGCGTGACGCCGCAGTCGCATCCGCAGCTCGACGCGCTCGCCGGTTACGCCATCCGCTACTTCGAGGACTTCGTCCGGCCGACCAAGCGGTTCCACGCCCCTGACGACACCGAGCGGCAGGCGCTCGAAGACCTGTCGGCGGCGCTTGCCGCGCTTCCGGCGGACAAGGCGACCGACGGCGCTGCGATCCAGGATGCGCTGCTCGATGTCGGCCGGCAGTTCGAACGCTACCAGGATCCGGGCAAGAAGAGCCCGGAGGGCAAGCCGGCGGTGACCGGCGACTGGTTCAATGCGCTCTACCGGACCCTTCTCGGCCAGGAACGCGGGCCGCGTCTTGGCTCGTTCATCGCGCTCTACGGCATCGACGAGACGCGCGCGTTGATCGACAAGGCGCTCAGCGGCGAACTGGCGGCCGCCTGACGGGCTCGCATCGGCTGTTGGTTCGGCCTACTGGCTCGCCCACAGGATGCGGGCGATCCATTCAAGATCGTCCGGCGCGAAGGTGCGATCGGGGAAGTCGGGATTGACGGAGGCCAGTTCGACCCGCCCGCCGCTTCGACGCTTGAGGATCTTGGCCATCACCTCGCCGTCGCGCGTTCGCGCGACGACGCGGTCGCCGCGCCGGATCGTCGCCGTCGGCGAGACGATGATCCGGTCGCCGGCCCGGTAGAGCGGTTCCATCGAATCACCGCTGATCTCGAGCGCGTAGACATGGGCGCCAAGGCCGACATCCGGGAAGTCGACATGATCCCAGCCCTCGCCGGCCGGGTAGCCGGCATCGTCGAAATAGCCTCCCCCACCCGCCTGCGCGAGCCCCAGCAAGGGAACCGACCGCACTCCCGGCCCGGTGACCGGTGACTGTCCGGTCTCGGCGAAGCCGTAACGGTCGGCTTCGGGCGCGAGCACCGCCATCAACTCGTCCACCGTGGCGCCGGTCGCCTCCATCACCTTGGAGAGCGACTCGGTCGACGGCCAGCGCGCGCGCCCGTCGGCGGCGAAGCGCTTGGACTTGTTGAACGTGGTCGAGTCGAGACCCGCCCGCCGGGCAAGGCCCGATGGCGACAGATCATGGCGCTCGGCCAAACGGTCGATGGCGCCCCAGACTTGATCATGGGTCAGTGGTGGCATGGCTTCAGGCCGTCGGAATCAAGGAATAAATACCTGCGGGACGCCGACGCCGCAAGCGCGCCGGACCGGCCATCCCCATGCGATTTCCGGTGCGGGCGGCAAATCTGCCGCGCTCGTGCTTGCCGAGCGGATCGAACCTACTACTTTCGTAGGGATAAGAAGGGGTCAGGCGGGACAGGCGCAACGGGCGATCGGTCGCTCGCAATTACTGGAGACTGCAATGAGCAGCTTTTTCTTTGTCGATTTCACCGCGTTTCTTTTCCTCGGCGTCATCACGGGTCTGGACTGGATGATCGCCTTCAGCATCGCCACGTTCCTGGCTCTCGCCACCAGCCGGGTGCAGAGCCGCCTGACGCATCAACCCGCGCCGGTTCGGGTGCGCCGCGCGCGCGGCGACCTGCGGGCGCTGCCGGCGTTCCGTGACGGCCGGCGGCAACGCGACCGCGACGGCAGGGGCTGAGGCGCCCGGCGGGACGAGGTCCCGAAGGCCGATCGGGATGAGCGGCAGTCGGGGCCCCGCGCGTCGATCCGGCAAGGCCCCTCCGGCCGGTTACTCGGCGACGAGGTTGCCGGCTGCGGTCTTGCCGGTGCGGCGGTCGGTGACCAGTTCGTAGGAGACCTTCTGCCCTTCGGCGAGGCTCTCCATGCCGGAGCGCTGGACGGCCGAGATGTGCACGAACACATCGTTGCCGCCCTCATCGGGGGCGATGAAGCCATAGCCCTTGGTGGTGTTGAACCATTTGACGGTTCCGCTTGCCATGAGATGTCCTTTCAAGACGGTAGGCACGTAGTGTGGCAGGACAGGCCTGCCGGTGGTCATCGATGTCTGCAGAAAGGACTGGGCGTGCCGCTTCTGGTGCGGCGGTTAGGCTGTTTCCGTTCGGCCGAAACTTCGATAGCCGGTGACATGCGCACAGGTTTGTTGCCGTTTCAAGACGAAAGCCACACCCGCATCATTGCCCGTTTCGCACTGAATCGGGCGGCCGGCGCGGCATGAACCGAACCGTGACGGGATCGCGCGGCCGCAGGGTCAGGTGAACGGCGGGTCGCACGGCGGCGGCCCTGTCGATGACGATGTCGAAGCGCCTCAGCACGGTCGCCGCGACCAGTTGCGCTTCGGCCATCGCGAACGCCCCGCCGATGCAGCCGCGCGGGCCGAGGCCGAAGGGCAGATAGCTGCCGGCAGCGGGCCGTGGCGCATCGGGGCCGAAGCGTTCGGGCATGAAGTCGTCGGGCGCCCGCCACAGTTCGCGATGCCGATGGATGATCCAGGGCGAGATCAGCACCATCGTTCCGCGCCTGAGCGCAAGGTCGCCGAGCCGGGTGTCATGGAGCGCGACGCGCGGCAAAAATGCGCCGGGCGGATAGAGCCGCAGGGTCTCCTGGATCGCGGCCCGCATACGGGTCATTTGCCTGAGGGCACCGAACTCGGCCGGCCCTTCGCCCATGCAGCGCTCCGCTTCCGCGCGAAGGTCGGCGGCCAGATGCGGCCGCTGCGACAGGATCAGGAACAGCCATGTCAGCGTGCTCGCCGTCGTCTCGTGGCCGGCCAGCAGGAACACGGCCATCTGGTCGACGAGTTCGCTCGGCGAGAACTGCCGCCCCTCGCCATCGCGCGCCGCAAGCGCGGCGCCCAGCAGATCGCCCTTTTCCTCGCCCGAGGCCCGGCGCGCCTCGATAATCGCCGAAAGCCGCGACCTGATCGCCGTGGCGGCCGCACGTGCCCGCTCGGGCTGTTCGACGGGTGCGAAGGGTCGGCCAAGGATCAACTGTATCACACGCACGTTGGCGACCTCGGCCTGGAAGCGGGCGAAGTCGGCGAACAGCGCCTCGGCATCGGACCCGTCGAGCGGGTCGGAGAAGATCACCCTGTGAATGATGTCGGCGGTCAGCCGGCTCAATTCGGCGTCGAGGCGCACCGGCGCGCCGGCCTTGTCCTGAAGCCGCGCGACGAAGGCCTCGGTCGCCGCGCGCATCGGCGCAAAGGAGCGACCGGCCCGCAGATGTTCGAAACCGGGCTCGATCATGGCGCGCTGTCGCTGCCAGTCCGCACCGTGGGCGATGAAGACACCGTCACCGACCAGCGGTGCCAGCGCGCCGGTGAACAGGTCGTTCTTGGCGAACGTGTCGACGCGGTCGACCATGACCTCGCGGACGCGGGCGGGGTCGTTGACCAGCACGATGCCGCGCCGCGACCGGCCCAGGCGCTCGATGCCTGTGCGATAGGCACGTTCGGGCAGAAGCGTCAGCAGATCGCGGTCCCGAGCGAAAAGGGACGCCAGCAACGCCGCGATCGGCGAACGCGGGATCGGAGCAGGTGGACGAAAGGCCGTTTCGGGCGCGGACATGCTCGCTGATAGCCAATATCGCCGGCGCAGACACTACGACATTCGGTCCGTTCGGATGGAACGATCGTCGCAGACGGCGATGTTTGCCGGAATGGCGAAAACGGCTAAGGTCGCCGCGGGGTGCAACAAGGAGGACAGGCGGGATGTTGATCGCGCGTGCTGGCGCGGTGGCGCTGTTCCTGGTCGCGGGCGCAGGGTCCGCTGCCGCGCAGACGAGCTGCTATGATCTTTGGTACGAACGCAACCTGATCTTCGCCGAGAACGGCTACTGCTTCCAGACCGATCTTGCCCGGAGGGCGTTCGCCGAATTCGAATGCTGGACACGGAACCCGGCCCTGTCGACCTACGAGCAAAGGCGCGTCGACGAGATCCGGGACGAGGAACAGCGGCGCGGCTGCAACGTCAACTGAGCCGCCCACGCCGCAGGACCCGGCGCGCCCGCCGGATCCCGCATGTGGCAATGCGGCCACCTATGCCGCGTCGGCCTGCTCCAGTTCCGGATAGGGGTTGAACCGGCCGTAGAAGGTCTCGCCGGTCTTGGCCATGTCGGTCAGAAGGCGCGGCGGCTTGAACTGGGTGCCGTACCTCTTCTGCAGCTGCCGGGCGCGGGCGACGAAGGCCTCCGCGCCGATGCCGTCGATGTAGGACAGCGTCCCGCCGGTATAGGGCGCGAAGCCGAAGGCGAGGATCGAGCCGACATCGGCCTCGCGCGGATCGGTGACGATGCCCTCGCCCATCACCCGCGCCGCCTCGAGCGCGATCACGTACAGGAAACGCTCCTTGAGCTCGGCGAAATCGATCGCATCGGGATCCTGCTGCGGATAGAGCGTCTTCAACTCCGGCCACAGATGCTTCTGGGCCGGCTTCTGCGGATAGTCGTAGAAACCCTTGCCGTTCTTGCGCCCGTGCCGGCCGTGCTTGTCGACCATGGTGTTGACGAGGTCGACATGGCGCGGATCGACGGCCTTCTCGCCCAGATCGTTGAGCGTCTGCTTGAGGATCTTCTGGGACAGGTCGATCGCCGTTTCGTCGTTGAGCGCGAGCGGGCCGACCGGCATGCCGGCCATCTTCGCCGCGTTCTCGATCATCGCCGGCGGCACGCCCTCGATGAGCATGTTGTAGGCCTCGGACATGTAACGCAGCACGCAGCGGTTGACGTAGAAACCGCGCGTGTCGTTGACGACAATCGGCGTCTTCTTGATCGCGCGCACATAGTCGAGCGCGACGGCCAGCGCCTTGTCGGACGTCTTTTTCCCCAGGATCACCTCGACCAGCATCATCTTGTCGACGGGCGAGAAGAAGTGGATGCCGATGAAGTTCTTCGGGCGGGCCGAGTTCTTCGCAAGATCGGTGATCGGAATGGTGGACGTGTTGGAGGCGAACACGGCCGTGCGCTTGAGATTGGCTTCGGCCTGTTCGGTGACGGCCTTCTTGATGCCGGAGTCCTCGAACACCGCCTCGATGACCAGATCGCATCCGTCCAGATCGCCGTAATCGGTCGTCGGCGTGATCAGCGACAGAAGCTTGTCTGCATCGTCCTGCGTCGCGCGGCCCTTCTGGATCGCCTTCTTCATCAGGTCGGCCGAATGGGCCTTGCCCTTGTCGGCGGCCTCCTGCTCGCGGTCGATCAGCACGACCGGAATGCCGGCCTTGGCGGTGACGAAGGCGATACCGGCGCCCATGAAGCCGGCGCCGACGACGCCGATCTTCTTGAATTTCGTCGGCTTGACGTCCTCGGGGCGGCGCGCGCCCTTGTTGAGTTCCTGCAGCGAGACGAACAGCGAGCGCAGCATGGCGCCGGCCTCGCGCGTCTGAAGAACCTGGGCGAAATAGCGCTGCTCGACGACCAGCGCGGTGTCGAACGGTACCTGCAGTCCCTCATAGACGCATTTGAGGATCGCCGCGGCGCCCGGATAGTTCATGTGCGTCTCGCGGCGCAGGATTGCCGAGGCGGCTGGCCAGACGTTGGCGCCGGCGGCCGAATAGATGTTGCCGCCGGGCAGCTTGAAGCCCTTTTCGTCCCAGGGCTGGACCGGCTTGAGCCCGTCGCGGATCATCTTCTTCGCCGCCTCGATCAGCTTCTTCGGCGGGACGACCTCGTGCACGAGCCCCATGGCCTTGGCGCGCGCGGGCTTGAGGTTCTGACCCGTGGTCATCATCTGCAGCGCGTCCTGCTGGTTTGTCAGGCGCGGCACGCGCTGGGTGCCGCCGGCACCGGGGAAGATGCCGATCTTGACTTCAGGCAGGGCGATCTTGACCGCATCGGTGTCGGCGGCGACGCGGCCATGGCAGGCCAGCGACAGTTCGAACGCGCCGCCCATGCAGGTGCCGTTGATCGCCGAGACGAACGGCTTGCCGCACGTTTCCAGCTTGCGGAAGATCTGGCTCATGCGGCCGGCATTGTCGAACAGCAGCTTGACGGCCTGATCCGGATCGCGGGTCTTTTCGGCGTTGAAGATGTCGAACATCTTCTTGAGCATGGAAATGTCGGCGCCGCCAGAGAACGAATCCTTCTTGCCCGAGGTGATGACGGCGCCCTTGACCGCCTCGTCGCCGCCGATCTGGTCGACGATCGCGTCGAGTTCGTCAAGCACCTCGACGGTGAACACGTTCATCGACTTGTCCGGCATGTCCCAGGTGACGAGCACAATGCCGTCTGCGTCGGTCTCGATGGTGAAGTTGGTGTAGGTCACTGGTTTTCTCCCGTGTCTTGCCGGCGCCGGATCTCCGCCATCTGCGCGGCCATCGATCCGGCCGCGCCTCCGGACGCACTCAGTCCGGCGAGAACGCCGGCATGATCGGCATCGTTCTTGTTCTGGCTCAGCTTCAGCGCGCCATGCGCTTCGCTGACCCGCAGGCGCAAGCCGACAAGGCCGCGCTTCATGGTCTCGATGTATCGGTCTGGGGCGTCGCTGATCGCCCACGGCTCGTCCCGGTGCGCCTCGTTGAGCGCGGTCAGCTCCTCAAGGTGCCGGTGCAGTTCCTCGCCCGGCCGCATGAGCTCAAGCATGCCGTGCAGATGCACCGTCACGTAGTTCCACGTCGGCACGGCCTTTCCGGTCTCGGCCTTTGTCGGATACCAGCCCGGATGGATATAGGCCTGCTCGCCCTGAAAGATGGCAAGCGACGGCCCCTCGGTCGCGTGCTTCCAGTGCGGATTGGCGCGGGCGACATGGAACTCGACGGCGATGTCGCCGTCCCGCTCCTTGACGACGCATGGCGCGTGCGTCGCCTGCAACGCCGATCCGGTCGACGTCACGATGCAGGCGAACTGGATGGCCCGGGCCGCTTCGGCGATCGCGGCCGGGTCGTCGAGCCTGTGTTCGTCAGGCTGGAACATCGCTCAAACCCGCTCAATGATGGTCGCCGTGCCCATGCCGGCGCCGATGCACAGCGTCACGAGCGCGGTGTTCAGATCGCGCCGTTCGAGTTCGTCGAGCACGGTGCCGAAGATCATCGCGCCGGTCGCGCCCAGGGGGTGACCCATGGCGATCGCGCCGCCGGCGACGTTGATCTTCGAATGGTCGATGTCGAAGGCCTGCATGTAGCGCAGCACGACGGCGGCGAACGCCTCGTTCAGCTCGAACAGGTCGATGTCGTCGAGCGTCATCTTCGCCTTCTTGAGAAGCTTCTCGGTGACGTCGACCGGGCCCGTCAGCATCAGCGTGGGATCCGAGCCGATGTTGGCGAACGCCTTGATCCTGGCGCGCGGTTCAAGGCCCATCATCCGGCCGCCCTTTTTCGAGCCAAGCAGAACGCCGGCCGCGCCGTCGACGATACCCGATGAATTGCCGGCATGGTGGACGTAGTTGATCGCTTCCACTTCCGGATGGCCTGAAATGCCGACCGCTTCGAAGCCGCCCATCTGGCCGGGCATGACGAAGGACGGGTTGAGCTGGCCGAGCGACTGCATGTCGGTGCCGGGACGCATGTGCTCGTCACGATCGAGGATCGTCAGCCCGTTCTGATCCTTGACCGGGATCACCGACCTCTTGAAATGCCCGTTCTCCCAGCTTTCGGCGGACCGCTTCTGGCTCTCGACGGCGTAGGCGTCCACATCGTCGCGGGAAAAGCCGTACTTGGTCGCGATCAGGTCGGCGGAGACCCCCTGCGGCATGAAATAGGCCGGGATGTTCACGGACGGGTCCATGTACCAGGCGCCGCCCGAGGCGCCCATGCCGACGCGGCTCATCGATTCGACCCCGCCGGCGATGACGATGTCGTCGGCCCCTTGCGCGATCTTGGCGGCACCGAAATTGATCGCGTCGAGCCCGGACGCGCAGAACCGGTTGATCTGCATGCCGGGCGCTTCGGTTGCGTAGCCGGCCTCGAAGACCGCCGCGCGGGCGATGTCGCCGCCGGCCTCGTAGACCGGATCGACGCAGCCGAAGATCACGTCGTCGACCTTGCCGGTGTCCAGTCCGTTTCGGTCGCGCAGCGCGCTCAGAACGTGCGCGCCAAGGCGCGGCGTCGGCACCTCGTGCAGGCTGCCGTCCTTCTTGCCGCGTCCGCGCGGTGTGCGCACCGCGTCGTAAACATAGGCGTCTGCCATTGGGATCTCCCGTCTGTTCTCGTGTCAGGCCGTCGCCGTATGAGGCTCGCGGCCCGAGGGCATCAGGTCTTCGGAATGCTTGAAACCGGGCAGGGCGCGAATGCGCTCCAGCCAGGGTCCGATATTGGGCGTTTCGTCATAGGTCACGCCGATCTGGCCGGGCCAGTGCAGATAGCCCTGGCAGGCGATGTCGGCGATCGTCGGCCGGCCGCCGACCAGCCAGTCCGTTCCGTCAAGGGCGGCATCGAGGACCTTGAGCGCGCTGACGGCGCGGCCGTGCAGATAGTCGGTTTCCGGACCGTCGGGCCGTCCGGCCATGTAGCGCAGAAAGCGCAGGGGCCCGACCTGGCCGGAGACCTTCTGGCTGTCGAACAAAAGCCAGCGCACGACGTCATATTCCTCGGCCTCGGTCGTCGATCCGTAGGTACCGAAGTGCCTGGCCAGATAGGTCAGGCACGCGCCCGACTGGGTCAGCTTGAATTCACCGTCGTCGCGGTGATGGATCAGCACCGGCACCTCGCCCATCACGTTCAGCGCGCGGAACTCGGGCCGCCGCGTCGCGCCGGTCATGAAGGCGACATGCTCGCAGCGCCAGTCGGCGCCGTTGAGTTCGAGCATCAGCGCCACCTTGTAGGCGTTGCCGCTCTCCCAGAAGCCGTGAAGGGTGAATTGGGTCATGGGTGGTTTCCGCGCATTTCCGTCATCCCGGCACTTGTTGCCGGGATACGCGTGAACTGCAAATCAAAGCCGGAACAGGCGTGACGGATCGCGGACCCGTCATTCCGGAACTTGATTCCGGAATCCACGGCGCCGACCGAGACGATGGATTCCGGAATCAAGTTCCGGAATGACGCAGGTGTGTGCGGTGCTTCATGCATAGAACTCGCTCCATCTGGAGCCGGCCTTGGGTTTGTATGGATTGTCGATGACATAGATGCGGTCGGTCAAATCGTCCCAATTCGGATTCAGCTTCGCAATCAGATCAAGTTTCCACGCCCGCTTGTAGTCCTTCAGAGACTTCTCTCGACGGATCGCCAGCACGATGTTCGGGTGTCGCTCGAACCAGACCAGCCGGTCGCAGCCGTATCTCGTCGCAAAGCCGGGCGTCAGTCCGTTCCTGTGATCATGCATCCGGCCTTCAAGTTCCGAAGTGACGCCAGCATAGAGCGTACCGTTCCGCTTGTTGGCGAGGATGTAGACGAAACCCGTCATGCGGCGACCGCCCCTCATCCGTCTGTGCCGGTTCCTCGAACCGGCGCATCCACCTTCTCCCCGCACGCGGGGAGAAGGGAAGACCCTAAAACGCCTCTTCGGGAATGGCCATCATCGTTTCGGCGCCGGCCGAAATCCGAGCCAGGTGGGCCGAGGATTCCGGCATCACGCGTTCGAAGAAATAGCGCGCCGTAACCAGCTTGTTCTCGAGGTAGCTGGCATCGCCATTGGCACCCTCGGCGATCTTCTCCTGGGCGGCCTTGGCCTGAAGGCCCCACATGTAGCCAAGCGCGACCAGGCCGAACAGGTGCATGTAGTCGTGGCTGCCGGCACCGGCATTGTCAGGCTTGGCCATCGCGTTCTGGACTAACCACATGGTCGCGGCCTGCAGGTCGTTCAGCCCCTTCTTCAGATGCTTGGTGAAGAAGCTCAACTGCTCGTTGTCGCGATTGTCCTCGCAGAAATCGCCGACCTCCTTGAAGAAGGCCTGCACCGCGCGGCCGCCATTGGCGGGCAGCTTGCGGCCGACCAGATCAAGCGCCTGGATGCCGTTGGCGCCCTCGTAGATCATGGCAATGCGCGCGTCGCGCACGTACTGGCTCATGCCCCATTCCTCGATGTAGCCGTGCCCGCCATACATCTGCTGGGCCATGACGGCATGATCGAAGCCCTTGTCGGTCAGCACGCCCTTGATGACCGGCGTGAGCAGGCCCATCATCTCCTCGTTCAGCTCGCGGTCGCTCTCGTCCTCGGAGCGATGCGCGACGTCCGATTTCAGCGCGGCCCAGAGGATGAAGGCGCGACCGGCCTCGTTGAAGGCGCGCATGGTCATCAGGTTCCGCCGCACGTCCGGATGGACGATGATCGGATCGGCCTTCCTGTCGGGGTATTTCGCACCGGACAGCGCCCGGCCCTGGATGCGCTCGCGCGCATAGTCGGCGGCGTTCTGATAGGCGATCTCGGACATGGACAGGCCCTGCAGGCCGACGCCGAGGCGCGCCTCGTTCATCATGATGAACATGGCCTTCAGGCCCTTGTGCTCCTCGCCGACGAGCGTGCCGACCGCGTCGTCATAGTTCATCACGCAGGTGGCGTTGCCGTGGATGCCCATCTTCTCTTCGATCGAGCCGCAGGTGACGCCGTTGGGCTCGCCGACGGAGCCGTCCTCGCCGACCTTGTACTTGGGCACGATGAACAGCGAGATGCCCTTGGTGCCTTCCGGCGCGCCCTCGATCCGCGCCAGCACCAGATGGATGATGTTGTCGCTCATGTCGTGCTCGCCGGCCGAGATGAAGATCTTCTGGCCGGAAATCTTGTAGGTGCCGTCGCCCTGCGGCACGGCCTTCGTGCGCAGAAGGCCCAGATCGGTGCCGCAGTGGGGCTCGGTCAGGTTCATGGTGCCGGTCCATGCGCCCTCGACCATCTTCGGCAGATAGGTCTGCTTCTGCTCGTCGGACCCGTGCACGGCGATCGCCGCCATCGCGCCCTGGGTCAGGCCCGGATACATCATCAGCGCCATGTTGGCCGAGGAGAAATATTCGCCGACGGCGGTGTGCAGCGTGTAGGGCAGACCCTGGCCGCCATAGGTCTCGTCGAAGGCAAGGCCCATCCAGCCGCCTTCCTTGAACTGGTCGAAGGCGTCCTTGAAGCCCTCGGGCGTCGTCACCGTGCCATCGTCGTGACGCACGCAGCCCTGCTGGTCGCCGATCTGGTTGAGCGGGAAGAAGACCTCCTCGGCGAGCTTTGCGCCCTCGCGCAGCACCGCCTCGACGATGTCGGGCGTGGCGTCGGCGAAGCCGGGGAGATTGTTGAAGCGCTCGTATTTGAGGACATCGTTGAGGATGAAGAGCGTGTCGTCGACCGGGGCGTGGTAGCTCGGCATGGGTTCCTCCGCATCATGCGTGCGCCGCCATCGCGGCGATGGCAGCCTGTTCTCGATGGGGCCTAGCAAATTTTGACGTTTGCGTAAACGTCAAAATTACGTGTGACCATTGCCCGGCCTGCAGACAGGCGCACCGGTGCATGCATACGGACGGTGCATGGCAGCATCGCGGCGGCCGGGGCCACGGGAAAGGCCGCCGATCATGAAGACGTCGCCGCGCGTCGAGCGGTCGGGCGCCTAGCCCCGTTCGGCAAGCTGCGCGCGCACCGTGGCGAGCGTGGCGTCGAGTTCCGCGATCGCCGCATCGAGCGAGGCCCGCTCCTGGCGCAGGCGGGCAAGCTGTTCGGTTCCCTTGGCTTCGGCGCGTTCGAGCTGGAGCCTGTTGTCGCCGGCCGGATCATAAAGATCGAGCAGGTCGCTGATATCCTGCAGCGAGAGCCCGACCCGCTTGCCCAGCAGGATGAGCTTCAGGCGCGCCCGGTCGCGGCGGGAATAAAGCCGCGTGTTGCCGACGCGCCTTGGCTCGACGAGCCCCTTGTCTTCGTAAAAGCGCAGGGTCCTGAGCGTGATATCGAACTCGCTCGCCAGTTCGCCGATCCTGTAGATCGGCTCCGCGTCCGCCGCGCCCTCAATGGTTTCCGCCATCGTCATCTTCGCACCCCGTCTGCGCGCCCGGCGCCGGCAGCACCGGGAGCGTCGCCCCTTTTCGCAGGAGCCCTAGGAATCCGGCGGGCGCGCGGGAAGGTTTCGGACGGTTACACCATGGTTACAGTTTCGGCCGAAGCGGGCGGCATTGGGTCCGGCTTGTCGGAAGTCACACTGGTTAACGCGTTGTTTACCACGTTGGTTAAAGAGTTGGTCATGCCGGTTCGCCTGCGGCCGACGTTCGACCGCCGGCCGGCTTGACCGCGGTGCGCCGATTCGCACCGCCCGCAAGGGAACAGGCATTTCATGCGTGAGCGTTTTGACACCGCCAACACACTCGAGCGTCTGCAGGAGGCGCTGACGACGCTCGAACGACGCGTCGAAGGCAGCGCACGCCAGCCCCGGCACGGGCGACCGGGCGCGCAGGGTGACCTTGCGGCCATCCGCGCCCGGCAAAACCGGATCGACGAGGACCGCGGCGGCCGCCGCAGGGCGCCGCAGGAACGCTCGCGGGCCGAACAGCTGCAGCGGGAGATCGGACGGCTGCGCGAGGATGTCGGCCGTCAGATCAAGTCGTCGACCGGCGGGTTCGACGCGCTGCGCGACGAGATCCGGTCGACGCGCGGCGCCGGTGACGGGCGGCGGGATCAGGCGCGAACGGCGCGGTCCGGTGCGGCCGACCTTGCCGGACTGCGCGGCGATATCGAACAGCTCAAGTCCGAGGTCGCCGCGCTCGCGCGCGAGGACACGGTGCGCGAACTCACCGATCGCTGGTCCGTGATCGAGCGCGAGATCGCCGATCTGCCGCATACGCTCGCCTCGCGCGAGGACATGACGGGCCTGTCGGGCCGGCTCGACGAAATGCACCGGGCGATCGGCGACCTGCCCCGCTCCTCCCAGCTCGATACGCTCGACGCGCATCTGCACACGCTGGCGGGCGCGGTCGAGCAGGTCGCAAGGCACAGCACGCAGGCATCGCCTGCGGCGCTCGACGAGATCGATGCCCGGCTGGACGAGATCAGCCGGGCGATCGCCTCGATCCCTGCCGCACGGTCGGCGGCCGGGGGCGAAGACACGCTCGAGCGGGTCGAGGCGCGCATCACCGCGCTTGCCAATCAGGTCGACCAGTACGCCCATGCGCTGTCGCCGACCGATTACGATGCCCATTTCGAGGAACTGGCCGCCCGGATCGACGGGCTGCGGCTGAGCGTGGCGCCCGGCACCGTTTCGGGCGAGGCGATGGACGCGCTCAACGCGCGCATCGACCAGATCGCCGAAGCGCTCGAAACGCTGTCGCGCGCCGAAACGCTCTCCGGCGACCAGTCGCATTTCGTGACGGCCGAACTCGAGGACCGACTCGACGCGATCGACGCGCAACTGCGCCAGACCACCGCCCTGACCGAGCGCTCTGTCGAAGACGTGATGCGCTCGGTCGACGAGCGCATGGCCGAGATCGCCCGGCGGATCGACCGCAGCGAGCAGGACCGGGCCGACGTGCCGTCGATCGCGCAGCTCGAGCGTCGCCTCGACGAGATCACCGCGATGCTGTCCAGCGGCGCGGGGGCACAGGCGCCCGTCGACATGAGTTCGCTCGAGGCGCAGATCGCCGAACTGTCCGCGAGCCTTTCACCGGATCGCACGATGCCGTTCGACGAACAGACGATCTGGAGCGCGGCGCGCACCGCAGCCGAGGAAGTGGCCGCGCGCGTGGGAACCGGCGCCGACAGCCTGCCCGACACGCTCGGCCACCTGACCGAGGATCTGCGCGCGCTGGAAACGTTGGCCCGCGACACCGACAGCCGCAACGCCAAGACGTTCGAGGCGATCCACGACACGCTGTTGCAGGTGGTCGATCATCTCGCCAGCCTGGAGCAGAAGGTCAACGGCGAGCCCGGCGCCCGCGCCGCGCCGACGCCGGCGGCCGACCGGACGATGCCCGACATGGCACAGCCCGCCGCATCGGCTCCGGTGACCCGGGACGAACCGCTGCAGATCGATGAGGCGCCGCCGCTTGCGGCCGACTTCGACGACAGGCCGCTGGCCGAACCGAACCTTCGTGGCGATCTGTCGCCGGCGGAGGCGGCCGCAGAAGCGGCGCTGTTCGCGCTCAGCGAAGACGGGCAGACCCGCGCCGCGCCCGAAGGCGGCGAGCGGGAACCCAGAAGCTTCCTCAGGTCGATGACCGACCGGCTTCCGCTGGGTCGCGGCCGCGGCGCGGGCGACGATGCCGGCGCGGACCAGGCCGACATCGACGACGGCGGACCGTCGGTGATCGATGATCAGCCGATCGAGCCGGTCGGCGACCAGATGGCGCTGGCCGACATCATGGCCCGCGTGCGGGCCGAACGTTCCGCCGGCGGTTCGCCGGCCGAAGGCAGCAGGCCGGCCCAGACCCCGGGCGCGGAGGCGGGCAAGGCCGACTTCATCGCCGCCGCCCGGCGCGCCGCCCAGGCCGCCGCAGCCGATGCCAGCATCTCCGCCAAGGGCGGCAAGAACGACAAGTCCGGAGTGGCCGGATCGATCGGTGGCCTCGTTTCGCAGCGCCGCAAGCCGATCCTGATGGCGGCCGGCGCGATCCTGCTTGCGCTGATGGCCGTGCCGCTGGTGCGGGGCATGATGGCGCCCGAGCCGCGCAACGTCGCCGTCGAAGCGACGCCGCCAGCCGCGGTCGCCGAGAGCGAACCGCAGACCGAAACCGAGATCGCCACGGCCGAACCGGCCGAGGCCACCCCGCAGGAGCCGGTTCGCGACGTCACCACGGAGGCGGGCGCGGTACCGGCCGAAGGCCGGAACGCCGGCGAAACCGCGACGCAGGCGCCCGCCCCCCTCGAGACCGCGCAGTCCGAAACGGCCGGGACCGATGTGGCCTCCGACGATGTCGCCGAGGTGCAGACGATCGGCTTTGACGACATCCCCGAACAGATCGGGCCGATAGCGCTTCGCCAGGCCGCCATCGGCGGCGACGCCAAGGCGCTGCACGTGATCGGCGACCGCATCGCGATGGGCGCGGAGAGCGATCCGGCCGCGCTCGCCGAGGCGTTCGACTGGTACGAACGGGCCGCCGAGTTGGGCTATGCGCCGGCGCAATACCGGCTGGGCAATTTCCACGAGAAGGGATTTGGCACCGAACGCGACATCGCCGCTGCCAAGACCTGGTACCAACTGGCCGCCGAGCAGGGCAACGCCAGCGCCATGCACAATCTCGCCGTCTTGTTCGCCAGCGGCGCCGACGGCGCGCCGGACTTCGATTCGGCCGCGCGCTGGTTCCTGCGGGCCGCCGAACTGGGCGTGCGCGACAGCCAGTTCAACCTCGGCATCCTGTCGGCCAAGGGCCAGGGAATGCCGCAGGATCTGGGCGAATCCTACAAATGGTTCGCGCTCGCCGCCCAGAGCGGCGACGAGGACGCCGCTTCCAAGCGCGACGACATCGCCAACGTTCTGCGCCCCGAACAGCTCGAACAGGCGCGCGGCGCCACGGCCCTGTGGAAGCCTAAGCCGGTCGATCAGGAGGTCAACGTCGTCAGCGTGCCCGAGGCATGGCAGACCGACGGTCAAAGGACCGCCGCCGCCGAACCGCTCTCCGGCGAGGACATGAAGCGGGCGATCGCCAACATCCAGGCGATCCTCAACGACCAGGGCTACGATGCCGGTCCGGTCGACGGCATCATGGGCGGCAAGACCCGCGAGGCGATCATCGCCTTCCAGCGCGACAACGGCCTCGAGGCGAGCGGCAATGTCGACCAGGCGCTCGTCGAGAAGCTGCTGACGCTGGCCAACGGCGAGGGTTGACGGGAACGGGCAGGTTCCGGGCCCGCCCGGCCCTCCAAGGTCCGGCCATAGGTCCCCTCGACGGCTGTCCAAACCGGTGTCTTCATTGACACTCCCGGTCGCCGGGCGCATGACGGTGCCGGCATTGCCGCTCGCGATGCAGAACCAGACCGTACCTGCCGGAGTTGGACGTGGCGCTCTACCTGCCGATCGCCGAGATGTCGGTGAACATGCTCATCCTTCTCGGCATGGGCGCGGCGGTGGGCTTCCTTTCGGGCATGTTCGGCGTCGGCGGCGGTTTCCTGATCACGCCGCTGTTGATCTTCTACAACATTCCGCCGGCGGTCGCGGTTGCGACGGGCGCGAACCAGATCGTCGCCTCGTCGGTCTCCGGCGTGTTGTCGCACCTCAAGCGCGGCGGCGTGGACTTCAAGCTCGGCACCGTGCTGCTGGCCGGCGGCCTCGCCGGCTCGTCGCTCGGCGTCTACATCTACTCGTTCCTGCGGATGGTCGGCCAGCTCGATCTGATCGTGTCGATCCTCTACGTCGTTTTCCTCGGCGTCGTCGGCGGGCTGATGCTGATCGAAAGCGTCAGGGCGTTGCGGCGCTCCCGTTCGGGCGAAGTTGTTTCGCTGCGACGGCCCGGCCAGCACAACTGGGTGCACAAGCTGCCCTTCAAGATGCGGTTCAAGACGTCGCGGCTCTATGTCAGCGTCATTCCGGTGCTCGGCCTTGGCGCGGTGATCGGCATGCTGGCGGCGATCATGGGCGTCGGCGGCGGCTTCATCATGGTGCCGGCGATGATCTACCTGCTCAAGGTGCCGACCAACGTCGTCATCGGCACGTCCCTGTTCCAGATCATCTTCGTGGCCGCCTACACCACGATCGTGCAGGCGGTCACCAACCAGACCGTCGACGTGATGCTGGCGCTGCTGCTGATGATCGGCGGCGTCGCCGGCGCCCAGTACGGCGCACGCGCCGGCCAGCGCCTGCGCGGCGAACAGTTGCGCGCGATGCTGGCGATCCTCGTTCTGCTGGTCGCGCTGCGGCTCGGCTACGCCCTGTTCGTCACGCCCGACGACATCTTCACGGTGACGGCGGGAGGGCTGCCTTGACCCGCCCGGCGATCCTGCAAAGGCGGGGGCGCGCGCCGGCGATCGCCCTTTTGGTCTCGGTCCTGCTTTATGCGATGCCGGCCGGGGCGCAGACCGGCGTGCCGCCGGACGATGCCACGCGGGACGCGGCGGCGGCGAACGCCGCCGAACAGGCCCGCATTCCCGAGCGGATCGAGATCGGCCTGTCGACGGAGATCATACCGGTGACCTCCAACTTCACCGGCCAGTCGCTGACGATCTTCGGCGCGATCGACAATGCCGATCCGCTCGTCCACCGCCAGGGACGCTACGACATCTTCGTCATCCTCGAGGGGCCGCAGGCCGATCTCGTCGCCCGCCGCAAGGAGCGCGTCTTCGGCATCTGGATGAACGTGGAGAGCCAGACCTTCGACAACACGCCTCAATCGTACCTCGTCGCCTCCACGCGGCTTGCGCGCGACATCACGAGCCTGGACACGCTTGCCCGGCTGTCGCTCGGGGTCGGGCAGATCAGGATCACGCCCGATGCCGAGCGACCGCGCGCCAGCGACCTTGAGACCTTCATTGCCGCGCTGCGCAGGCTGAAGGTCGACAGCGGGCTCTACCGGGAGTTCCCCGGCGGGGTCCAGTTCATCTCCCAGTCCCTGTTCCGGGCGGAACTGGCGCTGCCGGCCAATGTGCCCCTGGGCGCGCACCGAGCCCGCGCCTATCTGTTCCGGAACGGCGCGCTGGTGGGACAGACCGACGACACGCTGCGCATCGCCAAGGCGGGCTTCGAGTTCGCGGTCTCCGACTTCGCCCGCCGGCAGTCGCTCGCCTACGGCATCGGCGCGGTCGTTCTGGCGCTGGTGATCGGCTGGCTCGGACGCGTGATCTTCAGAAGGGACTGATGGTGAGCGAAGACGAAGACGCCGACCGGATCGCCAGCCGCACGCCCTTCCTGCTCGCCCTTGCCGGCTTCGTGCCGTTCGCGGTGCTGACAGGCGCCCAGTTCGTGCCGGGCGCGACGCTGGCGCAGACGCTGGGGCTGACCGCGCTCAACGTCTATTCAGCCATCATCCTGTCGTTCCTGGGCGGCATCAGATGGGGCATCGCGGTGCGCTCGCCCTCCACCTCGAACGAGATCGGCACGTTCATGCTTTCGGTCGTGCCGTCCCTGTGGGCGTGGGCGGCGTTCTTCGCGCCAGGCCCCTGGGGCTTTGCGATGTACGCCGCCGGGTTCGCCGCGATGGGCTGGTGGGACCGGGCGCTGGTGGCGCGCGGGCATGCGCCGGCCTGGTTCGGTCTGCTGCGCGTCACGCTGACGTGGCTCGTCGCGCCCACCATGGTGCTGGCCGCGCTGTCCCAAGTCATCTGAGATCAGCCGATCAGGTCGCGCCAGCCGATCGGGAACAGCCGGTCGGTTCCCTGCATATAGGCGCGGAAAGCGCCAAGATCGAACAGCCCGTCGAATGCCCGGTCGCGCACGTTCAGCCCGCCCGCATAGACGCCGAAGGCCGGCAGGATCAGACGGACGCCGTCCGAAGCGAAGCACGACCGGCGCACCGCCTTGCCGCGCCCGCGCAGGATGGCGGCGGGGTGGTAGTGGCCCGAGACCTCGCAGGTCGCGCAGCCGCGCTCGGCGATGTGGCGGAACGTCACCTGTCCGGTCGCGAGCGTGTCGACGCTGTCACCGGGCACGTTGACCGGCGGGGACGGATCGTGATTGCCGGTGACCCAGATCATGGTGCGCCCGGCGGCCAGCGCCTCGATCGCCGCCAACGTTTCGGGCGACAGCCGTTCGCAGGCCGCATCGTCATGGAAGCCGTCGCCGAGCGAGACGACGCATCGGGGCTCGTACTTGGCGATGAGCGCGGCGAGCCGGGCCAGTGTGGCCGGCGTGTCATAGGGCGGCAGGAACATGCGCCGGCGCGCGAACGACGAGCCCTTTTCAAGGTGCAGATCGGCGACGACGAGCATGGAGGCGGCCGGGAAGAAGGCGATCCCGGCGGGATCGAGCAGCACGCGCTCGCCGCCATAGTCGACGGCAAGCGCCTCGCCGGCCTGTGTCGATTCCACGCTCCTCAGGGCCGGTCTCATCGGTCCACCATATCCTCGCCCATCGCCTCGCGCACGAGATCGTCGGTCGCCAGCGCCTTTTCGGCCATCAGCGCGTCGCCGGTTTCAGACGAGATGACGGGCTCCTTGCCGATCTCCAGCATCACCGGCACCGCCAGCGGCGAGATCCGGTCGAGGCCCTTATGCACGATTCGCCCCCTGATGCGAGAGAGCAGGTCATTGACGCGTCCGACATCGAGGTAGCCGGCGCGCGCATCGTTGCGGGTCGCCTGCAGCAGGATGTGGTCGGGCTCGTGCGCGCGCAGCACGTCGTAGACGAGATCGGTCGAGACGGTCACCTGGCGGCCCGATTTTTCCTTGCCCGGATGGCGCTTGTCGATCAGCCCGGCGATCAGTGCGCAATAGCGGAAGGAGCGCTTGAAGACGAAACTCTCGTCGAGCCAGGCTTCCAGATCGTCGCCCAGCATGTCCTCGGCGAACAGGTCGGCCAGCGCAAGGTCGCCGCGCGCGATCATCGCGCCCATGTCGCGCAGGCCCCAGATCGCGACCGCATAGTCGGACGCGACGAAGCCGATCGGCCGGGCTCTGGCCCGTTCCAGGCGCCGCGTCAGCAGCATGCACAGCGTCTGGTGCGCCAGCCGTCCTTCGAACGGGTAGGCGACCATGTAGAAGCGGTCGCCGCGCGGAAAGGTCTCGACCAGCATGTCTTCGGCATTGGGCACCACCGACTTCTGTTTCTGATAGCCGAGCCATTCGGACACCTGCGGCGGCAAGCGGTGCCAGGCATCGGGATCGGCGAGCATCCTGCGCACCTGGGCCGACAGATAGGTCGTGGTCGGAAACTTGCCGCCCATATAGGCCGGCACCTTCGCTTCCAGGGCCGGCGCGTTCGATGCGAAGCATTCGTTCTCGCGTATGCCTTCGAAACGCAGCACCTTGCCGGCGAACAGGAACGTGTCGCCATAAACGAGCTGTTCGAGGAATATCTCCTCGATCTTGCCGAGCCTGCGCCCGCCACGCGCCTTGACGCCCGCACCGGTGCGTACGAGGCGCACATTGAGTTCGGGCGCGGCGACGATGGTGCCCGCGTTGAGGCGGTACTGCTGCGCGACGGCCGGATGGGCGATGCGCCACAGCCCGTCCTTGGTCTGACGAATCTTCGCGTAGCGCTCATAGGACTGGAGCGCATAGCCGCCATGGGCGACGAAATGGACGCACCGGTCGAACGTCTCGCGCGGCAGGTCATGGTAGGGCGCCGCGCCGCGCACTTCGGCGAACAGCGCGTCCGCGTCGAACGGCGCCGAACAGGCCATGCCGAGTATGTGCTGGCACAGGACGTCGAGCGCGCCCGGTTCGATCGGCGGGGTGTCCTGCGCGCCCAGATAGTTCGCATCGAGCGCGGCCTGGCATTCCATCACCTCGAACCGGTTGGCCGGCACCAGGATGGCTTTCGACGGCTCGTCCATGCGGTGGTTGGCACGGCCGATGCGCTGCGCCAGCCGGCTCGCGCCCTTGGGCGAGCCGACGTGGACGACCAGATCGACATCGCCCCAGTCGATGCCGAGATCGAGCGTCGAGGTGGCGACCACCGCCCGCAGCGCGTTCTGCGTCATCGCCGCCTCCACCCGCCGCCGCTGGCCGACATCGAGCGAGCCGTGGTGCAGGGCGATCGGCAGACTGTCCTCGTTCAGCGTCCACAGCGCCTGAAAGACCAGTTCGGCCTGGCTGCGCGTATTCACGAACACCAGCGTCGTGCCGTGCGCCCTGATCGCGTCGTAGATTTCCGGCAGCGCGTAGCGGGCCGAATGGCCCGACCACGGAATGCGCTCGTCCGATTTCAGGATCGTGATCTCGGGTCTGGCGCCGCCGGGCACGGTAATCAGTTCCGAAAGGGGCGCTTGATCGGGCGTCTGGCGGACGAGCCAGCGGCGCAGTTCGTCCGGGTTCGAAACGGTGGCGGACAGGCCGATGGTCTGAAGCGAAGGCTGCAGGCTGCGCAGCCGGGCCAGCCCCAGCGCCAGCAACTGGCCGCGCTTGGAGGTGACGAGCGAGTGCAGTTCGTCGAAGATCACATAGCGCAGATCGGCGAAGAACCGGTCGGCATCCTTGTGCGACAGGAGCAGCGCCACCTGCTCGGGCGTCGTCAGCAATATGTCGGGCGGGTTCAGCTTCTGGCGCTGGCGCTTGGCGTTGGGCGTGTCGCCGGTGCGGGTCTCGATCGTCACCGGCAGGCCCATGTCGGCGACCGGCATGCCCAGATTGCGCTCGATGTCGACGGCGAGCGCCTTGAGCGGCGAGACATAGAGCGTGTGCACGCCGGGCCGGATCGTGCCCGGTTTCGGCTTGCCGCGTCGGCTCAGCGCGACCAGCGCCGGCAGGAACCCCGCCAGCGTCTTGCCCGCCCCGGTCGGCGCGATCAAGAGCGTCGACAGGCCGGCCTCGGCCTTGGCGAGCAGTTCGAGCTGGTGGGCGCGCGGCTGCCAGCCCCTTGTGGCGAACCAGCCAAGGAACGGCTCGGGCAGCGAGACCATGTCCGCCTTCGCGGTGTCGGGGGGCGTGACGGAGCGCATCGGCGACGACCATAACGTTCGCGAAAAGTTCCGCAATCGGCTTGCGCGAAAAAGGCCGGCATCTATCTTCGGGTCCATGAAACCCGAAGCGCTGCTGCATCCGACCGAAAAGGGCCTCTACTGCCCGCCCGGCGATTTCCACATCGATCCGGTCAGGCCGGTCGACCGGGCGCTGATCACGCACGGCCATGCCGACCATGCCCGCGCCGGCCATGCCCATGTGATGGCGACGCGCGAGACGCTCGACATCATGGCCATCCGCTACGGCGAGGATTTCGCCGGCGCCACGCAGGAAGCCGCCTATGGCGAGGTGGTCACGATCAATGGCGTGACCGTCTCGTGGCACCCGGCCGGGCACGTGCTCGGCTCGGCGCAGGTCGCCGTGGAAAAGGATGGCATGCGCATCGTCGCCTCTGGCGATTACAAGCGCCGGCCCGACCCGACCTGCACCGGTTTCGATGTCGTGCCGTGCGATGTCTTCATCACCGAGGCGACGTTCGGCCTGCCGGTCTTCACCCATCCGGACGATGCCGGCGAAGTCGGCCGGCTGATGGAAAGCCTCAAGCGGTTTCCCGAGCGCGCCCATCTGGTCGGCGCCTACGCGCTCGGCAAGGCGCAGCGGGTGATCGCGCTGATCCGCCAGGCCGGCTACACCGAGACCATCTTCATCCACGGCGCGATGGAGAAGCTGTGCACCTACTACGGCGATCGCGGCATCGATCTGGGCCCGCTCGCGCCGGCGACGATCGAAAAGGGCGCCAAGGACCAGTTCGCCGGCAAAGTGATCGTCGGTCCGCCTTCGGCCTTCGCCGACCGGTGGGCGCGGCGCTTTCCCGATCCGGTCGCCTGCTTCGCCTCGGGCTGGATGCGCGTGCGCCAGCGCGCCAGACAGCGCGGCGTCGAACTGCCCCTGATCATCTCGGACCATTCGGACTGGGACGAACTGACCCAGACCATTCGCGACACGGGCGCGTCGGAGGTCTGGGTGACGCACGGCCGCGAGGAGGCGCTGGTGCGCTGGTGCGAACTGCACCAGATCCGGGCCAGGCCGCTCAATCTGGTGGGTTACGAGGACGAGGCTGAGTGATGGTTTGCGCCGGCGCCGACAACCCTCATCCTGAGGTGCGAGCGACCATCCCCCTCGTCCTTCGAGGCTCGCTGCGCTCGCACCTCAGGATGAGGGGGATAGTCGGCGAGCCTCGAAGGGCGAGGGTTGTCGGAGCGGCCCGCCCATGAAACCCTTCGCCGAACTGCTCGACCGGCTGGTGCTCACGCCTTCGCGCAATGCCAAGCTGCGCCTGCTGGTCGACTATGTCGCCGCGACGCCCGATCCCGATCGCGGCTATGCGATCGCGGCGATCACCCGCGATCTCGACATTCCCTCGGTCAAGCCGGCGATGATCCGCGCGCTGGTCGAAGAGCGCGTCGATCCCGTCCTTTTCGGCTATTCCTATGATTTCGTCGGCGATCTGGCCGAGACGGTGAGCCTGATCTGGCCGATGAATGATGGCCCCTCACCCTTACCCTCTCCCCGCGAGCGGGGAGAGGGAGACGTTGACGCCGAGCCCGATGCGTTGACTATCGCACCGGGCATTGCCGAAAAGGGCCAGGGGCCGGCGACTCCCTCTCCCCGTATACGGGGAGAGGGTAAGGGTGAGGGGCAGCACGGGCTGTCCCTCGCCACAATCGTCGAAACCCTGCAGAGAACCTCCCGCTCGGACGGACCGAAGCTTGTCGCGGCGATGCTCGATGCGCTCGATCCGCCGGGCCGTTACGCGCTTCTGAAGCTCATCACCGGCGGCATGCGCGTCGGCGTCTCCTCGCGCCTCATCAAGCAGGCGCTGGCCGATTACGGGCAAAAGGACGTCACCGAAATCGAGGAACTCTGGCACGGGCTCACGATTCCCTATGCCGACCTGTTCGCCTGGCTGGACGGCACGGCCGACAAGCCCGAAAGCGCGGCCGCCGCGCCGTTCCGGCCGGTCATGCTGGCCAACCCGACCGATCTCGATGAACTCGCCCGCTACGATCCGGCCGATTATCTCGCCGAATGGAAGTGGGACGGCATCCGCGTGCAGGCGACCGCAGAGCAAGGCGTCGCGCGCATCTATTCGCGCACGGGCGATGACATCTCGCACGCCTTCCCGGACCTGCTGGCGGCGATGGAGTTCGACGGCGCGATCGACGGCGAACTGCTTGTCGGACACTACGAGGACGGGGCGATCCGCGTCGGCACCTTCGGCGATCTTCAGCAGCGGCTCAATCGCAAGACGGTCTCGGCGAAGCAGCAGGCGAAGTTCCCCGCCTTCGTGCGCGCCTACGATCTTCTGCAGGAGGGCGACGAGGATCTGCGTCCCCTGCCCTTCGCGGACCGCCGCGCGCGGCTCGAACGGTTCGTCGCCGACCTGCCGGCCGACCGGTTCGACCTGTCGGCGCTGGTGCCGTTCTCGACCTGGGACGAGATCGGCCGGATGCGCAACGCCGCGCCCGAACCGGTGATCGAGGGGCTGATGCTCAAGCGGCGCGACAGCGCCTATGTCCCCGGCCGGCCCAAAGGGCCCTGGTTCAAGTACAAGCGCGATCCGTTCCTGATCGACGCGGTGCTGATGTATGCGCAGCGCGGCCACGGCAAGCGCTCGTCCTTTTATTCGGACTATACATTCGGCGTGTGGACCGGCGCGGCGGACGACCCGGCGCTGGTGCCGGTCGGCAAGGCCTATTTCGGCTTCACCGACGCCGAGCTGAAGCAGATCGACAAATATGTCCGCGACAACACGATCGAGCGGTTCGGACCGGTGCGCTCGGTGCGCGCCGAGCCCGACCACGGGCTGGTGCTTGAGATCGCCTTCGAGGGGCTGAACCGGTCGGCGCGGCACAAGTCGGGCGTCGCCATGCGCTTTCCGCGCATTTCCAGGCTGAGATGGGACAAGCCCCCGCACGAGGCGGACCGGCTCGAGGCGCTCGAGGCGATGCTCGAGGACCGCCAATAGCGCGCCTGTACCCGCTTCCATCGTCATTCTGGAACTTGATTCCGGAATTCATCGTCGCCATCGCCGCCACTGGATCCCGGAATCAGGTTCCGGGATGACGGGGGCGGCCGGGACGGGAACCTTGCGCGCGCCGCAATTGCCGCCTAGCTGATCGGCACGAACCGGGAGCGCAACGCCATGAACACACGCCGCCTGCTCGGCGACACGGTCGGCCGCACGATCATCAAGCTCGTCGTCGTCTCGCTGATCGTCGGCGCGTTAATGAGCGTGTTCGGCCTCGCGCCCCTCGATATCTGGTTTGGCCTGCGCGATTTCGTGGTCAGCGTCTGGAACAGCGGCTGGGCGGCGCTCGGCCGGTTCGGCGACTGGCTGATCCTGGGCGCCAGCATCGTCGTGCCGCTGTTCATCCTTGCGCGGCTTCTGAGCTACCGCTCCGAGCGCTGAAGGCGAATTCGCTCGCCGTGTGATGCAACAGCGCGTGGCGCCGGGCGAGCGCGTCGAGATCGCGCGAATAGCCGCCGCCGATGACGCCGCAGACCGGCACGCCCCGCGCCCGGAAGTGGCTGATCACCATGCGGTCGCGCTGCTCGATGCCGTGATCGGTCAGCGCCAGCCGGCCGAGCCGGTCCTCGGCATGCACGTCGACGCCGGCATTGTAGAAGACGATGTCGGGTGAGGGCACCCGTGACCGCAATTCCTCGAGCACCAGCGCCAGCGTCTTCAGGTACGCCGTATCGTCCATGCCGTCGGGCAGGCCCAGATCGAAGTCGGACGCCTTCTTGCGCACCGGATAGTTCTTTTCGGCATGCATCGAGGCCGTGAAGACGCGGCCGTCGCCGGCAAGGATGTCGGCGGTGCCATCGCCCTGGTGGACATCGAGGTCGACGACCAGCGCGCTCGAAATCTCGCCATCGGCGAGCAGAACGCGCGCGGCGACGGCCACATCGTTGAAGGTGCAGAACCCCGCCCCTTGCGCGAAGCGCGCATGGTGGCTGCCGCCGGCCGTGTTGCAGGCAATGCCGTGTTCGAGCGCCAGCCGGGCGGCCAGCACGGTGCCGGTCGTCGCGCACTGGGCGCGCAGCGATGTCCGCTCGGTCACCTCGAAACCGATCTCGCGCTCGATCGGGCGCGGCACGGCACAGGCGTAGACCTGATCGACATAGGTCGCATCATGGGCGAGCTTGACCCAGTCGCGCGGGGCGGGCGCGGGGACGATGAAGGTGCCCGGCGCGGCCAGGCCGTCCTCGACCAGAACCTCGGCGAGACGACGATACTTGCCCATCGGGAAGCGGTGGTCGGGATCGAACAGCGCGTCATAGGCCGGGTTGTGGACGATCGGCAAAGCCATGCGGCTCACCTAAGCCGGCCCGCCGCGAATGCAAACCGTCAGCAGCCCTGTCACCGATACAATTGCCGGCTTGCCCGGCGTCTTGCGTTCGGGCAGGGCAAGCCGATGTCAGCGCCCGATACGATCGCAACAGCGAAGGCCGCGCCCGGCTTCGAGGTCACAAACCGCATGGTGTTCGCCATCGCGGTGCCGATGACGCTCGCCTATCTGACGACGCCGCTGCTCGGCATCGTCGACACGGCGGTGGTCGGCCAGTTTGGCGACGCGGCGCTGATCGGCGGGCTCGCCATCGGCGCGATCCTGTTCGACATCGTCTTCGTCACCTTCAATTTCCTGCGCATGGGCACGACGGGCTTCGTCGCCCAGGCCGTCGGTCGCGGCGACGAGACCGAGCAGCAGGCCGTCTTCTGGCGCGCCATCCTGATCGCGCTGGCGGGCGGACTGATCCTGCTGCCGCTGTCGCCGCTGATCCGCGAGGTCGGCATCGCGATCATGGCCCCCGGCGACGCGGTGGCCGAGGCGACCCGCACCTATGTGACGATCCGCTTCCTCGCCGCCCCATTCACGCTGATCAACTATGCGATCCTCGGCCTGCTGCTGGGACAGGCGCGCGCGATCGCCGCGCTGATCGTCCAGTCCTTCATCAACGGCATCAACATCGTCCTGTCGATCGCGCTCGGCCTGTGGCTCGAATGGCAGGTGGCCGGCGTCGCCTGGGCGACGGTGTTCGGCGAGGGCATCGTCGCGATCGGCGCGCTGATATGGCTGTGGCGCGGGTTCGACACCGACAAGGCGCCCTCGCGCGGCCGCATTTTCGACCGTCCGGCCTTCGTGGCGCTGATCGCGCTCAATCGGGACATCATGATCCGGTCATTCGCGCTGCTCGCCGCGTTCGCGCTGTTCACCCGGATCGGCGCGCAGTTCGGCGCGGTGACGCTGGCGGCCAACGCGATCCTGATGAACTTCTTCTTCATCGCCGGCTATTATCTGGACGGATTCGCGGTCGCCGCCGAACAGCTCGTCGGCCGGGCCATCGGCGCGCGCCATGGCCGGCCGTTCTGGCGCGCGGTGAAGCTGACCGCGCTGTGGGGTTTCGTGCTGGCCGGCTTCACGACGGTCGTCGTGCTGGTCGCCGGCAACTGGTTCATCGACATCATGACGACGGCCGAAGGCGTGCGCGCCGAAGCGCGCGTCTTCCTCGCATGGGCCGCGCTGACCGCCGTTGCCGGCGTCCTCGCCTTCCAGATGGACGGCGTCTACATCGGCGCGACATGGTCGGTCGACATGCGCAACATGATGCTGCTCTCGCTGGCCGTTTTCATCGCCGCTGGCTACGGGCTGACGCCCGTCTTCGGCAATCACGGCCTGTGGTTCGCGCTGAACCTGTTCCTCGGCCTGAGGGGACTGACGCTGCTGGCGCTGCTGCCCTCGCGCGCGCGGCGCGTGTTCGGCTGAGATCTATTCCGGCGGCAAGGGTCTTTCGGCCCAGGACTTGAGCTTGCGGTCCCGCAACTGCGTGATCGATCCGACGCCCTCCTTGTCGAGCGTCGCCGAAAGGCCTTCACAGATGCGCCGGGCGATCGTCGGGCCGCGATAGATCATGCCCGTGTAGAGCTGGACCAGATCGGCGCCCGCCTCGATCTTGCCGAGCGCGGTCTCGGGCCCGTCGACACCGCCGACGCCGATCAGCGCCATGTCGGGGCCGACGCGCTGGCGCGTCTTGGCGAGCATGATCGTCGCGCGGTCGAACAGCGGCCGGCCGGAGAGCCCGCCCGCCTCGCCCGGATCGGCGCTCAGTCCGGCCCGCGACAGGGTCGTGTTGGAAACGATGATCCCGTCGATCCCCTTGTCGAGCACCTCGGCGACGATGTCGTCGAGCCCAGCTTCGCTGACGTCCGGCGCGATCTTCAGGAAGATCGGCACCCGGCGGCCGGTCTCCTCGATCTTGGCGATGCGCGCCTCGCCGACCCGTGCCAGCAGGTCGCCGAGCGCATCGCGCGCCTGAAGATCGCGCAGGCCGGGCGTGTTCGGCGAGGAGATGTTGACCGTGAAATAGGACGCCAGCGCATAGAACCGCTCGAGCCCGGCGACATAGTCGGCCGGCTTGTCGTCGCTGTTCTTGTTTGCGCCGATGTTGACGCCGACGATGCCGGTGGCGTTCCGGGCATCGAGCCGGAACCAGGCCGCCTCGTGCCCCTGATTGTTGAAGCCGAGCCGGTTGATCACCGCCGCATCGGCCGGCAGGCGGAACACGCGCGGCTTCGGGTTGCCCGGCTGCGGGCGCGGGGTGACCGTGCCGACCTCGGCGAAGCCGAAGCCGAGCCCGAGCAGCGCGTCGGGCACCTCGGCGTTCTTGTCGAACCCGGCGGCGACACCGACCGGGTTGGGAAAGCCGAGGCCGACCAGATCCACGGCGAGGCGCGGGTCGGCGTTGCCCGCGAACGCCGGAAGCGTGCCGGACTTCAGTCCCCTGATCGCCAGGGTGTGCGCGGTTTCCGGATCGAAGCGGAACATCAGCCAGCGGCCCAGCCGGTCGGTCAGCCCCTGCAGCATCAGCCGTCGAGCTCCGGGAAGAGGTGCGCTCCGTCGTCACCGAGCGGCAGCGGCTTCACCCAGGCGGCATCGTCGGGATCGAGCGGCGCGTACAGATGCGGGAAAAGCGCCCCGCCGCGCGAAGGCTCCCAGCGCAGCGCCGCGCCCAGCGCGGCCGCAGGCACCGCGATCAGGACCAGACCGTCCTGTCCGGAGAAATGTTTGGCTGCGGTCTCGCGCACCTGGGCGGCGGTCGACAGGTGCATGTAGCCGTCCCTGATGTCGATCGGCGCCCCGTCGAACCGGCCGACCGTCTCGGCTTCGGCCCATTCGGCGCGGGTCGCGATCTTGTAGACGGTGGCTGTCATGGCTTTCCCTTAGACCGGCGACGGCGATCCCGGAAGCCACCGCGTTAGCGCCGCGCTCCTTGTCCACGGCCCATCATATTTCTCGCGCATTGTGATGGAACATGGTCCTGAAGGGACATGGCGGCCGCGATGCGGCCGAGGAGGAACCGATGAAGGCAGTAGTCTCTGCAAGCGGCCTTGCGCTGCTGACCATGATGGCGGGACCCGCCCTCGCCGATGCCGGCCGCTACGTGATGGAGCCGACCGAGAACGGCTTCGTGCGGATGGACACGCAGACCGGCGAGATGTCGGTCTGCGCGCTCGAGGGCGAAGAGGTCGTGTGCCGGCTGGGTGCCGACGAGCGTTCGGCCTTTCTCGATGCGCTCGACGCGCTGGAATCGCGCGTTGCCGTGCTCGAACGCCGTCTGAACGCCGACGGCAGCGCCGCGATCGCGCGCGAGGGGCTTCCCGATCCGGAAGAATTCGAGCGCGGGCTTGGCTACATGGAGGAATTCATGCGCCGCTTCATGGGCATCGTCGAGGAGTTCGAGGAACGCGACGGCCGCACCTGAGCGGTCCGCCTATCGCCGGCTGCCCGACGCCGGCATCGCCAGCGCCTGCTCGATGATCGAGAGCACGGCCGCGCTTTCGGAGATCGGCATCGCGGCATGGCCCGTCTCGCCGCGCCGCACGGCCGACTGCACCGCGGCAGCTTCGAAGTTCAGGCCCTGCGAGGGACGGGTGAAGTCGAACCGTTCCCGCCCGGGCACGGGCAGGCGTCTGGCGATCCGTTCCGCCCATCCGCCCGAAGCAGGCGCGGTGCCGAGCGATCTGTCCCAGACCGTCAGCGACTGGCCGGTCAGAAACGGCGGGTCGATGCGCAGGGCGCCTTCGGTGCCGAACACGACGAAATGGTTGTCGGCCTCTTCGTCCGCCCGCTCGACGAAGCCGACCCGCAGATCGACCGGGACCTCGCCGCAGCGGATCGACAGTTCGGCCTCGATGTCGACCTCGGTCGGCGCGGCGAGCCAGCTTGCGTTTTCAAGTACGGGCGCGCCGAACAGGAAGGCCGCCGTGGAAATCGGGTAGACACCGAGATCGAGCAGCGCGCCGCCGCCGAGCGCCTTGCTGAACAGGCGATGCTCGGCGTCGAAGGGCCGGTGGAAGACGAGGCTCGCCTCGGCCCGCTCGATCGTGCCGAACCGGCCCTCGCCGATCATCGCACGCGCGCGCTGGACGGCCGGCAGAAACCGCGTCCACAGCGCTTCCATGGCGAACACGCCCTTCTCCGATGCCGCATCGCCGATCCTGCGCGCCTGTCCGGCGGTCATGGCGATGGGCTTTTCGATCAGCACCGGCTTGCCCGCGTCGATCGCGGCGAGCGCCTGTTCGCGATGCAGCGGATGGGGCGAAGCGATGTAGACCGCGTCGATGGCCGGGTCGGCGAGGAACGCGTCGGCATCGACATAATGGGTCGCAAATCCGTGCGCGGAAGCGAAGGCCTCGGCCGTCTCGGCGCTGCGCGAACACACGGCCACGCGGGCCGCGCCGGGGACGTGCGCGAGATCGCGCGCGAACTGCGTGGCGATCTCGCCGGTGCTCCAGACGCCCCAGCCGAAGGTGCCCGCATCGTCAGGGGCGCCATCTGCGGCACGGGCATCAGGGGTGGATTTAGGGTCGGTCATCGATACGATCCTGGCATTGGCACCTGAACAATCCGCCAATCTCCGATCGGTTCAAAAAAGCCCGAACGGCCTGCTGGACAGCCGGTTCGCCCATGCTATATAGCGCCGGTCCTGAGCGGGGCTTGCCGCCCCCTTCCAGTCGCATGATTGCCATGACCCGTGCCCGGGTAGCTCAGGGGTAGAGCAGCGGATTGAAAATCCGCGTGTCGGTGGTTCAAATCCGCCCCCGGGCACCATTTCTCCTCAATGAAATGAATGATTTGGGTGCTTGGCATCGTTTCATGACGCCGAAATTAAGATCGAAGAACCGGCGGGTCAGGGTATGGTTTGGGGCGATCTAGATAGGGTGGGAATGGCTATTACTCAAAAAATCCATGACCTCGTCGGTATTTAGGTCCACCAATCTCTCGACGAAATCGTCGGGCACTTGCCGACCTGAGATTTTTTCCGTTTCATTCACTCCGATCATCCGCAGAAGCCTCACAACTTTTGCGCGCTTTTTCTTCGGGTGACCCCACGTCTTTTGAATGGAGCTATTGGGTCGGGCGTTGCCCTCCTCAAGGAACGCAAGCATTGAGTCTTTCAGGTAGCTCTCGATCTGTAGTCCTTTGAGGAGGTAGGCGTCGTAGTGAGCCACCGCTTCATGTGTCAGGCGGATTATCGAAGCAGCCTCTTTGAACGATGGAGCTTCACCTGATTTGAAGTGCGAAATTAGCCCTTTCACACTCAACCCGCTATAATCGCCTGCAAACATTTCTGATTGCTCTTCAACAATACGGAGAGTTCTCTTCTCAATTCTGTCATTGGAAAGTGAATGGACCCGGCGATTGCGCCACTCAATGGCAATCTCGAGAATTGCTTTGTGATACTCGGGCAGCGACTGCAAATGCTCATCGAAGGCGTCAAGTCGTCTAGCAATACTACGTCCGCTGCCGTCCATAGCTGCAACGAGAGCCCTATCGCCTATGGCCGTGGGCTTTCGGGCAGACATCATCATGTAGGTATCTAGCGCATCAATCGACCGAATGAGGGCTAGGTCCAATACGAAAGTTCGACTTCGTTCAGCAGATCGCGCAACGTTTTTAGGGTTCCACGAGGTTCTGAATTCAGGATGGAGAGTTACTTCTCCAGAACGAACCCCATCTAACCCGACAAGAATTGTGATCAAAAAATGGTTGGCCTGCCCTAGCAGATCTTTAAATGCCCAACGAGCTTTGGTCCTATTTAATTCAAACATAGTATTCTTGGCGCCGCGTACGAATTGAACGCACCCGTCCGCTTTAAAGGAGCTTCTAGAGCCATTTGAAGGCGGGGCTCACCATGAGCTTACGGCGCGACCAAATTATCGGAGACTGACCTCTGAAGCAAGTTCTAAAGGAAACGGTGCAATATCGATTGTCGCCGCTGGGTTGCAGTGGGGGTGCATTTGGCCGTGGGCGTGAATGCAACGATTTGAAATCCCTTGAGAAAGTTTGGCGACCCATTTCTGAATGCGTTCAAATGGTCTATGATACGGTTTGGGTTGGATTGCGGCTTAGTGATTGAGATACAAGTCTAATTGAAAATCCGTGTGTCGGTGGTTCAAATCCGCCCCCGGGCACCATTTCCTTCACCTCTAAACCGGTCCTTTCCCGTCCGCGCAGACGCGTTTGGGACCGGGCTCAGCATTCGCTACCGATGGCGCCGTCACGGTGCGCCCGCCTTTGCCACGGCGAGGATTTCGGCCAGCACCGAGACGGCAAGCGTACGGGCGTCGCGGCTCGAGGGAACCAGCCCGATCGGACCGCGCAGCCGTTCGAGATCGCGTACGCCCACGCCCATCGCCTCAAGTTCCGCAAACCGCGCGTCGCGGGCGCGGCGGCTGCCCTGCGCCCCGATGTAGAAGGCGTCGCTGGCGAGCGCGGCCTTCAGGATCGGCGGCTCCCAGTCATGGTCGTGGAAGAACAGGACGACCGCCGTCCACGCATCGGGCGCCAGATCGGCGGGCATCGCCCTTGAGACCAGATGGCGCGTGTCGCAGCCCGAGGCGCCAGCCGCCGCGAGCGTTTCCCGGTCGGGCGAGAGCAACAGGTTCGGATAGCCCGCGGCGGCGGCAAGCCCGGCGAACGTGCTGGCTTCCGGCCCCTTGCCGAAGATGTGGAACCGCAGCTCGGGCAGGAACTCGACGGCGAACCAATCGCCCCGTGCATCGAAGGTCTTTCGCGCCAGGCCAAGCGCGCCGCTTTGCCGGTCGATCTCCAGCCTTGCGGGCCGGCGTGCGTCGAGCGTGGCGACGAGTTCGCCCAGCGTCGCGCGGTCCGGTTCCGGAACGAGGAGGATGTCGAGCCCGCCCCCACAGGGCAGTTCGATATCGATATAGGGCGAGCCGCGTCCATAGCGCACGGCCATCGGGCGGCCGTCTGCGAGCGCAGCCTCGGCGTGCAGGGCCAGGTCGGCCTCGATGCAGCCCGACGAAAGCGAGCCGACCCGCCGTCCGTCGGCGAGGAACGCCATCGCCGCGCCGACCGGCCGGTAGGACGGCCCTTCGGTGCCGGTGATGAACGCGAGCACCGCCGGCGCGTCCGTTTCGGCGAGCGCGGCGAGCGGGGCGCGGATCGGACCGAAGTCGAGGACGGGAAGCGTGTCGGTTCGTGTGAGCATATCCTATCGTATCGCGCCTGACGGCTCCGGAAAATGGCCGGGACCGACATCGGCCGTCGGCCCTTACGCCAATTGGGGTACGACACACGCCGGCCGGCCGGTTTCGGCCGGTGATTTCCGCCGGAGGCGGACGGGCGCGTCGAGGGCGGACGGTCGAAGACTGGTCAAGGCGACCGGCTTGAGCTAAGCCGCGGAAAGCAGACATCAACCCTGACGTGCAGCGCCACGCGGGATGACAGTATTGGGGGGACGACCATGGCTCTCGGAACGGCCAACATGAACAGCCTGCCGGCACTGCTGCTCGCCGGCGCCCTTTGCGGCGCGTCCGCGCCCGGCTGGGCGCAGGAGACGGCAACGCCGACGCCGAGCCGGTCGAGCGAGTCCTTCGCAGACTGGAACGTCGACTGCACGCTGGCCACCGCCCCCGCGCAGGACGGCGAGGAAGGCACGCAGAGCGCGCCACGGCGGGTTTGCGAGGCGGTGCAGGTCTATTCGAGTTCCAACACCGGCGCGGAGATCGCGCGGCTTGCATTCGGATATGGCGGCGAGGATGACGGGCTGGTGATGGCCATGCGCATGGTCGCCGACGTCTCGTTCGACAGCGCACCCGCGCTGGTTTCCGGCGACCAGACGCTGCTCGAAGGTCGCGTGACGCGCTGCGCGGGCGGTTTCTGCTTCGTGCAGTTCGAGGGCGCCGAGGATGTCGCGGGGCTCCTGCTCGACAATGAAAACCCGGCGGTGCGCTATCCGGTGGCGAGCGGCCAGCTGCTGGCGATCAGCGTGTCGTCGGACGGGCTCACCGAGGCGCTCGACACGCTCGCCGCGCGCAGCCGGTGAACGACAAGCAGGCGGAGGGGACGAAGACACGATGAGCGACGCGACCACCAAGGAATCGGCCGCAGCGGACGCGGCCAACGGCAAGGCCGGCAACGAGCGCAGCCTTCCGGCCATGTACGAGACGGTGTCGGTGCTGTCGGCCGGACTGCATGGCGACCTGCGGTTCACGCCGGCCAACAAGTTTCCGGGCGCGGCTGGTCTGAACGCGATCATCGTGGCGGCCGCCGAGTTTCCCGAAGCGGCCCTGTACTATCCGATCGTCTTCAGCGAACAGGGCGACAAGCACGCCGCGCACGTGATCACCGGGCACACGACGGGCGAGAACAGGTTCGTGGAGAAATCCGGCAAATGGCGCACCGGCGCCTACATCCCGGCCTATGTGCGACGCTATCCGTTCATCCTCGTCGAGGACACCGAGCAGGACAAGCTGACGCTCGCCGCCGACCTCAAGAGCCGATGGTTCGGCGACAAGAAGGGCGAGCCGCTGTTCGAGGACGGAAAACCGAGCGAAACCGCGCAGAACGCGTTCAAGTTCTGCACGACCTATCACAGGCAGCTTCTGGAGACGGACGCGCTGCTGGGACAGATCGCCGAGACCGGCATCCTCGTCGAGCGCAATGCCGACGTGACGCTTCCCGACGAGACCAAACGCCGCATCACCGGGTTCAAGGTCGTCGACGAGCAGAAGCTGGGCGAACTCGATGACGCGACATTCCTGTCGCTGCGCAAGAACGGCGCGCTGTCGCTGATCTACTGCCACCTGATCTCGATGCGCAACTGGCGCAACATCGCGGCGGCGACGGCGAAGTAGCGTCCGGAGCCCGCCGCGCCGTCGCCACCGCCCGATGCCGCTCACGCGCTCGTGATCGGGCATTCATGGCATATTCACAATCGGGAATGTACAGACGATGCATGCGTATCGTCGTCGCCTTCGTTCTGCTCGCGTCCGTTCTGACCACCCATGCGGTGGCGCTCGAACGCGCGTCGACCAAGGTGCTCGATGGCGCCATGCATGTGGTTGCCACCGTTGGAGACGGGGTGGTCGAGGCGACCTTCGCCGCCATGACCGATCCCGGCGCCGCATCGGCGACCGAGTCGACGAACGGCCCGTGCATCAAGAACGGCGATTGCGCCTTCCTTCTGCCGACGCACAGGTTCAGCGCACAGTCGCCGCCGCTCGAGCACGGCCAGTTGCCGGCCCATCGTCCCGCCATTCACTATGGCAAGGGTCTGGAGCGGCCGCCGATCTCCTGAGGCGCATCTCGCCCCGGGCCGAGCCCGGTCACGTCTTGATTCAGGAGACCAACATGCTTTCACGACGCATCTTCATAGCCGGAGCGGGCACGAGCCTATTGGCGCCCGTGCTTCCGGCCCATGCCCACGACCCCGACTTCCGGCTCGAGCCCCGTTTCGAACCGCAGTCGGTGCGCTTTGGCGGCTACGCGCCCGGCACGATCGTTGTCGATCCGCGCAACCACTATCTGTACTGGACCGAAACGCCCGCCCGCGCACGCCGCTACGGCGTCGGCGTGGGTCGGGCCGGCCTTGCCTTCCGGGGCGAGGCGGTCATCAGGCGCAAGGCCGAATGGCCCAGCTGGCGGCCGACCGACAACATGATCCGCCGCAATCCTGCCCGATACGCCAAATACGCCAACGGCGTGCCCGGCGGGCCGGGCAATCCGCTCGGATCGCGGGCGCTCTACCTCTATCGGGGGAACCGGGACACCATGTACCGCATTCACGGCACGACGGAGCCGGAAAGCATCGGACGATCGGTGTCCAATGGCTGCATCCGCATGCTGAACGCGCATGTGGAAGATCTGTACGACCGCGTGCCGCTCGGCACGCCGGTGGTGGTACTGGGATAACGCACACGAAATGACTCAAGAAAATCTGACCAGACGCCGGTTTGCCGCGGGTGCGGCAGGCCTGGCAGGACTTGCATTGGCCGGCTGCACCACCAGCGCGCCATCCCGAAGGGCGGCGGCGGTGCCGGTGAGGCCAGCAGACCCGCGTCCGTCGCCGACGGTGGTGGCCGCCTACGGCCCGATGCCGAACGAGCAGTTTCCGCTGCCGGCGATCGACATCTCCAAGGTGCCCGAACGCTACTGGCGCCAGCAGGTGCGCTATCCGACCGCCGAAAGGCCCGGCACGATCATCGTCGATATCGACGATTTCTACCTGTACCTTGTGCAGGAGGGCGGCATGGCCATGCGCTACGGCGTCGGCCTCGGCCGGGCCGGCTTCGAATGGTCGGGCCGCGGCACGGTCGCCTACAAGCGCAAATGGCCCAAATGGACGCCGCCGGACGAGATGATCGAACGGCAGCCCGAACTGGAAAAATGGAGCGTGCGCAATGGCGGCATGCCGCCCGGGCTTCAGAACCCGCTCGGCGCACGCGCGCTCTACATCTTCCAGGACGGCGTTGACACGCTCTACCGCATCCATGGCTCGCCCGAATACTGGACCATCGGCAAGGCGGTCTCGTCGGGCTGCGTGCGCATGCTGCAGCAGGACGTGATCGACCTCTACGAGCGGGTGCCGCCGCCCGCGCCGATCATCGTCACCTGACGATCGCCGGCCCGTCCGCCGCGTGCGGGCGGGCCGTTCATTGCGGGTTCGTCACGTCGATCTCGAGCGCCTCGACGATAGAGGCGGGATTGGAGCGCATGCTCATGCCCAGGGCCACGAGCGGCACCGGCGAGGGCGCGCCGATGCTCAGGGCGACCGGCGTTCCGTTGTCGACGAGCTGGCCGATCGCGGCGGTCGCCCTGGCCGCCAGTTCCGCATCCCCCAGTTCCGCCAGCATCACCGGCACGATGGCCGAAAGCTGCGCACGGATCGCCTCGGGCGACACATCCTGCTCGGCGGCCGCCAGCGCGATGCCGCGCTCGACGATCGACGCGTCGTCGAAACGCGCATCGAGCCGCTTGAACGTCGCCCCGAGCAGCGCCATCGCGGCGGTCTGATCGGGCTTTTCGAAGATCAGCCGCGGCACGCCGCCGATCAGGCCCTCGAGCGCCAGCCTGCCGCCTTCGGCAAGTTCGGCGGCGGCCTCGAGATGCACGTCGCTCGTTGCCGCCTCCCATCGCGCCAGCATGTCGGCGGACAGGACGAGTTGGTCGTAGCCGAGCCCGGCGATCGCCTCCCGCATCTGGGGTTCGAGACCGGCCACGTTCACCTGCAGACGATCGACGGTCAGGGCAAGACGGGTCGGGATCGGGCCGATATGGTCGGACATCTCGAAGACGCTGCCATCGAGGGCGAAGTCGGTGTCCCGCTCGGGCACCCGGACGCGCACGCCAGCATTGATGATCCGGCCGAGCGTCGGCAGCGCCGCGAGCACCAGTTCCGCCGGCGGTTCGCCGTTCTCGCTCGCCATGCCCAGCGCGATCAGCGCCTCGAGTGGCGGAAAGCCGATCTCGTTGACCTCGAACTGATCGTAGCGGATGTGCTCGCCATCCTTGCCGCGAACGTCGAGGCTGCGCAGATAGGCCGAGCCGAGCCCTGCGGCGGACAGATCGCGCAGGCCGTAGGCCCCAAGCAGCCCCGACGCCTCGTCCTCGGTGTCGAAGACGATCCCGGAGACCTCGAATTCACCCAGCCGAAAGGCGCCGTAGATCCCGCCGACCAAGCGGATCAGCGCTTCGGCCTCGGGCTCGAAATCGGGATCGGCGCGGCCGGCGACGATCAGCGCGTCAAGGTGGGACAGGATGTCCGTTTGCGGCGAGCGCACGCCGATATCGTTCGCCGCGATCGCGTCGATCCGCAGCGAAAAGCCCTCGCCGGGCGCCGAGACGCGCATGTCGGCGATCGAGAACGCGCCGACCGCAGTGGCGTAATCGTCGGTGTTCGTGTCGCCGAACATGACGTCGATCATCGTGCCGTAATTGTAGTCGGTCGCGCTGATCGGACCCGCGGCGACGGCCACCGGTTCGCCGCTCTCCTCGTCGGGCGCGCTCATGGCATAGGCCTCGACCGTCAGCCGTCCGATATCGCCGCCCGCCGCATCCGACAGGCCGATGCGGTCGAGGCGCTGGACCACCTCTCCGTCCCGGTCGGGGATCGCCGAGCGCGCGATCACCTGGTTGATCGACATCTGGGCGAAGCTGACATCGGTCAGCGCCCGCAGCAGCGGGAGAAACTGCGAGGCCGGCCGGTCGGGGTCCGCGGAAACCTCCGGCCATTGCGCCCAGCGCAGATCGGTGATGCTCAGACCCTCGTAGATCGCACTCGTCGGGCCGATGTCGGCATCCTCGACATCGATTTCGGCATCGACGAGGAGGACGTCGGCCTCGACCGCGTCGGCGCTCAGATAGCCACCTTCCGCCGCCAGTCCGTCAAAGGCGATGGCGGGGAACCGCAGGCGATAGGTCACCGCGCCATCGGGCCCGGTCCCGACGTCCTCGGACGCGCCGACCATCGCGCCGACGACGCGGGCCATCTCGTCGAGCGACAGTTCGATCGACAAGCCCGTCACCGTGGTCCGGCCGGCCTGCGGATCGTGGAAGATATCGTCGACCGCCAGATCGATGACCGCGCTTTCGGCGCCGCGCGCCACCCACTGTTCGACGATGGCCGGATCGGCGGCCGCCGGTGACGCGGCGAGCCCACCGAGCGCGACACCGCCCAGCGCACGAACCATGGCATGGCCTGCAAGCGAAAAACGGGGCATCTCGATCACCTCCCGAACGTGAGCGAATGCGCGACCAGCGGGCCGCCGCCCCTGGTGCGCCATCGTGGCGACACCATCATGTCAGAGCGCCGGAAGAATGGAAACGATGTTGGCGCCGTCGCGCGACGGGCTCTTGAATCTGCCGTCCGGCGCGGGTAAAGCGCTCGGGTCCGCCGGATGCCCCGAACGGCACCGAAGCGGTCTTCGCCGCTGTAGCTCAGTTGGTAGAGCACGTCATTCGTAATTAGCGGGTCCGCCCGAGAATGGCGTTCGATACCAGCGGGTTGGCGAGGTTGAGTTTGAATTAGTAGGGCTATAGTAGGGTGCCCTGCGATTGGAAGGCCGCTTTAGCTCAGTTGGTAGAGCACGTCATTCGTAATGACGGGGTCGTCAGTTCGAGTCTGACAAGCGGCACCACCAACCCTCTGATACTTCAGCAAAATTGGCGATGGCAAGGCGAGCGATGAAGCGTCATGCATCGCTTTTGGCTATGGGCCGGAACAATTCGGCTGGCTCGATGCTCAGCGCCTCGGCGATTCTGCCGACGATCTTCACTGTCGGGTTGCGGTAGCCTGTCTCGATACCGCTGACATAGGTCGGGTGCAGTTCCGCTCGGGACGCAAGCTCTTCTTGCGAAAGCCCGCGCTCCCTTCGCCATCGGCGAACATTGGCACCAAACGTTTTCTCCAGCTTCATTGCCCAACCGGGCAACGTGCGCTATCGAAACACCATAGACTATGAGTAAGGTTTAGTTGGCCGCTGTGACCAACTTTGCCGAGAGGTGGGGCGATGGAGAGCTACAACTTCTGGCAAGACTTCTTCGACACCTACCAGTCGCTGTCGGACTGGATGAAGTTCGCGTGGCTCGTGGTCCCACCCGCGTTCCTGCTCGGGCTTCTGGCGCTGGCCATGCGCTACCGGCTCGCGGCGAAGCGGGCCACCGAACCGGACACCGGGAACCTCGCCTACACGGTCTTTTCGGATGAGAATGGAATCTTGCGAATCTACACCCATGACGGCGCGGAAGCGGTGGCCGATGAGCGGCCCGAGGCAACCGTGCTGCCCCTGCCGGGCGTACACCCCCACACCCTGCCCAAACCGCCCGCCTCGGACGTCTGAGGCGCCTCTGAGGGCATGCAAAAGCCCGGCAAGCGCCATGCCTGCCGGGCTTTGTGGTTTTGAGGGGTTAGGCGGGTTTGCAGCGGTAGCGCGCGGTTGGCGCAAACCTGTAATACCCTGTCAAACCCGGTTATGGTTTCCCGGTCGCCGCCATCGTCAGAACGGCGATGGCTCGGCGTCCTTTCCGGGCCGCGCTGACGCGCTGACATCTCGAACACGATAGGACTTCACGCCGGAGCCATCGGAGTCTGACAGCAGAACCAGACCGCCGACAATCCGGTCGACATGCTTGGCCAGAAACCGCCCAACGCTGCGCGCGTTGAAGTGTTGGTAGCGGGTGGTCGCGATCAGCTCCGCGACAAGGTCCTGTGCCGGTCCCTTGCCCTGCTTGTCCGCCATCGTCGCCAGTTCGGAGAGGGTCACGGGACGGTCCTGCAAGGCTGACCGCCAGAGGCGAAGCAGATCGAGCAGCACTGCCTTGGCCGGGTCGTCGGCAAGAATGCGCTCACGGGTATCAGCCGGATCGTCATGCCCGAGCCACAAGAGAGCTTCGCGCACAAGGTTCCAGGCTTCGAACGAACCGATTGTGTCGCGTGGCATCGGTCGTCCCGCCTCGATATATGCGCGCAACACGGTCAGTCCTGCCATGACCAGTTCAGGGCGATTGGCCCGCGCTTCGACACGGGGATCAAAGCTGAACTGGCGCTGGTCCGGTCGTTCCATGCCGGGGTCCATCCGGCAGATCAGCGCGCGCCGCGTGACGTCGCCAGAGAGGGTCAGATTGTTCCCGGTCGCCATGACGAGGCAGCGTGTGGGCAGCGTCCTCATCTCCGATTTGCCGAGAATGCGCGGGCGCACCCGTTCTTGCGTCAGCATGGAGCACAGGAAGTCGCCCTGAATGGGCCGGTCGCAATTGTCGATGATGATGACCTGATCGCCCGCCATGAGAACCGAGGACAGCCGCTTCTGGTCCTCCTCTCCATTATAGCCCTGCGACAGCATCGCCGGCTTGTGCCCTGTCGCGATAACTCCAATCGTCTCGGCGAGCAGCGATTTGCCCGTACCCGCAGTCGGCGCATCGATTGCGAACAGCGGGGCAGCCGGAAACATCGGTCTGACCAGGGCCGTCAGCACCGCGACGAGCGTTACGCTTCTGTCCGCCTCGCTTGCAAAGCAGAAATCGCGAAACGGCTTGGCGAGGATAGCGATGGCCTTTTTCGCGTCGGCCTTGGTCGGTGCTTCAGGGACCGCCGGAAACACCACATTCCCCGGATCGTAAAGCAGAGCGGTGGCCGGGTCATATCCCGGCTCCTGCAGAACCGTCCCGTCCGCCCGGAGCGTCGGGCTCTGGATCACGCCCTGAAGGAACGGAACCCGCCAATCGCCCACACGAGCCAGATAAGCGACCGGCGCTTGCGCGGGTGGATCAACGCGCCTGACCGTGTCGTCTTTCTCCTTGAGCCATCTCGATGTGAGCGCGAATTGCTCGCGGAGCCATGCAGCCACGACCGGCTGAAGGATCAGAGCGCCGCTGTCGCGACCTACGCCATCTTCCTGGGCGCTGACCGTCAGCCGGACAGGGCGCACAAGGCTGTCGAAGCGCTGGTATATCGGCACGCCCGCAGCAAGCAGGGCCGCTTCCGCGGCGTCGACCGCCTGCGGCAGGAAGCCGGGACGGACGAGGATGGCCGCGCCTTCCTCGCCCGGTCCGTCGCCGGAGATGCCAAGCCATCCCCGGAGGGTGTCGGCCATCGGTTCGATACCGAGATGCTCGCAGAGCGCCGGTATGCCCCACACCTCTTCGCCCGCGTCGAGGCGTTCACGCGTTGCAGCGGCCTTACCGCCGCGTTTGGCCGCTTCCTCGTCGCCGGCGAGCGTCGCGACATGCTCGACCCAGCGGTCAACGTCATCGTCACCCCATCCCGCGCGCACGAGAATGCCGGTCAGTGCGAGACAGATATTGTCGCGGTTGCCCCGAGTCGGCGGATATTTGGACAGCACCACGGCGAGGGCAGCCGTTACCCCAGCCCGTCGCGATATGTCCTCGGGGTCCGCGTGAGGGACGCCGCGCGGGTCATCGTGCCAGCGCACAGTTTCGCCGTTCGGGTGCTCCGATGGCGGAACCATGGTCTGCAATCCATCGCCGCGAAGCTCCAGCACCACAGACCGCTCCGCCTCGAACAGGTGGGTTGCGCCGGGCGGGATCTTAAATTGCCGGTTCTTCGACAGCTTGCACCGAACGAGGCGATGGCTCCGGAGCGATGTCGCCCGACCGAAGCTGGGCAAATCCGGTAGGATCGCTTCCGCGATCCGCGCCGCTTCGGGCCAGTCGAAATCGAGATCGACAAGCCCGCCCGATCTGTCGCCCAGCGCGATACCCACATTGCTGGTCGCGCCGAACTTGCGTGACAGGTCCTCGTCGGACAGGCGGGGCAGATCGCCCCATTTGCCCTTCGGCGCTTTCTTGCGCTCGGGGAGCACCAGCGGCTCCCAGCCGAGCCGGTTATAGAAGACCGCCGCGCTGGAGGTCGAGGCGAACTGCTGTTCCGCGGTGAGGCTGAAATCAGTCATGGCTACCAGCCTCCGGGTCACAGACATTTCGCTCGACGTAGAGCAGGATGTCCGACCAGCGGTAGCGGATCGCGCCGCCTTTTTCCGAGGTCCCGAAACGGATGTATTTCGGTCCCCAGCCGTAAACCCGTCCCTTGCACAGCCACGACTCGCTCATGGTGGTAAGGGTCGCGACCTGACCCGTCGTCAGGAGCCGGTCGGGGTGGCGGGGTTGTGCCTGGATTGCGGGAGTAAACGCGCCATCGGCACGGGCGCGTGACATAGTTGCGGTTTGCATAGCTGAAGCTTTCGAGGTGAAGCGTGCGAGCACGCATTGGTTTGAGCCAATGCCTGAAATCTCGGCGATCGTTCTTCACCTCGGCCGGGACAGTCTCCCGTGTGGGTATAGTCCGTCAGGTCTCGGAACAGTTCCGAACCTGGGGTTACCCGCCGCAACCGGACATGTCCGGCAGATGCTTGTGAGGCATCTGCGGTTATGATGGCAGACCAGTCTGGTGATTTCAATCTGAAGGGGCGTTCCGCGAAAGCCAGTCCAACGATTGGCTCCTAAGCGGTTGATCTTTCTGCGCGATGCGCCGCATTGTTCAGTAGCGCGCAGGAACACCCCATTTCTGTAGCTCCGCCATAATGCGCCTGACAGCTTCATCTTCAAGCGCTGCGGTGATGGGGTCAGGCTCTATCGGGCGCGTCTGGGCGGACAGGCGGTAGCGCTGACGGAGATCGCGCGCAACTGCGAAAAGCTCGGCAGGTGTGGAGCAGCCCAAGACTTTACGCGCCGCCGCTTCGGCCAGTTGCGCAATCGGACGGGCTGAGGTCGCGGCAGCCGGTCGGCTGAATGCTATCGCGGCCATTTCCGCTTCGCAGATGTCCCGCTGCCGCTCCCGCACCATGTAGCGGACCGCCTGTTCAATCTGCCGCTCGCGTTCCGTGACCGGCCCGACAAGCGCTCTCATGGCCGTGCCCAGCCGCTCTTGCTGACGGCCTTCGGTCTCGGGCGTCGGGTGCGCCTTGATGATCGCCAAAAGGACGCGTTCCAGCACGTTTGATCCATCGCCGTACGGCGCGAGAAAAGTGGAGTCACTGCCTGACATCAGCCAACTCCAATATCCGCGCCGCGACCTGCTCCACCGGCCCGCGCAAGCGCTCGGCGTTCACGACGATGTAGCCGCCGGTCACATCGCCATTGGCGCGGTGGTTCAGCAGCCGCTTGAGCGCATAGTACGGGACGTCGAGGCTCTCGGCGATGGTGATGAATGTGCGCCGCAGATCATGCAGGGTGAACGTCACACCCGAACCGGCGCTGACCCGGAGCAGGAATTTCTTGGTTTCTATCAGGTGCCCCTGCTTGCCCGGTCCGGGGAACACAAAGGGCGAACCCTTCGCAGCCGCCTTGCGCTCGATCAGCAGGTCCACAAGGAAGGTGGACAGGGGCAGGTGCAGCGGATCGCCGTTCTTCGTCTTGGGCAGGTGCAGCGTCCGCGCGGCGAGGTCCACATTCTCCCAGCGCAGCGCCATGAGTTCGCCCCGGCGCATGCCGGTGAACAGCGCCATGAGCAGGAAGTCGCGTGCGTATTCCGGCTCGGCCATGACCGCCTTCCACCACTTGGGCAGGTCCTGCGCCGACACGACAGTCTGCCGCCGCTGTTCACGGTGCCATGCCCGCGCCTGCGTCAGGATAGTGACCGGGTTGGGCGGGAAGTCGTCATGGGTTGCGGCGGTGAAATTGTAGACTGACCGCAGATGCCGCATGACGTTGTTCGCGGTGGTCTTGCCGACTTCCTCCGAAAGGTCTTGATGGCGCTTGAGCACCATCTGTCGGGTGATGGAATTGACCGGCTTCTTGCGCCACGCCTTGAGGTAAAGGCGGATGGTGCGGGAGTAATTCAGCACCGTGTGTTGGGAAAGCTGCGGACGCGCCTTGAAGAAGGCATCGAACGCATCGGCCAACGTGACCTTGGCGGTCATCTCCTGCCTCTTGTCGGCGTTCGGGTTGTGCCCCTCGGCCATCTCGCTCAGCAGCGTGAGCGCCTTCTTTCGGGCGACTTCCGGGGCGAACAGATCGGCCCGGCCGATGGTCACCCGGCAGGAGCGCCGGTCAACCTGACCCTCTGCGAAATAGACCTTGGATTGCTGACCAACCCGAAGGCCGAAGCCCTGCAAGAGAGTATCGCGGTAGAGGACTTGGCTCCCTTCCGCAAAGGGGAGAGCGTCAACCGCCTGACGCGTTAATCGAAGATTTGGCATGGTGAGACCTCCTTTCGGCCTCACCTCCAAATAACCTCAATAACGTGAAATTACCAGTGATATCAGACACTTATGACACACAGAGACATCCCGTCCATGACTGGGAAGGCCTGTCCATCGCCCGCGCATGCGCGAGGGGGTGAACATGAGGATCACCAGTGTCAGGAGAGCCAAGCGGGCTCAAAACCGCGCCATCACAAGGTCAAACGCTTTGCGGCCAATCTCGGCGTCGCTGGTTCTGGCTTCGATCAGTTCACGCACCTTCGTCGAGCGGGTGCGGGTCAACTCATCGAGTTTGCGCGATAGCTCTGCACTCTCGCCGTCGCCAACCGGAAGGAAGTGGTTGCGGCCACCGCCGCCTGCTTCTGCGATCTTCATCACAAGCTCGGCTTGCGCTCGGGAGCGAGTGTTGACGAGCTCGCCTCTGCCCCTGCCCGTGGCAAACCGAACACCGGTGGTCAGCATGTCATCGACAATTTCCGGCTTGCCCTTTCCGGGCACCCGAACGCCTTCGGTTGGATAGCTGACATTCGAGCCCACCAGATCGCGGTAGGATTTCAGGAGTGCCGGGTGCTCCTGCTCGATCAGAACGAACACATCATTGGCGAGGGTTTGCGGTGTGAGTTTGGACTGACGCTTGGCGGTTGCCTTGTTTGCGATGGCAAGTTCTTCCTTGACGCGCGCGCTTTCAAAATAGTCCTGCAGATAGCCGTAAAGCCGCGTACGGATGTCGGCGCGCTGGGCGCGATCCGAAACCCCGATCAGTCCGGGGCGCGTGTCTCGATGCCCCTTTCACCGGCGAGAATCCGCGCGAAATGCTGCGTGAACTTCTCCACCTCTCGCCGGATGCCAGCGATGAGCTTGGGATTGTCTGCGTCAGCCTTCTTTTGGATGCGACCGATGGTAAAACGCTCGACGTCGCGAGCACCACCAAGCGCGCCTGTCCCATCTCGGCGCCAGAGGAGAAGCTCATTGATATTCCAAGTGAAGAACCACTGGACACCAGCTTGCGCTGCCTTCTCGCGTGCGTCATTGACGGTGGCTTCGATGTAGGGCGAGTAACCATCTGCCGCCCAAGGAAGCTTAACCTCACCGGTTAGGCACGGGACGCCTTTTCGGTCGTAGAGCGTGATGTCACGCCTCTTGCGGCTGCCATCCGCCAGAGTTTCGATCCGGACACCGCCGATGGGAAAGCCATCGCCATTGGCGTCGATCAGCTGCTTGATCCAGCCTGCCGCTTGGCTTGTGAAATCCACCTCATGGATAGTCGCTGCCATGTCGCCCCAGTCCGCGTGGTGGTCTGATCACCAATCCGTTGGCGTCACCCCTGCCCAAAATGCCGAGTTTCCGTTCAAGGCTAAACCGATAGCAATATGAACGGCTGTCTGGAAGGGGCGAAGATGCCTGCATCCGGGGCGGCACCCCGCATGTGGGTCGCTTAGGTGTAGAAACGTTCTCGGGGATGGACAGGTTTTGTGAAGAATCGTTCGATCTTCTCTGTGTTCTCCGAAAAGCTGACAAGGGCTGCGTCTGGCAGATGGCGCACAGCTTCTTCCCAGTCGTCCATCTCGATGCTGGCAATCTGCCGCTCCGGTTCGATTCGAATGACGCGCTCCGAACCGATCATCAGGCCGACTTGCGCGGCAGCATTGTCGGTCGAAAGGCTCATCGCGCCCGACACTGCTTCTTTCCATTGCCATAAGCCACCACGCGCATTTTTCAGCGATATTTCAAATGGCTGGTTTCCGGTCCCAATCGAGAGGACCCGCAGTTGATCCGGCGAGATGGCGAAAGCGGAGAGCGCCTCAGTGACGGCAACGATAACCGGGTTGTTGGCCCACAAGCCGCCGTCAACAAACCCGCGACCGTTGCGCTCGTGTGGGGCGAAGAAGGTGGGTGCTGCTGACGTGGCTCGGCAAACCTCCCACGCGGCCGTCTTGTGGTCGCGCTGGTAGTCGGGATGGTGATCGGTCTTGAAGACGGCCACCTCTGAACTGGGGACCATGAATGACGGAACTACCAAACGAGATTTGGACTGCCCAAGAAGCCCGTCACCTAGCTCACGATAGAGCAGTGCTTCGAGTGGTCGGTGGTCATATTTGGGGCTGCAAAGGTTCTCGCCATAATTCTGCATTGGTCGCTTGGTTTGCTTGTAGCGAGCGGGCGGAAAGATTCGCTGCCCATCGTCGCGGTAAAGCGTGGCGAGAGATTTAGCGGACTTTGAGAAGCCCAAGCCCACCGCAAGGATGCCGCCGGTTGAGGTGCCCGCGATCAGATCGAAGTAGTCGCCAACGCCACGTCCATCGGTGAGCCGTTCTTCGATCAGTTCAAGCAGGCAGGCCGAGTAAAGGCCGCGAATGCCGCCGCCATCCAGTGACAGCACTCGAAACGGCTTACCAGCGGGCCATGGGTTTCGCTCACGCGGTGTCGTCCGCGAGTTGGCCTTCCGATCGGTGAACGGTGGATGCCCTAATTTCGGCGACTGATTCCGGTCCAATGCTTTTTCCCCGCCAGATTCCGTCGAAATGCCAAAACTCATAGTGTTGGAGCCATTCAACGGCCCAAGGGATAGTGGTGTCTGCGATCAAATCGCAGTTGCTCCATTCGGCTCCGTCAGGATCGAATAGGCAAAGACCGGAAAGCTCTGGCCTTTCATCGTTGTAGAGCAGGTGCGGTATCTGTTCGTATGTACAGCCGGGACGAGGCACTAGGCCCGGATCAATCAGCCAAACCCAAGGCTTCAGGCTTGAGGCCGGTGCCCAAAACAAGCCAATCTCGTATTCCGCTTGATAGGGCTGGACGACGCCCTGCCAAATCGCGAAACCATCCGCGGTCATGCGATAGTTAAACTCCGGCCAGCGCCCACGCATACGGTCCACTTGCGCACCAAGCGAACGGGGCTTAGTCCGCTTCATCGTCCTGAGCGCCACTATCGGCAACCTCACAGTGGAAATGGTGATCGGGTATCCGCTTCGTCTCGTGCGCAACGGCAGCGCTGGCAGCAAGTGCGCCCGGAACGACCGTGCCGACACCTTTAACGTAGCTTGGCTTCGAAAGCCCCTCACGACGCTCCAGATGCTTGGCGACCGCGCGGTCAGATATCGCTTCGCCGAAAGCTGTTCCGAGCATCGTTGCAATCTCGGCGAAGGTGGCCCGCTGCGCTTTGTCCAGGATAGTGAGCAGATCGCTCATCACACTACGGAGAACATGTCGATCCTCTTGGGTTTGAGGCCAGCGGTCGTTGATCCTGTCTTCGAGGTAGCTCGGGTTGCGTTCATCCGGGCCGCCCGCGAGCGCCAAGGCCCGATCCATCTCGTTGCGCGCATATGCGGCAAGCCGTTGAAGCTGAGCCGTCAATCCGTTTGGGTCACAACCGCAGTCTGATGCGATCTTTGTGAAGTATATCGACGGTGGTCGTCGAACGGACTGGCGCAAGTAGGCTACGTTGAGATAGCGCTTCATCAACTTGAGTGCCACGACCTGTTGCGCGTCTAGGCGCGTAGGGATCATGGGCGGCAGGTCGTCCTGATCTGCAGCGCGCGGCGATGAAACCACCAAACGGTCAATGCCGTTGAGCGACCGTCTTGCGGCCACTTGCTCGGCGAATGAACCAACACCTTGTTGGAAGAACACTGATCCACGAAACCATCGAGCGAACCCAAATGGGTTGGCAGGTACGCGGTGTGCTGCCCCGTCATCCGGGCTGTGGAAGATTTCCCCGACGCGCTCGGTACGCGGCTCGGCTTCAGGGTCCATCGGCGTGACATCCATATGCATGAACGCGAACTCAACTGTCACACACCTTGTATTGCGGACGATCCGCTTGGCATCTGGGAATCCCTGGAGCGCTTCAAAGAGCAGATCGAGTGCCTGGTCGTCCGACCAGTCTTTCGGGACGTCGAACTCCACCATGGCATCGACGTCGAACCTATCGTCCTTATCTCCGCTTACGATGGTGGCCGAGATGGCGACCGAGCCTTGGGCGTATATCCGACTTTCGTCATCACGCATGTAAGGTGCAAGCGGGCTGGATGGGCGTTCCAAATGGGTCTTAAGCGCCCGATAGCGGCGTTCGATGATGCGCCGGTCAGCATCTGACGGCTCGATGGCCGTCGCGATGTCGAGAAGAAGGTCGTCGAGGTTCAAATTAATCGGGTTCCTAGGCATCTGCCCCTCCAGCCGCTTTCTTCGCCAGTGAAGAATTCCGTTGATGTGACCGAATCGGTGTGATTCACTGACTGTGACAGTTTCGTGGACGCTACTCCGATTCTGGGAGAGTGTCCACTACACTGTCACACAAGTACCAAAAGCGCGTACACTCGGGAGGCCACATGAAGCTGGATGATTTAGCGAATCTTGTCGTTCGCGCTCGAGGGAGCATGGGAGTTCGAGCCGCAGCGCGCGAAATCGGGATCAGCCCCACGACGCTTTCCAAGATCGAAAACGGTCACATCCCTGATCAAACGACACTCAAGAAGGTATGTGATTGGATCGGCGAAGACGTCGCCAAGTTCACGGCGATGGGCGGTCTGCAGATCGCCTTCAAGAAAAATAAGACCCTTCAGCCAGAAACGGCTCAATCACTTGCGAACCTTATCATGCGGGCGGAGGAGCAGTTTAAGGAACATGTGCGAAGTGTTGCGGGGCATTAAGCTTGCTCCGGCGCGGCTTCAAATCGCAGTGTGAAAAACGTTCTGCATCGTTGCGCAGTGACTTGGGACTTGCGTCCAATGCCCCGCTATCTGCACTCAAACTCTCGGAGACTTTTGGGGTTGTTGTTTGGAACGAACAGCAAATTCGTGACCTGAGCGAAGCCGATATCGTCCAACTGACCCACAAGGACCCTGATAGCTGGTCTGCATTCACGATGCGCGTGGGCGAACACCATTTGGTCGTTTTCAATTCTACCCAGTCAGCGCCTCGCCAGAACAGCGTCGTGATGCATGAGCTGGCGCACATCATTCTGGGCCATGAGCTCACCTCGGCTTCGCTAACTGAGGATGGGCACTTCGTTCCCACCACATACGACCAAGACCAAGAAGATGAGGCGGATTGGTTGGCAGGCACGCTTCTGCTGCCACGCTTGGCTTTGCTTCGTATTCGCCGCATGGGCATTAGTGACGAGCAAGCCATCGAAGAGTATTCGGTAAGCCAACAGATGTTGACATGGCGTTTTCGGATGACCGGAGTGGACTACCAGTTGCAGAACGCGCGCCGCAAAGCTCGCGGGTGAGGGGCGAATGCGATGAGCGACATAAAACTCTTCAAGATGGGCGGCGCGTCGGTCAGCGAGCTTCAGGGCAGCGCCATGGCGCTGGAGAAGTCCCTGCAAACTCTCATTGAGCGCAATATGGAAGCCTTCCTTGGCGTGCGCTTTCTCGCGTCCGAGTTTGCCACCTCCAATGGAGGACGGATGGACACGCTTGGAATAGACGAGAACGGATCCCCGGTCATCGTTGAGTACAAGCGGTCCAGCAACGAGAACGTTATCAATCAAGGCCTGTTTTATCTCGATTGGCTGATGGACCATCGCCGCGATTTCGAGTGGCTGGTCATGGAGCGCTTCGGCGAGAAGGAGGCCCGCGCAGTCGACTGGAGCACACCCCGGCTGATCTGCATCGCAGGCGACTTCACCAAGTATGACGCCCATGCGGTCAACCAGATGAACCGGAACATCGCGCTGGTACGCTACCGCCGCTTCGGCGAGGAACTGCTGCTATTGGAGCTCCTGACAGTTGCCACCGAGCGGTCATTTGCTGAGCCACAGAAGATCGGCTCCGAGCCCAATGAAGGCTCAGGCCGGAGCAAGGCCGAGCGCAAGACTGTGACGCAATATCTTGCGGATGCCGATCAAGAGCTTATCGATCTGTACGAAGCACTGAAGGCCTATCTCGTGGCGCTGGGCGACGACATCCAGATTAAGACCAACGACAACTACGTCGCCTTCCGCCGGTTGCGGAATTTTGCCTGTGTTGAGGTGAAGCCGCAAATCCGGCACCTGAAGGTGCACCTTCGGCTCGATCCGGATACAGTCGACATGGAGCCGGGGTTCTCGCGTGACGTCCGAAACATCGGTCATTTTGGCACTGGCGATCTAGAAGTTATTGTCACCGATATCGCGACACTGGAAAAGGCGAAGCCGCTGATTGAGCGAAGCTATGACGGGGCATAGTGAGTTAGGTGAAGACTCGAGACAATAGCATTCGCTGACTGCATCGCTACTACAGCGTTAGAACGCGCTGAAAAATCTGGGAGAGCAACAAGTGCCTTGGAGTGATGGTCTTACAGTTGGAACTCCAGCGCACGCGATCGCCTCGTCGGTGAATCCCCGCATCCGCGTGGTAGCTGGACCGGGGACTGGTAAATCATTTGCCATGAAGCGCCGCGTGGCGCGGCTGCTTGAGAGCGGCGCTGACTCTGCCACGATATTGCCCGTGACGTTTACTCGAGTTGCGGCTGAGGACCTTCACCGGGAACTCGTCGGTATGGGTGTTCCTGGGTGCGATGACCTCGAAGGCGTGACGCTCCATAGTCTCGCTTTGAGGATATTGATGCGGAACCACGTTCTGGGTGCGACAGGACGAGTGCCGCGTCCCCTAAATGAGTTTGAACTTGAGCCTCTAGTCTGCGACCTGATGGGGCAGCATGGGGGCAAGAAGGCGGTGAAGAAGCTTCGGATGGCCTACGAGGCAGCTTGGGCTCGTCTTCAGCACGAACAGCCGGGCTATGCGTTGAGTGCAGAAGATGCGGCATTTCAGGCGGACCTCTTGTCTTGGCTACGTTTCCACGAAGCCATGCTAATCGGCGAGGTTATCCCTCAACTCTATAGTTATTTGCATTCGAACCCCGCTGCAGCGGAGCGGACTGAATTTGCTCACATTTTGGTCGACGAATACCAAGACCTCAACAGAGCCGAGCAGGGCGTCATCGCGCTTCTATCTGGCGCTGCCGAGGTCTGTATCGTCGGCGATGACGACCAGTCCATTTACAGCTTCAAGCACGCTCATCCGGACGGGATTCGCGAGTGGCTGAACTTAAATGCGGGTGCAGATGATCTCGGTCTGGACGACTGCCGGCGATGCCCAACGAGGGTTGTGCAAATGGCGAACAATCTCATCGGGCAAAACGTTTTGCGTCCGGTGCCACGACCGTTGGTGCCCATGCCCGCAAACGGCATTGGAGATGTCCGCATCGTCCAGTATCAGACCATCGCACAAGAGGTGGCGGGTGTCTCGACGCTCGTGTCGGGAATGATCGCAAATGGCGCGCCAGCCGGAGACATTCTGGTTCTTACACAGAGCCGAGCCTTCGGAAATCCTCTTTACGAGGCACTTGTCGCTCATGGTGTTCCGACCAAGTCCTACTATGCGGAGTCTGAGCTGAACCACATGCTTGCGAAGCGTTCGTTTGCACTTCTGAAGCTTTTCGCCAACCGACAGGACTGGGTCGCTTTGCGATGGCTCGTTGGTGTCGACGGAAACAATTGGCACGCAGCCGGATATCGTCGCGTTCGAGAACACTGCGAAAATGCAGGGACAACCCCGTGGGATGCGATGGTGCAGCTTGAGAGCGGAGCGCTGAACCTTCCCTATACGGGAGCTATCGTACTGTCATTCCGAGAAATTCAGCAAGCGTTGGTTGCACTTGAAGCGTTGCCAGACCTTAGCGCAGTCGTGGACCAGCTTTTCCCACAAGGGCAGAACGAAACTCGCGATATTCGGGAACTCGCGATAGCCGTCCTGGCTGAAATTGACGATGGTGATCGGGCAGCCTTTGTCCGCGAACTTGCTATTGCTATTAGCCAGCCAGAAATACCGACGGAAATCCAAGACGTCCGCATAATGAGCTTGCACAAGAGCAAGGGACTCAGTTCCCCGATTACTATTATCGCAGGCTGCGTACAGGGACTACTTCCGCGACCAGCAGACGCTAACCTAACGCCCGCTGAGCGGGCGCAGCATCTGGAGGAGCAACGTCGGTTATTCTACGTTGGCATTACCCGAGTAAAAGCTGTTCCACAGGATCAGAAGCCCGGAACTCTAATTCTCACGTACTCTCAACGGATGCCACTTGCCGACGCACTGGGTGTCGGCATAGCGCCCGCTCAAGAGCTCTATGGGGATGCGATGTTGCATGCTAGCCAGTTTATCCAAGAGCTTGGTCATGCAGCGCCAGCGCCGATTGCTGGATAGATCCAAGAAGCCGCGACATCCCGACATCCGCCGGGTCCGCTCCCCCGCCTGAATGGTGAAACCCGTTGATGGGGGGAGGTCCTGGGGAGCCGTGTCGGTCACGCGCCTTGCGCTGTGTAACGTTATGCGTTATAGATAGCCATGATTCGCAGCTTCGCCGATGCCGCGACGGAACTGATCTGGTCGGGGCGTCGAAGCCGGAAGCTGCCGCCGGACATCCAGTCGGTAGCCTTGCGCAAGCTGCGCATGCTGAACCAAGCGCGGGTGCTGCAAGACATGCGGGTGCCGCCCGGCAACCGGCTGGAAGCCCTGAAGGGCAACCGCGCTGGGCAGCACAGCATCCGGCTCAACGATCAGTGGCGCATCTGCTTCGTGTGGCAGGATGGAGGAGCAAACCATGTTGAAATCGTCGACTACCACGGCTGACCTTCTGCCCAATCCGCATCCGGGCGAAATCCTCCTGGAAGAGTTCCTTAAGCCCATGGCGCTCAGCCAGAATGCGATTGCGCGCGCCGTGCATGTTCCGCCGCGCCGGATCAACGAGATCGTGTTGGGCAAGCGGGCGATGACGGCGGACACCGACTTGCGGCTCGCCCGCTACTTCGGCGTGTCCGAGGGGTTCTTCCTCGGGCTTCAGGCCGACTATGACCTGATGGAGAGGCGCCGCGAAATCGAGGGTGATCTGGCCGCGATCAAGCCCCGCGCGGCATGACAAAATGCGAATTAGTAGGGCAGAAGGCGATTAGTAGGGCATTAGTAGGGGCGCGGAATGAAACATCCGGACAGCCGATCTAGCACCGTGACGGACTCCGCGTCAGGAAAAGGGTTTCGGCACCAAGGGGTTAGGAAGCCCCGTCCAACGCTGGCACATTCCCTCTAACTCTCTGAAATCACTGTCGAACATAATTCGTAATGATGGGGTCGTAGGTTCGAGTCCTATCAGCGGCACCACTTCCTTCAGCCCAGACAGCAGCAACCGGTCACGCATCGCACCTCGTCGCGGGCGACCGCCTGGTGGCCTGCGGCATGCCCTGCGGTTTCAGGCCGGCACGAGCGGCCAGATCAGCGGGATGATCGCCATGGCCGACACGAAGGTGGTCGCGTCCATGATCAGGCCGAGCCGCAGGAAGTCGGTGAAGCGATAGCCGCCGGCATTGTAGACGAGCGTGTTGGTCTGGTAGCCGATCGGCGTGATGAAGCTCGCCGAGGCAGCGATCATCACCGCGACGACGAACGGGCGCGGGTCGAGCCCGAGCGCGGTGGCAAGGCCGATCGCCACCGGCGTGACGATCACCGCCACGGCGTTGTTGGTCACCAGTTCGGTGAGCACCGTGGTCAGAAGATAGACGCAGGCGAGTGCGACGATCGGCGCCAGCCCCATCAGCCAGGGCTCGATCGCGCCGACCACCATGTCGGCGAGCGCGGTCTTCTGCATGGCCGTGCCGATCGCCAGCATGCCGGCGATCAGGCCGAGCACCCGCCAGTCGACGGCCTGCACCGCCTCGTCGGCCTCCACGCACCGCGTCACGAGCACCAGCACCGCGCCGATCATCGCCGCGCCGGCGATCGGAACGATGTTCAGCGCGGCGGCGACGACGACCGCCAGCGCGATGCCGATCGCCAGCGGGGCCTTGTCGCGCCGGAACCCGCGCTCGGCCGGCTGGGAGACGTTGACGAGCCCGTTCTCCTCGGCAAAGCGCGACAGGTCCTCGGGAGCGCCCTCGATCAGCAGCGTGTCGCCGACGGCCAGCGGCGTGGTCTCGAACCGGTCGGCCATGTTGGTGCCGCCCCGGTGCAGCGCGATCGGGTAGATGCCGTAGCGCCGGCGCAGCCGCAGATGGCGCAGGGTCCGGCCGAGCACCCGCGCGTCCGGGCCGATCAGGATCTCGACGAGGGCGGACGAGCGCGCGCCGGTCTGCTGCAGGCGCCGGTCGCCGCCGAGCTGGCCCTCCTCCTTCATCGACAGGATTTCGGCCACCGGCGAGCGCAGCACGACGATGTCGCCCGGCTCGAGGATGACATTGTCGAGGTCGCGGCGCAGCGACAGGTCGCCGCGCAGCACGTCGATGATGCGCCGCTCGGGCTGGTTGAAGGCGATCACCTCGCGGGCGCGCGCGCCGACATGGGGCGAGCCCTCGTCGATGACGGCCTGGACGATGAAGCGGCGGCCCTGCTGACCGCCGCCGAGGCTGGCCATGTCCTGGCGCACCGGCAGGATGCGGCGGGCGACGAACATCGCGCAGATGCCGACGGTGGCCGCGACGATGCCGACCGGCGCGATCTCGAAGATGCCGAACGGCTCGAGGCCCTGATCGCGCGCGACCGTATCGACCAGAAGGTTGGTCGACGTGCCGATCAGCGTACAGGTTCCTCCCAGGATCGCCGCATAGGACAGCGGGATCAGAAGCTGCGAGGAGGCCTGGCCCGTCTGCCGGGCGATCTGCACGGCGACCGGGATCATCAGCATCACCACCGGGGTGTTGTTCATGAACGCGCTCATCGCGGCGGCCGCGCCGAGAAAGGCGAAGAAGGCGAGCGCCGGGCGCGTCCTGGCGCGGTTCGTTGCGAACCGGGCGAACCGGTCGACCGCGCCGGTGCGCACCAGCCCGGCCGAGACGACGAACATGGCCGCGATCGTCGCGATGGCCGGCGAGGACAGGACCGCGAGCACGTCGGGCGTTTCGAGAATGCCGGCGGCCAGGAGCACGGCGACGCCGAGCCCGGCGATCACCTCGGGCGTGCGCCATTCGCGGGCGAAGGCGACGAACATGGCGATGATCAGCGCACCGGTCAGGGTCGGGCCGAGCATGTCGGGATCAAGCGCCATGGCGGTTCGCCGCGTGTCCGCTCACCAATGGGGCGGCTTGTCGACGGGGACGGCGCCGCGCACGCGTTCCTCGGTCTCGGCGAGGCGGCGGGCGTAGACGTCGAGCTTGCGGCGCAGGTCGGCGATCACCTCGCCCTGCGCGACCACGACATCGTTGAGATCGTCGAGCATCTGCGCCTGGTGGGCGGCCAGGATCTCCAGATCGTCCAGTCGTTCACCGTCGGTCTTGGCCATCAAAATCCCATCGCGGACCGGCAGCGTAGCACGGGGCGCGAATGCCGGCCAAGCGGCATGAGGGGCCCGCGCCGCCGGACGTCAGATGATCGGCTTTTCGGGCTGGATTCAAGCAATGAAAATGCTAGGATTTGCCCGTTTCACGCATCTTTCTTCCGGCCCCGGGAAACGGACAGCGCATGGCGCCCTATGCAATCGAGCTGATCGGAATCGACAAGAGTTTCGGGCCCGTCCACGCCAACCGCGACATCAACCTTGCCGTCCAGAAGGGCACGATCCACGGCATCATCGGCGAGAACGGCGCCGGCAAGTCGACGCTGATGTCGATCCTCTACGGCTTCTATCAGGCCGATGCGGGCACGATCAAAGTCGACGGCAAGCCCGTCACCATCAACACGCCGAACGACGCGATCGCCAAGGGCATCGGCATGGTCCACCAGCACTTCATGCTGGTCGAGAACTTCACGGTGCTGGAGAACGTGATGCTGGGTGCCGAGGGCGCGCAGCTTCTGAACGGATCGATCGCCAGCGCGCGCGCCGAACTCAAGCGGCTCGAGGAGGAATACGCGCTCGAGGTGGATACCTCGGCGATCATCGAGGAACTGCCGGTCGGGCTGCAGCAACGCGTGGAGATCCTCAAGGCGCTCTATCGCGGCGCCGAGATCCTGATCCTCGACGAGCCCACCGGCGTGCTGACGCCGGCCGAAGCCGACCATCTGTTCCGCATCCTCGAGCAGCTCAAGGACCAGGGCAAGACGATCATCCTGATCACGCACAAGCTGCGCGAGATCATGGCGGTGACCGACAATGTCTCGGTCATGCGCCAGGGCGAGATGGTGGCGACGCGCAAGACGGCCGAGACATCGGTCGAGGAACTGGCCGAGCTGATGGTCGGCCGGCGCGTGCTGCTGCGCGTCGAAAAGGGCGAAGCCAAGCCCGGCGAGGTCAAGCTCAAGGTCGAGAACCTGACGGTCAAGGACAGCCGCGGCGTGACGATGGTCGACGATGTCTCGTTCGAGGTGCGCGCCGGCGAGATCGTCGGCATCGCCGGGGTCGCCGGCAACGGGCAGAGCCAGATGATCGAGGCGATCGCCGGCATCCGGCGCGCCGAGACGGGCCGTGTGCTGCTCGACGGCGAGCCGATCGGCGTGACCGGGGAAGCGGATCCGTTCATGCTGCGCAAGCGCGGCATGGCGCACGTGCCCGAGGACCGTCATCACATGGGTCTGGTCCTGCAGTTCGAGGAGAACGAGAACGCGATCCTCGGCTATCACGGCGACGCCGAATATGTGAACGGGCCGATGCTGAACATCGAAGGCATCCGGTCCGATGCCCGCGACAAGATCGAGAAGTACGACATCCGGCCGCCGAACTGCCGGCTGAAGACCGCCAATTTCTCCGGCGGCAACCAGCAGAAGATCGTGCTGGCGCGCGAGATGGAGCAGGACCCGACCGTGCTGATCGTCGGCCAGCCGACGCGCGGCGTCGATGTCGGCGCGATCGAGTTCATCCACAAGCGGATCATCGAGATGCGCGACGCCGGCAAGGCGGTGCTGCTGGTCTCGGTGGAGCTGGACGAGATCCGCTCGATGTCCGATCGCATCCTCGTGATGTTCGCCGGCCGCGTCGTCGGCGAACGCGGGCCGGACGCGACCGAGGGCGAACTTGGCCTGCTGATGGCGGGGATCGAGGGCGAGACGGCCAAGGAGGCGGCGGAGTGAGGCCCGGTTTTCGGCTCGTGACCGTCGCCGGCGTCCTTGCCGCACTCATGGTGCAGCCGGCCCTCGCGCAGGTGACGCTGATGCCGGACGGGCCGGGCGCCTACGAGGGCAGGGTCGATGCGCTCGACGTGCGGCTCGATGTGACCTCCGATGGCGACGGTGCGACGGCGGCACGGCTGACCGTGAGCATGGACGGCGCCGCCGTCTTCGAGAAGCGCTACGACGATCTGTTCGCCATGTTCGAGGTGCCGGTCGTTCAGATCGCGGAGATCGATCCGGCCAATGAGAGCCGCGAGGTCTTTCTGTCGAGCTACACCGGCGGCGCCCATTGCTGCAATCTGGTCAGCGCCGTCACCGCGACCGCTTCGGGCGACTGGACCGAAGTGGAGATCGGCCAGTTCGACGGCGGACCGGTTCCCGAGAACCTGACCGATCGCAATGGCGACGGCACGGCCGAGTTCATGACCCATGACGGCCGGTTCCTCTACCAGTTCGCGTCCTACGCGGGCTCGTATGCGCCGCCGCTGATCCTGGGCATCCGTGGCGGCGAGCGGGTCGACCTGACCGTCGATCCCGACTTCGAGTGGCATGTGCGCGCCCGGCTCGACCGGATGGGCGACATTCCCGAGGCTGGCGAATCGCGCAATTCCTGGCTGGCGACCCATGCGGCCATCCAGCTTCTGCTGGGCGAGCCGAACCCCCTGGCCCGGGCCGACGCCGAATACGACCCCGACGTCACTTGGGGCCTCGAATATTGCCGCGATGCCGACGTCGCCATCTATGACTGCCCCGAGGCGGAGACGGCCAAACGGCCGTTTCCCGAGGCGCTGCGCCTGTTTCTGACCGAAACCGGCTATATGGAGTAAACCGCCCGATGGCCGCCCCTTACGCCAAACTGCCGCCCTGGGTCGATTACGGCCTGATCCCGCTGGTCAACGTGATCGTGGCGTTCCTCGTCGCCGGGCTCGTGGTGCTTCTGGTCGGCGAGAATCCGGTCCGCGCCGCGCAGCTTCTGGTGCAGGGCGCGTTCGGTTCGGGCGACGGGATCGGCTACACGCTGTTCTACGCCACCAACTTCATCTTCACCGGCCTTTGCATGGCCGTCGCCTTCCATTGCAGCCTTTTCAACATCGGCGGCGAGGGCCAGGCCTATGTCGGTGGCCTCGGCGTCGCCATCGCCTGCCTTGCCTTCGATTCGGTCTTTCCCTGGTGGATCAACCTGCCGCTTGCGACGATGATGGCGGCGCTCGCCGGCGCGCTCTGGGCGCTGATCCCGGCCTGGCTGCAGGCCAAGCGCGGCAGCCACGTCGTCATCACGACGATCATGTTCAACTTCATCGCGGCCAGCCTGATGGTCTATCTGCTGGTCGGTCCGCTGAAGCCGGTCGGCTCAATGGCGCCGGAAACCCGTACCTTCGCCGAAGGCGCGCATCTGCCCCGGCTCGACTGGATGCTGGAGATGTTCGGGCTGACGATCCGCTCGGCTCCGCTCAACATCACCTTCCTTCTGGCCCTCGCGGCGGCGTTCGGCGTGTGGGTGCTGATCTGGCGCACGCGCCTCGGCTACGAAATCCGCACCATGGGCTATTCGCCGACGGCGGCGAAATATGCCGGCATCAACCAGACCAAGGTGATCGTCATCACGATGATGGTGTCGGGCGCTCTGGCCGGCATGATGGCGCTGAACCCGGTGATGGGCGATCAGCAAAGGCTGCAGATGAATTTCGTCGCCGGCGCCGGCTTCGTCGGCATCGCGGTGGCGCTGATGGGCCGGTCGCATCCGGCCGGCATCATCCCCGCCGCGATCCTGTTCGGCATGCTCTACCAGGGCGGCGCCGAACTGTCCTTCGAGATGCCGACGATCTCGCGCGACATGATCGTCATCATCCAGGGCCTTGTGATCCTGTTCGCCGGCGCGCTCGAGCACATGTTCAGGCCGACCATCGCGCGGCTGTTCCACATGGCCGGCGGGGGCACGCTCAAGCCTTCACCGCAGCCGGGCGAATAGGAGCGGCACGATGGGCATCTTCGAAACGCTGATCCTGATCCTCGATTCGACCGTCCGGCTGGCGATCCCGCTGATGTTCGCCGCCCTTGCCGGGCTCTATTCGGAGCGCTCGGGCATTTTCGACATCGGCCTAGAGGGCAAGATGCTGGCCGCCGCCTTCGCCGGCGCGGCCGCCGCCGCCGTCTACGGCAACGCCTGGATCGGCCTGCTCTTCGCCATCATCGTGTCGACCTTCCTGGCGCTGGTGCACGGGTTTGCCTCGATCACCCACAGGGGCAACCAGATCGTCTCGGGCGTCGCGATCAATTTCATCGCCGCCGGCACGACGATCATTCTGGGCCAGGCCTGGTTCCGACAGGGCGGGCGCACGCCGGCCCTGATGGCCGAGGGCAGCCGCTTCACCGCGATCGAACTGCCGTTCGCCGAGGCCGTGCGCGACGTGCCGGTCCTTGGTCCGATCTATTCGGAACTGATCTCGGGGCATTCGATCCTGGTCTATCTCGCCTTCGCGGCCGTGCCGTTCACCTGGTGGGTGCTGTTCCGCACACGCTTCGGCCTCAGGCTGCGCGCGGTCGGCGAGAACCCCGGCGCGGTCGACACGGCGGGCATCTCGGTCACCTGGCTGCGCTACCGGGCGGTGATGTGCACGGGCGTGCTTTGCGGTTTCGCCGGCGCCTATCTGGCGGTCGCGCAGAATGCCGGCTTCGTCAAGGACATGACCGCCGGCAAGGGCTTCATCGCGCTGGCCGCGCTGATCTTCGCCAAGTGGAAGCCGGTGCCGGTGATGTTCGCCTGCCTGCTGTTCGGCTTCCTGGACGCGGTCGCGATCCGGTTCGCCGGCATCGACATCGGCCTGTTCGAGGTTCCGCCGCAATTCATGCAGTCCCTGCCCTACATCCTGACCGTCGTGCTGCTGGCCGGCTTCATCGGCAAGGCGGTGCCGCCCAAGGCGGGCGGCCAGCCCTATGTGAAGGAGCGCTGAGCATGGCCGACCTCGACGCGCTGCTCGCCGCCGCAATCGACGCGATGGGCAAGTCACGCCCGACCTATTCGCAGTTTCCCGTCGGCGCGGCGATCCTGACCGAGGACGGGCGCATCTTTTCGGGCGGAAACATCGAAGTCGCCTCCTATCCCGAAGGCTGGTGCGCGGAGACCACGGCGCTGTCGCACTACGTGATGGGCCAGGGCGGCACGATCACCGACATCTGCGTGATCGCCGAAAGGCTGCCGCGCTGCACGCCATGCGGCGGCTGCCGCCAGCGCCTCGCCGAGTTCGCGCCCCCGGACGCCAGGCTGCACCTTTGCGCGGACGGCGCGATCGTCAAGACGCTGACCATGGCCGAGATCTTCCCGCTCGGCTTCGACGGGGACGTGCTGACCGGATGATCACCACCATCGACCACATCATCGAGCGGCTCGAAGGGCTGGCGCCGCAGACCGCGTTCGTGCTCGGATCGGGCCTTGGCGGGCTCGTCGGCGCGATCGAGAACGCGGTCCATCTGCCCTATTCGGAGCTCGCCGGCTTTCCAGCCTCGGGCGTTTCGGGCCATGCGGGCGAACTGGTCGCCGGCACGCTCGCCGGCAAGCCGGTGCTGATGCTGGCGGGGCGCTCCCACTATTACGAAAAGGGCGATGCGGCCGTGATGCGGCCGGTCATCGAGATCCTGCACGGGCTCGGCATCAAGAACCTCGTCCTGACCAATTCGGCCGGTTCGCTGCGCGAGGATCTGGCGCCCGGCTCGGTCATGCTGATCACCGATCACATCAACCTGTCGGGCACCAACCCGCTGATCGGCGAGGAGAGCGACCGCCGTTTCGTCGGCATGACCAACGCCTATGATGACGGCTTGTGCGACCGGCTGCGCGCCGCCGCCCGGGCCGAGGACATCACGCTCGGAGAGGGCGTCTACATGTGGTTCTCCGGGCCGAGCTTCGAAACGCCGGCCGAAATCGGCATGGCGCGGACGCTGGGCGCCGACGCGGTCGGCATGTCGACCGTGCCTGAGGTGATCCTCGGCCGCTTCGTCGGGCTCAACTGCGCAGCCTGTTCGGTAATCACCAATTTCGCCGCCGGCATGACGGGCGGCGAACTGTCGCACGAAGAGACCAAGCAGATGGCGCCGGTCGGCGGCAAGCGGCTGCAGACCATCCTCACCCGCTTCATCGCGGATTCGCACTGATGCTGGCCCAGGAGATCATCCGCGCCAAGCGTGACGGCCGCGCGCTGACGCCCGAGCAGGTGGCCGAGTTCATCGCAGGCGTCACCGACGGATCAGTGACCGACGCGCAGATTGCCGCGCTCGCCATGGCGATCTTCTTCAACGGCATGGACCGGGACGAGACCGTCGCGCTTACGCTCGCCATGCGCGACAGCGGCGACGTGCTGGACTGGTCGGACATGGACCGGCCGGTCGCCGACAAGCACTCCACGGGCGGGGTCGGCGACAATGTCTCGCTGATGCTGGCGCCGATGGCGGCCGCATGCGGGCTCGCCGTGCCGATGATCTCGGGCCGGGGTCTGGGCCATACCGGCGGCACGCTCGACAAGATGGAATCGATCCCCGGCTACGATGTCGCGCCCGACAATGCGACGTTCCGCAAGGTCACGCGCGAGGTCGGCTGCGCGATCATCGGCCAGACTGGCGATCTGGCGCCGGCCGACAAGCGCATCTACGGCGTGCGCGACGTGACGGCGACCGTCGAGAACCTGTCGCTGATCACCGCCTCGATCCTGTCCAAGAAACTCGCCGCCGGGCTCGGCTCGCTGGTGCTCGACGTCAAGTTCGGAAACGGCGCGTTCATCGACGACATGGACGAGACGCGGGCGCTGGCGAAGAGCCTGGTCGAGGTCGCCAATGGCGCCGGGACAAAGACCGCCGCGATCCTGACCGACATGAACGAACCGCTCGCCTCGGCCGCGGGCAACGCGGTCGAGGTGGCGAACGCGGTGCGGTTCCTGACAGGCGAGCATCGCGACCCGCGCCTGCAGGAGGTGGTGCTGGCGCTCGTGGTCGAGATGATCGTCCTTTCCGGGCACGAGACCGATCTTGCCCGGGCCGGCGAGCGGGCATTGCAGGCGCTCGATGACGGCGCGGCCGCGCAATGCTTTTCGCAGATGGTCGCCGGTCTGGGCGGACCGGCCGACTTCGTCGAGCGCTACGAAGACCATCTGCCGGTGGCGCCGCTGATCGAGGATGTGGCCGCGCCCGAGGCCGGGTTTCTTGCCGGCTGGGACACGCGGGCGCTCGGCGTGGCCGTGGTCGAGATGGGCGGCGGCCGCCGGCGGCGCGAGGACGATGTCGACCATGCCGTCGGGCTCGACCGGATCGCCGCAATTGGCGCGAAACTGGACAAGGGCGATCCGCTCGCGCGGCTGCATGCGCGCGACGAGGCGTCGATGGCGCGCGCACGCGAGGCGGTGCTGGCGGCGCTCACGATCGGCGGCGAGGCGCCGGCCGAGCGCCCGGTGATCGCCGAGACGATCACCGGTTAGCGCTTCAGCACCAGCATTCCGTTCTCGTAGGAAAAACTGCGCAACCGGTTCATGAAGCTCATGCCGATGAGCACCGTGGACAGCGCCCGGTCTTCGAGCACCATCGCCTCGACATCGCGGACGCGGATCGAGCCCATCCGGACCTCGTCGATCACGGCGCGGGCGGCCCGGACCGTGCCGTTGGCGGTCTGCGCCCGAAAGACGAAGTCCGCCTCGCTCAGCCGGATGCCGGCGCGCCGTGCCGTGCTCTGGTTGATCGCGATGGTCGTCGCGCCGGTGTCGATCATGCCCAAAACGCGGTGATTGTTCAGACGGAACTCGGCGACATGATGCCCGCGCCGATCGGCGCGCAGACGCTCGGTCCCCGACAGGGAGACGGGTCCACTGCCGCGCTCGGTCTCGTCGACCGCAGGCGCGCCGACGCGCGCCGCCGACTGCACGCCCTGCGGGTTGTCGGAGACGAAATCGGAAAAGGCGACCGCGGCGAACGCGACCATGCCCAGGATGACCATATAGCGCAGCATCGGCTCTCCCTCCGCCGCGCGCAGAGTGCCATCGCCGGCTTGGCAAACGGTTAGGCCCCGGCGTCGATTGTCGCGCCGGTTAACGAACTGCTGAGGGGAACGCGCAAATGCCGCCTATTTGGTGCCGTACATGCGGTCGCCGGCATCGCCGAGGCCGGGCACGATGTAGCCGTGATCGTTCAGATGGCTGTCGATCGAGGCAGTGATGATCGGCACGTCCGGATGGGCGCTCGAGAATTTCTCGATGCCTTCGGGCGCGGCCAGAAGACAGACGAAGCGCAGGTTCGCCGCGCCGCGCTCCTTGAGCTTGTCGACGGCCGCGATCGCCGAGTTGGCCGTCGCCAGCATCGGGTCGACGACGATCGTCAGCCGGTTGGAGAGGTCGTCGGGCGACTTGAAATAGTATTCGACCGGCTGCAACGTTTCGGGGTCGCGGTAGAGGCCGATATGGGCCACACGGGCCGAAGGCACCAGATCGAGCATGCCTTCGAGCAGGCCGTTGCCGGCGCGCAGAACCGAGGCGAAGACCAGCTTCTTGCCGGCCAGGATCGGCGCCTCCATGTCGGTCAGCGGCGTCTCGATGGTCTCCTTCGTCATCGGCAGTTCGCGCGTCGCCTCGTAGCACAGAAGGTGCGAGACCTCGCCGAGCAGCCGCCGGAAACCTGCGGTGGAGGTCTCCCGTTTGCGCATCTGCGTCAGCTTGTGCTGGACCAGCGGGTGATCGACGACGGTGACCTGCTTCATGAAAAACGCCTCTGAACCGAAAGCCTTGCAAGGTTAGCGCGGCGCGCGCGCCGGCGGAAGTCCGTGGCCCGGTCGTTCACAGGTCAGGCCTTTCCGTCGCCGAGCCTGGCCAGAAGCCGCGTTCTCGTCTCCTGGTCGCAGAACGCGGCCTCGATGGCCGTGCGGGTGACGTCCGTCAGCGCGGCATCGTCGAGGCCGAAATGGTCGCGGGCGATCGCATATTCGTTTGCGAGCGAGGAATGGAAATGCGGAGGATCGTCGGAATTGAGCGTGACCTTCACGCCGGCCTGGCGCAGCGCGACGAACGGGTGAGACGGATAGTCGGCAAACACCTTCAGCGCGATGTTCGAGGCCGGGCACGTTTCCAGCACGATGGCGTCGTCGGCGAGCCTTTCGACCAGGGCCGGATCCTCAATGGCGCGCACGCCATGGCCGATCCGCTCGGGCGCAAGATGGTCGAGCGCGTCACGGACGCTTTGCGCCCCGCACAGTTCGCCGGCATGGACGGTGATGCGAAGCCCCGCTTCCCGGGCGATGCCGAAGGCGCGCACGAAGTCGGCCAGGTGATGCATCCGCTCGTCGCCGGCCATGCCGAAGCCGGTGACCAGCGGATGGGGATGGTCGGCGATGAAGCGTGCGGCGCGTTCGACCGCCTCGGGGCCGCCATGGCGCAGCCCGGTGGCGATCATGCGGCCCTCGATGCCGGTTTCGGCCTTTGCCCGTTCGATGCCGTCTGCCAGTCCCTCGATATAGGCCTGCGGCGCAAGGCCGGTCATCTCGGCATGATCGGTCGAGATGAAGAACTCCGAATAAAGGCAGCCCTCGGCGGCAAGGCCGGTCAGGTAGTCGTGGGCGAGCAGCGCATAGTCTTCCCGCGTCCGGAACAGCGCGGCGACCGTGTCGTAGACATGCAAGAACTCGGTGAAGTCGGCCCAGCGATAGGCGCCATCGACGATGATCGCCGAAAGATCGATGCCATAGGCGGCCGCCTGCCGCGCGGCGAGCGCGGGGCTGACCGCCCCTTCGATATGGCAATGCAGTTCCGCCTTGGGCACCATGCCGTTCTCCCCCTGACCCGCGACGAATGGGCGCTTGCGCCGGCGCCCCGAACTGGCCGATACGGTGACGCGTTTGCCTGCGGGCCTTTTTGCTCTACACCGGCAAGCGTTTGAAACGCACGCAGCTTTTTTCGGTCGGAGCCGACATGTCCACATCGAGAACCGGCGCAGGCGACGCGATGAAACGCAGCTTCGGCTTCGCCGAGATCGGCGAAGCCGAAAAGCAGGCCCGCGTCGACACCGTCTTCCATTCGGTCGCCCGCCGCTACGATCTGATGAACGACCTGATGTCGGGCGGCATGCACCGGGTCTGGAAGGACGCCATGATCGCCGCGCTGGCGCCGCCCAGGCGCGGCGGCTGGCGCATGCTGGACGTGGCCGGCGGCACCGGCGACATCGCCTTCCGCGCCGTGGAGGCATCGCGCCGCAATGCCGAGGTTACCGTGCTCGACATCAATGGCTCGATGCTCGATGTGGGCCGCGAACGCGCCGAAAAGCGCGGGCTTTCGGACAATCTGACCTTCGTCGAGGCAAACGCCGAGGAACTGCCGTTCGACGACGGTTCGTTCGACGCCTATACGATCGCATTCGGCATCCGCAACGTGCCCGACATCCCCCGCGCGCTCGGCGAGGCCCGGCGTGTGCTCAAGCCGGGCGGCCGGTTCCTGTGTCTCGAATTCTCGGAGGTCGACGTGCCGATGCTCGACCGGGTCTACGAGGCGTTCTCGTTCAACGCGATCCCGCGGATCGGCCAGGTGGTGGCCGGCGACGCAGAGCCCTACCGCTATCTCGTCGAATCGATCGCGAAGTTTCCGCGCCAGCGCGATTTCGCCGCGATGATCGAGGCGGCCGGGTTCGCCCGGGTCAACTGGCGCAACTATTCGGGCGGCATCGCCGCGCTGCACTCGGGCTGGAAAATCTGACCTCATGGCAAACCTGTTCGCAGCGTTGCGTCTGGTGCGGGCGGTGTGGGTGCTGTCGCGCGAAGGCGTGATCGCGGCGTTGCCGCGGCAGGGCCTGTCGGGTCCGGCGCTGACCGGGCACACGATCGCGACCCGCCTTGCCCGCAAGCGCGCCGAAGGGCTCGGTAGCGCCCAGCGCATGACCAGGGCGATCGCGCGGCTCGGTCCCTCCTATGCCAAGCTCGGCCAGTTCCTTGCGACGCGGCCGGACATCATCGGCCTGCAGATGGCCGTCGATCTGGCCAATCTTCAGGACAATATGGAGAGCTTTCCGAGCGCCGACGCCTACCGGCGCATCGAGGAGTCGCTCGGCCTGCCCGTTGATGACCTCTATGCCCGGATCGAAGATCCGATCGCCGCGGCCTCGATCGCCCAGGTGCATCCGGCGGTGACGCGCGACGCCAACGGGGAGGAGCGCAAGGTGGCGGTCAAGGTGATCCGGCCGGGCGTGCGCGCGCGGTTCGACCGCGATCTGGAAGCCTTCTTCCTGTTCGCGCGCCTGCAGGAGCGCTACATCCCGTCATCGCGCCGGCTGCGGCCGGTCGCCATCGCCGAAACGCTGGCCCAGTCGACCCGCATCGAGATGGATCTGCGGCTCGAGGGCGCGGCGCTGTCCGAGCTTGCCGAGAACACCAGGGACGATACCGGCTTCCGCGTGCCGAAGGTGGACTGGCAGCGTACCGGTCGCGACGTGCTCACCATGGAGTGGATCGACGGCATCAAGATGAGCGATGTCGACGCGCTGCGTGCGGCCGGCCACGACCTGCCGACGCTTGCCGTCAACGTCATCCAGTCCTTCCTGCGCCATGCCATGCGCGACGGCTTCTTTCATGCCGACATGCATCCGGGCAATCTGTTCGTGGTGCCGAACGGCGACATCGTCGCCGTCGATCTGGGCATTGCCGGACGGATCGGCATCAAGGAGCGGCGCTTTCTGGCCGAGATCCTCTACGGCTTCATCCGGCGCGACTATCGGCGCGTCGCCGAGGTGCATTTCGAGGCCGGTTACGTGCCGGCCTCGCACGATGTCGAGGCGTTCGCGCAGGCGCTGCGCGCGGTGGGCGAGCCGATCCGCGACCAGTCGGCCGACACGATCTCGATGGGCAATCTGCTGACGCTTCTGTTCGACGTTACCGACATCTTCGACATGCAGACCCGGCCCGAACTGCTGCTGCTGCAGAAGACCATGGTCGTCGCCGAGGGCAATGCGCGCATGCTCGACCCGCAGTTCGACATGTGGGCGGCGGCCGAGCCGATCGTCGGCGAGTGGGTGCGGCACAATCTCGGTCCCGCCGCGCTCGTCAACGACACGCGCGAGGGCCTGCACGCCGCCTACCGGCTGGCGCGGCAACTGCCCGATCTGGCAAGACGGACCGAGCAACTGACCCACGAGATCGGCGAGATGGCCGAGAACGGCATGAAACTGGCGCCCGAGACGGTCGAGGCGATCGGCAAGGCCGAAGCGCGCGAGAGCCGCTGGGGCCGCGTGGCGCTCTGGATCATCGCCCTGGCGGCGATCTGGGTGGCGATCGCGGTGAGCTGATCGGCGCCCGCCCCTTTGACTGCATTGCAAGCAATGCATACATTGCAGTCAAAGGAGCTCGGCATGGCCACGCTGACGATCAGGAATATTCCGGACGGAGTGAAGCAGGCACTGCGCGAGCGCGCAGCCAGGCACGGCGTTTCGATGGAGGAAGAGGCGCGGCGCGTTCTGGAACGGGCAACCAGTTCGCAGTCGCCGCGACATTCCATGATCGATGCGGACGAGATCATGCGCCGGGCGCGCATGCTCTGTGACGAGAAGCCGTCAGAGGCGCGCTACGAGACGATGACCCAAAAGGAGATCAGCGACGAATTGTGGCGGGACTCGGACGGCTTGTGATGGTCGTGGACAGTTCGGCGATCGTGGCGATCGCGACACAGGAACCAGAAGCGGAAGCCTTCAGCGTTGCCCTCGCCGAGAGTGCCCCAAAGCTGATGAGCATGGTGACATATTTCGAAACCGCATCGGTCCTAATGCAGAAGAAGCCGATGAACGGTTTGAGCTTCGTCGAAGGTATCGTGCGTGAAACCCTGATCGAGCTGATTGGCTTCGAGCACGACCAGTTGAGAAGGGCTATCGAGGCGCGTCGTGTCTATGGACGCGGCACGGGACACCCTGCCCAACTGAACTTCGGCGACTGCTTTTCCTACGCGCTCGCCCGGACGCGGAACATGCCGCTCCTGTTCAAGGGCGACGATTTCGTCCATACCGACATCGCATCGGCCCTTCCGGCCGGCTGAGGCGCGGCGTTGCACAAGACCCTTTCCGGCAAGACCATTCTCCTGATCATCGGCGGCGGGATCGCGGCCTACAAGTGCCTCGACCTGATCCGCCGGCTGCGCGAGCGCGGCGCGCAGGTGCGCTGCGTCATGACCGAGGCCGCCGAGCAGTTCGTCACGCCGCTCGCGGTCGGCGCGCTGACCGCCGACACCGTGTTCACCGATCTTTTCGACCGCCAGGCCGAGCACGATGTCGGCCATGTCAGGCTGGCGCGCGAAGCCGACCTGATCGTCGTCGCACCGGCCACTGCCGATCTGATGGCGAAGATGGCGCACGGGCTCGCCAACGATCTGGCGTCGACCGTCCTGATGGCAGCATCGAGCCCGGTGCTTGCCGCGCCGGCGATGAACCCGGCCATGTGGACCCATCCGGCCACGCACAGAAACCGTGACACGCTTGCCGGCGACGGGATCGCATTCGTCGGCCCCAATGCGGGCGAGATGGCAGAGAGCGGCGAGGCGGGCGAAGGCCGCATGTCCGAACCGCTGGAGATCGTCGCGGCCATCGAACGGCTGCTGGACGACCGGCCCAAACCGCTCGCCGGAAAGACCGTCATCGTCACCTCCGGTCCGACGCACGAGCCGATCGACCCGGTGCGCTACATCGCCAACCGCTCCTCGGGCAAGCAGGGTCACGCCATCGCGGCCGCGCTCGCCGATTTGGGCGCGACGGTCCGGCTCGTCTCCGGTCCTGTCGCGGTTACCGATCCGCCCGGCGTCGATGTGATCGCGGTCGAAAGCGCGCGCGAGATGCATGACGCGGTCCATCAGTTGCTGCCGGCCGATGCGGCGATCTTCGCGGCCGCCGTCGCCGACTACCGGCCGGCCAGCGAAGCGGATGAGAAGATCAAGAAGCAGGCGGGCGGGATCGATGCGATCGCGCTCGCCGAGAACCCGGACATTCTCGCATCGGTGGGCAATCACGCCACGCAAAGACCGCGGCTTGTGATCGGCTTTGCTGCGGAAACGCAGGACGTGGCCGGCAACGCACGGGCCAAGCTGGCGCGCAAGGGCGCCGATTTCATCGTCGCCAACGACGTCTCGCACGACAGCGGGATCGGCGGCACAGGCGGTGTGATGGGCGGCGACCGCAACCGCGTCACGCTGGTCTCTAAGGACGATGCCGACCGCTGGCCGGAGATGGACAAGACCGAGGTGGCCGTGCGGATCGCCGAGCTGGTCGCCCGGCATCTGCAGACGCTGACGACCTGACACGCGTTTCGAACGATGCGTTCACACGGTCGGCACTCGCCCTGCCGTGTCGATGGACCTATCTTGGCGGTAACAAAGGAGTTGACCACGATGTCCATCCGTCCCGTCAAGCACGTCTCCGGCACGACCCCCACCATGGAAGGCGCCGGCGTCCATCTTCACCGCGTGTTCGGCTTCGGCGACCCGTCGATGACCGACCCGTTCCTGATGATGGACGATTTCCGCAACGACACGCCCGACAGATATGCCGCCGGCTTTCCCTGGCACCCGCACCGGGGGATCGAGACGATCACCTATGTCCTGGCCGGTTCGGTCGACCATGCCGACAGCCTGGGCAATGCCGGCTCGCTCGGCGCGGGCTCGGTGCAATGGATGACCGCCGGCTCTGGCATCCTGCATCAGGAAATGCCGAAGGGCGACGCGTTCGGCCGCATGCACGGCTTCCAGCTCTGGGCCAACCTGCCCTCGAGCGAGAAGATGACGACGCCGCGCTATCAGGACATCTCGGGCGCCGATATCCCCGAGATCATCGACGATGACGGCACGCGCGTGCGGGTGATCACCGGCGAGTTCTGGGGCAAGCGCGGACCCGTCGACGGCATCGCGGCGGATCCGCAATATCTCGACGTCTACGTGCCACCGCTGAAGAGAAAGGTGCTGCCGATCGACACCTACCGGTCGGCCTTTGCCTATATCTTCGAAGGGTCGGGCACGTTCCGCGATGCGTCCAAGCCGTTCGGCGTGCTGGTCGAAAAGGAAGTGAACGGCGAGGAGATCCATCTGCGCGACATGACCGGCGACCGGACGCTCGTGGTGTTCGACACGGGCGACGAGGTTGTCGTGCAGTCCGGCGAACAGGGCATCCGGTTCCTGCTGGTGACGGGCAAGCCGATCAAGGAGCCGGTCGCCTGGCACGGCCCGATCGTCATGAACACGCAGGAAGAGCTGGCCCAGGCGTTTAACGACCTGCGTTCGGGCAACTTCATCCGCGAACAGGCGCGGATGTGAGGGGCGGTGGCAAACCCTCGTCCTTCGACAGGCTCAGGATGAGGGCCTTCGAAGGACGAGGCGATGGCGATGAACACGAAACGGCCGGCGGAGCGTTCCGCCGGCCGTCTTCGTTCACAGCGTCCCTTTCGGCGCGTCAGGCCGCCTTGGGCGCCTTGGTCTTGCGCAGATAGGGCAGGACCGTCTCGAACTCGCCGAACTTCTCCCTGGCGTCGGCGTCGCTGACGGCGGTCGGGATGATCACGTCCTCGCCGACCGTCCAGTCCGCCGGCGTCGCCACATTGTGCTTGGCCGCCGTCTGCAGCCCGTCGAGCGCGCGCAGCACCTCGGCGAAGTTGCGGCCGACATTCATCGGATAGGTCATCGAGAGCTTGAGCTTCTTGTCGGGGTCGATGATGAAGACCGAGCGCACCGTGGCGCTGTCGGCGGGCGTGCGACCGTCCGGAAGATAGGCTTCGGCGGGAAGCATGTCGAAGGCCTTGGAGACCTCGAGCCCGTCATCGGCGATGATCGGAAAGCCCGCCTTGGTGCCGGCGACCTGCTCGATGTCGCCCTTCCACTTGACGTGGTCGTCGACGCCGTCGACCGACACGCCGATCACCTTGGTGCCGCGCTTTTCCCACTCGCCGGAAAGCTTTGCCACGGCGCCGAATTCGGTCGTGCAGACGGGCGTGAAGTCCTTCGGGTGCGAGAACAGGATGGCCCAGTCATCGCCGATCCACTCGTGCAGCGAGAAGCTGCCCTGGTCGGTGGTGACGGTCAGGTCGGGGATGGTGTCATTGATGCGCAGTCCCATGGTCCGGTCCTTTCTGCGTTTGTGGAAATCGGATGCCCCTTCAATAGGCATTCCGGGGTGCCGGAAAAAGGGGCGCACTGTGGCGCCACGGGCAAATCCGGCCGGCCTCGACGAAAGGCTAAGGCCGACCGACGCGCGTTGCGAGCCAAGCCGGTGCGCGCCAGGTCCCGATGGCGGAAAACCGTTCCGGCCAAGGGCCGTTCAAGGGAACACGCTCCAAATCCTCTCTCCACGACGGGCGGTGATCGAAAAACGGCTTGCTTAATTCGATGTCTTACTATATTGGTTCGATATCGAACTATTGGAGCCTGTCATGTCATCCCTGAACCGCAGAAAATTCCTGATGCTCGCCGGTGGCGGCATTATCTTCGCCGCGGGCGCATCGGCGACCGCCTTCGCGCTCACCCGCACGCCCACCGATGCGCTCGAACCCTGGGATCGCGCCGGGGCGCCGGACTATGAAGACCCGCGCATGCGGGCCCTGTCCTTCGCGATCCTGGCGCCCAACCCGCACAATCGCCAGCCCTGGACCGTCGAGCTCGTGGGCGACGATGGCGTCTCGATCGGTTTTGATCAGAACCGTCAGTTGCCGCACACGGATCCGTTCGACCGGCAACTGACGATCGGAATGGGCTGCTTCATCGAACTGATGGTGATGGCCGCCGCGCAGGACGGATACCGGGTCGACATCGACCTGTTTCCGGAGGGTTCCTCGCCGGAAGGGTTGACCGGCGTTCCCGTGGCCAATGCCCGGTTCGTGCCCGATGCGAGCGTGATCGCCGACCCGCTGTTCGCCCATGTTCTCGCCCGCCGTTCGGCCAAGGAGGCGCATGACATGGCGCGCCCGGTGCCGGCCGAGGCCCTCGACGCCATACGGGCCGCACGCCGACATGTTACGGCGGCCGGCGGTACGGTGGACGCGGCCGATCTTCCATACTGGCGCGACATGAGCCGCAAGGCGCTCGCCATCGAGTTCGAAACGCCGCGCACCTACAAGGAATCGGTCGACCTGTTCCGGATCGGAAAGCGCGAGATCAACGAGAACCCGGACGGGATCGAACTGCCGGGGGCGCCGCTGGAGGTGATGAAGGCGCTGGGCCTGTTCACCCGCGAGGCGGCGCTCGACCCCGGCTCGATCGCCTACCAGCAGGGCATGGCCACCGTCATGGCGCCGCTCGAAACCTCGATGGGCTTCGTCTGGACGGTGACCGGGACCAACGACCGCGTCGCCCAGATCGGCGCGGGGCGGGACTGGGTGCGCATGAATCTGGCCGCGACGGCCGCGGGCATCGCGTTCCACCCGCTCAGCCAGTGCCTGCAGGAATATGAGGAGATGGACGAACTCTATCAGGAGGTGCACCGGCGGCTGGCGCCGGACGGCGGCACGGTTCAAATGCTGGCGCGGATCGGCTATGGACCGGCGGTCGGCCCGACACCGCGCTGGCCGCTGGAATCGCGCATCGTCGAAAGGACCACGAGCTGACCGAAACCGCGTCCGAACAGCCGAGCCCGTTCGCGTTCTTCAACGAAATCGGCATCATCAACCAGCTCGGTACGGCCCGCTTCCAGCGGGTCCTGCCGGAGGGCATGCACCCGTCGCATTTCGCCGTTCTCAATCACATGGTCCGGCTCGGCGACGGTCGCACGCCGGCCGAACTGGCCTCGGCCTTCCAGGTCACCCGCGCCACGATGAGCCATACGCTGGCGCTGCTCGACCGGCGCGGTTTCATCCGGCTTGCGGCGAACGAACGTGACGCGCGCTCCAAGCTGGTGTTCCTGACGGAGGACGGCCGCCGCTTCCGCAACGAGGCGATCGGCGCGGTGGAGGACATGGTGCGACAGGTCTTCGACCCGCAGACGCTCGATCACCTTGCCGCCGCCCTGCCGCACCTGCAGGCCATTCGCAAGCGACTCGACGAGAACCGGTGAGCTGTGTCAGGCCGCCTTCTTCGCCGTAACCTGATAGTCCTTGACCGCCTCGAAGGTGATCGCCGGCGCGCGTTCGGCCTCATAATTCAGCGAAAAGCCGTTCTCGGCGAGGAACACCGGATCGCCGTCGAGGTCGCGGGCGATGGCGCTGCGATGCTTGGCAAGGAAGCCTTCGAGCGCGGCGCGATCATCGGACGAGATCCACCGGCAGACCGAAAAGCGCGCGGTCTCGAAGTCGACCGGCAGTGCGTATTCGGCCTCCAGCCGCGCCTTGAGCACATCGAGCTGCAGCGCGCCGACAACGCCGACGATCGAGGGCGAGCCGTCTTCGGGAATGAAGAGCTGGACGACGCCCTCCTCGGCCATCTGGCCGAGCGCTTCTGACAGTTTCTTGCCCTTCATCGCATCCATCAGGCGCACCCGGCGCAGAATCTCCGGCGCGAAGTTCGGCACGCCGCGGAAGACCAGCGCCTCGCCGTCGGTCAGCGTGTCGCCGATGCGCAGCGTGCCGTGGTTCGGAATACCGACCACATCGCCCGCATAGGCGCTGTCGGCCGTCTGGCGCTGGTGGGCGAAGAAGAACTGCGGCGCCGACAGCGTCACCGCCTTGCCGGTGCGCACGAGCTTTGCCTTCATGCCGCGCGACAGCGTGCCCGAGCAGACGCGGGCGAAGGCGATCCGGTCGCGGTGGTTGTGGTCCATGTTGGCCTGGATCTTGAAGACGAACGCCGTCATGCCCGGCTCGGAGGCTTCGACGCGGCGCGTGTCGGCCTCCTGCGCGCGGGGGCGCGGGGCATGGGCGGCGAGCGCGTCGATGAGGTCGCGGACGCCGTAATTGCGCAGCGCCGAGCCGAAGAAGACCGGCGTCAGATGGCCTTCGAGATAGGCCTCCCGATCAAACGGGCGGCAGGCCTCACGGGCGAGATTCACCTCCTCGATGAACGCTTCGCGCTCGTTCTCGGGCAACAGGCCGGCGGCGCTTTCCGCCTCGGGGCCGTTGACCGGGGTGCGTTCGACCTCCGTGTCGGCGCGGCGCACCGCGTTCTGCGCCAGATGGTAAGTGCCGGCGAACGTCCTGGCGCGTCCGATCGGCCAGGTGACCGGCGCGGTGTCGAGCGCCAGCTTCTCCTCCACCTCGTCGAGGATCTCGAACGGATCGCGGCTTTCGCGGTCCATCTTGTTGACGAAGGTGATGATCGGGATGTCGCGCAGCCGGCACACCTCGAACAGCTTGAGCGTACGCGGCTCGATGCCGCGCGCGGCGTCGATCACCATGATCGCGCTGTCGACGGCGGTCAGCGTGCGGTAGGTGTCGTCGGCGAAGTCCTCGTGGCCGGGCGTGTCGAGCAGGTTGTAGATGTTGCCGCCATATTCGAACGTCATCACCGAGGTGACGACCGAGATGCCGCGCTCGCGCTCGATCTTCATCCAGTCCGAGCGCGACTGCGTGCGGTTCTTCTTGGCCTTGACCTCGCCGGCAAGCTGGATGGCGCCGCCGAACAGCAGCAGCTTTTCGGTCAGCGTCGTCTTGCCCGCGTCGGGGTGGGAGATGATCGCGAAGGTGCGCCGCCGGGCGACCTCGGTTTCGAGCGTGTTTGCCATGCCGGAGGTTCCGTGAATGGCGCGGTGTGTGGCAGGCTGCCAATGGACTGTCAATCGTGGCACGATGGCCGCGTTCTCAAAGCGGGGAGGCAGGTCATGGCCGACAAGGTCGAAGTGCGCAACGTCAACGTGCCCGATCGCACCGAACGGGTCGATCGGGCGAAGTACGAAGCCATGAAAGCGGCGATGCTTCGTATCCTGCCCGACGGGCCGCCGGGGCTGACCGGCAAGGAAGTCAAGGAAGCGGCCAAACCGCATCTGCCCGACGCGCTGTTTCCGGGCGGCAAGACGGCCGGCTGGTGGGCCAAGACGGTGCAGCTCGATCTGGAAGCCCGTGGCGCGGTGGCGCGCAGCGCGTCCTCGCCCTTGCGCTTCTGGCGCACCGGGAACGGCGCCGACTGAGCGACAAGGCGGCATGGGGGTGACCGCACTGTAGCGGTGGATTGCGGGCACGAACCGCCCCACGCCGTTGATTTCGGCTCGCCGTCAGCCCATCACCCGGCCATGGACACGCCGTCGATCTCATTGTTGCGCCTTGCCCACGCCGAGGGGCTCGATCTTCCCGCCTACGCGACGGACGGCGCCGCCGGCATGGATGTGCGGGCGGCGGTCGACGCGGACACGCCGCTCTTGCTCGCGCCCGGGGGCCGGGCACTGGTGCCGACCGGTTTCGTGATGGCGATACCGGACGGCTTTGAGGCGCAGGTTCGGCCGCGCTCGGGGCTTGCGGCAAAGCACGGCGTCACCTGTCTGAACACGCCCGGCACGGTCGACAGCGACTATCGCGGCGAGGTGAAGGTGCTGCTCGTCAATCTCGGCACGGAACCATTCGCGGTCACGCGCGGCATGCGCATCGCACAGATCGTCGTCGCGCCGGTGGTGCGCGCAACGATCGTTGAAGTCTCCGAAGCGCCGGAGGAAACAAGGCGCGGCGCCGGCGGGTTCGGCTCGACGGGTACGGGCTAAATCGCGGAAGGCCGGCCAACCGAAACGGGCACGACGCTCCTTAGGCCGCGACCGCCAGCGCTTCGCCGGCGATTCGATAGGAGATCGCCTCGGCCACGTGAATGCGGGACACGCCGTCGGCGCCGTCGAGATCGGCGAGCGTGCGGGCCAGCTTGAGAATGCGGTGATAGGCGCGCGCCGAAAAGCGCTTCTTGTCGGCCGCGTCGGCCAGAAGCTGCATCGCGCCGTCATCGGCCGCCGCGACATCCTCGATCAGGCCGGTGGGGCAATGGGCATTGACGGTCACGCCGCCGGCGCCGAAGGCGGCGTAACGGGCGGCCTGCCGCGCCCGGGCCTCGGCCACGCGCGCCGCTACGGACGCGCTCGCTTCGCCCGGCCGCTTGCGGATCAGGTCGCCGGGCATGACCGCCGGCACCTCGACGCGCAGGTCGATCCGGTCGATCAGCGGTCCTGAAATGCGGCCCTGATAATCGCTCACACAGCGCGGGCCCCGAGCGCAGACATGGCCGGGCGTGCCGGCCATGCCGCAGCGGCACGGGTTCATCGCCGCGACGAGCTGGATCCGGGCCGGGTAGGAAACGCGGTGATTGGCCCGCGCGATGACGCATTCGCCCGTCTCGAGCGGCTGGCGCAGGCTGTCGAGCACGGCCGGCGCGAATTCGGGAAACTCGTCGAGGAACAGGACGCCGTTGTGGGCCATCGAGACTTCGCCCGGTCGCGCGCGCAGGCCACCGCCGACCATGGCGGCCATCGAGGCCGAATGGTGCGGCGCGCGGAACGGGCGACGGTCGGTCAGTTCGCCGCCCGACAGTTGGCCTGCGATCGAGGCGATCATCGACACGTCCAGCAGTTCCCGCGCCGAAAGGGGTGGCAGGATGGAGGGCAGGCGCTGGGCCAGCATCGATTTGCCCGAACCGGGCGGGCCGACCATCAGAAGATTGTGGCCACCGGCGGCCGCGACCTCCAGCGCCCGGCGCGCGGTTTCCTGACCGCGAATGTCGGCCATGTCGGGCAGACCCGACGCCGGCGCGCGCATCTCAGCCTGGGGCCGGGACAGGACCTGCGTGCCGCGAAAGTGGTTGGCAAGGCCGACCAGTGATACAGGGGCCAGGATCGGCATGGTCTCGTCCGCCCACGCCGCCTCGGACCCGCAGGCGGCCGGGCAGATCAGCCCCTTGCCGGCCGCGTTGGCGGCGATCGCCGCCGGCAGCACGCCGGCGACCGGCGCGATGGTGCCGTCGAGCGAGAGTTCGCCGAGAACCGAGAAGCCAGCCAGCGCATCGGACGGAATGGCGCCGAGCGCAGCCATCAGGCCAAGCGCGATCGGAAGATCGAAATGGCTGCCTTCCTTGGGAAGATCGGCCGGGGCGAGATTGACCGTCACCCGCTTGGGCGGCATGGCGAGGCCGGAGGCATGCAGCGCCGACTGGACGCGCTCGCGGCTTTCGGCCACCGCCTTGTCGGGCAGGCCGACGATCTGCATGGCCATCTTGCCGGGCGAGACCATGACCTGGACGTCGACCGGCACCGCGTCGATGCCCTGAAAGGCGACCGTGGCGACCCGTGCGACCATGTCCGTGCCCTCACCCTGTCTCAGGCGGCCTGCCACCGCCCTGTGCAGTACAACCAAGCACAACTGACGAAACAAGTAAAGAACATTCTAAGAACAAATACGCGCAGAAGCTGTGTTCCGGTTGTGTCGGGTTGTGGCGCGGAACAGAGATGACGTTGCGTCAGGCGGCCCGGCGCGCCTCCACCGCGTCCCAGAACAGGGCGGCGATGTCGGCGCCGCCGAACTTCGCGACCTCGCGCACGCCGGTCGGCGAGGTGACGTTGATCTCGGTCATCAACCCGCCGATCACGTCGATGCCGACAAGGATGAAGCCGCGCTCGCGCAGGGCCGGCCCGATCGCCGCGCAGATCTCCCGCTCACGGTCGGTCATATCGGTCGCCAGCGCCTTGCCCCCGACATGCATGTTCGAGCGCGTGTCGCTCTCGTCCGGCACCCGGTTGATGGCGCCGACCGGTTCGCCTTCGATCAGGATGATGCGCTTGTCGCCGCCGCGCACTTCGGACAGGTAACGCTGGGCGATGATCGGCTCGTTCGAAAGCTGCTCGAACATTTCCAGCAGCGATGTCAGGTTGCGGTCGCCGTCGCGCAGGTGGAAGACGCCGGCGCCGCCATTGCCGTAGAGCGGCTTGAGGATGATGTCGCCGAATTCGTCACGGAACCGGCGGATCGCATCGATGTCCTTGGTGATCAGTGTTTCGGGCATGAACTGCGCAAAGTCCATCACGAACAGCTTTTCGGGCGAGTTGCGCACCCAGGCCGGGTCGTTGACGACCAGCGCCCGCGGGTGGATGCGCTCGAGCATGTGCGTGGTGGTGATGTAGTTCATGTCGAACGGCGGATCCTGGCGCAGCAGCACCACGTCCATCTCCGAGAGGGCGGTCGGCGTCGCGGGCCCCAGCGTGAAATGGTCGCCTTCTTCGTCGCGAACGGTGAGCGCCTCGAGGCGGGCGCTGACCGCATCGCCACGCATCGACAGGCGGTCGGGCGTATAGTGGTAGAGCGCATGGCCCCGCGCCTGCGCCTCAAGACACAGCGCGAAGGTGGTGTCGCCGGCGATCGCGATGGTGGAGATGTGGTCCATCTGGACAGCGACTTTGAGCGCCATGGTCGTTCCTTTCTTCGGTGGTGGCTAAGTGGCCGCTGGCGGGCCGAAAATCAATCGGGTTCAGGCGGTGAACAGCGCCGGCACGTGGATCGGCCAGCGACCGGGCAGGATCGCGACCAGATCGAAGCGCAGGCCGAGACTGCCATGATCGGGCTGGCGGGCGAGCCAGTGGTCCGCGGCGGCGATGATGCGGCGCTGCGCGGCGGGCGTCACCGCGTCCATCGCCTCGCCGATCGAGGGGCGGGCCTTGACCTCGACGATCACGACGAGATCGCCGCGCCGGCCGATCAGGTCGATCTCGCCGGCCTTGCAGCGGTAGCGCCGGGCGACGATGCGAAACCCCTTCAGCCGCAGCGCCCAGGCGGCACGCCTTTCGCCGCGCTGGCCGCGCCGCTCGGCCCGGCGGCGGTCGACGGCGCCGCGCTCAGCCATCGGCCTTCTTCATCGCAAGCAGCCGACTGTAGAGTTCGGCGCGGGGCAGGCCGGTCGTGCGTGCTGCCTCGCGGGCCGCCCTGGCGGCCGGCATGTCGGCGAGCAGCGTCTTCAGCAACTCGTCGATGTCGGCCGCGTCCGGAATTGTCTGCGACTCCGGCGCCGGCGCGATCATCAGAACGATCTCGCCCTTGACCGCGCCTTCCCCGAAGCGGCCGGCCAAGTCCTCTGCAGGGCCCGTGACAATCGTCTCGAAGCGCTTGGTCAGTTCGCGCGCCACGCACACCGGCCGGTCCGGCCCGAACAGGTCCGCAATAGCGCGAAGCGTCGCGGCGAGCCGGTGCGGCGATTCGAACGCGATCAGCGTGGATCGCGCGTCCGCAAGGCCGGCCAGCCGGTCGCGACGCGCCTTGTCCTTTGCCGGCAAAAAGCCGATGAAGCGAAAGTCGTCGGTCGGCATGCCCGAGGCGGCAAGCCCGGCCAGCACCGCCGAGGGCCCTGGGATCGGGATGACGCGGTGGCCAGTGGCGAGCGCCCCCCCCACCAGCCGATAGCCCGGATCGGAGACGAGCGGCGTTCCGGCATCGGAGACGAGCGCAACGGCCTGCCCTTCCCCGAGCGCGGCCAGCAGTCTCGGTCCGGCCTCGGCGGCGTTGTGCTCGTGATAAGCGACGGGCTTCTGCGCGATCGCATAGCGGTCGAGGAGACGTCGGGTGATGCGCGTGTCCTCGCAGGCAAGCAGGTCACAGGCGGCAAGCGTTTCGAGCGCGCGGATGGTGATGTCGCGCAGATTGCCGATAGGCGTCGCCACCAGATAAAGTCCGGGTTCGAGCGGCGGCGCCTCGATTGCATGGCCGGCGATCGTGAACGTTCCGGTCATCAGCGCGCCAGTTCCGCGATGATCGCGTCGAGCAGCATGCGCCCGCGCGCCGTCGCGCGGATGCGCGCATTGCCGAGCCGTTCGACCATGCCCAGATCGATCAGCGCCTGCAGCTTGTCGGCCGGGAGTGGCCGACCGCCGAGCGTTTCGTAGCGGGCCAGATCAAGACCCTCGACGAGGCGCAGGCCCATCAGCAGCATCTCGTCGGCTTGTGCATCGGCGAGGAGCGTTTCGATCTCGGCGATGCCGTGCCCGTCCTTGCCGACCCGATCCAGCCAGGTTTCGGGGTGCCGTTCGGTGATGGTGACGCGCCTGGCGCCGTCGGCGTCGAACCGGCCATGCGCGCCGGGACCGATGCCGGCATAGTCGCCATAGCGCCAGTAGGTCAGATTGTGCCGGCTCTCGGCACCTGGCACGGCATGGTTGGAGACTTCATAAGCCGGCAAACCGGCGGCGGCCGTCACGTCCTGGGTCAGCGCATAAAGATCGCCGGCCAGATCGCCATCGGGCATGGCGATGCGTCCGGCATCGTGCAGCGTCCTGAACGGCGTGCCATCCTCGATGGTGAGCTGGTAGAGCGACAGATGATCGGCGGCGAGCGCGATGGCCTGGCGCAGTTCGCCTTCCCAGACCTCAGGCGTCTGAGCGGGCCTTGCATAGATCAGATCGAAGGACAGGCGCGGGAAGGTCCGGCGGGCCAGGTCGATCGCCGCGCGGGCTTCGGCGACATCGTGCAGCCGGCCCAGAAAGCGCAGATCGGCGTCGTCGAGCGCCTGAACGCCGAGCGACAGCCGGTTGACGCCCGCCGACCGATAGCCGGCAAAACGGTCCGCGTCGGCCGACTGCGGATTGGCCTCCATGGTGATCTCGATGCCGGCCGGCACTGTCCAGCTTCGCGCGACCGCCTCCAGCAGCGTACCGACCGTTTCGGGCGCCATCAGCGAGGGCGTGCCGCCGCCGATGAAGATCGAGGTGACCGTGCGCGGGCCGGTCAGTGCGCGCATATGGACGATCTCGGCGACGAAGGCGGCGGCGAAGTCGGCCTGATCCACCGACCTGTGCCGGACATGGGAGTTGAAGTCGCAATAGGGGCATTTGGCCGCGCAGAACGGCCAGTGCAGATAGACGCCGAAGCCCGGCGCGCCATCATCGCCATTGATGGCCGCGCGGGCCGCGTCTTCAGGTGACGCCCAGACAGTCATGGGCAAACAGTCTGAAGGCCCGGGCGCGATGCGACAAGGCCTCGGCGTCGCCCGGTGTCCAGCCATGTTTCTCGTCGGCGGTCATCTCGCCGAAGGTGCGGTCGTGCCCGTCGGGCACGAACACCGGATCGTAGCCGAAGCCAAGATCGCCGCGGGGCGGCCAGATCAGATGACCGCGGGCCTCGCCGCGGAAGAATTCGCAATGGCCGTCCGGAAAGGCCAGGCAAAGGACGGCCACGAAGGCGGCGCGGCGCTGGTCGGGCGCGGTCGCGCCGGCCTCCTGAAGTCTTTCCTCGACGGTGCGCATCGCCATCATGAAGTCGCGGCCATTGCCGGTCTCGGCCCAGTCGGCGGTGTAGACGCCGGGGGCGCCGTCGAGGGCCTCGACGCAGATGCCGCTGTCGTCGGCGAGCGCGGGCAGGCCGGTCGCTTCCATCGCGGCCATCGCCTTGATGCGGGCGTTCTGCTCGAAGGTCGTGCCGTCCTCGTCCGGCTCGGCAAGGCCCAGTTCGCCAGCCGAGATCACGTCGAAACCGAACGGGCCGATCAGGCCGCGCATCTCGCGCAGCTTGCCGTCATTGTGGGTGGCGAGCACGAGCCGGCCCGGTTCGAGATGGCGGGTCATGCAAGCCCCCAAAGCTTCGGTTCGGAGATTTCGAGACTGTTGCCGGCCGGATCGCGGAAATAGAGCGAGCGCGCGCCGTTCGGCCAACGGAAGTCGGCCTCGATGGCGATGCCCGCCTCTTCGAGATGGTCACGCCAGCCATCGAGCGCGTCGCCGGCGACGCGAAAGCAGGCATGGCCCGGCCCGTGCGCGCCATGCGGCGGCACCGGCATGAACGGGTCCGAAGGCGGCTGTGCCGTCGCGGCGGGATCGAACAGCAGCAGGACGCCGTCGCCGCAGCGAAAGAACACATGCCGGCCGGCGACCTCGGTGATCACCGAAAGGCCGATCACCGTGCCATAGAAGGCCTTGGCCGCGGCCAGGTCATCGGCATAGAGCGCCGTTTCGAGGATCCCATCGGGCTGCATGGCTTTTTTCAGCCGCCTATCGCCTGCTTTTGCAGATCGACCAGATCGGCGATCGCCTTTTCGGCCAGGCCGAACAGCGCGTCGAACTGGGCGCGCGAGAACGGCTCGCCCTCGGCGGTCCCCTGCACCTCGACGATGCCGCCCGAACCGGTCATGACGAAATTGGCATCGGTCTCGGCGGCGCTGTCCTCGTCATAGTCGAGATCGGCGACCGCCTCGCCCTTGAAGATGCCGCAGGAGACGGCGGCGACATGGTCCTTCAAGACGCGCGTCTTGGAGGCCATCTGGCGCGAATGCATCCAGTCGAGGCAATCGTGCAGCGCCACCCAGCCGCCGGTGATGGCGGCCGTGCGGGTGCCGCCATCGGCCTGGATGACGTCGCAGTCGACGGTGATCTGGCGTTCGCCGAGCGCCTCGAGATCGACCACGGCCCGCATCGACCGGCCGATCAGGCGCTGGATCTCGAGCGTGCGACCACCCTGCTTGCCGGCGCTTGCCTCGCGCCGCATGCGCTCGCCGGTGGCACGCGGCAGCATGCCGTATTCGGCGGTCACCCAGCCGCGGCCGGCATTGCGCAGCCAGGGCGGCACACGCTCCTCGAGGCTCGCGGTGCACAGGACGTGGGTGTCGCCGAACCTGACGAGGCAGGAGCCTTCGGCGTGCTTGGCGACGCCGCGCTCGAGCGAGACGGCGCGCATCTGGTCGGGCATTCGCCCGGAGGGACGGGGCATGGAAAGTCCTTCGGTTTATGGGTCGGCGCCCGTTTAGACGGTTTCGCCGCCACGCGAAAGCGCCTCTTTTCCGCCGCGTGGCGCTGCAATATATCTGGGTGACCAAAGGTGCCGCCCCTTGCCCATGACGCCGATCACCGCCAAGCACGCCGATCTCGACGACAAGCTCGACGAGCGTTCGCGCGACATCTTCCGGCGCATCGTCGAGAGCTATCTGATCGAGGGCGAGCCAGTCGGCTCGCGCAACCTGTCGAAGATGCTGCCGACCTCGCTGTCGCCGGCTTCGGTGCGCAACGTGATGAGCGATCTCGAAACGCTCGGGCTGATCTATTCGCCGCACGTTTCGGCCGGTCGGCTGCCGACCGAGCAGGGTCTGCGTTTCTTCGTCGACGCGTTCATGGACACAGGCGAGGTCAGCGACGAGGAACGCATGCTGATCGAGAGCCAGCTCGGCGCCGGCGAGGGCCACCCGCACACCGAGCAGTTGCTGACCGAGGCCAGCCAGATGCTCAGCCGCGTGTCGAACGGGGCCGGACTCGTGCTGGCCGCAAAGCGCGACGGGGCGCTCAAGCACATCGAATTCGTCCGGCTCGAGGAGACCAAGGCGCTCGCCGTGCTGGTCTGGGAATCGGGCGATGTCGAAAACCGGGTGATCGACCTGCCGGCCGGCATGACCGCCTCGCAACTGGCCGAGGCCGCCAATTTCCTCAATCACCATGCGCGCGGCCAGACGCTCGCCGGCGCGCGAGACGCCATCAACGCCAAGCGCCGCGAGGTGCGCGCCGAACTCAACGACCTCAGCGCCAGCCTGGTCGAGCGGGGCCTTGCGGTCTGGTCGGGCGCCAATGACGGCCAGCCGCGACAGCTGATCGTGCGCGGCCGGGCGAACCTTCTCGAAAACCTCACCGATGCCGAGGAGATCGAGCGCACCAAGATGCTGCTCGACGATCTCGAGCGCAAGGAAGAGATCATATCGGTGCTCGACATGGCCGAGCAGGGGTCTGGCGTGCGCATCTTCATCGGCTCGGAGAACCGGCTTTTCTCGCTGTCGGGATCCTCGCTCGTGGTCGCGCCCTACCGGGACGGCAACCGCCGCGTGGTCGGCGCGCTCGGTGTTCTGGGCCCGACGCGGCTCAACTATGCGCGCATCGTGCCGATGGTCGACTACACCGCCCAACTGGTCTCGCGCATCATCGAGCGCGAGTGAAGCGCCGCCCGCCGGGGTTGATTTTTGCCCCGGCAAACTCGATATCGCGGCCGAAACGCTTTCCCGAACCGATGGACAGGATGAATGGCTGACAATGATCGCAAGCCGGACGATGCCGGCCCCGACGTCAATCCCGCCAGCCGCGAGAGCCTGCGCAAGGCCGCCGACGACCTGCTGAAGGCCGACCGCGCCGCACGCCGGCGCGCGGCGGCCGAAGACGCCGACGCCTATGCGGAGTTCGAGGCCGACCAGGACGGCGAGCATTTCGACTATGAATCGGCCGAAAGCGGCGTGGCTGGCTCGGCCATCGCCGAGGAGATCGAGGCGATCCAGGCCGAAAACACCGACATGAAGGAACGGCTGCTGCGGCTGGCCGCCGACATGGAAAACCTGCGCAAGCGCACGCAGCGCGAGGTCGCCGACGCCAAGAACTTCGCGATCGCCGGCTTTGCCCGCGACATGCTGGGCGTGACCGACAATCTGCGCCGCGCCATCGAGGCGGTCACGGACGAGCAGCGGCAGAACGCCGACCCGGCGCTCAAGAACCTGCTCGAAGGGGTCGAACTGACCGAGAAGTCGATGCTGTCGACCATGGAGCGCCACGGCGTCAGGCAGCTCGCGCCCGAGGGCGAGAAGTTCGATCCGAACTTCCATCAGGCGATGTTCGAGGTGCCGAACCCGGACGTGCCGAACGGCACTGTCGTGCAGGTGGTGCAGGCCGGCTATTCGATCGGCGACCGGGTGCTGCGCCCGGCGATGGTCGGTGTCGCCAAGGGCGGCCCTAGGCAGCAGGCCGAAACGCCGCCCGACGCCGAGCCCGGCCCGCCCAACGAGCAGGCCGAACGCGACGCCTGATCAGGATCTGAGCAAGCCGGCGTCGATCGCCGCCTGGCGCAGCGAGATTTGTGCGCGCGGGCCGATCTGCTGGATGATGATCGAAGCGGCGAGCGAGCCCAGCCGGCCGCAGGCCTGCATGTCCATGCCGTTGGTGTAGCCGTAAAGGAAGCCGGCCGCGTAGAGATCACCGGCGCCGGTCGTGTCGACCAGATTGTCGACCGGGTCGGCGTCGATCGGAATATGGGTCCCATCGCCATTGATGATCATCGAGCCCTTCTCGGACCGGGTGACGATGGCGATCTTGCAGTCCGCGGCCAGCGCTTCGCGCGCCGTCTCGAGATCGCCGGTCTGGTACAGCGACTTGGCCTCTTCCTCGTTGGCGAACACGATGTCGACCGTGCCCGAGCGCATCAGATCGAGAAACTCCTCGCGATAGCGGTCCACGCAGAACGGGTCCGACAGCGTCATCGCCACTTCGCGGCCGTGTTCATGGGCGATGCGCGCGGTTTCGCGGATCGCGGTCTTGGCGCGCGGCGGATCCCACAGATAGCCCTCGAAATAGGTCACCTTGGCGCCGGCGGCCTTTTCTTCCTCGACATCCTCCGGCCCCAGTTCGACGCAGGCGCCCAGATAGGTGTTCATCGAACGCTCGCCGTCGGGGGTGACGAAGATCATCGACCGCGCCGTCGGCGGATGGCCGTTGAGCGCGGGCGTGTCGAAGGCGACGCCCTGGGCGCGGATATCGTGCCGGTAGATGTCGCCGAGCGCATCATCGGACACCTTGCCGAAGAAGGCCGCCGTGCCGCCCAGGCTCGCGACGCCGGCCGCCGTGTTGCCGGCACTGCCGCCGGACGTCTCCACGGCCGGACCCATCCGGTCGTAGAGGAGTTCGGCGCGCTCGGCGTCGATGAGGTTCATCGCGCCCCTGATGATGTTGTTCTCGCGCAGGAAAGCGTCCTCGGCGCGTGCGATGATGTCGACAATCGCGTTGCCGATGCAAAGAACGTCGTACTGGCTCATGATCCGCCCCGGTTGGTCGGACCGGCCTTAACGTGCCGCGCCCACGATTGGAAGGCGGCGTGCGTGTTGCATCGCCGGCCCGGTGTCCCCATCTGCCCGCCATGGTCATCGCATCGGCACGCAAGGCACTGGCCGAACTGCTGGACCCGGCCCTTCGCCAGGTCCTGTGGAAATCGATCGGTCTGACGCTCGTCGGACTTATCGCGATCTGGTTCGCGGTGCGCTATGCCGTCGAATGGGCGGCGCTGCCCTATTTCGAGGCCTTCGTCGCCGGCTTCGCCCTGCCCGACTGGACCGGGACCGTCGGTCTGGTCGCCGCGATCGCCGCCGGCATCGCGCTGGCCGTGGGCCTTGCCTTCCTGATCGGACCGGTCAGCGCCGTGATCGCCGGCATCTTCCTCGACGACGTCGCCGAACATATCGAGCGGCAGGACTATCCGGGCGAACCGACCGGCGCGCCGCTGCCGCTCGGCCGATCGATCGTGCTGGGCATCAAGTTCTTCGGCGTGGTGGTCGCCGGCAACCTTGTCGCGCTGATCCTGCTGCTGGTCCCCGGCATCAACCTGATCGCGTTCCTTGCGGTGAACGCCTATCTGCTCGGCCGCGAATACTTCCAGTTCGCCGCGATGCGTTTTGCGGGCGAGGCGGACGCCAACGCGCTCCGCTCGAAGTATTCGGGCACGGTGATCATGGCCGGGCTGCTGATCGCCGGTTTCATGGCCATTCCGATCGTCAACCTGATGACGCCGCTGTTCGGCGCGGCGCTGATGGTGCATCTGCACAAGGCGATCGCAGACAGGGAAGCGCGCTCGGCGACCGCGGCCTGAGGCCATCATTTTGCCGGGAGAAGACGCCCGAGCGACGGCTCAGCCTTCGGCGTCCTGCGGTTCGTGCTGCTTGCGGAACTGTCCGCTCACCCGGAACCGCCACAGATAGGTCGGCAGGATCGCTTCGACGGACGCGGCCTTGACGCCGATCTCATCGAGCGTGCGGCCCTCGTCGATGGCCGCCTGCGAGACGACATTGTCCTGCCTGAGAAGCCGGACCTGGTCCTCGGTGATCAGCGGCTTGCCGGGCAGCATCTGGAAGAAGCGCCCCTGCATGGAGGCGGCCCACCAGGGGATCGAGATCAGGGCACGCTTGCGCTCGATCACCTCAAGCATCTCCTCGAGGCATTTGCGGAATGTCATCACCTCCGGACCGCCCAGTTCGTAGGTCGTTCCGCCCTTCAGCCGCCCGTCTATGCCGCGCGCGATCGCCTCGGCGACGTCGCCCACATAGACCGGCTGGAACCTGGTCTCGCCGCCGCCGATCAGCGGCAATGCCGGCGAATAGCGCGCCATCGCCGCGAACTGGTTGAAGAAATCGTCCTCCGGCCCGAACACGATCGACGGGCGCATGATGACCGCGCGCTCGCCGAGCGTCTGCCGCACGCAGTCCTCGCCGCGGGCCTTCGATCGCGCGTAGCCGGACGGGCTGTCCGGGTCGGCGCCGATCGCCGAGACGTGAACGAGCGGAATGCCGGCGTCCTTGCATGCTTCGGCGACATAGCGCGCGCCATAGGCCTGCACGGTGTCGAACCCCTGCTTGCCCCGCTCGGCCAGGATGCCGACGAGGTTGATTGCCGCATCGGCGCCCTCGACGGCGCGCTCGACGGACCATTTGTGCCGCAGATTGGCCTGGATGGCGGCGATCTGGCCGACATCACCCAGCGGCTGCAGGTGGAAAGCAAGATCGGGCCGGCGCACCGCCGCGCGCACCCGGTAGCCGCGCTTGGCCAGCGCCCGCGTGACGTGGCGACCCAGAAACCCCGAACCGCCGAACACGGTGATCACCTTGGGCTGGTCGGACAATGTCGTCATCGGTTCGCTCTCCGCACGCAGAATGGCCCGGCCGGCGGCCGGTCTTGATCGGTTGCGTGCTCTCTATTGGTTTTGCCGGCGGGCGAAAAGAGGGTGATTGGACGCACCGGCCCGCGTTCGGGGCGACCGGCAGGCCGCCCCTAACGCGCCGGCGGAGCGATCAGGCCGCGTCCAGATCGGGAATGCGCAAGACCTGGCCGGGATAGATCTTGTCGGGATGCGACAGCATCGGGCGGTTGGCCTCGAAGATCGCCTCGTATTTCGAACCGTTGCCATAGGCCTTTTCGGCGATGGCCCAGAGCGTGTCGCCCTTTTCGACGGTGTGGAACTTCGGCTCGGCCGGCGGCGTGGCCGCCGCGATGATCGCGTTCATGTCCGCGTTCGCGTCGAGCTTCAGCCCGCTTTCGGGCGCCACGACCCGCAGATCGTCGGCCTGCACCTTTGCGATGCCGTCGGTGTTGCCGATCGCGACGATCGCCTTTTCGAAGGCGGCCTGATCGGCAACCGCGCCCTTGACGATCGCGGTGTCACCCCTGACCTCGACCGTCACGGCCTCGGTGCCCAGATTGTGCGAATCGAGCTCCTTCTTCAGCGCTTCGGCGTTCTCCTCGTCGCTCTTGCCGAAGCCCAGCCGCTTGCCGGCACCCTTCATGAAATCGAAAAAACCCATGGCCCCATCTCCTCGTCATGGTTGGACGGGGCAGTCTTGCACCGGTCAGATGACAATTCAAAGTGGTTTCAGACCACGTCGCGGTCCACGAACCCTACTGGTCGTCCTCGACCGGTCCGCGCAGCTTCTTGATCTGGCCGCGGCCGGCCTTGGCCTTCAGGCGCCGCTCAACCGAGCCGCGCGTCGGCCGCGTGCGCTTGCGCGGCGGCGGAGGCGGCGCCAGGGCCTTCTCTATGAGGGACGCAAGCCGGTCGCGCGCATCCTGCCGGTTGCGCTCCTGAGTGCGGTACCGGCTCGCCTCGATGACGACCTCGCCGGCCTTGGTGCCGCGCTTGCCGGCAAGCCGCATCAGGCGGGCATACTGGCTGTCGGTGAAGACGCCCGACCCCTTCGCCTGAAAGCGCAGTTGGACCGCGGTCGCCACCTTGTTGACGTTCTGGCCGCCGGGCCCGGCTGACTGCACGAACGCTTCGGTCAGCGTCCATGCCGGGACCTCGCGACCGTTGCCGAGGCGCAGCGGATCAACGCCCATCGGCCTCGATCCAGCTTGCGACCGCCTCGAACGGCTTGCGGTGGATGGCCGGCACGACGGCGCCCTGCGCGGGATAGCCGGCGACGAGCAGGATGACCGGCTTTTCGTTGGCGGGGCGGCCGCAGATGTCGCTGAGAAAACCCATCGGCGAGGGCGTATGGGTGAGCGTGGCGAGGCCGGCATTATGCAGTGCGGCGATCAGCAGGCCGGTGGCGATGCCGACCGATTCGGGCACGTAGTAGTGCTTCATTCGCTCCCCGTCCGGGCCGACGCCGTGACGCTGGGCGAAGATGACGATCAACCATGGCGCGGTTTCAAGGAACGGCTTGTGCGCGTCGGTTCCGAGCGGGGCGAGCGCCGACAGCCATTCGTCGCCGGCGCGGCCGTCATAGAACGCCCGCTCCTCGGCCTCGGCCGCCGCGCGAATGCGCGCCTTGGTCGCCGGATCGCCGATCGCGACGAAATGCCAGGGCTGCTGGTTGGCGCCCGAGGGGGCGCTCGCCGCCGTCCGCAGGCAGTCGGCGATCACGGCGCGGGGTACCGGGCGGTCGGAAAAATCGCGCACGGTGCGCCGGCGCGCCATCAGATCGGCGAACGAAGCGGCGCGTTCGGCCGTCTCCGGCGGCGTTCGGGCGATGAAGTCGAGCGGGACGTGCTGTGGTTGTGCGCGTTGAGTCATGGCGGCCTCCGCGGCCACAATGCACAATCGCGCCCGAAAATGAACAGGGCGCGCCTCGCGAACGCGCCCTTGAACCGGAGGGTGGTCGGCCGCCCTATTCGGCGGCTTCAAGAAAAACGGGTGCGGCGTCCATCACCTCGAGATCGACATGGTCGGCGAACCGGTCGAAATTGTCGCGGAACATGGAGGCGAGCCGGCGCGCCTGTTCGTCGTAGGCGGCCTTGTCGGCCCAGGTCGAGCGCGGATCGAGGATCGTGCTGTCGACACCGTCCACGGCGACCGGGACGGCGAAGCCGAAATTGGGATCGGTGCGGTATTCGGCGTCGTCCAGCGTGCCGTCGAGCGCCGCCTTGAGCAGGGAGCGCGTCGCCCGGATCGGCATGCGCTCGCCGACGCCATAGGCGCCGCCGGTCCAGCCGGTGTTGACCAGCCAGCACCTGACACCGTGCCTGGCGATCAGTTCGCGCAGCAGGTTGCCGTATTCGGCCGGATGACGCGGCATGAACGGCGCGCCGAAGCAGGTCGAGAACGTCGCCTCGGGCTCGGTAACGCCCTTTTCGGTGCCGGCGACCTTGGCGGTGTAGCCCGACAGGAAGTGGTACATGGCCTGCGCCGGCGTGAGCTGGGCGATCGGCGGCATGACGCCGAACGCGTCGGCGGTCAGCATCACGATGTTCTTCGGATGCCCGGCCCGGCCGGTGTCGCTGGCATTGGGAATGAAATGCAGCGGATATGCGCAACGCGTGTTCTCGGTGAGCGCACCATTGTCGAAATCGGGCCGCCGCTCCCCGTCGAGGATGACGTTTTCGAGCACCGTGCCGAAGCGCTGGGTGGTTGCGTGGATCTCGGGCTCCGCCTCGGCGCTCAGCCGGATCGTCTTGGCATAGCAGCCGCCCTCGAAGTTGAATATGCCCTCGGGGCCCCAGCCGTGTTCGTCATCGCCGATCAGCGTGCGCGCCGGATCGGCCGACAGGGTCGTCTTGCCGGTGCCCGACAGGCCGAAGAACACGGCCGCGTCGCCGTCCGGGCCGACATTGGCCGAACAGTGCATCGGCATGACGCGCTTCTGCGGCAGGATGTAGTTGAGCGCGGTGAAGACCGACTTCTTCATCTCGCCCGCATAGGAGGTGCCGCCGATCAGCACGATCATCCGGGTCAGGTCGACCGCGATCACCGTCTCGCCGCGGCAGCCGTGCTTGACGGGATCGGCCGTGAACGAGGGCAGGTCGATGATCGTCATCTGCGGCACGAACGATTTCAGCGCGGCGCGCTCGGGCCGTATCAGCAGGTTGCGAATGAACAGAGAATGCCAGGCCTTCTCGGTGATCACGCGCACGCCGATGGCGTGGTTCGGATCGGCGCCGCCGGTCAGATCCTGCACGAACAGTTCCTTGCCGTTGGTCGCCGCCAGCATGTCGGTGTAAAGGCGCTCGAACGCGTCGGCGGACATCGCCTTGTTGCCGTCCCACCAGATCTGCTCGTCGACCACGCCGTCGCGGACAATGAACTTGTCCTTGGCGGAACGTCCGGTGTGCTCGCCGGTGCGGGCGACAAGCGCGCCGCCTGCGGCCATTTCGGCCTCGCCGCGCGACAGGGCGTATTCATAAAGCTGCGGCTCGGTGAGGTTGTAATAGGCGGCCGTCGCGCCCGCGATGCCGTTTCTTTCCAATCCCTGAGCCGTATTGAATACGCCGTGTGTTTTCATGATCGCCACCGGTCCGTTTCGGTTTGCATGCCGCCCCGCGGGCGGGCCGATCGCCTCATCGCGAGCGGGTCCGGAGCGTGAAACAGAATAGGCGAACAATCTCAAACGATTAATCGTTTTAAAGATTTGAAAATCGTTTCAAACGTTTTAGATACAGTGGATATTAACCGATGATTTACCATGCCGGCTAACGAATTGGCGAATCGCGCCGGTCCGGCCCGGGCGCGGCCGCTAGGGGGACGCGGGCGTGCGGCGATGACACCGCCGTCCTTTCGTGCCACATTTTGTCCCCTGTTTGCGCAGAAAGCCTTCCGTCACCAAATACCGGGCAAGAACGGAAGGGACAGCTCATGTCGGGGGAGAATTTCGGAATGCAGACGATTGCGCTTGTCGATGACGATCGCAACATCCTGACTTCGGTCTCCATCGCGCTCGAGGCGGAAGGCTTTCGCGTCGAAACCTATACCGATGGCGCCTCGGCGCTGGACGGGCTTCTGGGCAAGCCGCCCAACCTTGCCATCTTCGACATCAAGATGCCGCGCATGGACGGCATGGAACTGCTGCGCCGGCTGCGCCAGAAATCGGATCTGCCGGTGATCTTCCTGACCTCCAAGGACGACGAGATCGACGAACTGTTCGGCCTGAAGATGGGCGCCGACGACTTCATCACCAAGCCGTTCTCGCAGCGCCTGCTGATCGAGCGCGTGCGGGCGATCCTGCGGCGCACGGCGGCGCGCGAGATCGCCGTCAAGCCGGGCGGCGCCGGCGCCGCCACCACGCTCGTGCGCGGCAATCTCGTGCTTGACCAGGAACGGCACACCTGCACCTGGAAGGACAAGCCGGTGACGCTGACGGTCACCGAGTTCCTGATCCTTTTCTCGCTCGCGCAGCGACCGGGCGTGGTCAAGAGCCGGGACGCGCTGATGGATGCGGCCTATGACGACCAGGTCTATGTGGACGACCGCACGATCGACAGCCACATCAAGCGGCTGCGCAAGAAGTTCAAGGCCGCAGATACCGACTTCGACATGATCGAGACGCTATACGGCGTCGGCTACCGGTTCCGCGAGGCCGCCTGAGGGCGCGGCGGGGCCGGCGGCCGGCCCGAAGGACGATGAGCAATGGCCGTCGAGACGGACCACATGACGGTGACCAAGACGCGTCGCGCGGCGGGCCGGCAGGCTTCGCAGCGCGCGTCCGGGCGTCGTCTGTCCGGGCTCGGGCGGCTGTTCGGACGGCGCCTGTTCTCGTCGATCACCCGGCGCATCCTGATCCTCAACCTGGCCGCGCTCGGCCTCTTGATGTCGGGCATTTTGTATCTGAACCAGTTTCGCGACGGGTTGATCGACGCGCGCGTCGAAAGCCTGATGACCCAGGGCGAGATCATCGCCGGCGCCATCGCCGCCTCGGCCAGCGTCGAGACCGACGCGATCCTGATCGATCCCGAAAAGCTGCTCGAACTGCAGGCTGGCGAGAGCATCGTGCCGTCGGTCGACGGCTTCGACAGCCTCGACTTCCCGATCAATCCCGAGCGCGTCGCGCCGGTGCTGCGCCAGCTCATCTCGCCGACGCGGACCCGCGCCCGGCTCTATGATCCCGACGGCAATCTGATCCTCGACAGCCGGCATCTTTATTCGCGCGGACAGATCCTGCGCTACGACCTCGATCCGCTCGACACACCGGAAACGCGCTGGTGGGAAGAGGTGCAGAACCACATCGCGCGCTTCTTCCGACGCAACGACCTGCCGCTCTATCGCGAGCAGCCGGGCGGCACCGGCACCGCGTACCCCGAGGTGATGCAGGCGCTCGCCGGCGACCGGCGGCAGATCGTGCGCATCTCCGAGCAGGGCGAGATGATCGTCTCGGTCGCCGTTCCGGTGCAGCGCTTCCGCGCCGTGCTCGGTGTTCTGCAACTGTCCACCCAGGGCGGCGACATCGACGAGATCATCCGGGCCGAGCGGCTCGCCATGTTCCGCGTCTTCGCGGTCGCGGTGATCGTCAACGTCATCCTGTCGTTCCTGCTCGCCGGCACCATCGCCAATCCGCTGCGCCGCCTGTCCGCGGCGGCCGTGCGGGTGCGCCGCTCGATCAAGAACCGCGAGGAGATCCCCGACTTCTCCGAACGCCAGGACGAGATCGGCAACCTGTCGGTGGCGCTGCGCGACATGACCAATGCGCTCTATGCCCGCATCGACGCCATCGAGAGCTTCGCCGCGGACGTCAGCCACGAACTCAAGAACCCGCTGACCTCGCTGCGCAGCGCGGTCGAAACACTGCCGCGCGCGGCGACCGACGAATCGCGCATGCGGCTTCTCAAGGTCATCGAGCACGATGTGCGTAGGCTCGACCGGCTGATCACGGACATATCGGACGCCTCTCGCCTCGATGCCGAACTGGCGCGCGAGGACGCCGGCACGGTCGACCTTCACAAGCTGCTCAGGAACATGATCTCGGTGCTTGCCGATGCGCATATCGACCATGTGACGCCGAAGCTGCATGTCGACGCGCGGCCCGCGCAGGGCGGCTTCACCGTGCCGGGCCATGAATCGCGGCTCGGCCAGGTGATCAGCAACCTCGTCGAGAACGCCCGGTCGTTCGTCGATCCGGAGACGGGGCGGATCGACATCCGGCTGTCGGCGCGTCCGCGCTGGGTCGAAATCCGCGTCGAGGACAATGGTCCGGGCATCCGCGCCGAGAACATCGAGACCATCTTCAAGCGCTTCTACACCGACCGGCCGGCGGTCGACGATTTCGGCAAGAATTCCGGACTCGGCCTTTCGATCTCCAGACAGATCGTCGAGGCGCACCAGGGCACGCTGATGGCCGAGAACATCGTCGACCCGGACGATCCGGAAACCGTGCGCGGGGCGCGCTTCATCGTCCGCCTGCCGCGCGAATGAGCGCCCCCGAGAACCCGCCGCACGGGACCGCCATCGCCATCGACGGGCGCGGCGTGCTGATCACGGGCGCGCCGGGCGCCGGAAAGACCGCGCTGGCCCTTTCGCTGATCGGCCGGGCGCGCGCCGGCGGATATTCGGCGGGCCTGGTCGCCGACGACCGGGTCCTGCTCACCGCCACCGGCAACGGCGTGACCGCCGCCTGCCCGCCGCCGATCGCGGGCAAGGTGGAGATACGCGGATGGGGCGTCGTCGACACACCCGAACCCGTCTCCGGCCCGGTCCGGCTCGCGCTGATCGTCCGCCTCGTGCCGGCCGATCAGGCGCTGCGGTTCGCGGTCGATCACAGGGAAGAGGTCGCCGGGCGCGAAATGCCGGCGCTGCGGCTGCCCGAGGGTCCGGCGCCGACCGCCGCGACCGCCGTCTTCGCCGCGCTCGGTCTGCCGGTCTGGCTGTGAGCGGAGCCCGGTTTGGCCGAATGTCGCATGGCCGAACCCTCCCTAGCACCGGGCTGTGCCTTGAATTGCAACCGTTTTGCTGCTCAAGATCGCAGCCCTGCAAACGGGGCGTCATGGCCAGGCGGCAAGGAGCATTAGCGAGATGATTGGTGTCGTGCTGGTCACGCATGGCGCGCTGGCCGAGGCGTTCCTGCGGGCGGTCGAGCATGTGGTGGGCCCGCAGGCATCCTTCGAGACGGTCTGCATCGAGGCCGAGGACGACATGGAGCAGCGCCGTCAGGACATCATCACGGCCGTCGGCGAGGTCGACACCGGCAATGGCGTGATCGTGGTCACCGACATGTTCGGCGGCACGCCGTCCAACCTGGCGATCTCGGTGATGGCAGCCGGCAAGATCGAGGTGATCGCCGGCGCCAACCTGCCCATGCTGATCAAGCTGGCCCGGGCCCGCGAAACCGACGACATGGACCGAACGCTCGAACAGGCGCGCGACGCCGGCCGCAAATACATCAACGTGGCAAGCCAGGTGCTGGCGGGCAAATGAGCGGCGGTGGCGCGCCCGTCGGCGGGTCGGGATCCGACGAGCCGGCGCGCGCGCCGGTCCAGGCCGTGTTCGAGATCACCAACAAGCGTGGCCTTCATGCGCGCGCATCGTCGCGTTTCGTGCAGACGGCCGAGCGCTTTGCCGCGACGATCACCGTCGCCAAGGACGGAACCCACGTCGGCGGCACGTCGATCATGGGCCTGATGCTGCTGGCCGCCGGGCCGGGCAGTTCGATCGAGGTCAGCGCCACCGGTCCGGACGCAGAAGAGGCCGTCGCCGCCATCGGCGCGTTGATCGCCGACCGGTTCGGCGAGGGTGAATGACGGCGCACCGATCGATGCATATGCGGACATAAGGATTTCTTTATATTGCCGTTGCGCCCCTGCCCGGTCTCTGTTAGGAGCCGCGCAACCCCGCATGATGGAACGGAGCCTCCGATGGCTGACAAAGACTACGTCGTTGCCGACATGGCGCTGGCCGATTTCGGCCGCAAGGAACTCGATATCGCCGAAACCGAGATGCCGGGTCTGATGGCGCTGCGCGAGGAGTATGGCGAACAGAAACCGCTCAAGGGCGCGCGCGTCGCCGGCTCGCTGCACATGACGATCCAGACCGCCGTGCTGATCGAGACGCTCAAGGAACTTGGCGCGGACGTGCGCTGGGCCTCGTGCAACATCTTCTCGACCCAGGACCATGCCGCCGCCGCGATCGCCGCCACCGGCACCCCCGTGTTCGCCGTCAAGGGCGAGACGCTGACCGAATACTGGTCCTACACCGACCGCATCTTCCAGTTCGAGGAGGGCGGCGCCAACATGATCCTCGACGATGGCGGCGACGCCACGCTCTATATCCTGATGGGCGCGCGCGTCGAGGAGGGCGAGACCGACCTGATCGCCAATCCCTCGAACGAGGAAGAGGAGGCGCTGTTCGCGCAGATCAGAAAGCGGCTGGAACAGTCGCCCGGCTGGTTCGTAAAGCAGCGCCACATGATCAAGGGCGTCACCGAGGAGACGACGACCGGCGTCAACCGTCTCTACCAGATGATGGAGAAGGGGCATCTGCCGTTCCCGGCCATCAACGTCAACGACTCGGTCACCAAGTCCAAGTTCGACAACAAGTATGGCTGCAAGGAATCGCTGGTCGACGGCATCCGCCGCGCCACCGACGTGATGATGGCCGGCAAGGTGGCCGTCGTGTGCGGCTATGGCGATGTCGGCAAGGGATCGGCCGCCTCGCTGCGCGGCGCCGGCGCCCGGGTCAAGGTGACCGAGATCGACCCGATCTGCGCGCTGCAGGCCGCCATGGACGGCTACGAGGTGGTGACCCTCGAAGAAGCCGCGCCGAACGCGGACATCGTCATCACCACGACCGGCAACAAGGACGTCATCACCATCGACCACATGCGGTCGATGAAGGACATGGCGATCGTCGGCAACATCGGCCACTTCGACAACGAGATCCAGGTTTCCGCCCTGCGCAACCTGAAGTGGACCAACATCAAGCCGCAGGTCGACATGATCACCTTCCCGGACGACAAGCGGATGATCCTCTTGTCGGAAGGGCGCCTGCTCAATCTGGGCAACGCCACCGGCCATCCGAGCTTCGTCATGAGCGCCTCGTTCACCAACCAGGTGCTCGCCCAGATCGAACTGTGGGCGCATGGCGACAAGTACGACAACCGGGTCTATGTGCTGCCCAAGCACCTGGACGAAAAGGTTGCCCGGCTGCATCTCGAAAAGCTCGGCGTCACGCTGACCGAACTAAGCGGCGAACAGGCCGCCTATATCGGCGTGTCAGCCCAGGGGCCCTACAAGCCCGAGCATTATCGCTACTGATCGCACCGAACACCGACGGCGCAGGGCCGGCCGCGATTTCGCGGCCGGCTTTTTCGTCGGTCAGGCTTCACGGCGAATCCGCGGGCCGCTATGTTGGGCCGATTCGTGTGTCGGGGTAGCGTCGTGTCTGCGCGGTCGGAACCCGTGCACGCGGCCCCGCGCGCGAAGGCGAAGGGGACCCGAATGCCGCAACAAGGCAGTGCGCGCCGCCGGTGGCGCACCTTCAATGCATCGTTGAGACGGACCGCGGCGATCCTCGCGGCGGGCGTGCCCCTTTGCAGCCCCGTCGCGCCGGCGATGGCCCAGGTCGGAGCGGGCGACCTGACGATCCTCGGCCGCTCGCTCGACACGTTCGAGGTGGTCCAGTTCGCGCTCTTCTCCGGCGCGCTCGCAGCGGCCATCGGCTCGGCGCTGTGGCTGATCCGCGAGCGCACGCGCACGGCCTCGCAGAACCTCGCCCTGCGCGGCAAGGTTTCGGCGCTCGGCGCGCGCATCAACCAGCTCGAAACGCTGGCCGCCTCGGAAGGCCAGCGCGCAGTGGTCTGGAGCGACGAGCCGAACAAGCCGGCCGCCGTGATCGGAACCCTTGGCGCACGCTCCGGAGCACCGGAATCGCGCGGTGAATTCCTGGCCTTCGGTCGCTGGCTCGAACCGCGATCCGCCGCCCGTGTCGAACAGGCGATCAGCCGGCTGCGCGATCACGCGGAACCGTTCGATGACATGGTGCTGACGCCGGCCGGCGTGCCGATCGAGGTTTCCGGCCGGACCAGCGGCGGCAGCGCGATCGTGCGCTTCGTCTCGCTCGCCGGACAGCGCGCCGAACACACCCGCCTGATCGCCGAGCACGCCCGCGTCGTCGAGACGCTGGAAACGCTGCAGGCGCTGATGGACCGGTCCGACATGCCCGTCTGGCTGCGCGACGAGAACGGCGCGCTCGCCTGGGTCAACCGGGCCTATGCCGAAGCGGTCGAATGCGGCGACGCCGAGGCGGTGGTCTCCAGCCGGACCGAACTGTTCGGCAGCCAGGCCGGCAAGCAGATGGCCAGCGAGCGCGGACAGGCCGGCGCCTTCGAGGGTCAGGTGTCGACGGTCGTGCGCGGCGATCGGCTGGTGTTCGACGTGCTCGATGTCGAGGGACCGTATGGTTCGGCCGGCATCGGACGGGATCGCACCGAGACCGAGGCGGTGCGCGCCGAACTGAACACGACCATTCGCAGCCACGAGGAGACGCTCGACCTGCTGACGACGGCGGTCGCCATGTTCGACGCCGACGCCCGCCTGCGGTTCCACAACCAGGCGTTCGAGCAGCTCTGGGAGGTCGACAGCGGCTTCCTGGCCAGCAAGCCGGACATGACGCTGTTTCTCGACCGCATGCGCACCGAGGGCAAGCTTCCCGAACAGCCCGAGTGGCGGCGCTGGAAGGAAAGCATGCTCGACATCTTCAAGGCGGTCGAGCCGCGCGAGGACATCTGGTACCTGCCCGACGGCCGCACCGTGCGCGTGATCGCGAGCCCGCATCCGCGCGGCGGGCTGACCTGGGCATTCGAGAACCTGACCGAGCGCATCGACCTTGAAAGCCGCTACAAGACGCTGATGCGGGTGCAGGGCGAGACCCTCGACAATCTCGCCGAAGGGGTCGCCGTGTTCGAGACCGACGGCACGCTCAAGCTCGCCAATCCCGCGTTCGAGCGGTTCTGGCATGTGGGCCATCTGATGGGCGAGCAGCGGGTCCATATCGGCCAGATCGCCGAAGCGTGCGAAGCCGCGCTGGGCGAGGCCGAACCGTGGCGCCGCTTCGCCGGGATCGTGACGGGCTTCGAAGAGGATCGGGCCGCCGAGTCCGGACGGGCCGAGACCGAAGAGCGCACGCTGTCGTGGCGGGTCGTGCCGCTGCCGAACGGCCAGACCATGATCACCTTCGTCGACATCACCGCGACCAACCAGATCGAGCGGGCCCTGCGCGAACGCAACGAGGCGCTCGAGCGGACCACATTGCTGCGCGACCGGTTCATCCGGCACGTCTCGCACGAGTTGCGCGTGCCGCTGACCTCGATCGGCGGCTTCACCGCGCTTCTGGAAATGGAGGAGACCGGCACGCTCAATGCCCGCCAGCGCGAATATCTCGCCGACATCGCCGCCTCGACGGGCGAACTGAACGAGTTGACGCGCGACATCATCGATCTGGCCAGCATCGACGCGGGCGTCATGGAACTGCGGCTTGACGAGGTCGACGTTTCACCGGCCATGGACGAGGCGGCCGCCCAGGTCGCGCCCCGGCTGGGCGCGCACGGCATCGACCTGGTCACGCGGATCGACCCGGAGGCGGGCACGATCATCGCCGACCGGGCGCGGCTGGTTCAGGTTCTGGTCAACATCCTGACGAACGCGGCGGATTTTGCGCCGCCCGACAGCGAAGTCACGTTCACCTGCACGCGCTCTGAGGACGGCGTCGCCTTCAGCATCCGCGATCGCGGCCCCGGCATCGCCGAAGGCGCGCTCGACGAGGTGTTCGAACGCTTCCACACGGACCGCACCGGGCGGGAGCGCGGCTCGGGCCTTGGCCTTGCCATCGTCAAGAGCTTCGTCGAACTGCACGACGGAACCGTGGCGATCCGGTCCGCGCCCGACGAGGGTACCGAAGTCACCGTGACGTTCCCGGACATGCCGGCCCGTGTCAGCGTCGCTGCCGAATAGGGCCCCTGTGGCGATGCCTCTGGTCAGCGCACCGCTCGACGAGCCGGCCATGACGCGCCTTGCCGCCGATCTGGCGATGGCCGCGCAGCCGGGCGACTGCCTTTTGCTGTCGGGGGATCTGGGCGCCGGCAAGACGACGCTCGCCCGCGCCTTCATCCGCGCGCTGGCGGGCGACGATGCGCTCGACGTGCCGAGCCCGACGTTCACGCTCGTGCAGACCTACGCGACGAGCCCGCCCGTCGCGCATTACGATCTGTACCGGATCGGCGCGCCCGAGGAGCTGGACGAACTGGGCCTCGACGAGGCGCTGGAGACGGGGATCGTTCTGATCGAATGGCCCGAGCGTGCCGGGGCGTCGCTGCCCGCCGACGCGATCGGTTTGACGCTTGAAGAGGCGACGGACGCTGCGGGCGCCGACGCGCGCCGCGTTTCAATCGAGGGTACCGAAGCGGCAATCGAACGCATCGGCCGCAGCCTTGCCGTGCGCGACCTGCTCGAAACCGCCGGCCATGGCCGGGCCGCCCGCGCGCCGCTTGCCGGCGATGCGTCGACACGGCGCTACGAGACCGTGACGGACGGTGCGTGGCGGGCGGTGCTGATGGATTGCCCGCCCATGCCGGACGGCCCGCCGATCCGCGCGGGGAAGCCCTATTCGCGGATCGCCCATCTGGCCGAGGATATCCGCCCCTTCATCGCGGTGGCCCGGACGCTTGTGCAGGCGGGGTTCCGAGCGCCGGACATCTTCGCCGTCGACTATGCGCTGGGGCTCGCCCTGATGTCGGACCTCGGCAGCGAGCCGGTCGTCGATCGCGCGCGGCGGCCGATCGCCGAGCGCTACGAGGCCGCCGTCGATCTTCTTGCGGCGCTGCACGGGCGCCGCTGGTCGCGCGATCTCGCGCTGGAGGACGGCAGTGTCCACCACATTCCCGACTTCGATGCCGAGGTGATGCAGATCGAGGTCGATCTGTTGATCGACTGGTTCCTGCCACGGCAGACCGGCGAAGAGGCGCGCGATGCCGATCGTGCACGGTGGCAGGCCCTCTGGTCCGACCTTTTCGCGCGCGTCGATGCCGGCCCGAAGACGCTGGTGCTGCGCGACTTCCACTCGCCGAACCTTCTGTGGCACGCACGGGCTGAAGGGCATGACCGGATCGGCCTGATCGACTTCCAGGACGCGCTCTGGGGCCATCCGGCCTACGATCTGATGTCGCTCGCCCATGATGCGCGCGTCGACGTCCCCCCTGTCCTACAAAGGGGTCTTGTCGATCGCTACTGCCGCACGCGACGGGCGGTCGATCCGGCCTTCGACGAGGATGCGTTCCGGGCGGCGGCGGCCATACTCGCAGCCCAGCGCGCCGCCAAGATCCTCGGCATCTTCGTGCGGCTCGACGCGCGCGACGGCAAGCCCGCCTATCTGGCGCACCTGCCGCGCATGAAGGCATATCTGCGCGGCGCACTGGCGCACCCGGTGCTCGCCGATCTACGCGCGTGGCTGGACGCGCGCGGCGTTCTCGAACCCAAGCCCGACCGCCCATGAGCGAGACATCTGTCGCGACCGCGATGGTGCTGGCCGCCGGCTTCGGCAAGCGGCTGCGTCCCATCACCGACACCGTGCCCAAGCCGCTGGTCGAGGTCGGCGGACGCACCATGCTCGACCGGGCGCTCGATGCGGCGGATGCGGCCGGGATCGGACGCGCGGTCGTCAACGTGCATTATCTCGGCGACCGGATCATCGCCCATTGCGCGGGGCGAAAGGCTCCCGAAGTCGCCATCAGCGACGAGCGCGCGCAGATCCTCGAAACCGGCGGCGGTGTGGTCAAGGCGCTGCCGTTGCTCGGGAAGGCGCCGTTCGCCCTGCTGAACGCCGACACGTTCTGGGTCGACCGGGAGCCGGCGACGCTCGGGACGATGGTCGCCAGGTTCGATCCGGTGCGCATGGACATGCTGCTGCTGACCGCGCGGCTTTCCGACACGACGGGACATACGGGCGGCATCGACTTCACCCTTGATGCCGACGGCCGCGTCGTCCGTGCGACCGGGCAGCAGCACGATGGCGTCATCTACGCGGGCGCGGCGATCATCGATCCGGCGGTCTTCGCGGACGCGGTCGCCGAACCGCATTCGCTGAACGTCTATTTCGATCGGGCGATCGCTGCCGGAAGGCTGTTCGCGCACACGCTCGAGGACGGGCACTGGTACACCGTCGGCACGCCCGAGGGCCTCGCGGCGGTCGAGGCGCATCTGGCCGCACGGGCGGTTTGACCGTCCCGCCGCCGCGCCGCACACTCGGGCCGATCCGAATCGTCCCGTGCCATGAACCAAGCCGTTTCACGATACCGCCAGCCGACGGTCTTCACCGTTCCGCCCGGCACCGCCTTTCTCGGCGCGGTGGCCGAAGCGCTGCTCGCCGGCCGGCTCGTCGAGGGCTTTGCCTGGACGGGCGACCCGATGGCGCTGGCGCGCGCAACGATCTATGTGCCGACCCGCAGGGCGGCGCGCGAACTGCGCTCGGTCTTCATGGACGCGCTCGGCGCATCCTCGATCCTGCTGCCACGCATCCGGCCGCTGGGCGAATTCGACGAGGATGCCGCGTTCCTGGCCGCCGGCGACGGCGCGATGCTGTCGATCCCGCCGGCGATCGACGCACTCGATCGGCAACTGGCGCTCGGCCTTCTGACGGCGCGCTGGAGCGAGGCGATCGCACCCGACCTGCGCACCCGGCTCTATGGTGACGAACCGGTCACGACGCCGGTCTCGGTCGCCGATGCCTTCTGGATGGCCGGCGACCTTGCGGCGCTGATCGACCAGCTTCAGACCGAAGGTGTCGGTTTCGCGCAGATCGAGGCGGCCGCCGGCGCCGACGTTTCCGAATGGTGGCACGTCACGCTCACCTTCCTGCAAATCGTCAAGCAAAGCTGGTCGGCCTACCTCGCCGAAGCCAACCGCATCGATCCGGCCGATCACCGCAACCGTATGCTGCGGGCCGAGGCCGCCCGACTGCGTGCGGCGCCGCCCGACGGCCCGGTCATCGTCGCCGGATCGACCGGCACGATCCCGGCAACGGCCGAGCTGATCGCGACGATCGCCAGGCTGCCACAGGGCGCGGTGGTTCTGCCCGGCTACGACACGGCGATGGATGACGAGACCCGCGCCCTGCTCGAAGCGGCGGGCGACGCGACGCCGGTGATCGGCCATCCGCAATTCGGCATGCACGCGCTGACGCGGACGATCGGCATCGTGCCATCGGCGATCGACACGCTCGGCGAGCGGCCGCCGGAGGCCTCCCAAGCCCGCGCGCGCTGGGTCGCGGCGGCGCTCGAGCCGGCCGAGCGCACCGCGCACTGGGCGCGGACCCGGAAGGCGCTCCCGCCCGCCGCGTTCGAGGATGTCTCGATCCTGCACGCCGCCAACGAAACCGACGAGGCGCTGGCGATCGCCTGCGCGCTGCGCGAAGCGATCCTCGATCCCGGCGCGACCGCCGCGCTCGTCACGCCCGACAGGCAACTGGCAAGGCGGGTTGCCGGCGAGCTCGGGCGTTTCGGCATCGCGGCCAACGATTCGGGCGGCACGCCGTTCGGGCTGACCCCGCACGGAACGCTGCTGGCGCTGACCCTGTCGCTCAGCGCCGGCGAAGCCGACCCGGCCGCCCTGCTGGCGCTGCTCAAGCATCCGCTGGCCCGGTTCGGCATGGCGGAAAGCGACCATGGCGCGGCCGTCGCCGATCTCGAACTGCTCGTCCTGCGCGGCGGCACCGGCCGCATCCGCCTCGCCTCGTTCGCCGACTTCGCCGAGACCGCTCTGGCGCAGTGGGCCGATGGGCGGCGGCGCGAGCCGGACTGGTTCGCAAGGCTCGACGCGAGCGCCTTCGACCGGGTGCGGGCGCTCGCCGGACGCATCGAAGCCGCGTTCGCGCCGCTGGCATCACCGGCCCGGGTCGCGTCAAGCCGTCGCCTTTCCGACACGGTCCGCGACAGCGTCGCCGTGCTCGAGGCGATCGCCCGCGACGAGGCGGGACGGCACGAAGCGCTCTATTCGGAAGAGAGCGGCCGGGCGCTCGAGGCCCTGCTGTCGCGGCTTCTGGCAAGTTCGGTGGACCTTGCCTTTCCGGCCGACCAGTGGCCCGACATGGTGCGCGCGCTGACGGCGACGATGACGATCAAGCCGACCCATGGCGGCCATCCGCGCGTCTTCATCTGGGGCACGCTGGAGGCCCGGCTGCAGAGCGTCGACCTGATGGTACTGGGCGGGCTGAACGAGGGTACATGGCCGGCACAGACCGCGAACGACGCGTTCCTGACCCGTTCGATGAAGGCCGAGATCGGCCTCGACCCGCCCGAGCGCCGGATCGGGCTGGCCGCCCACGATTTCCAGATGGCGATGGGCCATCGGCGCGTGCTTCTGACCCGTGCGCAGCGCGCCGGCGGCGCGCCGGCGGTCGCCTCGCGCTGGCTGCAGCGGCTCGAAACGCTGGCCGGCGCCGAAGCGACCGGAAGGCTGCGCGAAGCCGGCCGGTACTTCGCCGGGCTCGCAACGGTCATTTCCGCGCCGCTTGTCGCCCCGCCTGCCCTTCGGCCCGAGCCGACGCCGCCGCTCGAAGCGCGGCCGGTCGCGCTGTCGGTCACCGAGGTCGAGCTGCTGCGCCGCGATCCCTACGCGATCTACGCCCGACACGTGCTGCGGCTTGCACCGCTCGAGCCGCTGGTCCGCGATCCGGATTTCGCCGACCGGGGATCGCTGATCCATGCCGTCATGGAGAACGCGACGGCGTCCGGCATCGACTGGACGGCCGAAGATGCATCCGACCGTCTCGAAGCGCTGGCCCGCGCCCGTTTCGACGAAGAGGCGCTGCCGCCCGAGATCGACGCGGTCTGGTGGGCGCGGATGCTGGCGGCGGTACCGAACATCGTTGTCTGGGAGCAGGCGCGGCAGGGCGGTATTGTCCAGTCGCTGGCCGAAGTTCGGGCAAGGCCCACCGACATCGGTCTCACCGGCGTGACGCTGCGCGGCATGGCCGACCGGATCGACATCCGCACGGACGGCCGGGCCGACATCGTCGACTACAAGACGGGAAGCGCACCGTCCGGCACGCAGGTCGAGAAGATGTTCGCGCCGCAATTGCCGCTCGAAGCCGCGCTCGTTTCGCGGGGCGCCTTCGCCGAGGCCGGCGTCCGGCCGCCGGGCGAACTCATCTACGTCCGGCTCGGCCCGCGCGGCGAACTCGTGCCGAAGATCGTTTCGGGCGGGAAACACCCGGATGCGGAGGTGCTGGCCGAGCGCTCCTGGGAGAAGCTCGAAGGGCTTTGCGCCCATTACGGCCACGCGGCCAACGGCTACGCCAGCCGCGCCGCGCCGTTCCGGGAGGGCGATCTGGACGGCGATTACGACCATCTCGCCCGGGCACGCGAATGGCTCAACGCTGCCGACGGGGGCGGCGATGGCTAAGCCCCTGCCCGACGACAGGACGCGCGCCGATCAGGCCAGGGCGGCCGATCCGGGCAATTCGGCCTGGGTTTCGGCCAATGCCGGTTCGGGCAAGACCTGGGTCCTGTCGACGCGCGTCATCCGCATCCTGCTTTCGGGCACCGATCCGTCCAGGATCCTGTGCCTGACCTACACGCGCGCCGCCGCCGCCGAGATGAAGGGCCGCGTCTTCGACCGGCTCGGCGCGTGGGTGGCGCTGGACGATGCCGGGCTTGCCGCCGAACTCGAGGCGATCGAAGGCCGGCGACCCGATGCAACACACCTTGCCTTCGCGCGGACCTTGTTCGCGCGCGCGCTCGAAACGCCGGGCGGGCTCAAGATCCAGACGATCCATGCATTCTGCGAAGCGCTGCTGCACCGGTTTCCGCTGGAGGCCAACATCGCCGGCCATTTCGAACTGCTCGACGGCGAGGCGCAGGCGCTGCTGATCGCCCAGGCCCGGCGCGGCATTCTGGCGAGCGCGGTGCAAAGGGGCGAGGGAGGCGCCGGCGAAGCGGTGATGCGGCTCCTGATGGTCACCGGCGAAAGCGGCATGGAGCGGCTGCTCGACGAGATCGTCGCGCGCCGGCTGGAGATCGCCCGCGTGCTCGACCGTTTCTCGCCCGCGACCGACCGGCGGGCCGCCTATCGCGCCGCGTTCGGATTCGGTCCGGACGAGGGCGAGGCGGACATCGCGGCAGCGGCCTGGCCGTTGCCGGGCCTCGACGCCGAAACGCTTGACGCGCTGTCGGAGGGCCTGCGCCCGGGTGAAGCCAAGAGAACTGCCGACATCGTACACGATGCGATCGATGCCGGCAGGCGATCCGATCCCATCCGACGCATGGAGGCACTCGCACGCTGCTTCCTGACCGAAAAGGGCGAAGTGCGAAAGACCGGAAGCCTGTTCGCCAAGCCCGCCATAGCGATTGTGCCCGACATCGAAGAACGCTTCGGCCAGGCCTGCAGCCATTTCCTCGCGCAGCGCGACCGCCTGCACCTGCTGCGCGAGATCGAATCCACGATCGATGTCCTGGCGATCGCGGACGCGCTGATCAGCCGCTACGAAACGCTGAAGCGGGAGCGCGGTTTTCTCGATTTCGAGGACCTGATCGACCGGACCGCCCGGCTGATGATGCGCACCGGCGCGTCGCATTGGGTCCGCTACAAGCTCGACCAGGGCATCGACCATATCCTTGTCGACGAGGCGCAGGACACAAGTCCCGCCCAATGGGACGTGATCCGCGCGCTGGCGGACGAGTTCTTCGCCGGCGAGGCCGCACGGGAGGAAGCGCGAACCGTGTTCGCGGTCGGGGACGAGAAGCAGTCGATCTATTCGTTCCAGGGCGCCGATCCGGAAGGGTTCGCCGACACGCGCGACCATTTCGCGCGGCTGACGAACGAGGCGAGACGCCGCTTCGCGCCCGTCGAGCTGCAGGTGTCCTTCCGGTCGACCCAGGCCGTTCTCGATGCGGTCGACCGGGTCTTCGCGGTCGAGCGCAACCGCGCCGGGCTGACCCGCGAGGGGCTGCCGACGCGCCATGTCTCGCTGCGCGCCGGGGCGCCGGGCCGCGTGGAAGTCTGGGACCGCGTGGCCAGGCCCAAACCCGAACGCGAAGAGGACTGGACCGCGCCGGTCGACGCCATCGAGGAGCCGGCGCTGATCGTCGCCACGCGCATCGCCGACACGATCCGGGGCTGGCTCGATACCGGCGAAACGATCGAGGCGACGGGCGCGCCGATCACGGCGGGCGACATACTCGTGCTGGTGCGCTCGCGCGACAGCTTCGTCGGCGCCCTGTCGCGGGCGCTCAAGGACCGGGGCGTGCCGGTCGCCGGCGCGGACCGGCTGCGGCTGACCGACCATATCGCCATTCTCGACCTGATCGCGCTCGGCCGCGTTATGCTCAACAGCGGCGACGACCTGTCGCTCGCGAGCCTTTTGAAGAGCCCGCTGTTCGGTATGGGCGAGGAGACGCTGTTCGCCCTCGCGCACGGCCGCGACGGCGCGACGCTCTGGTCGCGCCTTCTGGCGGCGGGCGAGAATGATCCGAAGCTGCGCACGATCGGCGCGCAGTTGCGGCGATGGTCGCAGATGGCGCCCGGCCTTCCGGTTCATGAATTCTATGCGCACGTGCTGTCGGCCTGCGGCGGGCGCGCGCGGCTCGTCGGCCGGTTGGGGCCGGAAACCGCCGACGTGCTCGACGAGTTCCTGGCGCTGACGCTCGCCGCCGAACGGACCGGCCCGCCGGCGCTCGAGACCTTCCTGAACGCGCTCGAACACCAGTCTCCGGAGATCAAGCGCGAGATGGATCAGGCGCGTGGCGAGGTGCGGATCATGACCGTGCACGGCGCCAAGGGCCTGGAAGCGCCGATCGTCTTTCTGGTCGATCGGGGCAGCCCGCCCTTCAACAGCGCGCAGGCCCCCTCGCTGCTGAAGATCGATCTTCCCGGCGAGGCGCCCGACGAGGCCGGTGCGCTGCTGTGGCGCGGCACGCCGGACACCAAATCGGAGGTCCATGCCACCGCGATGGCGCGCCTCGAACATGCCGCGCGCGAGGAGTACCGCCGGTTGCTCTATGTGGGCATGACGCGCGCCGCCGACCGGCTGATCGTCGCCGGCTACCGTGGCATCAACGAACCGTCTGAGCCGACCTGGCAGCCGATGGTGCTTTCCGCGCTCGAAGAGCATTGCGACCACGTCGAGACCGAGGCGGGCCCGGTGTGGCGGTTCCCGGCGGGGCTCGAACCGGCTGCCACGACGACCGGGCCGGGTGCGGCGCGCGCGCAGGAGGCGCCTGATCCTCCGCCGGCAGGCTTCGTCGATCCGGCTCCCCCCGAGCCGCCGCCGGCCCGACCGCTCGTGCCGTCCGGCGCGTCCGGGTTCGCGGTGGACCGGGAAAGTGCCGACGCGGACGTCGGCACGCCGTCGCTGCTGGCAATGAACGGGTCCGACCTGCCAATGGGCGAAGCGATGCGGCGCGGCACGATGATCCACACGCTGCTGCAGATGCTGCCGGACATCCCACCGGACACGCGCATGGCGCGCGCGCGGGCCTGGCTCGACCTTTGCGCGCCGTCGATGGATGCCGGGCAACGGGACGATCTTCTGGCGCAGGTGTTGGGCGTGCTCGACGATTCGGGTTTCGGCGCGCTGTTCGCGCCGGCCTCGCTGGCCGAGGTGCCGGTCATGGGCACGCTCGAACTTGGCGACGAACCACGTGCCATATCGGGTGTGATCGACAGGCTCGCCGTCACCGGGGATACGGTGATGATCGTCGACTACAAGACCGGACGGGCGGTGCCGGCCGACGCCGAGGCGATCGCCGACAGCCATGTGCGGCAGATGGCGCTCTACCGGGCGCTGGTCGCCCCGCTCTATCCGCATTGCCAGGTCAGGGCGTTCCTGCTGTTCACCGCCGGGCCAGCGATGATCGAAGTGCCGGCGGGCCGGCTCGACGGGGCACTGGCCGCTCTCGCCCCGTCGTGAGAATCGCATTATAGAAGCGATCTTGAATAGGAACGCGCCGCGGCCCACATGAGGCGCACCAGCTTGAAAGGAGGTCCGCCATGGCGACCGTGAAAGTCGATACGAACAATTTCGAGAACGATGTGCTCGGCGCGTCCGAACCGGTGGTGGTGGATTTCTGGGCTGAATGGTGCGGGCCGTGCAAGATGATCGCGCCGGCGCTCGAGGAACTGTCCGGCGAGATGGACGGCAAGGTCAAGATCGCCAAGGTGAACATCGACGAGAACCCGCAGATCGCCGCCCAGTACGGTATCCGCTCGATCCCGACGCTCTACATGTTCAAGGGCGGCGAAGTGGTCGACCAGATGATCGGCGCCGTGCCCAAGAGCAAGCTTTCGGACTGGATGAAGAACGCCGTCGCCTGACCCATCACGCGCGATGATTTCGATGAACCCGGCCGCCGCGCCGGGTTTTTCGTGGCCGGCGTCTCAGTCGGGCAGCGTGCCGTTCTCGCGCAGCACCTGTCCGGCGAGATAGAGCGAGCCGCCGATCAGGATGCGCGGCGGCCGTTCGAGCCCGTTCCAGCTTTCGGCCAGAAGGCGCAGGGCCGATCGGACATCGTCCATCGGTTCGGCGGAAAGCCCCGCCTCGAGCGCCAGATCGGCAAGATGCACCGGGTCGTGCCCCGCCTCGCTGTCGGGCACCGGCACGGTGAAGACGTGCCGCACAAGACCCTCATAGACCCGGAAGAAGCCGAGCGCATCCTTGGTGTCGAGCATGCCGGCGATCATGAACAGGGGCCGCTCCACCTCCTCCTCGCGCGCGGCCAGAAACTCGGCCGCCATCGCCGCGCCATCGGGATTGTGTCCGCCGTCGAGCCAGATCTCGGCACCCTGCGGGGCGAGATCGACCAGATCGCCCGAGGTGATCCGCTGCATGCGCGCGGGCCAGCTCGCCGCCTGCATGGCCCGTTCGGCGCCCGCCTCGGTCAGCACGAACCCGCCGGCGCGCAAGGCGGCGATCGCGGTTGCCGCGTTGGCAAGCTGGTGGCGGCCGGGCAGCGCGGGAAGCGGCAGGTCTAGAAGCCCGTCGGTATCCTGAAAGACGAAACGTCCATGCTCCTCGAAGGCGATGAAATGCTCGCCATAGATGCGCGCGGGCGCCCCGACCGCCTCGGCCCGGGCGACGAGGACATCGCGCGCCAGCGGATAGGGCTGCGCGGAGATCACCACGGGCACGTCCGGCTTCATGATGCCAGCCTTCTCGCCGGCGATCAGGTCGACCGTATCGCCCAGATGAAGCTGGTGATCGAGGCCGATCGGCATGATGACGCTGACCGCCGGCCGCTCGATGACGTTGGTCGCGTCGGCGCGGCCGCCAAGCCCGACCTCGACGATCGCCGCGTCCGCCTCGTGCTCGCTGAACAGAACGAACGTGACGGCCGTCAGGATCTCGAAGACGGTGATCGGCGCTCCGCCATTGGCCTCGGCGACACGCGCGACGGCTTCGGCCAACACGGCGTCGTCGACCAGTTCGCCGGCGATGCGGAAACGCTCGTGCCAGCGCACAAGGTGCGGCGAGGTGTGAACATGCACCTTGTGGCCACCCGATTCGAGCAGGGCACGGCAGAAGGCGGCGCACGACCCCTTGCCGTTGGTGCCGGCGATGTGGATCGTCGGGGGCAGCGCGTTCTGGGGGTCGCCCAGCCGGGCGAGCAGCCGCCGGATGCGTTCCAGCGTCAGATCGAAGCCCTTGGGATGGAGCGCCATCAGCGCCTCGATGGCGCGGGTGGCCTCGTCGGGGGAAACGAGATCGGCGCCCGCCAGGGGCGGGCCTTGAGGATCGTGGGTCACGGCGTCCGGCCTGTCAGAAGCTGGGGGACGGTTTCTGGCCGGTCTCGGCCGGTTCACGTTGCGGCGGCTCGGGTTCGGCTGATCCGTTCGCAGGCGCCACGGCCGGTTCGAGCCCGGCGACCGGCGCGGTGTCGGAGTTGTCGATCACGGCGGGTTCGGCCGGCTCTTCGGTGACGAGCGCATCCTTTCCGGTCAGGATGCGCAGCAGCCGCGCGATCGTCGGCCTGAGCTCGGGTCGCGGCACGACCATGTCGACCATGCCGTGATCGAGCAGGTATTCGGCGCGCTGGAAGCCCTCGGGCAGCTTCTCGCGAATGGTCTGCTCGATCACGCGCGCGCCGGCGAAGCCGATCACCGCGCCCGGCTCGGCGATATGGATGTCGCCGAGCATCGCATAGGAGGCCGAAACCCCGCCTGTGGTCGGATTGGTCAGGACGACGATGTAGGGCAGGCCGGCTTCCTTGAGCATCTGCACGGCGACGGTGGTGCGCGGCAACTGCATCAGCGACAGGATGCCTTCCTGCATGCGCGCGCCGCCCGAGGCGGCGAACAGCACCATCGGGCACTTCCTTTCCACCGCCGTCTCGAAGCCCCTGATGATCGCTTCGCCCGCCGCCATGCCGAGCGAACCGCCCATGAACGAGAAATCGTGCACGGTGGTGACGATCCGCATGCCCTCGAGCGTGCCGGTCGCGTTGATGATGGAATCCTCGAGCCCGGTCTTCAGCCGGTTCTCGCGCAGCCGGTCGGCATATTTCTTCTGGTCACGAAAGCGCAGCGGGTCCTGGGGCACCTCGGGATTGGCGATCTCCTCGAACGCGCCCTTGTCGTAGAAATGGCGCAGCCGCTCGCGCGCGGTGATCTTCATGTGATGGCCGGAGACCGGGATCACCCACTGGTTCTCCTCGACGTCGGCGTGGAACACCATCTCGCCGGTCTCCGGACATTTGATCCAGAGGTTCTCGGGCGTCTCGCGGCGGCCCAGCATCGAATTGAGCCGCGGGCGCACATAGTTGGTGATCCAGTTCATGGCGAACTCCTTTGCGCGCAGATGTGGCCGATCTATTCGGCTGCTTCAAGGCGCGCCGAGCGCACGCCGTCGGCAAGACCGCGCACCAGCGTGGACACCGCCGCCACCGTGTCGCCCGTTGCGTTGCCGTCGCCGTCCAGCGAGCCGGCAATGGCGTTGACGATGGCCGTGCCGACCACGACGCCGTCGGCGTCACGGCCGATCAGCGCGGCCTGTTCGGCCGTCTTGACGCCGAAGCCGACGCAGACCGGAAGCGGCGTGTGGCCCTTGATGCGCTTGACCGCCTCGGCGACCGCGCCGGTGTCGGCGATGGCAGAGCCGGTGATGCCGGTCATCGAGACATAGTAGACAAAGCCCGACGTGTTGGCGAGCACGGCCGGCAGGCGCTTGTCGTCGGTGGTCGGCGTGGCGAGGCGGATGAAGCTGACGCCGGCGGAAAGCGCCGGAATGCAGAGCTCCTCGTCCATCTCCGGCGGCAGGTCGACGACGATCAGCCCGTCGATGCCGGCAGCCTTCGCATCGGCCAGGAAGCGGTCGACGCCGTAGATGTAGATCGGGTTATAGTAGCCCATCAGCACGATCGGCGTTTCGGCGTCGGTTTCCCGAAAGGCGCGCGCCATGGCGATCGTTCCGGCGAGCGTCTGCCCGGCCTTGAGGGCGCGCTGACCGGCCATCTGGATCGCCGGCCCGTCGGCCATCGGATCGGAAAAGGGCATGCCGAGTTCGATGATGTCGGCGCCGGCCCCGGGCAGCGCCTTCATGATGGCGAGCGATGTGTCGGGATCGGGATCGCCGCCCATGAAATAGGTGACAAGCGCCGGCCGGCCCTCGTCGGTGAGGCGTGCGAACAGCGTGTCGAAACGGTTGGTCATTGGCGTTTCCCCCCGGCCGCTTGGATCACCTCGCCATCCTCCTTGGTGAAGGTGCCGACCTTTTCGGCATCGGGCAGCACCTCGAGCACCTTCTCGGAGGGGCGGGCCAGCACGGTGCCGAGCGGCGTGACCACGATCGGCCGGTTCATCAGGATCGGGTGTTCGACGATGAAGTCGATGAGCTGGTCGTCGGTCCATTTCGGATCGTCGAGGCCCAGTTCGTCATAGGGGGTGCCCTTGCGGCGCAGCACGTCGCGCACCGGAAGGCCGGTGGCCGCGATCAGTTCGACCAGCCTGTCGCGCCCCGGCGGCGTCTTCAGATATTCGATCACCTGCGGCTCGGCGCCCGACGCGCGGATCATCGCCAGCACGTTGCGCGAGGTGCCGCAATTGGGGTTGTGGTAGATGGTGATGTCGCTCACGCCGATATCTCCGGATGGTCGAAGCGCTCGCCGTCGCTCCATTTGCCCGGCTGGTTGCCGCCGACGGGAAAACCGCCCGCATCCGCCAGCAGTCTGGCCATGTGCATCAGGTTCCAGCTCATGAAGGTGGTGTTGCGCTTGGTGAAATCGTTGTCGTAGCCCGCGCCGTCGTCGCCATAGGATGCGCCGGGGCCGGCCTCGCCGATCCAGCCGCAATCGGCCTGCGGCGGGATGACGTAGCCGACGTGCTGCAGCGCGTAAAGGCAGGTCATGGCGACGTGCTTGATGCCGTCCTCGTTGCCGGTGACGACGCAGCCGCCCGCCTTGCCGTAGAAGACACCCTGACCGCGCTCGTTCTGCTGGCTCGAATGGGCATAGAGCCGCTCGATGATCATCCGGCAATAGGAGGATTCCTCGCCCAGCCAGATCGGTGTGCCGAGGACGAGGATGTTGGCGTCGCGCACCCTCGGCCAGAAGACGTCCGGCCAGTCGTCCCGCTCGGCGCCGTGCTCGCGCATGTCCGGCATGATGCCGTGCGCGATGCGGTGATCGGCCGCGCGCAGATAATCGACCGTCACGCCGTTGGCGTCCATGATCGCCATGGAATTGCGCATCAGACGCTCGGTGTGGCTTTCGCCCTGATGGCTGGCCTTCAGCGTGCAGTTGATGAACAGCGCCTTGAGGTCGGAGAGATCCGTCATTTAGCTCGTCTTCAATCAGAACGGATTATCGTCGTGTTTGTCAGGAGCATCGGAGTTTTCATCCATGGTCTGCGTCGACGGTTCTTGCACATCGGGTGGAGCAAGAAGTCGCTGCCTCTCTATGAGCAGCTGCTCTTCTTCCTCTTCGGCAAATTTTTCCTCTAAGACGTGTTCGACGGTGTGCCGAATTGTCCGTGCAGCTTCCGGCGCATCCGCCAAAATCGATGTCGAATAATCGACTGCGACCAGCAAAAAAGCGAGCGTAGCGAACGCCATACTCGCCGATACTGGTTTTGTACCTTTGAGCGAATTCAGCAACTCGTCCAGCTTGGCGTGAAGGCGCTTTTTTTCTTTTTCAGAGCGCTCGCTTTCATTAATCGCCTTGCGAAAAGCGTGCTCCGCATTTTCAATACGAGCCCTCGCCCGTTGTGAGATCGAAGAAACTGGCGCCTCGCCAGCACCGATGGAAGTGAGCCTGCTTGCCAGACTCCTTTCCGTCGCGCGATGTACGAACTCGTCAAAGAAGTCGGCAAATGGGCCGCCCTCATACTTGATTCCAATACCTTTTGACAAGAATCTTCCTGCCAAAGCTTCAACAGTGGCGATGTACGTTCTACGTACAAGAAAATTTAGATCATTATAGTCATCGGTTTGAGCAATTATTTTGAAAGCCCTATCTCTTGCTTTTTCCTCCAATACTGCAAAAGCAAGATTTGCATTCTTTGGCAGTTTTAGGAAATCTTCTTCTAGAAGAAGTTTATGGCTTGCTAATTCGTTCATCGTCACATCTCGAAGCCCAGCCGCTTGCCGACCGCGAACACGTCCTTGTCGCCGCGGCCGCACAGATTCATCACGATGATCCGGTCCCTGCCCATCTTCGGCGCGCGCTTGATCACCTCGGCCAGCGCGTGGCTCGGTTCGAGCGCCGGGATGATGCCCTCGATCTTCGACAGGAGCTGGAAGGCTTCGAGCGCTTCGTCGTCGGTCGCCGGCACATAGTCGACGCGGCTCGTCTCCTTGAGCCAGGAATGCTCGGGCCCGATGCCGGGATAGTCAAGCCCGGCCGAGATCGAATGGCCTTCCTCGATCTGCCCGTCTCCATCCTGCAGCAGGTAGGTGCGGTTGCCGTGCAGCACGCCGGGCGAACCGGCGGTCAGCGAGGCGCAATGCTCGTCCGTGTCCAGACCCTTGCCGCCCGCCTCCACGCCGACCATCTGCACGTTGCGGTCGTCGAGGAAGGGGTGGAACAGGCCGATCGCGTTCGAGCCGCCACCGACGGCGGCGACGAGCATGTCCGGCAGCCGGCCCTCGGCCTCCATGATCTGCTGCTTCGTCTCCTGGCCGATCACCGACTGGAAGTCGCGCACCATCTCCGGATAGGGATGCGGGCCCGCCGCCGTGCCGATGATGTAATAGGTGCTTTCGACATTGGTGACCCAGTCGCGCAGCGCCTCGTTCATGGCGTCCTTGAGCGTGCCGTGGCCGGAGGTGACCGGCGTCACCTCGGCGCCGAGCAGCTTCATTCGGAACACGTTCGGCGCCTGCCGCTCTATGTCGGTGGCGCCCATATAGACATGGCAGGGAAAGCCGAAACGGGCGCACACGGTGGCCGAGGCCACCCCGTGCTGGCCGGCGCCGGTCTCGGCGATGATCCGCGTCTTACCCATCCGTTTGGCAAGCAGGATCTGGCCCAGGCAATTGTTGATCTTGTGCGAGCCCGTGTGGTTGAGTTCGTCGCGCTTGAAGTAGATCTTCGCGCCGCCCAGATGCTCGGTCAGCCGTTCGGCGAAATAGAGCGGCGAGGGCCGGCCGGTATAGTGCTTGCCGAGTTCGGCGAGTTCGGCATGGAAGGCCGGATCGTTCTTCGCCTCGCTCCATTTCTCTTCCAGATCGAGGATCAGCGGCATCAGCGTCTCGGCGACGAAGCGTCCGCCGAAAATGCCGAACATGCCCTGATCGTCCGGTCCGGTGCGGAAGGAATTGGGTTCGAGCGGCTTGTTCATGTCATACTCCCACGGCGGCGGTCCACCGGTCTTCCTGCGCCTCGGCGACGGCCAGAAGAAAGGCCTCGATCAGCGCGCTGTCCTTGACGCCCGGTCTGCTCTCGACGCCCGAGGAGACATCGATGCCGGGCGGGTCCGCGATCGCCAGCGCCTCGGCGATGTTGTCCGCGTTCAGCCCGCCCGAAAGCATGTAGGGCGTGCCGGCGGGAAGGCGTTCGAGCAACGACCAATCGAAGCTGACGCCGTTGCCGCCCGGCAGGTCCGAGCCTCTTGGCGGTCTTGCGTCTAGCAGGAAACGGTCGGCAACGCCCGCATAGGGGCCGAGCCGGTCGAGGTCGGCGGGAACGCTGACCGCGAACGCCTTCATAACCGGCAGACCGTAGCGCGCCTTGAGGTCTGCGACCCGGCCCGGGCTTTCGGTGCCGTGCAACTGCAGCATGGCCGGCTGAACCGCTTCGACGATAGCGTCGAGCGTGGCGTCGTCCGCATCGACCGTCACGGCGACCGGCTGCACGCCGTCCTCGCGCGCACGCGCCGCGAGCGGGGCGGCCATCTCGGGCGTGACGTGCCGGGGCGACTTTTCAAAGAAGATGAAGCCGGCATGGCTCGCGCCGCCGGCTGTCGCCGCCAGAAGCGCGTCCATCGTCGAAAGGCCGCAGATCTTGATCTCGAGGCTCATCGCATCCGCTTAACGCGCGCATGTGCGCGAGTCGAGGGCAGTCAGAAGACGATCGCCTGCAGCTTGGCGCCGTTGCGCTTCAGCCAGGCCTTGCAGCGATCGGTGTCGGGGCAAAGCTTGTTGCAAAGCGCCCAGAAGCGCGGTCCATGGTTCATCTCGCGCAGATGGGCGACCTCGTGCGCGACGAGGTAGTTGATCACCGCCGGCGGAGCCATGGCGATGCGCCAGGAAAAGGACAGATTGCCCTCCGACGAGCACGAGCCCCAGCGGCTGACCGTGTCCTTGTAGCGCACCGCGCGCACCGGCTTGCCGACCACGGCCGTGTGGCGCGCGACGAGCGGTTCGATCTCGGCCTTCGCCTGCTTCCTGAGAAAATCCGCCACCCGGCGCGGAAGATGTTCGACCGGACCACGCACGACGAGCTCGGGCCCGTCCGCACCGGCGCGCGCGGCGGTCACGCCACGCCCCGCCTCGTGGACGATCAGGTGGTTGACGCCGCCGACGGGCAGCTTGATGCCGGGCCGCACCTGCGGACGGTCGGGCATGGCGGCGAGCTTGTGGGTCAGCCAGTCCTGCTGTCGGGCGAGGAAACGGTCGATCTCGGCCTGCGCCATGCCGGGCGGCACGGTCACTTTCAGGCCCCGGTCGCCGGGTTGAATCCTGAGCGTAAGACGCTTGGCGCGCGGGTTCTCGACAATGGCGAGCGGCAGCGTCCGGCCCGCCACCTCGTGGCTGTCGGGCCGTGGCGGCGCATCGCGGCGAAAACGTGCGAACCCCTCAAGCATGGCCGGTTTGTAGCGCGATTCGCGAGGACGGACAGACGAAAAAGCCGGACCTGCGCGAGGCAGATCCGGCCGAATTCGGGTCTGGAGGTCGACCGGCGCCACCATGGCGACGCCGGCTGGGGCCGGGACGTGGCTCAGAGGCCGTCCGAACCCTTCACGTTGGGCACCGAGGAACCCCGGGCGCCATTGCCGTTGTCGGCATCGGCATCCATGTCGCGGGCACGCTGGGCCATGAACTCGTCGAATTCCTTCTGGTCCTTGGCACGGCGCAGTTCGCGCAGATAGTCGTCGAACTCCTGGCGCATCTCGTCGAGCTTGCGGCGCTCTTCCTCGATCCGCTTGAGTTCGGCCTCGCGCCAGTCGTCGAAGGCGACATTGCCGGTACGCGGCGACATGGTCGCCGAACGGCTGCAACGGCCCCAGCTCTTGGCCATCTGGTCGGTGGCGCGGTTGACGTCACCCTTGAAGCCTTCAAGGCGGTCGCCCCACAGGATGTAGGCAAGCATCGCAAGGCCGAGCGGCCAGAACACGATGAAGCCCAACACCATCAGGCCGATCGTCGCCGGCGTCCAGGCGGGACGGATCAACGCAGTCTGTGTCATGTGTCATTCACCCCATTTTCGTCGTGACGTCGTCTGCGCCACGTTTCTGAAGTGGTGACAGGACGGGTCCTGCGCAAGCTTTCAAACCGCTTTTTGCGCCGCATTCAGATTAATTCGCGTTAAGGTTCAGCCTCTTAGGCGCGAAAGAAAATGCACCGCCAGCCCCATGAGAAGCCCCCAGAAGGCCGCGCCGATGCCGAAGAAAACGATCCCCGACGCGGTGACGGCAAACGTCGTCATGGCCGCGATGCGGTCCTCTTCGTCGGCGACGGCGATGCGGGTGGAATTGGCGAGCGGGCCCAGAAGCGCGATGCCGAGCACGAGGGCGATCAGAGGCTCGGGCAGGGTCGCGACCAGGGCGACCAGCGAGGCGCCGAAGACGGCGAACACGCAGTAGATCAGCCCGTACCAGACACCGGTGGCCCATCGCCTGTCCGGGTCGGGATGGGCGTCCGGGCCGGTGCAGATGGCGGCCGTAACGGCGGCGAGGTTGGTCGACGAAGCGCCGGCGAAGCCGGTCAATGTCGAGCCGATGCCGGTCACCGCGATCACCGGGCCGGCGGGCGGGCGATAGCCGTCGGCGCGCAGCACGGCGAGCCCCGGCAGGTTCTGCGAGGCCATGGTGACGATATAGAGCGGCACCGCGAGGCCGAAGAACGAGCCGACCGAGATTTCCGGCATGGTGAAGGTCAGCGCCGACATCTCGACGGCAATCGGCGCGTCGGCCATGCCGCCGAGGAGGGCCCACCCCACCCCGGCGAACAGCACCCCGATCACCGCAAGCTGGGCATCCCAGACCCGCAACACGAAGAAGCCCGCCGCCAGCGGCAGGATGAAGGCCGGATCGACCGTCGCGGCCTGCGCGCCCGCGACGACGAAGGGCAACAGGATGCCGCCCAGCATGCCCGCCGAGATCGCGCCGGGGATCGCCTCGACGGCCCGCATCAGCGGCCGGAACAGGCCGGTGGCGACGGTCAAAAGGCCGGCGGCGACGAACGCGCCGACGGCCTCGTTCATCGTGTAGCCGGTGCTCGCCGTCACCAGCGCAAGGCCCGCGATCGACCACGCCGCGATGATCGGCATCCGGAACCAGACCGACAGGACAAGCGTCTCGAGCGCCACGGCGATGGCGATCGCGGTGATCCAGCTTGCCGTCTGCGCCTCGGTCGCGCCGACCGACTGCGCCGCGCCGAGCACCAGCGCCATCGTGCCGCCGAAACCGACGAAGGAGGCGACGAGCGCCGAGGACAGGGTGGTCAGTCGCAACATGGGTCAGCGCGCGCCCACCTGATCGGCAAGCGCGCCCGCGGCCTTCACGATCAGCGCGATGTCCTGCGGCCGCGACAGACGGTGGTCGCCGTCCCTGACGTAGCCGATAACCGCATCGTCCTTGGACAGAAGCTCGAACAGGCGCTGGGCGTGCTGCCACGGCACGTCCGGATCGGCCTGACCCTGAATGATGTGCACCGGGCAGAACGTGTCGATCGGGCCGGTCATGACGCGGTTTTCGCGGCCGTCCTCGAACAGGGCCCGGGTGAAGATGTTCGGGTCGGGTCCGTATGGGGTGGGCTCCTCGAAAAAGCCTTTCTGGTCGAGATCGCGGCGCTGGGCGTCGGTCAGATGCGGCTCGTGCAGCTCCGAGGTGAAGTCGGGCGCGGGCGCCAGCAGCAACAGGCCGGCGACCGAGTCGCTCGCGGCGCCCGCGTTCAGCTCCTGGACCATGCGCAGCGCGATCCAGGCGCCCATCGACGAGCCGACCAGGATGACCGGTTTGCGCGCGAACGCCTCGACGACCGCCATCGCTTCGCCGAGCCAGCGCGAGATCGTTCCGTCCCTGAATTCGCCGCCCGACTGGCCGTGCCCGGAATAGTCGAACCGCGTGCAGGCCAGACCCCGTTCGCCGCACCAGCGATCGAGTTCGACCGCCTTCGTGCCGTCCATGTCGGAGCGGTAGCCGCCCAGCCAGACGAAGCCGGGCGCGCCGCCGTCGCGATGGCGAACGGCGATCGGGACGCCGTCGACGTCGAGCCGCTGAATGTCCATTGGTCCCCTCCGGACGCTTTTCAAACCGCGAGCGCGTCCTTATGTGCGGTTTGTCGCGTCCTGTGAAGGCGTGCCGCCGGAAAGCGGATGATTTCCGGGCACCTTCATGCTATGGACTCGCCGGCTCGGGCGGCGCCCAGCGCGCACCGGGCCTGAACCCTTCCGGTCAACAATCAGGAGACTACGACCATTCGCAGACCATTCAGAGCGCCCCCGCCCCAGAAATCCGGCCCCCCCGCCAATGACGACATTCGCGATCCCGAAGTTCAGCTGATCGATTCCGATGGCAACAACAAGGGTGTGACCGATACGCGTGATGCAAGGCGCATGGCCGACGAGGCCGGCCTCGATCTCGTTCTCATCTCTCCCAACGCCAAGCCGCCGGTCGCCAAGATACTCGATCTGGGCAAGCTCAAATACGAGCAGCAGAAGAAGGCCGCCGCCGCCCGCAAGAAGCAGAAGACCGTCGAGGTCAAGGAAGTGAAGATGCGGCCGAATATCGACACCCACGACTACGAGGTGAAGATGAAGGCGGTCAAACGCTTCTTCGAGGAGGGCGACAAGGTCAAGGTGACGTTGCGCTTCCGCGGCCGCGAGATGGCCCACCAGCAACTCGGCATGCAGCTTCTGCAGCGCGTGCGCGAAGAGGTGCAGGACATTTCCAAGGTCGAGGCCGAACCGAAGCTGGAAGGCCGTCAGATGATGATGGTGCTTGCGCCGAAATAGGCGCGCCGGCCCGACTGCGAAACCGAAAGGCTCGCCGGCGGCGGGCCTTTTTTCTTGCCGGCGTCTTTGCCGTCAGTGCACGGGGCCGGTCAGGCCGCCTTGCGCGCCGAGATCACCCAGCCGGTCAGGCCCGTTCCGACGATATGCTCTCCATGGACATCCTTGCGGTCGCCGAGGCGCCCGTCGCGCTCGAGCCGATCGAGCTTCGCCGTCAGCGCGCCGTCCTGGTAGAACTTGTCGTTCAGCCCGATGACCAGCGCGCCGCCGGGCCTTACGACCCGCATTATGTCGTCGAGCGCATCGGGCATGACATGGCCGAAGGAGAACACGCCCACGCACGTCGCCGCGTCATAGGCGGCATCGGGCGCGTCGAGCGGCGGGGCGTTCAGGTCGGCCTCGAACAGTCGCCGATAGGCGCCCGAGAGGCGTGCCTTTCCGAGCATGCCGGTCGAGAAGTCGCAGCCGTCGATCACCCCGTAGCCGGCCGCGTGCAGGGCGATGCCCGACAAGCCCGAACCGCAGCCGACGTCCAGCACTTCGGTCCCGGACCGCGGCGGTACCAGGGCAGCGAGCGCCTCGGCGCAGCGCTGTGGCTGACGGTAGTCGTTCTCGGACAGTTCCTCGTCATAGACTTCCGCCCAGCGATCATAGAGCGCGCGCGTCTCCTCGTCCGATCGGACCGAATAGGCCTTGTCGAGAAAGCGTTTGGGTGCGTCGGCGTTCATGGGTTCCTCCTTTGTGCGCAGGCTTGCATCACCGGGCGATCGAGTCTATAGCCGCGCGGTCCGGATCGGCCGGCAGGGCATGCCGTGTCGATCCATGAATGCTGAACGATCAGCACGTCATCGACAATTCGGGCGAAACGAGCAGCGATCATCCGATCGCGGTCCGGTTTCCGGACGGCCTCGTGGAGCGTTCGCCGCAGGGTGAACTGGCGCGCACAAGCAAATGGAGAGCAAAATGCCCAAACTGAAGACCAAGGCTTCGGTCAAGAAGCGTTTCAAGCTAACCGCCACGGGCAAGGTGAAATACACCCCGATGGGCAAGCGGCACAACTTGATCAAGCGGTCCAACAAGTTCATCCGCGACGCGCGCGGCATGGACACGCTGTCCGAACCGGCCGGCAGGATCGTCAAGAAACACATGCCCTATGGCGGCTGAGTCGCAGAGCGCACGCAAGGATCGAGGACAAATACCATGGCACGCGTCAAACGCGGCGTGACCGCACACGCCAAGCACAAGAAGGTTCTCAAGAGCGCCAAGGGCTATTACGGCCGGCGCAAGAACACCATCCGGGTGGCCAAGCAGGCCGTCGAGAAGGCCGACCAGTACGCCTATCGCGACCGCAAGGCCAGAAAGCGCAATTTCCGCTCGCTGTGGATCCAGCGCATCAACGCCGCCGCCCGTGAGCACGGCCTGACCTATGGCCGGCTGATCGACGGGCTGAACAAGGCCGGCGTCGAGATCGACCGCAAGGTGCTCTCGGACATGGCAATTCACGAGCCGGCCGCGTTCGCCGCGGTCGCCGAGAAGGCCAAGTCCGAACTGGCCTACCTCAAGAACACCACGCCCGGCGCATTTGAGGCCGCTGTCCGCTAGGCCAGCGCGCTTCTCAACGCATCGACAATTGTTTGAGAACCCGCTTCTGGCCACCGCCGGACGCGGGTTTTCTTTGCTTGACGACTGTGACAAACCAACGCCGAAACCATCAACGAGATCTGCCATGAACGCGATGAGCGAAACCGTTTCCCACGACCTTTCGGAACTGGAACGGGACCTGATGGCCGACATTGCCGCCGCCTCCGACGAAGCGGCGATCGAACAGGTGCGTGTCGCCGCCATCGGCAAGAAAGGCGCGGTCTCCGAGCGAATGAAGACGCTCGGAAGGATGAGCCCGGAAGAGCGGCAGGTGATGGGTCCGGCGCTGAACGGGCTGAAGGCGCGCGTGACCGATGCGATCGCCGACCGGAAGGCCGAACTGCGCGCCGCCGCCATCGAGGCGAGGCTGGCCGAGGAGACCGTCGACGTCACCCTGCCCGTGCGGCCATCGCCCGTCGAGACCGGCCGCATCCACCCGATAACCCAGGTGGTCGACGAGATCACGGCGATCTGCGCGGACATGGGCTTTGCCATCGCCGAAGGGCCGGACATCGAGACGGACTACTACAACTTCACCGCGCTCAACTTTCCGCCGGACCATCCGGCACGCGAGATGCATGACACCTTCTTCCTGGCGCCCGGCGCAGATGGCGAGCGCAAGGTGCTGCGCACGCACACCTCCCCCGTTCAGATGCGCACCATGGAAGCGCAGAAGCCGCCGATCCGTGTTGCCATTCCGGGCAAGACCTACCGGCACGATTCGGACGCCACCCACACACCCATGTTCCACCAGCTCGAAGCGCTGGTGGTCGACGAGGTGACCACGGTCGCGCATCTGAAATGGACGATCGAAACGTTCTGCAAGGCGTTCTTCGAGGTGGACGAGGTCGCCATGCGTTACCGGCCGTCCTATTTCCCGTTCACCGAACCGAGCCTTGAGGTCGACATCCAGTGCGACCGGTCAAGGCCCGGCGAGGTGCGCTTCGGCGAGGGCAATGACTGGATGGAGATTCTCGGCTGCGGCATGGTCCATCCGAACGTGCTGCGCGCCGGCGGGCTCGATCCGGACGTCTATCGGGGCTTTGCCTGGGGCATCGGCATCGATCGCCTGGCAATGCTGAAGTACGGCATGCCGGACCTGCGCGCCTTCTTCGACGCCGATGTGCGCTGGCTCAGCCATTACGGCTTCCGCCCGCTCGACATGCCGACGCTGTTCGGAGGGCTGAGCCGGTGACATGCCGACACTGCTGATCTGGCGCGGGCACAAGTTCCGCTTCTATGCATCCGATAGCCCGGAGCCGCCGCATGTCCATGTCATCAAGGGCGACAAGGCCGCGAAAGTGTGGTTGCGCGATTTGAGTGTTGCCTACAATCGCGGCTATAGCGAGCGGGAGCTCAGTCGACTTCTTGCGGTTGTCTCGGACCATCGGAACGATTGGATTGGATCGTGGAATGACTTCTTTGGAGTTTGAGACCGAAGGAACACGCCCGGTTGCCGCCTGGTGCGACGACCAGTACGTCTTCGCCACGTTGGCCGACGGCCGCCAGATCCGCGCGCCATTGTGGTGGTATCCCTACCTGGAGCAAGCCTCGACCGACGAGCGCGCCGAGGTGGAGCTTCAGTACAGCGGCATCTGGTGGCCCGCCATCGACGACGGCGTATCGATCAAGGCCCTGTTGCTGGGCTGGAAGGCACCCAATGCGAAAGCGCCCGATCAAGCCGCCTGACCCCATCACCGAAAGACCGAACCGATGAAACTGACCCTGTCCTGGCTCAAGGACCATCTCGACACGGACGCAACGCTTGCCGAGATCGTCGACACGCTCAACATGATCGGCCTGGAGGTCGAGCATCTCGACGACAAGAGCCGGTTCGCGCCGTTCACCATCGCCCGCGTGCTGACAGCCGAGAAGCATCCCGACGCCGACAAGCTCAAGGTGCTGACGGTCGATGCCGGTGACGGCAGGCCCGTGCAGGTGGTCTGCGGAGCGCCGAACGCGCGCGCGGGGATGATCGGCGCGTTCGCCGCGCCGGGCACCTATGTGCCGGGCATCGATCTGGAACTGTCGGTCGGCAAGATCAGGGGCGTCGAGAGCTTCGGCATGATGTGCTCGGAGCGCGAGCTTGAAATGTCGGACGACCATCAGGGCATCATCGACCTGCCCGACGATGCGCCGGTCGGCACCTCGTTCTCCGCCTATGCCGGGCTCGACGATCCGGTGATCGAGATCGGCCTGACACCGAACCGGCCCGACTGCACGGGCATCCATGGCATCGCCCGCGATCTGGCCGCCACCGGGCTCGGCACGCTGAAAAAGGTGCCGGCCGAGCCGGTCACCGGCGACGGCGCCTGCCCGGTCGGCGTGACAATCGCGGCGCCGGACCTGTGCCCCGGCTTCGCGCTGCGGCTGGTGCGCGGCGTCAGCAACGGGCCGTCGCCGCAGTGGATGCAGCAGCGGCTGATCGCCATCGGCCTGCGCCCCATCAACGCGCTGGTCGACATCACCAACTATGTCACCTTCGGCTGGGGCCGACCGCTGCATGTGTTCGATGCAAGGAAGGTCGCCGGCGACCTCGTCGTGCGCCGGGCGCAAAACGGCGAGACGATCCTCGGTCTCGATGGCCGCGACTACTCGTTCACCGGGGACATGTGCGTGATCGCCGACGACAACGGGCCCGAATCCATCGCCGGCATCATGGGCGGCGAGCATTCGGGCTGCGACGAGAACACGACCGACGTTCTGATCGAATCGGCGCTGTGGAACCCGCGCAACGTCGCCCGCACCGGCCGTGATCTGGGCATCATCACCGATGCACGCTACCGGTTCGAGCGCGGCGTCGACCCCGAATTCATGGTGCCGGGCCTCGAACTGGCAACCCGCATGGTGCTCGATCTGTGCGGCGGCACGCCGTCTCAAACGCGCGTCGAAGGCTATCAGGGCCACGAGCCGAAACGGGTTTCGTTCCCCTTTGCCGAGGTCGGACGGCTGACCGGCGCCGACGTCGACAGGGCCGAAAGCACCTCCATCCTCGAAAACCTCGGCTTTGCCGTCGACGCCAGCGGAGAGACGGCCGACGTCACCGTGCCGTCCTGGCGGCCGGACATCGAAGGCAAGGCCGATCTGGTCGAGGAGATCATGCGCATTCACGGTGTCGGCAGGATCGCGCCCGTGCCTCTGGCGCGCCTCGACGGCGTGCCGGATCGCATCCTGACGACCAGCCAGGTGCGTACCCGCGACGCACGCCGGGCGCTCGCCGCACGCGGCATGATGGAGGCGGTCTCATGGTCGTTCATTCCGGCCGCCCATGCCGAGGCGTTCGGCGGCGGCGCGGCCGCGCTGAAACTGTCCAACCCGATCTCCGAGGAGATGAGCGACATGCGGCCCTCTCTCTTGCCGGGGCTGCTGGCTGCGGCGCAGCGTAACGCCAATGTCGGCCATGGCGATGTCGCCCTGTTCGAGGTGGCGGGCATCTATCTGGGCGATGCGCCGGGTGACCAGAAGCGTGTCGCCGGCGGCGTCCGCCGCGGCACGGCGAAGCTCACCGGGCCGGGCCGCGCATGGGACGGTCATGCCGATCCGGTCGGCGTGTTCGATGCCAAGGCCGACGCGCTGGCCGCGCTCGAGGCGGCGGGCGCGCCGGTCGACAAGGTGCAAATCGAGCGCGGCGCGCCGGACTGGTACCATCCGGGCCGTTCGGGCCTAATCAAGCTGGGGCCGAAGATGGTGCTGGGCCATTTCGGCGAGTTCCACCCAAGAACGCTCGAAACGCTCGATGTGAAGGGGCCCGTCTGCGGCTTCGAAGTGTTCCTCGATGCGATCCCCGAGCCAAAGCGCAAGGCGACGCGCACCCGGCCGCGCCTCGATGTCTCGCCCTATCAGGCGGTGACGCGCGATTTCGCCTTCGTCGTCGATGCGGGCGTCGCCGCGAACGAACTGATGCGCGCCGTGTCGTCGGCCGACAAGCAACTCATCGCCGGTGTCAGCGTGTTCGACGTGTTCGAGGGCGCTTCGCTGGGCGCCGGCCGCAAATCAGTGGCCCTGGAAGTGGAGATCCAGCCGACCGAGCGCACCCTGACCGACGAGGATTTCGAGGCGCTGAGCGGCAAGATCGTCGCCAGCGTCGAAAAGGCGACGGGCGGCGTGTTGCGGTCGTAGCGGCGGCGCGTGCCTACCCGGCCGATCGGGAGCGAATCGTTCGGGTTCCTCGCTTGGAATAGACACGGCTGCGGTGCGCCAGGTGTATGATGAGCACGACCTGGCCACCGCGCCTAGTCAGTTCGCATACCAGCCGAAAGTCGCCACATCGCAGCTTCCAGAACCCCTTGAGGTTGCCCGAATAGGGTACAAGGCGCTTTCTCGCGTCATCGATTCCGGCGAGTTCGTGGAGAGCCTTCCTGATTCGTCGCTGATCGGGCTCGGAGAGCGCAATGAGTTCTTCTACGGCTGCCGGATGCCACTCAATCCGCAAGACCGACCCGCTTCCACACATCCTCGTCGGGAATTGGGTCGAACGGTTCGGACAGGCGCTGGCGGACCGTGTAGAAATCCTCGAGTTCTTCCAGTTTCTCGACGATCGCCTGACGCATCAGATGGCTGGCGTTGAGCCCATGCTCATCGGAGAGGCGCTCCCAGCGCGCCTTGATGTCGTCGTCGATCCGGACGGATACGGACTTCATGACGTCGTTCCTCGATGTCGATGGTGAAAGACATGTAGCACATGTCGTGATTTGTCGAAATGCGCATGGCGATCGCGGCCATTGGCGCGTCGACCGTACGGATCGGGGCTTCGTGCGCCTTGCCCCTTGCCGACGCCTCTGACACAAGGCTGTCCTGCATCGGGCGGAGCCGGTCATGAATTTCATCCTCAACACCGACAGCTACAAATACTCCCATTTCGCGCAGTACCCGCCCGAGACGGCGGGTATCTCGGCCTACATCGAATCGCGGCGCGGCGGCGAGTATGACGACACGCTGTTCTTCGGCCTGCAGATGTTCCTGAAGGAGTATCTGTCGCAGCCGGTCACGCGCGCTCACATCGACGAGGCCGAAGAACTGGTCACGGAGCACGGCCTGCCCTTCAACCGAACGGGCTGGGAGACGCTGGTCGAGCGCCATGGCGGCTATCTGCCGCTGATGATCGAGGCGCTGCCCGAAGGCATGATCGTGCCGGCCGGCACGCCGATGGTCCAGGTGCGCAACACCGACCCCGACTTCTTCTGGCTGCCGACCTTCCTTGAAACCTCGCTGCTGCGCGCGGTCTGGTATCCGTCGACCGTCGCCACCGTTTCCTGGCACGTGCGCCAGATGATCGCCGAGGCGCTGGCGCGCACCTGCGACGATCCGGCCCCCGTCCTGCCGTTCCGGCTGCACGATTTCGGCGCGCGCGGCGCGACCAGCCAGGAACAGGCCGGCCTTGGCGGCGTCGCCCATCTGGTCAGTTTTCTGGGCACCGACACGGTGGCGAGCCTCGTCGCCGCGCGAAGATATTATCACGAGCCGATGGCCGGCTTTTCGATCCCGGCCGCGGAGCACTCGACCATGACGAGCTGGGGCGAGGAGCGCGAGGCGGCCGCCTACGAGAACATGATCGACCAGTTCGACGGCGAGGGAAAGCTGGTCGCGGTCGTCTCCGACAGCTACGATCTGTTCCGCGCCGTGCAGACGATCTGGGGCGGCCAGCTCAAGGACAAGGTCAAGGCGATGAAGGGCACGCTGGTCGTCCGGCCCGATTCGGGCGATGCCACCCGCGTGCCGATCGACACGATCGAGATGCTCGGCGAGATCTTCGGCTTTTCGGTCAATTCCAAGGGCTACAAGGTGCTGGCGCCGTGCGTGCGCGTCATCCAGGGCGACGGCATCAACCCGCGCACCATCCGCGTGCTGCTCGAGGCGATGGCCGAGCGCGGCTGGTCGGCGGAAAACCTCGCCTTCGGCATGGGCGCGGGCCTGTTGCAGAAGGTCAATCGCGACACGCTGCGCTTTGCCATGAAGGCCAACGCGCGACAGGACGCGGACGGCAACTGGCACGGCATCTCCAAGGACCCCAAGACCGATCCGGGCAAGGCCTCCAAGCGCTACCGGCAGGCGGTGGTGACGGAAGACGGCGCGCCCGTCGCCGTGCCGCTCAAGGATCTGGGCGATCGCGATAACCTGATGCGGCCTGTCTGGGAAAACGGCGAGCTCAAGGTCGACTGGACCTTCGCGGAAATCCGCGATCGCGCGAACCCGGACGGGGGCTGAGGCAATGTTCCGCTGGGGAATTCTGTCGACCGCCAAGATCGCCCGCGAGCAGGTGGTGCCGGCGATCCAGCAAAGCGAGACGGGCATCGTCGCCGCCGTCGCGAGCCGCGATGCCGGGCGGGCCGACGCGTTCGCGCGCCGGTTCAACATCGCCCACGCGTTCGAGACCTACGAGGCGCTTCTCGAAAGCGACGCGGTCGATGGCGTCTACATACCCACCGTGACCTCGACCCATGTCGAATGGGCGATCAGGGCCGCGAAGGCGGGCAAGCATGTTCTGGTCGAAAAGCCGCTCGCGCTGAAGGCCGACGAGATCGCCCCGGTCATCGAAGCGCGCGACGCGGCGGGCGTGCTCGTCTCCGAAGCGTTCATGGTCACTTACCATCCGCAATGGCTGAAGGTGCGCGACCTGATCGGCGGCGGCGCCATTGGCCAAGTGCGCATGGTCCAGGGCGCGTTCTCCTACTTCAACCGCGACGGCGACAACATGCGCAACCGCCCCGAACTGGGCGGGGGCGCTTTGCCCGATATCGGCGTCTATCCGACCGTCGCGACCCGGTTCGTGACGGGCATCGAACCGCAGAGTGTCACGGCCACCATCGATCGCGACGCCGCGTTCGGCACGGACATTTTCGCGAATGTGACGATGCGGTTCGAGGGATTTGACCTGAGCTTCTATGTCGGCACCCAGCTCGCCCAGCGGCAGGTGATGGTCTTTCACGGCGACAGGGGCTTCATCGAGGTCCGGACGCCGTTCAACGCCGGCGTCTACGATGCCGACCGCGTCACCGTTCACAGTGCCGATCACGGCCATGCCGAGACATTCGCCTTTCCGGGCGTGCAGCAATATCAGTATCAGGTCGATGCGTTCGTGCGGCGCACGCGCGGAGAAGACGTGCCCGTCTTCACGCTTGAAGAGTCGGTTGCCAATCAGCGCGCGATCGACGCGATCCACCGGGCCGCCGCGTCGGGACGGACCGAGCCGGTCTGATCACCACCAGACGCCGCCGCGACCAATGCGGATGCGCGGACCATCTCCCTCGGGCGGATGCAGCGGATCGGCGCAACAGGGTCGGTCCGCGTCCGGCCCGTCGGCGACGGGCGCGACATGCGGCCGGCTGGCGGCGAACGAGAACCAGTCGCGCAGCAGTTCCTCCTCGCGCCGGCTCGTGCGACGGGGGATTTTCGGCACGGGCGAGGATCCGATGCGGTCCGGTACCAGACGGGCCGGCCGGTCGGTCGGAACGGTCGGGGCGACCATGGTCGGCTTGAGCGCCTGCAGCCGCTCGATGCGCTCGTCGGTGGGCGGGTGGGACCGCAGCATCGAGGGCTCGGCCATGCGGCCGGTCGGCAGCATCATCGCTTCGAGCCGACGCCGGTGCACCGCCTCCAGCTTGGCCAGCGCCGAGGACAGCCCGTCGGGATCGCCGGTCAGCATCGCCGCGCCATAATCGGCGTCGAACTCGCGCGTGCGCGACAGGGCGAGTTGGAGAAGGGCGCCGATCGTCGGCGCCGCGATCATCGCCAGGATGCCGAGCCAGGGCACGGTCGGGAAGAAGCCGGACAGGTTGAACAGCACCGCGATGATGCCGACCGTGGAGAGCGTCGAGGTCAGCCGCGAGACCACGTCGGCCAGGCTCATCACCTTGATGTCGTCATTGCGGATGTGGGTCATCTCGTGGGCCAGGATGCCCGCCAGTTCGCGCGTCGTCATGCCGCGCACCAGCGCGTCGGTCACGGCGATCGCCGAACGGTCCGGCCGCCCGACGGCAAACGCGTTCATCATGCGCGAGGGAACCACGTAGAGCGTCGGCGCGCGGTCGAGCCCGGCCCGCTGCGCCAGATCCTGTACCAGCCGGTAGCCCACCGGAAACCGGTTCGGCCCCACCTCGCGCGCCTTGTACATGCGCAGCACCATGGCCGGCGAGACCCGACGCGCGGCGATCAGGCTGATGCCGCCGAAAATCAGCGCGTAGATGACCCCGACACCGCCGGCGATTGCCCACGCCGTCACCGCGAGCAGCGCAAGCGAACCGCCGACCAGCAGCGTGTGCAGCCGGTTCAGCGCCCGGTGGCGACGATGGATCGCGTGCGTGTGCTCGAAGAATGCGAAGGCCATGCCGGAAATATGGGGTGTCGCGCGGCGGATTTAAGCCTTCTCGCCGCCCCCGAAGACGAAGCGTGCATAGCCGAGATAGGAGAACACGGCCACGACGCCGACCGCGACGAAGGTCGCCCAGAACGGGGCGAGTGCGGGAAAGGCGAGCAGCAGCCCGGCATAGATGAGGTAGTTGAGCCCAGCGCCGACCAGCGCGATTGAGGAATAGCGCGCGCCCTCGGCGACCACGTGCCGACCGCTCGCACCGAACGTGAAGGTGCGATTGACCATGAAGTTCGAGGCCATCGCGCAGCCGATCGAGACGATGCGCGCGGTGAACGGGCCAAGGGGCGTGTAGAGCATCAACAGGTAGAGCACGCCGACATCGATGACGAAGCCGCTGCCGCCCGCGAGCGCGAAGCTGAAAAGGCGGCCCAGGCGCGTGCGCGCCGGGCGCGGTGCCAGCATGCGGTTCCTGCCGGCGCTGCTTTCGGTGTCGGCTTTCATGGCACGGTCATAGCCCGATGACGAAAACAATCCCTTACTGCACGGCGAAAACGACATCAGCGCGGCGGTTTGGCGCGTCGCGCAAATCACGATAGTCTCCCGGCCAAACGGGAAGCCAGCGCAGGAGGCGCGGTCATGTCCTTTTTCCTGACCATGTGGCGATCGCGATCAGGGGCGGTCGCTGCGGTCCTTGCAGCGGTTGCAACGGCCTTCATCGCAGGCGCGGCGCAGGCCGAACAGCCGGCCAAGCAGCTCTTCGGCAGCATGCCGCTTCCGGCGGCGACGCAATCGAAGGTGCACGGCTTTTATTCGAACGGCTGCATCGCCGGTGCCGTGGCGATGCCCGTCGACGGCCCGCGCTGGCAGGCCATGCGGCTCGAGCGCAACCGCCGCTGGGGCCATCCCGACCTGATCGCGCTGGTCCAGCGCCTGTCGGAGGACGCCGCCAAGGATGGCTGGCCCGGACTTCTGGTCGGCGACATCTCGCAGCCGCGCGGCGGGCCGATGCTGACCGGCCATGCCTCGCACCAGATCGGGCTCGACGCCGACATCTGGCTGACCAGGATGCCCGACCGGCGCCTGACGCGATCCGAACGCGCCAACATCAGCGCCGTCTCCGTGCTCAAGAGCGGTACGCTCAACGTCGATCCGAACATCTGGACACCGGAGCACGCACGGCTGCTGCGGCGGGCGGCCTCCTATCGCGACGTCGAGCGCATCTTCATCCATCCGGGCATCAAGAAGGCGATGTGCGAGGCCTATGGCGACAACGGCGCCAACGATGCCTGGATGATCAAGCTGCGCCCCTATTACGGCCATCACTATCACTTCCACATCCGCATGAAGTGCCCGGCCGACTCGCCCAACTGCCGCCCGCAGGACCCGGTGCCCGCCTCGGGCAATGGCTGCGACGCCTCGCTCGACTGGTGGTTCACGGACGAGCCCTGGACACCCAAGCCCGGCGCCAAGCGGGCGCCGCGCCGCGAAAAGACGCTCGCCGACCTGCCGAATGCGTGCCGCTCGGTGCTGTCCGCGCCGCGTCCGGCATCGGAAGATCTGGCCACCTACTCCGCCGGCTTCGACCAGCTCGCCATGATCGCCTCGGCGGTTCCGGTCGCGGCATCGACGGCGCCGGGCCGTGCCGCATTGCCGGCGACAGGGCGTCTTCCGGTGCCCGCGCCGCGTCCGGCGCGCTGAGCGGGACAGGCGATCGCATGAATTGCGGGTCAAAAAAGATGGCCGTGCACCTTTCAAGCCCGCGGCAAACGGTCTAAGACCGGCGCGCCCACTAAATCGATTGAACACGCCATGTCCGATGCCCTCACCATCGCCCTGGTCGCGCACGACCAGAAGAAGGACGACATGGTGGCGTTCGCCCGCCGCCACACCGAGCTTCTGTCGCGCTGCCGGCTGGTGGCGACCGGCACGACGGGCGGCCGCATCGCCGAGGCGCTTCCGACGCTCGATCTGACGCGGCTGCGCAGCGGCCCGCTGGGCGGCGACCAGCAGATCGGCGCCATGATCGCCGAAGGGGGAATCGACGCGCTGGTGTTCTTCGTCGATCCGCTCACGCCGATGCCGCACGATGTCGACGTCAAGGCCCTGATGCGGCTGGCCATCGTCTATGACATACCGATGGCGCTGAACGGCGCCACCGCCGAAATCCTCCTCAACGCGCTTCTGGCCCAACACACGGAAAAGGCCCATGCCTAGCTCGACCAGCCCGTTCGTCCTGCCATTTCCGATCCTGATCGCCGACATCGGCGGCACCAATGCGCGCTTTTCGATCCTGGTCGATGCCAATGCCGAACCCAAGGCGTTCGCGACGATCCGCACGCGCGACTTCGAAAGCCTCGACGCGGCGATCCAGAACCATGTGCTCGACCACACCTCGCTGATGCCGCGCAGCGCCGTGCTGGCCGTCGCCGGCCCAACCGATGGCGACGCGATCGACCTGACCAACAATGACTGGGTGGTCTATCCGCGCCGGATGATCGCCGATCTGGGGTTCGACGAGGTCGTCGTGCTGAACGACTACGAGGCCCAGGCGCTCGCCGTCGTCGCGCTCGAGGACGACCAGCTTCGCCAGATCGGCGGCGGCGAACGCGACCCTGCCGCGCACCGGGTCGTCATCGGGCCGGGCACCGGGCTTGGCGTCGCCGGCCTCGTGCACGCGGCGAGCACGTGGATCCCGGTCGCCGGCGAGGGCGGGCATGTCGATCTGGGCCCGCAGACCGAGCGCGACGGCGAAGTGTTCGCGCATCTCGAACGGATCGGCGGGCGCGTGTCGGGCGAACAGGTCCTGTGCGGGCGCGGCATGGTCAACCTCTACCGCGCCGTCGCACAGGCCAACGGCAACGCGCCGCGCTTCGACGATCCATCCGACGTCACGCACGCGGCCGAGACCGGCAGCGATGAAGACGCGGTCGAGACGCTTGATTTGTTCGCCGAGTATCTGGGCCGGGTCGCCGGCGATCTGGCGCTGGTCTTCATGGCGCGCGGCGGCGTCTACCTGACCGGCGGCATCACCCAGAAGATCCTGCCCTTCTTCAATCAGACCCGGTTCCGCGCCGCCTTCGACAACAAGGCGCCGCACGAGGCGCTCGTCGGCGAAATGCCGGTCTTCGCCATCCTGCACGACCGCGCGCCGATGGAGGGCCTTGCCGCCTACGCAAGGACGCCCTCGCGCTTCGGCGTGGCCCTCGAGAGCAGGCATTGGACGCGTTGAGCTTGCCCGCGCCGCGCGCTATAGCCCGCCAATGAGCGACGGGTCGCAGGATAGCGCCGCCATCAGGGGCGGATTGGGCGAGGGCGTGATCGCCGTCCTGCGCCGTATCCTCGAAGAAAACGGCCGGGAATACGCCCGGCACTACGTCCTCACCATCGTCTGCCTCGTGGTGATCGGTCTGACGACCGCGTTCGTCGCCTGGATCACCCGCGACGTCGTCAACGAAATCTTCGTGCGCCAGCGGGGCGAGCTGATCTTCATCATCTCGGGCACGGTGGTGGGCGTCTTTCTCGTGCGCGGGCTTGCGATGTACGTGCAGGCCGTCGTGCTGGCACGCATCGGCAACGATCTGGTCGCCCGCTACCAGACGCGGGTCTTCGACAAGCTGATGAAGCTCGGCGTGGGCTATTTCACCGAAGCCCGCTCGGGTCATCTGGCCGCCCGCATCGCCGAGAACGTCAACGGCATCCGCGACGTGCTGTCGCTGACCCTGACCGCGCTCGGGCGCGATCTCGTCTCGCTGATCGGGCTCGTCTTCGTCATGGTGACGATGGACCCGATCCTGTCGCTGATCGTGCTGGCGGTCGCGCCGATCCTGGTTCTGGCGGTCGCATGGGTGACCGCGCGCATGCGCAGCGTCGTGCGCGAGACGGTGGAGCTGAACGCGCGCGTCGTCGGCACCATGCAGGAATCGGTGCAGGGCATCACCGTGGTCAAGGCGTTCACCATGGAAGACCGGCTGGCCCGGCGCATCGGCACGATCATCGACGATGCGCGCGCCAAGGCCGACCGGCTCGCCGCGATCACCGAGCGGGTCAATCCGGCGGCCGAAATCTTCGCCGGCCTCGCCGTCGCCGGCGTCATCGCCTATGCGGGCATCCGCGCGGTGAGCGAGGGCCAGCCGCCGGGCTCCACCTTCGCCTTCATCACCGCGCTGCTGCTGGCCGCCGATCCGGCCCGGCGGCTCGGCCAGCTCAAGGTCAATCTCGAAAAGGCCATGGTCAATGCGCGGATGATCTACGAGATCCTCGACATGCCCGAGCGCCAGCGCGACCGGCACGACGCGGTGCCGCTGGAGGTCAGCGGCGGCGCCGTCTGGTTCGAGGATGTCGACTTCGCCTATGCCGACGGCACGAAGGTGCTGCACGGCCTGAGCTTCGAGGCGCCGGCCCACCGGACCACCGCGATCGTCGGTCCGTCCGGCGCGGGCAAGACGACGATCGTCTCGCTCCTGCAGCGCTTCCACGACATCGATGCCGGAACGATCACGATCGACGGACAGGACATCGCAGGCGTGACGCTCGCCTCGCTGCGCGGCCAGATGGCCTTCGTCTCCCAGCAACCCTACCTGTTCGAGGGCACGATCCGCGAGAACATCCGCTATGGACGGCCCGAGGCGACCGACGACGAGATCGAAGAGGCCGCCCGGCAGGCCAACGCCCATGACTTCATCATGGCGCAGTCGGCAGGCTATGACACGCCGGTGGGCGAGAACGGCGTCACCCTTTCGGGCGGCCAGAGGCAGCGCCTTTCGATCGCCCGCGCCATCGTGCGCAATGCGCCGATCCTGCTGCTCGACGAGGCGACCTCGGCGCTCGACAACGAATCCGAAAAGCTCGTCCAGCAGGCGCTCGAGGAGGTCATGGAAGGCCGGACCACGATCGTCATCGCGCATCGGCTCTCGACGATCGTTTCGGCCGACCGGATCATCGTCATGGACAAGGGCGAGGTTGTCGAGACCGGCACCCATGCCGAGCTTGCCAGCCGCAAGGGCGGGCTCTATGCGCGGCTGAACCTGCTGGGCGGCGGAGCCGACGAATCGGCCGGACCTGCCTTGGAAACGGAGAAGAAACGCGCATGAGCCAACCCCTGTCGATCGCCGTGGTCGGTGCGAGCGGGCGCATGGGCCGCGCGCTGATCCGCGCCATCGCCGAGGATCCCAAGGCCCGCCTCGTCGGCGCGCTCGAACGCGAAGGCGCCGACGAGTTCATGGAGGATGCGGGCACCATGGCCGGCATCGGTGCCCTCGATGTCGCCGTTGCCACCGATCCGGACGTCGCCTTCGAGGGCGCCGAGGCGATCCTCGACTTCACCGCGCCCGAGGCCACGCGCGCCTTTGCCGACATGGCCGCCGAACGCGGCGTCGCCCATGTCATCGGCACGACCGGCATGAGCGCCGACGACGAGGCGCATATTCACCTGGCCGCCGAGAAGACGCCGATCGTCAAGTCCGGCAACATGTCGATGGGGGTGATCCTGCTGTCGGTGCTGGTGGAGAAGGCGGCTGCCGCGCTCGAGGCATCGGACTGGGACATCGAGGTGCTTGAGATGCACCACCGGCACAAGGTCGACGCGCCGTCGGGCACGGCGCTGCTGCTTGGCCAGGCGGCCGCGACCGGACGCGGCATCGATCTCGAACACAACGCCGTTCGCATGCGCGACGGTCACACCGGACCGCGTGCGGCCGGCGCGATCGGGTTCGCGACGCTGCGCGGCGGCTCGGTCGTCGGCGAACACTCGGTGATCATGGCCGGGGCCGGGGAACGGGTCGAACTGACCCACCATGCCGAGGACCGCGCGATCTTCGCGCGCGGCGCCGTCAAGGCGGCTCTGTGGACGCGCGGCAAGGCACCGGGCCTTTATTCGATGCGCGACGTCCTGGGGCTCACCTGATCCCTGTGGAAACCACTCAGTCAACCGACTTATGGAGAGACAAGCATGTCCGGCACGATGGTTCTGGTCCGCCACGGCGAGAGCGAATGGAACAAGAAGAACCTGTTCACCGGCTGGCGCGATCCGGACCTGACCGAGCAGGGCATCAAGGAAGCCAGGGAAGCCGGCCAGGCTCTCGCCGAGCGCGGCATGACGTTCGACATCGCCTTCACCTCGGTTCTGGTGCGCGCCGAACGCACCTGCCAGATGATCCTTGACGGGGTCGGCCAGTCCGACCTCGAGACGATCCACGACCAGGCGCTGAACGAACGCAACTATGGCGATCTGGCCGGGCTGAACAAGGACGACGCCCGCGCCAAGTGGGGCGAGGAGCAGGTGCACATCTGGCGGCGCTCCTATGCGACCGCGCCGCCCGGCGAGGAGGGCGAGAGCCTGCGCGATACCGGCGCGCGCGTCTGGCCCTACTACATGACCGAGATCCTGCCGCGCGTGCTGCGCGGGCAGACGGTGCTGGTCGCCGCGCACGGCAATTCGCTGCGCGCCCTCGTCATGGTGCTCGACCGGCACACGCCCGAGACGATCACCAAGCTGAACCTCGGCACGGGCGTGCCGATGGTCTACCGGCTGCACGCCGATTCGACGGTCGCCGCCAAGGAGATCCTCGGCGACATGTCCGGCGCGCATTGACGGCGCCCTTCACGATCCGGCCGGCACGGCTGGACGAAGCCGGCGCGCTGACCGATCTCTGCGTGCGCTCGAAGGCGCATTGGGGCTATGACGAGGCGTTCATCGCCAAGGCGATGAGCGAACTCACTGTCGATCCCGACTGGATCGCCGAAGGGCTCGTTCTGGTTGCCGAGCATGGGGCTCTGCCGGCCGGCGTTGCCGGGATCGCCGACGAGGGTGACGATGTCTGGGAGATCGCCGTCTTCTTCGTCGACCCCGGTCACATGGGCAAAGGCGTCGGCGCGGCACTGTTTGCCGCACTCAGAACGCTTGCGCGCGACAGGGGCGCGAGACGGCTGACGATCCTGTCGGACCCGAACGCGGAAGCCTTCTACGAGCGCATGGGCGCGGTTCGGATCGGCGAAGAGCGTTCGACGGCGGCGACCGGCCGGCTGCTTCCGCTTCTGGCGCTCGATCCCTGAGTGTGCTTTGCTGACATCGTCCACGGATATCAGCCATGACCGATCTCATCTTCCTGCTTCAGACCCACTGGCCCGCCATGGTCGCGGTCTTCGCCGTCTTTGCTGTCGCCGCGGGCAGCCCCGGCCCGGCGACGCTGGGCATCATGGGCACCGCCATGGCGCGCGGGCGGGCCGCCGGCATGGCGTTCGCCGCCGGCGTGCAGCTTGGCTCGTTCACCTGGGCGACGGCGGCGGCCATCGGGCTATCGGCCTGGCTGAACACGATCGCCTGGGGACTGACCGCGATGAAGATTGCCGGCGGCCTCTATCTGGCCTGGCTGGCGTTCAAGTCCCTGCGCAGCGCGCTTTCGACAAAGCCGGTTGCCGCCGCGTCCAGCAATGCGCGCTCGCTGGGCGGGCATTTCGGCCGCGGCGCGCTGTTGCACCTGACCAATCCCAAGGCCGTTCTGGCCTGGATCGCCATCGTCACGCTGACGCAGACGAGCGGCGGCGGAACGCCGGTGCTGGTCGCCACCCTTGCCATCTGCCTGGTGATCGGCGCGATCATCTTCCAGGGCTATGCGCTCATCTTCGCTTCGCCCGTGATGATGGCGGCCTATCGCAGGGCCCGCCGCGCGATCGAGGGGCTGCTTGCGGCCGTGTTCGGCTATGCCGGCTGGCGCCTTTGGGCCTCGGCCGTCTGATCGGCATTCAACTGCCCAGCCTCCCAGCCCAGGATCGCCCGCTTGCGGGTCAGGCCCCAGTGATAGCCGGTCAGCGCGCCGGACTTGCCGACCGCCCGATGGCAGGGCACCACGAACGAGACCGGGTTGGCGCCCACCGCCGCGCCGACCGCGCGCGAGGCCTTCGGCCGGCCGATCCGGTCGGCGATCGACGAATAGGCCTCGGCCCGGCCCATCGGGATCTTCAAAAGCGCCTCCCACACGCTGACCTGGAAATCGGTGCCGATCAGCACGACGCGCAAGGGCTGGTCCTGCCGCCATGTGCCGGGCGCGAAGATGCGCGCCGCATAGGGCGCGGTCGCCGCCATATCCTCGGCGAAGGCGGCGAAGGGCCAGCGGGCCGCCATGTCGTCGAACGTTGCGCCCTCGCCGCCCGCATCGCAGAATGCCAGCCCGCAAAGGCCGCGCTCGGTGACCATGATCAGCGCGATGCCGAACGGGCAGACATGATAGCCATAGCGGATGGTCAGGCCGGCGCCGCGCGCCTTGATCTCGCCGGGCGACATCGCCTCGTGCGTGACGAACAGATCATGCAGCCGGCCCGGCCCCGAAAGGCCCAGCTCAAAGGAGGCTTCGAGCAGCGGCATGTCCGCGTCGAGCAGCCTGCGCGCATGGTCGATGGTCACCGCTTGCAGAAAGGCTTTTGGGGAAAGGCCCGCCCAGCGCGTGAACAGCTTCTGCAGGGCCGTCGGCTCCATGCCGACATCGCCGGCGAGCGTTTCGAGCGACGGCTGGTCGCGCCAGCGTTCGGAGATGTGCTCGATCACCCGCCGGACGATCTCGTAATCATTGTCGGCAATCGCGGCGGGGCGGGTCAGGACGGCGTGCGGTTCGGCCATGTGTGTCACCGGGCTCAATGTCATGGTGTCGATATGACCGCTCCGGAGACCGATCGCCACCCGAAACTTGGCGTGCCGGGCCGTCAGCGTCGCGCCGTGGCAAGCGCCTGCGAAAAGGCCGTCGCGAAGCTCTCGCGGTCGTCGGGGTTGAGGAACGCGCCGATCGTCGTCGCCCGGCCCTCGCCGGTCAGCCGCATCGCGGTGATCCCGATCTCCCGGTGCCGGTCGACATGAAACCGTGCCCAGAACGGATTGTAGTGATGGTCCTGCCGCCGCCCGTTCGGCGCGATCTTGCGAATATGCACGTCAGAACGGGTCACGGTGACCTGCTCACGCGCGCGCCCGGCGCGGAAGCTGAAGCGGATCGCCGCATAGAGGATGAGCACGTCGACGATCATGAAGATGGCGACCGGCCAGGCCCCGAGCGCGAAGTAGAACACGGCATTGGCCGCGCAGATGGCGGCGAAGAACCCCATCAGCACCGCAAAGCCACCCGGGGTCAGCGACCGGTGCGGAAACAGCTCGGCCGCGAAAACCGGCTTCTCGGCGGGCGCCGTCGGTTCTATGTCGGGTCCGTTTGGAGACATGAAGCGAGGTTATAGGCGGTCATGGCGGTCAGCCAAGGGAAAAAGCCGGCGGCGAAAGCGGCCGGAAAGGCAAAGAAGCGCGCCCGACGCCTGCCGCGCTCGAGATATTCGCCCGACGAAGTGCGCGAGATCTTCCGCCGCTTTTCGGTGCAGCGGCCCGAGCCGAAGGGCGAACTGTCGCACGTGAACCCCTACACGCTGGTCGTCGCGGTGGCGCTGTCGGCGCAGGCGACCGATGTCGGCGTAAACCGGGCGACGCGCGACCTGTTCAAGGTGGCCGACACGCCCGAGAAGATGCTGGCGCTCGGCGAGGAGCGGGTCGGCGAATACATCCGCACGATCGGCCTGTGGCGCAACAAGGCGAAGAATGTCATCGCCCTGTCGCGCAAGCTGGTCGACGAATTCGGCGGCGAGGTGCCGCGCACGCGCGAGGAGCTGATGACCCTGCCCGGCGTCGGCCGCAAGACGGCCAACGTGGTGCTGCAGATGGCCTTCGGGGTCCCCGCGATCGCCGTCGACACGCACATCTTCCGGATCGCCAACCGCATCGGCCTTGCCCCGGGCAAGACGCCCGACGAGGTCGAGGCCAACCTGATGCGGGTCATTCCGGACCAATATCTGCTGCATGCCCATCACTGGCTGATCCTGCACGGCCGCTACACCTGCAAGGCGCGCAAGCCCGACTGCGTCGCCTGCGTGATCGCCGATCTGTGCCGCTACAAGGACAAGACCAATGCGGAACCGGCGCCGCTGATCGAACTTCCGCCGCAGGTGATCGCCTGATGGTGACCAGCCTCGTCATCGTGATTGCGCTGATCGCGCTCAACGGCCTGTTCGCGCTGGCCGAACTGGCCGTCGTGTCCTCGAACCGGGCGCGGCTCGACGCGCTCGCCGAGAAAGGACGGCCGGGCGCCCACGCGGCCGTTGCCCTGAACGCCAATCCGGGCCGGTTCCTGTCCTCGGTGCAGATCGGCATCACGCTGGTCGGCATCGTCAACGGCGCCTTTTCGGCCGAAACGTTCGGCGAGGCGGCCGCCGGCGCATTGATTGCCATGGGCGTTGCCGAGGCGACCGCCGCGACGCTGGGCTTCGGCGTCATCGTGCTCGTCGTCACCTATCTGTCGGTCGTGGTCGGCGAACTCGTGCCAAAGGCGCTGGCGCTGCGGAACCCCGAGGCCATCGCGTGCCTTGTCGCGCCGGTCATGACGCTGTTTGCCCGGCTGGCCGCACCTGCGGTCTGGCTGCTGGCGGCCTCGACCCGGGTGGTGATGCGGCTGATCGGTCAGGCCGGCGAGACGCGAGAGACCGTCACCGACGAGGAAATCCGGTCGCTGATCGCCCAGGCCGAGGAAACCGGCACCGTCGAGGCCGAGGAGCGGCAGATGATCGCCGGCGTGATGCGCCTTGCGGACCGTCGCGCCGCCTCCCTGATGACGCCGCGCCCGGACATCGAATGGATCGACACCACGGCGTCGGCCGAAGAGATGGAAGAGCGCGTCAGAACGACCGGGCACACCTTCCTGCCGGTCGCCGAGGGCAGCCTCGACGCGGTGCTCGGCGTGATCCGCACCCGGACGGCCCTGACCGCGCTGCTTGGCGGGGAACGGCTCGATCCGGGCGCGCTCGCCATACGCGTCGACGCGGTGCTCGAGAACGCCCCGGCGCTTACCGTCCTCGAGCGGCTGCGCCGCGCCGAGACGCCCGTCGTCTTCGTGCATGACAAGAACGGCCATTTCGAAGGGCTGATCACGCCGGCCGACATCCTGGAGACGATCGCCGGCGAGTTTCTTTCGGACGCCGGCACCATGCAGCCCGACGCGATCGAGCGCGCCGACGGCTCGTGGCTGGTCGAAGGCGCCATGCCGGTCGACGAGGCCGCCGAACTGTTTCGTCTGACGCTGCCCGAAAGGCCCGCATATCAGACGCTGGCCGGGTTCATGCTGGACCGGTTGCGCCACCTGCCCGTCGAGGGCGAGGCTCTGGAGACGGACGGCTGGCGGTTCGAGGTGCTCGACATGGACGGCCAGCGCATCGACAAGATCGGCGTCAGCCGCGCGCTCCGCATGCACCGGGCCGGCGCAGGGCGCTGAAAGTGCGCAAGAGCGTGCCTCAGCCGACGAGCCAGAGCCCCAGAAGGCCGGCCGATCCGACGACGATGCGCCACCAGGCAAACAGCGAAAAGCCGTAGCGCGAGACATAGTCGAGCAGCAGCCGGACGACGATCACGGCGGCGAAGAAGGCGGTGACGAACCCCACCCCGATGATCAGCGCATCGTCGACCGTCAGCACGTTGCGGTTCTGGTAGAGATCATAGGTGAACGCGCCAGCCATGGTCGGCATCGCCAGGAAGAACGAGAACTCGGCGGCCGAGCGCTTGTCGGTGCCCATCAGCAGCGCGCCGGCGATCGTCGCGCCCGACCGGGACGTGCCGGGTATCATGGCGAGCACCTGGAACAGGCCGATCTTCAGGCAAAGCGACGGCGGATAGTCCATCACGTCCTCATAGCGAGGCTTGAGCGGCAGCCGGTCGATCCAGAGCAGGATGAAACCGCCGATGATGAGCACGATGCAGATCGTCAGCGGCGACTCGAACAGCACGCCCTTGATGAAGCCGTGCGCCAGGACGCCGACCACGGCGGCGGGCAGGAAGGCCAGCACGATGCCGAGCACGAAGCGCTGCGTTCGGCGATCGGACGGCAGGCGCACGGCCATCTGCCACAGGCGCGCCGCGTAGACGCTGACGATGGCCAGAATGGCGCCAAGCTGGATCAGCACCTCGAAGGTCTTGCCGGTCGACTCGAAGCCCAGAAAATGCCCGGCCAGCAGCAGATGCCCCGTCGAGGAGACGGGGATGAACTCGGTCAGCCCTTCGAGGACGCCCAGAAGGGCGGCGGCGACGATGGTTTGATCGGCCATGAGAGCCTTCGGACGGGAGCTTTCGATTGACGACGCGGCGGGATGCCCGGCGCGGCCTATATACCGAACCGGTTTACGATTCCCATGCCCTACGGTCTTTTTTGCACCCACGGCGACGGTCTGACGCAAGAACGCGTCGCCGTGGCAAAACCCCGCCCTGTCGCCGCGGCGTCTGATGAGGTCGCTTCAACGAAAATTGTTGTAAGCGCTTTGACATCTCCGGCCGTGTGTTCGAAGTTAGGCCACGGCAAATGCTGAAGAACCCCGGGAGGCTTTCATGGCATTTTTCAACCGCAAGGGCGAACCCCTGCCCGCGCATATCGAAAAACTCGCCGCCGACACCAAGGCGGGCAAGATGGACCGGCGCGAGTTCCTCGCGCTGGCGACGACGTTCGGCGCGTCGACGGCAGTGGCCTATTCGATGCTGGGCATGGCCGCACCGACCCGCGCGCTGGCGCAGGAGCCCAAGAAGGGCGGCTTCATCACGATCGCCATGGATGTGCGCGAACTGAAGGACCCGCGCACCTTCGACTGGTCGCAGATGGGCAACGGCGCGCGCCAGTTCCTCGAGCCGCTGGTCAAGTACACGACGGACTTCACGTTCGAGCCGCGCCTGCTCGAAGGCTGGGAAATCAATGACGACGCCACCGAGTACACGCTGCGCGTGCGCCAGGGCGTGACCTGGAACAATGGCGACGATTTCACCGCCGACGATGTCATCTTCAACATCGAACGCTGGTGCGAGCGCGATGTCGAGGGCAACTCGATGGCCGCCCGCTTCGCCGTGATCATCGACGATGAGACCGGCAAGGTCATGGACGGCGCGATCGTCAAGGACGACGATTACACGGTCAGGCTGGTTCTGCCAAAGCCCGACATCACCCTGATCGCCGGCATGACCGACTATCCGGGCCTGATCGTCCATCCCTCCTATGCCGAGACCGGCGAACTGGCGGCCAACCCGATCGGCACCGGCCCGTTCGAGCTCGTTTCGTTCGCAGTGGGTGACCGGGCCGAGTACCGGCGCCGCGAGAACGGTTCCTGGTGGGGCGGCGAGGCGCTGCTCGCCGGGTTCGAATTCGTCGACTACGGCACCGACCAGTCGGCCCAGATCGCCGCATTCGAATCGGGCGAGGTGCAGGCCAACTACGAAGTGACGGGCGATTTCGTCGACATTCTGGAGGGCCTTGGACTTCAGAAGAACGAAGCGGTTACCGGTGCCACGGTGGTTGTGCGCACCAACGTCAACAACGCGCCCTATGACGACCAGCGGGTGCGCCAGGCGCTGACCAAGGCCGTCGACAACAGCGTGATCCTGCAGCTCGGCATTGCCGGCCAGGGCACGGTGGCCGAGAACCATCATGTCGCGCCGATCCACCCCGAATATGCGGAACTGCCGCCGATCGAACGCGACATCGAGGCCGCCCAGGCCCTGATGGAAGAAGCCGGCCAGATGGACTACGAGCACGAGATCATCTCGATCGACGACGACTACCGCAAGAACACGACCGATGCGGTGGCCGCCCAGCTCCGCGAGGCCGGTTTCAAGGTCAAGCGCACGGTCCTGCCCGGCTCGACGTTCTGGAACGACTGGACGAAATATCCCTATTCGTCGACCAACTGGAACCACCGGCCGCTCGGCGTGCAGATCCTGGCGCTCGCCTATCGCACCGGCGAAGCCTGGAACGAAACCGGCTATTCGAACCCCGAGTTCGACGAGAAGCTCACCGAGGCGCTGGCGATCGCCGATGCCGATCAGCGCCGCGAGGTGATGGCCGAAATCCAGGCCATGCTGCAGGAGTCGGGCATCATCATCCAGCCCTACTGGCGTTCGCTGTTCAACTTCAACGACGCCTCGGTGAAGAACTACTACCAGCATCCGACCTATGAGCTGGATCTGGAGAATGTCTGGCTGGACGCCTGACCGGCCCGAACACCAGGGCGCATCCGGAAAACCGGGTGCGCCTTTTTCAACACAGGAACAAGAACCCGCAGAAGGTTCGGGACGGTTCGCGATCGATCGCAGACAAGAGCGCGGCGCTTAGGGGAGAGACAGTTTGATCACGTTCATTATCCGGCGTCTGGGCATCATGGCCCTGACCATGCTCTGCCTGACGCTCGTCGTCTTCTTCCTGGTCAATCTCGAACCCAATCTGAGAAAGCTCTCCATCAGCCAGACCAACATGCGCGCCACCGACGCGCAGATCGAAAGCTGGCTGGTGCGCAACGGCTATCGCGACAATTTCTTCGTCCGCTACGGCGAATGGCTGGGCGTGATGCCCAAGCAGCCGCTCATCGACGAGGCGACCGGCGAGGCGACCGCGCGGTTCGCCTGGTGCGACGAGCCGACCGAGCCGACCTATTCGGGCGTCCTGCAGGGCGATTTCGGCTGTTCGACCCGCTTCAAGGTGCCGGTATCCGAACGGCTCGTGCCCGCGCTCCAGGCGACGGGCTGGCTGATGTTCTACGTGATGCTGGTGATGGTGCCCGGGGCGCTGATCGTCGGCATTCTCGCCGGCATGCGCGAAGGGTCGCGCACCGACCGAAGCCTGTCGGTCGCCTCGATCGCCTCGACGGCGACGCCCGAATATGTCTCCGGCGTCATCTTCACCGTCATCTTCGCGTCATGGCTGGGCATATTGAACGGGTCGGCGGCGACGGCGACGCGCGAGGGCATCACCTTTACCAATTTCACCCTGCCGGTGATGACCATGGCGATCTACGGCATGGGCTACATCGCGCGCATGACCCGCGCCTCCATGGCCGAGGTGATGACCGCCCAATACATCCGCACCGCGCGGCTCAAGGGTCTCACCTTCTCGTCGGTCGTCGTCAAGCATGCGCTCCGCAACGCGCTGATCGCGCCGTTCACGGTGATCATGCTGCAGTTCCCGTGGCTTCTGACCGGCGTCGTCATCGTCGAGGCGATGTTCCGCTATCAGGGCTTCGGCTTCCTTCTGGTCGAGGCGGCGTCGAACAATGACATCGACCTGCTGCTTGCCTGTGCGCTGGTTTCGGTCGTCGTGGTGCTGGTCACCCAGCTTCTCAGCGATGTCGGCTACGCCTTCCTCAATCCGCGCATCCGCGTGTCGTAAGCGAGCCGGGGACACGACATGACCGAGACACTGAGCACCTTCGAGATCGTCTTTCAGATCCTCTTCCGCTTCTGGCCGGTATGGGCGGCGATGCTGATCGTCGGCGTCGTCAGCTACATGTACCGGGCGCGGCTGGGGCTCTACGGCCAGCTCTATGACGGCGCCATCGGCATGGCCGGACTGGCGTTCATCGGCTTCTGGCTGTTCACGGCCCTGTTCGCGCCGCTGATCGCGCCGTTCGATCCGATCGGCGTGGTGCCGATCCTGAAGAACGCCGTACCCGGCTCGATCGATCCGGAAACGGGCAATGCGTTCCTTCTGGGCGGCGACAAGCTGGCGCGCGACGTGTTCAGCCGCATGGTCTTCGGCTCGCAGATCGTGCTGATCATCGCGCCGGCGGCAACGGCGTTCGCGCTGATGGTCGGCATCACGCTGGGCCTGCCGGCGGGCTATTACGGCGGACGGATGGACAATGTGCTGTCCTTCCTCGCCAACCTCGTCCTCGCCTTCCCGGTGATCCTGCTGTTCTACCTGCTGGTCACGCCCGGCATCACCGAAACGCCGATCCCCTACACGCTGGCGGGGCTGTTCTTCATCTTCCCGATGATCTTCTTCGTCACGCTGTTCTACACGCGCTACCAGGCGCGGCCGCAATTCATGTGGGCGGCGATCGCGGCGACCGTGGTGATCGGCTCGTGGGTGTGGATCTCGCTGGTCTCCAACGATTTCGTCGTGCAGGCGCTGCGCAACAACGGGTTCGGCGCGCTCGCCGCGCTGTTCGATCTGGACATCTTCAAGATCATCTCGATCGAGCCGGGCCAGCTCAACATCTTCGTCGCCGTCGTCTTCGCCTCCTCGCCCGGCGTGTTCCGCATCACGCGCGGCCTCGTCATGGACATCAAGACACGCGACTATGTCGCCGCCGCGCAGACCCGCGGCGAAAGCCCCTGGTACATCATGCTGTGGGAGGTGCTGCCGAACGCGCGCGGCCCGCTGATCGTCGATGCCTGCCTGCGCATCGGCTACACCACAATCCTGCTCGGCACGCTGGGCTATTTCGGCCTCGGCATGCCGCCCGAGAGCCCCGACTGGGGGACGGCGATCAAGGACGGCTCGCAGCTTCTGCGGCTCTATGTCTGGCCGGCGCTGGTGCCCGCCATCGCGCTGATGAGCTTCGTGCTCGGCCTGAACCTTCTGGCCGACGCGCTGCGCGAAGAATCGCTGAAGGACTGAGGAGGGAACGATGTCGGCAGCCCAGGAAATCGCTCCCCAGCCGGGCGGCAACACCGCCCGCGCAACCGATCAGACGCCGATCCTCGAGATCGAGAACCTGCACATCTCGTTCTACACGCGCGCCGGCGAGATCCCGGCCGTGATGGACTATTCGTGCAAGGTGATGCCCGGCGAAGCGCTCGGCATCGTCGGCGAATCGGGCTGCGGCAAGTCGACCGTCGCGCTCGGCATCATGCGCGACATGGGCAACCGGGGGCACATCAAGTCCGGCACGATCCGGTTCAAGGGCCGCGACATGGGCGAGATGAGCGATGCCGAACTGCGCGACCTGCGCGGCTCGAAGATCGCCATGATCTACCAGGAGCCGATGGCCTCGCTGAACCCGGCGATGAAGATCGGCCAGCAGCTCATGGAAGTGCCGATCATCCACGAGGGTGTTTCCAAGGATGCGGCCTACAAGCGCTCGGTCGAGATGCTCGAAGCGGTGCGCCTGCCCGATCCCAAGCGCGTCATGGGCGCCTATCCGCACCAGATCTCCGGCGGCCAGCAGCAACGCGTGGTGATCGCGATGGCGCTCCTGTCGAACCCGGAACTGCTGCTGCTCGACGAGCCGACCACGGCGCTCGACGTGACCGTCGAGGCGGGCATCGTCGAACTGGTCAAGGATCTGGGCAAGAAGTTCGGCATGTCGATGCTGTTCATCTCGCACAATCTGGGCCTGATCCTTGAGACCTGCGACCGCATCTCGGTGATGTATTCGGGCGAAGCGGTCGAGACCGGCGATGTCAGCGACGTGTTCGACCGGATGCGCCACCCCTATACGCAGGGGCTGTTCCGCTCGATCCCGCTGCCGGGCGCCGACAAGCATTCGCGGCCGCTGATCGCCATTCCCGGCCAGCTCCCGCTGCCGCATGAACGGCCGCACGGCTGCAATTTCGGACCGCGCTGCCACCATTTCGTCGAGGGCGAGTGCGACGCCGGACCGATCCCGATGATCCCGGTCAAGGGCCATCACGAGCACAACAGCCGCTGCGTGCGCTTCGAGGAGATCGACTGGACGGCTCTGCCCGAGGGGCACAAGCCGAACGAGCCCGTCGAACCGGGTGCGCCGGTGCTGCAGATCGACGATCTGAAGAAGTACTACAACGTCGCCGCCAACCAGATCTTCGGCGGCGGCGAGACGCGCACGGTCAAGGCCAACGAGACGATCTCGTTCACCGCCCGCGAGGCCGAAACGGTCGCCATCGTCGGCGAGTCCGGTTGCGGCAAGTCGACGCTCGCCAAGGTGCTGCTGGGCCTAGAGACGGCGACCGAGGGCAAGGTCACGCTCGGCAATCGCGACATCCAGTCGATCGAGGTCGAGAACCGCGGCGCCGATCTGGTCTCGCAGATCCAGATGGTCTTCCAGAACCCGTTCGACACGCTCAATCCGTCCCATTCGGTCGGCAGCCAGATCATCCGGACGCTGGAGAAGTTCAAGATCGGCAGTTCGACCGAGGAGCGGCGCGAGCGCATGCTGCAGCTTCTCGACCTGGTCAAGTTGCCGCGCGCCTTCGAAACGCGCATGCCGCGCCAGCTTTCCGGCGGGCAGAAACAGCGCATCGGCGTGGCGCGCGCGTTCGCCGGCGGGCCCAAGGTGGTGGTCGCCGACGAGCCGGTCTCGGCGCTCGATGTCTCCGTGCAGGCGGCGGTGACCGAGCTACTGATGGACATCCAGCGCGAATCGCGCACGACCATGCTGTTCATCAGTCACGACCTTTCCGTCGTGCGCTACATCGCCGACCGCGTCGTCGTGATGTATCTGGGACACATCGTCGAACAGGGCACGACCGACCAGATCTTCTCGCCACCCTATCACCCCTATACCGAGGCGCTCCTGTCGGCGATTCCGATCGCCGACACGTCGGTCAACAAGAAGCATATCGTGCTCGAGGGCGACATTCCCTCGGCGCTGAACCCGCCGCCGGGATGCCCGTTCCAGACGCGTTGCCGCTGGAAGGAGAAGGTGCCCGGAAACCTGTGCGAGACCGAAGTGCCGCCCTACGTCGAGTGGGGCACCGGCCATCTGATGAAGTGCCATCTGTCGCGCGCCGACTTCGAGGCGATGGAGCCGGTGATTTCGTTCGACGCGGCCGAACAGGCCGAGGCCGACCCCTCGAAGGTGGTCGATACCGACAATGTCCAGGCGGCGCCCGTCGAGGAAGGCGACGCGACGGCCCGCGGCGAGACCCCTCAAGCGCGCGAACATGCGCGCGCCGTGACCGAACGCGGGGAGACGCCGGGATTCCCCGACAAGACGCTCGCGACCGGCGGTGCTGCGACCTCCGGCGTCGTCAATGTCGCGGGTCCGCAGGCAACCGGCGCACGCCGTCCCGACGAGGCCACGGGCGGACTGAACGAAGCCCCGCGTGGCGGACCGGCGGGCGAAGCGGACGGCGGCGGTTCGACCGGCGATGCCGACAGGCCGCAAGGCATGGCCCGGCCCGACAAGCCCGACGATCTCAAGAAGATCTCCGGTGTCGGTCCGAAGATCGAAAGCCGGCTCAACGATCTGGGAATCTACACGTTCGAGCAGATCGCGGCGTGGCAGAAGCCCGAGCGCGACTGGGTCGATTCCTATCTGAGCTTCAAGGGGCGGATCGAGCGCGACCGGTGGGTCAGCCAGGCGCAGGCGCTGGCCGCGCAGAAATCCGGCCGCTGAACGACATGAGCGCGCCGGCCGAAACACCGGCGGGGCCTGAATCCGGCGCCGATGGTCGCCAGGAAGCGGCCGGTTCCGGCGCGCTCAAGGCAATCACGGCGTTCCAGGCAGAATTTTCCGACTTCGGCGCATTGCCGGAGACGGTGCGGCAGCAAACGAGGCGCTGCCTGACCGATCTGATCGGTGTCGCAGCCGCCGGCAGCCGGACCGAACTCGGCATGATCATCGCCGCCCATGCCGGCGACCAGTTCGCCGCCGGCGCCAGACCCGCCTCGATCCTGTTCGATGCGCATGGCCGCAAGGCTTCGGCGGCCGGCGCGGCGCTCGCCGGCGGCATGACGATCGACGCCATCGATGCCCATGACGGCCACCCGCTGACCAAGGGCCATGCCGGGTGCGGTCTGTTTCCGGCGCTCGCCGCGCTCGCCGAAACCGAAGCGCCGGACATGCCGCTCGAGGAATTTCTGGGCCATCTGGCCGTCGGATACGAGATCGCCATACGCTGCGGCATCGCACTGCACGCGACGGCGCCGGACTATCACACGTCGGGCGCCTGGATCGCCGTGGGCATTGCGGCCACAGGGGCGTCGATGCTGGGTCTCGATCGGGCGTCCATGCACCATGCGATAGGCATCGCCGAATATCACGGGCCGCGCAGCCAGATGATGCGCTGCATCGATCATCCGACCATGGTCAAGGACGGCTCGGGCTGGGGTGCGATGGCCGGCGTGTCGGCGCTGATGCTGGCCCGGTCCGGCTTTACCGGCGCGCCGGCGCTGACGATCGAGGACCCCGCCGTCGCCGACCTGTTCGCCGATCTGGGCAACCGCTGGCGGATCGGCGAGCAATATTTCAAGCCCTGGCCGGTGTGCCGCTGGGCGCAGCCGGCGGTCGAGGCGGCGTTCGCGCTTCGGCGCGACCATGCCATCGATCCGGCAGACATCTCATCCCTTCGCGTGCGCACCTTCCACGAGGCGACGCGGCTTGCCTCGCGCTGGCCGGCCGACACCGAACAGGCGCAGTATTCGCTGCCCTTCCCGATGGCGGCCATGCTCGTTCACGGCCGGCTCGGTGTCGCCGAGATCAGCGGTACTGGTCTTGCCGACGCGGCGGTGCTCGACCTGGCCGGCCGGATCGAACTGATCGGCGATGCGCGTTTCGACGCGGTCTTTCCGGCCGAGCGGTGGGCCGAGGTGGAAATCGACCTGCGGGACGGCCGGACGGTCCGTTCGGCTCCGCTGACTGCACGCGGCGACGCGGACGGGCCGCTGCCCGACGACGAGATCATGGCCAAGTTTCATGCGCTGATGGCCGAAGCCGGTCACGCCGATCGCGCGGGCCCGATCGAACGCATGGTGATGACGCCGGGCACGGCGACGGTGCGCGATCTCATCGCGCTGGTTTCGGCTTGACCCGGACCCGGGTCTCGAGCAGGTCGGCCCATTCGGGATGGCGGTCGAACTGCGCCTTGGCGAACGGGCACAGCGGCACGATCCGTGTACCCGCCGCGCGGGCGTCGGCGATCAGTTTGTCGAGCAGGCGCCGGCCGGTGCCGGTGCCGCGAAAGGCGTCCGGCACCTCGGTATGGTCGATGATGATCAGCCCGTCATTGACCCGCGAATAGCTCATCTCGGCGGTGGCGCCGCCCGGCGCGGCGATGAGGTAGCGGCCCTTGCCGGCTTCTTCCTCGCGGGCGATCGGCAGGCTGGCGACGTCGACCATCGCGCCGCGCGCCGCGTTCACCCACCCGGTCAGCCGGGCGATCTCCTCGTCGGTGATCGCGCCGCCGCCCCGGTTCCAGTGCACTTCGGTGCTCGCGCCCGCCGTATCGAACGCATCGGCCAGCGCGCCGATCCGGTCGGCCGGCGTATCCGGGTCGGTCGCGCCGGCGGTGATCAGCACGGTCAGACCATCGAGCGCGGCGCCGGCAGGCAGGTGCGGGTCGCGCGGATGCACAAGCGCCAGATGCGACAGGCCGGCGGGCGCTTCGGCCAGCGCGACGACAAGCGCGTCGGCACGCGCGCCATGGGCGACGATGATGGCCGCGCCGGTCTCGGTGTCGCCCGCGATGCGCAGATCGTCCGCCCCTTCGAGCGTCCGCTCGATGGCGACGAAGGCACGGGCGGCGGGCGCGTCGCCGACAAGCCTGATCGTCCGAGTACTCATGGCAACGTCTCCGCCTGCAGGTGGCCGAGCGGCAGTCGCGCCGGGCCCTTGTGGTTCTTCAGTACCAGATTGGTGCGCACGTCGCGGATGCCGTCGAACTTGAGCAGCGTGCCGCCATTGGCGACCATTTCGGCGACCAGTTCTTCGAGCCGGCCGAACCGGGGCGCGCAGGGCGCTGCGGCCGCACCGGCGACGGGCCGGCCCTCGTCTTCGATCGGACCGATCATCACCGCCCGACCCGGCGGCGCAATAAGCGCATTTTCGTGAACGTTCATCGGGGCCTCCGGGCTGGAAGGTGGCGTGCCGCAATGCCTTTTTCCAATCCTGCCCCGGGTGAACGGATTTCATGGCTTTGGCACCTGGAGCACTTTCAGCAGAACTCGCAGACTTCTTCGCTCGTGCCAACGCGAAAAAACAAGAAGGTAGAGCGTTCCCAGCAACTTGGGGATCACGAGAAATGCGCTCTACGCCACAACGAGCACGATCACGCCGGCGGCGACCAGCGCGCAGCCGGCGATCTCGGCCCGGTTGATCGGTTCGCGGAAGATCAGAACCGTCGTTGCGTAGGCGAACAGCATCTCGATCTGCGCCAGCGCCTTGACCGCGCCGGCCTGCTGCAGCGTCATCGCCGAAAACCAGCCGAACGAGGCGAGCGCGCCGGCCAGCCCGGTCAGCGCGCCGATCCGCCAGGCGTCGGCGATGCGGCGCAGTTCGGCGCGGTCGCGGACCGCCATCCACACAAGGATCACGATCGTCTGCATGGTGATCGCCACGCACAGGGTGAGTCCGGCCTGCACGAGGAAGTTCGGGCCCGAAAGGCTGAGCGAGGCGGCGCGAAACGCGACGGCCGCAAGGCCGAAGAAGGTGCCGGAGACAAGGCCGATCAGGGCGGTGGGCGAGGCCAGCAGCGCGAGCGACGAACGGCTGCGGGCCATCTCGCCGACGGGCTGGCGGGCAAGCGTCAGAACGATCACGCCGCTCACCGAGATCGCAATCGCCGCCAGAACGGACGGCGCCGCCCGCTCGGACAGGAAGACAAGCCCGAAGATGACAGCCTGGATCGGCTCGGTGCGCGAATAGGCCGAACCGACCGCGAAGCTGCGCCGCGTGAACATGATGACGAGCAGGGCCTGGGCAAGAATCTGCGCGAAAGCCCCGACCGTGACCCAGAGCCAGAAGGAGGGGCTGGTCGCCGGCAGGTCCGCGCCTGTCAGCCACAACACGATAGCCAGAAGCGCGAAGGCGACCGGCAGGCCGAAACCGAACCGCACGAATGTGGCGCCCGTCGTGCCCATCTTCGTGCGCAGATGGCGCTGCAGGCCGGAGCGCATGTTCTGCACGAAGGCCGCGGCGATCGTGATCGGTATCCAGAGTTCCATCGGGTCCCCGTGACGGCCGCGCGGCGGTTTTTGTTTCGGGCCAATCGAGCCTGTGCCATAACACGCCCATGAACGTCCATTCTCCGACACCGGCCGATTTCGCCCATGTGCGCGAATGGGTCTTCGATCTCGACAACACGCTCTACCCGCACCATTCGAACCTTTTCTCGCAGATCGACGTGGCGATGACCGGCTATGTGTCCGAACTGCTGCAACTGCCGCGCGAGGAAGCCCGCGAACTGCAGAAGGCCTATTACAGGCAGTACGGCACGACGCTCGCCGGGCTGATCGCGCGCCACAATGTCGATCCGGACGACTTCCTCGAGAAGGTGCACGACATCGACTATTCGTGGATCGATCCCGACCCGGCGCTGGGCGAGGCGATCAAGGCGCTGCCCGGCCGCAAGTTCATCTTCACCAATGGCGACAGGAAGCATGCCGAACGGGCGGCGCGACAGCTGGGCATCCTCGATCATTTCGACGAGATCTTCGACATCGTCGCCGCCGATCTCGTTCCCAAGCCGGCCGGCTCGACCTACGACAAGTTCCGAGCCATCCACCGGGTCGACTGCGCGCGTGCGGCGATGTTCGAGGATCTGGCGCGCAACCTCGTCGTGCCGAAGTCGCTGGGCATGAAGACCGTGCTGATCGTGCCGCACAATTTCGAGGCGACGTTCTCGGAGATCTGGGAACGCGAGAATGTCGAGGACCAGGTGGACCATGTGACCGACGATCTGGCCGGCTTCCTGCGTTCGATCCTGCCCGGCCTCTGAGCGCACGCTGCCGCCGAACGCGCCGCGGACCCCCACGATTTCCTTTGCCGCTCATCCTCGATAGGATGGCGCCGCGCAACATCACGCGGGTGGCGATCGATGAATGTCGAACCGGATGTGGATCGGGCGGTGGCCGAGGCGAGCGAGCCGACCCCGAAGCGGGTCTCGCAGATGACGTTCACCGAACTGGTGACCTTCGCGACGGCCCTCGGCAACAAGATCGACACGCTTTGGCACCGGATCATCTACATCCATGTGGGGATGATCGCGGTGATCATCTTCCTGGCCAACGCGCCCGGTGACCATGTCGTCGCGCGGTTCGCCGTGTTCGGCTTCTACACGTTCAACGTGATCATCACCTTCGTCAATCTCAACGAAGCCTATGGCGGGCTCGTCGCCGCGATCGCCGACATTCGCCGGTTCGAGGCGCGCGGGGCCCCGGGCGCCGTCCAGGCATGGCTAACCGCGCGCGACTATGGCAACAACACCCGGCTGCGGGCGGCCGTCCTGTTCGTCTTCTGGCTCGTCGTCGCCTATCTGATCGTCGTTCCGCTCGCGTCCGGTACCGACATGGCCCTTCACGAGCGAATTCAGACCTTTCTTGGAATATCCCCGCCCCGTCGGTGACCTGCCGACGTCACTCGCCGATCAGGCGCATCACCACGGGCTCGACCACATCGGCGAGCGCCTCGTCGGAGACGATCGCCGCGATCGTCTCGCGTGCGGCCGAGATGCTGTCGGTGTCCTGGTTGCGCAAATGCCCGAGCACGCCGAGCAGCGCGCTTTCTTGGCAGACCCCCGTGCGGTAGCGCCAAAGGGGCAGGGTCGAGCCGCCGTCATCGACCGCTTCCAGCCCGCATCGGCGTTCGGGCGCAGCGTTGCGCCAGAAGAGCGCCATCAGATCGATCAGCGCCGATGATTCGTCGGCAAAATAGCCGTGCGCCAGCATGTCCTGACCGAGCTCGGACATGTCGATGCTGTCAAGAACGGGGCTCTTGAGCATGCTCTCGCCGCCCTGACCGGCGCGAGGAGCATCGCCATGCAGCTTGCGCGAGACGGCCAGCGCCCAGTCGCTCTCGGAGGCATACAGCGTCTGGCGCAACGCCAGCGGCCGGATCGTGCGGATCATCTCGGCGAACAGGCCGGCATCGACATCGGGCGCGGCGAACACGACCTGGCCGAAGACAGGGCGGGGCAGGTCCGCCGGATCGGTGCGCAGCGCCAGCAGTTCGAGCGCATCGGTAAGTGCCCGGTTACCCATCGAATGGGCGATCAGGTGTACCCGCCTGGCGCCGGACCGGCGCACGAAGTCCTCGAGGAAATGCGACAGGCGGCGTCCGCTCAGGCGCACGACGGCCGTGTCCGCGATGTAGCCGGTGGTCGCGCCGCGCGAGGGCCAGGAGTAGACGACCGGAACGCCGGCGAACTTCATGTCGTAGGCCAGCTGCGCCGCCCGCTTCGCCGCCGCTTCGAACGTGACGTTGTAGCCGTGAACGAAGATGAAGGCCTCGTCGCTGCCGCGCTCCTGAAGCCGCGTGGAGACCGATCCGAAGAACGCGTCGGCGGGGACCGGCTCGACGGACTGCAGGATGACGTGCCGCGACGGCGAAGCGCCGAATTCCAGCCTCCAGATCGAGGGAACCTCGATCGCGCCGGGGCGGTGCCGGTTGGGGATGGTCACCTGCGCGCGGCCGTATTGCAGATCGCCGCGCTCGAAGCCGAAAAAGCGGCTCGGTTCGTCCGCGCCGGTCCGTTTCCGATCGGTCGCATAGAAGACCTCGACCTCGGTGAAACCTTCATCGGCGCTGCGCGCGCCGCCATCGGTCGCGGCAAACGGCGCCGTTCGCAACGCGGCCGCTCGCTCGCGTGACCGCTCGGCCGCAGCCCCGTTGCCCGCCGCGTCGGCAAGTTCGGCCATCCGGTCGAGCAGCGCGGCGAGCCGTTCGGCCGGCGCGTTTGCCGCGGCGCGCAGATCGAACGCCATCTCCAGCGCGGCGAGCGCGTTGCGCATCCTTCCGGTCTCCGCGTAGGCATCGGCCGCCTGCTCGAACCAGGGCGCGGGGTCGGCCTGAAGCAGATTGCGGTGGCGGACGGCAAAACGGGCGACCGCGACGAGGGCGTCGCCGAGCCGGGTATCGTCGAGCGCCTCGAGCAGTTCCACCCGCTCCTGGAGCAGCCCGAAGACGAAGCGCGGATCCATCTGCCGGTCGGCATCGGCGAGCGCCGACTCGACCTCTGCAAGTCGTTCGGCCGGCGTGTCGGCGGCCATCAGTCCCAGCGCGACGAGGTCGGGCTCCTGCTCCATCTCCTGCGCGAAGACCGGCTGTGCCGACAGGACAATGGCGACAACCGCGGCGAGCACGAGCCGGCTCAGCATGCCCAGGGCCGACAATTCGATACCGGAATGTTGCATGTGGCGACCGTTGACCTCAAAAATCGCACCCGGGAGCATACGACACCAGGTCAGGCACGAGGGCAAGCGATGATGAGGGGCTTCGGACTGCTGGCATTCGCCGCGACGCTCGGCTGTTCGGCGATCCTCGCCGCGCAACCGGCATCCGCCGAACTGCGGGCGTTGCTGATCGGCGTATCGGACTATGACGACGCGACCGGCATCGCCGACCTGCGCGGGCCGCGCAACGATGTGCGGCTGCTGGCCGAAACGCTGCGTGAACGGGGCGCGGACGACATCGCCATCGTCGCCGACGGCGTGGGCGACGGCACCATTCCGACCCGCGCGGCGATCCTGTCTGCGTTCGAGGCGCTGCGCGACCGGTCAACCGCCGGTGACCTCGTCTATGTGCACATGAGCGGTCACGGCACGCGGCAAAGGGACATGAACGGCGACGAGACCGATGGCTGGGACGAGGTGTTCCTGCCCGCCGATGCCACCAAGGCCGATCGCGGATCGGGCCTGATCCCGAACGCCCTGATCGACGAGGAGATCGGCGAGGCCGTCGACGCGATCCGGCGCACCGGCGCCGACGTGTGGTTCGTGCTCGACTCCTGTCATTCCGGCAGCGGCCTGCGCGCCGCCGAGACCGGTGTCGCGTCGCGCTTCGTCGATCCCGCCGTGCTCGGGATCGCGGCATCCGGTGCGGTGACGGACGATGCGCCTGGCCCGGAGCCCGAAGGCGGTTTTGCCGAACATCGCCCGCAGGCCGAGCCGGGCGGCGGACTTCTGGCGTTCTACTCGGCGCAGTCGTCGGAGGTGGCGCGGGAGATCGATTTCGCCGGAAGCGGAGCGGACGAGGACTGGTATGGCCTGTTCTCGGCCAAGCTGGCCGCCCGCATGCAGTCCTCGGCGACGATGAGCTACCGGCAACTGTTCCAGGCCGTCATGTCCGACATGGCGACCGCCGCAATCCCCGCCTCGGCGCGCCTGCAGACGCCGCTGTGGGAGGGCACGTTCGTCGATGCTCCCGTGTTCGGGGGCGCCGCGATCGACCGTGTCCGCCAATATGCGATCGACTTCGACACCATCGATGCGGGCACGGTGCACGGGCTGGCGGTCGGAACCGTCGTGGGGCTCTTTGCCGACGCGGCGGCGGGGCCCGAGGACCGACTCGGCCTCGCGCAGGTCACCGAAACCGAGACCCTTCGGGCATATGTCCGGCCGGTGGGCGACGATTGCCGTGCGCAAACCGGTTCCCTGTGCGCGGCGATCGGGGACCTTCCGTCCGGGGCGCGCTTTGCGCGCCCGATCGCCACGCCGGTCGACTTCACCGTCCGCTATTCGCCGGTGACCGATCCCGAGACCGGCGACCCGCTCACGGCGGATCATCCGGCCGCCGAGCGCCTTGCCGCCGCGATCGACGCGTTCGGCCAGGGCGCGGCGATCGATCCGGCCGATCACGATGTCGTCGTCTCGGCGACCACGGACGGGCTGCGCTTCAGCCGCAGTTCGGGCGAGACCGGCCTGTCCTGGCGGCCGGAGGACGGACCGCTCGAGGCCGTGTTCGAACGCATCGCCAGCGCGGAACGGCTGGCTTCAGCCCTTGAGGCGATCGCCGAAACGGCCAGCCCGTTCGGCGGCGACAGCCCGATCGAACTGTCGGTGGCGGTTGCAGCCAGCCCGCCCGAGGGGCTGCGGCCGGTGCGCGCGCTCACCGATCGCGAGGCGATCCGCCGCGAATGCATCGCGATCATCCGGGGCGGCCGCCTTCGCGCGCCGGTTCCGCTCGACGAGGCCGGATGGGCGGTCAAGCAATGCGATCAACTTGCGGTCACGGCGCAGGGCCTGTTTCCCGGCGCGCGCGACGTCAACCGCATCCATATCGACTCGCGCTTCTGCGTCCATGCCGCCTATGCCAGGATCGAGGATTTCGCGTCGGGCGGCCTGATCGGCCCGCCGATGGTGATGTGCTCGGACTGCCCGGATGGGCGCTCGGTGGGCGCGGAGCGGCTCTACGTGGCGAGCGCCGAGGCGCGCCCCAATGCGGAGGCCTTCAATCTGGAAGGCGTCGTCGAGAACTGCGGCGGCCAGACCCGGTCGGGCGCCGGCAGCGCCGCGCTCGACTATCTCGCCGGACTGGCGAGCGGTGGCCCGACGCGCGGCGCCATGGGCGGCTTCGGCGGCGCCGATGTCTGGGTCGAGCGGTTCGCGTGGCAGGTTCTGCCGCGGGCCGAGGCGCTCCGCCGCGCCGGTATCGCGATCGACGGCGAATAGCGCGGCTGCCGGCGAACCCTTGCCGGTCAGAAGCCGGACGGGACCACCTTCAGACCAGCCATCTGCCAGGCCTGGAGACCGCCGCGATACCAGTAGACGTTCGTGTAGCCGGCAGCGATCGCGCGCAGCGCCGCATTGTGGCTGAGCCAGCACATCGGATCGCTGCAGTAGATGATGATCGGAGCCCCCGTGTTACCACGCGTGAGCTGGCCGAGCCACTGGGCGGTCTGCTGCTGTATGCGGTCCGAAAAGCTGCCGCCCTGCGCCATTCCGCGCGCGGTCATCGCGCCGGGAAGACTGTACTCGCCCCCAAGAACGTCGACGACGACCATGTCGATGCCCTTCACGTAAGCCTCGACCAAGCCCTGCGTGTTGACCACCTTTCCGCCGGCGATCTCGAGCGGCGTCGGCGCATGGAACTGGTCGTGCCTCAGCCGGTCGGTGGGCGCAACGCCGAAGTCGCGCGACTCAAAGGCGAAGACCTCGGTCGGGATCTGAGGGATTTCCGCCTGCTCCGGTGGCGGCGGCGGTGGGGGCGGAGGCGGCGGGTCGACCAGATCCTCGGGCGGTGGCGGAGGTGGAGGGGGCGGCGGTGGTGGCGGATCGTTGTCGGCGGTCGGCCCCGTGTCCCATTCGGTGTCGGCGAAGCTCCCCGCTTCGGCTCCCCCCTCTTCGGCAGCGTCGCCCGGGTCGCCGGTCGTATCGAAGCTGCCGGCGTCGAAACTGCCCTCGCCGAAGCTGCCGCCCGTGCCGGCGGTGCCGGTGCCCTCGGACGCAGGCTCCGCGCTTGCTGCGCCATCGGCGAAGCTGCCTTCATCGAAGAACTGCGTCTGCGCCAGAGCCGGCGTGCAGGCCAGCGCGGCGGCCGCCGCTCCGGCCATCAGGGATCGTGCAATGCGTTTCATGTCCGCCCCCTAGCCGCCGGCCACGTGCCCGGCGATCCAGTCATAGTAGCGGGCGAGATTTGTGTAGACGGCAAACAGTTCGGGATGGGCACAGGGCTCGTCCGCGTTGAGCGGCTCCTGGCCCCACGACACGATGCCGACCTGCAGCCAGCGGCCATCCTCCTCGCGCACCATCAGCGGACCGCCGCTGTCGCCATTGCACGAGGTCCGCTCGCCGGTGGGAACACCCGCACAGATCATGTTCGCGTTCAGCCTCGGTCCCATATTGGCGACCAGGATGTCGAAGGCCTCCTGGATGCGGTCGATCGGGATATTGCTGGAAACGCCGATACCCACCAGCATCGAGCCGAGGTCGCGCTTGGTCTGCTCGGCCATGCCGCGGTTGCAGACCTCATTCGGCACGATATCGATGTCGGTCTCCAGCAACTGGTAGGGAACGGTGGCAGCCGCGATCAGCCCCCAACCCATGACGACGGCCGGCCCCTGCGGTACCGACTGGTTCTGTTGGGCGACCCGCACCGCGCCGACCGGTCCGGAAGAGGTGGTGATCGGCTCGGCAAGCCGGATCAGGGCGATATCGTTGTCGATCAGCACCGGGTCGTAGTTCTCGTGCACGACGATTTCGGCCGCGCGCCGCAGGTCGCCATCGAAGACGAACACCGAGCCCGTCACGACGCCGATCGTGGCGGGGTCGATCGGTCGTCCCTCCATGTCGACGACGCAGTGGGCGGCGGTCAGCACCCACTGGCGGGTCAGCAGGGTTGCGCCGCAGAATTGCGACAGGATGCGGCTTTCCTCGTCATCGCCGTAGCGCTCGAACTCCACGATCGCCGCCTGCCCCGGCCAGGCGCCCGGCTCGGACTCGCGACCGCCAATGATGCGGGAGGCTTCGCCGGGCGCGGCGAGCGAGGCCTGACGCTTCTGCTCGAACACATAGTCGGCGATCGTGCGTTCGTCGGGTGCGGGCAGGGCGATATCCGACAGGGTCGTGTCGGTGAGCGACCCTTCCTGTGCGCCTGCAATGACCGGCCAGAGGCCGATTGCGGCGCCGGCGAGCGCGCCGAGAAGTGTTTTCTTCAAAGGGTGGGCCATCGAGGTCTCCTTTGTCGGCCGATCGGTGAACTGTGTAACCTGGCTGTCATGGACGCGGCATGCCCGCCGCCCCGCGCGAACGCTGTCGCGGCCGGCGCGCGGCTTGCTGCGATGGCAGGTTGTCGATGCAGGAAGGCGTGTGGCGGCGCACCCGGTTCCGCCGGCGCAAGACCGCTCGACGGCGGGCGATCCGGAGCGGCCGCGGCGATCACGGCTGCAGGTCCGTCATGGCATGCTTGGTCCGGTTCATCGCAATGCCCCCGGCAGATCGCTGCGTCATCAAGCTTGCAATCGTGACCGCATAACAGCTTACTATCGTCCCGAAATCAACCGAGTAGCCGCTTGGGGGAGCAATGAGGCAGACCTTGACCCATCGTCAGCGGCCCGATGCGTGCGCCATTCCGCCCGCCGCGGCGAGCCGGCCGACGAAGAGGCGCCGCCGCTGGATGGGCCAACTGGCGGCGGTCTGCCTTGCGTGCGTGTCCATTGTCGAGACGGGCAGGGCCAGCGAAACCGGTTCGACAGTCAGCCCCATCGCCGGGCAGACGGGAGCGGTGGAGACGATCCTGCCGGAAACGGTGCGCGATGCGCTTGCCGCGGTGCAGGCCGAGCATCGCGCCCAGCCTCGCACCGACGTCATGCTGCCGGCGGGTCCGGCGCTGCTGAGCTATGCGGCGGCACTGACCGATGCGGGACGCACGCGCGCCGCACGGCTCGTGCTGGGGTCCATTCTCGAAGATGGCGGCGTGCGCGGCGATGCCGCCGCTTTCGGCCTTGGCACGCTCATCGTCCTGGCACAGACCTATCTGGCCGACGACGATCCGGTCCGGGCGACGCTGTTGCTCGAGCTGATCGATGGCGCTGGTGCGGAAGCCCTCGCGCGTCTTCCCGCGCCCATGCGCGACCGGCTGGAGGATGCGCGGGCCACGCTCGCTGCGGGCGCCGGAACATCCGGCGATGCCGATGCGATGCGGGCGGCATGGAGCGAGCAGGCGCGACAGCTCATGGCCGAGCTGTCGGCCGATGCACCGGAAAGGCAGGCGCGTTTCGCCGCGTTCGTGGAGACATTCGGGAGCGTCGAACCGAGGCGCATCGACGCCGCCGCAGGGGACTTCGTCGCGTTCGTCGAGGATGAGGATGCACTCGCCGCGCTCGCGACACTGATGACCGCACGCCGGCTGACGATCGGCACGGACGGTCCGGGCGGCGTTGCCGTCGGTCGGGACGTTGCGGCCGGTCGTCCCTGGCTCGAACGGGTGCTCGACCTGCCGGTTTCCTATCTCGCCGCATATCCATCGGCCATGGCGGACAATCGGCATCCGATCGAAACGCTCGTTCTGGCCAGCGGCGTCTATCGTCAGGACGCGCATTTCGATGCCGCGTTTTCGGTCGCTCTCGCCGAAAGGGCGGCGGAGATCGCCGAAGCCATCGGACCCGACCAAAATCTTCACTACACATCGGCACTGGAGGCGCGGGCCTCCGCTCTGGAAATGTCCGGGCGTAGCCGGGCCGCCGAGGCGGCATGGGACCAATTGATCGCCCACTACGATCTCTCCCCCGGCGATGCCGCGCGAACCGATGCCGAACGCCGCCGCCATGCCGATGCCGTAGCGTCACGGGCGGCGCTGGCCGCCAGAGAGCCGGGACGCGAGGATGAGGCCGAAGCCGGCTTCACCGACGCGCTTCGGATCGCGGAGGCCGGAGGGCTGGCCCTGGTCGATTTGCGCGCCGACCTGCTCGCCCGGCTCGGCGCGTTCTACGACGAATTGCAGCGCACCGATGAGGCGCTGGACGTCTATCGCTCGGCCGTTGCGCTGAGCGAGCGGACGGGCGCCGATGACGGTCAGGGCTTCGTCTACACGCTCGCGCGGCTTGGTTCGCTCGAGGTGCGCGCGGACGCGCTCGACGCGGCGTCACGCACGCTGACCCGTGCCCACGCGATGGCCGCGCGCGTGCTCGCGGAGGACGATCCGATCCAGACGGCGATCCTCGACGATCTGATGCGGATCTACGAACGGCGGGGTGAACCCGTACCGCCCGGGCTCCGCGGTGCACGCGACGCCGCAGCATCCGCGCAATCGGGGAGCCCCGCGCCGATTGTCGCGCGAGGCCGGCATTTCGCCGGCAAAATAAATGAAGCCTACGATGCCTACGCGCGCGGCGATTGGGATTCGGCGGTGGCGAGCGCGGAGGCCGCCCGCCAACTTGCCGAGGAACATGGCGAAACAGGCTGGAAGATAGACGCCGTCGGTGTTCTGGCCGCCATCGAATCGCGCAGGGGCAACCATCGTGCGGCGCTCGACCATTACCGGCAGGCCGAGGCGGTGCTTGCCGACAGTCCGATGACGACGCTTGCCGAGCGCCAGGACGGCTTTCTGGCCCATATGCAGACGGCAATCCTCGCTGCCTTCGAGGATGGAAACGCGCCTGACACGGCGCTCCTTGCGGAAGCCTTCGGCGTCGCGCAACGGCTCAACAGGGCGCGTGTGGGCGGCAATGTCGAACAGGCCAATCTTCGCCGCGCGGCCGGCAGCCGTCCGATCTCGGCGGCGCTGCGGCGCCTGCAGGCGGAACAGGAGCGGCGCGAGGGACTGGCTGCCGAACTGGCGTTGGCGCTGGCCTCGGGAGAGCCCGTCACGCCGGTACGCGAGCGTATCGACGCGCTCGACGACGAGATCGCCGCGCTCGAAGCGGATGTCGAAACGCGCTTCCCGGCCTATGCGGACCATCTGTCGGACACCGTCGCCTCGCTGGAGCAGGCCGCCACGGTGCTGGCGCCGAACGAGGCGCTTGTCCTTTTTGCCACCCGACCCGTTCGCAACGCCGACGCCACATTGCAGACCGGCGCGGCGATCGTGCTGACGCGCGAGGGCTATGCGGCAAGCCTGATCGGTCATGACGGAGACCTCGGCGCGCTGGCGCGCCGCCTGCGCTGCGCGGCCGCGCTCACCGATCCGCGCTGCCGGTCAACGGGGCCATCGCCTTCGAACCAGCGCGGCGCCTTTGCGATCGACGAGCCACCGCAGAACGGGTCAGCCCCGGACACGGGCGCCTTCGATTATGAGGCGGCTCACGACGCCTACGAAACACTGCTCGCGCCGCTGCCGCTCGACCTGGCCCTCGACGGCATCGATTCGCTGATCATCGTTCCCGATTCCTCGCTCGTCGCCATGCCGTTTCATCTGATGGTGACCGAACCGGTTCTTCCCGGCACCGACTTCGCGGACGCGCCCTGGCTTTTGAGGCGAGCTGCCGTGACGGTCGCGCCGACGGTCGCCAGCTTCGTCGGGTTGCGGCGCGAACGCGCGGGCGCGGAGATGGCGTCACGTCGCCAAGGGTTTCTGGGAATCGGCGACCCGCTGATCGGGCAGCAGGCCGGCGGCCCGATCGCGTTCGATTGCAGCACGGTGCTCGAAAGAAGCATCGATGTCGCCAGCCTCGATCTGCCCCTGTCGCAGCGCGGGGCCCTTGAGGACGTGACCGCCCTGCGAAGCCTCGCCGCGCTGCCGGATACGGAATGCGAACTGGTGGCGACGGCGGACGCCTTCGGCGCCGATGCCGAACTGCTGCTGCACGAGCGCGCGAGCGAGGCGGCAATCAAGAGCCTGAGCGCGGAAGGTCGCCTTGACGATTTTTCGGTGATTTCGTTCGCCACGCACGGGCTCATCGCCGGTGAAGTCGGCGCCAGCAATGCCGGGCTGGTTCTGACGCCGCCGGACGAGCCCGGTTCGGACGATGACGGGCTCCTGACCAGCGCGGAGATCGCGACGCTCGAACTCGATGCCGATTTCGTGCTGCTGTCCGCGTGCAACACGGCCGCCGGCGATGCGGCGGACGCCGAAGGGCTCTCCGGCCTTGCCGGGGCGTTTTTCTTCGCCGGCGCCCGCAACCTGCTCGTCTCGCACTGGCCGGTCTATTCGGATGCGGCCACCCGCCTCACGACGGGCCTGTTCGCGGCGCTTCAGGGCCGGTCCGATGTGAGCCGCGCACAGGCGTTGCGCGCATCGATGCTGGCCGTTCTCGATGACCCGTCGGCAACCAGCCGGCAACGCCATCCGGCCTACTGGGCCCCGTTCATGATCGTCGGCGAGGGCGGCGCGCAGTGAACGGCGCCGATTGCTGCGATGGCCGTGACTATCGGGCCGGGGTCATTTCGGTCCAGACCTGATCGGGATAGAGGGCGCCGGGATCCTGCCCGGCCTCAAGCGCCAGATACTGCCCCTGATCGCTGACATAGAAATCGTCATAGTGAATCGGCATGTCGACCTCGTGGCCCGAGACTGGATCGAGCATCGGGCGAACCTCGTGGATGACATCGAGGAAATCCTGGTGCGCCTGGTCCGCCGTATCCTGGCGGCTCTGCCAGGACTGCATCTGCATGTCGGAGATTTCTCGCTGCGTCTGCATCCAGATCTCGTGCCGGCGGCGGGCGCCCTCGCGTTCGATCGCCGCGATGTTGGCGCGAACCTTGGCGGTGGCGGCGGACCAGCGCGGGTTGAAGCGCCAGGACTGCTCGATCGTATCGAAGGTCGAGGACATCGCGTCCAGTTCGCCGGCCGGCGCCCAGCGGGTGACGATCGGGAAGGTCCAGGTCGAATGCATCGTGTTGACGTTGATGTCGTTCGGGTTGCCCTCGGCGACGACGCCATAAACGATGATGACAAGATCGGCTTCCGTCGCCACGCCGCCATTGTCGAAGGCGATCCGGATGCGCCTTGCCTGCTGCCAGGGGCGTGAACCCTGCACGGGTGTGAGCTGCGTTGCCTGCCGGGCAAGCATCTGCTCGATCTCCGGCAGCGGCTCCTCGGCGATGACGCGTCCGCCCGGGGCGCGGCGCGGGATGACGAAGCGCTCCACGATCGTCCGGGCGTCGATGGCGGGCGACCAGTGGCAGTCCGTGCCGGCGATCTGGCGCTTGAGCGCCTCGATCTTCTGCTGCATCTCCATCTGCTGTTGCTGCATCTGCGCCTGCAGCATGCCTTCCGTACCGGGCACGGCCGGGATCAGCGCCGCGAAGGCGTCGGGGTTGAAGCGGATGTCGAAGAAGTCGAGCTTCAGGCCGGGCAACATCTGCAACCCGCGCCTCCCATCGGCGCTCCGCGTGACGAACCGCGTATCGAAGATCTTGTCGGCGCTGCACCTGCGCATCCAGTCGATGCCGCTTTTCGTCTTCCAGTCGGCCGGAACCAGTGCCGCGGCGGCATCCACGGGCCGCTGCCAGCCGTGACGGTCGACGATGATATGGCGCTCGAGCAGCAGCGGCTCCTGAGCCTGGGCGGCGGGCACCAGAAGCATGACAGTCGCCGCCGCATATGCCAGCGCCGCGATCCGGTTGCGCAATGCGATGCCGATCATGGCAGCCCTCCCCAGCACCCGCTTCGTCACCCTACCATGGCGCCCCGGAGCCTCAAAGCCGCGCCGATGCAAGGCCGAGGCCCCGCCTATGATTGGTCGCCGCGACCGGCGGCTCCGTCTCCGATCGCCTCGAGCGCGTGATCGGCAAGACTGCGGCCGGCCTCGTGCATGGTCAGGTAGGTCTGGTCGGCGCCGGCCTTCTTGATCAGGCCGACATGGTCCTCGTAGAGCGCATGACTGACCACCGGGCCCTCGAACCCGCGCGCGCGGAGCGTGCGCGCGGCGATCAGCTTGGCCTCGATATCGTCCATGGCGAGCACCGCCGCTTCGATGCCCTCCAGGTTCACCCCGTTCCAGAAATTGCTGTCCTCGGCATCGGCGAAGATGACGTTGCGCCCTTCCTGCGCATGGGCGTTGGCCTTGTAGGTGTCGGCGTCGAGCCCGACGGGACGTTTGCCCTCTTCGACCAGCGCGTCGTAGGCGGCCGAGCCGGTGCGGCCCATGCCGAATATCAGCACGTCGGCATCGCCCAGCTCTGTGGGCTGCTCGTCGGGATGGCGGGTCCGGCGTTCGAAGGGCTGGAGCTGCCGCTCGTACCTTTCGAAAAGCGGGTGGGCGAGCCGGTTGACCGGGGCGGCAATCAGGAAGGAGACCGAGACGGCGATCGCGAGCGGCACGAGGAAGGCCTCGGCGGCCGGAATGCCGGCGGCGACGATCAGCCCGAACTCGCTGTATGCGGTCAGCGACAGCGCCGACAGGAACGCGGTGCGCGCCCTGAGGCGGAAGGCGACGAGCAGGGCGAAGAACAACAGACCCTTGAGCGGCAGCAGAACGCCCATCACGAGCGCGAAGACGATCGCCTGCCAGTCCGGCAGACCGGACATGCCGATCGACAGGAAGAAGCCGACCAGGAAGACCTCCTTGAGCGACCACAGCGATTCCGACAGTTCGGTGGCGCGCGGATGGTTGGACAGAAGCAGCCCCATCACCAGCGCGCCGATCTCGCCCTTCAGGCCGATCAGTTCGAAGCCGTAACCGCCGATCACCAGGCTGAGCGCCATGCCGGTCAGCACGAGCACCTCGTCATGGCCGGCATAGTCGAGAAGCCTATAGAGGACCGGGCGAAGCAGCGGCGTCGCAAGGATCAAGAGCGCCAGCGGTCCCGGCGCCTTGTCCGAGAAGACGGCGAGCACGACGAGCGCGATGATGTCCTGGACGATCAGGATGCCGATCGCGGTGCGGCCGTGAAAGTTGCCGAGCTCGCGCTTGGTTTCGAGCATCTTGGCGGCGAGCACGGTCGACGAGAAGGCGAGCGCGATGCCGACAAGCAGCGCGACGGTCCAGTCGTCCGTGAACAGCAGACGCGCGACCGGACTGAAAATGACGACCGACACGACGAAATGAAGAAGCGCCCCGCCGACAACATGCGGTTCGCCGATCTGCCTGAGCTTCAGCTTCAGCCCGACGGTGAACAGAAGCAGCAGCACGCCCAGATGCGCCAGATGGTCCAGGATCGGGCCGGTGTTCGGCGGCATGCCGAATTGGGGGCCGACGGCATTGATGAAGAAGCCGGCGGCGAGAAAGCCGACCAGCGGGGGCAGCCCGACCTGGCGCACCGCGATGCCGAACAGGAAAGCCGCTCCGACCGCGAAGACCTCGAACACCATGCGCGTCGCCCCTCTTCATGTTGCCGCCGGCCATCTCGAGGCGCGCCGGACATGCACGCCGCCACCGATGGACCCGGAGCCCCGCCAGCCTAACCGCGCTTTGCGGCGATGGACAATCCGGCGATGACTGTCTTCAACTCCGGGGCAACGCGATCCGCCATAGCGGCAATGTCGTAAACCGGCGGCAATTGGGCGCTGCAGCAATGGCTACGGAAGACGCGCTGTGAGACGCCGGAAGCATCATCGTGCTTCTGACGCAGGGGACCGACCATGATTCACGTGCTGTCCGGCGTCTGGGCGCTTCTCGTCGGCATCGTGCTGATCATGCTGGGCAACGGCATGCATTTCACGCTGATCGGCCTGCGCGGCGACATCGAGGGGTTCTCGGCGGCCGAACTGGCGGTGATCACCTCGGGTTACTTCGTCGGCTTCCTGTCAGGCGCACGCCTGACGCCGCTGATGATCCGCCGCGTCGGCCATGTCCGCGTCTTCGCCGCGCTCGGCAGCTTCATGTCGGCGGGGCTGATCGCCTACACGCTCTTGGCCGAACCATGGGCCTGGACGATCCTGCGGATCCTGCTGGGCTTTTGCATGTCGGGCATCTACGTGGCGGCGGAGAGCTGGCTGAACAATGCGGCCACCAACGAGACGCGCGGCAAGCTGCTGTCGGCGTACATGATCGCGCAGACGCTCGGCATCATCGGCGCGCAGGGCCTGCTGACGCTCGGTGACGCGGGCACCGCCGCGCTGTTCATCGGCGCCTCGATCCTCGTTTCGATCTCCTTTGCGCCAATCCTGTTGTCGGTGGCGCCCGCACCGGTCGTCGAAGTCACGCGTCCGATGTCGTTGCGCGAACTGTTCTCGAGCTCGCCGCTCGGAACGGTCGGTATCTTTCTGCTGGGAAGCGTCTATGCGACGCAGACCGGTATGGGCGCGGTGTTCGGCACGCAGGTCGGCCTGACCGCAGCGCAGATCGCCCTTTTCGTGGCGATGCTTTTCACCGGTGCTCTGGTGCTGCAATACCCGATCGGATGGCTTTCCGATCGTGTCGATCGCCGCAAGCTGATCTTCGGCCTGGCGGTCGGCGGAGGGCTTTCATGCGGCATCGGCTGGATCGCCGGCAGCGGCGCCGCCTTTTTCGCGGACGCAGGGATATGGCCGCTCATGGCGGCCGCGTTCCTGGCGGGCGGCGTGACGACGCCGCTCTATGCGCTGTTTCTTGCCTATACCAACGATTTCCTGTCGACGGAGGACATGCCCGCGGCCTCGGGCGGGCTCGTCTTCACCTTCGGCCTGGGGGCCATCGCCGGACCGCTGCTCACCGGCTGGGCGATGCAGGGCTTCGGCGCCTTCGCCTTCTGGCTGGTGCTTGGCGCGACGTTCGTCGTCATGGCGCTCTATGCGCTCTATCGCATGACGCAGCGCGCGAGCGCGCCGGCCGAGGAAACCGAGAGCTATCTCGGGGTCATTCCATCGGCGTCTCCCGTCGCCGTGGAAGCCGCCGGTGCATGGGCGGCCGAACAGGCCGAAGATCAGACCGAGGACCAGACCGAAGACGAGGCCGACACGCCGGCCTGACGGCGGCGCGCGTGCCTGCGCCGATACAGCGCCCTTCCGGTCGCCTCGTGCGCGGAATTGGCATCGCGGGACCTAGTGACCGTGCCGACGGGACCGGGCCCGACCGCCGCCCAGCCGGATCTTCTCCCGGTTCCGCAGATGGCGTATTCTGCGAGCAGTTTGGCGGAAATTGCGAGTGCTTTGTCGTGGTCGACATGAGAACCAATCGGTGTCACCGCAGGCAGGAGACATTGCATGACACGGAAACACCAGACGGCTCTCGTCACCGGCGCCTCCTCCGGCATCGGTAAATCCATCGCCGAGCGGCTTCTGAAGGACGGGCTGATCGTCTACGTCGCCGCCCGCAGCGTCGACAAGATGGCCGATCTCGCCGACAAGGGCGCCATCGTCCTTCCCCTCGACATCACCAAGGAGGAGCAGATCGAGGCCGTCGCCGCCCGCATTGTAGAAGGCCATGGCGGCGTCGACGTCCTCGTCAACAATGCGGGCTACGGGCAGTACGGCCCGGTCGAGGATACGCCCGTCGAGACGGCCCGCTACCAGTTCGAGGTGAACCTGTTCGGCCTTGCGCGGCTCACGCAGTTGCTGCTGCCGGCGATGCGCGACAAGCGACAGGGCATTATCGTCAACATCTCGTCCATCGGCGGCAAGCTCTTCACGCCGCTTGGGGCCTGGTATCACGCGACCAAACACGCGCTTGAAGGCTGGTCCGACTGTCTGCGACTGGAACTGAAGCCCTTCGGCATCGACGTGGTCATCATCGAGCCCGGCTTCATCAACACGGGCTTCGCCGATACGCTCGGAGGCAACCTGACCTTTCGCGGGGATGGCGCCTACGCCGAATATGCGGGCCGGTTCGAGGGGCGCGTCGACAAGGCGAGGACCACCGGTGAGGGATCGCCGCCGAGCGTCGTCGCGAACACCGTGGCGCGCGCCGTGCAGGCACGCCGCCCGCGCACCCGCTACGCGACGGGACAGATGGCGCGGCCCCTCCTGTTTCTTCGCTGGATCCTGAGCGACCGGACGTTCGACCGCCTCATCGTGAGCCAGTTCTCGTGACCCGGCCTTTCGTGCTGGATATCGGCTGGGCCGCGGTTCTGGACGAGCTGCGTATCCGGCCGGACGACCTGTTGCGCGCCGCGCGGCTGCCGGCGGACCTGCTGCGCCAGGAGCGTCCGACCGTCGATACCGCCGGCATGCTGCGTCTGTGGACGGCGCTCGCCGGGCTGACCGGCAAGCCCGCGCCGGGTCTCGAGATTGCCCGGGCGCTGCCGGTGGAATCGTTCAGCCCGCCGCTGCTGGCGGTGTTCTGCAGCCCGAACCTGAAGGTGGCCATGGAGCGGCTCGCGCTCTTCAAGCCGCTGTTCGGGCCGTTCCGGTTGAGCGTGGCGTCCGAAGACGGGGTGCTGAGCGTCTGCCACACGCCGGATCCCGGGATCGACCTGCCGGCCGATTTCGTCGGGCTCGAACTGGCCTTTCTCGTATCTCTGGCCCGCAAGGCGACGAGGGTCGATATCCGGCCCCGTCTGGTCTCGTTCGTGGACCCGCCGGAAAGGCGGCCGTACGAGGCCTATTTTGGCGTACGGATCCGGACGGGTTCTTCAAATCGCGTCGTCTTCAGCGCTAAGGATGCCGCGCGGCCGTTCCTCAGCGCGAACCCGGCGCTCTTCTCCGTCTTCGAGCCCGAGCTGCGACGGCGCCTCGAGGAACTACCTTCGGGCGCCTCCGTGACGGAACGTCTGCGCGCGGCGCTGGTCGAAACCCTGCCGAGCGGTCGGGCGGCGATCGGCGACATTGCGCCCAGGCTCGGACTGAGCCCACGCAGCCTGCAGCGCAGGCTAGGCGAGGACGGAACGAGCTTTCAGGCCGAGCTTCGGGACCTGCGCAAACGGCTCGCCGAGGATTTTCTGAGCAACACGGCCCATTCGAGTTCCGAGATCGCCTATCTGCTGGGCTACGAGGACCCCAACTCCTTCATCCGCGCCTTCCATGGCTGGACCGGCACCACGCCGGAGGCCGTGCGCCGCGCGCCTCCGCAATCGGGAGGCGGCCCGCCGCCGTGAATGCCGAGAGCCGCATTGCCACCTTTCCTGATCCCTGCTCCCGAACCGGGGCTGGCAGGTTTCATCGAAACGCCCGCAACGAGGTATCGACATGCACTTGAGCGCCATCGCGTCACAGGCTGTGACCTATGCCATCATCGCCCTGGCGGTCTTCATGCTCGGCTGGGGCGTGCTCGGGATGCTCGAATACGCCACGGGCGCAGCGCCCGTCATGCCGCTCCAGAATTCGACCTTTCCGGCGGGAACCCAGTTCCTGCACTGGGTCCTGATCATCGCGTTCGGTGCGGTCTTCCTCACCGGATACGCGACTCGATGGCCTCTCACCCCGTTCGCGGTCATCGTCCTGTTCGCAATGCTGGCGACGATGTGCTTCATCCAGACATTCGATTTCATGACGAACAGCTACCGGTTCGCGGCGTTTGCGTTAGAGTGTGTCCTGTACCTCGCCATCGCGACATACCTGCTGCGGTCGGAGCGGATGCGTTCGTGGTTCGGGCCGGTCTGACGGAAGACCGGCGCCCCTTTCGGGGCTGCAAATGCCGGTCACGTACGGGATGGCGGTGAGAGAGGGATTCGAACCCTCGAGACGGTTTCCCGCCTACACGCGTTCCAGGCGTGCGCCTTCAACCACTCGGCCACCTCACCTTACCAGTCGTCGCTCCACCGAACCGGCCGAGCGGGTTGAAGGGCGCACGCACCCTTTCCGGTGATGGCGTTTTCCGCCGAAGGCGGAAAATCGCTGGTGCGCCTTCAACCACTCGACCACCTCACCTTGCGCTCTCGTTCATGCCGGAGGGCCGGACGAGAGGCCGTCTCCTAGCGCGCAATCGCGCTGCAAATCAAGATCGGATCGCCAGCCCCCGTCCGCAAGCCCCGTCGCCGCCGAAGCCTTTCGGCGGACGGGCCGCTTGGCTATGGTCCGACCGAACGGTCCGGGGAGGCCGAAGCGTGACGCGGCTGATCGAAATCGTCGATGAACGGCACCGGGTGGCGATCGCGCCCGAGGTGGGCGCGGCGATCGCGCGTGCCGACGCGATCACGCGCGAAGGCCCTGTGCCGATGCTGCGCGGCTGGCAACGCGGCGAGCCGGCGCCGTTCGCGATGGGCTCGAACCTGCTGGTGCCCTTCTCGAACCGAATCTCCGGCGGAGGCTTCAGTTTCGAGGGGCGTTTCCACCCGCTCGCTCCCAATCTCGACGGCGAACCCTATCCGATCCATGGCGACGGGTTCCAGGCCGCATGGACCGTGATGGATGCCGACCGATCCGCGGCGACCCTGTCGCATGACGGGACCATGGGAGACTTCGTCTATCGCGCGATCGTCCGCTACGCGCTTTCGGATGCGGGCCTTCAGACCACGCTCGAGATCGAAAATCGCGGCGCAGCGCTGCCGTTCGGCGGCGGATTTCATCCGTGGTTCGTGCGCTCACCGGGCACGCGGCTCGCCTTTCGCGCCGAGCGTGTCTGGACCGAGACCGAGGACCATCTTCCGGTCGATCACGTGCCGGTCTCCGAACTGCCGCACTGGGATTTCTCGAACGGCGCCCAGCTGCCGCAAGGCTGGATCAACAACGCGTTCACCGGCTGGGACGGCCGGGCCCGGATCACCCAGCCGGACGCGGGCATATCGATCGCGATCGAGGCGGGCGAAGGCCTCGACGTGGCGGTCGTCTTCTCGCCGGCGCCCGATTGCGGCTTCTTCTGCTTCGAGCCGGTCAGCCATGGCGTCGACGCGCACAACCAGCCCGGCCTGCCGGGGCTGGTGACGCTCGCGACCGGACAGACGCTGCGCCTTTCCATGCGCCTTGGGTGGACGCCTCTCGAGCCGTGACGGAAAGGCGCGGGGCCCCGCGCCGCCGACGGGGCGGGCATGGCCGATTGTGTTTTGCGCGATGCGGCGATATGCACGCGCCAATTCGTGCGCGACACCCATGATCCGCTTCATCCTTGTTACCGTCTCGATCATCTGCCTCGCCCTTGCGGTGATCTTCGCCGTGCTCGATCTGACGCGCTCGATCGGCGCGGACGCGCCGGTCCTGACCCCGCTGGCCGAGAGCTGGGACGGCATCGCGCCGGGCACCCGCGAGAGCCTCGCCGACTGGCTGGCGAGCACGGTCCATCCGTTTGTCGGCGATCCGATCCTGGCGACATTCGTCACCTGGCCGACCTTTGCGGTGCTCGCCGGCCTTGCGCTGCTGTTGGGCTTTCTGGCCCGTCTGCGCAGACGGAAAAGGTCCGCCATCGGCTAGGACCATGCGCCGTTCGGCGCGCGGGCGGGCGAATCGCTTTTTTGTCGACAGACGATGACGGGCCATGCAAAAGTCCGCGCCAAGACGGCGCACTGCCGTCCAATGGGAGGCCGCGCCCGTCCGGCGCGCGGCGCAGAACCGCAACAGTTACACAGGGTAAGTCAGAATGAAGCGCTTTGTACTTGGCCTTCTGGCCGCAACCGCGATGACGGCCACGGCCCACGCCGAAACTCCGGCCATCGTCTACGATCTGGGCGGCAAGTTCGACAAGTCGTTCAACGAGGCCGCCTACAACGGCGCCGAGCAGTTCAAGGAAGAAACCGGCACCGACTATGTCGAGTTCGAGATCCAGAACGAAGCCCAGCGCGAGCAGGCGCTCCGCCGCTTCGCCGAACGGGGCCATTCGCCGGTGATCATCGCCGGCTTCTCGGCAGCCCAGGCCGTCGAAAAGGTCGCCCAGGAGTTCCCGGAGACCAATTTCGCGATCATCGACATGGTGGTCGACCAGCCGAACGTCCGCTCGGTGGTCTTCAAGGAGCAGGAGGGTTCCTATCTGGCCGGCATCATGGCCGCCAAGGCGTCCGAGACCGGCACGGTCGGTTTCGTGGGCGGCATGAACGTGCCGCTGATCTCGGCCTTCGCATGCGGCTATGTGGGCGGCGTCAAGTCGGTCAATCCGGATGCCGAAGTGATCGTCAACTACACCGGTGACACCCCGGCCGCATGGAACGATCCCGTGCGGGGCGGCGAGATCACCAACGCGCAGATCTCGCAGGGCGCCGATGTGGTCTACGCGGCCGCCGGCGGCACCGGCATCGGTGTGCTTCAGGCCGCCGCCGACGCCGACAAGCTGTCGATCGGCGTCGATTCCAACCAGAACCATCTGCAGCCCGGATCGGTGCTGACTTCGATGCTCAAGCGCGTCGATGTTGCCGTGATGGAAGCGATGAAGGACGGAACCGAGGGCGAGTTCACCACCGGCGTCCAGGTTCTCGGCGTCGCCGAAGACGGTGTCGGCGTGGCCGTCGACGAGAACAACGAATCGCTGCTGACCGACGAGATGATGCAGGCCGTCGAAGAGGCCCGCGAGAAGATCATCTCCGGCGAGATCGAGGTGCACGACTACCGTAGCGACAACAACTGCCCCTACGGCTCGGTGGGCTGACGCCCCCGTCACCGACGAACATCAAGGGCCGCCGGTGGCAACGCCGGCGGCCCTTGCCTTGGAGATCGCTTCGATGAAACCGAAGGTGCGTGTGGCGAGCGTGCAGATGGCGCTTGAGCCGGCATCCTCGCGCGATGCCTTTGGTGGCCGTATCGCCCATTTCGTCCGCGTTGCGGGCGAATATGGCTGCGACTTCGTTTGTTTCCCCGAGCACTTCACGCTGCAGCTGCTCGCCGGCGCCGCGACGATGGTGCCGGCCGAGGCGACGGTCGACGCGCTGACCGAACACACCGAATGGCTGCGCGGGTTGCTGGGCGAACTGGCCCGCGCCCACGACATCAACATCATCGGCGGATCGCACGCGACGCGACGCGAGGACGGCTCGGCGTGCAATCTGAGCATCGTGGCGCGGCGGGACGGATCTGTCGCAACGCGGACCAAGCTGCATCCGACGCCCGACGAGCGCGACGTCTGGGGCATATCGGGCGGCGCGACGTGCGATGCGATCGAAACGGACTGCGGGCCGGTCGGCATCATGATCTGCTATGACAGCGAGTTTCCCGAGCCGGTGCGACGGCTGGTCGACCAGGGCGCCCGGCTGATCTTCGTGCCCTACCTGACCGACACGCGGCACGGCCATCTGCGCGTGCGCTATTGCTGCCATGCGCGCACGGTCGAGAACCAGTGTTACGTCGTCACGGCCGGCCTTTGCGGCAATCTGGCCAACACGGCGAACCTCGAGATGGCGTATGCGCAGTCGGCGATCCTGACACCGTCCGACCATGGTTTTTCACGCGACGGCATCGCCGTCGAAGCCGAACCGCAGATCGAGCAGATGATCTTCGCCGATCTCGACATGGACCTGCTCGAGGCGGCTCGCCGGGGCGGCGCCGTGCGCAATCTCGCCGATCGGCGCGCCGATCTCTATTCGGTGAGTTGGCGTGGCGGAGAGGAGGGCTCGGACTGAGGCTCCGTCGGGTTCGCCGCCATGCTGCCGCGTTCCCCCTCCCGCGGCCGCAGGCCGTAGCGCTCCACCAGCGCCCACACATGGTCGGGCACCATGTGCTTGATCGCGGCCGGCCGCCGTCGCCGCAGGTGAAGCACCGTCTCGATCGCCTTCATCTCGAGCCGCGCCCGCGCGAATTCGAGGCCGCGCGGCCCGGTCCTCGGCTGCAGCCACGCGACGATGCCGCGCATGAAATCCGGCATGCGGCGCAGCGGCAGGCCCCCGGCGGCGCGCTCGGTGTTGGCCATGAAGCCTTTCACGGGCGCCTCGCGGCGGCCCTTCGATCCCGGCGCCTCCAGTTCGATCTCGCCTTCCAGCAGATCGAGCATGGCCGCGCCGCGTTCGTTGCGCACGATCAGCCACTGGTCGCCCTCGCCGCCCATGTAGCCGACCGTGATGTCGGAAAGGGCGTTGGTGTAGTCGACGCAGGTCCGGCAGGTCAGCGGAAAGAAGTCGGCCGGCAGGTCCGAAATGGGCAGCTTGAGGAACGGGATCGTTCGAACGCGTCCGTCGTCGTAGCGCAGTTCGACCCGATAGTCGGCGCGGAACTCCAGATAGCAGATCGTATCGGGCTCGGGATCGAGCCGCGCGAGGAAGGCGTGGAAGTTCTCCGTGGTGGTGTTGTCCGAGCAGGGCGTGCCGACGACATAGATCGCCTCGAAGCCCAGTTCGGCCTCCAGCGCGCGCAGGGCATAGACCTGGCAGGGAATGCCGATCACCGCAATCCGCTTGTGGCCGGCCGCGGCGGCCGGCTCAAGAAGCGACAGGAGCGGCGCGAACCCCATGCGCATGCCCCGGCATCGAGCCATGTCCTCGGGACGCGTCACGAGCACGGGGACCGGCTTCCAGCGATCATCGGCGTCGGGCGCGACCGCAAGGACCGCGTCAACCATGTCGGAGGCGAGCATGGCTTCGCCGAGCCGGGTGGCGATGCCGGTCCACTGGGCCCCTGGCCGGGGTTCGGCAAGGCGCGCCCGCACCATCGAGCGGTGAACGCCGAAGAAGACCTCGTCGGGCTTGAAGGCGCCATCGCGGGAGCGACCGTGCACGGCCTTCTCGAGGCCCGGATAATCCGGAGCGATGAACTGACAGGCACGTCCGCAGCGCTTGGGATCGGAGGAACGCGAAACTCCGCAGTCTGTACAGAGCGCGCGGTGCGGCGCGGGCGTCATGTCGGGCGTCAACATGGCTTGACGTTAACCGACATTGCGCCGCCCGGCCAGTCCGGGAGCGGGCCGGGCGGCGCGGGGGCGGTCGCGAGGGTGGCTACCGCCCCATCTGTGCGCGGTCGCGCAAACGTTCGAGTTCGCGGGACGCGTTGGCTTCCAGCGGCAGACCGGCGGCCCATTCGACGTCGGCCTTGGTGGTGCCCATGTCGCGGTAGACCCAGTCCTCCTTACCGAGCAGTGCGCGGAACGCCTGCCGGTTCAGCCGCTGCCGGCGGCGTTCGGCGGCCAGCGCGCGGCGGGCGTCGAGCCAGCGGGCGGCCGCGTCGGTCAGCCGGCGCGCCAGCGTCACCGCGTGGGGGCGGGCGTGGCTTGCGTGATTGCTTTCGAAGACGGTCATCGGTCCAACTCCTTTCGGTATGCCGCACGAGGCGGCCGGTTGACTGGACAATGGTCTTCATGCTTACTTCAATCAAACGAAACGATTTGACCTCTAGATTCATCATTTCTGAAAGATGGCCATGACCGTTCCCGACCCGAGACCAAACCGACCGCAGGCGCCGATCGACATCGATCTGCTGCGGACATTCCTCGCCATCGCCGAGACGACGAGCTTCTCGAAGGCGGCCGAACGCGTGTTCCGCACGCCGTCGGCGGTCTCGATGCAGATGAAGAAACTCGAGGACCTTCTGGGCGTCGCCGTCTTCACACGCGACTCGCGATCGGTGGCGCTGACGCCGGAGGGCGAGCTGCTCGTGGGCTATGCACGCCGCATCCTGGCGCTGTCGAACGAGATGATGGCGCGGTTCGTGATGCCCGACGTGGAAGGCACGGTCCGGCTCGGCGCGGCCGACGATCACGGCGAGCGCCTGTTGCCGCTGGTGCTCACCCGTTTCGCGCAGACCCATCCGAACGTGGCGGTCGACGTCGTGATCGAGAACTCGGACCAGTTGCAACCCCGCTTCGAGCGCGGCGATCTCGACGTGGTGATCCACACGGCGCGCCCCGACAGCGCGCTGCCGGCCGATTCCACCGTGCTTATGGAAGAGCAGCTCGTCTGGGCCGGCCTGAAGGGCGGCTGCGCGTGGGAGCGCGAACCGCTGCCCGTCTCGATGTGGGAGGAGGGCTGCGCCTGGCGCGCCAACGCCGTCCAGGCGCTCGCCGAAATGGGCCGCGAGTTCCGGATCGCCTACATGAGCGCGCACACGGCGGCGCAGCGCGCGGCGCTGCATTCGGATCTGGCGGTGGCGCCGCTGCCGGCCTCCTGCGTGCAGCCGCCGCTGATCTGCCTCGGCGAACGGCAGGGCCTGCCGAAGCTCGGCACCTATCAGAGCCGGATGCGGGTGCGGCCCGATGCGGGCGAATGCTCACGGGCCGTCGCGGAGCATGTTCTGGCCTGCTATCAGGCGATCGAGAGCGGCGACCTGCAATGCGCGTAGCGGCCTGGATCGGCCGCCTCACCGTGCTTTCTGCTTGGCCGGCGGATCGTCGGAAAGCCAGGCGTGGACGGAAGACACCACGACCGATCCTTCGCCGACGGCGGATGCGACCCGCTTGACCGAGCCGGACCGCACGTCTCCGATCGCGAAGATGCCCGGCACGCTCGTCGCGAAGGGCGAGTCCGCCGCGCCGGCGGCGACGCCCGTCAGAACGAAGCCCTTGTCGTCGGTCCTGACCAGATCGCCTGCCCATTGCGCGTTGGGAGCCGCGCCGATCATGACGAAGAGCGCGCGCGTTTCGATGTCGGTCGCCTCGCCCGTGCGGCGGTCGGTCAGCGTCAGCGCCTTAAGGCCGCCATCGCCGCGCAGTTCGGTGACCTCGCTGTGCGTGATCAGCGTGATGCGCGGATCGCGGGCGATGCGCGTCGAAAGATAGTCCGACATGGTCGCGGCCAGGCCTTCGCGGCGCACGACGATGTAGGTGTGCTCGGCATGGCGCGACAGGAACATGGCCGCCTGACCGGCCGAATTGCCGCCGCCGACGATCACCGCATTGGTGCCGCCCGCATAGCGCGCTTCCAGTTCGGTTGCCGCGTAGTAGACGCCGTTGCCTTCGTAATCGCCGAGATTGTCGAGCGGCAGCTTGCGATAGCGAGCGCCCGAGGCGATCACCACGGCGCGCGCATTGATGCGGGGACCCGCTTCCAGGGTGATCTCGAAATGGCCGTCCGTGTGCGCAAGGCCGCTGGCCCGGTAGGGCACGGCGACGCGGGCGCCGAACTTGATCGCCTGGATCTCGCCCAGATAGGCGAGCTCGCTGCCCGACACGCCCGTCGGAAAGCCCAGATAGTTCTCGATTCGCGACGAGGTCCCGGCCTGACCGCCGATCGCGGTGTCGTCGATCGTCAGCGTCTTCAGCCCCTCCGATGCGCCGTACACCGAGGCCGCAAGACCACCGGGACCCGCGCCGACCACGACCAGATCGAACAACTCATCGATCTCGGGAAGCAGTTCGTAGCCGAGGGCGCGGGCGAGGGTGAGCCGCTCGGGATCGTGCAGAACCGCGCCGTCGCGGGCGATGGCGACCGTGCCCTGCGCCGGCAGGTCGCGCGATTGGCCGATGGCGGCCATCGCGTCGGGATCGGCGCGATCGACGAAGCGGAACGGGATGCGGTTGCGGCTGGCATATTCACGCAGACCGAGACAGGTCCGGTCATTGTCGTCGCCGATGATCGTCAGCGCGCCGTCGGCCCATTCGATCAGCAGCTTGCGCCGCGCCGCGTAGGCGGAGACGATCGCATCGCTGACCTCGGGCACCGTGGCGACAAGCCTGCGCAACTCGTCCTGCTCGACCACCAGGATGCGGCCGGTGGAGCGCATGACGCCGGCAAAGAAGGTCTGCTGGCCCATCAGCATGCCGAGTTCACCGACGAAGTTCCCGGCCGTGATCGTCACTACGACCGCGTCGTCGCGACCGCGGTCGACGATGTCGAGATCGGCGTCGAACAGGTGGATGAAGGGATAGCCGGGCTGGCCGACCTCCCAGATCACCTCGCCTGCCTCCGCGTGCCGTTCGACGCCATGGGCGCGCAACACGTCGAGCGCTGCGTCCGACAGCGCCGGCCAGGCCTGTCGTTCCAGATCGGTGCGCGCGGTGGACGTGCGGGGCTGGTCGCTCATCGTCGTCGTCTCCGGCTCACGGGATCCGGCGGGGCGCCGGGGCCCTCGCGCTCAATGCGCCTCGTCCCAATTGTCGGCGGCGGCGGCGTCGACCTGCAACGGGACCGCCATGGAGACCGCCGGCATCGCCGCGTTCTCCATGATCTCGCGAACCACGGCGATGGTCGGCTCAACCTGATCGTCGGGGGCCTCGAAGATCAGCTCGTCATGGACCTGCAACAGCATCTTCGCCGACAGATGGCTTTGCGCGAGCGCGTCTTCCATCCGCACCATGGCGCGGCGGATGATGTCGGCGGCCGAACCCTGGATCGGCGCGTTGATCGCCGCGCGCTCATTGAAGGCGCGCACCTGCGGGTTGGAGGACCGGATTTCCGGGTAATGGGCGCGGCGGCCGAAGACGGTCTCGACATAGCCGTGCTCCCGGGCGAACGCCTTGGTCGCGTCCATGTAATCGCGGATGCCCGGGAAACGCTCGAAATAGGTCTTGATGTAATCGGCCGCCTCGGACCGCTCGATGCCCAGATTGCGCGCAAGCCCGAACGCCGAGATGCCGTAGATGATGCCGAAATTGATCGCCTTGGCACGGCGACGGACCTCGCCGGGCATGCCATCGATCGGCACGCCGAACATCTCCGAGGCGGTCATGGCGTGGATGTCCAGCCCGTCGGCGAAGGCCTGTTTGAGCTGGGCGATGTCGGCCATGTGGGCGAGCACGCGCAGTTCGATCTGGCTGTAGTCGGCCGAGACCAGCTTGTGGCCCTTCTCGGCGACGAAGGCGGTGCGGATGCGCCGGCCTTCGGTCGTGCGGATCGGGATGTTCTGAAGGTTCGGTTCTGACGAGGACAGCCGTCCGGTCGAGGTTGAGGCGAGCGAGTAGGAGGTGTGGACGCGCCCGGTGTCCGCCGTGATGTAGCCGGGCAGGGCGTCGGTGTAGGTCGATTTGAGCTTGGTGAGCTGGCGCCAGTCGACGATGCGTCGCGGCAGCGGATGTCCCTCGGCGGCAAGGTCCTCGAGCACCTGCGCCGACGTGGACCATTGGCCCGACTTGGTCCTGGTGCCGCCCGGCAGGCCCATCTTGCCGAACAGGATCTCGCCGAGCTGGCGGGGCGAACCGATGTTGAAGGGTTCGCCGGCAAGCTCGTGGATTTCCGCCTCGATGCCGGCGGCCTTCTGCGCGAACTCGCCCGACAGCCGGCTCAATATCTGCCGGTCGACGGCGACGCCCCGTCGCTCCATGCGGGTCAGGACGGCGGCCAGCGGCCGTTCGAGACGCTCATAGACGGAGACGAGACCTTCGGCGACCAGACGCGGCTTGAGCACGCGCCAGAGCCTGAGCGTGATGTCGGCGTCCTCGGCGGCATAGCGGCTGGCGACGTCGATGGCGATCCGGTCGAAGGTCAGCGCCTTCTTGCCCGATCCGGCGATATCCTTGTAGGCGATGGGCGTGTGCCCGAGCCAGCGCTCGGCGAGCGCGTCCATGCCGTGGTGGCTGTTGTTGCCGCCGTCCAGCACGTAGGAGATCAGCATCGTGTCGTCGAAGCCGGCGATCTCGACGCCATGGCGGGCCATGACCAGCATGTCGTACTTGATGTTCTGGCCGACGACGAGAATGGACGGGTCTTCGAGCAAGGTCCTGAGCCGGCTCAGCGCCTCGTCCATCGCGACCTGATCGGGCAGCAGCCCGCCTTCGCCGAGCAGATCGTCCTCGCCGTCGCGGTGCAGGAGCGGCACGTAGGCGGCCCGACCCTCGGCGTGACTGAGCGAGAAGCCGACCAGGTTCGCCGCCATCGCGTCGAGCGAATCGGTCTCGGTGTCGAAGGCGACGACGCCCGCCTCGCGCGCCATGGCGATCCATTCGTCCAGCGTTTCCAGATCGCGGATGCAGACATAGGCATCGGCGTCGAACTTCGCGGTGGCGGCGGCCTCGGCGCGGGCGTTGGCGAGCGCGGACGGGCTCCAGGTTCCCGCCTCCGCGTCGGCAGGGGCCGGTGGCGCCGCACGGGGTGCGCCCCCGTCGCTTTCGCCGCCGACCGTTCCGGCGCCCGGATCAAGGTCGGGCCCGCGGGCGGCCGCGCCCCATTCGACCTCAACATGGGCCGGCTCGATGGCCGCGGCATCGGCGCCGGTCGCCTCGGCGACGCGGCGGGTCAGCGAGCTGAATTCCATCGCCTTGAGGAAGGCGATCAGTTGGGGGCCGTCCTGATCGTCGAGGGCGAGCGCATCGAGCGGCAACTCGACCGGTGTGTCGACGTCGAGCCGCACCAGATCGCGCGACAGACGCGCCTGGTCGGCGAATTCGATCAGGTTCTCGCGGCGCTTGTTCTGTTTGATCTCGCCGGCGCGTTCAAGGAGCGTGTCGAGATCGCCATATTCGAGCAGGAGCTGGGCGGCGGTCTTGGGTCCGATCCCGGGCACGCCGGGCACATTGTCGGTCGGATCGCCGCACAGCGCCTGCAGGTCGATCATCATCTCCGGGCCGACGCCGAACTTCTCGATCACCTCGTCGCGGCCGATCTGCCGGTCCTTCATCGTGTCATACATGGACACATGGTCGGTGACGAGCTGCATCAGGTCCTTGTCGGAGGACACGATCGTCGCCTCGCCACCGGCCTGCTCGGCCATGCGGCAGTAGGCGGCGATGATGTCGTCGGCCTCATAGCCTTCAAGCTCGATGCAGGGCAGGCCGAAGGCGCGGGTGGCCTGGCGGATCAGGCCGAATTGCGGGATCAGGTCTTCGGGCGGCTCGGACCGGTTGGCCTTGTAGTCGGCGAAAAGTTCGTTGCGAAACGTCTTGGACGAATGATCGAAGATGACCGCGAAATGGGTGGGCGTGACGCCCACATCGGTGTCGCGCGCGTCGCGCAGCAGCTTCCAGAGCATGTTGCAGAAGCCGGACACCGCGCCGATCGGCAGACCGTCGGATTTCCGCGTCAGGGGCGGCAGCGCGTGGAAGGCACGGAAGATGTAGGCCGATCCATCGACCAGGAAGAGATGATCGCCTTTTTTCATGGGCGAAGGCTTACCGCGCCGCTCGGCGGGCGGCAATCCGAAAGCGCGCCATGGAACGCCGGGCGCCGTTCAGGCTTTCTTCATCATTCCTTACGCAGTGTTGACGCACGCAGGCTTTATCGGCGCCGCGCACCGGGTTAGGGTGCGCCGCAGGGGCGCAGATCGTGGGGAGAATCGTGTTGGTCCATCAATCCATCGGCAGAATGCTGCTCGGAGCCGCCGTCATCGCAACGGGCTGGGCCGCGACGCCGCATCCGGCGGGCGCGTCGGAAGTGCAGTTGCACGAGTTGCTGTTCAATCGCGCCAAGCGCGACAAGCGCCGCCAGGAGATTCGCGGAACCGCCCCACGGGAGCAGTCGCGGCCGCGCCAGTCTTCCCGGTCGAACGCCGCACCCGCGCGCCCGGTGGCGCGGATCAGCGGGCCGTCCTACTACACCTATGCGGCACCGGCGGTCAGCACGATCACGCTTGTTTCGCTGCTGCCCGACGTGACGACGACCGGTGCGATCGGTGAAGAGGGCGCGGACGGCCTGCCGCCGCTGATGGTGCTGGAGAACGACCGGTTCCGGGAAGCGCTCGATCATGCGCCGCAGGACGCGCTCGCGATCGAGCCGGGCATCGCCGATGCGGTGCGGGCCCATTACGCCGAAAACCCGGCCTTCCTGTGGGTCGAGGGCATGAACGTTAACGCGGCCGGCGAGGCTGTCGCGGCGCTTGTGAACGATGCGGCGGCGCATGGCCTGCAGCCGGACCATTATGCGGTCGACCTGCCGCCTTCCGGCTGGTCACCGGACGATCCGGCCGCGCGCTATCGCGAATTGCTGGCGTTCGAACTGACCCTGACGGCGCATGCGCTGCGCTATGCCCAGGACATGAAGGACGGGGCGGTCAATCCCAACAAGCTGTCGGGCTATCACGACTTCACCAAGGACCGGCTGTCGGCGGCCGATGCGATGAAGGCGCTCGCCGACGCGGACGCGCCGGCAAAATGGCTGGAAAGCCTGACGCCGCGCCAGCCCGACTATGCCCGCCTGCAGGAGGAACTGGAGGTGCTGCGCGCCAGCACCGAGGATGCCATCGTCATCGAACAGGGCACCTTCATCCGTCCCGGCGACACGTCGGACGCGTTGCCCATGGTGATCAAGGCGGCGCGCGAGAAGATGTCGAAAGACACGCGCGAGAAGCATGCCGACACGCTTGCCGCCTATGCCGACGAAACGCTCTATGACGACACGCTCGTCGCGCTGATCAAGGACGTGCAGGCCGACCTGAACCTGGTGAGCGACGGCATCGTCGGTCCCAAGACGGTGTCGCGGCTCGACGGGCAGAGCCTGTCGTCGCGCATCGAACGTGTCGAGCTGGCGCTCGAACGGCTGCGCTGGCATCCCGAGGAGTACGGCGCGCGCCAGGTGGTCATCAACCAGCCCGAATATCGTGTGCGATACATGGAGGACGGCGAGACGACGCTGTCGATGCGCGCCATCGTCGGCAAGAAATCCAACCAGACCTATTTCTTCCACGACGAGATCGAGCATGTCGTCTACGACCCCTACTGGGGCGTGCCGCAGTCGATCATCGTCAACGAGATGCTGCCAAAGCTGCGCCGCGATCCGAGCTATCTGGATCGCAACGGCTATGTCGTGACGACGGCGTCCGGGCGGCAGGTCTCCTCGTCGGCGATCAACTGGTACCAGTTCGGCAGCAGCGTGCCCTACAATGTGCGGCAGAAGCCCGGGCCGCGCAACGCGCTGGGGGAACTGAAGATCATGTTCCCCAACAGCCACGCCATCTACATGCACGACACGCCGGCCAAGAACCTGTTCTCGCGGGACAATCGCGCCTACAGCCATGGCTGCGTCCGGCTCGAGGATCCGCGTGGCATGGCGGCCGCCGTGCTCGGCACGTCGGTGGATCACGTGTCGAGCCAGCTCGGCGGCTACGAACAGGTCGAAAAGCTCGCCGAAACCGTGCCGGTCTACGTCGCCTATTTCACCGCCTGGCCGAACGACGAGGGCGTCGTCGACTACCATCCGGACGTCTACGACCGCGACAGCTATCTGCGCCGCGCGCTCGACACCGTGGCCAAGGCGCGCAGCGGCTGACGTCACGGCAGGCGCGAGGACGGGCCGTCAGCCGACGCGCGCGATGCAGACCGAGGCGATGCCGGACCGCACCATGCCGAGCCGGCGCGCCGCTTCCCTCGAGACATCGACGATGCGCCCGTGCACGAACGGGCCGCGATCGTTGATCCGCACGACGACCGACTTGCCGTTCGTCCGATTGGTCACCTTGACCTTCGAGCCAAAGGGCAGCGAGCGATGCGCCGCGGTCATCAGCGAGGGGTTCATCATCTCGCCCGATGCGGTGCGCGAGTGAAGCGCGTACCAGGATCCCTTCCCACACTGTTCGGCGGCCTGCGCCGGCGTTACCTGGATGGTTGCGAGCGCAGAAAGAGCGATCGCGGCGGCGAGGGCCGCCCGTTTGAATGAAGCAGTCATGAAGTGTCCCTGATGTCGACGCGCGCTTCCGGGGAGCGAGCCGGGCGCCCTACCGCCAGCCGTCCTCGGCCCACATGCGTTCGAGTGCCGCACGATGGTCGGGGAAGCGGAAGGCATATCCGAGCGCCTTGATGGCCGCGTTGGAAACGCGCTTGTTCTCGCCGTAAAAGGACCGGGCCATGGGCGACAATGTGGCGTTTTCGAAGTCGATTTCGGGCGGCGGATCAACTTCCATGACAGAGGCTGCGTAAGCGACAACATCCTGCGGCGGCGCGGGACAATCGTCGGTGACGTTCAATATGCCGTCGTGCCGCCGTTCGGCGAGGAAGGCGAGCGCGCCGGCGATGTCCTCGACATGGATGCGGTTGAAGACCTGGCCGGGCTTGACGAGACGGCGGGCGCGGCCCTCGGCCAGGTTGACGAGCGCGTTGCGGCCGGGGCCGTAGATGCCGGACAGGCGCACGATGGACAGCGGCACGCCGCGTTCGCGCGCGAAGTCCTGCCACTCCTGCTCGGCGCGCACGCGCTGGCGCGACCGCTCGGACACCGGGCGCGGCGACGTCCGTTCGTCGACCCAGGCGCCGTCATGGTTGCCGTAGACGCCGACCGTCGACAGATAGGCGATCCAGGCAAGGCGCGGTGCGGCGGCGATCTGCTCACGCGCGGCGCGCAGAACCGGATCGCCCTCCGCGTCGGGGGCGACCGAGACAATCAAATCGGTTGCCGATCCGATGGCCGTGGCCAAGGCATCATCGACCGTTTCGCCTCCGAAAAGAAGTGGGGTAATGCCGGCGTTCTTCAGGTCTTCGGCCTTGCCGGGGCTGCGCGTCGTGCCGAAGACCGTCTGGCTGCGGGCGACCAGAAGACGCCCGTAAGCGCGGCCCGAGTAGCCGGCGCCGAAGATCAGCGTAACCGGTTCTTCAGTGTTCGCCATCGATCCTGTCCCATTCCTCGCGGACCGAGATGTCCGGCTCGCGGCCATAACGCGCGGCGCGGGCGTCCGCAATCCGGTCCGGAGCCAGGCGACCGAGCGCCCAGACCGCCGCGCCGCGAACGACCGGCTCGCCATCGTCGAGCAGCGCTTCGACCGGCCCGATCAAGGCGGGCGCTCCACTGTTGCCCGCCGCGATCAGGCAGTTGCGGACGAAACGGTCGCGGCCGATGCGCTTGATGGGCGAACCGGAGAAGCGGACGCGGAAGGCGGCATCGTCAAGGTCAAGAAGCTCGGCCAGCGGCGGCGAGATCATGTCGTCGCGCGCCCGCAGTTTCGCCTCGCGCGCGGTGCGGGCGAACTTGTTCCACGGGCAGACGGCGAGGCAGTCGTCGCAGCCATAGACGCGATTGCCGATCGGCGCGCGGAAGGCGTGCGGGATCGGGCCCTTGTGCTCGATCGTCAGGTAGGAAATGCAGCGGCGGGCATCGAGCTGATAGGGCGCCGGAAAGGCGTCGGTCGGGCAGATGTCGAGACAGGCCCGGCACGAACCGCAATGGTCGGTCTCGGGCGCGTCGGTGGGCAGAACCATGTCGGTCAGGATCGCGCCGAGGAAGAACCAGGAGCCGAGCTCGCGGGACAGAAGGTTGGTGTGCTTGCCCTGCCAGCCGAGGCCGGCACGTTCGGCCAGCGGCTTTTCCATCAGCGGGGCGGTGTCGACGAACACCTTGACGTCCGCGCCCGTTTTCGCGGCGAAACGGCCGGCGGCCTGCTTGAGCCGGCCCTTGATGACGTCGTGATAGTCGCGGTTGTGCGCGTAACACGAAATCGTCGCCCGGTCGGCGCGATCGAGCGCCGCCAGAGGGTCGTAGTCATCGCCGGGCCCGTAATTCATGGCGACCATGATCGCGGTACGGGCGGCGGGCCACAGGGACTGCGGGTCGGCACGGCGGGTCCGCGTTTCTTCCATCCATCCCATGTTGCCGTGCCGGCCTTCCGCGAGAAACCGGGCAAGTCCCTCCGACGCGCGGTCGATCCCGTCGGCGGGCGCGAATCCGACCGCATCGAACCCCAGCGCCTTCAGATCGCGCTCGAGCGCATCGCGGGCGATTTCGGCATCTGTCGGGCGCTGTCGAACGGCGTGCGGCATGGCCGCAAGCTATGGTCTAGAGCGCCGGGCGGCAAATCGGAACCATTCTGCCGAGGCGGATTTGGGACAAGATCAAGTGAACCGGCGCAGGCCGTAGCGGCGCTACGGCCAAGACGGGACGCGCACAGATTGGCGCAAATCCGCCCGGCCCTTCGGGTTTGCAAGCGGCGGCCGCCCAGTGCGTCGTGCGGTTTGCCCGTAGTCCCACTACGCGCTGCATCGCACTCCTGCTGGATCAGACCGCCGCTTGCAAACAGAATTGGCTCCGATTTGCCGCCCGGCGCTCTAAGCCCTCAGAAATCGAGGTCCGCGTAGTGCGAGACCGGCGTCAGGCCGCGCACGCGGTCGCCGAGCAGCGGCCGGAAGGCGGGGCGCGACTTGACGCGGCTGTACCAGTCGCGGGCCTGCGGCGCCTCGTTCCAGTCGATCTCGCCCATATAGTCGAGCACGGAAACGGCAGCGCCGGCCGCCATGTCGGCCGCGGAAACCGATTTTGCGCCGAGCCAGTCGCGGGTGCCGGCAAGCCAATTGAGGTAGCGCAGGTGCTGACGCACATTGGCGCGCGCCGCACGCATGGCGCCGCTGTCGGGCGCGCCGCCGCCGCGATCGGCAGGCATGTGCAGCTTGTCGATCCGTTCGCGGACGAGCGCGCGCAAGACGTCGGATTCCAGCTTGAGGATGAACCAGTCGACGAGGCGCCGCACCTCGGCCCGCTCGAGCGGGTATTCGGGCATCAGGCGCCGGTCGCGGGCCATTACCCCGCGCGTCTCGTCCAGATACTCGGCGATCGGGTGGGCACCGCAGACCGGAACGCCCGCTTCGGCGACGAGCACCGGCAGCGTGCCGGCCGGGTTGAGCGCCAGGAACTCGGCGCGACGCTCCCACGGACGCTCCTCGCGCAGCTCCGCGCTGACGCCATATTCGGCCAGAAGCAGGCGAACGAACCGGCTCGGCGCCGACATGGGCTGATGATGCAGAATCATGGCTTGCTCGCGGACCAGCAGTTGGGGGCGACCGAAGTGATACGCACTCGCCTGCCCCGACGCAACGGCGCCCGCTCAGGCGGCGAAGGCCTCGATCTGGGCGAGCGTCGGCAGATCGGCGCCGCGCCGGGTGCAGGTCAGGGCCGAGGCGCGAATGGCGAACGCGGCCATGGCGCCGATATCGACATCACGCGCCCTGCTGCGCGCCAGCGCGCCGGCGGCGGACAAATGGTGCAGGCAGGCGGCCATGAAGGTGTCGCCGGCGCCGACGGTGTCGACGACGTCGACCCGGGCGCCGGGCACGTGCATCAGCCGGCCGTCGGCGGAGGCGGCGATCGCGCCGTCCGGCCCACGTGTGACGAAGACGAGGTCGGCGCCGGCGACGAGCGCCTGTTCGACGAACCATTCGAGCGGCTTGTCCGGCCACAGAAGGCGCAGATCCTCGTCGCTTGCCTTGACGATGCCGGCGAGCGGCAGCATTTCGGCGATCCGCTCGCGCCACAGGTCGAGATCGGACACGACCATCGTGCGCACGTTGGGGTCGAACGAGATGAAGCGGCGGTCCGCCTCGCGCCGCGCGAAGGTGCGCAGGGTCTCGCCGGTCGGCTCGACGACCGTTGCGAACGATCCCAGATGGATCGCCGCAACCGCGTCGTCCAGGGCGGCGGGAATGTCGGATTGCTCCATCGAGCAGTCGGCGGTGCCGTTGCAGTAGATCGAGTAGAGCGGATGGCCGTCCGGGCCGGTCTCGATGAGCGAGACGGTGGTCGGGTTGTCCGTGCCCACGCAATGGTCGCGCGCGACCGAATTGTCGTCCATGAAGGCGGCCAGCCGCCGACCGAGCATGTCGGTCGAGATGCGGGTGAACAGGCCCGCATCGGTGCCCATGCGCGCTAGGCCGAGCGCGACGTTGAGCGGCGATCCGCCGACCACACCCTCGATCGCCACGCCATGGGCGGCTGTATCGGACGGCCGGGCGAACATGTCGAACAGCGCTTCGCCGCAGGTCAGGATCATGGTCGGCCGTCCCCCAGATGCACGATGGTGCCGCTGCGGATCGACAGTTCCGCCGCTTCACCCATTTCGACCGCGCGCGCGCCGTCCGTCAAGCTGACGTCCGGCCGGCCGCCCTCGCGCACGATCCGGGCAAACGCCCTGTGCTGGTAGAACGTGCCGCCGTGATGGTCGCCGGCGGCGAGAACCTGCTCGTCGACGAGGATCTCCTCGCGCAGCGGCGCCTTGTCGGCGCGCGGCGAGATGACGATCTCTGACGCCCGCTCGATCGCGCCGGGCCAGAAACGGGACGGGCCGGGAACCAGCGCCTCGACCTTCCCCACAGAACCGGTGACCGAGACATGTTCCTGCCACCACGAGCCCTCGGCGAACATGCAAAGATCGAGCGCGGCGCGCATGCCGCTGTCGAAGTCAACGACGACGAAGGCATTGTCGAGGACATCGGGGGAGCCCTCGTCGTAGAGTTCGTCCTTGTGGTTGAGATCATGGCCGCCGCTGCCGAAGATGCGGACCGGTTCGGCGCCGGTGATCAGCCGCATCAGATCGAAGAAGTGGCAGCACTTTTCGACCATCGTGCCGCCCGAACGCGCCGAGAACCGGTTCCAGTTCCCCGGCTTGACCAGGAACGGATAGCGGTGCTCGACGATCGAGACCATCTTGATTTCGCCCGCGGCGCCGCCGCGCACCTCCTCGATCAGGCGGGCAACGGGCGGCATGTAGCGATACTCCATCGCCACCCAGACGGGGGCATGGCGGTTGTGCGCACGCCGGGCGAGATCGCGCGCCTGTTCGGCGCCGGTCGCCGAGGGCTTTTCCAGCAGGATCGGCAGGTTCGTCGCCAGCGCGTCGAGCGTGATCTGATAGTGGGTATCGTTCGGGCTGACGATCAGCAGCGCATCGATCAGGTCGGACGACAGAAGCGCCTTGTGATCGGCGAAGGCGCGAATGCCCGCCATGCCCGCCTGCTCCGCCGCCGCAAGTCCGGCGTGTCGCATCTCCTCACGGGTGTCCGCGATCGCCGTCACCGTGGCCTCGCCCAGAAGCGCTATGTTGCGTATGTGCTCCTGGCCCATCATCCCGGTGCCGACGACGCCGTAGCGCAATGTCATGTGCGTGATCCCAACCCGTGTGCGCGCGGCCTGCAGGTGCGCAGTCTCGCGCGCTGCGCCGGATGCAAGGCGACAGACGGCGTATCGCGCCAACCGTCGGCCGGCAAGCCAAATGTGGTTCAATAGTGCATGAATTTGCCGGGAACGGGCTCTGGCGGCATGATCGACGTCGTCTCGTCACGCAGACGTGCGATGACCGCGCAGTGCAACCATGGGGGGCGCGATGCCCGGCAGATTGATCGTTCTTACCGCGCTGGCCGTCGGCCTTGCGGCCGCCGCGACGCCGGCCTCGGCGACCAGCGGTCCGGGGTGTCTGCGGGTGGTCAATGTCGCCGATGATGACGTGCTCAATGTCCGGCAGGCGCCGTCGGCCTCATCGACGATCGTCGACCGTCTGCACCCGACCCGGCACGGGATCATCAGGCTGACATCGCCATGCGTTCCGCAGACCCGGCCCTGGGCGCAGCGCTGGTGCCCGATCACCCACTATTCCGGGAACTACACGGCTTCGGGCTACGTCAAGGCGCGGTTCGTGCGCGATCAGGACTGCCCCTGACACCGATCGATGATCGCTTGCCGGCAACCGCTTCGCATGGCATCCAGATGGCCGCTGTGAAGGGGAGGGGCACGCCTTGAACGAGCAAACGCAACCGGTCGCGCTGATCACCGGCGCGGCGCGCGGCATCGGCCTTGCGACGGCCAGGCGGTTTCTCGCCGAGGGCTGGCACGTGGCGATGATCGACTGGCTCGGCGATCTGCTCGTCGACGAGACCAGATCGCTCGAGAGCAATCGCGCCCGGGCGATTGTCTGCGACGTGTCCGTGCCCGATCAGGTGTCCGCCGCGGTCGCGGAGACGATCGCGTGGGCCGGCCGGATCGACGCGCTGATCAACAATGCCGGCGTCGCCGAGTTCGCGCCGTTGCTCGAAACGAGCTTCGAGACATGGACCGAGGTGCTGGCCACCAATCTGAACGGGCCGTTCCTGATGACGCAGGCCGCCGCGCCGCACATGATCGCGGGCGGTCGCGGCGGCTCGATCGTCAACGTCACCTCGATCTCGGGCATTCGCGCGTCGACGATGCGCGTTGCCTACGGCACGTCGAAGGCCGGCCTTGCGCACCTGACCAAGCAGTATGCGGCCGAACTGGGCGACCACGGCATCCGCGTGAACGCGGTGGCCCCGGGGCCGGTCGAAACGGCGATGGCGACCAAGGTCCATACGCCCGCGATCCGGCAGAGCTACTATGATCACATGCCGCTGCCGCGCCATGCGGCCGAAAGCGAGATCGCCGGCGTGATCTGGTTCCTGTGCTCGCCCGACGCCGGTTTCGTCACCGGGCAGGTCATCGCGGCCGATGGCGGTTTCGCGGCGACGGGGATCGGCCTGCCCGAGCTTTCCACCCGCACGCAGGACTGAACTCAGCGCGGCGGGTAAAGCGAAAGCAGCAGCGTCAGGGCGCGTTCGGCGCGTGCGGCGATCTCCGCTTCCGAAAGCGGCGCGAGCACGCCGGTCGCCCGGCGGATCTGGAGATCGCCGATCAGCAGGGCGATGTAGGTTTCGGCGACCGGCTCGTCATCGCCATGATCGATCAGGCCGGCGCGCCGCGCCTTTTCCAGGATGGATGCAATCAGCGGCACGACCGTTTCCCGCCCGGCGCGCGCAAGGGCCGGCCCAAGGGTTGCCGTGTCGTGGACATCGCCCACGGCGGCACGGTTGAGCGCGACGGCCCGTTCGCTCGTCACCAGTTCGAGCAGCAACGGTCCGACGTCACGCAGTGTCTCGATCGGGTCTGCAGCCTCGCCCTGCAGGCGGGCGCGCAGGAGTTCGGCGACCGTGCGCGCGTTGGCCTCGACCAGCGCCGCGAACAGGCCCTGCTTGTTGCCGTACCACTTGTAGAGCGTTTCGTTGGATGCGCCGGCGCGCCTGGCGATCTCCAGGATCGACGCGGCCTTGTAGCCTTTTTCGAGCAGCACCGCGAACGCGGCCTCTTCGATGGCCGCGCGGCGTCGGCCGGCATAATCCCCCATTCGGGCACTCCTCGAAAGTTTCGCTGGACCGTTTCCGTAAATGAGTTTACGGGTTCTGTCCAACCGTAATGATTTTTACGTTTCTGGAGAGAACGATGTCGGAATTCGCTCGCCTGGCGCAGATCGCGCCGATCCTCATGTTCGGCCTGGTGGCCGGCTTCTTCTACGCCTTTTCGGTCTGCGTCATGGCCGGTCTCGACAGGCTCCCGGCGGCGGCGGCCATCGGCGCCATGCAGGCCATCAACGAGGCCGTGCGCAACCCGGTCTTCTTCGTGACCTTCTTCCTGACGCCGCTGGTCGCGTTCGGCGCGGCCGCGCTGGCGTATCGGGCCGGCGAACCGCGCCAGGCGGCATGGATGGCGCTGGCCGCGCTCGTCTACATCCTGCTGGCGGTGCTGCCGACCGCGCTCGTCAACGTGCCGATGAACGAGGCGCTCGCCGGCGTCGAACCCGACCGTGTCGACGCCACCGCAGCCTGGACCGCCTATTCGGAACGGTGGACCGCGTGGAACACGGTGCGCACCGTCACATCGACGCTCGCCATGGCGGCCGCCGTCTATCCCTTCCTTGAAAGCAACTGAAGAAAGGCGTCACGCCATGAATGCCCGAACGCTTGTCCTTGCCGCGCTGACCGCGCTGGTCCTCGTGCCTGCGGCCTATGTGTTCCTTGCCGACCGCGGCCTGTCGGCGACGATCGCCGACGTCGAACAGCGCGTCGCATCCCGGGCCCGCGCGGCCGAAACGAAGTGGAGCGGGGCGGGGTCGACCGACCTGCCCGCTCCGGTCAGGGCCTATTTCGCCTTCGTCTTCCCCAATGGCGTCCCCGCCCATGATTACGTGGAGATCGACATGGCGGGCCGGTTTCGCCGGCCGCTGACCGAGACCTTTTCGGACATCACGGCGCGCCAGGTGATATCGCTGCGCGCGCCGGACCTTGTCTTTTCGGCGCGCGTGCCGGTGTTCGGCCCCGTCTGGGCGACGGCCTATGACATCTATATCGGCGGCGAGATGGAGATGGCCGCACGGCTGCTGTCGACCGTCACGGTGATGGAGGAGACCTCGACGCCGGCGCTCGACCGGACCTCGCTGCGACGCTGGCTGCTTGAAAGCCCGGCCTATCCGATGGCGCTGCTTCCCGGTGGGCCGGTTACATGGGAGCCGATCGATGACAGGCACGCCCGCGCGATCGTCAGCGCACACGGGCTGACGGCCGCGCTGATCGCAACGTTCGACGCGCGCGGCGCCCTGGTCCGGTTCGACGCCGAGTCCGACGGGGATCTGGACACGCCCTATCACGGTTCCGGGGAACACACGGCGCGCAGCGATTACCGTCTGGTCGACGGGGTGCGAGTCCCGTTTTCCTTCACGATCGCCCGGGCGGCCGGCGGCGAGACGTTCCCGTTCTGGGAAGGACGCATCACCGACATCCGGTTCGGCGGCCGGTGAGCGGTGCGGCGCGTCCGGCCTGGCCTGGTTCGCTCCACGGGCCAGATTTCTGGGGAGGCGGCTTTGACGGGGCTCGCCATGGAGGCCGCGGCTTGCCAGTTTCGGCCTTCGAGCCAACAATCGCGTTCACGCCATGCCGCCCGTCCGTATCGCCGTCCTCGTCGTTGCACTGGTCGTCATCATCGCCGGCGGCACGGCCTTCTTCCGTCTCGTCGAGGGATGGAGCTGGCTCGACAGCTATTTCTACGCGGTCGTCACCCTGTCGACGGTCGGCTACGGCAACCTGGTGCCCGAAACCCCGCTCGGCAAGATCGGCACCACCGCCTTCATCTTCATCGGGCTGGGCGTGTTCGCAGCCGCGATCCAGCAGATCGCCGAGTTCACGATCACCGGCCGTGACGCACGACGGCGACGCCGACGGGCGCTTGCCGCCGAGCGGCGCCGTGAGGACACCGACACGATGGCCGACGGTTAGCCGGCTTTCTTCAATTCCAGGCGTCGTGCGTGCAGGATCGGTTCGGTATAGCCCGATGGCTGCTCGCGACCCTTCAGGACCAGATCGAGCGCCGCCTGGAAGGCGATCGAGCCGTCAAAATCGGCCGCCATCGGACGGTAGGCGGGGTCGCCCTCGTTCTGCCGGTCGACGATCTGGGCCATCTTCTTCATGATCTCGACGACCTGGTCTTCGCTGACCACATCGTGATGCAGCCAGTTGGCGATGTGCTGCGAGGAGATGCGGAGCGTGGCGCGATCCTCCATCAGGCCGACATCGTTGATGTCGGGCACCTTCGAACAGCCGACGCCCTGGTCGATCCAGCGCACCACATAGCCCAGAATGCCCTGCGCATTGTTCTCGACCTCGCGCAGCGTCTGCCGGTCGTTCCATTTGCGGTAGGTGGCGAGCGGTATTTCGAGCAGCGCATCGACATAGGCGCGCCGACCCGCCGCCCTGAGCTTTTCGTGAACCGCGAAGACGTCGACCTGGTGATAATGCAGCGCGTGCAGCGTGGCGGCTGTCGGCGAAGGCACCCAGGCGCAGTTGGCGCCCGCCTTGGGGTGCTCGATCTTCTGCTCGAGCATGGCATGCATCATGTCGGGCATTGCCCACATGCCCTTGCCGATCTGCGCCCGGCCCGACAGGCCGCATTTCAGGCCGATGTCGACGTTCTGGTTCTCGTAGGCGCCTATCCAGGACTTGCGCTTGATGAAATCCTTGCGGCTGAACGGCCCCGCCTCCATCGAGGTGTGGATCTCGTCGCCGGTTCGGTCGAGAAAGCCGGTGTTGATGAAGGCGACGCGGTGTCTTGCTGCGCGGATGCACTCCATCAGGTTGACCGAGGTGCGCCGTTCCTCGTCCATCACGCCGAGCTTGACCGTGTGACGCGGCAGGCCGAGCGCTTCCTCGACCCGGTCGAAGATCTCGTCGGCGAAGGCGACCTCGTCGGGCCCGTGCATCTTCGGCTTGACCACATAGACCGAGCCGTGCAGCGAATTGCGGGCGCCGTCGGACTTGCCCAGATCGTGCATCGCTATGAGCGTCGTGATTATCGCGTCCATGAGGCCCTCATAGACCTCGTTGCCATCCTCATCGAGGATCGCCGGATTGGTCATCAGGTGACCGACATTGCGCACCCAGAGAAGGGCGCGGCCCTTGACGGTCTTCTCGCTGCCATCGGGGGCGGTGTAGATGCGATCGGGGTTCAGGCGGCGGGTGACGGTCTTGCCGGCCTTTTCGAACGTCGTCTCCAGATCGCCCTTCATCAGGCCGAGCCAGTTCGCATAGGCGAGCACCTTGTCCTCGGCATCGACGCAGGCGACCGAATCCTCGCAATCCATGATCGCCGAGACCGCGCTCTCGATCACCACGTCGGCGAGCAGTGCCTGGTCGCGGCTGCCGATCGGGTGAGCGCGGTCGAAGACCAGTTCGACATGCAGCCCGTTGTTGGCCAGGAGCACCGCGTCCGGCGCCTTGGGGTTGCCTTTGTAGCCGGCAAATTTCTCCGGTTGTTCGAGCGGCAGATCGTCGACCAGCAGCGCGCCGTCCTTGACGTGGTAGCGCCGCGCGTCGGCGTGGCTGGTCCCGTCGATCGGGAAGGCCTGGTCGAGGAAGACGCGCGTGCGCGCGACCACCCGTGCGCCGCGGCCACGGTCGTAGCCGCCGGGCCTGGGCGGGGTGCCCATCGCGTCGGTGCCGTAGAAGCCGTCATAGAGACTGCCCCACCGTGCGTTGGCCGCGTTCAGCGCATAGCGTGCGTTGGTGATCGGCACGACGAGCTGCGGTCCGGCGACCGACGCGATCTCGGGGTCGACATTGGCGGTGTCGATCTCGAAATCCGGACCCTCGGGCAGCAGATAGTCGATTTCTTCCAGGAAGCGCCGGTAGGCCTCGTGATCGTGCGGCTGGTTGCGGCGCTTGCGGTGCCAGTCGTCGATCTGCGTCTGCAACGTCTCGCGCCGCTCGAGCAGCGCGCGGTTCTTCGGCGTCAGATCGCGCACGATCGCCGCGAAGGCCTCGAAGAACCGGTCCGGGTCGACGCCGGTGCCGGGCATCGCCGCGTCGACGAGGAAGTCGTGCAGCTTCCTGTCGATCTTCAGCCCGTTGCGTTCGACGCGATCGGTCATGCTCGTCTCCTTCGGCCGTGTCCGTCTCAGCCCCGCGCATAGGGGTTGCGCCGATTTCGTGTCAATTCGGCGAAAGTGCGAAGCTTCTTTTCCGAAAACGAAACAATCAACGCGTGGCGGGTCGTCCGACGGCCGTGGCGGTCACCGTGGCCCCGACGAAGCGGCGCAATTCGTCGACGACCGGCGCGTCGATCCGTTCGGCGAGCGTGATCGAGACGGTGGCCGCGCCCGCCTGTCGCGCCCTATCGTCGGCCAGATCATGGCAGGCCCGGCGCGCGGCGGCGAGGGCCGACGCCTCGTCATCGTATCGTGCCGAGAGGGCCCCGGTCACCACGAAGCTCTCGCCGGTGTCGGACGGCGCCACCTCGGCGGTCGCGGTGATCTGCACCTGGCCGGCAACGGCGCCGATGGCGTTGGCCACGTCGGCATGGTCGGGGATCACGGTTTCCGTGCCGAGCAGCGCGCCGACGGCGGGATAGTACGCGCCGGCGCCGGCCCCAAGGCCGATCACCGGGCGGTCGAGGATCAGCGCCGCACGCACCAGGCCGCCCTGCCGGTCGAGCGCCCGGCGAACGATCGGGGTCTGTGCGAGCCCGGCGGCGGTCAGCCCGTCGCCGGCGAAGGCCGACTCGAGCACGCGTTCCGCCGAAAGCCGTTCGAGCCGCGCGACGACCCTGCGGGCCATCGCCTCGGGCGTATCGGCCAGGGGTCGCCCGTAGCCATCCCTCTGCCGGGCGATGATGCCCGCCCCGATGCGCGCGGCTTCCCGGTTCCAGTGTTCGAAGCGGCCCAGCACGTGCTGGGCGTCCGAGGGCGTGAACCCGCACAGCAGCACCAGCCCGCGCGCGGCAAGGCGGCTCAGCGTCGCCAGTTCGGCGGTCGCGCGCGTCAGCGCGGCGAGCGGTTCGGGGCTGGCGGTGATGCGTGCGAGAAGGTCGGCCTGCGATCGGGTCAGCCCGCCGGCAAAGCGATCGGGCACGCCGGACCGCAGCGCGAAGCGGCCATCGAGCCGGTTCGGGAGCGGTCGCTCCATCTGTCGTTTCAGATGCGGAACAATCTGACCGGGAAAAAGCATCTCGGCCAACGAAAGCGGAACTACCCGGCGCGGTCCGAGGTGAATCTCGGGGTCGAGCGCGCCCTGCTCGTGGCTGACCTCGCTGTCTCCGCCAAGGCCAAACGTGCGCACGGCGACGGCCTCGACCATCGTGGCGTGGCCGCCGACCTGCGCGCCGTCCGGGTCGATGCGCGGCCGCCCCTGGTCGAGCAGGGCGATGTCGGTGGTCGTGCCGCCGATGTCGGCCACGTGCGCGTCGTCGCGCCCGGTCAAGAAGCGGGCGCCGACGAGGCTTGCCGCCGGGCCGGAAAGGATCGTCTCGATCGGACGCAGCGCGGCGAAATCGGCCGAGACGAGCGATCCGTCGCCGCGAACGACCATCAGCGGCGCGTCGACATCCCGCTCGGCAAGAAAGCGGCGCGTCGCCGTGATCAGACCGTCGATCAGGCCGATCAGCCGCGCGTTCAGCAGGGTCGTCAGGGCGCGGCGCGGTCCATCCAGTTTCGATGTCAGTTCGTGGCTGCAGGTGACCGGCAGACCGGTGCGCGCGCGGATCAGATCGCGCGCGGCGCATTCGTGCTCGGGATTGCGGACGGCGAAGTAACCGGCGACGGCGAAGGCGGAAACCTCACCATGCGCGTCGTCGAGCAGCGCTTCGAGCGGGGCAAGGTCGAGCGGCGCGGCGCGGCCATGCGTGTCGTGGCCGCCGGGCACGAAGACGACCGGGTCGTCGCCGAGCGCGGCGCGCAGGCCGGATTTGTCGAGATCCTTCTCGCCGAAGCCGATCATCACCAGCGCAACACGGCCGCCATGGCCTTCGACCAGCGCATTGGTGGCGAGCGTCGTCGAGATCGAGACGAGGCCGATCGTGGCCGCGTCGACCGCGGCATCGGCCAGCGCCCTGCCCGCCGCTTCCGCGATGCCGACGGCGAGATCGTGGCGCGTCGTCAGTGCCTTGGCCTTGGCGATGACCGTCTCGGTCTGTGCGTCGAGAATCACGGCGTCCGTGTAGGTGCCGCCCGTATCGATGCCGAGGGAAAGGGACATGTGCGTGCCGATGGTGGTCGATCAGCGCTTCTAGCAGTCGCCAAGTCGGGCGCAAAGCCCGCCGCGCCGCCGCTATCGCCGGGTGATCCTCATCGGCAGACCGTTCTGGGCCTGCACGGTCAGGCGCTGCACCGGCCATGGCGCAAGGCCGGGCGTCGGCTCGAAGCGGAATTCGTTCAGCATCAGCGCAAGCGCGATCACCGCTTCCTGCAGCGCGAATGTCGCGCCGATGCAGATGCGCGGGCCGACGCCGAACGGCAGATACTGGAACCGGTCGATGCGATCGCGATTCTCCGGCCAGAACCGGGCGGGCATGAAGGCGTTCGGATTGTCCCAGTAGAGGCGATGGCGATGCAGGACCCAGGGCATCACGAGCACGGTCGTCCCGGCCTCGATGTCGATCCGGGTGCCGTCCTTCAGCGTGATCGCTTCGTCCTCGACCGCCATGCGGTTGATCGACGGGGCGGGCGGATAGAGCCGCATCGCCTCCTCGAAGGCCGCGCGCGTCTTCGGCATCTTCTCCAGCCATTCGACCGGCGGCGGACCGTCCGCCAGAACCCGCGCGATCTCCTCTTCGACCATCGCCCGTTCGTGCGGCGCATTAGCCAGCAGGTAGAGCGTCCAGCCCAGCGCCCGCGCCGTGGTCTCGTGGCCGGCGCCGATGAAGGTGATCAGATTGTCCTCGATCTCGTCGGCGGTCAGCCCGTCCGGCCCTTCGGCCTCGAGCAGCAGCGTCAGGAAGTCGTTGTTCACCGCGTCGGGGCTCTCGCGTCGCTTGGCGCGGCGCGCGTCCATCGTGTCGCGCACCACCTTGCGGAACTTGGCGAGCGTCGCGCGTCCCCGGACCCTCTGGATGCGCGGAAGCCATTCGGGGGCCTTGAGCAGATCGAGCGGATCGACACGGCCCATCGTCGAAAGAAGCCGGTCGACATCGTCGGCGAAGTCGACGCCCGCGGTCACCACCTCGTCGGAGAACAGCGTGTAGGCGAGGATTTCGTAGGTCAGCTCCGTCATGTCGACGGCGACGTCGCGCACCTGTTCGTTACGGTTCCGGTACCGATCGAGAAAGTCATCGGCACGTGACCTCATCATGTCGGCGAAGCCCTTGATGTGTCGCGGCGTGAAGACAGGGGCCATGGCCTTGCGGGAACGGCGCCACGTCTCGCCTTCGGCGGTCAGCAGCCCGTCGCGCAGGATCGGCCGAAGGATGAGCTGGCGCACCCGCGCCATGCGGAAGTTCTTCTGGTTGTCGACGAGCACGTGCCGGATCAGCTCGGGATGGTTGCAGATCAGGGTTGTCTCGTTGAGGAAACGCGCGAGGATGTGGGTGCGCGTGTAGGACGGCTCGCCCCACAGCTCGATCGGATTGCGCATCACCGTGCGCACGACCTCCAGCCGCGACGGGATATGGGTGCGTGGCACCGGATGCGGCGGAATGAAAGGCTGCGGCGTGGCGTCCATGGCGATCGCGCTCCCTGGCTCAAAGCCAATATGGGCGAAGAGACGGTGCGGTCAAAGGGCGCGTTCGGCCGCAGGGCCGGGAAACAGCGTGACCGGATCGCCGTTCTTCCATTGCCTGTGCCTAACCATGATCGTCGCAAAGCGCTCCGAGACGAGGAACCGGTCGAGCCAGGCGATCAGGTTCGGCCATGGTTGCGCGTCGAACCAGGACCGGTCGACATGGGCGAACTGGCGCACGAAGGGCACGATCCCGTAATCGGCCAGGCTCGGAACGCCGCCGACGAGCCATCCGCCGTCGGTCAGCCGCCGGTCCAAGGACACAAGGAAGGCAGCCGCCACGTCCCGCTGCTCCTTGGCATCGATCGTTTCGTTTTCGAACCGATCCGGATATTTATAGCGATCGAGCGCGTTCTTGAACGCGCCGTCATTGGCGGCGATCAGCGCGTCGATCTCTGCCAGCAGGCCCGCGTCGTCGGGCCACCAGCCTTCGGGATCATGGCGGTCGAGCGCCCAGCGCATGATGTCGAGGCTTTCGTCGATCACCGTGCCATCGCGCAGAACGAGCACCGGCACCGTCGCTTTCGGCGAGGCCGCGATCATCGCGGCGGGCTTGTCGCGCAGGATCACCTCGCGCAGTTCGACCGTCTGACCGGCGGCCACGAGCGCGAGCCGCGCCCGCATCGCATAGGGGCAGCGGCGAAAAGAGTAGACAATGGGTGGAACGGTCGCCATCGCGTGGCTATCTTCGACATCTCATCGCGGCAATCAGCCATCCATCTGGGGACGACCATGAAAATGCGCAAGTTGGGCCGCACCGGCCTCGACGTGTCCGAACTGTGCCTCGGCACGATGACCTGGGGCTCGCAGAACCGCGAGGAGGAAGCGCACGCGCAGATGAGCTACGCGCTCGAGGCGGGCATCAATTTCTTCGACACGGCGGAGATGTATCCGACCACGCCGTTCAAGACGGAGACCGCCGGCCGGACCGAGGAGATCATCGGAACCTGGCTCGCCGAGGGCGGCCGCCGCGACAAGATCGTTCTTGCGACCAAGGTTCTCGGACCGGGCGGTCACGGCGTCGACGAGGGGCGGCCGATCGACGCCGAAAAGATGCGCAAGGCGTGCGAGCGCTCGCTCAAGCGGCTGCAGACCGACCATATCGACCTTTACCAGATCCACTGGCCGAACCGTGGCTCCTACCATTTCCGGCAGACCTGGACCTATGCGCCGGAAAGGCAGGACACCGCGAAGGCGCTCGACGACATCGCGGAGATCCTCGAGACGGCCGATGCGCTGGTCAGGGAAGGCAAGATCGGACATTTCGGCCTGTCCAACGAGACCGTCTGGGGCACGGCGCAATATCTGCGCCTTGCCGAGGCGAAGGGGTGGCCACGGGTGCAGTCGATCCAGAACGAATATTCGCTGCTGCACCGCATCTTCGACACCGACTTCGCCGAACTGAGCCATCACGAGGACGTCGGCCTGCTGTCCTATTCGTCGCTCGCCGCCGGACTCCTGACCGGCAAGTATGAAGACGGCGAAATTCCGGAAGGCTCGCGCCGGTCGATCAACGAATCGATGGGCGGGCGGATGACGGACTATCTGGAACCGGCGCTCGGCCAGTATCTGGACGTGGCCCGCAAGCACGGGCTCGATCCGGCCCAGATGGCGCTCGCCTTCTGCCTGACGCGACCGTTCCTCACCTCCGTGATCATCGGCGCGACCTCGATGGACCAGCTCAAGACCTGCATCGACGCCGCCGCCGTGACGCTCGACGATGCAGTGCTCGAGGACATCGCGCAGGTGCACCGCCGCTGGCCGATCCCGATGTAGGCGCGCGGGTCTCGGCCGGATCGGGATCAGGCTTTCCTTCGGGCGATGCGCGCCTGGACCTTGTCGCTTTCGAGTTCGCGTAGCGCATGCCGGCCGAGCCATTGGCGTGACCGGTCCGGCGCCGCCATCAGCCGCGCGCATGTCCGGCGGGCAGCTGCGTTGAGGGTCGGGTTGCGCTTGCCGACGGCGCGCAGAGCCATGTCGACCGCCTTCCTGACGAGCGGCCGATCGTCCGCCGGGGCATGGTCGATGAGATCCAGGGCTCCCAAAAAGACCGCATCATCTGCCTTCTTGTCGTGGACGGAGAGCGCCCAGATCAGCGCGAATGCGGCGCGGCGGACGAACTCTTCCTCGCGCGGCGCCCATTGGCGCGTCTTCTTCCAGGCGTGAGGCGTCCTGTCGAACAGCGCGAAACAGGTGTGATCGCAGAGCGCCCAACTGTCGAAGTCGGCGGCCCAGCGGTCCATCGTCGCCGCGTCGAGCAGGCGCGGATCGGCGATTTCAGCGGCCAGGATGCGCGCCTCGTAGCGACCGGTGTCCCACAGCGCCATGGCCAGCCCATGATCGGTGCCGATCCGTTTCGCCATGGCTCTGAGGGGCGCCATGCCGATGCCGTAGGCGTTGTCGCCCGGAATGTTGAAGCGGGCCATGGAGGCCACGCCCTCGGGCGTGCCGTGCGCCTCCAGCCATTGCAGCACCTCGTCGACGGTCACCGGCCATCCTCCCAGCGCAGCAACCCTACCCCAGCGCCGCGATCAGTTCTCCGTCCATTGCAGGCGGATCGCCCTCATGGCCCATGGCGCGGGCGATCTCGCTGGTCGGCACCTTGTCGCGCCCCTTCAGGAACAGCGACTTGACCACGGCGCGCGCATGCACGGTGCCGGCCACCTCGAACCTCTGTTCCATGAAGATCCACTTTTCGTCCCAGCCCATGACCCGGGTCGTCAGTTCGTAGCGCTGGAACGGGTCGAGGGGCCGCCGGAAGCTGATCTGCGCGCCGCCGAGGACCGGATACCATTTGCGTTCGCGCACAAGCCGCCACATGCCCGTGCGAATGATCATGTCGACACGGCCGAGATCCATGATGGTCAGGTAGCGGCCATTGTTCATGTGCATGTTGGTGTCGAGATCGCTCGGCAGCACGTGCAGCGCGATCCGCGTTTCATCGAGCATGCCCGCGGCGGGGCGGCGCCAGGCGGTGGCGAACAGCCAGATCATGCGGAAGATGAGGTTCACCGGTCGGCCCTCCGTGGTTCGACCACATCTAACCTTTACGTAAACGGAAACACAAGTCGCGTCCGACCAGACCGGTGACGTCGGCGCATGGCCAGGATCCGATTGCGCGGACGGCGCGAACGGCGCAGCATGGCGCATCCGTGTGGACGAGGGCAGCTCATGGCGCAGGTGACGGGCATTGGCGGTTTCTTCTTCCGGGCGCGCGATCCCGATGGGCTCAAGACCTGGTATGCGGACCATCTGGGCGTCGACAGCGCGCCGGTCTGGACGCAGCGGGCCGGGCCGACCGTGTTTGCGCCGTTCGCCGCCGAGACGGACTATTTCGCCGCCGACCGGCAATGGATGCTCAATCTGCGCGTCGACGATCTGGACGCGATGATCGCCCAACTGGAGGAAGCCGGCATTGCGGTCGAGACTCGGGCCGAATGGGATGCCCATCCCGAGGTCGGCCGTTTCGCGCGCATCCACGACCTCGAGGGCAACCCGATCGAACTGTGGGAGCCAGGGAGCGAATGAAGCATGACTTCCCGACATGCCGAAGTGATCGCAACCATCGCCGACGCGCTGCACGATGCGCCCGGCGTTCGCGCGCTGTTTCTCAGCGGTAGCCATGGCAGCGGGCTCGCCGATGCCTATAGCGACATCGATTTCGTGATGGTCGCGGCAGACGGACCCTCGGACGCCGTGGCAAGACTTTGGCGCGATGCCGTGGCGCGCACCGGCGAGATCGTGCTGTTGTGGGACCGGAACGTTCGCCCGGCATTGATCAATGCGATCACCGCCGACTGGACCCGAACCGACGTCGTCATCGTCAAGCCCGATCAGGTTGGCACACAGGCGCAGGATTCGCTGAAGCCGCTGTTCGATCATGACGGCATCTTCGAACGCCTTGCCGAGACGTCGCCGCAGGCCGGCATCGATCCTGCACGGCTGCGCTACCAGATCGAGGAGTTCATCCGCATTGTCGGCCTGCTGCATCTGGGGATCGGGCGCAAGGAGTATCTCAACGGCGTGCTCGGCCTGTTCCACCTGCGCAACCTTCTGGTCGATCTGTTGATCGCCGAGACCGATGCGCCCAATCGGGGCGGCGTTCTGCATCTCAATCGCCTGATCACCGATGAGCAGAAGAAGCTCCTCTATTCGCTTCCGCCGCCCGTCCCGGAACGCGATGCCCTGATCGCCGCGCACCTTGCCTATGCGGAGGCCTATCTGCCGCGGGCGCGCAGGATGGCGCTGGCACACGGCGTCGAATGGCCCGAACGCTTCGAGGCGGCGACGTGGCGCATGCTGGCGCAGGAGCTGTCGATCGAACCGCCGTTCGCGCAGACCTGAGCGCGTTTTGCGATCCACCGATCTTTGGCGCCCGCTTGCCCGGCCACCGCGCGCGTGCTTGGATGCGGCCATGCGCAAGACCCTGAAGATCCTGCACACGATCTCGGCCTGCGGGCTGATCGGCGGGCTCGCCTGCTACATGATCCTGCTCGCCGTCGCGCCGCAGGATACGGCGGCGGCCTATGCCGACCTGCGCCGGTCCATCCAGACCATCAGCGACTGGGTGCTGGTGCCCTCGCTTGCGATCGCGCTTGTCTCGGGCCTTCTGTCGATGGTCGTGCACAAGCCGTTCATGGACAAGGGCTGGGCGCTGCTGAAGGCGGCGATGGGCATCCTGATGTTCAAGGGCGTGCTGACCGTGATCGCGGCCGAAGCCAAGCACGCGGCGACGCTCGCCGAGAGGATCGCCGACGGCGAGGCCGCGCAGGACCTGTTGCAGCAGGCGATCGCCAGCGAATGGGCCGCGCTTTGGACCGTGATGGCGCTGTCGGTTGCGAACGTCGTGATTGGCGTCTGGCGCCCGCGCCTGTCGCGCAAGCCGGCGGCGAAGGGGCATCGTGCCCGCCCCGCGCCAGTCGACGCGGCAACCGGCGTGCGGGCGAAACCGGTCGCCGAGGACCGGCCCGCCAAGGCGGCCTGAGCGAACGAACCGGCCGAACGGAGGCAGGGGCGCCGTCAGCCTCAGTGCAGGATGATCTCGCCGTCGACCTTGCGCCACTCGCCGGGACTGATCATCCGCTTGTGCACGTAGCGCACCGAATGCAGCGGGCCGTCCAGGTTCTCCTCCCAGAAGTCCAGGAACCGGTACATCTCGGGGAATTTCGGCGCCAGATCGTAATGCTGCCAGATGAAGGTCTGAAGAATGCCCGGATGGTCGGGCATGCGATAGAGAATGTGCGCCGTCGTCAGGCCGTAGCCCTCAAGCTGCCGTTCCAGATCGCCATGCATCGTCGCAAACACCTCTCATTTTGATGAGCGATCGGGCGATTCTGCTGACCTGATGGTAAACAGTCAATGAATACAATAAGATAGCAGCGAACGACGGCGAGTGCTGCCAGACTGGCGGGTCGGGCGCTCCCGCCGCACGGCAATCCCCGGCAAATAGCGGGGCCGATTTGGATTCGGGCACCGGAAAGCCTATATATCTTGGGCAATTGACCGCTGATTCGCGCCCGGCGCGCCGATCGCGGAAAACGAGAAAAAAAGGCCCGCATGAGCGATCCGGCACATCCCCTTCCCGAACCGAGCAATGGCGATTATGGCGCCGATTCGATCAAGGTCCTCAAGGGCCTGGACGCGGTGCGCAAGCGTCCGGGCATGTATATCGGCGACACCGATGACGGCTCGGGCCTGCATCACATGGTCTACGAGGTGGTCGACAACGCCATCGACGAGGCGCTGGCCGGCCATGCCGACAAGGTGACCGTCACGCTCAATGCCGACGGGTCGGTCACGGTGACCGACAATGGCCGCGGCATCCCGGTCGACATTCACGAGGGCGAGGGCATTTCGGCCGCCGAAGTGATCATGACGCAGCTCCACGCGGGCGGCAAGTTCGACCAGAATTCCTACAAGGTCTCGGGCGGCCTGCACGGCGTCGGCGTCTCGGTGGTGAACGCGCTGTCGGTCTGGCTGAAGATGAAGATCGGCCGCAACGGCAGGTTCCACGAGATGAGCTTCACGCACGGCGTCGCCGACGCGCCGCTCGCGGTGACCGGCGATTCGGCCGGGCATACCGGCACGGAAATCACCTTCATGCCGTCGTCGGACACCTTCTCGAAGACCGATTTCGACTTCGGCACGCTCGAGCACCGGCTGCGCGAACTGGCGTTCCTAAATTCGGGTGTGCGGATCGTGCTGACCGACGCGCGCCACGCCGACGTCAAGCAGGTCGATCTGATCTACGAAGGCGGTCTCGAGGCCTTCGTGCGCTGGCTCGACCGCGCCAAGAAACCGCTGATCGAGCGGCCGATCGCCATTTCCGGCGAGCGCGACGGCATCACCGTCGAGGCGGCGCTGTGGTGGAACGACAGCTATCACGAAAACGTCCTTTGCTTCACCAACAACATCCCGCAGCGCGACGGCGGCACGCACATGGCCGGCTTTCGCGGCGCGCTGACGCGGCAGGTCAACGGCTATGCCGAAAGTTCGGGCCTTGCGAAGAAGGAAAAGGTCTCCCTGACCGGCGACGATTGCCGCGAGGGGCTGACCTGCGTGCTCTCGGTGAAGGTGCCGGACCCGAAATTCTCCTCGCAGACCAAGGACAAGCTGGTCTCCTCGGAGGTCCGGCCGGTGGTCGAAGGGCTGATCAACGAGGCGCTCGGCGAGTGGCTGGAGGAAAATCCGGCCGAGGCCAAGACGCTCGTCTCCAAGGTGGTCGAGGCGGCCGCGGCGCGCGAGGCGGCGCGCAAGGCGCGCGAACTGACCCGCCGCAAGGGCGCGCTCGACATCACCTCGCTGCCCGGCAAGCTCGCCGACTGCCAGGAACGCGATCCGGCCAAGTCCGAGATCTTCATCGTCGAGGGCGATTCTGCGGGCGGGTCGGCCAAGTCCGGCCGGTCGCGCAAGAACCAGGCGATCCTGCCCCTGCGCGGCAAGATCCTGAACGTCGAGCGGGCGCGCTTTGACCGCATGCTGTCCTCGGACCAGGTCGGCACGCTGATCACCGCGCTGGGCGCGGGCATCGGCAAGGACGAGTTCGACCCCGACAAGCTGCGCTATCACAAGATCATCATCATGACGGACGCCGACGTCGACGGCGCCCACATCCGCACGCTGCTCCTGACCTTCTTCTTCCGGCAGATGCCCGAGATTATCGAGCGCGGTCACCTCTATATCGCCCAGCCGCCGCTCTACAAGGTGACGCGCGGCAAGGCCTCCCAATATCTCAAGGACGAAGGGGCGCTCGAGGACTATCTGATCGATGTCGGGCTCGAGGACGCGGTGCTCGAGATCGCCGGCGGCGACATTCGTGCCGGCAACGATCTGCGTGCGTTGATCGAACTGTCGCTGCACGCGCGGACGCTGATCGACGGCCTCCACTCTCGCTATGACCGCGCCGTGGTCGAACAGGCCTGGCTCGGCGGCGCTCTCGATCCGGCGCTCCTGGCCGATCTGGGTCGGGCCGCCGGCGTCGCGGCCGGTGTCGCCGAACGGCTCGACGCGATCTCCGAGGAAACCGAGCGCGGATGGACCGGCCGGATCAACCCGTCGAACGAGGGCGATGGCGGCTTCATCTTCGAACGCACCGTGCGCGGCGTGAAGGAGGCGGTCGTGCTCGATGCCGGCCTGATCCAGTCGGCCGACGCAAGGGCGATGATGGCTGTGCTCCCCCGGTTCGAGGGGTCGTTCGACGCGCCGGCCACGCTGCGCCGCAAGGAAACGAGCCGCACGATCAACGGCCCGCGCGACCTGATCGAGGCGGTGTTCGAGACCGCCCGCAAGGGGCTGACACTTCAGCGCTACAAGGGACTTGGCGAGATGGATGCCGAGCAGCTCTGGGAGACCACGCTCGATCCCGAGGCCCGCTCGTTGCTTCAGGTCAGGGTCACCGACGCCACGGACGCCGATACGCTGTTCAGCCGGCTCATGGGCGACGAGGTCGAACCGCGCCGCGAGTTCATCCAGGACAACGCGCTTTCAGTCGCCAATCTGGACATTTGACGCAAAGGCCGGCCCCCGGAGAACGGGAGCCGGCCCCTATCTCGACCAGACTGTGTCAGGCCGCAGCGCGCATGCCGCCGCGCGAGCGCTGGCCACGCCGACGCGGCCGGGCACCCGACGGGCGTCTCGGCTTGTCCCGGGCCTGGGCCGGCTTGCTCCACGGCTGTCCACCGGCGACCGGGATCGACGCGCGCAGCACCTTCTCGATGGCCTTGAGCGAGGCCGCTTCCTCGGCCGAGCAGAACGCCACGGCCCGGCCCTCGGCGCCGGCGCGCGCGGTGCGGCCGATCCGGTGCACATAGTTCTCGGCGACATTGGGCAGGTCGTAATTGTAGACATGGCCGACGCCGGCAATGTCGAGCCCGCGCGCGGCGACGTCGGTGGCCACCAGAATGGTGATGCGGCCGTCGCGGAACTGGGCGATCGTCCGCTCGCGCTGGTTCTGGCTCTTGTTGCCGTGGATCGAACCGGCCGAGAAGCCGGCCTTGACGAGCTGCTTCATCATCCGCTCGGCGCCGTGCTTGGTGCGCGCGAAGACCAGCGAACGCTCGTCCTTGTGGCCGGCGAGCAGCGACTTGAGCAGGGCCAGCTTGTCGGACTGGCCGACGAAATGAACCTGCTGGTCGATCTTTTCGACGGCAAGGCCGGGACGGGCCACTTCGACGCGCACCGGATCGCTCTGGTAGCTGCGCGACAGCGATTCGATCTGCGCCGGCATGGTCGCCGAGAACAGCATCGTCTGCCGCTCGGCCGGCAACAGCCGCGCGATGCGCTTGAGGGCGTGGATGAAGCCCATGTCGAGCATCTGGTCGGCTTCGTCGAGCACCAGATAGCGGGTCTCGTCGAGCGACAGCGCCTTGCGCTCGATCAGGTCGATAAGCCGGCCGGGCGTGGCGACCAGGACATCGGATCCCTTGCGCAGGGCGTCGGCCTGCCGGTTCATCGAGGCGCCGCCGACGACGAGCGCGACCTTGAGATGCGAACCGCGCGCAAAGCCGATCAGCGTGTCGGCGATCTGCTTGGCCAGTTCGCGGGTCGGCGCGAGCACGAGGCCCACGGGCCGCTTGGGCGCCGGCTTGACGCCGATCGCGCCGAGCGCCTGCAAGAGCGGCAGACCGAAGGCGGCGGTCTTGCCGGTGCCGGTCTGGGCGAGGCCCATCACGTCGCGGCCTTCAAGGGCGTGCGGGATGGCCTGAGCCTGGATCGGTGTGGGTTCGACAAGGCCGAGCGTCTCGAGCCGGCCGACGAGGCGGGGCGTAAGCCCCAGCGATTGAAAGTCCATGTAAATTCCTTCTGGCGGACCATCGGCCCGCATTGACATATGGCCGGTGCCCGTTCTTCGGGTCCCGGTCCTGATCGCATGCGCACAAACCCGACCGGCGAGCCCTTGGCTCAAGCCTGATCTGGCGCGGCTTCCTGCGTGAGTGGGGAAACAGTGTTCGAAACGCCCGACATGGGACACGGATGTGTGTCAACTGCTCACGCGGCAGTGGGCGGGCGCTGTCCGTCAGATCGGCCTTCTGCTGCGATAAGTCAAGGCATGCGTGACGCTTTTCGGAAAGCGTGGTGAATGCGCGCGCAGAAATGACGCCGATGTGCTAGGCTCTGCGCGCGAAAATGGACGATGCGGCATGAAGCAGTCGAGCGGCGATTTCCTCGGCGTTCCCGGCTACTGGACCCTCGAGGACCTGGCGCTGGCGGGCAAGGTGGTGATGTTCGAGTGCGTCCATTGCGGCCACACGGAAATCCTCGACATCGCCGCACTGGCCAGCCGGCACGGCCCGCAAACCCGGGTCAACTTCTTCAAGCGCAACATGGCCTGTGCCCGTTGCGGCAAGACGGGGATGGACGGCGAAGGCGACTGACCGCCCGAAACCTTGCGATGATGCAACCGGGTGTTTTTGCCCTCATACTATGGTATGGGCGAAAAGACGCAGCGCAGGGGACGACCAAAGTGCTTCAAACACCCGCGACAGCCACGCGCCGCTTTCAGCTCATCCTGATCAAGCCGTCGCACTACGGCAATGACGGCTACGTCATCCGCTGGGCCCGGTCGATCATCCCGTCCAATTCGCTCGCCGCCGTCTACGGAATCGCGGCCGAATGCGCCGATCAGCGCGTTCTCGGGCCGGATACGGCGATCGACATCGATGCGATGGACGAGACCAACACGCGCATCGACGTGCCGGGGCTCGTCAAGCGGCTTGCCGAGCACAACAATTTCGGCCTCGTCGCACTGGTCGGCGTGCAGTCGAACCAGTATCCGCGCGCGCTCGATCTGGCCCGCCGGTTCCGTGATGCCGGCGTTCAGGTGGCGATGGGCGGATTTCACGTCTCGGGCTGTCTTGCGATGCTCGACGGGCATGCGGTGGATCTGGACGCCTGCCGCGATCTCGGCGTCGCGATGTTCACGGGCGAGGCGGAAGGCCGGTTCGACCTGATCCTTTCGGACGCCGCGCAGGGCCGGCTCAAGCCGGTCTACGACTACATGAACGATCTCCCCGGTATCGAGGGCACGCCGGCGCCGTTCCTGCCCAAGCGCTATGTCGAGCGCACGGTCGGCCATTCGACCAGTTTCGATGCCGGCCGAGGCTGCCCCTACCAGTGCTCCTTCTGCACGATCATCAACGTGCAGGGACGCAAGTCGCGTTACCGGTCGGCCGACGATGTGGAGCGTCTCGTGCGGATGAACTGGGAGCAGGGCATCCACAAATTCTTCATCACGGACGACAATTTCGCCCGGAACAGGGAATGGGAATCGATCTTCGACCGGCTGATCAAGCTGCGCGAGGAAGACGGCATTCCGCTCGGCCTGATGATCCAGGTGGACACGCTGTGCCACAAGATCGACGGTTTCGTCGAAAAAGCCAAACGGGCCGGGGTGACCCGCGTCTTCATCGGGCTCGAGAACGTCAATCCGGACAATCTGATCGCCGCCAAGAAGCGCCAGAACAAGATCACCGAATACCGCAAGATGCTGCTGGCCTGGAAGGCGGAAGGCATCATCACGCTGGCGGGCTACATTCTGGGTTTTCCCGGCGATACGCCCGAGACCATCCGCCGGGACATCGCCATCCTGCAGGAGGAATTGCCGCTCGACATCGTCGAGTTCTTCAACCTGACGCCGCTGCCCGGCTCCGAGGACCACAAGGTGCTCTGGGAGAAGGGCGTGGGCATGGACCCCGACCTGAACGCATACGATCTGCACCACGTCGTCACGGACCATGAGCGGATGAGCCGGGACCAATGGCTTGCGATCTATCACGAGGCCTGGCGGCTCTATTACACGCCGGATCACATGAAGCGCCTCTTGCGCCGTGCCGCGGCGACCGGCGTTCCGATCACCAGCCTGGTCAAGCTGCTCGTGCAGTTCGAGACGACGATCCGGCTCGAGGACGTCCATCCGCTGGAATCGGGCATCCTGCGCCTGCGCCATCCGGACGAGCGGCGACCGGGCCTGCCGCGCGAGAGCGCATTCGTGTTCTGGCCGCGCCTTGCCTGGGACACGGTGCGGACCCACATCCTTTTCGGCGCCGCGATCGCCCGCTGCGCCTTCTGGGCGATGCGGATCGCCCGCGATCCGGCCTCGAAGGACTATACCGACACGGCGCTGACGCCGGTCGCCGACGAGGACGATCTGGCGCTTTATTCGGCAACCACCGGCGGCGCGCAGGCCGTGGCGCACTCGAAGAAGGTGGCCGAACTCACTGCCAGGGGCTGAACGGGCCGACCAACCAAGCCTTTCGGCAACAACCGAAGGCGCGACGGCCGGAATTCGGTCGGATGCGGCAGCTTGTCATCTCCTTTCGCTGCGGTGCTGGAACCATATCGGCTCCGAAAGGTTGTCGTCATGACCGAATCCGCATTTGATCCGTTCATCCTGTCGCGCATCCAGTTCGCGGCGAACATCTCGTTCCACATCCTCTTCCCGACGATCACGATCGCGCTGGGATGGGTGCTGCTCTACTTCAAGCTGCAGTACAACCGGACGGGCGACGAGGCGTGGATGAGCGCTTACTTCTTCTGGGTGAAGGTGTTCGCGCTGTCGTTCGCGATGGGCGTCGTCTCCGGGATCACCATGAGCTTCCAGTTCGGCACGAACTGGCCCGGTTTCATGGAAACGGTCGGCAATGTCGCCGGTCCTCTGCTCGCCTATGAGGTGCTGACCGCCTTCTTCCTCGAAGCGGTCTTCGTCGGCATCATGCTGTTCGGCTTCCGCCGCGTTTCCAACCGCGTGCACACGCTCGCCACCTTCCTTGTCGCCTTCGGCACGACGATGAGCGCGTTCTGGATCCTGGTTCTCAACTCGTGGATGCAGACGCCGGCCGGCTTCGAGATGCGCGACGGCGTGGCGCACGCCACCGACTGGTGGGCGATCGTCTTCAACCCGTCCATGCCATACCGGCTGGCGCACATGCTGCTGGCCTCGGGCCTGACGGTGGCCTTCGTGATCGCCGGCGTCTCCGCGCTACGCTACCTGCTCGGTGACCGGTCCTCCCCGATGCGCAAGGCGCTGAACACCGGCGTCACGCTCGGCGCCATTCTCATCCCGGTCCAGATCTTCGCCGGTGACCTGCACGGGCTCAACACGCTCGAGCACCAGCCGGCCAAGATCGCCGCGATGGAAGGGCATTGGGAGACCAAGAGCCGCGCGCCGCTCATCCTGTTCGCCTTGCCGGACGAGGGCGCGCGCGAGAACCATTTCGAGGTCGCCATTCCGGGCCTTGCGAGCCTGATCCTCACCCATTCGCTCGACGGCGAGGTGCCGGGGCTGAACGACTTCGTGCTCGAGGATGGAACGGTGAAGCATCCGCCCGTCGTGCCGGTCTTCTTCGCCTTCCGCATCATGGTCGGCATCGGCGTGCTGATGCTGCTGGTCAGCTGGACGGCGAGCTGGTTCCTGTGGCGCCGCCGCGCCGGCGACGAGGCGCTGCCGCGCTGGCTGGCCTTCGGACTGGTCCCGATGGCGCTTTCCGGCTGGGTCGCGACCCTTTCGGGCTGGTACGTTACCGAGATCGGCCGTCAGCCCTGGCTCGTCACCGGTGTGATGACCACCAAGGACGCGCTCGGTCCGGTCGCCGGCGGCATGGTCCTGTCGACGCTGCTCGCCTATCTGGCGGTCTATGTCCTGCTGCTCGGCGCCTATCTGTTCGTCATCGTCCGGCTGGCCATCAAGGCGGCGCGAGCCGGAGGCACGGAACGGCCCGATGCCGGCCCGGCGGGCGGCACGGCCATTCCCGGCGGCCGCGATGCGATGCCGCAACCGGCGGAGTGAATGCGATGGATGTGAGCCTGCTCTACCCCTATCTGCCGGTCGTCTTCGCCGCCCTGATGGGCATCGCGATCCTCGTCTATGTGGTCCTCGACGGGTTCGATCTGGGCGTCGGCATCCTGTTCGCCGTGGCGCCCGCCGACGACCGCGACCGCATGATAGCCTCGATCGGCCCGTTCTGGGACGCCAACGAAACCTGGCTGGTGCTGGCGATCGGCATTTTGCTGGTGGCCTTTCCCATCGCGCACGGGCAGATTCTGACCGCGCTCTACCTGCCTGTCGCGATCATGCTGATCGGCCTGATCGCGCGCGGCGTCGCGTTCGAGTTCCGCGCCAAGGCCAACGATGACGAGAAATGGCTCTGGAACCGCGTCTTCTTCGCCGGCTCGCTCGTCACGGCGCTCAGCCAGGGCTACATGCTCGGCGCCTATGTACTCGGCCTGCGCAGCGATGTGATCGCGGTGCAGTTCGGTCTCGTCGTCGCGCTGTGCCTGACGGCGGGTTATGCGGCCATCGGTGCCGCGTGGCTGATCTACAAGACCGAAGGCGACCTGCAGAAGCGCGCGGTCGGCTGGATGCAGCGGGCGCTGCTGCTGGCGCTCGTCGGCATGATCATCATCTCGCTCGCGACCCCGTTTGCCAGCCCGCGCATCTTCTATCGCTGGTTCTCGGTCCCCGAAATTCTGGCGCTCGCACCGTTGCCGCTGATGACGGGCTTCCTGTTCGCCTTCCTGTTCTGGCAACTCGCCTTCCTGCCCGACCGCAACGACCGGTTCTCGCTCGTCCCCTTTATCGGCATGACCGGCATCATGGTGCTCGGTTTTGCCGGGCTCGCCTATTCCTTCTACCCCTATGTCGTGCCGGACCGGACGACGATCTATGAGGCTGCGGCGGCGCCCGAGAGCCTGATCATCGTGCTCGCCGGGGCGCTGGTCGTCATTCCGGTGATCGTCGCCTACTCGATCTTCGCCTACCGGGTGTTCGGCGGCAAGGCGACGGAACTGCGCTATGACTGATCGGCGGTTTCCGGCAGATCGCCGACGCGGTACACGGTCGCCATGACATCACTTCCCGAAGGGGTGGACCACTTTCCCGGCGCGCTCGACCCGAACGCACAGGCGTCCCTCGTCGACGACATCCGCGCCGTGGTGGCCGCCGCGCCGCTGTTCACGCCGGTCATGCCGCGCACCGGCAAGCCGATGAGCGTGCGCATGAGCAATTGCGGTCCACTAGGATGGGTGACGGACAAGCAGGATGGCTATCGCTACCAGCCTACCCATCCGGTGACCGGCGAGGCGTGGCCGTCCATGCCGCCGCGCATAATGGCGCTCTGGGACCGTTTTGCCGGCTATGGACATCCGCCCGAAGCCTGCCTGATCAACTTCTACGCGCCCGATACGAAGATGGGCCTGCATCAGGATCGCGACGAGGCCGACTTCGACGCGCCGGTGTTGTCGGTCTCGCTGGGCGATGACTGCCTGTTCCGGGTCGGCGGATCGACACGCGGCGGCAAGACCGTCTCGCTCCGGCTGCAATCGGGCGACGTTCTGGTGCTGGGCGGTGCGTCGCGGCTCGCCTATCACGGCGTCGACCGGATCTATCCGGGCACCTCGATGCTGCTGAAACAGCCCGGCCGCATCAACCTGACGCTGAGGCGGGTGACGAAGCCTTCAGACTGAGGCCTCCGTACAAGGCTAGTCGTATCACAGCTTCCTCAGCAGCACCGATTCGACCAGATGGTTCGAGCCCTTGCGGAGGATCAGGTCGGCGCGCGGTCGCGTCGGCAGGATGTTCTCGCGCAGGTTCTTCAGGTTGATGTTCGCCCAAAGGCCTTCGGCGATCGCGCGGGCCGCGTCGGCCGACAGCTGCGAATAGCGATGGAAGAACGATTGCGGATTCTTGAACGCGGTCTCGCGCAGCCGCATGAACCGCTGGACGTACCAGTCGTGGATCATGGTCTCGTCGGCGTCGATATAGATCGAGAAATCGAAGAAGTCGGACACGAAAGGGATCGTCCTTCCGTCCTCGGGCAGATCGCGCACCTGCAGGACGTTGATGCCCTCGAAGATCAGGATGTCCGGCCGGTCGATGGTCAGATACTCGCCCTGGCGCACATCGTAGGTCAGGTGCGAATAGAGCGGCGCGGAGACCTTGCCCTCGCCCGCCTTGATCGCCGACAGGAACTTCAGGATCGTGGCGACATCGTAGCTCTCGGGGAAACCCTTGCGCTCCATCAGGCCGCGCTTGCGCAACTCGGCGTTGGGCAACAGGAAGCCGTCCGTCGTCACCAGCGCGACCTTTGGGCTCGACGGCCAGCGGGCGAGCAATTCCTTGAGCACGCGCGCCGTGGTCGACTTGCCGACGGCCACCGAGCCGGCGATGCCGATGATGAAGGGCGTCTTGATCGCCTCGGGAAAGTTCAGGAAGTGCTTGCGCTGCTGAAAGAGCGCCTGCGACGATTCAACATGCGCCGAAAGAAGCCGCGAAACCGACAGATAGATGCGCCGGACCTCCTCGAGGTCGACCGGGTCGTTGAGCGAACGCAGCCGTTCGACCTCGTCGGCGCTCAGCGTCAGCGGCGTATCGGCGCGGAATTCGGCCCATCGCTCGGCGGTAAAGTGGCGATAGGGCGACAGGTCGCCGCCCGAGAGTTGGTCGGCGAACGAGAGGCCATCGGCGGTCATGTCGAGACTGTCGGACGCGATCCCGGTGGCCTCTTCGGCGCTGTCGGCGTTGCGATCCATGGGTCAATCCCCGTCGGTCGGCAGCGATGGGCGCCTTTATGCGTCGCGGGCGGCCTTTTCCGCAAGTCCACTTTGGGCGGTGCGCCGTTCGAGCTCGGCCAACACTTCATCAAGCGCGACCGATCGCGTGTGGCAGAGAACGAGCCAGTGGTAGAGCAGATCGGCGCTTTCGGCGACCAGCGCGTCGCGATCCTCGCCGAGCGCGGCGATCACCGTCTCCAGCGCCTCCTCACCGAACTTCCGGGCCGCCTTCTCCGGTCCGGCGGCAACCAGTCTCGCCGTCCAGGATTCATCCGGGCTGGCGCCGGCACGCGCGGCGACGATGCGTTCGAGATCACGCAGGGAAAATTCGGTCATGGCCGTCTATGCCGCCGGATCGAGCCGCACCGCAAGTCCGGCTTCGGCCATGTGCGCCTTGGCCTCGCCGATCGTGTGGGTGCCGAAATGGAAGATCGAGGCGGCGAGAACGCCGGTGGCATGACCATCGCGCACGCCTTCGACCAGATGATCGAGCGTGCCGACGCCGCCCGAGGCGATCACCGGCACGCGTACCGCATCGGCAATCGCGCGCGTCAGCGCGATGTCGAAGCCGGCCCTGGTGCCGTCGCGATCCATCGAGGTCAGAAGGATTTCGCCGGCGCCCAGATCGACGACCTTTTTTGCGAACGCGACCGCGTCGATGCCCGTCGGCGTGCGGCCGCCATGGGTGAAGATCTCCCAGCGGTCCGGTTCGCCGTCGACGGACACCTTCTTGGCGTCGATGGCGACCACGATGCACTGATTGCCGAACTTGTCGGCGGCTTCGGCAACGAATTGCGGGTTCCTGACGGCGGCGGTGTTGATCGAGACCTTGTCGGCGCCGGCGAGCAGCAGCTTGCGGATGTCCTCGATGGTGCGCACGCCGCCGCCGACCGTCAGCGGCATGAAGCAATGCTCGGCGGTGCGCGCGACGACGTCGAAGATCGTCTCGCGATCGTCCGACGAGGCCGTGATGTCGAGAAAGCACAGTTCGTCCGCGCCCGCCGCGTCATAGGCCCTGGCGGCCTCGACCGGATCGCCCGCGTCGATCAGATCGACGAAGTTGACGCCCTTGACGACGCGGCCGTCCTTGACGTCGAGGCACGGTATCACGCGGGCTTTCATGGTCATGACGGCCGCTCTCTTCTTCTTGCGCGCGCGTCCTCGCGGCTGCGCCGCTGCGGGCGTCGCCGGCCGTCCTTGACGTCGAGGCACGGTATCACGCGAGCTTTCATGGTCATTTTCCGGGCTCCGCGATGCCCTTGTAGAGCGCGGCGAGGTCGAGCTTAACCCCCAGCCCGGCCAGTTCCACCGGGGTGGTCGTCACGTCGGTGGTCGCCGGCTTGCCGAACGCGCCATCTTCGTCGCGCGACCACAGCCAGATGCGCGGCTCGTCCTGCGACAGGATCAGATAGTGGCGCAGCGACGCTATCGCGAGATATTCGTCCGCCTTGGGGCCGAAATCGTCGCGCATGGTCGCCGGCGACAGGATTTCGGCGATGAGCATCGGTTCGGCGGTCGCCAGCGCCTTGCCGTCACCGCCGGCGGCCTCGACGATCACATCGGGAAAGCGAACGCCGCTTTCCGTCCGAACGCCGAAATCGGCCGAGCCGATCATGTACTCATCGGTTCCAAGCTGGCTGGTCAGAGCGAAGAGCAGCCGGTTCGCCAGATTGGCGTGATTGCGCGTCACATTGATCATCAACTCGACCACCTTCCCGTGCACGAATTCGCGCTTGCCCTCGCGCCCTTGGTTCCAGCGCAGGAATTCGTCCGGGGTCGTCGGCCATTTGTCCTGGATGTTCATGGGTTGATCATAGCACGGACCGGCGCGCCCTGTCGCGCGCCCGTCAGGTAAACAGGCCCTCGTCCGGCGGCAGGATGCCGTCGAGCACGCCGAGCGCGATCTGCGGGTCGATGCGCCCGTCATAAAGCGCCCGGCCCGAAATGGCGCCCTCGAGCCGCTCGGCGTCGGGCATGACCATGCGCACCACATCGGCCAGCGAGGCGAGGCCGCCCGAAGCGATCACCGGGATCGAGACCGCGTCGGCCAGATCGATCGTCGCGTCCCAGTTGATGCCGGTCAGCACGCCGTCGCGGTCGATATCGGTGAAGACGATGGCGGCGACGCCGGCACCCTCGAATCGCTTCGCCAGTTCGATCGCGCCCAGTTCGGAGGTGTCGGCCCAGCCTTCGACCGCCACCTTGCCGCCCTTTGCGTCGATGCCGACGGCGACCTTGCCGGGGAACGCCTTGCAGGCCTGGCGCACCAGGTCGGGATCGCGCACCGCCGCGGTGCCGAGAATCACGCGGGCAAGGCCCTTGTCGAGCCAGCCCTCGATGTCGGCCATCGTGCGGATGCCGCCGCCGAGCTGAACCGGGTTCTTCGTCGCCGCAAGGATCGCCTCGACCGCCGCGCCATTGACGCTCTCGCCCTTGAACGCGCCGTTCAGATCGACGACGTGCAGCCAGCCGAAGCCCTCATCCTCGAAGGCCTTCGCCTGCGCGGCCGGGTCTTCGTTGTAGATCGTGGCCTGCTCCATGTCGCCGAGCTTGAGCCGGACGCATTGACCATCCTTCAGGTCGATGGCGGGGAAGAGAATTTTCGTGCCGCTCATGGCGTCCACCCCAGGAAATTGCCGATCAGGGCCAGGCCGAGGGTCTGGCTCTTTTCGGGATGGAACTGCGTGCCGGCCAGATTGTTCCGCGCGACGATCGCCGTCACCGGCCCGCCATAGTCGCAGGTGGCGACCACGTCGCCGGCATCTTCGGCGGCCAGATGATAGGAATGGACGAAATAGGCATGCAAGCCGTCCGGGCCGGTGCGGATGCCGGCCAGCAGCGGGTGATCGCGCGCCATATCGAGCGTGTTCCAGCCGATCTGCGGGATGCGCAGTGCCGGATCGGACGGGGTCATCAGCGTTACGTCGCCGCCGATCCAGTCAAAGCCCGGCGTGACGGTCTTTTCGAGCCCGCGCGTCGCCATGAGCTGCATGCCCACGCAGATCCCGAGGAACGGACGGCCCCTGGCGATGACCGCCTCGTCGATCGCCTCGTGCATGCCGGGCACCGCATCCAGCCCGGCGCGGCAGTCGGCATAGGCGCCAACGCCCGGAAGCACGATCCGGTCGGCACTTGCGACCCGCTCCGCGTCGGCGGTGACCTCGACCTGCGCGTTCAGGCCGCGCTCTCGGGCGGCGCGCTCGAACGCCTTGTGCGCCGAGCGCAGATTGCCCGAACCATAGTCGATGATCGCAACGCGCATCAGCGGTTCACCCCGCCCGGCGCGGCGAACAGGAAATCGGGCGCCTCGGCTGCCGCAAGGCCACGCCCGGGAACCATATCGGCCTTCAGGGGCGTCGTGTCATTGCTTGCGGCGTTCATGGCGACAAATCGCAGCTCGGCCTCCTCGCGCGTGTCGGCGTCGACAATATCGACAAGCCGGTAGCCGCGCAGCCGCGCCGCGCCGATCCGCCAGCCCTGCGCCTCGAGCCCGACGAAGGCGCCAAGAAGCAGGTTGAGCGGCAGGCCGAGCAGCGCCCATTGCGGATCGCGCGCCACAAGCGCCAGCACGACCGAGGCCGCCAGCACTGCCAGCGCGGCGATCCACAGCCGATGCCAGAGCAGCCAGAAAAGCGGAAATAGGAAGGCAAGCACAGAGAATCCGTCGCGGATCGTCAGCACCGCAGGCCGGCCGCCGGGCGGCGTGGCGTCCTCGTGTCGCAGGATCACATAGCGCGCCATGGTCTATCCGCTCAGCGAGCCCTTGGTCGACGGGATCGCGTCGGCCTGGCGCGGATCGATCTCGACCGCCGTGCGCAGCACGCGCGCCACCGCCTTGAAACAGGTCTCGGCGATGTGATGGCTGTTGGCGGCGTGGAAATTCTCCACATGCAGCGTGATGCCGGCGTGCTGGCTGAGCGCCTGGAAGAATTCGCGCACCAGTTCGGTGTCGAACGTTCCGATCTTCGCTGCGGTGAAGGCCACCTTCCAGACCAGGAACGGCCGGCCGGACACATCGATCGCCGCCCGCGTCAACGCCTCGTCCATGGCCAGATCGAGGCTGGCATAGCGCGTCACGCCGCGCCGGTCGCCGAGCGCCTCATCGATCGCCTGCCCGAGCGCGATGCCGACATCCTCGACCGTATGATGATCGTCGATATGGGTGTCGCCTTTCGCTTCGATCGTCATGTCGATCAGCGAATGGCGCGAAAGCTGGTCGAGCATGTGGTCGAAAAAGCCGATGCCGGTCGCGATCGACCGGCTGCCGGTGCCGTCGAGGTTGACCGACACGGTGATGTCGGTTTCGTTCGTGGTGCGGCTGACCTTGGCCGTGCGCGCGCTCATGGGCTTACCCCCGTTCGATCGCGCGGGTCTTACCAAGGCCCCGGCACGATGCAAAGGGAAACCGGTTTGCGCAGGCGGGCCGGCCACCTACATAGGGCCCGACTTGCAAACAGGGACCTCGACGATGAGCGAACAGAACGGACTGCCATCGATGCACGCGACGACGATCGTGACCGTGCGCAAGAACGGCAAGGTGGTAATCGCCGGCGACGGTCAGGTCACGATGGGCCAGGCCACGGTGATGAAGGGCAATGCGCGCAAGGTGCGCCGCATCGGCAAAAACAAGGAGGTGATCGCGGGCTTCGCCGGCGCCACCGCCGACGCCTTCACCCTGCTCGAACGGCTCGAAAAGAAGCTCGAGCAGTATCCGAACCAGCTCATGCGCGCCTGCGTCGAACTGGCCAAGGACTGGCGCACCGACAAATATCTGCGCAATCTCGAAGCGCTGATGCTGGTCGCCAACAAGGAGGTCACGCTGTGCGTGACCGGCAATGGCGACGTGCTCGAACCCGAACAGGGAATCATGGCGATCGGCTCGGGCGGCAATTACGCGCTGGCCGCCGCGCGCGCGCTGGCCGACAGCGATCTGGACGCCGAGACCATCGCCCGCAAGGCGATGGCGATCGCAGCCGAGATCTGCGTCTACACCAACGACCAGTTGGTGATGGAGCAGATCGATGAAGGCTGACGCCGGCGCAATCACGATCCGGCCCGTCACCAAGGCCGACCTTCCGATGCTCGCCCGGTGGCTTGCGCGGGACCATGTCCGGCAATGGTGGGGCGATGTCGATACCCAGATCGGACGTCTCCGCGCGAAGCTCGATGGGCAGGATTCCACCCGGCCCTTCATCTTCGAGCTGGAGGGCGCACCGGCAGGCTACGTCCAGTATTCGTTCTTCGACGAAAACAAGACGCCCGCCCAACTCGCCGAAACCCCATGGCTGGACCTGCTGCCCAACGGCGCCGTGGGCATCGATCTGTTCGTCGCCGAAGCCGGCTCGCTTTCGAAGGGCCTGGGATCGGCCGTGGTTCGTCTGATGGCCGAAATGCTCTGGCAAAAGGGCCATCGCCTGATCCTGATCGACCCCGACGCGACCAACACGCGCGCCGTCAGGGCCTATGAGAAGGCCGGGTTCCACCCGGTCGATGATCTGCAAGGCAGGACGGACAACTACCTGATCATGCGGTTTGATCCCGCAATCAGCCAGCAAGGGGGAAGCTGAATGCTGTCGCGGGCGCAACTGGACGACGCCGTCACCCGCCAGATCATCGATGCCGACCAGCGCGACCGGCTGATCGCGCTCGCCGAAGGCACGCTGGAGACCGACGCGACATCCACACAGCCACAGAGCCTTGACGAGAACATGCGGCTGATCGGCGGCGGCAACGACGTGTTCGTGACAATCGGCGTTGTCATGCTGGGCGCGGGCCTGTTCGCCGCGCTGATGACCGTGATCGGCGATCAGCGCGTGACGGTATTCGCGATCATGGCCGTCTTCCTGTGGGCCGTGGCCGAGTTCGTCACCCGCCAGCGGCGCATGCGGCTCGCCTCGACGGTGATCGGGCTCGGTTTCGTGTTCGCCGTGCAGGCGATCCTGACCGATCTGATCATCGTCAACTACGATCTCGCGATACCCGACAACCCGCTGCAGCTCGCCGCGATGCGGCCGCAGCTCGGCATGGCGGGCACGCTGTTTCTTGGCGGCATCGCGCTCTCGGCGGTGCTCTACTTCTGGCGCTTCCGGGTGCCGATCATGGCCGGTGTGATCGCGCTGTGCCTGACCGGGCTCGCCTTCTTCTACGTCACGCTGTTCCTCTATGACGGGGTGACCGAGGGCCGGCTCTACATGCCCGCGCTCGACGATCTGCCCGAGCTTCTGCGCAACGCGCTCTACATGCCGCTGATTTCCGGTCTCGTCATCTTCGCAGTGGGCGTGGCGTTCGATCTGCACGACCGCGAGCGGGTCACGGTCTGGTCGGACTGCGCGTTCTGGCTGCACGTCATCTCCGCGCCGCTTCTGGTGCATCCACTGTTCATCATGTCGACAGGCCAGGACGTGGTGTTCGGCGAGATCGAACCGGGCACCGGCGCGATGGTGATGCTGGCCGTGCTGATCGCCGCCTTCGTCTATGTGGCGCTGGCCATCGACCGGCGTTCGCTGCTGATCCCGACGCTGGCCTATTTCGGTTCGCTCGGCATCTACTACCTGATCAACTCGGCCGCCAACCAGACCGGCATCCCGCCGTTCGCGCTGATCCTGCTGGTGGTCGGCGCGCTGATCATCATGTTCGGCGCGGGCTGGCAGCGCATCCGCAGCTTGATCATCGGGCCGACGCTCCCCACATCGCTGCTCGACAAACTTCCCCCGATACGAGTGCAAAGCGCATGACAAACTTCTCTCCCCGGGAGACCGTCTCGGAACTCGACCGGCACATCATCGGCCAGAAGGACGCCAAGCGGGCCGTCGCCATCGCGCTGCGCAATCGCTGGCGGCGCCAGCAGCTCGCCGACGATCTGCGCGACGAGGTGATGCCCAAGAACATCCTGATGATCGGGCCGACCGGCGTCGGCAAGACCGAGATCTCCCGGCGTCTGGCGCGGCTCGCCGGCGCGCCCTTCATCAAGGTCGAGGCGACCAAGTTCACCGAGGTCGGCTATGTCGGTCGCGACGTCGAGCAGATCATCCGCGATCTGGTCGAGGTGGGCATCGGGCTTGTGCGCGAGAAGAAGCGCGAGCAGGTCAAGGCCAAGGCGCGCATCAACGCCGAAGAGCGGGTGCTCGACGCGCTGGTCGGCAAGAACGCCAGCCCGGCGACGCGCGATTCGTTCCGCAAGAAGCTGCGCGAGGGCCAGCTCGACGAAAAGGAGATCGAGGTCGAGGTGGCCGACACCGGTCAGGGCGGCATGCCAGGCTTCGAAATCCCCGGCATGCCCGGCGCCAATGTCGGCATGATCAATCTGAACGATCTGATGGGCAAGGCGTTCGGCCAGCGCACCAAGCAGGTCAAGACGAGCGTGCGTGAAAGCCACGACCTGTTGGTCGCCGACGAATCCGACAAGCTGCTCGACGAGGACCAGGTGACCGCCGAGGCGCTCAAGTCCGTCGAGAATGACGGCATCGTGTTCCTCGACGAGATCGACAAGATCGCCGCCGGCGACGGCCGCATGTCCGGCGGGGTCAGTCGCGAGGGCGTGCAGCGCGACCTGCTGCCGCTGGTCGAGGGTACCACGGTTGCGACCAAGTACGGGCCGGTGAAGACCGACCACATCCTTTTCATCGCCTCGGGCGCGTTTCACGTCTCCAAGCCCTCGGACCTGCTGCCGGAACTGCAGGGACGGCTGCCGATCCGGGTCGAATTGCGAGCGCTCGAACGCGAGGATTTCCGGCGCATCCTGACCGAGACCGAGGCGAGCCTGATCAAACAGTATGTGGCGCTGATGAAGACCGAGGACGTCACGCTCGAGTTCACCGACGATGCGATCGACGCGCTGGCCGACATCGCGGTCGACCTGAATGCTTCGGTCGAGAACATCGGCGCCCGGCGGCTGCAGACGGTGATGGAGCGGGTGCTCGACGACATCTCGTTCACCGCCAGCGACAAGACCGGCGAGACGTTCGTGATCGACGCGGACTATGTGAAGACAAATGTCGGCGAACTTGCCGCCAACACCGACCTGTCGCGGTACATCTTGTAGACCATTGAGCGCTCCGCCTCATCCTGAGGTGCGAGCGATCATCCCCTTGCCCTTCGAGGCTCGTGCGCTCGCACCTCAGGATGAGGGGGGATGATCGGCGAGACTCGTTGCCGTCGCACCTCAGGATAAGGGGATGATCGGCGAGCCGCGAAGGGCGAGGCGGAAGCATAGCCATCGTCACCGCCCGGCGCGCCTGATCGCCGCGTCGAGCCGAAGCCGCATGTCTTCGAGCGCCTCATCGCCCAGAACGTCGATGCCCGATGCCAGCAGGTTGGCCAGTTCGGTCGCCTTGGGCGAAAGCGTGGTCGTGTCGATCGTCACCTTCGGCGCCGAGTGCATGGCGAGCCGCTGCAATTCGTCCGCCTCGTCCCAGATGATGTTCAGGCAGGCGATGATGTCCTGAACGAGAATCCATCGCGGCACGCCGCGCTTGCCGTGTTCGAGGGCCGACAGATAGGCCGGTGAGACGCCGATCGACGCGGCCATCTGCTTCTGCGTCATGCCGCGTTCGGCGCGCAGTTCGCGCAGGCGCTCGCCGAAGGGCGTCATGGCCGGCCGGCGCCCCGGCCCGGTTCGGCCGCCCTGCGCAGCCGGACGTAGAACGCGCCGTCGCCGCCATGGCAGCGCCCGGCCGGTCGTACGCCGCTGACCAGACCCGTGAACGGCTCGCGCCCCAGCCAGATCGGCAGCATGCGCCGGAGCACCCCTTCGCTCTGCGGCGAGCGGCCCTTGCCGGTGATGACCAGAACATGCCGGCACTCGCGCGCCCGCGCCTGGACGAGGAAGCGGTGGAGCTGGCTCATCGCCTCGTCCTGGTTCATGTGGTGCAGATCGATGCTCGCGTCGATCGGCATGCGGCCTCGCGCGAGCTTGCGCCAGGTCGGCTGTTCGAGCGGCGCGGGGTGCTGCGGACGTGCGTGGGATTTCGGCGCTGCCCGTCCGGAGGGTCGGCTCGGCACAGGCGTCGCGCGTCGTGGCTCCGACGGGCCGGTCTCCGGAGGCGGCGATGTCTTCTGGTCGGTGCCGAACGCCTCGGCGACCCAATGATCCCACACATCCTGTTCGGCGGCCCGCTGGCGCGCGCGATCAAGCGGGTTCACCGTCCGCGCCACCTTGTTCCACAGGATCCGGTCCTCGAGGTTGAGCGGATGCTGCGCGCGCCTGCCTTTGCGGTGCTCGGTCATGGTGTCCAGTATGCCGGCAAAGTGTCAGCCATGTCACGGGGCGCAAGGACGATGAAGTCGCACGGGCTGTTGACGGCGCCGGCCCGTTCTCCGGCCGCATCGCCGGTGCCGAAGAAGATGTCACCGCGCGCCGGACCGACGATCGCCGTGCCGGTTTCCTGTGCGATCATCAGCCGGCGGAACCGGTTACCATTGACCGTGTCGGCCTGAACGAAGACCGGCGTGCCGAATGTGTGGATCAGCCGGTCGACGGCGAGCGAGCGCCCGGCCGTCAGCGGGATCTTGGCCGCCGCGACCGGCCCGTCCTGCGGATCGCCCGCCGGCATTTCCCGAAAGAAGATGTAGGACCGGTTCTCGGCCATCAGGGCGTCTGCGCGATCGGGATGGTCGGCGAGCCATTGGCGGATCGTCTGCATCGAAACGCGCTGCGGGTCCACTTCGCCGCGCTCGACCAGCAAACGGCCGATGGCGGTGAACGGATGGCCCGACTTGCCGTCATAGGTGATCCGCGTCGCGGTTCCGTCGGCAAAGCTCAGGCGGGCGGCGCCCTGCACGTGCACGAAGAAGACGTCGGTCGGATCGGCCGCCCAGGCGACTTCGAGCCCCTGGCCGTCCAGCGCGCCCGCCTCGATGGCGGCCCGGTCATGATATTCGGACAGCGTGCCGTCCGGCCGAAGCCGCGCGAACCGGTATGACGGATCGAGGCCTGCAGGGCGGTTGGTGTCGTCGACGGCGACCAGATCGGCGGGCCGGCGTAGAAAGGGCGTCTCGAAGGGCGGGTGCTTTCGTCGCGATGCGGCAAGTTCGGGTTCGTAGAAGCCCGTCACGCGCCCGCGCGCGCCGTCGGCGGCTGCGAGCCGAAGCGGAACATAGTGGCTTTCGAAGAAGGCGCGCGGATCGCGCCGCGCTTCGGCGTCATCCGCCCGCAAGGCCAGATCCAGGAGGCGATCGGGATCAAGTCCCAGACTGCCTTTCCGGTAGGAATGCCCGGCGGGCTTGTGTCGGTTTCGCGCCAGCGCGGAAAGCGCCGCGCCGTGGTCGTCCGCCTGCCAGCCGTCAAGATCGGCAAAGGCGACCGGCCGCACGTGCCAGACGGCGGCGGGGCCCACTGCTCACTCGTCGGCTTCGGTGGCTTCCAGCTTCCAGTCCGGCGAATCGGAACGCACGTCGCGCATGAATGTCCAGACATCCTGCACCTCGGCGACGGCATCGGGATCGCCCTCGATGATCTCGCCGTCGCGGTCGCGCGTCGCCGAAACGAGCTGGCTGACCACCGAGACGGTGACATGGGCCTCGTTGCCGCGCATCTGCGCGCCGACGATCTCGATCGTGTCGATGCCGACGAAGTTTGTCTGCACCGTCTCGCCGCGCGCCTCGCGTTCGTCGAGCGCGGCTTCAAAGCCCTCGTAGACCTCTTTCGACAGCAGGTTGCGCAGCGTCTTGCGGTCACCGTCTGCGAACGCCATGACGATCATCTCATAAGCCATCTTCGCGCCGGCGAGGAACTCGTCCGGACGGAAACCGGGTGCAGCATCGCGAATGGCGCGCAGGCCCTTGTTCACATCGGTGCCCGGCTTGGCGACCTTGTCGATGTCCGCATAGGGTTCGACATTGTCGCCCCGTCCCGGCAGGGTGATGACGTTGTCGGCCTCTCCGGCCTCGTCCCTGGCCACCTCATCGCCCCGGCGCGCATAGGGATCGACCGGGGGGCGCTCGTGGCCGGTGCGCCGGCCGAGCACATTGCGCAATTGCAGGAAGACGAACACGGCGGCGACCACGAAGATCAGGGTGACAAGATTGGAGGTGTCCATGAAGGTACCGTTTTCGTCTCGGTTCGGCGGCTTATCGCTGCCTTTGATATAGAACGCGTGCCGGCATCATTCAAACCGGAGACCGTCACGCTTACATGGGATTGATGGACACATTCAACCAGATCGGACCCGCCGCATGCCGTTTTCGCTGATCCCGTTCGCCCTGCTCGTCATTCCGCTGCTCGAAATCGCCGCCTTCGTGGTGATCGGCGGACAGATCGGCGTGTTTCCGACGCTCGCGCTCGTTGTGGTCACCGCCATCATCGGGTCGATCCTTTTGCGCGTGCAGGGCTTCGGTCTGATCAACCGCATCCAGAACGAGATGAATGCGGGGCGCGTTCCGGCGCGCGAACTGGTGCATGGCGTGATGCTGCTGATCGCCGGGGTATTGCTGCTGACGCCCGGCTTCGTGACCGATACGGCCGGCTTCCTGCTGTTCGTGCCGCCGCTGCGGGACGCGGTCTGGAGCTTTCTGCGGAAACGCGTCGTGGTGGTCGGTCCGGGCGGCACGCGCCGGGGCCCTTCCGAATACCGGTCCGACCCGCGCGACGGGCGGACGATCGATCTCGACGAGGATGATTTCATCCGCGATCCCGATCCCGACACGCCGTGGGGCGACGATCCGCCCGATCGGCGGTCCTGACGGCGGCGGCCGGGACGCGCTTGTCAGTCGTGGGGCTGCATGCTAGGCGACCGGCCAATCGCTCCAGGGCGCCAAGGCGCCGATTTCCGACATATCAGAAGGCTCATCCATGGCGGACGAAACCGACAAGACCGAAGGCGGCGAGGCAGCAGGTACAGGCAGCGGCGCGCAGGCCGGCAACGGCCAGCAGCCCCAGCTCAGCGTGCTGACGCAATATGTGAAGGACCTGTCCTTCGAAAGCCCCGGCGCGCCGCTTTCGCTGCGGCCGCGCGAAAAGGCACCGGCGATCAACATCAACATCAACGTCAACGCCAATCCGATGTCGGAAACCGACTATGACGTCGCGCTGACGCTGAATGCGACGGCCAAGGACGGCGACAAGGTGCTGTTCAACGTCGAACTGATCTATGGCGGCGTTTTCCGGGTTGCCGGGTTCCAGAAGGACCATGTGCTGCCGGTCGTCTTCATCGAATGCCCGCGCATGCTGTTCCCCTTCGCGCGGCAGATCGTCGCCGAATGCACCCGCAATGGCGGCTTCCCGCCGCTGATGATCGATCCGGTCGACTTCGCCCGGATGTTCCAGCAGCGCATCGCCGAGGAACAGGCCAAGCAGAAGGTGCAGGCCTGATCGGACGGGTCGCTTCCTGACGGTGGCAACCCCGGTTCCGGTCAGTCTGGCATGCGCCAGAGCGGGCGTTCGCCCAGCAGGTCGAGCATCGCTTCATGGGCTGCCGCCTCCTGCGCCGTCAGGCGCTGCGGCAGCGGTTCTGGCCGCGCCGCGACGGTGATCGTGGTCCGGACCGGTCCGTCACCGGTCGTTCCGGTGCCGCTCTCCTGCGGCTCGACGTGGAGGCCGAGCGCGGCCTGCTTGCCACCGCACAATTCGATATAGACCTCGGCCAGCAGTTCGCTGTCGAGCAGTGCGCCATGCTTGGTGCGATGCGAATTGTCGATGCCGTAACGCTGGCACAGCGCGTCGAGCGAGTTGGGCCCCATCGGGTGGCGCCGCCGGGCGAGCGCGAGCGAGTCGATCACGCGCGCGGCATCGATCGGCGGAAAGCCGAGCCGTGCGAACTCGGCATTGAAGAAGCCGACGTCGAAGTTCGCATTGTGGGCGATCAGCTTCGCGTCGCTGATGAACGCGAACCAGTCCTCGATGATCTCGGCGAATCTCGGCTTGTCGGCGAGCATCTCGTTGGAGATGCCGTGCACGGCGAGGGCATCGGGATGCACCTGGCGCCCCTCAGGGTTGATGAAGACGTGATAGGTCCGGCCGGTCGGAAACCGGTTGTCGAGCTCGACGGCCCCGATCTCGATGATCCGGTCGGCCTTGTTGTCGAGGCCCGTCGTTTCGGTGTCGAAGATGATCTCGCGCATCGGTCCCGGGTCCGGCAAATCACCCGGGCACGATGCCGGAGCCTTGCCGCGCACGGCAAGGGCCGTCGGACGCGATCCAAAGAAATGGCGTTTCACGCATCGGCGGCCTGAGGTGCAAGGACCGAGATCAGATCGGCCACCTTGGCGCGGGCGCAATCCATGCCGAGGGAGGTATCGATGATGAAGTCGGCGCGGGCGCGCTTGACCCTGTCCGGTACCTGTTTGGCGCGGATCGCCTCGAAGCGGGCTTCGGTCATGCCGGGGCGGGCCAGAACGCGCTCGCGCTGGACCTTTTCGGGCGCGGTCACGACCAGAACCCTGTCGACCCGATCGAGCGCGTCGATCTCGAACAGCAGCGGAATATCGAGGACGACAAGCGGTGCGCCATCGGCCTTGGCCCTTGTGATGAAGGCGCGCTCCTCTTCGGCGACGAGCGGATGCACGATCGCCTCGAGCCGCTTGAGTTCGGCGGCGTCACCCAGCACCCGTTCGCCAAGAAGCGCGCGGTCGACCACGCCCTCCCGCACGGTCCCCGGAAAGGCCGCCTCGATCAACGGCGCGGCGCGCCCGGCATAGAGCTCATGCACGGCCGCGTCCGAATCGTGCACCGGCACGCCCGCGTCGGCGAACATCCGCGCCGTCGTCGACTTGCCCATTCCGATCGAGCCGGTCAGACCCAGCCGGATCATGCGTCCCCCTCGCCGTCCTGTTCGCCGAGGTCTGCGACGATAGTCCGGCGCAGCGCCACTGTCACGGTCGGGCGGACGCCGAACCAGCGCTCGAAGCCGGGCACGGCCTGGTGCAACAACATCCCCAGCCCGTCGGCGGTCCGCAGGCCGCGCGCGCGGGCGCCGGCGAGGAAGGGGGTGAGCAGCGGTGCGTAGACGATGTCGGCGGCGATGGCGTCATCGCGTGCGGCCGCGAAGTCGAGCTCGAGCGGCGGCTGGCCGGCCATGCCGAGCGCGGTGGTGTTGACGATCAGATCGGCGTTGGCGGCCATATCATCGAGCGTGTCGAGCGCGACGGCATGGATGGCCGGGCCGAACCGATCGGCGAGCGCCTCTGCACGGGCGACGGTCCGGTTGGCGAGATCGACATGGGTGAAGCCGGCATCGAGGAGCGCGACGGTGATGGCCCGGCTCGCGCCACCGGCGCCGATCACCAGGGCACGGGTGCCGTTGCGCCATCCGGGCGTCCGTTCGTCGAGATTGGCGGCGAAACCGTAGGCGTCGGTGTTGCCGCCCGCCAGTTCGCCGTCTTCGCACCAGAGCGTGTTGACCGCACCGATCGCTTCTGCGGCCGCGTCATGCCGGGAGACGGCGGCGAACGCCGCTTCCTTGTGCGGGATCGTGACATTGCCGCCCGCCCACCCCGATGCCGGCAGGCCGGCGAGGAACGAAGGGAACCCGGCCGGGGCGATGTCGAGCGCTTCGTAGCTTCCGTCGATGCCCAGTTCGGCCAGCCAGTGGCCATGGATCAGCGGCGAACGCGAATGGCCGATCGGGTGACCGGCGACGAAGGCACGGATCGGCTCAGCCATCGATTTCGCCGCGCGCGCGCAATTCCGCCAGAAGCGGCAACAGAGGCAGGCCGATGATGGTGAAGTGATCACCCTCGATCCGGTCGAAGAGCTGGATGCCCTCGCCCTCGATCTGGTAGGCGCCGACGCTCTGAAGGGCGCGGTCCCCGACAGAGGCGAGATAACGTCCGATGAAGGCGGGACCCAGGTCACGGACATGCAGATGGGCAGCCGAGACGTGCCGCCAGACGGTCTCGCCGTCGCGGACCAGCGCCAATCCGCTGTGGAGCGTGTGCGTCTTTCCGGACATGGCGAGCAGCCGGTAACGCGCCTGTTCCATATCGGCGGGCTTGTGCAGCAATTCGCCGTCGAGCGTCATCGTCTGGTCCGCGCCGATCACCAGCGCCCCGGGCCGCCGCGACGACACATCGCTCGCCTTCGCTTCGGCTAGAATTTGGGCGACGTCGGCCGCATCGAGGCCCGCCTCGAGCAATGGCGTCTCGATCGACCGTTCGTCGACGGTGGCCGCCTCGGTTTCGATGGCAAGCCCGGCATTGCGCAGGATCGCGGCGCGGAACGGGCTGCTGGAAGCGAGAACAAGCGACATGACGGGCACCGGTGCGTGGCTGTTGCGAATCGCCTCCGCCTAACGCGCCCGCGGCGGCGCTGCAAGCTGTCAAGGCCTCGCAGACAGGCGGGATGAACGGGGCCGGCTCTGTTGACGGTTTTGACGACTGTCAAACGGCGGCCCGCTCCGGTGGGCAAATCGGCGCGGATCACGAACAGCGAGCGGCCGAATGATCGAGATCCCACGCCACCGGTGCACGGCGGGAGAACCGGAAGGCGAGGGCATTGCATTGCGGATACACAAGTTCAGGCGATGTATGGGCTCGCAATTGTCTGATATTACATAACAAATCTGCTCGCCAGCGGAATTGTGGATAATGTGGTGCATCCATGTGCGAATGGAACGGGCCGTGGAAAACGCGTGGACAATCGGGGACGAAAGAACCATGCCCGCAACTCACAGACTCATAGAAAAATCAAAAACCTTCCGTTAGACATCTGTTCCTTAAAGAGGCGGTGAAAAAGGTGGAGTGCTGCATGGGCGAGCGGAAAATCCTGGAGGTCATGCAGGGCAAGACGGTGAACCCGCCACCGATCTGGATCATGCGGCAGGCGGGCCGCTATCTGCCCGAATACCGGGCGACGCGCGCGAACGCGAAGAACTTCCTCGATTTCTGCTACACGCCGGAACTGGCCGTGGAAGCCACGCTGCAGCCGATCCGGCGATACGGCTTCGACGCGGCGATCCTTTTTTCGGACATCCTCGTCATTCCCGATGCGCTCGATCGTGATGTGGAGTTCGTTCAGGGCGAAGGCCCGCGCATGCGGCCGCTGGCCGGCGACGAGATCGAGAAGCTCGATCCGTCCGGCGTTCTCGATCATCTAGCGCCTGTGTTCGAAACGGTGCGGCGATTGCGCGGCGAACTGCCGGAGGAGACGACCCTGCTCGGCTTCTGCGGCGCGCCCTGGACCGTTGCGACCTACATGATCGCCGGGCACGGAACGCCGGACCAGGCGCCGTCGCGGCTGATGATGTATCGCGAGCCCGAAAGGCTGGACCGGCTGGTCGACGTACTGGCGGAGGCATCGGCGCAATATCTGATCGCACAGATCGATGCCGGCGCCGATGCGGTGAAGATCTTCGACAGCTGGTCGGGCGTGCTCGATGAAGTGGCGTTCGAACGCTATTCGGTGGCGCCGGTGCGCAAGATGATCGCGACCATCAAGCGCGAACGGCCAGGCACGCCTGTGATCGCGTTTCCCAAGGGCGCCGGCTACCAGTATCGCGGCTATCGGGAGAAGACCGGCGCGGACATGATCGCGCTCGACTGGACTGTGCCGCTGGACGTCGCGGCCCAGATGCAAAAGGAAGGTCCGGTTCAGGGCAATCTCGACCCGCTGCGCGTGGTGGCGGGCCGGGAAGCGATCAGGGAAGGCGTGGACCGGATCCTCGATGCGCTGTCTGGCGGTCCGTTCGTCTTCAACCTCGGCCATGGCATCACGCCGCAGGCCGACCCCGACGACATGGCTTTCCTGGTCGATCATGTGCGCGGCAAGGCGTAGCGGCAGCCCGTCATGACGATGAGCGAACCCGAGACATCGGCGGGAAAAGGGCGCAAGGCCGCGGTTCGCGCGGCGATGGCGCTCGTCGCCTTCCTGGCGCTTGGCGCGTTCATGTTCCTTCTGTCACCGCAGGCCCGCTATGACTGGGCGAAGGCAATCCATGTGATCGCGGTGATCTCTTGGATGGCGGGGCTGCTCTATCTGCCGCGCCTGTTCGTCTACCATTGCGATGCCGAACCCGGCTCCACCCAGGACCGGACCTTCGCGGTCATGGAGCGGCGGCTTCTGAAGGTGATTATGCTGCCGGCGATGCTGGTGTCGTGGATCGTCGGGCTGTGGCTGGCGTGGGCGGCCGGTTACTTCACCTCGGGCTGGTTCATCGCCAAGCTGGTCGCGGTGCTGATCATGACCGGGGCGCACGGCTATCTGGGCAGGGCGGCGAAGCTGTTCGCGGCCGGTCGCAACGAAAAACCGGCGCGGCACTGGCGGATCGTCAACGAAGTACCCACATTGACGATGATCGCGGCGGTGATCTTCGTGATCGTCAAGCCGTTCTGAGCGGTCATCCGAATTGGCTTGCCCTGCCTGCTTGAAAACGCCATGATGTGGGCGTATGTGGCGGCCACCTCCGGCGCCCTTTTCTCTCCTTCCCTTGCGCCGGCCTTTCCCATTCCCGCAATGGTCTATCCATGGAACAAATGAAGCTACACGATCTGCAGCAGAAGTCTGCGCCCGAACTGGTGGAGTTCGCCGAGAGCCTTGAGGTCGAGAACGCCTCGGTCCTGCGCAAGCAGGAACTGATGTTCGCCATCCTCAAGCGGCTTGCGGCCGACGATATCGAGATCATCGGCGAGGGCGTGGTCGAAGTGCTGCAGGACGGGTTCGGGTTTCTGCGCTCGGCGAGCGCGAACTACCTGCCCGGTCCCGACGATATCTATATCTCTCCCTCCCAGATCCGGCGTTTCTCGCTGAAGACGGGCGACACGGTGCAGGGCACCATCCGCGCGCCTAAGGACGGCGAACGCTATTTCGCGCTGCTCAAGGTCAACACGATCAATTTCGACGATCCCGAGCGGATCCGGCACAAGAGCCATTTCGACAATCTGACGCCGCTCTATCCGGATTCGCGGATCAACATGGAGGTCGAGAACGCGCAGACCAAGGATCTGTCCTCACGCGTGATCGATCTGGTGGCGCCGCTCGGCAAGGGCCAGCGCGGCCTGATCGTCGCGCCGCCGCGAACCGGCAAGACGGTGCTCCTGCAGAACATCGCCCATTCGATCACCGCCAATCACCCCGAATGCTATCTGATCGTTTTGCTGATCGACGAACGGCCCGAGGAAGTGACCGACATGCAGCGGTCGGTGAAGGGCGAAGTGGTCTCGTCCACCTTCGACGAGCCGGCCGTGCGTCACGTTCAGGTCGCCGAGATGGTGATCGAGAAGGCCAAGCGCCTCGTCGAACATGGCCGTGACGTCGTCATCCTGCTTGATTCGATCACGCGTCTCGGTCGTGCGTACAACACCGTGGTGCCGTCCTCGGGCAAGGTGCTGACCGGCGGCGTCGATGCCAATGCTCTGCAGCGGCCCAAGCGCTTCTTCGGCGCGGCGCGCAACATCGAGGAAGGCGGATCGCTGACGATCATCGCGACCGCGCTAATCGACACGGGCAGCCGCATGGACGAGGTGATCTTCGAGGAGTTCAAGGGCACGGGCAACTCGGAAATCGTGCTCGACCGCAAGGTCGCCGACAAGCGCATCTTCCCGGCGATGGACATTCTCAAGTCCGGCACCCGCAAGGAAGACCTGCTGGTTCCGCGATCCGATCTTTCGAAGATCTTCGTGCTGCGGCGGATCCTGTCGCCGATGGGCACGACGGACGCGATCGAGTTCCTGATCGACAAGCTCAAGCAGACCAAGAACAATGCCGAGTTCTTCGACTCGATGAACGCCTGATCGATTCGCACGCGAAACGCACGACGATATGCGCGGGAATATCCGATTCGATTCAGAAACGTAACGATCGGTGTCGAAAGGTCCGGCAGAAAGCCGGTAGGCGACCATGACCGACACGATCATCGCTCTGTCAAGCGGCGCCATGCCGTCCGGCGTGGCGGTGGTCCGGGTTTCCGGGCCGCGATCGGGTGTGCTGACCGAAGCGCTGGTCGGCGCATTGCCCGAGCCGCGGTTCGCGACGCTTCGGACATTGCGCGGCAGTACGGGCGCGGAGATCGACCGGGGGCTCGTGCTCTGGTTTCCGGGTCCGGCGAGCTTTACGGGCGAGGACTGCGCCGAATTTCACGTGCATGGCGGCCGGGCGGTCGTCGACCGCTTGCTGGCCGTCGCGGTCGAGCATGAAGGCGTGCGGCTTGCCGAGCCCGGAGAATTCTCGCGGCGTGCCTTCGTCAACGGCAAGTTCGATCTGGTCGAAGCGGAGGCGCTGTCCGATCTGATCCTTGCGGAGACCGAAGCGCAGCGGCGATTCGCGGTGGAGCAGGCGGCGGGCGCCCAATCCCAGCTCTACGCGGACTGGCGCGAACGACTTTTGACCGCCAGGGCCATGATCGAGGCGGAAATCGACTTCAGCGACGAGGAAGACGTTCCCGGATCGGTTTCGGACGAGGTCTGGGCCGATGTTTCGTCGCTTGTGGCCGAGATCGATGCACACATCGCCTCGTCGGACCGGGGTCGGATCCTCAGGTCTGGCTTCGACGTGGCGCTGGTCGGTGCGCCGAATGCGGGCAAGTCGACGCTTCTCAACGTGCTGGCGGGCAGCGAGCGCGCGATCGTTTCCGCCGAGCCGGGTACGACCCGCGATATCGTGGAGGCCCGCCTCGACCTTGGTGGCTATCTCGTCACGATTGCGGATACCGCCGGGCTGCGGGAGACGGATGGGCTGGTCGAGGCGGAGGGCGTTCGCCGGGCGCGGTTGCGGGCCGGCCAGTCCGACTTGGTACTTCATGTCAGCGAGACGGGCGTCTTCGACGATCTCTCCCTTGGCGACGGACGAACGATCTGGCGGGTGAGGACGAAGACGGACCTGACGCAGGGTGATGTGGGTGGCGGCGCCGACTTTGCAGTTAGCAGCGTGTCGGGCTCCGGTGTCGACGGCCTCGTCGGGGCGATCCGATCCGAAGTGGAGCGACGTGCCGGGCAATCCGATACGTTGGCGCCGGGTCGTGCGCGGCACATCGAACTGCTTCGGACAGGCCGAGAATATCTGATCGATTCGCTTTCGGAACGTTCGCCGCTCGAATTGCGCGCAGAGGCGTTGCGGCTGGCGGCGGACGCGCTCGGACGGATCACGGGGCGGATAGACGTCGAGGAGATGCTCGGGGCGATCTTCTCGCGGTTCTGTGTCGGTAAATGATTCACGTGAAACGGCTTGAGCGGTGATTCACGTGAAACATCGCGCGCCCGTCATCCCCGGATCGTTTCACGTGAAACATGCCCGCCCTTGACGGCCTTCATCCGGCGGGCCATGTGCGAGCCATACTCTTTTCGCAACGGGAGCAAGGCCGTGGAACAGGCCTATGACGTCATCATCGTTGGCGGTGGCCATGCCGGCGTCGAGGCGGCGCGCGCCAGCTCCGCGGTCGGCGCGCGAACCGCGCTCGTCACGCACAGTTTCGAGACGATCGGCGTGATGTCGTGCAACCCGGCGATCGGTGGCCTCGGCAAGGGGCATCTGGTGCGCGAGATCGATGCGCTGGACGGATTGATGGGCCGGGTCGCCGATGCAGCCGGCATTCAGTTCCGTCTGCTCAATCGCCGCAAGGGCCCGGCGGTGCGCGGGCCGAGGACGCAGGCGGATCGCGCGCTCTACCGGGAAGCGATGCAGGCGGAGATCCGCGCGATCGACAATCTCACAGTGGTCGAAGGCGAGGTCGCTTCGCTGCGCATGCAAGCGCCGGATCACGTGGCGGGCGTCGTGCTTGGCGACGGACGTGAACTGGCCGCCGGCGCCGTGGTTCTGACGACGGGGACCTTCCTGCGCGGCCTGATCCACATCGGTGAACGAACGATCCCGGCCGGGCGCATGGGCGAGAAGCCGAGCGTACGCCTGTCGGACCAACTCGCCGCAATGGGCGTGCCGCTCGGTCGCCTCAAGACGGGGACCCCGCCAAGGCTCGACGGGCGCACGATCGACTGGTCGGTCCTCGAGATGCAGGCGGCCGACGAAAACCCGGTCCCCTTCTCGACGATGACCGACAGGATCGCCAACCGACAGATCGAGTGCGGCATCACGCGAACGACGGCCGAGACGCACGACGTGATCAGGGCGAACATCGGGCGTTCGGCCATGTATTCGGGGCAGATCGGCGGCGTCGGTCCGCGCTATTGCCCGTCGATCGAAGACAAGGTCGTCAAGTTCGGCGATCGTGACGGTCACCAGGTGTTCCTCGAGCCCGAAGGTCTCGACGATCACACGGTCTATCCCAACGGCATCTCGACCTCCCTGCCCGAGGACGTGCAGGCAACGCTGCTCAAGACCATGGCCGGGCTGGAGAGGGCCGTGATCCTGCAGCCGGGCTACGCGATCGAATATGACCATGTCGACCCGCGCGCGCTCGATGCGAGTCTGGCGCTGCGCGGCGTTGCCGGGTTCTATCTCGCCGGGCAGATCAACGGCACGACCGGCTACGAGGAAGCGGCGGCGCAGGGCCTGGTCGCCGGATTGAACGCCGCGCGCCACGCGGGCGGGGACGTCCCGGTGCGTTTCAGCCGGACGGAAAGCTATATCGGCGTGATGATCGATGATCTGACCAGCAAGGGCGTCACGGAGCCCTATCGGATGTTCACCTCGCGCGCCGAGTACCGTTTGTCGCTGCGGATCGACAATGCCGACATACGCCTGACGCCGCGCGCGATCGAGCTGGGCTTGGCCGGCCCCGAACGGGTTCGGCATTTCAATGCTGGCCGGGAGCGGCTCGATCGGGCGCGCGAACTGTCGCGCAGCCTCAGCCTGACGCCGCAGGAAGCTGGTCGATTCGGACTCGAAATCAACAAGGACGGCGTCCGGCGCTCGGCTTATGATCTGATGGCGTATCCCGACGTGACCCTGGCCCGTCTTGGCGCCATTTGGCCGGAACTGGCGGCGCTTGATGCGGGGACGGGCGAACGGCTGGAGATCGAGGCGCAGTATGCCGTCTACATGGAGCGCCAGCGGGCCGACATCGCGGCGGTTCAGCGCGAAGAGGGGCTCGCGATCCCCGACGGCTTCGCGTTCGAGGCGATCGCCGGGCTGTCGAACGAACTCAAGCAGAAGTTGACCGACAGGCGTCCGTGCACGATCGCCGAGGCGCAGCGCATCGACGGCATGACGCCGGCCGCGCTGGCGTTGCTGATCGCACGTATCCGGCAGGCGGAAGCCCTCGAGCGGCGTGCCGCGAAAACCGCGTGAGCGCTCGATCCATCCAGGCGGCGCTGCCGGCCGATGTTTCACGTGAAACGCTTGAGCGCCTTCACCGGTTCGAGACGCTGTTTCGGGACTGGTCGCGGCGGATCAATCTCGTCGCCGCCTCCACCGAGGACGAATTCTGGACGCGTCACATTGCCGACAGTGCCCAGCTTCTCACGCTCGCACCGGACGCGCGGCATTGGGCCGATCTCGGGTCGGGCGGTGGCTTTCCCGGCATGGTGGTCGCGATCTTCATGTCCGAAGCCGCCGACGCGCGCGTCGATCTGATCGAGAGCAACCGGAAGAAGGCCGCATTCCTGCAGACCGCGCGGGCCCAATGCGCGCCCGCCGCGCGGGTGCATGCCGGGCGGATCGAGGCGGTGGTGCCGTCCATCCCGCGGCCCGAGATCGTCACCGCGCGGGCGCTCGCGCCATTGCCCGACCTGTTCGAACTGGCAGCGCCTTGGATGACAGCGGGGACCCGCGCTCTGTTCCACAAAGGCCGTGGATATGCAGCCGAACTGGAGGAATGCCGTGCACATTGGGAATTCGATCTGGTAGAACATCCAAGCCGGATCGCCGCCGGTTCCGTCATCCTGGACCTGACGGCCGTGCGCCGGCGCGGATCGGGTTGAAGCACTGGGGAACGGCATGACCAGCGGACCGAAGGTCATCACCATCGCGAACCAGAAGGGCGGCGTTGGCAAGACGACCACGGCGATCAATCTGGCGACCGCGCTCGCGGCGATCGGTGAACGGGTTCTGGTGATCGATGTCGACCCCCAGGGCAATGCCAGCACGGGTCTCGGCATCGAGCGCGACGACCGCACGGTTTCGGCCTACGAGGTTCTGCTGGGCGAGGCGCCGGTCAGCGAAGCGGCGATCGCGACGGCCGTGCCCGGTCTGTCGATCGTTCCATCGACCATGGACCTTCTCGGCATCGAAATGGAGATCGCCACGGCGTCCGACCGGGTGTTCCGCCTGCGCAATGCGCTGAGCCAACCCGACACGCGCCGCTTCACCTACGTGATCATCGACTGTCCGCCGTCGCTGAACCTTCTGACGCTCAATGCGATGGCGGCCGCTCATTCGGTGCTGGTGCCGCTGCAATGCGAATTCTTCGCGCTCGAGGGGCTCAGCCAGCTCCTGAAGACCGTCGAGCAGATCCGCGGATCGGTCAATCCGGGCCTTGCCATCCAGGGCATCGTGCTGACCATGTATGACGGCCGCAACAATCTGGCCAACCAGGTGGTGGACGATGTGCGCGCCTATATGGGCGATGCGGTCTACAACACGGTGATACCGCGCAATGTGCGCCTGTCGGAGGCGCCGTCCTACGGCAAGCCGGCGATCCTCTACGACCTGCAATGCGCCGGCAGCCAGGCCTATCTCAATCTCGCCTCGGAAGTGATCCAGCGCGAGCGTGGCGCCAAGGCGGCGTGAGCCGCCCGAGCATGAACCGGAAACGAGACGGAAAAGAGCATGGCTGACGACAGATCGGGCAGGCGTTTGGGGCGGGGGCTCGCGGCGCTGATCGGCGAGATGGACCAGCCGGTGGCGGCTTCGCAGCCGACGGTGGCCGGCGACCGGACCATGCCGATCGAATGGATCGTGCGCAGTCCGAACAATCCGCGACGCGCCTTTGACGAGGCCGATCTGGACGACCTTGCCCGGTCCATGCGCGATCACGGCGTCATCCAGCCGATCGTCGTGCGGCCGCGCCAGGACGGGCAGACGCACGAGATCATCGCCGGCGAACGGCGCTGGCGCGCCGCGCAGCGTGCCGGTCTGGCCGAGGTGCCGGTGATCGTCCGGGCCGTCGGCGACAAGGCGGCGCTCGAACTGGCGATCGTCGAGAACGTGCAGCGCTCCGATCTCAATCCGATCGAGGAAGCGCTGGGCTATCAGCAGCTGATGGAGGACCATGGCTACGGCCAGGCCGAGCTTGGCGACGTGATCGGCAAGAGCCGCAGCCATGTGGCCAATACGCTGCGCCTTCTCAAGCTCCCCGAGTCCGTCCGCGCGATGGTGTCAGCGGGCGAATTGTCGGCGGGTCATGCGCGAACGCTGGTCACGGCAGACGATCCGGAGGCGCTTGCCCGGCGCATCGTTCGGGAAGGCCTTTCGGTGCGGCAGGCCGAGGCGCTCGCGCAGGAGCCGACCACGACAAAGGGCGATGGCGCGCCGAAGAAGGCGGGCAAGGATCCGGACACTCGAGCGATCGAGCGTACATTGTCGGATTCGACCGGCTACCAGGTCGACATCAGGCCGAAGGGCGAGGGCGGCGAACTGCGGATCCGCTATCGCTCGCTCGAACAGTTCGACGATCTTTGCCGACTGCTTCAGCGCCAGTAAACGCCCATATCGATTCGTAACCGGAATAGAAAGCGGCGGCTGCTATCGGCGGCGCGCGCTCTGAACAGTCAGTGCAAGGAGGGTCATCCGCAGCACGTCCGGTTCCAGATGCCGTGCGCGGCGTGACTGCAGAACGGCCTCGCGCAGACGGTCGAGCGCGGCGCGGATGGCGCGCGGGGTCCAGATCGACAGGGCCCGTTCCATTGCCTTGCGTCGCGCAAAGAAGATCGGCGGCCGCGCACCATTGACGATCGCCCCGGGGCTCTTTCCTTCGCGGTCCATGTCGGCACGCAGCCGGTCGAGCACCTGGAACTGGCGCTGTATGATGGTGAACAGCGCGGCTGGTGCGCCGCCGCCGCTTTCGAACTTGGTCATCGCCCGGTCGAGGCCGTCGACGTCGCCGGTTAGGACGGCCATCGAGACGTCGTCGAATCCCAGCGCCGACGCGTCGCCGCAGACGGCCTGGACGTCGCCGAGCGAAACCACCGGCTGACCGAGTGCGTAGAGTGCGACCTTTTCCAGTTCGGCCCGGGAGGCGGCGCGATCGCCGCCGAGATGGCTCGTCAGGAACTGGCGCGCATCGAGTTCGAGCCGCTGGTCGGCGCGCGAGAAGGTCTGATCGATCAGCTTCTGAATGTCCCGCTCATTGTCGGCGTAGCAGGGGATCGCCATGCCCGCACGCGCCTTCTCGACGCTCGCGCGCAAACCGCCCTTCTTCAGATCTCCGGCCTCGATGATGACGATCGTGTCGGGCGGAGGATCGGTGAGCAGTCGCTCGACCTGGTCCGCAATCTGCCGGTCGGCGCCGGCGCCGCGCATCCATATCAGCCGCCGGCCGCCGAACATGCCCACCGTATAAGCCTCGTTGACGAGCCGGTCCGGATCGCCGCCCGCGCCCGCATCGATGCGGATGACGTTGAACGGGTCGTCGAGATCGATGCCGGTCGCGCGGGCAAGGGCGGCGGCGCGTTCGGCGGCGAGGCCATGGTCCGGCCCGTGGATCAGGAAGACAGCATGGCTCCAGTCCGGCCTTGCGATGAACCGGTCCGCCTCATGGTTCTTGATCTGCGCCATGGGCCCCGGGCGCGCTAGCGGGCTGCGAGCGCAGTGGCGATCACGATGCGGAACTGCTCGGCAAGTTCGTCGGCGGCCCGGTTCTCGGCATCGCGCTGGGCGCGCAGGTTGGCGAATTCCTGCCGCGTCTGGTCGAAGGAGGCCGTCGCCGTGCGCGTCGCCTGGGCGATCACCGATCCGTCGGTGATATCGGTGAGCGTCACCGTACCGGACAGCACGATGCGTTTCGCCGTCACCTGGGTCGAACCGTCGGGTGCGGTGGTCGCGAAGACGTCGCGCACCGATGGCGAGGCCGTGATCGCAGCGGAGTATTGCGCCTGCGATGCCGGTGAAGAACCCTGATAAAGCAGGAATATCAAATGGTTACGGACCTGTTGCGAGACCCGGTCGTTGACATCGGCAACAATGACCGTGCGCAGTGGCGCGACAAGCCCGCCCGTGCCGGGCGCCGCTGTCTGATAGAGCGGTTGCACCGTGCAGCCGGCGAGCAGCATCAGGCCGCCGGCCAGCGCGGCACGGCGGGAGAGGCGGCGAAACCGGCGAAGCGGATGCGGCATGACCATCACGCGACAATATTGATGATGCGGCCGGGCACGACAATGACCTTTTTCGGCGCGGCTCCGTTCAGGTGCCGCTGGACGAAGTCGAGCGCCAACGCCGAGGCCTCGACATCGGCCTTGTCCGCTTCGCGCGCGACGTCGAGTTCGCCCCGCTTCTTGCCGTTGATCTGCACGGGCATGGTGATCGTGTCGTCGGCGACGAGGCCCGGGTCGAACGCGGGCCAGGGCGCGCGGGCGACCATATCGCCGTGGCCGAGCGTCGCCCAGCACTCCTCGGCGAGATGCGGCGCGATCGGTGCGACGAGCTGGACGAGGATCGACAGCGTCTCGTGCGCTGCCGCCCGGTCGGCATCGGCGCCCGAGCGGGCAGCCTTGTCCACGGCAGGGGCGATGGCGTTGACCAGTTCATGGATCCGGGCGATCGCCTTGTTGAAGGCCAGCCGCGCGAAATCCTCGCCGACGCCCTTGAGCGCCTTGTGCGTCGCCTTGCGCATCGCGGTGGCGTCGTCCGACGCGTCGGACGGATCGCCCGGCCCGATGGACGGCGCGGCGCCGGCGACGATCCGCCACAGGCGCTGGATGAAGCGGTGCGCGCCCTCGGCGCCGGCGTCGGTCCATTCGACGTCGCGGTCGGGCGGCGAATCGGACAGCATGAACCAGCGGGCCGTGTCCGCGCCGTAGCTTTGCGTGATGTCCTCGGGCCCGATCGTGTTCTTCTTGGACTTGGACATCTTCTCGAGCGCGCCGATCGTGACCGGTGCGCCGGTGTCGGCGTGGAAGGCCCTGCGCTCGTCGTCATGGCCCTCGATGCGCACCTGGGAAGGATCGAGCCAGTCGCCATTCTCGCCCCGGTAGGTCTCGTGTACGACCATGCCCTGGGTGAACAGGCCCTTGAAGGGTTCTGCGACGTCCATGTGACCCGTCCGGCTCATCGCGCGGGCGAAGAAGCGCGAATAGAGAAGATGCAGGATCGCGTGTTCGATGCCGCCGATATACTGGTCCACCGGCAGCCACGCATTGGCGGCCTTCGGGTCGGTCGGCGCGTCCTCTTGCGGCGCGGTGAAGCGGGCGAAGTACCAGGACGAATCGACGAACGTGTCCATCGTATCGGTCTCGCGCCGCGCCGGCTTGCCGCAGGACGGGCAGTCGACGTTCTTCCAGGTCGGATGATGGTCGAGCGGATTGCCCGGCCGGTCGAAGCTGATGTCATCGGGCAGCCGGACCGGGAGCCGATCCTTCGGCACCGGTACCAGCCCGCACTCGTCGCAATGGATGATCGGGATCGGGCAGCCCCAGTAACGCTGCCGCGAGATGCCCCAGTCGCGCAGCCGGAACCGGGTCACGCCTCGGCCCTTGCCATGCCCCTCGAACCAGTCGATGGTCCGCTCGATGCCGTCCGCGCCGGTTGTTTCGCCGATCCCCGCGAAATGGTCGACATAGACGACCGTGTCGGTTTTCGGCGGCACGAGCGCTTCGTCTTCGACCGGCGTCCGATCGCCGGGCAGGAAGAACGCGTTGCGCACCGGCAGCCCGTACTTTCGCGCGAAATCGAGGTCGCGCTGGTCGTGCGCCGGACAGCCGAAGACCGCGCCGGTGCCGTAATCCATCAGCACGAAGTTGCCGACCCAGACCGGAAGCAACCGGTCTTCGGCCGGATGACGAACGGTCAGCCCGGTGTCGAAACCGCGCTTTTCGGCCTTTTCCAGCGCCTCTTCGGACGTTCCCGTCCGCCGGCATTGGGCGTTGAACTCGGCAAGGTCCGCATTGCCCGCTTCAAGCGCGATCGAAAGGGGATGATCGGGCGATATCGCCAGGAAACTTGCCCCATGCAGCGTATCAGGCCGTGTCGAATAGCATTCGATGGCGGTGTGGCCGTGGGCCGCTTTGCTCAGGTGGAAGGGGATCTCGACACCGCGCGACCTGCCGATCCAGTTGCGCTGCATGGTGCGCACCTTGTCGGGCCACTCGTCCAGCGTGTCGATCGCATCGAGCAGGTCCTCGCTGAACTCGGTGATCCTGAAGACCCACTGGGCCAGTTCGCGCTGCTCGACCTCGGCGCCCGAGCGCCAGCCCTTGCCGTCGATCACCTGCTCGTTGGCGAGAACGGTCTGGTCGACCGGATCCCAGTTGACCTTGGAGACGCGCCGACCGACGAGACCTTCCTTGAGGAAATCGAGAAACAGCATCTGCTGGCGGTGATAGTAGTCGACATCGCAGGTCGCGAACTCGCGGTCCCAGTCGATCGACAGGCCCATCAGCTTGAGCTGGGCGCGCATCGTGTCGATGTTCTGATAGGTCCACTCGCGCGGATGCACCTTGTTCTGCATCGCCGCGTTCTCGGCGGGCATGCCAAACGCATCCCAGCCCATCGGATGGAGCACGTTGTAGCCCATGGCGCGCTTGTAGCGGGCGACGACGTCACCCATCGTGTAGTTGCGCGTGTGACCGATATGGATCCGCCCGGACGGATAGGGAAACATCTCGAGCACGTAATATTTCGGGCGCGCATCGTCATTGTCGGTCCGGAAGAGCGCCGCCTCGTCCCAGGCCTTCTGCCACTTCGGTTCGGCGACGCGCGGATTGTATCGTTCGGTGTTCATGAAGGTCCGGGCTCGGAGCGGCGGGACGATGCCGCCGGGCTTGAAATCGGAGCGCGCCCATGCACTTGAAGGGCGACGGCGCGCCGGTGTCATGCCGCCAAACGCGCACAGGGTCAACCACGGGACGGAGATCGCCGGGAAATGGGTCAGCGGGAGCCGGATGCGAACAGATCGGCCGGTGAAGACAGCCCCGCAGGCGGGTTCGATGCGGTGTGCGCGCGGATCGCCGAGGCGGAACGGTCAGCGGGTCGGCCGGGCGGTGACGTCACGCTCGTGGCGGTGACCAAGACGTTCGACGCCGAGGCGATCGTGCCGGTGCTCGAACGGGGCCATCGTGTCTTCGGCGAGAACCGCGTGCAGGAAGCACAGGGCAAGTGGCCCGAACTCCGCGAACGCTACGGCGATATCGAACTGCACCTGATCGGGCCGCTTCAGTCCAACAAGGCCGCCGACGCGGTGGCGCTCTTCGACGTCATCGAAACGGTCGACCGCGAGAAGATCGCGCGCGCGCTTGCCAGGGAAATGGACACGCAGGGCCGCACGCCGCGCCTTTACGTTCAGGTCAACACCGGCGAGGAACCGCAAAAGGCCGGCGTCGCGCCCGGAGACGTGCCCGCCTTCCTGACATTGTGCCGCGGCGAACTTGGCCTGCGGGTCGAGGGGCTGATGTGCATTCCGCCGGTCGAGGAGAACCCCGGCCCGCATTTCGTGCTCCTGAAGAAGCTGGGGTCGGAGTGTGGCGTCCCCATGCTCTCGATGGGCATGTCGGGTGATTTCGAGACGGCCATCGCCTTCGGCGCGACGAGCGTGCGTGTCGGATCGGCGATATTCGGGACGCGCTGAAAGTCTTTTCGCGTTTTGTCAGTCTTTTTGCCTGACTTTCGGACGCGAATCCGACAGTGTTCGCGCGGGGCGCACCGGCCGCGCTTGCCGGGCCGATCCTTTGCACAGGAGGAAATGGAATGACACCGAAATGGGTCAAACTGGGGATGATCGCATTTCTGGCCAGCGCGACTTTGACGACGCAAGCCATCACGACGAAAGCCCTTGCGGCGCGTTGCATCACCAGCCAGGGGCAGTTCGACGCCTACAAGCAGTCGCTCGCCCAGCAGGCGGCATCGGCCGGGGTCGGTCAGCGGGGCATGCAGGCGCTGCAACAGGCCCGGCTTTCGGGCATCACCTGGCGTTTTGAATCCAACCCGTCATCGCAGACCGGCACGCGCTACCGCAGCCCAGAGCAGTTCCTGACGGCGCGTTTTTCGAGCGTGAGTTCGTTCGTGTCGAACGCCAAGCGCCGGCTGAACCAGAACGCATCGCTGTTCCGGTCTCTGGAGAGCCGCTACGGCGTTCCCGGCTCAATCCTCGTCTCGATCTGGGGCTACGAGACGTCCTGGGGTGGCTATACGGGCGATACGCCGATCGTCGGCGGGGCGGTGACGCTCGCCTCCTATTGCCGTCGCCATCCGCGTTTCGAGGATGACGCGATCGCAGCGCTGCAGCTCGTCGATCGCGGGATCATCTCGGCCAACAGCCGGGGCGGCCCTTCGGGCGAACTGGGCCACATGCAGTTTCTCGCCGGCAACTGGGTACGCTTCGCCGTCGACGGCAATGGCGACGGCCGGGCCGATCCGAACAATGCGGCCGACGCGCTGGCGACGGCCGCGAACATGCTGCGCCGGAACGGCTGGCGCGGCGGCCAGCCCTACACGCAGGGCTCGGGCAATTTCAGGGTTCTTTCGGCCTGGAACGACAGCGGCAACTATCAGCGGGCGATCGCCTATGCGGCGAGCCTGATCGACCAGTAGATGGTCGAGGCGGGGGCGGCCCGCCCCCGCCGGTGACAACGACAAAACCCGCGCCTGTCGGTACAGGCGCGGGTTTTTCGTGCCGTCATGGCAGGTCTCAGTCTTCCTTGGGCGCCAGCACCTGACGACCGCGATACATGCCGGTCTTCAGGTCGATATGGTGCGGCCGGCGCAGTTCGCCCGACGCCTTGTCCTCGACATAGGACGGGTTCTTGAGCGCGTCGGTCGAGCGGCGCATGCCGCGCCGCGAGCGCGTGACCTTCCTCTTGGGTACAGCCATTTCGTCTTACTCCGGATCGTGCGCAATCGCCGATAGCGCCGGTGACCGGCGGCTGTCTGGTCGACATGCGCGGAAAAGTGGTCGGGCCATACACCATCGGTGCGGGTTGGAAAAGGGGGTTCGGCCCGAAATGTCCGCGTTTCAGTCCGGCAGGCACCAGTCATAGCCGCCCGACTGGGCGGCGCGGCCCTGGATCACGTCGGCGACGCGGTTGAGATCGGCGGTCGGGCTTGCCGGATCGCGGACATGGGGATTGGGGAGCGTGACCGCAAGAAGCGCAGACTGGCGGGCCGAAAGACCGTCCGGCTGGCGGCCGAAATGATGGTCGGCGCCGGCGGCGATGCCGAACTGACCGGACGGACCCCATTCGGCGATGTTCAGATAGATCTCCATGATCCGTTGCTTGGGAAGAACGAGGTCGATCCAGACCGCCAGCGGCATCTCGAGCCCCTTGCGAACGAACGACCGGCCGCTCCAGAGAAACAGGTTCTTGGCCGTCTGCATGGTGATCGTCGATGCCCCGCGCGGGCGCTCCCCTTCGAGAGCGTCATCGATCACCGCGCGCAGTTCGCGAAGATCGATACCGTGGTGCGAGCAGAACTGGCCGTCCTCGGACATCAGGACGGACTGGTAGAGACGCGGCGCGACGTCGTCGATCTCCACCCAGCGCCGATCGACGGGGTTGCCCGTGACGGCGCGCGCGATCATCAGCGTGGAGACGGGCCGCACCGCCTCGATCCGATAGATCAGCGTGAGGACGAACGGCAGCGCGCAGATGATCACAAGCGCCAGAAGCGGGTAGAAGACCCAGCGTCGGCGTAGAAAGCCGAGCCGCCGCTTGCGGCCACGGCGCTGCTTCGTCGGCGCGCTCGTGCCCGCGTCCTCGCCCCCGGCCCTGCTGCGCCGCCTGCGGCGATCGGTCTTCGGTCCTGTCCGTGCTGGGCTCACCGTCGTCGATCCTGATCCTGCGTGCGCGTCGACACCGCGTCGTCGATTGATTGTGCGGCGGAACCCGGCCGCTCCGACCGCTTATTGCAGATCGATCGCGAAAACGCCAAAAGCAAGCGATGAACGATCATGAACTTTTTCGGGACGCGCTGGCCTCGCGCGCGGCGCTGATCGAAGCGCATCTGGATCGGACGCTTTCGACCTGGCCGGCGGAGGGCGAGTTCGCCCGGCCCGAACGGCTGGTCGCGGCGATGCGCCATGCCGTCCTCAATGGCGGCAAGCGGCTGCGGCCGTTCCTGGTCATGGAGGTGAGCGCGCTGCTCGGCGGACGCGACGAGGCCGCGATCGGGCCGGCCGCCGCGCTCGAATGCATCCATTGCTATTCGCTCGTGCACGATGATCTGCCGGCGATGGACGATGACGCGCTGCGGCGCGGACAGCCGACGGTGCATATCGCCTTCGACGAGGCGACGGCGATCCTAGCCGGTGATGCGCTGCTGACGCTGGCGTTCGATCTGGCCGTCTCGGGCAACCCGAGGGGCGACGAACGAAGGTGTCGGGATCTCGTCGCGCTGCTCGCGCGGGCCGCCGGGTTCGGCGGCATGGCCGGCGGCCAGATGCTCGATCTGGTGCATGAACGGGTGGCGGCCGACGGCGAGACGATCACGGCGATCCACGCGATGAAGACCGGCGCGCTGATCCGCGCGGCGTGCGAGGCCGGCGCCATCGTCGCCGGCGACCGCGAGCGGGCGCGCATGCACAGGTTCGGCGAGATCGTGGGCCTGGCGTTTCAGCTCGCCGACGATCTGCTCGACGTCACGGCGGACAGCGCGACGATGGGCAAGGCGACGGGCAAGGACGCCGCGGCCGGCAAGAAGACGCTTGTCGCGATGCATGGCATCGACTGGGCGCGCGAACGGCTCGACGCCTATGTGCGGGAGGCCGAAGAGCTTCTTGCACCCTATGGAGACCGGGCCGCCGTGCTTCGCGGCGCGGCGCGGTTCATCGCGAACCGGTCCTCCTGACGCCGACCAGATTGCGGGTATCAGTTGCGCTTGACGACGCACGATTCGCCAACGGCGCGCAGCCGGCTGCAGATCGCGTTGGCCTCGGCGCGGGAATTGGCGCCGATCCGGACGGCATAGATCGGCTTCGGTCCGAGCGGGCTCTTTTGCCGGCTCATCGTCGCTGGCAGTCCGGCGATGAGCGAGCCGTGCCGGCGCTTGATCGTGTCCCAACGGCGCATGACGGCGGCGCGCCTGTAGCCGCCGGCCACCTGCACGCCCCACGGCTTCAGCGGACCCCGGACCAGGCCGGCCAGCCCGGCGCCGGCGATCGACGCCATGCGCACGCAGGCTTCCGCGAAGGGCCTGCCCGGCTCGAGCGGCTCGTCGCGTATCTGGCGTCGACGCTCGATGAAGACCTCGGCCGGATCGCCGGTGATGTCGCGCACATAGTCCTCGGTCTCGAGCGGCAGCGAGGACGCGCCGACAAGCCAGCGGTCGATGCGCGCCTCGCCCGCATTGTAGGCTGCGGCGGCGAGGCCCAGATTGCCGAACTGCAGCCGCAGCGCGGCCAGATAGGTCGCCGAGGCGGGCACGGCCTCGGCCGGGTCGAAGCTGTTCGACAGACCCCGCCGGGCGGCCGTGGCGGGCATGAACTGGGCGATGCCCTGGGCGCCCTTCGGTGAGACGGCGAGCGGGTCGAACCGGCTTTCCTTCCAGATCAGCCGGGCGAAGAAGGCGGGCGGCAGGCCATTGCGTTCGGCCTCGCGTTCGATCAGCCCGCAGATCGCACCGTGGCCCGCATCCTCCTGCAACGTTCCCTGAAAGGCGCGGCCCGTTACGGGTTCGAAACAGACAAGCGCGGCCGTCAGAGCGGCCAGACAGAGCCGATGGGCGGACGCCTCAGGCCGCCGCATCCTTGCCGCTCCGCCCGAAACGGGCCTCGATGTAGTCGGTGACCATGGCCTCGAACTGGGCCGCGATGTCGTCGCCGCGCAGCGTCGCGGCCTTGCGGCCGTCGACGAAGACCGGGGCGGCCGGGCTCTCGCCGGTTCCGGGCAGTGAGATGCCGATATCGGCGTGTTTGGATTCGCCCGGGCCGTTGACGATGCAGCCCATCACGGCGACCTTGAGTTCCTCGACGCCGGGATATTTCTCGCGCCAGACCGGCATGTTGCGGCGCAGATCGTCCTCGATCTTGCGCGCCAGTTCCTGGAACACGGTCGAGGTGGTGCGTCCGCAACCCGGGCAGGCGGCGACCACCGGCAGGAACTGGCGAAAGCCCATCGTCTGCAGCAGTTCCTGGGCGACCTGAACCTCGCGCGTCCTGTCGCCGCCCGGTTCGGGCGTCAGCGAGATGCGGATCGTGTCCCCGATACCCTGCTGCAGGAGAATGGCGAGCGCGGCCGAGGAGGCGACGATGCCTTTCGATCCCATGCCCGCTTCGGTCAGGCCGAGGTGCAGCGCATGGTCACAGCGATTGGCGAGGTCGGTGTAGACGGCGATCAGATCCTGAACGCGGGACACTTTAGCCGACAAAAGGATCTTGTCGCGAGCAAGGCCGGTCTGCTCGGCGAGCTCGGCCGACAGCAGCGCCGACTGGACGATCGCTTCCCGTGTCACCTCGTCGGCCGACATCGGAAAGCCCTTCTTCTGGTTCTCGTCCATCAGCCGGGTCAGCAGCTCCTGGTCGAGCGAGCCCCAGTTGACGCCGATGCGCACGGGCTTGTCGTGGCGGATCGCCATCTCGACGATGTCGATGAACTGCCGGTCGCGCTTGTCGCGGAAACCGACATTGCCCGGGTTGATCCGGTACTTGGCCAGCGCCTCGGCGCAGGCGGGGTGATCGGCGAGCAGCTTGTGGCCGATATAGTGGAAGTCGCCGACAAGCGGCACATCGTGGCCGAGCCGTAGCAGGCGCTCGCGGATCCTCGGAACCGCCGCGGCGCTTTCGTCGCGATCGACCGTGATACGCACCACTTCCGAGCCGGCCTTGTGAAGGGCCGCGCACTGGGCGACGGTGGCGTCGATGTCGGCAGTGTCGGTGTTGGTCATCGACTGGACCACGACCGGCGCATCGCCGCCCACGGTCACGCCACCGACATTGACGGCGACCGATCTGCGGCGCGGCAGGGGGGCTGACAGATAGTCCATGGTGAAATCCTGTCCGTTCGTGTCGGGTTTTAGCGGCTCGACGCCGAGCCCGCAATCACCGCCGGCCGATCGGCGCTGGCGCAGGACGAAAACCGTGCCTTCGACGCGTGCGCGGCGATGACAGGGCGCGGCGCCCCGGTTATGTTGCGGCGCAATGAACGGCGCCAGACGGGGGAAGCCATGGCCAGCGAAGACATCAAGACTGCCGTCGTGACCGGATCAAATTCCGGTATCGGGCTCGGGATCGCGCGCGCACTCGCCGCCGAGGGCCACAATGTCGTGCTCAATTCCTACACGGACAGCGAGGACGACCACGGCCTTGCGCGCGAGATCGCCGAAACGCACGGCAACCGCACCGCCTACGTCAAGGCCGACCTCTCCAACGGGGACGAGGCGCGCATGCTGGTCGAAAAGGCCGCGGAGAAATTCGGGTCGGTCGACATTCTGGTCAACAATGCGGGCATCCAGCACGTGGCGCCTGTGGAGGAGTTTCCGACCGGCAAGTGGGACGCGATCATCGCGATCAACCTGTCGTCGGCTTTCCATACGACCGCCGCCGCCGTGCCGATGATGAAGGAAAGGGGCTGGGGCCGGATCGTCAACATCGCCTCGGCGCACGGGCTTACAGCTTCGCCCTACAAGTCCGCCTATATCGCCGCCAAGCACGGCATCGTCGGACTGACCAAGACCGTCGCGCTCGAGTTCGCCGAGGCCAAGCTGGCGGCGACGTGCAACGCGGTGTGTCCGGGCTATGTGCTGACGCCGCTCGTCGAGAACCAGATCGAGGACCAGATGAAGGCGCACGGCATGGGGCGCGAGGAAGTGCTGGAGAAGGTCATGCTGCAGCGCCAGCCGACGCGCGAATTCGCGACCGTCGAGGAGATGGGCGGCACCGTCGTGTTCCTGTGTTCGGACCATGCCAGGCAGATCACGGGCACGACGATTTCCGTCGACGGGGGCTGGACCGCGCTCTGACCGGCACTCGGGCGCGGGACAAAGGAACCATGGTGGAAACCGGAAACGGCACCCAGACCAGGCGGATCAACCTGGCGCTGCAGGGCGGCGGTTCGCACGGCGCGTTCACCTGGGGCGTGCTCGATGCGTTGCTCGAGGACGGAAGGTTCGACTTCGAGGGCATTTCGGGAACGAGCGCGGGCGCGATGAACGCGGTTGCGCTCGCCGACGGCTATCACAGGGGCGGTGCGGACGGCGCGCGCCAATGCCTGCACGATTTCTGGGCCGGCGTGGCGCGGACGGGTCGCTTTTCGCCGATCCAGCGCACCCCCGCCGATCTGTGGTTCGGCAATTTCGGCTACGAGAATTCGCCGACCTATCGCTTCTTCGACATCTTCAGCCGGGTCTTTTCGCCCTACGACACCAACCTGTTCGACATCAATCCGCTGCGCGACGTGGTCGGTCGGCAGATCGACTTCGACAATGTGCACGCGTGCGACGCGTTCAAGGTGTTCGTGTCGGCGACCAACGTGCATAGCGGCAAGGTGCGCGTGTTCACCGGCACCGACATCACGCTCGACGCGGTGATGGCTTCGGCCTGCCTGCCGACCCTTTTCAAGGCGGTCGAGATCGACGGCGTGCCCTACTGGGACGGCGGGTTCGGCGGCAACCCGGTGCTGTTTCCGTTCTTCTACGAGACGGACACCGAGGACTGCCTGCTCGTCCAGATCAATCCGATCGAGCGCGAGGAGACGCCACGAACGGCCCAGGAAATCCAGGACCGGATGAACGAGATCACTTTCAATGCCGGACTTCTGCGCGAATTCAGGGCGATCGAGTTCGTGCGACGGCTGATGGCGGACGGGCGGCTGGAGGGCACCGAGTACCGGTCCATCCGCATGCACCGGATCGCCGCCGACGTGGCGGTCAAGGGCCTGACGGCCTCCTCCAAGCTCAATGCGGAATGGTCGTTCCTGACCGAAATGCGCGACATGGGACGGGCGGCGACGCAGGACTTCATCGAAGCCCATTTCGAGGACATCGGCGTGCGGCCGACGCTCGATCTGAGTGCGGAACTTCGGGCAGACATCCTTCCGGCGACCGAGCGCGAGCCGGTCGGCAAGCGCATGCGCGACGCGCTCAGGCGGGCGAGCCGCGCCGCAGGGGGCGGGCGGAGAGGCTGAACCTCAGCCCACCGCTGCCGGTCGGGTGTCGGCCTTCAGCTCCACCGCGTCGGCGAAGAACTCGATGATCGCATGCATGTGGGTCTCGATCGGCTTGCCCTTCTTGACCTCTTCCTTGAGGCCCTCGAGCGCGAACACGAAGACGCGGGCGATGGTCTTCGCATCGGCGCCAAACCGCGAAAGGTCGGCGAGCCCGTCGCGCTCGGCGCCGGCGAGCCCCTCGGCGATCACGCCGGTCAGGGAATCGGTCCATATCTTGCTGATGTCGCTGGCGATCTCGTCGCTGATCCCGATCAGCTCCTGGCCGTGGGCCGTCTGCTCGACGAAGCGATGCATGTCGAGGATCGACCGTTCCATCGCCGCGCGCAGCTTGTCGCGGAAGCAGCCCGGCACCGCAAAGCCGCTGCGGGCGTTGCGGGCCGCCTCCGACATCAGCGCCTCGGCGAGCGCGCGGAAGATCTCGGTCTTGTTCTTGAAGGACTGATAGAGCGCCGGGCGCGACATGCCCGCGGCACGTGCGATGTCGTCCATCGACGTCTTGCGGAACCCGTAGGTGATGAATACGTCGAGCGCCGCCTGCAAGACGGTTCCGCGCTTGTCGTTCGAACAGATGTGAAGCATGACCTCTTGACCTTATGACATTTTTTGTTATTTTGTCAAACTGTCAGATAGGGCTTTCCATGGCGCTGCGCAACAGGCATATTGTGCAGTGCGGAAAGTGTGCGGCGCGGTCCAGTACGACGGTCGGCGCGTATGATGGATCAAACGTCCCGCCACGGGGCCAGAAGGTACTGACTGGAACTTCCGATGAAAGCGCATCGCTATGCGGCCATTCTGGTGTTCATCGCATCAGCCGCCTGGGTCCTGACGGGCGACTTCTCCTTCGTCGGCAGCGCCACCGGACAGGACTCCGAGGAGTCCGCGCCGGTCGAGCAGACCGAGCCTGCACCGACCGATGAGGACGCGGCGGCGCGTTCGCTGCAATCGGTGGCGGTCGCCGTCATTCCGAGCATCGATCATACGCGGACCGTGCGGGTCTCGGGCGTCACCCAGGCCGACAAGCGCACCGACATCACGGCGCGTGCCGGCGGCATCATCTCCGAACTTCAGGTCGAACAGGGTGATCGGGTCGAGGCCGGCGAGACGATCGCGCGGATCGCGCCCGAAGGGCGCGACGCCGCGGTGCGCAGCGCGGAGGCGGCGCTCGAACAGGCGCGCGCCGAATTCACCGCGCGCGAGCAGCTCGTCGAGAATGGCACCCTGCCCCGCCTGCAGCTCGAACAGCAGCGCTCGGCGCTGCGCCTTGCCGAAAGCCAGTACGAGGCGGCCGTCGCCGAACTCGAACGGCTGGAAATCACCGCGCCCTTCGGCGGCGTCGTCGATGCGGTGATGGTGGAACAGGGCGGCGCGGTGAACCAGGGTACGCCCGTCGCGAACCTTATCTCGCTCGATCCGATCATCGGCGTCGGCGAGGTCAACGAGAGCGATCTGCGGACGATCGAGGTCGGCGGCGACGCGCAACTGCGCCTCGTCACCGGCGACACCATCGCCGGCACGATCCGCTACATCAGCCGCGACGCGCAGCCCTCGACCCGCACCTTCACGGTCGAGGTCGAGGCGGCCAATCCCGATCTTGCGGTGCCGGCGGGAATGACCGCCGAGGTGATCCTGCGCGGGGAGCCCGTGGTCGCGACGCCGGTTCCGCGCTCGATCGTCACGCTCAACGATGCGGGCGAACTGGGCGTGCGCGCTGTCGACGCGGACGATCAGGTGGTGTTCTATCCGATCGACCTGGTCGACGATTCCACCGACGCGCTGCTTCTGGGCGGCATTCCGCGCGGTGCGCGCGTCATCGTCGTCGGCCAGAACCTCGTCAGTGACGGCCAGAGCGTCGAACCGGTCGAGGCGGAGAGCGAGGTGATCGAACGCCTGATCGCGGAAGCGACGGGCGGGGCGGCGGGCCAATGATGGGATTTCTCGAACTCGCCGTGCGCAATGCGCGGCTGACGATCGTCACGCTGTCGTTCTTCCTGATCGCCGGCGCGCTCGCCTATGTCAGCATTCCGAAGGAAGCCGAGCCGGACGTCCAGTTCCCGGTCATCTATGTCGGCCTGTCGCTGTCGGGCGTTTCGCCCGAGGACGCCGAGCGGATGCTGATCAGGCCGCTGGAATCCGAGCTTCAGAACATCAAGGGCGTCGATACGATGACGGCCAGCGCCTATCAGGGCGGCGGCAACATCGTGGTCGAGTTCGACCCCAGCGCCGATCTGGCAACCGCACTCGAGGACGTGCGCACCGAGGTCGATCAGGTCAAGGGCGAGTTTCCGGCCGGAACCGACGAGCCGTCGGTGGTCGAGGTCAACATTTCCGAGTTCCCGGTCCTCGTGGTGACGCTTTCGGGCGACGCACCGGAGCGCGTGCTGACGCGCACCGCAAGGGCGCTGCGCGACCAGATCGAGGAAGTGAGCGGCGTGCTGAACGCCGACATGCAGGGCGCCCGGGACGAACTGGTCGAGGTCATCATCGATCCGGTCAAGCTGTCATCGTACAATCTGCAGCTGGACGCGCTGGTCGGCGGGGTCGGCGCCAACAATCGGCTGGTGGCCGCCGGCACGCTGGAAGGCGACCAGGGCCGCTATGCGGTCAAGGTTCCCTCGCTGATCGAGACGGTCGAGGACATCGCCAATCTGCCGATCGCCGTCAGCGGCAACGCGGTCGTGCGCGCGCGCGACCTGGCGACGATCCGCAACACGTTCGAGGATCGCGAGACGGTGGCGCGGCTGAACGGAAAGCCGGCGATCGCGATCGAGGTCTCCAAACGCGCCGGCGCAAACCTGATCGAGACGGTCGATGCGGTGAAGGCGGAAGCCGAAGCCTTCAAGACCCAGCTGCCGCCGGGCGTGGAGATCACCTTCACGCAGGACCGGTCCGAAAACATCCGGACGCTTCTGGACGATCTCCAGAACTCGGTTCTGACGGCGGTCATCCTCGTCTTCATCGTCATCCTGTTCTATCTCGGTTTCCGGTCATCGCTGCTGATCGGCCTTGCCATTCCGACATCGTTCCTGATGGGAATCCTGTTCCTGTCGCTCGCCGGCTATACGGTGAACCTCGTCGTGCTGTTCAGCCTGATCCTGGCGGTCGGCATGCTTGTCGATGACGCGATCATTGTCACCGAATATGCCGAACGCCGGATGGCCGAAGGCGTGGCCGCACCGCCGGCGTTCGCCGAGGCCGCCCGCCGCATGTTCGGGCCGGTCGTCGTGTCGACGCTGACGCGCATCGCCGCCTTCTCGCCGCTACTGTTCTGGCCGGGCATCGTCGGCGAGTTCATGAGCTACATGCCGATCACGCTGATCGCGACGCTGACGGCCTCGACCATCTACGCGCTGCTTTTCGCGCCGACGATCGGTTCGATCGTCGGACGGGCGGCGGTGCAGAAGCGCCGGCCGGACGGTCTCTACATGTCGGTGATCCGCAAGGCGGTGCGCTTCCCCGTGCTCACGCTGGTGCTGGTCGCCGGGCTGATGGGCGGGATCGTCTACACTTATTCAAACAACAATCAGGGCGTCGAATTTTTCCCGGCGGTCGAACCCGAATACGGCCTTCTGTACGTCAAGGCGCGCGGCAACCTGTCGCTCGAGGAGCAGGACGAACTGGTCCGGCGCGCCGAGGAACGGCTGCTCGACTGGCCCGGCATCAAGACGGTCTATGCGCGCGCCGGCTCGTCCCGGGGCGGCCTGCAGCTCATGGGCGGGGGCACCGAGGACACGGTTGGAACGATCCAATACGAGTTCGTCGACTGGCGCGAACGCCAGCCGGCCAGCGAGATCCTGACCTCGCTGCGCACGCAGTTCGCCGATATCGCGGGCGTCAACATCGAGATCTCGACGCCGGACGCCGGTCCGCCGCAGGGCAAACCGATCCAGGTGCGGCTGCAGGCGGACGATCCGACCGGGCTCGAGGACGCCGCCCGCGCCGTGGCCGGCTATCTGGAAACGGTTCCCGAAGTGATCGATCTCGATGACGGCCTGCCGCCGCTTTCGATCGACTGGGAGCTGAAGGTCGACAGGACCGAGGCGGCCAAATACGGGCTTGGGCCCGATTCGGTCGGCCGCGTCGTGCAGCTCGTGACCACCGGTCTGAAACTGTCCGACTATCGGCCCGCAGGCGCGGACGACGCCGTCGACATCCGGCTGCGCGTGCCGGAAGACCGGCGGACGCTGTCGATGCTCGACGAGTTGCGCGTCGAGACCGCATCGGGCGCCGTGCCGCTGACCAATTTCGTCGACCGCGAACCGGCGGCCTCGCTGGGCACGCTGACGCGCATCGACGGGTCGCGAACCATCACGGTGACCTCGAACCTGGTCGAGGGCGTGCAGGATTCGGTGCTTCAGGCGCAGGTCGCCGAGCAGCTCGAGACGATGGATTTCCCCTCCAACATAAGATGGGAGATGGTGGGCTCGGACCAGGAGAGCGAGGAGGCCGCGGCGTTCCTCGGCAACGCGTTCGGCGTCGCGATCTTCCTGATCTTCGCGTTGCTGCTCGCCCAGTTCAACCGCTTCACCTATGTCTGGCTCGTCCTGAGCGCGGTGGTGATGTCGACGATCGGCGTTCTGCTCGGCCTCGTCGTCATGCAGATGCCGTTCTCGATCATCATGACGGCGATCGGAACGATCGCGCTGGCCGGCGTGGTGGTGAACAACAACATCGTGCTGATCGACACCTATGCGCACCTCAGGCGCAAGGGCGTCGACAAGATGGAGGCGGTGCTGGAGACCTGCCGGGAGCGCGTGCGACCGGTGATGCTGACGGCGGTGACCGCGATACTCGGCGTCCTTCCGATCGCGTTCGGCGTCAATCTGGCGCTGATCGATCATGAAGTGACGATCGGCGCACCCTCGACGCAATGGTGGGTCGCGCTGTCGAGCGCTATCGTCTTCGGCCTGGCCTTTTCGACCGTGCTCACGCTGGTGGTGACGCCCGCGGCGCTGATGATCTTCACCCGTGACAATGAGAGCCTTGCCAAGGGCAGCCTGATCACACGGCTCAAGCGCTGGCGGCGCAAGAAGGCGATCGACCGGCAGCGGGCGGCGGATCGGCCGAAACCGGAACCCGCCGCACGTCCGGGCCGGCGACCGGCGCCGCGCCCCGATGCGCCCGAGGAACTCCCCGACGATCTGCGCCCCTATCCGAAGGCGGCCGAATAGGCCGCGATCAGGCGCGTGTCGCGCGCGCCAGATAGCAGCCCGGCCTGGCGATGTGCAGGTGAACCTCGGCGACCGCGCGGTCGTCGAGCATCGTTTCGAGCGTTGCTGCGACGGCCCCGCCATCGACCACATCGGCGCCGACCATCATCCAGTCGCCGTCGAAGGCGCGCAAAGAGATGAGACGCCGGCCGATGACGTCGGGCACGTCGCCGGGCTCTGGGCGGGCCTGCGCTGCCGTCTCGCGCACGAACACGGCGTGGCTTGCGCGGTAGGGCGTCGCCCCGCCCAGATGCTCATGATTGACCAGCAGCAGCCGTTCGCCCTTTTCGGCGTCGGCCAGACTGACTCGGCAGGGCCAGCCGGGGCTCGATTCGGCGACCCGCCAGACGGCGCGGCGAGTGGCGAGCGCGGTCTCGTCGAGACCGAACAGGGGTGCGAAGGTCTCGCGCGGCAGGGCGTGGATCTGGAAGGTCATCGTCGGTCTCCGGGTTGCGAAGACCGATCATTGCCGGGGGCGCGGTGCCGCGCCACCCGGTTCTTGCAGCCGGGTCGGACCGGTCAGGCGGCCTGTTTCTTGGGCGAGATCAGGCCGCGATTGACCAGCACCTCGGCGATCTGGATGGCGTTCAGGGCGGCGCCCTTGCGCAGATTGTCCGAGACCACCCAGATGTTCAGGCCGTTGTCGACGGTGGGATCCTCGCGGATGCGCGAGATGTAGGTCGCATCCTCGCCGGCCGATTCGTACGGCGTGATGTATCCGCCGTCCTCGTGCTTGTCGACGACGAGACAGCCCGGCGCCTCGCGCAGGATGTCGCGCGCCTGATCGGCGGTGATCTCGTCCTCGAACTCGATGTTGACCGCTTCGGAATGGCCGATGAAGACGGGCACCCGGACGGCGGTGCAGGTGACCTTGATCTTCGGGTCGAGCATCTTCTTGGTCTCGGCGACCACCTTCCACTCCTCCTTGGTCGACCCGTCCTCCATGAACACGTCGATATGCGGGATGACGTTGAAGGCGATCCGCTTGGTGAACTTGTTGTTCTCGATCGGGTCGGCGACGTAGACCGCACGCGTCTGCGCGAACAGTTCGTCCATGCCTTCCTTGCCCGCCCCGGAGACCGACTGGTAGGTGGCGACGACGACGCGCCTGATCCGGGCGGCTTCGTGCAACGGCTTGAGCGCGACGACCAGCTGCGCGGTCGAGCAGTTCGGGTTGGCGATGATGTTGCGCTTCGTGAAGCCCTCGACCGCGTCGGCATTCACCTCGGGCACGATCAGCGGCACATCGGCGTCGTAGCGGAAGGCGGACGAGTTATCGATGACGACGCAGCCCTTGGCGGCGATCTTCGGCGCCCACTGCCTGGAGACCGAGCCGCCGGCACTCATCAGGCAGATGTCGGTATCGGTGAAGTCGAAGGTTTCGAGCGCCTGGACCTTGAGCGTCTTGTCTCCGAACGAGACGTCCTGGCCGACCGAACGGCGCGAGGCGAGCGGAACGACCGTGTCGGCGGGAAAGCCGCGTTCGGCCAGGATATCGAGCATTTCGCGGCCGACATTGCCGGTCGCGCCCGCTATGGCGATTTTGAAACCCATGGTTCCCGTCTCCTGTCTCCCCTCTTGCGGTCAAGCGCCACTCTTCCCGCCCCCGGGAGAGTGTGGGGCGGAACGGGTCAGATCACGGTGGTCTTCTTGATCGTGATGCGCATGGTGGCGACGTTGTGGTCGAGCACTGTGCGAAAGTCAACATCGCCGCACGGCGGCACGCGCAAGATTCGCCGAAAGGCCGATGTCCGGCCGACAATACGGAGGATCATGCCATGCATACCATCGCAAAGCTCGCCATCGGCGCGGCCCTGCTGGCCGGAGCGACCGGCAGCGCGCAGGCCGAGTTCATCTCCTGCCCGCTCGATCAGGCACGCCGTACCATCACGGACCCGCTGCCGGGCGGCTGGTGGACGACGCCGATCGTCAACCGGCTCTCGGAGACCCGGGTTCAGGATATCGGCGGCAAGCCGGCGCTGATCTGTGTCTACGGATCGTCGGGCAGCGTGCAGCGCGAGGCACCCGAGGGCAGCACCTGCCGCAGCGCAGGCGGCGGCTTCGAATGCACGGCATCGGCGCCGGCGCCGCGGACCTTTTCGACGGGCGGACTCGACGTGCCCCAGACCTACGCGTTCGATCTCGACCGGGGCGGCGTCACGAGCGACGGCGCCGATTTCTGGTTTCAGGCCGAGACGGCCGATCTTCTCTACATCGTCCCCCGCAACGGCGCGCGGATCGGGATCGGCGATCGGTCCAACCGCGGCCTTGCCGGCTGCGCGTCGGCGCGGATGACGACCGACCGCGTCTCGCTCGGCGACATGCCGACGGGCTCTTACGTCTGCGCGCGGACCAATGAGGGTCGCGTGACGCAGTTCCGCGTCAACGCAATTTCGCCCGGATCGCCGAAGACATTGAGCATCGGCTACACGACCTGGCAATGAGGGGCATCGTGCGATGAACGACAAGGCGTTTCGAAGCGGCCCGGCGCACAGGGACCATCTCGCGGTGCGTGCGCTCCGTCACGGTCTCGTCGTTCTCGCCATGCTCGCCGGTGTGGCCGTTCCGGCCGGCGCGGTCAGCGAGCCCGCCACGCAGCGTCTGACCGGCGCGGCCCTGACGTCGGCTTTCGTCGGCAAGGTCTTTCGCGGCATCTATCAGGACGGGACCGGTTGGCGCGAAGCCTACCTGGTCGACGGCGAGGTGGACTATGAAGACGATTATCGCGCCGCACGCGGCGACTGGTTCGTCGAGGACGACCTCCTGTGCACGTTCTACCACACTGGCCTGACCGGCGGCTGCTTCATCGTCATGCGGCGCAGCGAGAACTGTTTCGACTTCTACGCGATCAATCCCGAAACCGACATGCCCGATGCTTCCAAGCAGTCGATCCAGGCAGGGTATGACTGGACCGCGCAGGGCGCGCGCTCGGACCGAACCTCGACCTGCCCGGAAGGGCTGGTTTCCTAGCGCGCGTAGGCGGCGAGGATCGCGTCGCCCATCTCGGCCGTCGAGACCTTGCGCGCACCCTCACCCATGATGTCGGCGGTGCGCAGGCCATCATCGAGGACCTTGGCGATGGCGTTCTCGAGCCGCGCCGCTTCGTCGGTCATGGCGAACGAATAGCGCAGGCACATCGCAAACGAGGCGATCATCGCGATCGGGTTGGCAAGGCCCTGCCCGGCGATGTCGGGCGCCGAGCCGTGCACCGGCTCGTAGAGCGCCTTGCGCTTTCCGGTGGCGGCGTCCGGCGCGCCAAGCGACGCCGATGGCAGCATGCCGAGCGAACCCGTGAGCATGGCGGCGACATCGGACAGCATGTCGCCGAACAGATTGTCGGTGACGATCACGTCGAACTGCTTGGGCCAGCGCACGAGCTGCATGCCGCCGGCATCGGCGAGCATGTGGGTCAGTTCGACATCGGCATAATGCGCCGCATGGGTCGCGGTCACCACCTCGTTCCACAGAACGCCCGACTTCATCACATTGCGCTTTTCCATCGAACAGACCCGGTTCTGCCTCGTCCGCGCCAGTTCGAAGGCAACGCGCGAGATCCGCTCGATCTCGAACGTATCGTAGACCTGGGTGTCGATGCCGCGCTTCTGGCCGTTGCCGAGATCGACGATCTCCTTTGGCTCGCCGAAATAGACCCCGCCGGTCAGTTCGCGCACGATCAGTATGTCGAGCCCCTCGATCACGTCGCGTTTCAGCGAAGAGGAGTCCGCCAGCGCCGGATAGCAGATGGCCGGTCGCAGATTGGCGAACAGTTGCATGTCCTTGCGCAGCCGCAACAGCCCGGCCTCGGGCCGCTTGTCATAGGGCACGCCGTCCCATTTCGGCCCGCCGACGGCGCCGAAGAGCACCGCATCGGCGGCCATCGCCTTTTCCATGTCGGCCTCGGAGATCGCTTCGCCATGGGCGTCGAAGGCCGATCCGCCGACCAGGCCGGTGTCGGTGACGAAGCCAGCGTTCTCGGCGGCGTTCATATGGTCGATCAGTTTGGTCACCTCGGCCATGGCCTCGGGGCCGATGCCGTCGCCGGGCAGCAGGAACAGGGAGCGCGTCGTCATGAAGGATCTCGTCATCGCGGGAAGATGGCCGCTTCTAGGCGGTTCGCTCGGTCAACTCAACGGCCCTTTGCCGCCTTCCAGTCCAGCGCGCGTTCGTTGCGGCCGGCGAGCCTGGCGGCCTCCGCGATTCGTCTGGCACGTGTTTCGGGGCGCTTTGCCTGCTTGATCCATTCAAGGATGCCGCGCCGGGCCGAAAAGGGAAAGGCATCGAAATTGGCGCGCGCCCGCGGGACCTTGTCCAGCGCCTCGGCCAGGTCGTCCGGCACGAGCCCCTGTTCGACATCGTCCAGAAAGGACCACGAACCGTCGGCGCGGGCTGCCGCGACCACCGCCGCGCCGGCCGGATGCATCAGGCCTTCGGCTTCGAGCTGCTCGACGATGCGCTTGTTGACCGCCGACCAGGCGCTGCCGGTCTTGCGCGGCGAGATCAGAAGCAGCGAGCGGCGATCGTCCTTCCGGCGCGGCAGCGAATCGACCCAGCCGTAGCGAAGGAGGGCGCGCAGCAGCGTCTCGCGGTCGAGGTACCGGTCGGGGTCGGACTTCTTCGACAGAACGAGCCAGACGCTCGCCGAGAGATCGTGATTGGCGCCGAGCCATGCGAGCAGATCGTCTTCGCCGGCGATCTCGATCTCGTCGAGCGTTTCGCCGGCCACCGTTCAGCCCTTGAAGGCGGTGACGTCGATCTCGACCTTCATTTCGGGCTTGATGAGATCGCTGACGGTCATGGTCGCCGCCGGTCTTATGCCGGCAAAGAACTCCCCGAGCACCGGGAAGACCGTGTCGGCATGGGCCATCTCCGTGACCACGTAGCGCGCACGCACCACGTGGCCGCGCTCGAAGCCGGCCTCGGTCAGCGCCCGGTCGATCGTCGCCAGCGCGTTGCGCGCCTGCTCGGCGACATCGTCCGGCATCGTCATGGTCTTGTAGTCATAGCCGGTGGTGCCGGAGACGAAGCACCAGTCGCCGGTGACGACGGCGCGCGAGTAGCCGGCGGTTTCCTCGAAGGGTGACCCGGTCGAAATCAGCTTGCGCATGGCTCAGACTCTCTTCAGGGCGATCACGGCGTTGGAGCCGCCGAAGGCGAACGAATTGCTGACGACGGCGGAAACGTCGGCCTTGCGGGCCTCGTTCGGCACATAGTCGAGATCGCACTCGGGATCGGGCGTCTCGTAACCGATGGTCGGCGGCAGAACACCTTCGCGCAGCGCGCCGATCGCCGCGATGATCTCGAGCGCGCCGGATGCGCCCATGCAGTGGCCGTGCATCGACTTGGTCGAAGAGACGGCAAGGCCGTCGGCGTTGGTCCCGAAGGCGCGGCGGATGGCCTGGGTCTCGGTCTTGTCGTTGCCGAGCGTGCCGGTGCCGTGCGCGTTCACATAGCCGACATCGCCGGCCGATAGGTCGGCATCGGCAAGGCACTGTTCCATCGCGCGGGCCGCGCCGTCCATGTCCGGTGCGACGATGTCGCCGGCATCGGCGGTCATGCCGGCGCCGGCAAGTTCGGCAAGGACGTTTGCGCCCCGGGCGCGTGCATGGTCTTCCGTTTCGAGCACGACGACGCCGGCGCCATCGCCGAGCACCAGACCGTCGCGATCGGCGGAGAAGGGCCGGCATCCGTTGCGCGACAGGATGCGCATGGAATCCCAGGCCTTCAGGACACCGAAATTGAGCGGCGCGTCGGTGCCGCCGGCGAGCATCACGTCCGCGCGCCCCGCCCGCAGCGTGTCGAGTGCGGCGGCGAAGGCGTGGTTGGCCGACGAACAGGCCGAACTGGTGCCGTAGACCGGGCCCTTGAGCCCGAAGGCCATCGAGACATGAACGGCGGGCGAGGACGGCATCGCCTGCGGCACCAGGAAGATGTCGGTCCGCTTCTTCTTTTCGAGCAGGATGGCCTTGTAGTTGGTGTCGATGACGTCGCCGCCGAAGATGCCCGAACCGATAATCGCACCGATCCTGTCGGCGGCGGGTCCGTCGGCCTCAAGCCCGGCATGGCCGATCGCCTCGCGGGCCGCGATCATGGCGAGCAGTCCGAACCGGCTGGTCGTCAGAAGCAGGCGGCGCTCGAAACCGTGATCGGGCAGTTCGCGCACCTGCGCGGCGAGCCGTGCCTTCAGTTCGTCCTTTTCCGGGATGTCGATCGGGGCGATGCCGGCGGTTCCGGACTTCATGGCCGACCAGATCGTCGGCGCGTCGTTGCCAAGGGCGCAGATGCCGCCCATGCCGGTGATGACGATACGGGGTGGTTTCACGCGGCGCTGCTCTTTTCGACCAGGTCGCGTACCGCGCTTGTGACGTCTCCGACGGTCTTGAGCTGCTCCCAGGCATCGGCTGCGTTGAGCTCGATCTCGATGTCGAACTCGTCCTCGAGATCGAAGATCACCTCGGCCAGTTCGAGCGACTGGATGTCGATCGTGGAAAGCTCGGTTTCCGGCGTGATCTCGGACGGGTCACGTTCGATCTTGTCGGCAATGATGCGTGCCGTCTTGTCAAAAATCTCGTCAGACATGTGTGTCGCCTTCGTGCGGCGGTGGCCCGGCGGGCGGGCTTCGATGGTCCCCGAAACCTTCTGGTCGCTGGTTCGTGCAATGTCAATTGCCCGTCCGGGCGGGACTCAGGCCGGCTTGACGATCCGCGCGAGGATACGGCGCACGATCGGCGCCACCACGAGGACCGCCGGAAAGGCAACGGCCCAGGACGAAAGCCAGGCCCCGAGGATGCCGCTGAGCGATCCGAGCGCGAGCCATGTGGAGACGCAGGCGACGATGCAGGACATCATGCCCGACAGCAGGAAACCGAACGCGACCGGTTCGAGCCTCTTGGGAATGAAAGGCTGCATGGCGTATCGCGCTCAGGCCCAGGGCCGCTGTTCGGCCAGTCTTGTCTCAAAGGTGTCGATCGCGGGCGCCCGTTCGAGCGTCAGGCCGATATCGTCAAGGCCTTCCAGCAGGCTGCGCTTGCGGTGCGGGTCGATGTCGAACCCGATCACGCCGCCGTCGGGCCCGCGGATTTCCTGTGCTTCCAGATCGACGGTCAGCGTCGCGTTGGCGCCGCGGTCGGCATCGTCGAGCAGCTTTTCGAGTTCGTCCGGCGTGACGACGATCGGCAGGATGCCGTTCTTGAAGCAGTTGTTGTAGAAGATATCGGCGAAGCTGGTCGAGATGACGCAGCGGATGCCATGGTCGAGCAGGGCCCAGGGCGCGTGCTCGCGTGACGAACCGCAACCGAAATTGTCGCCGGCGACCAGGATGGTGGCGTTCCGGTAGGCGGGCTTGTTGAGCACGAAGTCCGGGTTCTCCGACCCGTCGTCCTGATAGCGCATCTCCGCGAACAGGCCCTTGGCGAGGCCGGTGCGCCGGATCGTCTTCAGATAGTCCTTGGGGATGATCATGTCGGTGTCGATGTTGATGATCGGCAGGGGCGCGGCGACACCGGTGAGCTTGTCGAACTTTTCCATGATGGTCTTCTCTCGTCGTTCGCCGATCGCTTAGCAAAGCCGGTCGCGGAAATGAAGCGCCCGTTGCGACGGAACGATCAGATGATGTTGCGTTCCAGAAGCGGCCTTTCGGCGATCAGCCGTTCGACGCCGAAGGGCATGCAGTCGACGCTGACATAGCGCCCTGCGATCAGCCATTCGGCGAGCGCGCGCCCGGCCGCCGGGGCCTGCTGCACGCCGTGGCCGGAAAAGCCGGAAATGTGGAACAGGTTCGCGCAGCGCGGATCGGGGCCGATCACCGCGTTCTGGTCGAACCGGTTGTAGTCGTAGTGGCCGGCCCAGGCCGACCGCAACTTGAGGCGCTCGAAGAACGGAATACGGTGGGCGAGCGCCGGCCACAGGCGGTCCTCGAACTGCGCCCAGTCGGGCTCGAAGTCGTCCGGGTCGGCCGGACCGTCGCTTTCGGCGGGCGGCGACGCGCCGCAGATATAGCCTTCGCCCTCGGGCCGGACATAAAGGCCGGTCGGGTCGACAGTCAGCGGCATGTCGGGATGGTGCTCGGGCGCCTCGACATAAAAGACGGTGCGTTTGCGCGGTTCGACGGGAACATCGAGGCCCATCAGCGCGGCGACGCATCCCGATGCAGCGCCGGTGGCGAGGACATAACGACCGGCGGACAGCGTCTCGCCGGACGCCAGTTCGATGGCGGCGACCCGGTCACCGGCAAGCCGCGCGGAGACGATGGCATCATCGATCAGGCTGGCGGCACCACGCGCCCTCAGGTCGCGGCGCAGGGCGGTGAGCAGCCCCAGGGCGTCGAACCAGCCCTCGCCCTGCTCGCCGATCGTGCCGGCGGCGATGTCGTCGATGTTCAGCCAGGGATAGCGCGCCGCAAGGGCCCCGGCATCGAGCATGGCGACGGGTGCGCCGGCCTCGCGCTGTACCGCGTGGTTGGCCGCGAGCGCCGGCTTGCCCGGCTGCGAGGCGAGGATCAGATAGCCGTTCTCGACGAGGCCGCATTGCCGCGGCACGTCAAGGCGCTCATGCGCATCCTTCAGGAACGAAAGGGTCGCCCGCGACAGCGCTATGTTGGCGGCGATCGAGAATTGCTGGCGGATGCCGGAGGCCGACAGCGCGGTCGCGGCCCTGGCGAAAGTCGGATCGGCCTCGATCAGCGCGACGGAGCCTTCGAACCCCATTGTGGCCAGGTGCCAGGCGGTCGCCGTGCCGGCAAGGCCGCCGCCGATGATGGCGATGTCGGCCGTCAGGGCCATGGCGAGCGATAGCGGTTCATCGCGTGGACAATCGGCACTCGTCTTGAGGCCGTCAAGCCGCGATCGGACCTTGCGCGCCGCTGGGCTCGGCGGCAAGAAGGGCCTATGGTCGCCCCGTCCTTCATTCGCGCGCGCCGCTCGGCACTGTTCGTGCCCGGAGACCGGCACTCGGCGCTTCGCAAGGCCGAAACACTCGGCAGCGACGTGGTGATCTTCGATCTCGAGGACGCGGTCGCGCCCGCCGCCAAGCACGATGCGCGCGAGGCCATCAGGGCGCATTTCGCGGCCGCGCCCGCCTCACCGGTCGAGCGGGTGATCCGCATCAACGGGCTCGATACGCCCTGGGGGACCGAGGATCTGCTCGCCGCGCGAGCGGTGATGCCCGATGCGGTGCTGATCCCCAAGGTCGGCAGCCCGGATACGCTGCTCGCAGTGGTCGACGCCCTCGAACAGACCGATGTGCCGGGCACGTTGCGCCTTTGGGCGATGATCGAGACGCCCGGCGGGATCGTCAACGCCGCGACGATCGCCGCGCGCGGACGCGATGCGACGGTGCCGCTCGCCTGTCTGGTCGCCGGCACCAACGATCTCTACAAGGCGACGGGTCTGGCCGGACCGAACGCGCGGACCCATGCCCATCCCTGGCTGATGCAGATCGTCCTTGCGGCCCGCGCGGCGGGCATCGCGGTGCTCGACGGCGTCTACAACGATCACCGCGACGCCGAGGGCTGCGCTGCCGAGTGCCTAGAGGGCGCGCAGATGGGTTTCGATGGCAAGACGTTGATCCATCCCGGCCAGATCGGTGCGGCGAACGCGGCCTTCGCGCCCGGACCGGAGGCGGTCGCGCGGGCGCGCAGGCTGGTTGCGGCGTTCGCCGAGCCGCAGAACGAGGGACGCGGCGTGATCGCGTTCGAGGGAGCCATGGCCGAACGGCTGCATCTCGAACAGGCCGAGGCGCTTCTGGCGCGCGCGGCGCGCATCGCCGATCCCGATCGACAAGGAAAGGAGCCGGCCGATGCCGATGAAAGCCTATCGCATGCTCACGGGAATTGACGACTCGGCCTTCTGCCACAAGGTCACCGAAGCGCTGAACAAGGGATGGTCGCTGCACGGCGATCCGGTCTATGCGTTCGATCCGGTCGCCGCGCAGATGCGGTGCGGACAGGCGGTGGTCAAGGACGTCCCCGACCAGGATTACGATCCGGCGGTCAGGCTTGGTACGCTCTAACATGGCCGAACGGACGCGACGGACCGGCGCAATCCTGCCTGCCCGCCCGCCCGTCGTCATGCTCGCGCTCGTCCTTGTCTCGATCCTCTGGGCCGTCGCCCCGGTGCGCGCCCAGCCGCAGTGCGCGCTCTCGCTGATCCTTGCCATCGACGTGTCGTCCAGTGTCGATGATCGCGACTACCGATTGCAGATGGACGGCCTCGCCGAGGCCTTTCGGGATCCGCAGATACGCCAGGCGATCACCCGGGTCGGCGGCATCCAGGTGACGGCGTACGAGTGGAGCGGGCGGCGCCAGCAGGTGGAGATCGCGCCCTGGACGTTTCTCGCCGGCGACGCGTCTGTGCTCGCTCTTGCCGACCGGCTGCAGGCCCATCCGCGCGGGCACACGGCCTTTCCGACCGCGCTCGGCTATGCGCTCGGACACGCGGCCTCGCTGTTCCGGTCGGCGCCGCTCGACTGCACGCGCAAGGTGATCGACGTGTCCGGCGACGGCGTCAACAATGAGGGTTTTTCGCCGGAACTGGCCTATGCGAACTTCCCGTTCGAGGGGGTGCAGGTCAACGGGCTGGTAATCGCCGGCGCGCGGCCCGATCCGGTCGCCTTCTACCAGGAGCACGTGCTGTACGGCCCGGGCGCGTTTCTCGAGATCGCCGACGGGTTCGCGGATTTCGAGGCGGCGATGAAGCGCAAGCTCTTGCGCGAGATCATCGGGGGCGCCCTGTCCGGCATTCCCGATCAAAGGCGCGCGGCACTCGTCCGGCAGGCCGTTCAGGACAGGCCCTGATCAGCCCGCCGAGGCCTCGATGCGGGCCATGTCGTCGTCGGACAGGCCGAAATGGTGCCCCAGTTCGTGGATGAGCACGTGGGTGACTATGTCGCCGAGCGTCTCGTCGTTCTCGGCCCAGTAGTCGAGGATCGCCCGCCGGTAGAGCGTAATCCGATTGACCTGATCGCCGGTCGCCGGGTTCCACAGTTCGGCAATGCCGCGCCCTTCGAAGAGCCCGAGCAGATCGAACGGCGTCTCGAGCCCCAGATCGTCGGCGACGTCCTCGGTCGGGAACTCGGCGATGCGGATCTGGACGTCGCCGGTCAGCTTGCGGAACTCCCGCGGCAGGTGCGCATAGGCTTCCCGCGCGATCTGTTCGATCTCGGCGAGACCGGGCGAAAACCGGTCCTTCCAGTCACTTTGATGGTCGAAAATGGCCATGGCCGCGCCGGTTACACCCAACTCGCATCGGTTGCCAAGGCTTTCATATATGGAGCGGGGTCCGGTTTGGAAAGGCGGCGCCGGGGTGCGCTCGAAATGAGGAAGGCGGTCGCCGTAGCTACCGCCCCCCTGCATTGCCTGGACAGATCCCGATCGTCATCGTCCCATCACCTGACGGTTCCGCGACGCACACGCCGGGCTCTCCCAGCAGAACCGGATCGCGCTTCTTACGGCCGAAGCCGCTCGATCACTCTCTCCGGGCCGCGCCGACCATCCCTCGGGCTGGCCGGCCGTATTTTGTTCGCGCCCATGGCTGGCGCTAGACTTCACTGTCCGAAAACAGTGTCATCGTTCGACATCAAGGATGAATTACTTCATCTTCGAAGTCTATCGCTCCAATCTTTCGATCAGAACGGTAACCCTTCGCGGGTTACGGCAATCGTTCTGCGTTTCCGTTAAGTCCTGCTTTCCGATTACCTGCATGAATATTGCCGCAAACTTGCGATCGAGTCGAGTCGATGTCATCGACGCTGTGGACAAAGCCGCCCGCCCCGGGCCTCGCGGTCGTCTTGGCATTGGGAAACAACCGGTTTTTCCGGCGGCGGGCTGTGGACAATCGAGCGCGGCGAGCCCGCCTCAGGCGCTGCGGCGCACGGCGGTGGGGCCGGCAGAGGCCGAAAGCGCGTCGGCCTTGTCGTTGATCGTCTCGCGGACCGCGTCCCAGAGCAGCGAAAAGGACTGGAAGCCCTCGTCGGTGACCTCGTCGGTGTCGAGCGCGACGACGACCTTGCGCAGAACCTCGTTGAGTTCGCCCTTCAGCGTCGCGAGTTCGTCCAGTGTCGTCGCGTCCGCGGTCCGCCGTTCGATCTCGAGGAGCTCGTAATTGTAGACGTCGGCGCGGTTCTTCTGGCTGGCAACAAAGCGCGACCTGAGCGCGATCAGGCCGGAGACGAGGATGGTCAGAACCGTGACCAGAAGGGCGAGCGGCTCGGCGTTCTCCTGCACGAAGCTCGGCTCGTCACGGTTGTAGAAGGCCTCCGCCCCGTCGTGCAGCGGCACCGAGAGGCCGCGTTCGGCGTCGGGAGCCATGATGGCGGAGGCAAGCGCGAACCGGATGGTCAGATCCTTGCGGTGCTCGAACAGGACGCGCGTGAGCTCGCGGATCGGCTGCTCGCCCACATCCGCGCGGGTGACGAGCACGCGATCGACGGCGAGGGTGGGCGTGTCGGTGTCGGGGACCGGCAAGGCGCCCGTGAACCCGCCGAGCGGCACCTGCGAGGCGGTCAGGAATGGCCGCTTGAGCGCGATCGCCTCGGCCTGGCGGATCGGAATGTAGCGCAGCTTCAGCCCGGTCAGCTGTGCATCCTCGAACATGCGCAGCAATTGCCGGTCGCGGATCGAGCGGACCGCGAACAGCGCATCGACCTCGCCACGCAGCAGCTTGTCGGCGCCGTCGACGAAGGGTTCGGGCCGCCAGTCGAAGCCGTCGATGGGCAGGTCGTAATGGTCGCCGACCACCCAGAAGGAGCGGAAGTTGGCCGTGTCGTAATCGGGGATCGAAATGCTGAGCCGGTCGAGATCGTGGACCGAACGCGCGCGAACCCCGTCGCGGACGATGATGTGGAACAGGTCCGGATAGAGGTCGGCGATGCCGCGAATGTCGCTGAACACGGGCGTGTCGGCGCGTATCACCGCCGCATCGATGCGTTTGGCGTTCAGGAAGGCGATGTTCTGCGACGCGTCGCGGGTGGGGCGGATGTCGAGGCGCAGACGGTCGGAATGGCGCTCGACGACCTCGGCCACCTCGCGCATCAAGGTGTAGGCGTCCGAACCGGACGGCCCGGTGCCGATGGTGAGGATCTCCGGCGCCCGGTCCCGGCTGATCCATTGCCAGGTCAGGGCGACAGCGATGCCCATGGCGAGAACCGTGACGAAGACGCCTGCGCGGAACAGTCGCGCGCGCCGCGACCGCACGTTGGCCGACGCCGGGGCCGCGCCGCGTGCGCCGCGCCGGCTCCCCTTGTCGCGTCGCATGCGTGCGGCCATCGTTCCGGTGCTCCGTGTCAGCGACCCCTGTCGCGCGCGGCGAGCGTACGCAGCCGCAACGCGTTCAGGCGGATGAATCCGGCCGCGTCCTTCTGGTCGTAGGCGCCGCGATCGTCCTCGAAGGTGACGAGCGCGTCGTCATAGAGCGATGCGTCGGACTTGCGTCCGGTGACGATCACGTTGCCCTTGTAGAGCTTGAGCCGCACCGTGCCCTCGACGCTTGTCTGGCTCTCGTCGATCGCCGCCTGCAGCATCAGCCGTTCGGGCGAGAACCAGAAGCCGTTGTAGATCAGTTCGGCATAGCGCGGCATCAGTTCGTCCTTCAGGTGCGCGGCACCGCGGTCGAGCGTCACCGATTCGATGGCACGGTGGGCGGCCAGCAGGATCGTGCCCCCCGGCGTCTCGTAGACACCACGCGACTTCATGCCGACGAAACGGTTCTCGACCAGATCGAGCCGGCCGATGCCGTTGTCGCGGCCCAGATCGTTCAGCGCGGCGAGCAGCGTCGCCGGGCTCATCGCCTCTCCGTTCAGCGCGACTGGATCGCCCCTTTCGAAGCCGATTTCGATCTCGGTCGGCGTATCGGGCGCATCCATCGGCGAGACGGTGCGCATGTGCACGTATTCGGGCGGCTCCACCCAGGGGTCCTCGAGCACCTTGCCCTCCGATGACGAGTGCAGCAGGTTGGCGTCGACGGAGAACGGGGCCTCGCCCTGCTTGTCCTTGGGCACGGGGATCTGGTGGTCGCGGGCAAAGTCGAGCAGGTCTGTGCGGGACTTGAATGTCCAGTCGCGCCACGGCGCGATCACCTTGATGTCGGGATTGAGCGCATAGGCGGACAGTTCGAAACGGACCTGGTCGTTGCCCTTGCCGGTTGCGCCATGGGCGACCGCGTCGGCGCCGGTTTCGGCGGCGATCTCGACGAGCCGCTTCGAAATCAGCGGCCGGGCGATCGATGTGCCCAGCAGGTAGACCCCTTCATAGACGGCGTTGGCGCGGAACATCGGAAAGACGAAGTCGCTCACGAACTCCTCGCGCAGATCCTCGATGTAGATCTCGCGAATGCCGAGCATCTCGGCCTTCTTGCGAGCCGGCTCGAGCTCATCGCCTTGGCCCAGATCGGCGGTGAAGGTGACGACTTCGGCGCCCAGTTCGGTCTGCAGCCATTTGAGGATGATCGAGGTGTCCAGCCCGCCCGAATAGGCCAGCACCACCTTGTTGATGTTCGTAAGATCGGTCGACATGAAGGTTCCGTGCGAAGGGTTCGTTGCGGCGCGCACCATATTGGCTTTCCCTACGGGCGCAAGCCAATCGAAAGGCGATCCCGGCGGCTATGTCAGACCGTGGGCGCCCTACCTCGCCGCATGGACGCGGCGATGGCCGCGACCGTGCAGAACAGCGCCGGCGCGAGCAGGAAGCCGAGCACCGCGTCGGACAGGAAGTGCGCGCCGAACGCGACGCGGCCGATGGCCATCGTCGCGCCGGCCAGCGCGAGCACGATGAAGGCGGTGCGGCGAAGCTCGGGCGGGAACAGAACCGTCAGGCAGACCAGCCAGCCGCCGCCGGCCGCTTCGCCGGAGATGAACGAGCAGTTTCCGGCGCACGCGCCCGCCATGGAACCCGCCTCGACGAACGGCATCGTCCCGCCGAAGGGCTCGGTCATCCAGGGGCGCGGCCGGCCCCAGTATTCCTTGAGAACGCCATTGACGATCACGCCCGGACCCAGCGCCAGCGTCGCAAGCAGGATCGCCTTCGTGCGGAGCTGGGCATGGCGCCAGCGCGCGCCGTCGCGAAGATCGAGCACCAAGAGCACGGACAGCGCGAGGCCGATCGCCACCGGCGCATGCTGCAGGACGTCGCGGACCGCATTGGCGCGGGGCGAAGAGGCAAGCGGAAAGCCCGCGCAGCGATCGGCGCCTGCCGTGCGGGCGCAGGCGGTCTCGTCGAAGAACAGGGCGGAGGCGGCGAGGTCCACCGTCGGCAGCATGGCGAACGCGACGACAAGAGCGAACCATCCGATCACGAGCCCGAGGGCAAGAAACGGGTTGCTCCAGCGGCCGAACGGGTCTTGATTGGCGGGCATGGCGGCGGTCATCGGTCGCCGATGCCTTCGCACGCGGTGCGTCGGGCGGCAAGCGCGCGGTGCGGCGAGATGGTCGAGCCCAGGGGGAGCCATGACGCAGTTCATTCCCGATCCGGCGATACTGGCGCAGTTCGCGCTGGCCGCGGCGATCCTTGCGATCACGCCGGGCCCAGACATGGCTCTGTATGTGGGGCGCTCGATCACCCATTCGCGCGCGGTCGGGCTGGCCTGCTTCGCCGGCGCGGTGACCGGCATCCTCGTTCATACGATGCTGGTCGCGCTCGGTCTTTCGGCGCTGCTCGTCGCGGCGCCGACCGCGTTTCTCGTCCTGAAGATCGTCGGCGCGGGCTACCTGGTGTGGCTTGCCTTCCAGGCGATCCGGCACGGCTCGTCCTTCACCATGCGCGAGGGCAAGGCCGAGCGGACCGGCTCGCTGTGGGGTCACTATCTGACCGGGATCGGCATCAACATCCTCAATCCCAAGGTGGCCCTGTTCTTTCTGACCTTCCTGCCGCAGTTCGTCTCGACCACCGATCCGAACGCCCCGGGCAAGCTGGTCTTCCTCGGCCTGTTCTTCCTGATCGTCGCGATACCGCTCATCCTGCCGATGATCTTCGCCGCCGACCGCTTCGCGCTGGCGCTGCGGGCGCGGCCGAGGGTCACGCGCGCGCTGGACTGGCTGTTCGCCGGCGTCTTCGGCGCGTTCGCGGTCAAGATCCTCACCGCGCAGGCCCGCTGAGCGCCGCCGGTCCGGCGGCCCGGTTTTCATCACGGTCCGGCCGCACTATTGCTGGCATGCGTGCAACCGGCGATTCGCGGACGGTGGACCCCTTGATCAGGTTCGACAATGTGGGATTGCGGTACGGGCTCGAACCGGAGGTGCTGTCCGACATCTCGTTTCACATTCCGGCCCAGTCCTTTCAGTTCCTGACCGGTCCCTCGGGCGCCGGCAAGACGTCGCTGCTGCGACTGCTGTTCATGTCGCTCAGACCGACGCGCGGCCAGATCACGGTGTTCGGCAAGGATGCGCTGACGCTCGACCGGCACGAACTGCCACTGCTGCGGCGGCGCATCGGCGTCGTCTTCCAGGACTTCCGTCTTCTGAGCCACATGACGATCTTCGAGAACGTCGCCCTGCCGCTCCGGGTGCGCGGCAAGGAGGTCGAGAACTATCGCCGCGACGTTTCCGAACTCCTCGACTGGGTCGGGCTCGGCGACAAGTTGCACGCATTCCCGCCGGTGCTCTCGGGCGGCGAGAAGCAGCGCGTGGCGATCGCGCGCGCGCTGATCGACCAGCCGGAGATCCTGCTGGCGGACGAGCCGACCGGCAATGTCGATCCGCCCATGGCGCGCCGCCTGCTGCGCCTGTTCATCGAACTCAACCGCTCCGGCACCGCCGTCGTCATCGCCACGCACGATCTGGGCCTGATGGACCAGGTCGACGCGCGTCGCATGATCCTGTCGAACGGGCGTCTGGACATGTTCGGATGAGCGGGGACGAGACCATCACGGCCGGGCGCGCACCTTCGCCCTCGCCGATCGTGCCGCCGGGCAACATCGCCGGCCAGGCGCTGATCCTGGTGGTGGCGATCATGTCGTTCCTGTCGAGCCTGACGATCGGCGCGGTGTCGCTGGTCGGGCAGAGCGCGGCGACGTGGCAGAGCCAGATCTCGCGCGAGGCGACGGTGCAGATCAGGCCGGCGCGCGACTTCGACATCGAGACGGCACTGGCCGAGGCGCGGGCGATCGCGGCGGACTTCGACGGCGTGCGCGCGGCGCGCATCATCGGTCCGGACGAGACGCTGGCGCTGCTCGAGCCCTGGCTCGGCAGCGGGCTCGGGCTGGACGAGTTGCCCGTGCCGCGGCTCGTGGTGATCACCATCGACGAGACGGCGCCGCCGGATTTCGCCGCCATGCGCGCGGCGATTACCGAAGCCGTGCCGAACGCGACGCTTGACGATCATCGCGCATGGGTGGGTCGGCTGGTCGCCATGGCACGCACCACCACGCTTGCCGGCATCGCCATCCTCGGGCTGGTCCTTGCGGCGCTCGTCATGACGGTCGTGTTCGCCACGCGCGGCGCTCTGGCCGGCAATCACGAGGTGATCGAGGTCCTGCATTTCGTCGGTGCCCGTGCCGGCTTCATCGCCCGGCAGTTCGAGCGCCGTTTCCTGCTGGTCGGCCTTCAGGGCGCCGCGGCCGGCGGGGCGCTGGCGATGCTCGTTTTCCTCGCCACGGGCCTGTGGGCCCGCCGCAATCTGACGAGCGCGGAGAACGAGCAATTGTCGGCTTTCTTCGGCGATTTCGCGATCGGCCCCTGGACCTATCTGGGCGTGCTCGTGGTGATCGGACTGGTCGGGCTCCTGACGATGATCACGACGCGAATCACCGTGCTGAGCGTCCTGCACGAGATCGACGAAAAGCGCGCCGATCCGGCATTGTGATCGCCGTTACCGGACATGAAGCGCGATTCTGACGGGGAACGGGACCCTCCCGACGCCGTTCGGGCATGATTTTGCCTATCGCCTGCCCCATTCGGTGGTTAACAATTCCCCGTGATGCAGACGAGCCCGCAAGCCGATCCTACCGTCGATGGCTATGGTCAGGACGACCGGCCGGCCGGTCGCCGCCGGCCCCGGCCGCTTCCCGTGCTGTCGCTTGCGCTGCTGGCGGGGGCGGCCTTCGTCTTCGCCGGCTTCGTCGGTTTTGCGGCGCAGGTCGACGCGCAGGCCAACCGCCTTGATCCTGCCGCGAAGGCCGACGGCATCGTCGTGCTGACGGGGGGCCGGGCGCGGCTTGATTCCGCCGTCGCGCTGCTGCGCGCCGAGCAGGGCGCGCGGCTTCTGATCAGTGGCGTCGACGCGTCGATCAGCGAGGAGACGCTGCGGAACACGCTCGGCGTCAGCGCCGACCTCTACGCCTGTTGCATCGATATCGACCGGGAGGCGCTGGACACGACCGGCAACGCGCGGAGCAGTGCCGAATGGGCGGCGCGCAACGGCTATTCGAGCCTGATCGTCGTCACCAACGACTATCACGTTCCGCGTTCGATGCTGGAGATGCGCAGGGTGATGCCGGGCCGGCAACTGACCGCCTATCCCGTGATCAACGAAAACCCCCGTTCGGCCGACATGACCGGAACCGTCGACCGCTACCGGGTGCTGATCGGCGAATACGCCAAATATCTGGTCGCCCAGGCGCGGGGCCTTTCCATCTGACCGCCGGCCGCGATAAAGGGGCGGCATGAGCCGGGGACCAGCCGGCCCGTTCGAGGTGCTGCCCGTGCTCGTGTTCCGGTCGCTTCTTTTCAACCTGGCGTTCTACGCCAACAACGCCGTCCAGATGATCTTCTGGACGCCGTTCTACTTTCTGGGCCCGCGCAGCTTTGCCTGGTGGATCGTGCGCTTCTGGTCGCGCTCGCACCTCTGGCTGATGAAGGTGATCGCCGGCACGGACCATGTCGTGCGTGGCCGCGAGAAGCTGCCCGAGGGCGGTTACATCATCGCGCCCAAGCATCAGTCGGCCTGGGACACGATCGCCTTTCTGCCCTGGTGGCCCGACCCGATCTACATCCTCAAGCGCGAACTGATGTGGATCCCGGTGTTCGGCTGGTACATCGCGCGCATGAAGATGATCGCCATCGACCGGGGCAATCGCGACCAGGCGATCAAGGCGATCAACGCCAGCGCGCAGAATGCGGTCGCCGACGGCCGGCAGATCATCATCTATCCGGAAGGCACGCGGCGACCGCCCGGCGCTGCGCCCGCCTACAAGAACGGCATCGGACATCTTTATGAAAAGCTCAACGTGCCGGTCGTGCCGGTTGCGCACGTGGCCGGCCTTTACTGGCCGCGTCGGAAGTTCCTGCGCCACCCGGGGCTGATCGAGGTGGAAGTGCTCGATCCGATCGAGCCGGGCCTGACCAAGGCCGCGTTCATGGCCGAACTGCAGCGGCGTACCGAGGCCGCCTGCGACCGGCTGCTGCTGCGCGCGGCGGACGGGCCGAACCCGCCGCCGTTGCCGCCCGAGGCGCAGGCGCGCGTGAAGGCGCTGCGCGCGGGCAAGGACGTTACGACAGACGCCGCGTGATTCGCGCCGCCACAGCCTCCAGCCACGCATCCTCGATCCCGAGTTCGTGCAGGTGGGCGACCGTATTGAGCACATAGTCCTCGTTCGGCCCGGCCTGTCCGACCGCGCCGCAGACGCGTTCGACGGCCGCGTCGACGCTGAGGCGTCCCGCATATTGCTCGTGGTGGCGGTCGACCACGTATGTGACCGCCTCGGCGGCCTGGCCGTCGGACAGCACGATGCGGCTGCGCCGCTCCTTGTAGACGTGGGTGATCAGTTCGCGGGCACGCAGATAGGCCATCACCGCGTCCTCGTCCTCGCGCGCCACTCGAAACGCGACGCCGACACAGGCGCCGCCCCGATCGAGACCCATCACGAGGCCCGGCCGTTCGCGCGTGCCGCGATGCTCGAACGAATGGATGCACAGGCTGCGATGATAGCCGGTCAACCGGGCCCGGCGTCGTTCGACGAAGGAAAAGCCCGGCCGCCACATCAATGACGCATAGCCGAATATCCACAATTGGTTCATAAGCGCGGCGTCCGTGGAGCCCGTGTGCGAGGAGCCCAGCTAGCATGAGCGCGCCCGAGAAAAAACCGTCCTACAATGCCGGCCGGCGCATCCGCTGGCTGCTCGCGGCCGTGGTCGTCGTCGCCATCGCCTACACGGCCGGCTGGTTCTGGGCGGCGGGCCGGGTGGACGCGGCGGTCGATGCGTTCGAGGCGAACCGGTCCGACCGGATCGAGATCGCATGTCCCGGTCAGCAGGTGCGCGGCTACCCGTTCCGCATCGGCGTGTTCTGCGACCGGCTGGAGCTGGCGACCGCGGACGGGCAGATCGACGTGTCGGGCGGGGCGGTCCGTTCCGCCGCACAGGTCTACGATCCGCGCACGATCATCGCCGAACTGGACGCGCCGGTCGTCGTGCGCGACGCCGCGACCGGACGCAGCTACACGCTGACATGGGACAATGCGCGCACCAGCCTCGTCACCGCCCCGACCGACGCGCAAAGGGTCGGCATCGAGGCGGAACAGGCCGCGCTTTCGGCCGGTGAGCAGGGCCGGCTCGCGGCCGCCGACCGGTTCAGCCTGTTCGCACGCATGCAGGGCACCGCGCTCGACATCGCGGCGCGGCCGCGCGGGCTTTCGCTCGATCCGTCGCTGACGGCCGGGCGCGCCCTGCCCGCGATCGGTCTCGATATCGACGTCCGCCTCGATGACTGGCAGACGGGCTGGGCCGGCCCGGTCCCACAGGGGTCGGGAACGGCCAACCGGCTGGCCCTGCTTCTGACCGATGACCGGGGCATCATCGTCGAAGGCCCGTTCTCGCTGTCGGCGGAGGGGCTGCTGAGCGGCGAATTCTCCGTGCGCGTCGTCGACGTACCCGGCGTGCTCGCGGTGGCGCGCGAGACGTTTCCGGAACTCGCACCGCAGATCGAGGCGCTAGCCGCGTCGACGCCGACGCAGGACGGCGAGCCGGAGGACGAACTGACCATTTCGCTGACCGTGCGGGAGGGACGCGTCTTTGCCGGGATCATTCCGGTCGGGCGAATCCCGCCGCTTCGGCTTGGCGGCCTGTCAGCTCTTTGAGCCGTCGCCGCGTGCGGCCTGGCGGCCGAAATCGGGCATCTCGACGTCCTGGCCGGCCTCGATGATCGACTTGCGGATGGCGCGTGTGCGCGTGAACAGGTCGAAGAGCTTCTTGCCGTCCTCCCATCGGATGGCGCGCTGCATCGAGGCAAGATCCTCGGAGAAACGCGACAGCATCTCCAGGATCGCCTCCTTGTTGTGCAGGCAGACATCCCGCCACATGGTCGGATCCGAGGCGGCGAGGCGCGTGAAGTCGCGGAAGCCGGACGCCGAGTACTTGATCACCTCGGATTCGGTGACGGTCTCGAGGTCCGAGGCGGTGCCGACGATGTTGTAGCTGATGAGCTGCGGAAGATGGGAGACGACGGCCAGCACGCGGTCGTGATGGTCGGGGTCCATCTGGTCGATGTCCGAGCCGCAGGCCCGCCAGAAGGATTTGAGCGTGTCGAGCGCCTCCGGATCGGTTTCCGGCAGCGGCGTCAGGATGCACCAGCGATTGGTGAACAGCGCGGCAAAGCCCGCATCGGGCCCCGAATATTCGGTGCCGGCAATCGGGTGGCCGGGGATGAAGTGCACGCCTTCGGGCATGTGCGGGACCATCTGGTCGATGACCGAACGCTTGGTCGAGCCGACATCGGTGACGATGGCGCCGGGCTTGAGCGCGCCGGAGATCGCGGCGGCAACGGCCTCCGAGGCGCCGACAGGGACCGAGACGATCACCAGATCGGCGTCGCGCACGGCTTCGGCCGGATCGGTGGTGTAGCTGTCGCCAAGCCCCAGTTCCCTGGCCCGCCCGAGCGTCGCCTCGCTGCGCGTGGAGACGGCGACATGGCCGGCAAGGCCCTCGCGACGGATGACGTGGGCGAGCGACGAGCCGATCAGGCCGATGCCGATCAGCGCGATGCGGCCGAACATGGGGGTCCGTTCGGTCATTGCCGCATGAAGGCGGCCAGCGCGTCGATCACGCCCTGATTGGCCTCGTCGGTGCCAATGGTCATGCGCAGCGCGTTGGGAAGGCCGTAGGGCACGACCTGGCGCAGCACGTAGCCGCGTTCGACCAGGTAGCGGTCGGCGGCGGCGGCCGATCGCGCCTCGTCACCCTCCGGGAAGTGGATCAGGACGAAATTGCCGACCGAGGGCGTCACCTTCAGGCCCATCGCCTCGAAGGCTTCGGTCAGACGCGGCAGCCATTTGTCGTTGTGCGCGATGGCCTTGTCGACATGCGCCCGGTCGCGGATCGCCGCGCTGCCGGCGGCGATCGCCGGCGCGTTGACGTTGAACGGTCCGCGCACGCGGTTGAGGGCATCGACGATTTCGGCCGGCCCGTAGAGCCAGCCGATCCGCAGGCCCGCGAGGCCGTGGATCTTCGAGAACGTGCGCGTCATGACGACGTTGCGATTGGCCGAGACCAGTTCGATGCCCGAAGCATAGTCGTTGCGGCGGACATATTCGGCGTAGGCCGCATCGAGGACAAGCAGCACGTGCGGCGGCAGGCCGGCATGGAGGCGGCGTACCTCCTCGTCCGACAGGTAGGTGCCCGTGGGATTGTTGGGATTGGCAAGGAAGACGATCTTCGTGCGCTCGGTGACCGCGGCAAGGATCGCATCGACATCGGCCCGGTGACCGGTTTCGGGCGCGACGACCGGCGTGCCGCCAGCGGCGAGGACCTGGATCCTGTAGACCAGAAAGCCGTGCTCGGTGAAGATGCCCTCGTCGCCCGGTCCGACATAGGTCGAGGCCAGAAGGCCGAGCAGTTCGTCCGAGCCGTTCGAACAGACTATGTTGTCCGGGTTTAGCCCGTGCACCTCGGCGATCGCCCGGCGCAGTTCGTGCGACGATCCGTCCGGGTAGATTTCCAGCCGGTCGGCAGCCTCCCGATAGGCCTCGATCGCGGCGGGGCTGGCGCCGAGCGGTGTCTCGTTCGAGGACAGCTTGTGCAGCCGGACGCCCGGCGCGGCCTTGTCGCGGCCGGGCACATAGGCGGCGATCTGCATCACGCCGGCATTGGGCTGGGGCGTCGTCGGTTCGGGCGTGGTCATCGGTTCGTGTCCGTGGAGGTGGCGGGCGCGAAATAGCCGCCCGCGGCGCGTATGTCGAGTAGGCCCGATGGCGCGCTGCCGCCGGAGGGGATGGCGATCAGGGTCCTGTCGTCGCCCCCGCCGGGGGCGATCACGAGGCCACCGCGCCAGTCTTCGAGCGCGCCCGGCCGGTCGATGATGCCGGTGTAGAGGCGCAGGTCGAACGGAACCGGATCGGACAGGGGCGGGGCCAGCACGAAGGCATCGACGGTGGCGAAGGGAACCTCGGCGATCGGCAGCCGCGCCATCACGGAAAGTCCCTTGCCCGCCTCGAGCGCGTTCCACCAGATGCCGGCGCCGTCGAGCGGAACGACCGCCAGCGCGTTCGCTTCACCGCCTGCGGCCGCCATCGCCGATGGCGCGTCCTCGTGCGCGACGATCTCGACCGTGAAGCCGAACTGGTAGCGGACCATGTCGCGCATCGCCCCGGGGGCGTCCCCTTCGGCCAGATGCACCCGGTAGGGCGCCTGCATGAAGGTGAAGGTCGAGATGATCTCCCGCCAGACATGGACGATCATCGAAAGCGGCACCGAACCGCGATGCCGCTCGGCAAGAACCTGCATCATCTGCGCTTCGCGTCCGGGGCGGAACGCGGCGCCCCGCGCGCGGTCGGCGCCCTTGATGCGGATCAGTTCGTCGATCACGCCGGCCCGCTGCATCAGAAGGCCATGCATCGACTCGTCGATCGCGTCGATCTTGGCGCGCAGTTCGGTCAGGCGCTGCGGGTTGGGCGGCGTGTCGGCCATGGCGGTCGTCGGTTTCCGTGTCGCGCCGTCTTGGGCACTTGGCCATGCTTAGGCACTTGGCCATGCTATTGCAAAGCCGCTATCCGTGCACATGGTCGCGACCCGCCACCGTGCCCTGCGGCGCGAGCGCCGGCACGAACACGCGGCGGGACTGGCGTTCGGCCACCGGCAGGCCCTGATAGAGCCGCTTTTGCGCCTCGACCACCAGCACGCCGCCGAACAGCGGCCACAGGCGCAGGCCCCATTCCTCGAGCCGCGTCGACAGGCGCAGCGACAGGAACCGCCGCGAGGGTGGGAAGAACAGCGCCTCGGTCTCGGCGGTCATGGTGAAGTTTGTCTCGCGCAGCAGCTTGACGAGCTGCCCGCGCGAGAAGGGCCGGCCGTTGCCGAACGGGGTCTGTTCGACGCGCGCCCAGACGCCGCGCCGGTTCGGCACGACCAGAACCAGCCGGCCGTTCGGGGCGAGCACGCGCCACAGTTCCATCAGCGTCTCGCGCGGGTTTTCGGAAAACTCGAGGGCATGGACGAGGAGCAGCCGATCGATTGAGGAATCGGCCAGCGGCAGTTCCTCGTCGAAGACCAGCGCGGTGCGCGAGGGACCGGTACGCGGCCAGCGCGCGGCGCCCTGGGCGGCGGGCATGAAGCACAGCGTGCGCTCGGTGTCGGGCTCGAACCGGTCGAGCCATGGCCGCGCATGGCCAAGACCGACCAGACGCTCGTTGGGCAGCGGCTTCCAGATGCGCGACAGGGCCAGTCCGATGGCGCGGCGCGCCCGCTGGCCGAGCGCGGAATGATAGAAGGCGCGCAGTTCGACGATGTCGGTGTGCATGCTGGCGGCGGCCCCGTGTTGACGCGCCATCACAAAACCGGATTTGCTGGGCTCATGCAACGCGGATCGAAAGGCGGCGCCCATGATCGAGATCGAACAGTTTCCGTGCCGGTCGGACAATTTCGGCGTGCTCGTGCACGACAGCGAAAGCGGCCGGACCGTGGCGATCGATGCGCCCGAGGCCGGCCCGGTCGAAGCGGCGCTCGCGCGGCGGGGCTGGTCGCTGACCGACATTCTGGTCACGCACAAGCATCCGGACCATGTCGAGGGACTCGCGCCTCTCAGGAAGGCGCATGGCTGCACGATCGCAGGCCCGAAGGCCGAGGCGGACGCCATCGGCATGCTTGACGAGCATCTGGTCGAAGGCGCCGAATATGCCGCCGGCGCGATGGTGTTCAAGGTGATGGAGGCGCCCGGTCACACGCTGGGGCAGATCAACTTCCATTGCCCTGCGGCCAAGGCGCTGTTTGCCGGCGACACGCTGTTCTCGCTCGGCTGCGGCCGGCTGTTCGAGGGCAGCGCGGCCGACATGTTCGCCTCGCTCGAAAAGCTCAAGCGGCTGCCGGGCGACACGTTGCTCTATTGCGGCCATGAGTACACGAAGGCGAATGCCGCCTTCGCGCTGGCCGTCGACCCGGACAATCGGGCGCTGAAGGAGCGGGCGGCCGAGGTGGACGCCCTGCGCGCCGAGGGCAGGGCGACACTGCCCGTCACGCTCGCAAGCGAACTTGCCACGAACCCGTTCCTGCGCACGGGCGATCCGGCGATCCGGGCGCGGCTCGGCATGGAGGACGCGGACGATGAGGCGGTCTTCGCCGAACTCCGCGCCCGCAAGGACCGGGCCTGAGTTCAGATGAAGGCGAACAGGATCAGCGTCTGCGCGGCGACATAGAGCACCCAGATCGCGGGGCCGGTGACGGTTCGCCTCCTGTCGCCGGCAGGCAGGACGAAGCGCTCGCACCCCAGAATGGCGTCGGAAGCCATGAACAGCGCGGCGCCGGCGACGAGCAGCCTTGAGCCGGTCGTCAGCGCAGCGAGGCCCATTGCAAGGATCGCGGCGACATAGGCCATGACGGGCCAGCGCAGCGCACCGGCGTGTCGGAACAGGATCGCGCCGATCGCCGCCGCGGCCAGCGTCATGACGACGCCGATAGGCCAGGCAAGGGGTTGCGTGTCGGAAAGCCGCGTCTGCAGGAACAGCATCACATAGATGACGTGACCGGCCAGAAAGGCGATCAAGCCGGCGAGGAAGGCCGGATCAGACCCGGAAGCGCGGTCTTCGTGTCCGGCCGGCCGTGCGAAGGCGAGCAGCAGGTCGCCGGCAGCGCTGTGAACGAGCGCGGCGACGAGCAGCACAGGCGTACCGGCGAGCATCGCGATCGCCGCGAACAGGGCGACGGGACCGGTCTTGACGATCGCCCGAGCCACCCGGTTGCGGCCGGCCGGCATGAAAAGGTAGGCGACGGCGCAGACGAACGCGGCCGCCAGAAGGACGTGCGTCACGGCCCTGCTCCGTGCCGCATCCCACTGGTTCGCACCAAATGCTGATCCGCTGCCATGTCCGCCGTTTTGGGGCGGATCGTCAGTTTGTCAATTGCTCGAACCGTGTGGCGGTCACGTTGACCGTCGTGCCCTCGTAGACGATGCGTGCCTTGACCGGCGCGTAAAGGCCGGTCTGGCCCACAGGCGCGAAGCTGATCTCGATGCGCCCGTTGTCGCGCATGTTGTTGATTTCCCGCTTGGACCGGTTGAAGCCGGCGATCGGCACGAAACGCGCCGTGCAGGTGACCGCATCGCCCTTGAAGCCCGTGGCCGAGAACGGGATCGTGCGCAGATAGCTCAGCTTCAGATCGGCGCGCAGGGCGCCCGAGAAGGTTCGGATGGTCCGGCCGCAGACCTCGCCACCGGATCGCGCCGGCACCAGCATCGCGCCGATCGGATCGAGCACGCCCGAAAGCTCCGCGCCGGGCACGGCAATCCAGTCGTCCTTTCTGGCGACGGCGGGCATGTTTTCGGCCGAGGCGACACGGCCGCCGGAAAAGGCGATCGTCGTCCGCTTGTCCTTGCCGTCATCGGTGTAACGGACATCGAAGCTTTGCGGCGCAACGGCGCCGTTTCCGATGCTTCCCGCAGCGGTGACCGCGCCCTTGGTGGTCGTGAAGAGACGGGCGAGACCCCTCGCCTGCATGGTTCCGTTTATGGTGTAGCCATCGCCGGTGATCGTCGACTGGAAGCTCGTCGAGGCCAGACGCAATCCGAAGGCCGAGACCACGTAGTCGGAGCGATAGCTGCTGGCACTGGCTGATGGTGCAAGGCTCAAGGCGGCCACCATGGCCACCGATGCGGCAATGATCGTGCGTCGCATGTCCCGTCCCGGTGCTTTGCTGACTGTTGAGCCGGATAGTCGGCGATTGGGTCGTTTGTGTGGACCCGATGCCACCGGCCGGCTGAACGACACCTGAACGAACGGCCATTGACGCGCTCGCCGGCAGACACTATAGAGCGGCGACTTTTCCGCAATGCGCCAGGTCCATTGCCGCGTCCGGGTTCCGGATTTGGGCATCAGGGCCTGTTTGTGCCGGCGGAACCAACCGATGAAGACGCTTGAAGGTGAACGCCATGTCGCGCGCATGTGAACTGACCAACAAGGCGGTCATGGCCGGCAACAATGTCAGCCATGCCAACAACCGCACCCGCCGCCGCTTCCTGCCCAATCTCTGCCATGTCACGCTGATGAGTGAGACGCTGGGCGAGACGTTCCGGTTCAAGGTTTCGGCAGCCGCCCTGCGCTCGGTCGAGCACCGCGGCGGGCTTGACGCCTATCTGGCAAAGGCCAAGGCGTCCGAACTGTCGCAGCGCGCGCGCCTTCTCAAGCGCCGCATCGCGCAGAAGCAGGCCGAGCAGGCCCAGGCCTGACGCGCCTCTCACCGCCGGTCCGACAAGGGGCCGGCCAAATCCGGCTGGTGGCATCACCCAGGATAAAAAAATGCGCTCGCTTTCGCTCATCCCTACGGCCGGTTTCGTCGCCGCGATGTGCGCGGTCGTCGCCGCGTCGAACTATCTCGTTCAGTTTCCGGTTCAGGTGACCGTCGGCGGCTATGACTTCGCCGATCTTCTGACCTGGGGCGCCTTCACCTATCCGGTGGCGTTCCTCGTGACCGATCTGACCAACCGGCGTTTCGGCCCGGGCGTGGCGCGCATCGTCGTCCTTTCGGGCTTTGCCCTTGCCGTCATCTTGTCGATCTTTCTTGCCAGCCCGCGCATCGCGATCGCCTCCGGCACCGCGTTCCTGACCGCGCAACTGCTCGACGTGGCGATCTTCGACCGGCTGCGCGAACGCCGCTGGTGGCAGGCGCCGCTGGTCTCGTCCGTCATCGGTTCGCTGGTCGACACGATCCTGTTCTTCTCGATCGCCTTTGCGCCGGCCTTCGTCCTGTTCGGGTCCAACGACGCCTTCGCCATCGAGGCCGCGCCGCTGCTCGGCCTTTTCGCCGCCGAGGCCCCGCGCTGGGTCTCGTGGGCGCTCGGTGACCTGGGGGTGAAGCTGATCGTCGGCCTGGCGATGCTCGTGCCCTACGGCCTTTTGCTGCGCGTCACCCGTCCGCAGCCGGCGACGGGCTGACTGCCGGTCCGACCAGTCGGAACTCGATCAGCAGATTGCGCTGCAACAGCGCACGATTGTCGTCGGAGACGATGGTCAGGCGCGGCACGCTGTCCGGGTCCGTGGTGATCGCCAGCCCTTCCATGTTGTCGATCTGGTGGTTCATGTCGGCCTCGAGCAGGACCTCGCCGTCGACGGTCGCGTCGCTCGTCACGGCGTCGTCATCGATGCGGCGCAGACGCATGGCAAGCCCGGTGTGAAGGGCAAAGCGGCGCTCGAGCAGAACCAGATCCCCGTCCGGAAGGATGGCGAGATCGGTGACCCGGTACGCGCCGCGCCGCCTCACGGCAAACCGGAAGGCTCGCCCCTTTGCGGGTTGAACGAAGCCGACGATATCGGCCGACCCGTCGAGGCCATTCTCACTGACGCCGATCAGCGCGCCGGCAAGCGCGCTCTCCGGCGCGCCGATCGCAATTGCCTCGAACCCGGCATTGTGACCGAGCCGGTCGGTCGGTACGGGCGGCGGCATCTGTTCGCGCAATTGCAGGCCATCATCGCCGCGCGCATAGCGGGCGATCCTGTGTTCGCGCTCGAAGGAGACCAGCACCGTCTCGCCATCGACGGCGATCGCCTCGGCGTCGGTCAGCCACTTGCCAGCGAACGGTGCGCCGCCCGGGCCGGTGATTTCGGTCATGGTCACACCGGTTAGCCCGACCGGGCGGTTCGCGTCGTCCCGTTGCAGCGTGGCAGTCAGCCAGAAGCCGGTGTCGGCGACGGCGGTCAACCCGGTTTGGTCATCGGTGAAGGCGAGCCCCGACAGCGCGCCGAAATGGTCCGACGTGGCATGCATCTCGAGCCCGCCCGCGAAGACGAGAGCGCCGAAGCGCGTCTGGTCGGAATTGATGCGGAACCGGGCGATCGGCCGCGTGACGACGTCGATCCGATGGATCTTGGCGGACGCGGATGCGACCGGCGCGGCCGGAAGCGGAGGAACCACGATCAGTGCGGCGATGAGGGTCAGCGCCGGAAAGGCCTTCCGCATTCAGCCGGCTCGCCGCCGGCGAAGGCCCGTGCCCCGGCCCTCGCGGCGGCGCGTTTCCTCGTCGAACAGGCCGGCGAGCTGCTCGGTCATGGCGCCGGCCAGCTCTTCGGCGTCGACGATGGTGACGGCGCGGCGATAGTAGCGCGTGACGTCGTGACCGATGCCGATGGCGAGCAGTTCGATGTTCGAGCGCGTCTCGATCTCCTCGATGACCGCGCGCAGGTGCCGTTCGAGATAGTTGCCCGGATTGACCGACAGGGTGGAATCATCGACCGGCGCGCCATCGGAGATCATCATCAGGATGCGGCGCTGTTCGGGCCGGGCGGCGAGCCGCCGATAGGCCCAGGTCAGCGCCTCGCCGTCGATGTTCTCCTTCAGGAGTCCCTCGCGCATCATCAGACCGAGATTGCGTCGCGACCGGCGCCAGGGCGCATCGGCGCTCTTGTAGATGATGTGGCGCAGATCGTTCAGCCGTCCGGGCTCGGCCGGCTTGCCCCGCTTGAGCCAGGCTTCGCGCGCCTGCCCGCCCTTCCACGCGCGCGTCGTGAAGCCGAGGATCTCGACCTTGACGCCGCAGCGCTCGAGCGTGCGCGCCAGAATGTCGGCGCAGGTCGCGGCGACCGAGATCGGCCGGCCGCGCATCGAACCGGAATTGTCGATCAGCAGCGTGACGACGGTGTCGCGGAAGTTGGTGTCGCGCTCGCGCTTGAAGGTCAGCGCGCCGAAGCTGCCCTTCATCTCCTCGACTACGACGCGCGGCAGCCGCGCCGGGTCGAGATAACCCTCTTCGAGATCGAAGTCCCAGGACCGGTTCTGCTGTGCCATCAGGCGGCGCTGCAGGCGGTTTGCCAGACGGCCCACGACCCCTTGCAGATTGGCGAGCTGCTTGTCGAGATAGGCCCGCAACCGGTCGAGCTCGGCCTCGTCGCACAGTTCCTCGGCACCGATCGTCTCGTCGAATTCGGTGGTGAAGATACGATAGTCGATGTCCGAAAGGATGTCGTGAAACTGCGGATCGGGACGCTCGACCTCGCCGGGCTCTTCGGCGTCGAGATCGAAATCGTCATCCATCTCGTCGGTGGTCGCGTCGGCCGCGTCCATCTCGCCGGTCTCGGTTTCCTCGCTTTCGGCCGGCGCCTGGTCCTCGTCGGCGCTTTCCTCGCCCGACTGCTGGTCGTCGAGGCCGCCCTCGTCCTGCTCCTCGTCCTGCTCGGGCGGTTCCTGATCGTCGCTGTCGTTCTCGTCGGCCTCGTCGGAGGCATCGCCCTCATAGTCCTCGGCCATCTCCATGGCGGCGAGCATGTGGCGAACGTTGCGGGCGAACGCGTCCTGGTCCTCGAGTGCGTTGGCAAGCTGGTCGATCTCGCTGCCCGCCTTCTCGTCGATCCACTCGCGCCAGAGATTGGCGACGGCGCTCGCCGCATCGGGCGTCGGCCGGCCGGTCAGCTTCTCGCGCACGATCAGCGCGACGGCCTCCTCGAGCGGGGCCTGGTCGCGTTCGGTGACCGCGGACAGATTGTTGCGCGTGTAGCGATCCTCGAGCATGGCTGCGAGATTGTCGCCGACGCCGGCCATGCGGCGGGCGCCCAGCGACTCGCAGCGGGCCTGTTCGACCGCGTCATAGATGGCGCGGGCCTGGTCGCCCTCGGGCGCGATGGCGCGGTGGGTCGCCTGGTCGTGGCAGGCCGAGCGCAGCGCGATCGAATCGCCCATGCCGCGCGTGATCATCACGTCGTTCCTCGTGACGCGCTTGGGCAGGTCGGACAGGCGCGCGTGCTTGCCTGCGAACGCCGGCCGGTCGTTGGAGAAGACGACCTCGAGCTCTGGCTCGCCGGAAATGGCGCGCATGCAGCCGGTCACCGCGCGCTTGAGCGGCTCGGTGTCGGCGGGTTTGGACGCCCGTTTGCGGATGTTGTCTCCGGGTTGGGGCATGGTGTTCTATTCGGCGGCGATGGGGTTTTCGATTGAGGGCGAGGGGATGGGGTCCCCGTCTTCATGGACGGCGTCTGCCCATTCCCAAGCTGCAAGCCGGACATCCTCGATCGCCTCGGCTTCGGATTCGCCATCGCCCATGCAACCCGGCAGCGCCGGAATTTTGGCAAACCAGCCGCCACCCTCATCGTCGGTCAGGGGTCTCAGGACGATCTCGTAGGCCGTTGGATCAAACGGCCGTCCATCCATTGTCTTCAACTGGCTTTTGTCGATCATTTCTGGCCGATCTCATCGAGAAAAATGACGAGTTGACGTATATAGACATCCTTTATAGGCCGCCGCGCGGGAAGTGTCAGCCGTCGTCCGCCCTTCGGATTACCAATCTTGAAGTGTGACCCGCCACGGGGTCGCTTGCAAACCACCCCCGCCTCCCGGCAGGCTCTCTCGACATCCCGTATCTGCCAGTCCGCCTTCGGATTGGCGCGCATGCGCTCGATGGTCTTGCCCGCCGGCGCGTGCCCCTAGCTCAGCGCCACGTTCGCCGCGCTTTCCTTGAGTTCCTCGCCGAAGCAGCGCTGGTAGAACTCGGCGACCAGCGTGCGTTCGAGATCGTCGCACTTGTTCAGGAAGGTCAGCCTGAAGGCCATCGCGACGTCGCCGAAGATCTCGGCATTCTCGGCCCAGGTAATAACCGTGCGCGGGCTCATCACCGTCGACAGATCGCCGTTGATGAAGGCCTGCCGGGTCAGGTCGGCCAGCCGCACCATCGCGTTGACGGTCTCGCGGCCTTCCCTGGTCTGGTAGTGCTTGGCCTTGGCGAGAACGATCTCGACCTCGTTGTCGTGCGGCAGATAGTTGAGCGTGGTGACGATCGACCAGCGGTCCATCTGCGCCTGGTTGATCTGCTGGGTGCCGTGATAGAGCCCGGTCGTGTCGCCGAGGCCGACCGTGTTGGCGGTGGCGAACAGGCGGAATGCCGGGTGCGGACGGATGACGCGGGACTGGTCGAGCAGCGTCAGCCGGCCCGAACTCTCCAGCACGCGCTGGATGACGAACATCACGTCCGGCCGGCCGGCGTCGTACTCGTCGAAGACCAGCGCGACATTGTTCTGATAGGCCCAGGGCAGGATGCCGTCGCGGAATTCGGTGACCTGCTTGCCGTCCTGGACGACGATGGCGTCCTTGCCGACCAGGTCGATCCTTGAAATGTGGCTGTCGAGATTGACGCGCACGCACGGCCAGTTGAGCCTTGCGGCGACCTGTTCGATATGGGTCGACTTGCCGGTGCCATGATAGCCCGAGACCATGACGCGGCGGTTGTGTGCGAAGCCGGCGAGGATGGCCAGCGTCGTCGCCCGGTCGAAGATGTAGTCCGGGTCGATGTCGGGCACGTGCGAATCTCCGGCCGAGAAGGCCGGCACGGTCATGTCGACGTCGAGGCCGAAGGTCTCGCGCACGTCGACGCTGGTGTCGGGCATGTCGGCAATATCGAGATCGATCTTGTTCATGGGGCTTTCCTGGCGCGACGCCTCGCCGCCGCGCTTACGCGTTCACGGATTGCGGGCTAGCACAGGCCTGCGGTCTTTAACAATTGGTAGGCCTGGATCACGTCCCGGAAGCGCTCCTCGGAGGTGCGGTCGCCACCGTTGGCGTCGGGATGGTGCTTCTTGACCAGTTCCTTGTAGCGGGTCTTGATGTCGTCCGACGAGGCGCTGTCCTTCAGGCCAAGCGTGCGCATGGCCCGCGACTCCAGCGGCTTGAGCCGGCGGACGGGTTCCGCGTTCTGGGCGCGGGCCCAGGCGGCCGGATCGCGCATGCGCATCGCCTTGGCCGAACCGGACTTCATCTCGGCGAAGGTCGGGGCGGCGGTCGTCTTGGCGTTGGCCGTTCCCATCTTCCAAGTCGGCCGGTTGCCGATCATGGATTCCTTCTGGAACTTGGCGACATCGTCGTCCGACAGGCCCGAGAAGTAGTTGTAATTCTTGTTGTATTCGCGCACGTGATCGAGGCAGAACCAAAGATACTCGCCCTCGCGATTGCGACCCGCCGGCGCCTTGTGGCGACCGGGCTGTTCGCAACCGGCCCACTGGCAGCGGTTGCGCGCCTCTTCCTCGGCCTTGCGCTTCTTGCCGCCGGGCTTGATGCGGATCGAATCGAAATATTTCGAGCTGGGTTTCATGCGTAACCGATTATGGGGCCGCGGCCCCTGCCGACAAGGATTGACACCGGGAATGCGCGCGTTACGCCGGACCGGACGGCGCGGAAAAAGCGACGCACTCGTGTACCGGTCATGGGGGCGCGTGACAAGCGGGAGATAGGCATTGGCAGGTTCGATTGAAAGCGCGATGCGCGACAAATTGACGGCGGCGTTCGCGCCCGAGCGGCTCGAGGTGATCAACGAAAGCCATCTGCACGCCGGCCATCAGGGCGGGGCGATGGACGGGACGGGCGAAACCCACTTCCGCGTGCGGATCGTCTCGGCGGCGTTCGACGGCATGGCCCGGCTGGCGCGGCACCGGGCTGTCAACGCGGCGCTTGCCGAAGAGCTGGCAAATGGAGTGCACGCGCTGGCGATCGAGCCGGCGGCGCCGGGCGAGGCGGTCAGGTGGTGAGGCGGCGCGGCCGAAGAGTCACACCGGCCTGACCCGCAGCCGCTTGATCCGGTTCTTCTCGCGCTTGAGGATGATGAAGCGCTTTCCGTGAAACGTGAAGGCCTGCTTCTCGGCGGGTATCGTCTTCGCCTCATGGATGACGAGGCCGGCGATCGTGTTGGCATCGTCGTCGGGCAGGTCCCAGTCGAGCGCGCGGTTGAGATCGCGGATCGGCACGGAACCGTCGACGACCACCGAACCGTCCGCCTCGGTCGTCACGCCGGCGACCTCGACATCGTGCTCGTCGGCGATGTCGCCGATGATCTCCTCGATGATGTCCTCGAGCGTGACGAGCCCTTCAAGTTCGCCATATTCGTCGACCACCAGCGCCACATGCGCCTTGCGTCGCAGGAAGGCGTTGAGCTGGTCCTTGAGCATGGTCGTGTCGGGCACGAACCAGGGCCTGTTGGCGACCTTCATGATGTCGATCCGCGTGGGATCGTTGTCGGCCGCGTGCAGCGCGCGCAGCAGGTCCTTGGCATGGACGATGCCGACGATGTTGTCGGTCTCTCCACGCCAGACCGGCAGGCGCGTATAGGGGCTTTCGAGCACTTCCCGCACCACCGTCTCGGGCGGATCGTCGGCATTGACCATGCGCATCGCCGTGCGGTGGATCATGATGTCGCCGACATCGAGTTCGGACAGATCGAGCACGCCGCCGAGCCGGTCGCGCTCCTCCTTGATGAACGAACCCTCCTCGTGCAGCACCTCGACCGCCCCTCGCAGTTCCTCGTGCGCCGATAAAATCTGTTCGCCCTTGCCGAAGGTGACGCCGAACAGCGCCAGGATGCGCCGCACGATCACGTCGACCGCATAGGCGAGCGGCGCGACGATGGCGACGAAGCGCTGGATCAGCGGCACCACGGTCATCGCGAACCGGTCGGTTTTGGAGATGCCGAGGTATTTCGGCAGCACCTCCGCGAAGATGACCAGCATGACCGTCATCAGCAGCGTGGCGTAGACGACCCCGGTTTCGCCGAACAGCGACAGGAACAGGCTTGTCGCCAGCGCCGACGAGAGCACGTTGACGAGGTTGTTGCCGATCAGCAGCGCGCCGATCAGCCGTTCCTTGTTCTCGGTGAGCCGGCTGACCGCTTCGGCCCGTTCGTTGCCCTGGTTGCCGAGCTGCTTCATGCGGCCGCGCGAGACCGCGGTCAGCGCGGTCTCGGAGCCCGAGAAGAAGCCGGACATGCAGATCAGCAGCAGGACGGCGAGGGCGGTGATCCAGATTTCCATGATGGTCAGCTTTCGAGCGTGTCTTTCAGGAAGGCCCGCACTTCGGACGGCGGCACGTCACGGGCGATGAAGGCCTCGCCGATGCCGCGGGTCAGGATGAAGGTCAGCGCGCCGCGCGAAACCTTCTTGTCCTGGGCGATGAAGTCCATCAGCGTGTCGGCATCGGCGATGTGGGAACGGATGGCTGACAGATCGGTGGGCAGGCCGGCCCTTTCAAGGTGGGTGGCGACGCGCCTCGCATCGTCGGGGCTGGCAAGGTTCATGCGCGCCGAAAAGGCGTGCGCCAGCACCATGCCGATGGCGACGCCCTCGCCATGGACCAGAATGTCCGACCGGTAGCCGGTGATCGCCTCGAGCGCATGGCCGAACGTGTGGCCCAGATTGAGCAATGCGCGCTCGCCGGCCTCGCGCTCGTCGCGGGCGACGATGTCCGCCTTGGCCCGGCACGAATGGGCGATGGCCTCGGTGCGCGCCGGCCCGCCATCCATGATGGCGTCCAGGTTTTCTTCGAGCCAGGCAAAGAACGGTGCATCGCCGATCAGCCCGTACTTGGCGATCTCGGCGTAGCCGGCGCGGAATTCGCGCGCCGGCAGCGTATCGAGCACGCCGGTGTCGGCGATCACCAGGCGCGGCTGGTGGAACGCGCCGACGAGGTTCTTGCCCTGCGGCGCGTTGATGCCGGTCTTGCCGCCGACCGAGGAATCCACCTGTGCGAGCAGCGACGTCGGCACCTGAACGAAATCCATGCCGCGCCGGGTGACCGCGGACGCGAAGCCCGCCAGATCGCCGATCACCCCGCCACCGAGCGCCACGACCAGATCGCCGCGCTCGAGCCGCGCCTCGAGCAGCGCCTCGACCGTCTGCCGCAGATGATCGAAACCCTTGGTGGCTTCGCCGGGGGGCAGGACGATCGGCGTCGACGCGATCCCGACGGCCGACAGGGCGTCTGCCAGTGGGCCCAGATGCAGCGGCGCGACGTTCTCGTCGGTGACGATCGCGCATCGGGCGCCGGGCGCCAGCGCGGCGAGCCGTTCGCCGGTCTCCTGCAGCGCGCCGGGGCCGATGACGATGTCGTAGGCGCGTGCGCCGAGGTCGACGCGGACGGTCTGGCGGGTGTCGATTTCGGTGGTCATGTCGGGTCCTGAGCGGCCTTTTCGGACGTGCCGGCCAGATGGCCGTGCAACGCCTCGATCACGGTCTGGGCCATCTCCTCCTTGCTGGCATCGCGCGAGGCCACGGTGACGTCGGCCCGGGCGTAGACCGGATAGCGCTCGTCGATGAGCTTCTGCATGACGGCGCGCGGGTCGGGCGCCTTCAGCAAGGGACGGGTCGACTTGCGGGCGACGCGCGCCATCAGGAGATCGATGTCGGCCGACAGCCAGACCGAGACGGCCGACGCGGCGATGGCCGCGCGCGTATCGGCGTTCATGAAGGCTCCGCCGCCGGTCGCCAGCACCGACGGCCCGGCGTCGAGCAACCGGGCCATCACGCTGGCCTCGAGGCGACGGAACTCCGGCTCGCCATAGGCCTCGAAGATATCGGGGATCGACATGTTGGCTGCCGTCTCGATCTCGTGGTCGGCATCGACGAACGGCCAGTCGAGCCGGGCGGCCAGCTTGCGGCCGATCGCCGACTTGCCGGCGCCCATCATGCCGATCAGCACGATCGGCCTGCCATCGAGGCTTGCTGCGACCTCGCCGGCCATGTCGGTCGATTGTTCCGTCATCGTATGGCGTTAGCACATCAGGACGATTGCCGAGTCAAGGCGATTCGCCGGCCTTGATCTCGGGCCGTGTCCGGCCGCATAAGGAATTCGATGTCTGGTTCACCGACGATTGCGAGCGCTGCATCATGCCAAGTCTGATCCGGTTCGTCGTCGTGCTGGGCATCCTGGCGGGCATCGCTTATGGCGCGATGGCCGCGCTGGTCTTCTTCGTCGAGCCGCAGACCCGTCCGATGAGCGTGACGGTTCCCGCCGACCGGCTCGATCCGCAGCGCATCATCGTGCGCCAGCCCGAGCCGGAACCGGTCGATGCCGTCGAGGCTGCCGAGGGCGAGGACGAGCCCGCCGATCCGCAGTAGCGAGAATTCGGTAAGGTGCCCGCGCTATGCTGGCGCCATGATCGAGCCGTTTCTTGAAATGATGAGCGCCGAACGCGGCGCGGCCGCAAACACGCTGGCCTCCTATCGTCGCGACCTCGAAGACGCCGATGGCCATATGCGCACAAGGACGGGCAGACCGCTGCAGCAAGCCGCGTCCGCCGATGTCGCTTCCTATCTGCGGGCCCTTTCCGGCGAAGGACTGGCGGCCAGTTCGCAGGCGCGGCGGCTGTCGGCGCTGCGTCAGTTCTTCCGGTTCCTCTATGCCGAGGGCGTTCGCGGTGACGATCCGACCGGCCCGATCGCCTCGCCGAAGAAGGCCCGCGCCCTGCCCAAGCACCTGAGCACGGACGCCGTTTCGCGCCTTCTGGAAAGGGCGCGCGCGGAAGCCGACGCGGACGGCACGGGCGCCAACGCGGTGCGGGCGAAGCGGACGCGCGCGGTCGTCGAACTGCTCTATGCCACGGGCCTGCGGATCAGCGAACTGACCGGGCTTGCCGCCGCGCTGCTCGGCCGGGCCGAACCGTTCTTCACGATCCGTGGCAAGGGCGGCAAGGAGCGGCTCGTGCCGCTGTCCGAGGCCGCGCGCGCCGCCTGCCTCGACTACCGGCAGGCGCTGGCCACCGATCCGCGCGCGGCTGACTGCCCGTTTCTCTTCCCGAACGAAACCTTCGGCGCGGCGGTGGCCCGACAGGTGCTGGCGCGCGATCTGAAGGCGCTCGGCGCGCGGTGCGGCATCGCGGCCGCGCAGCTTTCGCCGCACGTGCTGCGGCATGCCTTCGCCACGCACCTGCTGCAGAACGGGGCGGACCTGCGCGTCGTGCAGCAACTGCTCGGACATGCCGACATCTCGACGACGCAGATCTATACCCATGTGCTCGACGAGCGCCTGCACGCGCTGGTCAGCGCGCATCATCCGCTGGCCGCTGCGGCACGGCGGCACTGACATCACCGCCCGTGCGGCTTCTTGACACGCCGCCCTTTTGCCGCCACCTGCGGGGCGCAAAAGCCGGCGAAACGGCAGGACGGGGCACCGGATCACGCATGTACAGCTATCTTGAGTTCGAAAAACCGATTGCCGATCTGGAAGGCCAGATCCTGGAACTCAAGAAGATCGCCGAGAGCGGGGAAGGCGCCGTCGACGTCGCCGACGAGATCGCCCGGCTGGAAAAGCGGTCCCATGAAGCGCTCGTGGAGGCCTATCGCAAGCTGACGCCGTGGCAGAAGGCGATGGTGGCGCGCCATCCGGACCGGCCCCATTGCGTCGATTTCGTCGATGCGCTGTTCACGGAGTTCACGCCGCTCGCCGGGGACAGGAAGTTCGCCGAGGATCAGGCGATCATGGCCGGCTTCGCCCGCTATCACGGAACGCCCGTCGCGGTGATCGGCCAGGAGAAGGGTCACGACACCAGGACGCGCCTGAAGCACAATTTCGGCATGGCGCGGCCGGAGGGCTACCGGAAGGCAGTGCGCATCATGGAACTCGCCGACCGGTTCGGCCTGCCGGTGATCACGCTCGTTGACACGGCCGGCGCCTACCCGGGCATCGGCGCCGAGGAACGCGGCCAGGCCGAGGCGATCGCCCGAACGACGGAGAAGTGCCTCAACCTTTCGGTGCCGATCGTCTCGGTGATTGTCGGCGAAGGCGGCTCGGGTGGCGCGATCGCCATCGCCACGGCCAACAAGGTCTACATGCTCGAACACGCCATCTATTCGGTGATCTCGCCGGAAGCGGGCGCCTCGATCCTGTGGCGGGACGCGACGCGGGCCAAGGATGTCGCGACCGCCATGAAGATCACCGCGCAGGACCTTGTCGATCTGAAGATCATCGACGGCATCATCCCCGAGCCGCTGGGCGGCGCGCACCGCGACACGGCTGCCGTGATGGCCGAGACCGACACCTATCTGAAGAAGGCCATGTCCGCGCTCGGCGAAAAGGATGGCGAGACCCTGCGGCGCGAGCGGCGCGAGAAGTTTCTCGCCATTGGCCGAAACATCTGACCGGGCATGTCTGCCGGGCGGTTCAGCCCCGCTCCGAACCGGCCCGCCGCAGGCGGATGGCAAGCGCCAGGATGCGTCGCACCCGGTAGAGATCGAACGGCACGACATTGCCGTTGCCGCCAAGGCTGTCGAGCCGTCGGTCGGCGGCCGCGATCGCCGTCTCGATCGTGTCGTCGCACAGGTCGCCATCGCCCGCCAGGATGTTCGCGATCCGCATCATTTCAGACGTGCACCGCACGGCTCCACCACCCTCTCATCGCCCGCTTCGGACTATCGCATTGTTGGGCGCGGCATTCCGCATTCGCGTGCGGAAGCGGCGGCGTCATGGTTAACGAACGGTTTGGGGTGATCGGCGGATTGAACTCAAATGCCGTCGATCTGCCCGATCGTCTTGGTTGACAAGAGGTTATGGCGGGGCGCCGTCGAGCAGCCCTGTGGAAAAGGTTCGGGAGAGCAAGGGACCCTTTGGGAATCACGGCCGCGCGTAATGGCGGCCCGTTCCGAACGATGTCCGAACTGTGACCTTGTGGGTCGTTTCAGGTCCGGGACCGGACCGGAATCAGCAGCAGCAGACCCAGCACGAACAGGATCAGGATCGGGGTGATGCCGATGCGCTGGCTGTCGAACCAGTCGGTGAACAGCCAGATGCCGGCCGGCGCGAGAAAGGCGGTGGCGCGGCCGGACAGGGCGTAGAGGCCGAACGCTTCGCCCATCTGTTCGGGGTGGCCCACCTGATCGACCAGCAGCGGCCGCGAGGCTGCCTGCAATGCGCCGCCGGCGGCGCCGATCAGGGCGCCGGCGACATAGAACATGATGTCGGGGACTGCCGAACCGGCCTCCAGCGCGATGAACAGGACGCTCGTATCCGTCGTCGAGATGACGAGCGCGCTCGCGGCGATGAGCGTGAGGATGGCGACCGTGACGACGGTCCTGGTGCCGATGCGGGCGTCGAGCCAGCCGCCGAGGATGCAGCCGAAGATGCCGGTGATCGAGGCGAGGATGCCGAAGACGCCGAGCTGGATCGTGGTCCAGCCGAGCACGCCGACGGCGTAGATGCCGCCGAACGTGTAGAGCCCGTTGAGCGCGTCGCGATAGAACATCGACGCGCCCAGGAACGCGAAAAGGCTGCGCTGGCGCGGCAGGGTGCGGATCGTTTCCCACAATTGGCGCAGGCCGGCCGCGAAGGCGTTGACCGCATCCTTTCGGCGGGCCGCATCGGGCGTGAACAGGAACAGCGGGATGACGAAGATGGTGAACCAGATGGCGGTCAGGGGGCCCGATGCCCGGTCTCCTTCCGCCGCCGACGGGTCGAGCCCTAAGATCGGATCAAGGCCGAGCAGGGTCTTGCCGCTGTCGGGGTCGGCGACCATCAGCGCGAGCATCGCGATCAGGCAGATCAGACCGCCCGCATAGCCGAGCGCCCAGGCGTTGCCGGAAAGGCCGCCGAGCTTCTCGCGGCCGACCAGCCCCGGCATCATCGCGTTGTTGAAGATCGCGGCGAATTCGAAGCCGATCAGCGCGATGACGAAGGCGATCAGCGCCAGCGCGACGTTGGCGGGCGCGGGATCGGGCGTGACGTACCAAAGCGAGAAGACGGCGACGATCGCGAGCACCGAAAAGCCCGCGATCCACGGCTTGCGCGGGCCGGTGGCGTCCGACAGCGCGCCGAGCACGGGCGCGAGAAAGGCGATGATGAAGCCGCCGATCGTCGCCGCCATCGCCCAGTCGGTCTGCCCGTCAACGGGATTGGCGGCGACCTGGCCGGCGAAATAGGGCGCGAAGACGAAGGTGATGATCAGCGTGTGGAACGGCTGCGCCGCCCAGTCGAAGAGCATCCAGCTGAAAATGCCGCGCCGTCCGGCGCCGACCAGTGGTACGGGTTCCTGTGCCGTCGCGCTCATCGCTGCTCTCCGGATCGTGTCATCGCCTGCCCTATGCCACCAGATCTCCCAGCAGCCCCGCCGCGACGGTCAGACGCGAGACCGTCAGGTCGCCATGGTCGGTCAGCTCGAAGATGCGATCCTGCACGCGGGCGATGCGCACCTTGTTGGCATCCACCCAGGCGTGCACGGCCTCGGTCGGGTCGGCGCCATTGCCTTCGCCGAGCGCGGTCGTGGTAATGGCCAGCCGCGCGGCGTGGATGGTGTCGAGCGCGCGCTGCTGGGCGAGACCGTCGAAATAGTCGTGCGCCGACAGCTTGTGCGCGAGATGTTCGAGCCGGCCGATGCGGAAGCTCTTGGTGACCTCGAAATAGCCGCGCGCGGCCTCGACCACCGGCAGGCCGGTCGCATCGCTCGCCGTCTGGATGTCCGGCGCCATTGCGACGATCGGCAGCATGGCGAGCCGCCGGGCAGCCGTGTCGGCGAGGCCGGACTGGCTGAACCCCTCGCGCCGGGTCCTGATCCAGCCGGCCAGGTAATCGGGAGCGATGCGCATCAGTTCTGGCTCGAGCGCGGCCCGGGTGCCGGCGAGCCGCTCGACGGCTGGCCCGATCGGGCCGGTCATGTCGCCGCATTTCAGATACTGGCCGATCGCCGTGCGCAGCGCCTCGGCGAGTTCGTCGTAGATCTGCATCTGGGCGTCGCCCGAGACCTTGTTGTCGAGCGCGTCGATCGCGCCGTGCAGGGCCTCGATGTCATAGGCGTCCCGGCAGATGACGTGGGCGCGGGTGATGCCCGAGGGCAGCATGCCGGTGGCGTCCTCGAAGCGGCTGACCACGGAGGGGCCGCCACGGTTGACGACCTGATTGGCTAGCTGGGTTGCGATGATCTCGCGCCGCAGACGGTGCGTTGCGATCCGGTCGGCATAGGCTTCGCGCATACGCGGCGGGAAATAGGCGAAGAGGTCCTTTTCGAGGTAGGGGTCGTCGGGAAGCTGCGATCGCACGAGATCGTCGAACAGGACGATCTTGGCGTAGGACAGCAGCACGCCGATCTCCGCCCGCGACAGGCCCTGTCCGGCCTGGCGCCGCTCGGCAAGCGTCTCCTCGTCGGGCAGCAGCTCCACCTGGCGGTCGAGCATGCCGCGTTCCTCGAGCGAGGTCATCAGCCGGGCCTGCAGGGCGAGGTTGGCGGCCTTGCGCCGTTCCGCACGGCTGATCGTGAGCGTCTGCTCGTAATTGTTGTGCAGGACCAGATCGGCGACCGATCCGGTCATCGCGGCAAGCAGCTTGTCGCGCTTGGGCCGCGCCAGCGTGCCGTCGGCAAGCGCGCCGGCAAGGGCGATCTTGATGTTCACCTCAAGGTCCGAGGAATTGACGCCGGCCGAATTGTCGATCGCGTCGGAATTGCAGCGCCCGCCGCGCAGGCCGTATTCGATCCGCGCGCGCTGCGTCAGGCCCAGATTGGCTCCCTCGCCGATCACCTTGGCGCGCACCTGCCGCGCGGTGACGCGGATCGGATCGTTGGCGCGGTCGCCGACTTCCGCGTCGCGCTCGTCGGAAGCGCGGACATAGGTGCCGATCCCCCCGAACCACATCAGCTCCGCGTCGGCCTGCAGGATCGCCTGCATGATCTCGAACGGCGAGGCCTTCTGCTTGTCGAGGCCGATCGCGTCGGCGGCCGCCTTGGACAGTGTGATCAGCTTCTGGCTGCGCGGGAACACGCCGCCGCCGCGCGACAGTTTGGAGGTGTCGTAGTCCTGCCAGCTCGACCGGCCCAGTTCAAACACCCGCTTGCGCTCGGCGAAGCTGACGGCGGGATCGGGGTCCGGGTCGATGAAGATGTCGCGATGGTCGAAGGCGGCGATCAGCCGGATCTGCTCGGACAGGAGCATGCCGTTGCCGAAGACGTCGCCCGACATGTCGCCGACGCCGACCACGGTGAACGGTTCGGTCTGGATGTCCTTGTCCATTTCGCGGAAATGGCGCTTGACCGCTTCCCATGCGCCGCGCGCGGTGATGCCCATCTTCTTGTGGTCGTAACCAGCCGAGCCGCCCGAGGCGAACGCGTCGTCGAGCCAGAAGCCGTGCGCCTGCGAGATCGCGTTGGCGGTGTCGGAAAAGCTCGCCGTGCCCTTGTCGGCGGCGACGACGAGATAGGGGTCCTCGCCGTCGCGGCGCACGGTGTGCGGCGGCGGAACGACCGTCTCGCCGTCAAGATTGTCGGTCACCGACAACAGCGCGGAGACGAAGGTGATGTAGGCCTGCCGCCCGGCCTCGAAGAACTCCTCGCGGCTGCCGCTCCGGGGCAGCCGCTTGGGCACGAAGCCGCCCTTGGCGCCGACCGGCACGATCACCGCGTTCTTGACCTGTTGCGCCTTGACCAGGCCGAGCACCTCGGTGCGGTAGTCCTCCGACCGGTCCGACCAGCGCAGGCCGCCGCGGGCGATCGGGCCGAAGCGCAGATGCACCCCCTCGACCTCGGGGCCAAACACGAAGATTTCGCGATAGGGGCGCGGCTCGGGCAGCGAATCGATCGCCTTGGGATCGAGCTTGAGCGCCAGTGTCGTGCGGTTCCCGCCGTCGGGATCGGGATTGTAGAAGCTGGTGCGCAGCGTTGCCAGGATGGCCGAGCAGAAGCGGCGCAGTATGCGGTCCTCGTCGATCGAAGGGACCTCGGCGAGCGCGTCGCGGAAGGCGGCGAGCAGGTGCTTTTCGGTGACGGCCGTGTCCTCGTCGGGATCGGCCTGGCGCGCCGGATTGAAGCGCGCGTCGAACAGTTCGAACAGTTGCCGCGCCAGTTCGGCGTGCCGTTCGAGCGTGATCGCCATGTAGTCCTGGCTGTAGGCGATGCCGGCCTGGCGCAGATAGCGGCCGTAGCTGCGCAGCACGGTGACGGTGCGCGCGCTCATGCCGGTCGCCAGGATCAGCGCGTTGTAGCGGTCATTGTCGATCTGTCGCGCCCAGACGGCGCGGAACGCCTCCTCGAACAGTTCGCCGTCGTCGCCGAGCGCAACCGGCGCGCCCGAGGCGCTTTCGATCTGCATGACGTGCAGCCAGATGCAGTGCGGCCGGTCCTCCTGGGAGGCGTCGCAGCCGATCCGGTAGGTCAGTTCGGCGATGACGCGGAAGCCCATGTTCTCGAGCAGCGGCACGCGCTCGGACAGGGCGACCGGCTCGTCGGCGTGGAAGATGCGCAGCGAGGCTGTGTGCTCCTCCGCCGTCTCGTCCTGATGGAAATCGACGGCCATCGGGTTCTGGGCGGTGATCGCGTCGATGAAGGCGAGGTCGGAGACGGCCTGTTCGGTCGTCACCGTGTCGCGGTAGGATTCGGGGAAGGCGAACAGATCGCCGTCCACCGCAAGGCCGGCCTCGACGATCGCCTCGCGCAGCGCGTCCTGCCAACTGCGGATGATCGCCGCCACGCCGCGTTCGAGCGAGGCCTGGGTCGGTGTCGGCGTCTTGCCCTTGCGCCGGCCGATAATGATGTGGACCCGCGCAAGCTGCCCCTCGGGGAAGGCCGGATAGAAGGCCGAGACGTGGCCGTCATACATCTGCGCCATGTAGGCGCTGATCCGTTCGCGTATGTCCGAATCGTACTGGTCGCGCGGCACGAACACGATGATCGAGACGAAGCGGTCGAACGCGTCGATGCGGCTGAGCACGCGCACGCGCGGACGGTCCGACAGCGCCACGATCGCCTCGGCATGGCGGGTCAGCACGGGCGCGTCGATCTGGAACAGCTCGTCGCGCGGATAGGATTCGAGCACGTTCAGCAGCGCCTTGCCCGAATGGCTGTCGGGGTCGTGGTGCGAGCGCTTGATCACCGCCTCGATCTTCGAGCGCAGATAGGGGATGCGCAGCACCGAGCGCGTGTAGGCGGTCGAGGTGAACAGGCCGACCAGCCGCAGTTCGCCCGACAGCTTGCCCTTGTCGTCGTAGCGCTTGATGCCGATGTAATCCATGTAGGTGCGCCGGTGGACGACCGACTTGAGGTTCGCCTTGGTGACGATCAGGATGTCGCGGCTGTTCAGGAAGGCGCGAATCTCCGGCGTCGTGGTCACCGGATCGTCGCCGCGCCGCAGGATGCGCACATCGGGATCGCTGAGAATGCCGAGCGCCGGCCGGTCGGCGCGCTGCAGCTTGCCGCGCTTCTCGCCGCCGACGAAGTCGTATTCGCGGATGCCCAGGAAGGTGAAATTGTCCTCGCGCAGCCAGTGCAGGAATTCAAGCGCCTCCTTCACGTCGCTCTTGCGCGCCGGCAGGACGCCGTTCTCCAGTTCGGCGACGACCGCGTCGAGCCGGTCCAGCATGGCGCGCCAGTCGCGCACGGCCGAGGCCACCTGACCGAGGGTGGACCGGATGTTGTCGGCCACCTTTTCGGCCTGGGCCTCGTCGATCCCGGTGACGATCGCGGAAATGACGCTGGTGCGGACGGTTTCCTGCAACGCCATGCCCGGCCGCGACTTGTCGACGACCTCGAAGCCCTTTTCGTCATGACGGATGTCGAGCACGGGATGGACGACGAACTCGACCGAAGGGACGGCCGCGTTGATCTCGCCGAGCACCGAATCGAACAGGAAGGGCTTGTTCTCGTTGACGACCGCAAACAGCGTGGCCGGCCGGCCGGCGCGGTCGGTCATCGTGCGGACCCGCACCAGCGAATCCGGTCCGCGATGGATCGCCACCGTCTCGGCGGCCAGCGCTATGGCGGCCGCGAGCACCTCTTCTTCCAGATTGGCCAGATCCTCGGCGTGCGCGTCGGCGATCAGAGGGCCGGCGAGAGCCGTGGCCTGCGGTTCCAGCGTGTCGGTGATTCGGGTCAGCTTGCGCTTCGCCGTCGCAGCCATTGCCTTTGCCATGTCCCCTCCCGTCGGTCTTTTATCGTTTACTTGCCAGCCCTTGCGGTCTAGACCGACAGCATAACAGCGCCATGGCAGTTTGCATTACAAAATGCAGGGCGACCGGCGGTGGCGACGAACGCATGCCCCGTGCCGGCCGTGGACGACGAGATGAACGACAAGCCCGATCCCCACGCCAACGAACGTGAAGCGCGCAAGGCGCTCGAACGCGTCCAGCGCGACGCGGAAGTCGTCGGCCAGTCCTCGTTCGTGCGGGCGGCGGGCCGGGCGCGCGAACATCTGGCGGGGGCCGACGCCGATCCGTCCGATCCGGTGGAAGTCTGGGGCCGACGGGTCGGGCGCGGCCTGTCGGTCATTGCCTTCATCGGTCTTGCGATCTGGCTGATCGGCTATCTGGCCCGATGAGCGGGACGGTCGAAGCCGCGGCGGGCCGCACGCCCCCGGCCGGAGCCGTCGCGGTCATCTCCAGCCATGTCGCGCGCGGCGCGGTCGGAAATCGCGCCGCCGTGTTCGCGATCGAGACCCTCGGCCATCCGGTAATCGCCGTGCCCACGGTGATCCTGCCCTGGCATCCCGGCCACGGAGCGGCGACGCGAATCGTGCACGATCCGGCTTTGTTTGCCGGCTTCATGTCCGATCTGGCTGGCGGCCCGTTCGCCGGCGAGATCGATGCGGTTCTGTCGGGCTACATCGGCTCGCCCGATCAGGTTCCTGCGATCGCCGATGCCGTGACGTCGCTGCGCCGCAGGCGGCCAGGCCTGGTGTTCGCCTGCGATCCGGTGATCGGCGACGCGAACGGGCTCTATGTGCCGGACGAGGTCGCGCGCGCCATCGCCGGGCACCTGGTACCGGCGGCGGACATCGCAACGCCGAACCGGTTCGAACTGGCCTGGCTCGCCGGCCGGCCCCTAAAGGACAATGCCGACCTGATCGCTGCCGCACGCGCGCTCGGGCCGCCGAAGGTTCTGGTGACGAGCGCGTTCGCGGGCGCCCCGGACCGCACGGGCAACCTGCTGGTGACGGCGGATGGCGCGCTCCTGGCCGAACATCCGGCGTTCGCCCGCGTGCCGAACGGAACCGGTGATCTGACCGCTGCGCTGCTTGTCGCGCATCTGCTGGATGGCCGCACCGAGGCCGAGGCGCTGATGCTGGCGACCGCCTCGGTCTATGACGTCCTGCAGAGCACGCGCGCCCGCCGGGCCGACGAACTGACGCTCGCCGCCGATGCCGACCTGCTCCGGACCCCGAAGTCGAAGGTCGATGCGACGGTCATCGAAGAGAAGTCGCGGCCTGCGGAAACCGAGCGGGTTGCGGTGAAATAGCGGGCCGGCGGGCTCAGCCGAGCCTGTCGAGCTTGCGCTGCATTTCGGCGATCTGATCGCGCATGGTCTGCAGATCGTCGCCCGCCCGTTCGCCTTCGGCGGCGTTGCCCGTGCCCTGTTCGGAACCGGTCTGTTCGGACTTGGCCTGCATGTCGGCCATTACCGCGAACGGGTTGAACATCTTCAAGGCTTCCTGGAACAGCGCCATGTTTCGCTGGGTCTGTTCGCCGAACATCTGCTGGCTGGTCGCCATGACGTCCATCGGCGACTTGCCGACCATCGAGGCCATCTGCTCGCGGATGCGTTCCTGTTCCTTGGCGAAGGCGGCCATGGAGTGTTCGAGATAGCTCGGAACGACCATCTGCATCTGGTCGCCGTAGAACGAGATGAGCTGGCGCAGCACCGAGACCGGCAACATCGTCTGGCCCGACTTGGCCTCCTGCTCGAAGATGATCTGGGTGAGGACCGAGTGGGTGATGTCCTGACCGGATTTGGCGTCCTGGACGAGGAAATCCTCGTCCTCCTTGACCATGGTCGCCAGGTCGTCGAGCGTCACATAGGTGCTCGTTCCCGTGTTGTAGAGGCGGCGATTGGCGTACTTCTTGATGATCGTTGCGCCATCGTTCTTGGCCATGGACATCTCCTTCAGGTCCGTCCGTCGCCGTCAGCGCGCCTGACGACCTTGTCTGTTGGCGCAACAGTAGTCGGTCATTTGATCGAATTCAAAACGTTTCTTGCATCGCACCAATCGGTGATCGCGGTCCGCCAAGTCTTGGCCCTTTAACCAATAGGCATGGCCGGCGATATATGGCACAGGTGCCGCACCCGGCGCCTCGCCGCGCCCCCGAGAACGGAAAAATCCAGGAGTTCAGTCATGGAACCCATCGTCATCGCAAGCGCCGCGCGCACGCCCGTGGGCGCCTTCAACGGAGCGTTCGCCACCGTCCCCGCCCACGAACTGGGCGCGACGGCGATCAAGGGCGCGCTGGAGCGCGCCGGCGTCGATCCGGCCGATGTCGACGAGGTGATCATGGGCCAGATCCTCTCGGCCGGCGAGGGACAGAACCCGGCGCGGCAGGCGGCCATGGCCGCCGGCTGCCCGCAGGAGACGACGGCCTGGGGCATCAACCAGCTGTGCGGTTCGGGCCTGCGCGCGGTGGCGCTCGGCATGCAGCAGATCGCCACGGGCGACGCGTCGATCGTGGTCGCCGGCGGCCATGAATCGATGTCGATGGCTCCGCACTGCCAGCACCTGCGCGGCGGCACCAAAATGGGCGACGTCAGGCTCGTCGACACCATGCTCAGGGACGCGCTGATGGATGCGTTCTACGGCTATCACATGGGCAACACGGCCGAGAACGTCGCCCGCCAGTGGCAGCTTACCCGCGATCAGCAGGACGAGTTTGCCGTCGCCAGCCAGAACAAGGCCGAAGCGGCCCAGAAGGCCGGCAAATTCAAGGACGAGATCGTCGCCCACACGGTCAAGCACCGCAAGGGCGAGACGGTCGTCGAGGACGACGAATACATCAAGCATGGCGTGACGCTGGATGGCGTCGGCAAGCTGCGCCCGGCCTTCGACAAGGAGGGCACGGTGACGGCGGCGAACGCGTCGGGCATCAATGATGGCGGCGCGGCCGCGGTGCTGATGAGCGCGGCCGAAGCCGAAAGGCGGGGCATCAAGCCGATGGCGCGGATCGTCTCCTGGGCGACCGCCGGCGTCGATCCGCAGATCATGGGCACCGGGCCGATCCCGGCCTCGCGCAAGGCGCTCGAAAGGGCCGGCTGGAAGACCGACGATCTCGATCTGGTCGAAGCCAACGAGGCGTTCGCCGCCCAGGCCTGCGCTGTCAACAAGGACATGGGCTGGAACCCGGAGATCGTCAACGTCAATGGCGGGGCGATCGCGATCGGTCACCCCGTCGGCGCATCGGGCGCCCGCATCCTGAACACGCTGCTGTTCGAAATGGCCCGTCGCGACGCCAGGAAGGGGCTCGCCACGCTGTGCATCGGCGGCGGAATGGGCGTTGCGATGTGCGTCGAGCGGGATTGATCAACAAGTGAATGGTGAATGGTGAATTGCGAATGGGGCCGAGAGCCTCGTTCCTTCCACCATTCACGACTTCACCATTCACCTAGAGGGGAGGAGAACCAATCATGAGCAAAGTGGCGCTTGTCACGGGCGGAACGCGCGGAATCGGCGAGGCGATTTCCAAGGCGCTCAAGGATGCCGGCTACACGGTCGCGGCGACCTATGCGGGCAACGACGAAAAGGCCAGGGCCTTCACCGACGCGACCGGCATTGCGACCTACAAGTGGAACGTCGCCGACTATGAGGAGTCCAAGGCCGGCATCGAGAAGGTCGAGGCCGACCTCGGTACGATCGATGTCGTGGTCGCCAATGCCGGCATCACGCGCGATGCCCCGTTCCACAAGATGACGCCCGACCAGTGGAAAGAGGTGATCGACACCAATCTGACGGGCGTCTTCAACACGATCCATCCGGTCTGGCCGGGCATGCGCGAGCGCAAGTTCGGTCGCGTGATCGTGATCAGTTCGGTCAACGGTCAGAAGGGGCAGTTCGCGCAGGCCAACTATGCGGCCACGAAGGCCGGCGATATCGGCATCGTGCGCAGCCTCGCCCAGGAAGGCGCGCGGGCCAACATCACGGTCAACGCGATCTGTCCGGGTTATATCGCAACCGAAATGGTCATGGCGGTGCCCGAAAAGGTGCGCGAGCAGATCATCGCGCAAATCCCGGCCGGCCGGCTGGGCGAACCGGACGAAATCGCCCGCTGTGTGACGTTCCTTGCCTCCGACGATGCCGGCTTCATCACCGGGTCGACGGTCTCGGCAAACGGCGGACAGTTCTTCAGCTAGCCACGGTCGGGCGGCCGCGCATGCCCCATCGAATGCGCGGCCTTTTCCGTGGCGTTCAGGCTTCCGACCCTGACGGGGTCCTGCTGAACGGCAGATGAACGGCGCTCAGCCCGCCTCGATCGCTTCGCGCAGCATTTCGAGTTCCAGCCAGCGCTCTTCCTTGGCTGCGTGCTCGGCGCGCCGTTCTTCGAGCGCCTCGGCCGTCGCGGAGAAGCCGGCCGGATCGCGCGCGAAGAAATCGGAATCGGCGAGCCGCGCTTCAAGTTCCGCAATCTCGCCGGCGAGCGCCTCGATCTCGCCGGGCAGGGTTTCGAGCGCGAACTTGTCCTTGTAGGAGAGCTTGCCGGACGGGGCCGGTGGCCGGCTTTCCTTTTCGCCCGGCTTCGGCCGGGACCGGGAAGGCGGGTCTCCGGTCGCAGACCGGGACTTTTCTTTGGCGGCGCCGCGCTGGGCGACCATGTCCGAATAGCCGCCGGCATAGGCGATCCAGCGGCCGTCGCGGTCGGGATCGGGCGCGATCACGGCATTGACCGTCCGATCGAGAAAGTCGCGGTCGTGGCTGACCAGAAGCACGGTGCCGTCGAAGCCGGCGACGAGTTCCTCGAGCAGATCGAGCGTTTCCATGTCGAGATCGTTGGTCGGCTCGTCGAGAACGAGCAGATTGGCCGGTCGCGCCAGAAGCTTTGCCAGCACGAGCCGGGCCTTCTCGCCGCCGGAGAGTTCGCGCACCGGGGTGCGCGCCTGTTCCGGCTTGAACAGGAAATCCTTCATGTAGGACGCAACGTGCTTCTGCGCCCCGCCGACGATCAGCGACTGGCCGCGTCCATCGGTCAGGAAGTGTTCGAGCGTCTCGTCGGGATCGAGCGCGGCACGGCGCTGGTCGAGCATCGCCAGTTCGATGTTGGCGCCATGGCGCACGGTGCCTTCACCCGGGGCCAGATCGCCTGTGAGAATGCGGACGAGCGTCGTCTTGCCGACGCCGTTCGGGCCGACAAGCCCGATCCGGTCGCCGCGATGGACCCGCACGGAGAAGTCGCGCACGAGCGTTCTGTCGCCAAGCGTCTTGGAGACGGAGTTCGCCTCGATGACCAGCTTGCCCGATGCGGGCGTTTCGGTCGCCTCGAGCTTCGCGGTTCCAGGCGCGCGTTCGTGGCTGCGGAAGCGCTGGCGGAGGGCGTTGAGTTCGCCGAGGCGCCGCTGGTTGCGCTTGCGGCGCGCGGTGACGCCGTAGGTCAGCCAGTGCTCCTCGCGCACGATCTTGCGCTTGAGCTTGTGCAGGTCGCGTTCTTCTTCCTCCAGCGCCTTGTCGCGCCAGGCTTCGAACGCACCGAAGCCGGCGCGGTTCTCGCGCACCGTGCCGCGATCGAGCCAGAAGGTCTTGCGGCTGACGTTCTCGAGGAACCGCCGGTCGTGCGAAATGACGACGACCGCCGATGCCATGCGCGCGATCTCGCCTTCGAGCCATTCGATCGCGGGCAGGTCGAGATGGTTGGTGGGCTCGTCGAGCAGGACGAGATCGGGTTCGGGCGCCAGCGTGCGCGCAAGCGCGGCGCGGCGCGCCTCACCGCCCGAAAGGCCGGCGGGGCCCCGTTCCGGATCGAGGCCCAGTTCGATCAACAGGCGTTCGGCGCGGTGGGGATCGTCGAGCGGGCCGAGGTCCGCCTCGGCATAGGCCCGAAGGCTCGGATAATCGGCAAGATCGGGGGCCTGTGGCAGGTAGCGCACGGTCGCGCCGCGTTCGGTGATGACCTCGCCGGCCGAGGGTTCGACGTGCCCGGCCGCGATCTTCAAAAGCGTGGACTTGCCTGATCCGTTGCGGCCGACGAGCGCGATCCGGTCGCCCTGATGAACGGAGACGGCGACATCTTCGAGCAGCGGTGTGCCGCCGAACGTCAGCGAGATGTTTTCCAGCCGCAGAAGCGGCGCGGGCGCGGCCATGGCATCGTCCAGTGCATCGGATCGATGCGCATGTGCCGATCGCGCCGATGGAAATCAACCCATCGGGTCGACCGTTATCGTCGCGTGCGAACGCGGCCCGCCGTCACGCGAGCCGCGATCCGTTGCTCATGCGTTGCCGCTTACGGGCAGCGCGCGATGTAGGTGCTGCCGTCGGGACGGCGATAGCGGCAGGTCCGGCCGTCGTCGAGCGTATCGAGCAGGACACCGGCGCCCGCGCCAGCGGCCGCGCTCGCGGCGATCGTGCCGGCATTGCCGCCCGTCGCGGCTGCGATACCGCCGCCCAGCAATGCGCCGCCTGCGGCCCGCTGCTCGGTCGTCGTGCAGCCGGCAGCCAGCATGCCGGCGGTCGCGACAGCGGCGATCGTCAATGCAATTTTCATGTCTTGGTCTCCCTGTTGAGATCGTTCGAACTATGCGCACCACGAAGTTCGCAAAGTGTCCGATATCACAGCGCGAACGCCGCGACCACCGCGGCGGTTCCATGCCCCAACGTAAGGCCGAGCGCGTCAGAGGCGCTGTTGGACAGGGTGAGCGAGCTGCCCATGGCCACTTCGACGCGGTCGAGCGGCCAATCGGCCCCCGTGATCGTCAGGTCCGAAAGGTCGGAGAACGGGATCACCGAGAACAGCGTGCCGACGGGCCAGTCCGGGCGCCGGCGCATGCCCGGCAGGAGCGGCACGGCCTCCTCGCGGCCGCTGGTCAGGATCACGTCGAGCCCCTGCCGTTCGGCGAGGCGGACGGCGAGCAGCATGCTGAACAGCGTGTGGTCGGTGCGCTCGCCCCCGAGCGCGCCGCACAGGACGAGCGACCGCGCACCGGCCGCGACGGCCTCGCCGATCGCGATCTCGCCGTCCGAGACGTCCTTGCGCGAGGGGTGGTCCTGCCGGGGCACGTCGGCGTGGGTCTCCAGCAGCGCGGCCGGCGCGGAATCGAAGTCGCCGACCCACAGTTCGGGCTGCAGGCCCAGCGCTTTCGCGTGGCGCATGCCGCCGTCCGCCGCGATCACCCGGGCACCGTCGATCTGCCGCGCAACTCTCGGCGTCGGCGTGAGTTCCCCGTCGAGAAGGATGGCGAAGCGGTCGGCGTGGGGCGCGTTCATGCCCCCGCTTATCGCGCTTTCCCGCGCCGCGCCAAGGGTTTGGTTGGATCGGCAGGTTTGGCTTGAAATGTGGGAACCGCGTTGCTAGGTCCGTGGTGCTTCTAACGGGGTGCCGGAAACGGCTGAGAGGCGAAAGCCAACCCGATGAACCTGATCCGGTTAGCACCGGCGTAGGGATTAGACGCGATTGTGCGGCTGTGACCGCCGGCGCCTGTCCCGTTCAACACGAACCATGGAGGTGCCGAAATGCACACCCCGTCCCTTATCCGTACCCCTCTTATCCGTACCACTCTTGCCGCGCTGGCCGCCGGCTCCATCCTTGTCGCGCCCGCCCTGGCGCAGGACGACCGGACGCTGACCGTCTACACCTATGACAGCTTCACCGCCGAATGGGGCCCGGGCCCGCAGGTGGAGGAGGCTTTCGAGGCGCAATGCGATTGCGATCTCGAGTTCGTCTCGGTCGCCGATGGCGTGGCGCTGCTCAACCGGCTGCGGCTGGAAGGTGGCCGCACCGATGCCGATATCGTGCTCGGCCTCGACACCAATCTGGTGGCCGAGGCGCGACAAAGCGGCTTCTTCGCCCCGCACGGCATCGACATGCCCGAGACCGCCATCCCCGGCGGCTGGGACGACGAGATGTTCGTGCCGTTCGACTTCGGCTACTTCGCGGTCGTCTACGACACCGAGACGATCGACGAGCCCTACGCTTCGATGGAGGCGTTTCTGAACAGCGAAGACGCCTCGAAGATCGCCATTCAGGATCCACGCACCTCGACGCCCGGCCTCGGCCTGATGCTGTGGCTGAAGAAGCTCTATGGCGAGGAGGCGCCAGCGGCCTACCAGAAGCTGGCCGACCGGGTCCTGACCGTCACGCCGGGCTGGTCGGAGGCCTACAACCTGTTCACCAACGGCGAAGCGCCGATGGTGCTGTCCTATACGACCTCCCCGGCGGTCCATATCCTGCTCGACGAGACCGAACGCTACCAGGCAATGGCGTTCGAGGAAGGCCACTACATGCAGATCGAGTTGGCCGCGCGCACCAATCAGGCGGCGGACAACGAACTGGCCGGTGACTTCCTGCAGTTCATGACGACCGAGCAATTCCAGCAGATCATCCCGCAGACCAACTGGATGCTGCCGGCCTTCATGCCGGTGGACGCGATCGATCCGGTCTTCGGCGAGATGGTCGATCCGGACGAGGCGCTGCTGTTCGACCCGGAAACGGTCGCCGAGAACCGCAAGGCGTGGACCGACCAGTGGCTCGAGGCGTTCAGCCGATGACCGGACGGGCGCGGTGACGGTGGTGGCCATGCGCCCGGCTCTGGCCGGTGCCATGGCGGCCGGCGCCCTTCTGCTCGGGCTGTGTCTGGTTGCGATCGGCGCACTCGCCGGTCGGGCCGGCACGGCACCCGATGCCATGGCGGTCCTTGCCGATCCGACCGTCTGGCGCATCGTGCGTTTCACCCTGTGGCAGGCGGTGCTGTCGACTCTGCTGTCGGTCGGGCTCGCCATTCCGGTGGCGATCGCCTTCCATCGCCTTGCCGATGGCTGGTTGCGCCGGGCCGCGCTGGCGCTGTTCGCCCTGCCGCTGGCGCTGCCGCAGATCGTCGCCGTGCTCGGCATCGTCGCGCTCTATGGCGAACAGGGCGTTGTCCGCGCGCTGGTCGAAAGGGCCGGGCTCGCCGCGCCGTCGATCTACGGTCTGTCAGGCATCCTGATCGCGCATGTGTTCTTCAACCTGCCGCTGGCGGCGCGCATCCTGTTCGGGGCGCTGGCCGTGATGCCGGCCGAATATGACCGGCTTGCCGGCCAACTCGGCATGGGACCGGTCAGCCGGTTCCGGCTGGTCGACTGGCCGGTCATGCGCCCGGCCGCCGCGAGCGCGTCGGCACTGATCTTCATGCTGTGCGTGACCAGCTTCGCGATCGTCCTGATCCTCGGCGGCGGCCCGCGCGCGACGACGCTCGAGGTGGCGCTCTACCAGGCCCTGACCTTCGATTTCGACATTCCGCGGGCGGTCGTGCTGACGCTGCTGCAACTGGCGATCACGATCACGGCCGTCGCCCTGTTCGCGCTGGCGGGGGGCGCGGTCGAGTCGGGCATGACGGTCGCCGAGGCCGACCATCGCGCGCCGGTCGTCGGGGCGCGCGGCCTTGCGGGCCGGGTGCCCTTGATCGTCGTGCTGGTCGCGGTCGTCTTCGTCGCCCTGCCGTTCATCGCCATCATCGCCGGCGGACTGGCCGCCGATCTCGGCCGTCTGTTCACGCAGCGGTCGGTTCTGGGCGCGATCGGTACCTCGATCGGCCTGGGCCTTCTGGCGGCGCTGCTCGCCGTCCTGCTGGCGGGCCTTCTGTGCCGGGGGGCCGTCGTGCTGGCGGCGCGGCGCCGCTTCTCCGGCGCGCCCGGAGCATGGGAGACCGTTCTTGCGCAGGCGCCGTCGCTGATCCTGGTCGTGCCGCCGATCGTCATCGCGGCGGGCTGGTTCATCGCCCTGCGCACGGTCACGGACGTCTATGCGGCCGCACCCTTCATGGTCGTTTCGGTCAACGCGGCGATGGCGATGCCGTTTGCCGCCCGTCTGATGCTGCCGGCCATGCTCGCGGCCGAGGAGCGTCACGGTCGACTGTGCGCGCATCTGGGCATCGGCGGCCTTGCGCGCGCGCGGCTCGTGTCATGGCCGGTGTTGCGGGCGCCGCTGATCGCGGCCTCGGCATTCGCCTTCGCCCTGTCGCTCGGCGATCTCGGCGTGATCGCCCTGTTCGGCTCCGAGCAGGTGCGGACCATGCCGTTCCTTATCCTGCAGCGCATGGGCGCCTATCGCACGGACGATGCGGCGGGCCTTGCGCTGATCCTGATGGTGATGACGATGATCCTCATGCTGGCCGCCGAACACTTCGCGCGTCGGTCGGCGCCGGGGGCGTCACGATGAGCGGGGGCGGCACCGGCGTGCGGTGCGAGGCGCTGTCGTTCCGCTACCGGCCGGACGAGCCGGCGATGCGCTTCGATTGCGCCTTCGCGCCGGGACGGGTGACCTCGGTGATGGGGCCGAGCGGGTCGGGCAAGTCGACGCTGCTGGCGCTGATCGCCGGCTTCGAGCGGGCCGAGGGTGGCCGCATCCTGATCGGCGACGCGGATGTCACGCGCCTGCCGCCGGCGCGTCGTCCGGTTTCGATCGTCTTTCAGGACAACAATCTGTTCGCCCATCTCGACGTGGCCGCCAATGTCGGCCTTGGCATCGCGCCCGATCTCAGGCTCGATTCGGCCGCGCGCGGCAAGCTCGCCGAGGCGCTCGATGCGGTGGGACTTGCCGGCTACGAGACCCGCAAGCCCGGCGCGCTGTCCGGCGGGGAGCGCCAGCGCGTCGCCATCGCCCGCGCACTGGTGCGCGACCGGCCCGTGCTGATGCTCGACGAGGCGTTCGGATCGCTCGGGCCGGCGCTGCGCGCGGCAATGCTCGATCTGGTGGCCGACCTGCATCGCCGGATGGCGATGACGGTGATAATGGTCAGCCACGATCCGGACGACGCGCGCCGGATCGCCTCCGACCTCGTCTTTATCGACCGCGGACGTGTCGCCGTCCAGGGCCCGACGGACCGACTGCTCGATGACGGTGAAAACGAGACGGTCCGTGCCTATCTGGGTTCGAGACAGACGCCGTCTTGACGCGCTTTTGCCAGATTTGGCCGCCACAGGGGCGTTGCCCGGGGAGCTTAACCGGGCTTTAACCAGCAAGGGGCTGATTGCCCGAAGACCCTGCGGCGAGCGGCCGCACCAGAGGCGGCGCGCAATGCACCAACCGGAACGACCCTGGCAGAATGTGACCCGGCGCCTGCGCCGGGCGGCGCTGCTTGCCGGTGCGGCGGTGGCGCTTGCCGGCTGCACGTCGCTGACCAACATGGGGCTTGATGCCGATCTGTCTCCGTCGGCGCGGCCCGTCATCGCCGACAATGTGCGCACCGGGCGCCTGGCGCGCATAGGCGCGGCCCAGCATCCGCGCATCCTTGCCTCCTATGGCGGCGAATATTCGGACACCCGGCTCGAGCGCATGGTGGCCGGCATCGTCGGCCGGCTGGTGACGGTCTCCGACAATCCCAGCCAGGTCTACCAGGTCTCGATCCTCGATACGCCGGTCATCAACGCGTTCGCCCTGCCGGGCGGCTATCTCTACGTCTCGCGTGGCCTTCTGGCGGTCGCCAACGACTCGGCGGAACTGGGCGCGGTGATCGCGCACGAGATGGCGCACGTGACCGCCAATCACGGTGTCCTGCGCCAGCAGCGCGAGGCCGAGGCCGTTCTGGCAAGCCGCGTCGTCTCCGAGGTCCTGTCGGACAAGGCGGCGGGCGAGCGCGCCCTGGCGCGCGGCAAGGTGGCGCTGGCGCAGTTCTCGCGCAATCAGGAACTGGAGGCCGACGCGATCGGCATCGCGGCGATGGGTGAAGCGGGCTTCGATCCCTACGCGGCCGCTGACTTCCAGCAGGCGATGAGCGCCTTCAACGCGTTCCGCAGCGGTTCGAGCGCGCAGGAGAACAGCCTCGACTTCCTTTCGACGCACCCGTCGACGCCGCAGCGCGTCTCGCTGGCGCTTGGCCATGCGCGCAAGCTCGGCGCGCCGGGGACCGTGGGCGAGCGCGACCGTAACGCCTATCTTGCCGGCATCGACGGCATGCTGTTCGGCGACAGTCCTGACGAGGGCTATGTGCGCGGCCGCACCTATGCCCATGCCGAACTCGGCATCGCCTTCGAGTTCCCGGCAGGTTTCGAGATCGAGAACCGCCCCGAAGCGGTGCTGGCGGCGCGTGCGAGCGACGGCGCCGGCATCCGTTTCGACGGTGTCGACGTTCCGGCCAGCCAGGCGCTCACCGACTATCTGCTCAGCGGCTGGGTCGAAGGGCTCGACCGGTCGAGCGTGCGCGCGACGAAGGTCAACGGGCTTGATGCCGCGGTGGCTCGGGCGACCGTCGGCCGCTGGGCGTTCGATGTGACGGTGGTGCGCGGACCGGCGCAGGTCTACCGGGTGCTCGTTGCCGTGCCGGTCGGATCGGCCGCGCTCGAACCGCTGGCGCAGAACAGCCGCACCGGGTTCCGGCTTCTGTCGGACGCCGAAAAGGCCGAACTCAAGCCGCTGCGTATCCGCGTCGTCCGCGCCGGTGCCGGCGACACGGTGGACACGCTGTCACGAACGATGCTTGGCAGCACCGATCGGGCCGGCTTCTTCCGCGTGCTCAACGGGCTCGAGCCCAACGAACAACTGGTCCCGGGCGCCTACTACAAGACCGTGACCTACTGAGGCGGCCGCGCGGGCTCGCATTCGGCCCGCATCGCGCCCCCGTCGTGACGCGGCGGCTCGTCGGCCGCCATTGCCCCGTCAGCGCAGCTCCAGCAGCCGCTCGAGATATTCGCGCTCGAGCTGCGGTGACAGCGCGTTGCCGAGCCGCTCCCGGATCGCATCGAGGATCTCGCGGGCCCGGCGCACGTCGATCTCGTCGGGCACGTCGACCGACTCGCCGAAATCGGGACCCGATGAGCGCTGCGGCCGACCGAGCGGATCGCGGCTGTCACCGTTGCGGGTTCCGCCGGGTTCCATCGAGCCGGCCTGTCCGTTCTGGGCCTGCTGCTGCATCTGCTGCATCATCTCGCCGGCGCCGCGTCTGAGCGCGTCCATCGCGTTGCCCTGTTCGGCCAGCGCCTGCTCGCCCTCGTTGCCGCCGAGCGCCTCGCCGGCCTCGCCCATCGAACGGCCGGCCTCGCCGAAGTCCTCGCCCGGCTCGATGCCCATGCCGCGCAGGCCCTCCATGAATTCGTCGAGGCGCTGCTGAAGGGCCTGCTGGCCGGGCGCAAGTCCCTGCAGTCCCGGGCCGCGCTGCCGGCCCTCGCCATTCTGTCCCATCTGCCCCTGTCCGGGCTGCTGGCCCTGCTGGCCCTGTTGGCCCGGCTGCTGTCCGGGTTGCTGGCCCGGCTGCTGGCCGTTCTGGCCCATCTGGCCCTGCTGGTCGGGTTGACCCTGCTGACCTTGCTGTCCCTGCCGGTTCTGGCGGAAGGTCTCGTCCATCAGCTCCTGCTGCTCGCGCAGGATCTCGCCCAGTTCGTTCATCTGCTGCTGGGCCGGGTTCTGCCCCTCGCCCTGGGGGTTGGGCCGCGCCATCTGAAGGTTGTTCATCATGTTCTGGAGCTGGTCGAGCATCTGCATGGCCTGCTCGCGCGCGCCCGACTGGGCCATTTCCTCGAGCTGGTCCATCATCTCGTCGAGCGTCTGCGGCGTCAGTTCCTGCCCGTCCATCTGCGGCATCTGCTGGGCGAGGTCGGGATCGTTCAGCGCGCGCTCGGCGAACTCGCGCATGTAGTCCTGCATCGCCTGACGCAGTTCGTCCATCAGCCGGGCGATCTCCTCTTCGGAGGCGCCGTTCTCGAGCGCTTCGCGCAGCGCCTGCTGGGCCTGCTGCAGGCGGCGCTCGGCATCGGTCAGCCCGCCATCCTCGATCTGCCGCGCGACCTCCCACAGATAGTCGACCACGTCGCGCAACTGGTCGTCGTTGCGCGCGTCGGCGAGCCGCGTGCGGGCCGTCGACAGGCCGAGGAAATGGGAGGCGTTGTCGATCGTCTCCTCGGGATAGAGCATCAGCGCGTCGAACAGATCGACGATCTCGTCCTGCCGGTTGGCGTCGAGCGCAAGATGCCGGCGCTGCTCGATGATCGCGCGCGCCAGCGGATTGGAGAAGGGCCGGCCGGGCAGCACGAGCGTGCGGGTTGTGCTTTGCCCGATCTGACCCAGATCGTCCTCGGCCTCGAGCGTCATGCGCACCTGGGCGCCGGCCCACGGATGCTCGGTCAGATCGCGGACGGTGCGGGCGGCGCCATCGTCGGCATTGCGGCGCGGCAGCGAGAGCGGCAGTTCGGGCGGATCGTAGAGCGGCCGGGTGCCCTCCGCATCGGGGGCGGCGAGCTCGATGAGGCCGCGCGCGCCGGCGACGCGGTAGTCGTCCGTGGTCACATAGTTCAGCGTCATCGTGCCGTTGGCGGCCCGTTCGAGCGGGTTCTCGGGGGAAAAGGCGATTTCGGGCGCGTCGTCCTCGGTCATGGTGACGGTCCAGCGGCCGAGCGCGGTTTCGCCGTCCGTGATTGCCAGTTCGCCGCCCGCGTCGACCACGGTCTCGAAGGCGCGGGCCTGACCGTCGGCGCCGGCTTCGGCCTCGACCGCGGCGTCCGGTGAGGGGAAGCTGACCTGCTCGGCCCCGTTGCCGCCGGCGATGCGGACCGTCACGACGCTGCCCTCGGGCACCGTGAAGGCGGACTTGTCGGCGTTCAGGTCCGAGGTCAGGAAGATCGGTGCGATGCCGGTATAGGCGGGCGGGGTGACCCAGGCATCGACGCGAGCCGGTACGGCGACCTCGCTTGAGTGGCTGCGGGCGATGTCGGTCAGCGCGCCGCCGCCGGGCGCGAAGGAAAAGGCGAAGGCGGTCACGAGGAGCAGCGGCACCAGCGCGCGCAGGGCCCATGGATCGCGCGCCGGGATGGTCGTCCGGGCGCGGACCGGATCGACGCGGCCAAGACCCCTTGCGATGCGTTCCTGATGCGCCTTCCAAAGGGCGCGCGCGAACGGATCGTCGTCGCGCGCCAGCGCATCGTCCTGCGTGGTGATGGGCCGGTGCGCGAGGCGATTGTCGCGTTCGAGCCTGTGGTCGATGTCGAAATCGGCCGGCATGACCAGATGCCGCAGCGGCCACAGCGATGCGAGACCGGCAAGGCCGAACATGAGGGCCGTGCCGATCCGGACGAGGTCGGGAACGGCGCGGAAGAAACCGAACCAGGACAGGATCAGGAACAGGCAGACGACGAGGGTGAGCGGCAGGACGAGCGGGGCGACGCGTTCGGCGACGATCACGGCGCGGCTGAACCAGCGCGCAAAACCCAGGCCGGCGCCGGCGTTCAGGCGGCGAATGTCATGGCCGCCTCTTTCGTGGTCGTGTTCGTCGCGGGGGTTCTCCGGGGCGGCGGAAGGAGGTGCGGCCATGGTGCGGTGTCCTCGTCTCACCATGGCGAAGATAGCAGCATATATGGCGTTGGCGAGGCGAAAACCGCTCACGCTTTTGTAATCCGCGGCGCGGTTCGGGCGGTCAGAGCCAGGCGGGCACGCTGTCCATGCCGATCATCTCGTCATAGGAAGGCCGCCGGCGCGCCAGATGCCAGCGGTCGCCGTGGACGATCACCTCGGGCACCAGCAGGCGCGAATTGTAGGTGCCCGCCTGCACCGCGCCATAGGCGCCGGCGGTGCGGATCGCGAACAGATCGCCCGGCTCGGGCCGCGCCATCTCCCTGTCATGGCCCAGGTAATCGCCGGTCTCGCAGACCGGGCCGACGACATCGAGCGTCAGGCGCGGCGCGTCGTCGGCGGGCAGCCGGACCGGTTCGATGTCGTGCCAGGCATCATAGAGCGTCGGCCGGATGAGGTCGTTCATCGCCGCGTCGACGATCAGATAGTTCTTGTGGTCGGCCTGCTTGAGAAAGAGCGTCGTCGTGACCAGCACGCCGGCGTTGCCGGCGATCAGCCGGCCGGGCTCGAAGATCGTGGTCACGCCGAGCGGACCCAGATGCTTCCTGACGATGGCGCTGTAGTCGTCGGGCAGCGGCGGCGGATTGTTGTCGCCGCGATAGGGAATGCCGAGCCCGCCGCCCAGGTCGACGTGCTCGATCGCGTGTCCGTCGGCGCGCAGCGTTCCGACGAGTTCGGCGAGCAGGGCGAAGGCGGCATCGAAGGGCTGCATGTCGGTGATCTGGCTGCCGATATGCATGTCGATGCCGTTGACGCGCAGGCCCGGCAGCGCCGCGGCGTGGCGATAGACGTCGCGCGCCTTCAGCCATGAAATGCCGAACTTGTCGCCGCTGCGGCCGGTGGTGATCTTGGCGTGCGTCCTGGCGTCGACGTCCGGATTGATGCGGATCGAGACAGGCGCGGTCGTGCCGGCGGCGACGGCGCGGGCCGACAGTAGTTCCAGTTCCGGCTCGGATTCCACGTTGAAGCAGCGGATGCCGACCGAAAGCGCGAAATCCATCTCGGCGGCGGTCTTGCCGACGCCGGAGAACATGATCTTGTCAGGCGCGATGCCGGCGGCGAGCGCGCGGCGCAATTCGCCCTCCGAGACGACGTCGGCGCCCGCCCCGAGCCTGGCGAGCGTTGCCAGCACGGCCTGGTTCGAATTGGCCTTCAGCGCGTAGCAGATCAGCGCGTCGATGTCGGAAAAGGCGCCGGCGAAGACCTCGTAATGGCGGGTCAGCGTGGCGGTCGAATAGCAGTAGAACGGCGTGCCGACGGCCTCGGCGATCGACGGCAGCGGCACGTCCTCGGCGTAAAGGACGCCATCGCGGTACTGGAAATGGTTCACCGGCGTGCGCTCACTCGATCAGCGGATCGAGGATGAAACCGCGGTCGGCGGGGGCCGGTTCGGGGTCGGCCGCCTGACCCGTCGGCGCCGTGGCGCTTGCCGGTGGCGGTTCGAGCGGTCCCGCGCGGCCGCAGGCGGCGAGCGCGAGAAGGAGCGCGGCGAGCGCTGAACGGGTCATGACGGTGCGAACGGCCATGGCGGATTTCCGGTGAGCGGGTCGGGCGCCTGTGTGCGTCAAACGGGCCGGGCTTGCAAGGGCCGGTTGAAGCAAGTCCCTTCCGTGTTCATTTCCGCCCCCCACGTTGCCCCCACCCCTCACCCCTCCCACGCGTGCGGGAGAGGGGTGGAGGTGTGGCCACGGGGTGGCGGCACGGACAGAGGATGGAGTGATCAGGCAAGCCCCGGAAACATCACCCCATCTTCTTCAGCTTGCGTCGCCAGTGGCGTATCTGCTTCTTCACCTCGCGTGGCGCGGTGCCGCCGAAGCTGGTGCGGCTGGCGACGGATCTGGTCACCGACAGGACCGAGAACACGTCGTCGGTGATGCCGTCATGGATCGTGCGCAACTCGTCGAGCGACAGTCTTTCGAGCCCGACGCCGCGCTCGGAGGCAAGCGCCACCGCGCGGCCGGTGACGTGATGGGCCTCCCGGAACGGCAGGCCCAGTTCCCGCACCAGCCAGTCGGCCAGATCGGTGGCGATCGAATAGCCGGCGCCGGCGGCCTTCTTCATCGCCTTTTCGTTGACGGTCAGGTCGGCGACCATGCCGGTCATCGCCGCGAGCGCCAGGTCGAGCGCCCGGGCCGCATCGAACACCTGCTCCTTGTCCTCCTGCATGTCCTTGGAATAGGCGAGCGGCAGGCCCTTCATGACAGTCGACAGCGCGACGAACGCACCATTGATCCGGCCGGTCTTGGCCCGGACCAGTTCGGCCGCGTCGGGGTTCTTCTTCTGCGGCATGATCGACGAGCCGGTCGAAAAGGCGTCCGACAGGGTGACGAAGCCGAACTGCGGCGTCGACCAGATCACGATCTCCTCGGCCAGCCGCGACAGGTGCGTGGCGCAGATCGAGGCGACCGACAGGAATTCGAGCGCGAAATCGCGGTCGGAGACCGTGTCGATCGAGTTGCGCGTCGGACCGGAGAAGCCGAGCGCCTCGGCGGTCATCTTTCGGTCGATCGGAAAGCCGGTGCCGGCCAGCGCGGCGGCGCCCAGCGGGCATTCGTCGAGCCGGTCGAGCGCGTCGCGCACGCGCGACAGGTCGCGGCCGAACATTTCCACATAGGCCATGCAGTGATGGCCGAAGGTCACCGGCTGCGCGGTCTGCAGATGGGTGAAGCCGGGCATGACGGTGCGTGCATGTTCCTCGGCGCGGCCCAGGAACGCGCCGATCAGCGCCTTCAGCGCCGTTTCGGTGCGGCGCAGTTCGTCACGAACCCACATGCGGAAATCGAGCGCGACCTGGTCGTTGCGCGAGCGCGCCGTGTGCAGGCGCCCGCCGGCCGGGCCGATCAGTTCGGTCAGCCGCGCCTCGATGTTCAGATGGATGTCCTCGAGCGCGCGCGAAAAAGTGAACGTGCCCGCCTCGATTTCCGACCGTATCGTGGTCAAACCGTCGATGATGGCATCGCGGTCGGCACTGGAAATGACGCCGGTCGCCGCCAACATGGTGGCATGGGCGATGGACCCGTCAATGTCCTGGCTGTAGAGCGCACGATCGAAACCGATCGAGGCGTTGATCTCTTCCATGACGGCGGCGGGGCCGGAGGCGAACCGGCCGCCCCACATCTGGTTGGACGCCGCCTCGGCGCCGCCCTTTGAATTGGATGAATGCGACATGGACAATCCGTCTCCGGAGCAGGACAAGAGCAGCAAGGGTCGTCGCGGCCTGACGATGGGCGTGATCGTCGCCCTTGTCGTCGCCGTCGCGGCGGCGCTTGGTTCCGCCGGCGTATACGGGAGCGGGGGCGCTTCTGACAACGGCCAGCAGGCGGGCGGCGCCTGCAACGGGGCCTATGCCACGGCGATCGAGCCCTACCTGACGGGGGACGTGGCTGCGATGGGCCTGCGCGACGATCCCGAAAACCTGTCGACGCTGACCTTCAACGACGGGTCCGGCACGCCGATCACGATGGCCGATACGGGCGGCAAGCTGCGGCTCGTCAATTTGTGGGCGACGTGGTGCGCGCCGTGCCGCGAGGAAATGCCGTGGCTCGAGGAGCTGCAGGTCGAACGCGGCGGCGAGAATTTCGAAGTCGTGGCGATCTCCGTCGATGGCGGTTCGGACGAAAAGCCGCGCGCGTTCCTCGAGGAGATCGGCGTCGACGATCTGGCCTTCTACCACGATCCGACGATCGGCGTCTTCAACACGCTGCGGCGCGAGGGGCTGGCGCTCGGCCTGCCGGTGACGCTGCTGATCGACGAGAACGATTGCGTGATCGCCAACATGAACGGGCCCGCCCACTGGGCGAGCCCGGATGCGTTCGCACTGATCGATGCGGCGCTTTCCGTGCGCGGCGAGGGAAGCTAGGCGGCGTTGGTGAAGGCGGCGGGCTGCCCGGTCTCGATCCAGGTCTTCAGGCTCGAGGCGATCCGGGCCCAGCCTTCGCGCGCGCCCTCCTGACCGGCGGGCAGGCCGTAGTGCAGGATGGTGAACTTGCACGCATCGCCCTGCTTTTCGATCTCGTAGACGCAGCGCGAGGGTTTCTTGTCCTCGCCCCAACCGGGTTCGAACGTCGCTTCGAGACGCCGGGGCGGGTCGATCGCAAGGATCTCGCCGCCGAGCATGAGGCTGTCGTCGGGGCCGAGATAGTCGAAGCGGCCGCCCTTCTTCAGGTCGCTCTTCAGGCGGGCGCCGGCGATGTAGAAGTGCGGGGTCTTGTCGCCGTCGGTGAGCGCATCCCAGAGCGTTTCGGGGGTCGTCCTGATATAGGTCTCCAGCACGAAATCGGGTGGGCTGTCCTTGGTTGTCGTCATCGGTCCGGTTCCTTCCAGCTGCGCCTTGAGGTCGAGGGCCATCCTCGCCATCGGCTTTTGCACGAGCGGCTCGATCCACCGGTCGATGACCTGCTGGAGCGGAACCGCGTTCAGGTAGTGGTGCTTGAAGCGTCCGGATCGCCGCGTGACCACCAGGGATGCGTCCTCGAGCACCTTGAGATGTTTCATCACGCCGAAACGCGTCATGCCCAGTTGCTGCTCGAGCTCCGACAGGGTCTGTCCGTCACGCTCGCGAAGCATGTCGAGCAGACTGCGCCGGGTCTCGTCGGCAAGCGCCTTGAAGATCGCATCCATGAGCAAACCATAAGTGACAATATAGTCACGTGTCAATAAGGTCACATGAAATCCGTCAGAAGTTAACGCCGGCCGCCGGATTCCGCCCTTGGGGCGCGGAATGAATCGCCATGGTTGTGCTGTCACGGCGAGGCGGCGCACAACATATGGTGAGAATGAAACACGAACATCGTCCGATCAGCGATTCGTCGCCGATTCGTTCCCTTCCGGTTCCGAACCTTAACGGAAACAGCGTCGGAGGCGGTCGAACATGGTTAACAGGGCGTAAACAAAACCGTTTTAATTCAACTTGTTAGCTTGCCCAGGGCAGGCTGTGGCGGGCTTTTGCGCCAATCGTTAACGGCCATGTTCATGACGCGTCGATGACGCGGTCCACCGCGACTAGGGCTGGTACGCGGACGGACGGCGCGACCCACATCTGGTAGGGAACAAATCTGCAACCCATGCGAGTCAGCGATTCGTCGGCGATTCGTTCCAGACTCGTTCCGGTTGTTAACGCGTGCAGACTCAAGGTTGCCGTCCGGGCTCGGGAGCGGCCGGTTTGCAACCTGCATTTTGCCCCTTGCCATGGTATCGCCGGGCTGCGAGCCCTATCTGCGCGGCATCACGCGATCCGGCCCCATGCTCACCGAACACGCCTCGTTCAGTTCCTCCCCGTCCCGTCAAGCCCCGCGATCGGTCTCCGGTCATGGCGTTCACGCCGTGCTGGGGCCGACCAACACGGGCAAGACGCATCTGGCCATCGAGCGCATGGTCGCCCACTCCTCGGGCGTGATCGGCCTGCCGCTGCGGCTGCTGGCGCGCGAGGTCTATGGCCGCGTCGCCGATCGCGTCGGGGCGGGCAGCGTCGCGCTGGTGACGGGCGAGGAAAAGATCGTGCCGGACAAGGCGCGGTTCACGGTGTGCACGGTCGAAGCGATGCCGCGCGAGACGGACGCGGCGTTCGTCGCCATCGACGAGGTGCAGCTCGCCGGCGATCTCGAAAGGGGCCACGTCTTCACGGACCGGCTGATGAACGTGCGCGGCCGCGAGGAAACGCTGCTTCTGGGTGCGGCGACGATCGCACCGATGCTGCGCCAACTCCTGCCGGGCGTCACCATCACCTCGCGGCCGCGCATGTCGCATCTGGCCTATGCCGGCCCGGCCAAGCTCACGCGGCTGCCGCGCCGTTCGGCGATCGTCGCCTTCTCCGCCGACGAGGTCTACGCTGTGGCCGAACTGATCCGTCGCCAGCGCGGCGGTGCCGCGGTTGTCTTGGGCGCGCTCTCGCCGCGCACGCGCAACGCCCAGGTCGACCTGTTCCAGTCCGGCGATGTCGACTATCTGGTCGCCACCGACGCGATCGGCATGGGCCTGAACCTCGACGTCGATCACGTTGCGTTCGCCCAGTTGCGCAAATTTGACGGCCACACCTTCCGCGACCTGACCCCGCCGGAGATGGCGCAGATCGCCGGACGCGCCGGCCGGCACGTGCGCGACGGAACCTTCGGCGTGTCGGCGCGCGTGCCGCCGCTCGACGACGAACTGGTCGAACGGATCGAAGGCCACGAGTTCGACCCGCTGCGGGTGCTGCAATGGCGCAACCGGCAGCTCGACTTCGCCTCGATCGATGCGCTCAAGGCCTCGCTCGACGAGCCGCCGACGATGCCGGGGCTGACGCGGGCCCTGCCGGCGGTCGACCAGAGGGCGCTGGAATTCCTGTCGCGGGACGAAACGGTTGCAGGACTCTGCCGGACGCCGGCCGCGGTTGCGCGGCTGTGGGACGTGTGCGCGCTGCCCGACTATCGCAAGATCGCCCCGGCGCAGCATGCCGACATCATCTCGTCGATCTTCCTCGATCTGGTGCGGCACGGGCGCGTCGACGAGGACTTCATGGCCGAACAGGTGCGGCGCGCCGACCGCACCGACGGCGAGATCGACACGCTCTCGCACCGCATCGCGCAGATCCGCACGTGGACCTATGTTTCGCACCAGACCGGCTGGCTCGCCGATCCCGATCACTGGAAGGAGCGCACCCGCGCCATCGAGGACAAACTTTCCGACGCGCTGCACGAGCGCTTGACGAAACGGTTCGTTGATCGCAGGACATCGGTGCTCATGAAGCGCCTGAAAGAGAACGGGACGATGCAAGCGGAAATCAGTCAGGCCGGAGACGTCAACGTCGAGAGCCACCATGTGGGGAAGCTGGAAGGGTTCCGCTTCACCGCCGACCAGGCCGCCCAGGGCGAGGACGCCAAGGCGGTTCGCGCGGCGGCGCAGAAGGCGCTGGCCGGCGAGTTCGAGGCGCGCGCCGAACGGTTCGCCGCCGCCCCTAATGGCGACCTGGCGATCGGTCGCGACGGGCTCTTGCGCTGGCTGGGCGCGCCGGTCGGCTCGCTGACCGCCGGCGAGGAGTGGCTTTCTCCCCGTCTGATCCTGTTCGCAGACGAGCAGCTCAACGGCGCTGCGCTCGACAAGGTGCGGGCGCGCGCCGAGCGGTTCGTCACCCATCATATCGAAACCCATCTGAAGCCGCTGACCGACCTGAAGAAGGCGGACGAGCTTTCGGGCATCGCGCGCGGCATCGCGTTCCGGCTGATCGAGAATTTCGGGATCGTCCAGCGTCGCGAGATCGCTGGCGATATCAAGTCGCTCGATCAGGACGGGCGCGCGGCGCTGCGCCGATACGGCGTGCGTTTCGGCTTCTATCACATCTTCGTGCCGGCCCTGATCAAGCCGGCGCCCGCCGGGCTGATGACGCTGCTCTGGGCGCTGCAGAACGACGGGATCGACAAGCCCGGCTATGGCGACGTGGTCGACCTTCTGGCGAGCGGACGCACATCGCTCGTCACCGATCAGGGCTTCGATCCGGAGTTCTTCAAGCTGGCCGGCTACCGTCATCTCGGCCCGCGCGCGGTGCGCGTCGACATTCTCGAGCGGCTGGCCGACCTGATCCGTCCCTGCATCTTCTTCAAGCCGGGCGGCGACGCGCTCCCCGAGGGCGCCTATGGGGGCGGACGGTTCGTGGTGACGCCGGCGATGCTGTCGATCCTTGGCGCGACGATGGCCGACATGACCGAGGTGCTCAAGGCGCTCGGCTACCGGCACGAAAGCGTCGATGCGGCGGACGCCGAACGGCATCTTGCCGCCCTGCGCGCCGAACATGCGCCGAAGCCGGCGGAGCCGGAAACCCCGGCGACTTCGCAGCAGCCGGAAGCGGAGCCTGCTGCGACGAAGACGGACCCCGCCGGGACGGACGCGCCATCGTCGCCGTCCGCCGACGTGGCAGAGCCGGCTCCGGAAACGGCAATCGCCGCCGAAGCGGAGACGCCGGTCGAGGCTTCCGCCAATGGAGCTGATACGCAGAGCGCCGAGACAGCGCCGGCCGAGCCCGCCGCAGACACGGCCAGGGCGCAGACCCCGGAGACGAGACCCGTGGTCGCCGAGCCCCCGGCGGCCGAGCAAGGGGCTGCCGACGCGGAGGTGGCCGCACCCGCTGACGAGACGCCGGCCGAACCGGAACCTGTGCTCCTCTGGCGGCAGGGATCGGTCGGACGGCGCGGCGACCGGCGCCCCGGCCAGCGCGGAAACCGGAAGGGCGATGGTCCCGGCCGATCCGACGGGCGACAGGGCAAGCCGCCGCACGAGGGCGAAAGGCATGCCAAGGGCAAGCGGCCGCGCAAGGGCGGCAAGCCGGGCGACAAGGGGCCGCGCACCGCGACCGCCGGACCGCCCCGGCGCGAAAAGGCCGCCGATCCGGATTCGCCGTTCGCCAAGTTGCAGGCGCTCAAGGATCAGCTCGGCAAATGAGCGAGGCCGCGCCGGCCGAACCCCGCCTGCCGGCGCCCGGTCCAGACCGGCAGCGCGTCGATCGCTGGCTGTTCTTCGCCCGGGTGGTCAAGTCGCGCGCGCTGGCGGCGAAGCTGGTCGGCGGCGGCGCCGTACGGGTCAATTCCGACAAGATCACCCAGCCCAGCCGGTCGGTGCGTCCCGACGACGTGCTGACGATCAACACAGGACGCCGCGTCCTCGTCTACCGGATCGTCGACTGCGGCACCCGGCGCGGACCTGCGCCCGAGGCCCGGCTGCTTTACGAGGACCTCAGCCCACCGCCGCCGGAACGGCCGGCCTCGCCGCTCGATGCGCCGGCTCTGCGCCGCGAGCCCGGAGCCGGCCGCCCGACCAAGAAGGAGCGCCGGGCGCTGGACAAGCTTGATCCAAACGGAAACTCGTGGTGAAAGCCCGTTGCGCGGTCGCGCAGGGGACAATCACCGAGCCAGCCGGAAGCCTCATCCGGAAACGCGGATCGAGCATGCCGCCAAGCCTTGTGCGCGATAACAGAACCTTTTAAGTCAACTTTGCGGCGTGTGAACCTGGAGTGACACCGTGACCTACATCGTGACCGACAATTGCATCCGCTGCAAATACACGGACTGCGTCGAGGTGTGTCCGGTCGACTGTTTCTACGAAGGCGAGAACATGCTCGTCATTCATCCCGACGAATGCATCGACTGCGGGGTCTGCGAGCCCGAATGCCCGGCCGACGCGATCAAGCCGGACACCGAGCCGGGGCTCGATCAATGGCTGAAGATCAACACCGAATATGCCGACAAGTGGCCGAACATCACGGTCAAGAAGGACCCGATGCCGGACGCCGACGACTATGACGGCAAGCCCGGCAAGTTCGAGGCGTTCTTCTCCGCCGAACCGGGCGAAGGCGACTGACCGGGCCGGCGGTCGCATTTCAGCCGGCGGTTAACCAACGGGCGCAATTGCGCGTCAAACGGGCGCATTCGGCGGCCGCTGCGTTGAAAATGCGGGCAAAAAATGTTAAGTATGTGCTAATGTCGTTTTCAGCCACGATGACGCGCATCGGCGTGCGCACTTCCACAAGGGATTGAACCGGGTCTTGATCGGTCCGCGGTCTGGAGCTTTCCAGCCGAGAGCGGTCGCTTCCCGGCTTTGTCGTGCGCGGATGACATTGCCTAACCGGCTTCGGCCGCAACCATAGCCCGACATGTGTGTCGTCCGGCAGGGAGTATGAAAAGCATGGCATCTTCGCCCAAAAAACCGGCCCAGCGCCAGGGTTTCAAGACGAACGAGTACATCGTCTATCCCGCACACGGCGTTGGCCAGATCACGGCCATCGAAGAGCAGGAAGTGGCCGGTCACACGCTGGAACTGTTCGTCATCGAATTCCAGAAGGACAAGATGCGCCTGAAGGTGCCGGTGGCCAAGGCGCTGTCGATCGGCATGCGCAAGCTCGCCGAGGGCGGCTTCGTGGACCGCGCGCTGAAGGTCCTGCAGGGCCGGGCCCGGATCAAGCGCACCATGTGGTCGCGCCGCGCGCAGGAATATGACGCGAAGATCAATTCGGGCGACCTGATCTCGATCGCCGAGGTCGTGCGCGACCTTTATCGCGCCGAGAACCAGCCCGAGCAGTCCTATTCCGAGCGTCAGCTTTACGAGGCCGCGCTCGACCGGATGGCGCGCGAGATCGCCGCCGTCAAGAAGGTCTCCGAGACCGAGGCGGTCCGCCTGATCGAGACGCACCTGAACATGGGGCCCAAGCGCACCGCAAAGGCCGAGAACGACGAAGCGGGCTCGCAGGAACAGGCCGCCTGAACCGACCGCTTGACGACCAAATCGTGAGCCGGCGCGCCTTCGCGCCGGCTTTTTTCGTCGATGGTGGCGGAAAAGCCTCGGGCGGCCGAAGTGACTGGAATGGCTCCGGATTCGGCCGGATACGGGCCGTTCCATGGGACTTTGGTCTTAACTTTTTACATATCCCCGTGAACCGGTGCGCCTCCGGCCGCGTAAACCCTGCATATCGTGGCGAAAGCCTCGTGCAAGGGAGAGCGCGATGACGAACGAACCGGCACGACGCGACATGGTGCGCCTCGCCATGACGGCACCGTACCTCGAACGCGAGGAAGAGCATGCTCTTGCGGTGCGGTGGAAGGAAGCGCGCGACCAGGAAGCCCTCCACAAGATCACCACAGCGCACATGCGGCTGGTCATCTCCATGGCCTCGAAGTTCCGCTCGTTCGGTCTGCCGATGAGCGACCTGATCCAGGAAGGCTATGTCGGCCTGCTCGAAGCGGCCGCCCGGTTCGAGCCGGAGCGCGAGGTCCGCTTTTCGACCTACGCGACATGGTGGATCCGTGCCTCGATGCAGGACTACATTCTGCGCAACTGGTCGATCGTGCGCGGCGGGACCTCCTCCGCGCAAAAGGCTCTGTTCTTCAATCTCAGGCGGCTCCGCGCCAAGCTCAGCCGCTCCGACGAACCGCTGTCGCAACCGGCCATGTATCGCCAGATTTCCGAGGCGCTCGGTGTCGGCGAGAAGGATGTGGCGCTGATGGATTCGCGCCTGTCCGGCCCCGACACCTCGCTCAGCCAGACCTTCACCGACGATGAAAGCGCGTCGTCGACCAGGATGGACTTTCTGGTCGACGACCGGCCGCTGCAGGATGAACTGGTCGAAGACCAGATCGACACCGAGCGGCGTTCGGTCTGGCTGAAGGAGGCGATGGGAGTCCTGAACGAGCGAGAGATGCGCATCATCGCCAAGCGTCGCCTGTCCGAGGACGGCGCGACGCTGGAATCGCTGGGCACGGAACTGGGGATCTCCAAGGAACGCGTGCGGCAGATCGAGAACCGGGCGCTCGAGAAATTGCGGGCGGCGCTGATCCGCGACAATCCGGCCGTCGCGTCCGCCTACGCCTGAACGGCCGGCCTCGGGTCGGGCCCCGGTTCAGGCCGCCAGCGCCTCGTTCACCGCGCCCCGGATATCGGCCAGCGTGAACGGCTTGGACACCACATCGATGACGATCTTGTCGACGTCGGCGGCGCGTTCGCGCTGTTCGGCGTAGCCGGTCATCAGCAGGATCCGCAAATCCGGGAAGTCCTTGACCGCGTTCCTGGCCATGGCGATGCCGTCCATCGCCGGCATGCGGATATCCGACAGCACCAGATCGTAAGCGCCGGCGCGCTTGGCGATCTGTTCGAGGGCGAGGTCGCCATCGTCGGCCTCGTCGACCGTGTGGCCGTCCAGCGTCAGTGCGCGGGCCGTGAAGCCGCGCACCGAAGCATCGTCGTCGACAACCAGAATCTGCGCCATCGTCACGCGTCTCCCGTCACAACGCCCACATAGGGCAGTTCACGAAAGGCATGGCCGACATCCATGCCGTAGCCGACCACGAAGTGATCGGGGCATTCAAAGCCGATGAAATCGGCGTCGAGCGGCGTATCGGCATGCCGCCTTGTGCGCTTGTCGAGCAGAACGGCGATCGCTACCGAACGCGCGCCGCGATCGAGCAGGATCCGGCGGGCATGGGTGAGCGTCGTTCCCGATTCCAGAATGTCGTCGATCAGCAGCACGTCGCGGTCGCGCACGTCGCTGTCGATGTCGCGCAGCAGCTTGACCTCGCCGGCGGTCGTGCCCGCGCCATAGGCCGACAGCATCATGAATTCGACCTCGGGCGAAAGGCCCGCATCATGCATCGCCCGGATCAGGTCGCCGGCGAAGATGAACGAGCCCTTGAGCACCGAGATCACGAGCAGGTCGTGATATTCGCGCTGGGCGATCTCCTTGGCGAGCTCAAGGTTCCGCCGGGCGATCGCCGAGGCGGGGAAGAGCACTTCGATACGCTTTCCTCGGACGATCTGCATTTGCTCAATGGCTGGGGGTCAACGCGATTCGCGGCTCGACGGAGCCATAATCGCCCGCCGGGATGCGGGTTGTAAAGGCCATGCGCTCGCCCGGTGCGAGCCGCTCGCCACGGCTGACCGTGTGGGTGACCGAGCCGCTTCCGTCGGCGCGGTCGAAGGTGATCGCAATTGACGGCGCGGTTGTCGCCGTCGTGCCGGTGTTGCGGAGCCCGGCCCGCACGACGATCACGGCGCGGCCGCCGGAGGTATCGACGCGCGTCGTCGCCCCGTCGAGAACGACCGGCGTGGCTGCGACGGCGGCCGACGCCGGCGAAGGCGTGGGGATGCCATGGAAGAACACGTGGCCGCCGGCAACGTAGAAGGATGCGCATGCGCTCAGCGTGGCGATCGCCGCGAAGGCCGGCAGCGGCATCGGCCGTCCGCCCCGCTTTTCCGTCGCGCCCGCGCGGAACAGGCCCAGCCCGTGCGCCGGCGGTGCGTCCGACGTGTGATTGGGCGCCGTGGTTCCGCCGGTCGCCCCGGTGCGGCCGAGCGATTCGAACTCGGCGTCGACGATCTCGTCGGACTGCAACTTCACGCCCGCCGTCCATTTGTGTGCGTTCGGTCCGCCCAGACCTATCGTCCTGACGGTTAACCATTTGTTTCGCGTCGCACCGGTGATGACGCGTTGCGGCAAGAATTGATGGTGATCTGCGCCCTTTGCGCACAGGCGAGCCTGCCCTAGCCTTTTGGTGTCCCGTCATGGGGCCGCAACGAAGGAGACTGTCCAATGCGGATGAAGACCGTGTCGCTGACAGCCGCGTTTGTTCTGGCTGGCGCAACCGTTGCCTCGGCAGGTTGCAACTGGAGCAAGGACGTCGTCGCGCAGACGCCCGTCGACCATGGCAAGATGACCAGGGTCGAGGTGGCCGAAGCACCGGTGGATGCCTGGCTCATCCAGTATCTGGAAGCCTGGCAGAACGCCTGACATCACGACGCTCGCAGACCTCCGATCACGAAACCGGCGCCGGATCCCTCCGGCGCCGGCTTTCGTTCGAAGACGTTGCGGCCGGTGGCCGACGAACGATCAGAAATCGATGCGGAACTTGCGCAGCACGCCGAACCGGACGTGAAACTGGTCGCGGCTGCCGACGGCGGTGACGGGCGAGGCGCCCGCGTCGCCGGTCAGACGGTGATAGCCGGCCATGCCCTCGACGGCCCAGCCCTCGCTGACATCAAAGCGCATGCCGGCCTCGACGCCCCACGACTTGATACCCGCCGATGCATCGAAGGTGGCAAAGCCGGGCGTGCCGGCGGGAACGCTGAAATAGGTGTCCATGTAGCCATTGTCGGCATAGGAGATGCGCGGCCCGGCGTAGAGCTTGAGGCCCTCTTCGGGGCGCACGACCGCGTCGATGCCCGCTTCGCCGGTCCAACCATGATGACCGCCGAAGCCGCGCCGGAGATTGGCATGCAGGCGCAGCCACTGCGCTTCGTAGGAGGCTTCGACACCCACTTCCACCGCAAGGTCGACATCGGCGAGGCCGGTCAGGGTCGGCGTGTCGCGCGCGGTGCGCTCGCCACGGACGGCGAACGAGGGCGATACCGAAAAGCCGCCTTCGCGCCCGCCACCGATCTGGAAGCCGTTCGGCAGGGTCAGGCGCTTCAGCCGGACGATCGGATAGGGCGACAGGAGAATCTCCGAGGAACCCTCATAGCGCGGGGCGGCATTGGCGCCGCCGCCAAGCTCGAATTCGATGCCGGGCTGCGCCGGAGGCGCTCCATAGCCATCCGTTTGGGCCCAGGCCGGCAGGACCGGTCCGAGCGTGAGCAAAAGGGCCGCGACGGCGGTTTTCTTGACCCGGTTCATGCAAATCCCCGACAGGCACGCGTTACGGGCACGAACGATGAATCAGCGTCTGAGTCAATCGGTGTCCCCGCACCATCATACGCTCACCAAGCTTGATGGATCGATGAAATGGCGGGCATTTGAATGACAGCGTTAACGGCCGGTTAACCGCCGCAGGGCGCACATCGACCGAAATCAGAAGTTGATCTCGGTCTTGTAGCCCACATCGGGCTCGGCATCGGTCACATTGGCCTTGGCGATCTCCCAGCCGAACCGGATACGGCTGTCGGTGGACGCCCAGATTTCGGCATGGCCGGGCTTGAAGCACAGCATGGTCAGGCCGGGATTGTCCTTGTCGCCGAACCAGGCCTCGGCCATCGGCGACCAGAACCGTTCGATGTGTTCGGGGCTGCGTTGCACCGACAGGTGCCCGCGCAGGCAGGCGTGGTAATCGTGATCCTTGCCGATCAGGCAGACATGCACGGTGCCGCCTTGCGACCCCACGGTCTGCGCGAGTTCAGTGTCGGCCTTGGTGTAGAACCAGATCGCTTCCTCGTCGCGTGCCAGAAGCGGTGCCATGGGTTGCATGTGCTGGCTGTGATCGGTGCTGCCGACCATGACGGCGGTGGCGTTCTCGACCGCCTCCCAGAGCTGTCCCTTGGGATCGGTGTGGGCCTTGGAAATGTCTGCCATCTGTCGTGCCTCCTTGTTCCGATGAGGAACAGGAGGCGGCGGCGATGGTTCCATCGCCGCGACCGTTACATGTGCAGCGGCTTGCCGGTGGCAGAGGCGAGCGCGGCTTCGCGGACGGCCTCGCTCATGGTCGGGTGGGCATGGCAGGTGCGCGCCAGATCCTCGGACGATCCGCCAAACTCCATCAGCACGGCGCATTCGTGGATCAGGTCGCCGGCGCCGCGGCCGACAATGTGCACGCCGAGCACGCGGTCGGTGGCCTTGTCGGCGAGGATCTTCACGAATCCGTCGGTCGCCAGCATGGCCCGCGCCCGGCCGTTGGCGCTGAACGGGAACTTGCCGACGGTGTAGTCGACGCCGTCGGCCTTCAGCTCCTCTTCAGTCCTGCCGACCGAGGCGACCTCCGGCTCGGTATAGACGACGTTCGGGATCACACCGTAGTTGACGTGGCCGGCCTGCCCGGCGATCCGCTCGGCGACGGCCATGCCCTCGTCCTCGGCCTTGTGGGCGAGCATCGGTCCCCTGACGACGTCGCCGATCGCCCAGATCCCGGTGACCGAGGTCTGCCAGTGCTCGTTGATGTCGACCCGGCCGCGGTCGTCGAGCACGACGCCCGCCTTTTCGAGGCCGAGCCCCTCGGTGTAGGGCTTGCGGCCCGTGGCGACGAGCACGACATCGGCATTGAGCGTCTCGGCGTCGCCGCCCTTGACCGGCTCGTAGGTGACGTGGCCGCCCTTGCCGGCCTTGCGCACGTCGGTGACCTTGGCGCCGAGCTTGAAGGTCAGCCCCTGCTTGGCCAGAAGCTTCTGGAACTGGCGCGACACATCGCCGTCCATGCCGCCCAGGATCGTGTCGAGATACTCGACGACCGTCACCTCGGCGCCGAGACGCGACCAGACCGAGCCCAGTTCGAGCCCGATCACGCCACCGCCCACCACGATCATCCTGGCGGGCACTTTCTCCAGCTTGAGGGCGCCTTCGGACGAGACGATGACCTTGTCGTCGAACTCGACATCGACGCCGGGAATGCCGGCGACATCGGAACCGGTCGCGATGACGATGTTCCTTGTCTCGATCTCCTGCGCCTCGCCCTTTTCGGGCGTGACGCTGACCTTGCCCTCGCCCAGGATCGCGCCGGTGCCCTGCAGGACGTCCACCTTGTTCTTCTTCATCAGGAAGGAGACGCCGTCGACATTGGCTTTGACCGTCGCGTCCTTGTGGGCGAGCATGGCCTTGAGGTCGAGCTTGGGCTTGCCGACGTCGACGCCGAGCGTCTTGAGGTCGTGGCCGGCCTGGTGGAACATTTCCGATGCGTGCAGCAGCGCCTTGGACGGGATGCAGCCGATGTTCAGGCAGGTTCCGCCGAGCGTCGGCCATTTCTCGACGATCGCCGTCTTCAGACCGAGCTGCGCGGCCTTGATCGCGCACACATAGCCGCCCGGGCCCGAACCGATTACCACGACATCATAGCTCATATCCTGCTGTCCCCTCTGGCGGCGGCGTGTTGGTTAGCTGGCAAGTTCAAGGATGGCGGCCTGACGTTCGGCACGTTGGCGCAAAGCGATCGTATCAAGCTCGACCTCATCGCCCTCATCATCGATCCAGAAAACGTGGTTGCCCCATTCATCGATCGCGCAGTTCTCGAAGCGAAGCGGGTCGTCCCGGAGAAAGGCAAAGATGGTTCCTTTTGCAAACACCGGGCGCAGGTCGACAATCGCCTCGTGGCCGTCCTCCCACCTCAGCTTCAGGACGCCAAAGAGCACCGGCTCTGCGCTTTTCAAACGGACGATCTCACTCATCGATCTTCCCAGGCTTTTGATTCTCGCTCGCCAGCGACCATGCGTGAACCAGCGAGATGTGATGTTCGGCCGCCCAATCTAGCACGCGTTTGAGCTTGTTGGGAGGCAAAGACCCCATCAGTACAACCATGGGATTGAGGCCGATCACTGCAGAATGCTCACCATATTGCGCATGGAAATGCGGTGGCGGATGATCGGCTGCATACATTCGGATTGAGACACCATCCACGATAGCGAGCGTCGGCACCGTTGCTGATCCTTCTCGCGCAAGTGCTTCACGGGCGCCGGCCGGACGGTGAAGGCGACGGCGACCTCGCGTCCGCCCCACTCCTCACTGATCGGCCTGCAATGACTCCATCTCAAAGATCCAGCACGAACCGTTCCGGGTCTTCCAGGCTCTCCTTGACACGGACCAGGAACGTCACCGCCTCCTTGCCGTCGACGATGCGGTGATCGTAGCTCAGCGCCAGATACATCATCGGCCGGATCACCACCTCGCCGTTCAGCGCGACGGGGCGTTCCTGGATCTTGTGCATGCCCAGAATGCCCGACTGCGGCGCGTTCAGGATCGGCGAGGACATCAGCGAACCGTAGACGCCGCCGTTCGAAATGGTGAAGGTGCCGCCCTGCATGTCGGCCATCGACAGGTTGCCGTCGCGGGCCGCCCGGCCCAGCCGCCCGATCTCCAGTTCCACCTCGGCGATCGACATCCGGTCGGCATCACGCACGACCGGCACGACGAGCCCCTTGTCGGTGCCCACGGCGACGCCGATGTGCGCATAGTTCTTGTAGATGATGTCGGTGCCGTCGATCTCGGCGTTGACCGACGGGATCTCCTTGAGGGCGTGACAGATCGCCCGCGTGAAGAAGCCCATGAAGCCCAGCTTCACATCGTGCTTCTTCTCGAACAGCTCCTTGTATTTCGAGCGCATCGCCATGACCGCGCTCATGTCCACCTCGTTGTAGGTGGTCAGCATGGCGGCGGTGTTCTGCGCGTCCTTGAGGCGTCGGGCGATGGTCTGGCGCAGCTTGGTCATGCGCACCCGTTCCTCGCGCACTTGATCCTGCTGCGCCGATGGCGCCCGGGCCACCTTCGGCGTCTCGGCGGGCTCCGACGGAGCGCCCGTGCCCTTGGCGATCGCATCGAGCACGTCGGACTTGAGCACCTGGCCGCGCTTGCCCGAGCCGCCGATCTTGCCGGCGTCCAGATCGTTCTCCTCGATCAGCTTGGCGGCCGAAGGGGAGGGAGGCATGTCGCCTCTTGCTTCCTTCATGCCGGGCGATTCGACATCGGAAGCCTGCTTGGCGGGCTGGGGTTCGTCCCTGGCCGGTTCCGCCTCGGTCTTTTCTTCGCCCTTGCCGTCGGCCGGCGCATTCTTGGCCGGCGCGCCCTCGCCCTCGGTCAGCGTGCCGAGCAGAGCGTCCACCTCGACCGTGTCGCCCTCGTTGGCAGCGATCTCGGCCAGCGTGCCCGAGCCCGGCGACGGCACTTCGAGGGTGACCTTGTCGGTCTCCAGTTCGACCAGCGTCTCGCCGTCGGCGACGGTGTCGCCGGGCTTCTTGAACCATTGGCCGATCGTGGCTTCGGTGACCGACTCACCGAGTGTGGGTACGCGGATTTCCTTGGACATCGTCTCTTTCCCGGACTGTGACAGTCGTGTTGGTTGTGGCTCGGTCCCGTTCAGTCGCCGAGCGCGTCCTCGAGGAACGCTTCGAGCTGGGCCTTGTGGGTGCCCATGAGGCCGGTGGCGGTCGACGCCGAGGCTGGCCGGCCGGCATAGCGGACACGGTCATGCTTGGCGTTGATGTGCGCGAGCACCCATTCCAGATACGGATCGATGAACGCCCATGCGCCCATGTTCTTGGGCTCTTCCTGGCACCAGACCATCTCGGCGTTCCTGAACCGGGACAGCTCGGTGATCAGCGCCTTGGCCGGGAACGGGTAGAGCTGCTCGATGCGCAGCAGGTAGACATCGTTGATGCCGCGCTCCTCGCGCTCCTCGTAGAGATCGTAATAGACCTTGCCGGTGCAAAGGATCACGCGGCGGATCTTGGAATCGGTGACCAGCTTGATGGCGCTGTCGTCCTTGCGGTACTCGGCATCGTCCCACAGCAGGCGGTGGAAGGCGCTCTCGCCGCTCATCTCGGTCAGCGTCGAGGTAGCCCGCTTGTGACGCAGCAGCGATTTCGGCGTCATCAGGATGAGCGGCTTGCGGAACTCGCGCTTGAGCTGCCGGCGCAGGATGTGGAAATAGTTCGCCGGCGTGGTGCAGTTGGCGACCTGCATGTTGTCCTCGGCGCACATCTGCAGGAACCGCTCCAGCCGTGCCGAGGAATGCTCCGGACCCTGGCCCTCGTAGCCGTGCGGCAGAAGGCAGACCAGACCCGACATGCGCAGCCACTTGCGCTCGCCAGACGAGATGAACTGGTCGAAGATCACCTGTGCGCCGTTGGCGAAATCGCCGAACTGGGCCTCCCACAGGGTCAGCGCGTTCGGCTCGGCGAGCGTGTAGCCATATTCGTAGCCGAGAACCGCCTCCTCGGAGAGCATCGAGTTGATGACCTCGTAGCGGCCCTGGCCGGCCTTGATCTCGTTGAGCGGGGTATAGCGCTTCTCGGTTTCCTGGTCGTAGAGCACTGTGTGGCGCTGCGAGAAGGTGCCGCGCTCGACGTCCTGGCCCGAAAGGCGCACGCCCTGCCCGTCGAGCAGGATCGAGCCGAAGGCCAGCGCCTCGGCGGTCGCCCAGTCGATGCCCTCGCCGCTGTCGATCATCTTGGCGCGGTTGTCGAGGAAGCGCTTGACCGTGCGGTGGATGTTGAAGTCCTCGGGCACGGTCGTCAGCCGCTTGCCGATCTCCTTGAGCGTCTTCAGCGGCACGTTGGTCTTGCCGCGCCGGCGCTCGTCCTGATTGTCGGCGCGCTGCAGGCCGGACCATTTGCCGTCCAGCCAGTCGGCCTTGTTGGGCTTGTAGTCCTCGCCGGCCTGGAACTCGATCTCCAGATGTTCGCGCCAGTCGGTCTTCATCTTCTCGACGTCGTCGACCGTCACGTGCCCTTCGGCGATCAGCTTGTCGGAATAGAGCTGGACGGTCGTTTTGTGCTTGCGGATCGTCCGGTACATGATCGGCTGGGTGAAGGCCGGCTCGTCGCCCTCATTGTGGCCGAAGCGCCGGTAGCAGAACATGTCGATGACGACCGGCTTGTGGAACTTCATCCGGAACTCGGTCGCCACCTTGGCGGCGTAGACGACCGCTTCCGGATCGTCGCCGTTGACGTGGAAGATCGGCGCCTCGATCATCTTGGCGACGTCGGACGGATAGGGCGACGAGCGCGACAGGTACGGGTTGGTCGTGAAGCCGATCTGGTTGTTGATGATGAAGTGGATCGAGCCGGCGACGCGGTGGCCGCGCAGCGCCGAAAGCCCGAAGCACTCGGCCACCACGCCCTGGCCGGCGAACGCCGCATCGCCGTGCAGCAAGAGCGGCAGCACCTTGACCCGTTCGGGCAGCGGCACGATCTCGGGCCGGTGCGCGCCGCCGGCGAGCTGGTCCTGCTTGGCGCGCGCCTTGCCCAGAACGACCGGATTGACGATTTCCAGGTGCGAAGGGTTGGCTGTCAGCGACAGGTGGACGGTGTTGTCGTCGAACTCGCGGTCGGACGACGCGCCCAGATGGTACTTGACGTCGCCCGAGCCCTCGACGTCATCGGGGACGAACGAACCGCCCTTGAACTCGTTGAACAGCGCCCGGTGCGGCTTGCCCATCACCTGGGTCAGCACGTTCAGACGGCCGCGGTGGGCCATGCCGAGCACGATGTCGTTGAGGCCGAGCTGACCGCCGCGCTTGATGATCTGCTCGAGGGCGGGAATGAGCGCCTCGCCGCCGTCGAGGCCGAAGCGCTTGGTGCCCTTGTACTTGACGTCGATGAACTGCTCGAAGCCCTCGGCCTCGATCAGCTTCTGCAGGATCGCCTTCTTGCCGTTGGGCGTGAAGGCCACGCCCTTGTCGGGCCCCTCGATGCGTTCCTGCAGCCATGCCTTCTCCTCGGGATTGGAGATGTGCATGAACTCGACCGCCATCGTGCCGCAATAGGTGCGCTTGAGGATGTCGAGCATCTGCGGGATCGTCGCATATTCGAGCCCGAGCACGTGATCGATGAAGATCGGCCGGTCGTAGTCGCTCTCCTGGAACCCGTAGGAGGACGGGTGCAGTTCGTTATAGTCCTCCTTGTGGCCGGCAAGGCCGAGCGGATCGAGATCGGCGTGCAGATGGCCGCGCATGCGATAGGCGCGGATCATCATGATCGCGCGGACCGAATCGCGGGTGGCGCGCAGCAGTTCCTCGCTGGAGATGCCTCCGCCGGCCGCGCGCGCCTTCTCGGCGAGCTTGCCGTTCATGTGCGCCTCGACCTCGCCCCAGTTGCCGTCGAGCGCCGAGGTCAGTTCGCCGTTCTGCGCGATCGGCCAGTTGTCGCGCTCCCATGAGGGGCCGTCGGCCACCTTGATGACATCGTCGGGATTGTCGGCCAGGCCCTCGAAGAAGCTGCGCCATTCCTCGGACACCGAGGCCGGGTCCTCCTCGTAGCGCGCCTGCATCTGCTCGATGTAGAGCGCGTTGCCGCCGTACAGGAACGATGTTCCGGCGAAGATGTCGTTGGCCTGATCCTTGCGTGCCATTTTCATTCCCTCGGGCGTTTCCGCCGTCTCCCAGAGCCTCGTTTCAGTCCAGCGCGTTTGCGAACGCGGCCGTGTCGTTATGCACCTGATACCGGGCAACGAGCCCGTTCCTGATCCTGAAGATGTTGACCGCCCGGGCATTGACCTTTCTGCCGTTGCTGCGAACCGTCCACTGCCCCTTCAGAACCGTGATGAACGCATCGTCGGTTTCGAAAGTGTCGGTGACCTCGACCCGGTCGACACTGAGATGGTCGCCGATCGTCCTGAAGAACGCCTGCAATCGATCGGGCCCCTTCCATTCGCCCGACCATGGCAACGCGCCGTCCGGCGCGGGATAGTCGACAACGACGTCCGTTGTGGTCGCGTCACGCAGGGCGGCCCAGTCGCCGGCCTTGATGGCGGCGTACCAGTTGTCGACCGCGGTGCGCGTACTGTCGGTCAATGCGTCAGCCCTTCAGCACCTCGACCAGCGTCGAACCCAGTTGCGCCGGCGAGGGCGAGACGCGGATGCCCGCGTCCTCCATCGCCTTGATCTTGTCGTCGGCGCCGCCCTTGCCGCCGGAAATCACCGCGCCGGCATGCCCCATGGTGCGTCCGGGCGGGGCGGTGCGGCCGGCGATGAAACCGACCATCGGCTTCTTGCGGCCCTTTTCGGCCTGCGCCTTGAGCCACGCGCAGGCATCTTCCTCGGCGCTGCCGCCGATCTCGCCGATCATGATGATAGATTCGGTCTCGTCATCGTCGAGGAACAGGTCGAGCATGTCGATGAACTCGGTGCCCTTGACCGGATCGCCGCCGATGCCGACCGCGGTCGACTGGCCGAGCCCCTCGTTGGTGGTCTGGAAGACGGCCTCGTAGGTCAGCGTGCCCGAACGCGACAGGATGCCGACCGAGCCCTTCTTGAAGATGCGGCCCGGCATGATGCCGATCTTGCATTCCTCGGGCGTCAGCACGCCGGGGCAGTTCGGTCCGATCAGGCGCGACTTGGACTTGTCGAGCCGGGCCTTGACCTTGACCATGTCCATCACGGGGATGCCCTCGGTGATGCAGATGATCAGCGGAATGTCTGCGTCGATCGCCTCGATGATCGCATCGCCCGCGCCCGCCGGCGGCACGTAGACGACCGAGGCGTTGGCGCCGGTCGCCTTCTTGCCCTCTGCGACGGTGGCGAAGATCGGCAGTTCGGCGCCCGCCTTGTCGCCGGCGCCCTCGCCGGCCGTCCAGGTCTCGCCGCCCTTCTTGGGGTGGATGCCACCGACCATCTGCGTGCCGAAATAGGCGAGCGCCTGCTCGGTATGGAAGGTGCCGGTCTTGCCGGTCAGGCCCTGCACGAGGACCTTGGTGTCTTTGTTGACCAGAATGGACATGGATTATTCTTTCCCTTCGGAGACCGCCGCGACGATCTTCTTGGCCGCGTCGTCGAGATCGTCGGCGGCGATGATGTCGAGGCCGCTGTCGTTCAGGATCGCCTTGCCCTGATCGACGTTGGTGCCTTCGAGCCGCACGACGAGCGGCACCTTGAGGCCGACTTCCTTGACCGCCGCGACCACGCCCTCGGCGATCACATCGCAGCGCATGATGCCGCCGAAGATGTTGACGAGGATGCCTTTGACGTTGCGATCGGCGGTGATGATCTTGAAGGCGGCCGTCACCTTCTCCTTGGACGCGCCGCCGCCCACATCGAGAAAGTTCGCCGGCTCGGCGCCATAGAGCTTGATGATGTCCATGGTCGCCATGGCGAGGCCGGCGCCGTTGACCATGCAGCCGATGTTGCCGTCGAGCGCGACATAGGCGAGATCGTGCTTTGAGGCCTCGATCTCCTTTTCGTCCTCTTCGGATATGTCGCGCAACTCCACGATGTCGGGATGGCGGAACAGCGCGTTGCCGTCGAACGACACCTTGGCGTCGAGCACGCGCAGCCGGCCGTCCTTCATGACGATCAGCGGGTTCACCTCGAGCAGGCTCATGTCCTTTTCGGTGAACGCCTTGTAGAGCGTCGGGAACAGGCCCAGCCCGTCCTTGGCCGCCTGCTTGGTCAGCTTCAGCGCCCGGTTGAGCTTCTTGGCGTCGGCCTCGGTCATGCCCTTGACCGGATCGATCGGCAGCGTGGTGATCTTGTCGGGCGTCTTTTCGGCGACCGCCTCGATGTCCATGCCGCCCTCGGTCGACACGACGAAAGCCGGCTTGCCGGTCGCGCGGTCGATCAGGATCGACAGGTACAGTTCGCGGTCGATGTCGGCGCCGTCCTCGATATAGAGCCGGTTGACCTGCTTGCCGGTCGGGCCGGTCTGCTTGGTCTCCAGCGTGTTGCCGAGCATTTCGCGGGCGTTCTCGACGACTTCCTCGACCGAATGGGCCAGCCGCACGCCGCCCTTGGCGTCGTCGCCCAGTTCCTTGAACTTGCCCTTGCCGCGTCCGCCGGCATGGATCTGGCTCTTGACCACGTAGAGCGGCCCCGGCAGCTTCCTGGCCCACTCCTCGGCCTGCTCGACCGAATAGACGGCAACGCCGGGCGCGACGGGCGCGCCGTAGGAATGAAGAAGCCGCTTGGCCTGGTATTCGTGGATGTTCATGCGGTCTGCCTCTTCTGGTTGACCTTCACTGGCCTTCCGGCGCCATGCCGGAGAAGCTGAATGCGAAACTGCCTTCGGGCCCGATCGCCACCGGCGCGTGGGTGCCGCAGGCGAAAAGCGGCGCCATGGCCGCCGCGCCGCGCGCCACGCCGTTGGCCTGCTCGATGGCCGCGTCGACGAGCGCCACCACGCAGCCCGGCGTCCCCTCGCGGCCGACGCTGGAGACGACCAGCACCTGCCCCTTGTCCTCGGGGCCGCCGGTGACGCCGGTATCGATCAGATAGCGGAGGATCGCCGCATGCGGTTCGCCGTCCGTCACGCGCCATTCCACCACGTCGTTGATGGCGTTGAACGGGGAAAAGCTCTCCCAGCGTTCGTTCGGCACGCCGAAATCGACATCGAAGCGCAGATCGCCCTCGCTGGCGAAGACCGGGTAGCCGGGCAGGCCCTCGCATTGGAAACTGGCGCTGCCCGACTCCTCGTGAAAGTCGAGCATCGTGCAGGCGTCGAGATCGAGGTCCGTGTAGACGCTCTCGGCCGCTCCGGCACCTGAAACGGCGATCGCCGCGGAAAACCCCGCGGCGGCGAGCGTGGCGATGGTGCGCAAGACGATCATCCGGTCTCCGCGCGCCTCACTTCAGGTTCGGCGCGATCTTGGCGCAGGCCTCGCACAGGCCGGCGACCGATTCCACCGACTTGTCGAACATTTTCTGCTCTGACTTGTTCAGGTCGATCTCGATGATCCGCTCGACGCCGCCGGCGCCGACGACGGTCGGCACGCCGACATACATGTCCTTGACGCCGTACTGGCCCGACAGGTGCGCGGCCACGGGCATGACCCGCTTCTTGTCCTTCAGGTAGCTTTCGGCCATCGCGATCGCCGAGGAGGCGGGCGCATAATAGGCCGAACCGGTCTTCAGCAGGCCGACGATCTCGGCGCCGCCGTCACGGGTGCGCTGGACGATGGCGTCGAGCTTGTCCTTGCTGGTCCAGCCCATCTTGACCAGGTCCGGCAGCGGAATGCCGCCGACGGTCGAATAGCGGGTCAGCGGCACCATCGTGTCGCCATGGCCGCCGAGCACGAAGGCGGTGACGTCCTCGACCGACACGTCGAACTCCTCGGCGAGGAAATGGCGGAAGCGGGCCGAGTCGAGCACGCCGGCCATGCCGCAGACCATGTTGCGGGGCAGGCCGGAGAACTTCTGCAGCGCCCAGACCATCGCGTCGAGCGGGTTGGTGATGCAGATGACGAATGCCTCGGGCGCATATTTGCGGATGCCCGAGCCGACCTGCTCCATCACCTTGAGGTTGATCTCGAGCAGATCGTCGCGGCTCATGCCGGGCTTGCGCGGCACGCCGGCGGTCACGATGCAGACGTCGGCGCCCTTGATCGCCTCGTAGGAATTGGCACCGGTGAAGCGCGCGTCGAACCCGTCGACCGGCGCGGATTCGGCGATATCGAGGCCCTTGCCCTGGGGGATGCCCTCGGCGATGTCGAACAGGACCACATCGCCCAGTTCCTTCAGCCCGATCATGTGGGCCAGCGTTCCGCCGATCATGCCGGAACCGATGAGTGCGATCTTGTTGCGTGCCATCTGCGCGGTCGTCCCCGTTCGTCATTGTGGAAGGGACGACCCGTGCGGCTGCACGGTCTCCCCCGATCGATGCCGTGGGCGTGGACCAAGGCCGGAAGGAAATCAACCAAAACTTTCGTAATCAGCGATTTCAATCGGTTAGCCAATCCGGGATTTACGTAAACGTAAATGAGATCGCGCATCGATACGCTGTCCGTTCTGATCGGTCCGGGTGGTTCCCCCGCGTCAGGTCGGCGCGCGCGACGACGTGCCGGCAGGCTCGATCAGGTCCCAGCGATTGCCGAACGGATCGGTGAACACGGCGACCGTTCCGTAGGGTTCCCGGCGCGGCTGTTCGGCAAACCGAACGCCGGCCCGGCGAAAGCGCTCATGGTCGCGCTCGAAATCGTCCGTCTCCAGGAAGAAGGCGACGCGGCCGCCGGTCTGGTTGCCGATCGCGGCGCGCTGCCCGGCGCCGTCCGCCTGTGCAAGAAGCAGGGCCGCGCCACCGCCCTTCGGCGCGACGCGGACCCAGCGCCTGGTCGGACCGAGCGGCGTGTCCTCGAGAAGATCGAAGTCGAGCGCGTCGCGATAGAAGGCGATCGCCGCGTCATAGTCGGGCACCACCAGCGTGACGAGCGCGATCCGGGCGCTCACGACGCCCTGGCGAGGGGCCGTTCGCCGGCCAGCCAGTCCTCGGACCGCATTTCGTTGAGCCGCGAGGCCGTGCGTTCGAACTCGAACGCCTCGGTGCCGCTGGTTGCCTGATAGAGCGCGTCCGGCTGCGCGTCGGCCGAGACGACCAGCTTGTTGCGGTTGTCATAGAGCGTGTCGATCAGGTTGATGAACCGCTTGGCCTCGTTGCGCCGGCCGTCGCCGATCACCGGCACGTTCTCGACCATCAGCGTGCGGTACTGCCGGGCGATCGCCAGATGGTCGCGCGCGCCGAGCGGCGCCTCGCACAGATCGGCGAAGCTGAACCGGGCCGCATCGAGCACCGCCGCCGGCACCTCGATATGCCGCCCCTTGACCGCGATCCGTGCCGGCGCGGCGCCGATGCCGCCGGTGATCTTCACCCAGGCCGCTTCCATCGCCATGTCGGTCTGTGGCCCGAGCGGGGTCATGTAGAGCGGGGTATGGGCGAGGCGGCCAAGCCGGTAGTCACGGTCCGCATCGAGGCTGAACACATCGGTGTGCGCGAGCAGCACGTCGATGAACGGCGTGAACAGGCCGCGATTGAGACCGTCCTTGTAGAGATCGCGCGGTGGCACGTTCGAGGTCGCTACCAACACCACACCGCGCTCGAACAGGGCGGTGAACAGCCGGGACAGGATCATCGCGTCGGCGATGTCGGTCACGGTGAACTCGTCGAAACACAGAACGCGCGCCTCGTCGGAGATGGCGCGGGCCACCGGCGGGATCGGGTCGTCGCCCTTGACCTCGCCCGCCTTCAGCGCGGCGCGATGGGCGGCGATCCGGTCGTGCACGTCGGCCATGAAATCATGGAAATGGGCGCGGCGCTTGCGCCGCGCCGGGCAGGCGCGGAAGAAGAAGTCCATGAGCATGGTCTTGCCGCGCCCGACCGAGCCATGGATGTAGAGGCCACGCACCTGATCGAAGCGCGGCGCCTTCTTGGCGAAAAGCCAGCCCAGCGACGACGATTTCGACGCCAGCCGCATCGAGGCGACGGCCCGGTTGATCTCGTCGAGCTTGTCGGCGAGCGCGCGCTGGGCGGGGTCGTCGGCGATCGCGCCCTCGCGCACCAGTTCGCGGTAGCGCGTGGCCACCTGGTCGCCGGGCCGGATCCGTTCGGGCATGGTGCCCCGCCTCCGCGATCAGCGGGCGAGGCTGATGGCCTGGCCGCCCGACGTCTGACCGTCGAACCGGCCGGAGCCGGACGAGAACAGCGTCGCCACCTGGTTGCCGCCGGAATCGCTGAGCACGACGCGGTTGCCGTTGATGTTCCAGGACGAGACATTGGCCGCATCGCCCGGGCAGCCGCGCGAGGCGGCGCGGAAACCGGTCGACCAGCGCGTCAGCGCCATGAACATCTGGCAATCGGCGCCCTGGGTCGACACGCGCCAGGCGCCGACCATCTCCTCGCGGGAGACCGGCTCGGCCGAGGCGACCTCGACGACGCTGGAATCGGTGTCGGCACCATCGATCGCGTCCGGGTCCGTCGCATCGGCATTCGGATCGGCGGAGGCCACTCCGGTCTGCCCGGGCGCGATCGGAAATCCGTCCGGACCGATGGCGGGCGAACCCACGCCCGGCTGCGTCGGCGGCGGCAACTGGTTGCTCGTCACCGTGCCCGACGGCGCGGGCGTCAGGGGCGAGGGCTGCGTGTTCAGCCCGCCCACGCGGTTGCTCGTGCAGCCCGAAACCACCAGAGCCGCCATGATGATGACGGCCAGCGGGCCTGCCTGGGTCCTGCCCATGTCCCTTCTCCAATCCTGCGGCGCTCGGCGCGCCGCCATGTCTTGCGCCCTTCCTTGCCCAATAAAAAGGCCAAAGAAGGAAAAAACAAGGTTAACAGCCGCTTGCCCGGCGCGCTTTTTCCTGCGCGACAACGCAACGCCGGGGAAGCGGGATTGACTTGCAGTCGTTGCGACCGCGCTGGTATGGCCTCCGATGGCCCGTCAGACAAGACCGGGTCACTCAAGCCAAGGAGCCATCGATGTCGGGTTATGTTTCTTCTGCAGGGTTCAGTCCCCTAAGGCCATTGGGGCGTTCGTTCTCCTGGCAGGTGGGAGCCGTGGTGCTGGGCACCATGCTCCTGGCCGCCTCGTCCTATGTCGACGTGCCGCTGAAACCGGTCCCGGTGACGATGCAGACGCTTGCGGTCGCCCTTGTCGGCGCGCTTTACGGCTGGCGTCTGGGCGCGATCACCATCACGGCCTGGCTGGTTCAGGGCGCAATGGGTCTTCCGGTTCTCGCCGGCGGCGCGGCGGGCGCCCATCACTTCGTCGGCCCGACGGCCGGCTATCTGTTCGCCTTCCCCATCGCCGGAGCCGCGGCGGGATGGCTCGCCGAGCGCGGCTGGAACGGTCACCGCGTCGTCCTGGCGTTTGTCGGTCAGTTGATCAGCAATCTTCTGTGTCTCGTGCTTGGCGCCGCATGGCTTGCAGTCCTGATCGGCTTCGAGCCGGCGATCACATCAGGCGTGATGCCGTTCCTTGTCGGAGCGCTGCTGAAGGCGGTGACGGGGGCGGCGATCCTCGGCGTCGCGACACGCGGAACCTTGCGCAAGCGAACCGGCTGACGGCGGCCGGCATGGTCCGGCTGAGGGCCCATCACCTTCTGTGCCTGCTGACCTATGTCGGCAGGGGCTACAGCGAGGCGTTCGTCCGGCGCGCCGACGCCCTTGCGGCGCGCCTGTCAGCCGGCGAGCCGGCACTGATCGTCGAGGGCCCGGACGATATGTGCGCGCCGCTTCTTGACGATGCGCGGGCCCATTGCTTCAAGGCACGGCCCGCCGCGCGCGACCGGCGGGCAGCCGCCGACGTGGCCGCGCTTCTGGGCCGCCCGGTCGCACCGGGCGACACGATCAGCTTCGATGCATCGACGCTGGACCGGTTGCGCCGGGCATTCGCCGAAGAGACGACGCGCGCCGCCTGTCAGGGCTGCCCCTGGCAGGCGCTGTGCACGTCGATCGCCGGCAACGGCTACCGGAACGCCCGGATCGGCTCCGAACGTCCTGCGGGCTGACCGGCCTATTCGGTGGTTTCGGCCTCGGCCGGGGCTTCCTCTGCCGGCGTTTCGGCTTCGGCGGCGGCGGCTTCCTCGGCGGCCTGGCGAGCCTCTTCTTCCTTCATGCGCTGCTCTTCGATGCGTTCCTGGGCCTTCTTGCCGGGCAGAGCCTTCTTCGGGTTCTGGCGCGCCGGGCGCTTGGCGAGGTCGGCCTGATCGAGAAAGCGCAGGACGCGGTCGGTCGGCTGGGCGCCCATTTCGAGCCAGTGCTTGACGCGTTCCTCGTCGAGCTTGACGCGTGGCGCCTCGCCATCCTTGGGCAGCATCGGGTTCCACGAGCCGACCTGCTCGATGAAGCGGCCGTCGCGCGGCGAACGCACGTCGGCGACGACGATGTGGTAGTAGGGGCGCTTTTTCGACCCGGCACGGGCCAGACGCAGTTTCAGTGCCATAGGGTTACTCCTGTCGGTTCAAATGGCGTTGGGATGATGATGTTCGCTGCGCCGGACCAGATCGACGCCGGTTTCTCCGGCGGCGATGGCATCGTGGTGGCGCATGACATGGTCGATGACGAAGCGCAGATAGGCCTCGGCAAAATCGGGGCTGAATCCGGCCTCGCTGGCAAGGCCGCGCAGCCGGTCGGCCTGTTCGGCCTCGCGCACGAGATCGGCCGACGGCAGATCGTGCTCGGCCTTGAGCCGGCTGACGGTCTCGGTGCAGCGGAAGCGCTCGGTCAGCATGTAGACGATCGCCGCGTCGATGTTGTCGATCGACGCGCGCATGTCCGCCAGCAGCGAGCGGGCGCGTTCGGTGTCGTCGTCTTTAGGCATCTCGTCCTTCATTGTTGGCAGTGCTCGTCGGTCGGCTGATGGTTCTGCGGTTGCGCGAGGAACTGCGCGGGCGAGGGATGCCGCCAGATATCGGCGGTGAAGTCCCAGACCGGGACGTCTTGCCGTTCCTTCGTCGCGCCCAGCTTTCGGGCGACGTTCTGGGAGGCGTGGTTCTGCGGATCGATCACGCTGATCGCCGTGGTCCAGCCAAGGTCTTCATAGGCAAAGCGCAGCGCGGCGCGTGCGGCCTCGGTCGCATAGCCCTTGCCCTGGGCCGAACGGGCCAGCGTGTAGCCGATCTCGTAATCGGGCCAGTCGTGCGGATACCAGGGCCCGCAATGGCCGATGCATGTGCCGCTCGCCTTCTCCTCGACGCAGAAGAAGCCGAACCCCCGCAGCGCCCAATGGCCGACCATCGCCGCCATGCCGCGCCATGCGGTGTGCGGGTCCTGCGGCCCGCCAAGGAACGTCATGACCTCCGCGTCGGCGCGCATGGCGGCATAGGCCGGAAAATCGCGCTCGGTGAAGCCGCGCAGGATCAGCCGCTCGGTCTCGATGACCGGGATGTCGATGCCGGAATGGCTCATGCCGCCGTCTCCGCGTTGCTGGCCTCGGCGTCCGGATACCGCCAGATTTCGACGGGCACCGATCCGTAGAGCAGCGTCTCGCCATCGCGGCGCGCGCCCAGCTTGCGGGCGACGGCCAGCGAGGCGTGATTGTCCGTGTCGATGAAGCTGACCGCCGTCCGCCAGCCGAGCGTCTCTTGGGCGAAGTGCAGCGCGGCGCGCACGGCCTCGGTGCCGTAGCCCTTGCCATGATACGTCGTCGCCAGCCCGTAGGTGATCTCCGGCTCGTCCGCCTTGCCTTCGGGGTCCCACGGGCCGCAATAGCCGATCGTCTCGCCACCGTCCTTGAGCGTGACGGCGAACGGCCCCCATCCCTTGAGCACCCAGTGACCGGCATAGGCGGCCATCTGGCGCCACGCGCCGGCCCGATCCTCGGTGCCGCCGGTGAAGCGCGTGCCGGCCTCGTCGGCGAACAGCGCGGCCATCGCGTCGACATCGTCCTGGCGCCAGCCGCGCAGGATCAGGCGCTCGGTCTCGACGACCGGGATGTCGGAAAGGACGTTCATCAGCGCTTCTTCTTGCCCTTGGGCAGGCCCGGCAGGCCCGGACCGGTGCCGAGGCCGGGAAGGTTCGGCCCGCCGGGACCCATGCCGGGGAGCCCGCCGGGCGGTGCGCCGCCGGGCGCGCCCAGGCCCATCTGCTCGGCCTGCTTCTGCAGCTTCTTGAGATCCTTGGCGCTCATCTGCGACGGATCGGGCATGCCGCCCATTCCGCCGGGCATGCCGCCTCCCATGCCGCCGAACAGCTTGCCCATCATGCCGCCGCCGCGCTTGCCCTTCATGGACTTCATCATGTCGGCCATCTGGCGGTGCATCTTCAGAAGCTTGTTGATCTCGGCGGCGTTGGTGCCCGAACCGGCCGCGATGCGCTTCTTGCGCGAATGTTTCAGAACGTCCGGATGGGCGCGCTCGTGCGGGGTCATCGACGAGATGATGGCGAGCTGACGGCCGAACATCCTGTCGTCCATGCCGGCGGCGGCCATCTGGTCCTTCATCTTGCCCATGCCGGGCATCATGCCCATCAGGCCGCCCATGCCGCCCATCTTCTGCATCTGGCGAAGCTGGTCGGCCAGATCGTTAAGGTCGAACTTGCCCGAGGCCATCTTTCTGGCCATGGCCTCGGCCTTTTCCTGGTCGATGTTCTCGGCGGCCTTTTCGACCAGAGAGACGATGTCGCCCATGCCGAGGATGCGGTCGGCGATGCGCTTGGGATGGAATTCCTCCAGCGCATCCATCTTCTCACCGGTGCCGATCAACTTGATCGGCTTGCCGGTGACCGCGCGCATCGAAAGCGCCGCGCCGCCACGGCCGTCGCCGTCCATCCGGGTCAAGACGAGGCCGGTGATGCCGACGCGCTCGTCGAAGGAACGTGCCAGGTTCACCGCGTCCTGACCGGTCAGCGAGTCGGCGACGAGCAGCACCTCGTGCGGAGAGGCCGACTTCCGGATGTCGGCCATCTCGACCATCAGCGGCTCGTCGATATGGGTGCGGCCTGCGGTGTCGAGGATGACGACGTCATGGCCGCCGAGCCTGCCGGCCTGCACGGCGCGGTTGGCGATCGCCACCGGGTCCTGCCCCTCGATGATCGGCAGCGTCGCGACGCCGGTCTGTTCGCCGAGCTGTTTGAGCTGTTCCTGGGCGGCGGGCCTGCGCGTGTCGAGCGAGGCCATCAGGACCTTCTTGCGGTCGCGATCGGTCAGCCGCTTGGCGATCTTGCCGGTCGTCGTCGTCTTGCCCGAGCCCTGAAGGCCGACCATCATGACGACCACCGGCGCGGGCGCGTTCAGATCGATCGTCTCGGCCTCGGCGCCCAACGTCTCGACCAGTTCGTCATGGACGATCTTGACGACCATTTGGCCGGGCTTGACCGACTTGAGAACATCGACGCCGACCGCCTTTTCGCGCACCCGGTCGATAAAGCCGCGCACGACCTCCAGCGACACGTCCGCTTCGATCAGCGCGCGCCGGACCTCGCGCAGCGCCGCGGAGACATCCTTCTCCGACAGCGCGCCACGGCCCGTCAGCCCCTGGAAGATCGAACCGAGCCGGTCCTGAAGCGATTCAAACATCCGTTCGTTCCCTTGTATGCCGTTCCCCGATGCCCTCATCCTGAGGCGCGAGGCGAAGCCGAGCCCAAAAGGACCGGCACACGACATGTAGTCACCCGCAGCAAGAGACCCAAATCAACCGGCTCCCCGATCCTTCGAGGCCCGCTCCGCGGGCGCCTCAGGATGAGGGGAACGCGAAAGCACGAACGCACCCGAGGGCGCATCGCGCTGTCGGGTGTGGACCTCCGGGATCGTGACCCGGTCGGCGGCTCAAGGACGGGTGTCGTCGCTGAACGGCGGCGCTATGGGGGAAACGGCGCGGCAAGTCAAGGCGAGCCTCAGAACCGGTCCGGCCGCAGCACCGCCACGTCGGCGATGGTGATGATGCCCATCTGCGGCTCGAGCGCCTCGTAGATGCGGTCGATGGCGATGTCGGCCTGTTCGGGCGACATCACCGAGACGACCATCACCATGCGCCCGGCATCGCCGATCATCCTGTCGGTGTCCCAAGTGCCTTCCGAACCCTTACCCGAATGGGCGTCGAACACCGTGTAGCCGGACACCGGCACCTTATCGAGCACGCGCGTGATCCGGTGCATCACCGGCGCCTCGCAGATCACCGTCATCTGCTTTCTCGCATGGGTCTTCATGTCATCCTCCCGCGACCAGCTGGGCCACGGCCGCGTAGGCCGGAATGCCGATGGTCAGGTTCATCGGGAAGGTAACACCGAGCGAAAGGGACAGATAGATGGACGGGCGCGCCTCGGGCAGCGCCAGCCGCATGGCGGCCGGAACGGCGATGTAGGAAGCGCTGGCGGCGAGCGTCAGCAGCAGCGCGGTGCCGCCGGCCGACAGGCCCGCAACGAGCGCGAAGGGGATGGCCATCGTCGCGCCGACGAATGGCATCAGCAGGCCGAAGCCGACCAGCGGCGCATCGAGCACCTTGCGCGCCTGCGCCATGCCGCGCCCAGCGACCGCGCCCATGTCGAGCAGGAACAGGCAGAGGACGCCGGTGAACGGCACGACGATGAAGCCCTCGATCGCCGCCATCCCTTCGGCGCCGGTGACCGCGCCGATGACGAAGGCGCCCATCAGAACGACTACGGAGGAGTTGAGGAACACCTCCTGCAGCAGTCCTTCGGATGCATCGGGATCGTCCTTGTGGCGCTGCTTTGCCGCTGAGCGCGCCAGGAACAGGGCGACGAGGATGGCCGGCGTTTCCATGACGGCGGCGACGGCGACCATGAAGCCCTCAGGTTCCAGGCCGATCGAGCGCACGGCTTGCGTCGCGGCGACGAAGGTGACGATCGAGATCGAGCCGTAATGGGCGGCAGCGGCGGCGGCGTCGATGCGCGGCAGCTTCGAGACGCGCTGCAGGATGAAGAAGGCGACGAGCGGGATCAGCGCCGACAGGAGCGCGCCCGCCAGCAGCGCCAGCACGAGCGCCAGGGTCAGGCCCTCGGCGGCGAGCGCGACGCCACCCTTGAAGCCGATCGCCAGCATCAGATAGATCGACAGCGTCTTGGCGACCGCCTCGGGCAGCGTCAGTTGCGACCCGGCGATCGAGCCGGCGAACCCCAGAATGAAGAACAGCACCGGCGGCGACAAGATGTTGCTTGCGGCAAGCTGAACGATGGCGTCCATTGCGTGTCCGTGGGCGTTGCCATGCGCGGGCGCGCGGCGGGAGGGATCGCGCCTCTATAGGCGGGCATGGCGCATCGCACAAGAAAGCGGGCGCCATTGCGCTGCTTGCTTGACCGGAAGCGCGCCATCGCCACATTGGCCACCATGAACAGACGTCTCTTCCTGTCGCTGGCCGGTCTGGGCGGGCTCGTCGCCCTTGGCGGTGGCCTTTTCGCCGCGCGCCGCGCGCGCGCCGGCAATCCCTACTATTCCGGTCCGCCGACCGACAATTTCGACGGCACGCAGTTCTTCAATCCCGGCGGCGCCGAACCGCGGGGCTTTGCCGATCTGTTGCGTTGGCAACTGGGCGGTGGCCGTGACCCCTGGCCGGACAGCTACCCAAGCCCGTTTCCGCCGGCCCGGCCCGACGAACGCGTGACCGGCGCGGGGCTGCGGGTGACGATGGTCGGCCACGCAACGATGCTGCTGCAAATGGCCGGGCTGAACGTTCTGACCGATCCGGTCTGGTCGGAACGGGTCAGCCCCGTCTCCTTTGCAGGTCCGCGCCGGCGCAACGCGCCCGGCATCGCCTTCGAAGACCTGCCGCCGATCGACGCGGTGCTGGTCAGCCACAACCATTACGACCATCTCGACCTCGAGACGCTGGCCCGGCTCGTCGAGATCCATGATCCGCACATCGTCACACCGCTCGGCAACGACACGATCATCGGCGCGGCGGCGCCCGGCGCGCGCATCTCGACCGGAAACTGGGGCGATGTGGTGCGGCTGGATGCTGAAACACGGGTGCATATCGAGCCGGCCCATCACTGGTCGGCGCGCGGCAGCGGCGACCGGCGCATGGCGCTGTGGTCGGCCTTCGTCGTCGAAACGGCGGCCGGCAAGGTCTATGTCGTCGGCGACACCGGGTTCCACGAGGGCCGGAACTACCGCGACGCCGCCGACAGGCATGGCGGCTTCCGCCTCGCGCTCCTGCCGATCGGCGCCTACGAGCCGCGCTGGTTCATGGCCGGCCAGCACCAGAACCCGTCCGAAGCCGCGCAGGGCATGGCCCTGTGCCGGGCGGCGCATGCGGTCGGCCACCACTGGGGCACGTTCCGGCTGACCAACGAGGCGGTCGAGGCGCCGCTGCAGGCGCTCGAGGCGGCGTTGCAGGATGTCGGCGTGCCGCCCGACCGCTTCCAGCCGATGCGCCCCGGACAGGTCTGGGACGTGCCGAGTGAGGGCGGCGCCTGAGGCGCCGCCGGCTTCCGGGGGAACTCCCGCCCCCTTTGATCGTTTGATGCCATGTCATCAATGCGAAGGGGCTTTCCATGCTCGAACTGATCCTCATCCTGCTCGTCGTCGCGGCGATCGCCGGCCTTCTGGGTTTCGGCCGCCTGTCCGGCCTGGCGCTGAGCGGCGCCAAGATCCTGATCGCGATCGTCCTGATCCTGTTCCTTCTGGTGCTGCTCGGCATCATCGCGATCGCGTGACGCAAGCCGGCCCGCCTGTGCGGGCAGGGTTTAATTCCCGCCGTCGTTCCGCCATATGGAGAGTATCGTTCTCCCAAAGGTGGCACGCGGCATGGCGCTCGACGTCGAATTTGCGAAAATGAACGGGCTCGGCAACGCGATCATCGTTGCCGACATGCGCGGGCGTGCCGACCGGTTCACCGCCGAAGCGGCGCGGGCCTTGCATCATGACCCGGCGACCGCCTTCGACCAGATCATGGCGATCCATGACGCCGAGGCCGACGGCACCGACGCCTTCGTGCACATCTACAACAATGACGGTTCGGAGGCCGGCGCCTGCGGCAACGGTATGCGTTGCGTCGTGCAGGCGCTCGCGGCCGAGACCGGCAAGGCCGTCTTCACCTTCCAGACGATCGCCGGCCTGTTGAACGCGCAGGAGCACGAGGACGGTTCGATCTCCGTCGATATGGGCCGGCCACGCCTGCGCTGGGACCAGATACCGCTCGAGGAGGAGTTTGCCGACACGACCGGCATAGAACTGCAGATCGGGCCGATCGATGCGCCGGTGCTGCACACGCCGTCCGTCGTCAACATGGGCAATCCGCACGCGGTCTTCTGGGTTCAGAACGATGTCTGGAGCCACGATCTGGCGCGCTTTGGCCCCTTGCTGGAGAACCATCCGATCTTTCCCGAAAAGGCCAACATCACGGTCGCCCGCGTCGTCGACCCCGAACATATCGTCATGCGCACCTGGGAACGCGGCGTCGGCCTGACCCAGGCCTGCGGCTCGGCCGCCTGCGCGGCGCTGGTCTCGGCGGCGCGCAAGAGCCTGACCGGCCGCGCGGCGACGGTGACCGTGCCCGGCGGCGACCTGCACATCGAGTGGCGCGAGGACGACCACGTGATCATGACCGGCCCCGCCGAATGGGAGTTCGCCGGCCGGCTCGATCCGGCAACGGGCCAGTGGCAGCGGACGATCGAGGGCGACAACGACAATGCCGGCGCGGAGACCGCGTGATGGGTGTCGAGGTGACCACCTTCGGCTGCCGGCTCAACACCTATGAGGGCGAGGTCGTGCGGCGGCAGGCCGAAGCCGCGGGGCTCGGCGCGCTCGACGGCGGCGCCGTGGTCATCAACACCTGCGCGGTCACCGCCGAGGCGGTGCGCCAGGCCAGACAGGCGATCCGGCGGGCCCGGCGCGACAATCCCGAGGCGCGCATCGTCGTCACCGGCTGCGCCGCGCAGACCGAACCGGAAAGCTTCGCGTCCATGGACGAGGTCGACCTCGTCATCGGCAATGACGACAAGCTGAAGAGCCAGTCCTACCGGGCACTGCCCGATTTCGGCGTCAACCGGTACGAGAAGGTGCGCGTCAACGACATTTTCGAGGTGCGCGAGACGGCCGCGCACATGGTCGATTCGATCGAGGGCCGCACGCGCGCCTTCGTGCAGGTGCAGAACGGGTGCGATCACCGCTGCACCTTCTGCATCATCCCCTATGGCCGGGGCCATTCGCGTTCGGTGCCGATGGGAAGTGTCGTCGAACAGGTGCGGCGGCTGGTCGGCAACGGTTATGGCGAGGTGGTGCTGACTGGCGTCGACCTGACTTCCTACGGGCCGGATCTTCCGGGCGCGCCGTCGCTCGGCGTGCTGGTCGGCACGATCCTCCGGCAGGTCCCCGACCTTGCGCGGCTGCGGCTTTCGTCGATCGACTCGATCGAGGCGGACGAGGCGCTGTTCGAGGCGATCGCCAACGAGCCGCGCCTGATGCCGCATTTCCACCTGTCGCTGCAGCACGGCGACGACATGATCCTCAAGCGGATGAAGCGCCGCCACCTGCGCGCCGATTCGATCGCCTTCTGCGAGACCGTCCGTCGCCTGCGGCCCGATGCCTCGTTCGGCGCCGACATGATCGCCGGCTTTCCCACCGAGACCGAGGCGATGTTCGACAATGCGCTGTCGATCATCGCCGCGTGCGGGCTTTCGCGCGTCCATGTCTTTCCGTTCTCGCCGCGCGCGGGCACGCCGGCCGCGAAGATGCCACAGCTTCCGCGTACGGTGATCAAGGAACGCGCAGCGCGGCTGCGCGTGCGGGCGCAGGAGGCCTGGGCCGAACATCTGGCCCGCCTTGCCGGCACGCAGCAACAGGTCTTCGTCGAAAAGCCCGGCTTCGGCCGGGCGCCCGATTTCACGCCCGTGACCTTCACCGGTCATCGCGCGGAACCGGGCGACATCGTGCCCGTTTCCGTGACGGGCCATGATGGCCTTACGCTCAAGGGCGTGACGGCCCTCCAGATCGCGGCGGAGTGAGGCCATGGCAGGACTGTTCAAACGCATCTTCTCGTTCGGCAAGGGCAAGGTCGAAGACACGTCCGAAGCGTCCGCCTCGAACGATCCCACCCAGCCGGGTGCGCCGCAGGAGGTGCCGCCGCCGCCATTCGAGACCCCGCCGGTCGCACCCGACGAGGTGCCCCAGCAGCCCGAACCGGTGCCGCCGGCGCCCGATCAGGTGCCCGACCAACCGGTGCCGCGGGAGGTTCCGCCCGAACCCGGCGAGGATCCCGCCCACCCCGTACCGGGCGAGCCCGGACCGGAAGGTCCGGACGAATTGCCCGACCGCCCCGAGCCGACGCCTGAGCCGGTGCCGGAAACCGAACCCGGCCCGCCACCAGAAGTGCCCGATCAGCCGGACCCCGCACCCCGGCCGGAGCCGCCGGGCGTGCCGCCGCCCGACCAGACGCCGAGCCATGCCGGCGGAGGCGCCGGCGCAGCGGCAGCGCCGCCTGGACAGCCGCGCACCGTCACCATCGGCGATGATCCCGTTCCGGCGGTCCGTGAACCGGAAATTGCCGAGAAGAAGGGCTGGCTGGCGCGGCTCACATCGGGCCTGTCGCGATCGTCGCGGCAGCTTTCGGACAACATCGCCGGCGTCTTCACGCGCCGCAAGCTCGATGACGAGACGCTCGAGGAACTCGAGGACGTCCTGATCCAGGCCGATCTGGGGGTCGAGACCGCGATGCGCGTGACCGACGCGCTCGCAACCACCCGGCTCGGCCGCGACGTCTCGCCCGAGGAGGTGCGCGATGTCATGGCGACGGAGATCGAAAAGGTTCTCGCGCCCGTCGCGCAGCCGCTCGAACTCGATCTTTCCTTCAGGCCGCACGTGATCCTCGTCGTCGGCGTCAACGGCACCGGCAAGACGACCACGATCGGCAAGCTGGCGGCCAAGCTGCGCGCCGCCGGGCTTTCGGTGACGCTGGGCGCGGGCGACACGTTCCGCGCCGCCGCCATCGAGCAGCTCAAGATCTGGTCCGAGCGCACCGGATCGCAGTTCGTCGGCACCAAACTCGGCGCGGATGCGGCCGGCCTTGCGTATGAGGCCTACGAGCGCGCCCGCGACAACGGCTCCGATGTCGTCATCATCGACACGGCCGGCCGGCTGCAGAACAAGGCCGAACTGATGGACGAACTGGCGAAGATCGTTCGCGTGCTGCAAAAGCACGATCCCGACGCGCCGCACACCGTGCTGCAGACGCTCGATGCGACCACCGGCCAGAACGCGCTCAACCAGGTCGACATCTTCCGCAACGTCGCCGGGGTCAACGGGCTGGTGATGACCAAGCTCGACGGCACCGCGCGCGGCGGCATACTTGTCGCCATATCTGCAAAGTTTGGTTTACCGGTCTACTTTATAGGTGTGGGAGAAGGCGTGGACGATCTCGAACCGTTCCGCGCCAGCGATTTCGCGCGGGCCATAGCGGGCGCGGACGCGCCGGTCACGGAGAACGTCTAGATGGCGGAGAACCTATCGATCGCCGAAGCGCCAAAGGGCAAACCCGCCGTCAATCCGGGCCTCAAGCTGGCGCTCGAATTCGGGCCGCTGCTGGCGTTCTTCTTCGCCAACGCGCGCGCCGAATGGCTGTCCGAGCGCATCACCTTCCTGGGCGCGCTGGGCGAGCCGATCTTCGTGGCGACCGCGATCTTCATGGCCGCCACGGCCATCTCGCTGAGCCTGTCCTGGCTGCTGACGCGGACGATCCCGATGATGCCGCTCATCTCGGGCGTCGTGGTGCTGATCTTCGGCGCGCTGACGCTGTGGCTGCACAACGATCTGTTCATCAAGATCAAGCCGACGATCATCAACGGGCTGTTCTCGGTGCTGCTGCTGGGCGGATTGCTCATCTTCCGCGTCTCGCTTCTGCGCTACGTCTTCGATACCGCGTTCCGCATCGACGAAAGGGGCTGGCACAAGCTGACCATCCGGTGGGGCTTGTTTCTCGCGGGCATGGCCGTCCTGAACGAGGTGCTGTGGCGGAACTTCTCGACCGATTTCTGGGTGGCGTTCAAGGTGTGGGGCAACATGCCGATCACCATCGCCTTCACGCTGTCGCAGATGCCGATGATCATGCGGCACTCGATCGACCCCGACGAAAGCTGAGGCGTCACGCCGCGGCGTTGTCGCGCAGCACCTTGCGGACATAGGCATTGGCCGAACGGAAATGGCTCGGCCCCGAAGCCTCGGCCCATCGGCCGAGCGTCCACTTGTTCATCCAGGGATAGAGCCCCGGCGCGTAGAGCAGGGCATCGTCACCATCGGCGATGAAGGCGCGCAGGTCGTCGGCGGCGCGTTCGAACCCGTCCCGGACCTCCGTCCACGGACGGGCGGCAGCGTCTTCGTAGATCGCCGCGTTGTAGGCCTTGAGCTGGTTCCATTTGACGCCCGGCGCCGGGGTCTCGACGGTCTTGCCGGCGAGGCCTTGCTCGTACCAGTCGAAGAACAGGCCGATCCAGTGCGTGCGATGAGCGATCACCGACTTGATCGTCGTCGGATCGTCGGCGGCGTGCCTGTCGGCCAGACGGGCGTCGATACCGGAGAGCGTCCGGTCGAGCTTGGCTCGTTCCGTGTCGAAGGCCGCGAGAAGTTCGTCGCGCGTGGTGGCTGCTGGCATGGCGCTCCCCCATCGGGTCGCCTCAACCGTGCCGCACCCGAGGCCTGCGCGCCTTGCGCCTGATCAATCGGTTTCGGAAGGGTTGCCGAAGGGCGGTGTCGCGTCGCCCGCCTCGAACGCACGCTGGTGTTGCAGCATCCAGTGCACGGTCGGAAATGCGAGATCGTCCCAGGGAATGTCGTTCCAGTCGAACAGGGCCGCTTCCAGCGTCTCGTCGCCGGCGGAGAAGAGCCCGTCGGTCAGGCTCGCCCGGTAGATGAGCTGGACCTGGCTGAGGCGCCGCACCGTGTAGACAGCCAGAAGCCCGTGCAGCGTAAGACTGGCATTTGCCTCCTCGCGCGCTTCGCGCGCCGCGCCCTCTTCGGGCGTCTCGCCCAGTTCGAGATAGCCGGCGGGCACCGTCCAGTAGCCGCGACGCGGCTCGATCGCCCGCCGGCAGAGCAGCACCTTGCCGGCATGCGTGACGACCGAGCCGACGACGATCTTGGGGTTCTCGTAGGCGACGAACCCGCATCTGTCGCAGACGTCGCGATGATGGGTGTCGCCGTCCGGCCTTGTGCGGGTGAAGCGCGGGCGCATGTGATCGTTCATGGCCGGGAGATAGGGCGCCGGACCGGAGCGGACAGTCAGGCGGGGCGATCGACGGCCGACCGGATCATCATCAATTCGCCGAGATTTTCCATCGTCACATAGCCGGCCAGCCGGCCGTCGCGGCCACGCACCGCCACGGCGGGCTTGCGCTGCTGCTGGATCAGGTCGAGCGCCAGATCGAGGCCCTCGCTCTCGGCGATGACCGGCACGTCGTGGTTGACGAAATCGTTGACCAGCCCGTCGCGTCCGGTGCGTTCGAGACCGGCGACGAGGTCGCGCCGCGTCAGAACGCCCACCATCGCGCCGTTGCCGTCAAGCACCGGGAACTCGTGCTGGGTCGTCTTCAGAAGCAGTTCGGCCGCATCGCCCAGCGTCGCGCCGGGGCCGAGCGCTTCGAACCTGGTGATCATGCCGTCGCGGACATGCAGCGAGCGGGCGATGTCGACCATGCCGGTCGCCTGCGCCTCGCTGGTGGCGGCGATGTAGACGAAGATCGCAACGAAGACGAGCAGGGGATTGCCACCCAGAAGACCCAGAAAGCCGAACGCGAAGGCTGCGAACTGGCCGATGCGCGCGGCGATCTGCGTGGCGCGCACGCGCGGATAGCGCGTCGCCAGCAGCGCCCGAAGCACGCGACCGCCATCCATCGGGAAGGCCGGAATGAGGTTGAACAGGACCAGGATGATGTTGACCGTGGCCAGGCGCGCCACGAAGCTCGCGGCCGGATCCTCGAGCATTTCGGCGGGATCGAGATTGACCGTCGCGCCGAGCACGCCGATCAGGATCGCCGCGATGACCACATTGACCAGCGGGCCGGCGAGCGCGACGACGATCTCCTTGCGCGGGTCCTCGGGCATGCGTTCGAGCGAGGCGACTCCGCCGATCGGCAGCAGCGTGATGGTCGGCGTCTTGATGCCGTAGCGGCGGGCGGCGAGCGCGTGGCCGAGTTCGTGCAACACGACGCAGGCAAAGATCGCCGAGATGAAGGCGACGCCCTCGACGGCGGCCGCCGCCCCGCCCTGCTGCATGTAGATGAACGCCACCCACGCCAGCAGCAGGAAGAAGGTCAGGTGGATGCGGATCTGGCTGCCGGCCACCGTGCCGATCGAAAAGGACCATTGCATGGGCGTATGCCTCCGGCTTGCGTCTGCTCAGACCAGGCCGCGCTTCTCGAGCATTGCGTCGGGCGTCGGCAGTCTGCCGCGAAACGCGGTGTAGGCGTCCTCGGGTTCCATCGCGCCGCCCGATCCGTAGACATGGCGACCGAGCGCGTCGGCCAGTTCGGGATCGAACACGTCGCCCTTTTCCTCGAAGGCGGCAAAAGCGTCGGCGTCGAGGACCTCCGACCACATATAGGAATAGTAGCCCGCCGCGTAATAGTCGCCCGAGAAGATATGCTGGAAATGCGGCGGCCGGTGGCGCATCGCGATCGCCTTAGGCATGGCGAGTTCGGCCAGCTTTTCGGCCTCGAACGCGGCCGGGTCGGCCGGCGCCTCGGCGCGCGCGTGGAATGCCATGTCGACGAGCGCGCAGGCGGTGTATTCGATCGTGTCGAAACCGGCATTGAAGGTCTGCGCAGCAAGCACCTTGTCGACCAGCGCGGCCGGCATCGGCTCGCCTGTCTCGTGGTGCCGGGCAAAGCCGTTCAGCACCTCGGGCACGGTGAGCCAGTGCTCGAAGAGCTGGGAGGGCAGTTCGACGAAATCGCGCGGCACGTTGGTGCCCGAGACCGACGGATAGGTGACGTCGGACATGATGCCGTGCAGCGCGTGGCCGAATTCGTGGAACAGGGTGCGCGCGTCGTCGAACGACAGGAAGGCCGGCTGGCCGGCGGGCGGCTTGGCGAAGTTCATGGTGTTGGTGACGATCGGCGTACGGCCGAGCAGCCGCGACTGGAGCTGCATGGCGCTCATCCAGGCGCCGGAGCGCTTGGAGGCCCGCGCGAAATAGTCGCCGATGAAGACCGCCTTGTGGTCGCCGTTCGCGTCGGTCACCTCCCACGCGCGGGCGTCCGGGTGGTGGGTGGCGATGCCGGGTCTCTCGGTGAAGGTCAGGCCGAACAGCCGGCCGGCAACGTAGAAGGCCGCCTCGATGATCCGTTCGAGGGGCATGAAGGGCCGGACCTCGTCGTCGGCATAATCGTGCCGGGCGGCGCGGATTTTTTCGGCATAGTAGCGCCAGTCCCAGGCCTGAAGGTCGTGATTGGCGCCCTCGGCCCGCATCAGCGCGGTGATGTCGTCGGCCTCGGTGCCGGCGCGTGTGCGGGCCTTGTCCCAGACCGTTTCGAGAAGCGCGTTCACGGCCTGGGGGGTTCTGGCCATGGTGCCCTCGAGCTTGAGCTCGGCGAAACTGTCATGGCCGAGCAGGCTTGCCTTTTCGGCGCGCAGCTTCAGCGTTTCGGCGATGATCGGCCGGTTGTCGGTCGCCCCGTCGCCATCGCCGCGGCCGGTCCAGGCGCGGAACGCCCTTTCGCGCAGGTCGCGGCGGTCCGAGAAGGTCAGGAACGGCACGATGATCGACCGGGCAAGCGTGACGGCGTGCCTGCCCTCGTGGCCGCGCTCGGCGGCGGCCGAGGCCATCGCGGCGACCGTCGATGAAGGCAGGCCCGCCAGATCGGCCTCGTCCTCGAGCACCATGATCCAGTCCGCCTCGTCCTTGAGCACGTTCTGGGCAAAGGCGGTGCCCAGTTCGGCGAGGCGCTCGTTGATGGCGATCAGACGGTCCTGCGCATCGCCTTCGAGGGCCGCGCCCTGCCGGACGAAGTTGCGATGATACTTCTTCAGAACCTGTATCTGTTCGCCGGTCAGGCCGAGCGCGTCGCGCTGCTGCCAGAGCGTGTCGATGCGGGCAAACAGCTTGCGGTTCTTGGCGATCTCGCCGGCGTGGCGGGCGAACTGCGGTGAGAGCTCGCGCTCGGCCGCCTGGATGGTCTCGTTGGTGTCGTTGCCGGCTTTCGAAAAGAACAGGGTCGCGGCCTTCGACAGAAGGTCGCCGGACCGCTCGAGCGCCTCGATCGTGTTGGCGAAGGTCGACGGTTCGGGATTGTCGGCGATGGCCGCGCTCTCGGCGAGGTCGCGGGCAAACCCCTGGCGGATCGCCGGCGCATAGTCGGTGTCGGCGATCGCCTCGCGCCGGGGCAGGCCCATCGGACCATCCCAGGTCTCGATTGCCGGGTTGATCGTGCCATTGTCGCTCACGCCGCCATCTCCTGTCGCCTTGTCCACGCGATGCAGGTAGGCGACGGCGTTGGTGCCGCCAAGTGGGGCCGGGCGAATTTCGGCGGCGGAAGCCGCCGGTCGCGTCGGGCGGCTAGAACTTGTAGCCGACGCGGGCGGTGAGCTCGTTGATGTCGGCGTCGATCTTGGTGTGGTTGAAGTCGACGAAATTGTAGAAGTTGTATTGCAGGCCCGCGATCAGATAGCGGGTCAGCATGACATCGAAGCCGACACCGTAGACCGTGCCCCAGTCGTCGCCGGCGAGGTTCGTGGTGCCGCGCGCGACGCCGATCGCGCCATAGCCGTGAAAGCGGCCGTAGGCGCCGCCGGCCCGCAGCTTGGCGGCGAACATGTCCTCGACCTTCACGCCCGAGCCGTCGGTGAACATGTTGTCATGACGGGTGTAGGTGAGCTCACCGCCACCGACGAAATGGCCGATCTGCCTGTTCACCACGCCATAGACGCCGATCGTGTCGCCGTCGCCTTCCGCTTCGAGCCTGAGAACGGTGTGCAGGTCCTTCATCCAGGCGTAACCGTAGAGGACGCCGAGCTGGGCTCCGGTCCAGTCGCCCGTACCGAGCCGGCCCGCCTTGTCGGAGGCGAACGCCGGAGACGCCGGGATGGCGAGCACGGCGAGGCAGATGATCAGTTTACGCATATCACGACCCTTCGCGGTGGGATATGCGAAGGACGGTAAAGCGATATGGTTGCCAGTTGGTAAACGGTTCGGCGCCGGCCGTTCAACCGGTCGAGCGCGTGCGTGCCGTCTCGTCCTGCGGCAGCGCGACCAATGCGCTGGTGTCGATGAAGTTGCGCAGCATCATCGGCGCGACGTCGGCGTGCGGCACCGGCTGCGAGAACAGATAGCCCTGCAGCTGATCGCAGGCGATGTCCTGCAGGAAGGAGAGCTGCTCGCGGGTCTCGACGCCCTCGGCGGTGATCTTGATGCCGAGGTTCTCACCGAGCGAGGCGATCGCCATCAGGATGGCCCTGGCGCTGGCGCCACGGCCGATGTCGGCAATGAAGGACTGGTCGATCTTCAGCCGGTCGAACGGGAACTTGAGCAGGTAGGACAGGCTCGAATAGCCCGTGCCGAAATCGTCCATGACGATCGCGCAGCCGAGCCGCTTGAGCGCGGCGAGGCGATTGATGACGTCCTCGGAGTCCTCGATCAGCAGGCCCTCCGTGATCTCGATCTCAAGCCGCCGGCCATCGAGCCCGGTGGCTTCGAGAACGGCGGCCACGTCGGCGACGATGTCCGAGCGCATGAAGTGCGTGGCCGCGACGTTCACCGACACGCAGACATTGTCGGGCCAGTCGGCGGCGGCCCGGCAGGCCGTCAGCAGCGTCCACTTGCCGATCTCGACGATCAGGTTGGACTGCTCGGCGATCGAGATGAACTCGCCCGGCGAGATTTCGCCGCGGATCGGATGGTCCCAGCGGATCAGCGCTTCCATGCAGCAGATGTAGCCGGTGTCGGCGCTGATCATCGGCTGGTAGCACAGGCGGAATTCCTCTTCCTCGAGCGCCTGGTGCATCTCCTGTTCGAGGATGCGGCGCTCGCGCTGGGCGAAGTCCATCTGGGCCTCGAAGTAGCGGAACACGCCGCGACCGTCCTCCTTGGCGCGATAGAGCGCCAGGTCCGCATTGCGCAGGATCTGCTCGGGCCGCGTGCCGTGCTGCGGGGCAAGCGCGATGCCCACGCTGACGCCGATCCACAGCGTCTCGCCCTCGATTTGGTACGGCTCGAGCACCCTTGCGATCAGTCGCGAGGCCAGCTTGGCGGCGAAGACCGCATCGTTGCTGCGCTCGATGATGATGGCGAACTCGTCGCCGCCCAGACGCGCGACGCAGTCCTCGCTGCGCACCGCCTCGAGCACGCGGTTGGCGACTTCCAGCAGCAGCTTGTCGCCGATCGGGTGACCGTAGGTGTCGTTGACCAGCTTGAACTTGTCGAGGTCGAGGAACAGCAGGCTGAACGGCGTGCCGTAGCGCTCGAGCATGCGCACCGACGCTTCCAGCCGCTCGGTGAAGCTGGCCCGGTTGTAGAGCCCGGTCAGCGTGTCGCGATGGGCAAGCTGGATGATCTTGCTTTCGGTCGCCTTTTCGGCGGTGACGTCGCTGACGGTGCCGACGAAGCCGGGCGCGCCGTGCGAATCGATGCTGGTCGGCTTGCCGGAGACGCGCCACCAGCGGACTTCGCCGGCGACGCTGACCGCCACTTCGGCTCCGTGGAAGGGCTTGCGTTCGTTCATCGCCGCGCGGATCGCGTCGATGCCGGTATCGCCGGGCACGGCCGCCTGGCTGAGCAGCCGGAACAGCGGCACGCCGGCATCGGAGGGCAGCGAAAGGCGCTGGCGCAGACGCGGCGAAACACGGACCGTGCGTCCGCTCTCGTCGGTTTCCCAGAACCATTCCGACGCCGTTTCCTCGTAGCCGCTGAGCAGACGGTGGTTGAGGTCGGCGATCTCCTTCTGGCGAACCTCGCCGCCAATGCCCGCCATGAATACCCGGGCCATCTGCAGACCGACCCAGGGCATGAAGACCAGATAGAGGACGACGAGCGCCATCGTCGAACCGATCGCCTGGTCGACCGGCTGCACGGCAAGGCCCGTCAGCGCCGCGATGCCGCTCGCCGCGATGAAGGAGAGCATGGCCTGGGCCATCGCCGCGAAGACGAAGCCGACGATCAGCATGCCGGCGGTAAGGATCGCCGCGACGATGACGAGCATCTGCGTGTCGGTGGACGGCACCATCACCGCCAGAAGCACGCCCCAGTTCAGGCCGAGCAGCGTGGCGATCGCGCAAAGCTGGCGCACGGCGCCCCTCAGGCCCGGCTCGGCTTCGCGCACGTGGCGCCGTCGCCACCACAGGCGGGTCACGGCGAGTTGCAGCAGCACGAAGACCGTCAGAAGCCCGGCGACGATGGAGAAGCGGGCGTTGCCCCATGCGCTGAACAGGAGCAGGGCGGCCGCCGGCACGGCCGCCGCGGCGGTCACGGGCACCAGATTGAGGGCGGCCGAGACCTGGGCCGCCATGGCCCGGCGGCGCTGCGCGGGCGCCATGTCGGAAAGGCCGACATAGCGGTCGATGGCGGCGCAAACTGAACCGACGGGATTGTCGAGCGGCATGGGGTCCCCCTGTGCCGGACAATCTATCGGGGGCGGGTTAAGCAATTGTTCCGGCGCGGCTTATCAAGCTGTCCGCTTTGCGACACTTCTTATGAGTTCGTTCACCTCGCCGCGATTCAGCGGTCGTTTACCGCGACGCTTAAGCCGATCTTGTGTCTCCCCGTTCTATCGTCGGGCCGTTAAGTCGTAACTCGGGGGCGAACATGGCTTACAAGGCCAACGACACAAAAAGCGAAAATGTCACTCTTGGTGCACTGACCGGCAGCCTGCGCGATTACAAGGCGATGACCGGCACCAACATGCTGAGCCGCACGGACGGCTTCTTTGACTGGCAGGAAGAACGGCGGCGCTGCGATCTGTGGCCCTACGCCAAGTCGACGGCCACCGCGCCGAAGACGCACTGCGCGGCCAAGACCGATTCGGGCTTCGCCATGGAAGGCGTCAATTTTGCCAGCCAGGACTATCTGAGCCTGTCCTCGCATCCGGCCGTCAAGGAAGCGGCCGTCGAGGCGATCAAGGAATATGGCGTGCACAGCGCCGGCTCGGCCGCGCTTCTGGGCAACACGCGCCATTCGCTGCTGCTCGAACAGCGCATCACCGCGTTTCTCGACGGACGCGAGACCGTGCTCTATCCGACAGGCTGGTCGGCCGGCTTCGCCGCGATCCAGGGGTTCGTCCGGCCGGACGATCACGTGGTCATGGACGTCCTGGCGCACTCCTGCCTGCAGGAGGGCGCGCGCGCATCGACCCGCAACATCCACTATCACGGCCATCTGAACATCCGCGCGATGGAGCGGCGTCTGCAGAAGATCCGCGCCAGCGACACCGAGAACGGCATCCTGCTGGTCACCGAGAGCCTGTTCTCGATGCATTCAGACACGCCGGACATCGCGGCGATGCGGGCGCTGTGCGACGAATACGATGCCGTTCTGCTGGTCGACTGCGCGCACGATTTCGGCTCGATGGCCGATGACGGCCGCGGGCACATGAGCCTTCAGAACGTGCTGCACGACGTCGACATCATCATCGGCAGCTTCTCGAAGACGTTCGCCTCCAATGGCGGGTTCATCTCGGTCAAGGACCGCGCATCGGCGGAGTACCTGAAGTACTACTCGGCCACGCAGACCTTCTCGAACGCCCTGTCGCCGGTGCAGGCGGCCGCCGTTCTGGCCGCCTTCGACATCGTCGACTCGGCCGAGGGACGCGATCGTCGCCGCAAGCTGATGGACAACATCCTCTACATGCGTTCGGAGATGACCAAGGTCGGCCTCGAAACGCTGGGCGATCCTTCGGCGATCGTTCCCGTGCGCGTCGGCGCGGAGGGCCTTGCCCGCATCGCGTCGCGCGAACTGAGCGGCCTCGGGGCGATCGCTAATCTGGTCGAATACCCGGCGGTTCCGCAGGGTGGCGCGCGGTTCCGCGTGCAGGTGATGTCCGATCACAGCCACGCCGATGTCGACCAGCTCGTGCGGCTGATGCTGCAGGCGATGCGCAACGCGGAGAAGGAGTATCTGGTGCTCTGCGACCAGCATCCGTCGCTGATGAAGAACCAGCGCGCCGCAGTGCCCGCGCTCGACGGCGTCCGGGACGCCGCATGATCATGTTCGCCGAGCACAAGAGGCTGCTGGCGATCGACGACGACGTCTCGTCGGCCGAACTGATCGTCCGCATCGCCGAACGGTGCCGCTACGAGGCATTCGCCACGTCGGATTCGCGCGGCGTGATGAACCTTGCGTCGGCGCTCAAGCCGTCGATCCTGGCGGTCGACATCTGCATGCCGAACCTGGATGCGAACGATCTGTTCGAACTGCTCGCCGGCGAGCACTACAGGGGGCGCATCCTGATCGTCAGCGGCCAGGAGCCGAAGGTGCTCGAGGAAACGCGGCAGCGGGCGCTGGCGCTGGGTCTGGACGCGCCGTTTGCGCTGCAAAAGCCGCTCGACATACCCTCGCTGCGCAACATCCTGCTCGACCGGGACCTCGCCTCGGCGGCGTGAAGCCCGGAACGGCAGGCAGAACGACAAAGGCCCGGCGCCGTTCAGGCGCCGGGCCTTTGTCGTCGATGGCCGATATTGCCCGGTCGTCCGATCACCGGATCGTCACGAGACCGCCTGGACGTGGAGCGCCTGGTTCATCTTGCCGAGCAGCCGGCCCAGATCGATCGGCTTGGTGTCGAAGTCGGTGCATCCGGCCGACAACGCGTTCTGGCGGTCGGTCTCGAACGCGCTCGCGGTCAGCGCGATCACCGGGATGTGGGCGACCTCGGGGATCTGCTTGATCCGGCGGGTGGTCTCGCAGCCGTCGATGCCGTCGCCGAGGCCGATGTCCATCAGGATGATGTCGGGCTGGATCTCCTGGACGCTGTCGATCGCCGACAGGCCGTCCACGGCGAAGCGGATCGTATAGCCGCGCTTGCCGAGACGGCGGCCGATGATGTCGCGGTTGGTGGGGTGATCCTCAACGATCAGTACGGTCGTCATTGTCTCGTCCCGTCCGTTCTCAGGCTGCGTCCTTGGCGAGGTGGGCGTCGAGCGTCTTGCGCAGCTTGGCCGAGTCAACGGGCTTGCTCATGAAGCCGTCGGCGAGCTGCGGGGCGTTGCTCTTGGGGTCGTCCATGATCGAAACCATGACCACGGGGACATTGGCGGTGATCGGATCGTTCTTCATCGTGCGGACCAGCTGCCAGCCGTCGACCTCCGGCATCAGCACGTCGAACAGCATCAGCGCCGGCCGCACGGCCCTTGCGAGATGCAGGGCGCTGGCGGGGTCGGTGCTCAGGATCGGGCTCAGCCCTTCCTTGCGCAGCATCCGGTCCATGATCTCCAAATATTCCGGGTCGTCGTCGACCACCAGCACGGTGCGCTTGGTCCTGGTCCCCTCGGCGCCCGAGGACAGGGCCTTGTCGGCCTCGTTCAGATGGCGCAGCTCGCTGGCCGCCTCGCGCAGCGCGTCGTCGACCTGTGCTTCGCTCATCTCCGGCGCATCGGGCATCTGCGCCCGCATCGGCAGCGTGATGGTGAAGGTCGATCCCTCGCCGAGCACGCTTTCGGCGGTGATGTCGCCGCCCATCAGCCGGCACAGGTTCTTGGACAGCGAAAGGCCAAGGCCGGTGCCGCCGAACTTGGCGTTGATCGACGCGTGCGCCTGGGTGAAGTTCTGGAACAGCGAGGCGAGCGCTTCCTCGGAGATGCCGACGCCTGTGTCCCGGACGGACAGGTGGAACATCTCGACGCCGTCGCGCTCCACCTTCCTGGCTTCCAGCGTGATCTTGCCGTTCTGGCAGAACTTGGCGGCGTTCGACAACAGGTTGAAGGTCGCCTGGCGCAGCTTGGTCAGATCGAGATGGGCGGTGCCCAGTTCGCCGTGCTTGATGACCTCGAAGACGTTGGTGTTCTTGGCGGCGAGCGGGCGGGCCGTCACCTCGATCTCCTCGACAAGCTGGTCGAGATCGATGTCCTCCAGATAGAGCTCGGTCTTGCCGGCCTCGATCTTGGAGATATCGAGGATGTCGTTGACCATCGCCAGAAGGTGCTTGCCGGCCGCCGAGATCTTCTGCAGGTCGGCGATCTGCTCGCCATTGCCGTCGAGCTCGGCGTCCTCGAGCAGGATCTCGCTGTAGCCGAGCACGGCATTGAGCGGCGTGCGCAGCTCGTGGCTCATCTTGGCGAGGAATTCCGACTTGGCGCCGTTGGCCCTCTCGGCCTCTTCCTTGGCGGTCTTCAGATCGTCCATGGTCTCCTGGTGGCGGGCGATCTCCTTGACCAGCTCGGACTGGGAGTCGACGACCGAGGCGTAGTAGCTCGCCATGAAGAAGATGTAGAGCGAGGCGCACAGCATCGAGATCATCGTCACGTCGACCATCTCCGAAAGCGGGATGTGCATCGGGAACGACTTGTTCATCAGGTAGACCGCGTAGAACGCGCCAAGACCGATGACGATCTGCGAGAAGATGGCGACCGAGGTGCGCACGCCCGAGCCCAGATAGAAAAACGCCAGCAGCGGCACGACGAGGAACCACATCAGGAACGGCGAGGAGACGCCGCCGAAATGGTACGAGGTGATCAGGATCGCGAAGTTGAGGTTCGCCACCGATGTGATCGCCAGAAGCTCGTAGCGCCTGGGGAAGAAGTGGAGCGCGATCGGGAAGAACCAGAACAGCGTGATCGAAACGCCCAGGATATGGACGTGCGGCCAGGGGTTCGGGTCGTTCAGGAACAGGTAGATCGTGATCGGATGGCCCAGAAACGGGCCGAACAGGTGCGACAGGATGAACATCCGGACCCGCTTGTAGGCGGTGATGTCGTTGCGCAGCCGTTCGGGGGTGAGCGCCTCGGTCCAGCGGTCGATCAGTCGGGTCAACGATTTCATGGCAACTTCCTGCAGCGGCATCCGGGCCGAAAACGTGCTTTCGGTCCGGTTAATTCTGGCCGACAATTGTAAACATCGCCTTAGCCGGACCTTGGCGTTTGCCTGCTAACCTTGGCGCAATCTCAATTGCCGGGGGACGCATTGATGATCGCCAGCAGCAACGCACGCGCCGCCACCATCGCCGGCTCCACCGCGAAAGCGCCGCAGTTTCCGGCCAACGCGAACCGGCCGGGGCCCGCCGAGGCGGGCCATGGCGATCCCGCGCGACTGTCGGCGCAGCTTTTCCAGCTCGTCTCGACGTCGCTCGACGGCCCGCGCGGCATCCACCCGCAAAGCTTCGTGTGCGCTTTCGGGGCGCTTGCCGGCCATGCGGCGCGCTGGATCGTGCACCGGTCGATCGAGGCGGGCGATCTCGAGGACGATTTCCGGACGCCGACTGGCGTGAGGCGGCCGGGGGTGACGGTGTCGGCGCATGTGGACCGTCATGTGCACGACCTGACCGGGCCGAGCTATGCGGCCGCGCTGGTGCCGAACATGATCGCCGCCGGGGCCGACTGGCTGCCGCAAATCAACGCGATGATCCAGCACAATTTCATGGCGATCGATGCGCCGGCCTATCCCGACTACACGGTCGACGCCAGGCACCTGCCGCAAATCCCGCCGCAGGCGCTGCTGCTGATGCTGTGGGAGAACACGCTGACCTGTCTGCGCAGCGCTCCGCAGGCCGAGGCGACCGCGCAGAAGGCGTTGGCGCTGGCCACGGTCAAGGCCGCCAACCTCTATGCCCGCAAGGTGCCGCTCGTGGTCTCGGGCCAGTTGGCGCTGGAAACGGCGATCGCCATGTCAAAGCTCGAGCACGGTTTCTGAAGCAAACGGAAGCGTGCGGATCCGTAATCGCAATACGTTTGTGCGACGCACAAGCTAGTGCAACCTATTTCGCGCATGACGTGCTTTCCGCGCTACTCGCGCGTTAGTCCTACCGTTCATACGCTCATCTTCGGTTCCAGTTTCCGAACGGATCGAAGTCATGCGTAAGTTCCGTGTCCTGCTTTCCACTCTTGCGTGTTCCGCCGCGCTCGCCGGGACGTTTCAGCCCGCGCCGGCCCGCGCGCAATCGCTGGTCGATGTCTGTAGCGGCCTGAGCGTCGACCTGCCGGTGCTCGATCCGATCGAGAACGTCACGTCCGGCCTTCTGACCGGACTGCTCGATCCTGTCCTCAACCTGATCATCGGCGACATCAATGACGAGATTCAGGTTCCGCTCAGCGGCCAGAACCTCGGCCTGACCATTCTCGACACGGACGGCAATCCCGTCGCGCTTGGCTCGGGCTGCGAACTGCGCACCGAGGGCGTCAACGTCGACAACGGCCAGGGCATCACCCTCGGCGGAGGGCAGATGGACGGGCTCGGCGGTACCGGCAATCCGACCGCATCGGCCGGCGAGGCCGACGCGATCGCGATCGGCAACGGCGCCAGCACGGCCGCCGGCGCGACGGGCGCGGTGGCGCTCGGCCTGCGCGGCACGGTCGGCGCGATCGACGGCGTGGCAATCGGTCGGGACGGATCGGTCACCGTTCAGGGCGGGGTCGCGCTCGGCGCCGACGCGGTCGCCGACAGGGCCGGCATGGCCGGTGCGGACGAACTGTTCTCCGGCACGTCCGTCGCCTCGACCGCCGGCGCGGTTTCGGTCGGCGCGGCCGGGCTCGAACGGCAGATCACCAACGTCGCCGGCGGCACCGCCGACACCGATGCCGTCAATGTGCGCCAGTTGCGCAGCGTCGGCGACGGGCTGGCCGGCGCGCTCGGCGGCGGCGCCGGCTTCGACGGCGGAACCGGCCTGTTCACCGGGCCCTCCTACGTGATCCGCGGGACCACCTATGGCGATGTCGGCACCGCGCTCGCCGCCGTCGATTCGGCGCTCGCCTCGGTCGATGCCGATTTCGGCCTGCTGGCGGCGAACAACACCTCCGGCCTGCCTGCGGCGACGGCGACGGGCGACGATGCGATGGCCGCCGGCTGGGGCGCGAACGCAGCCGGGGCACAGGCGACCGCGACTGGCGCCGGCGCGCAGGCGACCGGGGCCCGCTCGGCAGCCTACGGCAATTCGGCGGCCGCGACCGGCGATGGCTCGACGGCGGTGGGCCAGGGCGCCACGGCAAGCCACGCGGGCAGCGCGGCGATCGGCGCGGGCGCGCAGACCGTGCGCGCCAACCAGATGGCGCTCGGCACGCAGTCCACCACGTACACGATGGCGGGCCTGACCAGTGATGCCAGTCGCGCCGCGCAGAAGGGGCCGACCCAAATCGTCACCGCCGATGCGAACGGCAACCTCGCCGCTGTTCCCCTGCAGTCACTGCTGAGCGGGCTCGATTCGGGCGTCGGCGATCTGGTCGGCGACGTAGAAGCGCTCGGCGGACGTGTCGCCGCGCTCGAAAACCGGCTCGATGCCGCGCAGACCGAGGCGCGTCGCGGCATCGCGGCCGCCATGGCGATGGCCAGCGCGCCGATGCCGTCGGCGCCCGGCCGCACGACGTGGGCCGCCAATGTCGGCATGTTCAAGAGCGAATGGGCGACGGGCTTCGCCGTCGCGCACCGGCTCGATACCCACACGCCCGCCGGGGTCAGCGCCGCCGTCAGCCTGAACGCGGACGGCGTGCCTGCGGCGCGGGCGGGATTGTTCGGCGAGTTCTGAGAAGACGCAAGCGTCCGGGCCGGGCGTTCACCCGGCCGGCGCCTTGCCGTAGAGCGCCTCGATCTCGTCGCCATAGAGATCGAAGATCTTCGCCCGGCGCACCTTCATGGTCGCGGTGACCTCGCCATCGTCATGGTCGAGTTCCTTGGGCAGCAGCCAGATCTTCTTGACCTGCTCGACGCGCGCCAGAAGCTGGTTCTGCTTGTCCACCTCGCGGTCGATCAGTTCCCTGACCTGCTCGTTGCCGGCGAGCGAACGGAAGGTCGTGTAGGCGATCCCCTTCGATTCCGCCCACAGACGCACCGTGTCGAAGTCGAGCTGGATCAGCGCGGCGACGTAGGGGCGCCGGTCGGCGATCACGATGCATTCCTTGATGTAGGGCGAGGCCTTCATCGTGTTCTCGATCAGCGACGGCGCGAGGTTCTTGCCGGCCGCGTTGATCATGATGTCCTTCTTGCGGTCGACGATGGAGATCGAGCCGTCCGCAGCGGCCTCGGCGACGTCGCCCGTGTGCAGCCAGCCATCGGTCAGCGTCGCGGCCGTCGCCTCGGGGTTCCGGTAATAGCCCTTGAAGATGGTTCCACCCCTGACGAGCAGTTCGCCATCCTCGGCGATGCGCCAGTCGATCCCCGCAGGGAAGAAGCCGACGCGGCCGTCGCTTTCGCCCCAGTCGGGCTGCAGGCTCGCCGCGCCCGTCGTCTCCGACATGCCCCAGACCTCGCGCACATTGATGCCGATGCCGCGCAGGAAGGCGAGAAGATCGGCCGAGATCGGCGCTGCGGCGGTGATCGCGAACCGGCAGCGGTCAAGGCCCAGATAGCTGCGGATGTGACGGTAGACGAGCGCGTCGAACAGCGCGTTCTCCGCCCTTTGCGCAAGGGACCAGCGACTGCGCGGCGTGGCGGCGCGGCGCTTCGCCGAAGCAAGCGCGGCGAAGGTCAGGGCGCGGCGCAGCCGGCCGGCGGTCGCCGCCTGCACCATGACGCCCGCCTGCATCTTCTCCCAGATTCGGGGCACACCGAAGAAGATCTGCGGCGCCACGTCGCGCAGATCGAGCGTGACGGTTCGCAGCGACTCGCCGAAATTCATCACGAAGCGGCCGGCGAGCGCGTTGATCACCGTCATGTTCTGCTCGGCGATGTGGCACAGCGGCAGATAGCTCAGGACGTTCGTGCCGGGCCGGAACCGGTTGAAGAAGGACGCAGCGAGCACGGCGGCGGCATGCAGGTTGGCATGGCTGATCTCGGCCGCCTTGGGCGGGCCAGTGGAGCCGGAGGTGAACACCATCATCGCGGTGTCGTCCTCGGCGATCGCCGCCTTGCGGCGCTCCACCTCGGCGCCGAGATCGGCGATCGCGGCATGGCCGGCTTCGAGCAGCGCGTCGAAGCTGATCAGGCCGAGCGCGTCTTCGCCCAGAAGGCCCTTGGGCTCGAACACGACAAGCTTGCGCAGCCTTGGCAGCCTGCCGCGCAGTTCGGCGATCTTGTCGAACTGCTCCTGGTCCTCGATGAACAGGATTTCGGTGTCCGAGGCGTTGACCAGATGTTCGATCTCGGCGGCGGGACTGGTCGGATACATGCCGACGACGACACCGCCGGCGGCGTTGATGCCGAACTGCGCGAGCACCCATTCGCGCCGGTTCTCGGACAGGATGCCGACCTGGCTGCCCTTCTCGACGCCCAGTTCGATCAGCGCGGCGGCAAGGGCGTGCATCGTCCGCTCAAGGTCGGCCCAGGTCATTTCGGCCCAGATGCCGTGCCGCTTCTGGCGCATGGCGACATCGTTGCCATGGGCGGCCGCGTGGGCCGAGACGATGTCGACCAGCGGCCGGAAGCCGGCCTCGTCGACCCGACCCGTGTCGCCTTGTTCGTTCATGGTCAGCTCAGCCATCGCTTGCGCCGCTTGTAGTGTTTGACATTGCGGAAACTCTGCCGCTCCGCGCCCTGCTCGCCCACGCCCAGATAGAAGCTGCGGATGTCGGGATCGTCCTTCAGCCTAACGACAGGCCCTTCGAGCACGATCTGGCCGCTTTCCATGATGTATCCGTAGTCGGCGACCGAAAAGGCGATGGCGGCGTTCTGCTCGACGAGCAGGATGGAGGCGCCGTCCTCGCTGTTGAGCCGGCGAATGGTCGCGAAGATCTCCTCGACGATCTTCGGGGCCAGTCCCAGCGATGGCTCGTCCATCAGGATCAGCCGCGGCTGCGCGATCATCGCCCGGCCGAAGGCGAGCATCTGCTGTTCGCCGCCGGACAGGTAGCCGGCAATCTGGTCGCGCCGCTCCTTCAGGCGCGGGAAGAAGGCGTAGACCTTGTCGTAATCGGCCTTCCGGCCCGAGCCCTTCAGTGCATAGGAGGCGGCGACGAGATTGTCGTGCACGCTCATCTCGGTGAAGATGTGCCGGCCCTCGCGAATGTGCACCATGCCGCGCCGGACCAGGATGTCGGGTGCGATCCCCGCCGTCGACTTGCCGTCGAAAACGATGCGTCCGTCGCCGATCTGGCCGTTCTCCAGACCCAGAAGGTTGGAGGCCGCCTTCAGCGTCGTGGTCTTTCCCGCCCCGTTGGTGCCCAGCAGCGTGACGATGCGGCCGTGCGGCACCTCAAGCGAAAGGCCGCGCAGCGCCTGCAGCGTGTGGTGATAGGTCACCTCGATGTTCTCGATCGTCAGCATGGCGAGATGGAAGGGGGCCGAAGCCCCCGCCCTGGATCAGACGGTGAACCAGTCCGAGGTCGGCGTGAACAGCCGCGATTCTGCCGAATACTGGTAGACGCGGCCGGTGCCGATCTTGTTGTTCTCCATGGTGACCGGCCCGCCGAAGAAGCCGCCCGTGTCCCAGTCGGAGATGTCGGACAGGGCCGCCGCGAGATTGTCGGCGGTCAGTTCCTGGCCCGCCTCGGCGGTATCGCGCAGCGCCTTGATGGCGATGTCGAGCGCGCACATGGTCTGCAGCGCCCAAGTGGACATGTAGTTCTCGAGCGGGGTGCCGGCGAACATCTCCGACGCCATCGCCGCGAACGTCTGGTAGCGCGGCGCCTCCTCGCGGTCGTAGAAGTAGCGGTAGGGCATGACGCCCTGATAGCCGTCGAGGAACGGTCCGGCCTCTTCGGTCACGCGGTCGGCGATCAGCTTTTCCATGCCCCAGAACGTGCCCATGAACTGGGTCGGCAGACCGAACTGGCGCGCGCCGCCGATCAGTTGCGGCCAGACGCCGGTCACGTAGCCCTGAAGGATCGCGTATTCGGCGCCGGACTGGGCGAGTTTGGTCACGTGGGTCGGAATGTCGGCGCCCTGCGCCTTGGTGGTCTCCTCGAGCACGACCTCGATGCCCAGTTCCTCGGCCCGCATCTTGCCGTGCTCGATCGGATCGCGGCCGAACTCGGTGTTGGAGAAGATGAAGGCGACCGACGAGCCGCCCTGGTCCTTGATGTTCTGGAGCAGGATGTCGAACTGGTCCTGGTAGGTCGGGCCGGCCAGATACTGATAGGGGTTGGTCGCCGGGTTGGCGAGTTCGGAGGCGAACGAGGTCGAGCCCATGAGCCGCGCCTGATCGCCGGTCAGTTCGGGCGCGACGAGCTTCATGAAGCCGGTCGAATCGCCGAAATAGGCGACCAGCGCATCGCCCTCGGTGGCGAGCGCACGCTGGTAGTTGGCGAGCGCGTTCTGCGGAATGTAGCCCGAATCCTCGGTCACGAAGCGGATCGGGGTGCCGGCGATGCCGCCCTCGTCGTTGATCAGCTGACGGGCCATGGTGAACACCGGCGCGACAAGCTGGCCGGCGGTGGCGAAAGGCCCGGTCAGCGGCAGCGACGCGCCGATGACGTACTCGGACGGCTGGGCGCGGAGGATGGCGGGCATGCCGAGCGCGGCGGTCGCGGCGGCACCGGTGGCAAGGAATGTGCGGCGGGTCTGGTTCATGTCTGTCTCCTCCCAAAGACGCGATAATATGGCCTATCCGCGGGCGAACGGCCAGCGGTTGAGCGCTCGAAGGCCGCGATCGACCAGATGGTTGATGCCCATCGGCTCAAAGAGCAAGAAAAAGATGATCAGGAGCCCGAAGATGATCTCCTGGATCGGCGCGCGCAACTGGGCGACCTCGGCCGCGCCGCCGGCGATCGCGCCGAAGGTGAACTTGAGGATCTCCGGCACCATGACGATGATGATGACGCCGAACACCGGGCCCATGGTGCGGCCCATGCCGCCGACGATCAGCGCGGCGACGAGCTGCAGCGACAGCGCCAGCTCGAACTGCTCGGGCAGGATGCGCGCGTAGAAATAGGCGAACAGCGCGCCGGCAAGGCCGCAGCATGCCGCCGAGATGGCGAAGCTCATCAGCTTGTAGCGCAGCAGCGAGATGCCGAGGATCTCGGCCGAATAGTCGCGCTCGCGGATGGCGATGAAGGCGCGGCCGACCCGGGTGCGGAACAGGTTCTGGACGGCGAGGATCGTCACGAAGGCGAGCGCGGCGATCAGCGCGAACATCTCGCGCTGGGTGTCCAGTTCCCAGCCTAGCAGGTTGGCGTCGGGCGTGTTGAGGCCGACCAGCCCGCCGGTCCACGGCGCCAGCGCCTCCAGTTCGATCAGGAAGATGATGATGAAGTTGGCGCTCAGCGTCGCGACGGCGAGGTAGAGCCCCTTGACGCGCAGCGAGGGCAGGCCGACGACGATGCCGACGAGCGCGGACAGCGCGATCGCGCCGGGGATGGCGATGAACGGCATGATCGCGTCGGGAAGCCCGGCCGCCGCCATGGCCCGGTGCAGGATCGGCACCGAATAGGCGCCGATCGCCATGAAGGCGGCGTGGCCGAGCGACAAAAGGCCGGTATAGCCGATCACCACGTTCACGCCGACCACGGCGATCAGCATGATGCCCATCTGCGATGCGACGAGGATGATGTAGTCGTTGGCGATGAACGGCATCAGCGCGCAAAGGGCGGCAGCCGCCAGGACGAACCCCTGCTTGTAGCCATTGTCGAGAACGCGCTCGTCGGCGGCGTAGCTCGCCTTAAGGTTGCCGGTGATCATATCCGTTCGACCTCCTTCTGGCCGAACAGGCCGTGCGGCCGGATCAGGATGACGATCAGCACGGCGATGTAGGGGACGACCTCGGCGAACTCGCCGCCGAACTGCCATTGCGCCATCGCCTCGAGGAAGCCGACCGCGAGCGCGGCGATGAACACGCCCACATAGCTGTCGAGCCCGCCCATCAGGACGATGGCCAGCACCGAGAAGCCGAACAGGCCGAGCGAGGGCGACACGCCGTTGCGCGTCGCAAGGATCGCCCCGGCGATCGCGCCGGTCGTGGCCGCCAGCACCCAGGCGCGCGAGAACACGCTCGGCACGGAGATGCCCATCGAATAGGCCGTCGACTGGTCCTCGGCGGTGGCGCGGATTGCGACGCCGCCCCTGGTGTAGCGAACCATCACGACGATCGCGCCGAACAGGATCAGCGCGATGGCGACGTTGACGAGATCGGCGCCGAACAGGAAGACCGGCGTGTCGAACACGGTGAAGCGGATCGGCGTGTTGGGCGCGATGTGCGGGACGAACTCGGCATCGGCCGTCCAGATCAGCCCCTTAGTGCCCGACAGGACCGAGATCAGCCCGACCGTGATCATGATCATCGCGAAGGTGGACTGGCCGATCAGCGGCCGCATCAGGGCCCGTTCGATCGCAAGCCCCAGAAGCGCGTTGCAGATCACCGCGCCGGCCAGCCCGAACAGGATGCGCGGCAGGTTCGACAGCCAGTCGAGCACGGCGCCCATCGGCGAGAACATGGGAAGGTCGGCCCGCATGGCGACCATCCATGCCGGCTCCCAGCTCTGCAGCCAGGAGGGCGCCCACTCTGCGCCCGGCACGATCACCGAGAAGGTGAAGTAGAAATAGGCGCCGAACATGATGATGTAGCCGTGGGCGAAATTGACGACCTTGGTGGCCTTGAACACCGAGACGATGCCGACCGCGATGAGCGCGTAGATCGCGCCGGCCATCAGCCCATTCAGCGTGAACTGGATGAACTCTCCCATCGCGCTTCCTACGCCGCCGCGCCCAGATAGGCTTCGATCACATCGTTGTCCGCCGACACCTCGGCCGGCGTGCCCTCGGCGATCTGCCGGCCGAAATTGAGCACCACGATGTGCGAGCAGATGTCCATGACCATGTGCATGTCGTGCTCGACGAGCAGGATGGTGGTGCCGAACTGCTCCTGCACGTCGAGGATGAACCGTGCCATGTCGGCGGTCTCCTCCCGGTTCATGCCCGCCACCGGTTCGTCGAGCAGCAGAAGCTGCGGCTGCATGGCCAGCGCGCGGCCAAGCTCGACCCGCTTCTGCAGACCGTAGGGCAGCATGGTGATCGGATACTTGCGGATATGGTCGATCTCGAGGAAGTCGATGACCCTTTCCTCGATCTCGCGGCGCAGCGTCAGTTCCTCGCGCTGTGCGGGGCCGAAATAGCGCAACGCCGACCAGAGGCCGGTCCGCGAGCGGGTGTGGGCGCCGAGCTTGATGTTGTCGAGAACGGTCATGCCGCGAAAAAGGGCGATGTTCTGGAAGGTCCGGGCGATGCCGAGTTCTGCGCGCCTGTCGGGCGACAGGGCGGTGATGTCGCGCTCGCCGAAGAAGACCTGACCCCGGTCGGGGCGGTAGAAACCCGAGATCGCGTTGAACAGGCTCGTCTTGCCGGCCCCGTTGGGTCCGATGACGCCGGTGATCTCGCCCGCACGGGCCGAAAAGCTGATGCCCTGCAGCGCCTTGATGCCGCCGAACGAAAGATGCACGTCCCGCACATCGAGCATGCGCGCGGTTCCTCCCAGCCCGGCCCGATGGCGTTCTCCTCCCGCCAAGGGCCTTCCCAAACCCGGTGGCGACCTCCGTTTCGGCTCACCGGCAGCTTCGTTCTTGGCACGCCGAGCCGGGCGCTGCAACATGAACCGGTCACGTCCGCGCGAGCCGGTGCTTCCGTCTTGATCGCAGCCAGGCCGGACGGCAAAATGACGCCCACGGCCTGTTCCGAACAACCCCGGCGATCGCCCCATGTATCTGATCCGGTTTGCGCTGCTGCCCGTTCTGGGGCTCATCTACCTGTCCGGTTTCCTTGTCGGCGGTCACTGGCTGTCCGCATCGCTGATCATCGTGGTGATCCTGGCGACGCTGGTGGAGGAGAGCGTGCCGGACGACCGCTCGAGCCCCGAGGGCGTGCCCGAGCGGATCGCCTTCGTCCTGCCGATGCTGCATCTGCCGGTCCTGGCGATCGCGACTGCGCTGGCCGCCTACTATCTCAGCGACTGGCGCTTTCTGGGCGAGACGATCAATGCGGCGCGCGCCCGCACCGATGCGGTGCAGATGTTCGGCATGATCTTCAGCCTCGGCTTCTATTACGGGGTTGCCGGCATCAACATCGGCCACGAACTGATCCACCGCCGCGACCGTGCGTCGATCCTGACCGGCCGGTGGCTGCTGTCGTTCGCGCTCGATCCGGGCTTCGTCGTCGAGCACATCCACAACCATCATCGCCATGTCGGCACGCCGGCCGACCCGGCGACGGCGCCGCGCGGGATGGGTTTCTGGCGTTTCCTCTGGCGGATGCTGACGGTCGGCAACCTCTCCGCCTGGACCATCGAGACGAAGCTTCTCGCCCGCAAGGGCAAGCCCGCGCTCGACCCGTCGAACCGGGTGCTGACGGGTCTCGCCATGTCGGCGGTCTGGCTCGGCCTGTTCGCGGCGGCCGCCGGTTGGCGCGGCATCGCGATCTATCTGGGCGCCGCGCTCGTCGGCAAGACCTATCTGGAGGTGATCAACTACATCGAGCATTACGGCATTGTCCGGGTGCCCGGAACGACGGTCGAGCCGCGCCATTCGTGGAACTCGAACCGGCGTATCTCGAGCTGGATCCTGTTCAACCTGCCGCGCCATTCCCATCATCACATCGCTCCGCTCCAGCCCTATTGGGGCCTGAAGCCGTTGCCCGACGCGCCCTGCCTTCCGCATGGCTATTTCGTGATGTCGCTGTGCGCGTTCGTGCCGCCGCTGTTCCGGCGTGTCATGGCGCGGCCGCTCGACGGCTGGGACCGCGACCATGCCAGTGCGAACGAGCGCGCGCTGATCGCCCCCGCCGCGTGACCGGCCGCGGCCGGCGCTCCCGTGCGTTCCGCTTCGGAATCAAGACCGGGCGCCGGCGCGTCAGGCGGTGTCGGACGGGCGCAGGCGGACGGTCGCGCGGTAGCGGGATCCGGGATGCGAGAAAAGGCTCAGCGTGACCACCCGGTCGCCGACCCATGTGCGCCGGCGGATGCGCAGCACGGGCTCGCCATCGCCCAGTTCGAGCATACGCCGTTCATCGCCATCGGGGGACGCCGCCTCGACGACATGCTCCAGTTCGGAGATCGGCGCCAGCGCCTGCAGGTATGGCGTCAGCGGCATGGAATGCAGGTCGCGTTCCAGCAGGTCGGGTGCGAAATCGGCGCGCACATGGCGCCGTTCGATCTGCAGCGGCCTGCCGTTCTCGCAGTGCAGGACCGTCAGGTGGAAGACCTCCAGCCCCGGCGCCGCCTCGAACAGGGGCGCGAGCGCGGCGTCAAGACGCGTGCGGCGCGCATCGAGCACGCGGCAGCGGTGGGCGCCGCCGCGCTCGGCGATGATGTCGCGGATATCGCGGACCTCGGACAGCGACGTGTTCGGCGCGGTCGTGGCGACGAAGGAGCCGACGCCCTGGACGCGCGTGATGATGCCGTCGCGGCTCAGTTCGCGCAGCGCCCGGTTGACGGTCATGCGTGAGACGGAAAGCTGCGAGACCAGCTCGCTTTCCGACGGCAGCTTCGCGCCGGGCGCGTAGCGGCCGGTCGCGATGCCGTCGGTGACGTGCCGCTTGACGGTTTCGTAGAGCGGTGCGGCGGCAATCGGCGCGTGCATAACCGTCACAGGATCGCCGGCAGTTCGAGCCCGTGCTCGCGGGCGCATTCGATTGCATCGTCGTAGCCGGCATCGGCATGGCGCATGACCCCGGTCGCCGGATCGTTCCACAGGACGCGTTCGAGCCGGCGGGCGGCGTCCTCGGTGCCGTCGGCTACGATCACCATGCCGGCATGCTGGGAGAAGCCCATGCCGACGCCGCCGCCATGGTGCAGCGACACCCAGGTCGCGCCCGAGGCGGTGTTGAGCAGCGCGTTGAGAAGCGGCCAGTCCGAGACCGCGTCCGAGCCGTCCTTCATCGCCTCGGTCTCGCGGTTGGGCGAGGCGACCGATCCCGAATCGAGGTGATCGCGGCCGATCACCACGGGTGCCTTCAACTCGCCGCTGGCGACCATCTCGTTGAACTTGAGGCCGGCCCGGTGCCGGTCGCCAAGGCCGATCCAGCAGATGCGCGCCGGCAGGCCCTGAAAGGCGATGCGCTCGCGCGCCATGTCGAGCCATTGGTGCAGATGGGCGTTGTCGGGAAACAGCTCCTTCATCGCCGCATCGGTCCTGTAGATGTCCTCGGGATCGCCGGACAGCGCGCACCAGCGGAACGGGCCGATGCCCCGGCAGAACAGCGGCCTTATGTAAGCGGGCACGAACCCCGGAAAGGCGAAGGCGTTTTCGAGCCCTTCTTCCTTGGCCACCTGGCGGATGTTGTTGCCATAGTCGAGCGTCGGCACGCCGGCATTCCAGAAGTCGACCATGGCGGCGACATGGACCTTCATCGAGGCGCGGGCGGCGGCCTCGACCGCCTTGGGATCGGTTTCCTGCCTGTCGCGCCATTCGGCGACGGACCAGCCCTGCGGCAGATAGCCGTGCACCGGATCGTGCGCCGAGGTCTGGTCGGTGACGATGTCGGGGTGGACACCGCGCCGCACCAGTTCGGGGAAGATGTCGGCGGCGTTGCCGACAAGGCCGACCGACTTCGCTTCGCCGGCCTTCGTCCAGCGCTCGATCATGGCCAGTGCGTCGTCGAGCGTGTCGGCCTTCTCGTCGAGATATTGGGTGCGCAGGCGGAAATCGATGCGCGCCGGATCGCATTCGACGGCAAGGCAGCAGGCGCCGGCGAACACGGCGGCGAGCGGCTGGGCGCCGCCCATGCCGCCAAGGCCCGCCGTCAGGATCCATTTGCCCTTGAGATCGCCGCCATAATGCTGCCGGCCGGCCTCGGCGAAGGTCTCGTAGGTGCCCTGCACGATGCCCTGGGTGCCGATATAGATCCATGAACCGGCCGTCATCTGGCCGTACATCATCAGCCCCTTGCGATCGAGCTCGGAGAAATGGTCCCAGTTGGCCCAGTGCGGCACCAGGTTCGAATTGGCGATCAGCACGCGCGGCGCATCCGCATGGGTGCGGAACACGCCGACCGGCTTGCCGGACTGGACCAGCAGCGTCTGGTCGTCATCGAGACCCTTGAGCGCCGCGACGATCCGGTCGAAATCGTCCCATGTCCGCGCCGCCCGGCCGATGCCGCCATAGACGACCAGTTCGTGCGGGTTTTCGGCGACGTCGGGATGCAGATTGTTCATCAGCATCCGCATCGGCGCTTCGGTCAGCCAGCTTTTCGCCGAGATCTCCGGCCCGGTCGGCGGATAGACGTCGCGGACGTTTCTGCGCGGGTCAGCCATGGGTGGTCTCTCCTTCCGGATCCGGTCCGGTCAATGTCCCGAGCGCCGGCAGCATCGTGGCCAGCGGGGCGGTCAGCCGGCGCGAGCGCACCATGTGCGCGGCGGTGGCGATGTCGCCGGCCATCGCGCGGTCCGCGCCGAGCGCCGGCACGCTCTCGCGCAGTTCCGCGATCACTTCCTGCAGCGCAGGGCTCGTTTTCAGGGGTCCGCGCAGCTCCACGCCCTGCGCGCCGGCCAGCAGTTCGATGCCCAGTATGCCGGCGAGATTGTCGTTCATCTCGGCCAGCCGCCGGGCGCCGTGGCAGGCCATCGACACATGGTCTTCCTGGTTCGCCGAGGTGGGCGTCGAATCGATGCTGGCGGGCGCGGCGCGCTGCTTGTTCTCGCTCATCAGTGCGGCCGAGGTGACCTCGGCGATCATGAAGCCCGAATTGAGCCCTGGCTCCGGCGACAGGAACGGCGGCAGGCCGAAGCTCAGCGCCGGATCGACCAGCAGCGCGGTGCGCCGCTGCGATATCGCGCCGATCTCGGCGATCGCCAGCGCGATGATGTCGGCGGCGAAGGCGACCGGCTCGGCGTGGAAATTGCCGCCCGAGACGATGTCGCCGGTTTCTGTGAGCACCAGCGGATTGTCGGTGACCGCGTTGGTCTCGATGGCGAGCGTGTTCGCCTGCGCGGTCAGCAGATCCATGGCCGCACCGGCCACCTGGGGCTGGCAGCGGATGCAGTAGGGATCCTGCACGCGGCTGTCGTCCTCGCGATGGCTTTCGCGGATCTGCGAACCCTGAAGCAGCGCGCGCAGCGCCCCTGCCGCGGCGATCTGGCCGGGCTGGCCGCGCAGTTCATGCAGTTCCGGCCGGAACGGAGCAGTGGACCCCATCGCCGCGTCGGTCGAAAGGGCCGCGGTGACGAGCGAAGCCTGCGACAGCCCCCAGGCGTCGAACAGGCCGGCGAGCGCCAGGGCCGTCGAGACCTGCGTGCCGTTGATCAGGCCGAGCCCCTCCTTGGGGCCGAGCACGACCGGTTCGAGCCCGGCCGCCGCAAGCGCCGCGCCGCCGGGCATGCGCGTTCCGCCGTGGGTGGCTTCACCCTCGCCGATCAGCACCGCGCTCATATGGGCGAGCGGGGCGAGATCGCCGGACGCGCCGACCGAACCCTGCGCCGGAATGACGGGGAGCACGTTCCGGGCGAGCATCGCCTCGATCAGGGCGATCACCTCCCACCGCACGCCCGAGGCGCCGCGCGCCAGCGAGACGATCTTCAGCGCCATGATGAGTCGGACAACTGGCTCGGACAGGGCCGGGCCGGTGCCGCAGCAATGCGACAGGATGAGGTTGCGCTGCAAGGTGGCGGTGTCGGCGGCGGGAATGCGCACCGAGGCGAGCTTGCCGAACCCGGTGTTGACGCCATAGACGGGCGTGTCGCCGGTGGCTGCCCGCGCAACCAGATCGACGGCGGCGCGCACAGGCGCTTTGCAGGCCCGATCGATCGACACCGCGCAGCCGGTGCGCCAGATCCGTTCAAGCTCGGCCAGCCGGACCCGTCCCGGCGTCATGTTCGAGGTTTCAGACAAGCCGGCCTCCATGGATGCGCGCATGCAGCGGCCGGTGGCCGATGCCGTAGGCCAGTTCCGCCGGTTCGCCGACGTTCCAGACCGCCAGATCGGCCGGGGCGCCGGCGGTGATCGTGCCGGCGCCCTCGCCGAGACCGAGCGCATGCGCGGCGTTGCGGGTGACACCGGCCAGCGCTTCGAGCGGGGTCATGCGGAACAGGGTGCAGGCCATGTTCATGCCGAGCAGCGGCGAGACAAGCGGCGAGGAGCCGGGATTGCAGTCCGTCGCCACCGCCATCGGCACCCCGGCTGCGCGCAACGCCGAGATCGGCGGGACCCGCGTTTCGCGCAATGTGTAGAAGGCACCGGGCAGCAGCACCGCGACCGTGCCGGCTTCGGCCATCGCCGCGACGCCGTCCTCGCCGAGATATTCCAGATGATCGGCCGACAGGGCACCGTGGCGGGCCGCGAGCGCCGCCCCGCCCTGGTCGCTGAGCTGTTCAGCGTGAAGCTTGACGGGAAGGCCGAGGGAGGCGGCGGTCTCGAACACGCGCTCGATCTGGGCAGGCGTGAAGGCGATCGTCTCGCAGAATCCGTCGACCGCGTCGGCGAGGCCCGCCTCGGCGACGGCCGGCAGCATCTCGGTGCAAACGACATCGATATAGCCGTCGGCATCGCCGGCGAACTCGGGCGGCACGGCGTGGGCGCCAAGGAACGACGTGCGCACCCGCACCGGCCGGTGGTCGGGCAGCGACCGGGCGACGCGCAGCATGCACATCTCGGTTTCCAGATCGAGCCCGTAGCCGGACTTCACCTCGACCGTGCCGACCCCGTCGGCGAGCAGCGCGTCGAGCCGGGCCAGGGTGCCCTCGCGCAACGCGTCCTCGCTGGCGCTCCGCGTCGCGCGCACCGTCGAGACGATGCCGCCGCCGGCCCGGGCGATCTCTTCATAGCTTGCGCCTTCGAGCCGCCGTTCGAACTCGGCCGCCCGGCTGCCGCCGTAGACGATGTGCGTATGGCAATCGATGAGGCCGGGCGTGACCAGTCGGTCGCCGAATTCGGTCACCGGCGCCTGGCGGAACCGTTCGGGCATGTCCGCGAGGGGGCCGGCCCAGACGATCAGCGCGTCGTCGCAGACGATGGCGGCGTCTTCGATGATCCCGTAGCCGCTCCGGCCGGGGTCCATCGTCGCCATTTTGGCGCAGCCATAGGTTTGAAGATCCATGCCGGTTCGCGCCATCTTCGGGGACGGGTCCATTGCGTCAGCGCGTTTCGTCTGACATGTATATACAGGTAATGTCAAGGAGATGGCATGACGAACGAGCACGGGATCTGGGCGCGCAGGGCGCTGCTTCGTGACGGATGGGCCGACCATGTGCGGATCGTCCCCGACGAAACCGGCGCAATCGGCTCGGTCGAGACCGGCGTCGCGACGGCCTCATCGGGCGACCATGTCGCCGACACGATACTGCCTGCGCCTTCAAACCTGCACAGCCACACCTTCCAGCGCGCGATGGCCGGCCTTGCCGAGCGGCGGGGCGCGGGGCGCGCCGACAGCTTCTGGAGCTGGCGCGAGACGATGTATCGCTTCGTCGCCGCGCTGACCCCGGACGACATCGAGGCGGTCGCCGCGCTCGCCTTCATGGAGATGCTGGAGGCGGGTTTTGCGGGCGTCGGCGAATTCCACTACCTGCATCATGACCGCGACGGCGGCCTCTATGCCGATCCCGCCGAAACCGCCGGACGCATCGTTGCGGCCGCGCAGCGCACGGGGATCGGGCTGACGCTGCTGCCGGTCCTGTACCAGCGGGGCGGCTGCGACGGACGGCCGCTCGCGGGCGGGCAGTTGCGCTTCGGCAACGATATCGATCGCTTTGCGGACCTGTGGCAGGCATCGGCCCGTCACGTCACGCGGATGCCCGGCGATGCCCGCATCGGCGTCGCGCCCCATTCGCTCCGAGCGGTCGATGCGGACGGTCTGAACGCGGCCCTCGCGCTGGCGCCGGACGGGCCGGTCCATATCCACCTTGCCGAGCAGACGGCCGAAGTGGACGAGGTCAGGACCCATCACGGCGCGCGGCCGGCGGCGTGGCTGCTCGCCAATCAGCCGGTGGACGACCGCTGGTGCCTGATCCATGCGACGCATCTCGATGACGGCGAACTTGCCGGCATCGCCGGCTCGGGGGCCGTGGCCGGCCTTTGCCCCGTCACCGAGGCCAATCTGGGCGACGGCATCTTCCGCGGCGAGGCGTTCGTGCGGCAGGGCGGGCGGTTCGGCGTCGGCACCGATTCCAACGTCGCGATCTCGCTGGCCGGCGAACTGCGAATGCTCGAATACTCCCAGCGCCTGGCGCTGCAACGGCGTGCTGTTCTCGCCGAGGAAGGCGGGGCGACGGGCCGGTGGCTGTGGCAGGCGGCATGCAGCGGCGGGGCACAGGCGCTCGGCCGGGCCTCCGGCGCCATCGCGGCCGGCCTTTGCGCGGACCTTGTCGAGATCGACACCGCCGACTACCGGTTCGCGGGACGCGACGGCGACGATCTCGTAGATACATGGGTCTTCGCCGCGCCCGACCGGTGCGGGGTGCGCAACGTCTGGTCGGCCGGCCGGCACGTCGTCCGGGACGGCCGCCATATCGCGCGCGACGCGGTGGTCGGCGCCTATGTCGGGCGTGATCTGGCGGCGCGGGTCTGAAAAGGCAGGCGAGTGCGCGTGGTGCTCAACTGTCGCCGATGGGGCGCCCGCGCATGATGACCTCCCGGAGGTCGAGCGAGGCGTCGAGCACGACCAGATCGGCCACCGCGCCCGCGACGATCCGGCCGCGATCCTCGAGCCCCAGATAGTCGGCGGCGATGGTCGAGGTCCGTTGCGACGCCTCCTCGACGCACAGGCCGATCTCGACCAGATTGCGCAGCGCCTGCAGCATCGTCAGGCTGGACCCGGCGAGCGTTCCGTCGGCCAGACGCACGCCGTTTCCGCATTTCCTGACCTGCTGCGTGCCCAGCCGGTAATCGCCATCGGGCATGCCGGCGGCCGGTGTCGCGTCGGTGACCGCATAAACATGCGGGATGGCACGCAGCGCCGCACGGATCGCGCCCGGATGGACGTGGAGGAGATCGGGGATGATCTCGGCGTGCCGGGCATGGGCGAGCGCCGCGCCGACGATGCCCGGCGCGCGATGGTGCAGCGGCGACATGGCGTTGAACATGTGCGTGACGCCATGGCGACCGCCGTGAAAGCAGGCGCTGGCGGTCTCGTAGTCGCACGAGGAATGGCCGAGCTGCACGCGCACGCCCCGATCGGCAAGCCAGCGCGTCATCGCCCCGTCCGGGTCGGCTTCGGGGGCGCATGTCAGCACGCGTATGCGCGCGATCTTCATCAGGCGTTCGATCAGCGCGATGTCGCCGTCGATCACGAAGTCGGGCTGGGCGCCGAGCCTGTCGCGACTGATGAACGGTCCCTCGAGATGCACGCCGACGATCGCGGCCTCGTCGCCGGCGGGCTCTTCCGCCGCCGCCTCGATCGCGGCAAGGGCAGCCTCGATATCGTGAAGCGGCGCGGTCATCGTCGTGGCAAGAAACGCCGTGGTGCCGGTGCGGGCGTGGCTTGCGGCCACGCGCCTTGGCGCGTCGCCCGCTTCCATCACGTCGGCGCCGCCGCCGCCATGGCAGTGAAGGTCGATGAAGCCGGGCAGGATCAGCCGGTCGGACGCGATCGCCCCTGTCGCCTCGATCCGCGCGATGCGGCCGGCTTCGATATGGACGCGGGCGTCGCGGAAGCCGTCGGGCGTCAGGACCCGACCCTCGATTGCCGACATGCGATTTCGCTCCTGAATGCGATTTACAGGCAAGTGATTATGTTGTTATAACCTATCTGGAGGCGGTGCCAACCCGCATCGAGTTCAAGGGAGAACGAGCATGAACGCAATGAACAAGATCAAGGCGGCCGCTCTTGCCGCCACTGTGCTGACGCCCGTCATGGCGAACGCGCAGGAGGTCGAGCTGACCTATCTGACCCACTGGGCGCCCGACACGGTGGCGCTGCTCGAACAGGCCGCAAGCGCCTATACCGAGCAGAACCCCGACGTATCGATCTCGGTGCGGGCCGTCCCGTTCGGGGACCTCCTGACGACGATCCGTTCGGGCGGCGCAGGCGGCGGCCCGACGATCGCCAGCATCTACGATCTTTGGCTGCCCGAACTGGTGCGGGACGGGCTGGTGACGGGCGCGCCCGACGTGGTCGCCGGCGAGGTGCAATCGGCCTGGCCCGAGGGCATCGCGGCCGCCGCCAGCGTCGACGGCCAGATCTACGGGATCCCCAACGAGATCAACGTCTACGCGCTGAACTACAACAGGGCGCTGTTCGAGCAGGCCGGCATCTCCGCGCCCCCGGCGACCTGGGACGAACTGAAGGACACGGCGGCGAAACTGACCGGCGACGGCCGTCAGGGGTTCGGCATGATCAACTCGTGGGCGGCGGGCGTCGTGCATCCGTTCGCCTCGCTTCTGGCTTCCAATGGGGGCATGCTGATCGCCGATGGCGAACCGCAGCTCGACAGCCAGGCGGCGCTCGAAACCTTCCAGCTCTACGAGACGATGATCGAGCAGGGCTACACGGACCCGGCCATGGGCACGGCCGACGCCAACACGACCGGCCCGTTCCTCGACAATTTCGTCTCCGGAAACACCGGCATGATCATCATGGCGAACTGGTGGGAAAGCGCGCTCCGGGGCGGCATGGGCGATGCGTTCGAGAACATCGCCACGGCCCCGATCCCGGTCGGCCCGAGCGGCGACACCGCCCGTTCGATCTCCTATTCGTGGATGACCGTGGTCAATGCGGGGGCGAGCGATGCCGAGCGGCAGGCATCGTGGGATTTCCTCGCCTGGCTGAACGGTCCGGACTCGGGAGAGGATGGCGCGTCGGCGATGGCCGACATCCTGCAGTCGATGGGCATCCTGCCCTCGCGTTCGTCGGACGTGGCGGCATATGAGGACGAGCTCGGCCGGCCGTTCCTGGAGGGCTACGTGTCGGTCCTCGAAAACGCACGGGCCTTCCCGGTCGTGCTCGGCGGGCAGGAATTCTCCGAGGCGCTGCAGCAGGTGATCGAGCAGCTGCAGTACGGGCAGATCGATGCAGCGCAGGCGCAGCAGAACGCCCAGGCCGACGCCCAGTCGATCCTGGAGCGCGCTCAGCGCTGACATTGATGGCATGATGGATGGCGGCGGGCGCGCACGGGCGCGCCCGCCGGTCTTCGGGGACGAAGAATGCACGGCGCCCAGAAACGCTCGACATGGATCATGGTGTCGCCCGCCGTCACGCTGATCGGCGTGTTCATCTTCGTGCCGATGGTCCTGACGATCTGGCTTTCGTTCCACCAATGGTCGACGCAGACCGGATTCGGGACGGCGGAGTTCGTCGGCCTGAGGAACTACAGAGACATTTTCGGGCCGATCTCGGTCGGTCGCGACTTCAAGCGGGCGTTCTCGAACACGGCGATCTACACCGCGCTGTCGGTGGTGCTGATCCTGCCGCTTTCGGTGGCGCTGGGGCTGCTCGTCTACCAGAGCCGCGTGGCCGGCGGAAACCTGCTCCGGACGGTCCTGTTCTCGACCTACATGGTGCCGATGATCGCCGTGGCGCTGGTCTGGTCGAAGCTCTATTCGCCGACCGAGGGGCCGGTCAACCAGATCCTTTCGTGGGTCGGCATCGCGCCGCAGCCATGGCTGTCCTCGCCCGATACCGCGCTGGTCTCGATCGTGATCCTGAACGTCTGGCAGCAGGTGGGCTACTTCACCGTGCTCGCCATCGCCGGTCTGACCCAGATCCCGACCACGCTCTACGAGGCCGCCAGGATCGACGGCGCCAACCCGATCCAGGAATTCTTCGGGGTCACGCTGCCGCTGCTGCGGCGGACGCTGCTGTTCTCGGCGGTGATCGCGGTGATCAACGCGGTGCAGGTGTTCGAGCCCGTGGCGCTGATCACCCAGGGCGGACCGGCCAACGCGACCAACGTGCTGACCTATCACATCCGGCGCGTGGGCATCGAGCGTGCGCAGGGCGGCCTGGGTTCGGCGATGGCCGTGATGCTGATGCTGTCGCTGATCGTCGTGATCATCCTGATCTTCGCGCTCGCCCGGCAGCGGGAGGAGCGCACATGACCCGTTCCGCCCGACGCTCGAACCCGATGCGGCAGTGGCGGCGCCGCGCGCTGGGCGCGATCCTGCTGCTGCTGATCGTCCTCGTCGCCGTCGTCGCCGCGTTTCCGCTGGTCTGGATGCTGCTGTCGAGCCTGAAGACACCGGCCGAAAGCATGCAGACGCCGCCGGTCTGGATCCCGTCGTCGCCCAACTTCTCGGCCTTCGGCGAAGTGGCCGACGTGATCGATGCATCGCGGTCGTTCTGGAATTCGGCCGTGATCGCGACGACGACCACGGTGGGCATTCTCGTCACCAGCCTGATGGCCGGCTATGCGTTCGCAAAGTACCGCTTCAAGGGCCGCGACCTTCTGTTCGCGGTCCTGATCTCGACCATGTTCCTGCCGCCAATCGTGGTGCTGATCCCGCTCTACCGCATGGTCACCTATATGGGGCTGAACGGCGATCTGTTCGGCGTCATCGTGCCCTATCTCGCCAACGCCTTCGGCATCTTCCTGATGCGGCAGTTCATCGCCGGCGTGCCGGACGATCTGATCGACGCGGCGCGCGTCGACGGCGCCTCGGAGATCAGGATCGTCTTCTCGGTGGTCGCGCCGGCCGTCATTCCGGCGATCGCGGCGCTGGCGCTGTTCGCCTTCGTCTATCACTGGAACACCTATCTGTGGCCGCTGACCGTGTTGCAGGGCAACACCGACGACTATCCGATCGTGCTCAGCCTCGGCCGGTTGCTCAGCTACAATCGCGGCGCGATGAACACGAGCCTTGTGATGGCCGGCGCGACGCTGGCCGTGCTGCCGCCGCTCGTCCTGTTCGTCTTCCTGCAGCGCTTCTTCGTCGACAGCATCGTCAGCACGGGGGTGAAGGGATGAGCGCGGCGCTGGCGATCGATCTCGGTGGCACCAACCTGCGCGCCGGCCTTTGCCGCGACGCTGGCGAGCCGACGCCGCTCGGCCACTGGCGCGCGCCGACCGATCTGGCAGGGTTCCGCGACCGGATCGGCGGGCTGATCGGCGAGCACGCCGTCACCCGGCTCGGCATCGCCATTCCGGGGCTCGCCGCGGGAACCAAGAGCGCCTGGGTGCCGAACCTTCCCTATCTGGACGGCGAGGACATGACCGATCTGTTCCCCGGCGTCCGGGTGGCGATCGGCAACGACGCCCACATGGCGCTGCTGGCGGAAGCGGCGCTTGGCGCGGCGCGCGACAGCGACGATGCCATCCTGGTGGCGATCGGCACGGGCATCGGGTCCACCGTGCTCGCCGACCGGCGCATCGTGCGCGGCGCCGGCGGCGGCGCGACCTCGTTCGGCTGGGCCTGTGTCGACCCGTCCGACAGCGGCGACGAGGCGCATGGCTGGCTGGAGCGGCATGCCTCCGGCCGCGCGCTCGACGCCATCGCGCGCGAGCAGGGCCATGGCGACGGCGCGGCGCTGATCGCGGCGGCCCGGTCCGGCGATACGGACGCTGTGCGGTCGCTGGAGACGCCCGCCGCGGCGCTCGGCACGGCACTTGCCGGTGCGGTCGCGCTGCTCGGCACGCGCCTTGTCGTGGTTTCGGGCGGCGTCGCGGACAGTCTCGACGTTCTGGGCCCGATGATCGGGCGCCATCTGGTCCGGCAACTGCCGCCGCATCTGCGGGCGGTGGCGATCGTCGAGGGGCGCTACGGCGCGGGCGCCAGTCTGGTCGGCGCCGGTCTGGCCGCACAGGGCCATGCGCTGTGGACGGGGAGGGATGGATGACGCTTCCGCTGAACATGAAACGGCCCGACCGCACCCGGCCCGAGCCGCTCTGGCACCAGGCCGAGCAGGCGCTGCGCACCCTGATCGCGGACGGCACCTGGCCCGACGGCACCCAGCTTCCGAACGAGGCCAAGCTCAGCGAGATGCTCGGCGTCAGCCGGATCACCATCCGGCATGCCCTGCGCAATCTCGAGGAATCCGGCCTTCTCCGGCGCGAGCACGGGCGCGGCACGTTCGTGCGCAGTTCGACCGTCATCGCCGGCGTGCGCGGCCTGACGAGCTTCACCCAGGAGATGGCCGAACGCGGGCTCGTCGTCGGCTCGCGGGTGCTGGAAATGTGCCAGATGCCGGCCGACACCGAGATCAGCGACGCGCTCGACATCCGCGAGAACGAGCCCGTCATCAAGATCAGGCGGCTGCGCGCGGGCAACAACCAGCCCGTCGGCATCCAGACCGCCTATCTGCCCGCCGGCCGCGTCGCCGGGATCCTCGACATCGGCGAGCCGATGCTGTCGCTCTACGACATATTGCGCAACAGGTTCGGCATCGTCCCGCGCGTCGCACGCGAGATCTACCGCGTCGGAACCGTGTCCGCCGAGGATGCGGGCCTGCTCGAGGTGGAGGCCGGCAGTCCCGCCTTCATCGTCCGGCGCATCACCTCGGACGGGAACGGGCCGTTCGAATTCACCATCTCGACGATGCGGGGGGACCGCTACGAGATCCGATCGAAACTCCACCTTTGAAAGAAACGAAAGGCACCAAGCCAATGTCGCTATACATCAGCCGTCTGCTCACGCTCGCCGAGAAGGCCGCCGAAGCCAACGAAGAGGCCTTCGAGGCGGCGGCCGCCGCGCTGTGCAAGACGCTCGAGGCCGAGGGGCTCGTCCATCTCTACGGATCGGGACACTCGGTGCTTCCGGCGCAGGAGACGTTCCCGCGCTATGGCAGCTATGTCGGCTTCAACCCGCTCACCGATCCCCGGCTGATGTGGCACAACGTGCTGGGCGCGGGCGGCGTTCGCGAACTCCTGTGGCTCGAGCGCACCGAGCGCTACGCCGAAAAGTTCCTCGACCACCAGCCGCTCAATCCGGGCGACAGCATCGTGATCTTCGGCCACAGCGGACGGAACGCGTCGGGCATCGACACCGCGCTCTACGCCAAGAAGCGCGGCATGACCGTCATCGCGATCAACGCCAAGGCCAATCTCGACAAGCCGGCGACGCATTCGTCGGGCCAGCGCCTGGCCGATGCGGCGGACATCGTCATCGATACCTGCGCGCCGATCGAGGATGCGATCGTGCCCGTCGAGGGCTGGACGCGTCCGGTCGCCGGCTCGTCGACCGTGCTGGCGATGATGATGATGCACGAACTGGTCGCGCGGACCGCGCACAAGCTCGGCGAGAAGGGTGTCGAACTGCCGACCTTCGCCTCGCCGACGATCGAGGGCGTGACGCTGAACGACACCGACCGGATCTACGGCCAGTATCGCGAGCGGATGATCAAGGCCCAGGAGCGGCATCTGGACTTCTTCAAGCAGAAGATGCGCGGCGACGCCTGATCCCATCGGTGCCAGCCCTGACGACCCGTGGCGGGCAGCGGCCCGCCACGGGATGACGCGGACCCGACGACGGTCCGCCGGAGAAAGAGCCAAATGGCAAAGCTGCAACTGGAAAACGTCGCCAAATCCTACGGCACCGTCGAGGTCATCAGGAATGTCAGCCTCGACATCGCCGACGGCGAGTTCGTCGTCTTCGTCGGCCCGTCGGGATGCGGGAAGTCGACGCTGCTGCGCATGATCGCGGGGCTCGAGGAGATCACCGACGGACACGTGCTGATCGACGACGAGGTCTGCAACGATCTGGCGCCGAAGGAACGCGGGATCGCCATGGTCTTCCAGACCTACGCGCTCTATCCGCACAAGACCGTCTACCAGAACATGGCGTTCTCGCTGAAACTGTCGCGACGGCCGCACCAGGAGATCGACGAGCGCATTCGCGAGGCGGCCCGCATCCTGCAGATGGAGCATCTGCTCGACCGCCGTCCGAGCCAGCTTTCGGGCGGACAGCGCCAGCGGGTTGCGATCGGCCGGGCGATCGTGCGCAACCCCAAGGTGTTCCTGTTTGACGAGCCGCTGTCGAACCTCGACGCGGCCCTGCGCGTCAGCATGCGCCGCGAGATCGCCAAGCTGCACGAGGAGCTGGGGGCGACGATGATCTACGTCACGCACGACCAGGTCGAGGCGATGACGCTCGCCGACCGGATCGTCGTGCTCGACGGTGGCGTCGTCCAGCAGATCGGCACGCCGATGGAGCTCTACCATAACCCGTCCAATCTCTTCGTCGCCGGCTTCATCGGCTCGCCGCGCATGAACCTCGTTCCCGGCACGGTCGCCGAGGCCAGCGGCGACGCACTGCGTATCGACACAGAGGAGTTCGGCCCGGTGACCGTCTCGTCGGTCGATGCCGGCGCGGTCCGGCCGGCCGACGCCGTCACGCTGGGCATCCGGCCGGAGCATACCGGCATCGCACCGGACGCGGCGGGCACCGGCGCGGCAACGGTCATGCTCGTCGAGGAATTGGGCGATGAAACCCTTGTCGAACTCAAATGCGCGAGCGGCCGGGAACTGGTGGCCAAGATCGCACCGAGTTCGGGCATGCGGGCCGGCGATCGTGTCGCCGTGCATCTCGATCCGGCAAGGGCGCACCTGTTCGACCGCACCGGCGCGTCTTTGTCGACCGGTCGGCACGATCAGGACACCGGCGGCTGACCATCCCGACCGCTACGGCAGCAGGTCGGCCAGAAGCGGGTTGGAGAACCGGCGCTTGATCGTCACGCCGTAGAAGGCCTCGGTCAGGTTGGGCAGCGCGGCCGTCTCGACCAGCGTGCCGGCGGCCAGTTCGTCCCGAACCACGACCGGCGGAAGGACGGCGAGGCCCACACCCTCGCGCGCCAGCAGGCGCATCATCGCCATGTCGTCCACCTCGGCGGCGATCTGCGGGCGCACGTCGAGCCGTTCGACGAGCGCGTCGAAATCCATGCGCACGCCGGTGCCGAGCGTGGGCAGGATCAGCGGCGAACGGCCCAGATGCTCGCGCATGGTCAGACCGTCGCGGCAAAGCCGGGGCGCGCCGATCAGGCTCACCGGTTCCTCGTCGAGGCGGCGCACGACGAACCCCGTCAGCGCGTCGGCCGGCGGCGGCTGGTTGGTGAGCACGACATCCAGATGCAGCGCCGTCAGCGCGTTGTAGAGTTCGGCGGCGCTGCCCGACCGCAGGATCACCTCGACATCGGGCCGGCCGAGCACGGGGCGCAGGAACGTCAGCTGGAAGTTCCGCGACAGGGTGGCGAGCGCCCCGACGCGGATCGCCTGCCGTTGCCGGCCGCTCTGTCGCAGCGTGGCGACCAGTTCCCGCCCCGAAGCGAAGATCGCGTCGGCATGATCGAGCGCGATGCGGCCCGCTTCGGTCAGGTGCAACGCGCGGCCGCGCCGCTCGAAGAGCGCCTGGCCCAGGCTCTCTTCCAGATTTCTGATCTGCAGCGAGACCGCCGACTGCGACACGTTCAGGCGTTCGGCCGCGCGGGTCAGGTTGCCCTCATGGGCGACCGCCTGGAAATAGCGCAGATGGTGATAGTTGAGTTCCGCCATATCGTTCTATCAAACAGAACGTAAAGCCTAGATCAATGTATTTTTCTTCCGATAGCGCATCGGCTAGGCAGCGCCCCTACGAATGTTCCGCGTTGGGGGAAGACCGATGCTCGTACATCTTGGCGCGCTGCTGGCGCCGCTGGCCTTCGCAATCGTCGCGCTTCTGGCACGGCAGTCACCGGGCCGCCGGCCGCCGAAGCTCGCATGGCAGGCCGAGGCCGGCGCCCTGGCCGCGCTCGGCGTGTCGATCGCCATGGGCATCGTCCTTCTTGCGCAGGGTCCGGGCACGGCCCCGCTGATCGGGCTGTTCGGGGCCGGTCTGGCGCCCCGGCTCGATGCGGTCAGCGTCATCATGATGATGCTGGTCTCCTTCATCGGCTGGGTCGTGATGCGCTACTCGGCGTCCTATCTTGACGGTGAAGCCGGGCAGGGCCGTTTCATCGGCTGGCTGGCGGTGACGCTCGCGTCGGTCTTGCTGCTCGTGCAGGCCGGCAACACGATTCACCTGGTCCTGGCCTGGATCGCCACGGGCCATGGCCTGCAGCGGCTTCTGCTGTTCTATGGCGACCGGCCCGAGGCCCGGCGCGCCGCGCGCAAGAAGCGGGTGACGACGATGGCCGGCGACATCGCCCTTGTGGGTGCGGTGGCGCTGCTGTTCGCCGGCTACGGCACGTTCGACATCGCGGCAATCCTCTCGGCCGCGCGCGAGGGCGTCGCCCCCGTCACCGCTGTCTGGGCCGCCGGCCTGCTTGCCGTCGCGGCGATCCTCAAGTCGGCGCAGTTCCCGACCCATGGCTGGCTGACCGAGGTGATGGAAACGCCGACCCCGGTTTCCGCCCTGCTGCACGCGGGTGTCATCAACGCCGGCGGCTTTCTTCTGATCCGCTTCGCCGACGTCATGCTGCTGGCGCCGGGCGTGCTCGCGGTGCTCGTCATGGTGGGCGGATTCACGGCGCTGTTCGGCGGCCTGACCATGCTCGCCCAGCCGGCGGTCAAGACCTCGCTTGCCTGGTCGACGATCGCGCAGATGGGCTTCATGATCATGCAGTGCGGGCTGGCGCTGTTTCCGCTGGCGTTGCTGCACATCGTCGCCCATTCGCTCTACAAGGCGCACGCCTTCCTGGCGTCCGGCACGGCCGTCGACCTGGTCGCATCGATCCGCCGGCCCGGTCCCGTCGCCATCCCCGACGGACGGGCGGTGATCCGCGCCTTCACGCTGGCGCTGGCGATCTTCGCGGCGATCGGGTTCGCCTTCGGCTTCGACGCGAAGTCGGCGCAGGCGATCGCGCTGGGCGCGATCCTGATCTTCGGCGTGGCCTATCTTCTGGCGCAGGGCCTTGCGGACGCCGCGCCGACCGCGCTGACCCGGCGCACCGCGCTCTACGCCGCCGCCGCCTCGATCAGCTATTTCGCCCTGCAGCGCGGCGCCGAATGGATCACCGCCGGCGCGCTGCCGCCGACGCCGGCGCCCGGCACGCTCGAATGGGCGCTGCTGGTGCTTGCCCTGTTCAGCTTCGGCACGGTGGCGATCGCCCAGGCGATGTTCCCGCTGTGGGCCTATCACCCGGCCGCCGCCGGCCTGCGCGTGCACCTGGCCAACGGCCTTTATGCCAACGCCGTGTTCGACCGGATGCTTTCGGGCTGGTCGACCCGCAGCCGGTCCGCGTGACGGCGCCTGAAGGGAGACATAATCATGACGAACGACACGCACGCAAACGCACCGGACATGGCCGCGATCGAACGCGTCGCCGACACGGCCGGACGGCAGATCCCGCCTCTGTGGCCACTTGCCTCCTATGTGGCGGTCAATCCCTATCTGGGCCAGACCGGAAAGACGCTGGCCGAAACCGGAGCGCGTCTCGCGCGCATCGGCGGCGTTCCGGTCACCATGGGGCGCGCATGGTACGCCGAGCGCATCGCGGCGGGCGAGATCACCGATGACGATCTGGCCGCCGCCATCGCCGCGGCGCCGCACGAGGGCAAGCCGGCCGACCCTGACGCGCTCAGGACGCTTGCCGCACAGCCCGGGGCGCAGGCCGATGCGCTGCCCACCATCGCCGATCTCGCCGCCAAGGCCGACGGGACCGACTGGCCGGCACTGATGGCCGAGCGCCTCGGCTCTTGGGCGGGCGGCTATTTCGACGAAGGGCAGGCCCTCTGGGTCGCGCCGCGCGACAGGTCCGCCTGGGCGAGCTATCGCGCCTGGGCCGTGCACGATCTGACGCCGGAGATCATCGGGCTGAAGGGCTTTGCTTCGTTCGTCGCTGATACGCCCGTCGATCCAATGGTCGCGATCGAACGGGCCAGCAAAAGGCTCGGACTGACCGAGGCGATGCTCGACAGCTATTTCCACCAGCTCCTGTTCTCGCTGGGCGGCTGGGCGCAATATGCCCGCTACGCGCTTTGGAAGGCCGAACTGGCCGACGGCACCGACAGTACGATCACCGATCTGCTCGCGATCCGGCTCGTCTGGGAGGAGGCGCTGTTTGACCGCTACCAATCCCGGATCGGCGATCAATGGTACGAGGTACGCGACGCCCACGCCGCGCCGTGCACGCCGGACGCGGATCTCGTTGCCGACGCGATCCTGCAGGAGGCCGCCGAGCGTGCCGCCCAGCGCTCGCTCGCCGAAACACTGGCCGCGCCCGCGCCGGAGGCCAGCGACGGCCGGCCCGCGCTGCAGGCGGCGTTCTGCATCGACGTGCGCTCGGAGGTGTTCCGGCGGGCGCTCGAGGCGGTCGATCCGTCGATCCGCACGCTCGGCTTCGCCGGCTTCTTCGGCGTTTTCGCACAGCACCGGCGCTTTGCGTCCGATGTCGACGAACTGCGGCTTCCGGTGCTGCTCAACCCGACCGTGGCGTCCACTTCGGGCGGTTCGGACACCGAAGGCGCAGCGACCGCGGCGCGCTACACGGCCCGCGCCAAACGCGCCTGGGGCCGGTTCAAGCTGGCCGCCGTGTCCTCGTTCGCCTTCGTCGAGGCGATGGGCCCTGTCTATGTCGGAAAACTCATCCGCGACACGATGGGCATGAACCCGATGCCGGTGCCGAACGATCCGGCCCCCCGGTTCGATCCCGACCTCGATCCGGGCGCACGCCTCGACGCGGCCGAGACCGTGCTGCGCGCCATGTCGCTGACCGACGGCTTCGCGAAGGTGGTGATGCTCGCCGGTCACGGCGCCAATGTCGTCAACAACCCGCACGCCAGCGGGCTGCATTGCGGCGCCTGCGGCGGCTATTCGGGCGAGGTAAACGCGCGGCTGCTCGCGCAGCTTCTCAACGATCCCGCGGTTCGGGAAGGGCTGGTCGGACGCGGCATCACGGTGCCCGAGGACACGCTGTTCGTCGCCGCGCTGCACGACACGACGACCGATGCGGTCACGCTCTACGATGGCGACGTCGATACCGCCGGTCATCGCGACGATCTGACGAGGGTGCGGCAGTGGCTCGATGCCGCCGGCGCCGTTACGCGCGGCGAGCGGGCCCTGCGGCTGCCGCGTGCCGATGGCGCGGGCGACATCGATTCCCGCGCACGCGACTGGGCCGAAGTGCGTCCCGAATGGGCGCTGGCCGGCTGCAAGGCGTTCATAGCCGCGCCGCGCGGCCGGACCGCCGGACGGAGCCTCGAGGGCCGGGCGTTCCTGCACGATTACGACTGGAAGGCCGACAGCGAAAAGGGGTTCGGCGTCCTCGAACTGATCATGACCGCGCCGGTCGTCGTCGCAAGCTGGATCAGCCTGCAATATTACGGCTCGACCGTCGCGCCGCAGACGTTCGGTTCCGGCAACAAGCTGCTGCACAATGTCGTCGGCGGGTTCGGCGTGTTCGAAGGCAATGGCGGGCTCTTGCGGGCCGGGCTCCCCTGGCAATCGGTGCATGACGGCGAAAAGCTCGTGCACGATCCGCTGCGTCTTTCGGTATGCATCGAGGCGCCGCGCGAGGCGATGACCGATATCCTCGAGCGCCATCGGGGCGTCCGGGCGCTGTTCGACAATGAGTGGCTGCACCTGTTCGCCATGGACGAGACCGGCTGTCTGAGCCACCGCTATGCGGGCGATCTGCAGTGGGATCGGTTCGACGGCGCGGGCCGCAACGATGCAGTCCCGGTCGCCGCCGTGGCCTGAACGGACAGGCAGGCCGTGCGTTCGCCTGCACGGCCTGCATCCCACATGGACGGGGATGAGGCGTTAGGGGTTTCTTTCGGTTTTCGGTCTAGTTTTCCAGGATCACAAACCGGCCGCGCACGCGGCGCAGACCCGACATGCCCAGTTCCACAGGAACAAATCCGGACCGGCCCGATCTGTCGCGGTTTCGCGCACGGTTTCACTTCGGCCACCTCGCGGCGGCCATCGCGCTGGCGGTGACCCTGGCGGCGGGCCTGTTCGCCGAGCATCAGAACCGCAAGCTGCATGAACAGAGCGTGCGGGCCGAGGTGAACGAACAGCTCGGCCTGGTGCGCACGCGGCTCGAGGGCAACATCAACGGCAATCTGCAGCTGGCGCGCGGCCTGGTGGCGGTGATCTCGACACGGCCGGACATCGACCAGACGCAGTTCGCGTCCGTAGCGCGGGAAATGGTCGGCAGCCACTCGCAGATCCGGAACCTCGCCGCCGCCCCCGATCTGGTGATCGAACTGATGTATCCGATCGAGGGCAACGAGCAGGCGATCGGTCTCGACTACCGGCAGCATCAGGACCAGCGCCATGACGTGATGCGGGCGGTGCAGTCCGGCGAGATCGTGCTGGCCGGACCGGTCGATCTCGTGCAGGGCGGCCGGGCCTTCATCGGTCGCTTTCCGGTGTTCACAGAGGTCGAGGGCGGCGAGGAGAACTTCTGGGGGCTGGTGTCGGCGGTCGTCGATGTCGAGGAGCTGTTCACCGACAGCGGCCTCCATGCCGACGACCTGCCCGTCGACATCGCCATTGCCGGCGTCGACCCGCAGGATCGGCGGCATTCGGTGTTCTTCGGCTCCGGCGCGGTGTTTGCCGACAATCCGGTGGTGGCGACGATCGCCCTTCCGTCGGTGACATGGCAGGTGGCCGCGATCCCGCGCGGCGGATGGCCGGCCGGCCCGCCCAACGCGTGGCAGGTGCGGATCGTTGTCCTGATCGCCGGCCTGCTGCTGGTCGTGCCGATCTTCGTGGCAGGCCGCCTTTACGACGAGCGCCGCTCGCACGTGGCGGAACTGAAGCGAAGCCAGGAGCAGCTTCAGCGGCTGTCCCACAGGCTCGAACTGGCGCTCGACGCCTCCAGGATCGGTGTCTGGGAACTCAATCTGGACACCGGCGCCCTGACCTGGGACGACCGGATGAAGGAGCTCTACGGCATCGCCGCCGAGGAGGAGGCCGCATCCTACGAGGTCTGGTCCAACGCGCTGCATCCGGACGACCGGGCCCAGGCCGAAGAGGAATTCGACAGCGCGATCGCCAGCAACGGCGCCTACAAGTCCGAATTCCGCGTCGCCCTGAAGGACGGAACGATCCGGTGGATCCGGGCGATCGGCGCGGTGCACACCAACATCGACCGCTATCGTTACATCATGGGCGTCAACTGGGACGTGTCCAGCGATGTCGAACTGCGCAAGCACCTTCTTGCGGCCAAGGAAAGCGCCGAGCAGAGAAACCATCTGCTCGAGGACGCCCGCTCGCAGATGGAGCACAACGCCCTGCACGACAGCCTGACGGGGCTGCCGAACCGCCGCTATCTCGACGAGTGGCTGTCGGACCGCGCCGCCGATGAGGCGCTGGCCCTGTTCCATGTCGATCTGGACCGGTTCAAGCAGATCAACGACACGCTCGGCCACGCGGCGGGAGACGAGGTTCTCAAGCACGCCGCCTCGGTGCTCAAGGCGAACGCCCAGCCCGGCGATTTCGTCGCGCGCATCGGCGGAGACGAGTTCGTCGTCGCCGTTTCGGGCGAGGCGGACGAGGCACCCCTGACGGCGCTTGCCGGCCGCATCATCGAACAGATGCGGCGGCCGTTGCCGTTCGAGGACACCCATTGCCGGTGCGGGGTCAGCATCGGCATCGCGGTGGCCGATCGGCAGGCCGCCCGCCGGACGGACTTCGCCAAGCGGCTGCTCATCGATGCCGACATCGCGCTCTACCGGGCCAAGCGCAACGGTCGCGACCGGTTCGAATTCTTCTCCGACGAGTTGCGGGCCGAGATCGTCCGGACCAAACGGCTTTCCGACGCGATCCTGAGCGGGCTGGAGAACGGCGAGTTCCTGCCCTTCTTCCAGCCGCAGTTCGACGCGGCGACGCTCGACATCGTCGGCGTGGAAGCGCTGGCGCGATGGGAGCACCCCACCGACGGCCTCCTGGCGCCGGCGGCGTTTCTGTCGATCGCCGAGGAACTGAACGTCGCCAAGCTGATCGACCGGACGATCCTCGAGCAGGCCCTGTTCCAGTGCACGCGGTGGAAGGCGGCCGGGATCGATATCCCCAAGGTCTCGGTGAACGTGTCGGCCTCGCGCCTGCGCGACGCGGACCTGATCGAAAGCCTTTCGGGCCTTCCGATCAGGCCGGGCAGCGTTTCGTTCGAGCTGCTCGAATCGATCTTCCTTGACGAGAGCGACGACGGCATCGCCCGCAATGCCGAGCATCTGCGCTCGATGGGCGTCGATCTGGAGATCGACGATTTCGGCACCGGATATGCATCGATCAGCAGCCTGATCCATCTGCGGCCGACCCGGCTGAAGATCGATCGCGGGCTGGTCACGCCGATGGTCGAGTCCAGCCGCGAGCGCCAGCTCGTCGCCGCGATCATCGGGATCGGTCACTCGCTGGGGATCGAGACGGTCGCCGAAGGCGTGGAGACGTTCGAACACGCGGCGCTGCTGCGGGATCTGGGCTGCAACGCGCTTCAGGGCTTCGCTCTGGCCGCGCCGATGCGCTCGGGGGACCTGATCGATTTCGTGCGCCGGGAAAGCTGGAGACAGGCGGCCTGAGCCGCAGCCGACGCGCCGATCCGATGCGTCATGCGGGACCCGGTCGTCTCAGACCGCGGGGTCGTCACCGATCCGCATCGTGACGCGATCGGCGGCGAACCGGCTGATCGCATAATGCAGCGGGCGGCCGTCCAGATCGACGTTCAGCGCGCACGCGACCAGCACGATCGCCCCCGGCGACAGCCGCAGATGATCGAGTTCCTCGGCATTGCCGTGGCGGGCCTCGATGGTGGTGGTCCGGCGGACATAGTCGTCGACGCCGGCCAGGGCGAGCGCCCGTGTCACCGAGCCCGTGCGCTCGACCTGCGCGCCGATGTCGGCAAACCGTGTGCCGTCGAACCATGAGGTGGCGCGCGAGACCGGCACCCCGTCCGCATAGCCGACCGTCTCCAGCCGGATCAGCGGTGCACCGGCGCGCAGGCCGAGCGCCTCGGCGACGGCCTTGCCGGCGGGCTCGGTCGCGGCGGACAGCAGCGAAAGGCCACGGTCGGTCGCCTGTCCCTGAAGTCCGGCCGAAAATCGGGTGCGGGCGCCGATCGGATAGGTCAGCCGCGCACGGCGGGTGACGAAGGTGCCCCGGCCGCGTTCGCTGCGCACCGCGCCTTCCTGGACGAGTGCCCTGATCGCTGCGCGGACCGTGTGCCGGTTGACGCCAAAGCGCGCGGCGAGAGCGGTCTCCGGCGGCAGCTTGCCGTCGGCGTCGACGAGAGGTCCGGTCAGTTCGGCTCGGATCGCGTCGGCGATCTGGCGCCACACGGCGATGCCCGACTGCCGCTCGATCGTCGCTGTATCCGCTGTCATTGTCTTCGCCCGATTTCGCCGGCCTGTCATAACTCTGTCACAGGCGGGTCGTAGTCAGAACCTAAGATATATAGTTGTCTAGATCAATAGACAATAGTGGGTACCGAGGAGCAGGCGGTGGAACCGAACGAAGGCGCAAGGCAGCAGCGCATGGCCGTGCTGGCGCGGGGCGACGCGCGCACGCTGGCACAGGGCTGGGCCTCGCTCGGCATCGATCCCGAATTCGAACTCGTGCGCGGCCCGGAAACCGGTCTGATCGCCCTGCGCGGACGCATGGGCGGCGGCGGAGCGCCGTTCAATTTCGGCGAGGCGACCGCGACGCGTGCCACGGTGCGCCTCGGCGACGGCACGGTCGGACACGCCATCGCGCTGGGGCGGGACGCGGGACGCGTCAAGCTTGCCGCCGTCATCGACGCGCTGGCGCAGGACGAGGCGATGGCCGAAAGGATCGACGCGGCGATCATTGCGCCGCTGCAGGAGGCGCTGGACGCGCGAGACCGACGCCGCGCCGCCGAGACGGCCGCGACCAGGGTCGACTTCTTCACCATGGTGCGCGGGGAGGACTGATCATGACGCAGGCGATCGGATCGGAAGCCTATGAAGGCGGTTTCGCCTCGCCGGTCTTCGACGCGCAGTCGGTCTTCCGGTCGTTAATGGAGGCAATGGCGCGCCCCGGCTCGATCTGGCCGGTTACGGTGCGGGCCGGTGCGCCCGACCCGCTCGGGCCGGTCATGGCGGCGCTGCTGCTCACCCTGTGCGATGCCGACACCCCGGTCTGGCTCGATGCCGCCGCCTCGTCCGAGAAGGCCGTCGCGGCCTGGCTTGGCTTCCACACGGGCGCTCCGGTCGTCGACGAGGCGAGCGAGGCTGTCTTCGCGGTCGTCGTCGACGGGCTGGCGCTCGGCGCCATCGAACGGTTCGCCCAGGGCACGCAGGACTATCCCGACCGGTCGACGACGCTGCTCGTCCAGGTCGAAAGCCTGACCGACGGCCGGCCGCTGACGCTCGAAGGGCCGGGCATCAGGACGCGCGCATCGATCGCGCCGCGCGGCCTGCCCGACCGGATGGCGGACATCTGGACCGGCAACAACGCGCTGTTTCCGCGCGGCGTCGACATGGTGCTGGCGGCTCCCGATGCCATCGCCGCGCTTGCGCGCACCACACGCATCGTCCGGGAAGGAAACTGAGATGTATGTCGCGGTGAAGGGTGGCGAAAAGGCCATCGAGAACGCGCACCGGCTGATGGCCGACCGGCGGCGCGGTGACCGGTCCGTGCCGTCACTGACGCTCGAGCAGATCGCCGGCCAGCTCGCGCTCGCCGTGGACCGGGTGATGAGCGAGGGCGCGCTCTACGATCGCGACCTCGCCGCGCTCGCCGTCAAGCAGGCGCGGGGCGACCTGATCGAGGCGATCTTCCTGGTGCGCGCCTATCGCACGACGCTGCCGCGTTTCGGGTATGGCGAGCCGATCGATACGGGGGCGATGCACATCGAGCGGCGCATCTCGGCCACCTACAAGGATCTGCCCGGCGGCCAGATGCTCGGCCCCACGTTCGACTACACGCACCGGCTCCTCGATCCGGCGCTTGCCGGGGACGAGGAGGTCGCCGGGGCCGAGCGGCGCGAGGGCGACCCGGCCCGGGCGATGCGCGTTTCGGACATCCTTGCCCGGGACGGACTGATCGAATCCGACGGCGAGGCTTCCGGCGAGACGCCGGGCGACATCACGCGCACCCCGCTCGAGTTCCCGATGGAGCGCGATTCGCGCCTTCAGGCCCTGTCGCGCGGCGACGAGGGTTTCCTGCTCGCGCTCGGCTACTCGACCCAGCGCGGCTATGCGCGCAGCCATCCGTTTGCCGGGGAGATCCGCATCGGCGAGGTCGATGTCGCGTTCTTCATGCCCGAACTGGGCTTTGCGGTGACGGTCGGCCGCATCCAGGTCACCGAATGCCAGATGGTCAACCAGTTCCGGGGCTCGTCGAAGGCGCCGCCGCAGTTCACGCGCGGCTACGGGCTCGTCTTCGGCCAGTCCGAGCGCAAGGCGATGGCGATGGCGCTGTGCGACCGGTCGCTCAGGGCGCGCGAACTGGGCGAGGACGTTGTCGCGCCGGCGCAGGACGAGGAGTTCGTGATCTCCCATTCCGACAACGTTCAGGCGTCGGGTTTCGTCGAGCACCTGAAGCTGCCGCATTATGTCGACTTTCAGGCCGAGCTCGAACTGGTGCGCGCCATGCGCGCCGAGCACGAGGCGCGTCGAAACGGCGGCGCCGACATGGCGGAGGCGGCGGAATGATCGAGGGATTGTCGCACGTGACCTTCATCGTCTCCGATCTCGATCGGATGACGCGCATCCTCGTCGAGGTGCTGGGCGCCGAGGAGGTCTATGCCAGCGGCGAGGAGACGTTCTCGGTATCGCGCGAGAAGTTCTTCCTGGCCGGCGGCGTCTGGATCGCGATCATGGAGGGCGAGCGCCGTTGCGAGCGCAGCTACGACCATGTCGCTTTCAAGATCGACGAGACCGACTTCGACGCCTGCGTGGAGCGCGTCCGCCGCCTCGGCCTCGACATGAAGCCGCCCCGCCCCCGCGTTCCCGGCGAGGGCCGGTCGATCTACTTCTATGACGAGGACGACCACATGTTCGAGCTTCACACCGGCACGCTGGCCGAGCGTCTGGCGCGTTACGCCAAGGGAAGGAAGGCCGCCCAATGAACGCCGCCGCCGATCTGGCCACCTACAATTTCGCCTATCTGGACGAGCAGACCAAGCGGATGATCCGCCGGGCGATCCTCAAGGCGATCGCCATTCCCGGCTATCAGGTCCCGTTCGCCTCGCGCGAGATGCCGATGCCCTATGGCTGGGGGACGGGCGGGGTGCAGGTCACGGCATCGATCATCGGGCCCGACGACACGCTCAAGGTGATCGACCAGGGCGCCGACGACACCACGAACGCGGTCTCGATCCGCGCCTTCTTCGCAAGGGTGGCGCGCGTTGCGACGACGACGCGGACCGGCGAGGCCACGGTGATCCAGACCCGCCACCGCATCCCCGAGGAACCTCTGAAAGAAGGTCAGGTGCTGGTCTACCAGGTTCCGATTCCCGAGCCGCTGCGGTTCCTCGAGCCGCGCGAAACCGAAACCCGCAAGATGCACGCGCTCGAGGAATACGGGCTCATGCACGTCAAGCTGTACGAGGACATCGTGCGCAACGGCCGCATCGCGACGACCTATGCCTACCCGGTGAAGGTCGAGGGTCGCTACGTGATGGATCCTTCGCCGACGCCGAAGTTCGACAACCCGAAGATGAACGATTGTGCCGCCCTGCAGCTTTTCGGCGCGGGCCGGGAGAAGCGCATCTACGCGGTGCCGCCCTACACCGAAGTGGTCAGCCTCGATTTCGAGGACTTCCCGTTCGAGGTGAACCGGTTCGAGGAGCCCTGCGCGCTGTGCGGTGCGGACGGAGTCTATCTCGACGAGGTCATCACCGACGATCGCGGCGGGCGGATGTTCGTGTGCTCGGACACCGACCATTGCGAAAAGCGCCGCGAGGCGGGCCACCGGGGCGCCATGGCCGGAGAGGAGGCGACGGGATGACCACGCACGCAAGCACGGCCGCACCTCATCGCGAGCCTGTCGAGGGACCGGGCGAAGCCGCAGGCCGGGTCCCGCGTCACGGTTACGACGAGGCCTCCGCCGCCATCGCCGCCGACGAGACGCCGCTCCTGACCGCGCATGCGGTCTCGAAGTTCTACGGCCCCCGCATCGGCTGCAGGGATGTCAGCTTCGCGCTCTGGCCGGGCGAGGTTCTGGCCGTGGTCGGCGAAAGCGGTTCGGGCAAGACGACGCTGCTCAACTGCATCTCCACGCGCCTGATGCCGACGACCGGGTCGGTGACCTATCGGCTTGCCGACGGCGGCAGCCGCGAACTGTACCGGATGAGCGAGGCCGAACGGCGCATGTTGATGCGCACCGAATGGGGCTTCGTCCACCAGAACCCGGCCGACGGGCTGCGCATGACCGTCTCGGCGGGCGGCAATGTCGGCGAACGGCTGATGGCGACCGGCGCGCGCCACTACGGCAACATCCGCGCGGCGGCGACCGACTGGCTCGAACGGGTCGAGATCGCCGAAGACCGGATCGACGACCAGCCGCGCGCCTTTTCGGGCGGGATGCGCCAGCGCCTGCAGATCGCCCGCAACCTCGTCACCGGACCGCGCCTGATCTTCATGGACGAGCCGACCGGCGGGCTCGACGTGTCGGTGCAGGCGCGCCTGCTCGATCTGCTGCGCGGGCTCGTCACCGATCTGGGCCTCGCCGCGATCGTCGTCACGCACGACCTTGCCGTCGCCCGGCTTCTGTCGCACCGGATGATTGTGATGAAGGACGGCCACGTCATCGAGACGGGCCTGACCGACCGCGTCCTCGACGATCCGCGCGAGGCCTACACCCAGCTTCTCGTTTCCTCGATCCTGCAGGCCTGAACCATGCCCGTTCCGCTGATCGTCTCCGATGTCGCCAAGAGCTTCACCATGCATCTGCGCGGCGGCATCGAGATTCCCGTGGTCGACCGCGTCGATTTCGCCATCGAGACGGGCCGCTGCGCCGTGCTCGGCGGGCCGTCGGGCATCGGCAAGTCGTCGATCCTGAAGATGCTCTACGGCAATTACGCGATCGACCGCGGCCAGGTGCTCGTGCGTCACCATGGGGCGGTCGTCGATCTCGCCGTGGCCGATCCGCGCCAGATCCTCGCCATCCGCCGCGACACGATCGGCTATGTCAGCCAGTTCCTGCGCGCGGTGCCGCGCGTTTCGGCACTCGATGTCGCCGCCGAACCGCTCGTGCAGCGCGGCGCCGATCCGGCCTCGGCGCGCGCACGCGCCGCGGACCTGTTTGCCAGGCTGAACCTGCCCGAAAAGCTGTGGGAACTGCCGCCGGCGACCTTCTCGGGAGGCGAGCAGCAGCGGGTCAACATCGCAAGGGGCTTCATCACCGACCATCCGGTGCTGCTGCTGGACGAGCCGACCGCCTCACTGGACGCGGCCAACCGGGCCGTGGTCGCGCAGATGATCGGGGAAAAGAAGGACGCGGGGGTGGCGCTCCTGGGCATCTTCCACGACGGCGAACTGCGCGACAGGGTCGCCGACCAGATCATCGACGTGAGCGCGTTCGCGGCAAGGCGGGCGGCCTGAGGCGATGCCGAAGCTGAGCGAGCGGCCCTTCATCCACGCCACGGCCCGGGTGACCGACACCAGCCTTGGCCGCTACACCGAGATCGACGAGGGCTGCGTCGTCTCCGATTGCGAGATCGGCGACTATTCCTACCTGATCCGCCAGACCGAGGCCTGGTGCGCGACCATCGGCAAGTTCGCCAATATCGCCAGCCATGTGCGCATCAACGCCACCAACCACCCGACGTGGCGCGCAACGCAGCACCACTTCACCTACCGGGCCGGCGACTATTTCGACGATGCCGAAAACGAGGCCGGCTTTTTCGACTGGCGCCGGGCCAATCGCGTCACCATCGGGCACGATGTCTGGATCGGCCATGGCGCGATCATCCTGCCGGGGGTCACGGTGGGTAACGGCGCGGTGATCGGCTCGGGCGCCGTGGTCAGCCGGGACGTGCAATCGTACACGATCGTCGGCGGCGTGCCGGCGCGGCCGATCCGCGCCCGCCTCGCGCCGGACCTCGCCGAGCGCATGGAGCAGCTTGCCTGGTGGGACTGGAGCCATGGCGCGCTGCGCGCCGCGCTCGACGATTTCCGCCAGCTCGACGCGGCCAGCTTTCTCGCCAGGTACGGCGACTGACGGGCCTGCTTGCGGGCCTGTGGACTGTTACGCAACTGACATCGTTCTGACATCCACCGTTCACATCCCGCCGGTAGGGCCGATGCTTGTGTGCGCTCGCCAAAGGCCCTTCACGGATGCTCCAACTCGATAAGGTCACCCGCCGCTTCGGCACGAAGGTCGCCGTCGACAACGTCACGATCGAGGTCCCCGAGGGACAGATGGTCGGCGTGATCGGCGCATCGGGAGCGGGCAAGTCGACCCTGCTGCGGATGATCAACCGGCTGATCGACACCACCGAGGGCGAGATCGCCTTTGCCGGGACCAACGTATCGACGCTTAAGGGCCAGAAGCTGCGCAACTGGCAGCGCGACTGCGCGATGATCTTCCAGCAGTTCAACCTCGTGCAGCGGCTCGACGTCGTCTCGAACGTTCTGCACGGCATGCTCAACGGGCGCAGCACGCTGGCGACCGTCTTCAATGTCTGGCCGCGCCAGGATATCGAGCGCGCCGTCGAAATCCTCGAGCGGCTCGGTGTCGCCGAGAACGCCGCCAAGCGGGCCGAGGCGCTCTCGGGCGGCCAGCAGCAGCGCGTGGCGATTGCCCGGGCGCTGATGCAGCGGCCCAAGGTGATCCTCGCCGACGAGCCGATCGCATCGCTCGACCCGCGCAACGCGCAGATCGTCATGCAGGCGCTGCGCGACATCAACCGCGACGACGGCATCACCGTCATCACCAACCTGCACACGCTCGATACGGCGCGCACCTATTGCGAGCGCATCATCGGCATGCAGGCGGGCAAGGTCGTCTTCGACGGCGGCCCGGACGAACTCACCGAATTGGCGGCGCGGGACATCTACGGCGCCGACGGCCTGGCGGAGGCGTTCTCGGAGGCGACGACGTCGACCTCGCTGGGCCTGCCGCAGCGACCCCGGAAACCGGCCAGCGAGCTGGAGGCGATGCCCGCCTGACACTCCCCGATACCCGGCAGACAGGTCAGCTGACCGGGGTTTCACGCAAGAGACCAAACCGGAGCACGGGTTCACCCGTCAAACAATCACGGAGCATCACATGCTTAAGAAACTTCTCGTCGCAACGACGGCCGTCGCCGCGCTCGCAGCCGGCTCGTTCTCGGTCGCCGCCCAGGAGATCTCGGAGTTCCGCATCGGCATTCTCGGCGGCGAAAACGCCCAGGATCGCCTCGCCTCGAACGAATGCGTCCGCGCCTACATCGAGGACCTGCTCGGCGTCGAAACCAAGCTGTTCACGCCGGCCGACTATGACGGCGTGATCCAGGGCCTGCTCGGCGGCACGATCGACATGGCTTGGCTGGGCGCGTCCGGTTATGCCAAGACCTATCTGACCGATCCCGAAGCGGTCGACGTCGTGCTCGTCAAGACCAACCTCGACGGCTCGTTCGCCTATCATTCGATCGGTTTCGCCCGCAAGGACAGCGGGATCACCTCGCTCGAAGACATGCAGGGCAAGACCTTCGGCTTCGGCGATCCCAACTCGACCTCGGGCTACCTGATCCCGTCGATCGAAATCCCCGCCGCAACCGGCTCGACTATGGAGCCGGGCGAATATTTTGGTGACGTCGTGTTCACCGGCGGTCACGAGCAGACCATCGTCGCGGTCAAGAACGGCGACATCGACGCCGGCGTGACCTGGGCCGACGGCCAGGGCGCATGGGAAGACGGCTACAATTCGGGCGCCCTGCGCAAGGCATCGGACTCCGGCATCATCGACATGAACGACATCGTCGAGATCTGGAAGTCCAAGCCCATCCCGGAAGGCCCGATCGTCCTGCGTCGCGCGCTGCCCGACGAGGTGAAGGCCGAAGTGGTGTCGTTCCTGGAAGGACTGCACGACCAGGACGAGCAGTGCGCCTACAACATGGCCGCCGGTGAGACCGCCGGTTTCCGCCCGATCACCCACGACGCCTACGAGACGATCATCGAAGTCCGCAAGGCCAAGGGCGAGTAATCGCGTCCAGCAGCAAGCCGGGCGGCCTTCGCCGCCCGGTTCTGACCAAGGTTGATCCCCGATGACCGACGTTCTGGTTGGCGGCCCGCAGGCCGTGAAGGACCGCTACATGGAGCTTGCTCGCCAGAAGCAGCTCTACAACGTCATCATCGTCATCATCTTCGCGCTTCTGATGATCGGCGGTTATCAACTCGCCAATTCGCGCAATGCCGGCGGCTTCCTGAACGGTATCGGCAACTTCTGGGACTTTCCGTCCGAGATCGTCAGCGAGGCGGCGGAAAAGGCCGCCAACCTGCCCGGGCTGATGTGGCAGTTCCTGCCCTCGCTCATCGAGACGCTGAACATCGCCGCCGTGTCGACCCTGATCGGCGCGATCGCGGGCGTGTTCCTGTCGCTGCTTTCAACGCGCGGCCTCGCCCGGTTCCCGCGCATGATTCCCGTCTTCCGGCGCTTCATGGACACGCTTCGCGCCTTTCCCGAGATCGTGATCGCGCTCGTTCTGATCTTCATACTGGGCGGCGGGCCGGTGCCGGCAATGATCGCCATCGCGCTGCACACGGCCGGCGCGCTCGGCAAACTGTTCTCGGAGGTCAACGAGAACGCCGACCTGCGCCCGGTCGAGGGGCTGACATCGGTCGGCGCGAGCTGGTCGCAGCGCATGTGGCTGGGGATCGTGCCGCAGGTGATGCCCAACTGGCTGTCCTATACGCTGCTGCGGTTCGAGATCAACGTGCGCGCCTCGGCCATTCTGGGCTTCGTCGGCTCGGGCGGCATCGGCTACGACCTCAAGCTCGCCATGCAATGGGGGCAGGGCCGCTACGACGAGGTCGTCGCGATCTTCATCATCCTGTTCATGGCGATCGTGCTGATCGACCAGCTTTCGAGCCGTTACCGCAACCGGCTCGTCAAGGGGGTCTGACCCATGTCCGGCACCGCAACCGCATCGTCCGCACCCTCGGGCGCTGAACTGAAGGAGATGGTCGCCCGGTCGATGAACCGGCGCAAATGGGCCGCGATCTCGGTCCCGGTGATCATCTTTTTCTATCTGGTCTACGTGTTCTTCGCCTTCGACATCGCAGGGCTGGTCGAGCGGGCGCGGATGGACAATGCGCGCATCCTCGTTTCGGACTTCGTCTCCTACAAGACCCATGTCGAGCGTGATTCGCGCAACGATGCGATCACCATCGCGATCGAAGGCGAGAACAAGGGAACCTACCCCGAGGGCAGCAAGCCCGACTGGGTCGAATTCGGCGAAACCGGCCCGATCATCGATCTGGGGCAGGGCCATGTCGTCACCTATGTCGAGGACGGCGCGATCTACAGCTATCCGGGCTATGGCGAGATCGTTCTGGGCCTCGTCGACAACCGGGTCGAGGTGGTCACGCCGGAGGCGGCACTGCCCGAAACGGTCGACCTGAACGCCTCGCGGACCCGGGCGACGCTGACCACCGACGCCGGTCGCCTGTCGCTGACCCGGAACCGGACCGAGACGTTCAAGTACGATTATGGCTGGGAGCTCTTCTTCTTCACGCTCGACAGCCCGTTCCACGGCAAGAGCCTGGGCGAACTGACCGCGCTGGCGCTCTGGGGCGAGCGCGTCGATCCCGCGCGGCCGAACTTCTTCGGGATGGTCTCGGACTTCTGGAACAACCAGATGTGGCGGCACAAGGACGTCATGTGGGCCATCTTCGAGACGATCCTGATGGCGTTTCTCGGCACCATGACCGCCGCGCTCGTCGCGCTGCCGCTGGCCTTCATCGCCGCGCTGAACTTCACCCCGTCCCGCATCCTGCGCCAGTTCGTGCGACGCATCTTCGATTTCGTGCGCGGGGTCGACGGGCTGATCTGGACGATCATCCTTAGCCGCGCCTTCGGGCCCGGACCGCTGACCGGCTCGCTCGCCATCGCGATCACCGACGCGGGCAGCTTCGGCAAGATGTTCTCGGAGGCGCTCGAGAATGTCGACGACAAGCAGATCGAGGGCGTGCAATCCACCGGCGCCAACGCCGTCCAGCGCGCCCGCTTTGCGGTGATGCCGCAGGTCGTCCCGATCTTCCTCAGCCAGGTGCTGTACTACTTCGAATCCAACACCCGAAGCGCGACCGTGATCGGCGCGATCGTCGGCGGCGGCATCGGTCTCCTGCTGACCCAGGCGATCATCACCCAGAAGGACTGGGAGGAGGTCAGCTACTACATCGTGCTGATCGTCCTTATGGTGATCATGATGGACACGCTGTCGGGCTGGCTGCGCAGCAAGCTGATCGGCCGGTCTTCGTAAGGCGCGCGGCGACGGGCGATCGCGCCCGCTTTCCGGTTCCGGCCCGGCACTGGCTTTTCCGCATCGTACGGCTCCGAAAAGGGCGCGCCCGATGACAGTTTCGTGACGGTCTTCGCCCGCCGCACGCGCTGTCACAATTGTTTCGTCGATCTGTCATCGATCGTTCAACGGCCGCTCATATCGAACCCTCGATGTACCCATCCATCAACAACACCCTTGGGAGAACGACGATGAAAAAGGCGCTTATGGCGGCCTCCGCGCTTGCCCTGACCATGTCCGTGGCAAACGCTGAGCCGGTCGAAATCGAACTGTGGCACGCCATGGGCGGCGCGCTCGGCGAAGCCACCAACGCGGTTGCCGAGCAGTTCAACGCCAGCCAGGACGCGTACAATTTGACGCCCATCTACAAGGGCAACTACGAAGAGACCCTGACCGCCACCATCGCCGCCTTCCGCGCCGGCGAGCATCCCAACATCGTGCAGGTGTTCGACGCCGGCGCCGCCACGATCATCGGCGCCGAGGGCGCGGTGATCCCGGCCCAGGATCTGATCGAACAGGCCGGCATCGAGTTCCGCGACGACTACATTCCGGGCGTTGCCAACTTCTACGCCGACGCCGACGGCAAGATGGTCGGCATGCCGTTCAACTCCTCGACGCCGATCCTGTACTACAATGTCGAGGCGCTCGAGGAAGCCGGCGTCGAACCGCCGACCACCTGGGAAGAGTTCGAGCAGATCGCGCCCGCGCTGAAGGAAGCCGGCTACGTGCCGATGGCGCAGTCGCACCTGCCCTGGATCTTCACCGAGAACTTCATGTCGCGGCACAACCTTCAGTTCGCCACCAATGCGAACGGCTATGAGGGCGCCGAGGGCACCGAGCTACTGGTCAATGTCGAGCCGCTGAAGATGCACTTCACCAAGGTGAAGGAATGGATCGATGCCGGCCTGTTCGGCTATTACGGCACCGGCTGGGGCGACAACCAGGCGCCGTTCGAGAACGGTGAAGTGGCGATGTGGCTCGGTTCGTCGGGCTCGTTCGGCGGTCTGCGCCAGTCGACCGACTTCGACTTCTCGGCCACCTTCCTGCCCTACTGGGAAGCGGTGACCGAAGAGCCCTACCACACCTTCATCGGCGGTGCGGCCCTGTTCGCCATGTCGGGCCATCCGGACGAGGAGAACGAAGCGGCCGCGGCCTTCTTCGAGTTCCTGTCCTCGGCCGACCCGCAGGTGTTCTGGCACAAGGAAACCGGCTACGTGCCGATCACGGCCGAAGCCTACGAGACTGCCAAGGAGCAGGGCTACTACGAAGAGGTCCCGCAGGCCGAAGTCGGCATCCAGCAGCTTCAGGGCCGGGCCGGCGAGTGGAACAACGGCTACCGGATGGGCTTCTACGTCCAGATCCGCGACGTCATGAACCGCGAATATGGCCGCATCTTCTCGGGTGAAGCGACCGTCGACGAGGCGTTCGAGATCATCGAGGAGGAAGGCAACCGCCTGCTGGAGCGTTTCGCCCAGACGCAGAGCGGCTGATCGACCGGCCATAGCGACCTGCCGGGAGCGCCCGTGGCGCTCCCGGCATTCCTGCGTCGGGACCGTCCATGTACAAAGCGCAATTCACCACGCCGATCTATCCGTATCTGCTGCTGCTGCCGCAGATGGCGATCATCGCGATCTTCTTCCTGTGGCCTTCGGCCGAGGCGATCCGGTCGTCGTTCTTTCTGTCCGATCCCTTCTTCGGGTCGGAGACGTTCGTCGGCTTCGAAAACTACACCGACGCGGTGACGCGGTCCGACTATATGCGCGTTGCGTGGTTCACGCTGATCTTCACGGCGGTGGTCACCTTCGTCTCGCTGGCGATCGCGCTCATACTGGCGGTTGCGGCCGACAATGTGCTGCGCGGCCAGGGACCCTACAAGACGCTCCTGATGTGGGTCTACGCCATCGCTCCGCCGGTCGCCGGGCTGATCGGCATCATGCTGTTCGACCAGCACATCGGTCCGATCGTCCGCTTCGTGGCGCTGTTCGGCTGGGAGATGCAGGTCGGCGTCGACTACTGGGACAGCGCAATCGCGATGATGGTCGTGGCGACCTGGAAGCAGATCCCGATCAACTTCATCTTCTTCCTGTCCGGCCTGCAGTCGATCCCCAAGGGCGTGCGCGAGGCCGCCGCGATCGACAATCCGAGCCCGTCGAGCCGGTTCTGGACGATCATCTTTCCGCTGCTGGCGCCGACCAGCTTCTTTCTGATGATCATCAACATCACCTACGCCTTCTTCGAGACCTTCGGCATCATCGACGTCATGCTGAAGGGCGAGCCGGGCAACAATCCGGTCACGCTGGTCTACAAGGTGTTCCTCGACGGCTTCCGGGGCAACGATCTGGGCGGTTCCTCCGCGCAGTCGGTGATCCTGATGATCTTCGTTCTGGCGCTGACGATCGTCCAGTTCCGGCTGATCGAGCGAAGGGTCCACTATGTATAGCCGGCAAAAGAACTCTCGTCCGGAGGTTCCGCGATGACCGACGAAACCGTCTCCGACGTCAATCCGCCGCGCGGGGTCGCCGCCCCGGAGGCGGCGCGCAGAGCCGCCGGTCTCGCCGATACGAAGACCCGCGCCGCAGCGCGGCCACGCCCGGTCGGCGCGTTGATCCGGCGCAACCAGATCGTCGAGCACATCGTGCTGCTGTTCGGCGTCTTCCTGATGATGGGGCCGATCGTGGTCGCGTTCACGACGTCGACGCACGATGCCGTGACGATCCACAGCGGGGGCATGCAGCTGATCCCGGGCGACAATCTCGTGCCGACCTACACGGCCGTCCTGTTCGAGGAGGGCGGCTTCACCAAGACCGTGACGGGATGGGGCATGCTGATCAATTCCACCATCCTCGGGCTCGGCTTTGCGATCGGCAAGATCATCGTGTCGATGCTGGCGGCCTACGCGATCGTCTATTTCCGCTTTCCGCTGGGGACGCTGGCGTTCTGGGTGATCTTCTCGACGCTGCTGCTGCCGCTCGAGGTGCGGATCCTGCCGTCCTACGAGGTGGTCCAGGGGCTCGGCCTTCTGAACACCTATACCGGGCTGATCCTGCCGCTGATCGCCTCGGCGACGGGCACCTTCTTCTTCCGGCAGTTCTTCAAGTCGGTGCCGAACGAACTGCTCGAGGCGGCGCGCATCGACGGGGCCGGACCGCTGCGCTTCTTCTGGGACATTCTGGTGCCGCTGTCGCGCACCATGATCGCGGCGATCTTCATCATCATGTTCGTGCTGGGCTGGAACCAGTATCTGTGGCCGATCCTGATGACGACCGACGAGAGCTTCTACACGGTCGTGCGCGGCATCAGGCAGATCCTGCAGGTCTGGATCGGCTCGAACATTCCCGACTACAACGAGGCGCTGGCGCTCGCCATCGTGGCGATGCTGCCGCCGGTCGCCATCGTCATCTTCTTCCAGCGCATGTTCATCAAGGGGCTCGTGGAGAGCGAGAAATGACGACGCTTTCGATCAACGGCGCGGTCAAGCGCTATCCGAACGGCGCACTCGCCGTCAAAGGCGTGGACGTCACCGTCGAGCAGGGCGAACTGGTCGTCTTCGTCGGCCCGTCCGGCTGCGGCAAGTCCACCCTGCTGCGCATGGTGGCCGGGCTCGAGAGCGTCACCGAGGGCGAGATCGTGCTCGACGGGCGCGTCGTCAACGACATCGAGCCGGCGAACCGGAACATCGCCATGGTGTTCCAGAACTATGCGCTCTATCCGCACATGTCCGTCTACAGGAACCTCGCCTACGGGCTTAAGAACCGCGGCACGCCGAAGGAGGAGATCGACCGCAAGGTGCGCGAGGCCGCAAAGCTCCTGCAGATCGGCGATTTCCTCGAACGCAAGCCGAGCCAGCTTTCCGGCGGCCAGCGCCAGCGCGTGGCGATGGGGCGGGCGATCGTCCGCGATCCGTCCATCTTCCTGTTCGACGAACCGCTGTCGAACCTCGACGCCAAGCTGCGCAACCAGATGCGGCTTGAGATCAAGCGGCTGCAGCGGCGCCTTGAAACCGCGGCGATCTACGTCACGCACGACCAGGTGGAGGCGATGACGCTCGCCGACCGGATCGTCGTTCTGAACCAGGGCGAGGTCGAGCAGATCGGCACGCCCGCCGAGGTCTACAGCAATCCCGCTTCCGTGTTCGTCGCCAGCTTCATCGGCGCTCCGCCGATGAACCTGCTTGAGGCGCAGACCGAGGATGGCGGCCTGCGCATCGGCGACGCGCGCATCGAAGCGCCGGTCCGCGCCAACGGCCCGGTGACGCTCGGCATAAGGCCCGAGCGGGCCCATTTCGCCAATGGCGGCGACGCGCCGGGTCCGATGATGACGGTCGATACGGTCGAGGAACTGGGCGCGGTGCGGCTGGTTCACGGCACGGTCGGCGGCCAGCATTTCACGGCCAACCAGTCGGCCGACGAGCCGCCGCCGGACGGGGCCGTGCCGTTGCGCCTGCGCGGCGAGGACCTGCACCTGTTCGATCACGGTTCCGGACGCCGCCTGTGAGCCTCGCCGAAGCGCTCGCGACGGCGAGCGGCGCGCCGCCGCGCTGGCTCGGCGTCCGGTTCGACGCGAACGGGCAGGCGCTGCCGTGCTCGGGCAACACGATCGTCTGCCACCGGCGCGATCGGGACGGCCGGGCGGCGATCGCCGACCTCGTCGTCCGGATCGCCGAAGGTCCCGCCGGGGACTGCTACGCCTTCACGCCCGAGCGAAGCTGGCACATGACGGTCTATGACGGGCTCCTGCACGATCGGCGCGCTCCGGGCTTCTGGCCCGCCGACCTGCCGGTGGACGCCTCCAACGATCAGGCCGACGCGTTCGTCCTTTCGCGGCTTGCCGATCTGCCCGCCCTCGACGAGCCGGTGACGATGCGCGCGACCGGCCTGTTCGGCCGGGAGCACCACGCGCTGGGGCTCGCCCTTGCAGCCGGATCGGCGCGCCAGGAACAGGCGCTTCGCCGGTTCCGCGACGCGTGCGCAGAAAGGCTCGGCATGGCCGATCGTCCAGGCCATGACGCCTATCGGTTTCATCTGACCCTGGGCTACCTGATCGGCTGGCCCGGCCCTGCGACGGCACGGGCGGCAGACAGTGCGATGGACGCGCTTGCGCCCCGGCTCGGCGATCTTGTTCCGCCCTTCGAGCTTGGTCCGCCGGAATTGTGCCTGTTCGACGACATGATGCGGTTCCGTCCGGTCTGACGCGCTTGGGGTCGGGTCTCACCGGCGCGCGGACGCAACCGGCTCGCTCGATTCCCCGGCCTCGTCGGCTTCGGCCTCGACATGGCCGCGCCGGGCCAGCGCCCGCGCGCCCAGAACGCAGATGAACGCCCAGGCGAGGCCGGCAAGCCAGCCGGCGAGCACGTCGGTGGGCCAGTGCACGCCCAGATAGACGCGGCTGATGCCGACCAGAACGGTCACCAAAACGGCGATCGCAAGCACGTAGGTCTTCTGGCGCCGCTGCGGCAGCACGCGCGAGATCAAAACGCCCAGCGTCAGGTAGACGACCGCCGCCATCATCGAATGGCCGGACGGGAAGCTTGCGGTGTGCACGTACGAGCCGTGCGTGACGAGATCGGGGCGCGGCCTGTCGAACAGTTCCTTGGCGACGGTGGAGATGAGAAGGCCGCCGCCGACCGCCGCGAACAGATAGGCCGTCGAGCCGAACCGCTTCCGGAGCATGAAGAAGCCGGCGACGGCCACCAGCGTGAGCGTGAGGACGGCAACGCCGCCCAGCGCGGTCAGATCGCGCATGACCTCTTCGACCCAGGCCGGTCCGAGCGGATCGTCGAGGCTGCCCGGCTCACGCAGCATCAGCAGCACGTCCCGATCGAGATTGCGCGTGGTGCCCTCGATCACCTCGTCGGCGAGTTCGGCGAACGCCCAGACCGCGCAGATCGCAAGCGCCAGCGAGACGAGCGTGCGCAGTTCGACATTGGCCCGCAGCCAGCGCGCCGTGGTCTTGAGATTTCGATCGACCATCGCGGTTCAAACCCGCGACCGCGGCGCAGGTTCCGCGCGCGCCGTGTCTTCGGCGGGGGATCGGTGGCGCCGGGGTGGCGCACAGACGGAACCGTCTTCCCGTGGCAGTCGGCTGCGACGGGCCGCCTCATGAGGCGATGGAGCGCAAGGCGATCCGGAGTGAATCGATTCATAAACAATATGGCAGATGGCCGCGAGAACGGCGGGCGCCTATCGTAACTCGACCAAAACTTGGGGCGGAGAGAGCAAATCGGCGAAGAGTGGCTTGACAGATAAAATGAAACGTTTCAAAACTGCGGCCGTTGAGAGCCGGGAGGGGTGAACGTGGCAGTGGCCCGCGAGGAAATCGAACTGAACGGGCAGCCGGCGATGAAGATCGTCCGCGTGGAGACCATACCTCTTCGCATGCCTCTGCCCCGCATCTTCCGTGGCTCGAACTATCAGATGAGCCACCGGTGCACGATCATCACGCGGATCCACACAGACGCGGGCATCGTCGGCGAATGCTACAACGGCGACGAGGAAGCCGGGCAGCGGGAGATCGTCCGGATCATCGAAGAGGAGATCGCCCCCCGGCTCGTCGGTATGGATGCGTTCAACGTCGAGGCGTGCTGGCATGCCATGCTGCCGGCCACCGCCAACATCCTCCGGCCACGCATTCTCGGGACTTCTGCGCAGGCTTGTGTGGATTCGGCGATCTGGGACGCGGTCGGCAAGGCGCTTGGCGCCAACCTCGCGCGGCTTTGGGGTGGCGGTGCCGAAAGCCTGCCTGTCATCTGCATTGCCGGCTACTACGAAAGAGACAAGACCCTGGCCGATCTGGGCCGGGAGATGGAGTCTCTAGCGGCCAGCGGTTTCGCCGGCTGCAAGTTCAAGGTCGGCGGGTTGTCGGTTGACGAGGATGCCGAGCGCGTGCGCATCGCGCGAAAGGCTGCGGGCGATGACTTCGTCCTGACCATCGACGCCAATCAGGGATACCAGGTGCGGGACGCCATCGCGCTGGCCAGGAAGGTCGCGGACTGCAACGTCACCTGGTTCGAAGAGCCGGTGACGTGGCGAGACGACCGGCGTGGAATGGCCCATGTTCGTGCCGTGACCGGCATGTCGGTCGCTGCAGGCCAAAGCGAAGTGTCGCTTGGCGCCTGTCGTGATCTGATGATGGATGGTGCCATCGACATCTGCAATTTCGATGCAAGCTGGGGCGGAGGCCCGACGGAATGGCGGCGGGTGGCAGCCCTGGCGCATGCATTCGACGTGCGCATGGCTCACCACGAGGAGCCGCAGGTAAGCGCTCAATTGCTGGCCTCGATCAGCCACGGAACCTTCCTGGAGGTTTTCCATCGCGACCGCGACCCGCTGTTCTATGCGCTTGTGGCCAACAGGGGCGAATTCGAGGACGGAAGCTATGGGGTCCCAACGGGCCCCGGATGGGGCCTGGAGCTCGATCGGGAGGTTATCGGGCGCTACCGGGTGGACTGACGCGGAAAGCGTCGGAGGCGATGGCCGGCGGAAGCCCCTTTCGCGCGCGGGTTTGGTCGGACCTGTCAGGTCGGGCACGCCGGGCGCCGTGAAGCAGACGTAGCGGACCGGCGCTGGAGCCGGCCAAGACGTACAAGGAGGAGTCTATGAAAAACCTTTACAGATACGCCCTAATCAGTGCGGTGGCGTTGGCAGTGACGTCGCCGGTATCGGCCCAGGAACACACGTTTCATCTGGCCCACAATGCGCCGCCGGCCGATCCGGTGCATCTGGCGTCGCAGGAGTTCGCCGCGGTCGTCGACGATCTGTCGGGCGGCTCAATGGAGGTCATCGTCTATCCGTCTGAACAGCTCGCAAGTCTGCGCGCCGGCGCCGAGGGGGTTCAGCTTGGAACGGTCGACCTGGCCTGGTCTGACTCGGGGACGCTGGGCAATTGGGCGCCTCAGTTCAGTTTCGTCAGCCTGCCGTTCATGTTCGAAGACTTCGATTCGGCCGTTTCGGCGGTCGACGGACTGGCGGAGGATCTCGCCGCCGGTATGCGCGAGGATTTGAACGTCGAGCGCCTCGCTTGGTCACCCGGAGGGTTCCGGGTCATCCTGAGCGCCACGCGTCCGATCAACTCCGCGGCCGACCTGGACGGTTTCAAGATCAGAGTGCCGGAGATCCCGATCTATGTCTCGGCGTTTGCCGCGCTCAATGCCAATGCCACCCCGTTGCCCTGGGGCGATGTCTATAGCGGCCTGCAAACCGGCCTTGTCGAGGGCGTGGAAGGGCCGCCCTCCTCCATCGAGGCCGCCAAGTTCCAGGAGGTCAGCACGCACATGGCCAAGACCAACCACATCATGCTCGACCTCAATCTCTTGATGAATCTCGACCGCTTCAACGCCCTGACCCCCGAACAGCAGGACGTCCTGCGCCAAGCGGGAACGCGGGCGGCCAGCAAGCTTCGCCAGCTCAAGCGCGAAGGCTACGACGGTGCCTACCAGAACCTGGCCGAGGTCCTCGAAGAGAACGATACGCCAGACGTGGCTTCGTTCCGCGATGCCATGGCGCCGGTGTATGACGAATTCGTCACCTCGGCCGGCGATCAGGCCGCCAAGTGGATCGAAGCGGTCCAGGGCCGATAGGTCCAACACGCCTATGGCGGCCGGCAGCCAGTGTGCCCCGGCCGTCTCTCCCCACGCCCGAGAACAAGGAACCACCGATGGGAGCGAAACCTTCCAAAGCCAAGGCCGCGGCCGCCGAGTTGGCGTCCGATGACATGCTCGAACTCTATCGGGGCATGTCGCGCATCCGCGAATTCGAAGAGCAGGTGCAAAGAAGCTACCTGGACGGACTCGTGCACGGCACGACCCATCTGTGCCAGGGGCAGGAAGCGGTGGCAGTCGGTGTCGTCTCGGCGCTCGGCGAGGGCGACTACCTGACCTATACCTATCGTGGGCATGGCGTGTGCATCGCGCGCGGCATGCCGATGGAAGCTGCGCTGGCGGAGATCTTCGGACGCGTCGACGGCGTATCGGGCGGCCTGGGCGGGTCCATGCATCTGACGGATCCGAACCGCCAACTCATCGGCAGTTTTGGTATCGTTGGCGGCGGACTGCCATGTGCGGTCGGAGCCGGCCTTTCCGCACAGATGGATGGTGGCGACCGTGTCTCGACCACCTTTTTCGGCGACGGCGCCACCAACATCGGCAGCTTCCACGAGAGCCTGAACCTGGCGGCCGTGTGGCGCTTGCCCGTCGTCTTCGTGTGCGAGAACAACCTCTACGGGGAATTCTCCCGCATCAACCATACCACACCGATCGAGGATATCGCCAACCGCGCCGATTCCTACTCAATGCCGAGCGTGATCGTCGACGGCAATGACGTACTGGCGGTGCGCGAGGCGGCGGCCGAAGCGGTGAGGCGCGGCCGTGACGGAGGCGGGCCGACGCTGATCGAAGCGAAGACCTATCGCCATCGCGGGCATTCGCGAACCGATCCTGCGAAATATCGCGACGAAGACGAGGTTGCGACCTGGCTCGGACGCGACCCGCTGATCCTGTTTCGCCAATACCTCGTCGAGAACGGTCACGCATCGGACGCGCAGATCGACGCCGTCGTCGACGAAGCCAGGGCCGAGGCGCGTCAGGCGGCCCGAATGGCCGCAGAGAGTGCGTGGCCGAAGCCGCGCGATTTTCAGTCCGAGACCTTCGCCGGAGTTTGAACCGAGTATGCCGACCACCGAAATGACCTATCGCCAGGCGATCAGCCAGGCAATCGCCGAAGAAATGCGCCGCGACGAGACGGTGCTGCTAATGGGCGAAGATATCGGCCCTGCCGGCGGGCCGCTAAAGACGACCGAGGGCCTGTTTGACGAGTTCGGCGCTGCCCGCGTGCGCGATACGCCGATCAGTGAAAATGCGTTCGTCGGCGCGGCGCTCGGCCTGGCGGTTACAGGCTATCGCCCCATCGTCGAGATCATGTTCGCCGACTTCCTGGGCGTGTGCTTCGACCAGATCGTCAATTCGATCGCCAAGCACCGTTTCATGTCGGGCGGCCGCATGGATGTGCCGCTCGTCATCCGTTCGATCGGCGGCGGCGGCCTGCGCTTTGGCGCCCAGCACAGCCAGACGGCCGAAACCTGGCTGATGTCGGTTCCCGGACTGAAGGTCGTTGCCGCTTCCAGTCCGGCTGAAGCCTACGGCATGCTGAAGGCGGCCATCCGTGATCCCGATCCGGTCCTGTTCATCGAGCACAAGGCACTGTTGGGCGTGAAGGGTCAGGTCGAAACCGGCACCGACGCATTGCGGCCCATCGCCGGTACCAACCTCCTGCGCGGCGGCGATCATGCAACGGTCGTTGCTTCGCTCGCCATGGTGCCCCGGGCTCTCGCGGCCGCCGAGGCGCTCGCGGCGGAGGGCATTGCGGTCGATGTCTTCGACTTGCGCAGTATCCGACCGATGGACTGCGGGGACATCGTCGAAAGCGTCAAGCGGACCAACCGGCTATTGACCGTCGAGGAGGTCTCGCTCGTCGGCGGCTGGGGATCGGAGGTGTGCGCCCAGGTCACCGATGGCGCCTTTGAGTATCTGGACGCCCCGCCCATGCGACTGGGCCTGCCGGAGCATCCGCTGCCCTACAGTCCGCCGCTCGAGGACGCCGCCATACCCGATGCCGACCGGATCGCCGACGCCGTCCGGCGCCTGCTGCACTGAGGACGTGATGACCATCGAAATCAGTGTTCCGAAGCTGAGCGCGACCATGGAGGAAGCCATGGTCCTGCGTTGGCACAAGAAGACCGGCGAGCAGGTGCGCGAGGGTGAGGTGCTCGTCGAACTGGAGACGGACAAAACCGCGCTTGAAGTCGAGGCGACCGCCAGCGGCACGCTGGTGGAACAGACGGCCCAGGAGGGAGAACAGGTGCCGGTCGGCGGAACGCTGGGCGTCCTCGACGATGGGAGTTCTGACACGCCGGCCAAGACGTCGCATCCGCACCCGACGGAGCGAGTGGGCGCGCCATCCAGCCCATTGGATCTCGAAGAGGCTGGAGCCGCGACAATGCCCGGACGGCCACAGCCGTTCACCGGGGAGCGCATCAAGGCAACGCCGCTTGCACGCCGATTGGCGCGCGAGCAGGGGTTGGACCTGTCTGTCGTCGTCGGGACGGGCTCTCGCGGTCGCATAACCTCCCGCGACATCGAAGAAGCGGCAGCGCGACGAAACGCGGCGACCGAACCCGCCCCCGCTGTCGAAAAGCGGGACCCTGCCCCCAGAGCCATGCCTCCCTTGCAGGGCGCGCATCACAGCGGTGGCCTGTCACGCATGCGTCAGGCGATCGCGGCCCAGGTGGGCGAAAGCCGGCGGACCATTCCATCTTTCACGCTGGAGCGCTGGATCGATCTGGGCATGGTGGAAGGAGCCCGTGCCACGTTCAACGAACGGCTCGACCGGAACGGGCGGCTTACTCTGACGGACTTCGTGATCCAGGCGCTCGGGGACGTGTTGCCGGCACATCCGCGCCTCATGTCGATATGGCAGGACGGCGCCGAACCGCGCATCGAGACTGTGAATGCGGTCAATGTCGGGTTGGCGGTGGCGCTTGATGACGGCGTGGTGATCCCGGTGCTCGACGATCTTGCCGGGCTTGGCCTCGCCTCGATCGCCGAAAGGCGCAGGCGTGCGATGGCTGCGGCGCGAGACGGCAGGCTGGGCGCCGCGTTCTCAGGGGCTGCGACGATCACCGTTTCCAACATCGGACGACACGGCGTCGACCGATTCGAGGCGATTATCAACCCCGGACAGAGCGCGATCCTGGCGATCGGGCGGTTGCGCGAGCAGGTCATTGCCGAACGGGGTTCGATGCGTATCGCGCAGGGTGCCGATTTCACCTTGTCGGTGGACCACCGACTGATCGACGGGATGGTCGGGGCCGCCTTTCTGGGCGCGCTGGGCGACAGGATCGAGAGGCAGACATGGCGTCTTTGACCGGTCGGCTGGATCTTGACCTTGAGGGGCGTACCGCGCTCGTGACCGGCGTCGCCGGTGGTATCGGCGGCCAGGTGGCGGACCTTCTTGCGGCCGCCGGCGCTCACGTCTTCGGTACCGATGCCAACGCAGACGCGCTTTCGGCTGCGTCGGCTGACTGGGCTGGCGACGGTCACGAAACCATGCCCGCCGACCTCGGCGACCCGGGCCAATGCGGCCGCGTGGTCGAAAGCGCCCATGCACTGCACGGGAGGCTGGATATCGTCGTGGCGGTGCACGCGCTGCTGGTGCGGCGCGAGATGGCCGACGTCGACGCTGCCGAGTTCGACCGCCAGATGAACGTCAATGCCCGCGCCCAGTACTTCCTCGCTCAGGCAGCACTGCCGTTGATGACCAGGGCCGGTTTCGGGCGGATCGTGCTCTTCACGAGCCCGGCAGGCTATGCCGGTTCGGTTGCTCGCGCCTCGGCCTACGCGATGTCGAAAGGGGCGGCGATCGGGCTCGCCCGCTCGATCGCGCGCCGGCATGGCCCCGACAACATCACCTGCAATCTGGTTGCGCCCGGATCGATCGATACCCCGATGTTGCGTGGCGATCTGGGCGACGCTGAACTGAGCGCCATCACCGGGGCGATTCCGCTGCGTCGGCTCGGCGACCCGGCCGAAGTCGCTTACGGCGTACTCTATCTCGTCGGCCGTTGGGGCGGCTACGTCAACGGCCACATGCTCGTCGTCGATGGCGGCGCCGCGATGGGCGCGTGAGGAGACTGTCGTGAGACCGGAAAACAGAAACGAACGAACAGCCATCATTACCGGCGCCTCCGGTGGCATAGGCCGCGCGATTTGCCGTGCGCTGGCCGAGGAATGGGGCAATCTGGCGCTGTTCGATATCGACGCGGACAGGCTTGCCGATCTCGAACGCGAGCTGGCCACGCTTGATGTGCAGACCATGTCCGTCGCCGCCGATCTTGCCGATCCGCGAACGATAGTCCCATCCGTCGCCGCCGTCCGCGACCGCTTCAGTCGCATCGGCGGGCTGGTCAACAACGCCGGCATTATTCAGCACATGGCGCTTTCCGACACGACCGTCGCCGATTTCGATCTGACCGTCGCCGTCAATCTGCGCGCGCCGTTCCTGCTCATGCAGAAGGTCGTGCCGGACATGCTTTCGCTCGGTTGGGGAAAGATCGTGTCGATCGGGTCGTCGGCCGGCAAGAGCGGCGGCGCGAGCCGCCAGGGTGTCTACGGCGCCTCCAAGGCGGCATTGATGTGCCTGACGAAGTCGTTCGCCAAGGAGCTGGGGCCGCACCGCATCACCGTGAACTCGGTTTCGCCAGCCCTTATCGAGACCGAAATGGTGAAGGGGCTCGAGCGTTTCGCCGAAGCGGTGCCGCTGCAACGGCTCGGCCAGCCCGGCGAAGTCGCCGATGCGGTGGCATTCCTGATGTCCGAACGGGCAAGCTTCATCACCGGCGAGGATCTCGACGTCAACGGCGGATTCCTGATGGACTGATCATGGTGGACCCGATCTCGACTCCCTGGCCGCAAGCCCGCCCCGCACGCATCGCCGTGCTGTGCGGCTACATGACCTACTACGAGCCGCACATGCCGGCCGGCTTTCGCGACCAGCGCGTCGCCTGGGGCCAGAAGATCACCGAGATCGTCGCGACGGAGGGCGAGGCGCGCTTCTTTGGCCTGATGACCGATGCGGGTGTCGGCGAAGAGGTCGCCAGGGCGCTCATGCAGTGGCGGCCCGACGTGCTGTTGCTGGCGCCGGCCATGCCCGGCCCACCGGCGTTCACGTGGCGGGCGATCGCGTCGCTGCCCCGGGTTCCGGCGGTCGTCTGGTCGGCCGGTCATCTCGACACGCTGCCGCAGTCCTACGACTCGGTCGACCATCTGGCCAACTCGGGCGGTGTCGGCGTCGCCATGATCGGCAATCTGCTGGCCCGCGACGGCCGTGGAATGCGCGTTGTCGCCGGCCGCTGGTATGACGAGCAGGCTCAGCATCGGGTGCGCGAGGCGGTGCGCCTGGCCGCCGTGGCCGGCCGCATGGCATCGGCGCGCGTGGCCGTTCTGGGAGCGCCGCTCGACGGCTATTCCAATGTGGTGATCGCACCGGAACTCCTGTCATCGGCTCTTGGCGCGACACTCGTCGACATCCCTCTCGATGAATGGGAGCACGCGTTCGCGCAAACCTCTCAGGAGGATGCAGAGGCTGTGGCCACGGTCCTGCGCACGCGCATTGCCGTCGACGACGCTGAGGGCGAGGACTTCAGGCGCAGCAGCAAGCTGGCGGCGGCGCTTCGCACCATCTGCGACCGCTACGACGCAGACTGCGGCACCTTCAACAGTCACCTCGAGTTCGGCCACGCCAACGAGAAGATCGGGCTCGTCGGTGGCATGGCGACGAGCTGGATGACGTCGAACGGAACGCCCTTCACCGACACGGGCGATACTGTCTCGGCACTCGCCATGCTGCTGGCTCGGCTGTTGGCAGGCAATGCGATCTACACCGAACTCAATACGATCGACTACGGCCGCGACGCCATATTGTGCGCCAACACCGGGGAGATCGACTTTGCCGCCACCGTAGAGGGACGGTCGTGGGTGTTTCCGGCGGCCGCCTACACCGGCAGGCGGCAACGAGGCTGTATTGTCGACGCGGAAGTTCGGACCGGTCCGGCGACGATCATCGGATTCAGCCCTTACGGCCGTGCAAGGAGCGGTGTCAAGCTCATCGCGTTCGCAGGCACGGTGACCGGACGGCCCGAACTCGCCCTGAGGGTGCCGCACACGCTGTTCCGGCCAGCGACGACGGACGCGGCGACCGCGTTTGCCGGCTGGATCGAGGCTGGCGCGACGCATCATGCCGCCCTTTGTGTGGGCGGAGACTATCGGGCCGAAGTGGCCGAGATAGGCCGGCTGCTCGGCATAGACGTGGAGACGATCGCATGAACGTCCCCATGGATTTCTCCGTCGGGCCCGCGCTGTGCGATCGCCCCACACGCATCGCGGTTGTGTCCGCCTACATGCCGTTCTTCAACGAGATCATGCCTGCTGACCACCCCGCCAGGATGGCGGCGCGCGGGCAGGCGGCAGCCGATCAACTGACGAGCCTGGGCGAGGTCCTGTACACCGGATTGATCGACGATCGCGACAGCGGCCACGCGGCCGGCCGCCGCATAAGTGCCTTCGACCCGGATGTTGTCGTGCTCGCACCCGCCATGGCCGCACCGGCCGGATATCAGTACGAGGCGGTGCGAGACATCGGCCGCGTGCCGACCGTCATTCTCGACATCCATGCCTTACAGGCGATTCCGACCGACTACACCGCTCATTCGATCGTGCCCAACAGCGTCACCGTCGGCTGCATGATGATCAACAATGTACTCCGCCGACAGGGCCGCTGGTCTCCGGTCATCACCGGTCATTCCGGCGATGCCGACACCTGGCGGCGGGCGCGGGAGGCGATCGCCACAGCGGCGGTGGCCGGCCGGCTGGCGAAGGCGCGCTTCGGCGTGCTGGGTAAGCCGCTCGACGGCTACATGAATGTCGAATGCGACGCCGGTGCCCTTCACATGGCAACCGGAGCCACGCTGGTGGACATCACGCCCGAGGAGTTCACCGAGGCGTGGCATGGCATAGATCGCGCCGACGCCAAGGCACTCGAAGATGCCTATCGCGCGCAGTTGCGCATCGAGGTCGACGGCGACGAGGACGACGAAGTGCGTGCTTCGATGCGTTTGGCCCTTGCCCTGCAAACGATCGTCAAGCGTCATCGCCTCGATGGCGGCACCTTCAACTGCCGCGACGAGTTCTCGGTGCGCAATCCCGATATCGGCGTGATCGGCTGTCTGGCAAACGCGCATCTGACCACGCACGGCTATCCGTTCACCTGTACCGGTGACATCGTGACCGCGGTCGCGATGTTCCTGGGCAAACGCCTTGGGGGCGACAGCTACTACTGCGAACTCGATACGCTCGACTATGAGGCCAACGCGGTGCTTTGCGCCAACACCGGCGAGGGCGATTTCCGTCAGGCGGCCAGTTGCGAGAGCTGCGTGATCCGCCGCAGCGGCCAGGAATCGGGACGCAATGCGTTCGGCTGCAACGTTCACTACCAGATGCCCGACCGTGCGGGTACGGCGGTGGCCTTCACGCCGCGCGCCGATGCTCCGGGTGGTCATGTGATCATAGCGGCACAGGGCCAGATCGCCGGTTCACCGAAAACCGGTCTCAACCTGCCATCGATGCTCTTTCGTTTTGACGGACTTGGCGTGGGCGAGGCGATGAGCCGCTGGATCGAGGCAGGCGCGACGCACCACACCGGCATCAGTTCCGGCCACCATGGCGAGGAGCTCGCGCTGATCGCGCGCCTCACCGGCATCGGCTACGAGGAGATCGCATGATGCGGGCTGCCTTGCTGACCCAATTCCACGCGCCGTTCGAAATCGTCGAACGACCTCGACCAGAACCGGGTTCGAACGATGTCGTCGTTGAGGTGGGCGCGTGCGGTGTCTGCGGCTCGGACCGCTTCCTGCAGCAGGGCGGGTTCGGTTCGCCGTTGCCGCTCATCCCCGGCCACGAAGCTGCCGGAACCGTGGTCGAACTCGGCGCAAACGTGGAGGGCCTCTCTGTCGGCGACAAGGTGGCATTGTACTACATCGTGTTCTGCGGCGACTGCGCCTACTGCCGCGCCGGCAGGGAGAACATCTGCGTCTCCGCCAAACGCATGGGATGCGATTTCGACGGGGCCATGGCCGACTACGTCGTCATGCCGCAACAGAACTGCCTGAGGTTGCCGTCCGACATCGATCTTGCCGCAGCGGCCGTGATCACCGACGCGATCGGAACTCCGACCCACGCATTGTCGCGCGCCGGCGTCAGCGAGGGCGATACGGTGATGGTCATGGGCGTTGGGGGGATAGGCACCAATGCAATACAGATCGCCCGGCTCATGGGGGCGCGCGTCATCGCCGTTTCGCGGTCGGATGCGGCGCTCGAAAACGCCCGGAAACTGGGGGCCGACCACGTGGTGCGTTCCGACACCGGGCTCGCCGATGCGATTGCCGACCTGACCGATGGCCTGGGGGTCAACGCGCTTGTCCAGTCGGCGCCCGGCGAGGCTGCGTTTCTTGCGGCCCGGCCGTGCCTCGCGCGAGGCGGTCGGCTGGTGATCGTCGGTACGACCAAGGGGCCGGTGCCGGTGGACTTCAACGAGTTGCTGTGGCGCGAGCAGGAGATCGTCGGCTCACGCGGCTTCACCCGTTCCGACATCCTGCAAGCGCTTGACTGGTATTCGGAGGGACGCATCGCAGTCGATCATCTGACGCGGCGGCGGCGCCCGCTCGCCGAGATCAACGAGGCGATCGCGGATCTCGACAATCCGGACGTGGTCAGAACGGTCATCGAGCCGGCACGCTGAGGCCATTTGGGAGGATACCATGGCGCCACTCGCATACAGCGACATCTTCAAGCGGCACATCCGCACCGGGGACTGGGCCGACCAGCTCGTGCCGACCTTCGCCAAGATCGGCGAAGCCATCCGGGATGAACGGCGATCTGACGCGATCGACTACGTGAATTATTTCGACGTCGAGGCGGCGGTCTGCTACGACCTCTATACGCAGTGGCACGCCGATGCGGAACGATTCCTCGCCGATCGCGGCGTCAGCCCGCACGACCTTCAGGGAATCCGTGACGAACTGAATTGGCTGGTCAACAGCTGGTACGACGACTCCGCTCCCTATGACCGCATGGCGGAACTGAGCCGATACCGGGCGACGAAAGCGCGGTTGATCCGGCTGATCGGCGCGGGCGCCGCGGCAAGCCTCGATCTTCTGGCTGATTGGAAGGAACATTGGCGTTCCATTCATGACCGCGATGTCGACTATGTCGGGGGGCTCTTCAACGCTGCCCACGTGCGGTTCGGTGAATCGTCGGTCGAAGAACTCTACCGCGATTACGTCATCGGCAATCTGTTCGACTTCCGATACGAGCGCTTCGATGTGTCGAAGAACGACTGGTCGGCGATGTTCGATGCGCTGGTCTATGTGTCGATAGAGGCAATGCGTGGTCATCTTTGCGGGCCCGAGCGCGATGGCTCCATGGAGATGACGTCCGACGACGAGAAGGTGACGCTGACCTTTACGCCCTGCGGCAGCGGCGGCCGGACTGCCCAGGGCGACAAGATCGCCGGGACGCCGTCCCGCCACGAAGCGCCCTATCACTACCGGACGCTGGATGAACCGGCGGACTTCCACTGGAACAAGTCCGGGGTCTGCCACTACTGCGCCCATTGCGCCATCCTGATGGAGAAGTTGCCGATGGAACGGTTCGGCTACCCGGTTCGCGTGGTCGAGCCGCCCACTTATCCCGCCAACACCGAAAAATGCCGCTGGACCATGTACCGGAATCCGCGCGACGTTCCCGAATGGGTCTACGAGCGCTCCGGGGAACGAAAACCACGCGCGGACGAGCCACTGGGCAGCGCCAGTCGGCCGCTCCCGGAGACACGACAATGACCGTCTCCAGGCAGGGTCCCTCGGAATCCGATTTCATCAGGTCGCCGCTCGGGCGCGCCTTCGACATGCTCGTGCTCTGGCTCCGCAGGGCAATGGAAGCGTGCACGATCGTGCTGACACTGTCTTTCGTGGTCGTCGTTCTGATGGCGGTCTATTATCGATACGTGCTGAACGACAGCCTCGTATGGACCGAGGAGTTCATTCGCTTCACCCTGTTCTGGCTGGTTCTGATCGGCTCCGCACTGGTGGCGCTGGAAAACGGGCACCTGCGGATCGAAGTGATCCAGCGCATCAGCCCGGCGCCCGTTGCGCGCTTCCTCGAGATGCTGGCACGCCTTGGGACGATCGCGTTCGGCCTGATTCTCGCCTGGCAGGCCTACGAATTGTTCTCGCGGACGACCGGAACATCGCCTGCGCTGCGATTTCCGATGCGCTGGGTCTACGCGGCGATGATCTTCGGCGGCGTTGCCATCGTCATCGCCACGATTCATGCGTGGCTATCGGGCCGGACGCACGAAATGAGGGACCTGCTTTGATCCTCATCAGCATGCTCGTGCTCTTCGGCATTTTCCTTCTCATCGGCATGCCGATGGGTTTTGCGATGGGACTGAGCGCTGTGCTGCCGCTGTGGTATCAGGGGCAGGTGCCACTCATCCAGCTGCCGCTCCGCTTCTTCAGCGGTCTTGACAGTTTCGCACTGATGGCGGTGCTGCTGTTCATTCTCGCCGGCAATCTGATGAATGTCGGCGGCATCACCGAGCGCATTATCGCCTTCGCCAGATCGCTCGTCGGACACCTCAGGGGCGGGCTTGCGCAGGTCAATATCCTGACGAGCGTGATGTTCGGGACTGTGAACGGCGCCGCGATGGCGGACACGGCCGCGGTTGGCTCGATGATGATCCCTTCCATGGCAAAGGAAGGTTACGACCGACGCTTTTCGGTGGTCGTGACGGCTGCCTCCTCGCTGATCGGGCCGATACTGCCGCCGTCGATAACGGCGATCATCTACGCGACGCTAACCGGTGTATCGATCGGCAAGATGTTCCTTGCAGGCATCATTCCGGGACTGATGGTCGGTGGAGCCATGATGGCGCTGACCTGGTTTCTGTCGCCGCGCTATGGCTGGAAGCCGGTGGGCCGGGCGAGCCTGCGCGCGGTCGGATCGACGTTCATCGGCGCGTCCCCGGCGATCGTAATGCCGGTCATCATCGTCGGAGGGATCGTATCGGGCGTCTTCACACCGACCGAAGCGGGGGCGGTTGCCGTGCTCTACGGGCTGGTGATGGCGATCATCTCAAGGCGGATGAACGTCCGGCAATTCTTCGAGTTCACGCTCGAATCCGCCAAGCTCACGGCAAGCGCTCTGGTCATCTTGGGCGGAGCAGGCCTGTTCGGATGGGTGCTCACGCGCGAAGGGTTCGGCTTCATGATCGAGGATGCATTGCTTTCGATCAGCACCGACCCGGTGATCGTCATGCTGCTGATCCTGGTTGCACTGTTCATCATTGGATGGTTCGTCGAGGGCACCGCGGCAATGATCATCACGGTGCCGACGATCGCGCCGATCGCCACCGGCCTCGGCTACGATCCTCTGCAATTCGGCATGGCGATGATTCTGATGTTGCTGGTCGGTGCGGTCACGCCGCCCGTCGGGGTGGTGGCACTGCTTGCCTGCAAGATCGGCAAGGTCGAATACGCATCCACTTTCAGGTTGCTTTACGCCTACTGCGCGGTTGTCATCTTTGTTGTGTTGTGCGTCGCCTTCGTCCCATCCCTGACCCTGTGGCTTCCCAATGTGCTGATGAACTGAGATGGACAAGTCAGCAAAACCGAACAAGCGCGGCGCGGTCACGATCAAGGAGGTGGCGCGCGTCGCCGGCAAGTCGATCGGCACCGTGTCGCGCGTGCTCAACGGCCATCCGGACGTCACCGAGAGCAGCCGCACGGCCGTCGAGGCGGCCATCGTCCGCCTTGGCTACGAACCGAATATTGTCGCGCAAAGCATGCGCACCCGGGCCAAGAAGGCCATCGGCTTCATGGTCAACGACATTTCCAACCCGCTCTTTGCGACCATTACGCGTCACGCCGAAGCGGTCCTGCATGACAACGGCTACGCTCTGGTCCTCGCCAATTCGGGCGACCGGCCGGCTGCGGAGGTCGAACTGCTCCAGCAGTTCTTTCGCCCTCGAACGGACGCCGCAATGCTGTCGCTTTCGGACGAGACGAACCCGCAGCTGCTGGCCCGATTGCGCGATGTCGAATTGCCGCTGGTGCTCATGGATCGCGAGCCCCAGGGCCTCGATATCGATCGCGTCATGACCGATCATGCCGAGGGTATGCGCCTTGCCACAGCTTATCTGATGAGCCTCGGACACCGGCGTATCGCGCTGATCACGGCCGACAGGCGGATATCACCGGGACGTGCGCGTATCGACGGGTTTACTGCGGCGCACGAGGCGGCGGGCATTTCGGTCGACCCCGATCTTGTCCGCAGCCGCAATCTCTCCGCTTCCTATGCGTTTCAGGAGACGTTCTCGCTCCTATCGTCCCCCAGCCCGCCAACGGCGATCATCTCAGGCGGCAACCAAATCCTGCTGGGCGTGATGCGCGCCGTGCGTCAGCTTGGCGTCAGCGTCCCGGGCGCGCTTTCGATCATCAGTTGCGACAGCACGGATCTGGCCGAACTTGGCTCGCCGCCGATCACGGTGATCTGGCGCGACCTTGCGCAGATCGGGCGAGCGGCGGCCGATCTTCTGGTTCAGCGCCTGGCGTCCGAAGAAGAATGGCGGCCGCGCCGGATCATGTTGCCGACCGAACTGCTGGTGCGCGACAGCTGCGCCCCGCCCCCGAAGAAGTGAGTTCCATGTCCCAAGCCAATTCTTCTGAACGGCCCCTGGAGGGCTTGCGCGTCCTTGATGTCGCAACCTTTATCGCCGCGCCGTTTTCGGCGGCGATCCTGGCCGAGTTCGGTGCCGATGTCATAAAGGTCGAGCAGCCCGGCTCCGGGGATCCGATGCGCAGCTTCGGCAGTCGCACAGCCAATGGCGACACGCTCAATTGGCTCAACGAGGGCCGCAACAAGCGCTCCGTGACGCTCGACTTGCGCAGCGAGCGCGGCGCAGACCTGTTCAAGGCGCTGGTGCGTGGCGCAGACGTCGTGTGCGAGAATTTTCGGCCGGGCACCATGGAACGCTGGGGGCTCGGTTACGACGTGCTGAGCGCACAGAACCCGGGTCTGATCCTCTTGCAGGTCTCCGGCTTCGGACAGACCGGCCCCTACCGTTCACTGCCGGGCTTCGCCCGCATCGCCCATGCGGTCGGCGGGCTCTCCTATCTGGCTGGCGAGCAGGACGGTCGCCCGGTCGTGCCGGGATCGACGTCGCTCGCCGACTACATTTCCGGGCTCTACGGCGTTATCGGCATTATGATGGCCCTCAAGCATCGCGATCGGACGGGCGAGGGCCAGGTCATCGACGTCGCGCTCTACGAGAGCATCTTCCGCGTCCTCGACGAGATCGCGCCGGCCTACGAGATGTTCGGCAAGGTGCGTCGACCGATGGGCCCGGCCGCGCCGAACGTCTGCCCGCACAGCCATTACCGGACCGCTGACGACAAGTGGGTTGCGATCGCATGCACGTCGGACAAGATGTTTGCACGTCTGGCGAACGTGATGGGGCAGCCTGAACTGGCCGCGCCCGAAAGCTGGGGAACTGCGGACCGGCGCGTTGCAGAGGCATCCCGGGTCGATGCGGTGGTCGAGGAATGGACTCGCGGCCATCCTCTGGCCGAGGCGCTGGAACGGCTTCATGACGGTGAGGTCCCGGCCGGACCGCTGAACACCATCGAGGACATCTTCGCGGACCCGCATTTCCGGGAGAGGGGCGTTCTGGAGCAGATTGAGGTGCCCGATGTTGGACCGGTCACCGTGCCCGGTCCGCTGCCACGGCTTTCGGCCTCCCCGGGCCGCGTCGAGCACCTCGGCCCCACGCTCGGCGCAGACAATGAGGCGATCTTCTGCGGTGAACTCGGCCTGTCGACAGACGCACTGCGCGCGTTGCGCCGCGATGGCGTGATCTGAGGCGTCTGGCGCCTGCCTTCGCGACGGGAATTAGGGGTTCGCGTCGGGCACAATAGTTTCGTTGCGACGTTTGCTCTGGCGCTCGATGATCCTTTCTTCTGCGTTCAGGACGGCCCGTGCGCGCTCGACCACCGGACGGTCGACCATCCGGCCGTCGAGCGAGAATGCCCCCCTGTTGCTGGCGGCTGCCTCAATGATGGCCCGCGCATCGGCCAGTTCGTCCGGATCGGGTCGGAATGCGTCGTTCAGCGTCGACACCTGCTGTGGGTGCACGCACATGGCGCCGGCGAAGCCCAGCCCCCGAGCTCGCCGTGCGGCATCGGCGAACGCCGAACCGGCGCCGTAGTCGGCCACCGAGGCGACCAGGCCGATGGGCAGGCAGCCAGCGGCCCGCGCGGCGGCGACCAGAGCCGTGCTGGGGCCGTAGAGCGCGTCCTCGCCTGGCCGCATGTCCATGTTCGCGGCAAGGTCTTCGGCGCCGAGCGCGACGGCGCGGACACGCGGCGAAGCGGACGCGATGGCGCGCATGTCGAGCAGTGCCGAGGGGGTCTCGATCATGGCGACGATGCCGGTCGCACCGCTCGCGATACCGCGCTCGGCCTCCAGTTCGTCAATCACTTCGGCCACCGCACGAACGTGTCCCGCATCGGCCGTCTTTGGCAGATTGATCGCGCGCACGGTCGGCAGCACCGCCGCCTCGAGGTCGCGCACGGCCAGCCTCCATGGGCTGTTGATGCGGACGATCACGTCCGAACCGCTTGCCGCGACGGTCCGGGCAGCCCTGGCAATCCGGTCTCGTGCCTGTCCCTTTTGCTCGAGGGGAACGGAATCCTCCAGATCGAGCTGCACCGCATCGGCGCCGCATCGTGCAGCACTCGCGATGAAGCGTTCGCTGATTGCCGGGGTGAACAGCATCGAGCGCCAGACAGGGAGATCGCGGTGCATTCGGTTCAGTGCCCTCGCATGATCGTAGCCGATGATCTCAACACCGCGCCACTGGCGCCGGATCGGGCTTCTTGCCCGATGTGTTCCGCCGGAATAGGGCATGATGGTCACAGGAATCAAGGCATTTGGAATCGTTTCCAGACATCGTCTGCCCGCAAATCCGCCTGTATGGCACGCCCGGACCGCCGAAAGTTTGACAAGCTGCCGTTGCGCGGCTAGCTCTATGAAACGTTTCAGAATGGGTGTCCCGTGACGGTCGAACGAATCCACGCCTATGCCCTTCGCTACCCGGAGCCGAACGACAACGGCAACATGCGCATGACCGTTCTCGTGCGCCTGGTGGACTCCTCCGGCGTCGAGGGCTGGGGTGAAGGCATCGCCATGTGGCCGGAGGCGTGCAAGGCGACCAGAGTGGTGGTGGAGGAGGGACTGGCGTCCCTGATCGTGGGGGAGGATCCGCTCGAGATCGAACGCCTGTGGCACAAGATGGCCCGGCATCTGTGGTGGTACGGAGAGGGCGGTATCGCCAATTTTGCGATGAGCGCCATCGACATGGCGTTGTGGGATCTCAAGGGCAAGCTGCTCGGCCAGCCCGTCTACCGGCTGCTCGGAGGCAAGGTCAAAGACCGACTCCCAGCCAACGCTTCCACTCATCCGGCATTGGCTGACCTGGAAGCGGCTGCCGCGGAACTGGCCGGCCATGTCGCGCGTGGCTACAAGTCCGTCAAGTTCGGCTTCGGAAAGAAGGGTGAGGCCGGGCTTGGAACTGACCCCGAGCGTGATGCGCTGTTTGTCAGGCTCGTGCGGGAGGCGCTCGGTCCCGGCCCCGGGATCATCGTCGACCTCGGCAATGCCGTCAGTTACGATGTCGGAACGGTGACGCGACTGGTGCAGCGTTTCGAGGACGAAGCGCAGATCATGTGGATCGAGGAGCCGTTCCATCCCGACGATATCGAAGCCCACCGACAGTTGCGCGGCCGGGTCACCGCGCTGATCGCCGCCGGCGAGCGTGAATGGACGGTCAACGCCTATCGCCGGCGCCTCGAGACGGGCACGGTCGACGTGTTCGGTTTCGACGCCGGCCGCGCGCAGGGGCTGACCGGCTTCGTGAAGGTCGCCCAGATGGTCGGCGTGGCGCGTCGTTTCGTCAACCCGCACTCCTGGTCGAGTGCCGTGACGTCCGCAGCATCACTTCATCTCGCCGTCAGCACGCCGGCGTCGGTTCTGTTCGAGTTCAAGCCGCTCGAAAACCCGATGCAACATGAGCTGGTCGATACGCCGATCGAGCCGGTCGACGGTTGGGCCGTGCCATCGGACGCGCCCGGATTCGGCGTGACGCCCATCGAGGCGGTCGTCGAGAAGTATCGCGTGCCATGACCGAGGCGCCCCCCGCCAATTGGCGCGATCTGGTTGCCGAGTTCCGTCGCAGGCCCTTCGGGCGACACAGCGCGGCATTGCAGGAGTTGCTGAACGCCTTTCGGGCCGAGCCGATTGCCGGCAAGCCGTTTCTGTTCATGCTCGAGCAGCATCGCCGGTGGGCGCTGGCCCGTTTCTCGCGCAGTCAGCCCCTGGCCTACGAGGTCGACCGCAAGCCGTCTAGTGTGAGCTTCCCGAGACATAGGTGACGCTTCGTTCCGGAGACATGGGTAACACTTTTCGGCATTTTGGGAGGTTCCCCGGATGCCTTGGAAGGAGTGTGACCGCATGGATGAACGTGTGCGTTTTGTGGCGCGGCTTCTCGATGGAGAGAAAATGGCGCCGCTATGCCGGGCCTTCGGGATTTCGCGCAAGACCGGCTACAAGATATTCAGCCGCTACAAGGAGATGGGGATCGAGGGACTGACCGACCGGTCCCGCCGCCCCTACCGTCACGCCAATCAGCTGCCGTTCCAGATCGAGACGCTGATCGTGTCGCTGAAGAAGGAACAGCCCAGTTGGGGGGCGCCGAAGATCCGCGAGAAGCTCATGCGGCTGTATCCGGACCTGCACGCACCGGCCCGCTTCTTCAGCCTCCCGAACCAGGACGGCACGATTGCTCCAGGGCAGCGTGCCGACATTGTTCTGCTTGACGACAACCCGCTGGAGAGTCTTGCGACATTGCGTGCGCCGCGCGCGGTGGTGGTCGGCGGTACCGTGCTGGACCGGGCGGAGCTGGATCGGATGACCGATGAACTCTTGGCGGCCGCCGAGTGAGTGGGCAATTGCGCGGGATTGGTGAAGATAGCAATGGCAATCATCCTCTATAGTCTGGTGGCGGTGATCCTGGCGGTCGCGATATTGTTCGCGTGGCGGCAGCTCGACCATCGCGCCGACCGGGTCGCGTGGGACCATCTTGCGGAACTGGCCAGAGGTGAAGGCCAGCGCTTTGATCTGTCAATGGTCGCCGACCTGCCGGAGCCTGCGCGGCGGTACTTCGCCTTCACCATCGTGCCAGGCACGCCGATCCGAACGGCGCTCCGCATCGAAATGACGGGGCAGCTCGGCAACGGCACGAAAGACGCCCCCAACTATCAGAAGATGCAGGCGAGCCAGATCCTGGCACCGCCCCACGGACTTGTCTGGAAAGTCAAGGCCAGCGCGCTCAGTGGCTCAGACGGCGCCATGCCGGATGGATCGTGGACACGGTTCTGGCTGTTCGACCTGCTGCCGATCGTGCGCGCGGGCGGCGGCGATCATCACCGCTCGGCGTTCGGACGGGTTGTGGCCGAAGCCGCCTTCTGGGCGCCGGCCAGCCTGCTTCCGGGCGATCATGTCCGCTGGGAGGCGGTGGACGATGACACGGCGCGGGCCATCGTTGAGTTCGGCGGCTTCACGCAGGCCGTGGACATCACCGTCGAGGCGTCGGGCGCGCCGACCCAAGTCGTCATTCAGCGCTGGAGCAATGAGAACACCAAAAAAGTCTTTCGCGAACAGCCCTTCGGGGGATACCCGTCCGGCTATCAGATGTTCGACGGATACCGGCTGCCGACGCATGTCGAGGGCGGCAACCATTTCGGCACGCCGGACTATTTCCCGTTCTTCATCGCCAACGTGTCGGAGATTGGGCGGCCGTGAAGAACCTGGCAATCAAATGGAGTTCTCTTCTTGGGAGGCCGTGGCATCGGTTTGGCAACGGTTGATGCGCTTTTGCATGCTGGCGAGATTGTTGAACGACGCCAATCCTCGGGGGGCCGGAGGTCAGTCCCAAAAGTAAGTAATGTCATCGACCTGCCACGCAGCGTTCAACCGCTCGCGGCGGCAAAGCTGCCGCTAGCATGTTGTGCGCTGTCGGCCCATTGCTGACATTGGATCGATCGCAAAAGACGTCAGCTTCGTGCGTTCATTCCGGCCAATTTCTGCGGACTATGATCGGTCCTGTTTCAGTCGCCAGAAACAAATCTCCAAACATGCTGGCCGGCACATTGTCGGGAATTTCAAAGATCTCGGCACACCTTTTGATCAGCGCTCCCTGGTGCTGCTGGCGATAGCAAACACCGTTGCCTTCCCGGACAACCGTTCCCTGCGACTTGATTGCTGCATCGTGGTCATCTCGTTGACCGTTCGCGTCTTCGACAAACACTCGTGACAGTGGAGCTATGCCGGTATCGTTCAGTACGGCAGAGTTTGTGTTATTGCCGTAGGCCGGCAGATATCCGAGTGTCGACCGCCCTATCCCGGCCTTGGATAGCCCTTCTGCCAGGATTTCCAGATCATCCGCGTGAGCAAACGGAAAACGGTAAACTGTTCCGGCGAGGTCTGGCCTCTGCCAGCTTTCGGCTCGCGGGTTCCTGATCGGCACGGTCTGCAACCGCCATCGGTTGCGCGGCCGGTCGATGATGGACTGTTCGTAACGCAAGAGGGCCTGACGAGCCTCTTCCGGTGAATCCACGAGGGCGAGCAGAGCGGCATGCAGCGCATCGAGTTCCGGCGGGACATGACCTGGGAGGTCTCGCGCGCGGTCAATGTGCTCAATGGCACCGCTGACGTGACCGCGGGAGAATGCCGATAAAGCCCGAAGGAATGTCGGATGCGCGGATTCCGCGGGATTGAGTTCAATGGCCCGCTGCAAGTGAGCTTCCGCGTCGTCGAGATTGCCGGAATAAATCAGGACTTCCGCAAGCGCCTGATGAGCAGCCGCGTTTCCTGGTTCATCCTGCAGCGCGGCTTCGGCGCTGCCTAACGCCGTCACATAGTCGCGTCGGCGCAAGGCCAAATCGGATTCGATCATGGCACGCCCCGCATCAAATGCGGTCGCCTCAGACAGAACGACTTTCAGCGAGAGATACGCATCCCACCAATTGAGCTGCAGGGCTTCAGCATAATCGTTCTCGCTGAATGAGGCGCGATGAAGCGCCTGCGCCAGTCCGCTTCGCGCCTTCTCAAAATTGGGCTCGATCGAGAGCGCACGACGAAATGCGTGAACTGCTGTAGCGTTGGCTCTGCTGTCATCGGCGTGAAGAAGTGTCAGGCCTTCAAGGAAGGCTCTATATGCTTCCTGACTTGGTTCGAACCCGGTCGACGGCTCCTCGACTGCCGCCGATTGTTCATCAGTGAGCGCAGCGGTTATGTCGCGCACCACCACCTGCTCGAGCATGAACAGTTTTGATGCTCTGACCTCATAGCGTTTGGACCACAACTCCCGTTTGCTGCCTGGCGCGCTGATCCACGCGTTCAAGGTGATCCTGTCCCCGTCGATATGCATTCGGCCCGCAAACAGGTGCGTTACGCCAAAGGCTGCGGCCTGTGCCGGGCTGGCGGCGAGTTGAGCTGCGCTCTCTCGGGCCAGGACCTGAAAACCACGCCGCGAGGTCAATTCGCTTGTAATGTCGTCAGAAACACCGAAGGCGAACCGGTCAACGCTTCCACCCTCCTTGGTTACTTCCAACGGCAAGACTGCAATTAGGGGCTCGCCGGGTGTATGCGCGCTGCCGCGGAAGTAGGCCATTGCGAGTGTCAACGCCATTAGAACGAACAGCCCGAACGCGGTGAGCCGCTTTCCTGCCGATGTCCTTCTGCGCACTGTTGCTGGGCTGGGTGGGCCCTCAGATTGCGAGTCTTTCCATTGTGACGGGGCTTCTGCCGGGTCAATTGCTACCGAGCCGCCCAATGCAGGCGCTGCCTTGATAGCCTCAAAGAGCGCCATCGTTTTCTGTGAAGGCTGCGCATCAAGTTCGCGTTTCAGATGATCACGGCAGCTCTCGAATTGGCTGATCGCGAGCGAGCGCTGGTCCTGTGCAGCGTAGCGGCGCATCAATGTTCTGTGCGCGGGCTCGTGTGTTGGGTCGATGGCGACAAGCTTGCTGGCAATCTCGGCGTTATCTTCACGATCGGCTTCAAGGAGCCGCGTCCCCAACTCCACCGCCATTGCATGCAGACGTGACCTTTCGGTCAGCACCCAAGCTTCGAACTCGGGTTCGGATAGAGAGAACCCGTCAAGGAATGGACCATTGTAGAGGTCCAACCCGCGCATGGCCTCTGCGCCAACATCACTTTGTGCCGCTGAAATGAAGGTATCCACATCGAGATCGAAAGAAGCCTTGTCGAGGCGGATGGCGTCATTATCTGATACTAGCGCTCCGGCATGATCCGGCCGAAGTCCTCTCTTGAGCGAGTAGAGTGCTTGGCTCAAAGAAGCGGCAGCTTCCTTCTGGCCTGAGCGTGACCACAGAAGATCGGCCAGGATCTCGCGTTGCATCGGACGACCATCGGCCATCGCCAAGCGGGCAAGCAGACCGCGCGTCTTTCGCGTCCCGAAAGAAAGCGATCGGCCGTTTTCCGTCGAGACGAGCAAGGTGCCGAGTAGCGTGATTTTCAGCTTGCCCATTGGGCAAATCTTCCTCCGATGCGGCTTCGAATCAACAACTGCGCATCGGTCAATGCGCACTCCCGACATGATTTTCGAGCTGTCGACGCGCTTTTCAGAGAATTTTGAGAGCGCGCTCAGCCCGGTTTCAATCGCCGCCCGCAGCCTCGTGTCGTCAGGACATGGAGGCAATCATGAAAAGCGTAATCACAACCACTCTCGCACTCGCCTGTGCGTTCGCTCCCCCAAGCGCATCTGCGCAGGCCGTGATCGGCGATGTCGATGGCTTCGAAAAGTCGGAAGCGATCCGCCTTGTTGCAGACTTCCAGAACTGGATCGTCGAGAATTCGGAGTATGGTGAAAGCAAGCGACCGCTGGAGCGTATCGTCTTTTCTGCCCATGGTGAAACCGTTGGCTATCACGGTCGAACAGTAAAGCTGGAAGGCCAGATTCGCGGCCTTTATGACGAGGCGACCGCCACCATCTATCTGGTCAAGCCCTGGACCAGCATGAACCCGTATGATCGCAGTGTCTTGCTACACGAGTTGGTTCACCACATTCAGCATGATGCCAAACACTGGTATTGCCCGCAGGCACAGGAATGGGACGCCTACAAGCTTCAGGACAAGTGGCTGGCCGCCCACGACCTCAGCGGCAACTTCCATTGGGCCAGCATCCTGCTGGAATCCAGCTGCGCGGTGCGCGATCACCACCCGGATTAAAGCATTAGGCTTTACTGGCTCAGGTTCTGCCGCCAGGTAGCGAATTGTTCCGTCAGTTCGCTGCCGTTCTCCTCCCAGAAAAGCGGATCGGAAATGACGCTCCGGTTGAGCCGTGCGGTTGTAGTCGGCAGATGAGGCAAGACCTCTTTGCCGGAGTGGAACCACGGCTCACCTTCTTCGATGAGCGCAAGCGCGCTCTTCCGCATAGGACCATACGTAATCCATCTGGCCTGCTCAGCTTGCTGTTCAGGTGCGGCAGCATGCTTGAGGAATGCGCGCGCAAGATTCGCCCGCGGCGCGCCTTTGGGTATGACAAACCATTCTTCTTCGACGACCTGGCCATCCCAGACCGGTACTAGCCAGTCACGGCCATCAAGTGCTGCAGCCCCGACCCTGCCATTATAGGCGATTGCCATCGACACATCGCCCGATTGTAGCATTTCTATCGGCTCTTCGCCCGCCGACCAAAACTCTAGATGGCCTTTGAGTTGGGAGAGTTTGGAAAACGCGCGGCGAATACCCTCGTCGGTCGCCAGCACCGAATAGACCGCATCGGGCTCCACGCCGTCCGCGACCAACGCGATTTCAAGATTGGCCTGCGGATAGACACCGAGCGCGCGTTTGCCTGGGAAGCGCTCCAGATCGAAAAAATCGTCGATTGTAGTGGGCTGCTCACCATCGAAGTTGCGCGCGTCATAAGCCATTGCCCAAGACCAGAGAATGTTAGGGCCGACGCACTCGTTTGGCCTATCGACCAATAGGTCATTGTCCAGTGAGGAGAAGAAGTTCTTCGGGAGTTCTTCGAAGAGACCCTCACGGCAGCCTGCTCGCGCATCATGGGCGAAGACATCGACGACATCCCAGACAACGTCGCCACTTTCGACTTGGGCGCGGATTTCCAAGAGCCCGCCGGAATACTCCTCCCAAGTGATGTCTATCTGGTGCTGCTCTTCAAAACTCGCGCCGTAGGCATTCTGCTGGCTAAGGGTGTAGGCGCCGCCCCAACTCGTTACCACAAGGTCTTCAGCGAACGCCGGGTACGAGCAGAAAAATCCGGTGCCCGTCACTAGCGCTGCGAAAACGTGGTTTCTGATCAATCGCATGCCCATGATTCCGCAGCTTCGGTTTGTTCATCCTTATGGTAGCAGAATTGCTGCCGCGAAAAAATAGGAGGTGATGCCGGAAAATCCGCCATCGCCTCGACTTACACACGTCCTGAATTTCCTACACAATACACTTCCGGAAGATGGCCAATTTACTGGCTGTTCTCTAAAAAAATCGCATCAATTCAACATGAAGCACACAGGTAAATCAAAATTGGCCAATATATGAGCTCAAGATATCGATCTATATCTACCAAAACATCGCTATAGTTCGGCCGCCGGGTCACTTTATCAAGTTGGCACCATAGCCGGATTTGGCTGGTTCGGACCTTGAAGTGGAATACGGCGAACGTCCGCTTCCCGCCCGATCAGGCCATCTGCCGCAGCGCCGCCAACGTCTGCAATAAGGATCTTCCTGATATTGGGTTGCCGGCAAATTACTGATAGCCCCCCATCCAATCCGCCGCGCCCGGTCCACCGAGTGTCCGACGCAGCTTCCAACGGGCGTCACCGGCATCACCTGAACCTGGATTGATCAGCGTACGTGGCGTTCAAGTCGACAGCACGGATGAAGTCGTCATCCCATCGTTCCGAGACGGCCCGCGCTGCCGGTCCCAACGTGCTTTGTTGCTCCGGCCGAATGGCCATCGGGAACACTGTAAGCTTGGTCTGATACGCCCAGAGCCGGGCGTCGGGCATGGCTTCGCTTAATCGGTCGCCGCATTGCTCCAGGAAATGCGAGCGTTTCTGGCGCGGATAATGCTGGTAGATGAGAACGGGCTTTCCCGCAGCATAGAAGCTGCGCACTTCCTGCACTGTGACGTACCTTGACGAGTTCCGCTGTCCGGGTTGGACGGACGGGACGTCAAGCCCATTGTCCGGATCGAGGAAGACGATGTCCGCTTCAGCCAGTGCACGGCGAGCGGCGATCCAAAAGGCCATCCCGTCCTTCGTGCTGTCGGCAAGATGGCCGTTGGAGTAGATCGCGCCGGGAATGGTCCCAGCGTCCTCGATCCGAAGCGGCCGCGTGCCGTGGGGCTCGTCGTCTAGTGATGCGAGATTATCGAACAGTCCCGGATCGAATTGGCGGTGGACCGCTGGCTGCAATAAATATGCCCGCCTGCTGCCGTCCGACGAGCGGTCGGGCGCTGTCAGCATCCAGCACACACCGAACCTGACTCTGCCGTCTTGCCCAAGCATCCTGTCAATCGGCGTCGAATGTTGACCCCTCCTCGGCGTGCAGTTTTGCCCCCCTTCTGCCAGGATGATGCCGGCCGGGCGCTTTCCTACCACAACTCTAGGCGTCGCTACTGGCGGCCTGTCTTCGAGAAGCTGGACCTGCCATACATCACGCCGCATGCCGCCCGGCACGTTTTCGTGTCCGCCCTGCAGGCGCAGGGCGCCGAGGTTGGCCCGGTCGCCAAGCTCGCCGGCCATGCCAATCCATCGGTGACACTCGGCCACTACACGCAGGCGGTCAGAGGGGGCGATGGTCGCACTCGAAGCAGGATACCGGCGAGGGCAAGAGTTCTTGCCGAGTGGCGGCAGCTTCTTGCGGCATAGGGCAGAGCACGCCCGGCAAACGGAGACCGGTTCGCGTTCTTGTGATAGTCCCAATGGACCGGAAGGTATGGGCCGAAAGCGGCAGGGTCTTGGTCAGCCAAATAGTTGGGAGGAGCTCACACCGGGTACAGATGAAAAAGCCACCCGCGCGGGGGCCGCGATCTCAAAGCCAGTTGCCCGTCAGGATGAACGGCGCCCAGTGAAACGGGTGCCTTGTGTCACCGGGCGCTGCGTTCGCGCCACCGGCGGTCAGCCCGACGCTCGGGCCCTCCGGGTCGAAACTGCCCCTTATCGTTCCATCGTCTGGGGTGCCATCGGCCGGCACGCCCGCGCCCAGAGCAACCTCGATCGTGGCGGTTTCACCCCTCAGCATCGCCAGTTGGGCTTGGCGCAGCGCCTCGGCCTTGTTCAGCCCGCCGTCGAATCGCATTTGATAAAAGTCGACCATCAGATCGCCTGTCGACTCATCGGCAACCTTCCACAAGGTGGCCAGAACGCTGCGCGCCCCGCCGCCCAGCACAACCGCCGACAGGGCATCGATGTCCTTGCCATCGGAGCGCTCCGATCCGACCGCGGTCTGGCAGGCCGACAATGTAACCAGATCGATCTCGCCGTCGCGCCGCTCGAAACTGTCCTCAATATCGGTCAGCGTCATCCGGTCGCCATTGCCTAGAAGCAGGAAGGAATTGTGCTGATTGGCCGGCTCGAAATGAAAGTGCGTCGCCAGATGCAGCACCGGAAATCCGTCCTCAAGTGCCGTGTGCAGCGCGGAGCGGTCAAAATCGTCGTCGCGGGCGATGGTGCCAGCGGCAACGCCGTCGGCGTCACCGTCCGCATCAAGATCGATGACGATTGAATCGAGTTCGCGGCCGACCGCCGGCAGTGCCGAAAAACCCGCATGCGCCTGCACCGTGCCAAGACCGGCGACAAGGCCATCCGAGCGGACGTCACTGACATCGAAGCGCTCGCGCAATTTGTCGCTGGCCTCCGAACTGTGAAGCGCAATCGCAAAATCCTCGATCAGGAAGCGCTCGCCATCGTGCAATGCGGCCGGCGGCACATAGCGCAGCGCGTCCTGCATCGAAAACATCAGCGTGCGGGCGCCATAATCGTCCAGTTGCGCCCGGATTGGCCTAATCATCGCGTCATAGAGTTCGCGCGCGGCCGGCATCGGATTGCCCCAGGGGCTGCCCAATTCGCCGGCGAAGTCCAGCGTGATCAACTGCCGCAGCCGGTCGCGGTCAATGCCAGCGCGTGCCGTCCATTGGCTTGACGCGGTGGTCACGATGATCACCAGCGCCTCATCGGTCAGCGCATAATAGATCAGGACCGTGCCTGGCCCCAACTCTCCGAGCGTGTCCTGACGTGCCCTGAGTTCGCGCGCGTGCTCTTCGAACCGGTCGGCCGACAGGCGCAAGAAATCATCGTCTGCGCCGGCCTCAGCTTCGGCGGCCAGCGTGACAAACAGCCCATCCATCTGGTCGCGAAAGGCCGCCCGGGCTACATCGCGCGCATCCAGAAGCGCCCGCCGGCGCGCCCGTTCCTCCTCGTTCAGGTCGCGCGTCCGGCGTAGCGCCTGCAGCTGTTCATATTGGCGGCTGATCGCACCCAGTCGCCGCGATATCCCGTCATAAGCGTCCACCCATTGCGCTTCTGCCTTGGTGTAACCGGCCTGCCCCTCGGGCATATCGTTGCCGCCGCCGCTGCGCAGATAGTCAAATGCGTCGCGCTCCTTGAGCAGGTCCAACACCTGCATCGCCTCCCCCAGCCGCCCCGCTTCAATCAGTCGTTGGGCAAGGTCCTCATAGGTATCCGCAACGCTGTCATCGAAACGGGCGCGCAGCCCCGCCTCCAGCGACCAGATCGAGGCCCGCGTCGACTGCAGGGCATTGACCGCCCGCTTGCCCAGAACGATAGCCGCCTGCGGCCGCCCCCTCGCATGGTGCAACGCGGCAAGACGGGCCAATGTCAGCGCCGTGTGCGGATGGCCGGGCCCCAGCAGCGTCTCTCGGATCAAAAGACTGCGCCGGTGGAGCGACAAGGCCAGGGCGTATTGACCGGTTTCGCCGTACAGCAGCGCCAGATTATCGAGCGAGGCCGCCGTAGCGGTGTGATCGGCACCGAACGCCCTTTGGCGGATCGCAAGGCTTCTAAGGTACATTGGCAGGGCAACATCGTGCTCCCCAAGCTCCCGGTGCGCCGTTGCCAAATTGTGCAGCACGCGGCCGATCGTGGGATGATCGTGCGTCAGGCCGGCCGCATCCAGAAGGTTCAGGCTTTGCTCGTACAACGAAATCGCGGTCCGATGGTTGGCCATGTCGCTGTGCAGCAAAGCCAGGCTGTTGAGAAAAAGTGCCCTGTCGGCGTCGTTTGGTTCAGGCGATTGCTCATATATGTCGATGGCCTGATCGAGCATCGCAAGCGCCCGCTCATGATCGCCCAGACCATGATGGAGCATGGCGAGACTGCGCTGTATCATGGCCGCGTCGCGCTCACGTCCCGCCAAACCGTCCACGATTGCCAGACTGCGCCGGTAAAGCGGCAGCGCCAAAGCGTAACGGCCCGTTTCCTGGTAGGCCAGCGCCAGATTGTTCAGAAGCGTTGCCGTGTTGGTGTTTGTGTTGTCCGCCCCGTAATAGCTGTCAAAAATATCAAGGCTGCGCTGGTAGAACGGCAAGGCGGACTCGTAATCGGCAAGGCGGGCATGAGTGGCGGCAAGGCCGTTCAGCGCCCGTGCCACCATGATGTCGTCCGGCCCTAACTCAGACTCGAACAATGCCAGGCTGCGCTCGAACAGTTCGAGCGCCTCGCGGAAGCGGCTTTGCATGAACAGCGTCTCGGCCTGTGTCGCAAGCCGGTCGGCCTCATAGAGCGGGTCTTCAGCGGTCGCGGCGGGCCCGGGCGTTTGGCGGCTTGCCGCCGGTTCGCCGCCCGGACTTGCTTGGGCCGGATGCCAGACCGATCCGGCAACCGCAAACACGGCGCACACCGAAACGGTCAAACGCCAACGGTGCCAGACCTGCTGCCTGGCGCCCGTGGTGGCGCCGTCACACAACGGCATTGGCGACCGGGGCGCGGACGCGCGCCGCTTCAAGCGCCCGAGCGTTGCGCTCCGCCATATCCTCTGCGGTGTAGCGTTCATAATAGCCGCACATCCGCAGCACCGTGCCGGTGACGTCCTCAGCAGCGACATGTTCGGGCAGATGGAACACAAAGTCCAGAACGTGGCCGAGCTCCATGCGCACCGGCCATTGGGCCGATCCGTCGCCCGTCAGGATCTCCGGATCGAGGCTGCAGGTGCTCCCGTCGGCCAACTCAACGTCAAGCGAAATCGAGCGGACCCAGGTGCGCTCATGTTCGCGTTCAATCAGCCGGAAGCGAGAGCGGAACCCGTCAAAGCGTTTGGCCTGTTCGCCCTGAAGTTCGGCAGACGTGAACGCGGTCAGGACCTTGCCCAGTGAAACCCATTCGCGCGCGATCTCGCACCATGAATAGAGGAACGGGCAACTGCCTTCTTCAACCAGTGCGCTGAGCAGCAGGACATTGTGAGACCGGCCCTCGAACGGGAACGCCGTCCCATCGACGACAATGCCCTTGGGCAATTGCGTCGGACCGTAAACCGCGCGGGCACTGGAGGTGGTCACCTGATTTCTCCAGTCATAATCGTAAAAATCATCGGCGCCGAATATCAGGCGCTGGATCGCCACCACGCTTTCTCCCGGCCCCAGATCCATGCGGCCCCAACCAAGGCGATCCTCGCCGGGCGGCGTTTGTGGCGAATAGGCCCTCAAATGCTGCGTGGCATCGGCGGCGCCGAACGCGTCGTCGATCTCGATCGGGTTCGATCCGGTGTTGGTGAAGACGGCGGCATCGACATAGAGTTTCGGCTGAACATATTCCGGCCCGAAGCTTTGGTAGGCGCAGCCGAATTGTCCCGCACTGGCGAACAGAATCGGGAGGAACCGGTCGACCCGCCCCGCCTCGATATGCGCCATCAATTCGATATTGCCAAAGCCAATGACGTGGTGGTTCTCAAGGTTATCCCTGAGAAATGGGGCCTCGGTGTACATGGCCGCCAGAAACTGCGGATCCGGAGAGGTGATCAAGCGCTCATATTCGGCCATCTTGGCTTCGAGGTCGGCAAAATCCGATGTGGTTGCATAACGCAGGAAGGACTTCGGCACCGCGCCAAAGGGCAGGCTGAAGGCTCGCCGCAACTCGTCGGGCAACGGAAAGACCGGAAACTCGCTTGAACCCGAGCGGTAATGGTCCCACACACCCAACGTGCGCAAACGCCCATCGGCAGGAAGCTTCGAGTCGCTCGAACCAACCAACCCGCCGCCGCTGCGACCGTCGAACTCCACTGCAAGGTTGTTGGCTTCGAACGCAAAGGAGAACCGGTCAAACAGGTCGGCCAGTGTGCCGGCGATGGTGTTCTCGATCAGCCGCGCCCCGCCCATCACCGCGTCAGCGTCATCGACACCGCTGCGCCGTCCCAGCGTGTCGCCGATCACATCACTCATCCGCACGAACGAAGCCCGCAAGGAGCGTCCGCCGGGCAGCCGGCAATCATAGGTCTTGGCGTCGAAATCGCCATTGCGCGACCGGCTGACATTGCAGACCAAGGCGCTGGCCGGGCTGGCCGCCAGCATCACCGAAGAGGTCAGCGACGCCAGAAAGATCCTGCGCTTGATATCGTGCATCTGTTCATCCACCGTAAAACGCACGCAAGAGCAAAATGCCGTGCGCACCGAAATCAACAAGCCGCTGTGGAACGAACCTCCTCGACAAGGGACCCATCGCACCCAGCTGACTTACCTGAGCTAGACTAACACAAGGCCGCCGCCCATTACAGCTGGCAGTTCTGGAGCAACTTGACTATACTGGACTGGAGCCGTAGCGCGTGGCGATGAGCAGGGCCTACCGGTTTCGCTACTTCAGGACGTCGTCAGAAATCATCCGCTTGGCGGTCAGGATGTAGATCCGCTTCCCGCTGTCGCTGCGCAATGTTGAAGACCTGCTGCACGAGCGCGGCATCGATGTCAGCCATGAGACGGTGCGCTATCGGTGGAACCGGTTCGGGCCCATGCTCGCGGCGCAGATCCGCAAACGCCGGATTGAAGCGTTTCGGTCGAGACGTTCGTGCTCAAGAGTATGCACTTGTGGAGATGTCTGCCCAGACAGAGTCGTCAACTTAAAATGAGCGAAGTTGTCAACGATCTCAATACCTTATGCCCCACCAGAGCCCGCCGAGGTAACCGCGGTGTAACCGCGTCCTCTTCAAGAGGCTCCGCACAACAACTCCCGCGTGCAAGACATCGCCGCCAAGCGTCCGAGAAACCGTCTCTTTTCAACTTGGATTTTTGGAGCGGGCGATGAGATTCGAACTCACGACCCCAACCTTGGCAAGGTTGTGCTCTACCCCTGAGCTACGCCCGCTCACGTCCGGCCGGCGCCGAACCGCCGCTTAATGGCGCAAGCGATCGGCAAATGCAAGGGGTATTGTTGGCCCGGGTGCGGGCGCGCCGGCACCCTTGCGGGCAGGCGGTCGGCGGGCCTAGAAGGCGGCCTGGAACCGCCACTCGAACCGGGGCTGGAGGCCGGCGTGACACGATCGCAAGAGGGTACCGGAGAACGCAGCGCACCGCTGACATCGGACGAACTGCTGGCCTTTCTGGAGCGGCTTTCGATCCGCACCGAAACGCGCGAGCATCCGCCCGTCTTCACGGTCGCAGAAAGCCAGGCGCTGCGCGAGGACATACCCGGCGGGCACACCAAGAACCTGTTCCTGAAGGACAAGAAGGGCCGCTACTTCCTGCTGACCGTGGGCGAGACGGCCGAGATCGACCTCAAGCGCATCCACGCGGTGATCGGCGCGCAGGGACGCGTCTCGTTCGGCAAGCCCGAGGCGCTGATGGAACTGCTCGGCGTGGTGCCGGGCGCGGTGACCTGCTTCGGCATCGTCAACGACACGGACAAGAAGGTAACGCTGATCTTCGACGAGGCGCTGATGGCGCACGAGATCATCAACGGCCATCCGCTGCGCAACGATGCGACGACCTCAATCCGGCGCGAGGATCTGAAGCGTTTTGTCGAGGCGACCGGACACGCCTTCACCGTCTTGAATCTGAGCGGTTCAGAGGCGACATAGGGTCCGAAATTACCATTCAGCGCGCCGGGCGGAGAGCGAACCGATGACATCGAACGACAACCCATTTGCGGCCGGCGGCAACGCACCGGCATACGGATCGCAGACGGTCGAATTCGGCGCCGGGACCGGGGCCGGCGATCAGGCGGCGAACCCGCTGGCGCCGGCCGGCGGGGCACTTATCAAGGAGACCAGCACCGCCGAATTCCAGAACGACGTGATCGCCGAATCGCGCAACCAGCCGGTGCTGATCGATTTCTGGGCGCCCTGGTGCGGGCCCTGCAAGCAGTTGACGCCGGTGCTCGAGGCGGCCGTCTGGAAGGCTGGCGGCAAGGTCAAGCTGGTCAAGATGAACATCGACGAGCATCCGGCGATCCCCGGGCAGATGGGCATCCAGTCGATCCCGGCCGTGCTCGCCTTCGTCGACGGCCAGCCCGTCGACGGCTTCATGGGCGCGCAGCCCGAAAGCCAGGTGCAGGCCTTCATCGAAAAGCTGATCAAGACCAGCGGCGGCGGCGCGCAGGGCGCGGCGATCGCCGAGGCGCTCGAGCAGGCCGCCCAGGCTGCCGCCAACGGCGACATCAACGGCGCCGCGCAGATCTACGCCATGGTGCTGCAGCAGGAGCCGGAAAACGCGACCGCCTATGGCGGCATGGCCGGCCTGATGGCCGATCACGGTCAGGAGGACAGGGCGCGGCAGATGCTCGACCAGGCGCCCGAGACGATGCGCGAGGCGTCCGAACTGCAGGCGGTGCGCACCAGGCTCGAACTGGCCGACAAGGTCGCGCAGATCGGCGATCCGGCCGCGCTCGAGGCACGGCTCGCCGACGATCCGGGCGATCACGATGCCCGCTTCGATCTCGCGCAGATCCTCAATGCGCGGGGCGATCGCGACGGGGCGGCCGAGCAGCTTCTGGAGATCATGAAGGCCGACCGCGAATGGCGCGAGGACGGCGCGCGTCTCGAACTTCTGAAGTTCTTCGAAGCCTGGGGGCAGACCGATCCGGCGACGGTTCGGGCGCGCCGCAAGTTGTCGACGATGCTGTTCCGCTGACCGGCCGTGCCCGCGCCGGCGGCACGCGGACCATGCAGGGGTTGCTGTCGGAGGGCGGCGCCCCATCTAGACCGTAGAATAGAGACCCGTCACTGGTAAGCGCAGATGCAGGCTGGAAACGCCATATATCGCGATCTCGACGATGTGCCGGCGGTGGTACCGGTCTTTCCGCTGTCGGGTGCGCTGCTGCTGCCGGGCAGCCAGCTTCCGCTGAACCTGTTCGAGCCGCGCTATCTTGCGATGTTCGACACGGCGCTGAAGGCCAGCCGCGTGATCGGCATGGTGCAGCCCGCCTTCAGCGGTGATGTCGGTCGTCCCGACAAGCCCAACCTTTGCAAGATCGGGTGCCTTGGCCGGATCACCGCGCACAGCGAGACCGGCGACGGGCGCTACCTGATCACGCTCGAGGGCATCTGCCGCTTCCGGATCATCGAGGAACTGGACGTGACCACGCCCTTCCGGCAGGCGCGGATCGCCCCGTTCGTTTCCGACCTCGCCGACGAGGACGAGGGCGGCGACGTCAATCGCGAGGAATTGCTGGAAGCCTTCCGCGCCTATCTGGAGGCCAACCAACTCGAGGCGGACTGGTCGAGCGTCAACAAGGCCAACAACGCCTCGCTCGTCAATGCGCTGTCGGTCATGTCGCCGTACGGCCCGGCCGAAAAGCAGGCACTGCTCGAGGCGCCGGACCTGAAGAGCCGCGCCGAGACGCTGGTGGCGATCACCGAGATGTCGCTGGCCCGCGACAATGATGATTACGCCCGCACGCTGCAGTAGGATCGGGCGCAACGGGTCGATTCGCGCGCACCATCATGGCCGATGACAAATCCGAGGAAGAAGCGGCGACAGCCGGGGCCATGCCGACGGTGGCCGCGCCGGAGGGCGACGATGCCGGAGCCGGGAACGGGCCGGGCGGCATGGATACGGCCATGCTCGATCTTCTGGTCTGCCCGCTGACCAAGAAGCCGCTTCACTACGATGCCGAGGCCAATGAACTTGTCTCCGAGGCGGCCGGGCTCGCCTATCCGGTGCGCGGCGGCGTGCCGATCCTTCTGCCGTCGGAGGCGCGCCCGCTGCGCGACGAGCCGGTGCCCGGGGCCGGCCGGTGAGCGCGGCGTCCGACACGCGGTCCGCACCGCGCAAGCGCGGCGATACCCGGCGCGAGGCGCTCGCGCAGGCGGCGGCCGAATGCTTCTGGAAGAATGGCTATGCCGGCACCTCGCTCGCGCAGGTGGCCGCGGCGGCGGGCGTGCCGCTCGGCAATGTCTACTATTACCACAAGACCAAGGCCGATCTCGCGATGGCGGTGGCCGACCTCTTCGTCGGCCAGACCGAAGCGCTGGTCGAGGACGTGGCGGCCGAAACGGCCGACCCGCGGGGCCGGCTCAAGGCGCTGGTCGGCCGCCTGAAGGCCTCGCAGGCGTCCCGGCTCGCCCATGGCTGCCCGATCGCCGGTGCGAGCCGCGACTTCCGCGCCGAAGCGCCGCAGGCGGCACGGCGCGCGGCGGACAGCTTCACCGTCCTGACCGGCTTCGTCGCCGCCGAACTGGGCCGTACCGGCCTTCGCCCGTCACTGGCGCTGGCACGCGCCCGGGCCTTCGTGTGCGAATGGCAGGGCGGCATCGCGCTCGGCCATGCGCTGGGGGAAGCCCCCGTTCTGGCCGAAGCGTTCATGCGCATGGAGCGCCATATCGCGCAGGGTTGAGGGGGGGACGGGGCGCGTCCAGAAATGGTGATCCCGGCAGGATTCGAACCTGCGACCCTCAGATTAGGAATCTGATGCTCTATCCTGCTGAGCTACGGGACCACGCCGAGCCCTGATAGCCCAAGGGCACCGGGCAGGCCAAGGGCGATTTGCATCGACGCGTCGCCGGTCTCCGCTCAGCCGTTCAACCAGAGCCAGACCTGGCCGCCGATCGCGCCAAGGCAGAACAACGTGCCGAGCACCGGCACGCCGATCCACATGTCGGGGACGTCGTCGGGCTGGCTGCGCCGCTTGAGCGCGAACAGGGCTGCGTTGACGCCCGCGAAGATGATCAGGATGGCGAGGCTGGTGGCGCTCGCGAGCCCCTTGAGCGGCACGAACAGGGCGAGCACGAGCACGATCGCCAGCGTGACGAGGGTCGCGCGCACGGGCGTGTCGGTCCTTGAATTGACATGACCGAAGTAGGCGGGCAGGCCGCGCCGGTCCCGCCCCAGATCGAGGATCAGCCGGGCGGCGGCGATGATCTGTGTGAGGCCGCCATTGACGATGACGAACAGGCTGGCGATCGCCACCGGAAGGCCGGGCCAGCCCTGACGTTCGACGACCACGACGAGCGGTGCCTGCGCCGCCGCGATCTCCTCGAAATTGCCGTCGCCGACCAGCGCGGCCGAGATGGCGAGGTAGAAGAAGAACACGATGCCGATCGACACGATGATCGCGCGCGGCAGATTGCGCTTGACCGCGCGCAGTTCCTCGGCGGTCTGCGCCATGTCCCCGAAGCCGATGAACGAATAGATCGCAAGGAACGCGCCGGCGAACAGGCCGGTCATCGCCGTCGCGTCGAAGCCGGTCATGGTTTCGGTGATCTGTGACGGGGCGGCGAGCAGCGAACCGCGGGTCACATAAAGAATGAAGACCAGCGTCGCCATGCCGACGAGCGTGGTCAGGGTCATGAACATCGCGCTCTGCTTCATGCCGGCGATGGCGATGATGCCGAGCAGGGCGACAAGGCCGGCGGTGGCGAGCCAGTCGGGCACGGAGACGAAGCTGCCCAGATAGGCGACGAAGCCGGTGGTGATGGTGGCGCCCGAGACGATGTTGGCGACGGTCAGGATCCAGCCGGCGAGCGAGCCGAGCCGGCGGCTTTCGAAGCCCTTCTCCACATAATCGATGGCGCCGGCGGCCGTGGGGATGCGTGCCCCCACCTCGGCGAACGAGAGCGCCGTGGTGACCGCGACGAGGCCGGCCAGCAGATAGGCCAGCGGCGAGAGCGCGCCGGCTTCGCCGACGACCTCGCCGACCACGACGAATATGCCGGCGCCAAGGATCGTGCCCGATCCGTAGAAGACCAGACCCCAGAAACCCATCTCGCGGTTCAGTTCGCCCGAGCCCCCTGCGTCGGCGGCGTTGGCCCCGGATGTTTCGCCCTGTGCCATGGCGCCTGAACGCGTTGCGGCGCAAATGGTTCATGCCGCGCCCGTCCGGTTTTCGGCAAACGCGTGACAATGGCGCGTGGCCGGTTTGCCTTGCCGGGCGCTTTGTGTCATAGCGAGGGTCTTACTATAGACATCGAGATGGAGAGGTTTGCGGCGTTTCAGGCCGCCAGGGAAATGTCATGTCAATTTCTACGCTGAGTAAACGACATAGAATCAAGTTCGACAGAAAAGAAGAACGAGACCTCGCGCAGGACGAAGCCTATTTCTATGTCGTCGAAGACGACGACGAGCGCAGGATAAGATTTCATGACTATGACGAAATCTACAAGAGGAACGGCCTGTACGAACAGCTCTTTTACGAACGGCTGCAGTGCTCCTCGCCGACCAAGGTGGCCGAGATCCTGAAGCGGACGCTCGATGCGGGCGAGCAGTCGACGCTGGAACTGCGGGTGCTCGATCTGGGCGCCGGAAACGGCATGATGGGCGAGGCGCTGCGCGCCCACGGCGTGTCGCGCATGGTCGGGGCGGACATCATCGAGGAGGCGCGCGAGGCGGCGCATCGGGACCGGCCGGGCGCCTACGACGAATACTACGTGGCCGACTTCACCGCGCTCGACGCGGGCATGAAGGCCGAACTGGAAAGCTGGTCGTTCAACTGCCTGACGCTCGTTGCCGCGCTCGGCTTTGCCGATATTCCCGTCGAAGCCTTCCGCGAGGCGATCAACTTCGTGCAGGACGATGGCTGGATCGCCTTCAACATCAAGGAGACGTTCCTGGACGACAAGGACCGGTCGGGCTTTTCGCGCTTCATCCGAGAACTGATCTTCTCGGAATATCTCGACCTGCATCATCTCGAGCGCTACCGGCATCGCCTCTCGATGGAGGGTGAGCCGCTGTTCTATTTCGCGCTCGTGGCGCGCAAGACGGCGGACATCCCCGAGGACTTCATGGCGGCGCGGCCGGCGCGCTGACGCTCTACTCGGCGGCGCGGGCGTCTTGCGGCGCGCCGCCGAGCGTACGCATCGCCTGATGCTGGCTGAGGAAAACCTGACCGGTCAGGTCATCGAGGAAATGGCTGCGCTTGAGCCGGTCCATCACCGGGCCCTTGACCTCGGTGAGGTGGAACTTGACCCCCAGCGCCTTGAGCCGGGCGTTGATCGCCTCGAGCGATTCGAGCGCGCTCATGTCGATGGCGTTGACGGCCGGACAGGCGAGCACGACGTGCCCGAGTTCGGGATGGTCGGCGACCATCGCGTAGATGCGGTCTTCCAGATAGCGGGCGTTGGCGAAGTAGAGGCTCTCGTCGACGCGCAACTGCAGCACGTGCGGGTCGGTGATCACATCGTGGCGCTTGACGTTGCGATAGTGCTCGGTGCCCGGCACCTGGCCGATCACCGCCATGTGCGGCTTTGACGTCTTGTAGAGTTGGATCAGCACCGACAGCAGCACGCCGGCGGTCACACCCGCCTCGACGCCGACGATCAGCGTGACCGCGACGGTGGCGGTGACGGCGATGAAGTCGGCCTTCGAATAGGTCCAGGCGTCCCGGAAGATCGAAAAGTTCACAAGGCTCAGCACGGCGACGATGATGGTCGCGGCCAGCGTCGCCTGCGGCAGGAAGGCGATCAGCGGGGTGATGGTCAGCGAGGCGGCGGCAAGGCCGATCGCGGTGAAGGCGCCGGCGGCCGGGGTCTGCGCGCCGGCGTCGAAATTGACGACCGAACGGGCGAAGCCGCCGGTGACCGGATAGCCGCCGGTGAAGCCGGCGCCGATGTTGGCCATGCCCAGGCCGATCAGTTCCTGGTCGGGGTCGATGCGCTGGCGCCGCTTGGCCGCGAGCGTCTGGGCGACCGAGACCGATTCGACGAAGCCGATGATCGAGATCAGCACCGCGGGGCCCGCGAGCGCCAGCCACAAGTCCGGCGAGAAGGACGGCTGGGTCAGCGGCGGCAGGCCGCGCGGCACGTCGCCGACCAGCTTCACACCGGCCTCGCCGAGATCGTACCACCAGGCGGCGAGCGTCGTCACCGCGACGGCGAAGACGGGGCCGGTGCGCGCCAGATGGCCGGCGAGCCGGTCGGGGATGCCGATGCGGACAAGAAGCGGTTTCAGACCGCCGCGCACCCAGAACAGGAAGGCGGTGGCACTGATGCCGATCAGCACGGTCAGCCAGTTGATGGCGCCGAGGTCCGACACCAGGCTGCCCAGGATCACCGGCAGGGTGTGGCCGTGCGCGTCGACACCGAGAATGTGCTTGAGCTGGCTCGCCGCGATCAGGATGCCCGATGCGGTGATGAAGCCGGCGATCACCGGGTGCGAAAGGAAGTTGGCGACGAAGCCGAGCCGGAACAGGCCCATCGCGACGAGAAGCGCGCCCGACATCAGGGCCAGCGTCAGCGCGGCGACGATATAGTCCGAACTGCCCGGCTCGGCGACCTTGCCGATGGCCGCCGCCGTCATCAGCGAGACCACCGCGACCGGTCCCACGGCGAGCGCGCGCGAGGTGCCGAACAGCGCGTAAAGGACGATCGGCACGATCGAGGCGTAAAGGCCCGCCTCGGGCGGCAGGCCGGCGAGCAGCGCATAGGCGAGCGACTGCGGGATCAGCATGATGGTGACGATCACCGCGGCGACGAGGTCGCCGGTCAGCGTCTCGCCATCATAGCCGCGACCCCAATCGAGCACGGGGAAATATCGCTTCACCGAAAGGGACGGCCCGGCCATCGTGTGTCGCTCTCTTGTTATCGCGGTGGAGGAAGCGGCGGCCCGACCGGTCGCCGGGCCGCCGTCGTGCTCAAAGCTTGTTGAGCGGGACCTTGAGCGTGGGGTTGCCGTCCTGGTCGCACGGCACCTCGCCGGCGCGCATGTTCACCTGCAGCGAGGGGATGATCAGCTTGGGCATGTCGAGGGTGGCGTCGCGCTCGGTGCGCATCTTGACGAACTCGTCCTTGCCCTTGCCGCCGCCGACATGGATGTTGTGGGTCTTCTCGTCGCCGACCGTGGTCTCCCATTTGATGTCGCGTCCGTTCGGGCCGTAATCGTGGCACATGAACAGGCGCGTCTCGTCGGGCAGCGACAGCACCCGCTGGATCGAATCGTACAGCGTGCCGGCATCGCCGCCGGGGAAGTCGGCCCGCGCCGAGCCGCCATCGGGCATGAACAGCGTGTCGCCGACGAAGGCGGCATCGCCGATCACGTGGGTCTGGCAGGCCGGCGTGTGGCCGGGCGTTGCGATCACATGGGCGGTCATCGCGCCGACCGTGTAGCTGTCGCCGTCCTTGAACAGGCGGTCGAACTGGCTGCCGTCGCGCTGGAACTCGGTGCCCTCGTTGAACACCTTGCCGAACGTGTCCTGCACGACGGTGATCTTCTCGCCGATGCCGGTCTTGCCGCCGAGCTTCTCCTGAAGATAGGGGGCGGCGGACAGATGGTCGGCATGGACGTGGGTCTCGATGATCCACTCGACGACCAGATCGTTGCGCTCGACGTAGTCGATGATCGCGTCGGCGCTGTCGTAGGACAGCCGGCCGGCGGCGTAGTCGATGTCGAGCACCGAATCGACGATCGCGCAGGCATTGGAGCCGGGATCCTTGACGACATAGGAGATGGTGTTGGTCTGCGGGTCGAAGAAGGCTTCGATCTCGGCCTTGACGTCGGTCTGGGGGGTGAAGGGAAGGGTCATTTTCTTTCTCCTTTTCGGCCGCCTTACGCGGAGGCCGTCCTGGTGAGGGTTCTGGTCAGCACGGTGCGGGCCAGCACGATGCCGGTCGCCATGGACACAATGAAGATCGGCACGGCCGGTTCGCCGAGGCCGAGCGCGGGAATGGCGCCGCCCGGGCAGAAGCCCGAGATGCCCCAGCCGACGCCGAACAGGGCCGAGCCTCCGATCAGGCGCGCATCCAGATCGGTGCGGGTAGGCAGCGAATAGCTCGCCGCGAACAACGGCTGCGCGCGCGTGCCGAACACGACCCGGTAGCCGATGGCGGTGGTCACGAGGGCGCCGCCCATCACGAAGATCAGGCTCGGGTCCCAGGTGCCGGCAACGTCGAAGAAGTTGATCACCTTGGCCGGGTTGGCCATGCCGGAGATCGCGATGCCGAGGCCGAAGACGGCGCCGACGATGAGGGCTGAAACGATGCGCATGTCAGGCAACTCCGATCGAAAGCAGGTGGCGGGCGACATAGACGGTGATGCCCGTCGTGATCATGAAGGTGATCGTGGCGACGATCGAGCGCGGCGACAGGCGGGCCATGCCGCACACGCCGTGGCCGGAGGTGCAGCCCGCACCGAAATGAACGCCGATGCCGACGATCAGGCCACCGACGACCATCGCCCAGACGGGCACGGGCACGGCGAAGGGGATGGTGCCGCCTGCGACCAGGAAGATCGCAGGGGCGGCGATCGCGCCGGCAAGGAAGGCCGCGCGCCATTGCCAGTCATCGGCAAAGGGCGGCAGTACGCCGCCGAGGATGCCCGTCATGCCGGCGATGCGGCCATGCAGGGCCATCAGAAGCGTCGCCGCAAGGCCGATCAGGATGCCGCCCGCGAGCGACAGGAAAGGCGTGAATTCGGTCGCCATCGTGTCTCGTACTCCCAACGTGTTCTGCGGGCGTCGTGCCCGATTGTAGAGCGCCGGCTTGCGCCGGTGCGATCCCCTAGCTATATTCCATGCATCGAATATTCAAGAGGCCTTATATAATGAATATCGACGAACTCGAACCGCACATCGCCGAGGCGGCCAGGCTGATGGAGATGCTGTCGCAGCCGGTGCGGTTGCGCATCCTGTGCGCACTGTCCGAGAAGCAATGGAGCGTGGTCAAGCTGGCCGAGGCGGTGAACCTGTCGCAGCCGGCCATGTCGCACCATCTGCGCAAGCTGCGCGAGGCGGGCCTCGTGAAGACCGAGCGCGACGCGCAGACCATCTACTATTCGCTGAACGGCCGGGAAGTGACCGAGGTGCTTGCGGTGCTGCACGATCTTTATTGCCCGCACGGCATCGAGGCGGCCGACGCTCAGGCCGCGTCCACGGCAACCGAGACGGCACGCTGAAGACGCCCCGCCCGGCGGCAAGACGGCCCGAAAGAACGACCTTGCCCGAACGGGATGGCTCCGCTCAGCGCGCCGGGTTGGTTTCGGCCAGTTTCGCCCAGTAGCTTATGCCGGCCGGAATGATCTGGTCGTTGAAGTCGTAGGCCGGGTGGTGCAGGCCCGCACTGTCGCCATTGCCGATCAGGATCATCGCGCCCGGCCGCGCGTTGAGCATGTAGGAAAAATCCTCCCCGCCCATCATCGCCTTGATGTCCGTCGGAACCGTGCCCGCGCCGGTGATCGCCTCGGCCGCGGCCGTCGCGACCGCGGTTTCCGCCTCGTGGTTGACGGTGACCGGATAGCCGCGCTTCCAGACCAGATGCGCTTCGGCGCCGTGCGCCTCGCAGGTGGCGTGGGCGATGGCGTGCATGCGTTCTTCGGCGAGCTTGCGGATGTCCTCGTCCAGCGTGCGCACCGTACCGGCGATCAGCGCCTTTTCGGGGATCACGTTGTAGGCGGTGCCGGACTGGAACTTGGTCACCGACACGACGATCGAGCCGAGCGGATCGGCGTTGCGCGAGGCGATCGACTGCAGCGCGGTGACGAGGTGCGCACCGGTGACGATCGGATCGATCGACCGGTGCGGCATCGCCGCGTGGCCGCCCTTGCCGGTGATGGTGATGGTGAATTCGTCGGTCGCCGCGCACAGCGGACCGGGCTTGATGGCGAATGCGCCGGCCTCGACGCCGGGCATGTTGTGCATGCCGTAGACCCGGTCGATGCCGAACCGCTCCATCAGCCCGTCCTTGACCATCTCGTCGCCGCCGCCGCCGCCCTCTTCGGCGGGCTGGAAGATGACGATCACGGTGCCGGCGAAATTGCGCGTCTCGGCGAGATATTTGGCCGCGCCCAGCAGCATGGCGGTGTGGCCGTCATGGCCGCAGGCGTGCATCTTGCCGGAGACGGTGGATTTGTAGGGCGCGTCGGTCGCCTCGGTGATGGGCAGCGCGTCCATGTCGGCGCGCATGCCGATCGTCTCGCCCTCGCCCCGATTGCCCTTGATGACGCCGACCACGCCGGTGCGGCCAAGCCCCGTGACCACCTCGTCGCAGCCGAATGCGCGCAGCTTTTCGGCGACGAAGGCGGCGGTCTCGTGCACGTCGAACAGCAGTTCGGGGTGGGCGTGCAGGTGGCGTCGCCATTCGCTGGCTTCGCCCTGCAGTTCGGCGGCTCGGTTCAATAGGGCCATGGGTCGCTGCGCCTCGCTCGATCGGGGTGGGGTTTTCCCCTCTATAGCCCGCCCGTCACGGCCATGTCATCAATGGACGGTTGTCAGGGCCGACCCATTCTGTTTGATGACAGGGGTCGTCCTTTGCGGGAGATGGGGCTTGTCCGAAACCGTCATGAAAGTTGCCGGCCATGCACTGGCCCGCTGCGCGGCAGGCCTTGCGATCGCGCTGGTGATGGCCGGCATGGCGCGGCCCGCGCTGGCCGGCCCCGAACTGGTCTTCGAGATCGAGACCGGCCGGGTTCTGCATGCCGAACAGGCGCACGAACTCTGGAGCCCGGCGTCGCTGACCAAGATGATGACCGCGCTCGTCACCTTCCGGGCGATCGAGGCGGGCGAACTGACATTGAAGTCGCCGGTGCGCGTGACCGGCAATGCGGTTTCCACGCCGCCCTCGAAGATGGGCTATCCGGCCGGGTCAGTGATGACCGTCGACAATGCGCTGAAGATGGTCGTGGTGCGCTCGGCCAACGACATCGCGGTGGCGCTCGGCGAGGCGGTCGCCGGCAGCGAGACCGCGTTCGTCGACCGGATGAACCGGGAGGCGGCCCGGCTCGGCATGACGAACACCAATTTCGTCAATCCGCACGGCCTGCACGACGAAGCGCAATATACGACCGCGCGCGACATGGCGGTGCTGGTACGGGCGCTGCGCCGCGACTTCGGCCAGTATGCCGGCTATTTCAGCACCGAGGCGATCGCGTTCGGCGAGGACCAGCTCATCCCCTCCTACAATCTGCTGCTCGGCCGGTTCGCCGGCGCCGACGGCATGAAGACCGGCTTCGTGTGCGCTTCGGGCTTCAACCTCGCCGCGACGGCGACGCGCGACGGGCGAACGCTTGCGTCCATCGTCATGGGCACGGCCAGCCAGAAGGCGCGGGCCGAGGAGAGCGCGGTGCTGCTCGAGGATGGCTTCACCAAGGGGCCGGCGACCGAGGCGGCGCCGACGCTCGATGCCGTTCCGGGTCCGGCCGATGCCGATGGCGTACCGGCCGACCTGCGGCCGGTCGTGTGCACCGAGGAGGCGCGCGCGGCGCGGTGGGACGGGCGCGACGTCGACGGGAACATCGTCTTCGACAGCGGCCTGATCGGCACGATGGAGCGGGAGCCGCGCGCCGTGCGCGTCGGGCTTGGCGGCGCCGAGGGGGAAAGCCGCACGGCGATCGTCGTCGGCGACGAGGTGTTCGAACCTTTCCCCGTGCCGCTGCCGCGCCCCGAGCGTCCCTCGCTGGCGAGCGACGCCGAGATGGACGAGTACCGGCTGCGGCCGGGCTTCGAAGCGCCGGTCCCCGAACCGCGCCCGGAAAGCGGCTGACGGGAACGCCGCCGCCGCACGGCTGGCGGTCAGCCGCGCTCGATCAGGAAGCGATGACCGTCCTCGACCGTCTCTGTCTCGACCAAGCCATGGCCCTTCTCCCGGCAGAAATTGGGAATGTCGATGACCGCCAGCGGGTCGGACGTGCGGACCCAGAGCCGGTCGCCGGCGGCCAGGTCGCGCAGCCGCTTCTGCGTCTTGAGGACGGGCAGCGGGCAGTTCAGCCCGCGCAGATCATAGTCGTCGGCGGAACCGGAGCCGGTGGCCATGACGGCTATTGGACCGGGCGCTGGTCGGGCAGCGGCGTGCCGGCACCGGTCGTCGTCACGGGCCTTGCGGTCAGCCCGGACGCGCTCGAGGTGGCGACGATCGCTCCGCCCGTGCCGGGCACGATCGCGGTGAGCGGCGTCGATCCCGCGGCGGCCGGCGACGCGGGCGCTGCGGCAGGTGCCGTTGTTGGCGCGGCCGCAACGGCGGTCTCGGGCGCCGTGGCGATCGGCGCGGGTACCGTGGTCGCGGGCGCCGAAGCCCGGTACGCGGCGCGCGCCCGCCGCATGATCTCCTCATGCGTCAGCGGTTCGACCGATCCGCGCGGCGTCAGCATGTCGATCATGCCTTCCTGCAGATTGATCGACCGGCCCTCGAGATCGGCGACGGCGCGTTCGAACTGAAGCGCATGCTGCTGCTTGAGCGTGGTGTAGGCGAGCGCGAGCGGCTCGGGCATCGACATGTCCGGACATTGCGCCTGCGGGTTGAAGTCGCCGTCCTCGGGAATCTGGTTGAAGACGTAGCGCCGGTCGCACACGTCGACCTTGGGCGGGGTCCGGGTCAGCTCGAAATGGTCGTATCCCGACTTGAGCATCTGCCAGTATTCGAAGTGGGGGCTGTCGCGGTGCTTGGCCATGTTCTCCGGCGTCATGCGGAACGGGAAGGCCTGCACCTGGAACTCGTTCTGCTGACCGCCACGCAGCGCGTCGCGCGCGAAGGCGTAGATCTCGGTGACGCCCTGGTCGGTCATCGCGTAACAGCCGCGCGACGAGCAGTCGCCATGGACCATCAGGAACGAGCCGGTGCGCCCGTGGGCGCGGTCGAACGCGTTGGGAAAGCCGAGATTGAAGGCCAGATGATAGCTCGAGTTGGGATTGAGCAGCCGGCGGTTGACGAAATAGAACCCTTCGGGCGACTGCCGGTCGCCTTCGGCGAACTTCGGCCCCTTGTCGCCGGAGAAGGCGCAGATCTCGTAGGTCTTGACGAGGTCGTAGACGCCGGTGTCGGTCTGCTTCCAGACCTCCAGCACTTCCTCTTCCTTGAAGATGCGCATCATGATGGGCGATGACTTGGTCATGCCCTTGGCCTGCATGATGTTGACGACATCGCGCGGCAGCGGTGCTTCCGCCGCCATGTTGAGCACGTCGCTGCCCTGACAGGCGCTCAGAACCACGGCCGCCGACAGCGCAAGAGCGGTGAGAGCCGTACGCAATCGCATCTGTGGGTGTCCCCGAACTTCGGTTTCCGTCAATCCATTATCGTTGACAAATGGTTACCGCAAGGTTGCGCGGCGACCATCACGTTGTTGTCAGCGGCGTTCGCCGACAGCGTGCCGGATCATAGGCGCGAATGCGGCAAAGCGATGGCGAAACCGTGTCCCTGCACGCGCGATCGGGGCCCGTACCGCGCCTCAATGGCGGAAATGGCGGACGCCGGTGAAGACCATGGCGACGCCGGCGGCGTCGGCGGCGGCGATCACCTCCTCGTCCCGGATCGAGCCGCCGGGCTGGATGACGGCGCGGGCGCCCGCCTCGATCGCCGACACGAGCCCGTCGGCAAACGGGAAGAAGGCGTCGGAAGCGACCACCGAGCCCTTGGTGCGCGGTTCGGCGAGACCGAGCGCCTCGGCGGCGTCGAGCGCCTTGCGTGCTGCGATGCGGCTCGAATCGACCCGGCTCATCTGGCCCGCCCCGATGCCCACGGTCGCGCCGTCGCGGGCATAGACGATCGCGTTCGACTTGACGTGCTTGGCGACCCGGAAGGCGAAGTGCAGGTCGGCCATCTCGTCGGGCTCGGGCGCGCGCGCCGTGACGACGCGCAGGTCCATCGCCTCCACCGTCGCCGCGTCGCGATCCTGCTTGAGATAGCCGCCGGCGACGGGCCGGATCATGTGGCCTGCCGCGCGCGGGTCGGCGAGGCCGCCGGTCTCCAGAAGGCGCAGGTTCGGCTTTGCGGCGAACACCGACCGGGCGCCCGCGCCGACTTCGGGCGCGATGACCACTTCGGTGAAGATGTCGACCATTGCCCGGGCGGTTTCCTCGTCGAGCGTCCGGTTGACGGCGACGATCCCGCCGAAGGCCGAGGTCCGGTCGCAGTCGAATGCGGCGCGATAGGCGTCGGGCAGCGTCTCGCCGAGCGCCACGCCGCACGGGTTGGCATGCTTGATGATCGCCACCGCCGGCCGTTCGGTGCCGAACTCGCTGACCAGTTCGAAGGCCGCGTCGGTGTCGTTGATGTTGTTGTAGGACAGCGCCTTGCCCTGCAGGATGGTGGCGGTCGCAGCGCCCGGCCGCGCCGCGCCGGTCAGGTAGAGCGCGGCGGCCTGGTGCGGGTTCTCGCCGTAGCGCAGCGTCGCCGCCAGGGCCCCGCCGAGCGCGTCGTGCACATCGAACGGCTCAGCCTCAAGCGCGCCTTCCATCCAGCGGGCGATCGCCGCGTCGTAGCTCGCGGTGCGCTTGAAGGCCTTGGCGGCGAGCCGGCGCCGCAGGTCGAGACCGGTGGCGCCGTCATTGGCGTCAAGTTGCCCCAGAACCGCCCCGTAGTCGGCCGGGTCGGTGACGATCGCCACATGGCCGTGGTTCTTGGCCGCCGCGCGCACCATGGCGGGCCCGCCGATGTCGATGTTCTCGATGACGGTCAGCGGGTCGGCGTCACCGGCAGCGACCTCCTCGAACGGGTAGAGATTGACGACGACGAGGTCGACCCCCTCGATCGCGTGCTCTTCCATCGCCGCGCGGTGGTCGGGATCGTTGCGCACGGCGAGCAGCCCGCCATGAACTTTCGGGTGCAGCGTCTTCACCCGTCCGTCCATGATCTCGGGAAATCCGGTCACCTCGGAGATGTCGGTGACGGCCAGACCGGCCTCGGCGAGCGCCCGGCGCGTGCCGCCGGTCGAGACCAGCGCGATGTTCCGTTCGGCGAGCGCGGCGGCGAACGGCACGAGGCCGCTCTTGTCGGAGACCGACAGAAGCGCGCGACGCACCGGGACGGCGTCGGGCGGGGCGATGGATTTCGATGCGATGGCCATGGCGGGTTTCCGGCGGGTCTGATCGTTTCGGCCTTAATGGGTTTCGGCCGCCACTCCCACCGGCAAGGCGGGGCCGGACGCGTCAAACCACAGCAAAAACCGGAGCGTCAGTCGCCGAGCCGTTCGAAACGCCAGCTCACCCGCTCGACATCGGGCCAGGCCATGGCCACGACGATCTGGGCGGTGGGGGCCGGGCCGGCGACGGCGGCGAGATAAAGGCTCTGCTCGACCGATGCGGGCGCGCCGACGGCGCGGAACGCCCAGCGGTCGCCGTCGACATGCAGAACGAAGGTGTTCTCGGCCCGCGTCGGCTCGACGCGCACGGCCGGATGCAGGTGAAACCGCAGCAACGCCTCGACCGGCGCCCGGCGCCGGCGGCTCGGCGGCCGCAACTGGTCGAAGCCGTCGACGCGGCGACCGTCGGGAGCGACAGCGATGCCGCGCTCGTGGATCAGGCCGAAGGGCCGCAGATAGCCGTCATGGCTGGCCGTAAAGCCGGTCATCTCGCCGTTGCGCCAGTCGTCGACCCCGATCGGACCGGGCCGCGCGGTGGGCCGCCAGCGCGAACGACGCGGGGCGCCCGAAAAGCGCCGGAACCGGGCCGAAGAGGCATCGCCGATCGACAGCGTCGAATGGGCGGCGGTGGCGCGCGCGATCGGCCCGTACTCGCTGCGCTGCAACCGGTCGGTGCCCAGATTGACGACGATCCGGCTGCGGCGCGACGACATCTCGAAGGCGAGCGCGCTGGCGTGGCAGTCGGTGCCGTCGATGCCGGTCGGGATCGTGCCGGTGTCGGCGATCACCACGGTCTCGCCCGCCTCGAGGCGGTAGTAGCCGCTCTGGACGGCCCGCGCGCCGCTGCCGCCCTCGGTCTGGTCGAGGCGCAGCACGGCCGCGATCAGGTCGGTCTTGGAGAAGCCGGCGCCGTGGAACAGGGCGAGATGGCCGTCGACATGCCGCATCGCCCTCAGGCGGGGGAACATGCGGTCGATCGCACGGACCAGTTCGGGCGGCACCGCGCGGGAGGCCGCCAGGTAGCACTGGGCCAGCGGCAGCAGGTCTGCGAGCAGTTCGGGAAGATGGGCCGGGTTGCGGGTGACGTGTCCGCCATCGGGCAGGATCTGCCGCTTGAGCATCGTCTCGAGCAGCCGGGCGGTGCGCTGCCGGCGCCGTTCCCGGGTCGGCAGGGCCAGAGAGGCGATCGCCAGCGCGATCACCGCGTGAAGCGTGTCGATGCTCTCGGGCTGGGCACGCACCGCCTTTCGCAGATAGCGCACCTGTCGGGCCAGCGACATCATGAACCGGCGGTAGAAGGCGTGGTCGGAGTTTCGCAGCACGAAGCGGGCGTGCTGCAGCCAGGAGACGATGCGGCTCGCCGTGATCGGCAGATCGTAGGCCGGATCGCGCAGCCGCTTGCCATGCTCCGAGATCCAGTCGTCGATCAGCGCGCGCGCCTGGCTGGCCGAAAGGTCGGTGCCGGCGTGGGCGAGATGGCGTATCCAGCGAAAGCCGTGCAGTTCGCCATGCCAGGCGGCCGAGGGCGGCTCGGCGTGGAACGGCGACCGGCTGCCCGCCTCGACGGTCCGGCCGGCGAAGGTGAAGCGGCCCTGGTAGAAGTCGCGGGCAAGCAGGGGGTCGGACGGTCTCAGGCAGGAGGGCGAAAGCAGCAGGCGCGCGGGAACGGGACCGACGAGGCGCCAGTTGCTGACCGAGCCCGCCTGAAGCCAGTATCGAAAACGCTGCCAGTACAGCCCCAGGCTGACGCCCAAATATCCCGGCTGCGCGCTCCAGCGAGACCCTGCCACGGCACCTGCCCTGTTTCCCCGTCGAAGCGAAACAATAGCTTCAATGTCAAGTAAAGCCAAACGGGTGCTTTTCGTTGCAAATCAGACAGTTCTTCTGAACCTGGCGGCGAAGAAGCCATCCACCCCGCCGGCCGCGATCTCGCCGGCGGGCGCCGGCAGGTCGGCGGGCGTGGTGCGCACGAAACCCTCGGCCGTCAGGCAGTCCTCAAGGCCGGGCAGTTCGGCCGCTGAGACCGCGTCGACGGTGAACCTGTCCTGGTCGGCGGCAAAGGCGCGGGCGACGTCCTCGCCCTCACGCGGATCGAGCGAGCAATTGGCGAAGACGAGCAGCCCGCCGGGCGCGACGAGGGTGGCGGCCCTCGCGAGCATGCGCGCCTGCAGGTCGGCCAGCTTGACGATATCGGCGTCCGACTTGGTCCAGGGCACGTCGGGATGGCGGCGCACGGTGCCCGTCGACGAGCAGGGCGCGTCGAGCAGCACGGCATCGAAGGGTCTGTCGGGCGTGAAGTCGAACAGGGAGGCGGCAACGGTTTCGCACGCCTCGGAAAGGCCCAGCCGGTCGAGGTTCGCGCGCAGGCGCTCGAGGCGGTTGGCGGACTGGTCGACGGCCGTCACCTTCGCTCCGAGGGCGGCGAGCTGTGCGGTCTTGCCACCGGGCGCCGCGCACAGATCGGCGACGTGGCGGCCGGACATTTCGCCGAACAGGCGCGCGGGGATCGCGGCGGCGGCGTCCTGCACCCAGAACGCGCCCTCGTCGAAGCCGGGCAGGGCGGCGATCTCCGTGCCGTGCCGAAGCCGCAGCGAGCCGGTCGGCAGCGCCCAGGCATCGAGCGCTTGTGCCCGGGCGGCGACATTGGCCGGCGATCGGTCCTTCAGCGTCAGGTCGATCGGCGCCTCGCGCCGGTGGGCCGCCTCGATCGCGCGGGCCCGGTCGGCGCCGTAGACCGCTTCGAGGCGATCGGCGAACCATTGTGGCGCGCGCACCGGCTGCGTCTCGATTCCCGTGCGGATCGCCTCGGCTTCGCGGATCGCGCGGCGGCACAGGGCGTTGACCAGCCCGGCGAACCGGCGGTTGCGCGGATCGGCCTGCGCGGCGGCGACGGCGAGATCGGTCGCCGAATGGTTCGGCACGTCGAGGAACAGGATCTGCGCCAGCGCCACGTGGATGATGGCGCGCAGCGAGGCGGCGCCTTCGGGCAGCGGACGCTCGGTGAAGCGCGCCACGAGCGCTTCCAGATCGCCCCGGTGGCGCAGCGCCGCCATCAGGATCGCGCGGACCAGCGACCGGTCGCGCGCATCGAGCGCCAGATAGTGGGGATGGCCGTGGGTGTCGTCGGTGAGCGCGTCCATCGGCGTGCGGGCGTCGACGATGGCGCCCAGAAGGCGCTGGGCGGCCTGGCGCGCGGCAAGGCCGGGCTTGCCGGCGGATGCGGGCGTTCGTCCTTCGCGGCGCGGTCGCCGGCGGGCCGAACTCAACCCCAGGGCCCGCTGCCGCCGCCGTCGGAACGGCCCCAGCGCCGTCCGGTGCCGGGCACGCCGGAGGTGCGGCGCGGTTCGGGCGCCGGCGAGGGACGGGCTTCGCGTGCCGGCGGCTGGCCGCCGACGTCGGTCATCGCCATCAGCGCGTCGATGCGGTTCTGCGTATCGGGATGGGTGGAGAACAGACCGTCGGCGCGCTGGCCGTTGAGCGGATTGATGATGAACATGTGCGCCGTCGCGGGATTGCGCTCGGCCGGCTCGTTGACGTGCCGGCCGGCGGCCCGGGCGATCTTGGCGAGCGCGCTCGCCAGCCAGTCGGGCCGGCCGCAGATTTCCGCGCCGCGCCGGTCGGCGGAGTATTCGCGCGTCCGGCTGATCGCCATCTGCACGATCATCGCGGCGAACGGCGCGACGATCATGGCGACCAGGACGCCGATCAGGCCGAGCGGGTTGTTGTTGCGTCCGGAGCCGAAGAACAGGGCGAAGTTGCCCAGAATGGAGATCGCGCCCGCCAGCGTCGCGGTGATCGTCATGATCAGCGTGTCGCGGTTCTGCACGTGGGCCAGTTCGTGGGCCATCACGCCGGCGACCTCCTCGGGCGTCAGCGTTTCGAGCAGGCCCGTCGTCGCGGCGACGGCGGCGTTGTCGGGATTGCGCCCGGTGGCGAACGCATTGGGCTGGTCCTGCTTGATGATGTAGACCTTCGGCATCGGCAGGCCGGCATTGGCGGCCAGGTCGCGGACCATCCGGTAATATTCGGGGGCGCTGTTCTCGTCGACCTCGACCGCGCCGTTCATGCGCAGCACCATCTTGTCGGCGTTCCAGTAGGAAAAGGCGTTCATCGCAAGCGCGATGACGAAGGCGATCATCATGCCGCCCGTGCCGCCGATCAGATAGCCGACGCCCATGAACAGGGCCGTCATGAAGGCGATCAGCATGGCGGTCTTGACCATGTTCATCGTGTCAGCTCCGCATGTCGAAAATGGACCAGAGGGCCGCTGGACGCAGGTCCGGCGACCGCCATATAGATGGACGAGGCAGCCCCCGTTTTCAATGAGGACAGGCCGGAGAAGCGACGATGACACAGACCGACAGTCAGCCAGGAGAACCCGGCGGCGCGGTGGCGACCGAGGCGACAGAAGCGCCGGCGCGCCGTTTCGAGGACCTGCCGCCCGCCGCGCAGCGTGCGCTCAGGGAGGCCGAAGCGCGTCGGGCCGAACTCGACCGGAAGCAGGCCGAGGCGCAGAAGGAATATGGCGGGCGCGGCGGCAAGGACCCCGCCCGGTTCGGCGACTGGGAGATCAAGGGCATCGCCATCGATTTCTGATCCCGGCGCACCGCTGCAGATCCTGACGATCGGTTAACGGGCGGACGCCAATTGCCGGCGCGCCGTCAGTGCCGCCGCAACCATTGCGACACATAAGTGCCCGAAACGCCCGGATTTGCCCGATCGCGGGCGGATGGGCCGCCTTCAGGCAGCAAATTGGTAATCGGCCGCCTCCATCGTGCGCAGCCAAACGGAGGCTATCCATGCGCACGATCGTTGCACGCCGTCTTTCGCCGCTCGTCGCCGCCGGCCGCGCCTTCGCGGCGGACCGTGGCGGCAATTTCGCGGCCCTGTTCGGGCTGAGCAGCCTGGTGCTGATCTCGGCGGCGGGCATGGCGCTCGACTATTCGCGTCTTTCGTCCGCCAAGGTCCGGCTGAACCAGGCCGTCGATGCGGCGGTTCTGTCGACCACCCGCAACATCACGCTCGGCACGATCACCGAGGACGAGGCCGAAGAGGTCGTCACCGCGTACGTTCTGGCCAATATCGACGAGGGCGAGCTGGCCGGCGAGCCCGTCAGGATCGACAAGGTGGTCATCGACGCGGCGGCCAAGACGCTTCAGGTCGAGGCATCGATCCGCGTTCCGATGACGCTGACCAAGCTGATCTCCGCCAGCGAGCGCGTCGTCTCCACCGATGCCAAGGCGCAGTACTCGAACACGCAGATCGAAGTGGCGATGGCGCTCGACATCACCGGGTCGATGGCGACATGGATACCGGCCTCCAGCGAGACGCGCATGCAGGGGCTGAAGAAGGCGGCGACCAAGGCCATCGACATGATGTTCGCGGCGCCGGGCGCCGACGAGCGCGTGCGTATCGGGCTCGTGCCCTATGCCGCGACCGTCGATGCAAGCCCGGTCATCGACGAGATCAACTATACCGGCTCTTCGAACGGCTGCGTCTACGAACGCACCGGACCGAAGCGCTACGAGCGTGACTTCGCAAGCCCGCTGCATCCGGTCGGCGGCACCAAGGATTGCCCCGGCGCCGAGATCCTGCCGATGACCGACGACGCCGCGCTGCTCAAGAGCCGCATCAACGCGTTCGGGACCGGCGGCTGCACGGCCGGCCATATCGCCATCGCCTGGTCCTACTACATGCTTGCGCCGGAATGGAATTCGGCGTGGCCGGCAGGCTCGGACGCGGGCCCGTTCGCGCCCGGCACGCGCAAGTACGCCATCATCATGACCGACGGCATCTTCAACACGCATCCGTCGAGCGGAAAGTGGTGCAACACGCCGGGACAGGCGCAGTCGAACCTTTATGCGCGCAAGCTGTGCGACTCGATGAAGGATGACGGCATAAAGGTCTACACGATCGCGTTCGCCGCGCCGGCGAAGGCGGCGGCCCTCATGAAGGACTGCGCCAATCCGGACACCGCCGAATCGACCTTCTTCTTCAATGCCACCGACAGCGACGAACTCGAAGAGGCGTTCGCGGCGATCGCCGAGGACATCACCGGCCTCGCCCTGATCAACTGAGCGATCGGTCCGCACGAAAAAGGGCCATCCGGCAACCGGACGGCCCTTTCCGCAATTCATGTCTCCGGCCGGCCGTCAGGCCGAGGGCGCATCGGGCGCCCGCACCGGCTGCGCGGGACTGTCACGCCGTCAGAGGCTGCTCCAACGGATGATGACCCGCAAAGACCGAACCGGACCCATGGAACCACTCGACATCGGATCACCTCCTTTCATAGCGTTGAACACGCGCCCACGGTGACTGGTTCGCGGCTGTTGGGCAAGCGAAAACTGGCGGCCGTGCACCGGTCCGTCTTGCGCGGGGGCGGGGCCGGTGCTTTTGTGCCTTGTGTGTCCGGGAGGGTGCGATGGATTTTGGCGGGATCAACCTCTGGGCCGTGCTGGCGGCCACGGTCGCGGCGTTCATCGTCGGCGCGGTCTACTATGGCACGCTTTCCAAGCCCTGGATGCGCGCGGCGGGCATCGCCGAGGAGGACGCCGCGTTCGGGCCCGCCCTTTTCGCGATGACGTTCGTCTGCCTGCTGGTGATGGCGTTCGTGCTGGCCGGACTGATCGGGCATCTCGGCGACGGCCAGGTGACGCTGCGCAACGGCGTCATTTCGGGTCTCTTCGTCTGGGCCGGCTTCATGGCGACGACGATGACGATCAATCACCGCTACCAGAACGATGGGTGGGACCTGACGCTGATCGACGGGCTGCACTGGTTGCTCGTCGCGCTGGTGATGGGCGCGGTGATCGGGCTGATCGGCGTGTGATCACGCGCTGACGCTCATCTGCGTGCGCCGGTCGATGCGGGCGAGCAGCCAGACCATGTCCCGCCGCGCGAGCGCGATGCAGCCCTCGGTCGGCCGATAGCCGTCCTTCGCAAGATGGGCGAAGATGGCCGAGCCGCGATAGCGCGCCCGCCCCGGCTCCATGTTCCAGTCGAGCACGATGCAGATGTCGTAGAGGGCATCGGTCCGCCACATGGTCTCGTGCGAGGCGGCAAACGGCAGCCGGACCGGCCGGTTGTAGGCGGGATGGGCCGGCGCGTCGCACCAGCCCTCGTCGGCGCGGGTCGGGATCATCGGCAGCGCGGTGGTCGGGCGGGGTCCACGGTCGGCGCGCCAGTAGCCCCAGAGCGGACGCAATGGAACGCCGGCAGGTGTGACGCCGTCGCCCTCGCGCTTGAGCACGCCCGGGCCGCCACGCCCAAGGGCGCAGGGCAGCACGCGCGGGCCCGCCTTGAGCAGCCCACGCTGGCGATGGCCGGGCGCACGATGGACGGTGACGGTGGAGATCATGGACCCGGCTGCCTCGAAGACGGCGGCGCGCTGACGCGCCGGACACGCAAAGTTGAGCATTTGTTGAGATCACGAATGCCATTAAGATGTCAAAAGACACGCGCAGAGCCGCGGCCGTGCCGGGGCGTAGCCAGAGGTGACCCATGACGAAGCGAACGCTGCTGCTGGTCGACGACGATGACGATCTGCGCGAAGTGCTGGTCGAGCAATTGTCGCTCTACGAGGAGTTCGAGGTCCTGCAGGCGGCGGCCGCGGCCAAGGGGATCGAGGCGGCGCGCGGCGCGATGATCGATCTGGTCGTCATGGATGTCGGCCTGCCCGACATGGACGGGCGCGAGGCGGTCAAGATACTGCGCAAGGGCGGCTTCAAGGCGCCGATCATCATGCTGACCGGCCATGACACCGATTCGGACACGATCCTGGGTCTGGAGGCCGGCGCCAACGACTACGTCACCAAGCCGTTCAAGTTCGCCGTCCTGCTGGCCCGCATCCGCGCGCAGCTGCGCCAGCACGAGCAGAGCGAGGACGCGACCTTCGCGGTCGGCCCCTACACCTTCACGCCCAGCCAGAAAATGCTGGTCGACGGCAACGGCCGCAAGATCCGGCTGACCGAGAAGGAAGCCTCGATCATCAAGTACCTCTATCGCAGCGGTGCGCAGGTGGTCACCCGCGACACGCTGCTCGAGGAGGTCTGGGGCTACAATTCCGGGGTGACCACGCACACGCTGGAGACCCACGTCTACCGGTTGCGCCAGAAGATCGAGGCCGATCCGTCCAACGCGGCGATCCTGGTCACCGAGAGCGGCGGCTACAAGCTCGTGCCCTGACGGGCTGTCCTAGAGCGTTCTGTGATGGGATTGAATCAATTCTGTTTCTCGGCTGGCAAGGCGATCCACAAGGAGAAGCGCGCCGTGCGTAGCCGAGCTACGGACAAGCGCTTCGACGCGGTGGGCGTCCGCCAACCGGAAACCCGAAGGGCCGGGCCGGTTCGGCCCAATACCTGCGGCCTTCGGCTCGACCGTATCTTGATACGCCCGTCGCCGAAGCCCTTGATCCTGAGCCAAACCCGCTCCGGCAGAATGGTTCAATCCCATCACTGAACGCTCTAAAACCGGACGCACGCCGTCGGGGGTTCGGCGGCTGTCCACACGCGAATCGGCGTGGCGGAACCGGCAAGCTTTCCAATCGATTACCCGTCATGTAACAGCAACGCGACCACGCATGGCGAGGCGCAGGCGGATCGGTGACGCTCAACGACGATATTGCCGCCCTGTCGGCGGCGCGGCTCTTCGAGGATCTCAGCACCGAGCAGCTGCGCCTTCTGGCCTTTGGCGCCGAACGGCTGCGCTTTGCGGCGGGCCGCACGCTGTTCCGGCAGGACGAGCGCGCCGACTGCGGTTTCATCGTCGATGTGGGCGCGATCGCCCTGATCCGTCACACCGATCGCGGCGAGCAGCGCGTGATGACGGCGGGGCCGGGCATGGTTCTCGGCCAGCTGGCGCTGATCACCGAAACGAACTGGATGACCTCGGCGCGCACCGAGACGGACAGCGAGGTGCTGCGGATCAGCCGCTCGCTGTTCCGGCGGATGCTGGCCGAGTATCCGCAGACGGCGATGGCGATCCACGCCCAGCTTGCCGGCGATCTCAAGCGGCTGTTGAAGGACATAGAGCGGGTCGAGCGCGGCTTCCGGGACGCGCCCGGCCTCTGAGCGTCCGGCCTCTGAGCGTCCGGCCGCAGACTCTCAAAGGGCAAAGCGCGCCACGACCGGCACGTGATCGGACGGCTTCTCCCATCCCCGCGCCTCGGTGAGCACGCTCATGTCGGCCAATGCGCCCTCGAGCGCGTCCGAGCCCCAGATGTGGTCGAGGCGGCGGCCACGGTTGGAGGCGGCCCAGTCGCGCGCCCGGTAGCTCCACCAGGTGAACAGCTTCTCGCTGGGCGGCACGCGCAGGCGCATCAGGTCCAACCAGCCCGCGCCCGTGCGCATGTCCTCGAGCGTCTCGGTCTCGACCGGCGTATGGCTGACCACCCGGAGCAGTTGGCGGTGCGACCAGACATCGTTTTCGAGCGGGGCGACGTTGAGGTCGCCGACGAGCAGCGCCGCATCGTGCTCGCCGGTGTCGGTGGTGATCTGGCGCATTTCGTCGAGGAACTGCAGCTTGTGGGCGAATTTGGGATTGATCGCGGGGTGGGGCTCGTCGCCGCCGGCCGGCACGTAGAAATTGTGGATGCGCAGTCGCGTCCCCGCGACGTCGACCGTCGTTTCCACATGGCGCGAATCACCCATCCGGCAGAAATCGCGCCGATCGACCGTGGCAAAGGGGATGCGGGAGAGCGTGGCGACGCCGTGATAGGCCTTCTGGCCGTTCAGCGCGACATGCTCGTAGCCGAGCTTCGCGAATGCCTTGGCCGGGAACTGGTCGTTCAGGCACTTGGTCTCCTGAAGGCACAGAACGTCCGGCGCGTGCGTCGTCAGAAAGGATTCGACCAGTCCCCGGCGCAGCCGGACCGAGTTGATGTTCCAGGTGGCGATGGTGAAGCTGTCGGAGCGGGACATGGCCTGGCCGGATGATCGGAGCGTCTGGCCGCCTTGTCGCCGTCATGGCCGCAGATGACAAGCGGCGGACCGGTCCGGCCCGCCGCTACGCACAGATTGATGGCGCTGCCGGCGCCGATTCAGTTGTTGTTGTTATTGTTCCGGCTTCTGCGGATCCGGCCATAGTCGATGTCGAACGTGCCGTCGCCGAAGGTCACGCCCTCGCGCACATTGTAGATCATCACCGTGGTGTCCTTGCCCTGCGCGTCACGGATGGTCCACTGGCGCAGATCGTAGCTCTGCGGGTCGAACATCATGGTGATCGTCGAATCGCCGAACACCTGCCGGTCCTGCAGGACGATCGTCGTCAGATCGTCGTCCTCGATGACCTGCTTGACCTTGCCGTCGCTCAGGTCGATCCGGTCGGCGAGCACCAGCTTGAGCGGGGTCTGGCCGAGCGAATAGGCGTCCCAGGTGTCGAGCTTCTTGTTGTTGACGACGACCGACCGGCCGTCTGCGACGACGCGGATGTTGGACGGCTCCTCATAGAGGAACAGGACCCGTCCCGGTCGCTCGATGAAGAACTTGCCGCCCGTCTGCTCGCCGTTCGGGCCGAACTGGACGAACTCGCCCATCATGGTGCGGACACGGGTGAAATGGTCGGCGATCTGCTGGGCGGCGCCCGAGGCCTGGGCGATGCCGGTGCCGGGCAGGGCCATGGCGAAAAGGCCGCCGGCGGACAGGGCCAGCGCGGTGCGGCGGGTCGGCAGGAGCCTTGCGGTGCGATTGGTCTGGGTCATGGTCGGTTCACGGTCTGCTCGATGCGTTCGATTGCGGTGCTGCTAGATGCACAGTTTGGCTTGACTATGGCGCGCAAGGCACGCCGGACTGCGTACGCAAACACGAAGTGCTGTCCGGCAAACGCTACGCGCCGGCCAGCCGTTCCTCTTCCGAGGGCACGAGAATCTCGCGCTTGCCGGCATGGTTGGCCGGCCCGATGACGCCCTCGTCCTCCATGCGCTCGATCAGCGTGGCGGCGCGGTTGTAGCCGATGCCGAGCCGGCGCTGGATGTAGCTTGTCGAGGCCTTGCGGTCGCGGATGACGATCGCCACGGCCTGATCGTAGGGATCGGCGCCGTCATCGTCCGCGCCCGCACCAGCGCCGCCACCGTCCGTGCCCATGTCGGCCTCGTCCTCGTCCTCGGTGACTGCGTCGAGATATTCGGGCACGCCCTGCGCCTTGAGGTGGTTGACGATCGTCTCGACCTCCTCGTCGGAGACGAACGGCCCGTGCACGCGCTGGATGCGGCCGCCGCCGGCCATGTAGAGCATGTCGCCCATGCCCAGAAGCTGCTCGGCGCCCTGCTCGCCCAGGATCGTGCGGCTGTCGATCTTCGAGGTGACCTGGAAGGAGATGCGCGTTGGGAAGTTCGCCTTGATCGTGCCGGTGATGACGTCGACCGAGGGGCGCTGGGTCGCCATGATGACGTGGATGCCGGCGGCGCGGGCCATCTGCGCCAGGCGCTGCACGGCGCCCTCGATGTCCTTGCCGGCGACCATCATCAGGTCGGCCATCTCGTCGATGATGACGACGATGTAGGGCATCGGATGAAGGTCGAGCGCCTCGGTCTCGTAGATCGCCTCGCCGGTCTCCCGGTCGAAGCCGGTCTGCACGGTGCGGCTGAGTTCCTCGCCCTTTCGCTGTGCCTCGCGGATGCGCGTGTTGAAGCCGTCGATGTTGCGCACGCCCAGCTTGGACATGTTCTTGTAGCGCTGCTCCATCTCGCGCACCGTCCATTTGAGCGCGACGACCGCCTTCTTGGGGTCGGTGACCACCGGCGTCAGCAGGTGCGGAATGCCGTCATAGACCGACAGTTCGAGCATCTTGGGATCGATCATGATCAGCCGGCACTGGTCGGGCGTCATCTTGTAGAGCAGCGACAGGATCATCGTGTTGATCGCCACCGACTTGCCCGAGCCGGTCGTGCCGGCGACCAGAAGGTGCGGCATCTTGGCCAGATCGGCGATCACCGCCTCGCCATTGATCGTCTTGCCCAGCGTCAGGGCGAGCTTGGCCTTGGACTTGTCGTAGCTCTGCGATGAGATCAGCTCGCGCAGATAGACCGTCTCGCGCCTTGCGTTGGGCAGTTCGATGCCGATCGCGTTGCGGCCCGGCACGACCGCGACGCGCGCGGCGATCGCGCTCATCGAGCGGGCGATGTCCTCGGCAAGGCCGATGACGCGCGATGACTTGATGCCGGGCGCCGGCTCGAGCTCATAGAGGGTGACGACCGGGCCGGGCCGGACCTGGATGATCTCGCCGCGCACGCCGAAATCCTCGAGCACGCCTTCGAGCAGGCGCGCATTCTGTTCGAGGGCCTCGTCGGACAGGGTCTCGTCGCGGACGACGTTCCGGGGTTCGTCCAGATAGTGGATCTGCGGCAGTTCGAACGCGCCGTCCTTGATCAGCGAGGGCTGGGCCTCGCGCTGGACGCGCACGCTCGGCTTGGGCGGCGGGGCGGGCTGGGCGACGCGGCCGGCCGCGTCCGTCTCGACGGGCATCGCCGTCGCGGCGTCCGGCTGTTCGGGCGCGGGACGGGGCGCCCAGTCTTCGGCGCCCTGCCAGGCGTCGGTGTCGGGCGTGACGTGGTCCAGCGCGCCATCGTCGTCCGATGCGGCAAGGGCCGGTTCCCGCCGCGGCTCGCCGAACGGATCGGCGGGCTCGCGGCGCGGGGCGCGCCGGCGCTGCAGGCCCGCAGGCAGCCAGCGCCGCATCGACGCCCGCAGCGCGTAGAGGCCGTGCAGGACCGCGCCGATGGTGACGTAGGATTCGTGTCCGTCCTCGTCGGCATCGCCGTCGAGGCCGGCGGTCTCGTCCTCGATCTCGCCGGGCTGGCGCAGGCCGCTCGCAAGCGCCAGCAGCCAGATGGCGGCGGCGGCGAACAGCACTCCCAGCAGCAGCGCGAACCAGCCGGTCGGATAGCCGCCGGTGAACGTGCCCGGCATGCGCAGCACCATGTCGCCGAGCGCTCCGCCGAGTCCGGAGGGCAACGGCCAGCCGGCCGTGGGTTGCAGGCATCCGATCGCGGCGGCGGCGGCAAGCGCTCCGGCGAACCACTGGCCCGCGCGCCGGGCCGGCCGGGCCGGCAGTTCCCCGCCGACGAGCGCGAGCGCCCAGAAGCCGAGCGGGACGAGCGCGGCGAGCGTTGCGAGGCCGAAGAACTGCATGGCGAGGTCGGCGGCGGCGGCGCCGGGCGCGCCCATCCAGTTGGTCACCGGCGCGTCCGTCGCGTGGCTGAAGCTCGGATCGTTGGCGTCCCAGCTCAGAAGCGACAGAACCAGGAACGCGCCGAAGGCGAACAGCGCGCAGCCGACGGCGAACCGTGCTTTTTGAGCCAGCCATTCGGCGATCGTGCCCGGTGCGGGCGCGCCGGTCATGGCGAGCGTTCCGTCATGGCCGTGGTCGCGGCCCGGTTCCCGGTCGTGGCGCTGTGCCGGCATGGTCGGTCCCGTTATCGTGCTGGCGTTCGTTCTTCGCGCGCAAGCCTAGGCGGGACTGGTTAAGCGCACATTAACCATCGCCGCCGCACCGGCTCGGCGCCTGCGCGAAAAAAGGCCCGGTCGCAGGGACCGGGCCAGTTGGTGTGATGGAAGCCATCACGACGGGATCGTTGTCGCTCGTTTCGGAGCGTGAAACGGTGGCGGCGGGGCCGGGAGGAGGTCGGCCCCGCCAGCCGGGCCGTCAGGCCCGGGTGAACTCGGGATAGCCCTCCACGCCCGTCTCGGACATGTCCAGGCCCCGCATTTCCTCTTCCTCGCTGGCGCGGATGCCCATCGCGGCCTTCAGGATGAACCACACCACGAAGGAGGCGACCAGCGTGAAGACGCCATAGGCGAGGATGCCGACGATCTGCACGCCGTAGCTGGCGTCGCCGTTGGAGAACGGAACGATCAGCGTGCCCCAGATGCCGGCGAACAGGTGCACCGGAATGGCGCCGACGACATCGTCGATCTTCAGCTTGTCGAGCAGCGGAACGGTGAAGACCACGATCGCGCCACCGACACCGCCGATGATGATCGTCTGCCACACGGCCGGAGCCAGCGGCTCGGCGGTGATCGAGACGAGGCCGGCCAGCGCGCCGTTCAGCACCATGGTGGTGTCGATCTTCTTGTAGAGGATCTGCAGCAGCACGATGGTGGTCACGACGCCCGAAGCGGCGGCGAGGTTGGTGTTGGCGAAGATGCGGCTGACGTCGGTCACATCGCCGATCGTGCCCATGGCAAGCTGCGAGGCGCCGTTGAAGCCGAACCAGCCCAGCCAAAGGATGAACATGCCGAGCGTCGCCAGCGGGATCGACGAGCCGGGCAGCGGATGAACCGATCCGTCCGCGCCGTACTTTCCGGTCCGGGCACCGAGCACGATCGCGCCGGCGAGCGCCGCCCAGCCACCGACCGAGTGAACCACGGTCGATCCGGCGAAGTCCGAAAAGCCCATTTCGCTGAGCCAGCCGCCGCCCCACTGCCAGGCACCGGTGATCGGGTACATGAAGCCGGTCAGCACGGCGACGAAGATCAGGAACGGCCACAGCTTGATGCGCTCGGCGACCGTGCCCGAAACGATCGAGGCGGTGGCGGCGACGAACGCCATCTGGAAGAACCAGTCGGACGCCGTCGAATAGCCGGTGTCGAGCGCGTCACCGCCGACCGGATCGAAGGCGTAGGGGCCGAACGAGCCGATGTAGCCGCCGTCGACGCCGGTGTACATCAGGTTGTAGCCGACGATCCAGTACATCAGGCCGGCGATCGAGTAGAGCGCGACGTTCTTGAGCGACTGCATGGAGACGTTCTTGGACCGCACCAGGCCCGCCTCGAGCATGCAGAAGCCCGCGGCCATGAACATCACCAGGAAACCGCCGATCAAAAACAGCAGCGTGTTGAAGATGTACTGCACGTCGGGCGAGGGCGCGGCGCTGGCCGCCGCTTCGGCCGTCTCGGCGGCTTCGGCTGCCTCCTGCGCCAGGCCCGGCTCGGCGAACAGCGCCGCCGCCGCAAGGCCGCTGACGGCCAGTGTTGCAAGTTTGGTCTTGGTCATGGGTTGAAGACTCCCTGGATGGCGAAGCGGCGTCACAGCGCTTCGGAATCGGTTTCGCCGGTGCGGATGCGCACCGCCTGATCGATGGAAAAGACGAAGATCTTGCCGTCGCCGATCTGGCCGGTCTTGGCGGCGCCGGAGATGGCTTCGACGACCTTGTCGACCATGTCGGTCTCGACGGCCAATTCGATCTTCAGCTTGGGCAGAAAGCTGATCGCGTATTCGGCGCCGCGATAGATTTCCGTGTGACCCTTCTGGCGTCCGTAACCCTTGACCTCAGTCACGGTCAGGCCCTGGACCCCCAGCCCGGTGAGGGCTTCACGCACCTCGTCGAGTTTGAAGGGCTTGATGATAGCCATGACTATTTTCATGCGCTTTACTTCCCCGTTTGCTTGCCGCGGCGGCACCATGCCGCCGGCGGTTTCGCACAGCGCACCGGCCCCAATGGGCGCGCTGCATCGCACAGGGGAGATTCACGCTGCGTGCCAAACTGGCAAGTTATTGAATATCAGAGCTATTTTTCAAAGGTGCCCGGAAAGAGGGCATCGGAGCGCAGCGGGCGTGCCCAATAATTAGGCGAAAATCGCGACTTGCACAGGAAATCAGCGCTTGCGCAGGCGGATCAGGCCTTCCTGGGCGACCGAGGCGACCAGCACGCCATCGCGCGTGTAAAGGCCGCCGCGCGTGAAGCCGCGTCCGCCCGACGCATTCGGACTGTCCTGGGCATAGAGCAGCCAGTCATCGAGCCGGTCGGGGCGGTGGAACCACATGGCGTGATCGAGGCTGGCGACCTGAAGGTCCGCATCGAAGATCGCCCGGCCGTGGGCGAACAGCGACGTGTCGAGCAGGGTCATGTCGGACAGATAGGCGAGCACGGCGGCCTGCACGGCGCGATCGTCGGGCACCGGGCCGTTGGCGCGGACCCAGACATGCTGAACCGGCGGCAGCTTCTCGCGGCTGATATAGTGGGTCAGCGAGACCGGCCTGAGTTCGATCGGCCGCTCCCGCATCCAGTAACGCCGGATGTTCTCCGGCACCTGGTCGATGAAGGTGTCGATGAGCTGCTTTTCGCCCATCAGCGCCTCGGGCTGCGGCACTTCGGGCGGCATCGGCATGTGGTGGTCGAGCCCGGGCTCGTCGACCTGGAAGGAGGCGGACATTGCGAAGATCGCCTTGCCGTCCTGTTCGGCCAGCACGCGGCGCGTGGCGAAGCTGCCGCCGTCGCGGATCCGGTCGACCGTATAGTCGATCGGCACCGCCGGGTCCCCGGGGCGCACGAAATAGCAGTGCAGCGAATGGACATGCCGGTCGGACGGCACGGTCCGCTGGGCGGCGACCAGCGCCTGGCCGATCACCTGGCCGCCGAACACGCGCTGCCAGCCCGATTGCGGGCTGCGGCCCTGGAAATGGTTGTCGCCGACGGCCTCCAGATCGAGGATCGACAGCACCTTCTGCATCGCTTCGGACATGGCGGAACCTGTGCGGGCCGGGGGCCGGAGTGGCGGGCGGGAACGACGCTGTTTGCGACGCCTTGCCGCCTTGCTACAAGGGCGCGCGGCTAGTCAAGTGACCGGACTGTCGGCGAAAGGAAACAGGCATGGCAAAGGCGAAACCAGCAAGGGCCGGTCGCGGCAAGGGCGCGGCAGCGTTGCCCGAACGGTGCGACGTGTTCGTGGCGGGGGCGGGCTATGTGGGCCTTGCCACCGCGCTGTCGATCGCGCGCGGCGCGCCGGACCTGTCGGTCGTGGTCGCCGATGCGGCGCCCGAAGGCGTGTGGGAGAACGACAAAAGGGCCTCGGCGATCGCCGCCGCCGCGTGCCGCATGCTCGGTGCACTCGACTGCTGGGACGCGCTGACGCCGCACGCCCAGCCGATGACCGAGATGATCGTCACCGACAGCCGCACGGGCGATCCGGTGCGGCCGGTGTTCCTGACCTTCGACGGCGATGTCGATGAGGGCGAGCCGTTCGCGCACATGCTGCCCAATGTCGAGATGAACCGGATCCTGCGCCGGCGTTGCGCCGAGGCGGGCATTGCCGTGGTGCAGGGCGCGGCCGTGACGAGCTTCGACGATCACGGCGCCGGCGTGCGCATCGAGACGGCAGAGAGCGCGGTGGAGGCGCGCCTGCTGATCGCCTGCGACGGGGTGAAGTCCCGGCTTCGCGAGATGGCCGGCATCAGGACCGTGCACTGGGACTACGGCCAGTCGGGCATCGTCGCGACGATCGCCCACGAACGGTCGCATGGCGGGCGGGCCGAGGAGCACTTCCTGCCGGCCGGGCCGTTCGCCATCCTGCCGCTGACCGGCAATCGCTCCTCGATCGTCTGGACCGAGACGACCGCCAACGCCGAGCGCCTCCTGAAGGTGGACGAACTGACATTCGAGATGGAGCTCGAACAGCGGTTCGGGCTGCATCTCGGCGCGCTGAGCGTCGAGGACGGACCGCGCGCCTATCCGCTCGGGCTGACACTGGCGCGCGACTTCGTCATCGACCGGTTCGCGCTGGCGGGCGACGCCGCGCACGGCATCCATCCGATCGCCGGCCAGGGGCTGAACCTGGGCTTCAAGGATGCCGCCGCGCTGGCCGAGACCGTGGTCGAGGCGCACCGGCTCGGACAGGACATCGGCGCGCTCGACGTGCTCGAACGCTACCAGCGCTGGCGCCGGTTCGATACGGTGCAGATGGGCGTGACCACGGACGTGCTGAACCGGATGTTCTCGAACGATTTCGCGCCGCTTCGCGCGGTGCGCGACCTCGGGCTCGGTCTCGTCGACCGGATGCCGCAGATGAAGTCCTTCTTCATCCGGCAGGCGGCGGGTCTGGCGGGGCCTGCCCCGCGCCTGTTGCGCGGCGAAGCGATCTGACGGCGGTCAGCGCGCCGATGCGGCAGCCTCGTCGGCTTTGGTCCCGAACCCGTCCATCGCGGCGAGCGTCTCGTTGATGGTTCGTTCGAGTCCGTCGAGCATTCGCGCGTCGATCGTTTCGCCGGCGTGGGCGGCGTCCTCGATCGCCTGGCACCGAAGGCGGGCGCGCTCGGCCCCGGCGCTGGCGCACATCGATTTCAGCGCATGGGCGAGATCGACCAGATGGGCGCGTTCGTCCGGGGCGTTCTTCGCCGCGTCCCGGAGGTCGGCGAGCCCCTTCGGCGCGTGATTGGCGAACAGGCCGAACACCTTCTGCGCCATCTGCCCGCCATTGGCGGCGCCGAGCATTTCGAACATGTCGATCGTCTGGCCCGCCAGAAGCGGAGCGTCATCGGCCGGCGTGCCGGTGTCTTTCGGCGCTTCCGTCCGCTCCTGGGGTTCGCCGCCGCACGCCGCCCTCAACGCCTCGGCGATGTCGGCGATGGCGAACGGCTTGGTGACGTGCGCGTCCATGCCGGCGCGCGCGAACTGGTCTGGATCGGTGCCGCTGACATGGGCGGTCAGTGCGGCGATCTGCGCGCGTGGCCGTCCCGCCTCGCGCTCGTTCGAGCGGATCCGGGACGTCGCCTCGAACCCGTCCATGCCGGGCATCGAGCAGTCCATGAAGATCAGATCGTAGTGGGTCCGCGCCGTCAGTTCGATCGCCTGCGGCCCGCTTTCGGCGAAGTCGGCCGCCACGCCGAGCGCGAGCAGCGCCTCGTTGAGCACCTCGCGATTGACGGTGTTGTCGTCGACGGCTAGCACGCGGGCGCCCTCGAAGCGCGGCAGCGCGGCGGTGTCGCCGGCGTCGGCCGGGTTCGCTTCGAGCGTGTCCCAGTCACCGGTCGCGAGCGCGGCCCCGAGCCGACGAAGCGCGCCCCGCGACAGGGGCAGGGTCAGCGTGCCGGCGGCGGCGATGCCATGGGGCAGCGGCGCGGGCGTCGAGACGTTGGTCCGGACAAGCCGCACGATCGGAACGCCGCTGCGCGCAACGAGCGCAGTTTCGCCTGGTTGCGGATCGAACGCTTCGTCGATCAGCAGGGCTGCGGGGCCCGAAGGCGAGGCGTCGGCGAGCGTCGCGAGCGTCTCGACCGCGGCGCCGTGGCCGGTCAGAAGGGTGACGATGTCGTCGCCAGCCATCGACGGCGGCGCCAGCAGGCCGAAGGTCAGGCCGGCGAGCGGTTCGGCATCCGCGATCGCATCGACGGCCGGAAGCGCGACGGTCAGCGTGAAGCGCGAACCCTCGCCCGGCCGGCTGGCGACGCTCAGTTCGCCGCCCATCGCCTGGGCGAGCTTGCGGCAGATGGCAAGGCCCAGACCGGTGCCGCCATACTCACGCGTGGTCGACTGCTCGGCCTGGCTGAACGCCTCGAAGATGGTGGCCAGCTTGTTCTCGGCGATGCCGATGCCGGTGTCGACGATCGAGATCGCCAGCGTCTGACGGCCTTCGGACGCATCAAGCGTGTCCACGTGGATCGCGACGCCGCCCTCCCTGGTGAACTTGAGCGCATTGTTGACCAGATTGTTGATGATCTGGCCGAGGCGCGTCGGATCGCCCTCCAGCTTGCCGGCGACGTCGGGCGCCACGCGGACGCTCAGGTCGAGGCCCTTTTCGCGCGCGCGCTCGGAGAACAGGCTGACCGCGTCGTCGATCAGCGTGTCGATGGAGAACGCAATCGTCTCCAGTTCGATGCTGCCGGCCTCGATCTTGGACAGGTCGAGAATGTCGTTGATGATGGCCAGCAGGCCGCGCCCGGACCGGTGGATGATCTGCGCATAGCGCTGATGGCGCGCCGAAAGGGGCGCGGCGGCGAGCATCTCGGCCATCACCAGCATGCCGTTCATCGGCGTGCGGATTTCGTGGCTCATCGTGGCCAGGAAGTCGGACTTGGCGCGGTTGGCCGCCTCGGCGGCGACCATCGCCTGCCTGAGTTCGGTGGTGCGGCTTTCGACCTTGTCCTCGAGGTGGAGGCGATAGTCGTTGAGATCGCGGTCGCGCCGCTGGATCTGGGTCAGCATGGCGTTGAACGAGGACGCCAGCGCGCCGACCTCGTCCTGCCGGTCGACGCTGGCGCGCCGGTCGTAGCGACCGTCGGCGGCAAGCCGCGTCATCAGAGCGGCGAGCCCGGCGAGCGGCGCGGTCATCCGCCGGATGACGATCAGCACGAGCAGCCCGACGATCGCAGAGACCGCGAGCGCCATGACGAGGCTCGACACGAGCGTGGCGAAGAACCCGGCGCGCAGCCGCGACAGGTCGGCCAGCACGTAGAGCCGGCCGACATTGTCGCCGGCGTGGACGATCGGCGTTTCCAGCCAGAACCGTTCCTGTCCGATCAGGGCGCGCGGCGTGATCGCGCCCATCTGTTCGGTCTCATCGGACAGGAACACGCCGGTTCCAATGCTCGCGACCGGCGTGCCGGCCGCATCGGTCACGGTGGCGAAGCGGATCTCGTCGACGTCGCGGATGACGGTCAGGGCGCGCGCGATGCGGTTCTGCTGCGAGAAGGCGAGCGGTTCGGACGCGGCGACCGCGAGCACGGCGGCGGTCGCCTCGAGCCGCTCTCGGGCGCCTGTGACCGCCCGGTCATAGGCGTTCCAGCCGATCGTGCCGCCGACGATCAGAAGGCCGAGAAGCACCATGGCGGCGGCCGTCAGGGCGAGCCGGGTGCGCACCGACTTGTGCCAGCGGATCCGCCTTGCGTCGAGGGTCGCCATCGCCGGTCGGGTGAATGGGGTCGTCATCGTCCTCGGGCCGTCCCTTTTGGCCGCGCCGTTGCCGGCGCCAAGCCTAGGCCGGCAATGGTTAACAAGCCCATAGGCCCGCACGCCGGGCCGTTCGGCCGCCGTCTTCACGCACTGGTAGTAAATTGGGTTTAGGTTCTGCAAAACACCCGAGGGAATAACGGGTTGAGGGTATGAAGCACGACATGGCAGCCCGCGCGCGGGACGATGCTCCCGGCGCCAGCCCGTTCGACGGCTCGGCGTTGAAGGGCCGTGTCGTCCTGGTCTGCGACGACGATCCGATCCTGGCGCAGACGCTCCAGATGGTCTTCACCGCATCGGGGGCCGACGAGGTGCTGCTCGCCGGCGACGGGGTCGAGGCGCGGGCGCAGCTCGCCGCCCATGGCGACCGGATCGACGCGCTGGTCCTCGACCTGCGCATGCCCAACGAGGATGGTGTCTCGTTCCTGCGCAAGGCCAAGGAACTGGGCTATGCCGGCACGCTCGTGCTGGCCTCGGGCGAACAGGCCGACGTGATCAAGGGCGCCGAGCGGCTGGCCCATCTTTACGGGCTGAACTGCCCCGGAACGCTCGCCAAGCCGTTCAATCCGGCCGATCTCATTCATCTTCTGGCCGGCGCCGACCGGCTCGCCGAGCCGGCAAGGCCGGCGAAGGTCCCCGGCGACCGGACGGTCGTGCTCGACGCCGTGCTCTATCAGCCGCGCGTCGATGTGTGGACCGGCCAGTGCGTCGGCGCGGAGGCGCTGTCGCGCTTCGTCGACGGGCATGGCCGCGACATCAATCCGGAGGCGGCGATCGCGCACGCGGAAAGCGCGGGCACGATCGATGCGTTGACCTGGCAGATCATCGACCAGGTGCTCGCCGACGCGGTGCGCATGCAAACGCGCCTGCCCGCGCCGATGCACCTGTCGATCAACGTGTCGGCCGAGACCATTTCCAAGGACGGGTTCGTCGACATGCTGTGCGAGCGGGTGGCGATCACCGGGCTCGAACCATCGGACTTCACGATCGAACTGACCGAGACGCGCCTTGCGACCGACGCGATGACGGCGCTCGAGAACCTGACGCGGCTGCGGATCAAGGATATCGGCGTCGCGCTCGACGATTTCGGCACCGGACACGCCAATGTCGAACAGCTCGGGGCCTATCCGTTCACCGAACTGAAGATCGACAAGCAGTTCGTGATCGGCGCGCAGACCGACCGTTTCGCTGCGAGCTGCGTCGAGGCGGCCGTCAAGCTCGCCAAGTCCGTCGGCCTGAAGACCGTGGCCGAAGGCATCGAGACGCAGTGGGCCCACGATTTCGTCCGCAATCTGGAAGTGGACGAGGCCCAGGGCTTCCTGTTCTCCAGGCCGGTCGCGCTCGACCGGTTCCTCGCCTACGCGGCGCGCTGACGGGCGACCACCCCGCCAAGGCGGAGCCGAAACCGGCAATCAGATTTTCCCTGATAGCGATGAGACGCGGGCAGCGTCGGCGCCGGCCTACTGCGTCAGACGCACCTGGCCGTCGACGGCGCCGACGCCTTCGGGCACCGGAATGTCGGTGGCCGCATAGTCGGAGTTCAGTTCGATCGCCGGACCGCCATCGGCGACGATCTCGCGAGCAATGATCGCCGTCCAGGCGGCGGCGCCGGCGAAGCGGTTCTTGCCGCGCACATAGAGCTTGCCCTTGGGAAGATAGATCGTGCCCAGCAGCATCTCGGCGTCCTTGGAGGAAATCTCGAAGACGCGATCGGGCGGCGAGGCCCGGTCCTCGAAGATCAGCATGCCGGCCATCGGACCGTCCCTGGGTGCGGTCAGCGCGATGTTGGAGGAATTTTCGAACGACATGGTCGATCCGCTGCCGGTCAGATAGAAGCCGACATTCTCGCCGCTGAGCGTCGCGTTGCCGCCGATTGTCCACGGGCCGTCCTTGATGACGTAGATGCCGGGTGCCAGCTTGACCTCGATCGAGCCGTTGATGTCCAGTCCGCCGCAATAGACGCCCGGATGAAGGGTGGCGTCGCGGTCGACGGCGACGTCGCGGTAGTCGCATGCGCCGAAGCTCGGCGGCGTGCGGCCGGCCAGCGGGTCGGGAATGACCGGGCAGTCGACCTGCGGCTGCGGACGCATGTCGACGAGGCGCGCATCGTAGCCGCCCGCGGTGCAGATCTGGCTCGCCGAAAGGGTCGACTGACGCTCGACATGGATCGCGTGGCGGTCGGTGGAATTGACGAACACGCCGCAGTTCCGGGCGGTCAGCGAGGTCCGGGCCTTGCCGAGCGAAAGCGCCGCGGGGGCCGAACCGTCGAGCGCCAGAACGCATATGTTGGCCGACGAGACGATCGCCGCCTCGGCCTGGACCACGATCTGCGGGTTCTTGCGGAAATGGCCCAGCACGAAATAGCCGTGATCGTTCTGCCACAGCGTGGCGCGGACGCGTCCCCGTTCGGGAAGCGGCTCGACATCGAGCACATATTCGGCGCCACCGAAGGACGCCTTGCGCAGGTTGGCGTCGACATAGCTGTCGACGACCGCCGCGATCGTGTCCTCGTCCCAGCCCTGCACCGGCGCCTCGCGCACCGCCGCCAGGACCCCGGTTTCGAGGGATTGCTTCATCGCCGTGCGCTGGTTGGCATAGATCGAATAGTCGACCGCCACGCCGACGGAGGCGGCAAGGAAGAGCCCGACCAGCGCGAAGCTCGTCGAGAATCCTCCCGCCCTGTCCTTGATGAATCGCATCATCGTGTTCCCCTGCCTGACCGGAGACCTTACCCGATCGGTTCGAAGATGCGGTTTCCCGCATGGGCACAAAGCCATCAATGGCATTGACCGACCGTTAACTTCGTCAGGCGGGCCGGGTGTGGATGGGCCGGACTTGACGGCATCGGCCGCAGGCCCGAAGACAGGCCGGAACGAACAGCGGAACGCCCATGCGCGAACAGGCCTATCATTCGCCGGCCGGCGGTCACCCGGACCAGAGCGATCTCCTGACCGGCCGCGCCGTCTTCACCGAGGCCTATGCGGTGATCCCGCGCGGCGTGATGCGCGACATCGTCACCTCCAACCTGCCGCACTGGGAGGGGACGCGGGCCTGGGTGCTGGCGCGCCCGCTGTCGGGCTTCGCCGAGACCTTCGCGCAGATGATCGTCGAACTGGCGCCGGGCGGCGGATCGGACCGGCCCGAGCCGGACGAGACCGCCGAGGCGGTTCTGTTCGTCACCGCCGGCGCGGTCGAACTGATCCTTGCCGGCGAGGCGCACGCGATGCGGCCCGGCGGCTACGCCTTCATTCCACCGGCCACCGACTGGACGATCCGCAACCGGAGCGATGAGGCCGCGACGTTCCACTGGATCCGCAAGGCCTACGAGCCGGTCGACGGGGTCGCGGCGCCGAAAGCGTTCGTGACGAGCGACGCCGAGGTCGAGCCCGTCGCCATGCCGGGCACCGACGGTCGCTGGGCGACCACCCGGTTCGTCGATCCGGCCGACATGGCGCACGACATGCACGTCAACATCGTCACGTTCGAGCCCGGCGCGGTCATTCCCTTCGCCGAGACCCATGTGATGGAGCACGGCCTCTACGTGCTCGAGGGCAAGGCGGTGTACCGGCTCAACCGGGACTGGGTGGAGGTGGAGGCGGGCGACTTCATGTGGCTGCGCGCCTTCTGTCCGCAGGCGTGCTATGCGGGCGGGCCGGACCGGTTCCGCTACCTGCTCTACAAGGACGTCAACCGGCACATGAAGCTGCGCCTTCGCTGACGACGGCCGCGCCGCGACACGCAAATGAAAAAACTTCGGCTGCGGACGAAGATTTCTCGATTTGCCGATTGATTGTGACGGGCAAAGCCAATATGTGCGCGGCTCCGGCATGAGCCGGGACATCTGCTGGTTGGGGAGAGCGCCATGACTCACGACGCCCTCTTCCAATTGGGGATGGACTTTGCGGACCAAAGCACCTCCCAAACGGAAGATCCGAACGCCCCTTTTGCGGCCGCTGACGCGCTGCCGAAGGATCATTTCATCGAACGCAACGGCACCAAGTGCGCCGGCGCGCATCTGATCATCGACTTGTACGAAGCCGAACGGCTCGACGACATCGACCATATCGAAAAGGCCATGGTCGAATGCGTCGAGGAAGCCGGCGCGACGCTGTTGCACATCCACCTGCACAGCTTCGAGCCCATGGGCTGCGAAGTGGCCGGCGTTTCCGGCGTGGCGGTGCTGGCCGAAAGCCATATCTCGATCCATTCGTGGCCCGAGAACGGCTATGCGGCGCTCGACGTGTTCATGTGCGGCGACGCGCAGCCGGAAAAGTGCGTCGAGGTGCTGCGCCGGGCCTTCAACCCCGCCCGCATCGCCGTGTCGGAGCTGCTGCGCGGCAAGGGCGTCTGACGCCGTGGCCGGCAGGGACGATGGCGGCGACTGGTTCGCCGAGAGCCTCTATCCCAGTGTCCGCTTCGCCTTTCGGGCGGAGCGGGTGCTGCATCACGAGGACACCGGCCATTTCGAACTGGCGCTGATCGAGAACGCGGCGTTCGGCAAGGTGCTGATGCTCGACGGCATCACCCAGGTGACCACCGGCGACGAGTTCATCTATCACGAGATGATGAGCCATGTGCCGATCCTGGCGCACGGGGCGGCGAAACGCGTGCTGATCATCGGCGGCGGCGATTGCGGCCTGGCCGAGGAGGTGCTCAAGCACCGGTCGGTCGAGCAGCTGACGCAGGTCGAGATCGACGCATCGGTGGTCGAGTTCTCGCGCACCCATTTCGGCGATTTCAACGCGCCGGTCTTCGGCGACGACCGGTTCGACCTGGTGATCGCCGACGGGGCCGACTATGTCTCTAAGACCGAAGACCGGTTCGACGTGGCGATCGTCGATTCGACCGATCCGGTCGGGCCGGGGGCGGTGCTGTTCACCGCCGCGTTCTATGCCAGCCTGCACCGGGCGCTGAACCCGGGCGGCGTTGCCGTCACCCAGAACGGCGTGCCCTTCTTCCAGAAGGACGAACTTGTCGGCTCGATGCGCGATCTGGGCCGTTCGTTTGGGCTGTCGGCGGCCTATGTGGCGGCGATCCCGACCTATGTTGGCGGGCACATGGCGATGGGCTTTGCCACCGACGATGCGGGCAAGGCCGACGTGCCGCTCGACACGCTCAAGGCACGGTTCGCCGAGGCGGGTCTTTCGACGCGCTATTACACGCCGGCGGTGCACCGCGCCGCCTTCGCCCTGCCGCGCTTCATCGAAGAGGCGGTGGAAGAGGGCCGCGCGCGGATCTGAGCGTGCCCGCCGCCGCGCGGTCCGCTCACGCCGTAGCCCGGTCGCTGCCGGGCGCGGCCTGACCGTTGCCGGTCCGGTAGGCGCGGCGCGCGAGCCCGCCCGCAAGCTCCCCGATCAGCTCGAAAGCCTCGTCCATCCCGATCTGGTGTTCGGCGACGAGCCCGGCGAGGAAGCCCGCATCCATGCGCCTTGCCATGTCGTGCCGCGCCGGGATCGACAGGAAGGCGCGGGTGTCGTCGACGAAGCCGGCCGTGTTGTGGAACCCGGCCGTCTCGATCACCTGCGACCGGTAGCGGCGCATCCCCTCGGGACTGTCGAAGAACCACCAGGGCGCGCCCAGCAGCACGGTCGGAAACGCGCCGGCGAGCGGCGCCAGCTCGCGCCCGTAGGCGGTCTCGTCGAGCGTATAGAGCACCATCTGCAGGTTCGGCTCGAAGCCGAGCCGGTCGAGCAGCGGCTTGAGCCCGTCGGCCCAGGCGACCGGGGCCGGAATGTCGTAACCCCTGTCGCGGCCGTAGCGGGCGAAGACCGAGGGCGCATAGTTGCGGCGCGAGCCGGCATGGATCTGCATGACCAGACCGTCCTCGATGCTCATCGCGGCCATCTCGGTGAGCATCTGCGCCTGAAACAGCGCCGCCTCGTCGGCGGTGATCGTGCCGGCCATGGCCTTGTCGAGCAGCGCCTGGCAGGCCGGCCCTGGCAGGTCGGCGGTGACGGGCGCCAGAACGCCATGGTCGGTCGCCGTCGCACCGAGCCGCGCGAAGTCCAAGCGCCGCGCCCGCAGCGCCGTGAGCAAGCCGGACCAGTCCGTGACATCTTCGCCGGTCTGCTCTTCGAGCCTTTGCATCGATGCGGCGAAATCCTCGCGCAGCGGATCGGTCAGCGCGTCCGGCCGGAAGGTCGGCACGATGCGGCCGAAGCCCAGCGCCTTCAGCGCCCGATGCGCATCGAGCGTGTCGGTCGCGTTGTCGGTGGTCGCCAGAACTTCGATGCCGAACCGCTCGTAGAGCGCGCGCGGCCGGAAGGCGGGCGAAGCGAGCTGCGCGGCGACATGATCGAAGACCGCGTCGGCGGTCGCCGGGCCGAGCCGCTCGGGCACGCCGAGCACGACATGAAGGGCGTGATCGAGCCAGACGCGCGAGGGCGTGCCGGCGAACAGATGATAGTGCGCGGCAAAGAGCCGGAACGCCTCGCGCGGGTCGACATCGGCGCGGCTTCCGTCGGCGCGCGGCACGCCCAGCGCCTCGTAGGACACGCCCTGGCTGGCCAGCATGCGCAGCACGTAGTGATCGGGCGTGATCAGCAGGTCGGCGGCGTTCGGAAACGGCGCATCCTCGGCGAACCAGGACGCCTCGCAATGGCCGTGCGGGGAGACGATCGGCGCGTCGGCGACCCGTTCGTAAAGGGCCCGCGCGGTCGCCCGGACGGCCGGGTCGGCGGGAAAAAGCCTGTCGGGATGGAGCATGGCGGTCTTTCGGGACATGGTGCGCGGCGCCATGGTCGGAACGGCGGCCGGCGGCGTCAAGCCCGGCCGAGGCCGATTTCGGCGGGTGTGCCTGTGCAGACCTGTGATTGCGGCGATAACGCTTCTTCCGGCATAAATTCCTACACGCTCCGATTCCGGGATTGACTCTTTTCGCGTGCTGCGCACAATGGAACGTATCATGAACAAGAGCCCTTCAGGCGATGAACGGACGGTTCCGCACATCCGCGCCGGCCAAGGCGCTTTTGACGCGTTTGCGCGCCGTCTCCGGCGGCGCGGCGGAGCGCGCGCATCGGCCGCCGAAGGCAGGGCAGGCGCTTGAGACAGGGCAAGCGCCTGAGCCGGCGGGTTCGCCAGCCCGTACGGAACGGGCGGTGGAACGGGACGGCCTGCCGGCGGACGCGCATCTCGATGAGATCTTCGCCGCTCCGCGCGACGGCGCGGCGACCGGTTTCGCATTGGCGCAACTGCCCGCCGGCAAGCCGGTCCTGTGGGTGCAGGACCGCATGGCGGCGCTCGAGACGGGCCGGCCGCATGGCCGCGCGCTGCATCGCTTCGGCGTCGATCCCGACCGGCTCGTCATGGTCTGCGCGCGCGATGCGCGCGACGTGCTGTGGGCGATGGAGGAGGGCCTTGGCTGCGCCAGCATGGGCGCGGTGATCGGCGAGGTCTGGGGCGATCCGGCCGCGCTCGATTTCACCGCCACGCGGCGGCTGGCCATGCGCGCGGCGCGGTCCGGCACCGCCGCGGTGCTGATCCGCTTTGCGGCGCAGGCGAACCTGTCGGCGGCGCGGCGGCGCTGGCGCATCGCGGCCCGGCCTTCGTTCGCCCATCCTTACGATCCGCGCGCGCCCGGGCCGCCGCGCTGGCGGGCCGAACTGTTCCGCGCGCGCGACCTTCAACCGGGCCTCTGGGAAGCAGGCTATGACGCAAAGACGCATCGTCTCGATCTATCTGCCGCACTTTCCGATCCAGAGCTGGCGCCGCCGGACGCGCGGCCCCGGCGCGCCGGTTGAACAAACGCCGCTCGTGCTGGCGCGCGAGGGCGCCCATGGCCGCCTCGTCCACGACGTCAACGGCGCGGCCGCCCGCGCCGGCATCACGCGCGGCGCGCGGCTGACCGACATGAAGGCGCTGGTGCCGTCCCTGCACGTCGCTGACGCCGATATGGCGGCCGATGCGGCGCGGCTTTCCGCGCTCGCGCGCTGGGCGCAGCGCTGGTGCCCGTGGACGCGGGTGGAGGGCGTCGACGGGCTGATGCTGGAGACGACCGGGTCGGATCATCTGTGGGGCGGCGAGGCGGCGATGCTCGCGCAGATGCGCCGCGCCTTCGCCGGGCTCGACCTGACCGCGCGCGTCGCCGTCGCGCCGACGCTCGGCGCGGCCTGGGCGCTGGCGCGCTTCGGCGCTTGCCCGCGCGAACTTTGCGAGGCCGACGCTCTTGCCGAAAGGCTCGGCCCGCTGCCGGTCGCCGCGCTGCGGCTGGACGGCGACACGGCGCTGCTCCTCAAACGCCTCGGCCTGAAGACGGTCGGCGCGCTCGCCGGCGTGCCGCGCACCGCGCTCGCCCGCCGCTTCCGGCACAGGAACGACCTGCCCTCAAATCCGCCGCTCAGGCTCGATCAGGCGTTCGGCCGGCTGGCCGAGCCACTGATGCCCGACGATGTGCCCGCGCCGGTGCGCGCGCTTGCCCGCTTCGCCGAGCCGGTCACCGACGTCGAGGCGATCGGCCCGGTGCTGGATCGCCTTCTCGATGATCTGACCGGCCAGATGGACACGCGCCAGCTCGGCGCGCGGCGGCTGCTTCTGACCGGCTACCGCGCCGATGGCGGGTCTTCGTCCGTGGAGGCCGCGACCAGCCGTCCGAGCCGCGACCCGGCCCATCTGCGCCGTCTGTTCCGCGATCGGCTCGAACGGATCGACACCGGCTTCGGGCTCGATGCGATGACGCTCGACGCGGTCGTGCACGAAGCGCTCGGCGCGGCCCAGCAGGCGCTCGTGGGTGCGGCCGACGAGAGCATCGATCTGGCGCGGCTGATCGACCGGCTGGTCGCCCGGCTCGGTCCCGGCGCGGTGCTCAGGCCCGTCGCCCGCGACAGCCACGTGCCCGAGCGCGCCGAGGGGCTGGCGCCGGCGGGCACGCAATGCGTGATCGTGCCGGTCGGCGAGTCTGCCGAGGGCGTGCCGCGCCCGTTGCGCCTTCTGGTGCGGCCCGAGGAGGCGCAGGTGATGTATGCGGTGCCCGACGGCCCGCCCGCGCAGCTCGTCTGGCGGCGGCAGACCCATCGCATCGTCAGGAGCCAGGGGCCCGAGCGGATCGCGCCGGAATGGTGGCGCGAGAAATCGACCGCGCGGCTGCGCGACTATTACCGCGTCGAGGATGCCGAAGGGCGGCGCTACTGGATCTTCCGCGAGGGGCTGCCCGGCGACGGGCGCGGCGGGCCGCCGCGCTGGTTCGTGCATGGGCTGGATGCGTGAACCATGCCCGAAGCCCCGCTCACCCCGGCCAAGCGTACCCTGGGCGAAGAGGGGACATTTGCGCCCAATGCGCCCGCCCCGTTCGTCGAACTGGGCGTGACCAGCAATTTCTCCTTCCTGCGCGGGGCGTCCGACGCGGTCGATCTGGTGCTGACCGCGCACGCGCTCGGCTATGACGCGCTCGGCATCGCCGACCGCAACACGATGGCCGGCGTCGTCCGCCTGCATGGCGAGGCGAAGACCGCGCGGATGCGGCCGGTCATCGGCTGCCGGCTCGATCTGGTCGATGCGCCCTCGCTGCTCGCCTATCCGAAGACGCGCGCCAGCTACGGGCGGCTGTGCCGGCTGTTGTCGGCGGGCAAGATGCGCACGGTCGACGGCGCCTGGCAGGACAAGGGCGCCTGCGACATCACGCTGGCGATGGCGGCCGAGGCGCTGGACGGCGTTGACGATGTGGTGCTGATCGCCGTGCCGGGCGAAACGCTCGATGCGTTCGCCGCTTCCCTGCCGCGCCTGCGCGAGGCGCTGCCGGTCAGCCACATCGCCGCCGCGCATCTTTATCGCGGCGACGACCGGGCGCGGATCAACCGGCTGTCCGAACTGGCAAGGACCTTCGGCCTCAAGCTCGTCGCCACAAACGACGTGCACTATCACACGCCGGCGCGGCGGCCGCTGCAGGACGTGATGACCTGCATTCGCGAGAAGGTGACGATCTTCACCGCCGGCCGGCTTCTGGACGCCAACGCCGAGCGGCACCTGAAGAGCCCGGCCGAGATGGCGCGCCTTTTCGCCGACTGGCCCGAGGCGATCGCCGAGAGCCGGGTCATCGCGGACGCCTGCACGTTCTCGCTCGACGAGCTTCGCTACGACTATCCGCGCGAGACCGTGCCCGAGGGCAAGACCGCCGACGGCTATCTGGCCGAACTGACCTGGCAGGGCGCGGCGCGGCGCTACCCGGACGGAGTGTCGGCCCATGTGCGCGCGACGGTCGAAAGGGAGCTGGCGCTGATCGGCAAGCTCGACATCGCCCGCTATTTCCTGACCATCCACGAGATCATCCGCTTTGCGCGCAGCCGTGACATATTGTGCCAGGGGCGCGGCTCGGCGGCCAATTCGGCGGTCTGCTACTGCCTCGAGATCACCGCGGTCGACCCGGCCCAGCACGATGTCTTGTTCGAGCGCTTCATCTCCGAGGAGCGCAAGGAGCCGCCCGACATCGACGTCGATTTCGAGCACGAGCGGCGCGAGGAGGTGATCCAGCACATCTACGACAAATATGGCCGCGACCGCGCCGGCCTGTGCGCCACGGTGATCCACTACCGGCCGCGCATGGCGGTGCGCGAGGTGGGCAAGGTGATGGGCCTGTCCGAGGACGTGACCTCGGCGCTGGCGCGCACGGTCTGGGGGTCGTGGGGCTCGACGGTCGATGGCGACAATGTCAACGAGGCCGGGCTCGACCTCGATGATCCGCACCTGAAGCGCACCATCGCGCTCGCCGACGAACTGATCGGCATGCCGCGCCATCTCAGCCAGCATGTGGGCGGGTTCATCCTGACCGAAAAGCCGCTCGTCGAGACGGTGCCGATCGGCAATGGCGCGATGGCCGACCGCAGCTTCATCGAATGGGACAAGGACGACATCGACGCGCTCGGCATCTTCAAGGTCGACGTGCTGGCGCTGGGCATGCTGACCTGCATCCGCAAATGCTTCGAACTGATCGCGGTGCATTACGACCGGCCGCTGACGCTGGCCACGGTGCCCAAGGAGGATCCGGTCGTCTACGACATGCTGTGCCGGGCCGATTCGGTCGGCGTGTTCCAGGTGGAAAGCCGGGCGCAGATGAACATGCTGCCGCGCCTGAAGCCGCGCACTTTCTATGACCTTGTCATCGAGGTGGCGATCGTCCGGCCCGGCCCGATCCAGGGCGACATGGTCCATCCCTATCTGCGCCGCCGGTCGAAGAAGGAACCGGTGGTCTATCCCTCGCCCGGGCCGGAACACGATCCCGACGAACTGAGGAACATCCTTGGCCGCACGCTCGGCGTGCCGATCTTCCAGGAACAGGCGATGAAGATCGCCATGGTCGCGGCGCGCTTTTCGCCGGTCGAGGCCAACCAGCTCAGAAAGGCGATGGCGACCTTCCGCTCGCGCGGGCAGGTGACCGCGCACAAGGAGAAGATGGTCGGCCGCATGGTCGAGCGCGGCTACGATCCCGAATTCGCCGCGCGCTGCTTCTCGCAGATCGAGGGGTTCGGCGAATATGGCTTTCCCGAAAGCCACGCGGCCAGTTTCGCGCATCTGGTCTATGTGTCGAGCTGGATGAAGTGCCACTATCCGGCGGCCTTCTGCGCGGCGCTGCTGAACTCGCAGCCGATGGGGTTCTACGCGCCCGCGCAGATCGTGCGCGATGCGCGCGAGCATGGCGTGACCGTGCTGCCGCCGGACGTCAATTTCTCCGAATGGGACAATCTGCTCGAACCGCTCGCGCCGGGGGTCTGCGCGGTGCGGCTCGGCTTCCGGCAGATCGACGGGTTCGCCACCGAAGACGCGGCACGGCTGATCGACCATCGCGACCGGCCCTATGAGAACGTCGAGGAACTGAGGTCACGCGGCAGGGTGTCGGCGCGGGGCATCCAGCTTCTCGCCGCCGCCGACGCGTTCGGCTCTGTCGGCCGCGACCGGCGCGCGGCGCTGTGGGACGCGCGCGCGATCAAGCCGGCGCCCGACCTGCCGCTTTTCACCCATGCCGAGGCGGCCGACGAGGGCGCCGACACGCCGGCGCTGCTGCCGGCCATGCCGCTGAGCGAACATGTGGTCGCCGACTATCAGACCGTACGGCTGTCGCTGAAGGCGCATCCGCTGTCCTTCCTGCGCGCGACGCTCGCCGCGCGCGGCTTCATCCGCACCGCCGACCTCAAGGACAAGCGCTTCGGCGCGCGCGTGTGCGTCGCCGGCATCGTGCTGATCCGCCAGCGGCCGGGCAGCGCCAAGGGCGTGGTGTTCGTCACCATCGAGGATGAGACCGGATCGGCCAATCTGGTGGTCTGGCCGAAGGTGCTGAAGCAATATCGCAAGGTGGTGATGGGCGCCCGGCTGATGGCGGTGCACGGCACGGTGCAGGCGAGCGAGGGCGTCATCCATGTCGTCGTCACGCACCTTGAGGACGAGACCGGCCGGCTGACCGCGCTGTCCGAAGACCTGCTGGAGCCGGAAATCTCCCGCGCCGACGAGGTCAAGCGGCCGATCATGGGCCATGCCGGCCGGCATCCGCGCAATGTGCGCGTGATCCCGAAAAGCCGGGATTTCCATTGAGCGGGGTCAGCCGGCCGGGTCGAACGGGTTGATCAGGTCGAGCCCGAAATCGGCGAAATCGCGCACGTTGCGGGTGGCGAGCGTCGCACCATGGGTCAGGCAGATGGCGGCGATCATCAGGTCGATATCGGTTCGTGGCCGTCCATCTCGTTCGGCGCGCGCCCGGAGCATGCCATATTGCCGGGCGGCCATCAGATCGAAGGCCAACACGCGGCCGCCAAATCTGCTCTCCACCTGCTCATTGAGCGCCCTCAAATATCGATCTGATCGATCGCGGAGCAGGACGCGCTGAGCGCCATAAGCCAGTTCCGCGACAACGGGGGCACACAGATAAAGGGATCCGATGTCCTGCCGTCTGATCCACTGTCCAACGTTCCGATCGAATCTCGTATTCTGCGTCTCGGAGATGATGTTGGTATCGAGGACAATCATTCGAAATCGGGAACGTCACGACTTGCGTGCCGACGGCTCTCCGACGTTGCCTCCATCAACTTCCGATGCTCGTCCTCTGTCAGAAGTGCATCCAGGAAAGGCAGGCGTAAGAGATCGAATGTATCCAAATCCGCCTCTTGCGGTGCTCTCTCGGGCTCCCGCAGTCCCTTGCGCAGCAGGTCCTTGGCCTCGTCGGACAGACTGCGGCCACTGCGCGCAGCCCGCGCCTTCAGCTCCATCCGCAACGGCTCGGAGATGTTTCTGATCAACAAATCGCTCATCGCAACATGATGATATCGCTGATATCATTTGTCAATGATCGCAGCGAACCTCGCGGCGCATCTCCTCGATCGCCTGCATGAAGTCGGCATGTTCCTCGTCGGTCATGAATGCACCTTCAAAGGCTTCACGCAGCGCGTCGAATGCGTTGAGCTGCCCGGCCTGCCGAACGCAGCCCGCCTCGATGACATCGTCCAGCAGAGCCTTGGCCTCGTCGGACAGGCTCCGCCCACTCTGGCGGGCGCGCGCCTCGAGTTCGGCACGCACATGCTCCGGAACGTCGCGGATCACGATGTCTGCCACGGGCACCTCCATCGCCAACGGGTCTCACCCCATCATAGGGGGCGACCCGTCGGGCAACAAGCTACCCCGCATAGATCACCAGCAGGTCCTTGGCGTCGATCTGGTCGCCGGCCTTGACGAGCACGTCGGAGACGGTGCCGTCGCGTTCGGCGTGCAGCGCGGTCTCCATCTTCATCGCCTCGATCGAGACCAAGACGTCGCCCTTCTTGACCTCCTGGCCCGAGGCGACCGAGACCGTCGAGACCACGCCGGGCATCGGCGCGCCGACATGGGCGGCGTTGCCGTCCTCGGCCTTGCGGCGGGCGACCGAGCTTTCCGCGCCATGCACCCGGTCCGGCACCTTCACGCGGCGCGGCTGGCCGTTGAGTTCGAAGAAGACGGTCACCATGCCCTTGTCGTCCGGCTCGCCGATCGCAAGGCAGCGGATCACCAGCGTCTTGCCCCGTTCGATGTCGACCAGGATCTCTTCGCCGGCCGGCAGGCCGTAGAAATAGTTCGGCGTCGGCAGATTGCTGACCGGGCCGTACTTGTCCTGGGCGAGCGCGAAATCGGTGAACACCTTGGGGTACATCAGATAGGCGGCGAACTCGTATTCGTTCACCTGCCGGCCGATCTTCTCCTCGATCTCGGCGCGGCGCGCCTCCATGTCCTCGGGCGCCAGCAGCGAGCCGGGCACGTCGGTATAGGGTTGTTCGCCCTTGAGCACCTTCTGCTGGATGTCCTTTGGCCATCCGCCCGGCGGCTGACCGAGATCGCCGCGCATCATCGAGACGACCGAATCGGGAAAGGCGATGTCCTTTTGCGGGTTCTTGACGTCCGCCACGGTCAGGTCCTGGCTGACCATCATCAGCGCCATGTCGCCGACCACCTTGGAGGACGGCGTCACCTTGACGATGTCGCCGAACATCATGTTGACGTCGTGATACGCCCGGGCCACCTCGTGCCAGCGCGTGTCCAGACCCAGCGAGCGCGCCTGTTCCTTAAGGTTGGTGAACTGGCCGCCGGGCATTTCGTGCAGGTAGACCTCCGAGGCCGGGCCCTTCAGGTCGCTCTCGAACGCCGCGTACTGGTGGCGCACTGCCTCCCAATAGAACGAGATGCGCCGGATCCACTCCGGATCGAGGCCGGGATCGCGCCTGGTGCCGGTCAGCGCTTCGGCGATCGAACCAAGGCACGGCTGCGCCGTCAGGCCGGACAAGGCGTCCATCGACGCATCGACCGCATCGACGCCCGCATCGATCGCGGCAAGGATGGTGGCAGCGGCGATGCCCGACGTGTCGTGCGTGTGGAAATGCAGCGCCAGGTCGGTTTCCTCGCGCAGCGCCTTGAACAGGACCGAGGCGGCGGCCGGCTTGAGCAGGCCGGCCATGTCCTTGATGGCGATCATGTGCGCGCCGGCCGCTTCCAGCTCCTTGAGCATGGCGACATAATATTTCAGGTCGTATTTGGGCCGCGCCGCATTGAGGATGTCGCCGGTGTAGCAGATCGCCGCCTCGCAGATCCTGTCCTCTTCGGCGACCGCGTCCATGGCGACGCGCATGTTCGGCACCCAGTTCAGGCAGTCGAACACGCGGAACAGGTCGATGCCGCCGGCGGCCGCCTGGCGCACGAAGTGCCTGACGACATTGTCGGGATAGTTGGTGTAGCCGACCCCGTTGGCGCCGCGCAGCAGCATCTGCAGCAGGATGTTGGGCGCCGCCTCGCGGATCAGCGCCAGCCGTTCCCACGGGTTCTCGGTGAGGAACCGCATGGAGACGTCGAAGGTCGCTCCGCCCCAGCATTCCAGCGACAGAAGGTTCGGCAGCGCACGCGCATAGGTGCCGGCGATCTGCGCCATGTCATAGGTGCGCATGCGCGTTGCGAGCAGGCTCTGATGGCCGTCGCGCATGGTGGTGTCGGTGATCATCACCGGATCGTGCTCGCGCAGCCACTGGCCGAACTTCGCCGGGCCCATCTCGTCGAGCATCTGCTTGGTGCCGCGCTCGGGCACCGGGCCGCCGTGGAAAGGCGGTTCGGGCGGGGCGGCGTGCGCGGGCGGCTTCGGCCGGCCCTTGGTCTCGGGATGGCCGTTGACGGTGACGTCGGCCAGATAGGTCAGAAGCTTGGTCGCCCGGTCCTGCCGCTTGACCGCGGTAAACAGTTCCGGCGTCGTGTCGATGAAGCGGGTCGTGTAGCTGTTGGACCGGAAATCGGGATGGCCGATGATCGCCTCGAGGAAGGTCAGGTTGGTGGCCACGCCCCGGATGCGGAATTCGCGCAGGGCCCGGTCCATCCGGTCGATGGCCTCCTGGGGCGTCGGCGCCCAGGCGGTGACCTTTTCCAGGAGCGGATCGTAGAAGCGGGTGATCACCGCGCCCGAATAGGCGGTGCCGCCGTCGAGCCTGATGCCGAAGCCGGTCGCGCCCCGGTAGGCGGTGATCCGGCCATAGTCGGGAATGAAGTTCTGCTCGGGGTCCTCGGTGGTGATCCGGCACTGCAGGGCATGGCCGTGCAGCGTGATGTCGTGCTGCGCCGGAACGCCGGAGCCGGGCTGGCCGATCGTCTCGCCTTCCAGGATCCTGATCTGCGCCTTGACGATGTCGATGCCGGTGACCTCCTCGGTCACGGTGTGCTCGACCTGGATGCGCGGATTGACCTCGATGAAGTAGAAATTGCCGCTGTCGGCATCCATCAGGAATTCGACCGTTCCGGCGCCGCGATAGTCGGTCGCCCGGGCGATCTTCATGGCGTATTCGGCCAGTTCGTTGCGCTGGGCGTCGTCGAGATAGGGGGCGGGCGCGCGCTCGACCACCTTCTGGTTGCGCCGCTGGATCGAGCAGTCCCGCTCGAAAAGGTGGACGATGTTGCCGTGCGTGTCGCCCAGCACCTGCACCTCGACATGACGGGCGCGCTCGATGAGCTTTTCGAAATAGACCTCGTCCTTACCGAAGGCCGCCTTGGCCTCGCGCTTGGCCTCGGTCACCTCGCGCTCGACATCCTCCTCGGCGCGGATGGCGCGCATGCCGCGCCCGCCGCCGCCCCAGGAGGCCTTGAGCATCACCGGAAAGCCGATCTCGGCGGCGAGCTTCCTGACCTCGTCCATGTCGTCGGGCAGCGGTCCGGTCGCCGGCACGACCGGCACGCCGGCGTCGACGGCGATGTTGCGCGCCGAGACCTTGTTGCCGAGCGCGCGCATCGTCCCGGCGGTGGGGCCGATGAAGATGATGCCGGCCTCGTCGCAGGCGTCGACGAATTCGGGGCTTTCCGACAGAAGCCCGTAGCCGGGATGGATCGCGTCGGCGCCGGACTGCTTTGCGACGCGGATCACCTCGTCGATGGACAGGTAGCTCTCGATCGGGCCGAGGTCCTTGTCGAGGTGCCCGCCCCGGCCGACCTGATAGCTCTCGTCGGCCTTGAACCGGTGCAGGGACAGCTTGTCTTCCTCGGCCCAGATGGCGACCGTCGTCATGCCCAGCTCGTTGGCGGCGCGTAAAACGCGGATTGCGATCTCGGACCGGTTGGCGACGAGCAGTTTCTTGATGGCCACGATCGATGTCCCCGATTATGAAATGCAGAAAAGCAACCGGGCCTGTTTAGCGGTTCGCATTGTGCGGCGCAAACACGGATGGGTTGCGCCCGCGAGGACGAACGGAGGGGCGATGACCGACAAGCCGAAGGCGCAGATGCCGGTCGCGGAACCGGCCGCGCCGGACCGGGCGCTGCCGGCCGGTGCGTGCGACGCGCACATCCATATGGTGGCGGGCCCGGGCGAATTTCCGCTCTGGGACGGCCGCGTCGAGGACCCGGCTCCCGGCCCGCGGTTCGAGGACTGGATCGGCCTTTACGAGCGGCACATGGCAGCGCTCGGCATCGACCGCGTGGTCGTGGTCCACTCGATCCTCTACGGGGCCGACAACGCGGTGACCAAGGCCGCCGTCGCACGGCTCGGCCGCGACCGGGCGCGCGGCATCGGACTGGTCGACGACCGGGCGAGCGAGGCAGACCTCGACGCGCTCGCCGAAGCCGGCCTTTGCGGCGTGCGGCTCAACTACGTTCATGGCGGTGTGCTGAGCTGGGGCGGGGTGACCGCCATGGCGGACCGGCTGAGGGCGCGCGGCATGCATGTGCAGATGCTGATGAACGCGCACCGGCACATGGCCGAACTCGAGGGCGGCGTGCGGGCCATGCCGGTGCCGGTCGTCTTCGACCATATCGGTTGGCCGGACGTCGCGGCGGGCCCCGACGAGCCCGGTTTCCGGCGCCTGTGCGCGCTGCTTGCCGACGGCAAGGCCTTCGTGAAGCTCTCGGGGCTCTACCGGCTCGCCGATGCGCCCTACGAGGCGACCGATGCGCTCGTCGCCGCGCTGGTCAGGGCCAATCCGGAACGGTGCCTTTGGGGCAGCGACTGGCCGCATCTGATGCTGGCCGATGCGAAGATGCCCGATGCGGGCGACCTGCTGAACGCGTTTCTGCGCGTCGTCACGGACGACGAAACGCGCCGCCGCATCCTGGTCGACAACCCGGCTCGCCTCTACGGCTTCTGAGTCGCGAAGATTGTTCGCCGCCTCCGCGTCAAAGCGCTTTGAACCGCCTGCGATCTGGACTACCAAGAGCCGTTTGCCCGGAGTCCGCCATGTCGACCGTTCAACACACCGCCGGCGGCGCGCCGCCCGATGCCCGGCGCCTGCACCTAGCGCGGCTGGCGGTGTACGCTGCGTTCTTCGTCAACGGCTTCATGGTCGGCCACTGGGCGACGAAGATCCCTGTGCTGGTCGATCGGCTCGGCATCTCCGAGGCCGTGCTGGGGCGTCTGATCGTGCTGTTCGGCATCGGTGCTGTGCTCGCGCTGATCGGCGGTGCGTGGATGGTCACGCGCATCGGCTCGGTGGCGGTGGTGCGCTGGACCTCGGTCCTGCTGGCGCCCTCGCTGGTGCTGCTGACACTGGCGCCGTCGCTGCCCGCCGCGGCGCTGGCGCTGCTCTGGCTCGGCGTGTTCCTGGGCGCGATGGACAATGCGATGAACGCCAACGGCATCGGCGTCGAACGCGCGCTCGGCCGGCCGGTGATGTCCTCGTTCCATGGCTTCTGGTCGCTGGGCGGGGTGGCCGGCGGCCTCACCGGCGGCGCGATGATCGCCGCCTTCGGCGAGATGGGCCATGCGGTGATCGTCGGCGCGATCGTACTGGTGCTGGCGGTCTGGGCCTCCGGTCACTACCGGCCCGACGACGCGGCGATGCGTCAGAGTACCGGATCGGGCGGATGGCGGGGCTTGCCCCGGTCGCCGGGCATCTACGTGCTCGGCATGGTCACGCTGCTCGCCTATGCGCCCGAGGGCACGGTCATCGACTGGAGCGCGCTATACCTGCGCGAGGAACTGGGCGCGCCGCTGGTGGTCAGCGGCTATGCCTATGCCGCCTTCTCGGCCACCATGGCGACGATGCGGCTGACCGGGGACAGGCTGCGTGGCCGGTTCGGCGACCGGCCGATGTTCGTGGCGAGCGCGCTGCTGGCTGCGACCGGGCTCGTCGCCGCCGGCATGGCGCCGGGCTTCGTCTTCGCCTGCCTCGCCTTTCTGGTCGCGGGGATCGGCATGGCCAATCTGGCGCCGATCATGTTCTCGGCCGCCGGCGCCTATCAAGGCCTGCCGCCGGCCGTCTCGATCGGCGTGATCACCACCTTCGGCTATGCCGGCCTTCTGTTCGTGCCCGCCTTCGTCGGTGCGGTCGCCGACGCGTTCTCGCTCGCGGTCGTGTTCGCGGCGTGGGGCGTGGTCGTCGTCGCCGTCGCGCTCGCCGGACTGGTCGTTCCCGGACTGCCGTCGCGATCGAGCGGCAGGGCCGACAGCGCCTCGGCGAGAAAGTCGTAGACCCGTCGCACCTTTGCGCTGTGGCGCAGTTCGCGGTGCGAGGCAAGCCAGACCGGCAGCGGGTCGATCGCCAGTTCGGGCAGGACGCGAACCAGTTCGCCCGAGCGCCGCGCCACATGGATCGGACCGAAGCCGATGCCGGCCCCCGCCTTGACCAGCTCCCAGTAGGCGATCTGGTCGTCGGTGCGGATGTGGAACGCCGACCGGTCATAGTAGCCGATCAGGCGCCGCATGCCCCGCTCGATCAGGTCCGACCGGTCGTAGCCGATCAGCGTGTGCCGGAACAGGGCGTCCAGATCGGCGGGCGTGCCGGCGCGCGCCAGATAGTCCGGATGCGCCCACGCGCCCATGGCGAAGTCGCCCACCTTGCGTGCGATCAGGTCGTTCTGGGTCGGCCGGGCCATGCGCACGGCGATGTCAGCATCGCGCGCGAGCAGGTTCGCGATCGCGTCGCTCGGCGCCAGTTCGATCTCGAGCGCAGGCTCGGCGCGGTGCAGATCGGTCAGCAGCGGCGGTAGCACATAGGTCGACATCACGCGGCTGGCGGTGATCCGGATGACGCCCTCGACCCGGGTCTCCTGGTCGGCGGCGGCCATGGCGAAGGCGGCGGCGCTGTCGCGCATCGCGGTCGCCTCCTCGGCCAGCCGCAGCGCGGCCTGGGTCGGGACCATGCCGGCCCGGCCGCGGCCGAACAGGACCAGGCCCGTCTGCGCCTCGAGTTCGGCGACGTGGCGGCCGAGCGTGGGTTGCGACACGCCGGTCGCGCGCGCCGCGCCGCTCAGCGTGCCCGCCTCGATCACGGCGAGGAAGCTGCGGACGAGGTTCCAGTCGAAGCGGAGTTGTTCCATTCACCAATGAATACCAAACATCCGCAATCTGGTCTATCGATACGTAGGGGAAGGGCTCATACCGGCTCCGACGATACGATCGGACAAGGAGAACCAGTATGAGCACCATCGTCATCGCCGGCGCGGCCGGCCGCATCGGCTTCAACGCCGCACGCGCCTTCGTCGCCGCCGGATGGACCGTGCGCGGCATCGCGCGCGGCGAGAAGCTTAAGCGCCTGCCGCAGGGCGTCGAGCCGGTTGAGGCCGACGCGTTCGACCGAAAGGCCGTGACAGACGCCTGCGCCGGGGCGGACGTGATCCTGCATGCGCTCAACCCGACCTACGACAAATGGGCCACGCACGTCGTGCCGATGGCCGAGAACATGCTTGCGGCGGCGAAGGCGGCCGGCGCGACGCTGATGCTGCCGGGCAACGTCTACAATTTCGGCACCGGCATCGGGATGGACATGTCCGAGGACGCATCCATGCCGGCGGATACGGAAAAGGGGCGTCTGCGCGTCGACATCGAGGAGAGGTTCCGCGCCGCTGCGGCCGAGGGCGTGCAGACCATCGTGCTGCGCGCGGGCGACTTCTTCGGCGGGCCGGTCGACGGAAGCTGGCTCGATCTGGTCATCGCCAAGGATCTTCGCAGGAACCGGTTCGTCTGGCCGGGGCGCCGGGACGTGCCGCACGCGTTCGCCTACCTGCCCGATTTCGGCGCGGCCTTCGTGGCGGTCGCCGAAAAGCGCGGGGAACTGGGCCGGTTCGAGCGGTTTCACTTCGCCGGGCACACGGTGACCGGCGCGCAGTTCCATGCCGCCATGGAGGCGGCGGTGGGCCGTTCGCTCAAGCCCGGGTCGGTGCCGTGGCCGCTGCTGCGGATCGCGGGCCTGTTCAACCCGGTCCTGCGCGAGGTGATCAAGATGCGCTACCTGTGGGACGTGCCGCACTCGCTGGACGGATCGAAGCTCGCCGCGCTGATCGGCGCCGAGCCGCACACGCCGCTCGACGAGGCGCTGCGGCAGGCGGTCGCCGACTTGAAGCTGGATGGGGAGCGCCGCTAGGATCGATCCGGTCGCGCTGGTTGTCCATGGTCTAATTTACGCGCAGAGAGGCTTCGCGTTAGACGGGGCCCACGCGCCGGGTCACGGGAGAGGCCGGGCGGACCGAGCATGATGGGCCGCGCGCCCGAACCCAGTGGAGGAATCCGATGTCAGCTGATGTGTATCCGGTACCGGCGGCGGTCAAGAAGAAGGCGTTGATCGACGAGGCCACCTACAAGACCTGGTACAAGCAGTCGATCGACGATCCCGAAGGGTTCTGGATGAAGCACGGCCAGCGGATCGACTGGTTCAAGCCCTACACCAAGGTCAAGAACACCTCGTTCACCGGCAAGGTCTCGATCAAGTGGTACGAGGACGGCGTCACCAACGTCTCCTACAATTGCGTCGACCGGCATCTGGAACGGCGCGGCGACCAGGTCGCCATCATCTGGGAAGGCGACAATCCCTACGACGACAAGAAGATCACCTATCGCGAGCTCTACGGGCATGTGTGCCGGCTCGCCAACGTGCTCAAGCGGCGCGGCGTCAAGAAGGGCGACCGGGTGACGATCTACATGCCGATGATCCCCGAGGCGGCCTATGCGATGCTGGCCTGCGCGCGGATCGGGGCGATCCACTCGATCGTCTTCGGAGGCTTCTCGCCGGACGCGCTCGCCGACCGCATCGTCGACTGCCAGAGCCATTTCGTGATCACCGCCGACGAGGGGCTGCGCGGCGGCCGGATCATTCCGCTCAAGAAGAATGTCGACCTGGCGATCGAGGAGGCCGAACGCGAGGGCGTCAGCGTTGACACGGTGCTGGTCGTCCAGCGCACGGCCGGCAAGATCGACTGGTACTCCGAACGCGACGTCTGGTACCACGACGCGGTCAAGGCCGAGAAGGCCGACTGTCCGCCGGCCAAGATGAAGGCCGAGGACCCGCTCTTCATCCTCTATACGTCCGGCTCGACCGGCAAGCCGAAGGGCGTGCTGCACACGACGGGCGGCTATCTGGTCTACGCCTCTATGACGCACCAGTACGTGTTCGACTGCCAGGACGGCGACATCTACTGGTGCTCGGCCGATGTGGGCTGGGTGACCGGCCACTCCTACATCGTCTACGGGCCGCTCGCCAACGGCGCGACGACGCTGATGTTCGAGGGCGTGCCCTCCTATCCGGACGCCTCGCGCTTCTGGCAGGTGGTCGATAAGCACCAGGTGACGATCTTCTACACCGCGCCGACCGCGATCCGCGCGCTGATGGGAGCGGGCGTGTCCTACGTCAACCGCACCTCGCGCAAGTCGCTGCGGCTGCTGGGTTCGGTCGGCGAGCCGATCAATCCGGAAGCCTGGGAATGGTACCACAACGTCGTCGGCGAGGGAAAATGCCCGATCGTCGACACCTGGTGGCAGACCGAGACCGGCGGCATCATGATCACGCCGCTGCCCGGCGCGACCAAGCTCAAGCCGGGATCGGCGACGCGGCCCTTCTTCGGCATCCAGCCGCAACTGGTCGACAATGAGGGGCAGGTGCACACCGAAACCGTCGCCGAGGGCAATCTGTGCATCATCGATTCCTGGCCCGGCCAGATGCGCACCGTGTTCGGCGACCATGAGCGCTTCATCCAGACCTACTTCTCCAACTACAAGGGCAAGTACTTCACCGGCGACGGCTGCAAGCGCGACGCGGACGGCTATTACTGGATCACCGGCCGGGTCGACGACGTCATCAACGTGTCGGGCCACAGGATGGGCACGGCCGAGGTGGAATCGGCGCTGGTCAGCCACGACGCGGTGGCCGAGGCGGCCGTGGTCGGCTACCCGCACGACATCAAGGGCCAGGGCATCTACTGCTACGTGACGCTGATGAGCGGCTACGACGCCGACGACGCGCTGCGCAAGGAGCTGGTCCAGCATGTGCGTCGCGAGATCGGGCCGATCGCCTCGCCCGACAAGATCCAGTTCGCGCCGGGCTTGCCCAAGACCCGCTCGGGCAAGATCATGCGGCGTATTCTCAGGAAGATCGCCGAGGACGACTACTCGTCGCTCGGCGACACCTCGACGCTGGCCGATCCGTCGGTGGTCAACGATCTGATCGAGAACCGGCAGAACAAGCACTGACGGGCCGGCGCCTGACGCTCCGTGCGGGCGTCAGGCAAACCCGCGCTCGAAGTAGACGATCAGGCCGACCGCGCCGAAGAACAGCGCGATCAGCACGCCGACCGCAAGGGCGCGATTGTTGGCGTAGGCGGCGGCGACATGGTCGCCGAACAGGTGCACCATCAGCGCCAGAAAGAAATAGCGCGTGCCGCGCGCGATCAGCGTGGCGGCGACGAACAGCGCGAACGGATAGCCCGTTGCGCCGGCCGAGACGATGGCGAGTTGGAACGGGATCGGCGGCAGCATGCCAACAAGAACGATCGCCAGGAAGCCGTAACGGTCGAACAGCGCGGCAAAGCGCGCCTGCTCGTCCTGCCAGCCGGCGAGCGCGACGAAGCTGTTGCCCGCCGCCTCCATGAAGAAATAGGCGATGAAGTAGCCGACCACGGCGCCGGCCAGCGCGCCGAGCGTGACGCTGGTCGCCATGCGCCAGACATGGTCGCGCGCGTACTGCATCAGCGGCAGCAGCACCAGTTCGACGGGCATCGGCAGGATGGTGGTCTCGCCGGCCGACAGCCAGAACAGGCCGGTGATACCGGCCCGGCCCTGGCGCACGCGCGCCAGCCATCGCTTGAACGATCGTCCCGTCACGACACCATCCGTCTTTTTTCCCGGATTTCGCCGTGGATCGGGGCTTTTTTGAGACGCATCGGGCGGCCCGGCCTCACAGCGGCGGATCGTCGAGGCCGCCCATGCGGCACACTTCGAGCCACTCGTCCCTGGTCACCGGCTGCACCGAAAGGCGCATCGAGGTGACGAGCGCCATGTCGGCCAGTTTCGGGTTGGCCTTGACCGCCTTCAGGCTGACCGGCTCGGGCATGTCGCACACGGCGCGGACGTTGACGCATTCCCAGCGCGGATCGTCGGTGGTCGAATCGGGATGGATTTCCATCGAGACCTCGACGATGCCGACGATCTCGAGGCCCTCGTTGGAATGGTAGAAGAACGCCTTGTCGCCGAGCTTCATGGCCCGCATGTTGTTGCGCGCCTGGTAGTTGCGGATGCCGTCCCATTCCTCGCCGGCATCGCCCCTGGCCTTCTGCTGCTCCCAGGACCATTTGAACGGTTCGGACTTGAAGAGCCAGTAATTCGACATCGGGGCCTCGAAGAATGGTGAATGGTGCACGGTGAATAGAGCAAGCCGTGGCCGCTTGTCATCAGGTCGGACGGTCTCTGACAATTCGCTATTGTCCTTCCACCCTGATCGGACGCGCCATCAGCGCGGAGACGGCTGCGTCCACGCCCAGGCGCCCGTCGAGGATGTCGGCGACGGCGGCGATGATCGGCGCCTCGATGCCGTGGTCGCCGGCGATGCGCGCGGCAATGTGCGCGGTGGCGACGCCCTCGGCCAGCTTGAGCCCGGACGTGTCCTCGCCGCGACCCAGCGCGCGGCCATAGGCGAAGTTGCGCGACTGCGCCGAACCGCAGGTCAGGATCAAATCGCCGAGGCCCGACAGGCCGGCGATCGTTTCGGCGCGCGCGCCCAGCGCCCCGGCAACGCGCGTCATCTCGGCGAAGCCGCGCGCGGTCAGCGCGGCCTGCGCGCTGGCGCCGAGACCGCGTCCGGCGACGATGCCGGCGGCGATGGCGAGCACGTTCTTGAGCGCGCCGCCATATTCGACGCCGGTCGGATCGCCGCCCGCATAGAGCCGCAAGCCGGGCCGGGACAGCGCCTCGGCGGCGGCGAGCGCGGCCTTCTCGTCGGCCATGGCGAGCGTGACGGCGGTCGGCAGGCCGCGCGCGACATCGGCGGCGAAGCTGGGACCGGACAGCACGGCGGCGCGGTTGGCCGGCGCGGTCTCGGCGATAACTTCGCTCATCAGGTCGCCCGAATCGCGCTCGATGCCCTTGGCGCAGGAGACGAGCACCATGTCGGCATGAAGGTGCGGCACCATGGCGGCCAGCATGGCGCGCATGGTCTGGGCGGGCACGGCGAGCAGGACGAAGCGGGCGCCATCGAGCGCCTCGGCCAGATCGGTGGTCGCGGCGATCGCGCCCGGCAGTTCGGCGGCGCCCAGATAGAAGCGGTTGGTCCGTTCGGTGTTGATCTGGCGGACCACGCCGGCATCGCGCCCCCACAGCGTGACCGGCCCGCCGCGCGCCATCGCGCAGGCAAGCGCGGTGCCCCAGGCGCCCGCGCCGATCACCGCGACGCGGCCGCTCATGCCTTGGCGCCCTTGCGGCCCGAGCCGATCAGCGGGTCGCTTGACGGATCGAGCGGCCAGCGCGGGCGCGGCGCCGTATCGAGCGGGTCGGTCCGCCCGCAGCGGAGATGTTCGAGCCCGGCCCAGGCGATCATCGCGGCATTGTCCGAACAAAGCTCGATCGGCGGGGCGAGAAAGGCAAAGCCGTGCCTTTCGCACAGCGTCTCGAGCATGGACCGGATCGCCCGGTTGGCGGCGACGCCGCCGGCGACGACGAGCGTCGGCGACGGATCGGCGATGTCGGCGCGGTAGCGGACAAGGCTGCGCGTGACGCGATCCTCCAGCGTGTCGGTCACCGCCTTCTGGAAGGAGGCGCAAAGGTCCGCGACATCCCGGTCGTCGAGGTCGCCGAGCGCGCTCGCCTGCTGGCGCAGCGCCGTCTTCAGGCCGGAGAAGGAGAAATCGGGCCGGTCCTCGCCCTTCAGCGGCCTGGGCAGGGCGAAACGGCCGGGATCGCCCGCCGTCGCCGCCTTTTCGACCGCCGGCCCGCCCGGATAGCCGAGGCCGAGCAGCTTGGCGGTCTTGTCGAAGGCCTCGCCGAGCGCGTCGTCGATGGTCGTCGCCCAGCGGGCATAGTCGCCGAGCCCGCGCGCCAAGACGATCTGGGTGTGGCCGCCCGAGACGAGCAGAAGCAGGTAGGGAAAGGCGAGCGCGTCGGTCAGGCGCGGCGTCAGCGCGTGCCCTTCAAGGTGATTGACGGCGAGGAACGGCTTGCCCCTGGCCAAAGCGATCGCCTTGGCGGTCATCGTGCCGACGATCAGCCCGCCGATCAGCCCCGGGCCGGTGGTGGCGGCGACGGCGTCGACGTCGTCCCAGCCGGCTCCGGCCTCGTCCAGCGCGGCGCGAACCACCTGATCGAGCTTGTCGACATGGGCGCGCGCGGCGATCTCCGGCACCACGCCGCCATAGGCCGCATGATCGTCGAACTGGCTGTGGATCACGTTGGCGAGGATGTCCCCGCGCGCCGCATCGCCGTCGGCGCGCACCAGCGCGGCGGCGGTCTCGTCGCAGCTCGTCTCGATGCCCAGGACTGTCGGCATGGGTAATCCTGCGGACCCGGCGAAGGGTCGATTGCCGCCCGTGGCGGTTCGCGTTAGGGATTTGTCCGCCTATCACGGATGACGGGGGAAGCAAACGGTGGCACGGACGTTCGGCACGGTCAGGATCGGAACGCGCGGCAGCCCGCTGGCGCTGGCGCAGGCGCACGAGGTGCGCGACCGGCTGGTCGCCGCGCACGGCATGGCGGCCGAGACGATCGAGATCGTCGTCATCTCGACCAAGGGCGACCGGGTGCAGGACCGCGAGCTCAAGGAAATCGGCGGCAAGGGCCTGTTCACCGAGGAGATCGAGGCGCAGCTCGCCTCGGGCGAGATCGACCTGGCCGTCCATTCGTCCAAGGACATGCCGACCAAGCTCCCAGACGGGCTGGCGCTGACCGCGTTCCTCGAACGCGAGGATCCGCGCGATGCGTTCATCGGCCGCGCGGCGCCCTCGCTCGCAGCCTTGCCGGCGGGGGCCATCGTCGGCACGTCCTCGCTGCGGCGGCAGGCGCTGGTGCGCCGCGCGCGGCCCGACCTGACGGTGGTCGGCTTTCGCGGCAATGTGCAGACGCGCCTCAGAAAACTCGACGAGGGTGTCGCGCACGCCACGCTGCTCGCCAATGCGGGCCTCAGGCGCCTCGGCATGGCCGAGATCATCACCGACCTGATGGGGATGGACGTGTTCCCGCCGGCGCCGGGGCAGGGCGCGATCTGCATCGAAGGCCGCAAGGGCGACGAACGCACCGATGCGCTGGTCGAACCGCTCGACGATGCCGACACCCATGTGGCGCTCGCCTGCGAGCGGGCCTTTCTGGCCGCGCTCGACGGCTCGTGCCGCACGCCGATCGCCGGCCATGCGCGCATTGATGGGGACACGATCGCCTTTGCCGGGACGATCCTGACGCCCGACGGCACCGAGGCGCACGATATCGAGACGAGCGGGCCGGCATCCGACCCCGGCGCGCTCGGCCGCGCCGCCGGCGACACGCTGCGCGCGCGGGCCGGATCGGCGTTCTTCGAAAGCTGGGTCTGATCGTGACGCGACGACCACGGGTTCTGGTGACGCGGCCCGAGCCCGGCGCTTCGCGCACGGCCGCAGCGCTCGCCGAGGCCGGGCTCGATCCCGTCGTCATGCCATTTACGCGGACGGTCGGACTGCCCGTGCCGGAAGACCGGATCGCCGCCGCCGGGGCATACGACGCGGTCGTCGTCACCAGTGCAAAGGCGCTCACTCACGCGCCTGCGGCGCTGCGTGCCGCCCTTGCCGGAAAGCCGGTCTTCACGGTGGGCGATGCGACCGCCGCGGCCGTGCCCGCCGATGCCGGCAGGGTCCTGTCGGCGGACGGCGACGCGCTTGCGCTTGCCGATCTGGTCGCGGGCGAGCTGTCGCAAGGGCAGTCCGTCCTTTATCTGTGCGGCCGCGTGCGCACCGGCACGCTCGAAGACGCCCTGTCCGAGGCCGGATACGCGCCGGTGCTGATCGAGACCTATGATGTCGAAAAAGTCAGTCATATGACTGATACTCTCGCCAAGGCGCTTCTTGAGGCGCCGCCCGACGCCATCATGTTCCACTCGGGCGTATCGGCCGGCCTGTTCCTTGAGGCGGTGGCGGATCAGGACCTTAATGAAGTGCTTGATAAAATTAATTTTTTCGTCATTTCCGAGCGCGTCGCCAGACGGCTCGATGCGATCCCGTCGCGCAGCGTGACGGCATCGCCGGAACCGCGCGACGACGCTCTTGTGGCGTGCGTGCGCCGGGCGCTGGCCGGCCGATAGGCGCTCTTACCGCGCTGACGGCTTTCGATTCCCAAAGGCCGTGCTAGAAGCGGATCAGAACTGGTCCGACGCACACAATGGAGAGCGTTCATGGCAAAGCGCGCACGACCGTCGCAAGGCGCGGGACGCGGCGGAACCCGCAAGCCGGTCACCATCGATCTGGAGGCGAACAAGGCCGCAAAGGACGCCGGCAAGCCGGCCCCCGACAAGGCCGAAGGCGCGCCCGATCCCCCTGTCAGCCCGGCCGAGCCGGTCGCCATGGAGCAGGCGAAGACGTCCGGCGGGAAGGATGCGGCCGCCGGTAACGCCGGAAAGAGTGCGGACGCGCGCCCGGAAGCGGCGTCGTCCGCGACCTCCGAAAAGACCGCCACGAGCACGAACACGAGCGCGGCGGGCGGCGCGGCAAGGGACGCGACGCGATCGTCGGCCGCCGGAGGCGGGCGCGATGGGGGCGCCGACCGGTCGGCCATGCCGCCTCCGCCTGCGCGTCGCGGCGGCATCGGGCCACTGCTCGGCGGCATCATCGGCGCGCTGATCGCGCTGTTTGCCGCGGCCGCCCTGCAATGGTTCGGTGCGTTGCCCTCGGTCGGCCAGGGAGTCGCACCGTTCGACCCAACACCGATCGAACAGAACATCGCCGAACTGGAAGCGCGGATCGCCGAATTGGGCGATCAGCAGGCCGGTGCCGGCGAAGCGGGTCTGTCCGCCGAGGCGCGCGCGGAGATCGATGCGGCGGTCGAGGCGGCGCGCCAGCAGGGCGCCGAGGCGATGGACGCGATCGAAGCCGTTTCCACCGAGCTTCAATCGCTGCAATCGGCCGTCTCGTCGGGCGAAGCGGGCGATGGCGCCGCCGCGCAGGCCCTGTCGGAACGGCTCGCGGCGCTGGAGGGCGAGATCGCCGACGCGCTCGGCAGTGAGGACAGCATCACCGCGCTGCAGGATCGCCTCGCCGCGATCGAGACCGGCCTCGGCGACGATGGCGGCCAGGCGCTCGGCGACGTGCCGGCCGCGCTGGATGCGGTCCGGAACGATCTCGGCGCGCTCAGCGAGCGGGTGGAGGCCGTCGCCGGCGAGATCGCGCCGCTCGGCCAGTCCGTCGACGCGCTGCAGGCGCGGCTCGACGAGGAACTGGCGGCGTTGCGCGACCGGGTTGCAAGCGCCGAGGAGACGATCGCCGAGGGCGGCGCGGACTCCGCCTCGGTCGCCCGCGCGGTCGCGGCGGCCGGCCTAAAGTCGGCGATCGACCGGGGCAGCGCGTTCGCAACCGAACTTGAAGCCTATGCCTCGGTCGCCGGAGAGGACGAGACCGTTGCCGCATTGCGCGACTATGCCGCCTCGGGGGTGCCGACGGTGCCGCAGCTTGCCGATTCGTTCGGCCCGGTCGCCAATCGCATCGTCGCCACCGGTCAGGGGCTGGACGAGAACGCCTCGATCGCCGACCGGCTGATGGCGAGCGCGCGCGGCCTGGTGCAGGTGCGTCCGGTCGGCGAGGTCGAGGGCGACACGCCCGGCGCGATCGCCGCGCGCATGGAGGCGCGGCTGAAGGAAGGCGATCTGGACGCGACGCTGGCCGAGTGGGAGACGCTGCCCGAAGCGGCGCGCGCGGCGTCCGAGGACTTCATCGACCGGGTGCGCGCCCGCCGGACGGTCGACCATCTCGTCGCCGACGCGCTGTCGTCGGCGATGGCGGCCGCCGGTCCCGAAGAAGCCGGCCAGTAAGGGAGACCGGACATGATCAAGATCCTGATCTTCATCGCGCTCGTCTTCGCGCTCGGCTTCGGTTTCGCATGGCTGGCCGACATGCCCGGCGACGTCGCGATCACGGTGGGCGACCAGCTCATCAACGTCTCGCTGATGGTCGCGGCAGTGGCAATCGTCTCGATCGTCGCGCTGATCATGTTCACCTGGTGGCTGATCCGCGTCGTCTTCACATCGCCCGAGCGGGTCAACCGCTATTTCCGCGCCCGCAAGCGCGACCGGGGCTATCAGTCGCTTTCGACCGGCATCATCGCCGCGGGCGCTGGCGACAGCACCACCTCGCGCAAGATGCTCAAGCAGGCCGGCGGGCTGCTCAACGAGACGACCGAACCGCTGATCCAGCTTCTGGACGCGCAGACGACGCTTCTGGAAGGCAAGCACGCCGAGGCGCGCGGCAAGTTCGAGGCGATGCTCGACGATCCCGAACTGCGCATGCTCGGCCTGCGCGGGCTCTACATGGAGGCGCAGCGGCTCGGCGACCGCGAGGCGCAGAAGCACTATGCCGAAAAGGCGGCCGAGCTGGGCCCGCAGCTCGTCTGGGCCGGCAGGGCGGCGATCGACCTGAAGACCGCCTCTGGCGACTGGGACGGCGCGATCAAGCTCGTCGACAAGCAGAAGCAGGCCAAGCAGATCGCCAAGGAGGACGCCGACCGCAAGCGGGCGGTTCTGCTGACCGCGCTCGCCATGGACAATGCCGAAAGCGATCCGCAGAAGACCAAGCAGGCCGCGCTCGAGGCGCACAAGCTGGCGCCTGGCTTCGCGCCGGCGGCGGTGACGGCGGCCGAGGCGTGCTTCCGGCTCAACGAGATGCGGCGCGGCGTCAAGGTGCTGGAGACCTGCTGGCGCAAGCAGCCGCACCCGGACGTTGCCCTCGCCTATGTCAATGCGCGGCCGGGCGATTCGGCGCTCGACCGGCTCAAGCGCGCGCAGCGGCTCGAATCGATCAAGCCCAACACGGCCGAGAGCTGGCTGATCGTGGCCCGCATGGCGCTCGAGGCGGGCGAGTTCGAAAAGGCGCGCAAGACCGCTGGGGCGCTGCTGCGCAACGAGCCGCGCGAGAGCGCCTTCATGCTGATGGCCGACATCGAGGACGCCGAGACCGGCGATCAGGGCAAGGTGCGCGAGTGGCTGTCGCGGGCGGTGCGCGCGGCGCGCGACCCGGCCTGGACGGCGGACGGCATCGTGGCCGAGAAATGGGCGCCCTTCTCGCCGGTGACGGGGCGGATCGATGCGTTCGAATGGAAGGTGCCCGTCGAGCGCACCGGCGCGCTGATCGAAAACGATCTCGATCCGATGGAACCGGGCCGGCCCCGCCGTGACGCACGGCCGGACGATGACGGGGACGACAGCGTCGTGCCGGCGCTTCCGGCGGCCGATGCGGTGATGCGCGCCAAGGACGACGTGGTCGACGCGCAGGCAGAACCGGTCAAGCCGAAGGGCGAGCCGGTCGATCTGAAGGCCCGGGTCGAAGCGTCGAAGCGGGCGCGGGAGGCCGAACGGTCGGGCGCCGATCCCGATATCGAAATGGCCGCCCAAGCGATCGCCGCCGACGCGGAGGACGCGACACCGGCGTCCGCCGACGCTTCCGAACCGGCGCCGACCAAGACGCCGAAGACGACCGAAGAAAGACCGTCCGCATCCGAACCGAAGCCGCCTGCGCCGCCCGCGCCTGCCCCAGACCGTCCGGCGGGCAATGGCGAAACCGGCGGCGACGCGCCCGAAAAGCCGCCCGAAGCCCCGAAGCCGGATGCCGCCAAAGCCGCGGCGGCCGGAGACGAGGCCGCGCGGAACGGGTCCGGACGCGGGTCGGACGGCGCCAAGGACGATGACCGGAGCGACCGGCCGCCGATCCCCGACGATCCGGGCATCGACCCGGACGCGGAGACCGAGACCGACAAGCCCCGGCGCTTCCGGTTGTTTTGACGGCGTGGCGGCATAGATTGACTGGCGTGATCAACGCGCCGCGCCGCACGCGGCCAGGATGGGGGTGGCAGCATGCTTGACCGTTTCCGGTCGTTCGTCAGGGAGCTTGCCGGCGAGGCGGGCGCCCCGTCCGGCCAGGCGCCGGACAGCCCGCAACTGGCCGCCGCCGCGCTCATGTACCATGTGATCCAGGCCGACGGCGTACTGCGGCCCATCGAGCGCGAGCGCTTCGCCCAGGTGCTCGCGGAGGAATATGCGCTCGGCAAGGGCGAATTGCAGGCGCTGATCGAGCAGGCACGGCAGGCCGATGGCGAGGCGGTCGATCTCTACCGGTTCACCTCGGTGCTGATGGATTCGATGAGCGAGGCCGAACGGATCGGCTTCATCGAGATCCTGTGGGAGATGGTCTATGCGGACGGCATCCGGCACGAGCTGGAGGACAATGTGGTCTGGCGCATCTCCGAGCTTCTTGGCGTGAGCGGACGGGACCGCGTGCACATGCGCCAGCGCGTGCAGGAACGGCTGGGCATCGACGGCGGCGGGGAGGCATGAAGGCAGACACGGCAGTGACGACGATGGCCGGCATGCGCGCGCCGCAGGATGCGGCGAAGAAGCCGGTGCTGGTCATCCTGCATCAGGAGACGTCCTCGCCCGGACGTGTGGGCCAGATGCTCGAGGCGCGCGGCCATGCGCTCGACATTCGCCGGCCGCCGCTCGGCGACCCGCTGCCCGAAACGCTCGAGCACCATGCCGGCGCGGTGATGTTCGGCGGGCCGATGAGCGCCAACGATCCGGACGAATTCGTCAAGCGCGAGACCGACTGGCTGGCAGTGCCGCTCAGGGAGAACAAGCCGTTCTTCGGCATCTGCCTGGGCGCGCAGATGCTGGTCAATCATCTGGGCGGGTCGGTCGAAAGCCACGAGGAGGGCCAGGTCGAGGTCGGCTGGTACCCGCTGCGGCCGACCGAGGAGGGCGCCGCGCTGATGGACTGGCCGGAAATGATCTACCAGTTCCACCGCGAAGGGTTCACGCTGCCCTCGGGCGCCACGCATCTTGCGACCGCCGACATCTATCCCAACCAGGCGTTCCGCTATGGCGAGAACGCCTGGGGGGTGCAGTTCCACGCCGAACTGACACAGGTGATGATGCAGCGCTGGGTGGTGCGCGGCGCGCACCGGTTCGATCTGCCCGGCGCGCAGAAGGGACGCGAGCATCTGCAAGGCCGGCTTCACTATGACGACCGGGTCCGCCGGTGGCTCGCCGATTTCCTCGACATCGTGTTCGAGCGCGAGGCGGTGGCCGGCGGCTGATCGTCGGCGCCGATTCGCGGCCACATCGGCCGGCGCGACGGCGCGGGCCGTGCCGGCGCCGCCGTGACGATAATGCTGGCCATCGTCCCGCTTGCCGCCTATATGCGCCGCAACACCCCTGACCTCCGAGACAATCCATGTCCCTTCGCAACATCGCGATCATCGCGCATGTCGACCACGGCAAGACCACGCTCGTCGACGAACTGCTCAAACAGTCCGGCGTCTACCGGGAGAACGAGCGCGTCGCCGAACGCGCCCTCGATTCCGGCGACATCGAAAAGGAGCGCGGCATCACCATCCTCGCCAAGGCGACCTCGGTCACCTGGGGCGACACGCGCATCAACATCGTCGACACGCCCGGCCACGCCGATTTCGGCGGCGAGGTCGAGCGCATCCTGAACATGGTCGACGGCGCGGTGCTGCTGGTCGACGCGGCCGAAGGGCCGATGCCGCAGACCAAGTTCGTCGTCGGCAAGGCGCTCAAGGTCGGGCTCCGCCCGATCGTCGCGGTCAACAAGATCGACCGGCCGGACGCGCGCGCCGACGAGGTCGTCAACGAGGTGTTCGACCTGTTCGCCGCGCTCGACGCCGATGAGGACCAGCTCGACTTCCCGATCCTGTACGGGTCCGGCCGCGACGGCTGGATGGCGCCCGAACCGGACCGGCCGGACGAGGCGTCGCTGGCGCCCCTGTTCGATCTGGTGCTTGACCACGTGCCCGCGCCGGCCGTCGCCGACGGCCCGTTCCGCATGATCGGCACGATCCTCGAGGCCGACCCGTTCCTGGGACGCATCATCACCGGCCGTATCCATTCGGGCACGGTCCGGCCGAACCAGACCGTCAAGGTGATGGACGGCGACGGCAAGACGCTGGAGACCGGGCGCGTCTCCAAGATCCTCGCCTTCCGCGGCCTCGAACGCCAGCCGATCGAGGAGGGCGCGGCCGGCGACATCGTCGCGATTGCGGGCCTTTCCAAGGGCACCGTCGCCGACACGTTCTGCGATCCGCAGGTCGCCGAGCCGCTTGCCGCGCAGCCGATCGACCCGCCGACCGTGACGATGAGCTTCATCGTCAACGATTCGCCGCTCGCGGGCACCGAGGGCGACAAGGTGACCAGCCGCGTCATCCGCGACCGCCTGATGAAGGAGGCCGAGGGCAATGTGGCGCTCAAAATCGAGGATTCCGACCAGAAGGACGCCTTCCACGTCTCGGGCCGGGGCGAACTCCAGCTTGCCGTGCTGATCGAGACGATGCGCCGCGAAGGGTTCGAACTGGCCGTCTCGCGGCCGCGCGTGGTCATGCAGAAGGACAAGGACGGCACGCTGCTCGAGCCGATCGAGGAAGTGGTCATCGACGTCGACGAGGAGCATTCGGGCGCCGTCGTCCAGAAGATGAGCGAGCGCAAGGGCGAGATGGCCGAACTCAAGCCGTCCGGCGGCGATCGGGTGCGGCTCGTCTTCCATGCGCCCACCCGCGGGCTGATCGGCTACCAGTCCGAACTGCTCACCGACACGCGCGGCACGGCGATCATGAACCGGCTGTTTCATGGCTATGCGCCATACAAGGGCCCGATCGCCGGCCGCACCAACGGCGTCCTGATCGCCAACGAGCCCGGCGAGGCGGTCGCCTATGCGCTGTTCAACCTGGAGGATCGCGGGCCGATGGTGATCGACCCGGGCGCCAAGGTCTATCAGGGCATGATCATCGGCATCCACAGCCGCGACAACGATCTCGAGGTCAACGTGCTCAAGGGCAAGAAGCTGACCAACGTGCGCGCCGCCGGCAAGGACGACGCGGTCAAGCTGACCCCGCCGGTGCGGATGACGCTCGAGCGCGCGCTTTCGTGGATCCAGGACGACGAGCTGGTCGAGGTGACGCCCAAATCGATCCGGCTGCGCAAGCTGCATCTGGACCCGCACGAGCGCAAGCGCTTCGAAAAGGCCCGCGCCAGCGCCTGATCGCGCCGGGACGGGGCGCTCTCAACAGAATGTGAAATTGACCCGGGCCGGCCGAAAACGGGCTTGCCCGCGCGGCGTCGGTGGGCGATGGTTAACAAATCATGACCGCCCTGACGATCGACATACGCCCCGCCGACCCGCGCGATGCGCCCGGGATCGCGGAGGTGCACGCGGCGGCCTGGCAGAACGCCTATGCCGGGATCATTCCCTACAAGGCATTGCGCACGATGATCGGCCGGCGCGACCATCGCTGGTGGCAGCGCGCGATCCGGCGCGGCACCTCGGTGATGGTGCTCGACTTGGGCGGCATGATCGCCGGCTACGTCACCTACGGGCTCAACCGGGCCCGGGCCCTGCCGCAGGACGGCGAGGTCTACGAAATCTACCTGCGGCCCGAATATCAGGGCGTCGGCTTCGGCACGCGCCTGTTCGCGGCCGCGCGCGGCCGGCTGACGAGCCATGGCTGCAAGGGTCTGGTCGTCTGGGCGCTGGCCGACAATGATGGCGCCGTCGACTTCTATCGCGGCCAGGGCGGCCGCGCCGTCGCCGAGGGCGCCGAGAATTTCGACGGCCGCAAACTGGCCAAGATCGCCTTCGTCTGGGACTGATCCTGCGGAATTCATTCACGCCCTTCGGACCCGCGCGGTGCTGCGGTCGGTCTCTGCCGTGTGACGGCCCTTGACGACAGCGGAGACGGCTGCACCGAAGACAGGCACGGACCCGATCGAAGGCTGCCGGTTGGCCGAAACCGGTCGTGGAGGGCGCCGGGCGGCAATGACCCTTCACGGCGCGGGGCTCAGCCTTCCGGAGCGAGCGCTCTTTCGAATGCGGCGGTGACCGTGTCGATCAGTTCGGCATGGATCGCGGCACGCGAACGCCCCCCGCCATCGTCACAGATCGGGTCCTCGATCCCCATCTCCAGAGCCGTTTCGGCGGCATCGGGCTTGCACTCACCGAACATGGAAAAGTGGCTGGCGTCCTCGATGACCGTGTAGCCGGCGCCGGCGATGGCGTCCGCCATGGCCGATGCGCGCGCGGTCTCGGGAATACCGCTTTCCGCGCCGAGGTTCACGAGCGCGACGGGAACCGAAATCCCCGAAAACGTCTCGGGGGCGAAGACGTCGGCGGGAACCGGGTCGATCGCCATTGCGAACCGGACCCGGCTGTCGCGATTGTCCCGGCCAACGAGGGACTCGTCGAACGCGTGCAGATCGACGCCACTCATGCGAACCCAGTCGCACAGCGACGCATTGCGGTCGGCGCTGTCGCAATAGGCCGCGAAACGCTCCGGATGAAGACGCGCCCCGACGACCGACAGGGCGCTGCCGCCGCCCATTGAAAGACCCAGAGCGCCGATGGAACCGGCGTCGATATGATCCGCGAACGTAGTGTCCTGTGTGATGGCGTTGATGGCCGCCGAAAGGTCGGCCGGCCTCAGCCAGAGCTTCATCGTTTCTTCCGCCGACCGGTCCGGGCCCGTGTTGCCGGGATGGGTGGGGGCGACGACGATGAACCCCGCTTCGGCCAATGGCGCGGCGAGCCAGCTCGCCGCCTCGGCCCGCCCCCCAAGGCCGGCGCCGTGAGACAGCACGACGAGCGGGAACCGGCCTGCCGCGACCGGCGCATCGGGTATCGCCGGCGTTCCCTTGAAGAACAGGGTCTCGCCGATCGTGACGGTCTCGCCGCCGGGCGAAGCCGGATACCAGACCGTCACGTCGAGATCGGTGCCACGCTCGGGCGCGGGGGCCGCGATCCGCGTCACGCCGGCCGCCTGATCCCCCGCGGCCGCCGGGAACGCGAACAGCATGGTGACGGAAGCGGCGATCGCCGCCAGAGCATTGGTCCGAAAGTGCATGTTGGTCCTCGTTGAGCAGGCATCCGGCCCCGACGGCTTCATAGCCACGACGGGACGCGTCGACCCACGCTCTAAAGCGGTCCATCGTCGGATGGAAGAAGAACCGCTCCAGCACCATTGGTCCGGCATGGTGAAGCGAAACGATCGCAAGCCCCGCTCGGGGCTCTGCCGGTCAAGTCAGTTGCGGTTGTAGCGCCTGAGCGCCGGGCCCGACACGATCATCGCCGAGGGTTCCTGAACGGTCTGCGGCAGCGGCGATTCGGCCGTGCACTGCGCGCAGCCACAGGCCGAATAGCCCGGCCAGGCGGGTGGGGCCTCGTTGGTCCACGAGCCGATCCAGCCGCCGCTGTTGGCGCACAGCGGCGTGCAGATCCCCGGGGCCTCGGCGGTCGAGCCGGGGAAGGTCGTGCTTTCCAGATCGCAGCTGCCGGTGAACGCGCCGCGCACCGCCGTCTCCACCGTGCCGCCGAAATTGTGGAAGGCGTCGCGGTCGGTGGTCGGCATGGTCACCAGCACCGAATCGGCCCCGTTCAGCACGGCCGCCATCTGCGTATAGAGCGGGTCCTGCGCGCTGAGCGCGTTGAGCACGCTGTTGCGCGCCGGGAACAGGTAGGACAGTTCGCCCGAGGGCGGCGCGATGGCGTCCTGGACGACGGCCTGCTCGGTCATCAGGTTGGCCAAGGTGAAGGGCAGCGTGCCGCCGCCGTTCAGGAAGGTCGAGGCGTTGTTCACGCCGACGACGTCCGAATAGAACATGTTGGGCGCGTTGGGCGTGTCCGTCCACGGGAAGGCCCTCAGCTTGAGCCCGGCGCGCGTGGCATCGGACATCTGCGACATGCTCTCGGAGAAGCCGATCGAGGTGCGGCCATAGCCCTCGCTGAAATAGCCGGCGCGCACATACTGGTCCTCGACGCCGGGCAGGGAGGGGATGGCGCCCGTCAGCGCATTGTACCAGCTCGCCCGCTCGGCGATCTGCGCCATCGCGTCGATGATGGACTGGTCGAGCGGGTTCATCGACGGCCACGAGCCGTTGTCGAGCAGCCCCTTGACCATGTAGTCGACGGCGATCGTGGTCTTGCCGGACATGTTCATCATCGCGCCGGTCCGGTCGAACGGCACCGGACTGATATAGACGCCGGCCGGGTTGACCGACAGGAAGTCGGACAGGCTGGTCACGCCGTCCATGCCGCTGTCGTCGTCGTGGTAGAACATGATGTTGGTGCAGCCGAGCATGGGCAGGGCCAGCATGCTGCCATCGTTCTGCGTCAGCGCCTTGCTCGCATAGGAGACGAAATCGGACGCATCGGAGATCGCGCTGGCCGGCACCGGCGTCGTCTGCGTCCGCCAGTATTCCAGATACATCGCATCGTAGACGAACACGTCGATCGGCACCTGCGTGCCGCTGCCGTTGGTGTAGACCGGATCGGACGAGTAGCCGCCGTCCCAGACGTTCTCGTCGGCGATCAGGTAGAGCTTTTCGGTCTGGCCCGCCGCCGTCCATGCCGAGCAGATCGCCGAGGCGAACGCCTCGGTGTCGGGAACGTAGGGATAGAGCCCGGCGGCGATGCAGGTCTCGCCATCGGTGCAGATCGTGCTGCAATCCTGGGCGAACGCCTTCTGGGGCGCCGCGAACAGGATCAGTGCAAGGACGAGCCCGCAGGCTCTTGCGAGTATCTTCACGGCAAACCCTCCCGTTTTCCGCCCGCGATGCGGACGCAATGGAATTTTCTCTACCTCATGCAACCGGAACTATTGGTATGCATGGCTATTTGAGGTCAGGATATACTCTCCAAGCGTGTCACAGAATCAAGATCATGAAAAGCACGCATTTCGCCAAAAGACGATTCTCATCAGTTCTCGCCGGAAATACTGCGGACATTTTCAACCATGCGGGAACGTCGTTTGCGGGCGTGCCGGAGGACCCTCCCGGGCCTGCCCCCGCCCAATGGCTGTGTTGCGGCGCAACGCCATGGCCGCTATCACCCGCCCAGCACCAGCCCGGAGAGCCCCATGCGCATCGACGCCATTTCCATCGGCGAGAACCCGCCCGAGGACGTCAACGTCATCATCGAAGTGCCGCTCGGCGGCCAGCCGATCAAGTATGAACTCGACAAGGAGGCCGGCACGCTCGTCGTCGACCGGTTCCTCCATACGCCCATGTCCTATCCGGGAAATTACGGGTTCGTGCCGCACACCCTGTCCGAGGACGGCGATCCGATCGACGTTCTGGTGTGCAACACGCGTCCGCTCGTGCCCGGCTGCGTGATCAATGTGCGGCCGATCGGCGTGATGCTGATGGAGGACAATTCGGGCCAGGACGAAAAGGTCATCGCCGTACCCTCGCACGCGCTGACCAAGCGCTACGACGCGGTCAAGAACTACACCGACCTGCCCGAGATCACCCTTCAGCAGATCGAGCATTTCTTCGAGCACTACAAGGATCTCGAGCCCGGCAAGTGGGTCAAGCTGGGCGGCTGGCAGGACAAGGCGACCGCCGAACGGCTGATCCTGGAGGCGATCGACCGCGCCAAGGTCTAGGCCCCGCCAACGCCCGGCGGTGGATCGCCTTGCGCGCGACGGACCGGCTTCAGGTGCCGAGCCGCCGCCAGATGTCGAGGCCCGACCAGTCCTGGACGAACCCGTAGGGATAGGAAGGCAGGCCCGACGCGGAGACCGCCGTCAGCGCCTCCATGTCCCCGGGTTCGAGGGAAAGATCGACCGCGTCCAGATTGTCGGCGAGTTGCCCCGCCGTGCGCGCGCCCAGCAGAACGGCGGCGACGCCGGGGCGGGCGAGCAGCCAGGCGATCGCCACGTGCGCGGGCGGACGGCCATGGCGCGCGGCGACCGTGCGTACGGCATCGACGATCGTGTGGGTGCGCTCGGTATTGCGGCGGTCATAGGCCTCGACGCCCCGGTCGGGATCCTCGCCGAGACGTGTCGCTCCGGTGGGACGCGCGTCCGCGCCGTACTTGCCGGTCAGCCAGCCGCCGCCGAGCGGCGACCAGGGCGTGAGCGCGATACCGGCCTCGAGGCAGCACGGCAGCAGTTCGATTTCCGCGCCGCGCTCGAGCAAATTGTATTGCGGCTGGACGGCGACCGGCACCGGATAGCCGCCGGCGCGCGCCGTCGAGACGATCTTCTGCAACTGCCAACCGGTCAGGTTCGACCAGGCGATGTTGTGGATGCGTCCGGCGGCGACCAGATCGCCGAGCGTCGAAAGCGTCTCCTCGATCTCGGTGTCCCGGTCCCAGCCATGAATGAAATAGAGATCGACCGCCTCGACCTGCAGCCGGTTCAGGCTGGCGTCGAGGCAGCGCCTGATCGCCCGGCGCGAGGCGCCGCGACTGCCCGGCGGCGGCCCGAAGCGCGCCTTGGTGGCGACGATCAGATCGTCCATGCCGCCGCGTGCGCGGCCCCAGCGGCCGATGATCGCCTCGGATGCGCCCGCGGCGTAGACATCGGCGGTGTCGATCAGCGTGCCGCCGCGTTCGACGAACAGGTCGAGCTGCGCGCACGCTTCCGCTTCGTCGCTCTCGGCGCCGAAGGTCATCGTTCCAAGGGCAAGCTGCGAGACAAGCGGGCCGTTGGCGCCGAGCGGGCGCAACGGCATCGTCGTTCTGTCGGGTTTGTCTGACACGGGGGCTCCTGTTCATGCGCAATTGCGCATGACCATAGCCGCCGCGTCGCGCCCCGCCTACGCAAGGAGACGAAAGGCGCCTTTCACCGATGAAAAGCACCCCGCCCCTTACGCGCTCATCTTCATGCGGATGCCGTTGTCGGAGGCCTTGGTCGGCACCAGCGCCTTGACGAGATCCTTCATCTTCAGCGTGCCGACCGCTTGGCCGTCCTTTGTGACCCGGTAGTTCTTGGAGATGTCGCCTTCGGAGATGCTGATCACATCCTCGAGCGTCGCTTCCTGGTCGATCTCGCCGGCGACGTCCTTGCCCGAGGGACCGCCGTCGCGCGTCATCACCGAGCGCACCTTGAGCACGCGCGCGCGGTTGATGTCGGAGACGAAGTCTTCGATGTAGGGATCGGCCGGATGCAGCAGGATGTGCTGCGGCTCGCCCTGCTGGACCACCACGCCCTCGTTGAGAATGACCAGATGGTCGGCCAGCTTGAGCGCCTCGTCGAGATCGTGGGTGATGAACACCACCGTCTTCTGCAACTCCCCCTGCAATTCGACGAGCAGGTCCTGCATGTCGGTGCGGATCAGCGGATCGAGCGCCGAGAACGCCTCGTCCATCAGCATGATCTCGGAATTGGAGACCAGCGCCCGCGCGATGCCGACGCGCTGCTGCATGCCGCCCGAGAGCTGGTGCGGATAGAGGTTGGCGTTGCCTTCCAGCCCGACCCGGTCGAGCCACTTGTTGGCTTCCTTCTCATAGTCGCCGCGTTCGACACCGCTGACGGCCAGCGCCAGCGCGGCGTTCTCCAGAACGGTGCGGTGCGGCAGCAGCGCGAACTTCTGGAACACCATCGACATGCGCCGGCGCCTCAGATCGCGCAGTTGCGAGGGCCCGTATTCGAGAATGTCCTCGCCATCGACCAGCACTTGGCCGGCGGTCGGCTCGATCAGCCGGTTCAGGTGCCGGATCAGCGTCGACTTTCCCGAGCCCGAAAGGCCCATGATGACGGTGGTCAGCCCGTCCTTGATGTCGACATTGATGTCGCAAAGGCCGAGCACATGGTTGGTCTCACGCAGCAGTTCGGGCTTGCCCATGCCGCCCTTGACCGCTTCGAGCGCCGTCTGGGGGTCCTCGCCGAAGATCTTGTACAGATCGCGGATCCGGATTTTCGCATCTTCGCTCATCGGTCAGCCTCCCGCCTTCTGCGCCGCGTTCACGCGGGCAAGGGACGCCTTGGTCACCCGATCGAGGATGATCGCCAGAAGCACGATCCCAAGACCGGCGACCAGGCCGACGCCCAGTTCGAGGTTGCGGATGCCGCGCAGCACCAGCACGCCAAGGCCCGGCGCGGAGACCAACGAGGCGATCACCACCATGGCGAGGCTCATCATGATCGTCTGGTTGACGCCGGCCATGATGTTGGGCAGCGCCAGCGGGATCTGCACGCCGAACAGCTTCTGCCGGTCGGTCATGCCGAACGCGTCGGCCGCCTCGATCACGGCCGGGTCGACCAGCCGGATGCCGAGGTCGGTCAGCCGGATCACCGGCACGATGGCGTAAAGAATGATGGCGATGCCGTAGAGCTTGGGTTCAGTGACGCTGAACAGGAAGATCAGCGGAATGAGATAGACAAAGGGCGGCAGCGTCTGCAGCATGTCGAGGATCGGGATAACCCCGCGCTGCATGGCGTCCGAGCGGGACATGCCGATGCCGATGGGAACGCCCAGCAGCACGCACAGGAAGGCGCATACGAAGATGATCGCCAGCGTCTGCATGGCGTAGTCGTAATGGTCGATGAAGGCGAGAAAGCCGATGCACACGCCGACGAAGACGACCAGCTTCCACGAGCGGGCGACGAAGAAGGTGACGGCAAGAAGGAACGGAATGACGATCCACCAGGGCGTGTTCAGGATCGTGTAGAGCGCGCCGCTCAGCATCCAGCTCAGCGGCTGCGTCAGCGGGTCGAGAACCAGCGACAGCGCGTCCTTGACGTCGAGAAAGCCCTGCTCGAGGCCCTGGGTCAGGTCGCGGGACTGCGGAATGCGTCCGCACGCCTCGTTGAGCGAGTCGAGCGAGGGAAAGGGAAGCTCCCACAAGGAGGGAGCGGGCGCATCGGCGCCCTGGGCCTGTGCGAGCAGATCGGCCATCGAGGCTGGAGCCTGTGAGGCGCCCGCGTCGCACCACCCGCGCAAGCCAAGCGCGTCGAAAACGAAATCATATGTTGCCATCAATCAGGCGCCGGCCGCTTCGGCCCGGCGCTCCCCGTTTCAAACAAAAGCGAACAGGGCCGAAGCCGGCCCTGTCCATGGTGTCACAATTCGCAGGTGCGCCCTTACAGAAGACCCGACAGGTTCTGGCGCGCCGCGTCGTTGATCCAGCCCGACCATGCTTCGGTGTTGTTCTGCAGGAAGTAGACGGCGGCTTCCTCGGCGGAAGCGTTGTTCTCGTCCTGCCAGGCCAGAAGCGAACTCATCGTGTCGGTCTGGAACGTCATGTTCGAAAGGAAGTCGGCGACCGCCGGGTTCTGCGTGCGGAAGTCACTGGTAACCGACGTCAGTACCGGTGCAGCCGGGAAGTCCGAAACGCCCGGATCGGCGGCATCCTGGTTCTGATTGGCCGCATGCACGTCCGTCTGAACCTCGCCCAGATCGACGCGGGTCATGTCGTACTTGCCAAGCGGCACGGTCGGGCCCCAGTAGTAGCCGAACCAGGGTTCCTCATTCTCGATCGCCGAAGCCATCGAGGTGGCGAGCGTCTCGCCCGACCCGTGGTTGAACACCTCGATGCCCGATGCTTCGAGATCGAGAGCGCGGATCAGATTGTCGTTGACGATCCGGCAACCCCAGCCGTCGGGGCAGTTGTTGAACATGCCGCCAATCAGTTCGGGGTTGTTCATGACACCTTCGATGGTTGCCAATTCGGGGTGCTGTTCGACGAGGTAGGTGGGAACCCACCAGCCCTCGACGCCGCCCGGATCGAGGACCTGCGCGACGCGCTCGACTTTGCCCTCGCTCTCGAGTCGGTTGTAAACCTCGCCTGTCGAATTGAGCCACAGTTCGGTGATGATGTCGGGCTCACTGTTCTCGGCGACGGACGTGACAGCGGGCACGGTGTCGGAGGGAACGATGGTGACGTCGCAACCATAGCCCTGTTCCATGATGAAGTTTGCGACCTGCGTGACGATGGCGGCCGATGCCCAGTTCATCTCGGTGATCGACACCTCGCCGCATTCGCCGTCCTGGGCGAAGGCAGCGGCCGGCAGCATGGCCGCGCCGATAAACGTACTTACTGCGAGTTTTCGCATTTTGATCTCCGGTTGAGGTTGAAACGTGCCGGCGCCTGCGCTCAAGCGCGACCAGCCAGTCGTGCGGAAGGTCTGCGCGGCGGGCGCCGCTGGGGAAACGCTAGAGTGCCGGTGGTCGTTCCACCGGAAGCGCGAGATTCGACCGGAAACGCCGCGCCGGTCGAATCCGGCGCAACACCGTCTGTTCGGTCGTGCGAGTGATACGCGCTCCGTTGCCCATGCCTTAAGCATGTCAGGCCGAACGCTGAGGTCAACCCCTGCCGGCCGATCGGTGGTCCGAAACGAGGCGCGGGCCCGTGGCGCGGCAGGTCGCGCGCCCGCGACCGCAGCGTATCGCGGCGGCCGGCGGCGCGACAATCGGTCGCTCGTTGCCGTGGTTCGAAGGCTGCCGTGCCGCCGGGAAGGCGTCGTCTCAGAGGACGGCGGGGGCGAACACGTTCACGATCACCTGGCGCAGGAAGTAGATGCCGATGAACAGGACGATCGGCGAGATGTCGATGCCGCCCAGGTCGGGAAGCACGCGCCGGATCGGTCGCAGCAGCGGTTCGGTCGCCTTGTAGAAGAACTCGCCCAGAAGCCCGACGAAACGGTTGGACGTGTTGACGACGTTGAACGCGTAGAGCCAGGAGAAGATGACCGCGCCGATCACGATGAAGACGTAGATGTCGAGCGCAAACAGGATGGTGTTGATGATCGCAAGGCCCACGCGACTGCTCCGATTGGCTGAAACCGCCCTGACATAGGCAGCCGCGCCCGGCTCGGCAAGCCGTTCGCGGCCCGCTCGTGTCGGCAGTGCGCCGCGCGCGGCGCACAAAGGCTTTGTGCGGCGGTCGCAAAGAGCCTATCGCAAGCCCCATGAGCCAGACCCCGCACGACGAAGACGGCCCCGCCGACGACCGGTTCGAGGCGTTCCGCTATCCGGCCTACGCCAAGTACTGGACGGCGCGCTTCGCCTCGACCTTCGCCGGCAACATGGTGATCGTCGCGGTCGGCTGGCAGCTCTACGACCTGACGCGCGACCCGCTCGATCTGGGCATTGCCGGGCTGGTGCAGTTCATCCCGCTGGTGCTGTTCATGCTGGTGACCGGCTCGGTCGCCGACCGGTTCGGCCGGCGCACGGTTATGGCTTGGTCGATCGCCGCCGAGATCGTCTTCACGCTGGCGATCATCGCCTTCACGCTGCGCGGGCTCGCTTCGCCGCTGCCCGTCTTCGCCGCGCTGTTCGGGTTCGGCATCGCGCGGGCCTTCTTCGGTCCCGCCTCGCAGTCGCTGGTGGTCAATCTGGTGCCGGCGAACGTGTTTCCGAATGCGGTCGCCTGGAACTCCTCGGCCTGGCAGGTCGCCTCGATCGTCGGGCCGGTCGCGGGCGGGCTGATCTACGGGCTCGGCGCGTCTGTCGCCTATGGCGCGGCGGCCCTGATGTTCGTGGCGTCGCTGGTGCTGGTCATGATGATCCCGAAACCGGCCGAGCGCGCCGACACGGCCAAGGTGACCTTTTCGTCGCTGTTCGACGGGCTGCGCTACATTCGCGACCAGAAGGTGGTCCTCGGAGCGATCTCGCTCGACCTGTTCGCCGTGTTCCTCGGTTCGGCCGTTGCGCTGCTGCCGGTCTTCGCGCGCGACGTGCTGGAGGCCGGGCCCTGGGCGCTGGGCATGTTGCGCGCCGCGCCCGGCGTCGGCGCGGTGCTGATGGCGGTGTTCCTGGCCGCTTCGCCGGTGCGCGACCATGCCGGTCGTATCCTGCTCGTCTCGGTGGGCCTGTTCGGCCTGTTCACCGTCGTTTTCGGCCTGTCGAGCCTTGCGTGGCTGTCGGTGATCGCGCTCGCCCTGATCGGCGCGTTCGACATGATCAGCGTCTATATCCGCGAGACGGTGCTGCAGCTTTGGACGCCCGACAACGTGCGCGGACGTGTCAACGCGGTCAATATGGTCTTCCTTGGCGCTTCGAACGAACTGGGCGACTTCCGGGCCGGGCTGGTCGCCGCCTGGATCGGGGCGGTGCCGGCGGTGGTGATCGGCGGCGCCAGCGCCATGGCGATCGCGGCCGGCTGGGCGTTCCTGTTCCCGCAACTGCGCGACGTCAGGCGGCTCGACCGGCAGGCATAGCGCGCGCCGGCTCAGGAAGAAGGGGCGATGCCGCCTTCGGCCACCCGGTCGATCTCGGGTTTGAGCTTGCGCTCGAGGATGTCGGCGCTGATCGGCCCGACATGCTTGTACTCGATCGTCCCGTCCGGGCCGACGATGAAGGTCTCCGGCACGCCGTAGACGCCCCATTCGATCGCGGTGCGGCCGGTTCGGTCGGCGCCGACCGCGTCGAACGGATTGCCGAGCTGGCGCAGGAAGCGGATCGCGTTCTGCGGCTCGTCCTTGTAGTTGATGCCGACGATCCGGATGCGCGGGTCTTCGGCCAGCTCCATCAGGTAGGGATGCTCCTCGCGGCACGGCGCGCACCAGGAGCCCCAGACATTGACCAGGGAGATGTTGCCCTGAAAGGCCGATGGATCGAAGCCGGGCATCGGCGCGCCCTGCTCCGTCGTCATGCCGTCGATCGCGGGCAGGGCCGTCTGCGGGGCCTGCCGCCCGATCAGCGCCGAGGGGATGGTGGAGGCGACCCGGTCGGGCAGCACGAGCATGTAGGCGAACACGCCGAACAGGGCGAGTACGACCAGCGCCGAGATCATGATCGGCCAGGAGATGCGGCGCGGTCGCGCCGGCCGGGTGTCGGAGGCGCTCATCGCAGGGTCTCGTCGGCGCTTTCGGAGCGCCGCCTGAAGCCGGCCTGTTCGAGCCGTTCGAGTTCGCGCCTGGTGGCGGCACGGTCGACCAGGAGCCAGCCGATCACCGCTGCGAGAACGGCGAGGGCAGCGCCGTAGCTGAGCAGGACGAAGGCCGTGTGGCTGAGCATGGCGTCAGCCCTCCAGAACGGCGGTCGCCGGCGCCGAGGCCGGCCCGCGCGCGCCGGCCCTGCGGATCGCGGCGGCGCGGCGGCGGCGGATCTCGTTGCGCATCGCGGTCAAGTGCATGGCGAAGAACAGCACCATGAAGCCGATCGCCGTGACAAGCAGCGGCCACAGCATGGAGGCGTGGATCGTCGGTCCGTCGAGCCGGATCACCGACGCGGGCTGGTGCAGCGTGTTCCAGATGTCGACCGAGAACTTGATAATCGGGATATTGACCGAGCCGACCAGAACGAGGACGGCGACCGGGCGGGCCGCTCTTGCCGGATCGTCCATCGCCCGCTGCAGCGCCATGATGCCCAGATACATCAGCATCAGCACGAACACCGATGTCAGCCGCGCGTCCCAAACCCACCAGGTGCCCCACATCGGCCGGCCCCACAGCGAGCCGGTGATCAGGCAGATCAGCGTGAAGGCGGCGCCGATCGGCGCGGCGGCGCGGATCGACACGTCGGCCAGCGGATGGCGCCAGATCAGGACGCCGAGCGCCGAGACCGTCATCACCGCATAGGCGAACATGGAAAGCCAGGCGGCGGGCACATGGATGTACATGATCCGGACGGTGATGCCCTGCTGGTAGTCCTGCGGCGCGTTCCACGCCCAGACCAGTCCGCCGAGCGTGACGACCGCGGCGATCGCCCACAGCCACGGCAGCATGGCGGCCGACAGGCCCATGAAGCGGGTCGGATTGGCCAGGCGCGAGAAGAACCCCGGCTTGCGGGCGGCGGCATCGTTCATGAGCGCGGATATAGGCCGGCAAATGCGGCGGGGCAATTGATCTCGGACAAGCCGATGCGCACGGAACCGTTATCCGCCGCGGTCGAAGCCGCTGGCGACGAGCTGGCGCCAGCGGCGCTGGCGGTGGCCGTAGAAGATGCGGGCGAACAGGACGACGGCCGGCGTCAGCCAGCCGGCCTCGATCGTCACGCGATCGGTGTAGCGCGTGCCCTCGCCCTCGGGCGCCACCTCGATGATGTGGTCCCAGGTGCGGATCAGCGCGCCGTGGCCGTTGTCGCGGATCGACCATGTCTCGCCTTCGGCGGGCCGCATCTCGATGCCGACCATCTGCCAGCCGATCGGCACGACGCCGAACAAGTGCATGGCGACCTTGTAGCGGTCCTGCTTCCAGACCTCGGGCAGGGCCGGCGGATCGATCGGCGTAAAGCGGATCAGCGGGCGCGAGACGTGGACCAGCACCGCCGGGCGCATGATCTGTTCGCGCACCATGGCCGGATCGGCGGGCAGGTGGGTGGAGAGTTCGACCGTGGTCATCGCTGGTCGGCGCGCGCTGGCCCGGGCTCCTTCTCGAAGACGATGCGCAGCCGTGTGCCGGTGGCTTTCGCGAAACGCTGCAGGGTCCGTGTCGAGGGCGGCACGCGCCCGCTTTCCATGCGAGCGATGGCGGCCTGCGTGGTGCCCATGGCCTGGGCCAGTTGCTCCTGGGTCATCGAAGCGCCCATACGCGCGTCGATCAGCGCGGCTGCGAGGGCGAACTCGTCCTCGAGCGCTGCATACTCGGCGCGAAACTCGGGATCGCTGGTCCATCGCGATTTCAGGTCTTTCAGGCTGGTCATCCGACCTCCTTCGCCCGTGACCGCGCGAGTTCGATCTCGCGCTTTGGCGTCTTCTGCGTCTTCTTGCGAAACACGCGCACGACGACGACGCGCTCTTCGTGTGCGGTCACGTAGATCGCCCTTGCGATGCCGTCGCGACCCTTCATCCGGATCTCCCACAAGAGCCGATCGAGCCGCTTCACATAGGGTTCGCGGACATTGGGAAGCCCCTTGGCCTCGATCAGCTCCGAGATCCAGACGAACTTGGCCCGCATGTCGGCCGGCAGGGCGTCCAGTTCGTCATCGACGCGGCCGTCAAGTGTTTCGACCGTCCATACCATAAACGCAATATACCATTTCTGCAATGGTCCTCATGATCAATCCTGCAAGCCCTTCAGCGCGACGGCGGCCGCGAACGGGCCGAGCACGGCGAAGAACAGGGTCAGGGCAGACAGGAAGGCGAGCGGCTGGACGAAGGGCGCGAACGGCTCGACGGCGCCGAGCGTCGCCATCACGCCGAAGATCAGCACCGGAATCGTGAACGGCAGCACGATCACCGAGACGAGCAGTCCGCCCCGCGGCAGCGACACGGCGATCGCCGCGCCGGCCGCGCCGATGAAGGTGATCGCCGGAGTGCCGATGGCGAGCGTCAGCGCGGTGGCGCCGATCGCGGCGGCGCCCATGTTCAGGAGCAGGCCCAGCAGCGGCGTCACCAGCACCAGCGGCAGGCCGGTCACCAGCCAGTGGGCGACGCATTTGGCAAAGACGGTCAGCGCCAGCGGCGTCTCGTGCCGGGCGATGACGAGAAGATCGAGCGAACCGTCCTCATGGTCGATGCGGAACAGGCGTTCGAGACCCAGAAGCGAGGCGAGCAGGGCGCCGGTCCACAGGATCGCCGGGCCGATGCGCGCCAGAAGGTTCAGATCCGGCCCCATGGCGAACGGGGCGACCGTGACGACGGCGAGATAGAACAGGATGCCGATCAGCGCGCCGCCGCCGGCGCGGATGCCGAGCCGCACATCGCGGACGATCAGCGCGATCATATGTCGGCCCCGTCGGTGAAGCGCAGCCGCTTCATGCCGGGCACGTCGATGGGCAGATGGGTGGCCGCAATGGCGATGCCGCCGTCGGCGATATGCCCGGCGATCAGGCCGGCAAACGCCGTCTCGGCGCGTGCGTCCAGGCCCGATGTGGGCTCGTCCAGCAGCCAGACCGGCTTTTTCGTCACGAACAGCCGGGCGATGGCGACGCGGCGGCGCTGGCCGGTCGAAAGATCGGAAAAGGGCACGTCGACCACATGGCCAAGGGCAACCCGTTCGAGCGCCGCCTCGGGCGTCAGCGACGGCGTGTCGCCCAGGCCGCGCCAGAAGGCGAGGTTCTCGCGCACGGTCAGCGCCGGTTTCATCGCGTTGAGCGGCGACAGGAAATGGCAATGGGCGGCGATCTCGGCTGGCGCGTCGCCGATTCCCTCGATGCGCGCGTGGCCCGCATGCGGCCTGAGGAAACCGGCCAGCACCCGCAGCAGGGTCGACTTGCCGGCCCCGTTCGGGCCGGTCACGGCCATCGCCTCGCCAGCGCCGAGCCGGAAGCCGATCCCCTCGAACACCAGTTCGCTGCCGCGCCGGGCGGCCAGACCGTCCGCGACAAGCTGCATGGTCATTCCCTTTGTCGGCAGGCCCATGGCATGAATGGGGCGGCGGGCGCAATCGCGGTGACGATTTGACCTTGGTTGGTCTGGAAACAGCGCCCATTTAAATCTATTGCAGGCGCGCAAGCCGCGATTGCTGCAATGCGCAATCGCCAATGATTCCGTCCGCCCGATCGGGAAGGGGCGGCGCCCGGCCCAGTGCGCCGGGCCAACCGGAGGTCCGATATCGTGTCCAGCATCGACAGCTACAATTGCCGCAAGACGCTTGAGGTCAATGGCAAGTCCTACACCTATTTCAGCCTCGCCGAGGCCGAGAAGAACGGGCTCGACGGCATCTCCCGCCTGCCCTTCTCGATGAAGGTGCTGCTCGAGAACCTTCTGCGCAACGAGGACGGCCGCTCGGTGACCAAGGCCGACATCCAGGCCGTGGCCAACTGGCTGAACGACAAGGGCACGGCCGGCTACGAGATCGCCTATCGGCCGGCGCGTGTGCTGATGCAGGACTTCACCGGCGTGCCGGCGGTGGTCGACCTCGCCGCGATGCGCGACGCCATGGTCAATCTCGGCGGTGATCCGGAGAAGATCAATCCGCTGGTGCCGGTCGATCTGGTCATCGACCATTCGGTGATCGTCGACGAGTTCGGCACGCCCATGGCCTTCGAGCGCAACGTGGAGCTCGAATATGAACGCAACGCCGAGCGCTACCGCTTCCTCAAATGGGGTCAGAACGCGTTCGACAATTTCCGCGTCGTGCCGCCGGGCACCGGCATCTGCCACCAGGTGAACCTCGAATATCTCGGCCAGTGCGTGTGGACGAAAGACGCCGACGGCGAGACGATCGCCTATCCGGACACGTGCGTGGGCACCGATTCGCACACCACCATGATCAACGGCCTTGGCGTGCTGGGCTGGGGCGTCGGCGGCATCGAGGCCGAGGCCGCCATGCTCGGCCAGCCGATTTCGATGCTGCTGCCCGAAGTGATCGGCTTCAAGCTGACCGGCGCGCTCAAGGAAGGCGTCACCGCCACCGACCTCGTACTGACCGTCACGCAGATGCTGCGCCAGAAGGGCGTCGTCGGCAAGTTCGTCGAGTTCTTCGGCGACGGCCTCGATTCGATGACGCTGGCGGACGCCGCCACGATCGGCAACATGAGCCCTGAATATGGCGCGACCTGCGGCTTCTTCCCGATCGATTCCGAGACGCTGAACTACCTGACCATGACCGGCCGCGACGCCGACCGGATCGCGCTGGTCGAGGCCTATGCGAAGGACCAGGGCATGTTCCGCCAGACCGGCATGGAGCATCCGGTGTTCACGGACACGCTGGAACTGGACCTCGGCGACGTCGTGCCCTCGATGGCCGGGCCGAAGCGCCCCGAGGGCCGCGTCGCGCTGAACCGGATCGGCGAGAAGTTCGCCGAGGCGTTCACCGCCGAATACAAGAAGGACGCCGGCCAGATCGACAACCGCTATCCGGTCGAGGGCGAGGACTACGATCTCGGCCACGGCGATGTGGCGATCGCGGCGATCACCTCGTGCACCAACACATCCAACCCGTCGGTGCTGATCGGCGCGGGCCTGCTCGCCCGCAACGCCAATCGCCTCGGCATCAGGCAGAAGCCCTGGGTGAAGACCTCGCTGGCGCCGGGTTCGCAGGTGGTGGCGGAGTACCTTGAAAATTCGGGGCTTCAAAAAGAGCTCGACCAGATCGGCTTCAACCTTGTCGGCTTCGGCTGCACCACCTGCATCGGCAATTCCGGCCCGCTGCCCGAGCCGATCTCGAAGACCATCAACGACAAGGGCCTGATCGCGGCGGGCGTGCTGTCCGGCAACCGCAACTTCGAGGGCCGCATCTCGCCGGACGTTCAGGCCAACTATCTCGCCTCGCCGCCGCTGGTGGTCGCCTATGCGCTGGCCGGCACGGTCAAGATCGATCTGGAAAGCGAGCCGATCGGTCAGGACAAGGACGGCAACGACGTCTACCTCAAGGACATCTGGCCCTCGCCGCAGGAGATCCAGGAGTTCATCGGCAAATATGTCACGCGCGACCTGTTCGCGACCAAATATGCCGACGTCTTCAAGGGCGACGAGCGCTGGCGCGCCGTCGAGGTGCCCGAGGGCAAGACCTATGCTTGGGACGACAACTCCACCTACGTGCAGAACCCGCCCTACTTCACCGGCATGGACGCCACGCCGGAGGCGATCGAGGACATCAGGGGCGCGCGCATCCTGGGCCTGTTCGGCGACAAGATCACCACCGACCACATCTCGCCGGCCGGCTCCATCAAGGCGCAGTCCCCGGCCGGGTCCTACCTGATGGATCACGGCGTGGGCGTCGCCGACTTCAACCAGTACGGCACGCGGCGCGGCAATCACGAGGTGATGATGCGCGGCACCTTCGCCAACATCCGCATCCGCAACCACATGCTGGGCGAGAACGGCCGCGAGGGCGGCTACACGATCCACTATCCGTCCAAGGAAGAGCTGCCGATCTACGACGCGGCGATGCGCTACCGAGAGGAAGGCGTGCCGCTGGTCGTCTTCGCCGGCGGCGAATATGGCAACGGGTCCTCGCGCGACTGGGCGGCCAAGGGCACCAATCTTCTCGGCGTCAAGGCGGTGATCGCGCAGTCGTTCGAGCGCATCCACCGGTCGAACCTTGTCGGCATGGGCGTGGTGCCGTTCACCTTCGACGAGGGCGTCTCATGGGCCTCGCTCGGCCTTAAGGGCGACGAGACCGTGACGATCGAGGGCCTTGCCGACGTCAAGCCGCGCGACAAGGTGATCGCCAAGGTGACCTATGCCGACGGGACGGAAAAGGACGTGCCGCTGATCTGCCGGATCGATACGGCGGACGAACTCGATTACGTCAACAATGGCGGGATTTTGCACTACGTGCTGCGGGACCTGGCGGCGTAACGCTGCGCTCACAGCGCTGAAATGAACCAGCCCGCCGGTGGAAACGCCGGCGGGCCGACTTTCTTATCATTGAAACACTATTCGCGCAGTTTAGCTTGTTCTGTCAAGGCTCGACGCATGCCGTCCTCAATCGCTGGCGTCGCTTTGTTTAAACCTTTCAATAGCATATCCACGAATGACTCAGTTCGCATTCTACCCATTTTTGATGCAACAAAGCTTGATTGGGTGTCAGTTCGCCCAATGACATACTGTTCCGCGTTGCCCACAACGACCGCGTTGACTTCCCGCGTAAGCTGGTTCTTGTTTGAGCGAACGTCGGCCTCAATTTCCCTTAAGTTCTCTGAACCCAAGAAGAGCAATCGGGGGCCTATCGGGAGCCGGATTCGAGCTCTTGAGCCTGAAGGCGTCAACTGGAAATCAACGGGACGATCTGACGTCAGTAGCTCGTGCGGTGCATCGTCCGTCGAAATAACTCGCCAATGGAATTGGCGAAGAAAACTGTTCAGTTTTTCATTGCTCATAAGGTCGACCAAACCTCGCGTGGAGGAGTTGGTCTGATCCTGAACAACAGCCCCACCAGCACCCTCAATCTCCGAAGCGCGATTGGCAAACTCAGGAAGGTTCTTCACCTCTTCCAAGATCGGCACAACGCTTTCCGAGAGGCATCTTCGGAACTCTCGATATTTTCTCACATCGGACGGCATCCGAGTCATCAAGGTAATGACGAACTTCCACCAATAAACACCCATGTCTTTGGTCATCGTCTGTGATCGGTGCAGTTGGTCTAACGCAGTAGCTGCCCGGTCATCGATACCCTTGAAGAACGTCTGTTCAATCTCCTGCGCCTCTTCCGCAGGTAAGTTGGCCAATGAGTAGAGGAAAGGCTCGAACCCCGTCTCACTCGGGAACCTCCGTTCCGAAACAATTTTCTTCTCGATAGGCCTACTATAGCGTTGAAGCTTCTTGTCTTCGCTGCTGCACCAGCGCCTCTGATAGAACTCCGGCAAGAAATGGTGTTTCTTTGGAATGCTCATTCTATTTGTTGGCGCTCTCAAAGTGCCAATAGGACTGATTTATTTGAGCACTATCAGATAGTTTGGGAAGACGTCTTGCAGTTGTCAAGCGACAGCGTAAAATCGGTTTGGTGTATCTGTGTCCGTCGAACTGGCCTGACGATAGACTACAGCATCCCAGGATGCTCAACGCTCTATCGCAAACGAAAGGATTAGGGGCTTAGCCCATCCTCCGTCATCCCTGTGCTCGTCACAGGGATCCATTCCTGAGGCGCCGACGGGTGGGCACTGAATTGCAACGCCGCGCGAACCCGTTATGATCGGGCATCCCGAGACCGGCTTCTGGCCTCGTCGCAGGTGGCAAGGTCTCAGGAATGGATTCCTGTGACAAGCACAGGAATGACGGCAGAGGGCGTTGCCGCGTCGCCTTCCCGCGTAGGCGCTACAGCAGCCAGGGACGCAGGTCGTTCCAGTCGGGATTGATCGCTTCGATCGCGTTGATCTTCCACTGGCGGAGCCATTTCTTGATCGTCTTCTTGCGGGTGATCGCACGCGTCACCAGATCGTGTTCCTCGAACCACACCAGCCGTCTGCAGCCATACCGGGCAGTGAACCTGGAGCCGATGCCGTTCTCGTGCTCCCAGACGCGTTGAGCGAGGTCGGATGTCACGCCGCCATAGAGCGTGCCCCCTTCCTCGATGCCATCATGTAGACGCAGCCCTTGCGCATACTCGCGAAGGTCTCAGGTGTGGATTCCTGTAACAACCGCAACCCGAGCGGTTGCAGGCAAGCACAGGGATGACGGCGCGGGGTTTGACACTTGGCGCGAAATCGCAGGATCAAGCACCTCGGCTCACCTCTCCTCCGTCATCCTCGGGCTTGACCCGAGGATCCATTCCGTTCCGTAGAACATGCGCTTTTTCCGTCATTCCGGGGCGGCGCAGCCGAGCCCGGAATCCAGAGCCGAGGCGTCGGCCATCACGCAACTGGATTCCGGATCATGCTGCGCATGTCCGGAATGACGTGGGTGAAACGCCCCGCCTCCCCCTTGAGGGGAGGCACGCGATTGGTCCAGCGACGCCGGGCCAGAGCGGGTGGGTGTGGCAAATGAACGCGAGGTGAGCCACGACCCCCACCCGGCTCCGACGCGCTGCGCGCGCCAGTCGCCGACCTCCCCTCAAGGGGGGGTGGAAGCGAGTCCAAAAAACTTATCCAACCGCCTGAGCCCTCCCCCATACTCCCGTCACCGCGCCCTTCGGAACGTCGGATGGCCACCACCTTTGGCGGGCGCGGCGGTGGACCGGTTGGGTGCGGCAGCGGTGTCGCGCCTGGGCGATGAGCCCCCAAGCCGGTGCGGAACGAAGGTGGGATGCGTGCGCGCGATCCGGTTTCGGCAATGGCCTGCCGCTGCCACGGGATCGCAAGCCGATCCGGAGCGGCCGAGATTCGGCGCGGCGGCCATGCCGCGCGGCAGATGAAGGTGCCACAACGCTCCGGGACAGCGGCTACGGCCGGCGCATTGCATGTCGATCACCGCAAGCCCACCGGACGGGCGGTCTGGCGACCGCAACATAGAAACCACGGATCGCGGCTCTCCGGACCGCCCGTTGTTCTGTCTTCCTGAGCTCACGGCAGTCCCGCTGGCGCGGGACGGCTGCGCGTGCGCGCCGAAAAGTCGGCGGCGACGGGGTCCCCGCCAGCGAGCGCGGCAGCGCGACGCTTAAGGGCGGGGCAGAGGAGATCGGCCTTGCGGGCTGCGCCCGGAGCAGAAGAGAGGTAACTCGGGGAAAGCGGTCGGCCTTGCGGGCTTTGGCGGAGGAAGCGGAAACGGGTGCCAACGTGACCCTGTCCGCCGCAATCGTGATGGGCCGGCCGTTGAACCGGCGGGCGGGGGCGCTAGCTGATCGCCCGGAACCCAACAACCGGAGGACACACTATGAAACGCCTGACCCTGTCGCTCGCCGCCGCCGCGAGCCTTTGCGCCACCGCCGCCTCGGCGGAGATCGTCGGCGAAAACTTCACCTACGAGGTCGGCGGCGAGACGTTCGAGGGTTACGTCGCCCGCAACACCAATGCGACCCCGCGCGGTTCGGTGATGCTGGTGCATGACTGGGACGGCATGACCGACTACGAGATGCGCCGCGCCGACATGCTGGCCGCGCTGGGCTACACCGCGTTCGCGCTCGACGTCTACGGCGCCGACACCGACCCGCAATCGGTCGACGAGTACCGGGCGCTGTCCGGCGCGCTCTATGGCGATCGCGAGCGCTTCCGCACCCTGCTTCAGGGCTCGCTCGATGCGGCGGCCGAAAACATCGAGGGATGGACCGACGATGTGGTCGTCGCCGGCTACTGCTTCGGCGGCGCGGCGGTGCTCGAGATGGCCCGCGCCGGCGCCGACGTCGACGGCTTCGTCAGCTTCCACGGCGGGCTCGGCACGCCGGAAGGCCAGGATTACAGCGCCGCCAGCGCGCCGGTGCTGCTGCTGCACGGTTCGGCCGATCCGGTCTCGGGCATGAGCGATCTGGCATCGCTGCTCGACCAGTTGCAGGGCGCCGGCGTGCCGCACGCCGCCCAGATCTTCGGCGGCGCGCGCCATTCGTTCACCGTGTTCGGCTCGGGCGATTATGACCTTGCCGCCGACCGGGGCGCATGGGACGCGTTCGAGGCGTTTCTGGCGGAAAACCTCTGAAGCCGATCAAAGCCCGGTCAGATCGAGCGCCCCGCGCGGCCGCCAGCCGAGCGCCTTCAGGCGCGCGCAGTCCATCGCGTTGAAGGCGGCCGCGTCGGCGCGCGGCGGCAGGGGCCGGTCGATGCCGGCCTTCTCGGCGTATGCGGAAAGAAGATCGCGCCGGTCGAGCAGGAGATCGGAGGCGTTGAAGACCGGCGCCGTGTCGAGGGCGCCGAGCCGCTCGGCGGGCATCGACGCCAGAAGGCGCACCGCGTTCGCCAGATCGTCGCCATGCACCTCGGTGCCGATGCGCGGCGCGATCGCGTCGCCCGCCGAAAAGGCCTCGAACAGGCCGGCCCATTTGTGCGCCCGGCCCGGACCGGCCGGCCCGTAGATGCCGGTGGCGCGGATGGAGACGGGTTGGAAGTGCTCGTCGGCCATGGCGGCGAGCGCCGTTTCGACGGCCAGCTTGGTTTCGCCATAGAGCGTGTCGGGCGCGCAGTCCATCGTCTCGACCAGCACCGTGCCCGGCGGTTTCGGCCCGTACACCGCGCGCGAGGACAGGAAGATCGCACGGGATACGCCGGCGCGCTTCGCCGCCGCCATCAGCGCCAGCGTACCATCGACATTGGCGCGCGCGAAGCCGGCCGGATCGTCGCCTTCGCCGCCGCGATATCTGCCCGGCAGGTGGGCGAAGGCGCAGTGCACGAAGATGTCCGCCTTGTCGAAAGCCGTGTCATGATCGACATCGGGATCGAGCGATCCGGCCATCCACCGGACGGGTCCCGAGAAGAAACCGGCGGGCGGCGGCGTGCGCGACAGGGCGATGACGTCGTGGCGGTCAGCAAGAAGGGCTTCGGCGATGAAGCGCCCGGCGTAACCGGTTGCCCCGGAGATGAGGATGGTGGTCATGCGGGCTGACACTTGCAGCATTCCCCCCACCCCTCACCCCTCCCCCATAAATATGGGAGGGGCGACTTCGGCACCGTCACCAATGATGCTTTGGTGGCGCCGGGCGCAGGCGGCGAAGCCAAGGATGCTCCGCGTGACGGCTCCCCTCCCACGCTTGCGGGGGAGGAGTAAGGGGTGGGGGCTTGAGCGCGATCGCCGCTCATTTCGCCGGACCGGCGAGCGTGTCGGTATCGGGAATGCCCTCGCCCGTCCGGTACGCCCGCCAAAGGTCGATCAGCGGCTGAAGCTGCGCGCGTTTGGGATGGTCGGTCTGCCAGGGTTTTTCGTACTGGTAGTGGATGACGTGCACGCTGTTCCAGTCCCACAGTTCCGGCAGGTTGAACCAGACATATTGCAGCATGTTGAAGGTCACCGGCAGGCCGTGCCAGTCGGGGAAGAAGGTCTCGAGAAAGGTCTGGTCAGTGCGCCGCCAGAACGCGTCCGGCACGTCGAGCCGCGCCATCATCGCATCGAACGTCGCCCGCGACGGGCGCGCGGTGAACACGCCGGAGTTGAGCCGGTGGAAATCGGCAAGGCTCTCATAGACGTTCGGCGCGGCGCAGAATTCGGGATAGGCGAACAGCCTGTCGATGTTGCGCACGACGAGCGTGTCGGCATCGAGAAAGACGACCGACCCGTACTCCTCCATCCGCCACAGGCGCAGCTTGGCGAAATTGTCGAGCGGCGTGTGAAAGGCCGGCTTGTTGCCCTTTGTGAAAGGCGCGTCGGCATGCAGCTTGGCGCGGGCGTGGCGTTCGTTGAATTCGGGCGATGTGTCGAGCAGGTCGACCGGGGCGAGGCGCGCGCCCATGTCGGCGAGCGGGGCAAGGTCGGCCTCGGCCACCCCGCCGGTGTGCATGACGACGATATCGGCCCCGGTGCCCGTCAGCTTCAGCGAGCGCACGAGCGCGACCGCCGCGCCGGCATAGTCGGCGTTGGTGACGAGCGTGACATAGGCGTTGCTGGCCATGGCGGAAACGCGGGCGGTTGGGGCGGTGCGAGCGGGATCGGGCGGCGGCCGCTACTCGGCCGGCTCGGTGTCGGAGCCTTCAAGCGCGGTGATCCGGTCCTCGTGATCGCTGGCGAGACCGGCCAGAAAGTTCAGGATAAGCGTGTTGCCGTCGATGCGTGTGGTCAGATCGAGACGCATGTCGTCCATCTCCTCGCGCATGATCTGCTGTTCGCGGCGCATCGCCTGCTGGTCGTCACGGATCTGGCGCAGCAGTTCCAGAACCAGATTGTCGGGCTCGTCGGCCATAGCGGTTCACCCCTTTGCGCCCGGACCATAGCACAACCGGTCCGGGCGGGGAATGTTGGCCCTTGGGGCCTAGGACACGCTTTTGAGGCGCTTGCCTTCGGGATCGGTCTCGACCGTCTTGGCAATGTCCTTGGTCCAGGCAGACACCGCCGGCACGCGCGAACGGTCGACGCGGTAGGCGAACTTCCTGGCCACCTCGACCACCTCCTCGAGCAGGCCCTCGGCCAGCGTCGTCGGCTCGAGCCCCAGCGCCAGGAACTGCTCGTTGCGGACGACGAGATCGTTCTCGGCGGCTTCCTTGCGCGGGTTGGGCAGGTAGGCGACCTCGGCCCCGGTCATCTTCGCGATCAGTCCGGCCAGATCGCGCACCCGGTGCGTCTCGGTCATCTGGTTGAAGATCTTGACCTTGTCGCCGCGTGAGGGCGCATCGCCCAGAGCCAGTTCGATGCAGCGCACCGAATCCTGGATGTGGATGAAGGCGCGCGTCTGCCCGCCGGTGCCGTGCACGGTCAGCGGGTAGCCGATCGCGGCCTGGATCAGGAAGCGGTTGAGCACCGTGCCGTAGTCGCCGTCATAGTCGAACCGGTTGATGAGCTGGGGATGCAGTTTCGTCTCGGCGGTGTGCGTGCCCCAGACGATGCCCTGATGCAGATCGGTGATCCTGAGGCCGTCATTCTTGGCGTAGAACTGGAACAGGAGCTGATCGAGACATTTGGTCATGTGGTAGATCGAGCCGGGATTGGCCGGATAGAGGATGTCCTGGCTGACCGTCTCGCCGTCCATCGTCTCGATGCCGACGGGCAGATAGCCCTCGGGGATCGCCGCGCCGACCGTCGAATAGCCGTAGACGCCCATCGTGCCCAGGTGCACCAGATGCGCGTCCAGATCGATCTCGACCATCGCGTTGAGCAAATTGTGCGTGGCGTTGACGTTGTTGTTGACCGTGTAGTTCTTGTGCCGGTCCGACTTCATCGAATAGGGCGCGGCGCGCTGTTCGGCGAAATGGACGATCGCGTCGGGCCGGTGCTCGGCGAGCCAGTTCTTGAGGACATCATAGTCCCTGGCCAGGTCGATCAGGTGGAAATGGATACGCCGGCCGGTCTCGGCATGCCAGATGCGGGTGCGCTCCTGGATCGAATCCATCGGCGTGAGCGACTGCACGCCCAGTTCGGTGTCGATCCAGCGGCGCGACAGATTGTCGATCACGTGCACGTCGTGGCCGCGCGCGGACAGATGGAGCGAGGTGGGCCAGCCGACGAAGCCGTCGCCGCCGAGAACTGCAATTTTCATGGTCGTGGTCCCGAATCAGTGTGCCGGCACAGCCCTAAGGACCGAATGTGACAATTGCGACAAACCGGTCCCGGCCGTGCCTTTGGCGGGTCATACCGGCTGACGAACGGCTTGGCCAGCCTTCAGCGGAGGCGCGGCGGCGTGCCGCCGTGTCAAGCGAAAGTGAGTTTGCGGTGACGTTGGTTGTTTGTACGTTTGCCGCCATGATCGCTCGCCCCGCAGCACAGACAATCGCACGTCGGACCTTTCTTGCCGGCACGGCCGCCGGCCTGGCTGCGGCGGCATGGCCGGCCGGTGCGGCCTCCCGCAGGCCGACCGGCGTAATCGAGCTGTTCACCAGCCAGGGATGCAGTTCCTGTCCGCCTGCCGATGCGGCGCTCGTCGATTTCGCCGCCGATCCGGACGTTCTCGCGCTCGGCTATCATGTCGACTACTGGGACTATCTGGGCTGGAAGGACACGCTTGCGAGCCCCGAGAACACAGCCCGCCAGCGCGCCTATGCCAAGACCCTCGGCAGCCGCACGGTCTACACGCCGCAGGCCGTCATCAACGGACGGGCGCACATGAACGGTGGCGACCGGCGCGCGATCCGCAGCGTCCTCAGGGCACACCGCGCGTCGGGGGACGAGCTGTCCGTGCCGGTATCGGTCGACGTGACGAACGACAGGCTTTCGGTGTCGGTCGGCGACGGACGCAAGCCGGCGGGTGCCGACACGCTCCTGACGATCGCCTATTTCCGCCAGCGCAGCGCGGTCGAGATCGCCCGGGGCGAGAACGCCGGCAGGACGCTCGTCTATGCCAACGCGGTCACCGCGCAGCGGACGCTCGGCATGTGGGACGGCGGGCCGATGAGCATCGATCTTCCCAAGAGCAAGGTCGCCGAGCACGCCGCCGATGGTTGCGCGGTGCTGCTGCAGATGGCGATCGACGGAGCGCCCGGCCCGGTGCTCGGCGCGGCCAACCTGACCGGCGTCGAACGCGGCTGACCCGATAATCTGGTAGGCGAGGGTTTTGGCCGGACCCGGGCGGCATCGGGGCTGGGGGCAACAGATTGTCCAATCACCACCCCGGTCCGGCCATGCGGCCGGCTGCGTAGGCAGGCCGGCCGCTTGCGCGGTCAGGCTGGCCGGGCTTGATGCCATCCGCCGCGCACCCCGATAGTGTCAGACCAATGCGGGCCGCGGTGTGGAGGAGATGCGGCGAAAAAGCGGCACGCGATCACGCTTGACCCGCCTGTTTTCGACAGTGTGAGCGCGCCGTTTACGATCCGTTAACGGTCCGCGCGCGGCTTGCATGGGCGACCGATTCACGCCACGATGCCGGGCCGACACGAGCACCAGAGGAGGCGAACCATCACCGGTTCCGATGATGAGAACGCGCAGCACAGGCCGGGCGGCGCGTCGTCCGGCAATGTGATCGCGCTGGGGCAGGTGCGCCGTCAGGCGCCGCCCGTGGAAGTCCGGTTCGACCGGCGCGAACTCGACCAGATCCTGAGGGTCTACAGCTTCATGGTGGCCGGCGGCGAATGGCGCGACTACGGCATTTCGCACCTGAAGGACCGGGCCGTGTTCTCGGTGTTCCGGCGGACATCCGAAATGCCGCTCTACCGGATCGAGAAGACCCCAAAGCTTGCCCGCAAGCAGGGCGCCTACGCGGTCATCAACGCCTCGGGCGTCGTGCTCAAGCGCGGTCACGAACTGGCGCAGGTGCTCAGGCTGTTCGACCGGCAGATCCGGCTCGTCCAGTCGAACTGAACCGGTTTCAGCGCGCCGGGTAGAGCGTGCCGGGATAGGTGCGCGGATCGGGCGCGGTCCCGCTGCCGGCGCCGAGCGGGCGTTGCATCAGCACCGAATCGAGCCAGCGCCCGTGCTTGAAGCCGGTCGCCGGAAGCCGCCCGGCATGGGCGAAGCCGAGCCTTTCATGCAGACGGATCGAGGCGGCGTGGTCGGCGCCGCCGATCACCGCGACCATCTGCCGGAAGCCGAGCGCCTCGCAGCGGGCGATAATCTCGGTGAGAAGGATGCGTCCGACGCCGCGCCCCATCGTGTCCGGTGCGATGTAGACCGAATCCTCGACCGTCCAGCGATAGGCCGGGCGGGCGCGATAGCTGCCGGCATAGGCATAGCCGAGCAGCGTGCCGGCGCCGTCGGTCGCGGCGATGTAGGGATAGCCCTTGTCGATCAGCGCGGCCATGCGCGCGGCCATCTCGGCTTCGCCCGGCGCATCGAGTTCGAAGCTCGCCGTGCCGTTGCGCACCGCGTCGGCATAGATCGCGGTGATCGCCGGAACGTCGTCGCGGGTGGCATCGCGCAGGATGGGGGTTTCGGTCATGGCATCGAACCGGCGGTGGACGATGCCTCAAAGCAGAACGCGGCGGAAAAGAAAAGGGCGGCCCGAAGGCCGCCCGTTCCGTGTCTCGGTTCTGCCTGCCGTCACTCGCGCTGGCCGAGGAAGTACAGCAGGAACTGGAACATGTTGATGAAGTCCAGATAAAGCGCCAGCGCGCCCATGATGGCCTTCTTCTCGGCAACGGCGGTGCCGTCGCCCTCATAGTACATTTCCTTGATCTTCTGCGTGTCGTAGGCGGTCAGGCCGGCGAAGATCAGCACGCCGATCGCCGAGATGGCGAACTGCAGAGCGGGCGAAGCCAGGAACAGGTTGACGATCATCACCAGGATCAGGCCGACCAGTCCGATGAACAGGAACGATCCCATCGCCGTCAGGTCGCGCTTGGTGGTGTAGCCGTAAAGCGACAGCGCACCGAAGGCGGTGGCGGTGATGAAGAAGGTCTGCACGATCGAGGCCGAAGTGTAGACCAGGAAGATCGACGACAGCGAGATGCCGAGCAGCGCCGCGAAGGCCCAGAAGGCCATCTGCGCCGTGCCGGGCTGGATGCGGTCGATCCGGAAGCTCATGAAGAACACGATTGCCAGCGGAGCCAAGAAGAACACCCAGCGCAGCGGCGAGCCGTAGATCACCGTGCCAAGACCGGTCAGCATCGTGCCGTTGGGCAGCGATGCGGCGGCGGCGGCCGGGTTGTTGGTGGTCGCCAGCAGCACCGTGCCGGCCGCGAACAGGGCGGTGATGCCCAGCGCGAGCGCCATAAGGTTGTAGACGCGGACCATGTAGGCGCGCAGGCCCTGATCGATGCTCGCGTCGTATGTGCGGGCGCCATAGCCCGCCTGTGATTGAACGTTGCGGAGTTCAGCCATTTCGTCCTCGTAAGAACCTTGCCGTCCCGTCGGGTGTCCGGCGGCGCAGATCGCGCACCATCCGAGGCGCCGCTGGCGGGACCTCCAGCATGCCTGCGCGTAATATGAGGCGGCAAGGCAGGTTTTACAAGGAATTCCGGTCCCGAACGGGGGCAAAGCCGACCGCTTTTGTTCGCCCCGCGCGAAAACGCTTCGCCCCGGTTAACCGATGCCTAACCGCTCAAAGATTGCGCAGCACGGGCGCCGCCTTCTGGCCGAGCACGCGCCAGGTGCCCAGAAGGCCGAACCCGACCGTGCACACGAGCGCGGCGAGCACCGTGAAGGCGGCGATCTCGGGCCGGAACGTCCAGGGCAGGGTCATGATCTGGCTGACCACGAACCATGCCGCGACCCCGCCGGCGACGAGCGCGAAGACCGCGGTGGCAAAGCCCAGGATCGCATATTCGGTCACGAAGGTGCGGATCAGGGTCGTGCGGGTCGCCCCAAGCGTCTTCAGGACGACCGCGTCATGGGTGCGGGCACGATTGCCGGCGGCGAGCGCACCGGCGAGCACCAGCACCGAGGCGATCAGCGCCACGGCGGCCGCCACCCGCACGGCTGTGGCGAGCTGGCCGACGACGCGGTTGACCAGATCGATGGCGTCCTTGACGCGCACCGACGTGACCGAGGGAAAGGCGCGCGTGACGGCGGACAGGATCTGCGCCTCCTGTTCGAACGTCGCCTCGGGCAGGGTGAGCGTCGCCAGCCAGGAATGGGGCGCGCCGGCGAAGGTGTTGGGCGAAAAAACCATGACGAAGTTGATGGCCAGCGATTCCCATTCGACCTGGCGCAGATTGGCGATCGTCGCGGTGACGTTGCGGCCCAGAACGTTGACCGTGACCGTGTCGCCGATCTCAAGGCCGATCTCGGCCGCTTCCTCGGCCGAAAACGACACCAGCGGTTCGCCCGCATGGTCGGCGGGCCACCACTGACCGGCGCTCAGGGTCGAGTTCTCGGGCACGTTCTGCGCATAGGTGATGCCGCGATCGCCGCGCAGCACCCAGGCGCCCTCGGGCGGCAGTTCCATCTCGGCGACGTTCCGGCCGTTCAGTTCGACGATGCGGCCGCGCAGCATCGGCACGCGCACCAGCTTGCCGGCGTCGCCGGCCTCACCCTCGACGAGCGTGGCGAAGTCCTCGACCACGTCCGACTGGATGTCGACGAAGAAGAAGTTCGGCGCCCGCTCGGGCAGGTTGCCGGCGATCTGCTGGCGCAGGTTGGTGTCGATCAGGGCGAGCGCGACGAGCAGGGTCAGGCCGAGGCCGAGCGCGAGCACAACCGAGGGCGTCAGCGCGCCGGGCCGGTGGATGTTGCCGATCGCCATGCGCAGCGACGTGCCGCGCACGCCGCGCACGCGGCGGGCCAGCGCCTGCACCCCGCCGGCGACCAGCCGCAGGATGACGAAGGCGATGGCGACGCCGGCGAGGAATCCGCTCGCGAGCGTTCGCTCTTCGGAAAACCACACGGCAAGCCCGGCGAGCAGCAGCGCGGCGGCGCCGGCGGCGATCACATAGGGCGCGCGCGGCAGGCCGCGATGGGCCATCGTCTGGTTGCGGAACAGGTTGGAGGCGGGAATGTCGCGGGCACGGCCGAGCGGGATCAGCGCGAAAACGAGGATCGTCAGCAGCGCGAACAGCACCGCAAGCCCCAGCGCTGTGGGATAAAGGCCGGCGGGCGGCAGCGGCACGATGCCGGCCAATGCCCATGTTGCGGCGAACGGGGCGAGCGCGGCGAGAACGAGGCCGGCGGTGATGCCGACCGCGCCGACCATGACGATCTGGAACAGATAGATCAGCGTGACGAGCCGGCCGGGCGCGCCAAGGCACTTGAAGGTGGCGATCACGTCGCGCTTGGCGTCGAGGAAGGCGCGCACGGCGTTGGCGACGCCGACCCCTCCGGTAACCAGCGCTGTCAGCCCGACCAGCGTCAGGAACTGCGCGAAGCGCTCCACATTGGCGGCCAGCGCGGGCGCGGCGTTGGACCGGGTGCGCACCGACCAGCCGGCGGTCGGATGGGCTTCGTTGGCGGTGTCGATCGCCGTGTCGATCTCGGTGTTGGTGGCGCCTTGAGCCATGCGGATCTTGTAGACGCGCTCGACCAGCGATCCGGGCTGGATCAGCCCCGAGGCCTCAAGCGCCTCAAGCGACATGATCACGCGCGGGGCAAGGCCGATGCCGTCCGACAGCGCGTCGGGCTCGGAGCGGATCGTCGCGCGGATCGCAAAGCGCGAGTCGCCGATCAGCAGGGAGTCGCCGACCGCAAGGCCGAGCCGTTCGAGAAGGATCGGCTGGACCGCCACGCCCCAGGCGTCGTCGCGCTCGGCATAATCGGCCCGCGCGAGCGGCGGCTCGGTGACGAACTCGCCATAGAGCGGATAAAGATCGTCGACCGCCTTGATCTCGACGAGCGTCTGGTCGGACTGGTCGGCGAGGCGGGCCATCGAACGCGTGTTGGCGCTTTGGGCGACCGTGCCGAAGCTTTCGAGCGTTGCCAGTTCCTCGGGTGTCGTCGTGCGGTGGATCAGTTCGAACCGGACATCGCCGCCGAGAATGGAGCGGCCCTCGGACTGGATGCCCTGGGTGATCGCTTGGGCGACGGCGTTGACGCCGCCGATCGCGGCCGTGCCGAGCGCGATGCAGGCCAGAAAGACGTAAAAGCCCGAAAGGCCGCCGCGCACCTCGCGCAGTGCGAACCGGGAGGCCAGCGCGATCTGGTCGGACAGCGTCGCCATCACTCGGCTGCCACCGCCGCCGCGTCGCCCTCGAACACCTCGCCCGAGCGCACCCGCACCTGCCGGTCACAGCGGGCGGCAAGGCCTGCATCGTGGGTGACCAGCACGAAGGTGGTGCCGCGCCGCTTCTGCGTTTCGAAGATCAGGTCGGCGATCTGGCGGCCGGTTTCCTGATCGAGATTGCCGGTCGGCTCGTCGGCGATCAGGATCGCAGGTTCGGGGGCGAGCGCACGGGCGATGGCGACACGCTGCTGCTCGCCGCCGGACAGCTGCCCCGGATAATGGGTCAGCCGGTCGCTCAGGCCGACCGCTTCGAGTTCGGCCCGGGCGCGGCCGAAGGCATCGTCGGCACCGGCCAGTTCGAGCGGAACGGCGACGTTCTCGAGCGCGGTCATGTTGGCGATCAGGTGGAAGGACTGGAAGACGAACCCGATATTGCTACCGCGGAATTTCGCGATCGCGTCCTCGCTCATCGTGTCGAGGCGGGCACCGGCGACGGACACCGCGCCCGAGTCGGGCCGTTCGAGCCCGGCCAGCACCATCAGCAGCGTCGTCTTGCCCGAGCCGGACGGGCCGACCACGCCGACCGCCTCGCCGCCGGGCACGGACAGGCTGACGCCCTTGAGCACCTGCACCCGGCTTGCGGCGGCGCCGAGCGCCAGATCGACGTTGTCAAGTTCGATGACGGGTTCAGTCACGGCGATCGGCACCTATATGCGAGTGGCAGTTGCGGCTAGATGGGCAGGATGGAGCGAATGTTCAAAGGCTTGATACGTGTTTTTGCGGCGGTCGGTTTGCTTGCCGCAGCGTTTGCGAGCCCGGCCGCGGCCGAAACGCTGCGCGGCGTCGGCTTCGGCGACAGCCTGATGGCGGGCTACCAGTTGCCGCCCGGCGCCGGTTTTCCCGATCAGCTCGAGCAGGCCCTGCGCGACGAAGGCTATGACGTGACCATCGCCGATGCCGGCCTTTCCGGCGACACGACGGCGGGCGGGCTGTCGCGGCTCGACTGGTCGGTGCCCGACGGCACCGATTTCGTCATCCTGGAACTTGGCGGCAATGACGCGCTGCGCGGCCTTCCGCCGGAGGTGACGCGCGACAATCTCGACCAGATGATCACGCGGCTGAAGGCGCGCGGGATCGATGTGCTGCTCGCCGGGATCCGGGCGCCGCCCAACATGGGCGCCGACTATCGCGACCGGTTCGACGCGATCTTCGCCGACCTGGCCGACAAGCACGACGTTCCGCTCCATCCGTTCTTCCTCGATGGCGCGATCACGATCAACGCCGACGGCGAGGCGGTGCGCGAGAAGATGATGGCCGACGGCATTCACCCGACGGCCGAAGGGGTCGCCGCGATGGTCGAGCGCTTCATGCCGCTGATGCGCGACTATCTGTCCCGAAAGGGGATGGAGCGATGATCGAATGTTAACCGTTGGTGAAGCCACAATGGTCTTGCGCATCGCGCGCTTGCGTGATTCGCTGACATCAAGGCGGGGGTGATTTGCTGTCCGCGCGATGGCCGTGCCCACCGCTCAACATGAGGGGACCTGTCATGCCGCGCCTGTTTGCCGCTCTCGAAATCCCTCACCATGCCGCAACCCACCTGTCGATGCTGCGCGGAGGCCTGTCGGGCGCCCGCTGGATCGACATGGAGAACTACCACCTCACATTGCGGTTCATCGGTGACATCGAACATCACATGGCCGACGAGGTCGCGCATGCGCTCGAACGCGTGCATCGCAGGCCGTTCATGATGGGCTTTTCCGGGCTTGGCGCCTTCGGTGGAAAGAAGCCGCACAGCGTGTTCGCGGTGCCGACCGGCTGCCCCGACCTCTATGACCTTCAGGCCGAGATCGCCGGCATCTGCCGGCGGCTCGGTCTTGCGCCCGATCCGCGCAAGTTCACTCCGCACGTGACGCTGGCGCGGCTGCGCAATGCCTCGCCGGGCGCGGTCGCCAACTATCTGTCGGTGCGCGGCGGCTTCTATGTTCCGCCGTTCAGGGTCGACCGGTTCGTGCTGATGAGTTCGCGCGATTCGGTCGGCGGCGGGCCCTACCTCGTCGAGGAAAGCTATCCGCTGTCGCGCGAGACGGGCATGGTGAGACCGGCGGCAAGCGCATCGGCGCCGGCCTTTATGTCGTCATAGGCGGTCTGGAAACCGGTCGCCTCGCCGAAATAGGGATCGGCCACGTCGCGCCGTTCGCCGGTCGCGCGGGCAAGAAACAGATCGATCTCGGCGGTGCCGTCATGGGCGGCCATGCGGGTGAGATGGTTCACGTTGGCGTGGTCCATGCCGAGGATCAGGTCGAAGGCGTGGAAGTCCTCCCGCCGGATCTGCCGGGCACGCTGGGCCGCAATGTCGATGCCGTGCCGTGCGGCCACCGTGATCGCGCGCGGGTCTGGCGCTTCGCCGCAATGCCAGTCGCCGGTTCCGGCGGAATCCACCGCGACCCGGTCGCCGAGGCCGGCCTGCGCGGCGGCGTGCCGGAAGAGACCTTCGGCAAGCGGCGACCGGCAGATGTTGCCGAGGCAGACGAACAGAATGCGCATGGGCGTCTTTTCCTCTCCGATCGCCTCGCTATGTTCGCGGCAACCGACAACGCCAATCAAGGAGGCCGGACGATGCCCAAACCCTGCCTGACCGACGAGGAACTGACAACCGCGCTGGCCGATCTGGATGGCTGGACGCTCGAAGAGGGCGGCAAGGCGATCACGGCCGGCTTCAAGTTCGCCGATTTTCCGGCCGCGTTCGGCTTCATGGCGACGTGCGCGCCGACCGCCGAGAAGATGGACCATCATCCGGAGTGGTCGAACGTCTACAACCGCGTCGACGTCCGCCTGACCACGCACGATTCGGGCGGCGTCACGGAACTCGACATCAAGCTGGCCAGGGCGATGAACAAGGCGGCCGGCTGACCGGCCTTGCTTGAAAGGCGCCGAGCCTCGCCCCATCTGCTGTCGAGGAGGCAGACGATGGACGATGTGAAGATCGGCGAGATACTCGAGCCGGGCAGCGAGGAAGAGCAGGGCAGGCGCGAAAAGCGCGTGCGCAACCGGTTCTGGCCGAAGGTCAAGCGCTATGCGCGCATGATCCCGTTCATCGACGAGGTCGTCGCGGGATACTATTGCGCGATGGATCCGGAGACGCCGCCGCGCGTTCGCGGCATCCTTCTGGCGGCGCTCGCCTATTTCATCCTGCCGCTCGACTCCATTCCCGACTTCCTGATCGGCTTCGGCTTCGGCGACGACATCGCCGTGCTGACGGCGGCGTTCGCGGCCGTGCGCGGCAATATCACCGAGGCGCATCGGGCGGCCGCCCGCAAGGCGCTCGCCGAAGAGGACATCAGAACCGGCAATGGTGGCGAGGACGACTCGCCGATCATCGACGGCGAGGCGACGCGCGGCTGAGGTCGCGCCGGCCCTCGCATTCCCGCAAGCATTGGCTTATGGCAGCGCTGTGCCCGTTCCGCGGCCTTGCGTGATTTCCTATGCTCGCCATCCTGCAGACCATCCTGCCCGTCTTCATCCTGATCGGGGTCGGCTATGGCGCGATCCGCACGGGATATCTCAAGGATGACTTCGCCGATGCGCTGAACACTTTCGCGGTGCGGATCGCCGTGCCGGTGCTGCTGTTCCGCGCGATGGCCGGTATCGATCTCGGTCAGGCCTTTCTTCCGCCGCTGCTGATCAGCTTCTATGCGGGCGTGTTCTTCTGCTTTGCCGCCGGCATCATCGTCGCGCGCAGGGTCTTCAAGCGCCGGCCCGGCGAAGCGGTCGCCGTCGGCTTCGCCGGCACCTTCTCGAACTCGGTGCTGCTCGGGCTGCCGATCGTCGAGCGCGCCTATGGCGAAGCGACGATGACGATGGCGTTCGGCATCATCGCCCTGCACGCGCCGCTGATCTACACGGTCGGCATGATCACCATGGAACTGATGCGCCGCGACGGCCGGACGCTGGGCGAAACGCTGCGCAGGGCCGGCCGGTCGATCATCGCCAATCCGCTGATGGCGGGCATTGTGGCCGGCCTTGCCGTGAACGCCTCGGGCCTTGTGCTGCCGGAACCGCTTCAGGCGAGCGTCGACATGCTGGCGGCGGCGGCGATTCCGGTCGCGCTGGTCGGGATCGGCGCGGCGCTGACCCGCTACCGGCTGACCGCCGCGTTGCCCGAGACGCTGACCGCGTCGGCCTTTTCGCTGATCGTTCATCCGGCGATCGCCTTCGTGCTGTCGCACTATGTCTTCGGCCTTTCGAGCGTCGCCGTGCATGCGGCCGTGGCGCTCGCCGCCATGCCGCCGGGGGTGAACATCTACATCTTCGCCACGCTCTACGATCGGGCGGTCAACCTGGCCGCCTCGACATTGCTGCTCGCCACGGCGCTTTCGGTGGTGACGATCTCGATCTGGCTTTACGTTGTGGACACGCTGCTGCCGCTTTGACCGGCGGCGGTCATCCGGCGCGGCTGCCGCGCCGGCGTTCGGGGGACGCGACCTGGTCCGGAGCCGTGCGCACGGCGTTGCGGCCGGCGCGCTTGGCCGCATAGAGCGCCCGGTCTGCGTCGATCAGCGCCGAGGCGACATCGCGGTCGACGATCGGCGCAACGCCCAGGCTGGCGGTGACGGAGACCCCTTCGGCGACCACCCCGTCCAGTTCGATCGCGATCGCGCTGCGCAGAGACTGGGCCAGTGCCCTTGCCGTCGCCGTTTCGGTGCGCTGGGCGATGATTGCGAACTCCTCGCCGCCGAGCCGGCCGCTCAGGTGGGGCTGCGGTGCGGCGCGGGCGATGATCGCGGCGACGGCGACGAGCACCCGGTCGCCGGCGTCATGGCCGTGGCCGTCATTGATCGTCTTGAACCGGTCGATGTCGACCATGATCAGGTGGGCGGGCGCGGCGATCTGCTCGGCGGCGGCATCGAGGAAGCCGCGCCGGTTGAGCAGACCGGTGAGCGCGTCGGTGATCGAGGCGTTCCGGTAGCCGTGCGCAAGATCGCTCATCACGTGGAAGAACACGCCGGCGGCGATGCCGAACATGGCGACCAGGAAGGGGATCGAGACGAGCGCGCCGTAGATCTCGACCTGCCGGGCATGGTCGAGCGCGGGGTTGGTCGTGATCAGCACCGAAAAGGCGGGCCGCACCAGCACCGCAAGCGCCGCGACCAGCACGAAGGCGCCGAGCACCCGCATGATCGCGCGTCCCTCGGGCGCCCGCCAAAGAACAAGGCCGATCACGGTCGGCGCGATGGCATGCCACACGCTGACCGGGACGAGGCGCGTCAGCGCCAGTTCGCCGATCAGGGCGAGCGCGGGCACGAGCACGAGGCCGACGGCCATCCAGGCCGCCATCGCGCGCCACGGGACATCGAGACCGAAGGCGCGTGCGAAGCCGATGCCGAGCAGGGCGAAGCCGGCGCCCGTGAACAGATCGTCGATGATCAGGAACGGCACGGTCAGAGGCGTCAGGCTCGACAGCAGGAAAGCCACGCCGCTGACGATGAAAGCGACCGTCGCCGCCAGATACCAGACGATGTGGCCGGACGTACGGTCGAGCGCGTAGGCGGCCACGAACAGCCCGATGAAGTTCAGGCCGAACAGCACACCCAGTGACGCGACGATGCCGGCGGTTGTCAGTTCCACGCTCATTCCCCGTTCACGGCGGGCATAACCCGCGCGCGCTTAAGGGAGCGTGAAAGCCCGGACCCGGAACCGCGGCAAAGTGCGGATTTCGAGGGCGGCGTTCAGAGCTCGCGCACGTCGACGAAGCGGCCGGCGATGGCCGCGGCCGCCGCCATTGCGGGCGAAACGAGATGCGTTCTGCCCTTGTAGCCCTGCCGGCCCTCGAAGTTCCGGTTCGATGTCGACGCGCAGCGTTCGCCGGGCTTGAGCCGGTCATCGTTCATGGCAAGGCACATCGAGCAGCCCGGCTCGCGCCAGTCGAACCCGGCCGCCTTGAAGATGGCGTCGAGCCCCTCGGCCTCGGCCTGCGCCTTGACCAGCCCGGAGCCGGGCACGATCATCGCGTCGACGCGCTCATGCACGCGCTTGCCCTCGACGACCTTTGCGACGGCGCGCAGATCCTCGATGCGGCCGTTGGTGCACGAGCCGATGAAGGCGCGGTCGATCTCGATGTCGGTGATCTTCGTTCCGGGCTTGAGGCCCATATAGTCGAGCGCGCGCCATTTGGAGGCGCGCTTGTTGGCGTCCTCGATGTCGTCGGGGTTCGGCACGGCGCCGTCGACGGCGATGACGTCCTCGGGCGACGAGCCCCAGGAGACGATCGGCGGCAGATCGGCCGCGTCGAGCCGGACCACCTTGTCGAAGCGTGCGCCCTCGTCGGTGTGGAGCGTCTTCCAGTACTCCATCGCCATGTCCCAGGCGGCGCCCTTGGGCGCGCGCGGCCGGTCCTTGATATAGGCGAAGGTGGTCTCGTCGGGCGCGATCATGCCGGCGCGGGCGCCGCCCTCGATCGACATGTTGCAGACCGTCATGCGCCCTTCCATGGACAGGGCGCGGATCGCCTCACCCGCATATTCGATGACATGGCCGGTGCCGCCGGCGGTGCCGATCTGGCCGATGATGGCGAGGATGATGTCCTTGGCGGTCACGCCCTCGGGCGCGGTGCCGTTGATCTCGACCAGCATGTTCTTCGCCTTGGACTGGATCAGCGTCTGCGTCGCCAGGACATGTTCGACCTCGGACGTGCCGATGCCGTGCGCCAGCGCGCCGAAGGCGCCGTGCGTGGAGGTATGGCTGTCGCCGCAGACGATCGTCATGCCGGGCAGGGTGAAGCCCTGTTCGGGGCCGACGATGTGGACGATGCCCTGTCGGCGGTCGCTCTCCGAATAGTACTCGATGCCGAAATCGGCCGCGTTCCTGGCCAGCGCTTCGACCTGGATGCGGCTTTCCTCGTTCTTGATGCCCTCGTGCCGGTCGGGCGAAGTAGGCACGTTGTGGTCGACGACGGCGAGCGTCTTTTCGGGCTGCCGGACGGCGCGGCCCGCCATGCGCAGTCCCTCGAAGGCCTGCGGGCTGGTCACTTCGTGCACCAGATGCCGGTCGATGTAGATCAGCGACGTGCCGTCCTCGGCGTCGTGGACCAGATGGTCGTCCCAGATCTTGTCATAGAGCGTGCGCGGCGCGGCCATGGCGGCGTGTCCCGTTCGAATGTGATGAATGCGGTCACGCCGATATGCACATGGCGGGCGGAAGGGTCAAGGATGGGGCTTGGCTGGCTAGGCGCGATGCGCTAAATTGGAACAGAAGGTGAAAACAGGTGTGGTGTGATGACCGATCAGGAGCGGAAGGAGTGGGATCTCAAGCTGCGCAAGCTCGACGCCGAGATTGCCAACCTCAATGCTGCGACGGCAAAGCTGACCACCGAGAACCGCTGGTATGTTGTGGTGATCACGTCCGGCGTCACATTGGCAGGCGTTGCGGTGGCGCGGCTCTTGATGGGGCTCTCGACAGGCTGACCGGAACGCCGCTTACACCTCAGCGATCTCGAACCGGCAGGCCTCGCCGCCCCAGCCGACGCATTCGGTCTCGTGGATTGTGATGGCCGGGTCCACCAGCGTGGTGAAGAGCCGGCGGAACACCGCCGCGTGCCAGACGCAGGATGAAAAGCCGACCCTGCCCAGGCAGATCGGGTTGTCGTGGATGGCGATGAAGTCCGGGCCGGTCTCGATGCGGGCGTGGCCGGCGAAAGTCCAGGCGTTTCTGGCGATCGCGGCCATCAGCAGGCGTTGCGCCAACGCGCGCGGCAAGCGCCTCAGCAGCCATTGCGCCGGTTTCGGGATGCGGTTGGCGAGGATGTAATCGCCGGTCATCTCGCCCGCCCATTTCATCACGGCGTGGGCGGTCTCCGGCTCGAGCCGGGCGGCGATCTCGTAATTGAGGGCGTTGACGATGCGCGCCTCGACCATGCCGTCCGGATCGTGGTCGGCAAAGGCGCCACGGCCCGACGTCCCGAAGATCGCCTGGCGGCGACCGATGCCGACGATCTCGTCGAGCGCGGCGCGCGTCTGGATGATCGCGTTCGGCCCGACCGTGTGGCGGCCGGCGCTCATGCCGTCGCCGGCGGCGTCCGCGAAGGGGCGGGCATCGAGGGTTCCGGCGTCGGGCATGGCGCTCATCGGTCACTCCTCCTGCCGGCCCGCGACGAAGGCGCGGCTATTCGGCCGGCTCCTGGTATTCGTCGGTCGGCAGCTTGACCTTCGGCGGGCGCTTGGGCCGACGGGTGGAGGTCGGCAGGCCGGAATAGTCCTCCATCTGCTCGGTGCCGCCGCCGCAGGCCATCGGCACGCCGTCCTCGTTGGTCTCGATGCGCTTGCGGGCTTCGGCCAGTGCGACCTTCTTGTCGTGGATCGCGGCCCAGTCGTCCATCTGCGCCTTGGCGATGGTGCGCGTGTCGTCGAAATGGAAGTCGACCTTGCCCTTCGATTGCGGACCCCAATAATTGTGCTTGCCGAGATCGTAGAACTTGCGCTGGAAGCCGGCCTTCAGGAACGCCTTCAGGCAGCCCAGAAGATAGCGTCGCCGGAAGCCGGTGCCGCGCCAGGGATAGTGGAACAGCGCCTTCCTGGAGTAGAATCGCCGGTAGTTGTTCATCACCCGATCCAGAAGCTCGTCGCGGTCCATCGCCTGCGGCTTCATGATCGGCGTGACGAAATTGTACTTGGAAAAGTCGAACACCTCGACCTTGTCGCCCAACTCCTGAAACAGCGGCGTGAACGGCCAGGGCGTGTACATGGCCCAGTTGGCAAGGTCGGGCTGCCAGTCCCAGGCCATGCGGTAGGTTTCCTCGAGCGTCTCGGCGGTCTCGTTGTCGAGCCCGACGATGAACTGCGCCTCGACGAAGATGTCCGCATCGCGCAGCAGCTTGATCGCGCGCTTGTTGTCCTCGACCTTGGTCTCCTTGTTGAACTGGTCGAGCTTGAGTTGGGCGGCGGCTTCCGTGCCCAGCGAGACGTGCACCAGCCCGGCCCTGCGGTAGAGCGGCAGCAGCTCCTCGTCGCGCAGGATGTCGGTGACGCGCGTGTTGATGCCCCACTTGATCTTGTCGGGCAGGCCGCGCGCGATCAGTTCCTCGCAGAACTGGATGAACTTCTTGCGGTTGATGGTCGGTTCCTCGTCGGCGAGGATGAAGAAGCCGACACCGTGATCGTTGACCAGCTTTTCGATCTCGTCGACCACCGCATTGGGATCGCGCACGCGGTAGTCGCGCCAGAACTTCCACTGCGAGCAGAAGGAGCAGGTGAACGGGCAGCCGCGCGCCATGTTCGGGATGGCGACCTTCACGCCGAGCGGGACGTAGATGTATTTGTCCCATTCGAGCAGCGACCAGTCCGGATCGATCGCCTCGAGATCCTTGACGGTGGGCGCGGCGGGCGTCGCGATGATCTCGTCGCCGTCGATGAAGGCCAGGCCCCTGATCGCCTCGCGATCGGCCGGCCAGCGCCCTTCGGCGATGCAGGTGACCAGTTCGGCGAAGATCTCCTCGCCCTCGCCACGCACGATCACGTCGACCCAGGGCGCCTCGGACAGCACCTGCTTGTACATGAAGGTGGCGTGGATGCCGCCGAGCACGCGCACCGCCTTCGGGCAGACCTGTTGCGCAATCCTCAACACGTTCTCGGCCACATAGATCGACGGCGTGATCGCCGTGGTGCCGACGATGTCGGGCTGCAGGTCGGCCAAGCGCTTGCCCAGGTCGACATCGTCGATTTCGTTGGTCATCGCGTCGATGAAGGTGACCTTGTCGAAACCGGCCTTCCGCAGCGAGCCGGCCAGATAGGCGACCCAGGCCGGCGGCCAGTTGCCGGCGATCTCCGCCCCGCCCGAGTGATAGTTGGGGTGGACGAGTACGACATGCATGGCGGGCCTCCCGGGATCGTTCCCGGACAGGCTATGCCCTCGCTGTCAATTGAACTTGACATAGGTCAACGTCATCGCGCGTTGGCATGCGTGCTGTTCCCTCATCGCTCTACGAGGCTGGCAGGCACCACCCTGACTCCCAAGTGCGAGCGCAGCGGGCAACGGCCTCAAGCCGTCGTCATTCCGGGGCTTGACCCCGGAATCCAGGGCTGCGTGGATATTTCCTGGATCCCGGAATCAAGTTCCGGGATGACGGATTGGGCCGACACCAACTGCCTGCCCTGCTCGATCGATGGCGCTCCGACACCTCACCCCTTCTGGCTGCGTCTGAGCCGCTTTTCGAGCTGCCTGAGGCCGATCGACAGCGAGATCGTCAGGATCAGGTAGATGTAGGCGACGATCGAATAGGTCTCGAAGAAGCGGAACGAGCCGGACGCGTAGACCTTGCCCATCTGCGTGATGTCGGCGACGCCGAGCACCGAGACGAGCGAGGAGTCCTTGACCATGGCTACGAAGTCGTTGCCGAGCGGCGGCAGGATCGTCTTGATCGCCTGCGGGAAGACGATGAAGCGGAAGCGCTGGAAGCGCGACAGGCCGAGCGCCTCGGCCGCCTCGATCTGGCCCTTGTCGACGGCGAGGATGCCGGCGCGGAAGACTTCGGCGATGAAGGCCGAATAGCCGATCATCAGCGCCAGCACGGCGCGCCACAGAAGCGAGATGTCGCGCACCTGCCAGGGTTCGGAAAGGCCCATCTGCTGCAGCGGCCATGTCAGCCAGTTAATGAGGACGACGAGCGCCGGCGCGCCGACGAAGGCGATATAGAACAGCAAAACGATGATCGGCACGCCGCGGATGACCTCGACGTAAAAGCGCGAGACCTGGCGCAGGATCAGCGAGTTCGATAGCGCCATCAGCGCGAAGACGAGACCGACCAGGCTCGCCATGGCAAAGCCGACGAGCGTGACGAAGACGGTGATCTGCACACCACGCGACACGGTGCGGAAGACCTGCGTGTAGAGATCGTTGGTGGCGATGACGACGGCCAGAACGACGCCGATGACGACGATCGCCACCAGCCACCAGGGAAAGTCGCGTTCGGCAGACGGTCGCGACGGCTCGGGCGGCAGCATGGTCATGGAATTTGCCAGCGGCTCGGTGATCTCATAGAGCCCGTTGGTTCACGGAGGGAAAAGACGTGTCCAGGATCGTTTGGGTGATCATCGCGTTCGGCATCTTCTATCTGTTCTACGGCGCGAAGGTCTTTTCGCCACGATGGCATTTGGAGCAGGTCAAACGCATGGCGCGCAACGAGCCGACATTTTCGTCCCTGGTCACGATCACGCTGGCGCTCGTGATCGCGTTCGTGCTGGTCACCTATGCCCGCACCGTCTTCGGGTAACCCCGGTTCGCGAACAGGCGCGCAAAGACGGGATGCGCGCCTGCTCCCATGAAAAGGGCGCCGACCAGGCCCCTTGGCGCTACTGTCCCAGCTTGTATTCGAGGAACCACTTCCGGTTGAGCGCATCGAGCGTGCCGTCCGCTTCCATCGAGGCGATGGCGGCATTGACCGGCTCGACCAGGTCGGAGCCCTTGGGGAAGATGAAGCCGAAATCCTCGGTGCCGAGCGGTTCGCCGACGAGCTTCAGCGCGCCGTCGGAAGCATCGACATAGCCCTGGCCTGCGGTGCCGTCGGTCAGCACCATGTCGACATCGCCGGTGCGCAGCGCCTGCACGCCCGCGCCGAAGGTCTCGAACAGCTTGATGCGCGCATTGCCCTCGTCGCCGTCGAGCACGTCGTAGACCGCGACGTAGAACGGCGTCGTGCCGGGCTGGGCGCCGACCAGTAGGTTCTCGTCGGCGGCAAAGCTCTCGGCGTCGTCGAAGCGATCCTCGTCGCCGCGCACCAGCATGAACATCTCGCTGGTCATGTACTTGTCCGAGAAGTCGACCTTCTCGGCACGGTCCTCGCGGATGGTGATGCCGGTCATGCCGACGTCGTACTGGCCGTCGGAAACCGCCTGGATCATTGCATCCCAGGAGATGTTCTGGTACTCGATCTCGGCGTTCAGGCGCTCGGCGATCTCGGCCATGGCGTCATATTCCCAGCCGATCTGCTCGCCGGTTTCCGGGTCGAGGAACTGCAGCGGCGGGTAGGCATTCTCGGTGACCACGGTGATCGTGCGCCCTTCCAGATCGGGCAGGTCCTGGGCGGTGGCGGCGGTGACGGTCACGAGGGCGGCGGCGGCCGCAAGAACGGGGGCGAGACGGGCTCTCGGCATGACGATACTCTCCTTTGAGAACGCGGGTCCCGGCACGTCCGGGCCAGACGCCACAGTGCCGCGCCGCAGCGCACCGCGCAAGGGCGTACGGCGGCCGCCGGAGACCCGGGCACGAAAAAGGGCGGCTCCGAATGGGCCGCCCCTATCGTCGACCGGTGCTTGCCGGGCTCGCGTTACGCGTTGTTGTCGGCGTTCTCGCCTTCGGCCGCCTTTGCGGCTTCCGCCGCTTCCTCGGCCGCCTTTTCGGCGGCCAGCGCCTCGGCGGCGGCGACCTTCTCGGCCTCGATGCGGGCACGCTCGTCGGCCAGCGCCTTGCGCTCGGCCTCGTTCAGCTTGCGGGCGCGCACGCCGGTGTTCTCGGCGATACGGGCCTTCTTGCCGCGCAGCGCGCGCATGTAATAGAGCTTGGCCCGACGCACCTTGCCGCGGCGGACGACTTCGACCTGCTCGACCAGCGGCGAGAACAGCGGGAAGACGCGCTCGACGCCTTCGCCATAGGAAATCTTGCGCACGGTGAAGTTCTCGTTCAGGCCCGAGCCGGCGCGCGCGATGCACACGCCCTCGAAGGCCTGCAGACGGGTGCGCTTGCCTTCGGTCACGCGAACCTGGACGCGCAGCGTGTCGCCCGGCGAGAAATCGGGAAATGTGCGCTTTTCGGCGATCTTCTGGGCCTGTTCGGCCTCGAGTTGACGGATCACGTCCATCGGTCTGTCCTCATTGTTCTTTTGAGCCGCCAGAGCGCTCGCCGGGGCGCACAATCGTCGAAGGATCGACCGCATCGTGCCGCCTGGTTCAAGATCATTCCCGAACCGGAGCGTTGGTCCTGCCCGTAATTGCTGCAAAGACTTCGGCAGGGCCGAAATTCCGCGCGCTCATACAGGAGATTGACATCATTGTCACCTCTCCGGCGGCGGTTTTTTGCCCGCATACGCCGTCCACAGATCGGGCCGCCGTTCCCGCGTGAGCGCCTCGGCCCGCTCGCGTCGCCAGGCCTCGATGCGGGCATGGTTGCCGGAGGTCAGGACCCCGGGGATCGTACGGCCCTCCCATTCGGCCGGCCGCGTGTAGTGCGGATGCTCCAGAAGCCCGGTCTCGAAGCTTTCTGTCTCGCCCGAAGCCAGATTGCCCATCACGCCGGGGAGCAGGCGGATGGCCGCGTCGAGGACCACCTGCGCGGCGACTTCGCCGCCGGAAAGCACATAGTCGCCGATCGAAACCTCGGTCAGGCCACGGGCTTCGATGACCCGCTCGTCGACCCCCTCGAAACGGCCGCAGACGATCACGGCGCCGGGGCCGGCGGCGAGATCGCGGGCCATCGCCTGGTCGAACGGCCGGCCGCGCGGGCTCATCAGAAGGCGCGGGCGCGGGTCATCGCCCGGCGAAACATGGTCGATCGCACGGGCAAGGATGTCGGCGCGCAGCACCATGCCGGCGCCGCCACCGGCCGGCGTGTCGTCGACGCTGCGGTGCCGGTCGGTGGCGAAATCGCGGATCTGGGTGACCTCGAGCGACCACAGCCCGTCGGCCAGCGCCTTGCCGGCCAGCGCCTGTCCGAGCGTGCCGGGAAACATGTCCGGATAAAGGGTCAGCACCGAGGCGCGAAAGGTCACGGCGTTTCGTCCTCTTCGGGCCTTGCGACGATTTCGCCGGGCGGGACCAGCGTCAGCCTGCCCGCGCCGAGGTCGATCTCGGGCACGACGGCGCGGGTGAACGGGTAGAGTTCGGTGCGGCCGCCGCGTTCGGGCCTGAGTTCGATCACGTCGCCGCCGCCGAAATCGTGCACGGCGACGACCTGCCCGAGCGGGGCGCCGTCCGCGCTCACGGCGGTCAGTCCGATCAGGTCGTCGATGAAGAACTCGTCCTCGTTAAGGTCTTCATCGGGAAGCTGGCTCCGGTCGACGAACAGTTCGGTGCCACCCAGCGCCTTGGCCGCATCGCGGCCCGTCACGCCTGCGAAGGTGACGATGACGACGCCCTTGGCCGGCCGGATGTCGGCGACCTCGAAACGGCGGCCGGCGGTGTCGAAAAGCGGACCATAGTCGCCCAGCGCCAGCGGATCGCCGGTATGGGACCGGACCCGCACCTGTCCGCGCACGCCATGCGGCGCGCCGATCACGCCCATCAGGACCGGATTGGTCGGCTTGTCGTTCATGAGACGCCGATAGCCGGTTCTGCCCGCCGGGCCAAGCGCGCCGTCAAGCAAGCGGTAACGATGCCGGTCTAGGCTTGGTGCATGACCGATACGCTGCTGCCCGCCCGGCCCGATCTGCTCGCCGCCCGCAAGGCCTGGCTCGACAAGCTGGCCGGCGAGCGGCGGCTGGCGGCCAGCACGCTTGAAGCCTATGAGCGCGACACGCGCCAGTTCCTGCATTTCCTGGCCGATCATCAGGGCGGGCCGCCCGGCCTGAAGGATATCGCCGATCTCAGGCCGATGGACCTGCGCGCCTTCCTGACGCGCCGACGCGGACAGGGAGCGGGCGTGCGCACGATCGGGCGTTGTCTGGCCGGCGTGCGCTCGTTCCTGAAGCATCTCGAACGCGAGGGGCTTGCGAACGCGGCCGCCGCGACGGCGATGCGCGCGCCGCGCCAGCCCAAATCGCTGCCCAAGCCGCTGACCGCGGTCGACGCGAGCCGCGTCGTCGAGGCGGGCGAACAGCTCAACGCGGCGCCCTGGATGCGGGCGCGCAACGCGGCGGTGCTGACGCTGCTTTACGGCTGCGGTCTCAGGATCGGCGAGGCGCTGGCGCTCGACGGCGGCGATCTGCGCGACCGGTCGGCGCGCTCGATCGCGGTGACCGGAAAGGGCGGCAAGACGCGCACGGTGCCGCTGCTGCCGGTCGTGTTCGAGGCGGTCGATGCCTACCGGGACCTGTGCCCCTACGATCTGGCGCCCCGCACTGCGCTGTTCCGGGGCGCGCGCGGCGGGGCGCTGCAGCCGGCGGTGCTGCAGCGCGACATGCGGGCACTGCGCGGCGCGCTCGGCCTGCCGGAGACGGCGACGCCGCACGCGCTGCGCCATTCCTTCGCCACCCATCTTCTGGGGTCTGGCGGCGATCTGCGCACGATCCAGGAACTGCTCGGCCATGCCAGCCTGTCGACGACGCAGGTCTATACCGGCGTCGATTCGCAGCGCCTGCTGGATGCCTGGCGTGCCGCCCATCCGCGTGCGTGACAATTTACGATACCGCTTAACCGATTGGTCGCAACGCCGCCCTATGGTGAACGGATGACACGGATCGCACACATTTCATCCGCCGCCGCCGACCGCTGGTCCGGCGTTGCGCTCAGGCTGATCGCCCTCGTCAACACGCTGTTTGTGGCGATGGTGCTGCTGACGGCGCTTGCCGTATCGGCGCGGGCCGAATCGTCCGCATCGGCGGCCTGCACCGGCGAAAACCTTCTTGCCGAACTGGCCGAGACCGATCCGGAAACGCATGCGCGCGTGCTCGCCGAGGGCGCGGACGTGATCCATGGCGATGCCATCCTCTACCGGATCGAGCGCGACGGCGTGGCGCCGTCGTTCCTGTTCGGCACGATGCACATGACCGATCCGCGCGTCACCGAACTGCCGCCGTTCGCCGAAGCGGCCTTCGCCGCTGCCGACACGGTGGTGATCGAGACGACCGAGATCCTCGATCCTTCCAAGGCGCAGATGGCGCTGATGAGCCGGCCCGAACTGACCATGTTCACCGGCGACGAGCGCATCAGCGACTATCTCAGCGATGCCGACCGGGCGCGCCTTCAGGAAGGGCTGTCGGAGCGGGGGCTGCAACTGGCGCTGGTCGACCGGATGAAGCCGTGGCTTGTCGCCGCGATGGTGGCGCTGCCCGAGTGCGAGACGGCGCGCAGACAGGCGGGGATCGAAATCCTCGACATCGCGCTCGCGCGGCGCGCCGAAGCGTCCGGCAAGGACCTTGTCGGGCTCGAGACGGTCATCGAGCAGCTCGAGGCGATGGCCTCGCTTCCGATGGAGTTCCATGTCAGCGGTCTGGTCGAGACGGTCGCGCTCGGCGAGCGCATCGACGACGTGATCGAAACGATGATCGCGCTCTACGAGGACGGCCGCACCGGCACGGTCTGGCCGACCCTGCGCGTTCTGACGCCCGAGGCGACCGGCGACGAGGGCGGCTATGCCGCATTCGAGCGGACGATGATCACCTCGCGCAACCGAACGATGGCCGAACGCGTGACGCCCCTGCTGGAACGGGGCGGCGCGTTCGTCGCCGTGGGCGCGCTGCACCTGCCGGGCGAAGAGGGTCTGGCAAGCCTGCTCGAGGACGCCGGCTACAAGGTCACACCGGTCTACGAGTGACTGCCGCCGGCTTCGCGGTCGCGCGACATATCCTGGTCGCCCGCCCGCCGTCCCGCCACCGCCCAGTAGACGATACCCGCAGCCAGACCGGCGGCCGATCCCATCGCCAGCTCGGTGGCGCTCGTCGACGGACCGATCAGGACGATCGCGCCGAGCCCGGTGATCACGGCAAGCACGACGTAGATGCCGGCCGCCCGGACGCGGTTGCGTTCGAGCATCGGTACGAGGACGAGCGCGGGAACAAGCGCGATCAGCGCGACGAAGGGGGCGATGACGAGCGCACCTGAAACCACCGCCTTGGCGAGCCCGGCGGGAACCGGTTCGGTCAGCGGGCCGATGATCCAGACCGTGGTGGACATCGCGATGCCGGCGGCGATCGATGCGAGCAGATAGCCGAGCGCGATCACCCCGAGCCGGCGCAGGGCCGGCATTTCAGTTGCCGTGGCCGGCGATCATCGCTGCCTCGTAGGCGAGACGCTCGGTCTTCTTCATGCGCTCTGATTCCGACTTGAGCTGGCCGCAGGCGGCAAGGATGTCCTTTCCGCGCGGGGTGCGGATCGGCGAAGCGTAGCCCTGCGCATTGATGAAGTCGGCGAACTTCTCGATCTGGTCCCATTCCGAACATTCATAGTCCGAGCCAGGCCACTTGTTGAACGGGATCAGGTTGATCTTGGCCGGAATGCCGCGCAGCAGGCGGACCAGCTCCTTAGCGTCGGCCATGGAATCGTTGACGCCCTTGAGCATCACATATTCGAACGTGATGCGCCGGGCGTTCGACAGGCCCGGATAGGCGCGGCAGGCATCGAGCAGGTCGGCGAGCGGATACTTCCTGTTGATCGGCACCAGAACGTCGCGCAGCGCGTCGTTGACCGCGTGCAGCGAGATCGCCAGCATCGCGCCGGTCTCCTCGCCGATCGGCACGATCTTCGGGACCACGCCCGAAGTGGACAGCGTCACGCGGCGCTTGGAGAGCGACAGGCCCTCGCCGTCGGTGAACACCTTGATGGCGTCGCGCACGTGATCGTAATTGTAGAGCGGCTCGCCCATCCCCATCATGACGATGTTGGAGACCTTGCGCCCCTCGGCGGGGACGATCGCGCCCTGCGGCGTGTCGGCATCGGGAAAGTCGCCGAGCCGCCGACGGGCGAGCAGCACCTGCGCGACGATCTCGCCGGCGGTCAGGTTGCGGACCAGCGTTTGCGTGCCGGTGTGGCAGAAGGTGCAGGTCAGCGTGCAGCCGACCTGGCTTGAGACGCACAGGGTGCCTCGGCCTTCCTCGGGAATGTAGACGGTTTCCACCTCGACGGGCCGACCGGCGCCGCGCGGCGGAAAGCGCAGCAGCCATTTGCGCGTGCCGTCGGCGGACACCTGCTCCTCGACGATCTCGGGACCGGCGATCGTGAAGCGCTCGGCGAGCGCCGTCTTGAGGTCCCTGGAGACGTTGCTCATGGCGGCGAAATCGCTGACGCCGCGCACATAGAGCCAATGCCAGAGCTGGCTGACGCGCATCCTGATCTGACGGTCGGGCACGCCGATCTCGCGCAGCGCGTCGCCGAGCCCTTCCCGGGTCAGGCCGACGAGCGAGGGCCGTTCGTCGACGCGCGCGCTCTGCGCGGCGGAAAGCGCCGCGCGTACGGTGTCATCGCGCATGTCGAGCGTTGCGGCCATCTCGTGCGTTTCCGCCTGCATTCGGTATCAGGCGCATATGTGCCATGAAGGCCCGTAACGCAAGGACGGGCCGGCGCGGCCTGCCCGGAGCGGCACCCGGAACAGGGCGGCTACTGGCAGGAGCCGATGGCGTCGAGCGCGGCGGTGACGCCCGAAAGCGAGTATTCGTAGGTCGTGTCGGTGCCGCGCCGGGACGTCGCCTCGACCACCATGCGGGCGCCGGCCCTCATGGCCGCGACCAAGGCGGGATCCTCGGCGGCGTTGTCGGTCCAGGCCGCATTGTCCTTGGTGAAGAAGGAGAAGGGCCTGCCGTCGACGGTGACCGTCACCTTGGAGCCTTCGCGCAGCGCGTAACCGGCGATGAACTGCGGCTCGAAGGTCACGTTCTGGCCGCGCCGCTGGGTCACCACGAAGAAGTTGTCGCCGTGGTTGACGTTGCTCGGCTGCTTGGTCAGCGGCACGGACACCACGTAGCAGACCTTGCCGTTCGGCGACTGATAGCTGATCGCGCCCCAATCGTTGAACTGGCCGATGCGCTCCTGCGATTGCGCCTGTGCCGCAATCGTGCCCAGCAGCACCATCATGGCCGTGATGGTCGCGGTCGTAACTCGTTGTGCGTGAAGCATAGTCCCTACCAGGTTTTCGGAGGGCGCCGCACCGACGTGAAGGCATCGCCGTTGCGCGCCCGGTTCAACCGTTCGCCTTTGCCGTCCACCATGGCCAAAAGATGGTTACCAAATCTTAAACGGTTCCACCACGGCCCGGCCCGAAACGGCTTGTCGGCACTGAAAGATCGCCACAAGTCGGGCCGTGTCCGCCCCCGGTCACGGCCCGTGCCGGCGCTTGTCATGAACGAAAACGGCAACAGTTTGACTTTGTTCGGCAAATTGGTTGAATGTCGGCTGAGCGCGCCGAGCGGGCGGTCGCCGCCGCCCGATACCGCCGCGCGGGTCCACCTGACCGGAACCAGAACCGTCCTATGAGCGAACAGCACAGACACTTTGCCGCGCTCGCCGCGCGCGTGGCGAACGACCGCGACAGGTTGGCGTTCACCGAGCTGTTCGACTTCTTCGCTCCCAGGATCAAGGCTTATCTGCGCCGGCTCGGCCTCGGCGACGAAGCGGCCGAGGACATCGCGCAGGAGGTCATGATCGTGCTGTGGCACAAGGCGCACCTGTTCGATCCGGCCAAGTCGTCGCTGTCGACCTGGCTGTTCCGGGTGGCGCGGAACCGGCGGATCGATGCGGTCCGGCGCGACAAGAGCGGCCTGCTCGATCCGGACGATCCGATGCTGCAGCCGGCTGAGCCGGTGCTGCCGGACGCGACCATGGATGACGAGCAGCGCGACGAGCGTGTCCGCGAGGCGATGGCCGACCTGCCCGAGGAGCAGGTAGGCCTGGTCCGGATGGCGTTCTTCCTGGGCTACTCGCACAGCCGCATCGCCGAGGAGACGGGCCTGCCGCTCGGAACGGTCAAGTCGCGCATCCGCCTCGCCTTCGGTCGGCTGCGGCGGGCGCTCGAGCAGGACGCCAGGGTCGATACCGATTTCTGAGAGAGCGCATCGGCTTGCCGTGCCCGGTTGCGTGGCGTAATCAGCGCCCATGGCTACGATTCGCGTTTTCCTGACCGCCGCCGCGCTCGCCGCAACCGTGCCGCTCGCCGCCTGCGTCGGCGGTGGCGATGTCGGCGTCAGCCAGGGCAGCCAGCCGCGGCTCGCCAACTGGTCGTGCACCAAGGGCGTTCAACTGACGATCCGCCGCACCGGCAGCGGCATCGACGTGAACGACAGCCGCGGTTTCACCGTGTCGCTGCCGCCCGATCCGCCCGGCCAGCGCGAACGCTACGCCAAGACGGGCTATGCGCTGGTCTTCGCCGGCCGCACGGCGAGCTGGTTCGCGCAGGGCTCGGGCGGCGCACCGACCGACTGCCGCCGCTGATCGGCGTGTCCGCGACGCACGGCGCTCTACAATCGATTGAAAGAAAAACGCTTTCGGCGCCTTTGAGCGCTTGAGACCAATTGCCCATGGCATCGTGACGCAGGGCCTTTGACGCAGTGCGAAACGCGCTCTAGAACGAGCCTCAAACAGAAGCGGCGCGCCCCGGGGCAGCGCCGTCGCGCAATCGGGACGATCAAGGGGAAAGCCGTGTCCTCGACAAGCTCATCGGCCGGCGCAGGCCAGGCCGGCACGAAAAACGCCAGACCCAGGCCGCTATCGCCGCACCTGAGCGTCTACCGGTTCATTCCCACGATGGTCGCCTCCATCCTGCATCGCGCCACCGGTGCGGCGCTCTATTTCGGCACGTTGCTGATCGCATGGTGGCTGGTCGCGGCCGCCGCAGGTCCGGGCGCATTCGCCTGGGCGAACGGGTTTCTGAGTTCGTGGTTCGGTCTTCTGATCCTGTTCGGCTACACGTGGGTTCTGATGCATCACATGCTTGGCGGCGTGCGGCATTTCCTGTGGGACATCGGCCTTTTCGACAGCAAGCCGGTCTCGACCCGGCTCGCCTACGCCACCTTCGTCGGATCGGCGGCGCTGACCGTCCTGATCTGGCTGATCGCGCTGATCGCACGCTGAGGAGACCGCCCATGTCGATCATGACACCGCTCAAGCGTGCCCGGGGCCTTGGCTCGGCCAAGGACGGCACCGAGCATTTCTGGCGGCAGCGCCTGACCGGCCTTGCCAACGTGCCGCTGCTGATCGCCTTCGTCTTCATCCTGATGTCGCTGGTCGGACGCGACCACGCCTCGGTCACCGCCGCCTTCGGCAATCCGTTCGTCGCGGTCGTCATGCTCGCCGTGGTGGTCTCGGCGCTCTACCACGCCAAGCTCGGCATGCAGGTGATCATCGAGGACTATTTCCACGGCGAAGCGCTGAAGTTCACGCTCCTGTTCGCCAACATCGCCTTCACCATCATCGTCGCGCTGACGGCGATCTTCGCCATACTGAAAATGGGTTTCGGAAGCTGACATGAGCACCAACGGCAACGGCGTGGCGGGCGCGAACGGCCGCGCCTACACGTTCGAGGACCACAAGTTCGATGTCGTCGTGGTCGGCGCCGGCGGGGCGGGCCTGCGGGCGACGCTCGGCATGGCCGAACAGGGGCTTCGCACCGCCTGCGTCACCAAGGTCTTTCCGACGCGCTCGCACACGGTCGCCGCGCAGGGCGGCATCGCCGCGAGCCTTCAGAACATGACGCCCGACAGCTGGCAGTGGCACATGTACGACACCGTCAAGGGCTCGGACTGGCTCGGCGATGTCGACGCCATGCAGTATCTGGCGATGGAGGCGCCGAAGGCGGTCTACGAACTCGAGCACTATGGCGTGCCATTCTCGCGCACCGAGGACGGGCGCATCTATCAGCGCCCGTTCGGCGGCCACATGCAGAATTACGGCGAAGGCCCGCCCGTGCAGCGCACCTGCGCGGCCGCCGACCGCACGGGCCATGCCATCCTGCACACGCTGTACGGCCAGAGCCTGAAGAACAACGCGCAGTTCTTCATCGAGTATTTCGCCATCGACCTGATCATGGACGATGACGGCACCTGCACGGGCGTCGTCGCCTGGAACCTCGACGACGGCACGATCCACCGCTTCTCGGCCAAGATGGTGGTGCTGGCGACCGGCGGGTATGGCCGCGCCTATTTCTCGGCGACCTCGGCGCACACCTGCACCGGCGACGGCAACGGCATGATCGCCCGCGCCGGCCTGCCCCTGCAGGACATGGAGTTCGTGCAGTTCCACCCGACCGGCATCTATGGCGCGGGCTGCCTGATCACCGAGGGCGCGCGCGGCGAGGGCGGGTACCTGGTCAATTCCGAGGGCGAGCGCTTCATGGAGCGCTATGCCCCGTCGGCCAAGGACCTTGCCAGCCGCGACGTCGTCTCGCGCTGCATGACGATGGAAATCCGCGAAGGACGCGGGGTCGGCAGGGACAAGGATCACATCTTCCTGCATCTCGACCATCTCGATCCGGCGGTGCTGGCCGAGCGGCTTCCCGGCATTTCCGAAAGCGCCAAGATCTTCGCCGGCGTCGACGTCACCAAGGACCCGATCCCGGTGCTGCCGACGGTCCACTACAATATGGGCGGCATCCCGACCAACTATTGGGGCGAGGTGCTCAATCCGACCGACGGCGAGCCCGACCGGATCGCGCCCGGCCTGATGGCCGTCGGCGAAGCCGGCTGCGCCTCGGTGCACGGCGCCAACCGGCTCGGCTCGAACTCGCTGATCGATCTTGTCGTCTTCGGCCGCGCCGCCGCGATCCGCGCCGGCGAGGTGATCGACCGCGAGGCGCCGGTGCCGGCCATCAACGAGGCGGCGTGCGAGAAGATCATGGACCGCTTCGACCGGTTGCGGCACGCCTCGGGCGGCACGCCGACGGCCGAACTGCGCGAGAAGATGCAGAAGATCATGCAGGAGGACGCCGCCGTCTTCCGCACTCAGGAGACGCTCGAACAGGGCTGCCGGCGCATGGACGCCGCCTTCCAGGGGCTGGCCGACCTCAACGTCACAGACCGGTCGATGGTCTGGAACTCCGACCTGGTCGAGACGCTGGAACTTGAAAACCTGATGGCCTGCGCGATCACCACGGTCTATTCGGCCGAGGCGCGCAAGGAGAGCCGCGGGGCGCACGCGCGCGAGGACTTCAAGGACGGCCCGATGGCCGGTCGCGACGACGAGAACTGGCGCAAGCACACCCTGTCATGGATGAGCGAGACCGGCGCGGTGACGCTCGACTACCGGCCGGTGCACACCGATCTTCTCGCCGAGGGCATCGCGCTCGAAAAGATCGCGCCCAAGGCGCGGGTGTATTGAGATCGACACGTTGCGCCGTACTGCCCGACCGCCGGGCAGTTCCGACGAAATCAACGCTTTGTTAGCCATCTCGCGCGTCCGAGACCCGTTGGCCGGCTGCGGATGCGTGGCGCCTTAAGCGAAACGAAATGCCTTGCGCGCTCAATGTCGCCGCGTCGACAGGGAGCAAGCGATGAGCGTGGCCGACAAGCAGCGATCGAGAACCCAGGGGCTCTGGATGGGTGCCGTCGCGCTGACGGCCGTCGGGCTCGGTCTCGTCGCGCAGAGCCTTTTCGCCATCTCCCTGACGACCGCCAGTATCGGCGTGGCGGCGGTCGTGATGCTGGCGAGCTTTTTCGCGCCCACCGAGCCGAACCGGCTCCCGCTGCGGTTTCTGCCGCCGCTCGTCCTGCTGCCGGTGGTCCTGTTCGCCTTCTGGTATTTCATGACGATGGCGTTCGGGCATTTCGGCATCGGTCCGATCCTGTTCCACATGGAGTACGGCACGCGCGCCAACGGCGTGGTCGGGGCGTTCCTGCAGCAATGGATCTTCGAACTCGGTTCGTGCGTGCTGCTGATCGCCGGTGTCTGGATGATCGCGGCCGTCGATCACCGCTTCCGCAAGTTCGACCGTGTGCTGGTCGCGCCGCTGCTGCTGTTGAACCCGTTCACCTTCGCCACACTCGAATATGTCGGCGATGCGCAGGCGGCCTCCGAGCAACTGATCCAGAGCCGTTTCGTCGACACCGCCAAATTGCCGGCGCCGGGCGGCAAACGCCCGAACCTGATCCATGTCTTTCTTGAGAGCAGCGAGGCCACGCTGGGCGAGGGGAGCGGTTTCGGCGACGTTCTTGCGCCGCTCGCGCCGTTCGCCGCGCGCGGCATCGAACTTGGCAATCTTCACGAGGCCGCCTTGACCAACTGGACGTTGGCGGGACACGTGGCCGCCCATTGCGGCACGCCGCTGATGCCGCTCGGCCTGGTCAGCACAAACAGTTTCCACGTGCTCGACCGCAGCTTCCTGCCGGCCGCGACATGCCTTGCGGACCTCTTGTCGCGCGACGGCTACCGGACCACCTTCATGAAGGCGGCGCCGCTGGGATTTGCCGGAACCGACAAGTTCGTGGCCAGTCATGGCTGGCAGAACCGGCTCGGCTTTCCCGAACTGCGCCCGGACTTCCCGCTGGGTGGCAATGAATGGGGACTGGACGACGAGGACGTCTATGCGGCCGCCGAGCGCGAGATCGCGCGCATGGACCGGTCCGGCGAGCCATGGGCGATTTCCGTCACCAACATCGGCGGCCATGCTCCGAAGGGCTTCGTGTCGCGCTCGTGCCGCGACCGGCCGACGGTTGCGCGGCTCGCCGATCCGACCTTGCGGGCCTTCCGCTGCACGCATGAGCTTCTCGCCGAGATGCTGACGCGGCTCGAACAGGGTGGTTACCTCGACGACACCATTGTCGTCGTCCAGAGCGATCATCTGGCGATGCGCAACACCGTCTACCGGCAGCTCCAGAACCACGAACGTCGCAACCTGTTCTTCGCCTTCGGTCCCGGCATCGAGCCGCAGGTGGTCGAGCGCGACATGACGATGATGGACATCTATCCGACGCTGCTCGACCTGATGGGCTACGCGCCCGTCGACGGCCGCGCGGGCATCGGCGTGTCGGCCTTCGCGGTGGGCCCGACGCTGGTCGAGGAGCACGGGCTCGACGGGCTCGACCGGGCCATCTACGCCGATACCGAACTGCGCAACCGGCTGTGGGCGATCGGTCCGGACGTCTGAACGGCCGCCATTCGATGCGCCGCCCGTGACATCATGCCCCGGCCGATTGACCGGGCCGTGCCGCCGCCCCAATCTCCTCCAAGAGCGCCCCGGGTGACGGCACCTTGGTCCAACTTGATCGATCGGCCATGGTCGCCTATCACCGCAGCGCATTGCACCGCAGCACGAGACCTCCATGGCTGAACTGACGCTTCCCAAGAACTCCACGATCGAGCCCGGCCGGACCTGGGCGCGGCCCCAGGGCGCCAACAATATCAAGGAGTTCCGCATCTATCGCTGGTCGCCCGACGATGATGCCAATCCGCGGCTCGACACCTACCATGTCGACCTCGACGATTGCGGGCCGATGGTTCTCGATGGCCTGTTGTGGATCAAGAACAAGATCGACCCGACGCTGACGCTGCGCCGGTCCTGCCGCGAGGGCATTTGCGGCTCGTGCGCGATGAACATCGACGGCACCAACACGCTCGCCTGCACCAAGGGCATGGACGAGGTCGACGGCGCGGTGAAGGTCTACCCGCTGCCGCACATGCCGGTGGTCAAGGACCTGGTGCCCGATCTGACCCACTTCTTCGCCCAGCACCGGCAGATCGAGCCCTGGCTGAAGACGACGACGCCGGCTCCGGAAAAGGAATGGCGGCAGAGCCACGAGGATCGGGCCAGGCTCGACGGGCTCTATGAGTGCATCCTGTGCGCCTGCTGTACGACCGCGTGTCCGTCCTACTGGTGGAACGGCGACCGCTACCTGGGCCCGGCGACGCTGCTGCAGGCCTATCGCTGGCTGATCGACAGCCGCGACGAGGCGACCGGCGACCGGCTCGACCAGCTCGAAGACCCGTTCCGGCTCTATCGCTGCCACACCATCATGAACTGCACCCAGGCCTGCCCGAAGGGCCTGAACCCGGCCAAGGCGATCGCCGAGATCAAGAAGATGATGGTCGAACGGCGGGTGTGACCGGGTTCAACGGGGTTCGTCGAGACCGCCGATGAACGCGTCGATCGCGTCGAACAGTTCGGCGTTTCGACCGACCCAGACATGGCCGCCATCGGGAAAGACGATGAGTTCGGCGTCGCTGGCCGCCTCGGCGAGCGCCCGGGCGCCCTCGTCGGTCCGATAGAGATCGTCCTCGGCGGAGATCGCCAGTGTCGGCACGGCGACGGCGGCGTAATCGAGGCTGATCCCCGAAACGCCGGCAGTGTCGTGGAGCAGGCCCTCGGCACGGGGGCTGACCGGAAGGATTGCGTCGAGAATGGCGGCAACGCGTGCCTGCTCCCCTTCGCTTGCCGCCGCGACAAGAGCCGGGTCGGTGGCAAGGACCGCTTCGGTCACCTGGTCCGGGAACAGGGTGATCGCCGCCCAGAACAGGAAGTCGGACCGCAGCGCCGCTCGGACGAGCTTTTCCTGAAGAGGCGACCATGGCTCGACGGGGGCCTGACCGGGTATGGGAATGGCCGGCACCACGGCGACCAGCGCCCTTGTTCGCTCTGGGTGGTCGATGGCGAACGCGACCGCCGAGATTGCGCCGGCCGAACCGCCAATGACAACCACGTCCTCGAGGCCAAGGGCATCGAGAAGGTCCACGTAGGCATCCGTCTGGGCCCGCAGTGACGGGTCCGCCGGATAGGGCGTTGCGGGATAGCCGAAGCGCGAGGGTGCGATCACGCGGTATCCGCGCTCGACGAGCGGCCGCGTCATCGCCAGCCCCTGATCATAGCCGCCGCCCGAGCCGTGGATCATCAGCACGGCCGGACCGGTCCCCGCCTCGGCATAGGCCAGCGGTCCGCTGCGCGTGTCGATCCGCGTCAGATCGTAGGCGGCAAGCCGCGCGCGGGCGTCGCCGATGTCGGACCGGTACGCCATAACGACCGCGACGGCCGCAACGATGACGACCAGCGTGACCAGGACCAGCGCGGCACGCCATATGGGCATGATCGGCACCTTCCGACTGCAAGGATACCCGACGGGCGCGGGCACCATGCGCCTGCGGTCATGCGGTGGCGTTGATCGGGGTCAAGTCGGCGAGGGCCGCCAACAGCCGCGCCGGGCTCACTCGCGCCGCAGAATGCGGTCGACGACGAGGTTAGCGAGGCCGCTCGAATCGTGCTCGGCCATCATCGCCTCCTTGTCGTAGTCGGTGCGGAGCCATTTCGTGAACGCGATGCCCGTTTCCCGGTGCGCGCGCGCATAGGTCTCGATGAAGCGGTCGAGCACGCCGGTCTTGGCGTGCCGGATGTGCAGATAACGCAGCGACAGTTGCCGCGCGGCTTCCTCGGGCGGGCGGCCGTCCCAGAGCATAAAGAGCGCTGCGCCCAGGCCCGCCCGGTCTGCGCCGGACTTGCAATGCATCAGCAGCGGTTTTTCGGCCGCTTCGAAGACGGCGAACAGCGATTCCACCTCCTCGACCGAGGGCGGCATGCGCGAGTAGAGCCGGCTGTCGATCAGCCGGATGCCCGCCTGTTCGCAGGCGGCCCTTTCGAGATGGTAGGTGCCCCAGCTCGACGGGCCCCGCAGATTGACGATCGTGCGGATGCCGCTGCGGCCCAGCGCGGCGATCTGGGCGGGCGAGGGCTGGTTCGAGCGCCACACGCCGGGGGCGAACTCGTCGATGTTGCGCCAGGTCAGCCGCAGGAAACCGTGATCGAAGATCATCATGTCCCAATGGGCGCGCTGACGGTTGCCGGGCTTGTCGAGGTCGGCAATCCAGACGTCGCGCCATTGTTCCTGGCGTTCGCGAAACGCGGTCTTCAGTCGTGCAAGCAAGGTGCGTGGCCGTTTCGGCATCGTTCGGGCGCGGCCTGAATAGGCACCGCCAGGGGCTTTGACAAGCGGCGCGTGCGGGCGGGCGCACCGGCGCGCCTCACACATTCGTGTGCCGGATTGAGTTGCACGGCCGGGTGCAGGGGATAAGTGGGGATCAGGACAAAGGAGCAGATCATGCCGCTGACATTCCTTCGCACGCTCGCCCTGAGCGGGCTCTTCGCCGTGGCCGCGCTGGTTGCGCCCGCGCAGGCCGAAACGCGCTCGCTGGTCGTCGCCGGCGGCTGTTTCTGGTGCGTGGAAGCCGATTTCGACAAGGTGGCCGGCGTCGTCGGCACCGTCTCCGGCTATGCCGGCGGCGAGATGGACAACCCGACCTACCGCAACCATGGCCGCCACCGCGAGGTCGTCAGGATCGACTACGACCCGTCGGTGACCGACTACAGGACGCTGGTGGAAATCTTCCTGCGCACGATCGATCCGCTCGATGCCGGCGGCCAATTCTGCGACCGGGGCCGTTCCTACGAGACGGCGATCCATGCCGCCGACGACGCTGAGAAGCAGGCGGCCATCGAAGCGGTCAACGAGGCGTCGCAGGTGCTCGGACGGCCGATCGTGACGCCCGTCGAAGGGCCGGTGACCTTCTGGCAGGCCGAGGACTATCACCAGAACTACTACAAGAGCGAGGAGAGCGTCCTCACCCGGTTCGGGATCATCACGCGCGCCGATGCCTATGTGAAGTACCGCGATGCCTGCGGCCGTGACGAGCGGGTGCGCGAGATCTGGGGCGATCAGGCCTATCGCGGTGTCGAAAAGCAGCAGAGCTGACCGGTCCGGGGCCGATTCGGCCAACGCCTGACAGGGTTTTCCAGCGCCGTACACTCAAAGTGAACGGCAACGTTTTCATGGCCTTGAGACCTGTGTCATAATGCCGATACAATAATCGGCAAGGGACGGTTAATTCCGACCGGACATCATGGCCATGGAAATCCAGAGCGCGACATCGACCTTCGCGGGTGTCATCAACGGCCGTTCCGAGGCGCGCGGTGACGTCACCCACGCGCATATCGTCGACGAACTGATCGCCGAGCGCGGCCAGACGCTCGTGCGGAGCCCGATCTGGCCGCTTCTGCGGCCGGCGCTCTACAAGGTCCTGCACTACGATCAGGCCGTTCGGATGGCCGACGCGGTCGCCGACATGAAGGGACTGGACTGCTTCGGCTACGTCTCCGACCTCTTGCACCTCGATGTGCGCGTGACCGGGACCGAGCACCTGCCGCGCGAAGGCGCGTTCATCCTGGTGTCGAACCATCCCACCGGCATCGCCGACGGAATCGCCGTGCACGACATGCTCAAGAGCATCCGCCCGGACTTCATGTTCTTCGCCAACCGCGACGCGATCCGCGTCTCCAAGGGGCTGGCCGACATCATTATCCCCGTGGAATGGCGCGCCGACCAGAAATCGCACTCCAAGAGCCGCGAGACGCTGGTGCGCACCAACCGGGCCTTCAAGGATGGAAGGGCGATCGTCCTGTTTCCGTCCGGCCGCATCGCATACTGGTCGCACGGCGCTCTGCGCGAGCGGCCCTGGATGGCGACCGGCATCCAGATGGCCAAGCGCTACCATGTGCCGATCGTGCCGATGCACATGACGGCGCGCAATTCCTGGCTGTTCTATCTGCTCGCGCACCGCAATCCGGAACTGCGCGACATGACGGTCTTTCACGAACTGCTCAACAAGACGGGCAAGACGTTCGGCATGACGCTCGGCGCGCCGATCGATCCTGAAACGCTCGCCGGCGACGTGCAGGATCTGACAGTCAAATTGCAGGATCACTGCGAACACGGTCTCAAGGACGATCCGAAGGCCGTCTTCGCGGGTTAGGTGGCCGGTCAAGAGCGACCGGCCCGGGTGAGGAGAACATCATGCCGGAGCGGTTTCGCATCGGCACCTACAACGTGCAGAACCTGTTCGACAGGTTCGACGACCCCTATTCGGTCGGTGACGACCGTTACGGGCTGTTCCGTACGGTGCCCAAATCCCGGTCCAAGCTCTACGACATGGGCGTGCGCATTCGCGAGAACGGCGTCGGGAGCCGACCGATCGATATCGTCGGCCTGCAGGAGATCGAGAGCTTCGGCGCGCTGCTCGACTTCGTGCAGGCGAGCGTCGGACCCGATTATGGCGCCAAGACAGGCGTCGTCTCGCAACCGTCGAACGATCCGCGCGGCATCGATCTGGGGCTGATCTGCACCCGGCATTTCCGCATCGGGCGGATCACGAGCCACCGCTTTCACAAGTTCCGGCGATCGGACGGCGCGCTCTACCAGTTCGGCCGCGACTGCCTGCAGGTGGAGATCCTCGACGAGGACCGCGAGGAACTGGTGCTGACCGCGTTCATCTGCCACTTCAAGTCGAAATACACCGGCATCGACCCGTTCTCGGACCCGGCCGGATACGAGGCCGAGCAGGCGCTGAACACGATCAAGCGCAGCGCCGAGGTCAACGAGGTGATCGACATCGTCTCCCGCGCCGTCGATGTCACGCGCGACCGGTTCGTGATCGTCGGCGACTTCAACGACACGCCCGACAGCACGCCGCTGCAGCCGCTTCTGGGCGAGAACAACGTGCTCGGCCTGGTCGACGCGCTGACGGTCATCGATCAGCCGGACGAGGCGCCCGCCTCGCCGGTCAGGCGGCCGCGCGACACGCACATGTGGAAGAGGCCGCAGGCGGACGGCAGCCGGGTCGAGGAGTGGGCGCAGATCGACTACATTTTGTGCTCGCAGGCGCTTTGGGCGCTGAGCACCGGCCATGCCGACGTGATCAACTCGCCCAAGGACCAGGGTTCGGACCACTACCTCGCCTACGCCGAGTTCTTCGATCCGGCCACGGCGACGGGCTGACGGCCCGTCGGCAGCCGATCTGCCGTCTCGGGTCAGGCGATCGTCTGGCCGGTCTTTTCCCAGTCGGCGAGGAACGCGGCCAGACCCTTGTCGGTAAGCGGGTGCTTGACCAGCGCCTTCAGCGTCGCCGGCGGCACGGTGGCGACGTCGGCGCCGATCATGGCGGCCTGCTTGACGTGGTTGACCGTGCGGATCGAGGCGGCGAGGATCTCGGTCTCGAAGCCGTAATTGTCGTAGATCGTCCTGATCTCCTCGATCAGTTCCATCCCGTCGATCGCCATGTCGTCGAGCCGGCCGATGAAGGGCGAGATGAACGTCGCACCGGCCTTGGCGGCGAGCAGGGCCTGATTGGCCGAAAAGCACAGCGTCACGTTGACCTGCTGGCCGCCCTGGGTGAGCGCCCGGCAGGCCTTCAGCCCGTCAAGGGTCAGCGGCAGCTTGATGCAGACATTGTCGGCGATCTTGCCGAGCACTTCGGCCTCGCGCATCATGCCGTCGAAATCGGTGGCCGTGACCTCTGCCGAGACGGGCCCTTCGACCATGTCGCAGATTTCCTTTGTCACCTCGGCATAGGGCCGGCCCGCCTTCATGATCAGCGAGGGATTGGTGGTGACGCCGTCGAGAAGGCCGATATCGTTGAGTTCGCGGATCTCGTTGACGTCCGCCGTGTCGACAAAGAACTTCATGGGTCTCTTTCCCGCCTTTCGTGATGGGTGCGGCCGCGCCGCGCATTCGGGTTCCGTTTAGAGCAATCAGGCGGCAAGGTCACGGGCCATGTCCGCCGATTCGTCCACCGCGACGCAAACCGTTCCCGTGCTGGTGCCGACCCCGTCGCCCGAGCCCTATACCTATGCGCTCGGCGAGGGCATGCAGGCCGGGCCCGGCACGATCGTGCAGGTTCCGCTGGGGCCGCGGCAGGTGCCGGGCGTGGTCTGGAACGGGGCGGGCGAGGACGCCGCGGTCGATCCGAAAAAGCTCAGGCCCGTCACCGCCGTCTTCGACTGTCCGCCGCTGACCGGCGACATGCGCCGGTTCATCGGCTGGGTGGCGCGCTACACGCTGTCGGCGCCGGGCATGGTGGCGCGCATGGTGCTGCGCGTGCCCGCCGCGTTCGAGCCCGAACCGCCGGTTCCCGGCCTGCAGCTGACCGAGCGGCGCCCGGACCGGATGACGGCGGCGCGCGAGCGCGTGCTGGCGCTGGCCGGCGAGAGCCATCCCATGGCCTGGACGCGGTCGGGCCTGGCGCACGCGGCGGGCGTGTCGCTGTCGGTCGTCGACGGGCTGACGAAAGCCGGCGCGTTCGAGGAGATTGCGCTGCCGCCGCAGCCGGTCGTCGCGGCGCCCGATCCGGCCTATGGGGCGCCGGATCTGCACGGCGAGCAGGCGCAGGCGGCGCGGATGCTTACGGACGAAGTGGCCGCGCACACCTTTTCCGTCACGCTGCTCGAGGGCGTGACCGGCGCGGGCAAGACCGAGGTCTATTTCGAGGCGATCGCGGCGGCGCTCGCGGCGGGCCGGCAAGTGCTGGTCATGCTGCCGGAGATCGCGCTGACCCAGAGCTTCATCGACCGGTTCGAGGCGCGGTTCGGCGCGCCGCCGGCGCCCTGGCATTCGGACCTGCCGCCGAAGACGCGCGAAAAGGTCTGGCGGCAGGTGGCCGAAGGGTCGGTCCGGGTGGTGGCGGGCGCGCGCTCGGCGCTGTTTCTGCCGTTCGCCGATCTCGGCCTGATCGTCGTCGACGAGGAACATGACGCCGCCTACAAGCAGGAGGATCGCGTCTACTACAATGCCCGCGACATGGCGGTGGTGCGCGCCAAGCTCGCCCATTGCCCGGCGGTGCTGGTCTCGGCGACCCCGTCGGTCGAAACGCGGCACAATGCGCTCGAAGGACGCTACCGGCACGTGCGCCTGCCGCGGCGGTTCGCCGACGCTGCGCTGCCGGACGTCGCGCTCGTCGACATGCGCAAAAGCCCGCCGGCGCGGGGCGGTTTCCTGTCCCCGGTGCTGCTGGAGGCGATGGCCGAAACGCTTCAGCGCGGCGAGCAGTCGCTGCTGTTCCTCAACCGGCGCGGTTACGCGCCGCTGACGCTGTGCCGGGCCTGCGGGCACCGGTTCGCCTGCGAGAACTGTTCGGCGTGGCTGGTCGAGCACCGGTTTCGCGGCCAGCTCCAGTGTCACCATTGCGGTCACCACGAGCCGGTGCCCGAAGCCTGTCCGCAATGCGGCACGTTCGACCATCTGGTCGCCTGCGGGCCGGGGATCGAGCGCATCGCCGAGGAAACGCTGGCGCACTTTGCCGACGCGCGGGTGATCGTGCTGTCTTCGGACATGGTCGGCGGGGTGAAGCGGCTCCGGCTGGAGATGGAGGCGATCGCCAAGGGCGAAGCGGACATCATCATCGGCACGCAACTTGTCGCCAAGGGCCACAATTTTCCGCTGTTGACGCTGGTCGGCGTGGTCGACGCCGATCTGGGCCTTGCCAATGGCGATCCGCGCGCGGCCGAGCGGACCTTCCAGCTCCTGTCGCAGGTCACGGGCCGGGCCGGGCGGACCGGCCGCAAGAGCCATGGCCTGATCCAGACCTACCAGCCCGAGCACCCGGTTCTGAAAGCCTGCGCCGACGGCGACCTCGAAGCCTTCTACGCCGCGCAGATCGCCGAGCGGAAACGTGGCGCGATGCCGCCCTTCGGCCGTCTGGCGGCGATCATCGTGTCGGCCAATGACCGCCAGAGCGCGGAGGCGCACGGCCGGGCGCTGCGGGCCGCCGCGCCCGCCTCGGGCGACATCATGGTGCTGGGACCGGCCGAGGCGCCGCTCGCCTTGGTGCGCGGCCGGCACCGGTTCCGGCTGCTGGTGCATGGCTCCGAGCGGGCCGACATGCAGGCCTATCTGCGCGCCATGATCGCCGCCGCGCCGAACCCGCGCGGCTCGGTGCGCGTTGCGGTCGATGTCGACCCGCAGAGTTTTCTCTAGACCGTTCCAAGCCGTTTCCTTTGACTTGCGCGGCGGTCTCCCCCATGGCTGCCGCGACCAACGCGTGCACCAGATGTCCATCGCCAAGCCAACCACCTACGAACAGGCCATGCCGCCGCTCGCGATCGGCATCGCGCTGTTCGCCTTCTTCTGCTTTTCGGTGCTCGATGCGAGCGCCAAATGGCTTGTCACGGGCGGACAGGCGGTGCTGTTCGTCGTCTGGGTGCGCTTTGCGATCCAGGCGGTGGTCCTGTTCACGGTCTATCGCGGCTGGTCAAACCGGCGCCTCTGGAGCATGCAGCGGCCCGCCCTGCAGATCCTCAGGGGCCTGCTGCTGCCGTCGATGACCGCTTTCAACTTCCTGGCGCTGCAGTATCTGCAGCTTGCCGAGACGGTCTCCGTGCTGCTCGCATCGCCGATCGTCGTCGCCGCGCTCGCCGGGCCGATGCTGGGCGAATGGGCCGGCCCGCGCCGCTGGGCGGCGATCCTCGTCGGGTTCGTCGGCGTGCTGATCGTCCTGCGGCCGGGCACGGCGGTCTTCGACTGGCCATCTGTCTACATCCTGACCGCGATGGTCGCCTACTCGGTCTATCTGATCCTGACGCGGAAGCTCGCAGCGGTCGAAACGCCCGAGAGCCTGATCTTCTATTCGTGCCTGTTCGGCGTGGTCGCGTTCGCTCCGTTTGCCGTCGATCAGGCGATGATGCCGGCCCGGCCGTCCGACTGGATCGCGTTCGTGCTCGCCGGATTTGCCGGCATGATCGGCCACATGGCGCTGATACGCGCCAGCGCGCTGGCCGACGCCTCCAAGATCACGCCGTTCATCTATTCGCAGATGGTCTGGATGACGCTGATCGGCTTCCTGCTGTTCGCCGACATTCCCGATGGCTGGACGATCACCGGCATGCTGGTCGTCGTCGCCAGCGGGCTCTATCTGATGGCGCGCGAGCGCGAACTCGCCCGCCGCGGCCGGCTCGCCGCGCGTCCCGCTTCCGAGAAGGTTCCCTGATGCTCACTCTCATTCCACCGCAGACGCCCGGCGAATGGCTCGCCTGGACATCGGCGGTCATCACCATCGTCTTCGGCCTGATCTGCTTCTTCGCGCCGCGCACCTCCTACTCGATCCTGCGCCTTCAGACCCGCCCGGACGTGCCCGAGGCGCTGTCGGAAAGCCGGGCCACGATGAGCGGGTTCTATCTGGGCGTCGGGATCGGCGCGATCGTGTTCCAGCAGCCCTTCGTCTGGCTGGTGCTGGGCGCGGGCTGGGCCTTCACGGCGCTCGGACGGTTCGTTTCGATCTTCGCCGACCGGGGCAACACGGGCTTCAACTGGGGCTCGCTCGCCTTCGAAATCGCCCTTGCCGCCGCACCGCTCGCCTATGCGCTCGGTTACGTGCGCTGAACCGGTCAACGGCGCTTTTTGCCCTGCGACAAAAGGGTGACCGGTTCGCCTTGCACCGCCAAAAGCGCTATGCTAGACGGCGCTGAACCGGCCGCCGGAGGGGACGACCGCTTTCCCGGCTGCCCACAAAAAGCATAATCACTTCAATGTGTTGACTTGCCTTCCAGCGGCAGCGCGACACATGCCCAAAGACAGGGATTTCCAGCGCGGTGGCCAGCCTATCTCCGACTTCCTCCGTTGCCGATCGCTATGCCCGCTCGCTGCACGAGCTTGCCGCCGAAGCCGGAAAGGTGGATGCGGTCGAGGCGGCTCTGGGTGACTTCGAGACGCTGATCTCCGAAAGCGCCGAGCTCAAGCGGCTGATCGAAAGCCCCGTCTTTTCCGCCGACGAGCATGCAGCCGCCATGGACGCGATCCTGGCCAAGGCGAAGATGGAGCCGCTCGCGTCGAACTTCATGCACGTGGTCGCGCGCAACCGGCGCCTTTTCGCCCTGCCCGCGATGATCAGGGCGTTCCGCGACATCGCCGCGCGCGAGCGTGGCGAGGTGACCGCCGAGGTGACGAGCGCCGCCGAACTGAACGCGACGCAGGAAAAACAGCTCAAGGCGACGCTGAAAGAGGTGGCCGGCAAGGACGTGAAGCTGTCCGTGACGATCGACCCGTCGATCCTGGGCGGTCTGATCGTCAAGCTGGGCTCGCGCCAGATCGACACGTCGCTGAAAACCAAACTCTCCTCACTCAAGCTTGCACTCAAAGAGGTCGGCTGATGGACATCCGTGCCGCGGAAATTTCCGCAATCCTCAAGGACCAGATCAAGAATTTCGGTGAAGAGGCCGAAGTTTCCGAAATCGGACAGGTGCTGTCGATCGGCGACGGCATCGCCCGCATCTACGGCCTCGACCAGGTTCAGGCCGGCGAGATGGTCGAATTCCCCGGCGGCGTGCGCGGCATGGCGCTGAACCTCGAGAGCGACAATGTCGGCGCGGTGATCTTCGGCTCCGACCGCGACATCAAGGAAGGCGACACCGTCAAGCGCACGGGCGCGATCGTCGACGTACCGGTCGGCAAGGAACTGCTCGGCCGCGTGGTCGACCCGCTCGGCAATCCGATCGACGGCAAGGGCCCGATCAACGCGTCCGAACGCCGCCGCGTGGACGTGAAGGCACCGGGCATCATTCCGCGCAAGTCGGTGCACGAGCCGATGTCGACGGGCCTGAAGGCGATCGATGCGCTGATCCCGGTCGGCCGCGGCCAGCGCGAACTGGTCATCGGCGACCGCCAGACCGGCAAGACCGCGATCCTGCTCGACACGTTCCTCAACCAGAAGCCGATCCACGACAACGGCCCGGAGAACGAAAAGCTCTACTGCGTCTACGTCGCCGTCGGCCAGAAGCGGTCGACCGTGGCGCAGTTCGTCAAGGTGCTCGAGGAGCGCGGCGCGCTCGACTATTCGATCATCGTCGCCGCGACCGCCTCGGAATCGGCTCCGCTGCAGTTCCTGGCGCCGTTCGCCGGCTGCGCGATGGGCGAATATTTCCGCGACAACGGCATGCATGCGCTGATCGGCTATGACGACCTGTCCAAGCAGGCCGTCGCCTACCGCCAGATGTCGCTGCTGCTGCGCCGCCCGCCGGGCCGCGAAGCCTATCCGGGCGACGTGTTCTACCTGCACTCGCGCCTTCTCGAGCGCGCGGCCAAGCTGAACGAGGACAATGGCGCTGGTTCGCTGACCGCCCTGCCGATCATCGAGACACAGGGCAACGACGTCTCCGCGTTCATTCCCACCAACGTGATCTCGATCACCGACGGCCAGATCTTCCTCGAGACCGACCTGTTCTTCCAGGGCATCCGTCCGGCCGTGAACGTTGGCCTTTCGGTGAGCCGCGTCGGTTCGTCGGCACAGATCAAGGCGATGAAACAGGTTGCCGGTTCGATCAAGGGCGAGCTTGCCCAGTATCGCGAGATGGCCGCCTTCGCCCAGTTCGGTTCGGACCTTGATGCGGCCACGCAGCGTCTGCTCAATCGCGGCGCGCGCCTGACCGAACTGCTCAAGCAGCCGCAGTTCTCGCCGCTGAAGACCGAAGAGCAGGTGGCGGTGATCTATGCGGGCGTGAAGGGCTATCTGGACAAGCTGCCGGTCGACAAGGTCGGCGCGTTCGAAGATGGCCTGCTGACGCACATGCGGGGCGAAGGCAAGGACGTGCTCGACGCCATCCGCACCGAGCAGAAGCTCACCGACGAGATCGAGGACAAGCTCAAGGCGGCGATCGACGCGTTTGCCAAGAGCTTTGGCTGACGCAACGAAGGCACTGCACTCGAAAGGGTTTGACCGATGCCTTCATTGAAGGATCTCCGCAACCGGATCTCCTCCGTCAAGGCGACGCAGAAGATCACCAAGGCGATGCAGATGGTCGCCGCCGCCAAGCTGCGCCGCGCGCAGGAGGCGGCAGAGGCGGCGCGTCCCTATTCGCAGCGCATGGGCGTGGTGCTGGCCAATCTCGCCGCTTCGGTCGATGGCGAGGAAGCACCGCCGCTGATGGCAGGCGCGGGCAAGGACGAAACGCACCTGCTGATCTGCTGCACCGCCGAACGCGGCCTTTGCGGCGGCTTCAACTCCTCGATCGCCAAGAAGACGCGCGAGGACGTGCGCCGGCTGCAGAACGAGGGCAAGCAGGTCAAGATACTGTGCGTGGGCAAGAAGGGCTTTGACATCCTCAAGCGCGAGTTCGCCTCGCTGATCATCGACCGCATCGACCTGCGCGAGGTCAAGAATGTCGGCTTCGCCGATGCGGACGCGATCGGCAAGAAGGTGATCAAGCTGTTCGAGGATGGCGAATTCGACGTCGCCACGCTCTACTATTCCGAATTCAAGTCGGTGATCAGCCAGGTGCCGACCGGCCAGCAGATCATCCCCGCTTCGAGCCAGGAAGAGGCTTCCGCCGAGGGCACCGACGCGATCTATGATTACGAGCCCGATGCGGGCGCGATCCTCGCCGATCTGGTGCCGCGCAACATTTCGGTTCAGATCTTCCGTGCGCTGCTCGAGAACGGTGCGTCCGAGCAGGGCGCGCGGATGACGGCGATGGACAACGCCACGCGCAATGCGGGCGAGATGATCGACAAGCTGACGCTGGACTACAACCGCCAGCGTCAGGCGCAGATCACCAAGGAACTCATTGAGATCATTTCGGGCGCCGAAGCGCTCTAGAAGGAAGGGTCCGACAGATGGCAAAAGCAGCAGCCAAGAAAGCCGCCGAAGGCGCGGTCGGCAAGATCGAACAGGTCATCGGCGCGGTCGTGGACGTCAAGTTCGACGATGCGCTGCCGGAAATCTTCAACGCGCTGGAAACCGACAATATGGGCCAGCGGCTGGTGCTCGAGGTGGCGCAGCATCTGGGCGAGAACATCGTCCGCTGCATCGCCATGGACGGCACCGAAGGTCTGGTGCGCGGCCAGGCGGTGACCGACACGGGCAAGCCGATCTCGGTGCCGGTCGGCCCGCAGCTTCTGGGCCGCATCATCAACGTGGTCGGCGAGCCGATCGACGAGGCCGGCGAGGTCAAGGGCGAGGAAGTCCGCGGCATCCACCAGCCGGCGCCCGAATATATCGACCAGTCGACCGAGTCCGAAATCCTGGTCACCGGCATCAAGGTGCTCGACCTTCTGGCGCCCTACGCCAAGGGCGGCAAGATCGGCCTGTTCGGCGGCGCCGGCGTCGGCAAGACGGTTCTCATCCAGGAACTGATCAACAACGTCGCCAAGGCGCACGGCGGCTATTCGGTGTTCGCCGGCGTCGGCGAGCGTACGCGCGAGGGCAACGACCTCTACCACGAGTTCATCGAATCGGGCGTCAACAAGGAAGGCGGCGGCGAGGGCTCGAAGGCCGCGCTCGTCTTCGGCCAGATGAACGAGCCGCCCGGCGCCCGCGCCCGCGTCGGCCTGACGGGTCTGACGATCGCCGAATATTTCCGCGACCAGGGACAGGACGTGCTGTTCTTCGTCGACAACATCTTCCGCTTCACCCAGGCCGGCTCGGAAGTGTCCGCGCTCTTGGGCCGCATTCCCTCTGCCGTGGGCTATCAGCCGACGCTGGCGACCGACATGGGCGCGCTGCAGGAGCGGATCACCACGACCACCAAGGGTTCGATCACCTCGGTGCAGGCGATCTACGTGCCGGCCGACGACCTGACCGACCCGGCGCCGGCGACCTCGTTCGCGCACCTTGACGCGACCACGGTGCTCAACCGGGCCATCTCGGAAAAGGGCATCTATCCGGCCGTCGACCCGCTCGATTCCACCTCGCGCATGCTCGACCCGCAGGTGGTCGGACAGGAGCACTACGATGTCGCGCGCGCCGTGCAGTCGACGCTGCAGCGCTACAAGTCGCTGCAGGACATCATCGCGATCCTGGGCATGGACGAACTGTCCGAAGAGGACAAGCTGACCGTGGCGCGCGCCCGCAAGGTCGAGCGCTTCCTGTCGCAGCCCTTCTTCGTGGCCGAAGTGTTCACCGGTTCGCCTGGCAAGCTCGTCGACCTCGCCGACACGATCAAGGGCTTCAAGGGCCTGGTCGAGGGCGAGTATGATCACCTGCCCGAGGCGGCCTTCTACATGGTCGGCACGATCGAGGAAGCCGTCGAGAAGGCGCAGAAGCTGGCGGCCGAAGCCGCCTGATGCTAGAACCGTGTTCGGCCGCCGATGAGGGCGGCCGGCGTGGAGGAACGAGCCGATGAACATCAACCTGATTGCCCAACTCGCCTTTGCCGGCGCGCTTGTCGGGTTCCTGATCGGGCCGAACTCGCTCGACGAGTTCGTCGGCATCTTCCCGGACAACAGCGTGGCGATGAACGTGATCGTCGGCGGGCTGATCGGTGCCGCGCTGGGCGTGGTCGGCTCGTTCGCCAAAGAGATTGATTGAGACGATGGCCGAAGGCTTCCAATTCGAACTGGTTTCCCCCGAGCAACTGCTCGTCTCCACCGAGGTGTCCGAGGTGGTGGTGCCCGGCACGGACGGCTATTTCACCGTGCTCGCCAACCATGCGCCGACCATGTCGACGCTTCAGCCGGGCGTTGCCGAGGTCAAGCAGACCGACGGACAGGCGGACAAGTATGTGGTGTTCGGCGGCTTCGTCGACGTCACGCCCGAAGCCTGCACCGTGCTGGCGGAGTCGGCCGTCCGTGTCTCGGACATCGACCGGTCCGATCTGGAGCAGCGCATCCAGGACGCGCGCGAGGACCTCGACGACGCCAAGGACGATGACAGCCGCACCAAGGCGCAGGCCTATCTCGATCAGCTGACGACGCTGCAGGGCGCGATCCTGCCTGCCTGAAGACGGCGCATTCCGTCATTCGTCGATCAGGAGCGGCCGCCGGCCGCTCTTTTCGTTTCAGTCGACGGCGTGGAACTGCGGCGGGTAGGCCATCGACCCGCGATAGCCGCCGAGCCCGTCGGGCGCCAGTTCGAGCGCCTGCAGATAGGGGCCCTGATAGGCGCACTGCACCGGTTCGGCGAGCGCGCGCTTGAAACCGAACCGGCCGTAATAGACCGGATCGCCGAGAACGAATGCACTGCGCCAGCCGTCGCGGCGGGCATGTTCGAGCGCGCGGCGCACCAGCTCGGTTCCGATCTTGAAGTCGCGCCATTCGGGGTCGACCGCAAGCGGTCCGAGCCCCAGTGCGCGGTCCGGCCCGGTCAGTTCCGAAAGGACGACATGGCCGACCACCATCGCGTCGATCTTTGCGACGAGATCGATGGTGACCGTCTGGCTCTCGACCAGCGCGATCGCCAGATCGGCCTCGGCGTCACGACCGAAGGCGCGCCGGTGCACCGCGCGCACGGCGATCCGGTCTTCGGGCGTCGACGGGCGGAAGACGGTCTTGTTGATGATCATGGCCCATCATGTAGCCACGTCCGATGACAATCAAGCAAAGGCCGGCGCGCGACGCGAGCGTCGTGTTCAGGCCCGCGTGCCCGCTAGGTGGCCGAACATGGTGACCACCTGCCGGTAGGCATCGCGCTTGAAGTCGACGATGTTGTCGGCGAGCGTTGCCATGTCGGTCCATTTCCAGGCGTCGAACTCCGGCTTGTGGCCGTCCGGCGGCGGGTTGATGCGGACTTCGCTCTCGTCGCCGAGGAAGCGGAACGCGAACCAGTGCTGTTCCTGGCCGCGATACTTGCCCTTCAGGCCGATGCCCATCATGTGCGGCGGCAGGTCGTAGCGGATCACGCGTGGTGCCCGCTCGATCAGTTCGACGGTCTCGATGCCGGTCTCCTCGAACAGTTCGCGGCGCGCGGCCGGAAGCGGGTCCTCGCCGGGATCGATGCCGCCCTGCGGCATCTGCCAGAGCAGGGGGGCGCCCGAATATTCGGTGTTGCCTTCCTTCATGCGCCGGCCGATCCAGACCAGGCCGTCCCGATTGAGCACCATCATGCCGGCGCAGGGCCGGTAGGGCAGGGTCTCGGCCGGCACGGGACGGGTTCGCGACGTCATGGATCAACGGTTCTCGCTGGCGAGGGACGCGACGCCGACCAGTTCGAAGCCGCGCTTCTTGGCATCGTTCGCCCAGTCGGCGACGGTGCCGACGGTCAGTTCCAGCGCCGAGCCGCTGCCGACCGCATAGCCGCGGGCGGAGGCCAGTTCCTCGAGCGCCTTCAGCCGGGCCTCTATGTCGGCGCGATCGCGCGAGGCGTCGATGACGATGTCGGCCTCCAGATAGGGCACGCCGTGCTGGCGGGCCACGTCGGCGAGCATGTCGGTCCCGGCGGCGCCGTCATTGAAGAACAGGAGGCCGCGATAGGCGAGATCGCCCAGAACCGGTGCCATCGCGTCTTCGCTGGCGGCGAAACGGGCGCCCATATAGTTCATCACGCCGGTGTAGTTGGTCAGCCGGCCGAGCGCCCAGTGCAGGTTTTCAAGGTTCGTTTCGGCCGACGAGGCCAGGCGCAGCGTACGCGGGCCGGGATTGACGTCCGGATAGCCGTGCGGCTCCATCGGCACTTGCACCAAGAGTTCATGGCCCTTCTTGCGGGCCTCGCGCATCCAGCGCTGCAGCGAGTTTCCCGTCGGCGCGAAGGCGAGGGTGATCTCGGGCGGCAGCGCTTCGATGGCGCGGTGGCTGCCGGTCTGCGACAGGCCGAGGCCGCCGATGACGATGGCGATGCGCTTGCCCCGCGTGCCCGACCATGGCCGCGCGTAGATCTCCATCGGCTGGCGACCGTCCTCGGTTCGCACCGGCAACGGCCCGAACGCACTGTCCTCGAGCGCGGCGTCCTCGGGCAGGTGCGCCACCTGCAGCGGCTGGCCGATGTTGGCGGCGGCCGGATCGCGCACGGTGATGATCTTCGGTCCGCCGGGTGAAACCTGGTCTCCGCCATCGTCGAAGGTGGGCAGCGGCAGGTCCGGGGTGCGGTTCACGGCGTTGCTGCCGCCGACGGCCGCCCGATCGCCGCCGGTCTCCTGCGGCGCGGTATCCCGTGCCACGGCGCCCGTCGTCACCTCGGTGTCCGGCGCCGTCGGTGCCGGTTCGGGCAGGCGCAGGAGCGCCGTCTGCGGGGCCGGATCGCCGGCGAGAAGGACCGCCAGATTGCCCCCGGCCGCGACGAGCAGCAGGACGGCGGCCGCGACGAGGCCGAAGCGCGTTGACCGTGCGCCACGCCGCGGACCCCGCTCGCGGGGCCGCTTCGGTGCTGGCTTGTCGCGGCCCAGGGGCGCGTGAAGGTCGGTCATGCGAGGTTCCGGGATCGGGCCGGGCGAATCAAAAGGGCCACCGCTCGGCGGTGGCCCCGATGATTATGTGCCATGGCGTATTTGGCAATGGCGGCCGCCGATCAGTTCGGCAGCGCCTTGGACGGATCGGCCGGGAAGGCGGCATGGGCGACCTCGCCGCGCAGCAGCGACAGCGCGTACTGAAGCTGGTCGTCCTCTTCGGCCTCCTGCGGAACGTAGGCGATGGAGCCCGAGCCGTTCTCGTCCTCGGCCTCGCCCTGGATGTGGCCGCGAAGGTCCGATTCGCCGCGTGCCAGTTCGTCCTCGCGTCCCTGCAGTTCCTCGGGCAGCGTCTGCTGGACCTCGATGTCCGGCGTGATGCCGGTGCCCTGGATCGAGTTGCCCGACGGCGTGTAGTAGAGCGCCGTGGTCAGACGCAGCGCGCCGGCCTCGCCAAGCGGGATGATGGTCTGCACCGACCCCTTGCCGAAGGACTGGGTGCCGACGACGGTCGCGCGCCGGTGGTCCTGAAGGGCGCCGGCGACGATCTCGGAGGCCGAGGCGGAGCCGCCATTGATCAGCACGACGATCGGCTTGCCGTCGAGCAGGTCGCCGCCACGGGCCGAGAAGCGCCGGCTGTCGCGATCGTCGCGGCCGCGGGTGGAGACGATCAGACCCTTGTCCATGAAGGCGTCGGAGATGTTGATCGCCTGGTCGAGAAGACCGCCCGGATTCAGGCGCAGATCCAGGACGAGACCCTGCAGATTGTCCTCGCCGATTTCCTCGGTGAGTTGCTCGAGCCCGTCGCGCAGATCGTCATAGGTCTGCTCGGTGAACGAGATGACCCGCATGTAGCCGATATCGCCTTCGGCGCGGAACTTCACCGCCTGCAGCTTGATGATGTCGCGGATGATGGTGATTTCGAGCGGCGCGTCGACGCCCTCGCGCAGGATGGTCAGGTCGATGGGCGTGTTGACGGGGCCGCGCATCTTCTCGACCGCTTCCTGAAGCGTCAGGCCGCGCACTTCCTCGCCGTCGATGCGCGAGATCAGGTCGCCGGCCAGCACGCCGGCGTCCTCGGCCGGGGTGCCGTACATGGGCGTGATCACCTTGACCAGTTCGTCTTCCATGGTGACCTCGATGCCAAGGCCGCCGAACTCGCCGCGCGTCTGGGTGCGCATGTCCTCGGCGTCCTCGGCGTTGAGGAATGACGAATGCGGATCGAGCGAGGTGAGCATGCCGTTGATGGCGCTCTCGACGAGTTCCTTCTCGTCAGGCTCCTCGACGTAATTGGCGCGCACGCGCTCGAAGATGTCACCGAAGATCGCCAGCTGGCGATAGGTCTCGGTTCCCGCCGCGTTCGCCGGCATGAGCGGCTGACCGGCGACCAGAAGCGTCGAGGCGGCGCCGACCAGCGCGCCGGCGAACAAAAGGCTAGCTCTGCGAAACATCTTGGTCATGTCCTTCCTGCGCCGGTCCGTTCCCACCAGGGGGAGGGGTCGACCGGGTTGCCATTCTTCCTGAACTCAACATAGAGCGTCGGACTGTCATTTTCAGCGGCCGCCGCCGTTACGCCGGCAAGGCGGATCGAGCCCATGATGCCGACCGGCTCGCCCGCGGCCACGAACTGGCCCTGGGAAACCTCGATCCGGTCCATGCCTGCCAAAACCATATGGTATCCGCCACCTGCGTCCAGTATCAGAAGGTTACCATAAGCCCGAAACGGGCCGGCATAAAGCACCCATCCGTCGGCCGGAGCCGTCACGATTGCGTTAGCTGTCGTCTGCAACGTATCGCCGCGAGCCCGGCTGCCAAGACCGTCATCGTCACCAAATGCGGTGATTGTGCGGCCCGCCACCGGTCGCTCGAGCGCGCCGGTCAGCCGTGCGAACGGGGTGGAGGGGGCCATGCGCGTCTGCCGTTCGGCCAGTTCCTCGGCACGCTGCCGGCTCGCCTCGAGCCGTTCCCTCGCCACGCGCTCGGCCTCGCGGGCCGCTTCCAGTCGTTCCCGCGCGGCGCGCTCCTCGCTTTCGCGCGCCTGCCGCTCGGCCTCGATGCGCGCCTCGCGCGCTTGGCGTTCGGCCTGTTCGGCCTCGAGCCGCGCCCGTTCCGCCGCCTCCTGGGCGGACTGGATGTCCTCTTCGAGCGACATGATCAGGGCCTGAAGATCGCGCGCCTGGTCGGCGAGCGCGGCGGCGCGCCGTTCCTGTTCGGCGAGCGCTTTGGCGGTGCGACGTTCGAGCGCACGCTTTTCCTCGACCAGCACGGTCAGGCGCGCCTGTTCCTCGGCCTGTGCGGTCCGGGCGGTCTCCAGCCGCGTGCGCTCTTCCTCGATGGAGCCGGTCAGCCGGGCGAGTTCGGTCAGGTCGTCCGTCAGCCGCGCGGTCTGGTCGCGCATCTCGGGCACCACCGCGCCCAGCAGGATGGAACTGCGCACCGAGGCGAGCGCGTCGTCAGGGGTGACCAGGATCGCCGGCGGCGGGTTCAGCCCCATGCGCTGAAGCGCCGCGAGCACCTCGGCCAGAAGCGCACGCCGTTCCCAAAGGCTGACGCGCAGATCCTCGGCCTGCGCTTCAAGGCTCTCCAGTTCGTCTTCGAGCGCCAGGATGTCGAGCCCGAGCTTGCGCTCGGTCTTGGCGGCGGCGATCAGCGCTGTGGTGATCTCGGCCCGGTCGGAACGGATCGCCTCGATCTCGCGCGCCAGTTCGGCGGCCCGCTCGTCGGCGACGCCGCGCTCGCGCAGGATCGCGTCCAGTTCCTCGACGGACCGGCCAAGGCGCGCTTCCATGTCGGCCGTCACGACATCGCTGTCCGGCGCACCGACCGGCTGGGCGTGGCCGACCACCGGTCCCACGGCGAGCAAGGCGCCAAGGGAAACGGCCCGAAGCCGCACGTGGAAGGCCGGGGAAGCACGCCGACCGGGAGGTATGCGAACCTCTGCCGTCACGACTGCCCGACCGCCTCGCTGATCTCGAACAGGTGGCCGTCCGGATCGCGGAAAAAGCAGCGCACTTCCATGCCCCGGTCACGGGGCGGGGTGAGGAAACGGGCGCCGCGCGCCGACAGTGTCTCGTAGGCGGCGCGGCAATCGGGAACGCGGATGGTCATGGCATGAGCGACGGTGTTCGCGTCGGCCGGCGGCGCCATCGTCACGTCCGGCTTGTCGTCCGTGGGCGCGCCGCCGGTCACCAGAAGCAGCCAGCTTTCGGCGAAACGCAGCACGATAGACGTGCCGCCATACTCGCGGACGATCTCCGCTCCGAGCACGTCGCGATAGAAGCTGCGCGATGCGTCGATGTCGCCGACGACGAGAATGTGTGTCATCTCCATGCCGGCGGCGGGGAAGGTATCGGCCATCGGTTGCCTTTCGGGCGCGTGACTTGCCTGTCTGAGGACGAATCTAGACCGCTTCGCGGCGGATGTGAATCGCCCGCGTCAGCTTCGATGATAGGGATGGCCCGACAGGATGGTGACGGCGCGGTAGAGCTGCTCGGCAAGAAGAACGCGGGCGATCTGGTGCGGCCATGTCATGCGGCCGAGCGAGAGCGTCAGATCGGCGCGATCGCGCACGGCCGACGCATGGCCGTCGGGACCGCCGATCGCCAGAACCAGACGGCGCGTGCCGTGATCACGCATGTCCGACAGGCGCGCGGCGAAATCGTTCGATGTCAGTGACTTGCCGGTCTCGTCGAGCGCGATCAACGCGGTGCCGCGTTCGGCGGCAAGCGCGAGGCACGGCCCGGCTTCCTCGGTCTTGCGCTGCTCGCCGGTGGCGGCGCGGCTTTCGGCGATCTCGGTGACGCCGCCCCAGGTCAGGCCGACGGCGGGGCCGGCCTTGTCCAGCCGGTCGGCGTAGCGGCCGGTCAGTTCACGCTCGGGGCCCTTCTTCATGCGGCCGACGGCGAACACGATCAGCTGCATGGCGAAATGGCTGCGGCGCGCGGACGGCTGCTCAGTGCAGCGTGTCCGCCTCCGCCTGGTTGTCCTCGGCCCACATCTTCTCAAGCGCGTAGAAGTCACGCACCTCGGGACGGAAGATGTGCACGATCACGTCGCCCGTATCGATGAGCACCCAGTCGGCGCTTGCCTGGCCTTCGACGCGTGCCGCGCCGAACCCGGCATCCTTGAGCGCGCGCAACAGGTGATCGGCCACCGCGCCGACATGGCGGTGCGACCGGCCCGATGTGATGACCATGTAGTCGGCAAGCAGTGACTTGCCCTGGATGTCGAGGGAGACGGTGTTTTCGGCCTTGGAGTCGTCCAGGCTCGCCAGGACGGTCCGAAGGATCTGGTCCGCAACGGCGCGGCCGTCGGGATCAGAGGGCGAAGGCATGGTGTCCGCCTTCTTCAGGGTCTGTGTTCTCAAGTGCTTCCTTTCAATGAACACGGGACACATATGGACGATTCGGCGCCCACACCCACAAAATAGGCATGGGCACCTCACAGTTTCAAGACAAGTTGGTTTACCTAGCGTTAACCGGACGCGACATCGCTTCCGCGGGCGGTCTGCGTGCCGGCGCGGATGGCCGTCGAGGACAGCGGCGAACGGGGTCCGTGGATAAAGGTCCAGGCCGGCGGTCGCAGATGCGCCAGAAGCGCCGCGTCGCTCTCGTCAATGCGGGCATGGGCGAAGGTCTTGGCCATCACCGAGGACAGAAACGACAGCGTCGAGCCCGGCCGGTCGATCACCGCGATCGGAAACGTCATGGCGATGCCGCGCCAGTTCTGCCAGTGGTGGAAGGTGGCCAGATTGTCGGCCCCCATGATCCAGACGAAGCGGACGCCCGGATTGCGCGCCTTGACCAGAGCCAGCGTCTGCGCGGTGTACTGCACGTTGTAGCGCGCCTCGAACGCGGTGATCCTGACGCGCGGATCCTCGTTCATCCGCTCGCACCAGGCGATCCGTTCGGCAAGCGGCGGCAGCCCGTCATTGTGCTTGAGCGGGTTGCCGGGCGTGACCATCCACCAGACCTGGTCGAGCGCCATGCGTCGCAGCGCCAGTTCGGCGACCAGCAGGTGTCCGTCATGGGGCGGGTTGAACGTGCCGCCGAACAGGCCTACCGCCATGCCCGGCTCGACATGCGGCATGCGCAGGGTCGCGCTGTCCACGCCTTCATGGTCGAACGTCATGGCTGTGGCTGTCCCCTGCGCGCCGGGCCGGCGTCAGTTGATGGTCAGGGCCGCGTCTGGCCGGACCCGCGAACGCGGTAGTTGAACGAGGTGAGCTGCTCGACGCCGACCGGCCCGCGCGCATGCATCTTGCCGGTGGCGATGCCGATCTCGGCGCCCATGCCGAACTCGGCGCCATCGGCGAACTGGGTCGAGGCGTTGTGCAGCAGGATCGCCGAATCGATCTCGCTCATGAACCGTTCGACGGCGCCGGCATCCTCGGCGACGATCGCCTCGGTGTGGTTGGACGAATGGCGCGCGATATGATCGATCGCACCGCCGACCCCGTCGACGAGGGCGACCGATATGATCGCGTCGAGATATTCGGTCGTCCAGTCCGCATCGGTCGCCGGTTCGGCCTTCGGCCATGCGGCGCGCACCTGGGCATCGGCGCGGATCGCGCAGCCGGCCGCGTCGAGCGCGTCGAGGATCGGTGCGAGCATGGTGCCCGCCGCCTTGCGGTCGACCAGCAGCGTCTCGGCGGCGCCGCAGATGCCGGTGCGGCGCATCTTCGAGTTGACGACGATGTTCACGGCCATGTCGCGATCGGCGGATGCGTCGACATAGATGTGGCACAGCCCTTCGAGATGGGCGAAGACCGGCACGCGCGCATCGGTCTGAACGCGCTCGACGAGGCCGCGCCCGCCGCGCGGCACGATCACGTCGATCGATCCGCCAAGACCCTTGAGCATTTCGCCGACGGCGGCGCGGTCGGTGACGGGCACGAGCTGGATCGCGTCGGCGGGAAGGCCCGCCTTTTCGAGACCGTCGACGAGGCAGGCCTGGATGGCGCGCGAGGAATGGACCGAATCCGAGCCGCCGCGCAGGATCACCGCGTTGCCCGCCTTCAGGCACAGCGCGCCGGCGTCGGCCGTCACGTTCGGCCGGCTCTCGTAGATGACGCCGATCACGCCGAGCGGCGTGCGCACCCGCTCGATGTGCAGCCCGTTCGGCCGGTCCCAGGCGGCGATGACGCTGCCGACCGGATCATCGAGCGCGGCGATCGCGCGGACACCCTCGGCCATGGCGGCGATGCGGGCGGGTGTCAGTTCGAGCCGGTCGAGAAAGGCGCCCGAAAGGTTCGCCTCGCGCCCCGCTTCCATGTCGGAACGGTTGGCGGCGACGATATCGGCCTGGCCGTCCATCAGCGCATCGGCCATGGCGTTCAGGGCGGCGTTCTTCTGCCCGGTGGTGGCGATCGCCAGTGGCGCGGCGGCGGCGCGCGCCCGCGCGCCCATGTCGGCCATCAGGGCCGCGACGTCGATGTTGGCATTGTCCGCGCGGGTCAGCATGGGATCGATCCCCTTTTCCAAGGCCCGTCTTTTACATGGCGCCCCGAAGGAGGGCAACGGCACGATCAGGCGCTGGCATTCATGACCAGATCGTCGCGGTGCACCATCGCCGCGCGCGGCGCATGGCCGAGGATCGCCTCGATCTCGTCGGTCTTGCGGCCGGCGATGGCGCGGGCCTCGCCGGCATCGTAGGCGGCAAGGCCGCGGGCCACCTCGTCGCCGCCCTCGACGGTGATGGCGACGGTGTCGCCGCGGGCGAAGTCGCCCTCCACCCGGCGCACGCCCGCCGGCAGCAGCGACTTGCCCTGCCGCAGCGCCCTGAGCGCCCCGGCATCGACGGTCAGCCGGCCGCGCGGCTCGAGCTTGCCGACGATCCAGCCCTTGCGGGCGGAAACCGGCGCGGGCGAGGGCGCAAACCAGGTCGCCCGCGCGCCCTCTTCGAGCGCCGTCAGCGGATGATTCACCGTGCCGCGCGTGATGACCATGGCGGTGCCGGCGCTGGTCGCGATCCGCCCGGCCTCGATCTTGGTGCGCATGCCGCCGCGCGCCGTCTCGGATGCTGAGTCGCCGGCCATGGTCATGATCTCCGGCGTGATGGCGGCGACGTGCGCGATGTGCTCGGCTTCCGGGTCCTGCGAGGGCGGGGCAGAATAGAGACCATCGACGTCCGACAGGAGGACCAGAAGGTCCGAATTCATCATCACGGCGACGCGCGCGGCGAGCCGGTCATTGTCGCCATAGCGGATCTCGCTGGTCGCCACCGTGTCGTTCTCGTTAATCACGGGAATGGCGCCGAACTTCAGGAGCGCGCCGATCGTCGCGCGCGCGTTCAGGTAGCGGCGGCGCGTTTCGGTGTCGTCGAGCGTGACCAGCACCTGGCCGGTGGTGATCGCGTGACGGGCGAGCGAGGCGTTCCAGGCATGGGCGAGGGCGATCTGGCCGGTCGCCGCCGCCGCCTGGCTCTCCTCCAGCTTGAGCGGTCCGCGCGCCAGCGACAGGATCGTCCGTCCGAGCGCGATCGCCCCCGACGAGACGACGAGGATGTCGTGGCCCTTCGCGGCAAGACTCGCCAGATCGTCGCACAGGCTGTCGAGCCAGCCGGCGCGCAGGCCATGCACGCGGTCGACGAGCAGGGCCGAACCGATCTTGACGGTGATGCGCTTGTGGGCGGCAAGGCTCACGGCTCAGTGCTCCCCGTCGAGCGGCTGCCAGGGCTCGGCCTGCTCTTCGGCTTTGCGATCGGTATCCCTTGCCTGCTCGATCACCGCCATCAGGGCGCGCAGCGTCTCCTCGACGCCCTCGCGGGTGGCCGAGGACAACAGCAGCGGATCGCGGCCGCTGACGGTCTTGAGCCGGGCGGCCTTTTCGGCACGCATCGCCTCGTCCGCAAGGTCGATCTGTGACAGCGCCAGCACCTGGGGCTTTTCGGCAAGGCCGTGGCCATAGGCCTCCAGTTCGTCGCGCACGGTACGATAGGCCGCTTCCACATCGTCCTCGCGCGCCGAGATCAGATGCAGCAGCACGCGCGTGCGCTCGATATGGCCCAGGAACCGGTCACCGATGCCGGCGCCGCTCGAGGCGCCCTCGATCAGGCCCGGGATGTCGGCCATCACGAACTCGCGTGCGTCGACGCGCACGACGCCCAGATTGGGATGCAGGGTGGTGAACGGATAGTCGGCGATCTTCGGCTTGGCCGCCGTGACGGAGGCAAGGAAGGTGGACTTGCCGGCATTGGGCAGGCCGATGATGCCGGCATCGGCGATCAGCTTGAGCCTGAGCCAGATCCAGCGTTCCTGCCCCTCCTGGCCGGGGTTGGCGCGGCGCGGCGCCTGATTGGTCGAGGACCTGAAATGGGCGTTGCCGAAGCCGCCATTGCCGCCGCGCGCCAGAAGGTGGCGGTCCCCCACCGCGACGAGATCGCAGATCAGCGTCTCGTTGTCCTCTTCGAGAACCTGCGTTCCGGCCGGAACCTTCATCACGATGTCGGGCGCGCCGGCCCCGGTGCGGTTCTTGCCCATGCCGTGCGCGCCGGTCTTTGCCTTGAAATGCTGCTTGTAGCGGTAGTCGATCAGCGTGTTCAGCCCTTCGACCGCTTCCACCCAGACATCGCCGCCGCGGCCGCCGTCGCCGCCGTCCGGGCCGCCGAACTCGATATACTTCTCGCGGCGGAACGAAACCGCTCCGGCGCCGCCGTCGCCCGATCGGATGTAAACCTTGGCCTGGTCGAGGAATTTCATCGCAGTGTCACGCTTGCCGCTGTATGGGTCGGCGGGTCGGGCGGGAGCCGGCCACGGACGGCAGTCTGTAGCCGATCGGACCGGCTCTTGCGAGTGTTATCGAACCGGCAACGGTGATGGAATGACGATCAGCGCAGTCAGCTACAACATCCAGTACGGTATCGGACTCGACGGTGGCTTCGACCTCGACCGGATCGTGGCCGCCGTGCGCGGGGCCGACGTGATCTGCCTGCAGGAGGTCACGCGCGGCCACCCCAAGACCGGCGCCATCGACATGGCGGCAGCCATCGCCGAGCGCCTGCCGGAGCATTTTTCCAGCTACCATCCGGCGGCCGATGTCGATGCGGGGAGCGCCATGGAAGACGGGCGCGCGGTGAACCGCCGGTTCCAGTTCGGCAACATGGTGCTGGCGCGCTGGCCGCTGAGAGCGGTCCGGGGCCACCTGCTGCCCCGAACCTGGCGCAAGGACAAGCTGAACCTGCAGCGCGGGGCGCTCGAGGCGCTGATCGACACGCCGGTCGGGCCGATCCGGTTTCATTCGATCCATCTCGACCATGTCGATGCGCGCGAGCGCATGGCCCAGGTCCGTGCCGTCCGGGCGATCGCCGACCGCTACGCGCAGACGGGGGGCGCGATCACCGGCGCGCATGTCTACGGGCTGCCGGAGGTGGACGATCGCGGCGATTTCGTGCTGATGGGCGACTTCAACTGCGAACCGGATTCGGATGAGTACCGCTTCATGGTCGAGGACGGATCGGTGGTGGATGCGACCGCCGCCGACCCGGGCTGGAGCTGGCGGCCGATGTACGATCAGCCGGCGGCGGCCAGGCAGCGGCTCGACTATGCCTTCTGCAACCGGGCGCTGGCCGAGCGGGTCTCCGGCGTGCGCATCGATCGCAATGCCGAAGGCTCCGACCATATGCCCGTGTGGATCGAGATCGCCGGCTGAAGCGGGCGACGAGGCCCGTTCAGCCGGTTTCGACCTTGCGGGCCAGCCAGTTTTCCCGGCTCAGCCGATAGCGCTCGATGGCGACGCGCCCGGCGGCGATCGTGTCGATCTCGTCAAGGCCGGTGAACTCGAAGCCCTGTTTGATCAGCACCTGGCGCGAGCGCGGATTGACCGTCCGCGAGCCGGCATAGATGACGTTGGTGCCGGTGACCCGGAAGGCGAGATCGACCACGGCGCTTGCCGCTTCGGATGCATAACCCTGGCCCCACCAGGCGCGGCCGAGCCAGTAGCCGACCTCCAGATCGCCCGAGGGCGGCCGGTTGGTCACCGCGCACATGCCGATCAGGCGGCCGGTCTCGGCGATCGTGACCGCATAGACATAGCCCTCGACCCGGCCGTCATGGACGGCGTTGATGTATTTGACCGCGTCCGCGCGCGTATAGGGATGCGGCATGCGCGCGGTCATTTCCGCGATGTCGCGGCTGTTGGCGATCACCGCCAGTTCGTCCGCATCGTCGAGCACCGGCATGCGCAGAACCAGACGCTCGGTGGTGAGCACCGGCGTGTTCAGCGAAAAGGACCGCCGATCGGGCCGAAAGGCGTCTGGCTTGTTTGCGGTGCTGATCATGGGTCGTGTCCGAATCAAGAAGGGGAGTTGGTTGCGTCCCAACTCCCCGTTCACGAATGGTGCAATCCCGGGTGTTGGAACGCCGGGTGCCTGGGCTGCCCGGTCAGTCGGCGGCCGCCATCACCGATACGTAGGTGCGGCCGTTGGCCTTGCGGCTGAACTCGACGGCACCGTCGGTGAGGGCGAACAGGGTATGGTCCTTGCCGATGCCCACATTGGTGCCCGGGTGCCACTTGGTGCCGCGCTGGCGCACGATAATGTTGCCCGCGGTCACCGACTGGCCGCCGAATTTCTTCACGCCAAGACGTTTGGACTCCGAATCGCGACCGTTGCGCGACGATCCACCAGCTTTCTTGTGTGCCATGTCTTCAATCTCCTGCCGCGAACGGCTCTTGTTCTTTTCCGAACCGGCATATGCTCCTTATGGGCATTTCCGGCGGGGGGTTCAAGGGCGAAGCTGTTGTGCAGCGCACCTTCGGAGCGGGCCGGTCAGCCGGCCATCTGCCTGGCCTGAGCCTGCCAGTCCTCGATCTGCGCGGCGCTGAACGGCATCGCCTCGTCGATGCGGGCGATGTCGTCGGCGCTGAGCGCGGCGATCTGAGCAAACGTGGTGATGCCCTGCTCGTTGAGCTGGCGCTCGGCGACCGGGCCGATGCCCTTGATCTCGGTCAGCTTGTCCTGTTCGCCCTCGGGAGCGGTGAACAGCGGCGCCTCGGATGTTGCCTTTGCCGCCGTATCGTCCGTGGCGGGTGCCTTGGCCGGGCTTGCCTTCTCGGCCTTGGCGGGCGCGGCGTCGGCGGCCGGTGCGGCCTTCTTCTTGGACGGTTTGGCGCCGCCGGTGAGGATCTCGGAGATGCGCACCGTGGTCAGGTACTGCCGGTGGCCGCGCTTGCGGCGCGAATTCTGCCGGCGGCGCTTCTTGAAGGCGATCACCTTCTTGCCGCGCCCCTGGGTGACCACCTCGGCGGTCACCATGGCGCCGTCGACGCGCGGGCTGCCGATGGTGACGTCGTCACCGTCGCCCACGGCGAGCACTTCATCGAACTCAACCATCTCGCCGGCATCGCCGTCGAGCTTTTCGAGGGTGAGCACATCGTCGGTGGCGACGCGATACTGCTTGCCACCGGTCTTGATGACTGCGAACATCGTTTTTCCTTTCGTGTTCGGCCCGGCTCTGGCGCGATCGCCGCCCCGATCCTGCGGAGCGCCCGGCACGCCGGCCGTCTTCTTGTTCAGTCGTTCCATTGACGGGGCCCGCCGCTTGTCCGGCCGGGCCGCTGTTCCTATCTGGCGGGCGTTGACGGTTTGCGCAACCGCGACCCGCGCCGCACCAAAACACAGCGGCGCGGAATGCCCGCGCCACGCTGGCCGCTCCTATGATCGGCGGGCGGCGAAAAGTCAAGCGCCGGCGGCCAACAATGGCCCTGAGCGGTCTTGTTTTCGCCCGTCCTTGGCGCTAGAGAGCGCGGCACCGCGTGCGGAGAGGTGGCTGAGTGGTTGAAAGCGCCGCACTCGAAATGCGGTATAGGGGCAACTCTATCGGGGGTTCGAATCCCTCCCTCTCCGCCATTGCTCGCCGAGTTCACCTGTTTTTGAAGTGGTTATGGGATTGTAGTACGGGCGTGCCCCATAGTTTGCCCCACTTGCAAAGACTGTAACTTCGCCCCTTATTCCTCCGCCACAACATCGGGAATATAGGCCTGCCTGAGCGGAATAAGGGTTCGATATCGGGCCGAAAACTTGGCGTAGTTCTCCATGAACAGTCGGACGAGTTGCTCGCCGTCTATCAGCCGCAGTTTGGGGCGGTTGCGTTCCAATGCCCGCGCGGCCCGGCTATATGAGCCAAGCGTGACGAATAGCGCGCACTCGCCTTCGCCCAATGTGCCGAGCAACTGGCTGACTTCAGGCTCGCCAATCTGATCGGTGCGTCGCTTGCATTGGACCTTTATGATCGGAGGTTCGAAACCGAGCTCGTCGGTATGGGCGATCACATCCACTCCGCCATCGCCGGTCTTCTCGGAAACGCGTGCCGTGTAGCCCATGCATTCGAGAAGGTGCGCCGTGAAATGCTCGAACTCGAAACCGCTCAACCCCTTGTGCAGTTTTCGAACCACGAAATCCTGTGTTGTCTCGACGGCTTGCCGCGATACCGTTCCAGTGACGCTGTCGTCATCGGCAGAAGCGACCTCCTCGGCCTCCATTTGACGCGGGGAAGCCAGAGCAACCTTGGCAAGGAATTCGGCCGCATGCGTCCGCACCGAAAAGAGCGTCAGGAACGATCCGATTTCGTAAAGAGCGGATTGCGAGAAATCGCTGCGTGGAAAGTGACCGAGCCATTCGACCCTGCGCCGGTTCGGCATTTCGTCGGAAGGCACATGCTCGATTTCGCCTGTGAAGCGGCCGATGTTGACCTGGCGGTCGTGCTTTGACGGATAGATGACGACATCGCCGGCCTCGATTTCGTGCACAAAGCGGAAGAGGACGCCGGCGGTAACCGGAATGCTGCCTTCCTTGAGATCAGGGTAGGCTTCGGCCACCGCCGCCTTCACCGCCTCCCGGCTCGCACCGATTTGGCGCAGATCGCCAAGTTCGGGCCACCCAATTGCCACATAGCCTTGCTCCACTGCATCGAAGCCCAAGCTTTCGGGCATGTGAACGCCCCATACTGCGGACATCGATTTCCCCCCGTTGGTGACTTTGCGTTGGTCTCTATTGAACGAAGCATAGCGGCATTTCTTGTTTCCAGGCCACATCAACACTTGGCTTGTCCCAAGCTTCTGCGCGCCTGATTGCAATTGCGCCGGTCGCCATCGATCGGCTACGCATCAGCCATGTCCGGGGAAAACGCCACCGTCGATCACGACGCGCTCGAACGGCTGATTGCCGACGTCACCGCTTCGGGTGGCGCGGAGATGGCGAATGCGCAGCCCTTCATCGAGCAGCTGACAGCGGGTGCCGGCAATGGCGGTGGCCGCCGCCGACAGGCTGGGATAGAGCGTGCCATCAAAGCGGAACCCGTCGGCCTCGACGACCACCTCGACCATCGTGCCCTTCCATTGGCGCCTCAGGCGGGCACCGACGCCAAGATCGAGCCCTTCGGCCCGAACGGGCCCGCGCTTGTGCAACTGCTTGCGTGCTTTTGCATCAAGGCCGCCCAGCTGTGCGGCTTGCAGCCGCCAGGCCAGCGACAGCCGAAGCAGTTCGACCGATCGCAGCTTGGGCGGCGGTCCAAAGTGGTGGCGCCACCGGGCGCGCAGACCGTCGAGATCGGCGCTGTCGAGCTCTGCAATCAGGGTGCTCAGCGCATCGGAGCCGTGATCGGGCCTCATGGCGTCACCGCGATCCGGTAGCGGCGGACGCCATCGGTCTTGTCGGAGACGATATGGTGCCCCTTGCGCTTGAGGCTGCCGGCAAGGGCGCCGCGGATCGAATGGGCCTGCCAGCCGGTCAGTGTCATCAACTCTTCAAGACTGGCGCCTTCGGGCTTTGAGATCTGCGCAACGATTCTGTCGAGCTTCGTCGACTGGCCGACGGGCCGGGGCTTGCCTGCCGCAGGCCGGCGGGCGGCCTTGTCAGCGCCGGAATTGCAACGCGACGCGGCGTGATCGGTTCGGGCGTCCGGCCGGCGATTTTGGGTCTTTGGTGATGGCATGATCTGCTCTCCTCGATTGGGCGGCGAGGGCCGCCGCTACCGAGAAGAGCCTGACGTACCAGGCTGTGGACAACTGTGCTCGGTTTGCCGCCCAAGTCCAGCGGGATTTGCCAGCAGATTTTGACGGGGCGGCGAATCGGTCCATGCTGCGGCCAACAAACGAGAAGACACGCAAGAGGCGTGCCCATGACCATCGGCCAAAAAGTGCCATCGGACCTGACAGTCGTCTATCGACAACCCTCCGAGCTTCGGCCCTTCAAGCACAATGCGCGCACCCATCCCAAGCGGCAGATCGACCAGATCGCTGCCTCGATCGAGGCGTTCGGCTTCGTCAATCCGATCCTTATCGACCCTGACGGCGAGATCATCGCCGGCCATGGGCGCCTGCTGGCTGCCAAGCAGATCGACCTTGGCCGCGTGCCGACGATCACGCTCAGCGGGCTGTCTGATCAGCAAAAGCGCGCTCTGCGGTTGGCCGACAACAAGATCGGCCTGAACGCGTCCTGGGACACCGAGATGCTGCGGATCGAGCTGGGGGACCTGTCAGCGCTCGACAGCGAGATCGGTGTCGATCTGACCGGCTTCTCCCCGGGCGAGATCGATGTGGCCCTGACCATGGCGGTCGACCCCGACGATGAGGCCATCCCGCCGGTGCCGGCCGATCCTGTGACCCGACCGGGCGACATCTGGCAGTTGGGCGAACATCGGCTCGGCTGTGGCGATGGCGGTGATGGCGCCTTCCTGCGCGCGGTCATCGGTTCGGACCAGCTGTTCGACGCGGCCTTTCTCGACCCGCCCTACAATGTTAGCATTGCCGGCCATGCAAACGTCAAGTCGGGACACCGCGAGTTCGCCATGGCGAGTGGCGAGATGAGCACGGCCGAGTTCGGGGCCTTCCTCGAGCGGACGCTTGGCGCCTGTGCTGCGGTCTCCCGCGATGGGGCGGTCCACTTCGTATGCATGGACTGGCGGCACATGGACGATCTGTCCGCGGTCGGGCGCCGCATCTATGGCGACCTCTTGAACGTGTGCATCTGGAACAAGTCCAATGCCGGCATGGGTTCGCTCTACAGAAGCAAGCATGAGCTGATCTATGTCTGGAAGGTCGGCACGGGGCCGCACCTGAACACGATCGAACTGGGCAAGCACGGCCGCAACCGCACCAATGTCTGGGATTATCCGTCGGTCAACACGGTCGGCGGCAGCCGGCGCGAAGACCTGGCGCTTCACCCGACCGTCAAGCCGATCGGGCTGGTCAGTGACGCGATCAAGGACGTCACCCGGCGCGGCGACTGTGTCCTCGACATCTTCCTTGGGTCTGGCACGACCTTGCTCGCCGCCGAGCGAACGGGGCGGCGCTTTGTGGGGACCGAACTCGATCCGGCCTATGTCGATTTGGCGGTCAAGCGCTGGGAGGCGATGACGGGTCGAACTGCCGAACGTGCAACCACAGGAGATCCCCCGAGCGGCAACCCGGAGGGGCGTCCTCCGAGCCGCCGCAACGACGAACTGCCTTACCACTCCGTGACCGGGTAACCGATACTCATCACCGAAGACGGGGTTGAGACATCCGTCACCGCTGAAACGGCCTTTCTGCGCAAACTCGCGGTCAGCGGTCAGCGGTCAGCGCGACAGTGGCACCGCCATCGACCTTCTCAATGCCAACGCAGCGATGGAGGAGAACGCCATTGGGGCCCAAGAGACCAAGATCGATGCAGTCATGTGGGACTTCGTGGATACTGGTTGTCCGAACAACGCCCTCGAATTGCTGGGCATGGCCAGGCCGCTCTATCGCGGCCAGCCAAACGCCCACATGGCGATTGAGCCCTGGCTTGTCGAAAAGGCGCTGCCCCGGCTGGGTGACGTCAGATTCACGCGGCAAGAGCAGGAAACCATCGTTGCCGCGACCCGCACACCCCACAAGGTCAACTGGCCGGACTGGTGGGAGGTTACTCCGCCAAAGCGGCGATGATCAGGCCGGGTCGTCAGCATTGCCAAACCGCGCATGCATCAGACCCCGATCAGACGCTCAACGCGCCCGCACGTGCCGAAGCGCTGATCGAAGCCGGGGCCAATGGGCCACTTCGTCAAGCTCAACCGTTCAGGCCGGAAGACCCCATTGCAGACATTGGCGGCGGTGCGGTGAATGTCTCAGATGGGCGGGAAGCGGACGTTCGCCGAGCCCTGCACCAACGTCGGCAGTGCGGACTTTTCAGACCTTCGTAATCGCTTCAGCACTGTCCGCTCTTGGCTGAGCGTTGTTCACAGGTAGGAGGTGACTTCTGGTTCTTTATCGTGGGCGTCGTGTCGACCGTCTTCGAAAGATACAGGCAGCTCCGCCAGCTTCTCCGGCTTGAGGTCAAGGCAAGGCACACTGATCGCGACCAGTTCCATGTCGTCCATCGGAACCTTGCCAAAGACCTTCACGCCGCAGGCTCCACAGGTGCGATGCTCGATGAACTCCGATCCGAAGCGGTAGGTCTGAAGGGCCTGTTCCCCTTTCAGGATCTTGAAGGCGTCCGCAGGCACGAGCGCCTTCCAGAACCGCGTCTTCGTGCAGATCGAGCAGTTGCACTTGCTCGTTTCGATGTCGCCGTCGAATTGGGCTTCAAACGCAACAGCTCCACAGTGACAGCTTCCCGTGATCGTCGTCATTTGCTCGGCTCCCTCAAGTGCCCAGCGAGGCGCGCAAGACATTCGCGCCAGCCTTCTTCGTGGCTGCGACGGCTTTCCTCTGACGAGAAGGGTGCTTGGCGAAAGGTGATGCGGGTTCCATCTCCGTCAGCGGCAAACTCGACCGTCACATCCGTATGGGGCGAGTCCGCGTCATCCCACTTGAAGGTGAATGCGATGACCTTGTGACGATCAGTTCGATCCGGCGCCCAAACCGTGACCCCACCCAGAGAATATAGCAAAGCACTGTTTTGCTTAATTTTCTGACTTGCTGGAGGGGTTATCATTGGCGTCGATCAGCACCCCACCAGAGTGTCCAAAAACGATTTAGGATCAATGAATTAAGTGAACATTGATTGGGGTCATCTTTCGGTGCCGATTCACACCCTTGAAAAACTGGAGCCGTCAACAAATGACAATGCCGTTGGGCCCATTTATTTGGCCAGATCGGGCGCCGAGCATCCCCGTGCCATACTGGGTGGCTCCCGCTTGATGCTGCACCGACCACCGCCCGCCCCCTTGCTCGGTTAGTGCGGCACATCTTTTCCGACTTCCAATAGGATGTCGAGGAAGGCTCGGACGGCAGGCACGCTCGCACGGCGCGGCGGGAACGATGCAAATATCTCTACGCTGGGGCCGGCGAAGCCAGGAAGTGCACATAGAAACTCGCCGCTCTCGACCCGTGGCTCGCCGAACGCTGCAGGCAGCAATGCAACTCCCGATCCCGCCCTGATTATCCCAAGTGCGACGGTCGGATCTCCGACCGTGCACATTGGTTTAGAGACCAGTTTGACGGATTTGCCATCGGAATTTTTTAGGTGCCATTCATGTGGAGAGCCGGGGACATTGACGATGATGCGTCCCAATGCTTCCACCTCTTTCGGATTTCCTAGATCAAGACGACCTTCGACCTTTCTGGAGACATACAGACGCAGTGTCGTTCCTGCGATCTTCCTTGCGATCAGATAGGGTTCTTCGGGTCGTCCGAGGCGCAGCACGACATCAAGTTCCTCGGCCAATGGATCAGGACCAAGCGCGGTGACCGTCACTGATGGTTCGATCTTGGGATAGCGCTGACCGATGCGCGCGAGCACGGGGCCGAGCAATTGCTGAGCCGACAAGGCACTGGCTGCAATTCGTAATGCGCCACCAGGTTCGCCCTTTGCCGAGCGCAGTATCTCCTCGGCATCCGACCCGGCGCGCGTCGCCGCGCTGGCGCACTCAATCAGACTGCTTCCGGCTTGCGTCAACTGCAGGCCATTGCTGACGCGATCGAACAGCGGCATACCGGCGGTCTGCTCAAGGCGGGCCAAGGCGCGCGACAAGGTGGCCTTGGGCACGCCAAATCGACGCGCCGCCGCGGTGATTCCGCCAGCTTCATGCAGAAGGAAGAAGAGCCTCAGATCATCAACACTGATTCGGTCGCTGAGTGGCATGTCAGGTTTTCCGCCATTGGTCGCGTATTGCAGGCCTATTGAAGAGCCCCTCGGCTTGAGGCTTGTTGTTGCAGGCGAAGTGTGGCGGCGGCTGGTCGGTCAGTTCTCCCGCCTGTTGCCGATGCTGCATGACGGTCGGCGGTCTGTCACCGATTGCACCATTGAGTACCATGCAGTTCATTTCGCTCATCCCTCGTGCGATGCCCTGATTGAGCGGATCAGACGTAAGGCTTCCGACGATGTTGCCGCCGCGAAATGTGGGTTTCCGGCATCGCCTATGCCCGTAAGGTCTAGCACAGCGATCCCCGCTGCCTGCAGACGCTCGATATCAGGCGTTGCCCCGATGCGCGCGGGTCGACCGGACAGTCGCGCAGAAAGCCGGAGGACCGGATCGTTGCGCGCCACAATAACAAGCATCCGCGGCTTGGGTCCGATATCCTCGACGAGGCCGAAGAACACGTCCGGGTCGATATCCGGCTGTAAGAGAACGAGCCCTTCGACAAGAGCCTTGGGCGGGCGCCCTTCGAGGCTCGCCTCACGAAGGGCTTCTAAGGCCAGAAGGCCACCGAGTGAATGGGCCAGCACGAAGACGCGCTGCCCGGAGGCACGGTGCAGCTCGGCGATCAGATCCTTGGCCAGGCTTCTGGCGTGCAGAACGCTGTCCCGGTCATGCAGATATCCAGCTGCCCGCGCCGCCGAGGGCCAGGCGAAGGCCACCAGCGGACCGGGCAGCCCCAGATCCTCCGCCATCTGGGCAATGCGATAGACCGCTTCGGCGGGCGTGTTGTTGAAGCCATGAATCCACAAGATCGGCGCGTCTGGCCCCTGCAACTCCGCCGGCAGATTCGGGATAGGCGCGGTCCCGGCGACCGAAAAGCCACCCGGTCCAAGCGGCATTTCCCCGGGCGCGCGGCCCTGGGGCATGGCGACATCGACCGCCAACAAGCTCAACGTATTCCGCCGAGTGACGCCCGCGCGCGCCCCGCCCGGCGCCGCATTTGTCGCCATCAGCACACGACGCGTCCGCCCAATGGGCCCGCCCGCCTGAACGAAAGCGCCACGGTGGCCGCAACCTGCAAGGGCCAGGCTGCCCGCCAAGACCGTGCGCCTTGAAAGAACAGACGTCATGCGGGGGCTTCCCGCACCGGTGCATCTTTCGCGGCCAACCGGAACGCCACACGATAAAGCGCTGGCACCCAGAAGAGGGCCAGGAGGGCGGCAAGACCCAGACCGCCGATCATCAGAGTGGCCATCGGCTCCCACAGGGCGCCGCCTGCGATCGCCATCGGCATCAGCCCGATCACCGTTGTCAGGGAGGTCAGCAGGATCGGACGCAGCCGTTTCTTCGCGGCTTCCACGATAGCCTCGTTCAGGGGGTTTTCCTCCCGCTCCAGGTCGATCTGGTCGATCAGCACGATCACGTTGTTCGCTATGATACCGGTCAGCGCCAGTAGCCCAAGGATGCCGAAGAAGCTCAATGGCTGGCCGGTCGCGTTCAGCGTCGGCCCGACGCCCGCGATGACCAGCGGCACGGCGGCGAGCGTGATGCCCACCCGGCGGAAGCTGTTGAACTGAATCATCAGCGCCAGCACCATCACGATCCCCGCCACGGGGAGGCCACCGCCAAGAAGGACCCGCACGTCTTCGGCAGCCTCGATCTCACCACCGATATTTATGGTATACGCCGGGCCGAGTTCCTCGGCGATGCGGTCAAGCTCCGGCTGTACGATCTCCAGGAGGTCGTAGGCGGACATCGTTTCGGGGATGGCCGACACCGTGATCGTGCGTTGCTGATCCACCCGGCGCATCGTCGCGATCTCGGGTCTTGGAGCGATCTCGGCGAACTGGTCCAGCGACAGGATCTTTCCGTCGGCCTCGATGGCGGCGTTCGCAATCGCCTCGAAGTCCGTCCGGTCGTCGCCCGCGCCACGCAGTACGATGGGGATCAGGTCGTCGCCCTGGCGCAGGGTGCTGAATTGCCGCCCGTCGAAGAAGCCTTCGAGCGCTTCCGCGACATCGCGGGAGGTGAGCCCATATTCGCGTATGCGGTCCTGGGCGATCTGGATCGTGCCGGTCAATTGCCGACCGCCCCAGTCCTCGCGGTTCTGGATCAGGCCCGGCACCTCGCCGAAGGCCGCGCGCACTTGCAGCGCTGCATCGAGCAGGCGGTCCGCATCGGGTCCGGAAATCTCCACATCCACAGCCGGTTCACGCCCGCCCATGGCGAGGCGCTTTAGCCGCACGGAGGCGCTTGGCATCGCCTCGGCCACGTAGGCGCGTGCGCGGTCCAGCACCGCACCGGAGCTTTCGAAATCCACGGTGTTGATCACCATGAAGGCGGAGGCCGGATCGGTATCCGCCGGGTCGAGTGACAGCACAAACCTCGGTCCGCCCGCGCCGATGAAGCCGGTTACGCCGGTGACTTCGGGGTTTTCCTCGCCCGTCAGCCATGCGGTCAGGTCATTGGCCGCGGTCTCTGTCGCCGCGATGTCGGAGCCGCGCGGCAGGTCAATATAGGTGAGGATTTGCGCCCGATCGCTGAGCGGAAACATCTGCTGGCGCACGTTGCCCATCTGGCTTGCGCCCGCGATGACCACCGCGATGACCGCGCCTATGACAAAGATGGGCGCCCGTACCACACCCCGCACAAGCCAACCGTAAGCGTCGGCGACATAGTCGAACAGACCGCGCCGGTCCGCTGCGTCTGCTTTCGGGGCCGGGATTGCCCAGACCGCAAGCCGAGGAAGGAGATAGAGCGCCGACAGGTAGCTTCCTGCGAGCATCAGCATGACAACCGTGCCGAGCGAATAGCCGTATTGGCCTTCGGTTCCTTCCAGAAGAAAGAGGGGCAGAAAGGCGGCCACAGTCGTGGACGACGCCACGAAAAGCGGAAGGGCGTATTGACGACCGGCGGCCAATGCCGCATCCCGTCTCGCCTCTCCCGCGCCGATGCGTCGCTGAATGTCCTCGACGATGACGACGCCGTTGTCGACCAGGATGCCCAGGCTGATGATGATCGCAGCGATAGAGACCTGTTGTAGGCCCACGCCGACACTCGGCATCAACGCGAAGGAAAAGCTGATCGCCAGCGGCACGATGGCCGCGACCACGAGCGCCGTCTTCAGCCCGAGAAAGACCAGCATCACCAGGAACACGACCGCGATCGTCTGCGCCATGTTCACGAGCGCGCCGTTGACCGACGCCTCGACAACTTCGGGCTGAAAGGTGCTGATCGTGGCCTCGATCCCGATGGGCTGATCGGCCACGAAACCGTCGATCACGGCCTGCAATTCCGGGCCAAGTGCGGTGATGTCCACGCCTTCACCCATCTCGACAGCCACGACGATGGCGGGTCGTCCGTTCTGGAACACGGGCCGCGTGGCGGGGGACTCGTTTTCCAGGGTCACCTCGACCAGATCGCCGAGGCGGACCAGTCGGGCATCGCCGCGGCCGCCCGACAGGTCCACGAGAAGGTTCTCGATATCCTCGACCGACTGGAAATCACCGGTCGTTTCCAGCGGCACCCGCGCATCGCCGGTCACAACGGATCCCGCCGGCAGGCGCACGTTCTGCCCCTGCAACGCGGCCAGAACAGGGTTTAGAGTTGCGCCCAAGGACGCGAGCCGCGCGCGGTCAACGGCCAAAGTGACGACCTGCGACTGCGTGCCATAAAGCGACACGGCCGCAATATCGGGCAGCGCGTAGAGACGGTCGCGTAGTTCTCTCGCCGCCTCCTCGATCTCATTCAGCGCGAAGCCCTCGCCCGTTATGGCGACCGTCGCCACCGCAACATCACCAAAGTCGGTATTCACGATCGGTCCGCGCGTGCCTTCCGGCAGAGTCCCAGCCAGCGCCTCCATGTCGTTGCGGATTTCATCGAACACATTCTTGAGATCTTGCTCGGCCACCGCATCCGCCAGATCCACCTGCAACACCGCGACGCCGCCAGTCAGTTGTGTTCGCACCTCATCAACGCCCGGAATGGCTCGCGCGGCCTCCTCCAACGGCATGGCGACGAGTTCTTCCAGCTGTTCCAGGCGCAGGCCTGGATTGGCGGCAGTCACGATGGCGGTGCGGATGATGATCTCCGGGTCTTCGCGTTTCGGCAGGTTCAGGTAACTCGACGCGCCGATGGCGATGGCGAGGAGCATCACGAGAATGCTGAGACGGGATTTTTCTATCCCGATGCGCGTAAGGAAGGTCATTTGAGGACTTCCGCGACATTGTCCGGTTCCATATCGGGCAGGCGAACGATCTGACCGGGATCGAGAAACGACACGCCGGCAGTCACGACCAGTTCGCCGGGCGCCAATCCGTCGGTCACATACACCGCGGAGCCGGCGACGGCAGCGACCGTCACGTCGACCAGAGCGAGCTCTGCCCTGTCATCCTCGATGGGTCTTGCCACGAACATCTGCGCACGGCGCGGGGTCTCGTCCAGACCGACGTCGCGCCCGAGTGCCACAGCGGACAGCGGCAGTTCGATCCCATCTTGCGCCTCCGGCACTGGCAGATCGAACAGCACTTCCACCGCCATACCTGACCGAAGGTCTGGCCGCGCCTCGTCCAGCGTCACAACCACCGGGAAGGACGATACCGAAGCGGCGCGGCGCCCTATCTCGGTCAGCGTCGCCGCCAGTGGCGTCGCGTCGCCATCCGATGGCACGACCGTCAGTTCCTGGCCAATTTCGAGCGCACTGACCACCTCGAACGAGACGAGGATCATGGCTTGGAACCCGGTGTCCTCGTAGAGCGTCAGCACGGTCTGGCCAGGCTGTACCGTTCCGAAGGCTTGAACGGTGATTCCGTCGATGACCCCGTCGAACGGTGCGCGTAGCGTCGTGTCTTCCAGTGTTTCGTTGAGGAGCTCCAGGTTTCGCATCGCCTGAGACACGCGGGCCTCGGCCTGCTCGGCCTGGGTCACCGCGCGATCACGCGCTGCTGCCGCCACGACGTCTCGCTCAAAGAGCACCGTCTGGCGCTCGGCTTCCGTGCGCGCATTCACGGCGGCGGTTTCCGCTTCGGCCAGGGCGGCCTCGGCCTGTTGCAATCGCAACGTGGCGCCTTCGGCCTCGACCGTTGCCAGAGCATCGCCCTCCCGCACATCCTGACCGATGCGCAGGTCGATCGCACCCAGGCGCCCGCCGACATCAAAGGCCAATGGTGTGACCTCTGGGGGTTGCAACACAGCGGGAAATGCACGGGTGCGAACCGCCTCTGCCTCTTCGGCCACGGCCACACGCACGACGCGCGGCTCGCGTTCGGGTGTGGCGACTTCCTCATCCCAACACCCGGCAAGCGCCAAGGTGGCCAGGGCCGTTATCGTGAGTTTGGCAGTGTGCATCTCGTTTCCTTTGGCTTCGAGACAAGCAAGCACCGGCGCGCATCACCGATTAACCTGGGGTCGTACGGCGAACGCCGGCTACATGTTGCCGACTTTCTTGTGGTTCGAGACCAGGCGACGGAGGCCACGGAGGAAATCCCAGATCGCCACGACGCCACCCATGAAGAGCGTCCCGACGGCACGCAGGGAAAAGGGCGGTACGGCCTTCAACTCGCGTGAGTGGACATGTTCGCCGCGCGAAATCGCGCCCAGGATGGCATCCATGTCCTTTGCGTTGTTCCATATGCTGCGGAACAGGATCTTGCCGTCCGGTGCGATCACGAAGATCGAGTTGGGCATCATTCCGTAGTTGCGATGCGCCGAGCCGTTCACGTCATCCACGAGGATCGTCCGCCCTTCGCGATACCGCAGCTTCGTCTTCTTCGCCGCTGCGATTTTGTCTTCTTCGGTCCGATGCTGCGGCTGCAGCTCGCCGGGATGCGCCTCGCGCACATACATCAGCACGAAGTCGAGGTTCGGGTACTTCTCGATCAGCTTCCTCATCGGCGGCACGCTTTGAGCGTACATCGGGCAAGTCATGCTACCGGTCTCGAGCACGAGGGGCTTGTCTTCCAGGTAGTCCGAGAGATGCACCGTGTGGCCGTCGAGTGTCCGCAATGGCACATCGACGAAGCGGTCACCCGCCTGCAACCCCTCGTCGACGGTGAAGTCGTACTCCTCGGGCGTGAAGCGTCGGTAGCCATAGTTCTTGCCGTCGGTTCTCATAGTCTTGTCCTTTCAAGTACGCGGAGGTCAGGTCAGCGCGAATTGAAGAGCCAGAAGTGCGATGAGCGTGCTCGCGGCCATCAGGAGCCCCCGGTGATGCAACAGCGCCAGCGCAGCGAGGCCGTCGCGCACCTGGGCTGGGTCGCCATCCGAGGGCACGTCGTCCACGCCTTGGATATCGCGGAATAGCCGCGCCACGATCAGGGCAAGTTGCGTGAAGAACAGCGCTGCGACGGCGAGGCTCGCACCCCCAAAATCCGTGACGACGAGCAAGGCGATCATCGCGAGCGACGCCGCGCCCATGGTTGTCATCATGGTCGGTGGCAGCAGGTGAATGACGCGTTTCAGGATCACATGCACCCTGCGCGCGCTTTCATCGCTTACCTCAGGCGTGCGTGGCGCCCACATCATCGGCCAGATCGGTTTTTCGATCAGCGACAGGACCACAAAGATTCCCGTTGCGATGCCGAGCAAAGCGGCAAGCAGGGTATATAGCAGCTCGGTCTGCATCATCGTTCGTCTCCATTTCTGCGGCCAAACCGCTTGGTCGACGGCGACAGGTCGCTCTTTGACGTCGTGTCTCGCTCTGGCGTCGCGCGCCCTTGCCGCGCCACGATCCGCTCCGCAGACATTCCGCGGCGGACGCGAGACACCTATCTCGCACTTCGGTCATTTCTGGAACGGGACGAATTGCAACGCAGCGTTCCGATTTCGGAACGCAGTCCGCCGCAGCAAGATGGCGAATTGAAGCCACTTTCCTGAGCACGGACATGACTAGGGGCTGCGTGCTTCTCGAACCGGGTGGCTATGCGGCGGAACTCTTTGAGATTGCAGAAGAAGCGCTCGACGAGATTGCGCTTGCGATAAAGGTCGGCCGGGACGCTGCGCTGGATGCGGACGCGGCTCTGGGTCGGGATATGCGCCTCGCCGCCCCGGTCGCGGACCAGTGCGACAAGCGCGCTGCTGTCGTAGCCTCGATCCCCATCTCCTTGTAGCGGCTGAATATCTTGTAGCCGGTCTTGCGCGAAATCCCGAAGGCCCGGCATAGCGGCGCCATCTTCTCTCCATCGGGAAGCCGCGCCACAAAACGCACACGTTCATCCATGCGGGCACACTCCTTCCAAGGCATCCGGGGAACCTCCCAAAATGCCGAAAAGTGTTACCCATGTCTCCGGAACGAAGCGTCACCTATGTCTCGGGAAGCTCACCGTCTCTTTCCTTCTTTCAATTGGCGTCCCGAGTTCACCCGCTTTTTCCGTCGGTTATGCCGGCAGCGCGCTGACGGAGATGCACCGATGTGGGCCGTTTGGCCCTGATCTGGCCGCGCGTCTCCGCGCCGGAATTTGGGCGGTTTGGTTTTGCGGCTTTTCCCAAAGAACAGGGAGTTTATTGGGGGCCGGGTTGTTTTCGAACGGATTTGAGCCGTATCCGCCCTTGAAACGGTCGTTGTTTCAGTGGGCTATGGCCGAGGTCCCGTTCTTACAGAACAGGGAATTGGAACGGTGCGATCAGGGAATGCAAATTTTAGAACAGGGAACCAATAATCGCCGAACAGGGAATCTGGTGTGAGCGGACCTTGGCGTGCGCGGCGGCTGGCAGGACGGACATTCAGCGCTCAAAGCCGAACGTTTCGGCCTGTTCGGACCAGTCAGGCGGCACGCCGGTCCGGACAATCGTCTCAAGGGTAACCGACACGGGTTGGGTCCCGTCCATGATGGCTTTCTGGATGGAAGGCGACAGAAACGCCAGTTGCAGCCGGGTCCGTATGAAGGGCTGCGTGCAGGGTTGCTTGCGGGCGATGTGGGACAGCGTCTGACCGGCGTGCAGGGCATCGAGCCAGCGATGGACATGGGCCAGCGCCTTGATCAGGGCAGGGTCTGGCTCGGGGTCCCGGTGGCCGGCGACGATGCGGGTCTTGATGCCGCGCCGCTTGTAGTGGCCTTTGTGCGCGGTGCGTCTGACCGCTGGCCCTGATGAAGTCCGCATGCCGGGGGCTTGTCAGACAAAACCGCGTTGATTGGACGAGGGCGGTCTCGTAGCGTTTGGCATGAGCTAGGCCAACCCGTTTCGCTACTTCAAGACATCGTCAGAGATCATCCGCTTGGCCGCGATGATGTATGTGCGCTTCCCGCTGTCGTCGTGACGACCGCGTCCAGCACTTCGCCTTCGTGATCGACAGCCCGCCAAAGGTAGAGCGTCTCCCCATTCACCTTCACGAACACCCATCGGGACAAGCCCGAGGGCATGCCTCATCGAGGTGCCACTTCCAGCAGCTTGATCGCATGGCCTCGATCCGGCGCTTGCGGATCTGCGCCGCGAACATCGGCCCGAACCGGTTCCACCAGAAGCGCACCGTCTCATGGCTGACATCGATGCCGCGCTCGCCCGATCAAAGCGGCTTGTCTGACAAAACCGTCAGACTGCCGCCGCGATCACCCGATGTCCACAAGTGACAACGCCTGTTGCCAACATCACCTTTGCTGGTTCAACCAGTTTGGGTGTATCCACGGTTCGCTGTTGTCAGCGGCCAGCGGCGTTCGCTCCAGAATGTGGTCTGCTGCCTTCTCGCCGGTCATGATCGACGGCGCGTTGAGATTGCCATTGGTAATGCGCGGGAAGACGGAGCTGTCGGCGAGACGCAGCCCATCGACACCGATGACCCGGCATTGCGGATCGACCACGGCCATCGGATCATCGCGCCGGCCCATCTTCGCGGTGCCGCAGGGGTGGTAGGCGCTTTCTACATTGTCGCGGATGAAATCGTCGAGCGCGTCGTCGCTCGTTACATTCTCGCCAGGCTGGATTTCGCGCTTGTAGAAGGGCGCGAACGCATCCTGTGAGAAAATCTCCCGCGTCAGGCGGATGCACCGGCGGAAGTCGATCCAATCCTGCTCGTGCGCCATGTAATTGAAGCATATGCGCGGCGGCGCGTTCGGGTCGGCCGAACGCAGCGTGACCTCACCACGCGATGGGCTGCGCATCGGCCCGACATGCGCTTGAAAGCCATGCCCCTCGGCCGCTGCCTGGCCGTCATAGCGCACCGCAATGGGCAGAAAATGATACTGGATATCGGGATATTGCACTCCCGCGCGCGAGCGGATGAAGGCGGCGCTTTCGAACTGGTTCGAGGCGCCGGGCCCGGTGCGGCTCAGAAGCCAGCGCGCCCCGACATAGGCCTTGCCGAACAGGTTCCAGTACCTGAACAGGCTCACCGGCTGCGAAGCGGCCGCCTGAATGTAAAGTTCGAGGTGATCCTGCAAATTCTTGCCGACGCCGGCACGGTCGGCGATCGGCGCGATGCCGTGTTCGGCCAGATGGTCCGCCGGGCCGATGCCCGACAGCATGAGCAGCTTGGGCGAGTTGATCGATGATGCCGCAAGGATAACCTCCGCCTCGGCACCGATGACTTCGATTGCGCCGCCGCGTTCCACTTCGACACCGGTCGCGCGTCCTTGCTCGATGACCACACGCCGCGCGAAGGCGCGAACCAGATCGCAGTTGTCGCGCTTGAGGGCCGGCTTGAGATAGGCGTTGGCCGCCGACCAGCGCCGGCCCCGCCAAACCGTCATATCGAAGGGGCCGAATCCTTCCTGCTGGTGGCCGTTATAGTCATCGGTCACCTCGTAGCCGGCCTGCCGCCCCGCCTCGACGAAAGCCCGGGTCAACGGGTTGTCGCGTTTGCCGCGCGTTATGTGCAGCGGCCCGTCGGTGCCGCGCCAGGCCGGATCGCCGCCATGGCCGCCATGGTGCCAGTTCTCGAGACGCTTGAAATAGGGCAGCACGTCGGCATAGCCCCAGCCGTCTGCGCCCATATCGCGCCAGTGGTCATAGTCCAGCGCATGGCCGCGCACGTAGATCATGCCGTTGATCGAGGACGATCCACCGATCACCTTGCCGCGGGGCGTCGCCAGATGGCGTCCGCCCAGATGCGGTTCGGGCTCGGTCTGAAACCCCCAGTCGTAGCGCTTCATGCCCATCGGATAGGACAGGGCGCCGGGCATCTGGATCAAGGGGCCGGCGTCGGTGCCGCCATGCTCGATGACAAGCACGGATTTTCCCGCCTCGGCCAGTCGATAGGCCATGGCGCAGCCGGCACTTCCCGCGCCGACAATCACGTACTCGGCCTTCATCAGTAGGGCGCCTCGACATCGCCCATGCGCACGTAGACCGACTTGATCTGGCTGTAGTGCTCGAACGCTGCGTGTGCGTTTTCGCGACCGACGCCGGACGCCTTCATGCCGCCGAAAGGCGCTTCGACGGGCGCGTCATTGTAGGAGTTGATGAAGCAACTCCCCGCCTCGAGCCGCGCGATCACGCGATGGGCGCGGCTTATGTCCCGGGTGAAGACGCCCGCCGACAGGCCGAAGGGCGTATCGTTGGCGCGGGCGACGACCTCTTCTTCATCCTCGAAATCGAGCACGGCCATAACAGGCCCGAAAATCTCCTCGCGGGCGATCGTCATCTTGTCGGTCACATCGGCGAACACCGTCGGCGCGACGAAAAGGCCGGGGCGGTCGAGGCGTGCGCCGCCCGTCACCAACCGCGCGCCTTCGGCCTTGCCCTTTTCGATGTAGCCCAGCACGATATCCATCTGGCTTTCGTTGACCATCGGGCCGAAGGACGTGGCCGCATCGCGCGGATCGCCGATGACAGCGTCTCCAAGTCTCTCGGTCAGTCGATTGAGGAACCTGTCCTTGATCGATCGATGGACGAAGACGCGCGTGCCGTTCGAACAGACCTGGCCGGACGAATAGAAGTTGCCGAGGATCGCCCCGCCGACGGCGTTGTCCATGTCGCAATCGTCGAAGACGATAAGCGGCGACTTGCCGCCAAGCTCCATCGTGACGTGCTTGAGATCATGGGCGGCGGCGGCATAGACCTTGCGTCCGGTCGGCACCGAGCCTGTCAGCGAAACCTTGGCAACGCGCCCGTCACCGATCAGCGCCTTGCCGGTCTCGCCCATGCCCTGAACGACGTTGAAGACGCCATCGGGCAGCCCGGCTTCCGTGAGGATCTCGGCGACCTTCAGCGCGCAGAGCGGCGTGTTCTCGGACGGCTTGAAAACCATCGTGTTGCCGCAGGCGAGCGCTGGCGCAGCTTTCCAGCAGGCAATCTGGGTCGGGTAATTCCAGGCGCCGATGCCGACGCAGACGCCGAGCGGCTCGCGGCGCGTGTAGACCCAGTCTTCGCCCAGTTGCATCGTCTCGCCGGTCAGCCCGCCCGCCAGCCCGCCGAAGAACTCCAGCGCATCGGCGCCGCTCGTTGCGTCGGCGACAAGCGTTTCCTGCAAAGGTTTGCCCGTGTCCATCGTCTCGAGCAGCGACAGATCGGCGTTGCGCTCGCGCATGATCTGTGCGGCGCGGGTCAGGATGCGGCCACGCTCGCGCGGCGCCATGGCGGCCCAGGCCGGCTGTGCCGCTTTCGCTGCCGCGAGCGCCTGATCGACGATGGCCGCGGTTCCCGCGTGAACGGTGGCGATCGTTTCGCCGGTATAGGGAAAGATCACATCGATGGCCGCGCCCGCAGCGTCTTCGACGTACCGTCCATTAATGAAATGGCTGGCTTGAGGTTGCGTGTGGTATGGCATGGTCAGTGCTCGTAGTTCTGCGATGGACTGACGATCAGTGCCGGCCGATGGCGCGATCGAGATGGTCGGTGATCATGGCGACGGCGGCGGCACCATCGGGCGCACCTTCGCGCAGGGCCTGGCGGATGTAGAGGCCGTCAATCAGTGCGGCGAGCGAATGCGCGATCGCCTCGGCATCGCCATTGGACAGCTTTCGCAGATCGAAGGCCAGATTGCTGTGAAGCCGCCGGTGATAGACACGCAAGAGCCGTTGCGCTTCGGCCGATCTCTGCGCCTTTACGTAGAAGCTGAGCCACGCGCTGACGATCTCCGGCTTGAAATTCTGCGCCGAAAACGATGCGTGAATTATGGCCATGAGCCGGTCGCGCGGCGTTTTCGCCGCAGCCATACCCTGACGCGCTTCCTGGCCGAAAATGTCGAGGATGTGGCGCATCGCGGCGATGAAGATCTGATCCTTCGAGCCGAAATAATGGTGCGCGAGAGCGCTGGAAACGCCGGCTTTGCGCGCGATCTGACTGACCGTGACATCGAGCGAGCCCGTGCGGCCGATTTCTGCGATGGTCGCTTCGACCAGCGCGCTCTGGCGCAGCGGTTTCATACCGAGTTTGGGCAAGTTTCCTCCCCCGAGTGGTTGTCACGCGGAGAAAAGTAATTTTAACTGGCCAGTCAATCAACCATGATTGTCAGGGAGAAACGATACCATGCACAAGAGCCTTATCGCTGGCGCGGCCGCGCTGCTGATGACAACCGCCACCGCGGCGGCGCAATGTGAGACCGTAACCTTCTCCGATGTAGGCTGGACCGACATCACCGCGACCACGGCGACGGCGACTGTAATTCTCGACGCCCTCGGCTATGAGACCGACGTGAAGGTGCTTTCGGTCCCCGTCACCTATGCTTCAATGAAGTCCGGCGACATTGATGTGTTCCTCGGCAACTGGATGCCGACCATGGAAGCTGACATCGCGCCTTATCGCGACGAAGGCTCGGTCGACACGGTGCGTGCCAATCTGGAAGGCGCCAAATACACGTTGGCGACCAATGCGGCGGGTGCCGCGCTTGGCATCGACAGCTTTGATGCGATCGCCGCCAACGCCGAAGCGCTCGACAACGAGATTTACGGTATCGAGCCTGGTAATGACGGTAACCGCCTCATCCAGACGATGATCGATGAGGACGCGTTCGGCCTGTCATCGTTCGAAGTTGTCGAAAGCTCTGAACAGGGCATGCTGGCGCAGGTTGAACGGGCGAGCGATCGGGACGAACCGATCGTCTTTCTCGGCTGGGAGCCGCACCCGATGAATGCAAACTTCGAGTTGACCTATCTGGAAGGGGGCGATGATTTCTTCGGACCAAATCTGGGCGGCGCCACGGTCTACACCAATACCCGCGCCGGCTATGTCGAGGAATGCGAAAATGTCGGGCAGTTCCTGAACAACCTGGAATTCTCGCTGGCCATGGAAAACGAGATCATGGGCGCAATTCTCAATGATGGAGAGAACCCCGAGGACGCCGCGCGCGCATGGTTGACGGCCAACCCCGGGGTGCTTGATGGCTGGCTCGACGGCGTGACAACGCTCGATGGCGGCGATGCCATGGAAGCTGTCAGTTCCGCACTCGGCCTTTAGGGCAGCAGGGGCAAGGGGCCGGCTCTACCCCTGGCGGCGGGGCTGGCGATGATGGATTGGGGGTAACACGATGGAGTGGCTGTCGGAGAACAAGATTCCGGTCGGCCAGGCCGCGAGCGATCTGTTCGAGTGGCTTCAGGAAAATGGCCAGTGGTTCTTCGACGGGCTGGACGTTGCGCTCGATCGGTTGATCGAATCGATCCTTTGGCTCATGCAGTCGCCCCACCCGCTGATCACCATCGCGATCTTTGTCGCCATCACATGGCTGCTGCAAAAGAGCTGGCAGACCTGCCTGTTCGTCTTTGCCGGCTTTCTGTTCATCCTCAATCAGGGATACTGGGAAGAGACGACCGAAAGCCTGACGCTGGTGCTCTCTGCCTGTGTTGTGTGCATGGCGATCGGTGTGCCGATCGGCATCGCCGCCGCGCATCGGCCAAGGCTTTATGCCGCGATGCGCCCGGTGCTCGATCTGATGCAGACGCTGCCAACCTTCGTCTATCTGATACCGGCGATCGTCTTTTTCGGTATCGGCATGGTACCGGGGCTGATCGCGACGGTCATCTTCGTTGTGCCCGCGCCGATCCGGCTGACCCATCTGGGCATCAGTTCGACGCCCAAGCCTTTGCTCGAGGCAGCACAGGCGTTCGGCGCCACGCCGCGCCAGACACTGTGGAAGGTCGAACTGCCCTACGCCATGCCGCAGATCATGACCGGGCTGAACCAGACGATCATGTTGTCGCTTTCCATGGTCGTCATCGCCGCGCTGGTCGGCGCGGACGGGCTCGGAGTGCCGGTCGTACGCGCCCTCAACCAGGTCAACACGGCGCTCGGCTTTGAAAGCGGCATCATCATCGTGGTCGTCGCCATCATGCTCGATCGGGTTCTGCGGGTGCGGCGCACGTGAGCAACGCGGTTGAATTCGACAATGTCTCGATCGTCTTCGGCGACAAGCCGGCACAAGCCTTGCCGCTCATGGATGAAGGGCGCTCGCGCGGCGAAATCCAGGCCGAGACAGACCAGATCCTCGGCGTCCATGATTGTTCAATCGCCGTTCCCGAAGGTGAAATCCTCGTCCTGATGGGCCTGTCGGGCTCGGGCAAGTCGACGCTTCTGCGCGCCGTCAACGGGCTCAATCCGGTGATCCGCGGTTCGGTCTCGGTGCGCGAAAACGGCGCCATGGTCGACATCACCAATGCCAATGCCAGGACGCTGAGGCGGGTTCGCATGAACACCGTGTCGATGGTCTTTCAGCAGTTCGGCCTTCTGCCATGGCGGACAGTGCGCGAAAATGCCGGCCTCGGGCTCGAGCTTGGCGGGATGCCCGCCAGGAAGGCACGCGAGCGGGTCGATCACCAGTTGGCCTTGGTCGGCCTATCAGACTGGGCCGACCGCAAGGTGGGCGAGTTGTCGGGCGGCATGCAGCAGCGGGTCGGTCTGGCGCGCGCCTTTGCCACCGATGCGCCGATCCTGCTGATGGACGAGCCGTTCTCGGCGCTCGATCCGCTGATACGCACCCGGCTTCAGGACGAATTGCTCGAGCTGCAGGCCGAACTCAAGCGCACCATCGTCTTTGTCAGTCACGATCTCGATGAGGCGTTCAAACTGGGCAACCAGATCGCGATCCTCGAAGGCGGCCGGATCGTCCAGGCCGGAACGCCGCAGCACATCTTCCAGAACCCGCAAAACCAATATGTCGCCGATTTCGTGCGGAACATGAACCCGTTGGGTGTTCTGCGCACCCGCGATCTGATGCGTCCCCCCGATGGCGCACCGTCGCACACTTTGCCGGCCGATATGCTGATCAAGAACTGCATGGACCACCTGATCGGTATGGAAGGTCCGGTCGGTGTTGAAGAAAACGGCCAGATCGTCGGCCAATTATCCAAGGACGATCTGCTGAAGGCGCTTGCTGGCGCTCCGAGTTCGGGCGAGGTAGCAACATCAGGGCGATGACGGCCGCATTCCGGATGCCGTCGGCACCAAGGGGTGTTGTCAGAGGAAACAAATCCGACCGCCTTTCCCCGTCCACCTCAATGGTCGATAGTCGCAAACGTCTGTTCCGTATGGAGAAACCTCCATCAGAGCACCGCAGACTTCCACAACCGAGCGGTCGAGATGCTATAGCGTGGCTTCCTCTGACAAGTCCTCTCGCTGCCACGATGATTTGGCAGTTCGGCGACAGTTGTTTCCTGAACAGAAATAGGCGCCGTATGACGGATGGCGAATCGGTCATTATCAGCGAGTTGGTGTTCGACCTATGAGCTCGGCCCATTATCATCATCTGGCCAATGCGTCTTGACCTGCCACAGCCCAACTCGGTGCTCTCAAAGCGGTTAGAAGCCCCAGGTTGAATCGACATTCAGCGCATCCAGAGCATGGCGGCTACGATTTGCAGGAAGCCGAGGAAGTGGGTGGCGCGGGGTCAAGGCGCATGGCGATGCGGCGGAAGTGCTTGAGCTTGTTGAAGCATCGCTCGACCGTGTTTCTCATCTTGTAGGCTTCGGCGTCGTAGGCGATGCGCCGCTTTCGGGTCGGATTTCAGGGGATCACGGCCTCGGCGCCGAGGTCTGCGACCAGCGCCCTGATGGCGTTGGAGTCGTAGGCCTTGTCGGCCAGTACGCGGCGCGGCGACAGGCCGTCGAGAAGCGCCGGGGCGAGCGGCGCCTCGCCGGGCTGCCAGGACGTCAGGATCAGCTCGAGCGGCCGGCCCAGAGCGTCGACCGCCATGTGGATCTTGGTGGTCAGTCCTCCTCGGGAACGCCCCGTAGCCGTGCTGGCCCACAAGAACATGCTCCATGTTACACGCATTCGCGCTCTTCGATTGCCCAAAATTACCCGTGACCTCGAAGGTCGGGGGTTTTGGTGGCCCGATCGGGTCTTTAGGGACGGTCGAGGGAGCACATCCCCGCGACTTTGATAGTCCGCGAACCGACTGGGAGGAAACCATGATCGAATTCAACTACCGGCTGGCGAAGCGCCTTGCCAATGCCGCACTGACGGCGCTTACCGCATCTGCTCTTACCGCAGCCGTGCCGACAGGCGGAGAGGCGCATGCTCAGGAACATACGCTGCGGGTTGCCTCCGTGGCTTCCGAGGGCAACATCGACTACGAGTATCTGGAGGAACTGGCCCGTAGGGTGACTGAGCGCACCGATGGCCGGATAGAGTTCAATCTCTTTCATGGCAGCCAACTCGGCTCGATCAAGGAGCAGATCTCGAGCGTCAGCAGTGGTGCGATCGACATGACGCTGCACGATTTCGCGGCGCTTGCTTCCTATGTCGAGGACATCGCGCTGTTCAATGCGCCCTACATATATCGGGACGGCGCCCATGCGCTGACCGCGACCGATCCGCAGGATTCGGAGGTCATGGCCGACTTCAATGAGCAGGTCATCGAGGCGGGCGATATCCGCATCCTCGGCGGCCTCTATCGGGGCGCTCGGCAGTTGACGGCGAACTTCGCGGTGTATGGACCCGACGACCTGAAAGGCGAGAAGATCCGCGGCGTGCCGCTGCCGATCTGGACCACCATGCTTGAAGGCATGGGCGCGATCCCGACGCCTGTCGAGTGGGCCGAGGTGCCGTCGGCACTGGCCACCGGACTGGTCGTCGGCCAGGAAAATCCCTTGGCGGGGATCTACCAGTCCAAGATCTACGAGGTTCAGCCCTACGTGATGATCACGGGTCACATGCAGTCCGTGCTCGGCCTGTTCATCAACGAGGACAGCTGGCAGTCGCTCTCGGAGCAGGACCGGGAGGTCTTCCGCGATGTTGTCGACGAGATGGAGCAGTGGTCCCTCGATCGCGTTGCCAGCGAGGAAGAGGCGATCAAGGAGCAGCTTCGCGACGAGGGTGTGACCGTGATCGAGCCGGAGGATGGACTGCGCAATGAAGAGTTCCGTCAGGCCGTGCTCGAAAAGGTCGCCGAAGACTTCCCGCAATGGACCGATGACATCGAACGCATTCGCGCGATCGACTGATCATTGACGATCTCCGGCGCCCGGCAAGGTCTCGGGCGCCGTTCCCCGCAAGCCTTTGAAAAGGTGCGCCATGCGCCTCATCCATGCAATGCGCAAGGGTTACCTGGCGGTCAGCGTCGCCTTGCTGGCGCTCGTGACGGCACTGCCGATCATCCAGGTGGTCATGCGAAACCTGTTTGACACGCCGCTCATGCGCTCGGAAGAGTTCACTAAGTATTTTCTGATCTGCCTGGCTTTCATGGCGGCCCCCGTCGCCGTGTCCGGTGCCGGCATGATCGCCATGGACGAGTTGCGTCGCGCTCTCCCCGGTCTTGCGCGGCGAGTCTTGTCGGTCTTGATCCTTGCGGGCTCGACCTTGATCTTCGCCGTCGCGACCTTCTCCGCGGTGCTGACGTCGGTGAAAAACGCGCACGTATCGACAACGCTTGGCGTGCCGTTCTGGGTTTTCATTCTCCCCGGCACGATCGGCTTCCTTCTGGTCACCTTCGAGTACCTCGTGCGGCTCGTCGAATACTGGCGCGACGGTGAGGGCAGCTACACCGCGGACGAAATCGCCGATGAAATTGATGTCGATCCGACTTCGTCCGCTCCTCCGGGTGCGCTCTAGCCGAGGACCTTACCATGACAATCGGATTGGCTTTCCTCGTCCTGTTCTCCGTCGGCTTCCCCGTCGTGGTCGCGATGATGCTGCCGTCGATCTACTACATCCTGGCGAACGGTTTCCCCCTCGACTCCGCCGCTCAGAGACTGATCTTCTCCGTCGACTCTTTCACGCTTGTGGCGATCCCGGTCTTCATTCTGGCCGGCAACCTGATGAACACCGCCGGCATCACGTCGCGCATCTTCAACTTCGCCAACATCGTGGTCGGACGCGTGCCCGGTGGCCTGGCTCAGGTCAACATCTTTGCCAGCCTGATCTTCGCAGGCATGTCGGGCGCCGCTCTCGCTGACGTCGGCGGTCTGGGCCGTGTCGAGATAAAGGCGCTCCGAGAAAGAGGGTTCAGCGCCGGATTTGCGGCCGCCGTGACCGCGGCGTCTGCGACCGTGGGGCCGATCTTCCCACCCAGCATCATCCTCATCATCTATGGTGCGGTCACCAACACCTCGATCGTGAGCCTGCTGCTGGCCGGCGTGCTGCCCGCGATCCTGTGCGTGATCATGCTCATGCTGACGACCGCCATCCTTGCGCGTCTGCGCCGCTTCCCGCGCGAACCACGTTGGCCCACGCCAAGCGAAGTAACACGCGGCGGAGCGGCGGCACTGCCGGCTCTGCTCGCGCCCGTGTTCCTCGTCGGCGGCATGCTCACAGGCTGGTTCACGCCGACCGAGGCTGCTGCCGTCGTCGTCCTCTACATCCTTCTGGTGAGCGCGCTCGTCTACCGCGATCTCAGCCCCAGCCATTTGCTGACCTCGGCGGTCGACACGGTCAAGGCCACGGGCGCGATCCTGGTGATCGTCGCAGGGGCGCAGCTGCTGGGTTGGGTCTTTGCACTCGAGCAGGTGCCGCAACAGTTTGCGTCCGCCGTGCTGCCCGACACCGACAACACTATCGTGCTTCTGCTCGTCCTGAACCTGATCCTGCTGGTCGCCGGCATGTTCCTGGATGCCGGCGTCGTCGTGCTGCTGATCATGCCGATCGTGGCGCCGCCCCTGATCGCAGCCGGCGTCGATCCCGTGCACCTGGGCATCGTGTCGGTCTTCAACGTGGTGCTCGGGTTGGTGACGCCGCCGATGGGCCTGTCCTTGTTCCTGATCAGTGACATCGCGCGCGTACCGATGAGCCGGCTCGTGCGGGAACTGCTGCCCTTCTACGTGCCGCTGTTCCTCACGCTCATGCTGATCACCTTCATACCGGCCATCTCGCTCTGGCTGCCAAACCTCAACTGACCGGAAGGACGTTTCCGCATCATGCGACCCCTGAAGATGCTACAGATCGGAGTAGGTGGATATGGCGCAGCTTGGCTTCGCGACTTCGTCCCGCCAGTGAAAGCCAGGGGACTGGTCGAGACGGTGGCGGTCTGCGACATCGACGAACAGGCGCTGGGCGCGGCGCGCGACTTTCTGGGGCTGCCAGAGACCCAGTGCTACACCGATGCAGCCCAAGCGTGTCGTCAGGCCGACGCCGATTTCGCTCTGATTTCGACTCCACCGTGGGACCACGCCGATCACGTCGCGATGGCCGCCAATGCCGGCATGGATGTGCTGTGCGAAAAACCGATTGCCGCTTCGATTGAGGACACAGCGCACATCGTCAGAACGGCCCGCGAAACGGGCCGCCGGATCGCGTTCACGATGACCCACCGGTTCGATCAGGCCCATTCCACCCTGCGACGCGAGGTCCACAGCGGCCAATATGGCGCGCTCGATTACATTACCTTCCGCCTCACCGGTGAACTGCGGCGGTTCGCAAGCTGGGGCCGGTTCCGCCACGAGATGGACGATGTCATGCTGGTCGAGGCAGCCATTCATCACTTCGACATCCTGCGCGATCTGGCCGGCGCCGCGCCAGCCTCCATCTTCGCCACGTCCTGGAACCCTCCCTGGGGGGAGTTTGCCGGCGATTCCCAGGTTCTGGCGATCATGCGCTTCGGCAACGACGTCCGGGCCAGCTACGAAAGCACCGCCTGCAATGCGGTCTCCATCAACGAGTACTTCAAGGGCACGATCCGCGCCGAGTTCGACAAGGCCACGCTGATCCTCGACGGCGGAAGGCTGGAACGCATGTACTACGATCCCACCGGCCAAGAGCCTGTACGCCGCCCCGGAAGCGGGGAGACGGTTGAGCCAGTCGTGCAGGACAGTTTCGGAAACGTCTGGATCATCGAGCGCTTTGTGCAGTGGTTGCGCGGCGGCGAACCAATGCCGACGCGGCTGGAAGAAACGCTCCAGTCGCAGGCCATGGTTTTCGCCGCGCTCGAATCGGCGCGCACGGGCAAGCAGGTCGACGTGCGCGCAATTGCCGACAGGTTCGGCCATTTGGCCCGGCCTTAGAGCCGCGCCAACCAATCATACACCTGAAAGGAGAACCGTGAATGAAGCTCGAAAACAAGATCGCCGTCGTCACCGGTGGAGGCGGAGGCATCGGCCGTCAGACATGCCGCCTGCTGGCTGGCGAGGGGGCGAAGATCGTGGTTGCCGACCGCGTCCTGGAGGATGCCGAGCGCACGGCAGCGGAATTGAGCGACGCCGGTGCGACAGCGGTCCCGATGCACGTCGAAATGGCCGACGACGACTCCATCCGCAAGTTGGCCGAGCAGTCGGTGGAGCGGTTCGGGCACATCGACATCCTCGTCAACAATGCCGGCGCGCGCGTGTTCGGACCGGTGACGGACGCCACCCTCGAAGACTGGGCGTTCATTCTGGACGTCAACCTGCGAGGCCCCGGGTTGAGCTGCAAATACCTGATCCCGCACATGCGCCAGGGCGGCAGCATCATCAACATCTCGTCCGCCAACGGTGTGGTCGGCCGTCCGGGAATGGCCCTTTACGATGCGTCCAAGGCGGGACTGCTGGCGTTGACCCGGTCAATGGCCTGCGATCATGCCGATCAAGGTATCCGCATCAATGCGGTTCTGCCCGGACCGACGCTGACCGACTTTCACATCAAGCGGGCAGCCGCCGAAGGCCGCGAACTCGATGCCGGGCTGACACGTCCGCACGATGATGGTCCCGGCATTTTGCGCCGCCAGGGTCTGCCGGAGGAAATCGCCGCGGCGGTCGTGTTCCTGGCGACAGACGATGCTTCCTTCGTCACCGGTGCATGCTTCAACATCGACGGTGGACTGAGCGCCATCGCACAGAGGAACTAGGCCGAAACGATGATGCCGCGTGTCGACGTCCTTGAGCGTTGCCGGAAGATCCGCGCCGACGAGAACGGCATTCTCGTTGGCGCGGCCATCGGCGCGGGTCTGATGGCCGAGGCGGCCACTCGCGGCGGCGTCGATCTGCTGATCGCGATCACCGCCGGCCGTTTCCGCATGATGGGAGGCGCCTCGCTCACCTGCATGATGCCGATCGCGGACAGCAATGCGCTTACGGCACGTTTCGCCCGGTCCGAGATCCTCAACAACAGCACGGTGCCTGTGTTCTTCGGCGCCAACTGCATGGATCCGCGCCTTGATCTCGATGCCTTCCTCGATCGGGTGCGCGACTGGGGCTTCTCCGGCGTCACCAACTTTCCAAGCGCGCTCTTTGTCACGGGCGGGTTGCGTGATCGGATGGAGGCGGCGGGGATCGGCTTTGGCCGCGAAGTGGAACTGGTCAAGCGCGCGAAGGAGCACGGATTGGCGACCATCGCCTATGTCCAGACACCGCAGGAAGCGCGGGTGATGGCCCAAGCCCCCGCCGACATCGTCAATGTCAATCTTGGCTGGAACCAGGGCGGGACGCGCGGCGTCGCAAGCAGGCTCTCGGTGAGCGACGCCGGAAGCTGGGTGCGCCACATGGTCGAAACGATAGGACGCGCCAATCCCGATGTCCTGCCCGTCATCGAAGGCGGACCGATAACGACCGCCGAGGAACTAGTCGCCGTTTGCCGCGAGTCCCGTGCGCTGGGCTACATCGGCGGGTCAACGATCGACCGTATGCCGCTGGAAGACTCCGTGTCGGACAAGACGTCTTCCTTCAAGACGATGCACGTGTTGCGGTCCAGGCTCGATCGGCTCGAGCAGAGGCTGGAACGCAGCCCGATCGAACAGATCTTGCCGGGTACCTCCGATGCCGTTCGCATGGCGGTGGCCCGGACACACGAGGCGGCCGGCTCCGAACTGCCCGTGCTCATCATCGGTGAGCCCGGCACCGGGCGGCGCCAGATCGCACGTGCAATCCATCGTCACGGGCGCCGCCGAAACGATCCGTTTCGCATAGTCGGGTGCGCGGGCAAGACCGAGGAGGAATTGGCCGCCGAACTGTTCGGACATCGCGGGCCGGCAGACGAGCGTCGCCGGCTGGGTCTGCTCGAAGTGCTTCAGGGCGGCACACTGGCGATAGCCGATGTCTGTCAGGCCCCGGCCGGTCTCCAAACGCAGTTTCTGGATATGGTCTCAAGTGGTCGGATGCCACGCTCGACGGGCGGTGAGGGTCCCGGTCCCGACATCCGTCTGCTGTTCACGGCGCGACCGGCAGGTATGGAAGACGGCATTGATCCGGCCTTGCATGCGCGGATCGGCGCGCTTGAAGTGTTGCTTCCGCCGCTCAGGGAGCGGCCCGAAGACATTCCGCTCCTAGCCCGTCAGATCCTTGACCGCATAGGCGATCGAAGCGGCCGTGCCGCGCGCGGCCTGGATCCGGCGGCATATCGTGCGCTGATATCACATGGATGGCCGGGCAATCTCGACGAACTCCACCATGTGCTCACGCGGGCTTCAATGACGACCGGCGACGGCCCGATCGCTGCCGCGGCCATCAAGCACGCGCTGGGAACGTCCCATTCAATGACACCTCGCCCCGATGTCGTCGACGAGAAAAGCTGGCTTCTGGATGGCTTGCGTCGCAACCGCTTCCGAAGAAACCAGACTGCGGCGTTTCTCGGAATCTCGCGAAAGACCCTTTACAACAAGATGAAGCGCCATGGTCTTCTGTCGACCTGATCGAAATCTAACAAAGGGCGCCGTCGGCAATACGCATCGCATCGCCATGCCATTTCCGGCCGTGCAGTACGATGGGCCTGCCGCTGATCTGTCGCGCCTCGGTGACCAGGTCGGCGTCCTTCAACGATCCTTGTGCCGCAAAGGCGTGCAACACGATCGACTCGGGTTCGATGGCGGCCGCATGCACCACCTGATCGAGCGAACTGGCCATGGCGACGACCCCGAGACCGTCGCCCTGCAATCGATCAAGCCGAGCGATCTCGGCTGCATAGCCGGTTCCCATCGCATCGAGGCCCTCGGCGAGCGGCCCGGAATGGGCACCCATCGTCGGATAGTTGATGACACGTCCAATGCCCTTGTCGCGCAGTGTCGCGCACAGATCGTCCCAGATAGCGAAGGGGTCCGCTGCAAGGATCGCGCCGACCGTGCTCGACGGAAAGCCGTCGGTTCGCTCGAGCGCCTCCAGGAGCGCCCCGTTGACGCTGACATTCGGCATCAGCACACCCAGTTCGATCGTCGTTTCGTCGCCTCGAAACCGCCAGCGGGCGGGTGCGAGAACACCCGACTCAGCGGTTTCGACAGGCGCCTGTTCGGTCAGGAATCGAAAGTGAACTCTGGCGTGGGCGTCGGACATGAGCGTCGAACTAGACGTCGGCCGGCCCTTCGCGCAAGCGGTCGCGCCCAAATCGCATCAGCACGACCAAGATTCACGCTGCGAACGGGGATGCCATGAGACGTGCCTACGTCATAGGAACCTGTGACACGAAAGGCGTGGAACTGGCCTTCGTGCGCGATTGCCTTGAAAGGGCAGGTACGAGAACGCGGCTCGTCGATGTCGGGACGAGACAGTCCCCCGGCATGGCCGATGTCGCCCCGGACGAGGTCGCCATGGCGCACCCCGATGGCGCCGCTGCCATCTTCGTTGATGACCGCGGCCAGGCGGTCGCTGCGATGGCCGATGCGCTCCGCCGCTGGTTGCCCGACAGGGATGATCTCGCCGGTGTTGTCGGATTGGGCGGATCAGGCGGCACGGCTTTGATTTGCCCGGCGCTTCGGGCGCTTGATGTCGGTGTCCCCAAACTCATGGTTTCGACAGTCGCTTCCGGCCAGGTGGGCCAATATGTCGGCGGTTCGGATATCACGATGATGTATTCGGTCACCGATGTGGCCGGCATGAACCGGGTCTCGCGCAAGGTTCTGGCCAACGCCGCCGCCGCCATGGCCGGGATGGTCAAATTCACCTCCGAGGAACAGGGTGACGACCGGCCGGCACTCGGGCTCACCATGTTCGGGGTGACGACCGCGTGCGTCGATGCCGTGCGGTCGAAAATGGAAGACCGCTACGATTGTCTTGTCTTTCATGCCACCGGCACCGGTGGCGCAGCGATGGAGAAGCTTGCCGATTCCGGCCTCGTCGACGGCTTGATTGACCTCACGACGACCGAAATCGCCGATCTGCTGGTCGGGGGTATTTTCCCGGCTTCCGATGATCGTCTCGGCGCACCGGCCCGCGGGCCGCTCCCCTATGTCGGCTCGTGCGGCGCCCTCGACATGGTCAATTTCGGACCGGTGTCAGAGGTGCCGGAACCTTATCGGAAACGCCTTCTTTACGCGCACAATCCGCAAGTGACGCTCATGCGCACCACGCCCGACGAGAACGTCAGGATCGGCACCTTCATCGGCGAGCGGCTGAATCGCATGTCCGGTCCGGTCTGCTTTCTGCTGCCCGAGGGTGGCATCTCGGCTCTCGATGCGCCGGGCCAGCCATTTTGGGATCCCGAGGCGGACCAAGCCCTGTTCGAGGCCATCGAGCGGACGGTTCGCCCCGGGGCGCACCACAGCGTCCTGCGCCTGCCTCATCACATCAATGACGAACAGTTTGCCCAAGCGGTCGTGGCCGCGTTCGAGGAGATCCAGCGATGAACTATCACGCCAATGGTGCCGCCGATCCGGCTTTTCGACGGACCGACCTGTTGCGGAACTTCCGGGAGATGGCAGAAAAACGGATACCGATCATCGGGGGCGGAGCGGGCACGGGCCTTTCCGCCAAATGCGAGGAGGCGGGCGGCATCGACCTGATCGTCATCTACAATTCGGGCCGCTATCGGATGGCCGGCCGTGGCTCGCTTGCCGGTGTCCTGTCCTATGGCAACGCGAACGAGATCGTGCTCGACATGGCGCGCGAGGTCCTGCCGGTGGTCAGACATACGCCCGTTCTGGCAGGCGTGAACGGCACCGATCCGTTCCTCCTCAAGGAGCCGTTCCTGCAGACGCTGAAGGCCTGCGGTTTTGCGGGGATCCAGAATTTTCCGACGGTGGGCCTGATCGACGGTACGTTCCGGGCCAATCTCGAAGAGACCGGGATGGGCTACGGCCTCGAAATCGACCTCATCCGCGCTGCGCGCGAACTCGACCTTCTGACGACGCCCTACGTGTTCAATGAGGAAGAAGCCGTCGCAATGGCCGAGGCCGGTGCCGACATCCTCGTGGTGCATCTGGGGCTGACCACCGGAGGTTCGATCGGCGCGGAGACAGCACTGACACTGGAGGAATGCCCGGCACGGATCGATGCGTGCGCCAAGGCCGCCCTCGATCACCGACCCGACGTTTTGATCCTGTGCCATGGCGGGCCGGTCTCAAGCCCCCAGGACGCCCGCTACGTCCTGAACAACTGCGAACACTGCCATGGCTTCTATGGGGCCAGTTCCATGGAGCGACTTCCCATGGAGCGCGCAGTCACGGAGCAGACCGCCGCCTTCAAACAGATCCGCTTCTAACCGGAAAGAATCCCATGCCTAGAGCTTACGCCAGTACCGTCATCGACGCCCCCGCAGACCTTGTCTGGGCACGAGTTCGAGATTTCAATGCTTTGCCGAAATGGCATCCCGACATCGCAACCTCGCAGATCGAGGAAGCCAAGGCGTCCGATCAGGTGGGATGCGTGCGCAACTTCCAGCTCAAATCCGGCGAGACCATACGTGAACGGCTTCTTGCCCTATCGGACCGCGAGCGGTTCTATGTCTACAATTTCGAAACCTCGCCGTTCGAGGTGGAAAACTATATCGCCACATTGCGCGTGACACCTGTTACAATCACAAACAAGAGCTTCGTGGAGTGGTGGGCCGATTTTGACTGCGAACCAGCCAATTCCGCAGATTGGATCGATCGATTCGCGACTAACGTATTTGCAGCCGGTTTTGATAGCCTCGGCAAGATGTAGCCCCCCAATCTTATCCGGATCACAGAGTTCCTCCACGGGGCGCCGGCCTCGCCAACTCCGCGCGAAAACTCATGGCTGACCTGCTGCAATGGAAGCGGTGCTCTTGTCGGTGCGCCGTTCGACCGCAGCATGATCGCTTCCGATGAGTTCAGGAGTTCGTTCTTCCGGGGCAGAGAACGTTGGATCCCGGTCCCTTCCTCTCCGCCACCGCACGCGACTGGGATCAAACGCTCTCTTTCGGGTCGGTCGCGGCCAAGATCGCGCAACACCTACCGCCGAGCGGATTCAATCTACCTTTGACGCGCCGTCGATCACGAAGGTGAAGTGCTGGACGCGGTCGTCACGAAGACGCAGGAACGCATAGCGGCACTGAACCGAAGGTCCGCGTAGCGAAATTGTTGCGAAAACGGCTCAAACGGCATGGCAAGCCCGCGGCCATCATCACCGACAAGCTCAAGTCCTTTGGCGCGGCCCTGCGCGAATTGGGCATAGACGCCAGCCGCCGCCAGACCTCTGGCCGCTGGATCAACAACCGGGTTGAGAACAGCCACCTGCCATTGCGAAGACGTTCGCGTGCGATGCTCCGTTTCCGGCAAATGCGAAGTCTGCAGAAATTCGCCGCCGTCCACGGCTCGGTCCAAGACCCCCCCCCGGGTCAAGCCTGAGCGCGTGCTTTAATCGGAAACGTCGCCTCTACAGCCGATCAAACGTGAAGCAGAACCGCACCGCCGCTCTTGCCGAGTGGCGCCGGCTTCTGGCGGCACAAGGCAGGGTCCGTCCGTCAAACGGAGACCGGTTCGCGTTTGTGTGACACCTCCCACAGGCCACTGAGGCCTTCGGGTTGTCCAATTGTCGGCGTCCGCCGCGCTCTGGCGGAGGTTGCTCCGCATGGATCAAGTGCTTGATGTGATCCTCTCAAACACCGATCCGGGCGCTCAGGCCACCATCGATGAGGAAGTCGGCGCCGGTGGTGAAGCCGGCCGCGTCGCTGCAGAGATAGGCGATCAGCGCGCTCGTTTCGGAGACCGTGCCGACCCGGCCGATCGGATGGGCGCGACCGAAGGCGGCGATCATCTCTTCTTCCGACTGCCCCTGCGAGGCAAGGCTGCGCGCCGAGAATTCCAGAAGCGGCGTGCGGATCGAGCCCGGGCTGATCGAGTTCACCCTGATGCCATCGCGGGCGCAATCGACGGCCATGGCCCGTGTCAAAGCATGGATCGCGCCCTTGGTGGTCGCGTAGGCCAGAACGCCGTCCTGGTTGGCATGCCCCTGAACGGACGAGACGTGCACGATCGCGCCGCTGCCGGCGGCCTTCATCAACCGGTAGCCGTGATGTGCGGTCAGATAGCACGATCGCAGATTGACCGCGATCGACCGGTCCCAGTCGGCGGGCGTGGTCGTCTCGATGGTGCCGTAGGTCTGGATCGCGGCCGCATTGACCAGAATATCAAGGGTGGGCGTGGCCGCGGCAATCGCGTCGAACCAGGCCGCGACCGAACCGTCGTCCGACACGTCGACTTGATGGACGCTCACCGCAAGGTCACCGGCCGCCTTCTCGGCCGCTTCGTTCAGGTCGGCATCGATGCCGGCGAGGAAGACGCGGGCCCCGTGCCGCGCCAGATGCAGAGCGGCATCGAGCCCGATGCCGCTGGTTCCGGTCACCGCTGCGGTCTTGCCGGTGAAATCGTATGCCAATGTGTCCTCCCGTCGTCAGCGCGCCAGCAGCGCCTTCATGTAGCCGATCGCGAACGCCTTGCCGGCGTGCCACGGCGCGTTGCAGTGCAGTTCGGGCGTGTGATCTGGAATGAGCACGCCGTCATAGCCATTGTCCTTCAGGACCGCGATCATGCGCGCCATGTCGATGTCGCCTTCGTCGATGAAGACCTCATGGTAGTTGGGCACCTTTCCGCGCACGTTGCGGAAGTGGATATAGCCAATCCGGTCCTGACGCGCGAAGTCGGCGACCGTGTCGTAGATGTCGCCATCGGCCATTTCCTGCAGGCATCCCAGGCATAGTTCCGCCTTGTTGGCGGGCGAGGCCGACAGCGCGAAGGCGCGCCGATAGGCATCATGGGAATTGATCAGCTTGGCCGTCATGCGCAGGCTGTCGACGGGCGGATCGTCCGGATGGGCCGCAAGCACTACGCCCGCCTCCTCGGCGACAGGGAGGAGTTCGTCAAGGAAACGGGCGTAGCGCAACCAGATTTCGTCGCTTGAGACCGGCCGCTGGCTTTCCGGCCCGAGCCGGTCTCGATAGGCCATGTTCCAGACCATGCCTTCGGGGATCGGCGCATCGCGGTCGATCCGGTCGATGTCGAACCCGACCGACATGGCGCCGCCCCGCGCGAATGGTCCGCGCACCCAGCCCCATACGCCCGTCACCGAGAAATTGTAGCCGATGCAGGGCACGCCGGCCTCGCCGGCAGCGCGAACGATCGATTTGAGGTGCTCGATCTGCGCGTCGCGCTCAGGCCCGTCGAGCAGAATATCGTACCAGTGGGCGACCGCGAAGTTCTCGATGGCGGCCAGTTCGAGATCGTGCGCGGCAAGGTCGGCCTTCAGCCGGTGAAAGGTCTCGGCGGTCCAGTCCTCGGCACAGCTTGTCCCCCAGTTGTCCCGGCCTTCGGCGACGAGCTTGGGATCGGCGGAGAAATAGTCCTCCAGGTGCGCAACCACATGGCTGACGCCGAGCTGCTGCGCGAACCGGTAGTGGTCTTCGTTCAGCATGCGCCGGTAAAGGCCCAGTCCGATCTTCATGTGTGCCTCCACTCGGCCTGCATTGCTGTCTTCATGCCGGTCGCGCCGCCAAGGCGCGCATGACGCCGCGCAGTTCGGCCAGCCCCTTCAGGCGCCCGATCGCCGAATAGCCGGGATTTGTGATCTTGCCGATGTCATCGAGCAGGAGATGGCCATGGTCGGGGCGCATCGGTATCTCGCCGTCGGCCCGCCCTTCCGCGCGGCGTCGCGCCTCCTCCTCCAGCAGCACGGCGACGAGACCCACCATGTCGACATCGCCGTCCAGATGGTCGGACTCAAAGAACGCGCCCGAACCCTCGCGCCTGACATTGCGTAGATGGGCGAAATGGATCCGCGGGGCGAATTCACGCGCGATCGCGATCACGTCGTTGTCGGCCCGCGCGCCCAGCGAGCCGGCGCACAACGTCATTCCATTGGCGACGGACGGAACCGCCGAGAAGACCTTGCGGTAATCCTCCGCCGTGCAGACGATGCGGGGCAGGCCGAACAGGGGCATTGGCGGGTCGTCCGGATGCAGGCAGAGCCGCGCACCGGCCTCCTCGGCCGCCGGAATAACGCGCTCCAGAAAGGCGACCAGCGTGCCGCGCAGATCGTCGGCGCTCATGTCGGCGAATTCGGCGATCGCGGCGCGGATGTCTTCGCGCCCATGCGATTGCTCCGATCCGGGCAGGCCGGCGATGATGGTCGTCTCCAACGCCGCGACCGCGTCCTCGTCCATGTCATCGAACCGCGCCCGTGCGGCGCGCGCGACCGGTTCGGGATAGTCCGCATCGGCCCGGCGCAGAACGAAGAGGTCGTAGGCGGCGAAAGCGACCGGATCGAAGCGCAGCGCCAATCCGCCGCTCTCAGTACGGTACCGCAGGTCCGTCCGCGTCCAGTCGACCACCGGCATGTAATTGTAGCAGATCGTGGTCACGCCGTTGGCGGCCAGGTTGCGCAGTGTCTCGATCCAGGCGTCGATATGGCGGTTCGCATCACGGCCGCCCTGCTTGATGGCCGGGTGAACGGGGATGCTTTCGGTCACCGCCCAACGCATTCCGGCACGCTCGATGGCAGACCTGTGCTCGGCGATCCGGTCGCCGGGCCAGGCCCGCCCGTCATAGATGTCGTGCAGGGCGGTGACGATACCGGTGGCGCCGGTTTGCCGGATGTCGCCAAGCGTCACCGGATCACCGTGACCGAACCACCGCCAACTCTCGAGCACCGTTGAGTCTCCTTCGTCCTGATCCGTTTCTCGCTTGTCGCACTTCCAATTTCAAGGCTTTTGTTGGACCAGATTGATGCGGTTAACCTCAATGTCGCGCCGAGCGCGCCGGATCAGGAGAAGAAATGGGCATTTCAGTGTTGCAAAGCGCCCAATCCTGCGGCATGCTCTTCCTGGCCCAACAAGTTTGGTCCAACAAATAGCGATGAAGGGGATTCCAAGAGTTGGCCGTCTCGATGCTTGCCGATGTTGGCGAAAGCGCCGTGGATACGCTGGTGCGCCAGATCCGGCAGTATATCCACGATCACCGCCTGACGGTCGGCGACGCGCTGCCGTCGGAGCGGGAACTCGGGGAGCGGTTCGATGCGGCGCGCAACACGGTGCGCGAAGCGATCCGTATTCTGAAGGCCTACGGGGTGATCGAGGTGCGGCCGAAGGTCGGGGCGGTGATCGTCGATCGTCACATGGACGCGGTGCTCGATCTGTTTTCGTTCCAGATCGGTCTGTCACGCGAGACGTTTCTGGACATCCAGGGATTTCGCCGACTGATCGAGGTCGGCGCGGTCGACACGATCTTCGCGGGGCTGAGCGAGGAAGGGCTCGCGACGCTCGAGGCAATCAACGCGTCCATTCTTTCGGCCGGATCGGTCAAGCAGGCCGCGCAAAGCGATTTCGACTTTCATTGCACGATGCTCGGCTTCACGGGCAACAAGACGCTGGTCGGCGTCTATAGAACCATGCAGCCGATGATCACGCGGCTGATGGAGACCGGCAAGGCAACGGACGGGCTTGAGGGCACTTTCGAGACCCATTCGGCGATACTGGACGCTCTGGCGCGTCGGGATCGGCTGGCGTTCCAGTACCTCATGGACCGGCATCTCGACCACGGCCTGAAATACATCGACGGTTCGGTGATGTGAGATCACGGGCCGGGTACACCGGCCCGGAAAACCCAAGCAATTTCAAATGGGAGGAAGACCATGAAATTCACGAGACTTTTGGCCTCTGCCGCAATCGCCCTCGGCTTCGCCGCAGGCCCCGCCAGCGCCGATGATCTGACTGTTGCCGGAATCGTGTTCCAGCAGGATCAGTTCTTCCGGACGATCCAGATGGGCATGCAGGCGGCCGCCGAGGAGGCCGGCGCGACCCTGCTCGAGGGCAATTCCGATTCTCAGCCGGACAAGGAAATCAGCCTGATCGACACCTACATCGCGCGCGGCGTCGATGCGATCGTCATCTCGCCCGTTTCCGGTGTCGCCTCGATCCCTCCGCTGGCGAGCGCCAAGGAGCGCGGCATTCACGTTGTGACCTACAATTCGACGATCGAGGACGACAGCATTCCCGTCTCCTACCTGAATTCGCAGCAGCGGGACCTGGGCAACACGACCGGTGACATGGCGGCAGCGTTCATTCGCGACCAGCTTGGCGGCGAGGCCAACGTGGCCACGCTCGGCTTCCAGGCGCTGTTGCCGGAGATTTCCGCTGACCGGGTCGACGGGTTTGTCGAGAAGGCCGAAGAGGGTGGCACGCTAAACATCGTCGCCCAGCAGGACGCCTGGCTGGCCGAGGATGCTGTCCAGGTGGCCGGCGACATCATCACCGCCAACCCCGATCTGAACATCATCTACGCCGCCAACGAGGGCGGCACCGTCGGTGCCGTGCAGGCTGTCCGCAACGCTGGCAAGCAGGGCGAGATCTTCGTGTTCGGCGTCGATGGCACCGAGCAACTCGTCGGCTTCCTGCTCGATGAGGACAATGTGCTCCAGGGTGTAACGGCGCAGCAGCCCTTCGTGATGGGCCAGATGGCCGTTCAGTCGGCGATCGCGGCGGCCAGGGGCGAGGAGGTCGAGCAGACCGTCATCGTGCCTGTGCTCGGCCTTTCGCGCACCGACCGGGCGGGTGTCGAGGAGTTCCAGGACTATCTGCGCTCGCTGAACTGAGGCTGCAACACGCCGATATCCGGGCGCTGGCTGGCCGGCGCCCGGACCCGTCTCATGCACCCGGCGGCGCCGCTCGTCGGCGCTGTTCCTTGTCCGGTACCTCCAAACGAAGACGCAGCATGGCCACCGTCGAAACGAAGGACCTGTCCAAGACTTACGGGACCGTCAAGGCGCTGGACGGCGTTTCGCATGTCTTCGAGGCCGGCCGCATTCACGCGCTGATGGGCAAGAACGGATCGGGCAAGTCGACGCTCGTCAAGATGCTCAGCGGCGTCGTCGAGCCCACGCGCGGCGAAATCCGGCTGAACGGCGAAGCGGTCAACTTCCGCGGACCGGCGGATGCGTTCGCCAAGGGGGTCGTCACCGTTCATCAGGAGCTGAGCCTGGTCGCCGAACTGTCGGTCGCCGAGAACGTCTTCCTGGGTCGGCTGCCAATGAACCGCACTGCGGGCATCGCCCGCATCGACTGGAGCCGGGTGTACGGTGAGACTCGGGCGCTGCTCGACACCATGGCGGTCGACATCGACCCGCATACGCCGGTCGGCCGACTGAGCGTCGGCCAGCAGCAGATCATCGAGATCGCCAAGGCGATGTCCTTCGATCCGGCCCTGCTGCTGCTCGACGAGCCGACATCGGCGCTCGCCTCCAAAGAGGTCGAGATGCTGTTCGACCTGCTGCGCGTTCTGCGCAAACGTGGCGTGACGATGATGTACATCTCTCACCGGATGAGCGAACTCGGCGAGATCGCCGACACCGTGACGGTGCTTCGCGACGGCAAGCTCGTCGGCGCGGTCGAGTTCGACGCGTCGAGCAACGAGGAAATCATCGACATGATGTTCGGCAGCGTCGCCCGGGCGCACAGGCCCGCAAGGGCGACGCGCGCCAAGACCGCCACCCCCATCCTCAAGGTGCGCGGGCTGACCCGCGAGCCGGCGTTCCGGGACATCTCGTTCGATCTCGCTGCCGGAGAGGTGCTTGGCATTGCAGGCATGCTCGGGGCGGGACGGACCGAACTGCTCAGGGCGATCTTCGGCGCCGAGCCGCCCGACAGTGGCGAGATCATCGTGGACGGCGCCACGGTGCACCGGCCCGCGCCCCGCCGCATGACCAATCTGGGGATTGGCTACACGCCCGAAAACCGCAAGGAAGCGGGCCTGATCCAGCCCCATTCGATCCATGCGAACCTGTCGCTCGCCAGCCTGCCGCAGATCGCACCACGCGGCTTGGTTACGCGCGCTGCCGAAACCCCTGGCGTTGCCCGGCAGGTCGGGCATCTCGAGATCAAGGTGGGCAGCGTGGACGATCCGGTCTCATCGCTGTCGGGCGGCAACCAGCAGAAGGTCGTGATCGGCAACTGGCTGAACACCAACCCGAAGATCCTCTTCTACGACGAGCCGAGCCGCGGCGTGGATGTCGGCGCCAAGCAGCAGATCTTCCGCATCATCTGGGAAGAGGCGGACCGGGGCGTCGGCGCGATCTTCGTGTCGACCGAACTGGAGGAAGTGCTCGAAGTCTGCGACCGCATCCTGGTGATGCGCGAGGGCAGCCTCGTTGGCGAACTCGATCCGACCAGCACGACGCTCACCGAACTGTATACCGCCTGCATGGGGGAAAGCTGATGGCGCTTGCCGGCCTGTTCCGGCGCTACCCGATGGAAATCATCCTGGTGGCGATGTATCTTTATCTCGTTATCGCGGCGCCCGGCTTCGCCACGATCGACAACCAGCTCAATATACTGCGCAACATCACGATGATGGGCATCATCGCCTTCGGCATGACGATGGTGATCATCTCGGGCGAGATCGACCTTTCGGTGGGCTCGGGCGTCGCCTTCTCGGGTTGTCTGACGGCCTGGGTGACGCGCGAGCTGACGCCCTTTCTGGGGCCTTACCCGTCAATCGCCGTCGGGGCCGTGGCCGCCATGGTCGCCCTGGCGGCGATCGGCGTGTTCACCGGCAAGCTGCGCCAGCATTTCAACATGCCCACCTTTATCACCACGCTCGGGCTGCTCACTGTGCTCTCGGGCGCCGCCAACCTGATCACGGGCGGCTTTCCGATCACCAGCTTTCCCTATGAGTTCAGCTTCCTGGGGTCGGGCTTTCTGTTCGGCATCCCGTTTCCGGTCTACATCTTCGTCGCGGTGTTCGGCCTGGTCTTCTTTTTGATGAATTACACCAGCTTCGGCCGGTCGCTTTACGCGGTCGGCGGCAATCTGGAAGCGGCGCGCCTTTCGGGGATCGATGTGTGGAAGACCAAGACGCTGGCGCTGGCGCTCACGGGCGTCTTCACGGCGATCGCCGGCGTCCTGATCGCCTCGCAGATCCTTTCGGGAAGCGCCAGCGCCGCGCGTGGCTGGGAACTGACTGTCATTTCGGCGGTGATCATCGGCGGCACCAGCCTGTTCGGCGGCAAGGGCACGATCCGTGGCACGCTGATCGGCGTCCTGTTCCTCGGCGTGATCGTCAATGGCATGACGCTGCTGAACGTCAGCGAATACTGGCAACTGGTCGTGCGCGGTGCCCTGATCATTGGTGCGGTTCTCATGAACCACATGCTGGAAACCCAGGCCAGGCGTTAGCGCAGGGAGGCGATCATGGACGAGGTGAGGTGCATCGCGCCGACCGGCGATCATTGCGGCGAGGCCGCGACATGGGACGAGGAACGCGGCACCATCTACTGGGTCGACATCAACCGCTTCGTCCTGCACGCGCATAGGCTGGAAAGCGGTGCCACCCGCAGCCATCTGTTCGACGAACCGGTCGTGGCCCTGTCGTTGACGGATCGGCCCGGCGTGCTGCTCGTGTGCCTCGCCTCGCAGCTCGTGCTGTTCGACATCGCGACCGGGACGCACACGGCCCTGGGCGTGACGCTTCCCGGTTGGCCCGATGTCCGCTTCAACGACGGCCGCACCGATCCCCGCGGCGCCTTCTGGGTCGGATCGATGGGCAACAATGTCGGCCCACAGGGCCAGAACCTTGATCCCGTCGACGGCAAGGGGCGGTTGTTCCGCTATCGCGCGGGCGGCGATCTGCAGGAGATGGAAGCGGGCATCGGCATCGCCAACACGCTGTGCTGGGCGCCCGATCGGCGCACATTCTATTTCGGCGACACGCTCCGCAACCAGATCCGCGCCTATTCCTACGATCCCGAAACCGGGGACATCGGTCCCGGGCGCATCTTCTTCGAAGGGTTCGAGCGCGGCCTGCCCGACGGTTCGGCGATCGACGCCGAAGGCTGTTTGTGGAACTGCCGTTTCGGAGGCGGCTGTATCGTTCGGGTGACGGCCGATGGCACCATTGACCGCGTCGTCGAGATGCCCGTCGCCAACGTCACGACCTGCGCCTTCGGGGGCCCCGATCGCTCGACCCTGTACGTGACCACCGCCAGCCTGATGAGGAACGAAAGCGATCGACTTGCCGGAAGCCTGTTCGCCATCGAGACCGATACGCGCGGTCTCCCCGAAAACCGATTCAAGACAGAAGGATCAGCCCGATGACAGACCTGACTGAACGGCTCGAACGCTGCTACACCGGCGCCGTCTACGACGTCATGCGCGAGCGCGGCCAGGAAAACTGCGTCTTGCCGCCCGAAATCTGTGGCCTGACCCCGCAGACGCGGGTGGCCGGGCCGATCTTCACCTTGCGCGGCGTCGCCTTCGACACCCAGAGAGACAAGGACGCCGATTATCTCTTGCCGTGGGTGCGGTTTCTGTCCGAGGCGCCCGCCGGTCATGTGGTGCTGTGCCAGCCCAATTCCGACCGGCTGGCCCTGATGGGCGAACTGTCAGCGGAGACGCTCAAGTCCCGCGGCGTGCGCGGCTACATCGTCGACGGCGGCTCGCGCGACAACAGCTTCATCCGCGACCTCGGCTTTCCTGTCTTCTGCCGGTTCCGCACGCCGCGCGATATCGTTGCGAAATGGGTCCCGGACGCGACTGGAGCGCCGATCACCATCGGCGACGTGCTGATCCGCACGGGCGACTATGTGCTGGCCGATTTCGACGGTGTGGTGATCATCCCGGCCGAGATCGCCGAAGAGGTCGTTGCCGCCGTCGAGACCGTCATGAGCGAGGAAGACAAGGTCCGCGAGGCGATCCGCGCCGGGCGCGATCCGGTCGAGTCCTATCTTGAATTCGGCAAGTTCTGAGCGACCGATGGCGCCGGAACGGACCGCGAGCATCGTATGGCGGTACGGTGTGTGCGCCGTACAGCCCCTCGGGGCGATGATCGGGCCTGCGCTGTTCCTTTTGCCTGACGGGCGGCAGGTGGCGCCGCTGCACGTTGCGCCATGGTGGCGCGAGCCCGAGGCAGCGAGGTTGCCGGGGCTGCTGCGCGGGCTGCGTGGTGAATGGCCGTGCGTCCCCTTCGGCCACGAGACCGAGGCGCATGCCGCCTTGCCCGAAGCCTGGAAGGCGCCCGGCGAGATGGAGCCAGCGACCTGGCTGCATGGCTATCCGTCCAACCATGAATGGTCGATCGAGACCCTGTCGCCGGATGCGGTAAGGCTGGCGATCGACCTTCCGGCCACCGAACCGATCGCGCGGATCGAGCGCGAGATCGGCGGCGATCCCGACGCGCCGGCGCTCGACTTCGTCCTGCGCATCCATGCGCGGCGGGCCGTCGCGCTTCCGATCGGCCTACACTTCACCCTTGCCTTGCCGGAACGGCCCATGGCCGCCTCGATCGCCGTGCCGAACACGGCGTGGGGGCGTACCTATCCGATGCCGACCGAGCCGGGCGTCTCGCGCCTTGCGGCCGATACGCGTTTCGAGACGCTCGAACGGGTGCCGCTCGCAGCCGGCGGAACGATGGATGCGACGCGCGTCCCTTTCTCGTTCCCGGCCGAGGAAATCGTGCAGGTGTGTGGTCTGGCGCGTGGCGAGGCATCGCTCGTCAACGTTGCTGCGGGTTACCGGGCGACGATCCGTTGGGACGAACGCCAGTTCCCGGCACTGCAATTGTGGTATTCCTGCAAGGGAAGCGGCGGACCGCCCTGGAACGGCCGACACACGGCATTGGGGCTCGAGCCGGTCTGCGCTGCGTTCGATCTTGGCGAACGCATCTCGGGCCGCGACAACCCGCTGTCGGCCTCCGGCGTGCCGACCGCCGTCCGACTGTCGCCCGAGGAGCCGTTCGAGGCCCGGTACCACCTTGAGGTTTCGGGCCTTTCGACGGTGGACGATCCCGCTATGTGAGATCATCGCAACCGGCCAGAGCCGAAATGGCGGCGCCGTTGTCGTTGCTCCTGCATCGCTTCAGGCTTGCTGCTTGCCGTTGACGCGCAATTGCGTGCGCACGATCCGCTGGCACCGGGATACCGGCTCGCCCGCAATCCGCTTGAGGAGAAGATCGGCCAGGTTCCACCCTGCCTCGAAACGCGAATAGTAACACGAATGGACTGGCGTACCGATATAGTCGGCGAGATTCGTGCCGGCGCGCATGGAAAAGCCCACCGATCCGAAATTCTCTCCGAGCGCGGCTCGTGCGCCGGCGCGCGCGCCCAGAAAGGCCAGTTCATTGACGCAGACAAAGCCGTCGGCACCCGCTCCGGCCAGTTCCGCGGCGGCGGTGCGGGCCAGATCGGCGTCGACATTGACGTGCCGGATCAGCGCCTCGTCAACCGCAAGCCCGGCCTCGCGCAGCGCCGTTTCATAGCCGCGCCGCCGCTGTCGCACGAACATGTATCGTCGGTCTCCGTCAATCAGGGCGACACGCCGCTTGCCGGCCGCAATCAGCGAGGCCGTTCCCTGGTGTGCGGCGAACTCGTTGTCGATGTCGAAATAGGCGTGCTCGGTGAAAAGCTCGGTCCGTCCGAAGGTGACGAAGGGCATGTCCTGTTCGAGCAGGTAGCGGACGCGCGCGTCCTGCGGTTCGGTATGGTCGAGAATAATCCCGTCGGCGTTGCGGCCCTTGACCACTTCGGTGAGCTTGTCGAGCGCGAGATCGCCCATGGCGACCGGCTTGTCTTCGGTGACATCTATGACGGCGCACCGGTTCGCATGACAGGCGGGCGGCACGCACCGTTCTTCAACACGCCCGAACTATTCAATGAACACTTCGTGCGTTTTGCCTCGGGCTGCTTCGGCTCCCCGACTTGCGCGCCTCGCGGGAAACGGCACTGACAAGCTGAAGTCGTATGGCGCTGTGCTGCGGGAACTTCGTATCGACGCCAGCCGCCACGAAACCGCGGCCGCGGGGTCAACAACCGGGCCGAGAACAGCCACCTGCCATTGCGAAGACGGGAGCGTGCGATGCCCATCACATCAGCCTCGGCAGGTTTCCTGACACACGTCAACAACGGACCCCGAAAGCGAATTCGGTTCGTTGTATACACTGATACAGCGCATTTTTCGCGGGCTCCCGATGATCGGAGGCATCGTGTGCCGGGATCCAACGCCCGGTCGAGCAAGGGAGGCTTAAGTGAACATGAAATCGAAATCCCTCGCGACGATTGCGACCGTCGCGCTCACCATTTCAGCATTCGCCCCGGAGGCTCGCTCCGAGGAGGTCATGCGGATCTCGAGTTGGCTGCCGCCAAGCCACGTGAACACGGAGATCTTCCCGACCTGGATCGAATGGATCGAAGAAGCGACAGACGGTCGGGTGACGGGAAAAATCGAATACGATCTGGCCTCGCCGCCCGACCAAATCGACATCGTGACCGATGGAGCGGCGGATGCCAGCTGGATCTTCCACGGTTACAATCCCGGCCGTTTCGTAACGACGAAGCTCATTGAATTGCCCGGTCTTCTCGCAGACGCCGAGGCCAGTTCGGTCGCCCATCAACGCGCATATGAGACCTATCTCAAGGACGCCGGTGAACATGAAGGCGTCGTGGTCGCGGCGATGATGACGCACGGGCCGGGTCAGCTTTACATGCGCACCGCTCGTGATGGCCTCGCAGCGCTCGATGGTGCAAAGATCCGTATCGGTGGCGGCGTATCGGCCGATGTTGCCGAGGCGCTGGGCATGGTCGGGGTCCAAGTGCCCGCCCCGCAGGTGTACGAGACCCTGTCGGGCGGCGTCGCCGATGGCGTGATGATGCCGATCGATACCAATAAGGCGCTGCGCCTGTATGAGGTTGCTCCGGAAACCTACATCATGCCGGGCGGCTTTTACCGCGGTTCCTTCGCGCTCATCTTGAGCGAGGCCTTCCTGGCGCGCCTTAGCGATGAGGACCGCGAGGCTGTGTTGTCGACGACCGGAGAGCGGCTGGCCGCGATGGCGGGCGCGGCCTGGGCCAAGGCGGATATTGCCGGGCTCGAACTGGTGGAGGAGGTGACAAGTATGCACACCTTCTCCGACGAGGATCAGCAGACCTTCGCCGGCATCTCGGCGGGCATCCGGCAAGAGACGATCGATGCGGTCGCCGACCGTGGCGTCGACGCTGCGGCAGCGCTGGAGATGATTGAAGAAACGGCGCGGGCCTACGTTCAATGAGCGACCGGCCCGAGAGCGGTGCTTCCGATCGCGGCAATCGGGTGGTCGACCATTGGGCCACCCGGCTTCCGCTCTATGCCGGGGGGCTGATGCTCATGATGATCCTGGCGCTGACTGTGGTTGACGTTTTCGGACGTTACGTACTGAGCGCTCCGGTGGACGGAAAGACCGAACTGACCCGGCTCATGATGGCGACGATGATTGCTCTGGCCCTGCCCATTGTGTCGGCTCGCAGCCAACACATCACGGTCGACCTTTTTGATGGTCTGTTCAGTGCCCACGCCGCCCGAGTCCGCGACGTGCTGGTCAACCTGCTCTGTGGTGTCTCCGCCGTCATCCTCGCCTGGTGGGTAATGTTCCGGGCCGAGCGATTGATGAAATGGGGATATGTCAGCGATTTCCTGCACCTGCCGCTGCACCCGGTAGCCTATTTTGTGGCGTTGATGCTGGCGATTACAGGATGTGTGCTGCTCGGCAAGGCGGTTTTCTGCGCCTTGATCCCGCCACCCTCCAAGGGCGGCGACCGGTCGTTGGACAGAGTTTAGGATATCTCGCATGGCGCTCTCGCTCTTGGGCTTCGCTGCCGTCATTTCGCTTGCCTTCCTGCGGGTGCCGATTGCCTTCGCCATGGGCCTTGTCGGCGTCATCGGTTTTGCCTGGCTGAACGATTGGAACTGGACAGCGACGCTGTCACCGGCGGCCGGCACGGTGCTCGACTCGCTACAGACCGAAATGCTCTCGGTTATTCCCCTGTTCGTTCTGATGGGGTTGCTCGTCAGCCGCGCCGGGCTCGCCGGCGAACTCTATCAGGCATCCAATGCATTCTTGGGTCACAGACGTGGCGGTCTGGCGATGGCGACCATCATTGCCTGCGGCGGTTTTTCGGCAATATCCGGCTCGTCGCTGGCGACTGCGGCGACGATGTCGAAGGTCGCTATGCCGGAGATGCGCAAGTACGGCTACGATGACCAACTCGCCACCGCCTCAATCGCAGCGGGCGGAACGCTCGGCATTCTCATCCCGCCTTCCGTTATCTTGATCATCTACGGCGTCATGACCGAGCAGAGCATCGACAAGCTCTTTTTGGCCGGCATTTTGCCGGGACTGGTCGGAATTGCTCTGTATCTTGCGGCGGTCAGATTCATAGTCTGGCGTCGGCCGGATTTCGGCCCGGCGGGTATGTCGACCGGCTGGCGTGAACGTTTGACGGCGGTGCGAAACGTCTGGCCGATCGTACTTCTCTTCATCGCGGTGCTCGGCGGCATCTATTGGGGCATCTATACGACGACCGAGGCTGCAGGAATCGGAGCGGCAGGCGCCCTTCTGATCGCGCTCGTCCGCCGCAAGCTCGGGCGCAGGGCCTTGTTCCAGGCTCTCGTGGAAACGTTGCAGACGACCGCGTCTTTGTTTGCCGTCCTGATCGGAGCGGTCATATTTCAGCGCTTTGTTGTCCGCGCCGGACTGCCCGAAGCACTACTCGGTTTTGTCACCGCATTCGACGTCGGGCCAATGGCAGTCATCGTATTGATCCTGCTGGTTTATTTCCTGCTTGGCTGCGTCTTCGAAAGCCTGTCCATGATGCTCCTGACAGTGCCGGTGTTCGCCCCGGTCATCGCCGGCCTTGGCCTGTTCTCTGAGTATGGCCCGATGAGCGAGGAACTGGCGCTGATCTGGTTCGGCATCTTCGTGGTGATCGCAACCGAGATCAGCCTCATCACGCCACCGGTGGGGCTCAACGTATACGTCCTAAAGGGCGTCGTCGGCGATGTGACGACGGGAACAATCTTCAAAGGCATCACGCCGTTTTGGCTCGTCGACATCATTCGGCTCATCCTTCTTATCCTTGTTCCATATCTGGCGATCGCCATCCCTCTGACGATGCAGAACTGAGGAACCGTACCGATGGCAAACGAAACAAGTATGTCGGTCCGGTTTCGAACGCTGTTTCGCCGCTTCACGACCGGGGTCGCGGTGGTCGGTGTGGTGGGCCAGGACGGGCCGATTGGTGCAACGGTCAATTCGCTGACGGCGGTCAGCCTTGACCCGATGCTGTTGCTGTTCTGCGCGCGCAACGGCAGTCGAACCGCTGCACGCATTCAGGAGGTCGGCGCATTCTCCGTCAATATCCTGACAGCCGAGCAGGAAGATGTGTCGCGGCACTATGCAGGCGCTCCAAGCGCCGAGATCGACTGGAAATGGCGTAGTGGCAGCAGCACCGTGAAGCTGGAGAACGCAAATGCGATGTTCTCCTGCCGGCTGGAGAAGGTTCATCCGGCCGGCGACCACATCATCATAGTCGGCCGCGTCATCGCCATGGACGGTCCAGAAACGCCATCGACGCCGCTTCTCTACCATGGCGGCAGCTACGCCGCTCTTCCGCTGCCGAGATCAACGCCAGAAACGTTTGATCCCGATGACTTCTGGTGGACCGGCTAGCCGACCTCGATGTGTTCGGCATCGTAGGCCGGCGAAATGACAAAAAAACCGTCATCGAGATGCAGGCTGCCGCTCTGCCGCATGCGTTTCAGGGTCCGCGTGACGGTAACGCGCGAAACGCCGGTCATGGCGGCGATCATTTCGTGGGTCAGCCGAGTGCGCACCATGTTGCCTTTGGCATGGCTGGTGCCAAACATCTGGCCAAGCCGCGTCAGCAACTCGAGCACGCGCTCTTCGGGGTTGTTCGACACCATGTGCTCGAGACGCAGCGCCAGCACGCGCTGCTTCAGGCTCGTCAGGCGCAATAAGGCCAGCGCGAAATCGGGATGTTCGCGAAACAGGTCCGGTAGCCTGCCGGCCGCGAACTCAAGCACCGTCGTCGGCTCAATCGCGACTGCTGATGAAAAGTTCGGAAACTCGGCAAAAGCCGCCGCCTCGCCACAGATTGTGTCGGGGCCCATTTTCTCCAGCACGATTTCGACGCCGTCGATGCGGACAATTGATATTTGAACGAGGCCGGCGACAACGACATAGAAACGGCTGCTCAGTTCGCCTTGCCCGTAGATGTGTTCGCCTGCCCGGAAGGTCCGTTCGCGCGCAAGATGTCGTAACTTCGAGATACTCGAAGCCAACTGATCCGGCATCCGCCAGGTGGCTTCCGGTCGACCGGTCATTCATAGTCACCCAATAGGATTCATAGTCACCCAATAGGAAAAGGCGACCGCGAGACGGTATCCGGTGATACAGCGCAGGCGACCGCAATGCAGGTATCTTCTCCTATCACAAATCGAACGGTATAGGGAAATGTCGGTATGGCTCTGCGGCCTCTCCAGAAGCATGAAGTCGAATACGAACATCGGATGGGTGGTGAAGAAGTTGTTGCCAACGCCGCATCTGTGGTTCCATGGCTGCTTGATCAGGCTGGCCGGGTCGATCGGGAACGCACGATACCTCACGACGTAGCGGCGAGACTGATCGAAACCGGCATCTTCCGGTTGGCGCAGCCGCGCCACTTTGGCGGGATGAGCGCTTCTCCCAGCGTCATGTGGCGGGCAGTCTTCGAGATCGCGCGGGGCTGTGCGTCATGTGCATGGGTTGCCGGCCTGACCTGCGCAAATCTGCTTGTCATCGGACGCTTCTCGGAAGCGGCGCAAAACGATATCTTCCTGTCCGGCGGTTCACCGGTCGTGCCCTTGCTGACCGGCGGTGTGGGCCACGACGTCACGATTGAAACCCGTTCCGATGGCATCGAGGTGTCGGGCAAATGGCGCTACGCATCGGGCATCGATCTTGCCTCGTGGGTCGGCCTGCTCGTCAGCCCCAAAATGGAAGATGGTCAGGTCAATCCCGTCCTCGTGCTGGTTCCCGCCGAGGCCTTCACGGTCGATAATGAAAGTTGGCATGTGATGGGCATGCGCGGTACCGGCAGCAAGAACATTGCCCTTCAGAAGACATTCGTTCCGGCTTACAGAACGATGGACTGGGCCGCTCTTCAGGCCGGCGAGACGCACGCTACCTGCCCCAACGACGAGGCGGCTTATCGTTTTCCTCTCAATGCGCTGCTCGCCATGTCGGTGATAGCGCCCACGCTCGGCGTCGCTTCCGCGGTCGCCGAGGAATATGCCGCGATCGTCAGTCAGCGTGTGCAGTCCGGAACGCAGCAAAGGCAGATCGCCGACAAGGCATCCCATGTCGACCTCGCAACCGGCATCGCGACGATGGACCTGCTTCGCAATGCGCTGATCTCCGAAGTCGAGGCAATCGAGCGCAAGGTTGAACACGGTCAGGCATTGAACGTTGAGGACCGTGCCCTTCTGCGCATGAAGATCGCAATCACTGCGCGCAATGGCCTGGCCGTCGCCCAAGGGCTCTTCGCCGGCGTTGGCGGAAGCCTTTTGCCAGAAGGAACCCGGATCGAACGGCAGTTTCGCGACTTGCATGCCATGAGCAGCCATTTCCTGCTTCAGCCCGAGCCCATCGGCGAGGCTTATGGCCGGCTCTTGCTGGGCCTTGACCTGCCATCGGGTGCGCGCCTGTGAGGATGCGATAACCCTGTCCGCGTGCGCATCACCGCGCCCATCACTTCATTACGATCGAAAGACAAATCATGGCCAAGACCACCTCCAATCCCGACAAGCCCGCGTTCGCTACGCCGGACGGTTCGACGATCTTCAGAAAATTCGGTTACTCGGCGGCTGTGCGTGCCGGCGGTTTGGTTTTTGTCGCCGGCCAGATCGGCCTCAACCCCGACGGCACCGTGCCGGACGATGACGAAGGACAGATCGTGCGTGCGTTCGAACGGCTTGAACTCGTGCTGGAGAGCGCGGGATGCGACATGGGGGATCTCGTCGAACTCGTATCCTATCATGTCGGTTTGCAGAACCACCTTGCCCAGTTCGTCGAGATCAAGAAACGGTTTGTCCCCGAGCCATATCCGACCTGGACCATTCTCGAAGTTGCCGGTTTGGCGCGGCCCGACCTTGTAATTGAAGTGAAGGCCGTGGCCGCCGTGCCTGACAACTGATCGCCCAACGGCGACAACGGCAATGGCCGGCAGAGCGGTGAGATGGTCAAACGATACCTGCTGACCGGGGGAACGATCTATCGCCACGCGTGGGATGAGCATCCGGCCGAAGCCATGCTCATCGCCGACGGCCGTGTTGCGTGGTTGGGCGCCGTTCAAGACGCACCGGCGTCGGATCGTGTGGTGGATATCGAAGGCAGCACTGTCCTGCCCGGGCTGACAGATGCGCATGTGCATCTGTTGGCGGTCGGGCAGGCGCGCAAGCAGATTTCGGCCGCAAGGCCGGACAGTCAGTCGCTGGGCGCCTACCTGCAAAGGCTTCAAGAGGTCCATGAAAGCCTGCCCGCCGACGAGTGGCTGTTTGGCGGCGACGTAAATGAGCAACTCTGGCCGGAGAAGCGGATGCCGGATCGGGCCGCAATAGACGCGGTCGTTCCCGATCGGCCAGTGCTGCTGCGTCGTTTCTGCGGCCACGTCGCGATGATGAATTCACACGCACTGGAGGCGTTGGGGTTGCGCCCCGAGACGGCCGATCCGTCCGGCGGCCAGTTCGACCGGCGCAACGGCGCGTTGACCGGCATCGCAAGGGAGCGTGCCGCCGAGTTCGTGTTTCGCGCTGCTCCGCGGCCAGCGGACGGCGAGATCGCCAAATCAACACGGCAGGTCATGGATGATCTGTCGCGTGCAGGTGTTACCGCGGCCGTCGATGCGGCGGTTGGCTTCACTTTTGGTTTCGAGCCGGAATGGGCGATTTGGCAACTGCTTCGACAGCAGGGCGACCTGCCGCTGCGTCTCGGCTTTATGGCGCAGATCGACCCAGGCACGGCCGAAGAGCTGTCCCTCGAACCCGGCCGTGACCCTTGGTGGCAGTGGCGCACCCTGAAGATATTTGTCGACGGGATCATCGGCGCCCGTACGGCCGCTCTTCACGGGCGCTATCATGACGTCGTTGGAAGCGGCCATTTGATGCATGACCTCGCCGACATCCAGGACTTCGTGCACGAAGCGCACCGTCGCGGATGGCAGGTCGCGGCCCATGCCATCGGCGATCGCGCCATCGATGTGATTATCGGGGCGATCGCTTCGGCACAGGCCGCGTGCCAGCGCGAGGAAACAAGGCATCGGGTTGAGCACTTCGGCTTTCCCGATCCGTCCGCGTTCCAGCGTGCGGCGGAACTGGGGGTCATCATTGTCACCCAGCCCAGCTTCATCCCGCGCATGGCGGATGCCTGGCCCATCGCGCTCGGCGATCAACACCACCGCTGCTTTCCCGCGCGCTCGCTTATCGATGCGGGTCTGTGCGTCGCCGGGAGTTCCGACTCGCCGACCGGCGCCCTTTCACCATGGGAGGGAATTCAGGCCTTCGTCACGCGGCGCACCGCAAGCGGCAAACAGATGGCTGCACAGGAGACGCTTTCGGTCCGCCAGGCGCTTGACGCCTACACGAATGGGGGTGCCTTGGCGATGCAGCACAATGGTTGGCGCGGGACGCTGATCACAGGCATGGCCGCCGATTTCGCCGTTCTGGATAAAGACCCATTTTCGTGTTCTTCCGAAGAACTTGGACGCATCACGAGCCGACTCACGGTCGTTGGCGGCCGAACGGCTCACGATCCAGAAGGGATTTGGTAGCGTGGCCAAACGGCACGTCTTGCCGTTTGGGGAGCAATTGCTTTGGCGCTTGAGAAGTCTGCAGTTGTCCGCCGCCGTCCATGGCTCGGACGACAACCATCCCCGGGTCAAGCCCGAGGGCGTGCTTCAATCGGAAACGTCATCTCTACAGCCGATCATAGCTCAAGGAAAACCGCACTGCCGCTCTCGCCGAGTGGCGTCAGTTTTTCCTGGCGGCCTGGGCGGGCACATCAGGCCTGCCAGAGCCCGGTTCGCGTTTGTCTCACAGCCATGGTTTGCGTTTGTCCCATAGGCGATCTGCGACCGTGGACCTTGTGCTCGACCTTCATTCGCACTCATGGACCATCGGCGCACAGGCGGGCGGGTCGAGGGGCACGATGGGCCTCCTTATGCGCTTGTAAGGAATGCGTGCCGGCTCCGAAGGGAACGGCCCGCCGCAATCGACGAAGATGATCCCTGCGCAGACCGGAGCGAAGGCCGTTTGGAAATGGCTGGCCGACTTGACCGCGACGATCTTGCGCTCGGCGAGCGGGATGCCCATCGCCTCGAAGACGTTCGGATGGAACGTCTGGACCCGCTTCGAGGTGAGCACGACATCGACCGCGCCGAGGCGAATCGCGGCGGACGCGCCCATCGAGACCGTGCTTTCCTGGAAGGGTGTGACGAGGTCATCGCAGAGAGCCGTTACGTTTACCGTCTCGTCGACCGGTGTGCCCGCCGCATTGCCGCCTTTTGCGCCGAAGCGAAGACGCATTGTGGCGCCCTTGCCGGCCTGCCGACATTGTTGAACGGCCTGCGGGTCCCATAGCCCCCCGACTGCGGAAGCGACGTCGCGAAGCCCCAGCAGTTCGTGCACCAGAAACGTGCTATCGCCGGCGACTCCACCGCCCGGATTATCCCAGCGGTCGGCGAGGATTACCGGTTGGCCGGGCATGGCGAGCGCCTGCCGCACCGCCTCGGCGGGAGGCGGCATCGCGGGAAGCCGGTTTTCGCCGAGCGCCCGTATACGCTCGCCAATGGTCTCGGCAACTGCGCGGCCCTTTTCGGGGTTCGCGTCGGTGATCACGATCACCTTCGTGCCGACGTCGTGGCAGTCTCCAGCCGGAAAGCCATGAATGACCGAGATATCGACAATGTCGGGATCGTGCTCCAGCGCGCGCACCTGCGCGAGCAGTGCCCTGCCGGGCGTGTGGGTTGTCAGAAACGGACTGATCGTGCGGCAATCGAGAACGGACATCGCCGGGGTGATCTGTCCTTGCGCCGCCCGAACCGCGATGTCGACGAGCTCTCGGGCGCGCGCGGAGAAATCGCTGTGCGGCACCTCCTTGAAGGCAACCAGAACATCACTGGTCTTGATCATCGCCGAAGTGAGATGACAGTGCGGGTCGAGTTCGGCTCCGATGACCGCATCTGCGCCCACGATCCGGCGTGCGCGACCAAGAAGGTCGCCTTCGCAGTCGTCGTAGCCTTCTGCCATCATCGCGCCGTGCAGCCCGAACAGCACGATGTCGACCGGCATCGCACTCGAAAGCTGGTCGAGGATTTCGTCGCGCAGCGACTCATAGCCTTCACGCGTGATGGGCCCGGCCGGCTCTGCCCAGGTGGCCGTGCCCTCCACGAGTTCGAAATCGCCTCTGGCAGCACGTTCCCGAGCGGCGATGAAGGGGGCCGAGCACAGTGTCGGCCGATCCGGGTGAGCGCCAGGCGCTGCGTAGAAGGCATCGTGAAAGGATTGCCGGGTGGTTTCGATCGGCGAGAAGCAGTTGGATTCGGTCGCAAGAGAGGCAACGAAGGCTTTCATCGTGAACTCTTGCGCTGACTGTTCCGCCCGCTCTCGGCGCCGGGCAGGCGAAGATCGGCGAGGCTGTCCTTGGCCTCCTGCAACTGCCGGAACATGTCCGGGCCGTGCCGGAGCGTCAGGCTCGTCGCAACGATGTCGATCATCACGGCATGGGCCACGCGCGATGTCATTGGGGCATAGATCTCGGTGTTCTCGGAGGAATCGATCGCAAGAACGAGATCGCAGGCTTTCGACAGGGCCGTATCGGGCCGGCTGAACGCGATCGTGGTCGCGCCGCGCTGTCGCGCGGCCTCGGCCATCTTGACCGCGTCTCGGATCATGCCGGTATGTGAGAAGCATAGGGCCACGTCCTCGCGCCGCAGGCTGGCGGCGGCGAGGCGCTGCAGATGCGTGTCATTGTAGCAAATGACCGGCAGGCCAAGCCGCATCAGCTTGTGCTGAGCTTCGATGGCGAGGATGCTGGCGGCGCCGGTGCCATAGCAATCGATTCGCGGTGCGTGGGCGAGAATGTCGACGACCTGTTCCAGCGCTTCATGGTCGAGCCCGCGATCAAGCGTCTGCAGTGCCAGGACGCTGGAGCCGAGCACCTTCTTGGCGATCGTCTCGATCGGATCGCTGGGCGAGACATCGCGGTGCACATAGGGAGTACCGGATACGATCGCCTGCCCGGTCAGGAGCTTGAGTTCGGGAAAGCGCTTGAGACCGAGCGTCCGCACCAGTCGCAGCACGGTGGGTTGGCTGACACCGACCGTGTCGGCCAAGTGGGCGATCGACATGTGAATGACGTCGCCGGGGTTCTCGAGCACGAATTCGGCCACCCGCCTTTCGGACGGGGACAACGCTTCGAGACGCTCCCGCAGCTGTTCAAGGAAATCAGGCTCTCCACGCTGTCCGTCGGCGGTTCGCTTCATCTGATCGAACCCGGGAGATCCGAGCGAGGTCATGATGTGGTCCCCCGTACGCGATCCGAGCAGTGACGTCGCAATGTCCGAAGTCGGGCGCGGCCGCACCCCAAGAATGTAGTTTTATTTCGAATCAGGGTCAAATTATCGAGCCTCACGCGTTGTCTGGCTTTTCGATGTAGTTTATCAACATAATCATGACACCGCCGGAGCGACAAGCCAATATGGAAGCCGATATGCGTGCAACCGTCGTCGATGACCTGACCGGGCTCGATCGCGTCAACCTTGCCCGCCTTCCCACGCCCATCGAGGCGGCACCGCGCTTGGCTGGACGGATCGGCGTGCGGCGACTCTGGATCAAGCGCGAGGATATGAGTGGCTACGCTCTCGGAGGGAACAAGCTCCGGCAGATCGACTTCATTGTCGCCGAGGCCTTGAAGAAGGGCGCGGCCACGCTTGTAGCCACCGCGGGAAGCCAGTCGAACTTCTGCCGGTCGCTGGCCGGCGCCGCCGCACGTCTGGGCTTGGGCTGCCACTTGCATCTGCGAGCAAAGACCGGGACAAAGATGGTCGGAAACCTGCTTCTGGACGAACTTTTCGGCGCAACGATCACGTTCACCGACAGGACCGACCCGTGGGATCCGGCGATCGCCGCCGAACTGGCGGACATCGCGCGGCGCTACGAGGGGCGGAACACTCGAACCGAGATCGTCCAGCTCACTGGCGTTTCGGCGAGCCTGGGTGTGGCGGGCTGGGCGTCGGCCGCCCCTGAGCTGGCTGCCGATTTTCGCACGATCGGTGAAACGCCGGACCACATGATCGTCACGTCCGGCTCTGGGCTGACGCTCGCGGGTCTGGCGCTCGGATTCGCTAGGTCGGGCTTGAAGACCCGGCTTGTCGGCATCAGTGCCCAGCAGCCAGCCGACCGGCTGCGGCAATGGATCGTCGAAACCGCCAATCAAGCGGCGTCCGATCTGGATTGGGATTGCCGGCTCCGGAGCACCGACTTCGACATCGTCGACAGTACGATCGGACCCGGATATGGCCTGCCGTCGGCGCAGAGCCTTGAGATGGTCCGCCTGGCTGGTCGAACCGAGGGGCTCGTCCTCGACCCGATCTATACCGGCAAGGGACTTGCGGGCCTGTGCAATGCCGTGCGGAGCGGGGTCGTCGACAAGAGCGCATCCGTGGTCTTTCTCCACTCAGGTGGGGCGCCGGGGCTGTTCATGCACGCCTCCGCCTTCGGTTCGCACGCGGCATGAACGGCGCGCTTGAACCGGGCCGAGCCGGATCGGCAGTGCTGGATCTCGGTCCAGCGCAGGCCGGCAGACGGATCGGCGCGATCCGGATTGCTCATTCGCACGACCGGTCGGCCTACGGCGCGGTAGTGCTGCCGGTTGCCGTCATCGAGGGGCGTCCCGGCCCGACAGTGTTGCTAACCGGCGGCGTCCATGGCGATGAGTTCGAAGGGCCGATGATCCTCCATGACCTCGTGCGTAAGTTCGATCCGTCGACGCTGACCGGTCGCCTGATCGTGTTGCCGGTCGCAAATCCCCTTGCGGTTGCCGCGGCCCGCCGCCTGTCGCCTGCCGACGAAGGCAATCTTGCACGCAGTTTTCCGGGCGATCGGCAGGGGACGGTGACCAAGCGGATCGCTGCGGCGATAACCGACTTGCTTCTGCCGCATGCCGATGCACTCGTGGATTTCCACAGCGGTGGTGGCTCGCTGGACTATTTTCCGTGCACGCTGGGACGACTGCCAGCGGATCAGGCAGCGCGGGCCGTCGTGCTCGATTTGATGGAGGCGTTTGCCGCGCCGATCTGTGCAATCGTGACCGCGCCGGCGGCGACGGGAACGCTCGTTGCCCAAGGACTGGAAAGGGGCATTCCGGCATTTGCGACCGAACTGGGGGGAGGAGGTGGCGTGACCGCGCAGACATTGGCGATCGGGCGGTCCGGCTTGAAACGCGTCATGGCGCACCTGAACATGATCGGTGAAGCGCCTCAGGCACAGCAGATGGGGCGGCTTGTGGCCGTGGGCCCCGACCACTTCATTCGGTCGCCCGGGCGAGGCGCCTTCGAGCCTGCGGTCGGCTTGCAGGATGAGCTGGCCGATGGCGCCGCCGTCGGCCTGCTTCGCGACCTGGATCGCCTCGACCGGGAGCCTGAAACCATACGGGCCAGTGCCTCGGGAACGGTGATCTGCCGACGCGTGCCGGCTCATGCGGAGGCGGGCGACGTCCTTGTGCACCTCGGCGCGGACGTCACCCGCCAGGAGCTCATGACTCTATGAGTTCCTGCACCCGACGGGTCAGGTCGTCCATCGCCTCCTGAGGCGTCTTGATGCCCAGAACGGCGGTCTCGGTCTCCTCCTTGAGCATGTCGGCTGCGCGCGCAGCCTCGTCGAACGCCGGCAGGGGCACCCGCGCAACGGTGAGCGCCTTCTGCTCGGCCTTCGCATAGGGCAGTGACTCGAGGAGCTGTTCATTCTCGTAGGCGGACGCCCGCACAGGGCCGTTGCCGTTCAAGGCTGCGGCAATCGTCGCTTCGGGCAACGACATCGTGCGGATAAACTCCCATGCAAGGTCCTTGTTCTGCGAGTTCTTGGGGATCGCCATGCTCCAGAACTCGGTGCGCGTCGGCGCTGCCTCGAACTCCCCCTTCAGCGTTTCCGAGATCGGCAGGAAGGTCGTCTTGACCTTGCCGGCCACCTGCGACTTCTCGGGATCGTTGTAGAGCCGATTGCGGCTGAACGAGGTCACGGTCATCGCCGCGCGGCCCGATTGCATGAGCAGGTTCATGTCCTCGGAATTCATGGTCATCATGTCGCGTGGCATCGCACCGGCTTCGAACAGGTCACGAATCGCCGTAACCGCAGTGACCATTGGTGGCTCGTTGGCGACGACGCGCATGTCGGGGGTGACGAAATCGGCGTTCCAAGCCCTTGCAAAGGCCATCAGTTCGGCGAGCGCCACGCCGGCAAGGCCAAAACCGACCACGGACGAGCCGTCGTCGCGCGTAAACGTGCATTGCTTGGCCGCCTCGAGGAATTCCTCGATGGTTTCCGGCGGACTGACGCCACGCTCGGCGAGGATTTCCTCATTGTAGTGGAACCCGGCGGTCGCATGTCGGATCGGCACCGCATGAAGCTGCCCGTCGAAGGTCATCGCGTCGCGCAGTCCGGGAAAGATGTCGTTGATGTCCTCGAGCGGTGCCCGCTCCATGAAAGGCTCGAGCGGCTCGAACAGCGACGCGATATCGGGTGTCACACGGCTGTTGAGCAGATAAGCAACGTCGACCGTGCTCTCGTTAAGAGAGGCCTCTCGGAAGACACGCTCGTGCAGCGGTCCGGTATTGAACGTGGCCCAGTTGACCTCGCCGCCGGTGGCCTCACGAAAGAAGCGTGTGACGTCGCCTCCGCCCGAGCCATCGGACACCGTTTGGTGCACGCGGTGCGAAAAGACGTTCACCTCTCCGTTCCGGGCGAACGAAACACCAATGAAATGCGGCAGCGTGGCCAAGGCTGCGCCACCTGCCAGTAGCTGTCTGCGATTGATCGACATGGCGGTATTCCTCCCTTGAAACTCCGGGCCGCGGCCGTCCAGCGGATCGATCCGGGCGCGGATCCATATGCGCTTCACCCCAAGCGATACGTAGAATAGGTACATTTTGAACTCAGAATCAACCCATCCAGCGCGTTGACAGCGCACAAAGTTTAGTTTTACTACATATCGGACGGCATTGGCCGCCCTTTCGCGACGGATTTGGGAGGATCGATCGTGGCGCTTCATCTTTTGGAAGGGCGAGTGCGCCTTGGCTGACCGGCCCTCCAGACCTGGACTTAGAAAGATCGTCCCTGCGCTGACGCTGATCGCGCCCGTACAGTTGATGGTCGGACTGATGATCTTCGTCCCCGTCATCTTCATTGCCTGGCTGAGCCTGAACGACTCGACCTTTGGACGGCAGACCGAATTCGTCGGCCTACGAAACTACGCGCAGGTGCTCGGCGACCCCTTCTTCTGGAAAGCGCTGTGGAACACCGTAATCGTCGTTCTCATCGTCGTGCATCTGGAGATGCTGCTTGGATTGGCGGTGGCACTGCTGTTCGCCAGCGGGGTGCCAATGCGGCCGGTGATGCTCGCCATCGTGCTGGCCCCCTATGCGGTCAGCGAGATCACAGCCGTCGTAATCTGGCGCTACCTGTTCGACATGGATGTCGGAATCGCCACGCAGGCCATGTCCGCGATCGGACTGCCGCCGCTCGAATGGGCAATCAACCCCATGCACGGCCTTTTCCTGATCGCACTTCTGAGCATCTGGCTGCACCTGCCCTTCACCTTCATCATCCTTTATGCGGCCCGCCTCGCCATCCCCAAGGAGCTCTACGAGGCGGCCCGGGTCGATGGCGCCGAGCCCTGGCAGAACTTCCTGCGCATCACGTTGCCACTGCTCGTGCCGGCGATCCTGATCGCAATGCTCTTTCGCTATATCTTCGCGTTCCGCCTGTTCGCCGAGGTCTGGCTACTGACAGGCGGTGGACCGGCACGCCAGACCGAGGTTCTGGCGGTGTATCTGTATCTCGAGGCATTTCGATACAACGCGTTCGGTGAGGCGGCTGCCACGGGCTGGCTGATGGTGGTGGCCTCGCTCCTGCTGGCGCTGTGGTACCTGCGAAGCCTGTACAAGCAGATGTTTGCCAGCCATGCGTAGGATCGCACATCGCATCGGCAAGGCGCTCGCAATCGCCCTCGTATTGATCTGGTCGCTGGCGCCGATCGCGATGATCGTGATGTCGTCTTTCAAGATGGATCGCGATATCTTCACGATTCCACCGAAGTTCATCTTCTCGCCGACCTTGTCGAACTATGTCGGCCTTTGGCAGCGCTGGGGCGACTTCTTCGATGCGCTGCTCAACAGCTTTATCATCACGTCGGCGGCGACCGTTCTGGCCGTCGTCTCCAGCGTCATGGCCGGCTACGCCTATTCGCGCTTCCGCCATCCTCTGCTGGCTGGCAGCGCGTTCTTTCTGGTCTTCATCCGCTTGATACCGCCCATCGTGATCACGCTGCCGCTGTTCCCGGCCGTGAACACGCTGGGCCTGAACGACACGCACCTGCTGTTGATCATTCTCTATGCCACCTTCTTCGTGTCTCTGGGCACGCTGGTGATGCGCACCTTCATCGACCAGATACCGCGCGAACTTGATGAAGCGGCGCACATCGACGGCGCCACGCGATCTCAGATCCTGCGCCGCGTGATCTTCCCGCTCTCGGCACAGGGCATGGTCGCCGTGGCGGTGTTCGTGATCGTCTTCTCCTGGAACGAATTCCTGTTCGCGTTCATCTTCACGACCACGCAGGCGAAGACGGCGCCCTTGGTGCTGGCCGAGATGTACGATTCGGTCGAAGGCGTCGAATGGGGTGTACTCTTTGCGGCCTCCACCCTTCAGCTGATCCCCGTTCTGATCTTCGTCATTGCCGCTCAGAAATATCTCGTCGCGGGCCTGACGGCTGGCGCGACGAAAGGCTGACCATGCGCCCATCATCGACCACAACAACAAGGACGACCCCATGACCCCGAGTTTGGAGCAGAGCGCGTTAAGCCGGTTCGACCCGCTCTCGCGCATCATTTTCCTGGACGATTTCGATCGCGGATTCTGCGGCTGGACCCAACTCGTGGGCAATTACGAAGACACGCTCGATACGATGCTTCCGGGCTACCAGCAGCACAGTGCACCGATGCTGTCGACGCTGCCGCACTGGGACGCGGGCTCCCATGGCGGTGTTGACGGGGACTACGCGCTGAAGATCGCCACGGGTCCGCGCCGCGGGGCGCAGAACACTGCGATCAAGCGTCTGACGTTCCGCCGGGCAGGCCCCATCCGGATGGAGGCCTACCTGACATTCAAGCCGGAGGCGACCGAACTGAAGCTGCTGGAGACCGAGATCCGGTCGATCGGGTTTCTGTTCGATCTTCAGGTTGGCGACCGGACAGGCGCCGGCAGCGAACGCGTCATGCCGCATGTGCGTTTTCTGAATGCGAGCGATGGCGTTCATTTGCAGCGCTGGCAATACAAGCCCAACGCGGTCGACTTCGTGCCGATCGGCACAGACAACAAGACGGTCTCGCACTATCATCTGTCCCCGGACGGCTGGGTCGACTGGCCCGATGGCGAACAGCGCCTGTGCTACAACGAAATCCCGACCAAGGTTAACTGGCACTATATCCGCTTCGACTTCGATCTGGCGGCGATGCGATGCACGCACTTCCAGTGCAACGACCGCATGTTCGACACGTCAGGTTTCGAGTCGTTGCGCATCCCGGCGATGAAGAACCTCTGGTGCATGCTCAATCTGGCCTTCTTTGCAGAGGCCGATACCGACAAGCGCGCCTTCCTTTACGTCGACTCGGTCTGCCTTTCGGGAGAATTCTGATGCGGATGTCCAATTGCGCCACGACGGCGCGAAACGAAACCTGGTCGGGACGCGCGGCCACCGAGCCTTACGAGGCGGGGTGGGCCAGCGAGGCCGTCATCTTCCTGCGTGCACTGGGTGAGCCGGTCGGCGGGCAGGGGCGGGCTTGGGTCGAAATTTCTCCGGACGGCATGCACTGGGTGCCGGAGGGGGCCGAGTTTCCCCTGCCGGCTGCCAAGGACGGCATCGGTCATGCGCGCGTGACCAATTTCGGCTGCTGGCTGAGGCTGGCGGCCGAGCTGCCCGAGGGCGCGGAAATGACCGTCCTCGTAACAATGCACCTGAAGAGCTGACTCCGATGGCATCGAGCCAGGTCCCATCGATCCGTCGCGTGACGGCCCATCCCCTGCGTGTGGAGTTGCCGACGGCCCAGCGCACCTCGCAGGGCAGCTATCCGGCGGTCGAGCTTCTGGTAGTCGAGATCGAGACCGACGACGGCCTGGTGGGTGCTGGCGAAGGCCTGGCGCGCCGGGGTGCGATCGCCTATGCAAGCCTCGTGGAGAGCGTTCTTGCTCCGGTTCTGATCGGGCAGGATCCGTCACCGCGCCGCGCCCTGTGGCGTCGCATGCGCGACCGGCTGTCGGGGCGGCCGGGCGGACAGCTCGTCGAAGCAATCGCCGCCATCGACATGGCTCTTTGGGACCTTGCGGGCAAGCGGGCCGGGCTTCCCGTTCACCGTCTGCTCGGCGGGATGGGGCGCGAGCGGCTGCGCGCCTACGCTTCGTCGATTAACTGGCTCGATGACGCGACTGCCGAGGCAGAGGTCGCCAAAGCGCTGGCGCTCGGTTTCCGCGAGATCAAGATCAAGCTCGGCCAGCCGGTCGAGGCGGCAGCGGCACGGGCCAGGTTCATCCAGAAGCTGGCGCCGAACACGGTATTGGGAGTCGATGCGAACTGGGCCTTCGACGTCGACGACGCAATTCGGCTCGGGCACACATTGTGCGATCTCGGCTATGACTTCTTCGAGGAGCCGATCCGGCCCGACGATCGTCAGGGCTACCGGCGTCTCGCCGGAGCGCTGCCGATCCGCCTGGCGGCGGGCGAAAGCGACTATGTTGCCGGCGACGCGCTGTCTTTCCTGCACGATCGTACGATCGGACTGATCCAGCCCGACGTGACGCGCTCGGGCGGTATCTCGGAGACCTGGCGGATCGCCGAACTGGCCGCCGCCCATCATGTCGCCTATGCGCCCCATGTGGGCTGGTCTGGCGCGCTGTGCGTGGCGGCGAGCCTGCAGCTTGCGGCGGCAGCCGAGAGCTTCCGGACCTTTGAATGCATGGTCTACGACAATCCGCTGCGCAACACGCTCGTGCACCCGGTCGTGGGTGAGGCGACCATGCTCGACGTCGACGGGATGCTCGGCGTTCCGGACGGCCCCGGCTTGGGCGTCACGCTCGATCCGGACGTGCTCGCCTCCCACGTGATCACCTGAACTCAATTCGAAGCAGAGGTCGACGCCATGTCATCGGTGCTCATCGAGAACGTGATCAAGAACTACGGAGCCTTCGAAGCGATCCGCGATGTCTCCTTCGAGATCGAGAGCGGTTCCTTCGTCATCCTTATCGGCCCATCCGGCTGCGGAAAATCGACCCTTCTGCGCATGATCGCAGGGCTGGAGGATATCAGCGGCGGCACCATTTCGATCGGTGACAAGGTGGTCAACGATGTCGCGTCCAAGGACCGCGATATCGCCATGGTCTTCCAGAACTACGCCCTCTACCCGCACATGACGGTCGAGGAGAACATGGGCTTTTCGCTGTCATTGCGTCGGATCGACAAGGCGACCATAGAAGACCGCGTGCAACATGCGGCCGAGATCCTCGGTCTTGACGCATTGCTCCAGCGCTACCCAAAGCAGCTTTCGGGCGGCCAGCGTCAGCGGGTGGCCATGGGTCGCGCGATCGTGCGCGACCCCCGGGTCTTCCTGTTCGATGAACCGCTGTCGAACCTTGACGCGAAGCTGCGCGTGCAGATGCGCACCGAGATCAAGGGTCTGCACCAACGGTTGAAGACGACAACGGTCTACGTTACCCACGACCAGATCGAGGCGATGACGATGGCCGACAAGATCGTTGTCATGCGGCAGGGCGTGATCGAACAGATCGGCGCTCCACTTGACCTCTACGACAGGCCGGCAAATCTCTTCGTCGCGCAGTTCATCGGCAGCCCGGCGATGAACATCATAGATGCCACGCTCGACGCCGATGGTGCCTACACCGCCGATGGCATCAAGTTGCCGATGCCGAACGGCCACAACGATGCCCGGTCGAATGGGCGGCTGGTGAAATGGGGTGTGCGGCCCGAGCATCTGGAGATTGCCGATCATGGCCTGCCGGCCACTGTCGATCTGATCGAGCCCACCGGCGCGGAGACGCTGGTACTGGCGCGTATCGGCACGACCAAGGTCGTCGCCGCCAGCCGCCAGCGGCAGACACTCGAGCCCGGCGCAACCATCCATCTGGCTCCGCTGGGTGATCGCATTCATCTGTTCGATGCCGAGAGTGGCCTCGTGATCTGAATGCGGCTATCAGCGCTGTCGGATAATGCTGCCCTTGAGCCGGTGTTGTCAGACTAACTCGAACCAGTCTCCGTTTGCCGGATGTGCCCCGCCCTGTGCCGCCAGGAGTTGACGCCACTCGGCCAGAGCGGCGGCGCGGTTTTCCTTGAAGTTTGACCGGCTGTAGAGTTGGCGTTCCTGATTGAAATGATTGTACGCCGAGCCACGGACGGCGGTGAATTTCTGCAGACTTCGCATCCGACGGAAACGGAGCATCGCACGCTCCCGTCTTCGCGATGGCAGGTGGCTGTTCTCGGCACGGTTGTTGATCCAGCGGCCAGACGTCTCGTGGCGGCCGGCGTCGACACCCAGTTCGCGCAGCGCCGCGCCATAGGACTTCAGCTTGTCGGTGACGATGGCCGCGGGCTTGCCATGACGGCTGATCAGTTTACGCAACAATTTCGCTACGCGGACCTTCGGTTCAGTGCCGCTTTGCGATCACGCGTCTTCGTGGCGGCCGCGTCCAGCACCTCGGCTTCGTGATCGACGGCGCGTCAAAGGTAGAGCGTCTCCCCATTCACCTTCACGAACACCCATCGGGACAAGCCCGAGGGCATGCCTCATCGAGGTGCCACTTCCAGCGGTTTGAACGCATAGCCTCAATCCGGCGCTTGCGGATCTGCGCCGCGAACATCGGCCCGAACCGGTTCCACCAGAAGCGCACCGTCTCATGGCTGACATCGATGCCGCGCTCGTGCAGCAGATCCTCGACGTTCCGCAAAGACAGCGGAATACGGACATACATCATCACTGCCAGGCGGATGGTCTCAGGCGACGTCTTGAAATAGCGAAATGGAAAGGCCTTGCTCATGCCCCAACGCACCGAAACCGCCCGACCCGAGCAATGCGGGTAGATATGACAAGACCCGAGGCGAGGCCTACAGCGTCCCGGGGGCCCTGCCGCCGAGCCAGCCGCCGTCGACACCGATGTTCTGGGCGGTGATCATGTCGGCTGCCGGCGAGACGAGGAAGTGGACCAGATCGGCGACATGTTCGGGCTGGATGCGGGACTTGAGCGCCTGCTGCTCGAGCACCCAGTCCGAATAGTCCTGCGCCTTGTCGCCGAACACGCGCGCCTCGGCCTCCGAAACGATGGCGCCGGGCGCAACCGCGTTGACGGTGATCCCGTGCGGCCCCAGTTCGCGGGCGAGCGAGATGGTCAGGCCGAGCATGGCGCCCTTCGAGGTGATGTAGGGCACGTAACCGTCGATGATCCCCTTCAGCGTCACCGAGGTGAAGTTGATCACCCGGCCCCAGCCCTTCTGCTTCATGGCCTCGGCGCACACGCTCGTCAGCGCGTAGGCCGCCGAGGAATTGACGCGGATCTGGTCCTCGTATTCGTCGAGGGTGAATTGGTCATAGGGCCGGTTGATGATGAGGGCGGCGTTGTTGATAAGAATGTCGAAGCCGCCGTCGGCGTCGATCGTCTCGGCGACCGTCGTCCGCGCGGCGGCGAGATCGTTCAGATCGCATGGGAGGAAGCGCGCGCCGAGTTCGCGCGCCCGCGCCTGCGCGCCGTCAAGGTCCGGCCGCTCGAGGATCGTCACCGCGGCGCCGGCTTCGGACAGCCGCTTCGCCTGCGCCCGGCCGAGCGACCCAAGCCCGCCGGTCAGCAGAACCGTCCTGCCTTGCAATGTGGTCATGGCTTCCTCCTATCGGTATCGGTCACAGCACGTCGAGCACGTCGTCCATCGACACCTCGTCGGCGCGCCGGTCCAGAACGATCTCGCCGCGCGCCATGGCGACGATGCGGTCGCAGCATTCGAACACGTGATGGATGTTGTGGCTGATGAAGATGGTGGTGACGTCGTTGTCCTTGAGCGACTGGACAAAGCCGATCACCTTCTGCGTCTCCTTGACCGCCAGATGGTTCGTCGGCTCGTCGAGTATCATCACCTTGGAGCGGAAATGCATGGCGCGGGCGATGGCGACGCCCTGCCGCTGGCCGCCCGACAGTTCGCCCACGAGCGCCTCCGGCGAGCGCAGATGCAGGTCAACGTCGCGCAGGGCCTGCATGCTCTCTTCGGCCATGCGCCGATGGTCCATCACGCCGATCCCGAACAGGGAAGCGCTGAGCGGTTCGCGGCCGATGAACATGTTGCGCGCGATCGACATGGTCGGAACCATGGAATTGTACTGGTAAATCGTCTCGATGCCCGCATCCATCGCATCGCGCGGGTTCTCGAAATGCACCGGCCGGCCTTCGAACCGGATGCTGCCGCTGTCGGCGGTCTGCATGCCCGACAGGATGTTGATCAGCGTCGACTTGCCCGCACCATTGTCGCCGACCAGGCCGAGCGCCTCGTTCGGCCGCACGTCGAGCGAGACGCCCTTGAGCGCGTGTACGCCCGAGTACCATTTGTGCAGGTCGCGGATTTCGATGACCGGTTCCATCAATCGGTCTCCACCTTCATGGCGCGCGCCTTCTTGCGCAGCCAGGCGTTGACGATTACGGCGAGGATCGTCAGCGAGCCGAGCGCCAGCTTGAACCAGTTCGCGTCGACCCGGCTCAGCACGAGGCCATTGTCGATGACGCGGATCAGCACCGCGCCGATGATGCCGCCCAGAATGGTGCCGATGCCGCCGGTCAGCGCGGTTCCGCCGATCACGGCGGCCGCCACGGCCTGCAGTTCGAGCCCCTCGCCGATGGAGGGGAGCGGGGCGCCAAGGCGCATGACCTGGATCGTGCCGGCGAAACCCGCGAGCAGCGAGCAGATCATGAAGCAGGCGATCTTCACCCGCGCGGTGGGAATGCCCATCGCCTGTGCGGCGGGCAGGAAGCCGCCGGTCGCGCGCACCCAGTTGCCGAAATTGGTGCGCGACAGGGCAAGCGCGACCAGAACGGCGATCGCCAGGAACCACAGAAACGACATGCGGAACATGTCGCCGGGACCCACGAAGGCGATGAAGAGCTGGCGCGGCATCGCATCGGGCGGAATGACGGGCGGAAACCCGCCCGAGATCACGACGGTCAGCGATCGGGCGACAAAGAGCATGCCGAGCGTGGTGATGAAGCTCGGGATCGCAAAGCGCACCGTGATGACGCCGTTGACGAGCCCCACCGCCAGGGCCGTCAGAAGTCCGGCCGGAAAGGCGAGGATGAAGGGAACGCCGTCGGCCAACAGCACGCCCATGACCATCGGCGCCAGCGCGAAGACCGAGCCGACCGAAAGATCGAACTCGCCGCAGATCATCAGAAGGGTCACGCCGATGGCGACAAGCGCCATTTCCGGCAGCAGCCCCAATATGCCCTGCAGGTTCTGGGCGCCCAGGAAGACGCCGTCGGACCGGACCTGAAACACGAGCGCCAGCACGATGAGAAAGGCGATGCCGGCCAGTTCGGGCCGCTCCATGTATATCTTGATGAATCGTCGCACGGTGGCGCAGTCCTCGGCATGCGGAAGGATTGGCGGCCGACGCCCTGCGCCGGCCGCGTTCCGGTTGCGGACCCCTAGCGAAGGCCCTCGGCGGCCAGTTCCTTGAGGGCCGGCACGTCTTCCTGCAGGACGAGGCCCTGACCGGTGTCGACATCGGCTGGCGCCAGGTCGAAATTGTGGGCCAGGTAGGCCTGCATGACGGGGATGAACCCCTGCATGTAAGGCTGCTGGTCGACCTGCACCTGGATGTAGCCGGCCTCCATCTGGTTGAGCACTTCCGAAACGATATCGAAGCCGCCCATCAGCACCTCGCCCGGCTCGACGCCGCGATCGGCGAGGACCTGCGCCACATAGGCGTGCCACAGCCCGGTATCGAAATAGGCGGTCGTGTCGGGGTTGGCGTTCAGGTAGGAACCGACGCGCTCGGCCACCACGGCGCCATCGGTGCCGGTGTCGAGGCGCGTGATCTCGACCTCACGGTCGGGGTTCTGCTCCTTGTACTCCTCAAGGAAATTCACCACGCCCTGACCGCGTTGCTCGGACCAGTTCTGACCCGGAGCCGAGATGCCGACGACGGCGTTGATCGGCCCCTCCTCGGGGAAGAACTCGGACATCTTCCGGGCGAGCGCGTAGCCCGCCGGAACGAACCCCTGGCCGACGAAAGCGGCACGGGCATTGCCCTCGGCCCCCTCGGTATCGTCGACATTGGCGGCGATGACGACCACACCCTGATCGACGGCCTGCTCGATCACCTGATCGAAGGCCGTGTTATCGACGATCGAGGTGATCAGCGCGTCCGGGCCGGCGGCGAGGGCGGTGATCATGTTGGCGGCCTGCTGGTCGATGGCGCCCTCGGTCTGGGTGAAGATCATCTGGCAGTCCGCCCCGATCTTCTCGCAGGCATCGTCGAAGCCCTTCTTGACCGCCTGCCAGAACGGGTTGGAGGCGCTCGAATGGTGGGTGAACACGATGTCCATGGGCTCATCCTGCGCCATGGCCGTGGTGGCCGTCAGGGCGGCGCCGAGCGCCGCGATTGCTGCTAGTCGTTTCATGGTCTCCTCCTTGTTTGACGTGTCACAGATCCGCTTGTTGTGTGACCCGACGCGTTGCGGAAAACTGGCGGTCGAGTTCGGGGGATAGCTCCATGCCCAGGCCCGGTCCGGGCGGGACCGTGATCATGCCGTCCTTCACCTCGGGCAGGGCGGTCACGAGGTCGCGGTACCAGGTGCGGTAGAACGCCCGCACGCTTTCCTGCACCAGCGCATTGGGCAGGTTCAGCGACAGGTGGGTCGAGGCGCCGAGCACGACCGGCCCGGTGCAGTCGTGCGGCGCGACGGGCAGATGCCAGGCCTCGGCCATGGCGCCGATCTTGCGGGCCTCCGACAGGCCGCCGCACCAGGAGATGTCGAGCATCACCACGCCGGCGACACCGGTCTCCAGCAGGTCGCGAAAGGCCCAGCGGCTGGCGAGCGTCTCGGAGGCGCAGATCGGCGCGCGGCTCACCTCGGCGTAGCGCTTGAGGCTGGACAGGCTGTCCATACGGATCGGGTCTTCGTGCCAGAACGTGCCGAACGGCTCGAGCGCCCGGGCGATCTGGAGGGCAGGCAGCAATTGCCACATGGAGTGAAACTCCACCATGACATCCATCGTGTCGCCGACGGCCTTCCGGATCTTCTCGAACGGCACGAGCGCGGTGCGCAGGTCCTCGCCGGAGAGGTAATGCCCGCCGGTCTTCTCGGCGGCCAGGTCGAACGGCCATATCTTCATGGCCGTGATGCCCTCTTCGAGCAGCGAATGGGCCAGCTCGTCGGCATTGTTCAAGAAGCCGTTCAAATCGTCATAGCGCGCATCGGCGCCCAGCCCGAAATTGTCCGACTGCTGGCCCGTCGCCTGCTTGATGTAGTCGGTGCCGGCGCAGGTGTTGTAGGTGCGGATCGATGGCCGGCTGAAGCCGCCCAGAAGCTGGGCCACCGGCTGTCCGGTCGCCTTGCCGAACAGGTCCCAAAGGGCGATGTCGAAAGCCGAATTCCCACGGGTCTCGGCGCCGGCCGAGCGGAAGCCGAGATAGCCGACGAGTTCTCCGCTCAGCCGGTCGATCTCGAGCGGATTGTGGCCGATGACGCGAGGCGCCAGATATTCGTGGATATAGGTCTCGACGGTGCCTGCGATGAAGAAGGTCTCGCCCAGACCGGTCAGACCTTCATCGGTGTGGACGTGCACCCACAGGATGTTCGGGCGTTCGGCGATCCGGATCGTTTCGATGGCGGTGATCTTCATGGCCGGGCTCAGGCGATCCCGGCGGCGATCAGGGCGCGCACGCTGACGTCGAAATGCTCGGCCATCAGCTCCGAAGCGCGTGCCGGATCGCCCGTTGCGATCGCCTCCGCCAGCGCGATGTGCAGGTCGATCATCACCAGCTGCTCCTTGCGCGAGGTGCGCGAACGCCAGCCTATCGGCCATGTTTCGCGGGTGACCCCCTCGAAAGCGCCGACGATCATCGCGAAGACCGGATTGCGCGCTGCCTCGGCGATAGCGATGTGCATGGCAAGGTCATGCTCCATGACCGCCGGCGGCGTGTCGATGTCGCGGGCCATGGCCTGCGCGAGGCCGACGATGCGCTCGGCCTGCGCATCGGTGCGATGCAGGGCGGCGAGAGCGGCGGTTCGCGTCTCGATCGTCCGCCGGACATCATAGATCTGATGCACCGAGATCTGGTCGGTATGCACGCCATGCTCGATGATCGCCGACATCGCGCCGTGATCGACGCGGGCCACCGTCGCGCGCCGGCCTGCGCTCAGATCGATCAGACGCAGGGCCGCCAGCGAGCGGAACGCCTCGCGCACGACGGTCCGCGACACCTTCAGATTGTCCGAGAAGAACGCCTCGCTCGGCAGCCGATCGCCCGGCGCGAGCGCGTTCGTCCGGATGTGCCGCGTGATCGCGCCGATCGTGTCGTGGACACGGGTTGCGCCCGTCTGCATGCCACCCGCTTCAATCTCGTTCATATCGCCGGATTCCGTCCAGTTCATCCAAACCTGTATGACAGGATAGACATATCCAATGCGCGTATGCAACTATCCTGTGAGCAAAAACGTGCAAATCCGGAGGCAGGTATGGTCGACATGGTTCTCGATGCGCGCAACGTGGTGGGCGAAAGCATCGTCCATGACGAACGCAATGCCGCGTTGTGCTGGGTGGACATCGTCGGCCGGCGCATCCACCGGCTGGCACTGCCGTCCGGCGATCTGCAGTGTTGGGACACGCCGGAAATCGTGACGTCCATCGGCCTTGCGGCAGACGGCGGGGCCGTGATCGGCATGGCCAAGACCGTGGCCCGGTTCGATTTCGCCGGAACGATCACGCCGTTCGCCGAAGTCGAACCCGACCTGCCCGACAACCGGTTGAACGAGGGTGTCGTTGCGCCCGATGGCAGCTTCTGGGTCGGCACGATGCAGAACAACATCGCGCCCGACGGCTCACCCGAAGACGTCACCGCGAGCACCGGGCGCCTCTATCGCGTCACGCCGGACGGTGCGGTCACGCCGCTTTCCGACGAAAGGTTCGGCATCACCAACACGATGGTCTGGACGGACGATGGCCGACTGATCACCGCCGACACGATGGAGAACGCGCTCTATTCCTACGCGATCGGGCCGGGCGGGTCGCTGCGGGACCGGCGCACCGTCCTCGCCGGTTTCGAGCGCGGCCTGCCCGACGGTTCCTGCATCGACGCCGACGGCTTCATCTGGAACTGCCGTGTCGTTGGCGGCGCGTGCCTGATCCGGATGGCGCCGGACGGCCGCGTCGACCGCGTCGTCGACCTGCCGTGCTCGTGGCCGACGAGCTGCGCGTTCGGCGGCGCGGACCTTTCGACGCTCTATGTCACGTCGGCGCGATTCACGATGGACGCCGACCATCTGGCCGCAAATCCACAGGAAGGCGCGCTCTTCGCTGTCGACGTCGGCGTGAAGGGGCTCCCATCGCACCGGTTCGGATGACTTGTACCAACGTCTGCTGACCCGACCGGCGGCTCTGCCCGCATCGGCGAGTTCGACACGCTCGAAACCGGCCCGCGCGACATGGCCCTGATGCCGGATGGACGGATGCTCGTCATCGCCAATGGCGGCATCAAGACCCGTCCGGACTATCCGCGCGCCAAGCGGAACGTGCCGACGATGGCGCGCAGTCGAAGGCCTGGAGGTCTGCCCTATGGCAGCCTGCCCTTTCCATCCGGGAATACACCGTCAGCGCACCTGCGCCAGCAGGCACCAGAGCGGCTCAACAGCAACCGGCTATCCCAACACCCATTCGCTCACCTGCGCCTGAACGCGGATACCCGAGTTCTCGCTGTTGGACGAAACAGCCAGCGCCACCAGATTGCGCAGTTCTACACCGAACACGCGCTGGAAATCCCGAGCCAAATCAACACTTTCCCGGAACTGGCCCGTTGCGGGACGCCGCTGCACGATATTGCGCAAGCGGCCTGGTGCTTGCGGGCTGGGAATGACAGTGCCCTGCGGATTGTTGCCGCCCCATGTATACATCAGCACCTGCACGTTACGATTGCGCATTAGGCTGGAGATGCCTGTGCCCGGACGGATCCGTGCGGCGACGTCATCGGAAGCATTGACAAAAAACACACCCAGATTGCGGTCATCATTGTCGGTATCGTTCAGGTCCGACGGTGGGACGGAACTGTCCACGCGCCATGTCCATTCGGCGCGGCGGCTGTCAAACAGGTCAGAAGGCAAGATCCGGTACAAGATCGAGGAGGTGCCTTCGGCAACAACGGTCAGGGCGTTGCCGGCGGTGTTGAACGTGTTGGGCTCAAGGCTGCGGAACTTCAGGTGCTCCCAGCCACTGTTGAAGGAGATCGTACTGGCACGCGCTGCAAGGGGCATGGCGGCGGTGGCAAGTGTGACAAGGCCAACAGACAGGACGGTTCGGCGACTGAGAGGAAAAGACATGTCAACTCCGTTGAGCAGATGCGGGTAACCTGTCCGACGTGAGAAATTTGTCGAAAGTTTCATCTTTCCGCTCACTCTTCCGTGACGGCACAGAAGCAGATGCCCGCACGTCTGCTCTGGACGGAATGCCGTCCGGTGTTTTCGGCGATGCCTGCAGGCGGGCGGCGTTCGCCACAATCGCCTTCCCTCTCTCTACCCTCGAGAAATCCTCACAGGCTCATGCGGCCGGCAGAACGTGAATTGACGGTGATCGGCAAACGCGGTGCACTGACATATGCGCTTTCGCCTCCAAAGCCTGATCGTGATCTTGTCCATATGGCTGCTGCCGGCTGCTGCATTGAGCGCACAGACGATCGAGGTCGATGTCGAACTCGTGCTCGCCGTCGATGTTTCGCGGTCCATGTCGCCGGAAGAACTTGACATCCAGCGCCGCGGATATGCGGAAGCCCTCGTCAGCGACGAGGTGATCGATGCAATGGGCGACGGCCTGCTTGGCCGCGTGGCGATCCAGTATGTCGAGTGGGCAGGCCAGTACAATCAAAGGATCATCGTCGACTGGACGCTGATCGAGGATCGCGCGGACGCACAGGCATTTGCCCGGCAACTGCTTGCCCACCGCTCTCCTTCGATGAGCCGCACGTCCATTTCCGGCGGGATCAACTTTGCGGTCAACGCAATCGACACCAACGCCTATTCCGGCAACCGGCGCATCATCGACATTTCCGGCGACGGGCCGAACAATCAGGGGCCGTATGTCGCCCTAGCCCGCGATGAAGCGCTTGCATCGGGCATCATCATCAACGGCCTGCCACTGATGACGCGCGACGGCATCTATAGCCAGTTCGATATCGAGCGGCTGGACCTCTACTACCGGGACTGCGTCATCGGCGGCCCCGGCGCGTTCCTGATCCCGGTCCTGTCATGGGAGGAATTCCCCGAAGCGGTCCGACGCAAGATCGTCCTCGAACTGGCAGGGCGCCCCTCACCGCCGGCGCGCATCATGCCAACGAGCAGCAGCATTCTCGACATGCCTGGCGGCGAATCCGACTGCCTTATCGGTGAGAAGATCTGGGAGCAGAACCGGTGGATGTGGACGGATCCGTAAGGTGCGGGTTCGGAGCTCGCTTCGCCAGTGACTGTGCATCGAGCGGATCCATCGAAAGCCTTCTGCCGAAGAGCCAAGGGGTCATCCGCTGACGGGCGTCGGTTCTGGCAGACCTGCGCCATTTTCTCGCGAGCCGCGCGCGTCTGGTTCAAACCGAACATCGTTGCGGTATCGCCAGCAGCGTTGACGATTTCCAGCACTAGCAAGGCGGTGCGTGCCGAGCGCCGTGCGCCGGGGACGTTCCCACAATTGTGGTATTTCAGATACCGATTATCTCTGCTACGACACCGCATCCGCTCTCGAGCATGCAGGAGGTCTGCCGGATGCGACTGACGAGCTTCACCGATTTCGGCCTGCGCGCGCTCATGCGCATGGCCGGCGAGCCTGACCGCGCCCACTCGACCGCCGAGATCGCGGCCGAGTTCGGCATATCGCGCAACCATCTGACCAAGGCGATCCAGGCGCTGGCCGCCGCCGGCATCGTCGAGACCCGCAGGGGCGTCGGCGGCGGCGCGGTCCTGGCGCAGAGCCCGGACCGGTTGCGCGTCGGCGAGATTGTCGCGGTGCTGGAGGAAAGGTCGGCGCTGGTCGAGTGCTTCCAGCGCGACGGCGGGGCCTGCGTGATCACGCCGACCTGTCGTCTCAAGGGCATGCTGGCCGCGGCGCGGGCGCGGTTCCTCGACGATCTGAACGCGCACACCCTCGCCGACTGCGCTCTGCCGGCAGCCGCGCCGCAAGGTACGCCGGGTCCTGGGGCCAACCGATGACCGTGGAGATCGAGCAAGGCACCGTGACCGTTTCGGCCGACATTCTGGCCGGCCCGTTCGGCATCGAGCCGCAAGAGGTTCAGCCGCTCATGCGCGCGGGCGCGATCACCGGGCTTGCCGAGGAAGGCGCCGGGGAAGACGAGGGCCGCTTTCGGCTGACCTTCCGCCATGGCGGACGCCGTCTCCAGCTCATCTGCGACGAAGACGGCCATGTCCTTCAGCGCAGCCGCACGGTCCTCGTCGGCCGGACAAGGGTGCTGCCATGAACGCCATCGGGACGATGGAGCGGATTCGCGCCTGGCAGGGCCCGGCCCTGCTGAGCCACGGGTTCAGGCCGTTCTTTCTGGGCGGGGCCATCTGGGCGGCGCTCGCGATGGCTGTGTGGCTGGCGATGCTGGCGGGCGCTTTCAGCCTGCCGACGCGACTGGACCCGGTGTCATGGCACGCACACGAGTTTCTCTATGGCTATCTCGGCGCGATCATTGCCGGCTTCCTTCTGACCGCCGTGCCCAACTGGACCGGCCGGCTGCCGATCGCCGGCTGGGCGCTCGGCGGCCTGTTCCTGTTGTGGCTCTTGGGTCGTGCGGCAATCGCAACGTCCGCGCTGTGGCCGGCGTCCGTGGTGGCGGCCGTCGATCTGGCGTTTCCGGTTCTGTTCGCGCTGATCATCGCCCGCGAGATCGTCGCGGGCAGGAACTTGCGCAACCTGATCGTGCTCGCGCTGTTCACCGCACTGATCGCCGGCAATGGTGTCTTCCACTGGGAGGCGGCGCGTGGCGACCACGCGGCGCAAGGCTACGGCCTGCGCATCGGACTTGCCACGGCCATCATGCTGATCGCATTGATCGGCGGACGCATCGTGCCCTCCTTCACGCGAAACTGGCTGGTCAAGCGCGGCGGAGGGCGCCTGCCGACGCCGCCGATGGCACGGTTCGACAAGGTCGCGCTGCTGACGCTTGTCGCCGCGCTTTGCATATGGGTGGCATGGCCCGGGTCATCGGCCGCCGGCATCGCTCTGGTGCTGGCTGGCGCGGCGCACGGGGCACGCCTTCTTCGCTGGGCGGGCGTGCGCACGGGCGCCGAGCCGCTCGTCTGGGTGCTGCATGCCGGCTATGCGTTCGTGCCTGTCGGCGCCATCGTTCTGGGTCTGTCGAATCTTTCGGCCGATCGTGCGGGCGCGGCGGCCGCACAGCACATCTGGATGGCCGGCGGCATCGGCCTGATGACGCTCGCCGTGATGACGCGCGCCACGCTCGGCCACACCGGCCGGACCCTGTCGGCCGGCTTTGGCACGACCGCGATCTACCTCCTGGTCATTGCAGCCACACTGGCACGCCTGATGGCGGGGACATTGCCCGATCTGGCCTCGGCGCTTCACCTGCTCTCCGGCCTTGCCTGGATCGCGGCCTTTGCCGGCTTTGCCCTTCTGTATGGCCCCCTCCTGATCGCGCCGCGACCGGGTCGGTGAGCCACGGGCCGGACCGGGTTCGTCGCGGCATTGGGCGACGACGACAGGCGAGGCCACCCTTGTCCGCGCGCAGCGACGGTCGCGTGAATTGAGTTTGCGGTCGCGCAAACTCGTCTCCGCATCGGCCGCTATCCTCGGCGTTTTCAGATCAGGGCGATGGCGATGTCACATCCGATCGACAATCCCGACCTGCCGCTCGACGAATTGATGGCGCGTTGGCCGGAGACAATCGGGGTCTTCATCGACCACCGGCTGCTCTGCATCGGATGCCTGATCGCGCCGTTCCACACGGTGGTCGATGCGTGTCGGGAGCACGGGGTCGACGAGGACACGCTTCGCGCCGACCTGCACCGGGCCATCGAGGCTCAGCTTCGCCCTTCGCTCAAAAGGACCAGCTGATGCGGCTCCCTGACGATGATGCGGCGGCGGCCGCTCTTGACCCAACCCTTCTTCTCCCATGCGCTCAGCAGGCGGCTGACCGTATGCAGGGTCGACCCGGTCATTTCCGAAAGGTCCTGCCTGGTCACGGGCATGGCGATCTCGATGCCGTCGGCTGACTTGCGGCCGGCCTGATTGACCAGGCGCAGGACCATGTGCGCGATGCGTTGTTCGACCTGCAGCGTCGCCATCTCCACGACCCGCTCGTTGAATTCCTTCACCCGCAGGCCGATCGTCTTCATCGCCGCGCCCGCAAAGCCCGGATAGTCTTCGACGAGGACGTTCCAGAACGACGCCGGCCAGGCGAGCGCCACGCATTCGCTGGCGGCGACGGCGGTGGCCGGATAGGTGTCGCGGTCAAAGGCCTTGGCGATCCCGATCAACTGCCCGCTGGGGACATGCAGCATGATCACCTGGTTGCCGTCCTCGCTCTGGCGCACGACGCGCACATAGCCGTCCAGCAGCAGAAAGAACCGCTCCGCTGCCGCGCCCTCCTCGAAGATCGCTCTTGATCGTTCGAAACGGCACGATGTCGCCCTGTCGAGGATCTGTCGGCGTTCGGAAAGGGTCAGCCGCGCAAACGGCGCGAGGCCGTCCAGCAGGCTTTCGTCAAGCCTTGGCGGGCGTGTGGGCGTCCCTCGGGTCTGCACCTGTGTCACCCCTCCCGGTCTTTCACGCGGTCAAGATCCGTAACGGTCCTGCGGACCTGGCGCAAATGCTGCGCCGTTGTTTGTGGCAGCGCAACGAAGGACCTCCGGATCGGCGGCATCCTCGGCCCGGACAAACACAAGGCGGGCAAAGGAGATCCAGATGCTACGCGTACTTGCAGCCACACTGACCCTCGGGATGGCCCTTGCGGGGCCGGCTCTTGCCGAGATGCACGAGGTGCAGATGCTCAACAGGGGTGAGGCCGGGCCAATGGTCTTCGAGCCGGGTTTCCTGCGCGTCGAACCGGGCGACACGGTGAAATTCATCGCCGCGGACCCGGGCCACAACGCCGAGTCGGTCCTCGAGATGATCCCGGAGGATGCCGAGGCTTTCAAGGGCAAGATCAACGAGGAGATCGAGATCACCTTCGACGCCGACGGCGTCTACGGCATCAAGTGCCTGCCGCACTACGCCATGGGCATGGTCATGACGGTGGCTGTCGGCGAGGTGAGCGAGGCGCCGCAGAATTATCTCGAAGGCCGCATTCCGCCACGCGCGCGCAAGCGATTCCAAGCCCAACTCTCCAACCTGTGATCACCACCGGCGGGCAGACCGCACGCATGCGGTGCGCCCGCCCGCTCAAGCCAAGGAGGCTGCCATGAGGAAATCCATCAACGCAGAACAGGTTCTGACAAGTCGTCGCAACGTCCTGCGCGGCACCGCGCTTGCCGGGGCCGCAGCGCTGACCGGCGGCGTGGCCCAGGCGTCGCTGCTGCCGCGCCACGCGCCGGCGGTGTCAGCCGGGACGCGGCGCCCGCCGGTCATCAAGGTCGAAGCGGGGCCGGACGCGATGGCCGACGCCGCGCCAGCTGACCTGTCCGGTCTCGAGCGGGTTCGCCAGGAACTGGTCGACCCGCCCTTCGCTCCCGAGCACGAGCAGGTCGCCAGCGGTCCGCCGAAGATCGTCGAGATCGAAATGGTGACCCATGAGCGGCTGATGACGGTCGATGAGGATACCGGAGCAAGCATCTGGGCGCTGACCTACAACGGTTCGGTCCCCGGTCCGCTGATCATCGTCCATCAGGACGATTATGTGGAACTGACTCTGCGCAATCCGGTCGAAAGCGCCATGGAGCACAATATCGATTTCCATGCCTCCACGGGCGCACTGGGAGGCGGCGGCCTGACCCACGTCTATCCGGGTGAGGAAACGGTGTTGCGCTGGAAGGCGACCAAACCGGGTTGCTTTACCTATCATTGTGCCCCTGGCGGCGCGATGATCCCCTACCATGTCTGCCACGGCATGAACGGCGCCATCATGGTTCTGCCGCGCGACGGGCTGAAGGACGCCGAGGGCAATCCGCTGCGCTACGACTCGATCGCCTATCTGGGCGAGCAGGACTACTACCTGCCGCGCGACGAGAACGGCGACTTCAGGTTCTACGACACGGCCGGCGACGACTATGCCGACAGCCTCGAGGCGATGGCGACGCTCGTGCCCACGCACCAGGTCTTCAACGGCGCGGTGGGCGCGCTGACCGGCGCGAACGCTCTCAAGGCCAAGGTCGGCGAGACCGTGCTGATGGTGCACAATTCGTGCAACGTGGACAGCCGGCCGCACCTGATCGGCGGGCACGGCAACTATGTCTGGGAGACTTCGTTCACCGATCCGCCGTTGACGGGCGTCGAAACATGGTTCGTCCGCGGCGGCTGCGCGGCGGCGGCGATGTACACCTTCGAGCAGCCGGGCGTCTATGCATATGTCAACCACAATCTGATCATCGCCGCCCTCAAGGGCGCGACGGCCCACTTCGTGGTCGAGGGCCCCTGGAACAACGACCTGATGGAGCAGGTCGTGGCGCCAAGGCCGTTCGAGAGCTGACGGCGGAGGCATGAGCGGTGATGGCGGCGGTGACAGCAAAGCGGATCGGAGCTGCGGCTCTGGTTGCGGCGGGTCTGGGCGTCGCCGTCATCGCGACCCTGGCGGTCCCGCGCGGTCCGAACATGGATTTCGTCCCGCAGATGGCCCCAGAGGCCGCCGTCGCCGAGGGCGGCGGCCCCCTTTTCGTTCAAGCCCGTGAAGTCACCGTCGCCGAATGGAACCGATGCCATGCCGATGGTGCATGCACGCTTCGTCTCAGGCCGCCACCCGGCGGCAAGGCGGCCGAATGGCCGGCGACCGGTCTGAACTGGCTCGACGTGAACGAATATCTGGTCTGGATCAACCGCGTCTCCCGGCACTCCTTCCGGCTGCCGACCGCGCGGGAATGGTATGCGATGGCCGAACCCGTCCTGCCGGAAACGCCCGATCCGATCTTCACCGATCCGTCCCTGTCATGGGCATCCGACTATCTTCTCGAAGACAGAACAGAACGCCGCCTGCGTCCGTCCGGCTCATGGTCGACGACGAAAGAGGGAATCGCGGACCTGAACGGCAGTGTCTGGGAGTGGACGCAGGACTGCTACATCGACGGGTCGGGCACCGAGCGGATGCCGCAATGCCCGGCCTATATCGTCGGCGGTGAGCACGAGGCTGTGATCCCGTTCCTCGTGCGCGATCCGGCGCGCGGTGGCTGCGCGGTCGGCGCCCCGCCTCCGCATCTGGGCATGCGGCTGGTCACGGATCATCCGCTGCCTGAAAGGAACTGACCCCGTTCTGCTCCGGCCAGCGGCATGACAGCGATGCCTTCAGCCATCGCCGCGCCGGCGGTGGGCGTTTCGCTTGCCTGGCGGACGGAATCTGATTGATCCTGCGCCGGCAAGTCAGCGGTGTGACAGAACGGTGCCGTCGATCGTCGCGTAGGAGGGTGTGCCGAGCTGGCCCAGTGCACGAACGAGCTCGAGCTTGAGGATGTCGATGCTCCTCTGGGCCCCCGCCGCGCCGCCGGCCCCGACGCCGAATGCAAGCGCGCGGCCGGCCAGAACCAGGTCCGCGCCAAGTGCCTTGGCCCGGATCACGTCGGAACCGCGACGGATGCCGCTGTCGAGAAGAACGGTGAGACGGCCCTTCACGGCTTCCGCGATCGCCGGCAACGCTTCGACCGAGGCGGGTCCGAACGCGACCTGGCGTCCTCCATGGTTGGAGACCACGATCCCGTCGCAACCGATCCGCGCGCACCTGTCGGCGTCGTCGGGATGAAGGATCCCCTTGACGAGCAGCCGCCCCTTCCAGCGCTCGCGCAACCGCGCAAGGTCCGTCCACGTGAAGCGCGGCGTGATCAGGGTCTTCTGTACATCCGCGTAGGATGTCGCGCTGCTCAACAGATCGGCGTAGTTGGCGACGTTGGGTGTGCCGTTCCGCAAGCTGGCCAACGACCAGACGGGTTTTGTCGCAAGCTGCGCAAGTACACCCGGCGTGAACCTGAAGGGAACGCTCAGCGCGTTGCGGATATCGCGGTCGCGCTTGCCCGCCGCCGGGACATCGGCGGTCACCATCAGGACGTCGTATCCGGCGGCTTCGGCGCGGGAGACCAGGCTTTCGGTCACGTCCGTATCGCCCGACACGTAAAGCTGGAACCAGCCGTTCCCGTCGGCCGCCTCGGCCAATTTTTCAAGGGTGGTCGATGCCGCCGAACTTGCGACGTAGGGGATGTTCTCGCGCTTGCACAGCCGGGCAAGGATCACGTCGGCTTCCGGCCAGAACGCGTTCAACATGCCGATGGGCGCCATGCCGAGCGGCAGGGCGTAGTCTCGTCCGAACACCGTGACGCCGGTATCGACCGCGCCGACGTCGATCATGTAGCGCGGTGTCAGCTTGACCTCGTCGAACGCCTCGACGTTGCGCCGCAGGTTGCGTTCGTCCTCCGCCCCTCCGTCGACCAGGTCGAAGGCGAAGCGGGGAATGCGCCTCCTGGCAAGCGCGCGCAGATCGGCAATCGAGGCGGCGCGGGCCAGCCTCATCAGATGGACCATCCGCCATCGACGGCAAATGCCTGGCCTGTGGTGAAGGCGGAGAGGTCCGAGGCGAGGTGGCACACCATTTCGGCGATCTCCTCGGGCTGACCGAGGCGTCCCATCGGCTGACGCGCCCGGAATGCCGCAAGCGCCTGCTCGAAATCGCCGGTCGCCGCCAGCCTTTGCTCCAGCGACGGGCTTTGCACCGTCCCCGGACAGATCGCGTTGCAGCGGATGCCATCCCTGACGAAGTCGGCGGCGATCGACTTGGTCATGCCGATGATCGCGGCCTTCGATGCTCCGTAGGCGAAGCGTCGCGGGGCGCCTTTCTCGCTGGAGACGATCGATGCGATGTTGATGATCGAACCCCGGCCCCGTTCGACCATCATCGGCAACACCGCCTTGGTGATCCTGAAGGTGGCCTTGGCGTTCAGGCCGAAGGACCTGTCCCAATCGTCCTCGCCGCAATCGAGAATGGTGCCGTCGTGCACCCAGCCGGCGCAGTTGACCAGAATGTCGATGGATGGATGCGCGCCGATCAGGGCGTCGACCGCGACCGCGTCGAGCACGTCGAGTTGCCGGGCGGCGATACCCTTCGAAGCCTCGGCGTATTCGGCGACCGCCGCACCGTCGATGTCGGTGGCGATCACGTTTGCGCCGCGCGCCGCAAGCGCCTTGGCCGACGCGCGTCCGATGCCCGCCCCTGCCGCGGTCACCAGAGCGGTCTTTCCTTCGAGTGTCTGGGTCATCGTGCCTCTCTCAGCGCGCCAGCCAGCCGCCATCAACGGTCAGCACGCTGCCATGGCAGTAGCTGGCGGCGTCCGACGCCAGGAACACGGCGGCCCCCGCCATTTCCGATGCCTCGGCAAACCGCCCGGCGGGAATGCGGTCCAGAAGGGCCCGCGAGCGTTCCGGGTCATCGCGCAGGGCCTGCGTATTGTCGGTCGCCGTATAGCCGGGGGCTATGGCGTTCACATTGACGCCGTGTCCCGCCCATTCGTTGCAGAGCGCGCGGGTGAGGCCGATGGCGGCGTGTTTGCTGCAGGCATAGGCGGGCACGCGCAGGCCGCCCTGCGATCCGAGCACCGAGGCGACGATGATGATCTTGCCCGAGCCCTGAGCGACCATCTGCCTGCCCGCCGCCTGCGACAGCAGCCAGACCGAATCGAGGTTGACCGAGATAACCCGGCGCCAGTCCGCCAGCGGCATGGCCACGGCCTCCTCGCGATGGATGGTGCCGGCATTGTTGACGAGGATATCAAGTCCGCCGAGGGCCTCGGCGGCAAAGCCGATGATGTCCCCGGCGGCCGCTTCGTCCATCGCGGCGAAGTCCGCCTGGACCGCCGCGGCCTTGCGGCCGTATGCCTCGATCCTCGCCGTTGCGTCGGCCGGTGCGTGACTGCGATAGGTCAACGCGACATCGGCCCCGGCGGCGGCGAGGCCGAGCGCGATGCCCTCGCCGATGCCGGTCGCACCGCCGGTGACAAGCGCCTTGCGCCCCGTCAGGTCGAAAAGGTCCTTCATCGGTCAGTACCGGTTCGCGATCGGCAGTTCCTCGGCCGGGAACAGCGAGATCACCTCGACGCCGGTCTCGGTGACGACGACCTCCTCCTCGATCCGGGCGGCCGAATAGCCGTCGGCGGCCGGGCAATAGGTCTCCAGCGCGAACACCATGCCGGTCTCGATTTCCATGGGATGGTCGAGCGAGACCGCGCGCGAGATGATCGGGCGTTCGTGCAGCGCCAGACCGAGCCCGTGGCCGAACTGCAGCCCGAACGCCGCGTCCTCGTCGGGGAAACCGAATTCTTCCGCCTTCGGCCAGACGGCGGCGACCTTGTCGGTCGTCACGCCGGGCTTGATCATCGCGATCGATGCGTCGATCCATTCGCGCGCCTTCACATAGGCGTCGTGCTGGGCCGGCGTGGCGCGACCGATGTTGAAGGTGCGGTAGTAGCAGGTGCGGTAGCCCTGGTACGACTGCAGGATATCGAAGAACGCCTGGTCGCCCGGCCGGAAATAGCGATCGGTGAAATTGTGCGGATGCGGGTTGCAGCGCTCGCCGGAAATGGCGTTGATCGCCTCGACGTCATCGGAACCCATCTCGTAGAGCATCTTGTTGGACAGCGCGACGATGTCGTTCTCGCGCACGCCCGGTTTCAGCTCCTCGTAGATCATGTGGTAGACGCCATCGACCATCGAGGCGGCCTGGGTGAGAAGCTGGATCTCGTCCCAGTTCTTGATCTCCCGTGCCGCCAGCATGATCTGCTGGCCGTCGACGACCTTCAGCCCCTCTTCCTGCAGCGCCTGGAACATCGCCGTCTCGGCATAATCGACGCCGACCGGCATGTCGGCCATGCCGGCATCGCGGATCAGGCCGGCGATCTCCTTTGCGTACTTCCGCATCAGGCCGAATTCGGGCGGGATGGTGCCGCGCATGCCGACGACGCCCGCCCGGCAATGGTCGGGCTCGAGCCAGTCGGAGAACTTCTTGTGATGCATGGCGGCCGAACCGAAATCCCATACGTAAGGGGAATCGTCGCCGGTCAGCAGGCAGAAGCGGCACATCTTGTCGCGCTCCCACTCGCCGATCTTGGTCGCCGAGACGTAACGGATGTTGTTGACGTCGAACAGCAGCAGGGTGCCGGCCCTGGACGCCTTCAGCGCCTGACGCGTGCGCGCGAGCCTGTAGCGGCGCAGCCGGTCATGGTCGATGCGCCGCTCGAAGTCGACCGATGTATGCCCCCAGGCGGGAATCCGGCCTTCCCACCGCCAGTGCGGTTCGAGATCGGCGGGCGTCAGGACGTTGGGCGTCAATGCGAGATTCATGGGGTTCTCCTCCGGGTGCGCGCCGTTGCGCCCACCTGCGTTTGCCGGTTGGCGGCTATTGGATGCACCAGCCGCCATCGATGTGGATCATCTGGCCGGTCATGTAGTCGCTGTCGTTACTGGCCAGGAACGAGGCCGTGCCGGTGATGTCGTCGGGATAGGAGACGCGCTTGATCTGCAGCGCGTCGCGGACGATGTCCTCGTAGGCCTGGCCCTCGCGCTTCTTGAAGCCGATGTCGACGAGGTCCTTGTCGAGTTGCTCCCACAGCGGGGTGACGACAACGCCGGGGGCATAGCCGTTGACCGTGATGTTGTGCTCGGCGAGCGCGATCGCCCCGCAATGGGTCAGCGCCAGACAGCCATATTTGGAGGTGCAGTAGACGGTGACGTCGACCAGCGGCTTGCGCGAGGCGATCGAGCCGACATTGATCAGCTTGTAGGGATGACCCTCCATGGGGCCCTGGTCGATCATCTGCCGGGCGGCTTCCTGCATGCCCAGCCACATCGCCTTGGTGTTCACGTTCATGATCATGTCCCAGTTGTCCTCATCGATGTCCATGAAGAACCGGGGCTTGTTCAGGCCCGCATTGAACAGGCCGACATTGATGGAGCCGAACGCGTCGACCGTGGCGGCGACGGCTGCGGCATTGTCCGCCCGCTCGGTGACGTCCATCTTCACCGCGATGGCCTTTCCGTTGCCGGCCTCGTTGATGCGGTCGGCGACCTCCTGGGCGGCATCCAGATCGAGATCGCCGATGCAGACATTGCCCCCCTGGCTCGCGAACGCCTCGGCGTTGGCGGCGCCCATACCCCGTGCGGCGCCGGTGATCAGGATGTTCTTCCCCTTCAGGCGGTTCGGATCCATGGCTTCCCTCCCATTGGTCAAATCGGTGCGCGCAGGGCGCGCTCGGCCCTGTCCTGCGCCTGGCGCAGGGCGGTCTTCAGCGGGACCACCCCACGCAGCATGTCGTGGAATTCCTCGCCGCAGATGCGGATGATTTCGGTGATCTGCGGGATCGGCGGACGCGGCCAGAACTGCAGTTCGTCGCGCCAGGACATGGCATCGACCGCGTCGAAAATGTCGGAGGTGCGGCGAACGTCCGGATCGGCGCTGACCGAGTAGCGCGGATTGGTGCGGCTGCCGTTCTGGATGTAGAGCTTGTGCGCCTCGGGCGAGGTGAAGACCAGAAGCGCCTCGGCGGCCGCGTGGAGCCGCTCGGTCGGAATGTTGCGGGGTATGCCCAGGGCATAGCCGCCCACCGGCGCGACCGGCGCCGCGCCCGGTCCGACCGGATGCGGAAGATAACCGGTCTGGCCGTGCGCCGGCGAGGCCGTGTCGAGTTCGAAGTAGGGCGCCAGCAGCGTGTAGCCGTATGCCATGGCGACCTCGCCGGCCGCATAGGGCCGGATGCGCTCGTACCAGGACATCGAAAGAATGTAGGGCGGCGAATAGTCGAGCAGTTCCAGAAGGTACTCGGCGGCCGCGCGGCCGGCGTCGGTGTCGATCATCGGCCGCAACCCGCCACGGTGCAGACGCTCGGTGTCGAACCCGCCGGCAGCCGGCGGAAGGTCAACCACCGGCTGGCCGAAATCGGCCATCGTCATCAGGAAGGTGTGGCCGAGCGCGGTGCCGCGCGCGGCGTTCCAGGCGATTCCGTAGCGGCCCTGGGCCGGATTGTGAAAGGTGCGCGCGGCGGCGATGACCTCCTCGGTCGACGCCGGAGGGCGCAGCCCCGCCTTCTCGAACAGGTCCTTGCGGTAGAAGAACAGTTCCGGTGTCGTCTGGGCCGGCACGCCGTAGGGCTTGCCCGCCCAGTGCGCCGCCTTCCAGCCGGCCGTGTGGAAGTCGGCGGTGTCGAGCCTTGAGATGTCGACCACCCGGTCGAGCGGCATCAGCATGTCGCGCGCGGCCAGTTCACCCAGCCACGGCAGATCGAAGGCGATGATGTCGTAGCGGCTGACCCGGCGCTCGGCGTTCTTCAGGATCTCCTCGTGCAGCCGGTCGATCGAGAAGGCGCGCTGGTGGATGTCGGTGCCGACCACCTGCTCGAACTGGCGCTTGAGATGGTTCATCACCATGAAGGTCGGATCGCCGTGCACCAGCACGCGCAGACCGCCCGGCACGCGCAACGGCTCGGGCAGGACCCTCAGCGGCGGGATCGGCCGCGCCGCCATGTACGAGCCGCCGTAATAATAGTCGTCGACCGTCTCCGGGGCGTCGGCGGTGCCGAAGCTCGTGGAGGCGAGGCGCTTGAGCCGGCCGGTCATCTGTACCCAGCTCTCCAGCAGCTTCTCGCTCGGGTGCAGGGTGAACGTCTTGCCGGTGCGGGTGCGCGGCCGCTGATCGATCAGCCCGTCGTCGATCATCTGCTTCATGCGGCGCGAGGCGGTTGCATAGGGCACGCCCGACGCGCCGATAAGCGATGTCGGGGTGACAGCCCTGGCCTCCAGATGGCTTCTGATCAGATGCAACGACATGCGCAATTGCGGATTGGGCGCGACGAACCCCAGAGCGTCTTCAAGCTCCTCGCCGAACGCCTCCATAAACGCGATGACATTGAGCATCTCGAACGGATCGTTCTGCGAAACGGGCTGCTGGTCCGCGCTTTCTCCTCCTCCCGACACCTTGTAGCTTCCTGATCGCTCCACCCCTGCGCGTCGCCTGGATGATGGCCGGCGACCATCGGCTTTGCTGTCTTCGTCCACGGCAGCCTCCTCAGAATGTCCAGATTGAATGTCCGGCCAAACGGCCAAAATGTCCAATATGGATATCAATGCATCCGTTCTGGATATAATCGGAACTTCTTCGCCATGCGTCTCGCGGCACGCTATGGAGGATCGTCTCTGGAGGATGGGGCGGTCGACCGGGAGCCGCGCGTCACGCCGCGCCGGCCCTCAACTCAAAACCCATGTGGGAGGAATTCAGATGAGAGTAAGCACGTCGCTTGCCGCCACCACGGCAATCGCTGCACTGGCGTTTGCCGGCAGCGCCGCCGCCGCCGAATACCGGATCGGCATCACGCAGAACAATGTGGGCGTCGACAGCTACCAGACGACCTACGAGAAGGCCTTCATCGCCGCCGCCGAAGCCAACGACCAGGTCGAAACGGTCGTTCTGGATGCCGGTGGCGACGTCGCCCGGCAGATCGCCCAGCTCGAGGACCTCATCCAGCAGGAGGTCGACGCGATCATCGTCTGGCCGACCAACGGCGAGGCGGTCATTCCCGCCGTGCGCAAGGCGCACAACGCCGACATTCCGGTGATCGTCACCAACTCCAACATCGCCGAGGAAGGCTTCGACTTCGTCGCGTCCTTCTCGGGTCCCGACAACATCACGCAGGGCTCGCGCTCGGCCGAGATCATGTGCGACAAGTTCAAGGACATGGGCATCGAGGACGAGGCCAGGATCGTCCAGATCTCCGGCCAGCCGGGCTACACGACCGCCATCGAGCGGGCCAAGGGCTTCGAGGACCGGCTGCCCGAAGTGTGCCCGAACGTCGAATTGGTGGAGACCCAGCCGGGCGACTGGAACCGCGAAAAGAGCCAGCAGGTGATGGAAGCGTTCCTGGTCAAGTATGACGACATCGACGGCGTCTACTCGGGCGACGACAATATGGGCGTCGGCGCGCTGAACGCCGCCAAGGCAGCGGGCCGGGCCGAGGACATCATCTTTGTCGGCGCGACCAACTTCGCCGTCGGCTATGAAGCGATGGAGGCCGGCGAGTACTGGGGCTCGATCTACCAGTCACCGGTCGATGACGCCGAAGCCGCCCTGCAGACCGCGATCGACGTGCTCGAAAGCAAGGACGTTCCGTTCCTGAACTATTTCGACACGCCCAAGATCACGCAGGACAATATGGGTGAGTTCGACAAGCCGGTCTTCTAGGCCCGCTCTGTCGTCCGGGTTCGGGCGCGGGGCGCAACGCTCCGCGCCCCGATCTGCACCCACAGTCCCGCATGCGGTTGGGAGGCTGCCATGGGCCGTGTTTCCGGTCGTTCCTGCATTGTCACCGGCGCCGCGCGCGGCATCGGCCGGGCGATCGGCGAGGCACTCGTCGAAGAGGGCGCCGACGTATGCTTCGCCGACATCGACGAGGACGGCGCCAGGGCCACCGCCGAGGCCAATGGCGAGCGTGCCGACCGGAATCGCGCAAGGGTCACCCATTGCGCCGTCGACGTCACCGACCGCGAACAGGTGCGCGCCATGATCGGCCACACGGTGGAAAGCTTCGGCAAGCTGGACGTCAAGTTCAACAATGCCGGCGTCAACAAGCCGATGAACTTTCTCGACGTTACCGATGAGAACTGGCACTTCATCATGAACGTCAACGCGCTCGGTTGCCTGATCGGCATGCAGGAAGCGGCGCGTCAGATGATTGCGCAGGGGTCGGGCGGCAAGATCGTCAACACCGCCTCGATCGCCAGCCGGCAGGGTTTCGACAATGTCGCGCCCTACTGCGCCAGCAAGTGGGCGGTGGTGTCGCTGACCCAGTCGGGCGCGCGCGACCTGGCCCGGCACGACATCACGGTGACCGGGTTCGCGCCCGGCGTTGTCGCCACCGAGATGTGGGAGGAGGTCGACCGCGACCTCATGGACATCGGCGCATCCGAGCGCCCCGGTCAGGCGATGGCGGAGTTCTCGGCCGACATTCTGAAGGGCAGGGTGGCCCAGCCGGCCGACATCACCGGCACGACGACATATCTTGCCTCGCGCGACAGCGACTACATGACGGGGCAGATCGTGATGATCGACGGCGGCATGACGCTCGTGTGAGCACACGCTTCGGGAGGAAGCACAATGGCCGATTCAATCAAGGATCCCGTCGGAGGCGGGCGCCAGCGCAGCGCTCCGACCGCCGGTCGTCTCACCCGGGGGGACGTCGGCGCCTTTATCGCCCGTCAGGGCATTCTGATCGCGTTCATTCTGTTCATGATCGGCTTCACGATCGCCAACGATCGCTTCCTCGACCCCGACAACATCCTGGGCGTGATCCGCTCCTCGGCAATCCTGGGCGTGATGGCGCTCGGCGTGACCTTCGTGGTCATCAGCGGCAATCTCGATCTTTCGGTCGGCTCGATGATGTCATTCTCGACGATCGTCGTGCTCGACCTGCACGACAAGATCGGCCCGGCCATGGCGATCCCGGCCATGTTCGCCATGACTTTGTGTCTGGGCGCGTTCATCGGCTTTCTGGTCGGCTACCTGAAGCTCAATTCGCTGATCGTCACGCTTGGCATGCTGTCGGCGATCCATGGGCTGACGCTGACCTATTCGGGCGGCAAGAACATGGACATCGCCGACAAGGAGGGCACCTGGTTCTCGGTCTTCGGACAGGGCGCGGTCGCCGGCATCCCGGTTCCGATCCTCATCTTCGCGCTGATGGCGGCGGCGCTCGGCATGGTGCTCGCCAGAACGCCGTTCGGCCGCAAGGTCTATGCGGTCGGTGGCAACGGCGTCGCCGCCACCTTCTCGGGCGTCCGCCGGGCCCGCACGGTTTTCATGTGCTACCTGGTGTCGGCGTTCTGCGTAGCGACCGCCGGCCTGATCCAGGCAAGCCGCTCGCTCGGCAGCCAGAACACGGTGGGCCAGGGCATGGAACTCGAGGTGCTCGCCGCGGTGATCCTGGGCGGCGCCTCGCTGCTCGGCGGATCCGGCACGATCTTCAAGACGGTGATCGGCGTTCTGATCCTGGGCTTCATCCAGAACGGGCTGCTGCTCGTCGGGCTGCAGTTCTACGCTCAGTATGTCGTCACCTGGGTCATCATCATCCTTGCCGTCTGGCTCGATATCGCGGCCAAGCGCGGCAAGCTCTGGTCACCGATCGCGTAGGGCGGGCAGGATCATGGAAGCGGGAACACTGAGCCGGTTTCTCAAGAGCGGCGCGATCTGGGGCTTCATCGTCCTCGAACTTATCTTCTTTTCCATCGCCGGCGAGTTCCTGTCGCTGTCGGAGAAGGCGTTCATGGACGCCGACAACATGCTGCTGCTGCTCAAGCAGTCCGCGCCGATCGGCATCATCGCGGTCGGCATGACCATCATCATGATCAACGGCAACATCGACCTTTCGGTCGGAGCAACCTTTGCGCTCGCCGCCATCGTGCTCTTGGATTCGATGACATGGCCGATCTTCGGCGGCATGGGCGACTGGGTGATCCCGGTCTCGTGGGCGCTGGCGCTGATGACGGGCATCGTGCTCGGCGCGATCAACGGGCTGATCGTCTGGAAGACCGGGGTCGACGCGTTCATCGTCACGCTCGGATCGATGCTCGGCTATCGCGGCCTCGTCTTCATGTACAATGGCGAGCAGCCCACCTCGCATCTGAACTGGACGCTGGTCGATTTCGCCGAGGCCCAGTTTCTGGGCCTGCACACGGCGACCTGGTTCCTGCTGGCGGTCACGGCGATCCTGTGGTTCGTGATGAACTACACGGTCCACGGCCGCAACGCCTATGCGATCGGCAACAACCGGGAAGCGGCTGTCAATGCGGGCATTCGGGTGGGCCCGCACATGATGATCAACTTCATGCTGATCGGCTTTCTCGCCGCGCTGTCGGCGGTCGTGTTCTATTCGGAGTCCGGTTCGGTCAATCCCAACGACGGCCAGCTCTACGAACTGTGGGTGATCACCGCCGTCGTCCTCGGCGGCACCAAGCTGACCGGCGGATCGGGATCGATCATCTCGACCTTCGGCGGCGTGATCGCCATCCAACTCCTGCGCAAGGGTCTGGCCCATATCGGCGCCAACACCGAAACCGTCAATCTGGTGATCGGCCTGATCCTGATCGCGGTGCTGATTCTGGACCGGCAACTGAACGTGAAGGGCAAGGAGGCGCTGAAGACATGAGCGAACCGAAACCGGCGCTGCGCCTCGAGCAGATCGTCAAGACCTTCCCGGGCGTGCGCGCGCTCGACGATGTCTCCTTTGCCGTGATGCCCGGCGAGGTGCACGCCCTGATGGGCGAGAACGGGGCGGGCAAGTCGACCCTGATGAAGGTGCTCGGCGGCATCCACCAGCCCGATTCCGGCCAGATCATCGTCGGCGACGAGCCTGTGCAGATGCGCAGCCCGCTCGAAGCCAAGGCCAAGGGCATCGTCTTCATCCACCAGGAACTGTCCCTGGCTGAGGAACTGTCGGTCGCCGAGAACATCTATCTGGGGGAATTGCCGCGCAGGAGCTTCGGCCGCGTCGACTGGGCAAAACTCTACGACCGGACCGACGCCATCCTGTCGCGGCTCAATGTCGGGTTCAACGCGCGCACCATCGTCGGCACGCTGTCCATCGCCAACCAGCAGATGGTGGAGATCGCCCGCGCGCTGACGGTCGACGCCAAGGCGGTGATCTTCGACGAGCCGACCGCATCGCTGACCGATGCGGAGAAATCCGTGCTGTTCGACGTCATCGCCGATCTCAAGGACCAGGGCGTCGGCATCATCTACATCTCGCACCGCATGGAGGAGATCTTCAGGATCACCGACCGGATCAGCGTGCTGCGCGACGGTCTTTACCGCGGCACGCTCGATACGGCCGACACCAGCGAGGACGAGGTGACCCAGCTGATGATCGGGCGCAAGCTCGACCTGTCGCGCAATGTCAGCCATCACGAGCTGGGCGAGGTGGCGCTCGAGGTGCGGGGGCTTTCCTGCGGCCACCTGTTCGAGGATATCAGCTTCACCGTGCACGCCGGCGAGGTGGTCGGGTTCTACGGGCTCGTCGGCGCCGGCCGCACCGAGATCGCCGAAACGCTGTTCGGCCTTCGCACGCCGAGCGCGGGCACCATCCTTCTCGACGGCGAGCCGACGCGGATCCATTCGCCCGCCGATGCGATCAGCAAGGGCATTTCGCTGGTGCCGGAGGACCGGAAGGGACAGGGGCTGGTTCTCGGCATGAACTGCCGGGACAACATGACCCTGCCGCAGGTCGAGGACCTGACGGCCGGTCCGTTCGTCTCGGACGGCGCCGAGATCGCCATCTTCGATCTCTATCGCGACAAGCTCGACATCCGCACCCCGGGCTGGAAGCAGATCGCGGGCAATCTGTCGGGCGGCAACCAGCAGAAGATCGTCATCGGCAAGTGGCTTTCGATGCACCCAAGGGTGCTGATCGTCGACGAGCCGACGCGCGGCATCGATGTCGGCTCGAAATCGGAGATCCACAATCTGATCCGTGACCTGGCCGCGCAGGGCTATGCCGTGATCGTGATCAGTTCCGAGATGCCCGAGGTGCTGCATGTCAGCGACCGGATCGTCGCCATGTTCAGCGGCCGCATCATCCGGACCTTCTCCTCCGACGAGGTGACCGAGGACAATCTGATCCAGGCGATTTCCGGAATCACCACGGACCAGGCGGCCTGATAGGGCCGGTTTCGCGGGTTTTGGGGGGAAGCGGGGCGTGCTGCGCAGCATGGCCCGACAGGCTACGCCCTTGCGACGGCGTCCTGGCGAAGCTGAGACTGCCGGACGGGCAGATGACGGGCCGGTGGTTCGCTCATCAGGCCGAGGACGCTCGCGCGCCGTTACGCTCGCTCCCGCAATCGCAGGGGACGCACGAACGAATTTGGTGTCCACCCGCGTTCAATCGCGCTTTCGGTATCATCGCAGGGGTCATATCCGCAGTAGGCGGGCTTGGCATTGGCATCGGGCTGATCGGCGAACTCGAATGAGGAGCAATCGCTGCACGCATAACGCAGGGCGCAACGCCCGCATGGTTCGACGTCGCTTTTGCCGCGTTTCCAGCTTTCGTAGAGACCGGTCCCGGACAGGGCCGCCACAAGGCCCTGCCGGCCGACATCGCCGTGGACCTGCGGCAGCCCTGAACAGGTCCGCAGCAAGCCATCGGCGCCGATCTCGAGCAAGCCGGAGGTGCACGTATTGTTCCTGACCCGAAAGAAGAACATCTCGGGCGACTCCCACGGCGCCAGTGGCTTTCGTTCGCGCTCATCGAGATGCGAGAGCCGGAACCCGTTCTTCACATCCTCGCGTGTGCATACCTCAGAGAAGGCCGGCCTCATCCGCCAGTGCCGCTGCGCGAAGTCCTGCATCTCGTTGCGGCGCCCCTGCGTGGGCGGTGTCAGCAGGAATGTGATGGAGAAGGCAATCTGTGCCTCGACCAGCGCATCGATCAGGGCGACTTGCGCTGCGAGCACGCCGGACCGGCCACACGCCGTCCTGGACGTCTCGTCGTCATGTCCGAACATCACGATGTTGAGGCCGAACCGGCGGCCCTTTCCCAGCGCGATCAGATCGTTCGCCGGGCGGCCCATACCGGTCGTGGTGACGACCAGTGTGAGCGGCGTGTCCGCTGCCGCCTGTGCAATGCGCTCCAGCCTTTCCCAGGCGAGAAGCGGCTCTCCGCCACGAATATGCAGCGTGCCGACGCCCAGATTGGCGATGTCGGCGATGAAGGCCTCAAGGTCCTCGGGCATCCATGCTTCAGCGTCGCCGGCATCGCGCCGAAGGCATGTCTGGCAGCTCTGCCAAGACAGGGTCTTGCCGTCATCACCGCACAAGCGGCAATCGAGGTCGCACGCGTTGGTGATCTGCCAGTCGACGGATTTGAAGTCGGGCGGCGTCATGCACATGCCCTTCCATTCGATCGGCTGGTGCAACAGCAACTTGTCGCTGCCGGCGGCCGCGTCGTCGAAAAAGCCGAGGCCGGCGGCCTGCAACGCGTCCAGGAACGCTATCGCGTCCTCGCGCGAACCGTCGGGTACCGGCTCGCCCTCCGCGCAGCTTCGCAGGAGTTCATGCGCGAACCGGTCCAGAAGGAACAGACGGCCACCATGGACGTCGTATAGGGCGGCCTCGTTCTGCCCCTCGACCAGAAAACAATCGGTCGCCAGTTCGAAATAGCGCATCGGACCCTCCTCAGTATTGGAACAGCATCCGTTGCTCGAGCATCGAAGTATCGGATTCGAACTGCAGATCGGCTTCCGGATTGGCTTCCATGATGCTCATGAAGTCGGCCATCCGCTGTCTGGCGTTATCGGCGATGGCGGCACATCGCCCGGCCTCCTTGGCGAAGCCGTCGGCCGTTTCGGCCAGCGAGAAACACATGCCGCAATGCTTGGTGTTGGCGCACTGGTGACAGTAGCCCATCACCCGGTCCTGATATTCCCGGATGATTTGGCTGACGCGGTCATAGTCGATGCCGCCCCGGTCGAGATGGCCCAGCGGATAGTCTCCGCTGACGCGCTCGCACATGTCGATCTTGCCGTCGACATGCACGGCCAGCTTGTCACCCGGCACGCAGGTGCCTGTGAAGGGCAGGAAACCGGCGCGCTGGTCGAGCGCCCGCTGTCGAAGCATGACCATGGAAATGCCCATGCCGATCAGGCAGTTCGAATAGTGGCTCGTCCGTTGGTTCCCGATCTTGGCCTTCTTGTAGCTCTGGCGCAGTCGCTCAAGCCGCTCGACCATAATGCCGGCGTCATCGGGACCATATTGGTCGTACCAATCGGTGTTGCGCGAACCGACCTGGTTGACGAAGACCGAACGGGGAATGATGTCCTCGTTCTCCCGAAAGAACGTATCGACGGCCTCAAGGTCCGTTCCCCAGTCGTAGACGGAGACCGACGTCAGCTTGTTTTTCCAGTATTCGGGATGGTTGTCCTTGATGTGACGCAGGTTCTTCGCGATTGCGTCGAACGTCCCGCGGCCCCGCGAGTCGATCCTCAGTCGGTCATGCTCCTCTGCCGGCCCGTCGATGCTGATGCCGACGAGGACATCGTGCTTGACCAGCGTTTCCACGTTCCGTGGCGTCAACGCGGTGCCGTTGGTCGTCATCACCGGCAGAAACAGGCCGGGATATGTCTGGGCGCAATACTCCAGGATGCCGCGCAAGACCGGCATGTTGAGCATCGGCTCGCCGCCATAAAGGCTCAGGCCAAAGCGTTTGCGCGGGTTTCTCGCGCGTTGCGGGGCGACCAGATCGGCGTACCAGTCGACCGCCCGACGCGCGGTCTCCATCGTCATGCGCTTGGCCGTGCGCACGCGGTTAAGGGGATAGACCTCGCTGAGCGAGCAGTAGCCGCAGCGCAGGTTGCAATTTTCCGTCAGGATCAGGATCAGTGCAAAAGAACCGCCGCGAATGTGGCTCTCCAGTTCCCTCGCCGATGGAACCCGAAACGCGGGGCCGGGCCCCGTGGTGCGGACGAAGGCCCCGTACAGACTTCGCCACCGCCGGACGAAGTCCTCCGCTGCCGTCACGTCGCGCTCGGAAAATCGTCGGCGGAGCGCCTGACGCCCTTCTTCCGGTTCCCCGTCAACATCGGCTTGCAGGACAGCTTCCCGGAGCGGGTTCCACGGGAAGATGTTTCCGGTGACGTCGTCGTAAAGGTAAGAGCGACCGGAATCGCTCTGGAAGGTCAGCGTTACGCGGCTTTGTGACGTTCCGTTCATGACGCGTTCCTCCCTGGCCGTGGGGCCGGGTCAGCGTGCCAGCCTGTTGCATCCGCCCATGGCAGCAACTGCTTGAGCCTGCCGGCCCTCACTCGCTCATCCGGGATCGGGCCGGACGACGTCATGCCGCGTGAAGCGGCAGGTGCCTAGCTCAAGGCGATCGAGGTACCTGAACCGCCCGTCGTGCCTCCGGCTGCGCCGAAGCCGACCAGGGTGGCCCCGCCGATCAGGCAGCCGCCGGCGCACCCGATCCCGCAACCCACGCCACAGGTGGGGCCGTCGCAGCCCGAACTGGCGCGCAAGGACACTTCGCGGATCAGCGCGCGGGGTTCCATGCCCTCTTCGGCAATTCGCGTGCGGAGCATTTCCAGCAGTTCTTCGTCCCGCGAGCGCTGGTCGACCCTGACGGCCTCCGCCGCCTTCTCGGCGGCTATGCGCGCCGCCTTCGCCTGCTCAGGAGATGCATCCGGATCTTCTTCGAACAAGCGGATTGCCTGATCGGTGAATTTATCCAACACTTCGTCAGCCATCGGATTATCCTCTCGACATTGCCTTCGGGCAGTGTTGGTTGGCGGCAGAACCGGTTCTTTGATCCATGTCAATCTGGAAGTCGAATACGGCTCGAAACTGGAATGATACGAAGAATTGATCGTTTTTCTGGAAACTTTACTCAATGGTTCAAGTTAATGGCGCTGTCACCGAGCGCGACGACCGTCGTGAAGTCACAGCACACCACCGCCGGGCGCGTCTCAATCCGCGCCGTGCCGGATGAGGACATCGGGAGGGAGGCCATGATTGGACGGGCTCTGGCGATCGCAATGATCCAGACGGTATTCGTTGCGACGGCGCATGCCGCCTGTCCTGCGGTTCCCGACCGGTCCGACCGGTCCGACCGGATCGCGGCGATCTATGAGCGGCTGCAGGCGGCGCCGAGCGAGAGCGAGGGCCGACGCATCAACAACGAGCTGTGGGCCATCTGGACCGAGGCGCCGGACGCGTTCGCGCAGTCCTTGCTCAACGAAGGCATGGCGCGGCGCGAATCCTACGATTTCGAAGGCGCGATCGCCCAGTTCGACGCCCTGATCGCCTACTGCCCGGACTATGCCGAGGGCTGGAACCAGCGCGCCTTCGTTCACTTCCTTCGTTCCGATCACGCACTGGCCCTGGCCGATCTCGAGAAAGCGCTGTCGCTCGACCCCGACCATACCGGCGCGATGTCGGGGCAGGCACTTGCGCTTCTCAGTCTCGGCCGGACGCTGGCAGGGCAGGCGATGCTGCGCGAGGCGGTCGCGCTCAACCCGTGGCTTCCGGAACGCGGTTATCTGATCCCCACCGACGACGAGTAGCAGCGGTGCGCCGCCGCGCCGCCGTGTTTGCACCGGTCCGATCTGCTCAGCACGACGCTGCTCGTGCTTGGTCGTTCGCCCAATGTCGGCGTGCGCCGAAACGGACTATGCTGCGCCAAGGACGCCGGTCCATCGCGGCGTCCCGGGAGGAACGCCATGATCAGACACCACGTGGATCGCGTGCTGGAAAGCGTGTCCAGTTCCCGTGCGGCGGCACGCTGCGCGGTGGCCGCATCGTGGCGGCGCAGCTTTGCCAAGCACGGGCTCGACCCGGCCGCGCCGCCTGTGAACCGCGACCTCGACCCGGACCGCCTCGTCCAGCAGCGCGAGGCGTCGGGGCGGCTGCTTCATCTGGCCGAACCCAGACTGGACGAGCTGTTCCACATGATCGCCCATTGCGGCGCGGCCGTGTTCCTGACCGACCAGGACGGGCTGGTGCTTTCGGGGCGGACCTCGGCGGGCGACGCCGACGCGTTCCGGTCGTGGGGTCTCGAGCCGGGCGCGGACTGGAACGAGGCGCGCCAGGGCACCAACGGGATCGGCACCTGCATCGCCGAACGCCGCGCCCTGATCGTGCATCGCGACGAACACTACATGGCGCAGAACATCGGCATGAGCTGCATCGACGCGCCGGTCTACGGGCCCGACGGGGCGCTGGTCGCCGCGCTCGACGTGTCTTCGGCACGCGCCGACCAGACCGAGAGCATGAACCAGCTGATCGCCGCGATGGTGAACCGGCTGTCCGTGCAGATCGAGACCGATCTGTTCCGCGACCATTTCTCCGGCCGGCGTATCCTGATCGCGGGCGAGGAGAGCGCGGGCGCACAGCTTCTGGCGGTCGATCGGGACGACATCGTCGTCGGCGCGACGCGCGCCGCACGCCAGTCGTTCGGCATGGCCCGCGAAGGGCGGATCGAGCGCAGGCCGCTGCGCGATCTGACCGGCGAGGACGCGGCCGGCCTCGAGGGTGCGGAGCGGGGCGCCGTCCTGCGCGCCATCACGCGGGCAGGCGGCAACATGTCCGAGGCGGCGCGCGAACTCGGGATCGGACGCGCGACGCTCTATCGGCGCATGAAACGGCTTGGCGTGAGCGAAAGGCCGCAGGACCTGTCTCAGGACTGAGACAGCTTGCCGGTCCCGACCGGTTCGGCCCCGCTGACACGCAGCACAAACAAGGTCATTTCTTCCTCCGGATGCGCATCGGGCGCATCGTGAGACATTGGAGGAGAGCTCTCATGAACGTCATGACGAACATTGCGGCCGAGTACACCTCGCCGTTCAAGCAACGCTACGACAATTTCATCGGCGGCCGGTTCGTGCCCCCCGTGGACGGCAGGTATTTCGACAACATCACGCCGATCACCGGCCAGAAGGTCTGCGAAGTGGCCCGTTCCGGCGCTGCCGACGTGGAGATGGCGCTCGATGCCGCGCACGCGGCCAAGGGCGCCTGGGGCCGGACGTCGGCCGCAGAGCGGTCCAACGTCCTGCTCAAGATCGCCGATCGTCTCGAGGAGAACCTCGACACGCTGGCCCAGGCCGAGACCTGGGACAACGGCAAGCCGATCCGCGAGACGACCGCCGCCGATATTCCACTGGCGATCGACCATTTCCGCTACTTCGCCGGCGTGCTGCGGGCGCAGGAAGGCAACATGTCGGAGATCGACGCCGACACCGTCGCCTACCATTTCCACGAGCCGCTCGGCGTGGTCGGGCAGATCATTCCGTGGAACTTCTCGATCCTGATGGCCGCATGGAAGCTGGCGCCCGCACTGGCGGCGGGCAACTGCGTCGTGCTCAAGCCGGCCGAACAGACGCCCGCGGCGATCATGGTGCTGGCGGAACTGGTCGCCGATCTGCTGCCCGATGGCGTCCTGAACATCGTCAACGGCTTCGGCCCCGACGTGGGTGGGCCGCTGGCCGAATCCGACCGCATCGCCAAGATCGCCTTCACCGGGTCCACCGAGACGGGCCGGATCATCATGAAGGCGGCGACCAAGAACCTGATCCCGGTTACCCTGGAACTGGGCGGGAAGTCGCCGAACATCTTCTTCTCCGACGTGATGGCCGAGGACGATGCGTTTCTCGACAAGGCGGTCGAGGGCTTCGTCCTGTTCGCCTTCAACCAGGGCGAGGTGTGCACCTGTCCGTCCCGCGCCCTGATTCAGGAGGATATCTATGAAGCGTTCATCGAGCGCTGCATCGCGCGGGTGGAGGCCATCGTGCAGGGCGATCCGCGCGACATGAACACGATGGTCGGCGCGCAGGCCTCGCGGGAGCAGCAGGACAAGATCAAGTCCTACCTGACGATCGGTGTCGAGGAAGGCGCCGAGGTGCTGACCGGCGGAGCCGAAGCGCGGTTCGACGGCGAGATCGCCAACGGCTTCTACATCCAGCCGACCATCCTGAAGGGCCACAACAAGATGCGGGTCTTCCAGGAGGAGATCTTCGGCCCGGTCGTGTCGGTGACGACCTTCAAGGACGAGGAAGAGGCGCTCGCCATCGCCAACGACACCATGTACGGCCTCGGCGCCGGCGTGTGGTCGCGCGATGCCAACCGCTGCTATCGACTCGGACGCGCGATCGAGGCCGGCCGGGTGTGGGTCAACAACTATCACGCCTACCCGGCGCACGCGGCCTTCGGCGGGTACAAGCAGTCCGGCATCGGGCGCGAGACGCACAAGATGATGCTCGACCACTATCAGCAGACCAAGAACATCCTGATGAGCTACAACCCCAACAAGCTCGGTTTCTTCTAGGAACTGGTCACACGCGACAACGGCCTGCCGCCCGACCTGGCGGCGGGCCCATTCATGTCGGCCCGATCTGCGCGGGCCGCTACGGTTTCGGGACCGTGTCGACCTGCGGGACCTGTTCGAGGGCGTGGTCCCAGTCCGCGCGGCCCGCCACGAAGATGTGGGCATCGGGGCGGATCGCGACGGGAGTGTCGAGGCTGCCCGCCGGCACCACGACAAGGGTGCCGTCTTGCTGCACCCTCGGGACCGGCGCGCCGCATGTCTCGCAGAAACACCGGGTGTGACGGGTGTCCGGCACGGCGTATCGCCTCAGATGGTCCTCGCCCGACAGCCAGTTGACCGTCGCGTTCGGCGCAAACAGGTTCGCCGCGTGGGCCGAGCCGGTGCCCTTCCGGCAGCGCTGGCAATGGCACAGATAGAAGCGCTCGAAGTCGCCGATGATCTCGAACCGGACCTGCCCGCAAAGGCATGATCCCCGATGCGTATGGCTCATCGCTCTGACTTTCCCTTTCTTCGACGCCGGCCGCCATTCAAGCCGATCCGGTCGTCAATGACGAGCCCGGCCAGACCGACAACCGCCATCGCCGGTTTGCAAGCGCATGACCGCTCGATGCCATCCCGAGCAGTTTTCCGGAAGCCCGGACCCGTGCCCGGTGGTGCTTTTCACAGGCCGGCCGACGATCGGGCTTGACGCCGGTTGCGTGCCGGAATATCAAAATAGAAACGTTTCGAATTTTCGTTCGATCCAGACCGCCCGGAAAGGGCGCCAACCGCCAACCGGAGTGAGACAGGAATGGACGTTCGGCTCGACGCCAAAGCCAACACAAGCGGTGCCCACATCTTCGCGGCGGCGCTGAGCCGTCACGGTGTCAGGGACATCTTCGGCCAGTCCATTCCCTCGGCGCTGTTCCTGTGCGCGCCGCAGTTCGACATGCGCCAGATCGGCTACCGGACCGAGAACGCCGGCGCCGCGATGGCCGACGCCTATGCGCGCATCAGCCACAAAGTGCCCGTCGTGACCGCGCAGAACGGTCCGGCGGCGACGCTGCTGGTGGCCGGGCTGGCGGAGGCGCTGAAGGCGTCGATCCCGATCGTGGCGATCGTGCAGGACGTCGATCGCAGGATGACCGACCGCAACGCGTTTCAGGAGCTCGATCATCTGGAGCTATTCAAGGGCTGCGCGAAATGGATCAGGCGCATCTCGGAAGGCGACCGGATCGACGACTATGTCGACATGGCGTTCACGGCGGCCGCTTCGGGCCGGGCCGGGCCGGCCGTCCTGATCGTGCCGATCGACCTGTTCGACGAGGCCGTCGGCCGGAGCGAACCCCAGCGGCAGGCGAGCCTCGGCCGGTTTCCGCTCGACCGTGTCGGGCCGGACGCCGCCGCAATCGCCAAAGCGGCCGACCTTCTCGCCGGCGCCCGCAACCCGCTGGTCATCGCCGGCGGCGGCGTGCATGTCTCGGACGCCTGTGAAGCGCTTGCCGCCTTGCAGGAGACCGCTTCGCTGCCCGTCGCCACGACGACGATGGGCAAGGGCGCGGTGTCCGAACGCCATCCGCTGACGCTCGGTCCGGTCGGCTACTACATGGGCACGCGCGGCCGCTGCAAGTTCCTGCGCCCCATGGTCGAAAAGGCCGATGTGGTGCTGCTGATCGGCAACCGCACCAACCAGAACGGCACCGACAGCTGGAAGCTCTATCCGCCCGGCGCGCGCTACATCCATATCGACATCGATCCCGAGGAGATCGGCCGGAACTACGAGGCCGAAGTGCGGATCGTCGCCGACGCCAGGCTCGCCATCGAAGCGCTCACGGCGGAACTGGCGACGCGCGATCTCTCGGCTCGTCACGGGGCACGATCTCAGGTCGAGGCGCAGATCGCCGAGGGGCTACGCGCGCATGCCGACGAAATGGCGCAGGTGGTCGACATGGATCAGTCGCCGGTGCGTCCCGAGAGGATGATGCGCGATCTCGGCGCGGTTCTTGAGCCGAGCGACATCGTCGTGGCCGATGCGAGCTATTCGTCGATCTGGGTCGCCAACTTCCTCGAGGTGCAGCGGCCGGGTCAGCGTATCCTGACGCCGCGCGGTCTTGCCGGCCTTGGCTGGGGTCTGCCCTATGCGCTGGGCGCCAAGGCCGCCCGTCCGGACGCGCGCGTGGTCGGCCTGGTCGGCGATGGCGGGTTCGCCCACGTCTGGTCGGAGCTGGAGACATCCCGGCGCATGGGCCTGCCGGTCGTGCTGATCGTGCTGAACAACCAGATCCTCGGCTATCAAAAGCATGCCGAGAAGGTGATCTGGGGCGACCACTCCGACGTGGTGGATTTTTCCCCCGTCGACCATGCCTCTATCGCGAGAGCCTGCGGTGTTGAAGGTGTCCGCGTCGAAACGCCCGAGGCGTTCCTTCCGGCGCTCGAGGCGGCCCTTTCCGCGGACGTCACCACCGTCATCGATGTCGTGACCGACGAGCACGCCTATCCGCCGGTGACGATCTTCGAGGGCAACGAGCGGCTGAACTACTGATCAATGCGGGACCCGGAACGCAAGATGAAGAAGCTGATCAACGAACCGGCGCGCTACGTCGACGAGATGCTGGAAGGGCTCGTGGCGGCGTTCCCGGACCTGTCGCTGGGCGGCGAGAGCGGCCGCTGCGTCGCGCGGTCCCGGCCCGCTCGCGACGGCAAGGTCGGCATCGCGACGGGCGGCGGTTCGGGCCATCTGCCGCTGTTCACCGGCTATGTCGGCGAGGGGCTGCTTGATGCATGCGCGGTCGGCAACGTGTTCGAGGGACCGAGCGTGCAGTCGTGCATCGACGCCATCAAGGCGGCCGACCGGGGCGCCGGCGTGCTGTGCCTTTACGGCAATTATGGCGGCGACCGGATGAACTTCGACATGGCGGGCGAGATGGCCTCCGCCGACGGGATCGAATGCGCGACGGTGCTCGGCGCCGACGATGTGGCGAGCGCGGCACCCGACGAGGCGGAAAAGCGCCGCGGGGTCGCGGGGATCGTCTTTCTCTACAAGGTGGCCGGCGCGGCGGCCGAGGCGGGCCGGGACCTTTCCGAGGTCGCCGGGGTCGTCCGCAAGGCGGCCGAGAACACCCGCTCGATCGGCGTGGCGCTTTCGCCCTGCCGCGTGCCGACGGCGTCCGAGCCGAATTTCCGGATCGGCGACGACAAGATGGAAGTCGGCATGGGTATCCATGGCGAGCCGGGCATCTCGCGCGCGCCGCTTGCGACCGCCGACGCGGTCGCCGACATCATGTACGAGCGCCTTGCGGCCGAGCTTTCGCTCCGGCCTGGAGCCCGCGTAGCGGCACTCGTCAACGGGCTTGGCGCCACCCCGCTCGAGGAGTTGCTGATCGTCTGGCGCCAGATCGCGCGTCGGCTCGGTCAGGCCGAGGTCACGCCCGTCACGCCGATGATCGGCAATTACGTCACGTCGATGGAAATGGCCGGCGCATCGCTGTCGCTGATGGTGCTCGACGAGGAACTCGAGGCGCTGATGGCAGCGCCGGCCTCGTGCCCGTTCTGGACGGTGTCGCCATGACGATTTCGGCTGCCGATCTGGCGCATTTCATCGAGCGTCTGGACGCCGCATCGGCGCGGCATGAGCAGGCGCTGAACGCCGCCGACGCCAGGCTCGGCGATGGCGATACCGGCTCCATGCTGAAGCGGATCCTGGCGGCGATGGTCGCCGCCGACGCGCGGCAGTCGGACGATCTGCCGGGGGCGGCCAGGCGGCTCGCCCAGGCGACCATGAAAGAGACCGGATCGAGCCTTGGAACCCTCGTCGCCACGGCGCTGATGACGCTTGCAAGACAGGCGGACGCTCGGGGCGGCGTTCTTGCGGAGGGCGACATGGCCGACGTCACATCGGCGATGGCCGATGCGGTCGCCGAGCGGGGCAAGGCAAGCGCCGGCGACAAGACCGTTCTCGACAGCCTTCGGGCCGTCGCCGAAGCCCTGAGGGCAGGTCCCGCCACCCAAGCGACGGCGGCCAGCGCGGCAAGAGCGGCGCTCGAGGAATTTCGCGGCAGGCCCTGCCGGATCGGACGGGCGCGCATGTTCCCCGAACGCAGCATGGATGCCGACGATCCGGGGATGCTGGCAGCGGCGCTGCTGCTCGACGATGTGGAGACGATCGATGCTCAGTGAAAAGAAGCCCGGCGCCTCGCCGGACCAGACCGATGCCAACCTGCCCGATCCGTGGCGCGATCTGACCGATCCGCGCAGGGCGGCGCATACCGAGGATCTGGAAGCCGGGCTCAAGGAACCGGTTTTCGAGAACCTCGCAATTCCCGAGCAATTCGGTCCTGTCACGATCACGGTCGACGACCACAAGATCAAGCGGTTCGCGTTCACGCAGAACGACTACAATCCGTGGACCCTTCAGGAGAGCCCGTTCGATGGCCGCCGGATCGGCCATGCCTGCCTGCTCGGCAACGATCTGCTGCAATTGTTCACGCTCGTCTATGCCGGGTCGCGGACGGTCGGCTTCCATACCGAGGAGCAGATGTGGTTCGACAGCCCCGTCTTCCTCGGCGAGAAGGTGACCCTGTCGGGGTCCTATGTGGAGGCCTACGAGCGCCGGGGGCAGGGCTATGTCATCATGGAAGCCCAGGCGATCGGCGAGGATGGCCGCTCGATCATCCGTCACAGGGGTGTCGAGATCCTTCGGACCGTGCCGGGCGCGATCGCCGGCCGGGGCAGCGGCACGCCAGACCGCAAGGTGACGGGCGAAGTGCCGGCCGATGCGAGGATCATCGACCGGATAGAGGCCGGCGTCCGGACCGGTGACGTGCTTGCGCCGCTCGACAAGGTCATCACCGCCGAGCAGGCGGCAGTCTTCTCGCGGATCGGCGAGTTCGTCCGCAACATTCACAGCGACTACACCGTCGCGCGTCAGGGCGCGCTGCGCATGCCGATCGTTCAGGGGCAGCAGCAGGTCGGCGTGATCGGAGAATATCTGACGCAGGCTTTCGGCCGGCACTGGCTGACCCGCGGCTGGATGCGGATCAAGTTCATCAACACGCTCGAGGTCTTCGAGCCGATCAGCGTGCAGGCGCTGGTCACCGACGTCATCCGTTCACCGGAAGGCACCAAGGTCGAGCTCGATGTCTGGGTCCGGCGCCGCTCCGACGACAAGCTGACGGCGGTCGGCTGGGCGAGCTGCACGGTGCCGTCCGGACCCGCGACCAGGGCCGGCGGGAATTCATCGAGATCATGAGCTTGCGCGATGGCGCGGCCGGTCAGCGCTGAGGCGCCGCCGGCGGGGCCGGCGCAACGGGTGCGGGACGATGTTCCAGGACTTCAGCAAGAGAGGAGAAACGAAATGCCAAACCGCAAAAACAAACATCTCAGGACCATGATGAAGGCCGCGCTGGCCTCGGTCGTGCTCGCCGGTTCGTCGATGGCGGCATCGGCCCAGAGCTATAACTTCCGGCTCTCCAACCTCTATCCGGAGAACCACCCGATGTGCGTGCAGACGCACAACTTCGCCAAGTTCGTCGAGGAAGGAACCGACGGCGACGTGCAGGTCGAGGTGTTCTGCAACAACCAGCTCGGCAACGAGCGGGAAGCCTCCGAAGCGGTCCGGCGCGGCTCGCTCGAGATGGTCATGAGCGGCGGCGGTGGCCTGGGACGGTTCATCCAGGAACTGTACATGCTGGAGCTGCCGTTCCTTTATCCCGAGACCCGGGACATCAACACGGTCACATGGGCGCTCATCGACGACATCAACGCGCTCGCCAACGATCGCGGCTACGAGATCCTGGGCTTCGGCTACGAGGGACCGCGCAGCATCAACTCGGTCGAATCGTTCAACACGCTGGAAGAGCTGCAGAACTACAAGCTGCGCATTCCCGAAGCGCCGCTCTATGTGGGCATGGCGCGGGCCCTGGGCGCCGTGCCGACGCCGACCGCCTTCACCGAGGCCTACACCTCGCTCCAGACGGGCGTGGCCGACGGCATGGAGTCCGGGCCGAGCACCACCTACAACAACAAGTTCTTCGAGGTGGCGCCGTACTACGTACAGACCGAGCACATCGTCAATCCGTGCTATCTGGCCATCAATCTGGACCTGTTCGAAAGCCTGCCGGAGGAGTACCAGGAGGTCCTGCGTGACGCCGGTCGCCGTTCCACCGACATCATGCTCGAGGACGTGCTCGCCTCCAACGAAGAGGTCATGGCCACGATGAAGGAGCAGGGGCTGACGGTCGTCGAACTGGCGCCGGGCGAAGCGGAAAAGTTCCGCGAGACGCTCAAGCCGTTCTCCGAGGAGTTCGCGCAGAGCATCGGCGCCGATGCGGTCGATCTGCTGGTTGGCATCCGTGAGGTTCTGGACGCGCAGTAAGCAAGTCGCGGCGCGGCGGGCCCCGGAGGCGGCCCGCCGCGTCCCAGCCCGCCGGCACGGCGGGATACGCCATGGGGGCGTGGTGCCGACATAAGCCGGAAGGTGCAGCATTGTCGTACGTCGTTAAGGTCCTCAAGCCGATCATCGTCCTGCTTTTCCTGGCGATGACGGTCATTACGCTGGCGGCGACGCTGGCCCGCATGTTCCCGGTCCTGCCCAGCCTGTACTGGGCCGGAGAGGCGACCCGCTATCTCAATTTCTGGATGACGTGCCTTGGGATCGGAGCGGCGCTCCATCTCGGGCTGCACTTCAGCCTGACCATCATTTCCGATGCCTACCCGCTGATGGTGCGCCGTGCGGCCGCCGTTGCGACCTACGCCGGAATGATGCTGCTGGCCGGCGTGATGATCAATTACGGGATTCAGATGATCACGTGGAACTTCGGTCAGCTTTCGGCCGCGATGCAGGTGCCGATGTCCTATGTCTATGTCGGCATTCCGATCAGCGGCGCCCTGATCTTCGTCCACAGCCTGATCGCGCTGATGCGCGTCTTCAGGCAGGGCGAGAACGCAGAGGGTCAAGCGCAATGATGATCACCGCCCTCTTCGTGCTGTTCTTCGGGCTCCTGGCCCTTGGCATGCCGATCGCGTTCGCGATCGGTCTGTCCTCGCTGATCATCATCTTCGTCGATCCGACGATGATCCCCTATGTGGTCACATCCAAGTTCTTTGCCGGCATCGACTCGTTCACGCTGCTGGCGATCCCGTTCTTCATCTTTGCCGGAGAGATCACCACCGCCAGCGGCCTGACCGCGCGGATCATCCGGTTCGCCGACGTCCTCGTCGGCCGCTTCTTCCGCGTCGGGCTCGCATATGTGAACATCCTTTCGAGCATGCTGTTCGCCGGCGTCTCCGGATCGATCACCGCCGACAGCGCGGCGATGGGCTCGCTTCTGATCCCGTCGATGAAGAAGGCCGGCTACGATGCCGACTACGCGGTCGCGATCACAGCGACGTCCGGCACGATCGGCGCGCTCATCCCGCCCAGCATCCTGATGGTGATCTACGGATCGCTGACGAACCTGTCGGTCGGCCAGCTTTTCCTCGGCGGCATCGTGCCGGGATTCATCTTCGCCGCCGTCTTGATGCTCGTCGCCTATCTGGTCGGGCGGGCGCGCGGATACGATTTCCGCGTCTCCGACATCGACGGCCACAGCGACGATCCCTACTGGAAGGAACTGCTGGTCGCCTTCCGCGGCGCGTCCATCGCGCTGATCATTCCCCTGATCATCGTCGGCGGCATCGTCGGCGGGTTTGCGACCCCGACTGAAGCGGGCGTGCTGGCGGTCGCCTGCGCCCTGATCGCGGGGGTCTTCTTCTACCGGACACTGAACTGGTCGAAGATCTACGAGGCCGCTTATCGCAGCGCGCTGCTGACGGCGGTCGTCATGGCGATCATCGCGTTCTCGACCCTGTTCTCGGACATCCTGACCCGGAACGACTTCCAGGACTGGCTGCTGGGCAACATCCAGCTCGTCAGCGAGAACCGCTACATTCAGCTTACGCTGATCCTGCTGCTGCTGTTCATCCTGGGCCTGGTGCTCGACGTGACCGCGATCCTGATCATGTTCGCCGCGCCGCTGGCGGCGATCGGGGTCACGCTGGGCTTCGACCCGATCCACTACGGCGTGATCATCGTGATGGTCTCGCTGCTGGGCGCCTGCACGCCGCCGGTCGGCACATTGCTTCTGATCGGCTGCAGCATCGCGCAGATCCCGCTGTCGCGTGCGATCGGCACGGTCAGCTGGTTCGTGGGCGCCCAACTGCTCGTATGCATCTTCCTGATGTTCGTGCCCGAGGCGATCACCTGGGTGCCGAGCCTGGTGTTCAACCGATAGACCCGTGCGGACGACGTTGTCGCGCACCGGGCGATCCCGACAAGGTGACAAATGCAAGCGCTGAACAATCTGAAGGTCCTTGACCTGTCGCGGTACATCGCGGGGCCGAACTGCGGCATGATCCTGGGCGACATGGGCGCCGACGTGGTCAAGGTGGAAAGCCCCGGCCGCGGCGAGGAAACCCGCCTGTTGCCGCCGAAGATCGGCGATCAGGGCATCTACACGCTCGTCTACAACCGCAACAAGCGCGCGATGACCCTCAACTTCCGCAGCGAGGAAGGCCAGAAGCTTCTGCGCGAACTTGCGGCCGAGGCCGACATCGTGATCGAGAACTTCCGGCCGGGCACGCTCGAAAAGATGAACTGCGACTGGGAGAGCCTGCGCGCGATCAACGAGCGGCTCGTGCTGGTCCGCATCTCCGGCTACGGACAGACCGGGCCGTGGAGCCACAAGCCCTGTTTCGACGCCATCGCCCAGGCCGGCGGCGGCCTGATGGAGCTGACCGGCCAGGAAGGCGGCGCGCCGATGCCCGCCGGCACCTTCATCGTCGACTATGTCACCTCGCTCTATGCCTGCATCGGCGCGCTCTCGGCGATCCAGGCGCGGCACGCGACGGGAAAGGGGCAACTGGTCGATCTGGCGATGCTCGACTGCTCGATCTCGCTGCTGATGACCGCGCTGCCCGAATTCGCTCTGACGGGGCGGGAGCTGAGCCGGGTGGGAAGCCGCGATCGCTATTCGACGCCGGCGGCCAATTTCCAGTGCAGCGACGGACGCTGGGTCCACATCAACGCGGGCAGCGACAGCCTGTTTCCGCGTTTCGCGCGGGCGGTCGGCCAGGAGCACCTGCTCGAGGACGAGCGCTTTGCGACGAACGCGGCGCGCATGGAACGGATCGAGGAGGTGGAGGCGATCGTCTCGGCCTGGACCGCCGAGCGCGGCGCGGACGCGGTGCTGGAAGCGATGGACGCGGCGGGCATTCCCTGCGCACGGGTGGACACGATCGGCGAGATCTTCTCGAACGAGCAGTTGCGGGCGCGCGACCAGATCATGCAGGTGTCAAATCCCGCCTACGGGACGCTCAGCATGGCCGGCATCCCGCTTCGCCTTTCCGAGACGCCGGGCGCGGTGCGCCATGCCCCGCCGGTCGTCGGCCAGCATACCGACGAAGTGCTGGCGGACTGGCTCGATTATGATGACGGCACCATCGCCGATCTGCGGCAGAAGGGGGCGATATGACGCCCGGTCGCATGGAAAGGGGTTGGGCGTCGGCTTCGCGGGGCCGTTCATCGGGCACAATGGTTCAATCTGATGACGGAACGCTCTAGTCTGCACAGGCCGGCGATCGCCGGCGAGCCGACGGGGCGGCTGGGAAGGGATCTGTGCCGATTCGCAAACGGGTGACACTGAGAGACGTGGCGCGGGAGACCGGCCTTGCGCTGTCGACCGTCTCCAACGCGCTGGCCGGCAAGTCCCTCGTCAAGCCCGAGACCCGGGACTATGTCGTCGAGACCGCCGAGAAGATCGGCTACCGCGCCTCGGTCGTCGCACGGTCGCTGCGCGCGCAGCGCAGCTATGCGATCGGCGTCCTGATCGAAGACGTGGCCAACCCGTCGGCTTCGGCCTTCGTGCGCGGCGTCGAGGACGTGGTCAACCGGGCGGGCTGCACCATCCTGCTGGCCAATACCGACGGCGATCTCGAGCGGCAGGTCGCCGCCATGCACGCCCTGATCGACCGGGCGGTGGACGGTCTCGTGCTGATCTCGCAGCATCTGGACGATGAACGGGTGGCCGAGATGCTCAAGGGCGAGGTGCCTGCGGTGCTCATTCAGCGGCGGACGCCGGGGCTCGATCTCGACTATGTCGGCTCGGACAACAGCGGCGGCATTCGCGAGGCGCTCAACTACGTCGCCAAGCTCGGCCACAGGCGCGTCGGTTACATCACCGGTCCGCTCGGATCGAGTTCGGCGCGCGAGCGGCTGGACGCGTTCCGGCAGGCGGCCGCCGAACTCGGGCTGCTCGAAGTGGACAGTCTGGTCTACGAGGGCCGATACACGTTCGAGGCGGGGCTGGAGGCGGCCGGCTTCTACGCGGGCCTTCCCGAAAAGCCGACCTGCATCTTCGCCAGCAACGACATGAGCGCGATCGGCCTGATCCAGCGGCTCACCGAACGCGGCCTGAACGTTCCGCGGAACATATCGGTGGTGGGCCTCGACGATATCGAACTTGCCGGTATTCGCGCCATCGACCTGACGACGATCCGGCTCGAGAAGCGCGCGATCGGCGCGGAGGCGGCGCAGCTTCTGCTGCGTAGGGTGGACGATCCCGATGCGCCCGTCACGACGAAAATCCTTCCGACCAAGCTGATCGTGCGCGGCACGACGGCGATGGCCGGGCCAGGCTGACAAACCCTTCTCCGATGAAGCGTCCGACCGGCGCCCGGCCGCAGTGTTGTGGGGCGACGGACAATGGGGTTGTCGATCAAGCAAACCGAGGCAGGAAAGAAAAATGGAAAGCAAGCTTTACATTTTGCGACAGTCCACGCTATGACGGTACGGCATGGCGGGATGGTCGGCGTGGCGCCGCTTCCCGGAACACGCGCATGAGCGATGACGAAAAGATCGACAACCGCGTCCGGTCGATGCGCAAGGCGCGCGGCCTTACGCAGGCCAATCTGGGGGAACTTCTTGGCGTATCGCGGCAGACCATCAACGCCATCGAGAACGGCCGGTACGAGCCCGGGCTGCGACTCGCCTTCGACATCGCCCGGGTGTTTTCGGCGCGGATCGAGGACGTTTTCCGGCCGACCCGGCGCGGCGCGGAATCGCCGGATTGGGACGCGATCATGATGGTCGTGCCCGACGAGATCGCGGCAGGTCCGGTGCGGCTGCGTCCGCACAGGCGATCCGACCTTGCTGGCTTCCAGCGCTTTGTCACAGATCCCGCCTCGACCCGCTTCATGGCGTTCACGGACGAACAGAAGACGCCCGAGGGCGCGGCGGCGATGATCGACGCGGTGATCGCCAGCTACGAGACCGACGCGCCGATCCTGTCGCTGACGATCGCCGATGGGGCGACCGATGAATATCTCGGCGCGGCGGGTGGTGCCGACACGGGCAATGGTGCCGTCGAGGTCTTCGTCACGCTGCTGCCCGAGGCGCGCGGCCGGGGCCATGCGCGCGCGGCCATGGATGCGCTGATGGCGCACCTTTTCGAGCGCTGCGGCGCGAAGGTGCTGCACGCCGACACCGTGCGCGAGAACGACGCCTCTGTGGCGCTGTTCGAGCGGCTGGGGTTCGAGAAGGAAGGCGGTGTCGTCCGCGAAGCCACCGCGGGACCGTTCGCCCATCGGGACATGAGCGGCGTGCGCTATGTCATGACGCGCGCGAACCACGACCGGCTGGCACGCCGATGAGCGATCTTGCGGCACTGGCACGGCGAACCCGGGACGTCTGTGCGCGCAGCGGCCTTCGGTATGACGAGGAGCGCTCGCGAACGCTGTTCGAGCGCCCCTGGCTCGACCGGTTCCTCGCCCTGATGCCGGACAGGCCGAACTTTCTCGATGCGTGCTGCGGCGCCGGCGAGCCGGTCTATCATGCCAGCCTGTCGCCGACCGATTATGAAAGGCGACCTGGCGAACTGGGCATGCGGGATCTCGACGGCAACCTGATCACCTTCTTTGAAAGGATTGCGTGACCGATGCTCGGTGTGGCTCTGCTCAAGGTTCCCGTCACGGACATTAATCGCGCCGTCGGCTTCTATGAAGACGCGCTCGGCCTCGCCGCACGGTTCGTCGCGGCCGAATATGGCTGGGCGCAGCTCGACGGCGCCAGCGTCGCGATCGCGCTCTACGTGCCCGGCCGGGGCGGCGGCGACCGGTCACCGGGCGGCAGCGTCGATTTCCACCTGTCGCACGACCGTCTCGACGAACTTCTTTCGACCGTGCGCCGCGCGGCGCCCGATGCGGAGATCCACGACAATGACGATGGCAGCCGCTCGCTCGAGTTCACCGATCCGGACGGCAATTCGATCAAGGTCATGCAGCGCGGCTGACCACGCGGGCGCGATGGGGGCGCCGGCCGGTCCGCCATCGCGAAACGGGCCTATTCGAAAACGATCGCCGGGGCCGGGCGTGCCGTGGTTCCCTCGGCAAGGGTTTCGGCGATCCGGGCGCCGATCGCCTGATAGACCGCCGCGTGCGGACCGTCCGGCTGGGAGACCGTGATCGGCGTGCCGGCGTCCGAGGTCTCGCGGATCGCCATGACCAGCGGCACCTCGCCCAGAAACGGCACGCCCAGGCGCGCGGCCTCGTCCCTGGCGCCGCCATGGCCGAAAATGTCGTAGCGCTTTCCGGTGTCGGGGGCGATGAAATAGCTCATGTTCTCGACGATGCCGAGCACCGGCACGTTGACCTTCTCGAACATCTTCAGGCCCTTGCGCGCATCGATCAGCGCAAGGTCCTGCGGCGTCGACACGATAACCGCGCCCGACAGCGGCACGTTCTGGGCCATGGTGAGCTGGGCGTCGCCGGTGCCCGGCGGCATGTCGACGACGAGAACGTCGAGATCGGTCCATGCCACCTCGCGCAGCAATTGCGTGATCGCCGAGACGACCATCGGGCCGCGCCAGATCATCGGCGTTTCCTCCTCGACCAGAAAGCCGATCGACATGATCTGGAGGCCGAACTTTTCGAGCGGCTTGAGGATGCGGTCCTCGAGCTGTTGCGGCTTGGCCTCGCGCAGGCCGGTCAGGCGCGGCAGGGACGGGCCGTAGATGTCGGCGTCGAGGATGCCGGCCTTGAGACCGGCCGCCTTAAGGCCGAGCGCCAGGTTGAGCGCGGTGGTCGACTTGCCGACCCCGCCCTTGCCCGAGGCGACGGCGATGATGTGCTTGACGCCCGCGACTTCCGCTTTGGGACGATCGGTGACCGGGCGACGTGTGCCGGCGGCCGGTTGCGGTTGCGGCGATGGCGCGGGGCGTGGCGGCGGTGCGGCACGCGTGCCCGCCTTCTTCTCGGCGGTCAGCGCGACCATGGCGCTTCTGACGCCGTCCATTGCGGTGACCGCCTGCTGCGCGGCCTGGCGCACCGGCTCGAACCTTTGCGCCTCCTCGGCATCGCAATTGAGCGAAAAGAACACCTTGCCGTCGGCGATGAAGATGTCCGAGACCATGCCCGCCTCGACCAGGTTGCGGCCGTCCGGAAGCGCGATGCGGCGCAGCGTTTCCTCGATGGCGGCCTTGTTCGGCTCTGCGGACATTGTCGGCGCTCCCCGGTCTTTGCTTTCTGGGTGCAGATAGGCGCCATGGCCATCGATGCCAAGCCGCCCGGCGCGGATCGGCCGGCTCAGCGCTGGTACTTGATGAAGGGCGTGAGCGTTGCCACGCGGTCATAGAGCCGGCGGGCCGTCTCATTGAAGTCCTGCGTCGTCCAGTAGACCGACGGGCAGCCCGCCGCGTCGGCCTCCTGATAGACCGCCTCGATCAGCGCGCGACCGACGCCCGTGCCGCGCACCGACGGGTCGGCATAGAGATCCTGCAGGTAGCAGACGTTCTCCACCCTCCAGCAATGGCGGTGGTAAACATAGTGCACGAGCCCCACGGGCGTTGCGCCCGAGAGGGCGAGCAGCCCGTTCGGATCGTAGGGCTCGCTTCCCAGAAGCCGCGCCCAAGTCGACGCGTAGACATCTTCGGATACCGTCGTCCCGTAGAATTCGAGATAGGCGGTCCAAAGAACGCGCCAGGCTTCGTGATCGCCGGCTTCAAGCGGCCGAATGGTGAGCGTCATCGCCCTTCACCCTGTCCTCGCCGATCCGTTCGAGATCGTAGGCGGTGGTCTGGTAGACCTGATTGATCCAGTTGCCGAACAGCAGGAACGCGTGGCTGCGCCAGCGGTTGAGCGGTGCCTTGTCCGGATTGTCGTCGGGAAAGTAGTTGTGGGGCACTTCGATCGGCACGCCCGACTTGACGTCGCGGAAGTACTCCTCGGCGAGCGTCGTCGAGTCGTACTCGATGTGATTGAAGATGTAGAGACGGTTGGCGAACGCCTCGTGCAGCAGGCACAGGCCGGTCTGGTCGGACTCCATGAGCACCTCCAGCGCGCCGCTGGCCGGCAGTTCGTTCCGGCGGACCTCGGTCCATCGCGACACGGAAATCTGGAAGTCGTCGGAAAAGCCGGCCAGATAGGGAGAGGCCGGATTGAGGTTCCGGTGCCTGTAGACGCCGAACGCCTTTCTGGGCAGCGTATGCTTGGGCACGCGGTGGAAGTGCCAAGCGGCGGCCATCGCGCCCCAGCAGATGAAGAACGAGGAGTGGACGTTGGTCGTCGTCCAGTCGAGGATCGCTTCGAGTTCGTCCCAGTAGGTCACGTCCTCGAACGGCAGCGTCTCGATCGGCGCGCCGGTGATGATGAACCCGTCGAACTTGCGGTCCTTCACCTCCTCCCATGTTTTGTAGAACGAGATCAGATGATCCTCGGAGGTGTTCCTGGACCGGTGATTGCCGATCCGGACGAGCGTGAGTTCGACCTGCAATGGCGTCGAGCCGACAAGCCGGGCGATCTGCGTCTCGGTCTTGATCTTGTTGGGCATCAGGTTGAGCAGGCCGATCTGCAGCGGCCTGATGTCCTGCCGGGTGGCGGTCTTCTCGTCCATGATCATCACGCCCTCGGCCTGCAGCGTGTCGCGGGCGGGCAGGGCGTCGGGGATCCTGATGGGCATGGCTGAACTCTCGAAACAAAAAACCGGCGGCGAAAACTCGCTGCCGGTCCCTGATCGTCGCGGTCCTTTAGCGAGTTGTTTAACGTGGCTGCAAGCCGACCGGCCAAATCACCACGGAAGCGTCCTTTTAGACCCGGGTGCGCCGGCGGTCAATTGCGCCGCGCGCTGTGCGATCGGTCACATACCGGCGCGACGGCGCGTGGCACCAAGACGCAGCCGGTTGCCTGCTAGGACCATGGCGGGCCGTCTTCCCGGTGTGGGAACGCCGTTCCGCCGTCAATGCCCCATCGGCGGAACGGTGTCCCTGCTTCTGCCGCAGGCCTCTTCGTGACACACGGACGTAATTTTGTGCGGCGCACAAATTCGCCTTGAAACGGCCCTCATGTCGCGTACGATGGCAGGCGTTCGGGAGGACAACGAACCGGAGCCAGACATGACCGTGCCGTCCGCCTCATCGAGCGTCATCGCCTTTCCTCAGCCCACCCGTCAGCGGCATGCGCCGCCGGCCGCCTCGCGGCCCTCGCGCCAGGGTCCGCTGCGCGGCGCCGTCACGCGGGGACTGGCCGGCCTGCGCACGCTCGGCTCGGCCGGCGTGCCGAAGCGGCCGGATCTGGCCGACGGCAGCATCTCGCCGCTCTATTGATCTTTTCGTAAGTGACTGCTTACCGCGTCGGGACCGGTGTCTCGCCGCGATAGTCGTAGAAGCCGCGTCCGGTCTTGCGGCCGAGCCAGCCGGCCTCGACATATTTGACCAGCAGCGGGCAGGGCCGATACTTGGAATCGGCCAGCCCGTCATGCAGCACCTGCATGATCGCCAGACACGTGTCGAGCCCGATGAAGTCGGCCAGTTCCAGCGGTCCCATCGGGTGGTTGGCGCCGAGCTTCATCGCCGTATCGATCGCCTCCACCGAGCCGACGCCCTCATAAAGCGTGTAGATCGCCTCGTTGATCATCGGCAGCAGGATGCGGTTGACGATGAAGGCCGGGAAGTCCTCCGACACAGTGGCGGTCTTGCCGAGCCGGTCGACATAGGCCCGGGCCAGTTCGAAGGTCGCATCGGCGGTGGCGATGCCACGCACCAGTTCGACCAGCTTCATGCGCGGCACGGGGTTCATGAAATGGATGCCCATGAAACGCTCGGGCCGGTCGGTGGCGGCGGCAAGGCGCGTGATCGAGATCGACGAGGTGTTGGACGCGATCATCGCCTCTGGCTTCAGCGCCGGGCACAGCTCTGCGAAGATGGCGCGCTTGACCTGTTCGTTCTCGCTTGCCGCCTCGATCACCAGATCGCAATCGGACAGGCCCTCCATGCCGGCGGCCACGGAGATGCGGGCGAGCAGCGCGTCGCGGTCGGCCGCCTCCATGCGTCCCGCCTCGACCTGCTTGCCGGTGCCGTCGGCGACCTTGTCGAGGCCCGCCTGCGCGGCTTCGACGGACACGTCCGACAGGATCACCCTGCAGCCGGCCCCGGCCGAGACCTGCGCGATTCCCCTGCCCATCTGTCCGGCGCCGATCACGCCGATCGTTTCAAGTTCCTCGATCATGCCGCCATCCCGTCTTTGTTCTGGTGGGCCAATGTGCCCATTGTGCGCTGCAATGTACACCGGCGCGTCGCGGCATGCGAGCGTGCCAGCATGTTTCAGTCGATGAATGTGACCGGGACGCCACGGCGCACGAGCCGCGCCAGTTCGAGCGCATCCCAGTTGGTCAGCCGCACGCAACCGACGCTCTCGCCGACGCCGATCTCGTGCGGTTCCGGGGTGCCGTGAATGCCGTAGGTGCGCTTTGAAAGTCCGATCCACGCATTGCCGACGGGCCCGTTCGGTCCCGGTGGCAGCAGGACCAGCCCGTCGGAAAGACCGGGCTGCGCCGAGCCGCTCGGATCGTATGTGTAGCGGGGGTTCTGCGCCTTGTTGCGGACGGTGTGGGTGCCGGTCGGCGAGGGCGTCGCGGCCGAACCGATCGACGCCGGGTAGGCTGCGACCAGTTCGCCATGACCATCATAGGCGCGCACCTGAAGCCGCGCCTTGTCGGCCTCGATGCGGGCGACGCGCCGCTGCAGATCGCGGCCGGGCGCGGCGACGCGTAAGATCGTTCCGGCGCGCCCGAAGTCGGCGTCCGGATTGAGCGCGGCCAGATAGGCCTCGTCCATGTGAAACCGCTCGGCGAGCATCTCGCGCGGATCGCGAAAGCCGATTTCGCGCAGGCTGGCCTGCTGGACGTAGAGCGTCGGAATGTCGGGCGTGAAGGGGCCGGCGACATCGGCCGCCGTGATGGCGTAGTCGACGAAGGCCGGCCCTCCCGTTTTGGCGAGCGCCGCCTCGATGGCCGCGCCATCGTCAGGGCCGGCGATGGTCGCGCCGATTTCGGTCTTGGCGAACAGCGCGAATGCGCCATGCAGGCGGGCCGTGTCGCGGCCGTCGACGACGCCGGGCGAAATGCCGACGCGGTCCATCAGCACCTGCAGTGCGGCGATCGAGCGGTGGTCGGCCTGCACGGGCGCCGCCGGCGCCGGACGGTAGAGCTGGCTTCCGCCGATCGTGATCCGGTCGAACTCGTCGCTCGTCGGCGGCATGCCGGCCGCCGGTAGAACCATCGTGCAAAGGCAGGCGGCGACAAGGGCCTGCCGGACCGGAAATCGGCGAATGAAGATCGGCGCGAACAAGACGGGTCCCCGGAAACGCTGATCCGTCTATCGCATCGGCTGGTGAGTGTTTCAACGAAAAGCGCGCGGGGCCGGGGCCCCGCGCGCATGTCGGTGGATCTGCGACAAGATCAGGCCGCTTCTTCCTCGGCGCGGTCCTCGTTGGCCGCGGCGACCGGCTTGAAGTTCAGCCGGTCCGAGCCTTCGAGCACCTTGACCACGGAGCCGTCGGCGATCTCGCCTGCGAGGATCTTCTCGGCCAGCGGGTCCTGCACCTGCTTCTGGATGACCCGCTTCAGCGGCCGTGCGCCATAGGCCGGATCGTAGCCCTTGTCGGCGAGCCACTGGCGGGCGGCCTCGTCGAGCCGAAGGCTGATCTTGCGCTCGGCGAGCAGCCTTTCGAGCCGTTCGAGCTGGATGTCGACGATCGCGCCCATGTCCGCCTTCTGCAGGCGCTGGAACAGGATGATCTCGTCGACGCGGTTCAGGAACTCGGGCCGGAACGAGGCGCGCACCACGTTCATGACGTCCTCGCGCACCGTGTCGACCTCCTGCCCCTCGCCCAGATTGACCAGATACTCGGCGCCCAGGTTCGAGGTCATGATGATGACCGTGTTGCGGAAGTCGACCGTATGGCCCTGGCCGTCGGTCAGGCGTCCGTCATCGAGCACCTGCAGCAACACGTTGAAGACGTCCGGATGGGCCTTTTCGATCTCGTCGAACAGGATCACCTGGTAGGGCCGGCGGCGGACCGCCTCGGTCAGCACGCCGCCTTCCTCGTAGCCGACATAGCCGGGCGGCGCGCCGATCAGCCGGGCGACGGCGTGCTTCTCCATGAACTCGCTCATGTCGATGCGGACCATCGCCTGGTCGTCGTCGAACAGGAAGTCGGCGAGCGCCTTGGTCAGCTCGGTCTTGCCGACGCCCGTTGGGCCCAGGAAGATGAACGAGCCGATCGGCCGGTTGGGGTCCTGCAGGCCGGCGCGGGCGCGGCGCACCGCCTTGGATACGGCCTGCACCGCTTCGCCCTGGCCGACGACGCGCGTTGCGATCTCGTCTTCCATGCGCAGCAGTTTCTCGCGCTCGCCCTCGAGCATCTTGTCGACAGGTATGCCGGTCCAGCGCGAGACGATATGGGCGACATGGTCGGGCGTGACCGTCTCCTCGACCATCGAGGCCGTCTCGGTCTCCTCGCGCATCTCGGCCTGTTCGAGCTTCTTTTCGAGCTCGGGAATGCGGCCATAGGCCAGTTCGCCGGCGCGCTGGAACTCGCCCTGGCGCTGGGCGATGGCCAGTTCGTTGCGCGCTTCGTCCAGTTCGCGCTTGAGTTCGGCGGCGTTGCCCAGCTTTTCCTTTTCGGCCTGCCAGGCGGCCGTCAGCCGCGCTGATTCCTCCTCGAGCCCGGCAAGCTCGCGCTCCAGGTTCTCGAGCCGATCCTTCGATGCCTGATCGGTTTCGACCTTCAGCGCCTCGCGCTCGATCTTGAGCTGGATGATCCGGCGGTCGAGCTCGTCGAGCGCCTCGGGCTTGGAATCGACCTGCATGCGCAGGCGCGAGGCGGCCTCGTCGACGAGGTCGATGGCCTTGTCGGGCAGGAAGCGGTCGGTGATGTAGCGGTTCGACAGGGTCGCAGCGGCGACCAGCGCGGAATCCGACACGCGCACCTTGTGGTGCTGCTCGTACTTCTCCTTGAGGCCGCGCAAGATCGAGACCGTGTCCTCGACGGACGGTTCGCCCACGAAGACCGGCTGGAAGCGGCGGGCGAGCGCGGCGTCCTTTTCGACGTGCTTTCTGTACTCGTCGAGCGTGGTCGCGCCGACGCAGTGCAACTCGCCCCGGGCGAGCGCCGGCTTGAGCAGGTTGGAGGCGTCCATCGCGCCGTCCGCCTTGCCGGCGCCGACGAGCGTGTGCATCTCGTCGATGAACAGGATGATGTTGCCGTTGGCCGCCTGCACTTCGGACAGGACGGCCTTCAGCCGTTCCTCGAACTCGCCGCGATACTTCGCGCCGGCGATCAGCGCGCCCATGTCGAGCGCCATCAGTTCCTTGTCGCGCAGGCTTTCGGGCACGTCGCCATTGACGATACGCAGCGCAAGGCCCTCGGCGATGGCGGTCTTGCCGACACCGGGTTCGCCGATCAGCACGGGATTGTTCTTGGTGCGGCGCGACAGGACCTGGATGGTGCGGCGGATCTCGTCGTCGCGACCGATCACGGGGTCGAGCTTGCCCTCGCGCGCGTCGCCGGTGACGTCGCGGGCGTACTTCTTGAGCGCGTCATAGCCGCTCTCGGCGCTCGCCGTATCGGCGGTGCGGCCCTTGCGGATATCGTTGATGACCTGGTTGAGCGCGGTCGGCGTGACGCCGGCCTTGGCCAGGATATCGGCGGTCTTGGCCGATTTTTCCATCGCCAGCGCGAGCAGCAGGCGCTCGACCGTGACGTAGGTGTCGCCGGCTTTCTTGGCGATTTGCTCAGCGGTGGTGAACACCTTGGCGAGCGGCTGGGCGAGGTAGAGCTGGCCGTTGCCGCCTTCGACCTTGGGCATCGCGTCGAGCGCGTTCTCTATGCCCAGCCGAACGTCCTTGGCGTTGCCGCCGGCACGTTCGATCAGCGAGGCGGCCATGCCTTCGGGGTCGTCGACCAGCACCTTGAGGACATGTTCGGGCGTGAACTGCTGATGGCTCGATCCCAGCGCAAGTGTCTGCGCCGACTGGATGAAGCCACGCACCCGTTCGGAATAGTTCTCCAGATTCATCGTCTGTCTCCAATCTGTTCGCCACCCTCGAAAGCGATGGCGAAATCCAATCGATGACGGGTCCCCGCATTGCGGCGAACCCTTTCGAAATCGATATGGGGACGGTCGATGGGCAAATCAAAGACGGGACGAACAAAAACAGAAAAGGCGGCCACCGGGGCCGCCTTGGCTGAAGAACCGGGCGTGGCGGCCTATTCGGCCGCGACCGGGCGCTCCTGCTGGTCGGACCCCTCGTCCGGGCCGCCGGTCTCGCCGTCGTCGGCCTTCTTGCGCGGCCGGCGCGCACGCTTGGGTTTGTCGGCGGCGGCCTGCTGTTCGGCCTGTTCCTGACGCACCTCGGCGGGCGTGCCTTCGATCACCGGCTGCGGCATCTCGCTGGCATCGCTGCCAGACGAGTCGCCGCCGGTCTTGTCGTCATCGCCGGACTTGGACCGGGCGGCCCGTTCGCCGCTGTCCTGCTGGCCGTCATCGTCGCTGCGATCACGGCGGCGGCGCTGGCGGCCGCCCTGGTTCTGGCCGTCGTCGGACCCCTGGTCCTTCTGCCCTTGTTCCTTCTGCCCCTGGCCCTTCGAGCCCTGGACCTGGCGGTCCTCGCCGTTGGCGCCCTGCTGGCCGTCGTTCTGGTCGCCATCATCGTCGTCACGGTCATCGCGATCGTCGCGCTGCTGCGCGGGCTGGGCGGCGAGGATGATCCGGTTGTAATGTTCGGCGTGCTGGAGATAGTTCTCCGCCATCACGCTGTCGCCCGACGAGAGCGCATCGCGTGCGAGCGTGGCGTACTTGTCGGCGATGACCTGCGCGTTTCCGCGGATCTTCACGTCCGGGCCGTTGCTCTCGTAGCTGCGCTGGAGCGGGTTCTGGTTGCGGCGACCGCCTCCGCGATTGCGGGAGCGGCGTCCTTGTTGCTGTGGTCTCATCAAACTCTCTTGTTGTGGTTCTTCAGCGTATCGTTCGTCGTTGGCATCGTGCCGAGCGGGAAGGGTGGACGCGGGTCGTATCGCCTCTACGGTGCGGCAAGCACATCACATGCGACAGGTCTTCATCGATTCAGATCGCCCCTGCGATACAAGATGGCGGTGCAGCGCGCCGCCGGCTCGAAGAGCCTTGCGGGATCAATTCTATCGCTGTCGGTTGCCTGACTGCCGACAAGTTGTGGTGTCGGCGTGTTTGCCTAGTGGTAGCGAGCGAAGCACAAATTGCCAAGGTATTTTTTCGCATATGCGTCAGAATCGTCTCAGGCGCGGAACAGAACGGCCCTTTCCACGCCGCCAAGGTCACGCGCGCTGGCATCGACCTGGAGGCCGGCCGCAGCGAAAAGCCCCGCCACGGCGGCCCTTTGGCCCTTGCCGATCTCGACCGCGATTCGGCCACCGTCGGCCAGATGCGGCAGTGCACGCGCGGCAATCGTCCCGTAGGCGTTCAGCCCATCGGTGCCGCCGTCGAGCGCGGCGAGCGGGTCGTGGTCGCGCACGTCCGGATCGAGTGTCGGGATCGTCGCCGTCGGGATATAGGGCGGATTGGAGACGATCAGGTCGAACCGGCCGCGCACGTCCGAAAACCAGTTCGAGTGCAGTGGCTGGAAGCGGTCCGACAGGCCCAGCGCCTGCGCGTTGCGCCTGGCCATGTCCAGCGCATCGAGCGAGATGTCGCTGCCGACGGCGGTCGCTCCGGGCACCTGGTTGACGATGGCGAGCGCGATCGCTCCGCTTCCCGTGCCGAGATCGAGCACCCGGCACTTCCCGTTCGTTTCGACGCGCCGGCGCACGAACGGAATAACGAGGTCGACCAGCGCCTCGGTGTCCGGCCGGGGCACCAGCGTGTGACCGTTCAGCGACAGCGGCAGACCGTAGAACTCGCGCCAGCCGATGATCCGGTGCACGGGTTCGTGGTTCATGCGCCGGGCCACGGCCGTCCGCAGCGCCTGATGCTGGCGCGGGCTGAGCGGCCGTTCCGGACCCGTCAGCCGGTCGAGCGCGGTCATGCCGGTGGTGTGCTCGACAAGCAGCGTCGCATCGAGATCGGGTGTCGGCGAGCCGGCGCGCGACAGGTGCGCGACCGCGTCGTCATAGGCGTCCTGCAGCGTGGCCGTGCCTGTCATGTCACCGGGCCGCCTCTTCGGTCAGAAGGCGCGCCTGGTGGTCGGCGATCAGCGCGTCGACGATCTCGTCCAGTTCGCCCTCCATCACCCGGTCGAGCTTGTAGAGCGTCAGGTTGATCCTGTGGTCGGTCACCCGCCCCTGCGGGAAGTTGTAGGTGCGGATGCGTTCGGAGCGGTCGCCCGAGCCGACCTGCAGGCGCCGCGCTTCCGAACGTTCCTCGGCGGCCTTCTGCCGCTCGGCGTCGAACAGGCGCGTGCGCAGGATCTCCATCGCGCGGGCGCGGTTCTGATGCTGCGATTTCTCGGCCTGGACGACGACGATCCCGGTCGGAATGTGGGTCACGCGCACGGCCGAATCGGTGGTGTTGACGTGCTGGCCGCCGGCGCCGGAGGCGCGCATCGTGTCGACGCGGATGTCTTCGCTCCTGATCTCGATATCGACCTCCTCGGCCTTGGGCAGCACGGCGACGGTCGCCGCCGATGTGTGGATGCGTCCGCCGGCCTCGGTTTCGGGCACGCGCTGGACCCGGTGCACGCCGGATTCGAACTTCAGTTTCGAGAAGACGCCGCGGCCCTTCACCTCGGCGATGATCTCCTTGTAGCCGCCGGCATCGCCGTCCGATGCCGACATGATCTCGATGCTCCAGCCGTGGGCGGCGGCATAGCGCTCGTACATGCGGAACAGGTCGCCGGCGAACAATGCCGCTTCGAGCCCGCCGGTTCCGGCGCGGATCTCGAGGATCGCGCTCTTGGCGTCGGCGGCGTCGCGCGGCAGCAGGAGAACCCTTATCTCGCCCCGAAGCTGTTCGATGCGCGCGTCGAGCGCCTGCATTTCTTCCTCGGCCAGCGCGCGCATTTCGGCGTCGGTGGTCTCGTCGGCGAGCATCGCCTCGAGATCGTCGCGTTCGGCGCTCGCCTCGCGGAAGGCCCGAATCTTGCCGGTAATCTCCTCGAGCTCGGAGTATTCGGCGGCGAGCCGGACATAGGTCTCGCTGTCGGGGCCGGCAGCCATCTGTGCTTCGAGCATGTCGAAGCGCTTGACCAACTGGTCCATCTTTTCGGCTGGCAGATCGAGCATGGTGGAGGTTGATAGCGGCCGCTGGCCGGCTGTCAAACGGGAATGGCGTTGGTGTCGACGAATTCCCTGATCGCCGCATGGATATCGTGGTCGGTCGCCCCGGTTTCAAGGCGCGCGGTGATCAGCGAACGAAGAGCGCCGATGTCGGCCTTCAGGATCGCGGCCTTGACCGGTCCGATCGCGGCCGGCGACATCGAAAGGCTGGTGATGCCGAGCGCGACCAGGGCCAGCGCCTCGATCGGCCGGCCGGCCATCTCGCCGCACAGCGTCAGCGGCGTGCCGTGGCGTTCGGCCGCTTGGGCGGTGGCGCGCAGCGCGCGCAGGAAGGGCGGCGACAGCGTGTCGAAGCGGCCGCCGATGAGCGCGTTGCCCCGGTCGGCGGCATGCATGAACTGAAACAGGTCGTTCGAGCCGATCGAGACGAAATCGACGCTCGCCATCAGCCGGTCCAGATCGAACAGCAGCGAGGGCACCTCGAGCATCGCCCCGAGCCGCAGCGCCAGCGGCAGGCCGTGCCCGAACCGCGACAGGTGTTTGACCTCGCGCATGATGATCCTGCGCGCCTGGTCGATCTCGGCGAGTTCGGTGACCATCGGCAGCATCAGCCGCAGCTGACGCCCCGACGCCGCCTTGAGCAGCGCGCGCACCTGGGTACGCAGAAGCCCGGGCCGGTCGAGCGCCAGGCGGACCGCGCGCCAGCCGAGCGCCGGGTTCTCCTCGTCGGGCGCGTTGCGGAAATAGGGCAGCACCTTGTCGCCGCCGATGTCGAGCGTGCGGAAGGTGACCGGCCTGTCGCCGGCGGCTTCGAGCACCGATCGGTAAAGCCGCTCCTGCGCCTCGGCGCGCGGAAAGGTGGCGGCGATCATGAACTGCAGCTCGGTGCGGAACAGGCCGATCCCCTCGGCGCCGGACTGGTCGAGCTGGGGCAAGTCTACCAGCAGGCCGGCATTCATCAGGAGCGTCACGCGCTGGCCGTCGGCGCTGACCGCCACGCGGTCGCGCAGTTCGCGGTACTCGGCCTGGCGGCGGGCGCGGAAGCGCACCTTTTCGGCATAGGCCGCCTCCACGTCGGGCTGCGGGCGCAAATGAACGTGTCCATCGAGCCCGTCGACGATGATCGCATCGCCCGAATCGGACATGGCGACCATGCCCTTGGCGCCGCCGGCGACGGGAATGCCCATGGCGCGCGCGACGATGACGACATGGCTCGTCGGCGCGCCCTCCTCGAGCACGATGCCGCGCAACTGGTCGCGCGGATAGTCGAGCAGTTCGGCGGCGCCCATGTTGCGGGCGACGATGATGGCGTCGTCGGGCAGGGTCTTGCCGCGGTGGGCGGCGTCGCCGCTGACGAGCTGGCGCATCAGACGGTTGGCGAGATCGTCGAAATCGTTCATGCGCTCGCGCAGATAGGGATCGGTGACCGAGGCGAGCCGGGCGCGCATGTCGCTCTGGACCTTTTCGACGCCCGCTTCGGCGGTCAGCCCGTTGCGGATCGCCTCCTCCATGCGCTGCACCCAGCCCTTGTCGTGGGCGAACATGCGGTAGGTTTCCAGAACGTCGCGATGCTCGCCCTCGAGCGCCATGTCGCCGCGCGCCAGCATGTCGTCGATGGTCAGCCGCAGGCTGGAGAGCGCCTTGCCGAGCCGCGCCAGTTCGGCGTCGGTGTCCTCGTTGAACAGTTCGGTGACGACCACGCGCGGCTCATGCAGCACCACATGGCCGAGACCGATCCCGTCGGAGAGCGGCTTGCCGTGGTGGGAGACGGGCTTTGCGAGGTCGAGTTCGATGCCGGTTGACGACAGGCCGGTCAGGTCGCCCGTGGCGATCATCTCGCCGATCACCATCGCGACGGTTTCGAGCGCCTCGGCCTCGTCCTCGCCATAGACCCGGTGGGCCTCGTTCTGGACGACGAGCACGCCCAGCGTTCGCCCGGCCCGCAGGATCGGCACGCCGAGAAAGGAATTATAGAGTTCCTCGCCGGTCTCGGGCAGGTATTCGAACGCCGGGTGCTTCTGGGCTTCGGACAGGTTCAGCGGGCGCGAGCCCGCGGCGATGGTGCCGACCAGGCCCTGCCCGAGCCGAAGCTGCGACTGGTGCACGGCCTTGGGGTTGAGGCCGACCGTGGCGTACAGTTCGAGCACGCCGTCGGCGCGCAGCGCATAGACCGAGCAGACTTCGGCGACCATCGAGCGGGCGATCTGGCCGACGATCCGGTCGAGCCGGTCCTGCGGCGCCATTGGTTCGGCCATGATCTCGCGAATGCGCTTGAGCAGCACGCGCGAGCCTGCATCCTTCTCGCGCGTCATCTCATGCTCCGTCATGACATCGTGTCGGCCCGGCGCTCATGGCGCCAATCTGGACCGGCGGGTCAGCGCTTGTCGAGACCGTAGACGCCGTGCAGCGTGCGCACCGCCAGTTCGGCATAGGGGCCATCGATGAGGATGGAGATCTTGATCTCCGAGGTGGTGATGGCGCGGATGTTGATCGACTTGTCGGCCAGTGCCCTGAAGGCCGTGGCCGCGACGCCGGCGTGGCTGCGCATGCCGATGCCGATCACCGAAACCTTGACCAGACCGGTCTCGGACTGGACCGTGTCGTAGCCGATCGCGTCCTTGTTGGCCTCGAGCGCGGCGAGCGCCTTGTCGACGTCGCCGGTGGGCACGGTGAAGGTCATGTCGGTGAACTGGCCGTCCGACGAGATGTTCTGGACGATCATGTCGACATTGATGCCGGTTTCGGCCATCGGGCCGAAGATGGCCGCCGAGATGCCGGGGCGGTCGGCCAGGCGGCGCAGCGAGATCTGCGCCTCATCCTTGGCGTAGGCGATGCCGGTGACGGTTTCCTGTTCCACGATCTCGTCCTCACTGCAAATCAGCGTTCCGGGCGGGTTGTCGAAGTCGTCCATGCCGGGCGCGTCCGGCGCGTCGAAGCTGGAGCGCACGAAGGTGCGCACATTGTGGACCATGGCCATCTCGACCGAGCGGACCTGCAGCACCTTGGCGCCGAGCGAGGCCATCTCCAGCATCTCCTCGAAGGAGACCCTGGCAAGACGGCGGGCCGCGGGCTCGATACGGGGGTCGGTCGTGTAGACGCCATCGACATCGGTGTAGATGTCGCAGCGGTCGGCGCCGATCGCGGCGGCCAGCGCGACGGCCGACGTATCCGAGCCGCCGCGGCCGAGCGTGGCAATGCGGTTGTCGGGACCGATGCCCTGGAAACCGGCGACGACGGCCACCTGGTTCATGGCGAGGCGTTCGAGCAGGGTGGCGCTTTCGATGGTCTCGATGCGCGCCGCGCCATGGGCGTTGTCGGTCCTGACCGGGATCTGCCAGCCCTGCCAGGAGCGCGCGTCGACGCCCATCGACTGCAGCGCAACGGCCAGAAGGCCGCTGGTGACCTGCTCGCCCGATGCGACGATCGCATCATATTCGCGCGCGTCGTAGAAGGAGGCGTTGGCGCCGGCGACCAGCGGCATCTTGCGCACCCAGTCGACCAGTTCGTTGGTCTTGCCGGCCATCGCGGAGACGACGACGGCGACCTGATGGCCGGCGTCGACCTCACGCTTGACGTGTCGGGCCACATTGCAGATGCGGTCCAGATCGGCGACGGAGGTGCCGCCAAATTTCATCACGATGCGGGCCATGGGGTGAAGGTCCGGCGGGTGCTGGTCGAGGAACGCGCGGTCCATAGCCGAACATGCCGCACCCCGCAAGCAAGCCCATGGGTTGACTTGACCGGCGTTCCGCCCGACTTGCTGTCACCGGACAGGAAGGCGGAGCGAGCGATGAGCGACAGCGCGACCACCATCGATCAGGCCGAGGTTGACCGGTTCTCCAGACTGGCCGCCGAATGGTGGAACCCCAAAGGCAAGTTCAAGCCGCTGCACAAGTTCAACCCGGTCCGGCTGACCTACATCCGTGACACGGTCTGCGCGCATTACGGGCGCGATCCGAAGGCGGCGCGGCCGTTCGAGGGCCTGCGGCTGCTGGATATCGGTTGCGGCGGCGGGCTCCTGAGCGAGCCGATGGCACGGCTCGGCGCGGAGGTGGTCGGCGCCGACGCTTCGGAGACCAACATCGAGGTGGCGAAGATCCATGCCGCCCAGTCGGGCGTTGCGGTCGACTATCGGGCGACGACGTCCGAGGCGCTGCAGGAGGCGGGCGAAACCTTCGATGTCGTGCTGAACATGGAAGTGGTCGAGCACGTCTCGGACGTCGATCTTTTCCTGAAGAGCTGCGCCGCGATGGTGAGACCGAACGGGCTGATGTTCGTCGCCACCATCAACCGCACGGCCAAGGCCTGGGGCCTTGCGATCATCGGCGCCGAATATGTGCTGGGCTGGCTGCCCAGGGGGACGCACCAGTATGACAAGCTGGTCAAGCCGTCGGAGATCGACGCGGCGCTCGCGGACACCGGCCTTTCGGTGTTCGCCCGCTCGGGCGTTTTCTACAACGTGCTCGCCGACGAATGGCGCCTGTCGAAGGACATGGACGTCAACTACATGGTCGTGGCACGGCACGAGGTGGGTGGCTGAGACGCCACGGCCTCAGTTCAGGTCCTCGGGCAGTTCCGGCAGCGGCATGATCTCGACGCCCTCGTCGAGGAGGTTTTCCACCTCGCGCGTGGACGCCTTGCCGTAGATCGGCTTGGGATCGGCCTCGCCGTAATGCATCTTGCGCGCTTCCTCGGGGAACCGCTCGCCGACATCGTCGGCCTGCGCCTTCACCTGACGCGCGATCTCGCGCATCTTGTCGAGCATCTCCTTGCGCATGGCCTGTCCGGCCGCGACCATCACGGCTTCCTTGCGCTCGTCCTTGGCCGAGCCGGTCGCGACCGACGGGGCCATCAGCGCCTTGGCGACGCGGATCGAGCCGCATTCGGGGCACTCGACGAAGCCGCGTTTGGCCTGCGTTTCGTAGTCCTCGTTGGAGCGGAACCACGCCTCGAACCGGTGGTCATTGTCGCAATGCAGGGAGAACTTCATTGTGCCGCGTCCTGCTGTCGCCTGTCCTGCGCATAGGGCCGCACGTTGGCCAGGTTGGGGATGCGGCCACGCGCGGCGGCCGACGCGGACGGATCGATGTCGGCGACGATCACGCCGGGCGCATCGTCGGCCTTCTCGGCGATGATCGCGCCCCAGGGGTCAACGATCAGTGAATGACCGTAGGTCTCGCGTCCGTCCTCGTGCGTGCCGCCCTGCGCGGCGGCGATGACGAAGGCGCCGTTCTCGATGGCGCGGGCCCGCAGCAGAACATGCCAGTGCGCCTCGCCGGTCTGGCGGGTGAACGCGGCCGGCACGGTCAGCACGGACGCGCCGGCGCGGGCCTGATCGGCGAACAGGGCCGGAAACCGCAGATCGTAGCAGATGGCGAGGCCGAGCCCGATGCCTTCGACGTCAGCGACGACGAACCGGTCGCCCGGCGCGTAGATGGCCGATTCGCGCCAGCTTTCGCCGTTCGGCAGGTCCACGTCGAACATGTGGATCTTGTCATAGGTCGCAGCCAGCGTGCCGTCGGGCGCGAAAAGGGCTGCCCGGTTGGCGACCTTGCCGTCGCCCCTCAGGATCGGCGTCGAGCCGACATGCAGCCAGATACGATGGGTGCGGGCGAGGTCGCCAGCCGCCGCCAGCAGCGGGTCGTCCTCCTGCACGCCGACCGTCGCGGTCAGCGCCTTGCGGTCCTTCTGGACCAGGCCCGTCATTTCCGGTGTCTGAACGTATCGGGCGCCCGCATCGGCCGCCTCGGTGACCAGTTCGGTGAACGAGACCACATTGGCGGTCGGGTCGGTTCCCGAACGCATCTGGACGGCGGCGACGCGCATCGTCATGCCGCCAGCAGCGTGTCGAGCTTGCCGTCGCGCTCCATCGCCATCAGGTCGTCGCAGCCGCCGACATGGGTTTCGCCGACGAAGATCTGCGGGAAGGTGGAGCGGCCGTTCGCCTTCTGGATCATTTCTCGTCTGAGCCCGGGATCGAAGCTGGCATCATGTTCCACATAGGCGACGCCCTTGTTGTCGAGCAGACGCTTCGCGGCCGTGCAGAAGCCGCACAGTTGCCTTGTATAGATTTCGACCTTTGCCATTTTCGTGCCTTCGGCGGGATTGGCGATGGCACCCGATATAGTGGCGACGGCGTCGCGCGAAAAGGCCCGGTCAGCGGCCGTGCCGACCTTCGTCGCCGCGCCCGGGCACGACGCGCGAAAAGGTCAGCACCTCGATCCGCGCGGCCTCGGCCCTGCGCAGCGTGCGCGCGGCGGCCTCGACCGTCGCGCCGGTCGTCAGCACATCGTCGACCAGAAGAACGTTGCGGCCCTCGATCGCGATCCGCTTTTCGTCGGGCACAACGAAGACGCCGCGAACGTTGGTCTGGCGCTGCGTGGCCGTCAGCCCGACCTGCCGGCGCGTGCGACGCTTTCGGACGAGCGCGCCGGCATCCATCGGCACGCCGGACTGCGCGGAAAGCGCGCGCGCCAGTTCGGCGGACTGGTTGAAGCGACGGGTCCAGAGCCGGACCCAGTGCAACGGAACCGGCACGACGATGTCGGCTTCGGCCAGCAGTTCGCGGCCCGCGCGCGCCATGAAGCGCGCCATCCATGGCCCCAGATCGGTCCGGTCGTTGTATTTGAGGCGCGTGACGAGCTGGCGCGCGACGCCGGCGTGCACGCAGGCCGAGCGGGCCCGGTCGTAGGCCGGCGGGTTGGCCAAGGCCTCTGCGCTCACCATATGACCGCCGAAATCGTGGGCGAACGGCAGTCCGCTGACGGCGCACAGCGGCTGCTCGATGAAGACGATGTCCGGCCAGCACGCCGCGCACAGCGCGCCGTGCCGGTCGACATGACGGCCGCAGGCAAGGCACGAATCGGGAAACAGCACCGAGCCGGCCAGCCTGCCGGCGGCCCGCGCCCATTGACGCGGTCGTGCCCATGAGGGACTTGTCGCCGGTGGCCGGGAGTGTTCCATGCAACCCATTATCGACAAAAAGCAGGTCGCGGCAAACCGGGCGCGCGCGGAGCGGTTGGCCGTGCCCGGGGCCGACTTTCTGCTCGAGCGCGCGCTCGACGAGTTGGCCGACCGGATGGCGGTCACCGCGCGCCGTTTCGACCATGCCGTGGCGGTCGGCGCGCACGGCGCGCGGGTCGCAGAGCGCCTCGCGGCGACGGGAAAGACCGGCACTTGCTCGGTCGCCGCGTTCGACGAGACCGAACGGCTCGATCTGGAGCCCGACAGTGCCGATCTGATCGTCAGCCTGCTCGAGCTTCACCAGTTCGACGACGTCCCGGGGGCGCTCATCCAGATGCGCCGCGCGCTCCGGCCCGACGGGCTCCTTCTGGCCTGCGTTCCCTCGAGCGGCACGCTCGCTGAGCTGCGCTCATGCCTGACCGAAGCGGAAATGGCGGTGAGCGGTGGCGTTTCGCCCCGGGTTCTGCCGTTTCTCGACGTGCGGGAGGCGGGGAGCCTGCTGCAAAGGGCCGGGTTCGCGCTTCCGGTGACCGATCACGATGCGGTCACGGTGCGCTACGACACGGCTTTCGATCTGATGCGCGACCTTCGTGCGATGGGGGCCACCAACACGCTGCTGGCGCGGTCACGCGGCACGGCGCCACGGTCGCTGTTCATGGCGGCGGCCGGCCATTACGCCACGCATCATGCCGACGCCGACGGCCGGGTGCGCGCGACGTTCTCGTTCGTATGGATGTCCGGCTGGGCGCCCGATGCCAGCCAGCCCAAGCCGCTCAAGCCGGGCAGCGCGACCCATTCGCTCGCCGAGGCGCTCGGCGGCAGGCGCGGCGACCGCTGACCGTCAGCCGTTGATGGCCTCGGAGATCTGCTGCTCGTTGGAATCGTAGAGCCCGTTGACGCTCGTGCCGGTCATCTGCATGCCGACGAGCGCCGCAACCGCGATCATCGTGGCGATCAGCCCGTACTCGATTGCCGTCGCTCCACTTTCGTCTTTCAAGAAGGTGCGGATCATGACTCTTCCTTTCCTGGCCGCACGCTAGCGCGCGCTGGTTAACGCCATGTTTTGGAAAGGCCGATCGCGAAGATGTTTCGAGAACCGGTTAACGAATGGTTTCGACGTCGCCGGAAGCCGTCAGTCGGCGCAATCTCCGGTCCGCGCGCCGTTGGCGTGAATGATGCAAACCGCGCTCGGCGAGGTCTGCAGCACGCTGCGCCGCATCGTGTAGGTCGAGCGCTGCTGGGGCGTCGATGCGGTGGTCAGATAGTCGATGCCGGGGTTTCCGCGATCGGCCGCCAGACGCTCGCTCGACCGGTCCAGATAGGGCGCGGCGAAAAGCGCCAGCGCGACGGCCAAGACGCCGAACAGCATGGTGGCGCGGAGCATGTTGTTGCCCCAGTCGAACAGGGTCGATTGCCGCGGCTCCAATGGTTCGAACCAGTCCGTGTCGTCGTTCATCCCTGACCCCGTTGGCCTGTGCCGACCTTCCGGTCGGCGGCAGGCTCAAATTGTCACAAGCTCATAAATGATTGATTAACGCTCGTTTTACGCGGGGTCACACCATCTTTGCGTGCATGGGTCAACCGGTTCGGCGGTCAGCCCCAAGGCTTCAGAGCAGGTCCTGAAGGACCGGGATCAGCGGCTCGTCGGCGGCGGGCATCGGGTAGTCGCGAAGCGCGGCGGCGCGCACCCATTTGAGCGTCTGGCCCTCGCGCGACACGGGTATGCCCTGATATTTGCGGCAGATGTAGAGCGGCATCAGCAGGTGGAAGTCGTCATAGGCGTGGCTGGCGAAGCTGAGCGGCGCCAGGCAGGACGCTTCGGTGCGCACGGCCAGTTCCTCCTCCAGCTCCCGCAAAAGCGCCGCCTCGGGCGTTTCGCCGGCCTCGATCTTGCCGCCCGGGAACTCCCACAGGCCGGCCATCGCCTTGCCCGGCGGGCGGCGCGACAGCAGGATGCGGTTGTCGCGATCGACGAGCGCGCAGGCGGCCACGAGCATCAGCGGCTTTGAAGGTGCGGCCACGATCAGTCTCCGCGCGTGCGATAGACGTAGCGATAGACTTCCTCGAAGCCGAGCCGCTCGTACAGACCGTTGCCGGCCTGATTGGACGCCTCGACCTGCAGCCAGCCGAGCGTCGCGCCCTGGTTCGCGGCCCAGCGCAGCGCCGCGCGCGCGATCGAGCGGCCATAGCCGCGATTGCGCAGCCCGGCGCGCACGCTGATCTCGAACAGGCCGGCCAGTTCGTTGTCGTGCACGCACAGCGCGGTTGCTGCGGGGCCTGCGTCGTCCTCGATGACGAACATGGCGTGCGGCGGCCGGATGCTCTCGAGCAGTTCGGTCAGGCCCGGCTTGTTGACGCGCTCGTCCGTCGACAGGGCGAGCGCTGCGTCGGTGAACCGGCCGATGTCGCGCACCGGCAGAAGGTCGTAGCCGCCGTCGAGGTCGATCTGGTCGAGTCCGGCCATCAGCACGCGCGTTTCGTCGACACGCAACCAGCCGTGCGCGTTGAGCTGCGCCTCCAGTTCGGCCGGGGCGAGCGGCGTCATCCGGAAGACGATCGGCCGTGCATAGGACTTGAAGCGCTGCTCGATGCGGCCGATCCGGCTCTCGATGTCGCGGTTGTCGGCCGGATCGAGCGGATTGACCGAGTTGAGCCTGCGCGACGGGTGGCTGGCGGTCAGCCGCACGGCCCAGCTGCCGTCATAGTGCACCGATGCTGCCGGCCAGGCGCGAAAGCCGACCGCTTCGAGCCGGCGCACCATGGCAAGCTTGGGCATCGCGCGCCTCCCGTCAGCTTCTGTAGTCGGCATTGATCGCCACGTAATCGGCCGTCAGATCGCAGCCCCAGGCGGTGAAGGCACCTTCGCCGAGGTTCAGATCGACGGCGATGCGGATCTCGTCGCCGCGCATGTAGGCGGTCATCGCGGCCTCGTCATAGCCGGGCGCGCGCTCGCCGCCGGTCGCCGCCACGAGGTCGCCGAACCGGATGTCGAGCCGGTCGCGGTCGGCCGGCTCGCCAGCCTTGCCGACGGCCATGACAACCCGGCCCCAGTTGGCGTCGCCGCCGGCCAGCGCGGTCTTGACGAGCGGCGAGTTGGCGATCGAAAGCGCGATGATGCGCGCGGATTCATCGGAGATCGCGCCGGAGATGTCGACGCGCATCAGCTTGCTGACACCCTCGCCGTCGCGGACGATCTGCAGCGCAAGATCCTCCATCAGGTTGGCGAGCGCGGCCTCGAACGGCGCAAGGCGCCGATCGTCGAGGTCGGTCAGGGCGGGGATTTCCGCCGCGCCGGTAGCAAAGGCGAGAACGGTATCCGAGGTCGACGTGTCGCCGTCCACGGTGATGGCGTTGAAGGTCGCGTTCACGTGGCGGTTCAGCAGGGCCTGCAGTAGGGGCGGTGCGACCGGCGCATCGGTGACGATGTAGGCGAGCATCGTCGCCATGTCCGGCGCGATCATGCCCGAACCCTTGGCGATGCCGTTCAGCGTGACGGTAGTGCCGTCGACCGCGGCGGTGCGCGTTGCCAGCTTGGGGAACGTGTCGGTCGTCATGATCGCCCGCGCCGCCGCGTCCCAGCCCTCGGGTTGGGCCCGGCCGATCGCCTGCTGAAGGATGCCGTCGAACCGGGCCGCCTCGAGCGGCTCTCCGATCACGCCCGTGGACGAAAGGAACACCTCGCCGCGTTCGCAGCCGGCCGCATCGGCGGCCATCTGCGCGGTCAAGGCGGTGGCGGCCGCGCCGCGCTTGCCGGTAAAGGCGTTCGCGTTGCCGGAATTGACCACGAGCACGCGGGCCGCGCCGCCGGGCAGGTTGGCGCGGCACCAGTCGACGGGCGCCGAGGGACAGCGGGAGCGGGTGAGGACACCGGCAACGGCCGCGGGGCGGTCGAAGACCATCACCATCAGGTCGTCCCGGTCGCGATATTTGAGCCCCGCCGAGGCGGCGGCGAGCCGCACGCCGCCGACCTGTTGCAACGTGGTATATTCCGACGGCGCCAGCGGCGACACTTTCGGCGTCATCACGGGCCGGCGCGCCTACTCGGTCGCGTCGGCCGGCGCGGTGACGCCGGCGCCGACCGCCGCATCATAGGCGCCCTGCAGTTCGGGATCGGTGATTTCCACCGACGCTTCCTCGCGCAGGCTCTCGAGCAGTTCGAAGTAGCGCTCGCGCAGCAGGACGGAGCGGACCTGCGCCTCGACCTGCTCGAAGGGCGGCGGCTGAACCGGCCGGCGATCCTCGAGCTTGATGACGTGCCAGCCGAACTCGGTCTGCACCGGTTCGGTCGTGTAGCCGCCCGGCTCCAGCGAGAAGGCGGCCTCGTCGAAAGCGGGCACCATGCGGCCGCGGGTGAAGTAGCCGAGGTCGCCGCCGCGCGGTCCGGTCGGCCCGGTCGAGCGTTCGGCCGCCAGCTCGGCGAAGTCGGCGCCCGCTTCGAGCTCCTCGATCACGGCGCGCGCGTCCTCCTCGGTCTCGAGTAGGATGTGGCGGGCGCGGATCTCGTTCTCGGGCGGGGTCGCGGCAATCTCCTCGTCGTAGCGGGCGCGCACGTCCTCGTCGGAGATCGTGTCGGCGACGGCGGAGCGGAAATAGCTGTTGTGCAGCGCCCGGCTGCGCAGGAAATCGAGCCGCTGCTGGAACGCCTCGGTCTCGGCGATGCCCTCGCTCTCGGCCTTGTCGGCGAGAAGCTCGATGTCGATGAGCGCCATCATCGCGGCGAAGCGCTGCTGCTGGGGCGGCACCTGGGCGAGCTGGTCTTCCAGATCGCCGATCGCGAAGGTGATGTCGCGGTTGGTGATCGGCTCGCCGTTGATCGTGCCGACCACCGCATCCGGATCGGGGGCTGCCGCCTCGTCCTGTGCCAGCGCGGGTGCGGCGAGGGGCAGGGCGAGCATGGCGGCTAGGGCGGCGGCGCGCAGCGATGTGCGACCATGAGGGCTTTTGAACATGTCGTAGGCACCTTTGCTGCCGGCTAGCGGCGTTCGTCAGTGGGGCGTGCGGACGCCGCGCAGCGCACCATTGCGGCGGTCGGCGGCGGCGTTGACAAGCATTTGCGCCCCTCTTATCTGTCCATCGAACTGGCGTCCACCACACAATCGGCGTGTTTTCGCGGGGTATTCTCGGGGTGGCGCTGTGATGCCCGCCCATGGCGCGGCACGCATCTCAAGGCCGCTGAACCGCATTTGACGAAAGGGCCTGTATTCATGGTCACCCTCGGGGGCATCACCCGCAAACTCTTCGGCTCCGCCAACGATCGCCGGATCAAGTCCGAACGTCCGCGCGTTACCGCCATCAACGCGCTCGAGCCGGAAATGGAGGCGCTCAGCGACGAAGCCCTGCGCGCCAAGACCGACGCCTTCAAGCAGCGCCACGCCGACGGCGAAAGCCTCGACGATCTTCTGACGGAAGCCTTCGCCGTCGTGCGCGAGGCCTCCAAGCGCGCGCTCGGCATGCGGCCCTTCGACGTGCAGCTGATCGGCGGGATGGTGCTGCACGAGGGCTCGATCGCCGAGATGCGCACCGGCGAGGGCAAGACCCTGGTGGCGACGCTTCCGGTCTATCTGAACGCGCTTTCGGGCAAGGGCGTGCACGTGGTGACGGTCAACGACTATCTGGCCCGCCGCGACGCCGAATGGATGGGACGGCTCTACTCGTTCCTCGGCCTGACCACCGGCGTGATCGTGCACGGCATGGACGATACCGAGCGCAAGAACGCCTATGCGTGCGACGTCACCTACGGCACCAACAACGAACTGGGCTTCGACTATCTGCGCGACAACATGAAGTACGAGCGCGGCCAGATGGTCCAGCGCGGCCACAATTTCGCGATCGTCGACGAGGTGGATTCGATCCTGATCGACGAGGCGCGCACGCCGCTGATCATCTCCGGCCCGCTCGAGGACCGCTCGGAACTCTACGTTCAGATCGACACGTTCATTCCGGAACTGTCCGACGAGGACTTCACCATCGACGAGAAGCAGCGCTCGGCGACGTTCACCGAAGAGGGCACCGAGAAGGTCGAACGGCTTCTGGAAGAAGCGGGCCTTCTGAAGGGCGACAACCTCTACGATGTCGAGAACGTGGCGATCGTCCACCACATGAACAACGCGCTGAAGGCGCACAAGCTGTTCCAGCGCGACAAGGACTATATCGTCAAGGGCGATGACCTGATCATCATCGACGAGTTCACGGGCCGGCAGATGCCGGGCCGGCGCTTCTCCGAGGGTCTGCACCAGGCGCTCGAGGCCAAGGAGAAGGTGACGATCCAGCCGGAGAACCAGACGCTCGCCTCGATCACCTTCCAGAACTACTTCCGCATGTACGGCAAGCTGGCCGGCATGACCGGCACGGCGTCGACCGAGGCGGAGGAATTCGGCAACATCTACGGCTTGGGCGTTGTCGAGATTCCCACCAACCTGCCGGTCAAGCGCGCCGACGAGGATGACGAGGTCTACCGGACGGTCGAGGAGAAGTACGACGCCGTCATCATCGACATCATCGACAGCCAGCAGCGCAAGCAGCCCGTGCTCGTCGGCACGACATCGATCGAGAAGTCGGAGATGCTCTCGCGCATGCTCACCGACAAGAAGTATCTCAAGGGGCTGCGCGAAAGGCTGGACGGCCGGCTCGAAGCGATCAAGGCGGGCAAGGAACCCGAACTGCGCGCCTGGCTCGAAGAGGCAATCGCCCATGTCGACAGTGCGATCAAGGCGGGCGGCGTCAGCCACGAGGTGCTGAACGCGCGCCAGCACGAGCGCGAGGCGTTCATCGTCGCCCAGGCCGGCGTCCCCGGCGCGGTGACGATCGCCACAAACATGGCCGGACGCGGCACCGACATCAAGCTGGGCGGCAATGCCGAGATGCGCATCTTCCAGGAGCTGGGCGAGATGCCCGAGGGTCCGGAGCGCACCGAAAAGGAAAAGGCCATCGAGGCCGAGGTAGAGACGCTCAAGCAGGAAGCGCTCGATGCCGGCGGGCTCTACGTACTGGCCACCGAGCGGCACGAGAGCCGACGGATCGACAACCAGCTGCGCGGCCGGTCCGGCCGCCAGGGCGACCCGGGCAAGTCGAAGTTCTACCTGTCGCTGGCCGACGATCTGATGCGCATCTTCGGGTCGGACCGGATGGACGGGATGCTGCAGAAGCTCGGCCTGAAGGAAGGCGAGGCGATCGTCCATCCCTGGATCAACAAGGCGCTGGAGAAGGCGCAGCGTAAGGTCGAGGCGCGCAACTTCGACATCCGAAAGAACCTTCTGAAGTTCGACGACGTCATGAACGACCAGCGTTCGGTGGTGTTCGACCAGCGCCTCGAACTGATGGACGGCGAGAATGTCGCCGAAACCGTCGTCGAGATGCGCCACGAGGTGATCGAGACCATGGTCACCGATCACATCCCCGAAAAGGCCTATGCGGAGCAGTGGGATGTGGCGGGCCTGAAGGAAGAGGTTGCAAAGACGCTCAACCTCGATCTGCCGGTCGACGAATGGGCCGCCGAGGAGGGCATCGCCGAGGACGATATTCTCGAAAGGCTGCGCGATGCGGCCGACAAGGCGGCGGCCGAACGCGCCGAGCGCTTCGGCCCGGACATCATGGCCTATGTCGAAAAGTCGATCATCCTGCAGACGCTCGACCATCTGTGGCGCGAGCATCTGGTCAATCTGGACCATCTGCGATCGGTGATCGGCTTCCGCGGCTACGGCCAGCGCGATCCGCTGCAGGAGTACAAGTCCGAGGCGTTCGAACTGTTCCAGTCGATGCTCGCCAATCTGCGCAAGGTGGTCACCGCGCAGCTCATGCGGGTCGAGATCGTCCAGGAAGCGGCGCAGGCGCCCGACCCGGAGGTGCCCGAAATGCAGGCGCAGCATGCCGACCCGGCGACCGGCGAGAACGAGATGGGCGACGGGCCGCCGCGCACCGCCGCAGGGATCATCGCCGCCGCGACGGGCCAGGTGGCGCCCGAGCAGCGCAATCCCGACGATCCCAGCACATGGGGCAAGGTTGGGCGCAACGAAGCGTGCCCGTGCGGTTCTGGCAAGAAGTTCAAGCATTGCCATGGCGCGTTCGTCTGATCTGACGCGGCCTGCGCCGCAGGCGTTGGTGCGCTGGCGCCGCGCCTCGCCGTTGACCGTCAGCGGCGGGCGACGAACGCCTGCCGATGGCCGCAAACGGCCCTGACCAACCAAATCTTAAGTGGCTGCGGCTAAAGGTTGCCCGCACACATTCGTGCGGAGCCGATCACAGTGCGTTTTTCCGCCGCCCATACCGTCGAGCAGGTCCTTCCCTCGGCGCTGAGCCGCCGGGCGTTGCCGCTTGCCGATTTCATCGACGGAATCCTGACCGGCGCGGACGAGGCGAGCCAGGCGCAGCGCGCGACCATGGTCGCGTTCTTCATCCGCGTCGCGAGCGCGGCGATCGCGTTCGGCTCGCAGGTCGCCCTGGCGCGGCTGATGGGCGTGTTCGAATATGGCGTGTTCGTGCTGGTCTGGGTGTCGATGGTGATCATCGGCAATCTGTCCTGCTTCGGCTTCCACACCGCGATCATCCGCTTTGCGCCGCAATACCGCGAGCGCGGCGATCTCGATCACTTGCGCGGTCTGCTGCTTTCGGGCCGCCTGTTCGTGCTCGCGACGTCGACGACGATGGCCTGCCTTGCGATCGCGCTCGCCTGGTTCGGCGCGGACTGGTTCCAGTCCTACTATGTCGTGCCGTTCATGATCGGCGCGCTGGCGCTGCCGATGATCGCGCTCGGCGACACGCTCGACGGGACGGCGCGCGCCAATGGCTGGCCGGCCCGGGCGCTGACGCCGACCTACATCGTCCGGCCGCTGCTGATCCTGGTGCTGCTGGTCGGCGCGTGGGCGCTCGGGTTCAGGATCGACGGTGTCACCGCGCTCATATGCGCGGTCATCGCCTCCTATCTGACGACGATCGGTCAGCTCGTCATGGTCACCGCCTCGCTGGACCGGCGCTATCCGGCCGGCGCGAGGCGCACGCGGCTCGCCTACTGGATCGGCGTCTCCCTGCCGATCTTCCTGGTCGAAGGCTTCTTCTTCCTACTGGTCAACGCCGACGTGCTGATGGTGGGTGCGCTGATGAAGCCCGACGATGTGGCGGTCTATTTCGCGACCGTGAAGACGCTGGCGCTCGTCCACTTCGTCTATTTTGCGGTCAAGACCGGGGTGGCGCACCGTTTCGCCGCCCGGATCGACGATGACGACAAGTCGGCGCTGCACGATCTGGCGCGCCGCTCGGTGACCTGGACCTTCTGGCCCTCGCTGGCGATGGCGGGCGCGTTGCTGCTCGTCGGGCCGCTCCTGCTGGGCCTTTTCGGCGCCGACTTCACGCGGGGATACCCGCTGATGTTCATCCTGTCGGCCGGCATCGTGCTGCGCGCGGCGATCGGGCCGGCCGAGAGCCTTCTGACGATGTCGGGCAACCAGAACGCGTGCGCGGCCGTGTTCGGCGCGGTGCTTGCCATCAACGTCGCGCTGAACGCGCTGCTGATCCCGATCTACGGGCTCTACGGGGCGGCGCTCGCCACGGCGATCGCGACGATTGCCGAAACGTTTGCGCTTTATCAACTGGTTCGGTGGCGTATTGGGGTGCGCATGTTCGTCTTCATGCAGCCTGCGAAACCGAGGTCCTGAAACGCCATGTCCGCATTGCCGGTGATCGAGGAAGACGTCGCCGAAGGCGCGGCCCTGATCATGCCGGGCCGCAGTGGGGCGTCGGAGACTTCCCCGGCCGTGCCGCAGAGCCGGCTGACCAAGGGCAACCGCAAGTTCGCGGTCTATCCGGCGAGCGCCGGCTTCGACATCTTCGACGATCTCGACCCGGTGACCGATTTCACGGTCGAACCGAACATCTTCTTTGCACCGCGCTTCTGCGTGCCGGCGATGCCGCGCCTCGACGAGCGGCAGGTCTACCTGATGGTGCTGCAGGATCGCGATCAGCGCGACGCGAACACGCGTTTCATGATGCCCTACACGATCGAGAAGCCCGGCTTTCGGATCGGACCGGACCTGATCCGCGCATGGTCCAGCCCGTTCGGCCCCTACGGCGCGCCGCTCGTCGAGCGACGCGAGAGCGCGCAGATCATTGACGATCTGATGCAGACGCTGGCGCTGCCGGGCATTCCGCTGCCCAAGATCCTCGCCCTGCCGGACGTCTTCGCCGACAGCCCGGTCGTTTCGCTCTTCCGCTCGGTCGCGCTGTCGAACGGCCTTCCGATGGCGTCGACGCGGCCCGTGCGCCGGCCGGTGCTCGATGCGACCGGCGATGCCGACGACTATCTCAAGCGGACCGTCAGCGGCCATCACCGGCGCAACATGGCCCGGCTCTGGCGCAACCTCGACGCGATGGGCGGACTGTCCTTCGACATCGCCCGCAACCGCGAGGCGGTGCGGATCGCGATGGAGGAGTTCCTGCTTCTCGAAAACGCCGGCTGGAAGGGGCGCCAGCGCACCTCGCTGGCCGCGGACCGCTACCGGGCGGCGTTCGCCCGCGAGGCGGTGAACGGGCTTGCCGACCGCGACCGCTGCCGTATCCATCAACTCAAACTCGGCGAGCGCGTCATCGCCTCGCTGATCGTGTTCGTCGATGCGGGCCGGGCCTGGACCTGGAAGACCACCTTCGACGAGACGCTCTCGCGCTTCTCGCCGGGTACGCTGCTCATGCAGCGCGCGACCGAAGCGTTGATCGACGATCCCAACATCACCAGCGCGGACAGCTGCGCGCCCGAGGACCATCCGGTGATGAGCCGGCTCTGGCATGAGCGGCGCGATCTGTTCACACTGGTGATCGGGCTCGAGCAGGGACGCGACCGCGAGGTCCGCCAGGCCGCCGCGCAGATCGAACTGTACAAGTCGACGCGGACCACGGCGCGGCACATGCGGCGCCGGCTCAACAGCCTCCTGGCACGCCGCTGACGGCCTCACCCGTCGCGAAAATGGCGGCGGATCACCTTGCCCGACTCGGTCAGCGGGATCGCGTCCACGAAGTGGATCTCGCGCGGATATTGATGCGCGGACAGGCGCGCCCTGACGAACCCGGCGATTTCGCGCTTCAGCGCATCGTTCCCGGCGACGCCGTCGCGGAGCTTGACGAAGGCGGCGACGATCTCGGTGCGGACCGGATCGGGCTTGCCGACGACGGCCGCCATCTCGATGTCGGGATGGGCGGCAAGGCAGTCCTCGATCTCGGACGGTCCGATCCGGTAGCCGGACGAGGTGATCACATCGTCCATGCGGGAGACGAAATGGAAGTAGCCTTCGGCGTCCATGCGCCCCGAGTCGCCGGTCATCAGCCAGCCGTTGCGGAACTTGGCCCGCGTCGCTTCCGCGTCGCGCCAGTAGCCAAGGAACATGACGGGATCGGGCGCACGCACGGCGACCTCGCCGGCCTCGCCGACATCGGCGCGGGAGCCGTCGGCGCGCAGGATCGCGACCTCGTGGCCGGGCACCGGCCTGCCCATCGAGCCGGGCCGGTCGACGCCGAGCGCGGCGCAATTGGCGAGCATGGCGTTGCATTCGGTCTGGCCGTAGAACTCGTTGACAGGCACGCCGAACCGGTCGGTTGCGCGTGCGTGGGTCCGATGGCCGAGCGCCTCGCCGGCCGTGCCGATCACCCTGAGCGAGAGGCCATCGAACGACAGGCCGTCGGCCGCCAGCAGCATGCGCAAGGCGGTGGGCGGCAGAAAGACGTTGGTGACCCGTGCGGTCCGCATCACATCGAGCGCCCAGCCGGGTTCGAAACGGGGCGCACGCGCCGCGACCACAGGAACGCCGTGGCAAAGCGCCGGCAACAGCGCGTTGAGCAGGCCGCCCGCCCAGGCCCAGTCGGACGGTGTCCAGAACACGTCGCCCGGCTTTGGCATGAAGTGCTGGGCCATCTCGATGCCCGGCAGGTGGCCGAGCAGCACCCGGTGGCCGTGCAGCGTGCCCTTGGGCTGTCCGGTCGTGCCGGAGGTGAACAGCATCATGGCCGGATCGTCCGGCGTCGTGTCCGCCTCGAGGACCGTGTCGCCGCCCGCCGCGATCAACTCGTCGAGCAGAACCGCGCCGGCGGGCGCGCGGTCGGACGCGACGACGAGGTCGACATCGACCAGCCCGCCGGGAAGGCTTCTGGCTCGGTCGATCCCCTTGGCGAAAGCAACGAAGGCACGGGCCCCGGAGGCGGCAAGCCGGTATGCGATCGCGTCCGGCCCGAACTGCGTCGCCATGGGCACGGCGATCGCGCCGAGCCGATAGACGGCCAGATGGGCGACGGCCGCCTCGATCGACTGCGGAACCATGATGGCGACCCGGTCGCCCCGGCCGATGCCGGCATCGGCAAGCGCGGCGGCCAGACGTCGCGATTTCCGGGCGAGGTCGGCGAAGCTCAGCACGCGCCGTTGGTTGCCCTCGATGTCGATGATCGCGGGCCGGTCGGGCGCCGTGCCGGCCGGTTCGTCCGCACAGGCGGTGCCGATGTTGAAGCGGGCCGGCAGCCGCCACTCGAACGTCCGCATCAGGCTTGCGTAACTGTCGGGATGTGTGGGCAGCATGGCCGGCGTTCTTTCGCGCCTTGGAACCTTGAACGCCGGTCGGGAACGGCTTGGCCCATGGTGCCCCCTTCCGGGGTCGAACCGGAACTCCCGAAGGAACCGGATTTTGAGTCCGGCGCGTCTACCAATTCCGCCAAAGGGGCTGGCCATGGCCGAGCAAAGCTGTAGGAGCGCGCCGCCGATCCGTCAAGGCGGGCCGGCCGAGGTGGCCGACGGGGCCTCGTTTAGGCAATCTTTGGGCTTTGCCGCTAGGCGGGGTCTGTTATGAGCAGGCAGCAGACTACAGAGCCGGACATGGCGATGACCGATGCAATGAGTGCCGACGACGCAACGCCGCGTGGCGCGCTGGCCAAGATCGAGCACATCCTCAGGACGCAGTCCGGCGACGATCCGGCCGCCGAGATGACGCTGGGCGAACTCAGCGACGCGATGGAGGAGCGCGCGTTCGGTCTTCTGATCCTGATCCTGGCGCTGCCGTGCTGTCTGCCGTTCGTCTATCTGCTGCCGCAACTGGTTGCGCTGCCGATGGTCGTGCTCGCATGGCAGATGGCCATGGGCCGCCGCGCGCCGTGGCTTCCCGATGCGCTGCGCAACCGGAAGCTTCCGGTCGCCGGCCTGCTCGACGTGGTCGACCGGACGCGCCGCTATGGCGGCGGGTTCGTGGAAAGGCTCGCGCATCCGCGCATGGTCGGCCTGACCGGTGATCGCGGCACGCGCGCGATCGGCGCGTTGATGGTCGTCCCGTGCCTTTCGATTCTGGTGCCGCTGCCGCTGACCAACACCGTGCCTGGCTTCGGCGTCTCGCTCGTGGCGGTCGGGCTGATCGAGCGTGACGGGCTGTTCGTGATCGGCGGTCTGGTGATCGGGCTCGCCTGGGTGCTGCTTCTGGCCGTCGGCGGACCGGCGCTGATCTACTATCTTGTCGGCCTGATGGCCGGCTGATACCACGCCCGCGCCACAATCGGCCGGAACAGACCATTCCATGGACGAGACCCGCAATCGCAATGTGCACCTGCTCGGCGCGCTCGCCCTGGCTGCGGCCATGGCGCTTGTCGTCGGCACGGCGCTGGCCTTCGAACATGTCGGCGGGTTCATTCCGTGCGCGCTGTGCCTTGAGCAGCGCACGCCCTACTATGCCGCTATCCCGGTCACGCTCGTCGGCGCGCTGGCGGCCGGGCTCGGATGGCCGTCACTGGTCGTGCGAAGCGCACTTGTCGCCGGCGGCCTGCTGATGGTCTACGGCCTTTATCTGGGCGTCTACCACGCGGGCGTCGAATGGGCGTGGTGGCAGGGGCCGGCCGACTGCGCCACCTCCGCCACGTCCGGCATCGCCACCGATGCGGGAAGCCTGCTGGCCGATCTGGACGCGGTCACGCCGCCGGCCTGCGACGAGGCCGCGGGCCGGTTTCTGGGTCTGTCCTTTGCGGGGTGGAACGTGATCGCCAGCGCCGGCCTCGCAATTGCGGCCTTCCTGCTGGCCACGCGTCCGGCGCGCTGAACCGTCGTCGCCGTCGGCCTACGGCTCCAGTTCGACGTCCCAGTACAGATAGTCCATCCAGCTTTCGTGCAGATAGTTCGGCGGAAAGCTGCGGCCATTGTGGTGCAAATCGTGCACGGTCGGCTGATAGGGCATCTGCTGGGGTTGCATGTCGGTGTTCTGGGGCATGCGGCCGCCCTTGCGCAGATTGCAGGACGAGCAGGCCGTGACGATGTTTTCCCAGGTCGTCTGGCCGCCGAAGCGGCGCGGGACCAGATGGTCGAAGGTCAGATCGTCGGCGGCGCCGCAATACTGGCATTCGAAGCGGTCGCGCAGGAACACGTTGAACCGGGTGAAGGCGGGGTAGAGCGCGGGCTTGACGTACTGCTTCAGCGAAACGACCGAGGGCAGCCGCATCGCCGCCGACGGCGAGCGGACCTCGTGTTCATATTCTGCGACGATGTTCACACGGTCCAGAAAGACAGCCTTGATCGCGTCCTGCCACGACCAGATTGAAAGCGGATAGTAGCTCAGCGGACGGTAGTCTGCATTCAGCACCAGGGAGGGAAGCGCCTCCGGTGAAACGGCCACTGTCAAGACCGGCCCCTTTCAGTTCTGCCTCTTGCGCGCCTTATACTAAGCGCCTTGTGACAGGCTTGTGAAGCTAGCTGCGATCGCTTCTATGTATAGGAAAATGGCCGCTATTCAACAGTTTGGCGCGGCCGGCCGATCATGGCAGCACGGCGCGGCCGCTGCGCTGGCCATACCAGGCCCACAAGAGACGCGCGGCGACGCCCCGCCAGGGCGCCCATGATTCGGCCATCGCGCGCAGCGCCTTGTCGCCGGGACGCGCATCCAGCGCGAACAGATCGGCGGCCGCGGCCTGCAGCGCCAGGTCGCCGGCGGGGAAGATGTCGCGATGGCCGGCGGCGAAAAGCAGATACACCTCCGCCGTCCACGGACCGATGCCCTTGACCGCCGTCATCGCGGCGACCGCGTCCTCGGCGGGGATCGTGCACAGATGTTCGAGGTCGAGCGCGCCGGCCCCGATGGCGTCGCAGACCGCGAGAAGCGCCCGCTGCTTGGGCCGCGATAGGCCCGCCTCGCGCCACGCCGCTTCCCCGGCCGCCACGTAGTTTTCGGGCGTCAGCGGATCGACCAGCCGGGTCAGGCGTCCGGTGATCGCGTCGGCGCTCTGCTTTGAGACCTGCTGCGAGACGATGATCGAGGCAAGCCCGGCAAAGCCGGGCGTCGAACGCCGCAGCGGCACATGCTGCACCTCGTCTGCGATCCGCGCCAGTCGCGCGTCGGCATCGGTCAGATGGGCGAGCCCTTCGGCGATGTCGTCGAGCGTCTCGATGGTCCGGTGTGGCGGCACGGTCGGGGGTTCCTTTCGTTCCTCGGGTCGATGTGCCACAGATGGGGCCGATTGCCAGCCCTTCCAACGACGCTTCCGACAGGTCGCCCTTGGTCCCGGTCTTCCGTTTCGCCCCGAGCCCGAACGGGTATCTGCATCTCGGCCATGCCTATTCGGCGCTCGTCAATTTCGAGATGGCAAGGGCTGCCGGGGGGCGGTTCCTGCTGCGCATCGAGGACATAGACCGTGCGCGCTGCACGCCCGAGTTCGAAGCGCAGATGCTCGAGGACCTGCGCTGGCTGGGGCTCGAATGGGAAGAACCCGTCCGAAGGCAGTCGGACCATTTCGGCGACTACGCAGGGGCGCTCGAACGGCTGGCGGAGGTAGGGCTTGCCTATCGGTCATCGATGAGCCGGGGCGATATTCGCCGCTTCGTCGCGGCTCACGAGGAGACGGGGGAGATCTGGCCGCGCGATCCGGACGGCGCGCCGCTGTTTCCGGGCCGCTCGCATGATCCGGGCGAAGGCGGCGACATCTGGCGCCTCGACGTCGCGGCCGCCATCGATCATCTGGGCGGTGCGCGCGATCTTGGCTGGACCGAGCACGGTGCCGGGCCGGAGGGCGAAACCGGCGCGCTTGCCGCCGATCCGACCGCATGGGGCGACTTCGTGCTGGCGCGGCGGGACACGCCGACCAGCTATCACCTGTCGGTCGTGGTCGACGATGCGTTGCAGGGGATCACCGATGTGGTGCGCGGGCGTGACCTGTTTCGCGCCACCGCCGCCCATGTGCTGCTACAGGCGCTGCTCGGCCTGCCGCAGCCGGACTATCACCACCACGATCTCGTCGTCGATGAAACCGATGGCCGCAAGCTCTCCAAGAGCCGTGGCGACACGGCGCTCGCCGCGTTGCGCGCGGCCGGCGCGACCCCTGGCGACATCAGGCGGATGGTGGGCCTTGGCGCCCCGCGCTCATAGGCCGAAACGGCGCAGCACGTTCTTGGTGAGCGCCAGAAGCGTCAGGCAGATGAAGGCGCCCGAAATGGCGCGCACCGCGTCGGCGATCGTCGATTCGAACGGCAGTCGGATGGCGCCGCCGAACTGGATGCCGATCACCGCGCCGGCGATCAGGATGAGCATGTTGCCGATCACGCCGAAGCCGTCCTCTTCGAGCACGCCGTCCATCGCCAGGCCGCCGAAGAACCCGGCAACGCCGACGATCAGCAACAGCATCAGGAACATGTTCGTGTCCATATAGGCGAGCATGGCCGGTTCCTACTCCTTGGCCCTGCCAACCTAATCGAAAGGCGTTGGCGCATCGGAAACGGCGCCGGGGCAAGCCGAGCGATCGCGTCAACCAACCGTTAACCGTTCACTCGGCCGCCTGGCCCGCCGTCGGCGCGCGGGCCGGCAGGACGAAGGCGCGCGCGGCGCGATAGCGCAGGATCGCCGCGTTGATCTCGGCGCCGAGGATGAAGATCGCAGAGATGATGTACAGGAACACCAGCGCGATCATGATCGACGCCAGACCCGCATAGGTCGTCACGTAGGTGGCGAAGCGCTCCAGATAGGCGGCGAAGATGCCCGCGCCGAGCAGCCAAGCGAAGATGGTCAGGGCGATGCCCGGCACCAGCGAGACGAGGCTGCGGCGGCCGGCCGGCAGCCATTTGTGGACGACGAACAGACCGGTCACCAGAACCGCAAGAGCGACGACATAGCGCCAGAAGCCGATCGAAAAGGAGACCGCCGCGATACCGGGAAGCCATTGCTCGGCGATGCGGTAGGCCAGCGGCGCGAGAACCAGAAGTAAGCTGATCGCCATGAACCCGATCGTCGCGATCAGCACGAAGAAGAGGCTCTGCAGGCGCTGAAAGGTGAACGAGCGGGTCTCGGTGACCCGGTAGGCACGGTTCAGCGCGACGCGCAGCGCCTCTATCCCGTTGGAGGCGAAGATCGCCGCGATGATCACCGAGATGGTGAGCAGCCCCCCGCGTGGTTCTGTCAGCACGCTTTCGACCTCTCGCGCGATCGGCGCTGCGATGCGCTCGGGCCAGGTGTCGAAGACCAGATGCACGGCGGTCTCGGCGAAACGGTCCGCACCAAGGAACGTGGCAAGGGTGGTCGCAAAGATCAGGAACGGAAAGATGGCGAGAAGCGTCGACAGGGCGACGTGGCTGGCGAGCGCCCAGCCGTCGGTCTCGTTGAAGTGGCCCACCGCATCACGCAGGACGCGGCGGGTGATCAGGAATTGTCGCAGCATGGCGTCGCCGGTTTGAATTGCGCCCGCATGCCCAATGTGGCAAGCGCCCCGCCGGAAATCTACGCTTGGACGTCATGGCACGCAAACCCTCCATCATCGTCACCGGCTGCTCGTCGGGGATCGGCGCCTATTGCGCCGAAAGGCTGCGGGACGATGGCTGGCATGTGATCGCCACCGCGCGCAAGGCGACCGATCTGGACCGGTTGCGCGAAAAGGGCCTCCAGGGGGTCCGGCTCGACTATGCCGAACCCGGTTCGATTGCGGCCTGCGCGGCGCTTGCCATGGAGCTGACCGGCGGCCATATCGATGCGCTCTTCAACAACGGCGCCCACGCACAGCCCGGCGCCGTCGAGGATGTGCCGGTCGAGGCGCTGCGCGCCCAGTTCGAGGCGAACCTGTTTGGCTGGCATGACCTCACCCGGCGCATCCTGCCGGCCATGCGCGCGCAGGGCGCCGGACGGATCGTCAACAATTCCTCGGTGCTCGGTTTCGTGCCGGTGCCGCTGAGGGGCGCCTACACCGCCTCCAAATACGCGCTCGAGGGGCTGACGCTGACGATGCGCCAGGAGCTTGACGGTACGGGCGTCCATGTCAGCCTGATCGAGTCGGGGCCGGTGCCCTCGCGCCTTGCGGTCAACACGCTTGCCTGGATCGAGCGGTACATCGACGTTGAGGGTTCGGTGCATGCGGAGCGTTATCGCGCCCGGATCGCGCAGTTGCGCGCCGGCGGCACGGCCGATGATGGCGGCCGGGCGCTGTCATGGTGCTATCGGGCCCTGAGGTCGGCACTGACGGACGCGAACCCGAAGGCGCATTACCACGTTACACCCCAGACGCGGCTAGCGGCCGCAGGCAGGCGGCTGTTGCCGGCGGGCCTTTTCTATCGACTCCTGGCGCGTGGCACCTAGCTGATAGCGTAACCAAACGGGAATCCCATGTCCGGACCATTGTTCTACATCACCATCTTCGTCATGCTCGCCGTGTTCGCGGTCCTGCTGGCGGGCCTGCGCAACATGATGAAACAGGGCGACGCGAACCTGTCCAACAAGATGATGCAGGCGCGTGTGTTCCTGCAGTTCGTCGCGGTGGTCCTGATCGTGGTGGTCGTCTATCTTGCCCGGCAGGGCAGCGGCTGAAGGGGACACGGGCGATGGTCGTTCTCAACAAGATCTACACCAAGACCGGCGATGACGGCACGACGGCGCTCGGAACCGGCGAGCGGCGGCTGAAGTACGACACGCGCGTGGCGGCGTACGGCACGGTCGACGAGACCAATGCCTGCATCGGCATGGCGCGGCTGCAGACCGGCGGCGATCCCGATCTCGACCGGATGCTTTCACGGATCCAGAACGATCTGTTCGACCTCGGCGCCGATCTGGCGACGCCCGAGACCGAAGAAAAGCTCGAATACGAACCGCTGCGGGTGACGGACACGCAGGTTTCGCGCATCGAGGCCGATATCGACGCGCTCAATGCGGGACTGTCGCCGCTGCGCTCGTTCGTGCTGCCGGGCGGTTCTGCGGCCGCGGCCGCGCTTCACCTGGCCCGGACGGTGGCGCGGCGGGCCGAACGCGAGATGGTGGAACTGGCCGAAATGCCCGGCGAGCACGTCAATCCGGCCGCGCTCAAATACATGAACCGCGTTTCCGATTTCCTGTTCGTGGCGGCGCGCGTCGTCAACGACAATGGCGCGCGCGACGTGCTCTGGGTGCCCGGCAAGAACCGCTGAGCGGGCTTCGGTGCGGGGTCACGCCTTCGCTGCGATGTCCAGACGCTTTTCGAAGAAGTGATCCGGATAGGGATCGTCGTTGAAGCGGTCGATCTCGGCCCAGCCGTCGCGCTTGTAGAGCGCATAGGCCTCGGGCAGGGCGCGGTTCGTGTCGAGCCGCAGCATGCGCATCGACAACGCCCGCGCCTCGTCCTCGACGGCTCGCATCAAGCGTTTTCCGAGACCGATCCCGCGTGCGTGCGGGGCAACCCAGAGGCGCTTGACCTCGCCCATCTTTGCGCCATTGCCCTTCAGGCCGACGCAGCCGACCGGCAGGCCGTCGGAGGAGGCGACGAGAAAGGCGCCGCGCGGGCGGCGCATGTCCGCGGCGTCGGGATCGCGCGACAGGGAGACCTCGAAACCCTCTTCGAAACGCTCGGCGAGTTCCGCATAGTAGGCTTCAAGACAGAAGCGGGCGTCGTCGCTGGCCGGGTCCGCTCGTTCGATGGCGATGTCCTGCCGGCCGATTGCCGTGGCGATCAGGTCCATGGCCGCGAGCAGCGCTTCGGTGCCGTGCTGACCGGACAGGAAGGTCCCGGCGCGGGCATCGGAAAGCTCCTCGTAGGCGGCGAATTCGCGCCGGCCGTCAGCTGTCAGCTGCGCCACGCGCCGCCGCCCGTCCTCGGGATGCGGCTTCGTGGTGACCAGCCCTTCCTCCTCGAGGCCGCGCAGCAGGCGGCTCATCAGGCCCGAATCGAGGTTCAGATAGTCGCGGATGTCGGCGACGTCCTCGCGGCCATGGCCGATCGCATTGAGAACGCGTGCCGCGCCGAGCGGCCGACCACGGCCGAGAAACGAATCATCGAGCGCCCCCACCTCGCGCGTCACGGCGCGACTGAAACGGCGGAATCGGCGGATCGCTGTGGTCGTCATGATATCTGACTTTAGTCAGGTAAATTGACGCGTGCAATGCCCGACCCGATCGCGCATTGGCAAATTGTCCGTTGAATTCGCCGCCCCGCTCCGCTCTAATGGCCGCCACACGCCCCTGGAGCCCGACGCGGATGTTCGTGCCGCTGCATGATGCCAACCGGCTCAAGCACATCGACCTTCAATATGTGACGCTGGGGCTGATCGCCGCGAACGTGCTCGTCTTCGTTTTCGTCAATCTTGTGGCGACCGAGGAAGGGCTTTACGCCACCGTCTTCTCGCTCGGCTACACGCCCGCGGTGGTCAACGACTTCTCCGAACTGCCGCCCGAACTCGTGCTGATCCCCGAGGAGCTTTCGCTGGTCAGCTACGCGTTCCTGCACGGCGACTTCTGGCATCTTGGCGGCAACATGCTGTTCCTGTGGGTGTTCGGCGACAATGTCGAGGACGCGTTGGGCCATGTGAAGTTCTTCGTCTTCTACATACTGTGCGCGATCGCCGGTGCGCTGGCGCACGGGCTGATGGATCCGGCCTCGGCGGCGCCGCTGATCGGCGCCTCGGGCGCGGTCGCCGGCATCGTCGGCGCCTATCTGCTGCTGCATCCGAAGGTCCGCGTCTGGGTGCTGGTTCTGGGTCGCGTTCCGCTGCCGCTGCCCGCCTGGATCCCGCTGCTGTTCTGGGTCGGCTTCCAGTTCGCGATGCTGGCTTTTCTCGGCGACGATCAGGTCTCCTGGGCGGCGCATGTCGGCGGCATCATCGCCGGCATGGCGCTGGTCCTGGTGCTGCGCCGGCGTGGTGTGCCGCTGTTCGACCGTGAGGTCCAGGCGCCGAAGGCTGTCGAGGTCGAGGCCGACAAGCCGCCGACGCACGGGCCCTGGGGACGCGGCTAGCGCGCGATGTCCCCCCGCCGGCCGCCGCCGTGTCGCGGTAACGAGGCTTATAACGTTGACGTAAACGTCAAAATTTCTTAGGTCGGCGTCCGCGACGATCGGGCGGGGCTTGCGCGACGGCGCAAAAACAAGCATCCACGCGCCGACGCGGCGTGTCGGACTTGCGCAAGCAGAACCGCCGGTCGGAGCCTATGGGCTGACCGGGTCAGGACCCCCGGTCCGGCAGCGCACGAAGGGAGTTGGTGCGATGAAGATATTGGTGCCCGTCAAGCGGGTGGTCGACTACAACGTGAAGATCCGGGTCAAGCCGGACGGCACGGGCGTCGAGCTCGCCAACGTGAAGATGTCGATGAACCCCTTCGACGAGATTTCCGTCGAGCAGGCCATCCGGATGAAGGAAGCCGGCCAGGCCGACGAGATCGTCATCGTGTCGATCGGCCCGGACAAGGCGACCGAGACGATCCGCACCGCGCTCGCCATGGGCGCCGACCGGGGCATCCTGATCAAGCATGACGAGATCGTGGAGCCGCTGGCGGTCGCCAAGATGCTCAAGGGCGTCGTCGAGGCCGAAGAGCCCGGCCTTGTCATCCTCGGCAAGCAGGCGATCGACGACGACGCCAACCAGACCGGCCAGATGCTGGCCGCCCTGCTGGGCTGGAGCCAGGGCACCTTTGCCTCCAAGGTCGAGATCGATGGCGACAAGGCCAAGGTCACGCGCGAGATCGACGGTGGCCTGCAGACGATCGAGATCGCCATGCCGGCGATCGTGACCACCGACCTGCGGCTGAACGAGCCACGCTACGCCTCGCTTCCCAACATCATGAAGGCCAAGAAGAAGCCGATCGAGGAGAAGGCTCCGGCCGATTTCGGCGTCGATCCGGCGCCGCGTCTTCAGGTGCTCAAGACCGAGGAACCCGAAGGCCGCAAGGCGGGTATCAAGGTGGCCGACGTGAACGAGCTTGTCGACAAGCTCAAAAACGAAGCCGGCGTTCTTTAGGGGATCACGATCATGGCCATTTTGCTTGTAGCTGAACATGACAACCAAACCCTGTCGGATCAGACGGCCAAGGCGCTGAGCGCCGCCAAGGACATCGGCGGCGACGTCCATGTGCTGGTCGCCGGCAAGGGCGCGCAGGCGGTCGCCGATCAGGCCGCCAAGCTCGACGGCGTCGCCAAGGTTCTGCTCGCCGAGGACGCCGCGCTCGAACACCAACTCGCCGAACCGATGGCGGCGCTGATCGTCGGCCTCGCCGATGGCTACGACGCGTTCGTCGCCGCCGCCACCACCAACGGCAAGAACATCATGCCGCGCGTCGCCGCCCTGCTCGACGTGATGCAGCTCTCCGACATCACCGAGGTCGTGTCGGCCGACACGTTCAAGCGTCCGATCTATGCCGGTAACGCGATCCAGACCGTCCAGTCCTCGGACGCCAAGAAGGTGATCACCGTGCGCACTGCCTCGTTCAACGCGGTGGGCGAGGGCGGCAGCGCCACCGTCGAGACGATCGACGCGCCGGCCGATCCGGGCCTTTCGTCCTACGTGTCGACGGAACTTTCGGGCGGAGACCGGCCGGAACTGACCTCGGCGAAGATCATCATCTCCGGCGGTCGCGCGCTCGGCTCTTCCGACAAGTTCGAGGAGGTGATCCTGCCGGTCGCCGACAAGCTGGGCGCGGCGGTCGGCGCCTCGCGGGCGGCGGTCGATGCGGGCTATGCGCCCAATGACTGGCAGGTGGGACAGACCGGCAAGGTGGTCGCGCCGGACCTCTACATCGCCTGCGGCATTTCGGGGGCGATCCAGCATCTGGCCGGCATGAAGGACTCCAAGGTCATCGTCGCCATCAACAAGGACGAGGACGCACCGATCTTCCAGGTCGCCGACTATGGCCTCGTCGCCGATCTGTTCGACGTTCTGCCGGAACTCGAAAAGGCGCTCTGACGACGCGCCGCCCGGCGGGTCCGGGCGCAATCTGACATCGGAAAGGGGCGCCCGATGAGGCGCCCCTTTCTTGTTCAGTTCTGTCTTCCTGTCAGCCTCTCCGCTCAGCGGTAGACGTGGACGATCTGCCGCGTCTGCGGGTCGATCAGGACCGCCTGGCCGTTCACATAGGCATACTGGTAGTCGTAGTCGGGCACCGGCGTCAGCACGACGGCTTCCGGGACGCTGGCGCCGACGACAACCTCGCCTTCCAGATAGACCGGTTCGGCCGGGTTCTCGACGACATAGGTGCCCACCGGCTGCGGCGGGTCGATCGCCGCGCCACCAACGGCGCCTGCGACACCGCCGACCGCAGCACCGACCGGTCCGCCGATCAGGGCGCCGGTGACCGCGCCGCCGGCCGCACCGACGGCCGCGCCTTCGCTGCCACCGTCATAGGATACGAACGGCACCTGAAGCTGGTCGCGGCGTTCGACGACCACAACCTGTTCGTTCTGAACGCTGGCCTGCAGATATTCGCCATAGGACCAGCCGGTCTGGCCGCCATAGGTGACCTGGCACCAGGAACTGGCTTCGACGCAGCCGTCAACGACGACATTGTCGCCGCCGGCGATCACGCCGATGGGCTCATACTGCGGGCCCGGGCCCGAGCGGATGTTCAGATCGGTCGTTGCCTGCGCCGTCGTGTCGGCGTGCGCCGGAACGGCGGCCAGTGCCGCGATGGCTGCGACGGATGCGGTCAGGATCGAGCGTTTCATTGGTTTTCTCCTTTGAAATCCCTTCGGCCACCCAATGCCGCGGCGTCGCGGTCGTTCCGGCGCATGGGATCGGTGACGGACCCATGGCGGTCAACTTGGTGAGGCGTCGTTCACAATCGGAGAGGTGATGGCGCACGCGCCTGCCGTTACCGACGGCAGCCGGTTCGAATGGACGGGGCCTTTTTCTTTGCCTTGTCCGGCTCGCTCGCATAGCGTGGCGGCGAACCGGGGGCGTCATGGCCGAAGCGGCAACCCATCCAGCGGGCGGCAGCCGGACTTTCTGCCCGCGCCAGCGGCGCAGGTTCGTGCTGATCGCCGCGATCCTCGCCTCTTCCATGGGGTTCATCGACGGCTCGGTGATCTCGATCGCGACGCCGGCGATCCGCGCCACGCTTCCGGCGACGCTCGCCGAGGCGCTGTGGATCAACAACGCCTACATGCTGTTCCTGTCCTCGCTGATCCTGATCGGCGGGGCGGCGGGCGACCGCTACGGGCTGCGGCGGGTGTTCATGATCGGCATCGCCATCTTCACCGGCGCCTCGATCGCATGCACGATCGCCCCGAATGCGGAAATCCTTATCTTCGCGCGCGTCGTGCAGGGCCTGGGCGCCGCGATCATGGTGCCGGGCAGCCTGGCGATCATCGCCAAGGCCTATCCGGCCGACGAGCGCGGCAAGGCGATCGGCATCTGGGCCGCAGCCTCGGCGCTGACCACGGCGGCCGGGCCGATCCTGGGCGGCGCCGCGCTGAGCCTCTTCGGCGAGCAGGCCTGGCGTCTTCTGTTCGCCATCAACCTGCCGTTCGGCGCGGTCGCGCTCGGCATGTTGTGGTTCCTGGTTCCGCCGGACGAGGCGGAAGGCGGCCGTCGCCTCGACGTGGTCGGCGGCGGGCTGATCACGCTGGCGCTTCTGGTTCTGGCGTTCGGACTGACCGGCACGGGCGGGGAGGGGAGCGTGCCCGCCCCCGGATCGGTCGCGACGGCCGTCATGGTAAGCGCCGTGCTTGTGGCCGTATTCGTGTGGTGGGAGCGCCGCGCGGCCGTGCCGATGGTGCCGCTGTCGCTGTTCCGGATACGCGCGTTCTCGGGCGCGAACCTTCTGACCTTCTCGCTCTATTTCGGCCTGTCGGCGATGCTGTTCTATCTGCCGATGACGGTGATCGGCGGCTGGGGCGTGACCGAGGCGGCCGCGGCGATCATGTTCGTGCCGATCACGGTCTTCGTCGGCCTTCTGTCCGGCAAGGCGGGCGATTATGCCGGAAAGCACGGCGCGGCGCTGCCGGTGACGGCCGGGGCGCTGATCGTGGCGAGCGCCTATGCGATCCTTGCCGTGACCGTGCACTGGCAGAACTTCTGGTTCGGCGTGCTGCCGCTGATGGTGCTGTCGGCGTTCGGCATGTCGCTGCTCGTCTCGCCGCTGTCGACGGCGGTGATGACCTCGGTCGACGACGAGCAGACCGGCACGGCCTCGGGCATCAATAATGCCGTTTCGCGTGTCGCGGGACTGGTGGCGGTGGCGGCCATGGGGCTTCTGGCGGCCGCGCTCTATCCGATGCTGATGCCGCCGGGCGCCGAAACGAGCTTCGGCGAGATCCTCGAGGGCGCGTCACGGGCGCGCGCCGCCGATCATGCCGCGGCGACGACGAACGTCTTCTCGACGATCGCGCTCGTCACGGCGGTCTTGTCTGCACTGTCGGCGGTGATCGCCTGGACGACGCTGCCGCGCACAGGCCAGGCCGAGCCGCAACGGACATAGGCCCGTTCGGGCGTTCAGCCGTCGGCGCTGGCGACTTCGGTGGTCTCTTCGAGGTCGATTTCCAGAAGCGTGTTGATGCGGTCGCGTTCGCGCTTGAAGGCGACCAGTTCGGCGCCGGACAGCGTCTTGCCGTCCGGCAGGCGCACGCGCATCGGGTCGACGCGCTTGCCGTTGACGCTCATCTCGTAGTGCAGGTGGGGGCCGGTCGACAGGCCGGTCGAGCCCACATAGCCGATCACCTGGCCCTGGCGGACCTTGGCACCGGCGGCGATGCCCTTGGCGAAGCGCGTCTGGTGCGAATAGGAGGTCTCGTAGCCGTTTGCGTGGCGGATCACGGTCTGCTTGCCGTAGCCGCTGTTCCAGCCGGCCTTGACAACGGTGCCATGGCCCGGCGCGATGATCGGCGTGCCGCGCGGGGCGGCCCAGTCGGCACCCCAATGCATGCGCGAATAGCCAAGGATCGGGTGACGGCGCATGCCGAAGCCGGACCGGAACTTGCCGGTCGGCACGGGGTTGCGCAGCAGGAACTGCCGGGCGCTGCGGCCTTCCTCGTCATAATAGTCGGTGGTGCCGTCGGCGCTGCGGAACTTGTAGAACTTGCGCGACTGGCCGCCGAAGGTGGCGCGCACGAACAGGACCTCGCGCGCGGCGTCGCGGACACCTTCCTCGGGCACCGAATAGAAAAGCTCGAGCGAATCGCCGGGCGTGACCGGCGACCGGAAATCGACATCGGCGGCAACCATGCGCACGATCTGCGCGGCCAGAGACTGGGGCAGTTCGTAGGCGAGCACGCCGCGATAGATCGCATCATAGATGGACGGCATGTCGCGCGGCGGCGGTGCCGGTTCGGTCGCCTGCTGGCGGGCATGGCGCATGATGCCGCTGTCGACGGGCTCGGGCGCCGGCACGAACTGTTCCTGGTCGTTGAGCGCAATGGTCAGCACATGGTCGCGGCCGGCATAGACCGTGGCGCGGATGACGCGCCCCGCCTCGGCCTGTCCTTCGCCGAGCAGGCCGAGCCGGATCGTGTGGCCGCCGCGCAGCGAAGTGGCGTTCAGCAGGGTTGCGAGCGCCTGGGCCATCTCGCCGCCGCCAGGATGGCCGGCCGACTCCATCAGCGCTTCGAGTTCGGTCGTCTCGTGGACCTCGATCAGGTCCTCGGCATACTTGATTTCCGTGCCGTCCTCGGCCGGTTCGGCGATCGACACGTTCTGCGGCACGATCCGTGCCTGCGCGCCGGTGCTGGCGATGCCGGCGAGAAGCGGGTCGTCCACGCCGAAACGGCGCGGGTCGACATAATGCAGAGATGCGACCTCGATGGCGCCCTCGATCAGCACGTCTGCGCGTTCCCGCACGGCCTCTTCCGCTTCGGCCAGGCTGATCTCGAAGGCGGTGTCGTAGGTCTCCTCGTCGTTGAAGACGAAGTCCGTCACCCGGATCGACGCGCCGGTCTCGATGCTCGCGCCATAGATGAGGCTGCGCGTCGACAGGTCCTCGGCGGGTTCGGGTTCGGTCTCGCCCGATTCCGAGAAGATGGTCAGGGGATTGAACGGCGGGTACTCGGTCTCGACCGAACGCGCCGCCGCGAGCGTGATCGACAGGTGCTCGAAGGGCCGGGTGCGCACGACGTCGGCATCGCTTGTGCGGGTGACCGTCGACACGCTCATGCGGCGCCGATCGCTGGGCGGTTCGGAAGCGAGGATGCTCATGCCGACCAGCCGCGCCGTCTTCACGCCGGGCTGCGCATCTTCATGGGGATGGCTCGCGCGCGAGGCGACCTCGGGCGGGGTCGCCAGAAACTGCTTGCCGTCGAGCGCGGCGAAAAGGGCCGCTCCCATCAGCGTGGTGGAGGTCAGTCCGGTCAGAAAGGTTCCGGTCAGCCAGCGCAGCGAGATCTCGCGCCGGTCCGGCGCGCGCCGGGCGGTGCCGGCAATGGCAGGCTCGTCTCCCACCAGATCCTTGTGTCTGTGCGGCTTTGCCGTCATGGGCGCATGGCTTTTCGTCGATCCCCTTGAGGTCAATGCCTTGTGGGGTCAAATGTGTCAATCAAATGGCCCTTCCGGTCCGAGGACCCGGGTTTGGCGGGCCTTCGGAGGGGTCGTCGAGGCGCTGTCAAAAAAATGTAAAAAATCGCTCGTTTGATGATTGACAGGTCGCGGCCCCCACGACTATATACCGCTCACCAACGAGGGCGGCACCGCCGCTGGCGGCCCTTTGCTTCGCTCTCTTGGTCATCACAGAGAGCCGCGATTGCGACCCTCGACTACGGTTCAAAACCTTCTTGTGGCGAACCGGGACAAGCGCTTTTGCCTGTCCGTTCTTTGACAATTGAATAGAGAAGAAAGAGAAACGTGGACGGCGGTTTCTTGCGGAACGTCGGACCTTTCGGGGTTGCGGCGTTACGAGACAACTGGTGTCGTACACGTTTCTGACAGAACATGATCGTTGCGAAAGCAACGGTGTACAAATTGTTCTCGTCAATTCAAGCGTGTCAGCGATATCCAGGCAAATTCTCATCCAACTTGAGAGTTTGATCCTGGCTCAGAACGAACGCTGGCGGCAGGCTTAAGACATGCAAGTCGAACGCACCTTCGGGTGAGTGGCAGACGGGTGAGTAACGCGTGGGAATCTACCCAGCTCTACGGAATAGCTCCGGGAAACTGGAATTAATACCGTATACGTCCTTCGGGAGAAAGATTTATCGGAGTTGGATGAGCCCGCGTTGGATTAGCTTGTTGGTGGGGTAATGGCCTACCAAGGCGACGATCCATAGCTGGTCTGAGAGGATGATCAGCCACATTGGGACTGAGACACGGCCCAAACTCCTACGGGAGGCAGCAGTCGGGAATATTGGACAATGGGCGCAAGCCTGATCCAGCCATGCCGCGTGTGTGATGAAGGCCCTAGGGTTGTAAAGCACTTTCAGTGGGGAAGATAATGACGGTACCCACAGAAGAAGCCCCGGCTAACTTCGTGCCAGCAGCCGCGGTAATACGGAGGGGGTTAGCGTTGTTCGGAATTACTGGGCGTAAAGCGCGCGTAGGCGGACTGGTCAGTTGGGGGTGAAATCCCGGGGCTCAACCCCGGAACTGCCTCCAATACTGCCAGTCTCGAG